>Ga0160474_100002_pt1 | contig 951913 bp, 828 predicted proteins | sample HID1975K_E11MG_FD_108240 | JGI IMG/M metagenome (GOLD analysis project Ga0160474, IMG submission 108240) | Enriched soil microbial communities from UW Madison campus, WI, USA - HID1975K_E11 MG | ecosystem: Environmental > Terrestrial > Soil > Unclassified | place: USA: Madison, Wisconsin...
CATATTAAAACCCCGATAAAATTTTTATAAAAAAAAAAAAAAAAACTTTGAAAAATAACTACGAAAGAATTCCCGTTCCACCAAAAAACAAATTTTTTCTTAAAAACAAAAATAAAAAAAAAAAAAAAAAAAAAAAAAATCGCAAAACTTTCTAAATTGAAAACTTTGCGAACATTGCATTCTTTAAAAAATATCTTTGCTCCCGATAGCTATCGGGATTGCGTAAATCTTAGTACTCTTTGCGGTAAAAACAAAAAACCAAAAGTGTTTTAAATCAAAAAAGCCATCCACAAAAGTGGAAAGCTTTTCATTGGTCTAACTACTAAACCAGCTACGAGTTACAAAGTCGTAGCAAAACAACACAACTAATCTTAGATACCGTATTTGGGCAAAAAAGCCTTTCTGTTAAGAAAGGCTTCCCCAATATTGCGGTCTGGACGGGACTCGAACCCGCGACCCCATGCGTGACAGGCATGTATTCTAACCAACTGAACTACCAAACCTCTGCGTTATTGCGGTTGCAAAGATATAACAGAATTTCGTTTCTGCAAGTGTTTTTATAAAAAAAATGAAATTATTTTTATAAATATTAGCCAAAGTTTTGTTTTTCAACCAAATATGTAGTCAATATTTTTTCAAAATTATCGCCAACATTTACTGGAACGTACTTAATTTGGTTCTTTGCGCAGGTTAAAGCCAAGTTTTTAAAATAAGCTTCTACCCTTTTTTCATATTGCTCTTTTACATTATCAGCAAAAATCGAAACCTCTTCTCCTGATTCTAAGTCGATAAACTTTCTTGGCGTGTTATCAAAATCAAACTTCAATTCGGTTTCGTTATCAACTACATGAAATAAAACTACTTTGTGTTTATTATGTTTAAGATGCTGCAATGCATTAAAAAGCTTTTCATCATCTTCAGTCTGAAACATATCGGTAAACAAAATAATCATCGAACGTCGATGTATTTTCTCAGCAATCTGATGCAGATAGGTAATCGTATCAGTCGTTTTTTTGACTTTTGGCTGAACCAATAATTCTTCCAGTTTATTCAAAAGCATTCTATGATGGCGATCGCTTCCTTTCTCTGGTGCGTAATATTCGTATTTATCTGAGAAAACGCTCAAACCGACCGCATCACGCTGTTTCTTTAAAATATTCATTAAAACCGCCGAAGCCAAAACCGCAAAACCAATCTTCTTTTCATAAAAAGGCTGATTCGATTTTAGTTCAGGATAATGCATTGATGACGAATTATCAACGATCAGATGACAGCGCAAATTGGTTTCTTCCTCAAAACGTTTCGTGTACAAACGATCGGTTTTGGCAAACAATTTCCAGTCGATATGTTTGGTGCTTTCTCCAGCGTTATAGACTTTATGTTCGGCAAATTCGGCCGAAAATCCATGAAACGGACTCTTGTGCATTCCCGATATAAAACCTTCCACAACCTGATTCGCCAGCATTTCTAGATGCTGAAAACTCGAGACTTTCTCTATTTCCGATTCGATTTTCATTCGGTTTCTTTTTTAATATTTTGTGCTTTATAAAGCAAATCTGTCGCCTGAAACAATTTGCGTTTCAAGATCGGACTAAAATTAGGGTTTTCTTTTAAGAATCTTTGCACTTCATCAAAAGCATATTTCGACGAATATTTCCCAACTGTATTATCCAGCCAGTCTTTCGGAAAGAAAATATCTCCTGTTCGCTGAATTTCATCAACCAAATCTAATGAAAATCTAATATATTTCTGCGCACTTTCATGACGAAGCGGATGATGAATATTTGCCAAACCAACCGAAACCCAAGATTCTTTCTCACGGTTTGCATCGTTTTTTAAAGATTCCATAAACGCATTTCGAACCGATTCATCTTTAGATAATGATGGAAGCAAAAACTCAAAACGCTTTTGTTTGTCTGGATTGGTAAATGAAGTTCTGGTTTTCTCCAAGATTTCATCGGCTTTTGAATGGTTGAAAATCGCCAGATTCATCGCCATATTGGTGTAATCGTCTTCGTTTAATTTCAAATTCGGAACCGAGATTTCTCTATTCCAAACCTTATACAAACTGGCTTTCGCCGAATTAGAATACGCAATCGAACTGAACAATCCGAATAATGTCTTTTTGATGTTAGATGATAAATTAGCCTGCAAACGCTCGTATAAAACGCCTTCAAGTTTTTTCTGCAATTTATTCTGCTGTTTTTCGGTTAAAAATCTCCAATAGATCGTATTTAAACTTCCCGTCGCTATTCGCAAAACCAATTCATTTTGCTCCGTCTGAATTCCTCTTAAAAAACATTCAAAAGCTTTTTCTGGCGAAACATTCCCAATCAAAGTGTTTTCGTAAAGATTACTATAACTGGAAGCTCTCGCCATTTCCTCTTTTAAATCAGCAATATAATTTAAATTATTCCCGTCAAGCGGAAAAACACCGTATCCAAAACCATTATAATTGTAAACAACAGCAAGCGGTTTTTCAAGTCCGATAGCTTCTTTTATAACTGTACTTTTATCATTAATATTGACTGATAATACTTTTACCTCTTTAGCATAAACTAAACCAATCTGAAAAACCTGAGGCCAGATATTCTCTGATTTATCTTCTGCTTTTTGCTGGATTTCAAAGCTTTTAATTCGGTTTTTAGCATCATATTCTATTTGATCCGTAAAAATGGCTCTCCCCGATTTATTTACCCATACATCGCTCCATTTTTTCATATCAAGCGGAGTTTCAGCATCAAGAAGTTCTACCAGATTATTCCAATCAGCATTGTCGTTGGCGTATTTTAGAATGTATTTTTGAATTCCTTTCTGGAACGCTTCCTTTCCCATCGAAGCTTCTAACTGACGCATCATAATGGGTGCTTTGTTGTAAATAATAGCTCCGTAAAGCGAACCTGCATCTTTCAAATTCGCCAAATGCTGCTTGATCGGATGTGTTCCTAAAGATCGATCTTCCGCGTAAGCGCTCGGATAATGCGCCGTAAAAAACTGCAGATTATGATTGACTTTCGGAAAAATCGGATTCATGATTTTATCGGCCATAAAATTGGCAAAAACCTCTTTCATCCAAACATCATCAAACCATTTCATGGTTACCAAATCGCCAAACCACATGTGTGAGGTTTCGTGTGCGATGAGTTTTGCACGATTTAGTTTTTCACTGTCGGTTGCGCTGTTGTCCAAAAACAAAGTTGATTCTCTGTATTGAATTGCCCCTACATGCTCCATTCCACCATATTGAAAAACAGGAATCGAAGCAAAATCTAATTTTTGAAACGGAAATTTATAATTGGTATATTTTTCTAAAAAGTCTAACGATTGTTGATGCAGATTGAAAATAGTATCAGCGCTTACGCGAAATTTCTCTGGACTATTTTCTCGATACAGCATCGTCATTTCTAAGCCTGGCTTTCGTGTCGCGCTTTTAAATTTTCCTGCAACAAAAGAAAACAAATACGTGCTCATTTTGTCCGATTCTCCAAAAGTGTAAGAAGTAAAATCTCCTTTCTCGAGTTTCTCCACAACATCGGCTCCAGCCAAAACCGACCAATCTTTTGGCACAGAAAGCCTCAATTTATAAGTCGCTTTCAAATCTGGCTGATCAAAACAAGGAAATAAAGTGCTTGCTCGATCCGGAACTAACAAAGTATATAAGAAATCGTCGTTTCTATTTAATGACAAATTACCTGCAATAAATGAAATTGAAACTGTATTTTTCCCTAAAATCAAAGCGGAAACTGGAATTATAATATGTCCGTTTTCATGAACAATCGAAAGCTTTTTCCCATTTGCTTCAACCGTTTTTATATTGGATGTTTTCTCTTTAAAATCTAAAATCAAAGGCTGACTTAAATCAGACAAATTTAAATTTACCACTAATTGAGAATTTATATTTTCTGCTTTCTGATTCGGAATTTCGAAAAACAAAGTGTATTGAAGATCTGAAATCTGTTTTTTACGAAAATTTGCCAGCTGTTCAGAAACGCCGTTTTCAAACAATTCATCTGCTTTTGACTGAGAAAAACCATTGAAAATCAAGATAAAAAAACAAAGAAGGCTGTAGAAAATTTTCATTTTTAAGGAATATAAGATTTGCTAAAATTAGCAAAAGCATTAATTTTTCGCAAACAATTATCGCAACAATATTGCATTTAAAAATAAGATTTCTATATTTGCAACACTATTGCATTAAATAGCATAAAAAACCTCATCTAGAAGTTAATCTTCACGAATGAAAAAGAAACTTAAATTTATAAATCTCTTAATGCCTTTGATTGTATTGTTTGCAATACTTTTTCCGGCTGTCCATTCGTATGAGCATATTTTAGACACTCATAATTCAAAAGAAAAATTAGAGCTTTCTGTTTCCGAAAAACCGCAATTCAAAGCCAAACTGCATTCGTTTCATAAATGTTCGATTTGCGATTTCAAATTCAGCGCAGTTGGTACATTTGAAATCAATGTTTTCCAGTTTTTCAAGAATAATCCTGTTGTAAAACACATTGTTTTTTACAGCAAACCTCATTTTGCATTTTTTAAAGGCGCTCTTTTCTCACTTCGAGCCCCGCCATTTACACTTTAGTATTTTTTTGTGTTTCCGATTGTTTTGCAATTCGGCTATTTAATTGTTTTTATGATTTCAAAATCTTAAAACATTCAACGTCTATTTTATTCATTTTAAGCATTTTAAGCATTTAATACAATGTATTGATATTGAAATAGCTTTTTCTACACAAAAAAACACTTTCCAATTTTTATCGATTTACTGCATTCGAACTAAATCCCAATTTAGGTTTTTAGTTGCGGCTATGCTGTTTTAACTAGACAAAAGATATATGTCGCCTCTCTGAGGCTTTTGCATACGTCATAAATTCTTTTCTATAAACATTTCGTCCCGCTGGGACTTATCCAAAATGGCAAATCTATTTCTACCAATATTTTGTCCCGCGGGGACTTATAAGCATTGAAATAAGCTTCTTAAATAACCCAAATATCCCTTATAAAAATGATCAAAATCAAATCAGAAAAAATGAAAACAACAAAACTCATTCTTGTTTCGCTTTTTGCTGCAATGGCTTTTACAAGCTGCAGTAACGACGATTCAGAACAAAAACAGGCAGTTCCAATCATCGACAAAATCGAATTAGGTCTTAAGAACAGCGAAACAGCAACTATTGGCGCAGATTTCCATTTTAATGCAGAAGTAACTGCTGCTGATAAAATCGAAAATGTGCAAATAAAAATTGTACAGAAAAGCACTGAAACATATTCAAAAATCTGGTCGCACGAAATTACGTGGACGCAATATGCAGGCGCAAAAAACGCAACAGTTCACAAACATTTTGATATTCCAGAAGATGCTACAGAAGGAAAATACGACTTCATCATTATCGTAAACGATCAAAACGGAAGTAAGCTAGAAGTGAAGAAAAACTTAACCATTATAAATCAAAAAATATGAAAAAATTAAAGCTTTTAATAGGCATTTTGGCTCTTACTTTTATTTCATCCTGCTCCAGCGACAAAGCCGAAATTGACACCCAATATCCTGTAATTGATATTACTGGAGCAAATGCTTTTCCGATTCAATGCAGCACAATCGAACGCGGAAAAACTTTTACTTTCAAAGCCACTTTTAATGACAATGTCGAATTGGGTTCTTACAGCCTGGATATTCACCACAATTTTGATCATCATACGCACAGCACGGAAGTTAATACCTGCGAAACCGAAGCTGTAAAAAGTCCCATAAAACCAATGCTTTTTATAAACAATTACGCCATTCCAAACGGAGTAAAAAGTTACGAAGCAACGTCACAAATCACTATTCCTGCAGATGTTGATCCTGGAGATTACCATTTTATGATCCGCCTGACGGATAAAGAAGGCTGGCAGACGCTGAAAGGTTTAAGTATTAAAATTTTATAATATCAGATTAATGAAGAATGCCCTATCCATTTATTGGAAATATTGGTTTTTACTCATCAGTTTATTGGTTTCAGTTGAAGCTTTTTCTCAAAATCAGCCTTCAGAAAAGAAACCACAAATCAAGGAACTTGACGAAGTTTTAATTAACGGAAATTCTGCCGAAAAACGCAAAAAAGAAGAATCACTGAATGTTGAAACGGTAAACAATAGTTTTATTCAGCGTAATCTTGGCGGGAGTTTAATGCAGTCTTTGCAGAAATTGCCTGGCGTTAAAACTATTTCGATTGGTTCGGGAGGTTCAAAACCGCTTATTCGTGGTTTGAGCTTTAATCAGGTGATTGTCGTTGAGAACGGTTTGAAACACGAAGGCCAACAATGGGGCGCAGATCATGGATTGGAAATCGATCAATATGCTGTAAATCGGGTAGAAATTATAAAAGGTCCTTCTTCATTTATTTACGGATCTGATGCTGTGGGCGGCGCGATAAACATTAAACCTTTGCCTCTTCCGTCGCAAAACACTTTTGGCGGAAGTGTTGATCTTACCGGAAAAAGCAACAATGCTCAATTTGGAAGTTCTATTAATTTATTTGGAAGAAATGAAAATTGGTTCTTTGATTCTCGAGTTACAACAATGGATTATGGTGATTATCGCGTTCCAACCGATGTGGTTCATGTTTATAGTTATGCTGTTCCGTTGTACAAAAATCATTTGCGAAATACGGCAGGGCGAGAACTTGATTTTCATTTAAGTTCAGGTTATTCTGGAGAACATTTTAAATCGGTTTTCTATTTCAGCAATGTGCATACCAAAAGCGGTTTTTTCGCGAATGCGCATGGACTTGAACCTCGAAATGTAGATCTGGAATTACATGATAAATCGAGCCGTGATATTTTGATGCCGTATCAGCAAGTCAATCATTTGAAAGTTAGCAATACTACCTCTTTTCAGTTGGGAAATCATGCTTTTGAGACGCAGATTGGTTTTCAGAATAATTTTAGAAGAGAGTATAGCCATTACGTCAATCACGGTTATATGCCTCCAATTTATCCTGAGGACATGTACGCTCCACAAGATTTGGAACGCCAATATGATAAAGATGTTTGGTCGTTTTCTGCTAAAGACGAATTTAGAATTGATATCCATCAAATTACGGTTGGTTCTAATGTAGTTTTTCAGCAAAATGAAATTGGCGGATGGAGTTTTTTAATTCCGTCTTTCACACAATTTAACGTGGGTTTATTTGCTTATGATAAAATTGAACTGAACGAAAAATGGTTTTTAAACGGCGCTGTTCGTTACGACTACGGAAAAATTAAAATGAAATCGTATTACGATTGGTTTCAAAGTCCGGTTTCTGAAAACAATCAAACGGAATTGGAATATTTACAGCGTTCTCAAGATTTGACCAAAACCTTTGACAGTTTTACGTGGTCGATTGGCGCAAATTATAATCCTGGAAAGCTTTCGCTGAAAGCCAATTTGGGTTCAAGTTTCAGAATGCCTATTGCCAAAGAACTGGCTTCAAATGGTGTAAATTATCATTATTTCCGATTCGAAAAAGGAAATCCGAATTTGGATGCTGAGCGTTCCTATCAATTGGATTTAGGTGTGGAATGGAAAGCGCAAAACTTCTCTTTTCAGCTGACTCCGTTTGTGAACTATTTTCCAAATTTCATTTATCTCAATCCAACGGCAGCGCACGATATTTATTATGGCGCAGGAAATCAGGTTTTTGAATATGAACAAAGTAAAGTATTTCGTTACGGTGCAGAATTTCAAACGAGATATTATTTCCTAAAATCTTTAAGCGCAGAAATTGGTGCCGAATATCTTTATTCGGAACAAAAATCAGGAAGCAAAAAAGGCTATACGCTTCCGTTTTCTCCACCGCCTTCTGTTTTGTTGGGATTGAATTATGAACCTCAACTCTCCTTTTTAAAAGAACCTTATTTTTCTGTTGATTATCGTTTTACGGCAGAGCAAAACAATATTGTTCCACCTGAGAAAAAAACGGCAGAAAGTCATGTATTCAATTTAGCTTTTGGTTCAAAAGTTAAGACAGGAAAACAGGATATCAGCCTCAATATTCAGATCCAGAATTTATTCAAAACCAGATACTTAAATCACACCAGCTTTTATCGACTTATCGAACTTCCAGAAGCGGGACGAAACATTATTGTTTCTATGAAGATTCCGTTTTCGATTTAGAGATAAGTTCAACCATTCAAAAAATCAATTAGTTACAAATTTTAAACCCTTTATTACAATGAAAAACAAGTTTTACAAACTGCTATTTTTATTTACTTTATCGCTTTTTGCGGTTTCGTGCAACAACGACGATGACAACCACGACGATCATGATCATGATCACGACACTTCTGAAGAACATACATTTATTCGAGTTTTACTTTCCGACGAAAAAACGACTGAGCTAACACTTTTTGATCCGCATGAAGATAAAGTCAGTTCATTTACGGCAAAATTTGCTAAAGCCTCTTTGTACACAACAGAATCTGGACGTTTTGCAGGAATTGTTCACAGAGACAATAATTTTGTAGAAACTTTCGACAGCGGATTGGAATTACACGGCGATCATATCGATGTAGATGATGTTCCGAAATTTGGAATTTTAGCGACAAACGCACTAAAACCAACACATTTTAAAAGTAAAATTGGCGAAATCCTAACTTTTAACGACGGAGATGGAACGCTTTCTGTTGGTAAAGAAGCAGATGTAAACAAAGCTGGCTCTACTTTCAAAACAATAAATGCTGGTTTATTGGCGCATCATGGTGCAATGGCGACTTTTACAAACGGAACTTATGCGATTACGGTAAAAGATAATTCGGTTACGGGAACGCTTCCAGAAAAAGTAAAAATTATCGACAACACTGGAAAAACACTTTTTGATGCTAAAATTGCGACAAAAGGAATTCACGGAAATGCTTCAGACGGTGTTTATGCTGTTTTTGGTTCGTCAAGCGGAATTTTGGTTGTAGAAAGCAACGGAAACCAAAAACTAATCGACCATCCAGCAGATTTTGGAACGGCTTGGTTTGGAAGTATTTTAGAAACGGCTTCGGCTGGAAAATTCATTGGCTATACGGCTGCAAAAGGTGCTTATTTAATTGATGTTGTAGCTAATACTGTAAAACCAATTATTGCCAACACATCCATTATGCAATGCAAAACAAGTTACGATCGTAAAAAACTGGCTGTTTTATTGCATTCTGGAGAGTTTAAACTTTATGATATCAGCAGTTTACAAGCAATAAAAGAAACTAAAGCGACTGCAGAAACTGCTACAGACGCGACATTAAAACCTCAAATGGCAGTTACAGATCGTTTTGCTTATATTACTTCTCCATCAACTGGAGAATTAATACAAGTAAATCTTTCTACATCGGCAATCAAAAAGACTAAGGTTTCTAACACACCTTATATGATTACAGTTTTGGGTTATGAAAACAGCGAAACTCACAGCCACTAATTGATTTTAGAACAAAATAAAAACGGCACTCTAGATTTAGAGTGCCGTTTTCTTTTAAAATGCAAAGGTTTTCTGCCACGAATTTCACAAATTTTCACAAATTTAATTCGTGTTAATTCGTGAAATTCGTGGCAAAAAAAAACAATAAAAAAGGTTTGACTTTCGCCAAACCTCTTTTATATAAATTGCAATCTAAGATTACAATAAAGCGTCTAAACTATCTGCGTAGGTTTGTTTCGGAGCTACTCCTACTTGTTTTCCTACTACTTCACCGTTATGAAACACCAAAACGGTTGGTATGTTACGCACACCATATTTTGCAGCAAATTCTTGGTTAGCATCTACATCTACTTTACCAACAACTACTTTACCAGCGTACTCTTCGCTTAATTGGTCAATGATTGGACCAACCATTCTACAAGGACCACACCATGCTGCCCAAAAATCTACCATTACTGGTTTATCTGATTTTAAAACTACTTCATCAAAAGTAGCATCTGTTATTGCTAATGCCATAATATATTAAGATTAAATTAGGTTTGAAATATTAACTTTCAAACTACAGTACAAATTTAAAAATTTAAAATAAATCAAACACCATTACTAAATTAGTTTTCGTTATAAATGTATTATCATTAATTATAAGCTAGATAACTTTAAAATTACAATTTATTTACCTGAAAATCAAACCAATAAAAAGTTAATGTTTTTTGTAGTATCTTTAATACATTCAAAATTCGGCTACTATGAAAGAAGCTTTATCCAAAACCAAATCGTTTCTGCAATCTGATTCTTTTAAAAAATATGCCAAACGTTTTGGATATTTTATCTTGGGCTTAATTGCCATTCTTTTGCTTGCCTGCGGAGGTTTGTCGATTTATTTTAATCGAAATAAAGCCGAAATTATTGCTAAGGTCAATACTAAAATCAACGAAAACATAAATGGCAAATTTCATATTAGAGATTTTCATTATAAGTTTCTTACTGGTTTCCCAAACTTTACATTGGCGCTAAATGACGTCGAAATAAAAGACAATCAATGGCAGAGCCACAAGCATACTTTGCTAAGAGCAAAAGAAATCGAAGCGCGTTTGAACATTTTAAGTTTATTGCAGCACGAAATCAACATTCATAAAATCTTAATCAACGACGCTGATATTTATATTTATAAAGCCGAAAACGGTTATTCTAATGTCAATATTTTTAAACCGAAAAAGAAGAAAACGCAAACTGACAAAGAAAAACCCGAAACGACAATTGACGAAGTAAACCTCAACGATGTTCACGTCATTATTGACAATCATTTGGGACATAAACTGTTTGATTTTGATGTGGCGAGTTTAGAATCTAAAGTAAATTATGGCGACAACAACTGGCAGACCAACCTGTATTTGAAAACTAAAATTAATAGTCTAGCTTTTAATACCGTTCACGGAAGTTTTGCTAAGGAGAAAGTTCTGGAAGGCAATTTTGATATTTCGTATGCTGAAGCCAATCAGAAAATAGATATTAAAACTAAAGGGCTTAAAATTGGTTCTGACATTTTTGACATTATCGCTTATTTTAATGTCGGAAAAAACAATTCGCTTTTCGGAATCAACATCGGAACGGATATTTTATGGCGCAATGCTTCCAATTTATTATCGGCAAACATCAGTTCTAAACTTAACCAATTTGACATCAAAAAACCGATTAAGGTAAACTGCGACATAAAAGGTGATTTGAATGTAGAAGGCGATCCAAAAATTGTGGTGCAGGCAGACATTCGCGATAACGAAGTGAGTATTCCAGATGGTTTGTTTACCAATTGCAGTTTTAAAGGAATTTTTACTAACACTTTTAAACCCAAAGAAGAATCCAGCGATCCAAATTCAGCCATTATTCTTACCAATTTTAAAGCCGAATATGAAAGTATTCCGTTGACAATTGCCCAGGCAGTTATCAATAATCTCGAAAAACCAATTGCTACAGGAGTTGTAAATTCTGACTTTGATATTTCGAAACTCAACGGAATGATGAACGAAAAAATTCTTCATTTCGAAAGCGGTCATGCCAAAGCCAATTTGAAATTTCAGTTTGATATTGTCGATTTGTACATTAATAAACCAAAATTTACAGGTGATGTTGATATTGCTGATGCCACATTCGATTATATTCCGAAAAAGATTCACGCCGAAAAAACGGCCGTACAATTGTCGTTTACGCAAGAAGCGCTTTACATTAAAAAAATAGCCTATAAACACAAAAAGAACATTATTCGCATTGACGGAAAAATCGATAATTTCCTGAATCTCTATTACGACGCCCCCGAAAAAATGGTCGTAAACTGGAATATTTACTGCCCGAATATTGATGTAAAACAGTTTTTAGGCGTTCTGCAAAATTCTCCAAAACAAAAAGTCGCAGAGAAAAAACCAGTAAAAAAGAATGTCAATTTTACGAATCAGTTACGATCGGTAATAGAAAAATGTGCGGCCGTAATTAATCTTAAAGCCGATAACATTACCTACGGATCGCTTACCGCAACCAACACTCAGGCCACAATTCAGATGCTAAATTCTAAGATTCTGCTCAAAAACGGAACATTAAATACTTCTGGCGGAAGCATAACATTTAGCGGTTCTGTACAGCCAAGTGGCAACCAATATGTTTTTACATCAAATGCACAAGTAAACCGAGTTGATATTGCGAGTTTTTTAAGGTCTTTTAATAATTTCGGAATCAAATCTTTCAGTCCAAAAAACATTCGCGGCCGATTAAGCAGCAATGCCAACGTTGCGGGTTTAATGAGCAGCAAAGGCGATCTGATTGTCAATTCGATGAAAGGAAAACTAGATTTTAATGTCAATCAAGGCGCATTACTCAATTTTGAACCGATTATGAAAGTCGGTAAATTTGCTTTTCCGTTTCGTGATGTAGAGAATATTACTTTTAGCGATTTGTCGGGTTCGCTCAATCTGCGTGGTGAACAAGTCGATGTCAATAAACTTACCATAAGTTCCAGCGTCTTAAACTTTGACGTTGTCGGAATTTACTCTTTTGGCCGAGGCACCAATCTCGCCCTCACCATTCCGCTAAGAAACTCTAAAAACGACGCCAAACTCGCCACCAAAGAAGAACGAAAAGCCGTTCGTGAACGCGGTATTGTCCTGCATTTGATTGCTTATGATAATGAAGGGAAAATGAAGGTTAAGTGGGGGAAGAAGGATAAGGGGTGATTTTTTTTTCCAAAAGAAAAATCAAACTGTTTTTTTAGTAGACATCACTTAAATATTTTCATATTTTTACGTGAGACTATTAATACAAACAATAATACATGGCGGGAGAAAATTGGACTCGAGAACAAACTATAGTTGCCTTATATGCATATTGTCAAATTCCATTTAATAAGGTTTCATCAACTCATCCTGAAATAATTCGCATTTCTAAAATCATAGGCCGAAGTCCTAATTCCTTAAAGATGAAAATTGGAAATTTTGGTAGTTTTGATTTAGAATTAAAAGCGCGAGGAATTGTTGGGCTAGCGAACGCTAGCAAACTCGATAAAATTGTTTGGGATGAATATAATAATCATTGGGAAAACCTAGGTTATGATAGTGAATTACTTATTTCTAATTTTACAAATGAGCCTATTGAAAAAACATCAAAAATTGATCTCGATAATTTACCTTTAGGAAAAGAAAGAGAGTCAATAATCAGAACAAGAGTTAATCAGAGTTTCTTTCGTTCTACAATTCTGTCATCATATAATTCAAAATGTTGTATAACTGGATTATCAATTCCAGATTTTCTTGTTGCCAGTCACATAATTCCCTGGTCAAAAAATGATAAAATTAGATTAAACCCTCATAATGGGCTTTGTATAAATTCAATTCATGATAAAGCTTTTGACAGAGGTTTCATAACTATTACAACTGATTATAAAATAAAGATATCACAATACTTCAATGAATATAAATTTGAAAACGCGGTAGAAGATTTCTTTTTAAAATACCACAACAAACCAATCATTTTACCAGATCGATTCCTTCCCTCCAAAGAGTATTTAGATTTTCATCAAACAACAATTTTTAAAAAATGAAATTTATAACCGAAATAATTTTTGGCAAAGAGCAAATTGCAAAATATCGTAACAATCAATCCTTTAATGATTTTGAAAAAATAATCAATATAAAAAAATACACTTTTGAAACCCAATTAGAAAGGAATGCATTTTATAAAGGATTGGCAGAAGGAGTTGGTTGGTTAGAATTTGAAATAGTCAAAGAATTTGTAGAAAATGACCATAAAGAAATAAATAACAAGGAAGAAGATGAATTTGATTATTGGTCATTTATTGAAAAATTTTATCCTAAATACCATCAATGCAATAGTGTTTTACTTAGTGACATTTTAACAAAAAAACTTGATGGTGAAGAAATTTCAGAAAATGATGAAGAGTATATCAAAGACTGGGATGTTAGAAATGAACTATTAGAAGTTGATAAAGAATTACTATGCAAAGCTTTCGAAAGCTATTTCAACACTATTTATCCAGAAAATAATTGATAAAAACAAAAGCCACTTTCCCAAGTGGCTTTTTCTCATTTCTTACTCAATCCCCAAATAAGGATCAAGAATTTCTGCTAATTCATTTAACCAAAAGAAACCATCTTCAATGTTTACGGTTTCGGTTTTCATAAATCCATCTTCTCGTATTGCATTTAACGCAATTAGGAAATTGACTTGCCTAATCGTTTTTGCCATACTTTTGGAATCAATTGAATTGTTGAAGAATTCAGTTAACCTCAATTCGGTTTCTTTGGAAAGGGTGTTGGTACTCATAAATTTGAAGTTTAGGGAAAATAAAACCCGCACGGGTTAGCTGTCCTACGCCTTCAAATACGCGTTGCAGTTGTTTCCAATACCGCCAGCATTCCGCACGGGCAAAAAGTTTTTTTGTGTTCATTATTTGAAGTTTTAGGAACCCCAAATATATGAAAAATAAAAATAAATTGTAAGTTTTTTCTTTATTTAAGAATTAAAATACTCTAAGTATATTTTCTCCAAATCGAAATTACAAAATTGAAAAATAAATCAATTTAAAATTTCATAATATTTCCTTAACCTACTTGTCTTTTATCTTTAAAATCGATAAGTTTGAGAATGAATCATTAAATTTTATTTGTTATGAAAGTACAAATCAACACCGACAAAAACATTGAAGGAAGTGCAAGATTAGAAAGTTATTTTTCTGGAGAAGTAGAAAAAAGCTTAGACCGTTTTCAAGATAAAATTACTCGCGTAGAAATTCATTTTGGAGATGAAAATGGAGAAAAATTCAGCTTGCATGACAAAAAATGTGTGATTGAAGTTCGTCCTGTAAAACTACAGCCAATTACGGTTACAGAACACGCCGACACTCTAGAAAAAGCTTTTAGCGGTGCATTGGCCAAAGCTAAAAAAACATTGACGAGCACTTTCGAGAAGATAAAAGAACATTAATTTTTTTTAAACCATATAAGTGATATAAGTTCATTTTAAGTTTACATCACAAAGCGACGAAGCCGTAAAGTAGTACTTTACGGCTTCGCTTTTTTTATGGATCGTAATAAGTAAAAATCTTAAATTACTTATATCACTTATATGGTTTACTTTATTTAGGCAACGGTGCGCCAACCGCAATATCGCAACGGTGACCTGGTTTTCCGTGTGGCGGGTTCATTCCGTCTGCAACTGTCGCTTCAGTACCTTCTGTGCTTAACAAAGCAGGAACTGGATTTGATGCTGGAGGAGTAACGCTAAAGTTTTGCGTAACCGTTCCGCTTTGAGCTGTATTTGAAGCTGTTGTTGTCGTTGTTGCTTTACGCGAATTTAATGGCGCTCCAACAGGAATATCACATCTATGCCCCGGCTGTCCGTGTGGCGGATTCATTCCTTTTGCCACTTTAACAGGTGTAGTTGTTGTAGTCGTCACCATTTTCGTCTGATTTGGATTTACCTGAACGGTTTGCCCTTGAGTTGCCTGAACTTGCTGTGTCGGTGCAGAGTTTAAAGGTGCGCCAACTGCAATATCGCAACGGTGTCCCGGCTGTCCGTGAGCAGGATTAATTCCTTTCGTATCACTTAAAACCGTATTTGGGTTTGCAGCAGGAGTTTGTGCTACTGGCGCTGCAGGTTTAGTTGTATCTTTTGCAAGTCCTAATCTTACTAATTCTGAGGTTGCTGTACTTTCTTGCGGTTCTAATTCCTTTTTACAAGAAACAAAAAGTAAAGAAGTAACAGCTATTGAGCTTAGAAGTATTTTTGCCTTCATGACTGGGGTATTTTTATTGAAAATCAAATATAGTGGTTTTTGAGATATTACACCATATAAGTAATGTAAGATAATTTAAGCTTTACTTACACTTGCCACAAAGGCTCAAAGGCACTAAGAATCTTTAAAATAAAACTTTGCGCCCTCGTGCCTTTGTGGCAATAATTCGTTTTCTTTAGTTTTCTTATATCACTTACATCGTTTAAAAAAAATTATACCTTTAAACTCAAATAACATATCTCATGAAAAAAACACTTTTACTCCTTTTATTTGTTGCTTCTTTTGCCAATGCACAAACAGACAAAATCAAAATCAATCAGACTTTAGATGCGTGGCATAAAGCTGCCGGCGAAGTAAAATTTGATGCCTACTTTAATACATTGGCAGACGATGCTATTTACATCGGAACGGATGCAACCGAAAACTGGACCAAAAAAGAATTTTCTGTTTGGGCAAAACCCTTTTTCGACAAAGGAACTACGTGGAATTTTAAAGCTTTAGAACGTCATATCTTTTTTGATAAATCAGGAAAAATTGCTTGGTTTGATGAATTGTTAGATACTCAAATGAAAATCTGTCGCGGTTCTGGAGTTTTAATAAAAGTAGGGAACGAATGGAAAATTCAGCATTATGTTTTATCGATGACTGTTCCAAATGACGAAGTTGATGCCATAACCAAAATAAAAGCACCAATTGAAGACGCTTTGATTGCAAAACTTCAGAAAAAATAAAACATTTTACGGTTTTCTTATTATAAACGTAACTTTTTGAGCACTTTAGAAGCACTGTTAGCAGATTTATTTTAATAAATTCGGCAAAAACAGTGCTTTTTTGTAACTTTAGAATAAGATACTGTCAAAAAAAGAACCTGTATTTTACAAATTTCATCAAAATAAAACCTACACCTCTATTTTAACAGCCTTAAAAACAAGAATCTTTATTTTTTTCTAACTTTGACCCCAAAAAAAATAGGGTTAAACAAAGTATTTTAAAAATGAAAATAGAAAAACGCTGGATTATCTCCTTTATCATGATAAGCGTCGTATGTACGATAGGGGCATTTTGGCCAACAGTGACCGAAAATAATTATGTTTTATCAGAATTTGGAGCTACAGATCATATCGTTCCTGCCGATGTTGCCTGGATGCTTACTTCGAGCTGTCTGGTTTTAATCATGACGCCAGGATTGTCTTTCTTTTATGGCGGAATGGTTGGAAAGAAAAATGTTATTTCGACCATGCTTCAAAGTTTTATCTGTCTGGGTGTCGTTACGCTTTTATGGGTAGTGGTTGCTTTTAGTTTGGCATTTGGAGAACCAGTTGGTTTTGGTTCTGGAGATCATTTTTATAGCTTTTTTGGCAATCCGACTACTTTTGCTTTTATGGATTATGTTGGCGTTCTGCCTCATAAACAATTGGCCAATACGATTCCGTTTATGCTTTTTGCTTTGTTTCAGATGAAATTTGCCATCATTTGTCCTGCTATTATTACGGGTTCATTTGCAGAACGCGTTCGTTTTATCTCTTATTTAGTTTTTATTAGTTTATTTACCATTTTTATATATGCTCCTTTATGTCATGCTGTTTGGTATCCAACGGGTGTTTTAGGAAGCTATTTTGGTGTTAAAGATTTTGCAGGAGGAACGGTTGTACACATGAGTTCTGGTTTTGCTGCTTTGGCTGGAGTTATTGTTTTAGGAAAAAGAAAAAACAGTCAGCATATTCCAACCAATATTCCTTTTGTATTATTAGGAACAGGAATGCTTTGGTTTGGCTGGTTCGGATTCAACGCTGGATCTGCTCTTGCTGCCAACGGAACTGCTGCTATGGCTTTTGCAACAACTACAACTTCGTCTGCCGCAGCCATGCTAACTTGGATTTTCTTTGATAGAATGAACGGAAGAAAAGTTTCTGCTCTTGGAGCTTGTATTGGTGCTGTTGTAGGACTTGTTGCCATTACACCAGCTGCAGGATTTGTTTCGGTGCCAGAAAGTATGTTTTTCGGTTTCATTACAGCGTTGGTTTCTAACACAGCTGTAAATTGTAAATACTCTAAAAAATTCGACGATACACTTGATGTTTTTGCGTGTCACGGTGTGGGCGGAATTATGGGAATGATTCTAACTGCTATTTTCGCTCACGGCGAAGATGCAAGTTTACTTCACGGCGGATGGAATGTTTTCGGACATCACATGATGGCATTGGTTCTGGTTTCGATCTTTACTTTCTTCGGAGCTTATTTCTTGTTCAAAGTAACCAATTTCATTATTCCACTAAGAGTTTCTGAAGAATCAGAACACATCGGATTGGATTTATCGCAACACGATGAATCTCTTGACCCAAAAGCACAACCCATTACTGAGCCTCATTATGGATAATTTTTTTTCGCCACGAATTCACAAATTATATTTTTAAAATAATTCGTGAATTCGTGGCAGAAAAAAACATTTAAACCCACTTACGCCATTTCATTCGTTTATATTCCTTAATTTTGCCGAAAATTTTTGTAAAAGTGGGAAGTAAAAATAAACTTAAGAGATTCAGAGAGAACGAAACATTTCAAAACGTTTTTCAACCAACCAGAGAAGAAGTTGTAGGCGATTTAATGCCTTTAAAAGGAAAATGGAATTCTGATTTCTTTAAAAATGATAATCCATTAGTTTTAGAGTTAGGATGCGGAAAGGGAGAATATTCTGTTGGATTAGCAGAAAAATACCCAAACAAAAATTTTATCGGAATTGATATTAAAGGTGCTCGTTTCTGGCGTGGTGCAAAAACTGCTGTTGAAGACGGACTTCATAATGTTGCTTTCGTTCGAACTCAAATCGAATTGATCAATCATATTTTTGCTGAAGGCGAAGTTGACGAAATCTGGATTACTTTCCCAGATCCGCAGATCAAATACAAAAGAACAAAACACAGAATGACAAATTCTGAGTTCTTGAAATTGTACAAAAAAATCCTGAAAAAAGACGGTGTTGTAAACCTTAAAACCGATAGCGAATTTATGCACGGTTATACTCTTGGATTGCTTCATGGTGAAGGTCACGAAGTTTTATACGCGAATCATAACGTATATAAAAACGAAGGAAGCCCTGAAGTTGTAACTTCTATCCAGACTTTTTACGAAAAACAATATTTAGAAATTAATAAGGCAATTACGTATATTCGTTTCAAAATTAAAGACTAACTTTAATTTTGAAACCTTAATCTAACCGATTTTAATAACTAAATGACCTACCTTACCCCTTTACTTTCAGGTTTTATCGCAGCAGCCATTGGGACAATTCCGCCAGGATTGCTCAATATGACGGCTGCCAAAATAAAAATGAAAGAGGGAAAAAAGAATGCACTGTCATTTGTAATCGGCGCTGTTATCGTTATTTTCTTTCAGGCTTATGTCGCAGTATTATTTGCACGTGTTATAGACAATCGCCCAGATGTTGTAACCTTATTGCGTGAAGTTGGTTTTGTTATTTTTTCGATCTTAACTATTTACTTTTTATTTTTTGCGAAAGATCCAATAGCAAAGAAAAAAACAAAGATTAAGAAAAGCAGTAAAAAAAGCAGTTTCTTTCTCGGAATGCTGCTTTCGGGATTAAACTTCTTTCCGATTCCGTATTATGTTGTCGTAAGTGTTACGTTGGCTTCATACAATCTTTTTACATTTCAAAACCCAATTATACTAACATTCGTATTAGGTTCTGTTCTTGGCGCTTTTGGAATTTTATACAGTTATATTGCTTTTTTCGGAAGAATAGAAAAGAAAACCGATTATTTCATGCGAAACATGAATACCATTATCGGAACCATTACTGGATTAGTCGCTGTAGCAACACTTTTTAATATCCTGAATTACTACTTCGGATAAATTTTATAGCCACAGATTAAAGGGATTAAAATGATTTTTTTTACTTTGTGGTAAATATTTTTTCACGCAGATTTTTAAGGATTTGAGCAGATAATCAATTTAATCCTTTAAATCTGTGGCAAAAAAAGACAAAATCATGGCAGAAGAAAATTTTTTTGAAAGAGTTTATGTAATCGCCAGACAAATTCCGTTTGGAAAAGTTACTTCTTATGGCGCAATAGCAAAAGCATTGGGCACAGCACGTTCTGCACGAATGGTTGGTTGGGCAATGAACGCCTGCCATAATATGGATGATGTTCCTGCACATAGAGTCGTAAACCAAAAAGGTCTTCTAACAGGAAAACATCATTTTGACGGAACCAATTTAATGCAGCAACTTTTAGAAAACGAAGGCATTAAAGTAGTCAACAATCAGATTGTAGATTTTGAGAAACATTTCTGGAAACCTGAAGTTGAATCGTAAAAATCATTTTCACCATATAAGTGATATAAGTTCATTTAAAGTTTTACTTTGTCATTTAATCTCGCAAAATCGCAAAGAAAATTTAAAATAAGCTTTGCGACTTCGCGTCTTTGCGAGAGATATAACACAATGTTTAAATGAACTTATATCACTTATATGGTTCATTTTTTAAATCAAGCAAATCACAAAACTCGTTTTATCTTCGTCGGTTTGGTAGCTTAGATAACCTCCGTGGGCTTCTATAATATTTTTGGAAAGCGTCAAACCAATTCCCGCTCCATCTTTTCTAGTGGTGAAAAACGGAAGAAAAACTTTATCTCTAATTTCAGCGTCTACTCCTTTTCCGTTGTCTGAGATCACAATGAAAAAGCGATTATTTTCGGTATAACTAGAAATTATTAATTTCTTTTCTGTTTTTTCTTTTAATGCATGAATACTATTGGTAATCAAATTGATAATCACCTGCTCCATCTGATTCTTATCAATCATAATAGAACGTGAACTGTGTATTTCATTTATTAATGCTATTCCCTCTTCTTTCAAAATTGGACTCATAATACGCAAACAATCTTCAAACAAAGCATTAATTGGCGTCATTTGCTTGTTTGGCGTTGGCAACATTGCCAGTTTTCGGTAATTCTCCACAAAAAACTGCAAATGATCACTTCTATTTATGATTGTCGAAATACTGCTTTTGATGTCTTCAAAATCGTCTTCTTCCAACTCTTCCTGATCTACAATATGAAGCAGATTCTGCGAAAGCGCACGAATAGGCGTTAGAGAATTCATTAATTCATGCGAAATAATCTTCATTAAATTAATCCACGCTTCTTTTTCTTTTTTCTCAATAACGCGCTGAATACTGTCGAGCAAAATGATAAAATACTCTTTATCGTAGGTTTGAGTATGAGAAGTCTGCAACATAAAAGTCTGCAAGTCCTGATCTTCAATTTTGATTGAAATGGCGGTTTTTAATTCGGTAAAACCAACCTTTTCAATTTCACCACACAGACTCGGAAGATAGTTTTTCAGGTATTTCCAATGACTTACTTTTGGCACTTTAAAAAGATTCGAAAAACAGTCATTCATTATAAAAATTGACCAATCCTCATTTTCTTTTTCTAAGATTAAAGCGGCGGTGTCGATACTGTTCAAAATCGAACGGTAGATTAATTCTTTGGAAATTTGCTCTTGTTTCTGAACTTTTAAAGTATCATACAAGAGATACAGACTATTGAAGTTGTCTTTTTTATGTCCTTCTGGAAAATGGGCAGAAAAGTCGTCATGTAGAATCGAGTTTATCGTTTTGTCATAAAACAGCAATTGGTTTTTGACAAAAAAATACATTTCGAATAGGAAAATCAAAACGAAAACACCAACCAATAAAGCGTTGTATTGAAATCCTTTATAGAATAATAATGCGCTGGCAAGGAAGAGCACCATTACAAATAGAACTCTAACAAACAACGCATTATAAAATTTCCAATTCTTCATTATTTTTTTGTTTACCACGGATTGTTTTTTTTCTTGCCACAGATTAAAAAGATTATAGAGATTTTTTTATCTGCTAAATTTGCGAAATCTGCATGAGACTAAAGACAAAGCAAAAATCTTGATTCTTGCCTCTTGCTTCTTCCTCTTTAATTCTTCAAATCGTATTTCTCTATTCTTCTGTACAACGCAGCGCGCGACAAACCTAATTCTTCGGCAGTTTTGCTGATGTTTCCGTTGTGCTTGAAAAGTGCTTTTTCGATTGCGCCTTTCTCCATTTCCGATAACGGATTTTCATCATTTTCCTGAATCTCTTCAAAGTCCAAAATATCCAAATCCATTACCGAAATGGTATTGTTTTCAGCCAAAATCAAAGCGCGTTCTATTTTGTTTTCCATTTCACGCACATTTCCTTTCCACGGATATTTTTCTAGATATAAGGCAACATTATCTTCAAAACGCCAATTTTCCTGATTGTATTTTTCGGCAATCTGCTCTAGAATAAAATTGGCCATCGGCACAATATCATCTTTTCTTTCGCGTAAAGACGGAAGATTGATTTCCATGGTATTAATTCGGTACAGCAAATCTTCACGGAAGGTTTTATTTTTTACTTCGGTTTTAATATCACTGTTTGTTGCGGCAATAACGCGAACATTAAGCAGTCGTGGTTTGCTTTCGCCTAAACGCGTTACGGTTTTGGTTTGTAAAACATGTAATAATTTAGCTTGAAGATGAAGCGGAATATTTCCAATTTCATCTAAAAAAATAGTTCCGTTCGATGCATTTTCAAAACGTCCTGGAGTATCGATTTTAGCATCTGTAAAAGCACCTTTGGCGTAACCGAAAAGTTCACTTTCAAACAAATTATCACTTAGAGAACCTAAATCGACATGCACAAAAGGCTGGTTTTTTCTTTCTGAATGCTGATGAATATATTCGGCAAAAACATATTTTCCTGTTCCGTTTTCGCCCAAAATCAAAACATTCGCATCTGTTCTAGCCACTTTCTCGGCAATAGAATACGCTTGTTTTATTTTAGCCGAAGTACCAACAAAATATTTCTTTTCGGTCTTCTCTGCTTTTTCTGAAGTTGTTTTTTTACTGTTTTTTCTGCTTTCAGAAACTGCTTTATCAATAACTTCCAACAGCTTTTCGTTATTCCACGGCTTTAGCACATAATCAAAAGCCCCAATTTTAATACCTTCTACAGCAGTTTCGATTTTACCAAAAGCGGTCATTAAGATCACAATTGTATTCGGAGAAAGCGTTTTAATTTCTTTTAGCCAATGAATGCCTTCACGCCCATCTTCAAAACCAATTCGGTAATTCATATCTAGCAAAACCACATTTATGTCATTTTCGCTTAAGATTGAAATGATTTTTTTTGGACTATTAGTTGTAAAAATGGTCTCGAAATGTTTTTTAAGAATCATTTTTGCAGAAAAAAGAATTTCTTCCTGATCATCAACAACTAATATTTGGGCTAGTTTTTTTCTCATTTGGTCTTTTTTTTGTCCGCTTCCGAACGGTCAACTGTTCATTATCGGACACTGCTTTTTTAACGTGTTTTCTAAAGCTCCTTTAAATTCAACACTTTACAAATAATAAATTTTATGGCACAGTATTTACCTATTGATTATCAGTAAAATAATTTAAAAAATGGACACGATAATTCCTCGTAAAAATAGAAAATTTAGGTATCTCGCAATAGCAATTGCTGTTTTTTTAGTTTTGCTAACCATTAGTGTTTTCGCATTTAATACCAAAAGAACTTTAAATGTAAAAGCAGACGAACTGGTAATTCAAAAAGCAGAAAAAGCCTTTTTTGAAGATTTTGTAGTTTTCCAAGCAAAAGTAGAACCTTTGAATGTTATGCTTGTGAATGTTACCGAGGGAGGTTCTGTAAAAGAAATCTTTGTAGAAAATGGCGCAATGGTTACCAAAGGACAATCGCTGGCTCGTTTATACAATCCGAACACAGAATTGAATTATCTTACTCAAGAAACTGCTATTATTGAGCAAATCAACAATCTAAATACAGGAAAATTAAACATTAGAAATCAGGAATTGAACTTAAACAAAGATTTGGTTCTAATTGAACATGATTACAACGATGCAAAAAGATTATATGACATGAATGCAAAGCTGTATGAGAAAGATGTAATTTCTAAAAATGACTGGAATACTTTTAAAGAAAGCCTTCGTTTTCAGGAAGAACGCAAAAGAACAATTCAGCAGAGCATTCAAAAAGAAAAGCAAAGTAATCAGGTTCAGATTTCTCAAATAAACCGTTCGATCCAGACTATGGAAAAGAGTTTGGATATTCTGAGAAACAATAAAAAGAACTTTTTAATAACAGCTCCAGAAACAGGACGATTAACTTCTTTTGAACCTGTTTTAGGAAAAACTTTTCAAGCAGGCGCAAGCATTGGAAGAATTGATTCTAACAAAGGATACAAACTTATTGCCGAAGTAGACGAGTTTTATCTAGAAAAACTTAGAGAAGGATTAAAAGGACAGGTAGAATTTAAAGGTAAAAACCTTGAAGTTATCGTGACCAAAGTAATTCCGGAAGTTAAAGGCGGACGATTTACTGTAGAACTTGCTTTTGTGAGTAAAGAAAATATTGTTCTGCAGGACGGACTTAGCTTTGGCGTAAAACTGATTTTGTCTGAAAAGAATAGAACCCTAGTGATTCCAAGAGGAGCATTTAATCAAGAAGCTGCAGGAAAATGGATTTTTGTTGTAAACGGAAACAAAGCGATAAGAAGAAATATCAAATTAGGACGCGAAAATCCTTCGTATTATGAAGTTTTAGAAGGTTTAAAAGAAGGCGAATCTGTAGTTACTTCTTCTTACACCGATTATAAAGATATTGAAGAGCTTTCTCTAAATAAAGAATAGTTTATTTTGTTTCAAGTTTCAGGTTTCACGTTAACGCTGCAACCAACTTGAAACCTGAAACTTGAAACAAAATAAACAAAAACATAATTTCAATCATCAATCAAAAAACGTATTTAATAACATTTCAAAACCTTAAAAATTATGATCACAATTCAGAATTTAACCAAAGTTTTTAGAACAGAAGAAATAGAAACTGCTGCTTTGAGCGGTATCAACGTAGAAATAAAAAAAGGAGATTTTTTAACTATCATGGGGCCTTCGGGCTGTGGAAAATCGACTTTATTAAATATAATCGGGCTTTTGGACAGTGCAGATGGCGGAAGCTACAAATTATTAGATCAGGAAATGATTGGTCTAAAAGAAAAAGGAAGAGCACAAGTACGCAAAGAAAACATTGGTTTTATTTTTCAGAATTTCAACCTTATCGATGAGCTTTCTGTTTACGATAATATCGAATTGCCATTGCTTTACAACAATGTAAAAGCTTCTGAAAGAAAACAGAAAATTGAGGCGATTGCAGAAAAGCTAAACATTTCCCATCGTTTGAAACATTTTCCACAACAGCTTTCTGGAGGACAGCAGCAGAGAGTTGCCGTTGCTAGAGCTTTGGTAAATGACCCTAAAATTATTTTGGCCGATGAACCAACAGGAAACTTAGACAGTAAAAACGGTAATGAAGTAATGGAACTTTTAACCGATTTACATGCTAAAGGCGCTACCATTTTAATGGTTACCCACTCTGATTATGATGCTTCTTTTTCGCAAAGAACTATTCACATGAAAGACGGAGTTATATTTTCTGAAAAATTAAATCAACGAAATGTTGATGTTTTTATGGACGCTAAATAACAAAGTGATGATTAAAATTATTGTTACTGCACTGGTAGTTCTGGTAGAACTGGTGTGCAAAATATTTACTATGATTTAAAACCGAAAGGTTATCCAAAAACAACCATATCAACTATAAAAAATATACTTCAAAATGATTTTTAACTGGTTTAAAATATTTATATATCATTTAAAGCAAAGCAAACTGTTTTCGTTTTTAAATGTTTTAGGACTAAGCATCGGTATTGCGGGCGTAATCTTTGCCATATTATATTGGAACAATGAGCATTCTTACGATCAATGGAATCCTGAAAAGGAGAATACTTATATGGTCCTTAATAGACTTAGTAATGGAGACACATGGGGTTCCAATTCTATTCCGTTTGGCGAGACGTGTAAAGCTTCTATTTCCGAAATAGAAAAGGTTTGCTTCTTTCATACTTGGTATGATGAAGACATAATCAAATATCAGGATCAAAAACTGATGACAAAAGACATCCTTTCTAGTGATGAAAATTTCTTTGATTTTTTTCCTTTTGAAATTATTAAAGGTGCTAAAAGCAATATTTTAAAAGAAAAAAATAGTGTTGCAATTTCTGAAGAACAGGCATTATTAATCTTTAAAAATGAAGATCCTATTGGAAAATCTATTTCTTATGGCAATAAAAACTATACGATAAAATCTGTATACCGCATTATTAGGCCATCATCAATAGAACCTTCTTTTGTTTTTAGTGATGTAAAGAGAGAAGGCGACCTAGATGCATGGGGAAATTTTAATTATGGTTTGCTTATTAAAACAAAGAAAAATGCAGATATTCCTACTGTTTTAAAGAAAATGCAAAATGTTTATTTTGTAAATAGAACTGTAAAAGATGCCAAAGAAAGCGGTATGACTGTGGCTCAGTACGTAAAAGAAAACGGTGAAATAAAAGTTATTTTAGATCAATTAAAAACATCTCGATTACACGGAACAAAAAGCTCTGCCGGACAAAATTATCCTGAAGGTGTAGGAAACTTAAAATTACTTTACATTATGGCGGGCTTATCTGTTTTGATTTTAGTTTTATCATTGGTTAACTACATCAATTTAGCAACAGCATCGGCCATAAAACGTGCAAAGGAAGTTGGAGTACGCAAAATTGTAGGTGCTTCAAAAAACCAGATTATTATTCAGTTTATTTTTGAAACCGCAATAATTGTAACATTATCTATTTTGTTTGCTTTGGCAATTGTAGAACTTTCATTGCCATATTACAACACCTTTTTAAACAAAACACTGACTATGAATGGCAGTGAATTCTACCTGCAGCTCATTTTTATTTTTGGATTAGTTATTGTTCTTGCGGGTATTTTCCCTGCCATTTATATCTCAAACTTTGAAACTCTAAAAGTTTTAAAAGGCAATTTCTCTCGCAGCAAAAGTGGTATCTGGATTCGTAATTCGATGCTTATTTTTCAATTCGGAATTGCTGCATTCTTTATCATTGGAGCGCTAATTGTTAATTCTCAGGTAAAATATATGATGGAGAAAGATTTGGGCTTTAGTGGCGATCAAGTCATTTCTATTCCTTATAATACTGTAGACAGACTCAAAAGAACTGACGATTATTTAGTTTCAAAACAAGAAATTAAAAAAATTCCGGGCGTTGTTGATGTTACTACATTTGCAGGAGCCTTTGGAGGTAATTCAGGTTCAAGTTCAGGATTTAAGCACAATGGGATTTTCGTACAGCCAAAAAACATTGAAATGGATTTTGGTTTCCTAGATATGATGAAAATAAAAATAGTTAAAGGTCGCGATTTATCTCCTCAATACGCTTCAGACACTATAAGCGGCATGCTTATGAATGAAACGTTGGTTAAAATGTTAAACTTGAAAGATCCGATTAATACCGTTGTAACTTCGGGATGGAGCATCAACAATGGCGACAATTTAAAGTTTAAAATTGTTGGAGTAGTGAAAGATTTCAATTTGACGGGATTACAAAATAAAGTTCCACCAATGGTTTTTATAAATCTTAAAACTTTAAAATGGAATAACTTTGGTAGTGTGCTTGTAAAGGTTTCTCCAAATAATTTAACAGAAACGTTAGATAAATTGAAATTATATTGGGAGAAAAATGTAAACCCAGACTATCCGTTTGATTACGAATTTGTTAACAAAGGATTTGCAAGGACTTATGAGCAGCAAGTGAAGCAAAAAAACCTATTTTTTATTCTAAATTTGGTTGTAATTATAATTGCTGTGTTCGGATTGTTTGCTTTGGCATCATTTTCGATGGAGAGAAGATTGAAAGAAATCGCCATTAGAAAAACTTTAGGAGCTGAAACAGATATACTCTTAAAAGAATTATCGAAACAATATATTGTTTTCTGTTTTATAGGATTTGCAATCGGAATTGTTCCTGCTTATATATTATTACAGAAATGGCTTGAGGATTTCGCTTTTAGAATTGGAATATCGACCATTCCGTTTGTAATTGCCCTGATTTCACTTTTGTTCCTAACATTAGTGATTGTTTTAACAAAAGCATTTCAGGTAACTAGAATAGATGTATTAAAGTATCTAAAATACGAATAAGCTTGTAGACCATTTTTTTTAAAGAAGCCCGACAGATTTCAGTAAAATCCGTCGGGCTTCTGTTTTTAGTCTTTCATTGTTACAGAATCATTGTAGATCAGCTTGTCCAGACTTTGGTCACGATCGTATACATCTGGGAAAAAATTAACTTCTCCATTGTCCTGAACCCAGCATGTAAAATAACCTATATAAACCGGAATTTTACGTTTAAGCATACATGTTGTTTCTTTTCCGCCATTCATAGCACTCTCAATTTTGTCTGCTGGCCAATCTGGATCATCTTTTAAAATATGCAATGCAAGCTGTTTGGCTTCTTTTACATTTATACAACCGTGACTGAAAGTACGGTTTTCAAACTCAAACAAACTTTTTGCGGGTGTATCGTGCATATAAATATCATTCGGATTCGGGAACATAAATTTTACTAATCCTAGAGAATTTTTAGGCCCAGGTTTTTGTCTTACTTTACCTCCATTCCATTCCATATTATGTTCTTCCAGATAGTTTTTATCATTTGCAATCTGAAGTTTTAGTTCATTTTGAATAATGCTGTTTGGCACGTACCAATACGGACTAAAAACAATTCGATCCATATTTCCGCTAAAAATCACCGTTTCGCTAAGTCTGTTACCAACAAAAATGTCCGAAACTAGATCATATTTTCCGTCTTTAACATAAAACAGCCTGAATGAAGGAATATTAACCATAACATATTCTTCTGCTTTAGCCAACTTGGTCGGAATCCATCTGCATCTTTCCATATTTAGCATAATGGTTCTGATTCTCTTACCAATTGGCTCATTCATCTGATTGACTACATCTCTGGTTAAGGCATAATTTGTTTTTAGATTATATCTTTTTTTATAATTTAAAACTCCCGCCATCAATTCTTCATCATAAATATCACTTCCTGAATCTTTTTTTAAATCTCCTACAACATACAAGCGATTTCTAATCTGTTTTATGGCAATAGCTGTATCGTCTGGCCTTAGATCTTTAAAATTAGCACTGTCAATAGAAATTTTCTGCCATAGATTATCGGTTTCTATTTTACGATATTTTTTCAGCGCGTCTTTCAATCTGTAGTATTGGCTAAACAAAAGATTATCATCTTTATCCAATCGATCAGAATCTACCATTAATGAATCTAGAATGTGAGTGTACGAAATAGATTTTGCAGGCAGATACCATCCTATTTTTTTCAATGTTGCGGGATCAACACCAGAATACACATTGCTGGCATAAAACACATACATACTTGTCAGCAGCAATTCGGTATCGAGCTGAGATGGTTTGTTTGAAGAGCTTTCGTTAAAAGCCTCATCAATTTGTTCTTTATAGGGCATTTTTTCCTCAATTCCCTGATCTTTCAAAACATTTACTTTTTGGTACAGTAAAGAACCAAATTCGGTAATACTTTTGTCATCATACCAAATAGATTTGTACGCTTTGGCCTTATAAATACCTTCAACATCTTTCTGGTATTTTTTAAGCTTAGGGTATTTTTTAAAAAAGGCATTAATAGAAGCCGCGTCAAGAGTAATGACCGCAACAGCTTTTCGATTTGTCAAATCAGCCTTGCTTTTAGCATTGTTGGAAAACGAATTAAATGAAAATGCAAAAAAACTGATTGTAACAATAATTAAAGAAGAAGTAAAATTTCGCATATTTTTAAAGTTTTAAGTGGTAAATAACTTTAAAAAAAATACCGAAAACCCAATAAATTACTCAAAAAACCTTAGTTTTCACATATTTTTTTTATGTCTGGTAATCATCGATTTGGATAATCAAATATAACGAAGTTTTGTGAGAATTTTTATTTAAATAGAAGAAAACTTACTCAAAATTATTCCATTAAATTTAAAACCTTTATAGCGGATCATCAAAACAGCTAAACAGTCTTAATTATAATTTTCAATAAAATTTAATGCTGGATAATTTTGAATAATCTCAATATCAATAATTACAATTCAAAAACGCTTAATTTCCGAACTTAATCTGTTATCTTTGCACCCTGAAATCAGTTTAAATAAATATAATCTTATAAGATTGATTTTGGACAATAAAAAAATAGCCCATTACAATGAAACTAGATAGAAAAGAAATTCTAAAAGCCTTAGAGACAATCACTATTGCTGGAGAAGGAAAAAATATGGTTGAAAGCGGTGCTGTAACCAATGTTATTACATTTGGAGATGAAGCTGTTGTAGACCTTGTATTGCATACACCTGCTATGCACATCAAAAAAAGAGCAGAAGATGATATTAAAAAAACAATTCATGATTTAATATCTCCCGATGCAAAAGTAAAAGTAAACATTAAAGTAGAAGCAGCAGAGAAACCGGAAATTAAAGGTCGTGCTATTCCTGGAATTAAAAATATTATTGCAGTTGCTTCTGGTAAAGGAGGAGTAGGAAAATCTACTGTAACTGCAAACTTAGCTGTTACACTTGCAAAAATGGGCTTTAAAGTTGGTGTTTTGGATGCCGATATCTACGGACCTTCTATGCCAATCATGTTTGACGTTGAAAACGAAAAACCTGTTTCTATAGCTGTTGACGGAAAATCTAAAATGAAGCCAATTGAAAGCTACGAAATCAAAATGCTTTCAATAGGATTTTTTACAGCACCAAGCCAAGCCGTAATCTGGAGAGGTCCAATGGCTGCAAAAGCATTAAATCAAATGATTTTTGATGCAGATTGGGGAGAATTAGATTTCATGCTTCTAGATTTGCCTCCTGGAACTGGAGATATCCACCTTTCTATCATGCAGTCGCTTCCAATTACTGGAGCTGTTGTAGTAAGTACTCCGCAAGCGGTAGCACTTGCCGATGCAAAAAAAGGGGTGGCAATGTTTATGCAAGACAATATCAACGTTCCTGTTTTAGGAATTATAGAAAATATGGCGTATTTTACACCAGAAGAATTGCCAGAAAACAAATATTATATCTTTGGACAAGAAGGCGCTAAAAACCTTGCTGAAGATTTAGGAGTTCCATTTTTAGGAGAAGTTCCAATTGTACAATCTATTCGCGAAGCAGGAGATTACGGTCGTCCGGCAGCATTGCAGACTGGTTCTCCAATAGAAACAGTTTTTGAAGAAATTACTAGAAACGTTGTACAAGAAACAGTAAACAGAAACGAAAGCTTACCAGCAACAGAAGCCATCAAAATTACAACAATGGCAGGTTGCTCGGCAGTTAAAAAATAATTAGATAATTGAGATAAAACTAATGAGATAATTTGAAAATTAGACAATTAGATAATTTTGCTCAAAGTGAATTTTCTAATTATCTAATTGACACATTTTCTAATTGATAAAATTATGACAACAGAAGAATTAACAAGTAATGTTTTATTGGCCTTAGATGAGATAAGACCATTCTTAAAATCTGACGGCGGAGATATTTCATTAATCTCTATCGAAGATGACAAACATGTAAAAGTTCGTTTGGAAGGTGCTTGCATTAGCTGCAGTGTTAATCAAATGACACTAAAAGCAGGTGTTGAAACAACAATAAAAAAATATGCTCCACAAATTGAAACAGTGGTAAATGTAATGTAACAAATAGTTCCTTTTTCTTCAAAATTAAACACTCGTGGTTTAACAAGAATAATAGGTGTTTTATTGTTTAATTGAAAAAACAATAAAATAACATCAAAAAAAAGGCTCTTTTTGCCACATTCATAAAAAACAATGCAAAGTTTTAAGAGTTTCTGTTAAGGAATTGTTACATTTTTAACTTAAATTTGTCAACATAACCCTTAAATCTTAAACTTATGAGAAACTTTTACGCTCTTTTTTTATTATTTTTTATAAGCGCTGTAAATGCACAACAGGGCCAAACACTATTTGCTGAAAAAGCTTGGGTAAATGAATCCGAAGAATGGTCAGATTTCCAATATTCAGGACAAATCATTTTTTCTACAAATGGCAAAACTGAAGAAGGCGCTTTAAGAATTGGAAACTATGATTTCTTATATGATCTTTGCGACGGAAAAGCAAAGTTTTCAAATAAAGCAACATATAGCTCAGCCGATTTTTCGCATCCGCGAAAGCTTAGCGCGCAAACAGATAAACAAGGAATTTTAAACTCTACATACGAAGGGACCTTAATTTTCCAAGCTGATAAAGATTATTACTCTGTTATTTCTCTAGTAACAATACTAGAAAAAGGAGGTAATATTATTGGTGTAAAAATGCGCCTTAAAGACGGTAATAGAAAAGAATACGCTTTTAGCTTAAAAGAGAAAAGTTAAAATTAATAAAGGGTTTGAACACGTTTTCAAATTCTGCAGTAAATTCCAATAATCAAAAATGGATGTATTAATTAAAATTAAAGATCGAGAAGGAGTTATACACGAATTACAAGCTCCAACCGATATGGCAATGAACATAATGGAGTTATGCAAAGCATACGAACTTCCTGTTGAAGGAACCTGCGGAGGAATGGCCATGTGCGCTTCTTGCCAGTGTTATGTTCTAAATGATGTTGCATTACCAGAAATGGGTGACGATGAAGAAGCTATGCTTTCGGAAGCATTTTATGTGAAGTCTAATAGTCGTTTAGGTTGCCAGATTCCAATTACTGAAGATTTAGAAGGATTGGAGTTAGAATTAGCTCCTGAATACTAGAAAATAAATTCCAAAATTTTAAAATTCCAAATTCCAAAATGCATTTTGTGCACTTGGAATTTGGAATTTTTTTTAATTGGAATTTAAAAAACCGCTTGGATCAAAAGGTTCAAATTCTCTTTCAGAAAACGCTTCTGTCAAAATACCAGACGAACAAAGCCACGAAATTGTTTCTTCAAGTGTATTTCCTGCTTTATAAATCATTTCACTATACCTTGGCAGAATGTAATATTGACTGTTTAAAAGAATGATTTCATCTCCATCAAAAGTATCTCCAACTCTAATCGATTTTAGCACTTCTTCTTTCGTTAAAACTTCTTTTCCTTCGTCCCAAAACCAATATTCGGTAATACGGTTTTTCCATTCTTCTAAAGTAAGAATTATTGTTTCAGGAAGATAAACTCTCACATAAGTACCTCCTAAAATCCCACTTCCGTATTCTTGAACATACTCTTTATAATCTTCATCAAAATTTATGTTTAATGTTTTTTCACAAGCCAGAATTTCTTCTTCATCTGCTGTAAATAAATCTATTTTTTGTGTATTGCAATTTGGAATAATCTTGTAGTTATCGAAATTCATTGTCTTTATTTTTCTAAATTAAATATATACCTTTTTTATATTGCAAGTAACTTTTTAAAAATTAAAAAACTTCGCTCAGATCTTATTCTTTATAATATTCACTTATTTTATAATTTTTAGTTTTTGTCTGCCATTTATTATTTATAAAGTTTCTTATAGTCACGGTTACAAATTCACTATTCATTGCATCTTCTTCTAATTCATGAACCTTATGCAATCCTTTATTTGGTACAACTTCATATTCTGTTGTCATGTGCCAGCAACAGCCAGATTTAGAATATGTAATTAATCTTTTTCTTTTATGATCTGTAACAAACATACCAAGATTTTCAACTACCAAATTCGTTAATTGACTACTTAAAACAAATTGTCGTTTAGTAGAATTATAAACATAAATATCATAAGAAGGTCCACCATATCCACTGTTGTTCCCGTTCCTCACAGCCAAATCTTCTGTTCCATCAAAATTAAAATCATCAAAAATCAATGGACTTTGCTCTCCATAAAGCTGAATAACATTTACTGTTGGTTTTTGTTTTTCATCAAGAAAAAAATACAAATCGTCTGAAGTCAACGTTTGAAAAAAACGATTTGATTTTTTATCCACTAATTTTATAACTGCTTTTCCTTCACAATTTTCAGCATTACAATTATCTACAGAAATCTCAGCAGAATATCTTTTTGAACCATTCATAACTTCAAATTTATTCTGCGCTGCGCAAATTCCTGAAATTAGAATTAATAAATATTTTATATTTTTCATTTTTAATCGGGTTACTGTGATTCTTTCGTGTAAAACTAGTCTAAACTCAATTAGAAATCTACTTGCAAAGGCTAAAAAATAATCAAAATAAGATATTTGAAATCAAAAAAACCGTAATTACATCACTGCAATTACGGTTTTCTCTTTATAACAATTTTATTTAATCTCTTGATTATACCAAACCAGCTTTAATTAAATATTCAGCGATTTGGATTGTGTTTGTTGCAGCTCCTTTTCTTAAGTTATCAGCAACAATCCACATGTTTAATGTATTTGGCTGGCTTTCGTCGCGACGAATTCTTCCAACAAAAACATCATTTTTACCTTCTGCATATAATGGCATTGGATATGTAAAGGTATCCAAATTATCTTGTACCGTTACTCCGTCAGTATTGTGTAAGATTTCACGAACTTCGTTTACATCAAAATCATTTGTAAACTCAACGTTTACAGCCTCACTGTGTCCACCAACAACTGGAACACGAACAGCAGTTGCAGTAACTCTGATAGTGTTATCACCTAAGATTTTTTGAGTTTCGCGAACTAATTTCATTTCTTCTTTAGTGTACCCGTTTTCTTCAAAACTGTCACAGTGTGGAATCGCATTTCTGTGAATTGGATATTTGTAAGCCATCTCACCTTGAACTCCAGCGTACTCATTTTCTAATTGTTTCACTGCTTTTACACCAGTTCCTGTGATAGATTGGTAAGTAGAAACAATGATTCTTTTAATGTTGTATTTTTTGTGCAAAGGAGCCAAAGTCATTACCATTTGAATAGTAGAACAGTTTGGATTTGCAATAATTTTATCTTCTTTAGTTAAAACATCAGCATTGATTTCTGGAACTACCAATTTTTTAGTAGGATCCATTCTCCATGCAGAAGAGTTGTCGATAACAGTTGTTCCAGCAGCAGCAAATTTTGGAGCCCATTCTAATGAAGTATCTCCTCCAGCAGAGAAAACAGCGATATCTGCTTTCATATCAACAGCTGTCTGTAATCCTACTACTTTATATTTAGTTCCTTTGTATTCGATTTCTTTTCCTACTGATCTTTCTGATGCAACAGGAATTAATTCTGTAACAGGAAAATTTCTTTCTGCTAATACTTTAAGCATTACTTCGCCTACCATTCCAGTAGCGCCTACAACTGCAATTCTCATTTTTATATTTTTAAATAATCAATTAATCTAATTTGTATCGCAAAAGTAAGTATAATAAAAGTTATGGCAAGGTGATTCACAAAAAATAACAAATTGTTACAAAATAAACATTTTGTAAAAAAACCGCCTCTTTAGAAGGCGGTTAAATTAGACTTAGTGTAGCGGTATTATATTTTTATTTATTTTTCAATAAATCTCTAATCTGTGTCAATAATTCTTCTTGAGTTGGTCCAGCTGGAGGCGGTGGTGCAACATCTTTCTTTTTAGCATGGTTTATTCCCTTAATTATCAAGAATAAAACAAAAGCCACAATTATAAAGTTAATTACTGCCGATATAAAGACTCCATACTTTACACCTCCAAAAGCAGTCAATTGTTCAATAGTCGATAAATGCGCAGCATCTAAAGCTGGTTTCAACAGCAATGGCGTAATTACATCTTCAATAAATGAGCTGACAATTTTACCAAAAGCAGCTCCAATGATCACCCCGACAGCCAGGTCAACCACGTTGCCTTTCATTGCAAATTCCTTAAATTCAGAAAAAAATCCCATATCGTATCTGTTTATATTTATAATTAAGTAATATCGAAAATACGCAATTTTATTGGAAATTCTTAATATTATCTAAAAAATACCCTCTTAACACGTTGCGAAATACTCGTCATTATCTCATACGGAATCGTTTTTAACGCTACAGCCATCTCTATTACAGTCGGGCTTTCGCCGAAAATAATTACTGAGTCGCCTTCTTTGCAATCGATATGGCTGACATTAACCATCAGCATATCCATACAGACACTGCCAACAATTTTTGCTTTCTGATTTTTGATTGTTACATAACCAATTTCATTACCCCATAATCTCGAAATTCCGTCTGCATAACCAATTGGAATTGTAGCAATTTTTGTTTCTCGATCAGCCATAAAACGGCGTCCATAACCTACGCTGTCACCAGCTGGAATGGTTCGAATTTGAGAAATTATGGATTTTAACGTTCCCACATTTTCCAGATATTTCTGTTCTGCAGGATCATTTGAAACTCCATACAATCCGATTCCCAAACGCACCATACTGTATTGCGCGTCTGGAAAATTACTGATTCCAGAAGTATTTAATGTATGACGAATTGGATTGATATTTAATGCTGACATCAGTTTTGAAGACAGATTTTCGAACAAGGCAATCTGCTGTCGCACAAAATCAAAATGTTTCGGATCATCACTTGTTGCCAAATGAGATAAAATACTTTGAACACGAACAGTTGAATTTCCTTTTAAAGTCGCAATCAGTTCGTCGATTGTATTGTTTTCAAAACCTAAACGATGCATTCCTGTATCCATTTTGATATGAATTGGATAATCTTTTAAGTTCTTTTCGCGTGCAATTTTCAAAAAGGCATTTAACCCTTTTAAGCTATATATTTCAGGTTCTAACTGATATTGAATCATAGATGGAAAACTAGTCGATTCTGGATTCAAAACCATAATGGGAACTTTTATCCCTCCATTTTTCAACGTTATTCCTTCATCGGCGAAAGCCACTCCCAAATAATCTACTTTATGATGTTCTAAAAGTTTGGCAATTTCTAAACCGCCGTTTCCGTAACCAAATGCTTTTACCATAACCATCATTTTGACATTTGGTGCCAGTTTTGACTTGTAATAATTAAAGTTATGGCTAATAGCATCTAGATTAATTTCGAGAACTGTTTCGTGTGTTTTCTCTTCAAGAAGCGAAACAATCTCTTCAAACTGAAAAGATCTAGCTCCTTTTATTAGAATCGTTTCATTATTAAAATTCAGATTATCGATGTCAGCTATAAAATCAGCTGTATTTTGAAACATTGTACTGTTTGGAAATTTAGCTGCAAAAGAAGAAATCGTTGCGCCAATACCAATTATGCGGTTTATTTTATTGTCTGAAATTAACTGGGCAACTTTAGAATACAATTCTTCGTTTGCAAATCCGCTTTGGAAAATATCAGATAAAATAACAGTTTTTGAAGCGCCTTTTTTCTTTTGGCTTTCCAAGAAATCCAAAGCAATTTTAAGCGACTGGAAATCGGAACTGTAACTATCATCAATAATACTGCAATTGTTGATTCCGTTTTTTACTTCAAGTCGCATTCGAACTGGATAAAGCATCTCAATTCGGCTTTGAATAGTTTCTTGATTATAATTAAAATGCAGCAATACCAATAAACAAGAAATTGCATTTTCTACAGAAGCCGAATCATTAAACGGAATTTCTAAATTGAAAATTTCATTTTTGTATTGATATTGAATAAAAGTATGATCGTTTTTACATTCTCTTTTTTCAATAAAAACGTCTGCTTTTTTATCTGTAAAACTCCAAGAAAAAAGCTTTCGAGGATGAATCATATATTCTGCCACGAACTGAGTCAGACATGATTCTACGACTTCGGTTTTTTGATATATGATTATCGGACAATCTTTAAACAAAAGTAGTTTTTCATCAATCTTCTGCACTAAATTTAAAAACCCTTCATCGTGTGCACTTCCAATATTAGTGAGCACACCAATTGTAGGTTTAATTATTTTTTCAAGATGAATCATTTCGTTAACTGTCGAAATTCCAGCTTCGAAAATGCCCAAATTATGTTTCTCATTTATACCAATTACTGAAAGTGGCACTCCCACTTGAGAGTTGTAGCTTTTTGGACTTCTAATAATATTATAATCAGGGCTCAATAAGAAATTAAGCCATTCTTTTACGATTGTTTTGCCATTGCTCCCTGTTAATCCGATAACTGGAAAATGGAAAAGATTCCTGTAATAAGCCGCAAATTCTTGAAGTGCTAGAAGTGCATTATCAACAACTAAAAAATTAGCTTTGTCTATGTAACCATCTGGAATATACTGAACAACAAAATTCTGAACTCCGTTTTCTATTAAATCTGGAATAAACAAATGAGCATCGTTGTTAACACCGGCTAGAGCAAAAAATAAAGTCTGTGATCCGTTTTGAAGTGAACGGCTGTCAATTGAAATATGATCGATTAAAACATCAGCATTTGTACCAATCCATTTGGCGTTAAGTACTGAAACCAGGCTTTTTAAATTTAGGCTCATTTCGGAATTTCTTTTTTTCAAATTTAAAAAAAGGTTTGCCACGAAACTCCTAAATTTTCACTAATTATTCCATTTATATGAAAGTGTAGAAAAAGTAGATTTGCCACGAATTACACAAATTCTCGCGAATTATTTTTTTAAAATAATCTGCTAAATCTGCGTGAAAAATTTCTTCCCCAGATTAAAAAAAGTATCACTAATTATAATCCTTTTAAATCCGGTTATCCCGATAGCTATCGGGAGTGGAAAAAAAATAAATCGTGTGAATTTGTGTAATTCGTGGGAGAAAACATTTATTGATTATATTTGTTTTTAGACCACAAATTTGCAAGTTTTGAAAAAAGTACTTCCACTATTCTCCTATATCTTACATCCGATTTTTATATCGTTATACGCAACTTTGTTTTACTTATTTTACAAAGATGATGTTTTCAGCACAAACGAAAAGTATTTTGTCTTAATTCAGATTTTGGTTATTAACATTATTGTTCCTGTCTTATTTTATCTATTATTAAGATCGACTGGACACGTAAAATCAATAATGCTAAGTCAGACATCAGAACGAACTATTCCTCTTATTTTACAGTGTTTTTTATATATTTTATTAGTAAAAAGAAGCATTGTAATTACACGTTATCCAGAGCTTCACTTCTTTTTTCTTGCCGCATTGTTCAGTACTATTTTAGCATTGGTATGTGTGCTGTTCAAGACAAAAGCAAGCTTGCATATGGTCGCAATATCAGGTTTAACGATTTTTGTTATCGGATTAAACATTCATCTTCAGCTGCATAATCCGTATTGGCCAGCTTTACTTATTTTATTATCAGGAATTGTAGCTTCATCTCGTTTAGAAATGAATGCGCATACTTCTAGAGAAATCTTAATTGGATTGTTTGTTGGAATAATGCCACAACTTTTATTTTTATACTTGTGGTTATAAAATATAAAAAATCAGTCCTGCATTTAAGGTTTTCATATTGATTTTTTCCCCATTCAAAGTTGTTGCCGACTTAAATAACGGATTTAAGCCGTAATATATATAAACGTTCCAGGTATTATATCCTGCGGCCAAATATGGTCCGTACTGAAATTTATTGATATCTCCGTTGTTTTTGATTTTATATGTTTTTTCGCCATCTTCAAGAGTAGAGGCGCTCGAGAAAACATAACTCAGTTTAACTCCACCATAGATACGCCAGAATTTAGTACTTTCATACGTCGAATTACGCCATCTAAATTCTATTGGAAGATCTACAGAATATTGTCTGTAACGATTGGATACAAATTGCCCATAATCGTTAACTCCATATATTATTGATCCCGAACCATCTTCAGAAATAGTCAGATTCTGATAATAATTCTGATAACTCAACCCTAATCCAGCAGCAATAGCAACAGTTCTTGATTTATTCACCGGCATATCGCGTAAAAAACCTCCTGAAAGTCCAAGAGAAAATTTATTCTGTTTGAAATCGATTGGAATATCGGTAAACATATTATAGGTAACCGAAAAATAAAACTGATCTTCTCGATATAAAGAATCTATTTTTACAACTGGTTTTATCTCAGGCTTAACGTCTTCTTGCGCAAAAGAATTTAAAAAAGTGAGTAAAAATAAGCAGCTAAAAATAATTCGCATATCGTGTTTTTGATTTTAAAGAGGTAATTATAAATAAACGTTTTTCGATGTCCATTTATTTCACATACAAATATAATATAATGCTTTCTCCAGTAACGATAAGAAGTAAAAATATTCTCATTTTGACTCCGAATAAAATTAATTGCTGCATTATTTTCAATAGATCAACTCGATGAAAGAAAAAATTAATCAATTTTGTTTTTATCTTTTATACCTTTGCAGTGCATGAAGAAAAAGCAGCTCATATTAAGTTTATCGTTTGCTGTAACAATATTGTTCTCGATATTGTTTCAGTCGATACACAGTTATGAGCATATTGTAAAGCAGCTTTCAGAAAAACAGTGCCATCACAATTACAATGATCCGAGCGGAGAAATAACGCATCAGCATCATGATTATGAGGTTTGTTTTGTTTGTAATTTCGCCTTCGGAAGTTACATTGTTCCAGAAACTTTTCAATTTCAATTTCATTCTTTTGAAAAAGAATTTGCTTATTTCTTACCCGTTACAGAGAAAATTTTCTCTATTTCATCTCCTTCGTATTTCTTACGCGGACCTCCTGCATTTATAGTTTCTTAGGTTATCGATTTTTCGAAAAAAAATCACATTTCTTTTCATTTAAATTCAAAACAACATTGAGTCTCCTAATCCTAATCTTCTGAATTGGGATCAGAATGCTTTAATGTCGCGTTTGGTTTTTATTCGAAGAAAAAAACTCAATTTAACTATAGCATCATTTTCAAATGAAAAAATATATAATAGCCCTTATTTTAGGGTTTTCGAGCATACTTACTGCTCAAAATTCGGTTTCGGGAACAGTAACCGATAATCAAAATCAGCCATTGCCTGGAGTTTCTGTTTATGCTCCAGAAATACATAAAGGAACAACAACAGACGCAAACGGAAAATACGAATTGAATAATCTTCCGAACGGAAGTCTTCGCATTGCTTTCACGTATGTTGGATATGCAAATCAAAATAAAACGATTTCTAAATTACTGAAACAAAACACACTAGATATTGTTCTTGAAGAATCTATTCTAGAAATGGACGAAGTAGTAGTTTCAACGCCTTTCAATAAACTGCAATCGCAAAACGTAATGAAAATTGAGCATGAAAGCATTAAAACATTACAGCAAAAAGGAACCTCAACTTTGATTGAAGGTTTAGCAACAATTCCAGGAGTTTCTCAGATTTCAACAGGAACTTCTATCGGAAAACCAGTAATTCGTGGACTTAGCGGCAATCGTGTTTTGGTTTATTCTCAGGGAGTTCGTATCGAAAATCAACAATTTGGAGATGAGCATGGTTTAGGTTTAAATGATGCCGGAATAGAAAGTGTTGAAGTTATTAAAGGGCCAGCTTCGTTATTGTATGGTTCTGATGCTTTGGGAGGTGTTTTATATTTCAATCCAGAAAAATTTGCTGATGCTGGTGATTTTAAAGCTAATTTCAGTCAAAAATATTTTACGAATACACAAGGAAGCAACTCTTCTATCGGATTAAAAACGTCTACTGATAACTGGAAATTCTTAGCAAGGGGAAGCTACAATACACATTCTGATTATAAAATTTCTGGCGGTGATCGTGTGACAAATTCTCGTTACAACGAAACGGACTTTAAAACTGGAATTGGCTACAGCAATTCAACTTTTTCAAGTGTTTTAAGATACAACTATAACAAATTGGATATCGGGATTCCTGAAGATGGAATTGCCGAACAGTCTTCTAGCAAAGACACACAGTTTCCGAGACAAGGAATTTTTAATCATTTATTGAGTTTGAATAATGTTATTTTCTTCGAAAACTCTAAACTAGATGTTGATTTAGGATATATTGCCAATGACCGAAGTGAGTTTGAAGACAGCAATGAAGCTTCGCTTCACATGAAATTGAATACGTTCAATTATAATGCGAAATACCATTTCCCTAAATTCGGTAAAATCGAAACTATTATAGGGGTTCAGGGAATGCATCAGACCAATAAAAATTCTGGAGAAGAATATTTAATTCCAGATGCCACAACCAATGATTTTGGAGTTTTCGGAACAGCCAATTACGAATGGGACAATAGCGTTATTCAAGCTGGATTACGTTTTGACAACAGAAACATTACTTCAATAGCACACGGAACTGAAGGCGAAGAAGGTTATTTTCAGGCCTTAGACCGATCTTTTGATAGCTTTAATGCTTCTTTAGGCTATAAAACAAAACTGGCAGAACCTTTAACGCTTCGTTTGAATGTTGCCACAGGATTTAGAGCTCCAAACTTGGCTGAATTGACTTCAAATGGTGTTCATGAAGGAACAAATCGTTACGAAATTGGAAATGCTAATTTGAAAACAGAGCAAAACGTTCAGACCGATTTGAACTTAGAATACAAAAACACGCACTTTGAATTTTTCGTAAACGGATTTTACAATCATGTAAACAATTACATTTATACTTCGCCAACTGGGGAAGTTCGAGATGATAATGATGTTTTTGCTTATGTTCAAGATAATGCACAATTGTATGGTGGTGAAGTTGGTTTGCATTTTCATCCTCACCCTTTAGACTGGTTGCATTTTGAAACTAGTTTTGAAACGGTTACAGGTAAAAAAGAAAACAAAGATTATCTGCCTTTGATTCCGGCAAACAATTGGAATAATACGCTTAGAACTGAATTTAATATCAAAAATTGGTTAAGCGAAGGTTTTGCTTCTCTGAATGTTTCTTCAACTTTCAACCAAGATAATGTAAGCGGTTTCGAAACGGCTTCTAAAGGTTATACTTTGGTAAATTTAGGTTTTGGTGGAACTGTTAAACTAGGAAAAACGGCTTTCGATATTAACTTAAATGGAAACAATTTATTCGACAAAAAATATATTGCACACCTTTCTAGATTAAAGACAGACGGTATTCCAAATATTGGAAGAAATATCGTTTTGGGAGTTAATTTCAACTTATAATTTTAAACTTAACCGCAAAGCACGCAAAGTTTTTTCGCAAAGTTCGCAAATTTTTATTATTAGCCAACGCTTAAAAAATCTCGCAAAGACGCAGAGACGTAAAGTTTTAAAATTCTTTGCGACTTCGAGACTTTACGAGATTAAAACCATTGCGAACTTTGCGAAAAAACTTTGCGCTCTTTGCGGTTAAATATATCTCACAAAAAGTGCTATTTTTGTTACAACAGATAAAAACTAACTATGAAAAAAACATTTTTATTAATGGCAATTACAACTGCAGGAATATCATTTGGACAAGGCAAAATACAATATCCGCAAACAAAAAAAGGAGAAACTGTTGATGTTTATTTTGACACCAAAGTAAGCGATCCCTACTGTTGGTTAGAAGATGATAAATCTGCCGAAACTGTTGCTTGGGTAAAAGCTGAAAACGAAGTTACTTATGCTTATTTAGATAAAATTCCGTTTCGCGAAGAACTTAAAAAGCGAATGGAAAAACTTTGGAACTACGAAAAAATTGGAGCTCCTTCTAAAGAAGGAAAATTCGCTTATTACTCTAAAAACAACGGACTTCAGAATCAATCTGTTGTTTACAGAAAAGATGAAAATGGCAAAGAAGAAGTTTTCTTAGATCCAAATACTTTTTCTAAAGACGGAACAACTTCTCTAGGCGGACTTGATTTTTCTGAAGACGGAAGCAAAGCAGCGTATGCAATCTCTGAAGGAGGAAGCGATTGGAGAAAAGTAATTATCATAGACGCACTTTCTAAGAAAATTGTAGAAGATACTTTGGTTGATGTGAAATTTAGTGGTGTTTCATGGTATAAAAATGAAGGTTTCTACTATTCTAGTTATGACAAACCAAAAGGAAGTGAATTATCTGCTAAAACAGATCAACACAAATTGTATTTCCATAAACTAGGAACTTCTCAAAAAGATGATAAAGTAATTTTTGGTGCAGATCAAAAAAGAAGATATGTTGGTGGATATGTTACTGAAGACAACCGTTATTTGGTAATCACGGCAGCTAATTCGACTTACGGAAACGAATTATACATTAAAGATTTAACAAAACCGAACAGCCCGATTGTTACTATCGTAGACAACTTTAACAGCGATAGCAATGTAATAGAAAACGCAGGAAGCAAATTGTTTATTGAAACAGATTATAACGCACCAAACAAACGTGTTGTAACGGTTGATGCAGCAAATCCGAAGCCTGAAAACTGGAAAGATTTTATTAAAGAAACCAAAGATATATTATCGCCATCAACTGGTGCTGGTTATTTCTTTGCTAATTATACTAAAGATGCGGTTTCATTTGTGCAACAATATGATTACAGCGGAAAATTAGTTCGCGAAATTAAACTTCCAGCTGTTGGAACTGCAGGCGGATTTAGCGGTAAAAAAGAAGATAAAATTTTGTACTACAGTTTTACAAATTATACAACTCCTGGAAGTATCTATTCTTTTGAACCAAAATCTGGCAAATCTGAAGTATATGCAAAACCAAAAGTTGATTTCAAGAGTGAAGATTACGAGTCTAAACAAGTTTTCTATACTTCAAAAGATGGTACAAAAGTTCCGATGATTATTACGTATAAAAAAGGAACAAAATTAGACGGTAAAAACCCAACAATCCTTTATGGTTACGGCGGATTCAATATTAGTTTAACACCAAGTTTTAGTATTGCTAATGCTGTTTGGTTAGAAAATGGTGGAGTTTACGCAGTGGCTAACCTTAGAGGTGGCGGTGAATACGGAAAAAAATGGCATGATGCAGGAACAAAACTTCAAAAGCAAAATGTATTTGATGATTTTATTGCTGCTGCAGAATATTTAATTGCCCAAAAATATACTTCTTCTGATTATTTGGCTATTCGCGGAGGATCTAACGGAGGTTTGTTGGTTGGAGCAACGATGACACAGCGTCCAGATTTAATGAAAGTAGCATTGCCAGCGGTTGGAGTTATGGATATGCTTCGTTATAATGCCTTTACAGCAGGCGCAGGATGGGCTTTTGATTACGGAACTGCTCAAGACAGCAAAGAAATGTTCGAATATTTAAAAGGATATTCTCCAGTTCATAACGTTAAACAAGGGACTCATTATCCTGCAACAATGGTAACGACTGGAGATCATGACGATCGTGTAGTTCCAGCACACAGTTTCAAATTTGCTGCTGAGTTACAGGAAAAACAAACTGGAGAAAATCCGGTTTTGATTAGAATTGACGTTAAAGCAGGTCACGGAGCAGGAAAATCTGTTGCCGCTACGATTCAAGAGAACGTAGACATTCAAGCTTTTACACTTTACAATATGGGTTTTAAAGCTTTGCCTAAAAAATAAAACTTTAAGCTAAATTTTTTATTAGCCACGAATTCACGAATTATTTTTGTGAATTTGTGGCTTTTTATTTTGCCACGAATTACTCTAATTTCCACTAATTTAAATTGAGGAAAATCTCATTTATATATTTTTTTGCCACAGATTAAAAGAATTAAAATGATTTAAATATCTATGCGTTTACTTTAGTAATCTGTGAAAATCTATTAATCTGTGGCAAACATCAAAAAAATAATTCGTGGAAATTAGTGCAATTCGTGGCAAACCTTTTTTAAATTTGAGAAACTAAAAACTTAATCAATGGAAATTATAAAATGGGGAATTATAGGGTGCGGAAATGTAACCGAAGTAAAAAGCGGGCCAGCTTTTCAGAAAGCTCCAAATTCGGCTTTAGTTGCAGTTATGCGAAGAGATGCGGCTCTTGCCGAAGATTACGCCAAACGCCATAATGTTCCGAAATGGTATTCCAACGCGGAAGATTTAATAAATGATACCGAAGTTGACGCCGTTTATATCGCTACTCCTCCATCTTCTCATAAAGAATACACCATTTTATGCGCCAAAGCAGGAAAACCAGTTTATGTGGAGAAACCAATGGCTTTGACATTTGAAGAATGTAACGAAATGATCAGCGTATGCAAAGAACATAATGTTCCTTTGTTTGTTGCTTATTATAGAAGAGCTTTACCTCGTTTTTTAAAAATAAAAGAAATAATCGATCAGAGAAAATTAGGAAACATCAGGCATGTAAATTGTGTTTTGTATCATCCTTTTGAAGCACGTTACGATGACGAAATCAACCTTCCTTGGACCGTTTTACCACATATTTCAGGAGGCGGAATCTTTGTGGATTTGGCTTGCCATACTTTAGATTTCCTAGATTTTGTTTTAGGTCCGATAAAATCAGTTCGCGGACATGCAACTTCTCAATTAAAAGCATATCCGGCAGAAGACGCAGTTTCAATGTCCTTTTTATTCGAAAATGGAATTCACGGATCTGGTTTATGGAATTTTGCAAGTTTTGAACGTTATGACAACACTGAAATTGTAGGAGATAAAGGAAAAATCTCTTTTTCTACTTTCGGAAACGATCCAATTCATATTCAATATGCAAATGGAGAAAAAGAAAGTATTACGATAGAAAATCCTCTTCATATTCAACAGCCATTTATTGAAACTGTTATTACTGAATTATTGGGCAAAGAAGGCGCTTCTCCATCTAAAGGAACTTCTGGCGCAAGAACCACTTGGGTTATTGATCAAGTTTTGAAAGAGTTTAGAGAGAATTCGAAATTATAATTATCAATTAAAATACAATTTTGTCATCCTGACAAAAAATGCGTCCAAAAAAAAGAGGATATTCTTTCGAATATCCTCTTTTTTTAAACTATAAACTATAAAAAAAATTGGAAAATTATAGGCTGTATTTGATACCTAATGTTAATCCTAATCCTGAAATTCCAACATAAGAACTTAACTCATCCATTGGTTTATCTTTATTAACTCCATTTGGATTTGTTAGAGCATTGTTTGAATTTACATCTAAACCATCTCTGTAATTAGTGTGAATTTGAGCTGTAGTTCTAGTAGCCAAAGCATCATTTCCGTTTACTGTAAAGTCAGTTGTTTCTTTTGTTTTACCATGTACAGTAAAGTTACGGTACTCTAATTCAGCGAAAGCAGAAAGGTGTGACGTAAGTTTGTAAGTTGTACCAACAGCAGCTGTAAATCCGATAGTTGGGTTTGGTTTTACTTTATCAACGCTATGAACATTTCCAAAAACTGGAGCACCAGTACCTGGATTAACTCCTACTGGAGCAACAGCATCTGTTTTAATTTCTAAATCTCCGTGAATTGGAACTAAAACCCCAACTTTAGTATAAGGCTCAAATCCGTTAGATTCTCCTAAAAACATAACAATTGCAGGAGCTAAATCAAAAGCTGTAATTTGACCTACTGATTTAAAGTTGTAAATTCCTGTAGTTGCAGATGTAGGAATATATGGCTGATCTGAAGTAGTCTGTGCCATAGTTTTATCATTACTAGAGTAATAATTAACTCCTAATTCAACTCCAATACGTGTAGAAAAACGGTAACCAGCAGTTATGCCAGTTCTAAAACCTTGTCCAAAAGAACCTGTAATACTTTTTTCAGAAACTAATTTTCCTCCTACATAAGTTCTGTCTAATGCAGCATTTCCTCCAACAGTTGGAAACTCAGTTGAAGCTGTTTGGTTAAAATAAGATCCCCCCAATTTAAAATACCAGCTTTCTGGTTTGTCCGCTTTTTCTGTTTGCGCCATTGTGGCCATAGAGCAAACTAATAATCCTAATAAAAATAGGTTCTTTTTCATAATTTTGATTTATTGATTAGTACAAACATAGAATATTTTAACACATTCTTACCGTTTGCAAAGTTAGACTTGGAACGAAAACGTTGTAATTTTGGGCAATATTACTAAAAAACTATTATGCATGCATATTTTTAACATAAAAAATTAACATGCGTCTAAAATTTAACTGTTAAATTTTTAGTTCAGTTTAAAATTAATCTGCATTTTCTCCAATTCTTGCAGTAATTCAGTTGAGATTCTAACCTTTAAACGACGGCTAGGCATCGTTAATTTTGTTACCACTTTTATTTCTTCAACTTCATTTACCTCTTGAATCTTTGTATCTTCCATCGCACTATCTTCATTTTCATTTTCGGTCTGAAAAACAGCATCATCTGCTTCAAAATCTGTTGGAGTTTCTACCTCAACCAAACGTTTTATTTTTTCCAGCTCCATGATTTCAAAAGTCACAGAATTCTCTCCCTTATTTTCAGCAAACAAATGACTCAATTTATGAATGAACTCTGGATGCAAATCTTTTATATTTAATAAAACGATTAGCTTTTTGGCGAAAGCTTCCAAAATATCCTGCAATTGGCGAATCTCAACAAACTGCATTCTCGGATCTGTTTTTTTACCTGTATCATGATTTACCCAGCCATCTTTAATCATTATTTTCAAAAAGGCAAAATTATTCTGAATCAAGAAATGGCGGAATTTTAAATATTCTTCCCCAAAAATCTTAAACTCATAACTTTCATCATAACCTTCTAAATTGAAAGCTGCCCAGCCCTTTCCGTTTTTAGCAACACGGTGCTGAACGTTATTGATAATTCCAGCAAACATTAGGTTCTTTCCAACATACTCATTCATACTTTTCAGCGATTCCAAACGAGAATTACAGAAGTATTTCATTTCAAACCTAAAATCGTCAAGCGGATGTCCAGAAATATAAATCCCAACAACCTCTTTTTCTTTTGCCAGTTTTTCCATAGTGCTCCAGTCTTCGCATGGTGGCACAACAGGTTCTGCAATTTGCACTTCGCTAGTTTCTCCAAATAAACTTACTTGAGAAGAGTTTTCATTTTCCTGAAATTTCGATCCGTAACGCATGGCTTTTTCGTAGAAAGTAATTCCGTCTCCATCGTCGTGGAAATATTGCGCTCTGGTTGTTCCTTCAAAAGAATCAAAACCTCCGGCGAGTGCTAAATTTTCAATCGCTTTTTTGTTGGCTGCACGCAAATCAATTCGCTTTGCCAAATCAAAAATTGATTTATATCTTCCGTCTTTTCTGTTTTCTACAATGGTTTCTACGGCTCCAGAACCAACACCTTTAATCGCTCCCATTCCGAAACGAACTGCGTAGTCATCGTTTACGGTAAATTTATAGTACGATTCGTTTACGTCTGGCCCAAGAACCTGCAATCCCATACGTTTACATTCTTCCATGAAGAAAGAAACCTGTTTGATATCGTTCATGTTGTTCGAAAGTACCGCTGCCATATATTCGGCAGGGTAATGCGCTTTCAAATAAGCCGTTTGGTAGGCAATCCAAGCATAACAAGTCGAGTGCGATTTGTTGAAGGCGTAACTCGCAAAGGCTTCCCAGTCTTTCCAAATTTTCTCTAGAACCTTTGCATCGTGACCTTTTGCTGCCGCTTGCTCAACGAACTTCGGCTTCATTTTATCCAGTACGTCTTTTTGTTTCTTACCCATCGCTTTACGCAAGACGTCGGCCTCACCCTTTGTAAATCCTGCCAAAGACTGAGATAAAAGCATTACCTGCTCTTGGTATACTGTAATTCCGTACGTCTCTGATAAATATTCGGCACAGGCATCTAAATCGTATTTGATTTCCTCGTCGCCATTTTTTCTTCGAACGAAAGACGGAATATACTCCAAAGGTCCCGGACGATACAAGGCGTTCATGGCAATTAAATCTCCAAAAACCGTTGGCTTCAGATCTTTCATGTATTTCTGCATCCCAGGCGACTCGTATTGGAAGATTCCAACGGTTTCACCTCTTTGGAAAAGCGCGTACGTTTCCTCATCATCAATCGGAAAGGTATCGGGATCAAGATCAATATTGGTTCTATATTTTACCAGTTTTACGGTATCTTTTATCAGTGTAAGGGTCTTCAGACCCAAGAAGTCCATTTTCAGCAATCCGGCACTTTCTGCAACCGAGTTATCGAACTGTGTTACATATAAATCAGAATCTTTTGCTGTTGTTACGGGAACGTAATTCGTAATATCCGACGGCGTAATGATTACCCCGCAGGCGTGAATTCCCGTGTTACGCATCGATCCTTCAAGGATTTTTGCCTGCTGAATGGTTTCTCCTGCCAAATCATCTTCATTGGCAATCGCAATTAATTCTTTTACGTTATCAAATTCGTCAGAACGAAGGGCTTTTTTGACTTCTTCTTCACTTTCAGAAATAAAACGCGCCAAATTCCATTTGGACGGCATCATTCCTGGAATCAGTTTCGCAATTCTATCGGCTTCAAATAATGGCAAATCCAGTACACGCGCCGTATCACGAATCGCCGATTTGGTTGCCATTTTACCGTAAGTGATAATCTGAGCAACCTGTTTTTGACCGTATTTATTGATTACGTATTCCATTACACGTCCACGACCCTCGTCATCAAAGTCGATATCAATATCGGGCATCGATACACGGTCAGGATTTAGGAAACGCTCAAAAAGCAAGTCGTATTTAATTGGGTCAATATTGGTAATTCCCAGACAATACGCAACGGCAGAACCCGCTGCAGATCCACGACCAGGCCCTACTGATACGTCCATTTTTCTCGCCTCAGCGATGAAATCCTGTACAATCAAAAAGTAACCCGGATATCCTGAGTTTGAAATCGTCATTAACTCAAAATCCAAACGTTCCTGAATCGATTCGGTAATTTCGCCATAACGTCTTTTGGCACCTTCCATCGTAAGGTGTCGCAAATATTTATTTTCCCCTCTTACACCACCATCTTCTTCATCTTCGGGAACCATAAATTCGTCTGGAATTTCGAATTTCGGAAGTAATACATCTCGATACAATGAATACCCTTCAACCTTGTCAATAATTTCCTGAATGTTGATAATCGCTTCGGGTAAATCGGCAAAGAGTTTTTTCATCTCATCTTGCGACTTGAAGTAGTATTCCTGATTTGGAAGTCCGTAACGATAACCACGTCCACGTCCAATAGGTGTTGCCTGCTTTTCACCATCTTTTACACAAAGTAAAATATCGTGAGCATTGGCATCTTCTTTATTTAAATAATAGGTATTGTTAGTCGCAATTAATTTGACGTTGTGTTTTTGAGAAAACTCAATCAGGGTTTTGTTTACACGATTTTCATCTTCCTGATTGTGGCGCATCACTTCTAAATAGAAATCTTCGCCAAATTGTTCTTTCCACCAAATTAAAGCTTCTTCAGCTTGATTTTCACCAATGTTCAAGATTTTACTCGGAATCTCTCCGTATAAATTCCCAGACAAAACCATGATGTCTCCTTTGTATTGTTCCACAATTTTGCGGTCAATTCTCGGAACATAATAAAATCCATCTGTATAAGCGATCGAAGCCATTTTTGCCAAATTGTGATAACCCGCTTTGTTTTTAGCCATCAAAACAACCTGATAACCGTTGTCTTTTTTGCTTTTGTCTAAGTGATTTTCACAAATATTAAATTCACAACCTACAATTGGCTTTACTTCAGTTTCTGTTGGTTCTTCTCCTGCTTCAACTAAAGCTTTATTTTTTCCAGATGCGGCTTTGTTGTGGTTCATAACAGCGCTCACAAAATGGAAAGCTCCCATCATGTTTCCAGTATCGGTCATTGCAACGGCAGGCATTCCGTTTTTAGCGGAAGCGGCAACAATATTTCCAATTCCGATAGTCGATTGAAGAACCGAAAACTGCGTATGATTGTGCAAGTGTGCAAATTTTGCTGCTTTGAAATCAGCTTTATCTTCTTCTGAAACAACGGTCTGCTGACCTTCTCCAGCTAAAGCTTTAAGCTGTTCTCTGATTTTATCAGATGCTGCTTTTAAGTTGATATGCTTTAAACCAATTAACTTAAATGGCTCCGCATTTCTTTCCTGAAATTCTTTGAAATATTCCTTCGGAACATCTAATTCTTCTTTTGTAAAAACCTCTCTTCTAACCAATTCAAGGAAACAACGCGTAGTTGCCTCAACGTCGGCAGTTGCGTTGTGCGCTTCCGCGAAAGGCTGATCGAAAAGATAGCTGTGTAATTCGGTCAAAGTTGGAAGTTTGAATTTTCCTCCACGACCTCCAGGAAGCTGCAATAACGAAGCGGTAACTTCGGTACAAGTATCCAAAACTGGCATTGAAGCCATTTGAGACTCCACTCCCATTCTATGGAATTCGGCTCCCATAATATTAACGTCGAAACCTAAATTCTGTCCAACGATAAATTTGGTTTTGCTTAAGGCAATATTGAATTTCTCTAAAACTTCGGCCAAAGTGATTCCATCGGCTTCAGCCAATTCAGTTGAGATTCCGTGAATACGCTCGGCATCATACGGAATATTAAATCCTTCAGGTTTTACCAAATAATCCTGATGCTCGATAAGCTGTCCCATTTCGTCATGAAGCTGCCAAGCAATTTGTATACAGCGAGGCCAGTTTTCAGAATCGGTTATTGGGGCATCCCAGCGTTTTGGTAATCCGGTTGTTTCGGTATCGAATATTAAATACATAGAATTATAAAAGGTCAAGTTTTAAAGCTCCAAATTTCATGTCTTTCACACTGTAAACCATTGACAACATGAAACATAACAAAATGTGAAATGAAAAATCGGAGGAATTCAAATTTACGCTTTTTTTTGGCTTCAAGAAATAAAGAATTCAACAAAAAGCATTAATCAAAATCATTATTACAAACTGTTAAAAACTAATAAAAATGATAAAATTTAGATTATTTAGTCTTAAAAAATTCGATTATTCATTTTGGATACTCATTAGACCAAATTGAACACTTTTAAACTGAAGTGTATCCTGAACTTTGCTTCATCAAATTATAACAATTAAAAAAACAATAATCATGAAAACAATTTTTATCACAGGCGCATCATCAGGTTTAGGAAAAGCAACAGCAAAATTATTCCACGAACAAGGCTGGAATGTAATCGCAACAATGAGAAATCCTGAAAAAGAAACAGAACTCTCTCAATTAAAAAACGTAACGCTTTTACCTTTAGACGTTACCAATTACGACCAGATACAAACTATAGTTAAAAAAGCGTTAGAATTAAGCGACATTGATATCGTATTTAACAATGCTGGATATGGATTGATTGGCCCTTTGGAAAGCTTAACAGATGATCAAATCACAAAACAATTGGACACTAATTTATTGGGAGTAATCAGAGTTACAAATGCATTCATTCCATATTTCAGAGAAAGAAAAAATGGTTCATTCATTTCAACAACATCTATTGGAGGTTTGATTGCTTTTCCTTTAGGATCAATCTATCACGCCACAAAATGGGGATTAGAAGGCTGGAGCGAAAGTATGGCTTACGAATTAAATCCGTTTGGAATAAACATTAAAACAGTTTCTCCTGGAGCAATCAAAACCGAATTCCTTCATGGTTCACTTGACACAAGCACTTTGCCAGAGTATGAAACAATGACGAATCGTATGTTTGGAAGTGTTGACACCATGTTTGAAATGGCATCAACTCCTGAACAAATTGCAGATGTAGTTTATGAAGCTGCAACTGACGGAAAAAACAAATTAAGATATGTTGCAGGAGAAGATGCAAAAGCACTTTACAAACAAAGATTGGAAGTTGGGGACGAAGTCTTTCGTTCTGAATTCGGAAAACAATTTTTTGGAGAATAATTATTTCTAATAACCCTACCCACAAAATATTGAACATTCTTTTATTAAGCTCCAGAGGAGCAAAATATTTATAGAAATTTAATTATGAAGGTGCAAAATAGCTCCAGCGGAGCGACATATTTATTGCAATACAGATGTCGCTCCCCTGGAGCTTTGCTTTCAACAACAAATACGATTTCTATAAATATTTCGCTTCTTCGAAGCTGATTTTTCAAAATCAAAGAGAATCTTCAATACTTTTCGAAAAGCCCAATTAATTTTCAAATTTTCATACTTTTATATCATGGAAAAGAAAAACAATAATCCAGAAAAAATCTCTTCTATATCGCAGTTTCATGACCTGCTTCAACTTCCAAAACCACTTCATCCGATGGTGAGTTTGGTAGACAATACACAATTGGTTATAAATGAAAATTTAGCGAATCATGCCTTTATGCTTGATTTTTATAAGATCTCTTATAAGTTTTCTACCAAAGGAAAAATGGGCTACGGTCAAGGCTATTATGATTTCAACGAAGGCGGACTCCTATTTGCTTCTCCAACTCAGTTAATTTTTACTGAAAATGAAGAAGGCGTTGAATATGGCGGTTATACCCTTTTATTTCATCCTGATTTTATTCGAAATTATTCTTTGGGAAAAAGCATCAAAAAATATGGCTTCTTTTCTTATGACACCAATGAAGCTCTGCACCTTTCAGACAGTGAAAAAACAATTATTATTGGATTATTACAAAGCATCGACAACGAACTCAATACCGCAATTGACGAAATGAGTCAAGACGTGATTGTATCTTACATTGATGTTTTGCTGAATTACAGCAATCGTTTTTACAAGCGCCAATTCATTACCAGAAAAACCATCAGTAACGATTTATTATTAAAAGTCGAAGAAACTCTGGATAACTATATTAGTAATGCAGAAACCTTAAAAAGAGGATTACCAACAGTAGAATTTCTGGCTTCACAGATTAATGTTTCAAGTCATTATCTCAGCGATATGCTTCGTAATTTAACTGGGTTAAATGCGCAACAGCATATTCATTCGAAATTAATAGAAAAATCAAAAGATTTCTTGATTACTACCAATCTTTCGGTAGCAGAAATTGCTTATCAGTTAGGTTTTGAATATCCGCAATCATTTAGTAAATTATTCAAAAAGAAAACCAGTCTTACTCCATTAGAATTTAAAAATTCGTTGAATTAATTTTAAAAATTATTGTCTTCAAAAAATCAATTTCGGTCTTAAAAAATCATAAAATTTCATAAAAATACACCTCTTGGATGTCGTAGTATTTTTGTGTTTTATTGAATCTAAATAACACCAAAAAAACTCCTTTAAAAGCTTTAAAAAACCTAAAAACTATACTTTTTACAAAGAAATCAAAACTAACAATTATTACTATTTTTATTCATTTTGTTAGATTTTTTCAAACAAATTCTTATATTTTGTATTGATTTTGAGATAAATTTGCAAACTATTAAAACAAAAAACAAACAAGAAAAATTAAAGCCGAAAAAGAAAAGCTAAATCAGTTTCTTAATCATTTTTCTTTCAAATTTTAGTTTGCAAAAGCCATTTGGCAATTTGTAATTTGGTTTGGGTATCGTATATAATGAAATATTGAAATTGACGCTTTTTTATCTTTTTTTACTTTTGTTTTGCTATTATAATGAACAGGAAATTGCTGTGGTTATAGAAATTACAATTAAAAAAAATAAAAAATGAGTAAGACATTATTTGACAAAGTATGGGATTCACATGTTGTGCGTAAAATTGAAGATGGACCAGATGTGTTTTTTATTGACCGCCATTTCATTCATGAAGTTACGAGTCCTGTTGCTTTTTTAGGATTAAAATCAAGAGGCGTTAACGTATTATATCCGGAACGTACTTTTGCAACTGCCGACCACAATACACCAACCATAAACCAACATTTACCAGTTCAAGATCCGCTTTCTGCAAATCAGCTTCAAGCTCTTGAAGACAATGCTAACGAATACGGAATTTCGCACTGGGGATTAGGTCACCAAAAAAATGGAATTGTACACGTAGTAGGTCCTGAAAACGGAATTACTTTGCCTGGTGCTACTATTGTATGCGGGGATTCGCATACGTCTACTCACGGTGCTTTTGGAGCTATTGCTTTTGGTATCGGAACATCTGAGGTTGAAATGGTGCTTTCTACACAATGTATTATGCAGCCTAAACCAAAGAAAATGCGTATTAACGTAAACGGTAAATTGAGCAAAGGTGTTGGCCCAAAAGACGTTGCGCTTTATATAATTGCTCAATTGACTACTTCTGGAGGTACAGGATATTTTGTTGAATATGCTGGTGATGTTTTTGAAAACATGACTATGGAAGGCCGTATGACAGTTTGTAATTTAAGTATCGAAATGGGTGCTCGTGGAGGAATGATTGCTCCTGACCAAACTACTTTCGATTTCCTTGAAGGAAGACTTTATGCTCCAAAAGGTGAAGCTTGGACAAAAGCTGTTGAATACTGGAAGACTCTTAAAACTGATGCTGATGCTGTGTTTGATGCTGAATTAAACATCAAAGCGGAAGACATCGAACCAATGATTACTTATGGTACTAACCCTGGAATGGGAATTGGTATTACAAAACATATCCCAAGTGCAAAAGAAGTTGAAGGCGGTGAGGAAACTTACAAAAAATCTTTGGCTTACATGGGCTTCAATGAAGATGACGTAATGATCGGAAAACAAATCGATTACGTATTCTTAGGAAGCTGTACAAACGGACGTATTGAAGATTTTAGAGCTTTTGCTGAAATTGTAAAAGGAAGAAAAAAAGCAGATAATGTTACGGCTTGGTTAGTTCCGGGTTCTCACGTTGTTGAAGCACAGATCAAAGAAGAAGGCATCTTGGATATTTTGACTGAAGCTGGTTTCGTATTACGTCAGCCGGGTTGTTCTGCTTGTTTAGCGATGAACGATGATAAAGTTCCTGCTGGGAAATATGCTGTAAGTACTTCAAACAGAAACTTTGAAGGTCGTCAAGGTCCTGGTTCAAGAACGCTTCTAGCAAGTCCAATTATGGCTGCTGCAGCTGCTGTTACAGGAAAACTAACAGATCCGAGAGAGCTTTTTTAAAGATTTAAGAATGAAGATTAACGATTTTTGATTTCAGATTTCGATACGCTTCATTAAAAAATCTTCTAAAATTTCAATTTACATTTTACAAAAAACATTAACGATTACAATTTTAAGACACAACAACAAATCTAAAATCAGAAATCGTTAATCTAAAATCAAAAATCAAATGGCATACGATAAATTTAATATACTTACCAGCAGTGCAGTGCCACTGCCAATTGAGAACGTAGATACAGATCAAATCATCCCTGCTCGTTTCTTAAAAGCTACAAAACGTGAAGGTTTTGGAGACAACCTTTTTAGAGACTGGAGATACAATGGAGACGATACTCCAAAAGCTGATTTCGTTTTAAATAATCCAACTTACAGCGGAAAAATCTTAGTTGGAGGAAAAAACTTCGGTTCTGGATCTTCTAGAGAGCATGCTGCTTGGGCAGTTTACGATTACGGATTCCGTGCTGTAGTTTCTAGTTTCTTTGCAGATATCTTCAAAGGAAACTGTTTAAATATTGGTGTTTTGCCAGTTCAAATCAGCCCTGAATTTTTAGCAAATATTTTCAAAGCTATCGAAGCTGATCCAAATACAGAATTAGAAATCAACCTTCCAAACCAAACAATTACTTTATTGTCAACTGGTGAGCAAGAATCATTCGCTATTAACGGTTACAAAAAAAATAACATGATTAATGGTTTTGACGATATTGATTATTTACAAAACATGAAGGAAGATATTAAGGCTTTCGCCGATAAACTTCCGTACTAATAGAAATATCATTCAGTCTATTAGACCCGGCAGGCTTTAAAAACCAGTCGGGTCTTTCTAAATTAATAATACAAACCTGCTATCATTTCGAAATTAAAAGAAATATAGATTATCAATATGGAAAAAAGAAAAATTGAAATAATGGATACGACACTTCGTGATGGTGAACAAACATCTGGAGTTTCATTTTCTGCTGCAGAAAAACTGACCATTGCGCAATTGTTGCTGGAGGAATTAAATATTGATAGAATAGAAATTGCTTCTGCCCGCGTGAGCGAAGGAGAGTTTCAAGCCGTAAAAGGCATTACTTCATGGGCCGGAGAACGCGGTTACATTGAGAGAATCGAAGTTCTGACATTTGTTGACGGAGGCGTTTCAATTGACTGGATGAAAAAAGCTGGTGCCAAAGTACAGAATTTATTGACCAAAGGTTCAATGAATCACTTAACACATCAATTAAAGAAAACTCCGGAACAGCATTTTTCTGAAATAGCTCAAATCATTTCTTTAGCAAAAGAAAACAATATTGAAACCAATGTTTATCTGGAAGACTGGAGCAACGGAATGCGAAATTCTCCAGATTATGTATTTCAATTTTTGGATTTCTTAGCAACACAACCAATCAAAAGAGTTTTACTTCCAGATACTTTAGGAGTTTTAATTCCTTCTCTGACTTTTGAATTTATTTCGAAAATCAGAGCAAAATATCCGCAAATTCACTTTGATTTCCATGCACACAATGACTACGACTTAAGCATTGCTAATGTCATGGAAGCCGTAAAAGCGGGAATCAACGGACTTCACGTAACGGTAAACGGAATGGGAGAACGTGCTGGAAATGCGCCTCTTGAAAGTACTGTTGCTGTAATTAATGACTATTTGCCACAAGTAAACATCAACGTAAAAGAAACTTCTCTGTATTCTGTAAGTAAACTTGTTGAGACTTTTACAGGTTATAGAATTCCTGCCAACAAGCCTATTGTAGGAGATAATGTTTTCACACAAACAGCCGGAATTCACGCTGACGGAGACAACAAAAACAATTTATATTTCAACGATCTTCTTCCAGAACGTTTTGGAAGAAAAAGAAAATACGCTCTAGGAAAAACTTCAGGAAAAGCCAATATCGAAAAAAATCTTCAGGAATTAGGTTTAAAACTTAACAACGAAGATTTGAAATTGGTAACCCAAAGAATTATCGAACTAGGCGACAAAAAAGAAACCGTAACCAAAGAAGATCTTCCATACATTATTTCGGATGTTTTGGACAGTCATACTTACGAAGAAAAAATAACTATAAATTCTTATATGCTGGTTCATTCTAAAGGAATGCGCCCATCTACGACTTTATCTTTAAATTTAAACGGAGAAATAATCGAAGAAAATGCACAAGGAGACGGTCAGTTCGATGCCTTTATGAATGCTTTATCAAAGATTTACAAAAGCAAGAAACTTACGCTTCCAAAATTAATCGATTATGCCGTGAGAATCCCACCGGGAAGTAGTTCTGATGCGTTGTGCGAAACCATTATTACATGGACAAACAACGGAAAAGAATTCAAAACCCGCGGATTAGATTCAGATCAAACCGTTGCAGCGATTATTGCAACGCAAAAAATGCTTAATATAATTACCTAAGGCGCTAAGAGACTAAGGTTCTGAGGTTCTAAGATTTTTCTTTAACCTAAGCCCTTAGCAACTCAGACCCTTAGAACCTTTAAAAAAAACTAAGCCACTAAGAAGAAAAACTTAGAAGCTTAGCAACTCAGAACCTTAGAACCTTTTAAAAAATATAGAATGAAATTAAACATAGCCCTTTTAGCCGGCGACGGAATCGGACCAGAAGTAATAAATGAAGCAGTAAAAGTATCTGATGCTGTTGCAAAAAAGTTCGGACATGAAATTACTTGGAAACCAGCTTTAACTGGAGCAGCTGCAATTGATGCAGTAGGTGAACCTTATCCGGATTCAACACACGAAGTTTGTAAAAATGCCGATGCCGTTCTTTTTGGAGCAATCGGACACCCTAAATATGATAATGATCCTTCTGCACCTGTAAGACCAGAACAAGGTTTGCTAAAAATGCGTAAAGCTTTAGGTTTGTTCGCAAACGTAAGACCAACTTTTACTTTCCCATCATTATTAGATAAATCTCCTTTAAAAAGAGAAAGAATTGAGGGAACTGATTTAGTTTTCTTAAGAGAATTGACAGGTGGAATTTACTTTGGTGAAAAAGGAAGAAAAGATAACGGAGATACAGCTTATGATAACTGCGTTTACACAAGAGCTGAAGTACAGCGTTTAGCTAAAAAAGGTTTTGAATTAGCCATGACACGTTCTAAAAAATTATGCTGCGTTGATAAAGCAAACGTTTTGGAAACTTCACGTTTGTGGAGAGAAACTGTTCAGGCAATGGAAAAAGATTATCCAGAGGTTGAAGTTAGCTACGAATTTGTTGACGCTGTAGCAATGCGTTTAGTTCAATGGCCAAACTCTTATGACGTATTAATTACTGAAAACTTATTTGGAGACATCTTAACAGACGAAGCTTCTGTAATTTCAGGTTCAATGGGATTAATGCCTTCTGCATCTATGGGAGCTGAAGTATCTTTATTCGAACCTATTCACGGATCTTATCCACAAGCTACAGGATTAAACATTGCAAACCCAATGGCTACTATTTTATCTGCTGCCATGATGTTTGAAAATTTCGGATTAATGGAAGAAGGAAAAGCAATGAGAGATGCTGTAAACAAAGCTTTAGAAGCTGGCGTAGTTACAGAAGATTTAGCTAATGGAGGCAAAGCATACGGCACTAAAGAAGTTGGTGACTGGTTAGCTGCGAATGTATAATTTTTGTTTCAGGTTTTATTTTGTTTCAAGTTTCAGGTTGTTGGAACGTGAAACAAATAAAACCTGAAACCTGAAACAAATTTTTACATAAAAAAAGGGATCAACGAAAGTTGATCCCTTTTATATTTTAGAAAAAAAATATTAATATCCTCCTCTGTTTCCGCGGTCGTTTCCACCACGGTTGTTTCCGTAACCACCGCGATCATTTCCACCACGATTGTTATTAAAACTTCTTCTTTCGCCTTCTGGTTTTGGCTCAGATTTGTTAACAACGATTGTACGTCCTGCAACAACAGCACCATTCAATTCGTCGATAGCTTTTTGAGCCTCATTATCATTTGGCATTTCAACAAAACCAAAGCCTTTACTTCTTCCAGTAAATTTATCAGTAATAATTTTAACAGAGTCAACTGTTCCATAAGCCTCAAAAGACTCTCTTAAATCTGCTTCCTCAATACTGAATGGAAGGCTTCCAACAAAAATATTCATAGATATTTATTTATAATAATAAGCAAATGTACTCTTATTTCTATCTAATCCACTATGTTATGAGTTTATTTAAGTTTTTATTTTGATTTAACCAGAAATACTTCGATCAGAACTTAATTGTTTGTAGCAACAATGTTATGTTCTGGTGTTATAGGAATTTTATAGAAAACACCTTCTGAAAAATGAATTGTTTGTTTTTCAGCATCAGCATCAGCATTAACCGCCGTAAATTTAAACGTGCCCGAAATGGTATTGTCGATTGAATTATATTCTGTAATGATAATTTCTCCATTTCCTTTGCCAGTTCCAGTACTAAATTCTGCTTCTTGTCCTTTATATGTTTTCTTATAAACAGCTTTCGTATCATCATCCACACCTAAAACATACGTTTTCTTAGCTGGTTCAGGAATCTGAAATCTTATCTGATCGGAATCTAAAGAACCTTCAATAGTAAAAAACCCATCGGTCTCTATACCGGCTTGAAAAACTTGTGCTCTCCAAAAAACATTATCTTTTAAGGCTTGAAAAGCTTTATTATTAGACGTCACATCCTCTGATGTGCAGGATACAACTAGTAGTAAAAGTGATAAAAAATAAAAGTATTTTTTCATGTTTAAAATGAATTTGCTGCAAAAGTATCGTATTAAGAGCAAAACCCTAAAATTTAAAAAGTCAAAAAAATGCTAAAAAAACGACTCCACTATATTTATTGCTTTTTAAAACGTGTTTTTCATAAAAAAATTATATCTTTGCGCCCTTAATTAACAGAGGTCGAGTACCTCAAAATTTAATCACTAGATTATGTCAGTAAAAATTAGATTACAAAGACACGGTAAAAAAGGAAAACCTTTTTACTGGGTAGTAGCTGCAGATGCACGCTCAAAAAGAGATGGTAGATACTTAGAGAAAATCGGTACTTACAATCCAAACACTAACCCAGCAACTGTTGAGTTAAACCTTGACAGCGCAGTTAAATGGTTACACAACGGTGCTCAACCAACTGATACTGCAAGAGCTATCCTTTCTTACAAAGGTGCTTTATTGAAACACCACCTAGATGGAGGAGTTCGTAAAGGTGCTTTAACACAAGAGCAAGCAGATGCTAAATTAACTGCTTGGTTAGAATCAAAAGCTGGAAAAGTTGATGCTAAAAAAGATGGTTTATCTAAAGCAAAAGCTGACGCTAAAGCAAAAGCTTTAAAAGCTGAGCAAGAAATCAACGCTAAACGTGTTGCTGATGCTGCTGCTGCACAGGCTGAAGCTGAAACTGCTGCACAAGCTTCTGAGGCTACTGAAGAAGTTGCTGAAGCTACTGAAGAAGCTCCTGCTGCTGAAGAGAATAACGAAACAACTGAAGCATAATTTTTACTTGGCGATAATGCGTAAAGAAGATTGTTTTTATTTAGGTAAAATCGCTAAAAAATTTAGTTTCAAAGGTGAAGTCTTAGTCTATTTAGACACGGATGAACCTGAGTTATACGAAAATCTGGAATCAGTGTTTGTTGAACACAACAAACACTTGGTTCCTTTTTTTATTGAAAAAAGCTCTTTACATAAAAACGACTTTTTAAGAGTTAGTTTTGAAGATGTTAATAGCGAAGAAGATGCAGACGCCTTAATCGGAAACGGTGTTTTCCTTCCTTTATCTATGCTGCCAAAACTTACTGGCAACAAATTCTACTATCATGAAGTTATTGGTTTTGAAATTGAAGACAAACGTCTTGGTATTTTCGGCAAAATAACTTCGATAAATGATTCTACTGCTCAGCCACTTTTCGAAGTTTTAAATGGCGAAGTTGAAATGCTAATCCCAATGATTGACCATTTCTTGGTTAAAATTGATCGCGAAAACAAAAAAGTAATCATGGATCTTCCTGAAGGTCTTGTGGAGATGTATCTTTAATTTAGTGTTCGGTATCAGTTTTTAAGTGTTCAGTCTCTTATCTGAATTCAAAATCTTAATAATAAATTAGAATTTACTATGTTTCAGTTTAAGCAATTTTCTGTTAAACAAGACAAAACCGCTATGAAAGTAGGCACAGATGGTGTTTTACTTGGCGCTTGGGCTCCTATTCATCATAATCCGTTTAGTATTTTAGATGTTGGCGCTGGAACTGGAATTATTGCTTTAATGCTCGCTCAACGAACTCATGCAGAACAAATTGATGCGCTTGAAATTGATGAAGACGCTTACGAACAAGCGGTAGAAAATTTTGAAAGTTCCCCTTGGGGTGATCGCTTATTCTGCTTTCACGCTGGTTTAGATGAATTTATTGAAGAACCGGAAGATGAATATGATTTAATTGTTTCTAATCCGCCTTTTTATGCAGAAGATTATAAAACAGAAAGTGAGCAACGTGATTTAGCTCGTTTTCAAGACGCAATGCCATTTGAAGAATTGGTTGAAGCTGCCGATTTATTACTTTCAGAAAACGGAATATTTGCTTTAATTATTCCCTTCAAAGAAGAAGAAAAATTTATTGCCCTAGCAAAAGAATCAGAACTTTATCCAATAAAAATCACCAGAGTTAAGGGAACTCCAAAATCGGAAATTAAGCGTAGTTTATTAGCTTTTAGCCGTAATGAAGTTCCTGAAATTGAAATCGACGAACTTATTATCGAAATCGACAGACACGTTTATACTCCTGAATATATTGAATTGACTAAAGATTTTTATTTAAAGATGTAAAAAATATCTTTAAATAAATTATTCTTTTTGCAGACACAATCCTCTTTGAAAATCTATTCCATTCGGGTTTTCTTCATTAAAATATACTATATTATAAGTAACGCATTCATCGTCTGTATAAATTATTTCTGCTACACTTTTATCCCCAATTTTAACATTCTCAGCTCCTAAATTTTTAATACAAACTTTTTCAAGTTTACAATCACTAAGCCATTTGACACTCCAAACGGTTTGCAATTTACCATCAAAATAACCTTCTTCAATAGAATCTTTTCGAATAGCGTATTCATCTGGAAAAGCTGGAGCCGCAAACTTTCCATTCTTAAATCTAATGCAATCTAATTTTTGAGAATAAGCAGCAGTTCCCAATAATATTAAACAAAAAACGATGATTTTTTTCATGATATTTTTTTACTGTTATTTTTAATTATTTACCATTTTTAGCAAAAAGAATTGCTCTTTCAAGAACTTCGTCCTTACCTTGCTGAATACCTAAAATTGTTGGTTTAACTTCGATATCTGGAATAATACCAATTCTTTGTGTTTCTTTTCCGTTTGGATAAAAAATTCCAAAACCTGTAAATATGGTTGAATAGCCTTTTATAATTTCAAATCTGCATGTTCCACCATCTGCACCCGAAGTCTGACTGCCAATAATTGTGGCATTTGGAGCTGCTTGCAGACACATTACTAAATGCTCACCATGGCTTTGCGTTTTTTCATTTTGCAAAATAATCACTTTGCCTTTATAATAATCAGCATTTGTTTTTCCTGTTTTTTGATCTTCTCTCCAAACATATCTCCCTGGATATGTCAAGTCTGCATCTATAAATTTTGCAAATGCTTTTTCTCCTGGATATAAATATTGTGCTATGTCTTCTTCAATATTTGGTTCTTGGGGGTATTTTCTGGCGTCAAAAACAATTGCTCTTGTATTTTCAAATTGCTTCATTACACTAGGAAGTTCATCTGCTTTTATTCTCTCAACATCAACGTACCCAATACTATCATCCAATAATTTCCATTTCTCTGCATTTTTAGCATTTGTGATTCTTAGTTTTGAATAGGTATAACGTTTAACTTTTTTAACAGAAGTAGTGTTGTCTCGAATAAATTCGATTTCGATTGATTCTGTTTTTCCGTTGAAAACAGTCCAATAAATATTTTTTAAAATTGCAGGCATATTAGAGCCTTCCGCATATTTCAAATTTTCCTTGATTAAATCTCCTACTGCTTTTCCATCAACTTTTGTAATCACATCTCCTATTCTAAAATCATCAATTTTAGCTAATGAATCATTTTTTAAAGCAACAACAACCGCTTTATTATCTATAAAAACTACATCAGCAGTAATAAATTTATCTCCAAAATAATCATACATCTGCCTCATTTGAGTGGAAGCGTGCGTATCGTTTAGTTTTATTGAAATTTCACGCATCGCTAATGCAAAATCCATTTCAGATTCAGGATTGCTAAATCGAGGCATCATTTCTATTAAAACACTATCCCAACTTTGGTCCATTTTATATTTATACGGAAAAAAGTATTCCATTTGATTCCAATAACGAAAGAGTGCCAAAAGACGCAGATTCTTATCCGTCCATTTAAATTCCTTGTACTTAACCTCATTTATTACTTCTATATAGGGCTTAGAAGTATAATAGAATTGCTGATTCTTATTCCTATTTTCTTCAATAAACTTTAATTTTTTTGAAAGTGATTTCGAGAACAACTCCTTATTATTAAACCACGACAAGTCGAAGTTTTTATCAAAATATTCTTTTTTTACATCGGGTTTTAGAGTTTCTTGTTTTTTAATTTCTCCCAAAGAAACAATCCAATTTTCTAGCACTGAAGAAAATGCTTCAGAGGTCTGAGCTTCCTCGATTTTTGGCAAAATTTGAAATAGCTGTTCATCCCAATTTTTACTTCCATCGGTAACATTTGGATGATAATATTTTAGAAACCCCCAAACTTTGCAGGTTGTGGCTAACTTTTGAGTTTCTGTAATTGGTTTTGAAAAAGAGTATTGAAATAAGAATAAAAATGTAATGAGTACTATTTTTTTCATTGACAACTTGGGGTGGTTTAGGTTAGTTAAAATTAGTATTAAACTTGTTCAAAAATGTTCTTAAATTGATACAGAATTCTTTCGATTAAACGCAGATCTTCGGTTACAATTTCTGCGCTTCCTTTCATTTCCTGTTGAAAGGCAATCTGTTTATTATAGGATGTTTTCAGTCCGTCTGGAAGAGCCACGTCTATAAGCAGGTTTCCATCTTTATCGGGAACCAGTGAAATGTTTTTGATTTCGCCTTTTAAAACCCCAAACTCTCTGTCAGGGAAATTAGCCAGACGGATATTGACGCGCTGCCCCACTTTAATTTTTCCTGAATTTAGAGCCGGCGCTTTTACTTTTCCTATAAAACTGTTTTTAGCATCCGGAATTATTGAAAATACATTATCTCCAACATTGATAGTCTGATTTTCATTCCAGACCTGCAGAAAAGTCACCTTACCGCTGATGGAAGATTTTAGCGCATAAGCCAGCTCCCAGTCCCTTATCACTTTTTTCAGCTGATAGAAAGACTGTGACACGCTGCGTCCGAGATTAACTTCTTCTTTAGTGCTGTTTATCTGCAGATTCTGGCTTGATTTTGTATTGTCAATAAGAGAAGATTTCAGCTGAGAAATTGATGAAAGCAGGCTTCTGTAATTCTTCTGCGCTTGAAGAAAACCCAATTTTTTCGCTTCCATTTCCTGAGCAGATATAATTCCTTTATTGAATAAAGTTTCAAATCGGGCCACTTCATTTTTCTGGAGATCCAGCTCCCTTTCATTTATCACTTTCTGCTGCTGCAGAATTTCTATCCTTTCGCTTATCTGGATTTTCTCAGACTGCTGCGCTCTGCTTTCCACCTGAAAAGGATGCAGGTCTTTGTTTAGTTCCTGAGCCTGATAATCCTTCTGGAATGCTGCAAATGCGCTTTCTATTTCGCCTAACTGTGTGTTTTTTAACAGTCCAAAAGGAAATTCTTTCTTTGAGCCGTTTATATCATAACCGTCAACAATCTTTTTCAGCAGGAAAACATCTTTGTAATTGGCTGTATTTTCAATAATGGCCAGCGTACTGTTTTTTTCAACCAATGTTTTATTCCTAACCAGAATTGCTTCAATACGTCCAGAAGACTTTGACACTATTTTTTCTGGCGGGATATTGGTTGTAATGACGATCTCGGTTTTCACGACATCCGGATATTTGACAAACCAGGAAACAAAAAACAGCATAATAATAATGGCAAATATTAAAACAGTTCCCCATCGTATCATCCAATGCGGCACTCTGGTCAGGATATCCTGAACCTCTTCGCTTCTTAATTCAAATGTATCGTTGTTTTCTGCCATAATTAATTTCCTAACTGCAATTGATTTCTAACCAATTCAAAATAACTACCTCTCTGTCCAACCAGCTCAGCATGATTTCCGATTTCAATAATTCTGCCTTTATCCAAAACCACAATCTGATCTGCATTCATTACAGTGCTTAATCGGTGCGCAATTACAATCACGGTTTTGTTCTTAAAGAAGATATCAAGCTTCTGCATAATTTCTTTTTCATTGTTGGCATCCAAAGCTGACGTTGCCTCATCAAAAAACAGAATTTCAGGATTTTTATATACTGCCCTAGCAATCAGCATCCGTTGTTTCTGTCCGGTGCTCATTCCTACTCCTTCTGCACCTATTTTAGTGTTATAGCCCAATGGCAATTCGCTTATATACTGTTTGATATTTGCCACATCTGCAGCATAAACTAGCCGCTCCTTATCAATTTTATCTACTCCAAAGGCAATATTATTGGCTATGGTGTCACTAAAAATAAATCCTTCCTGCATTACGGCCCCAATGCTTGATCTCCATGCATGCTGCGATATGTTTCTAAGTTGCGAATTTCCAATTAGGATATCTCCTTTTTCGGGTTCGTAGAATTTAAGAAGCAACTTCATGAGCGTTGTTTTTCCGCTTCCGCTGGTTCCGACAATTGCCGTTACCTTATTGGCTGGAATTTTTAAAGTTAAATTATCTAGAACAGGAATATCTGAACCTAGATATCTGTAAGAGACATTTTTTAATTCGATATCTGAATCATAAGGGACATCATGAGACTGATGCTCTTCCTGCTGCGTTTCATCTTCTTTTTCGTGAATCTCAGACAACCTTGCCAATGAAATTTTAGCATCCTGAAGCTCTCTCACAAATTGGATAAGCTGCGCAATTGGGCCGTTTAAACTGCCTACAATCGAACTAATTGCCAACATCATCCCCAGCGTGATAGAACCGTCGATAACTAATTTCGCAGATAAAAAAGTAATGAAGATATTCTTTAATTCATTTATTACCGACGACCCGATAGTTTGCGATTGTTCTAAAACCAGTCCTTTTATCGAAACCCTAAAAAGTCTCGCTTGGACATATTCCCAACCCCATCGTTTCTGTTTTTCGGCATTATGAAGCTTAATTTCCTGCATTCCGTTAATGAGCTCCATAACTTTTCCCTGCTCATTGGAAACTTCCGCAAAACGTTTGTAATCTAAAACCTCCCTCCGTTTTAAAAACATGCTTATCCAGCCAAAATAAAGAAGACTTCCAGCAAAAAACACCAAGAATATCTTTACATTGAAATAAGCCAGAACTCCTCCCAGCACAAACATGTTGATAATAGAAAAAAGCACATTTAAAGACGATGTGGTCAGTATTTTTTCGATTCTGTGATGGTCATTTATACGCTGCATGATGTCACCTGTCATTCGCACATCAAAAAAAGAAATCGGAAGATTCATTAGCTTGATAAAGAAATCTGAAATCAGTGAAATATTAATACGCGTGGAGAGATGAAGCAGTATCCAACTTCTTATGAGCTCTAGACCTGTTCTTCCAGCAAAGAGAAACAGCTGGGCAAAGAGAATCAGATAAATAAAATGGATATTCTGGTTCTGGATTCCAACATCTACAATGCTCTGGGTTAAAAAAGGAAATATTAGCTGCAGCAAACTCCCGGCCAACAGCCCAATGCTTAGTTGAAAAAGATAAGATTTGTATCGGATCACGTATTGGGACAAGATTCCAAAACCCAATCCTTTACGATCTTCTTTATCAAAATCTGATTGAAAAAATTTAGGTGTTGCTTCGATCAGCAACGCAATTCCCTCCTTCGTCTCATTGCCGGCATTGCTGCCAATCCACAATTTTAAAAAATCTTCCTTATTGTATTCAATCAGCCCAAATGCAGGATCAGAAACATAGTAAGTCTCTTTTTTAATTCTATAAAGCACAACGTAATGGTTTTTATTCCAATGCAGAATGCAGGGCAGAGGAGCTTCTTCCAGCCTTTCCAAGCTCAGTTTCACCCCCAAAGTCCGAAAACCGATTTTCTCGGCGGCATCACTCAGAAACAGGAGATTGCTTCCCTCGCGGGTCGTCTCGCTAAAGTCTCTAAGATCCTGAATATGGATTGTCTTACCGTAATGTTTGGCTATAATTTTTAGACATGTGGGGCCACAGTCTTTAAAATCTGCCTGCTTATAATGAGGGAATTTTTTCAATCTTATATTTAGGTTAATTTTGGCAATATTATACAAAAATTCTTAAAAAAATATTTATACAGAACTATTTTTATCAAAAAAAGCTTTGTTTTAACAACAAAGCTTTTTTTGATATTTTTATATCCTAGTTACTATAACAATTAATTGCTTTTACAATATCCCTCACCGCCATCTGGAATAACGCAATGAAAACCGCTTTTACATGGGGGGTGTCCCGCACCACAAGCAATTCCGCCTTTAATTGATCTTTGTTGTTCTCTAGTTAGCTCTTGAGCTCCTTCTAATTTTAAAATTTTCTTTAACATGCTTTTTTGTTTTTTAGTTTGTTTGCACTCCAATCATTTTAAGACATTTGAAGTTTCTGTCTGTCTCTATAGATAAACTATCAGCTCTTGTAAACAAGGAGAAATAAATTCACTTCTCTAATACTTTAAATACGATAAATATTCGTAATTTAATTTCCTCTAGGAATATGGCACTTGATTAGCCCTAACCAAATAAAACTAATCAGGTGGCCAATTATCCTGAGAATCCCGACACCAATCATCAATGTTGGGATAATTTGCTCAATGTTCCACGATCGAGCGCCTACGAATTAAAAAAAACATGACTAAATTTTAAAAAGGCTTTATTTTATATTATTATAATTAGTTAATAATTTTTGACTTAACAACAAAGACGGCTTGTGTCACATATACCCGATGACGTATTTAAAGGGCATGTTTCGCCTAGCGGTATTAAAAAACATCCAGCCTCTAAAGCATAAACCCAACATTCTGGAATTCCACCTTTCATGGTTTTCTGTTCATTTTTATTTATGTAATGAGCACCTTCTAGGTTTAAAATCTTCTTTAGCATAATTAATTCCTTTTGATATAGCAATAGTTTTTTAATATTGCTATATACCATTATAAATTAGCAAGTAGCGTATTTCTCAACAGCATTATCATGGCAATTGAGTTCTTGTAGATACTCACTTCCCAAAATGTTTTTCTGTTCCTTTTTTGTCAGCTTTCTTGTTTCTTTACTTTTTAAAATCTTTTCTAACATAACTGGCTATTTACATTTTTTGGTTTAAGCCTCAAATCTTAAATAACTTGATGCTCAAAAAATCTTCTTTAACAGCTTCCAACATAACTATTTGGTATGCAGTTCCAGTAAGCTGGCACTGTTCCAAATTCTGTACATCTTTTAGCTTTAAATCCATCTTCACAAATAGGAGCATGATCTCCATTTATTGTTTTCAGCTCATTCGCAGTCAATTCTACTGCACTTTTCAACTTCAAAATGTTCTTTAACATAACTGCAGGTTTTTTTAATCGGGGGTTATTCTCTTCTATTTCAACAGTTGAAGCTTCTGTATCTTACGCTATTTTCTCTAAAACTTGAACTTCATCTACGTAATCATTTAAGAAATATTTCAACTCATTCAATTCATATTCATTTGGAAATAGCCTTTCGTTTACAATTTTAATAGGTGTATAATTAAAATTGTTCATAGAGCACCAATCATATTGCTTCTGAATTTCCTGATTTATCATCATACTTACAGAATCAACATTCCATTTTTTAAGCCATTTCTTGTGCAACATTCTTTTGATGTACCAATCTGAAATCGCTTCTACCGTTTTTCCAGGTGTTGTTCTATTAATAGTTAAAAGTCTTTCAACAACTGCTTTATAAGGATTGTCGTTGTTTTCTGGATTAATATTAAAAAGAACATTCAAATATATTTTATCTGGAAATTTCAGCACCAAATCAAAAGCTTCTTGAAAAGTTTTGTAACAATGTCCACAGCTTGGACTAAGAATTACAGAAAGTCTAACTCCTGCATTTTTATTACCAAATGTCAAGCCTCTTAAATCTTCAAATCCTTTTGTGTATTTTACTTTTTTAGACAAGAAGTTCAATAGAGCGTAATTTCTTTTAAATTTCTTAAGTTCTTTAAGAGAGTTCTCGTTATCAAGCATTTTTCTAATCATTACTTTGACTGTTGCCCAAATTGGCACTAAAAGCAATAAAGAGAATACATACGGAAAAACTTCATTAAAACTAAAACTCAATGTAAAAAGATCTGATGAAAACCAAATAATGCTTTGAGCCAATATTAAAAATGATATTGCTAAACACATTACACACCATTTTTGAATTTCAAATTTTTGAATCCAAATCGAACAAACTATTATTGGAGTGGCCAACAAACTTAAAAGTCCAACAAAAATCGCAGAGCTTAAAGGCTGAACTAATATTGCGATGATGCTTGCACTAAAGAAAAGTAATGGCAAATCTGAGAAACTTAACCATCTGTTTGCAATATCATCGTTGAAACTTATTACTGAGTGACAAGAAGAATTAGAACTTAAATTACAGAATTTTGAAATTACGGTGTTTTTAACTCCCCATTTTTCTTGAACAATAAATATGCTTACAATTAAACCAAGAACTGATGTTACCAAGAATGATGCACTAAACCAGTTAAAACCATTATAATAAAAAGACAACCCTGCTACAAGTACAAAAGGCAAAAAATATTTGAGCCAATTATATTCGAATTTTAAATTGTCTCTTGCTACTACATTGTTAGGTTCAATGGCAACAATTACACCGTTCCAGTCTAAAAGAAATTTATCATAAGATAATTTTTGGCTTCCTTTTTTTGTGGTTGTGATTCTAACTCCACTTTTAATCTTTTCAACCAATATCAATTCATCTTTAAAATACGCCAAAAAGTTTGAAGGCAAATCTTCAATCTGCTCTTTCGAAACTCTTACAGCTGCATTCTCTACCGAAAGCAAATCAAACGAGTCTGTAATGGCAAACAAACTCGGATAATTTGGATGAGACAAAAACAGGTCCTTGAACTCATTTTTGATGTCTGAGTATCGATTGATTTGTAGAAATTTTTGGACCAGTTTTAACATCGTTTTTGATTGTTTTTAAATCATAATTACACTGCAAAGATTGGGGTTTTTATTGATAAAAATCACATAAACACATACATTTTATTAATTATACCACATACAATTTATAAATTATACCAAGTATAGTTCAATACATAATTACCTTGTTATCAAATAGTTGTGTTGTTATTTTTTTAACAAAAAGCTCAGAAAGCTCATTTTCGATTAACGGTTTTGCTTTTTATCTAGTTTTGGATAAGTAATAATCTAAACATCATAAAACATGAAAATAAGGCCAAAAAAAACATACGGTTTTCAAGAAAAAAAATCGTAAAAAGGAGGTTCAAAAAAACGACTTTAATAGTAAAAAAAGCCTCAAATCGGAAGCGAAAAACTCTCTTAAAAAACAAAAAGCAACATCTTAATTTGAAAGTTTTATCTCGCAAATAAAACTAGATTTTTTATTGCTTTTGACCTATAAAACTCCAAAAAAAGAATTAGCATAAACCAAATTTTTTAGCGCTTTTTTGTCGCATTTGACAAAACTGCAAAAAAACAAATATGAAAGATTAATAGCACAAAGTAATAAACTAAAAAATTCAAAAACATGAAGAATAAAATATTCACATTAGCAGATTTCGAAGTAGAAAAAATAAACAAGAAAACTCAAAAAATTATTAGAGGAGGTGGCAACGATTCTATTGATCCGCCTGTTGTAAGCTATCCTATAAAAACTAATGGTGGAGGAAACGGCTGATAGAAATCTTAAAATAGCAAAAATTCCAAAAAAAGTAATCCAAAAAAAAAAAGATATGAAAAATAAAATATTGACATTCAAAGATTTCGAAACAGAAAAAATAGACAGGAAAACTCAAAGAATTATTAGAGGAGGTGATGACGAACCTATTGATCCGCCTGTTGTAAGCTATCCTATAAAAACTAATGGCGGAGGAAACGGCTGATTTGCATTTACAGATTTCAATTATAAAAAATAACTAAAAATTAAGACATGAAAACTAAAATATTGACATTCAAAGATTTTGAACTAGAAAAAATAGACAAAAAAACTCAAAGAATTATTAGAGGAGGTGAAAACGAATCTATTGACCCGCCTGTTGTAAGTTATCCTATAAAAACCAATGGCGGAGGAAACGGCTGATCTTATTTTCAAATATGTAGTATAAAAAACAACTAAAAAAATTTAAATCATGAAAACTAAAATATTGACATTCAAAGATTTTGAACTAGAAAAAATAGACAAAAAAACTCAAAGAATTATTAGAGGAGGTGAAAACGAATCTATTGACCCGCCTGTTGTAAGCTATCCTATAAAAACCAATGGTGGAGGAAATGGTTAATAATTCAAGCTTAAATATTGTTCGCAAATTGAGCTGGAGACACTCCAGTTCTTTTGCGAAACGATTTTGCAAATGAAACGGCATTTTTAAAACCAACACTTTCTGCAATTGCCTGAGTCGAATATTTACGATACAAATGATTTGTAATCATCTGATTAATAACATAATTAATCTTTAACTCATTTGAATATTCTCCAAAAGATTTTCCGAATCTTTTATTGACAACATAGGATAAATAAGTTGTATTGGTTTTAATTTTTTTGGCAACATACGAAAGCGTAAAATCTGCATTTAGATATTCCAGTTTCTCTTCTAGCGCCAATAATTTTTCTACGATTTTATTTTCTTTAGCCTCATCAATACTAAGATTTGCATTTTCTTTTTTAAGCTGTGTATCTTCTAGTTCTAGAGACTCTTCCAAAACTATGTTTTTCTCTAATGGTGCTTTTTCAATTTCTGCTTTTTCAGATTCTTTTTTCTCAAGATTAGCTTTAAACTCTTCAATTAAAGCGTTCATTTTTTTCTGAGCTCTATTCTTATCTCTAATATTTTTAATCAAGAAAAATACAATCCCAACAACCAAAATAACATAGAAGACTTTTAGGGCTTTATTCCATAAAACTTCATATTTATACTTCTCTTGAATGCTCAACATCTCATCACTCAGATTTGCAGTGCCCAATTTATAATTAACTTCTAAAGCTTCTTCCCGCAGTTGCCCCTCATATTTTTCATAAGAATCTAAATAAATTTTAGAATGCTTAAAAGCCAATTCAGGCTCGTTTAGAATATTATAAATTTTGGCCTGGACATAATTGGATTGAAAATAGCTCACATCTATTTTCTTCTCCTTAAGATAAAGCGAATCAACTTTTTTCAGGAATATCAGGGCTTTATCATATTTCTTTTGAGCATAATAAAGATCTCCCAAATTATAATTTGCAGTCTTATAATAGTCCTCGTCATTATTTTGTTTCGCATACATTGCAATATCAAAATAAGACCTTTCGGCATTTTTAAAATCTTTTTTCAACAAATAGATGTTTCCTAGACTTAAAGTAGCCGTCATTTTGTTATCCATATAGTTTTGAGAATAGGTTATCGCCCTTTTGTAAAAGTATTCGGCCGAGTCAAGTAAAAAGGCTTTACTTCGATTCTTCATATAATAACCTTCGTAAACATTCCCTAGATTGGTATAAATGTTACTTCTACTATTCTGAAATTGGTCTTTATCATAAAGACTTTCATTCTTATCTAAAAAATCACTGTTTTGTTTAAGATTTTTAACGGCAAGTTCATAATTACCAACAGCTTCATTAACCAAGGCGATGTTACTTTTAAACTTTACAATCTGGATAACATCATTAGTTTTGATAGAGAGTTTAATTCCTTCCTGATAATTAGTAAGAGCATTACTAAAGTTTCGTCTCTTCCATTCTATCAATCCTCTATAATTATATAGGTAGGCTCTAAGGTTTATTTTTTGAACAGATTCTGGCAGTTTATTATAATAAGCTAATGCCTTGGTAAACCATTCATCACTTTTAGCTCTATTATTTTTTAATTGATAAAGATATGATCCTGCACCATAGGCAAATGCTACGTGTTCATTGTTGTTGGATTTCTTTAATTCTTCTGCATATTCAAGACCCTGGTCGAAGTTACCATTCATGCTGAAACGAATTTTATCCTGTAATTCTAAGTACCTTTGTTCCGTGAACTCCTCTTTGATTTGAGCAGTCCCACTGGAAAATATCAATAGTAAAAAAAATAAAGAGATGATCAGCCTCATTAAGTTAGTTTTTGGTATTCAAAAATAGTCTATAAATTATCAATAAACTACAATTAATTTGCCAAATTCCTATTAATTTTATTTTTACCATAAAAAAATATAACAATTTAACCAGTATTTGTTATATTTTTATTATGTAAATTTGCTTTGCTAAAAATTAAAAAACATGAAACCAGACCTATTTCAATCTCCAGATTATTTTAACCTAGACGATTTATTATCAGACGAACATAAATTGGTTCGCGAATCTGCTCGTGCTTGGGTTAAAAAAGAAGTTTCTCCTATTATTGAAGAATATGCTCAAAAAGCAGAATTTCCTAAACAAATTATTAAAGGTCTAGGCGAAATTGGCGGTTTCGGACCTTATATTCCTGTAGAATATGGCGGTGCTGGATTAGACCAAATTTCTTATGGTTTAATTATGCAGGAAATAGAAAGAGGTGATTCTGGTGTAAGATCTACCTCATCTGTCCAATCTTCTTTGGTAATGTATCCTATTTGGAAATATGGAAACGAAGAACAAAGAATGAAATACCTTCCAAAACTTGCTACGGGAGAATATATAGGCTGTTTTGGTTTAACCGAACCAGATCATGGGTCTGATCCTGGAAGTATGATTACCAATTTTAAAGATATGGGCGATCATTATCTTTTAAATGGTGCCAAAATGTGGATTTCAAATGCTCCATTTGCTGATATCGCTATTGTTTGGGCAAAAAACGAAGAAGGACGAATTCATGGTTTAATTGTTGAGCGTGGTATGAAAGGATTTACAACTCCAGAGACGCATAACAAATGGTCGCTTCGTGCGTCTGCAACAGGGGAATTAATTTTTGATAATGTAAAAGTTCCTAAAGAAAACCTTTTACCAAACAAATCTGGTTTAGGTGCTCCGCTTGGCTGTTTAGATTCTGCTCGTTATGGAATTGCTTGGGGAGCAATTGGTGCTGCAATGGATTGTTATGATACCGCTTTAAGATATTCAAAAGAAAGAATTCAGTTTGGAAAACCAATTGGAGGAACACAGTTACAGCAGAAAAAACTGGCAGAAATGATTACCGAAATCACAAAAGCACAATTATTAACTTGGCGTTTAGGAGTTTTAAGAAATGAAGGTAGAGCAAGTACCGCACAGATTTCTATGGCAAAACGTAATAATGTAAATATGGCCATTACTATTGCACGCGAGGCAAGACAAATGCTTGGAGGTATGGGAATCACGGGCGAGTACTCAATTATGCGTCATATGATGAATCTTGAAAGTGTTATTACTTATGAAGGAACTCACGATATACATTTATTGATAACAGGAATGGATGTAACCGGAATTCCAGCATTTAAATAATTGATAATTATTAAAATATATACAAAATCAATCTAAAAAGCTTCTTCTTCACGAAGAAGCTTTTTATCTTTGCATCAAAATTTTTTCAAAAATGAATATCGAAACGATAAACAAAAGCATACAACCACAAAAAGACCAACTATTAAACCATTCTTTATACAATAAGATTCAAAATATTGACGACCTGCACAGTTTTCTTGAAACTCACGTTTTTGCTGTTTGGGATTTTATGTCATTATTAAAAGCGTTACAAGCCAAACTTACCTGTACAACAACGCCTTGGTTTGCTACAAAAAATCCAGAAACTAGATATTTAATTAATGAAATTGTTCTTGCAGAAGAAACAGATTTAAGTATTGACGGAAGAAGACAAAGTCACTACGAAATGTATCTTGAAGCTATGGAAGCCTGCGGTGCAGATACAACAGGAGTTTTAAACTTCTTATCAGAAGTAAATTCTCTTCACAATATATTTGTTGCTATCAAGCAAAGTAATTTACATCCAAATGTAAAAGCCTTTTTAGATTTTACATTTAGAGTTATTGAAGAAGGAAAACCACACGAAATTGCCGCTGCATTTACTTTTGGAAGAGAAGATTTGATTCCGAGTATGTTTACGGAAATCCTAAAGAACTTTCAAAAAAATCTGCCAGAGAGCGATCTAGCAAAACTGTTATATTATTTTGAAAGACATATCGAACTAGATGCCGACGAACACGGACCAATGGCAATGACCATGATTACTGAATTATGTGAGGAAGATGCTCAAAAATGGAAAGAAGTTGAAGAAGTTTCAATTCTTGCCTTAGAAAAACGTATCGGACTTTGGAACGCTATTGAAGAAGAAATTGTGATGAAAACTGAAATGGTTTAAAACCTAAGCCAAATATTTAACGTAACTATTTGTTTAAAATGTTCTCAACTCAAATTTGCCAAAATTATGAAAACGCATTTCAAACAAATAGTTATCGTTATCCTCTCCATATTCCTATTGAGTTGCAGTTCTGAGCAAGCAGGTTCCGAAAATGCTTCAGTACCGCCAACTACCTTGCCCCCAGCAACAGAAATTCCAACAACTCCAATTGCTTCATCGATAAATTATCTCGCTTTAGGCGACAGTTATACTATTGGACAAAGTGTCTGCGAAACCTGCCGTTATCCAGAACAGCTTAAATCCAGCCTCAAAACAATTTATCCCGAAACAACTTTTTCATTAAAAATAATTGCCCAAACTGGCTGGGCAACAAGAGACTTAATTGCGGCAATAAATACTCAAAATCCCGATTCAAATTATGATCTCGTTACGCTTTTAATTGGCGTAAATAATCAATACCAACATCAGGATTTCTCAGTTTATGAAAAAGATTTTCCGCTGTTATTAGATAAAGCAATTACATTGGCAAAAGGCGACAAAAAAAATGTGATTGTACTTTCAATTCCAGATTACGTTTATACTCCATTTGCAACAAATTATACGGACGAAAACCGCATGAAAATCTCCAACGAAATAAATCAATACAACACTTTTGCTGAGAATTATTGCATTTCAAAAAATGTAGTTTTCGTTTCCATAACCGACATTACAAAACAAGGCTTAAACACCCCAAGCTTAGTTGCTTCAGATGGTCTTCATCCTTCTGAAACTGCTTATAAAATGTTTGTTGAAAGAATGTGCCCAAAGGTAAAAATGGTTTTGCAGGATTAATTGTAAAGACGCGATTAATCGCGTCTCTACCGTTATCACGATTTTGGGTTATTTTTATTTTTATTTACCGTAAAATTTATCCTCATTCCAATTCATCGGATTGTTCTCTATATAATTTTGAATGTTTTCAAAAGATCTTTCATTTCTGATGATATGATCATAAAAACGCGATTGCCAACTAAAATCACAATGTAATTTTCTCATTTCAAAAGAACATCTGCCTTTATACCATCTTATAATTCTTGAAATATTGTCTTGTAGCATCGGGTTTTTATCTTTGGCAAAACCACCTATTTTATTTGTCATTTCGGGTAGAGACGCGATTAATCGCGTCTCTACGGAAACCGACGCATTTTTATCAATAATCAAAATCCCATGTACGTGATTAGGCATGATAACAAAATTACCCAATTCCACATACGGAAAATGTTCAGTAATTTCCAACCAAAATTTTTCTGCCAAAATACCCAATTCAGACGCAATAAATTTCGTGTCAACGATTTCTCCAAAATAATGCTCTCTGTTTTGAGTACAAATCGTAATAAAATAAGCACCATTTTCACCATAATCCCAATTTTGCAATCGAGCCGATGAAATACGATATTTATTTTGAAATTTTTGAGACATTTTTATCAGAAGAGAGTTTTTATTTTCGAAAAATTCAATAAAAAAACCTCGAAACATGAATTCCGAGGTTTGATATTATTTAAATTAAAAATTTGCAGAAAGGAAGGGATTCGAACCCTCGATACAGTTACCCATATACTAGCTTTCCAGGCTAGCTCCTTAAACCACTCGGACACCTTTCTATTTTGGTCTGCAAATAACACAAAAAAAAACGAGTTTAAAAAGTAAAATTAAGATTCGTTTATACTTTTTCTAAATTCCTCCATAAACAATTTTACTGCTTTCTTTTGATAACTGCCAATTGTCAGCATAAACGAATCTCGCTTGGTTACTACACCTGTAATCTGAATAGCTTTAAGACTATGCTCCCAGCCTTTCAAAGCTTTTTCGGCTACAATGGTTGCCCAATCACTGTTTTCTACCATTTGCAATAGCGCATGAATCGAATTTAACTCGATCGAAATTTTCGGATTCATATTGTGTTTTGCAAACAGCAATTCAACGTATTCTCGCGAATTGGAACCTTTTCCTGGAAGAATTAATGGCACTTCATCTAATCTCTTAAACGGTATTTTTTCTAGTTCCGCCAAAGAGTTCGATTTTGAAACCGCCATAACCATGTTTGAGGTAAACAAAGGCACTTTCTGGATTGGAGGTCCAATCTCATGCGATGAAATTACCAGAACCAAATCCAATTCATTATTAATGAGTTTTTGTTCTAAAGCTTCTGTTGTGCCATATTCTACAACAATTCTTAAATTCAGATATCTCTTGGCAAATGCATTTACAACAGGCAGAATCAATAATCCGAAAATATAGGTTACACCTATTCGGAGTTCTCCGCCAATCATTTCGTTTAAATCTTCAATGGCCTGTTTTCCATTTTCGACGTTTTCGACCACTTTTTTAGCATGAATCAAGAAAACTGCACCAGCTTCTGTCAATTGCACTTTCTTACCAATTCTCTTAAACAATGGCATTCCCAATTCTTCTTCGAGTTTCTTTATTTGCTGTGAAAGCCCAGATTGTGTTACAAAACACAATTCTGCCGCTTTGGTAAAGTGCAAAACCTCAGCCGTTTTAATAAAATATTGCAATTGATAGATTTCCATATTAATAAGTTTTACTACTTATTATCAGTAAAATTATTAATTTTTCTAATGAAATCATAATCCCGACCTTTGTATTAAATATTTAGGACTATGTTTAAAGCGTTAAAATCAAAAAATTTCAAATTGTTCTTTTATGGACAATCTGTTTCAGTAATTGGAACCTGGATGCAGAAAACCGCCGTAAGCTGGATGGTTTATAGCATAACTGGATCTGTTTTTCTACTGGGATTAGCGACTTTTTTAAGCATGATTCCGTCTTTGTTTCTTGCACCTCTTGCAGGAAGTATTATTGGACGTTACGATAGACACCGTGCCATGATGGTTTTGCAATCTTTAGCGATGCTTCAAGCTGGAGCTTTGGCTTTGCTTATTTATCTTAAAATTTATAATATCAATTTTATTTTAGCATTGAGTTTAATTCAAGGAATTATAAATGCTTTTGATATGACTTGCCGTCAAACCATGATGATTGATATTGTCGATAATAAAGAAGATCTTCCAAATGCTGTGGCGCTTAACTCCACTTTAAACAATTTTGCAAGAATCGCTGGACCTGCGCTTGCAGGGATTATTCTGCATCAATATGGAGAAGATATTTGTTTTATCGGAAACTTTATTAGTTATGTGCCCGTCTTAATTTCGTTGATGATGATGAAAATCACACCGCACATTAAAGCCGAAAACAAATTAAATATGCTGGACGATCTTATAGAAGGACTTGATTATGTGAAAAAAGAAAGCGAAATGGCACGAATGCTTTTGATGCTGACTTGTAGCAGTTTGTTTGTAATTTCTTTTAACACCTTAATGCCTGTTTTTGCCAAAGATATTTTTAGCGGAAATGCCGAAACTTTTAGCTGGTTTGAGAGCGCTGCCGGAATTGGTTCTGTTATATCAGCAATTTATTTGGCCAATTTAAAATCGTCTGAAAATATGGGAAAACTAATGATTGCAGCCAGCTTATTGTTGGGTTTCAGCATTATTATTCTAGCAGTTTCAAGTAGTATTACAATTGCACTGATCTGTATGACGTTAAGCGGAATCGGAATGATGGGACAAACTTCATCTATCAACATTTACATTCAAACGCATAGTATTGTTAGTATGCGTTCTAGAAGTATTAGTTATTACATGATGGCGTATCAAGGAATGATTCCTGTTGGAAGTTTAATTATCGGTTATGTTTCTCATTCGCTTGGCGTAAGAACTACCGTTGCCATTCAGGGAATTATTTGTATTCTTTCTGTTATTGTTTATGTGTATTACAAGAAACAAAAAGCTTCAGAGGATTTGGAGACTTGTCCGGTTGAGTATAGAAATTCCAAGTTTTAAAGGTTCTAAAAAAAGAAGTTCCAAATTCCAATTGCACACAATCTTGTCATTTCGACGAAGGAGAAATCTTCGCGAGAAACTCGACAAAGGTTGGCTTATTGGAACGGAGTTACTTGTGGAGATTTCTCCTTCGTCGAAATGACAAACTTAGCAGGTTAATTTACTAAAAAAGAAAAATCCCAAATTCCAACTTTAGATTTTGGAATTTGGGATTTAAAAATATTGGAATTTTTATTTAAAGAGATATCTCACCGCGAAGTGCAGTCTCAAAAATATCCTTAAACTCGTTTTGTGGAATATTATGACCAAGCAAATACATCAATTTTGTAATTGCCGCTTCTGTTGTAATATCTTTTCCAGAAATAACTCCAAGCGATTTCAAAGCAGTACTGGTTTCGTATTGCCCCATATTGACACTTCCGCCAGAACATTGTGTTACGTTTACGATATGCATTCCAGATTTGATGGCTTTTTCTATTAGATTTAAAAACCAGTCCTCTGTTGGAGCATTTCCTGAGCCGTAAGTTTCTAGAATAATTCCTCGCAATCCTTTGGTAGAAAGGATCGAAGCCAGAACTACTTCGCTCATTCCAGGAAACATTTTGATGATGGCAACATGATTGTCCAAATTCTTATGAACGATCAGTTTTGCGTCTTTATTTACAGGAAGAAATAAATGTCTGTTTAGTTTTAAATGAACACCAGATTCTACCAATTCAGGATAATTTGGCGCTGTAAAAGCCCTAAAATGTTCAGCATTTACTTTAGAGGTTCGGTTTCCGCGGTATAACTTGTATTCAAAATACAGACAAACCTCATTAATAACTGGCTTTCCGTCTTCTAAAAGTGAAGCAATCTGTATTGCTGTAATCAGGTTTTCTTTTGCATCGGTACGCAAATCTCCAATTGGCAATTGCGAACCTGTAAATACAACTGGTTTTGCTAAATTCTCCAGCATAAAACTCAATGCCGAAGCCGAATACGACATGGTATCTGATCCGTGAAGGACAACAAATCCGTCGTAAGCGTTGTAATTTTCCTCGATAATAGTGGCAATTCTTGTCCACATTTCGGGATTCATATTCGAAGAATCAATTGGGTCTTCAAATGAAATCGATTCGATTTCACAGTCCAATTGTTTAATTTCTGGAATTTTCTGAATTAATTTACCAAAATTGAAGGCTTTCAGTGCACCAGTTTCAAAGTCTTTGCTCATACCGATGGTTCCTCCGGTATAAACTAATAGTATTCTTGCTTTAGATGACATCTTGGTATTTCAATTTATTGACAACAGGATTAGCGTACATAGCCAAAAATCCTTGTCTTGTCACAGGATTATCGCTTCCGATTCTCATTTCTAAACGACGCTCAAAAAGCTGTTTTTCACTTTCTTTATACTTGTGAGCAAACTTGTCTGTTTCGTTTAAAATATCGTAAGCAATAAAGTTTGTTGGCCATAATTGGTAGTTTTTCAAAATAACGTCATCAATCGTTTGTGCCAAAGCCTGAACTTGCTTGTTTGCATTGTCATTTTCAGCCACAATCTGATCGATTTCTGTATCTAGAACATCGCCAACAGAAATATGTATTCTTTTTTTAGTTCCCATGATGCCACTTATAATGGTCATGAAATCTTCGTTTTTGTCTTTTACGTAAACTTCGTTGTTCGCTTCTGCCATTAATTGCGGCATTTTCAAAACATCGGTAGGATCATATTCATAAGAAATAGAAACTGGAACAATTTTTAATTTCTTGAAATAATCCATTAAGTTTTCTTCATCAGAACCCATTCCAATCATTTTTAAAACACCTGGATTGGTTTCGTCATTTCCGTCTTTTGTTCTTCCTTCTCTTTGTGCAATCCAAACCGAACGATTTTCGCGAAGCAATAATTGTCCCATATATTCAGACAATAACTTGGAACTTTGCAGCATTTCACGAGGCGTTAATCCTCTTAAAACCAAAAAGTTTCTGTTTAATTTTGCCAAAGTTGCCAAGAAAGCTTTCTTCACTAAATTATCTCCAATTGCCGAAGCGGTCATAACCAAACCATGTTCGAATAAACAAACGTTCAATAAGGTTGTATCTAGAAGAATATCTCTATGATTTGAGATAAACAGATAAGAAGTATTGGGTTCCAGTTTTTCAAAACCTGAAGTTGTAAGGCCTTCAGAGCTTTTTTCTAAAACTTTCTGGATTGTATTATAAATAAAGTTGCATTGAAAATCACGAATAGAATGTGTTTTCTTTAATTGTTCCTTCCAAACCTCATCTTCCACATCCGGAAAAGTAAAGTTCATCATGGTTTTCATCATAGGATGATTTACCACACCATGAAGTGCTTCATTTATTTCGGAATCATAAAACGGTCGAATGGCATCAAATCTCTGCATTATTTATTTGGGTTTAAGTGGGCAAAAGAACAAAAAAAAAATTAAAGTTTTGTAAGGCTTAAGTTAAATACCAAAAACGTCCTTTGAATTTTGAGTTGTAATTGTTGCAATTTCTTCGGCAGAAACACTATAAATATCGCTTAATTTGGCAATAACATTGACTAAATAGCTACTTTCATTTCTTTTTCCTCTATAAGGAATCGGGGCTAAATACGGCGAATCTGTTTCTAAAACGATGTGTTTTAAATCGATTTGATTTAAAAACTGGTCTATTTTTCCGTTCTTGAAAGTAACAACACCGCCAATTCCTAATTTCATATTGTAAGAAATTGCACGCTCTGCTTGTTCTAAAGTTCCGGAAAAACAATGAAAAATCCCAAATAAATCTTCAGATTTTTCTTCTTCTAAGACTTCAAAGATTTCATCAAATGCTTCTCTGCAATGAATTACGATTGGCAATTTGTATTGTTTTGCCAGCTGAATTTGTCTTTTAAACGCAATTTGCTGTTCTTTTAAATGCGTTTTATCCCAATATAAATCGATCCCGATTTCGCCAACTGCATAGAATTTTCTTTTGGACAGTTCGTTTTCAACATGCGCCAATTCTTCCAGATAATTATCTTTCACGTAAGTGGGATGTAAACCCATCATTAAGAATATATTTTCAGGATAATTTTTCTCCAAATCGTACATAGATTGAGTCGCGGCAGCATCGATTGCGGGAATAAAGAAACGGGTAATTCCGGCATCAATAGCGCGCTGAATCATTTCGTCACGATCCTGATCAAATTCTTCAGAATACAAATGGGTATGGGTATCGGTAATAATGGGTGTTGAATTCAAGTCTATAATTTTAAAGTAGCAAAATTACGACAATATTAAAAGAATAGCAATTCTGCACGATTGGTACGCGGATGAAACGGATTCACTTTGTGAAAACGCTGATAAAAATGGACTTTCAGTATTTGATTAAAAAGAAAAGCCTTTGTCAAAGTTTAAACTTTGACAAAGGTCTGAATAATAATAACCAATTTTTTTATCATGCTGAGGAACGAAGGATCTCACAAGAAGCTTCGAGGAGAAAACCCCCATTTTTTCTCTCGATCAGCTAGTGCGATCCCTCGTTCTTCAGAACGATAATTGGAGTTATTTTCCTGTTTCTATATATAGCAAAGCGCGTTCCAAAACTTCATCTTTGCCTTGTTGAATACCTAAAATTGTTGGTTTTATTTCAATATCAGGTACAATTCCTACACGCTGCGTTTCTCTTCCGTCTGGGTAGTAAACGCCAATTCCGGAGAATAGTGTGTGAAATCCTTGAAAATCAAACTGACTTACATTACCGTCTGCACCTGCAGTCTGGCTTCCTATAATTGTGGTATTTCCTGCTGTCTGAAAACACATTGCCGTCCATTCTGACTGGCTGATTGATTTCTCATTAAGCAAAACAATTACTTTTCCTTTGTAATTATCTTTATTTTCAGAACCACTTTTTGTTTCTCCTTCCCATATAAATTTACCTGGATAACCATAATACGAACGCGTATAAATGGCAAATTCTTTTTCCTGAGAATTCAAAAAAGCTGATATTTCTCTAAAAGTACCTAGCGGATAATTTCTCATATCGAAAACAATCGCTTTGGTGTCTTTTAAAACTTCAATCATAGCAGGAATGTTTTTGGGCTTAATAATTCCCATATCTACATATCCAATATTATTATCAAGAAGTTTAAACTTTTCCTTCTTTTTCTGTGCCCCTTTTTTAAATTCATTTCTATGTGATTCATGATAATCAAACCAAATCATTTCTTTTGTTTCGTATTTCCCATCTTTCAAAAACTCTACTTTAACATTATCTGCACTATTCATCAAAACAATCTTTGCAAGTTTATCTAAATATGCAGCTTCATTTGAAGCACAAATTAAATCTCTGTTTTCTGAAATAAGATCTTTAATAGTTTTGTCGTCTATTTTAGTGATAACATCTCCAATTTTAATGTTGTAAGCTTCGGCCACACTGTCTCCTAAAATTTCTGTTACTACTATTTTTTCATCAATTATTTTTCCATCAGCGGGAAAAAATCTTCCTTTTCCTTCACCCAGCGTTGGCCCGTACATAAAGAACTCTGTATGGCTGTCATCCATTTTTGAAACCATTTTTTTCATGGCTGTATAAAAATCTTTTTGATTTTCTGATTTGATAACCGCAGGCAATGTCTCTGTTAAAGTTTTATCCCATTTTTGATTCATCAAATATTTATACGGAAAAAAATATTCGACAATATTCCAATACATAAAAATCATTCGGAGTTTAGAATTTTTATCTTCAAAGTTTGGATGATCATAACGTTCGTTTATCAAAGAAACATTTTTGACATGTTCTTTCCCTTCTACATAAAATTGTTTCCCCTGAAATCTATTTTCTTCAATAAATTTTAATTTCTTTGAAAGCTTTTTTGAAAACAGTTTGTCGCTGTTAATCCAACTTAAATCAAAATTTTTATCAAAGAACTTTACGTCTTTTGGTATTGCAATTGGCGCTATTTCTTTTACAGGCCCCAAATCATCGATCCAATTTTCCAGAATTAATGAAAACTCTTCTTTGGTTTGTGCTTTTTCTATTTTAGGCAATTTCTCCAAAAGCTCATTATCCCAATTCAATTCTCCGCCAGCAACTTTGGGGTGATAATATTTTAAAAATCCCCAGACTTTACAGGTTGCATAAAGCTTTTCGGTCTCCGTAATTTTAGTAGCGCTAAAAATGCTATGAGAAAAAACAATAAAAAGCAACAATGTAAACTTCTTCATTAAAAGGGTAGGTTTAGGTTAAATGTTTTGGGCGAATTCCTTTAAAAAGAAAATCGAATTTAGAACTAAAATTCCAAATTCGATTGAGGTTTTCCGTAAACGGATAAAATTTTTCTTAATAATTGTATTTTAGTCCAATTCTTCCGAAAGCTGTTCTACTTGATCATAGTCTTCATAATCCTGAGAAATAGTCTGTAAAATGTCTTTACATTCTTTATATTTTCCTTGTTTTAGCTTAGATAGAGCCAGATTCCATTTTGCTTTTTCTTTATAAACAGAATTTCCTGCTTCCAATTCTTTAAAAATAGTTTCTGCCTTTACATATTTGTCAACCTGCAATAAGGATACTGCATAGAAATACTTAATTTCGTCTGAATTGTTTTCTTTCAAAATCATTTCAAAAATCGGAATAGCGGCTTGATATCTTTTTCCGTTGAAATTATTCTCTGCTTGTTTTAAAATAGCCTCAGACACACCTCTTTCTGTAAAATAAGCGCTTTCCGGATGATTGTAATCTTCAAAATTAGGATAATGTTTATAATCAAAGAAAAACAATCCGAACATAATAATCACAGATGCTGCTGCCGCAAAATACCACGGTTTAAGCGAAACCACTTTGTTTTGTTTCTTATGGAAATATTTATCTGAAATTTTAGTGAGGTTTTCTTTAAAGATTTCTCTCTCTTCTTCTTGTCTAAATTTATTTTCCAATTGAAAATGCATTTCTTTGAAACTTTCAAATTCTGAAGCCAATTCTGGATCTTCAGATAGTTGTTTCTCCAAATTGTGTTTTTCATCAACGGTCAGTTCGCCTTGAAGATATTGATCAAATAATATATAGCGTTCTTCGTTCATGATTAATTGTTTTTTAAAGAGTTAAAATTTTTCGCTTCTTGAATCCACTGTGTCAGCTGGCCTACGCATAACGATTTCTTTTTTCGGACATAACCGTAAGTCACATTGAGTTTCTCGGCTACTTCTTCCATCGATTTTAAAGAAAAACTGAGTTTCAAAACTTCTTGGCATTTCTCTCCTAGTTTCTGAAACATGGTTTCGAAAAGTTTCTGTTTTTCATCAAATTCTTCGGCTTGCGCAACCAATTCGTGAGCAGATTCATTGATAGATACTACATTCTCATAAATTGTTACCCCTTTATTGGCAGAATTTTTCAATTCGTTTAGCCATCGTCTTTTGCACAATAAGAAAAAATAAGCATCAAAAGGACAGGTTAAAAAAAGTTTACCAGCTTTAGCCTGATTAAAAAGCAGAATCATGATTTCCTGAACTACATCCTGCGCCTGATCTTTATCTCCGGAGTTATTGGTGATAAACTGCACGACTTTGGGCGCAAATTTTTTATATATCATCTCGATAATCACTGAATCGTTTGCAACAAGTCCGTCGATATATTTTTGATCAGGATGAATTTTATTTTGATCCATAAAAAAACATTTTACAGCTAATTTAAAAAAAAGAATCCTAAAAACTTTTAAAATAAGAGGTAACAATAATACAATCAATTGTATATAACGAAACAAAAGTCTTTTAAAAACCTTTAAAAAATTAAAAGAAATGGAAAGTTATCAATTTATAGACGAAAAAAACCTAGATCGGTTTTACGAAATAATCGCCGCCAAAACACGCAATGGTTTTGTAATTACAGAACAAAATGAGAAACTGCCTTATGTGGTTTTGTCTAAAGAAAAGAAAACCATAAATCATGCTTTTCATTTATTTCTTAGCATTATCACTTTCGGTTTTTGGGCCATTGTCTGGATTTGTCTTATTCTGAAATTCTCTCGTAAAAAAAACATTTTAATCGCTGTCGACGAAGACGGAAATTTATTTGAAGACAAATGCATTTCTGCTTAAAACAAAAAAACAGGGGTAACAAATTTTCTACTCCCTTGATATAGCGATATACAAGCCTCTTAAAAATATTTTTAGAAAAGAAGGGTAACAAAATCAAACCCGAATTGATTTAACTAAAAATTAATTAACCAAATCTGAAAATCCTCTGAAAAGATTCAGAACAGATTTATAAAAAACTAGAAATTATGAAAACAAATTTAAAAAAAATCGGACTTTTAATACTAGCTATGACAGCGTTTGCAAGTTGTGACAATACTGACGGAGACGATATTAAACTTTCTCCACCAACTTCGGCAGCATTTAAAAGCATTAGCGAAAAAGGAGTAAAAAGAAACACGCAAAATTTTACCATGACCGCAGGAAATGGTGTTGTAACGCTAACTTCGGCAAAGGGTGTAAAGCTTAACATTAATGGAGACTGTCTAACCAAAAATGGAAATCCGGTAACGGGACAAGTCGATATAGAATACATTGAACTTTTTGACAAAGGAAATATGCTGGTAACCAACAAACCAACTATGGGAATTACAGCAGACGGAAAGAAAAATCTTTTGATTTCTGGAGGAGAATTCTTCATCAAAGCAACTCAGGGGGGAGTCGAATTACAAACTTCATGCAGTATGAACATGATTGTTCCGACGGCATTGACAAATGGTCTTGATAATTTAATGACTTTATGGACTGGAGTTATTGATGAAGATGGCGAATTGGCCTGGAGAGAAGCAAAAGCAAATGCTGACGGAACCGGCGGAAAAGGTGGCGTACAAGGCGAAGGAAACAATTATTATGTAACTTTTGGAAACTTTGGATGGACAAACGTAGACCGTTTTTACAGCGATCCAAGACCAAAAACAACTCTTTTGGTTGATGTCCCAGATGGATACAATAATACAAACAGTGCTGTTTATCTTTCTTATGATGGAGAAGGTACAAATGCTCTAGCCAAACTGGATACTTTTACTGCTCAAGGATTATTTAGCGAGCATTATGGACAAATTCCGATTGGATTAGCTTGCCACATCATTTTTGCAACAGAAGATAATGGTAACTGGCGTTATGCGATAAAAGGAGTGACAATTTCTGCCAATGCGGTTTACGAATTTAATTTATCCGAAACAACAGTCGGTACCGAAGCTCAACTGATTGCAGCAATTAATGCCATACAGTAGCTTACAAATGCTTTTTTTGAGAAAAAGTGGTGATTTGCTCATCACTTTTTTTTACATTTAATCTTGTTTGAGATTTCATTCAGAAATTTTTAAACCTCAAAACTATCTAGTTATGAAACCACAACTGTCTATTTTCTTTATTCTATTTTCTATTCTCGCAATAGGGCAAACCAAAGTGAAAGACACCATAACGCGAAGAGCCAATATAGGTTTTATACAAAACGGAAATCAGGTTTCTTTTAAACCCGAAACACCGCCTTTGATTCCGATTGCAGGTGCGCCAAAACCAAGTTATTCTTATTTATGGGAATTGGGAGACGGGCATTACAGTAAAGAAGCCGAACCTAAACATGTTTATAAAAGCAAGGGCACTTACACCACAAGACTTGCTGTAACCAATAATTACGATAACGGAAAACCTCCAGCAACTCGCCCTAAAAAAGTGGCCATCAACGACATTACAGATACGAATTATAAAGACATTGCTTCTGTTGCCGACCAAAACGGTTTTGCGATTATTAAAAACTGTGATCCTATTCCAGAACAAGAAATGGTAGTCGTTGTGAGTTATCAAAATCTGGAGAATTATGTTTCTAGCGGAAAGCTTTATTTGTTTTATAATGAAAAGCAATTTAAACACAATAATTTCGAGTTAAGCGATTTCAGAACTTATGCGGGCGAACGTGAAGTAAAAGAAAACTTGGTCGCTGCGGTTGATGATTTAAATGATTCGAATAATTTTCTGGCTTCCGCCGAAGGGAATTTCAAAACCAAAAAATACCGAAATACCACAACCGAAGAAGATTTAGACGCTTCTCTTTTAGACGCTAATAAAACGTATCATAATGTTTCGATTTTAGAATTTGATGATGCAAATCCTGGAGAAACCCGAAATGTTTTTTATACTTTCAAAACTACTCCCGAAATGATAAAAGATACAAGCGCAACAGTTACAATGCGTGGTATTTTTGTGCCGAACAGAAGTTATAAAAACCATAAAGTAAAAAATCTGGAAATGGAAATTGTGACTTCTCATGATCCAAACAAAATGGGTTCTAACGGAAGTTTTATGAATTACAGATTAGTTCGTTTTAAAAGAGTAAATTTTAAAACGCGTTTTCAGAATAATGGTGAAGGTCCAGCAAGAAAAATTCGTTTGGAAACCGATGTTCCGGAGATGTTCGACAAAAAAACTTTTCAGATTGAAAGTATGTATCCAGAATGTCCAATTTGCCCAAAAGGAGAAGAACCAACTGTTAGCTGTCTCGATACGATCATCAAACAAAAACAAATTATTTTTATCTTCAAAAATATTTATCTGCCTGGAAGCGAACAGAAAAATGTACAGGAAAAAGATTCTACAAAAGGTTTTGTAAAATACTCTATGAAGTTTGGCGAAGATTTTCATAAAGTAAAAACCAAAAGCCGAACTGCTATTATTTTTGATAAAAACGAACCCATCATTACCAATTATGCCACTACCCGATTCTTGCCCGGAATTTCGATTGGCGTAAAAGCTGGTTATAATTTTTATCCCGATTTAGATAAATCGACCAGTTATTTTGTGGGCGCGACACTTTCGCCTTTTAAATCGTATCGCTTTTATTGGCAGGTAGAATGGGAAAATGCTTTAAACAAATACAACAGTGACGTAAATGTCTCCGAAGAGTTTAATACAAATGCCAACGGAACAAGGCAATTGGTGCGAACCACAACTGCAACCGAAAATAAAAATATCAATTGGGAAATTCCAGTTTTGATTCGCTACAACATCAATAATTATATCGGAGTTGGAGCAGGAATTCAGGCAAATGTCAACGTATATTCAGAACAAAATCAGACAATCACAATTGATACTTATGAAGGCGATAAGGGAAATTCTTTAATCAGTTCGACAACGAATTCAAATACCATAAAAAATAATTTTACAGATGTTAAAGCAGGTTTTTTATTTGATCTAACAGCTGGTTTTGCTAGAATCGGACCAAGTTTAGGTGCGCGTTATGTGATTAATTTTGAACAGAATTTTAATTATTTTCAGGTTTATGGAATTTGGAAGTTTTAGTTTTTTACCATATAAGTGATGTAAGTTCATATTAAAATAACTTGATAAAGTTTTAATATATTTATGAAAATGAGGTAAAGAATTGAAAACTTATATTAACTTAATGATCATCAAAATTATGCTCAACAATATAATATGAACTTACATCACTTATATGGTTTTATCCTTCTTTTCCTGAGTCTGAATGTTTACGGACAAAATCAGGAAGATAAAATATATAATGCTGTGGATAGTTTTACCGCAAATCCTTCCACGGAAGCGTTACAAAATTTAAGAAGTATCGAAACTGATTTTTGGAAAAGTGCCAAACCTAAAACCAAAGAAGAATTACTGGCAATTGTAATTTTAAATTGCAATAAAGCTTATTATGAAAATCAGTTTGGGCAGACTTTAGATGCTATAAAAAGCTATGAAAAAGCGTGGATGATTTACCAGAAAAACAAATTAAAAAACTACGATATTACCGAATTCTGCCTGAAACCTTTAGGCAATTTGTACACGATTTTAGGCGATTATAAAAATGCCGAAAATACTATTAAACAATATTACTTTATTGCCAACGAAGAAAAGAATGAAAAGCAGAAAATTGCGGCCATCCTTAATTTATCAAACGTTTATCAAAATTCAGGAAAAGTCCATGAGGCTATTGAAATAATTGAAAAAACGCTTCGTTCAGAAAAAATAACCTCTTCTCAAAAAGGACTTTTATTAAACAATCTAGGCGCAAATTATCTCTTAAGAAATATCAATGAAGATTTTACTGAGGCTGAAAATGCTTTTTTGAAAGCCATTCCTTTATTAAAAAAAGATAAGGCACTTTCAGAAAATTTATATAACACTTACATTAATCTTTATAGAATAAAACTCGACTTTAATTTAAAAGATGCTACTTTATATTTTGTAAAAGCACAAGCCATTTTTGAAAAATTACCTCAACAGGAACCTAGAAAAAAAGCACAATTTTATCTAGAAAAATCCTTTTTATTATTGAAACAAAATAGTTTTGAAGAAGCGCAAAATGAACTTACGATTGTTTATAAAACATTATTGCCTAATTACCAAAGCCAGAAAAATATCCTTCCCGATAAAAATTCACTTTATGCCGAAACTGTTCTACTCGATGCTTTAGATTTACAGGCAGAACTTTATCTATCTCAAAATGAACCCAAAAATGCATTAAAAAGCTATGCTCTTTCTTTCTATATTGAAGAATTATTTCAGTCACTTTTAATCTACGAAGATTCTAAAATTATATCTCAAATTAGAAATCGAAACCGAACAGAAAAGTGTCTTGATATTTATAAATCTCTTTTTGACAGCGAAAAAAAACAAAGTTATATTGAAGATGCTTTTAAACTTGCAGAAAAGACAAAATCTGTAGTTTTAAAAGATCATTTGAAAAACGTTGAATTACTTTCTAGAGAAGAAAAATTGATTTTGCAGCAGATGCAAAACTGGAACACCATTATTTTGAAAGAACAGCAAAAACAAGATCTTGCAGATATTTCAAAAATAAATGAAGCCATCCAGAAACAGAATAAATTAATGTTGCTGCTAAAATCAAATGAAGAAAAAAATAACAAAAAAAATCAAACTTCGTTCGACTTGCAAAAGCTTTACGCCAAACTTGATAAAGATGATGCTGTACTGTACGAATATTTTATGGGTTATAAAGCAATTCATCTATTTGTCGTTCAAAACAACAAAATCCAATTAAAATCAATTTGTATTGGCCATATATGCAGTGAGCCGATAATAAGATTTATAAGTTTTTTTGATAATCCTGAGAATATTGTCAGCAATGTTGGAAGCTACCAAAAAACAGCATTTTTTACTCATAAAAAACTTCTTTTACCTCTAAAATCGGATTCTAAAAATCTCATTATTATTCCTGATGGGCTGTTGAACTTCTTACCTTTTGAAGCTTTAATAACAAAGGAATCTAAAACGACAAATTTTGCCAAAATGCATTATTTACTGAATGATTTTGATATTTCGTATAATAATTCTGCCGAATTGTATTTAAATGCAAATACGCTTTCAAGTGGCAAAAGAAATATTCTAGGTCTTTTTCCTGTTTTCGGGAAAACCAATTATGAACTTCCTTTTTCAAAAAATGAATTGCAATCTATAAAACACAATTTTGACGGACAGTTTTTTGAAAATGAAAATGCCACTTTTTCAAACTTTAAAAATAATATTACGGGAAAATCAATTATTCATCTCAGCACACATGCCTCTTCGGGAGATTTTGAAATTCCGGCAAACATTAAATTTTACGATCAGGAAATCCTATTTTCTGAATTGTATAATTTACAGCTCAATCCAGATTTGGTGGTTCTGAGCGCCTGCGAAACAGGAATTGGAAAATCGTATAAAGGCGAAGGCGCCATGAGTATTGCAAGAGGTTTTCAGTTTGCAGGAGCACAAAATCTCTTATTTTCTCTGTGGAATGTAAACGATTATACTACTTCTGTTTTTATGGATTATTTTTATAAAGATCTTAAACATAATTCTTCTTTTGTACACGCAACAGCAAATGCAAAAAGGAAATTTTTAAAAGATGAAAATATTCCCAATGCAAAAAAATCTCCTTATTACTGGAGTGCTTTTGTCTATTACGGCACTCTTGAAAAACCTGAAACGCAAACCAATTATATCTTCTATATCATTAGTTTTTTGGCTGTAATTGGCTTATTTTTGGGTTTCAATCAGTACAGGAATGGAAAATCTTCACGAAATTCTCAAAAAAGAGAATTATAAAAAAATAAAATTCAAAATCACTAAAACTCAGCATTTGCAGATAAAAGCCAAAATAAATGGCATTTCTGGCAATTTCATTTTAGACACGGGCGCATCCAACACTTGCGTGGGTTTTGAGTCTATTGAGCGTTTTGAACTTTCTGCAAAAAACTCTAAAACAAAAGCTTCTGGAGCAGGCGGAACTGGAATGACAACTCAGATTTCATCTAAAAACAAATTGCAATTGGGAAGCTGGAAAAACAAAGATTTCAATATTGTAATTTTTGATCTTTCGCATGTTAATGAAGCTTTAGAATCTTTTAAGGCCAAAGCTGTTCATGGTATTATTGGCGCTGATGTTTTATTGGAGGGAAAAGCGATTATTGATTATTTTAACCATTATTTATATTTAAAGTAGTATAATTTGTTTTTTTGATATATTTGTTTCGCCATTTTAACAAATCTATCCTTATGAAAAAAACTCTACTTTGTTTTCTTTTTTTACTGCCTACTTTATTTTTTGCACAGATTAGCCCTCTCAGTGGATGTCAAACGTATCCAATATTTAATTTAACAACTCGCAATGCTGAATTAATCGGTAACTTAAATCCTAACGAAACTACCGTAAGTTACCATTTAAGTCTTAATGACGCTACTGCTAATACAAGTCCAATTCCAGATCCAACTTATTTTGTTTCGCCTCAATCGCAAATCGTTTATGCGAGAATAAACAATAAAGGTACTATTACAACAAATTTCTTTCAATTAATCTTCTATCCGACTGAGCAGATTGTGGCTTTAACAATAAATCCTGACTGTAATGAACCTCGAACAAGAATTCAATTAGTTTCAGTTCTGCCAGGCGCGAGTCAAAATTTTAGCTATTCGTTAGATTATGGACAGACGTATCTTCCTAACAGAGATTTTTATCTGGAGCCTGGCGATTACACTATTCTAATAAAAGATTCTTATAATTGTAAAACTGACATTCCTGTTTTTGTTCAGGTTAAACCTTATATACCTTTAAAAGCAAATGCAGTTGTAACAGAAGGCATTAACTGCGGCAACAAAGATATTGTTACAATTACAGGAAATGGAGGAACATCTGTATATACTTATTCTTTTGACGGCATTAATTATTCCAATTCAAATACTTCAAGCGACTTAAACGCGGGCGACTATACTGTGTATGTAAAAGATCAAAATGGCTGTATTGCTTCAACAAACGTTTCGGTCAATCAGTATAAATCTACTTTATCTTCGGTTTTTATTATAACCAATCCTACTTGTAATAACAAAGGTTCAATTAAAATTGTTACCGAAGGCGGAAAACCGCCATATCAGTATTCTATAAACGGTGCTCCTTATATAGCTAGTCAAGCATCTAGCTATACTTTAGCCAACGTAGAACCAGGCTCTTATTCTATAACAACAAAAGATGATGCAAACTGCACTAGTAATTTAATTTGTATCGTTAACGAATATCAGCCATTAGCGCTAGATGTCATCACAAAAGATGCAATTTGTCCTTACTCATCTGAAGGATCAATTCAAGTAAATGTAACAGGCGGTATTTTTCCGTACAAATATTTACTTAGAAATGCTGCTGGCACTGCATTAACAAACCAACAATCGTCTAATATTTTTGAATATTTAAGTGCCGGCGATTATACTGTTGATGTTACCGATAGTGCTAACTGCAGTATAAAAGCATCGATGATTCATATTAGTCAGCCTTCTTCATTAGATGTAACAGTAAGTATTGAAAATCAAACTGTAACGGTAAATGCTATTGGAGGAAATGGTAATTATTTGTATCAGATGGATTCTTTTGATCGAAAATCTAATAATGTGTTTACAAACGTAAGTTATGGAGATCATGAAGTTATGGTCATTGATGAAAAAGGATGTGCCACATTGCTGTATATAACGGTCAATCCGCCAGCGCCTTTAATAGATGGTAAAAAAGAAATGATTTTAGAGTTTAAATCTGGACAAACTTTGGGTGATCTTGTTATTGATGGTCAAAACATTAAATGGTACAGTAGACCAGGAACTTCTCCAACCGGAAAAACAAGTAAAGTTGCTATAGAACCCTCTTTACCATTGTCTACGGTTTTGGTTGATGGTGTAACGTATTATGCCTCGCAAACAATAAACGGAATCGAGAGTAAAGAACGTCTTGCTGTAACAGCCAAACTAAATGGCTCGCTTTCTACTCCAGATTTTGATTTGACTGACTTTCAGTTTTACCCTAATCCTGTGAAACATATTTTAACGATTAAAAACAAATCAATAATTGAAGACATTCAGATTTTCTCTGTTTCAGGACAATCTGTTTTATCAAAAAAAATAAATAAAACAAATTCTGAAATTGATTTGTCAAATCTTGCTAAAGGATTGTATATTTTAAATATAAAATCTGACGGAAAAGAAAAAGCTTTGAAATTTATTAAAGAATAAAACTTCACCACAAATAAAAAAAGCCTTCATAATTTAAATATGAAGGCTTTTTTTATTTTAAAACATTTCTGTTTATTATTCCATTTCTGTTTTCGGAACTGCATGTTTTTTCAATGAAAAATAAGCAACAACTGTACTCAATAACATTAAAACTCCTCCTAAAATAAAAGGTGCTCCTGCAAATTTAAACGGCGCATCATCATGTGTGAAGAAATAAAATGTATTGGCCATCATTGGCGGACCAATAATCGAAGAAGCACTCATTAAACTGGTCAAAGTTCCTTGAATTTCTCCTTGTTCGCTTGGTTCGACTTTACTTGCCACAACAGACTGTAAAGCAGGTCCTGCAATTCCGCCAAGGCAATACGGAATTAAAAATACAAACATCATCCAACTTTCTGTTGCAAAAGCAAACAATAGCATTCCGATGGTATATAAAGCTAAACCAATGTAGATACTTTTCTCATTTCCTATTTTCGGATTGATGTATCGAACTAATCCTCCTTGTACAACTCCGACCAACAAACCGATTATCCCTAATGAAATTCCGATCATTCTTTCGTCCCAATTGAATTGATAAATGGTGAAGAAACTCCAATTGCTTTGTACGGCATGAGAACCTACATACAGAAGAAATATTGCAACGATTAAACCAATTAAGGTTGGGTGTTTTCTTAATCCTAAAATAGCTCCAATTGGGTTGGCACGTTTCCAATCAAAAGGTCTGCGGTTTTCTTTTTTAAGCGATTCTGGTAGAATGAAAAATCCGTAAAGGAAATTCAGCATACATAAAACTGCTGCGGCATAAAAAGGCACTCTTGATCCATATTGTCCTAAAAGTCCACCAATAACTGGTCCGATGATAAAACCTAATCCGAAAGCTGCACCTACTAAACCAAAGTTTTTAGCTCTGTTTTCAGGTGTACTAACATCGGCAATATAAGCTGAAGCGGTTGTAATACTGGCACCGGTAACTCCAGCAATAATTCTTCCGATAAAAAGCCAGATAATAGTTGGCGAAAATGCTAATAAAAGATAATCTAATGAAAATCCGAAAAGGGAAATCAAGATAATTGGCCTTCTTCCAAATTTATCACTCAAATTTCCAATAACGGGAGCAAATACAAACTGAGTTATCGCATACGCGAAAGTCAACCAGCCGCCAATTTTTGCGGCTTCACTGATATCTCCGTGAATTAATTCTTCGATTAATTTTGGTATTACAGGAATAATAATTCCCCACCCTGTAATGTCTATTAACATGGTTATAAAAATAAAACCAATAGCTGCTGACTTGTCTTTTTGTAGCATAGTTGTTTTTGTAAGGTGATGCAAATAAACAGATTTTTCGATTAACAATAAAAAAAATCCCAAATTCCAATTTAAAGGAACTTGGGATTTTTCATTGTGAAATTCCGAATTCGGGCTCGGAATTCCACTATCAAAAATTAAAACTATTAATGAGTATGTTTCGGATTAAAACCGTCTTCGCTTAATTCAGTATGCACATAATCGGCATGCATTTCAGCTTCGTAGTCGATTTTTTCTCCTTTAGAGAATTTTTTAATGATTTTCTCCATAATATCATAGATTACAGGAACCACAATCAGCGTAAGGAATAATGAAGAAATCAAACCTCCAATGATTACCCATGCCAATCCGTTTTTCCACTCTGCTCCTGCTCCAGATGCTAATGCAATTGGGAACATACCAAATACCATCGCAATTGTCGTCATCAAAATCGGACGTAAACGAGCGTGGTTTGCTTGGATTAGGGCATTTCTAATTGATTCTCCTGCTGCTCTTCGCTGATTCGTATAATCGACAAGCATGATCGCATTCTTACACACAAGACCAATCAACATGATAACCCCTAAGATCGTAAAGATATTTAAGGTATTGTTTGTCAATGCCAATGCAAATAAAACTCCAATGAACGAAAGTGGAATAGCGAACAATACAACAAATGGGTGAACGAAACTGTCATATAATCCAACCATTACAAGGTAAACTAAGATAATAGCAGCTAATAATGCGATTCCTAAAGTACCAAATCCTTCTGATTGATTCTCTTGGTCACCACCCCAGATGTAATTAACTCCTGTAGGTTTTTGCAATTTATCTAATTTCGCCTGCCATTGCTGAACGATTGTTCCTGCTGGAACCCCAACGTTCTGACCTTGTACGGTTACAGAAGCTGTTTTATCTCTACGTTCTAATTTACTTGGTCCAGAACCTTCAGTAATTGTAGCAAATTGGTTTAATTTAATTTGCTGACCTGCATTGTTGATGAAAATCAAGTTACTAACGTCTGTGATATTTTTTCTATCAAATTCGTTGTATTTAATGTTGATATCGTACTCGTATTCACCAGCTCTAAATTTACCGTCTGTATTACCACTGTAAGCAGTCTGCATAGTTAAACCAACTGTTTGAAGTGTTAGTCCTAAAGCAGCCATTTTATCTCTATCAACCTGAACGTTGATCTCTGGATTTCCGTCTTCAACTGTTAATTTAATCTCAGTTGTTCCAGGAATGGTACGTAATTCTGCTTCGGCAAGTTTAGCAAATTTCATTGCGCTTTCTACGTTTGGACCAGTTACGATCAAACCTAGAGTTGCATCCTCAGCAGTACCTAAGATACCTACTGGAACTGTTTTTACTTTTGCTCCAACTAAAACTTTTTCCAGTTTACGTTTTACTTTTGCAGCATAAACGTTGGCGTCGTCTGTACGATCTTTTTGATCAATCATTTTAACGTCAATCTCTGCTTTGTATGCAGTTGCCTGAGCAGCTCCTAAACCTTCACTGGTTTGACCAACTGTTGTAATCTGGCTGAAAACATATTTCTCTCCTTTTAAGAAAGCTTCTGCTTTTTGCGTCATAAAGTTGGTTTGCTCTAACGAAGCGTCTTTTGGCATTTCAATTTGTACTAAGAACTCACCACTATCAGATGATGCGAAGAACTCTCCTCCAATATATCCACCTCCCATTAACCAGAAGATCGTTCCAAAAAACATTACTACAACTGCAACTATTGTTTTAATATAGTGATCTAAACACCAGTTAAGCAAGTTTGATACCCAGTTTGTAAAACGAGTCAAATAGCTTTCGAAACCAAGGATAATTTTTCCGAAAAGATTTTTACCTTCAATATGCTCTAGTTTTCCAAAACGAGAAGATAACCATGGAATAATTGTAAATGAAGCCAACAACGAGAACATTGTAGAAATAATTACCGTAACACAGAACTGGGTAATAATGTTCGATACTAATCCTGTACTCATTGCAATTGGCAAGAACACTACCACAATTACTAATGTAATCGAAGTTACGGTTGCACCAATTTCGGCAGTTCCGTCATAAGCCGCTCGAATTCGGCTTTTACCCATCTCCATATGTCGGTAAATATTCTCTAGTACCACAATCGCGTCATCCACAAGAATACCTACAACAAGAGACAAACCAAGTAAAGACATTAAGTTAAGTGTGTAACCTAACAAATAAATTCCGATAAACGTAGCAATCAAAGATGCTGGAATAGATACCATTACGATCAATGAGTTTCGAATACTGTGCAAGAAGAACAACATTACGAATGCTACCAGAATAACCGCAATTAACAAGTCATGTACAACAGAATCTGCTGCTTCAAGAGTAAAGACAGTACTGTCTTTTGCAACCTCTAATTTCAATTGAGCCGATTTGTAATCGCTCTCTAAAGTTTTAATTGTCTTAATCAATTGCTCACTTACCGCAACGGCATTGGCATCTGATTGTTTTACAATTTGAAGTACAATTGCACTTTTTTGATCTACACGTGCAATTTTCTCTGCAATTTTTTGTGTATCCTGAACATCAGCGATATCTCCTAAACGAATTTGAATTCCGTTTTGAGAAGAAACTACTAAGTTTCTTAATTCGTCAACATTTTTATATTTACCCGCTAAACGGATTAAGATTTTTTGGTTACGAGTCTGGATGTTACCTGTAGGGAAATCCAAGTTTGAACTCAAGATTGTCTGCTGTACTTGTGGAACTGAAAGTCCGTAACCTTGCATTTTTACTGCATCAAGGTTTACCTGAATCTCACGCTCTTGACCACCAATAATGTTTACCTGAGCAACCCCTTGTACACGAGATAAAACTGGCGCAATCTTTTTATCGATCAAATCGTAGAAAGCTGCTTCATCCATTTTACCATTCGCACCAAGTGTCATAATCGGTAAATCACTCAAAGAGAATTTAGTCAATGACGGCGGATCAGCATCATCTGGAAGATCACTTAAAATCGCATTAATTTTACGCTGTGCATCATTCATCGAAATATCAACATTCGCATTTGAAGTCAATGTAATTGACACAATCGAAAGACTCTCATAAGATTTCGAATCGATTTTCTTGATATTTTCCAAAGACGCAATCGCATCTTCAATTTTCTTTGTTACTGTATTTTCAACCTCACTCGGAGAAGCTCCTGGATATACAGTAGAAACCGTAATAACGTTGGTTTCGAATTTTGGGATCAGCTCGTAGCCTAATTGGCTGTAACTGAACAATCCACCTAGTGTCAGAATTGTAAACAATACAATTACCAACGACGGACGTTTTATGGATATTTCGGCTAATTTCATATATTTTTTCTTTATGCTTTAAGCTGTAGGCAATAGGCTTTAAGCTTTGGAATTGCTTATAGCCTATAGCTTAATGCTTATAGCCAAATAATTATTTAATAATTTCTACTGTATTTCCGTCTTGTAGGTTGATTTGACCAGTCACAATTACAGTTTCTCCGTCATTTAAACCATTGATAATTTCAACTTTATCTCCTAAAATTCTTCCTGCCACTACTTTTCTTAATTTAGCAACACCATTTTCTACAACAAAAATTTCGTTACTGCTCACACTACCAACAAAAGCATTTCTCGGAACCACTTTCAAGTTTTGTTTTTGACTCTTCGCACCAAAGTTTGCCGTTCCGTACATACCTGCTTTTAAGTCGTTGTTAGCATTGTTTGTAATTTCAATTTCTACAGGGAAATTTAAAGAAGCATCTGCTTTTGCAGCAATGAAAGTAATTTTTCCGCTAAATGATTTATCAGGATAAACACTTGCTGTAATGTCTACAGTTTGTCCTAATTTTAAACTAGCAACTTGAGTTTCGTTTACTGTAACAGTTAATTTTAATTTAGAAACATTTACAATATCAAATAAAGCAGTTGCAGGCATTCCTGCTAAAATAGAACCTGGCTCGATATATTTTTTATTGATGTATCCGTTAATTGGAGCTTTTACTCTTGTATCTCCAACATTAATTTTAGCTTGAGTATAATTAGATTGAGCATTAGTTAAAGCTAATTTTGCTTGATCTAATTGCTGTTTTGTAACACCGCCAGTTTTGAAAGCATTTTCATATCTAGCATAATCAGATTTTGCGTTTTGATATGCTGCTTCGGCTGCTTGAGCGTTTACATTGATAACGTCACCTCTTACTGTTAAAAGAGTTTGGCCTACTCTTACATAGTCACCTTCTTTAACTAACACACTAATTACTTTTCCAGATTTTTCAGCAGAGAAAGTCAATTCCTGAATTGGTGCGAAGTTTCCGTTTGCAGTAAAACCTAAGTTAACATCTTCTGTTTTTACTGTAGCCACTTTTACAGAAACTGCTGCGTTTTTTTCTGCTACAATTGCAGTTTTCGCTTCATTTTCTGCCTTGTTCTTATTTAGAATGTAGTTAATCCCGACAAAAGCCACGACTATGATTACGACTGTTATAATTATTTTCTTCATTGTAATAATTTGTTATTTAGTAAGAGATTTAAGTTCGCCTTTCGATTTGATTAGAGATATTTCGGCAATTTTATAATTTAAAACTGCTCTTGTAAAGTTATTTTGAGCTTCAAGTGATGCATTTTCTGCATCTAGCAAATCGGTTAAAGATGCTAATCCTTGAAGATAATTGTTTTTAGTATTGCTTAAAATATCTAGCGCTAAACGCATATTTTCTCTCTGATTCTCAATAGTCACAAGGTTATTATTAATCTGTGCCATTGCATTTTTATAATCTAAATCAAGAGATAATTTAGTGTCTTTGATGTCTTCTTGAAGTTCTCTGATTTGAACATCTGCCTGTCTAACTTTTGCACGAGTCCCGAAACCTGTAAAGATTGGTACGTGTAGGTTTAAGGCAACTGCTGAGAAATCTGACCAATACACTCCTTTTTCTGGTTTTGCAAACCAAGGCATTTCAGGTCCTTGTCCGATATAATTATATCCTGCAGACAATGAAAGTGTCGGATAGTAACCAGCTTCAACTGCCTTTTTATTAAACACTAAAAGTTCTTCTTGTTTTTTCAAAAGCAAATATTCTGTTCTGTTTTCAATATTTGGCTCTTGTGTTAAAGCAGCTGGCACAACTTGAAATTCTTCTTTAGGCATAACGATTTGAGTTTCGATAGGCATACCCATGTAAAACTTTAACGCATTTTCCTGTAATTCGATCTGATTTTTAACCTGCTGACGATCTGTATCGATGTTAGACATTTTTACGATAATACGATCTAAGTCAATTTTTTTAGCCAAACCGTTATTAAACTGTCCTTGAACAATATCACGAACTTTTTGCGTATTTACGTAGTTACTGTCTAATAAAATAAGCCTTTCTTTTTGTACATAAACTGAATAATAGTTATTTGCAACTCTTTCAATAACTTGTTCTTCTGTTAATTGATCATTTATTTGATAAAACTCACGAGTCGTTTTTGCAGCTCTTAAACCTGTAAAAACAGATTGATCAAATAATGCCTGAGTTAAAGAAATCCCTCCAGTTGAAGTCCATTTCTGTCCAAATGCAGCCTGAATTGTAGTTCCTGGCGCACCAAATGCAGCTCCATCAATAACTGTAGTTTGAATTACCGGATTATACGTTAAACTTCCGTTTGCACTAATTTGCGGTAAAGCTCTCGAACGTATTTCCTGAATCTGATACTCACTATTTTCTACCTGAAGCTTTGCTTTTTTCGCATCGGCTTTATTTTGAAGCGCATAATTGACAGCATCTTTCAGGGTTAAAGTGGTTTGTGCGTTGGCAGACAAGCCAATGGTGCACAAAAATATAAGAAGGATTCTTTTCATAAGTAGTTAAATATTTATTTTTTAAATTTTGAGATAGTATCGTCATCTTCCATCCTCTCTCAGAATAATGACGATTGAATATATTTGGATGAATTAATTATTTATTCTCTTTAGCTGCTTCTCTAATTCTTCAACTCCTTTTTGAGTAGCCATTGCGCGAGTATGATATTCTAATGCTTCCAGCTCAATTCTTTGTGCTTCGCTTTCAGAAACAGTATTTTCATTTATATGAAAAACCAGTGTGTAATAAAACTTCACATACACTTCTACATTTAAATCACTTCTGTAAAGACCTTCACGAATTCCCTTTTCAATGTTTTCTCTAAAAAGCTGAGTACATTGATCAATTTCGAATGAAAGAATATTTTGATAGATCTCAGGGTAATGTTTCTTTAACTGATAAATAGGAGACGTGTCAATGTTGTTTTTAAACATGTCACGGAACATTTCTCTGATTTCAAAATTTTCATGAATAGCATTAAAATTCTTTGCTATAATAGTATCCATGATTTCATGTACCTGGCCATGAACCAGCGACGTGCTCTCTTCAATTAAAACTTCTTTATTACAGAAATACTTGTAAATCGTTTTTTTAGAAATACACATTTCGCCCGCAATATCGTCCATTGTAACACTCTTAAAACCAAGCTTTAAAAATAACTCGCTTGCTTTTGCTATAATCTTCTCTTTCATTTTAAATTCTCGATTGCATCACAAATATACTTTGGAAACTAAAATTAAAAAAATAGTTTCCTGTTTATTTGTAATAATTTTACATCAATTTATTGATTTAGTAAGATTTATATGCTAAATTCTAAATTTGCTATAAGTTTTATGTCTTTCCCTAAGGCAGCACCTGAAGTATGATTGAAAGAATTGTAATCCAAACCAAAGTCCTCGCGTTTGATATTTCCCTTAATTTCAAAAGCGACTTTCTTCTCTCCGTTATAAATATTCTCTCCAAGAAATTCAGCATCCAATTCAACTACTCTTGTGATATCTTTTATCGTTAGATCTCCTTTGAAAAAATTGATATTCTGATTTACTTTTTGAAATGAAGTCGATTTGAAACTGATAATCGGATGCTCATCTTCTTCAAAAAAATCTTGAAGCTGTAAATAAGCGTCTATAGATTGGAAACTCTCTTTTTTGTTATTGATATCTAATGAGAATTCGACAGAAGCATCTTCAATCTCATTGTCTTCAATATTTACATAACCCCCAAATTTGTTTGTATCACCTCCCAAATAAGAAGTTCTAGATCTTCTCATTTCTAATAAAACATCTGATTGGCTTGAATCTAAAGTCCATTTTGTCTTCATAAATAACTGATTTAATTGATCTTACAAATCATTAAAACTCTTCATGGAAACTTTTACAGTGTTCTTAGTTTCCATATTAACGCTGCAAATATAGACAGGAAACTCTGAATACCAAAAAAGTTTCCAAGTTTTTTGGAAAAAATTTTAACACATTAAAAATGAGATGCATTAAAAGTGCATTTTAAATGATTGATACGCTTTTAACATTTCATCTCTAAAAATTCATATTTGAATTGTATCTTTGAGCCTCGAAATCAGAATTCATTATGCACGATATAAGTCAGTACCAAGATTTTTTTATCAATTATCTAGAGAGTCAAAACATACATAAAGAACCAACAAATCTTTACGAACCTATCGAATACATTTTAGGACTTGGAGGAAAACGCATTCGTCCTGTTTTAACCCTAATGGCGGCTGAAGTTTTTGATACTGATTATGCGATTGCACTTCCAGCGGCGATGGCGGTTGAAGTTTTTCATAACTTTTCGCTGGTGCATGATGATATTATGGACGACGCTCCTTTAAGAAGAGGACAAATTACGGTGCATGAAAAGTGGGATTTAAATACTGGAATTCTATCTGGAGATGCCATGCTTATTTTGGCGTATCAATATTTTGAACAATACGAGCCGATTATTTTTAGAAACCTTGCCAAATTATTCAGCAAAACTGCGCTTGAAGTTTGTGAAGGACAGCAATGGGATGTAGATTTTGAAGTTCGCAAAGACGTTACGATTCCTCAGTATCTTAAAATGATTGAATATAAAACAGCTGTTTTGGTTGCCGCTGCCATGAAAATGGGTGCAATTGTTGCGAAAACTTCTGAAAAAGAAGCTGATTTAATTTATGATTTCGGACTAAATTTAGGATTGGCTTTCCAGCTTCAAGATGATTATCTAGATGCCTTTGGAGATCCAGAAACTTTTGGAAAACAAGTTGGTGGTGATATTATAGAAAACAAAAAGACCTATTTATACCTAAAAGCCTTAGAGTTTTCTTCTGATGAAAAAGCCTCAGAATTAGAAAAATTATTCACCTTGCAATTAGATGATAATTCAGAAAAAATAGAAACAGCCAAAACGATTTTTAACGAATCAGGAGCTTCAAAAGCTACACAAGAAGCTATTGAAATGTATACTTTAAAAGCCTTTGAAACCTTAGAAAAAATGGATATTAATTCTGAAAAAAAGGATATTCTAAGAACATTTGGCGAGAATTTAATGGGACGTAAAGTTTAGTATTCAGGAAAAAATCTACAATCATAAATCAGCAATCTAAAATCTAAAATCACATGTTTGTAGCACCAATAAATACCGAATCATTATTAGCGCAAGCGCAAGCAGAGACCTTATATCTGAATCTTATCGAACAGATTAATAAAGATTTTAATCTGGCCAATGAAGGAATCGATTTTCCGTTGAGCATTTCGCCAAATGAATTAAAGATTCAGCTTCACGAAAAAGTTTACAGAATGATTCAGTACAAATTTGCTGAGTATTTAAACCTGTTATACATCATTGATGTTCCCGAAAACGAAATCAAACAACTAGATGGTTCAGATTTGGTTATCCTAGCTGAACAAGTTGCTTTCTTGATTTTAAAAAGAGAATGGCAGAAGGTTTGGTTTAGGAATTATTATAAGTAAGATTCTGAGGTACTGAGGTACTGAGGTGCTAAGGTTTTTTCTCATTGGGACGAACAATACTTTCCAATCTCTCTAGTTCATTAATTAGTCCAAAACCTTCCGTATTTATTTTACTTCCTATAATCTGGAAACGAGCATTTTTAAAGCAAATCTTTGCTATACCAATAGTTTTTTCATTTTTCTTAAAAATAAAAATATCCTTATATTCGGCAATACAGGCACATGCATCATTTTTTAATGAATCTTTTTCACTAAATATATTTTCAATACGCTTTTCATCTTTAATCGATAAATTCGATTTTTTATAATTATGACTTAAAAGTATTTTTTCAAAATCTACTTTTGGAATATTATCAGGAAAAGTATGTATATAGATATTAATTAATTCCTTTTCTTTATCAGTTTTGTTCTCTTTTCTAACGAGCTTAAAAAAATTGTCATCAGAAATGTCCAAATAATAATGACTGATATGATCAGAATCAAAAAAAGGTCGCAATTCTCTTTTTGCAACCTTTGCATTTTCAAAGTTTTCTTTTTTAGAATTATTACAGCTTAAAACTAAAACTGCTGTAATTAAAAAAATAAATTTCTTCAAATTTCCGTATTTAAAAACTTAGAACCTCAGTATCTCAGTACCTTAGAACCTTAGAACCTTAGAAATACACTCTCACAAAGGGCATAAATCCAGAACCATAAAGACTTTTATTAGGATTATACAAAACGTCGTAACGGGCACCGATAGTGACACTTCCTGTTCTATAACCTGCTCCTAAATATAAAGCGGTGTTCCAATAACTATCTGAATATGGCGGATAACGATTACCATAAATATCATATCCTGCTTCATATTGGCTATCAACTCTTACCTGTTCTAATTCAGCTGATAATTGGATTTCTGGAATTGGATTTACTAAACCAATAAGACTTCCTCCCCAAACGAAAGATTCGTAATAATTTTTTTGATATAAATAACCAAATTGAAGACCAGCACCAACGGCAACAATTTCGTTGACATTATAAATTGCACTCGGCATAACTGAAATATTAGTGTAACCAGATCCAAAACCCAATCCGAGTCCTCCACCAAATTGAACTTTCTCCCAAAAATGATTGCTATTGTCAATAACATATTTTTGCTGAGCAATACTGTAACTTGAAAATAAGACGGCCAAAATCACAAAAAAATATCTGCAATCGATTGAAAATTGAATTTTATTCATAGTTAACGTTTATTTTAACAAATTTTTACGTAAAAGTACGTAAAAAAAAGATTTAAATAAATGTGATTGTTGTACTTTTGCCTTTCTATATAACAAAAAAGTATATTCACTCATATTATGGATAGGTTTTCATTTTTAAACGCAGCGCATACTGAGTTTTTTGCACAATTATACGATCAATATTTAGTAAATCCAGATAGCGTTGAGCCTAGCTGGAGAAGTTTCTTTCAAGGTTTCGACTTTGGACAAACTGTTTATAATGACGAAAATCCTGTGCAAACGATCGTTGAGTACGTGACTAGCGATAACACAGATTATAGTCAGATTTCTGAAAAACTAAAGAAAGAATTCAACGTTCTTAAATTAATTGACGGATACCGTACGCGCGGGCATTTATTCACGAAAACAAATCCTGTTCGTGACCGTAGAACTTCATCTCCAACTTTGGATATTGAAAACTTCGGATTATCTACAGCTGACCTTTCAACTGTTTTTGATGCTGCACAAACAATCGGAATGGCACCTTCTTCTTTACAGGATATTGTAAACCGTTTAAAAGCAATTTACTGCCAGCATATCGGTATTGAGTATATGTATATCAGAAATCCTGGCGTTGTAAAATGGATTCAAGATAAATTAGCTGTAAATGTTAATCAGCCAACTTTCTCTACAGAAGAAAAGAAAACAATCTTAAATAAATTAAATCAAGCCGTTTCTTTCGAGAACTTCCTTCATACTAAATATGTTGGACAAAAACGTTTCTCTTTAGAAGGTGGAGAATCTATCATCCCTGCTCTTGATGCTTTGATCGAACAAGCTGCTGAAAAAGGTGTTGAACAATTCGTAATGGGAATGGCTCACCGTGGTCGTTTGAACGTTTTGGCAAACATCTTCGGAAAATCTACTCAGGATATTTTTGGTGAGTTTGACGGTAAAGATTACGATCAGGAATATTTTGATGGTGACGTAAAATACCATCTAGGTCTTACTGCCGACAAAAAAACAAGATCTGGAAAAAGCATCAACATCAATTTAGCACCAAACCCTTCTCACTTAGAAACTGTTGGAGCTGTAATTGAAGGTATTACAAGAGCAAAACAAGATAAATATTATAATGACGATTTCTCTAAAGTATTGCCAATTGCAGTACACGGAGATGCTGCTATTGCAGGTCAGGGTATTTTGTATGAAATCATTCAAATGTCTTTACTTGACGGATACAAAACTGGCGGTACAATTCATATTGTAATCAACAATCAGGTTGGTTTTACAACGAATTACTTAGATGCTCGTTCTTCTACATATTGTACAGACGTTGCCAAAGTAACGCTTTCTCCAGTATTACACGTAAATGCTGATGATGCAGAAGCTGTTGTACACGCTGTATCTTTTGCACTAGACTACAGAATGCAATTTGGACGTGATGTATTTATCGACTTATTAGGATACAGAAAATATGGACACAACGAAGGTGACGAACCTCGTTTCACACAACCTGTATTATACAAAATCATCGCAAAACATAAAAATCCAAGAGACATCTATGCAGAGAAATTATTGTCTGATGGCGTAATCGATGCATCTTATGTAAATGCTTTAGAAAAAGAATACAAATCTCAATTAGAAGAAAACTTAGAAGCTTCTCGTAAAAAAGATTTGACTATCATTACTCCATTCATGAAAAACGAATGGGAAGGATTTGTTCAGGTAACTGATACACAAATGCTTCAAAAAGTAGATACTACTTTTGACAAAAAAGGATTAGATTCTATCATCAATACAATCTCAACTTTACCATCTGACAAGAAGTTTATCAATAAGATAACTAAAATTGTTACCGATAGAAAAGCTGGATACGACAACAACACTCTTGATTGGGGAACTGCGGAAGCACTTGCTTACGGATCTCTTTTAACAGAAGGATTTGATGTTCGTATTTCTGGTCAGGACGTAGAGCGTGGAACTTTCTCTCACCGTCACGCGGTAGTTAAAGTTGAAGATTCTGAAGAAGAAGTAATTCTTTTAGATGCTATTGAAAACAAAAAAGGAAAATTCGGAGTATTCAACTCTCTTTTATCTGAATATGGTGTTTTAGGTTTTGATTATGGATATGCATTGGCAAATCCAAAAGCCTTAACGATTTGGGAAGCACAATTTGGAGATTTCTCTAATGGAGCTCAAATTATGATTGACCAATATATTTCTTGTGGTGAAGACAAATGGAACAACCAAAATGGTATTGTGATGTTATTGCCTCACGGATATGAAGGCCAAGGTGCTGAACACTCTTCTGCAAGAATGGAACGTTATTTACAACTTTGTGCAAGACACAATATGTATGTTGCAGATTGTACAACGCCAGCAAACTTCTTCCACTTGTTAAGAAGACAAATGAAAACAAATTTCCGTAAACCTTTGGTAGTTTTCTCTCCAAAAAGTTTATTGCGTGACCCAAGATGTGTATCTACAGTTGATGAGTTAGCAAATGGAAGTTTTCAAGAAACAATTGATGACAATACAGTAGATAAAAAGAAAGTAAAAACATTAGTTTTTGTTACTGGTAAATTCTATTATGACATTGTTGCAGAAAGAGAAAATAACGGAAGAAATGACGTTGCGGTTGTTCGTATCGAACAATTATTCCCTTTCCCAATTGAGCAGATTAAAGAAATCATTGCAAAATATCCAAATGCAGACGATTATGTTTGGGCACAAGAAGAACCTAAAAACATGGGAGCTTATAGCTTTATGTTAATGAACTTTGATCTTGTAAAATGGAGATTGGCTTCATTAAAAGCATACGCTGCGCCAGCATCTGGAAGCTACACACGTGCAAAACGTCGTCATGCAGATGCAATTAGAATGGTATTCGATAAAAATTTATTTAGATAATAAAAAAATTGTTTCATGTTTCAAGTTTCAATCCCGATAGCTATCGGGACTGAAACTTGAAACTAACTAAACTTTAAACAAAGAAATAAGATGATTTTAGAAATGAAAGTCCCATCACCAGGGGAGTCAATAAAAGAAGTTGAAATTGCAACTTGGTTAGTAAAAGACGGAGATTATGTAGAGAAAGATCAGGCTATTGCTGAAGTTGATTCAGACAAAGCTACTCTTGAATTGCCTGCTGAAATGAGCGGTGTGATTACACTAAAAGCTGAAGAAGGTGATACAGTTGCAGTAGGCGCTGTAGTTTGTTTAATTGATACAGATGCTGCAAAACCAGCAGGAGGCGAGTCTGCAGCTCCAGCAGCAGAAGCTCCGAAAGCTGAGGCTCCAAAGGCAGAAGTAAAAGCAGAAGCACCAAAAGCTGCTCCAGCTCAAGCTCCAGCTGCTACAAGCTATGCAGCAGGAACTCCATCTCCTGCAGCAAGAAAAATATTAGATGAAAAAAATATTGCTCCAGCAACAGTTTCGGGAACTGGAAAAGGAGGAAGAATCACTAAAGATGATGCTGTAAATGCAGTACCTTCTATGGGAACTCCAACTGGTGGAAGCCGTGGAACTGAGCGTACAAAATTATCTATGTTACGTCGTAAAGTAGCAGAAAGATTGGTTTCGGCTAAAAACGAAACAGCTATGCTTACCACTTTCAACGAGGTAAACATGACGCCAATTAACCAAATTCGTAATGAATACAAAGATGCGTTCAAAGCTAAACATGGTGGTTTAGGTTTAGGTTTCATGTCATTCTTTACAAAAGCAGTTACAAGAGCTTTACAATTATATCCAGATGTTAACTCTATGATGGACGGTGACTACAAAATTGCTTATGATTTTGCTGACATCTCAATCGCAGTTTCTGGACCAAAAGGATTAATGGTTCCTGTTGTTCGTAATGCTGAATTATTAACTTTCCGTGGAATTGAAGCTGAAATCAAAAGATTAGCTTTAAGAGCTCGTGATGGTCAAATTACAGTTGACGATATGACTGGAGGAACTTTCACAATCACAAATGGTGGTGTTTTCGGAAGTATGTTATCTACTCCAATTATCAACCCTCCTCAATCAGGAATTTTAGGAATGCACAACATCATCGAGCGTCCAATCGCTGTAAACGGGAAAGTTGAAATTCACCCAATGATGTATGTTGCTCTTTCTTACGACCACAGAATTATCGACGGACGTGAATCTGTTGGTTTCTTAGTTGCTGTTAAAGAAGCTTTAGAAAATCCAGTAGAATTATTGATGAATGGAGACGCTAAACGTGCTTTAGAGTTGTAATTTTAAGAATTTTCTACAATATAAAAAGCCTGTTCTTTCAATAGAACGGGCTTTTTTTTGCTTAATATTGGCTTAAGATTAGCTTAAGATGTTAATTTTTTGAATTAATGTAAATTTTAACCCTTAAAAAATATTTTATTTAGAATAAATAAAAACAATTTGCTTAGTTGGGAATCAGCAATTAAATTTGCGCTATCAAAATTAATTCTAAATAAAAATGAAATTAAAATTTACGATTTCGCTCTTAACTTTATGCTTTGTTCTTCTTACAGGAACATCTGTTTGGGCACAGGAGAAAGCGACAATAAAAGGTCAGATTAGTTCAGATAGCGGAACTGCAGATAATATATCTGTTGCTTTAAAAGGAACAAAAATTGGAACAAACACAGACAACAAAGGTAACTACGAAATAAAGAACCTTAAACCTGGAACTTATATTATTAGAGTCTCGGCAGTTGGATTTACATCTAAAGAAAAAAGCATTACGCTTAATAGTGGAGACGAATTAATTGAAAATTTCAGTATTACCTCAAACTCTGAGCAGTTAAGCGAAATTGTAATTAACGGAAACGGCAGAAAAAACCCGTTAGCTCGTAAAGAAAATCAACAAGTATCAAGATTACCGCTTAAAAATCTTGAAAACCCACAAGTTTATACTACAATTACTGGTGAACTTTTAAAAGAGCAAGTAGTGACGAATATTGATGATGCACTTAAAAATGCACCTGGATTATCTCCTCTTTGGGCTTCTACTGGACGCGGCGGCGACGGTGCAGGATATTTCTCTCTAAGAGGATTTGCCGTGCAACCAACAATGACAAATGGATTACCGGCTTTGAATAACGGAAGTATCGATCCTGCAAATATTGACAAAATTGAAGTTATTAAAGGACCTTCTGGAACCTTATTTGGAAGTAGTTTAATTTCTTACGGAGGTTTAATCAACTTAACTACTAAAAAGCCTTACGACCATTTTGGCGGAGAGGTGAGCTATACAGCAGGAAGCTATGGGTTAAACCGTGTAACTGCAGACATTAATACTCCTGTAGACGAAGAGCACAAAATTAATTTTAGAGTTAATACTGCTTACCATACAGAAAACAGCTTTCAAGATGCTGGTTTCAGAAAATCATTTTTCTTTGCTCCATCTTTATCTTACCAAGTGAGCGACAGACTTTCGTTCTTTATTAATACTGAATTCATGAACAACAAACAGACCAATCCTACTATGTTGTTTTTAGACAGAGGTGCCCCACTAAGAGTTCATAATATGGATGAATTGGGTTATGATAACAAACGTTCTTATACAAGTAACGAACTTGCAATTGAAACTCCTTCATACTCTCTTCAAGGGCAAATGAATTACAAAATCTCTGACCAATGGACTTCTCAAACAGTTTTATCTAGAGGGTCATCTAAATCTGAAGGCTATTATACTTATTTGTATGAAGGAACACAATATGCACCTGCAGAGGTAAATCAAGGGATTGTTTTGGGACGTTCAATGAATTACCAAGATACAACAACTTTAACAACAGATATTCAACAAAACTTTATTGGCGATTTTAAAATCGGAAGCTTAAGAAACAGAATTGTTGTTGGTTTAGATTACTTTAATAGAGGTCAAGTTGATAATGGTTCTGGATACGTATCAAATGGAAGAGTTTATATCGGAAACTTAGATGTAGCAACTGTAAACCAATACGTATTTAATATAACAGATCCTGCAAAATATATTACAAATGGTGACAGTGGTGTCCTAACAAAAGCTGGTTCTGACAAACTTTTAGCAGAAGCTAGTGCAAACAATAACAAAACAAAACAAGAAGTTATTAGTGCTTATGCCTCAGATGTAATCAATATTACTCCTGCATTATCTGCAATGGCAAGTTTACGTGTAGACCGTTTTATGACTGCTGGCGACGTTACTACAAATGCTGATGATTTTAATCAAACTTCTTTTTCACCAAAATTTGGTCTAGTTTATCAGCCAATTATTGACAAAGTTTCGATTTTTGCCAACTACATGGATGGTTTTACGAATACAGCTCCAACAACTGATACCGGTTTAAATGGCGTAGTTATTCCAAGAACTTTCAAACCAGAACACGCTAACCAATTTGAAATTGGAACTAAATTAAATGTTCTTAAAGATAAAGTTTACGCAACATTTAGCTATTATGATATCAAAGTAACAGATCAGGTTTATACTGTTTATGGTTCTACACCTGAAGGAGTACCAACTCAAACTTCTTACCAAGATGGAGAACAAAGAAACAAAGGTTTTGAAGCAGAAATCGTTGCAAATCCAGTTACTGGTTTAAACATTGTTGCTGGTTATAGCTATGTAGACGCTATCTTAAATGCTGGAGATCCTTCGTTCGTAGGAAACAGACCTGAGAGTTCAGGGCCAAGAAACACAGCAAACTTTTGGGCAAGTTACAAATTCTCTGAAGGAGATTTACAAGGATTTGGTTTAGGTTTTGGTGGAAACTATGCTGACAAGAACTTAATCATGAACAGGAATGTTGTTGGACAGTTTACAATTCCATCTTACACTGTTTTAAATTCTTCTATTTTTTACGGAACAGAGAAATTTACATTGACATTAAAATTAGACAATATTGCTAATGTTGACACTTACGATGGTTGGTCAACAATTCATCCAAAAAATATGAGAAGCTTATCTGCAAACTTTTCATACAGATTCTAATAAATAACAAAAACACCTTCCTTCACCGGAAGGTGTTTTTAAATTCTAATTGATTATGATTACAATTGCCAGCCTTATCGTTTTCTTAGCTTTTTACACACTGTATTATACTTCGAAAAGAGCAGTGTTATCGTATGATTTAGGCTTTGAAAAATGGATGCAGAAAAATCCAAAGCAAACTAAAATCATCGGATTAATGCTCTTGCTTACTGCTTATGCAATGTGGCTTTTTACACAATCATTGGGTTGCGGAACATTGATGTTTTTTATTCAGCTAATGACAGTTGGAAGCTTAATCATTATTCTTACGCCTTTAAAAAAAATAAACAGTAAGTTACTTTTGGCTCTATTAATTTTTATTGCCGTAACTGAATTTTATTATAACTAAAATCTACTTTGATTATACCATGCCAGCAAATTCAAAATATCTAAACCCTTCTTTTTGGCCTCGTTTTTCCAAAATTACTGCTGCAATTTTAGGCGGATACTTTGTTTCTGTTACTTTTCATTTGGCATTAGCCGCTTGGTTTAGCCGCAAAGATGTATTAATCACAATGGCTTTTACTGGTTTTATCCTATGGGTAGCCTTAATGATTATTGCTTTCTTAGCCAAAAGTGGCTGGAAAATTTGGGGAGTTTATATTCTGTTGTCTTTACTTTTTTGTCTTTTCATTTATTTGGGTCAAACCTATAACCATACGGCACAATAATATTTATGAATAACCGTCATTACAATATCTATTTTCACACACATACTGTCAGCGGCATCGTTATCAGTGTAGTTCTTTTTGTAATTTTCTTTGCTGGATCTTTTTCTTTTTTTAGAGATGAAATCATCAATTGGGAAAGAAGTGAATCTACAGCAATCACAAGAGAAATTCAATTAGATTATAATAACGCACTGCAGTATTTGGACAAAAAATACGTTTTGCACGGAAGAAATATTACCATTTCTAAACCTTCAGTAGAAAATAGGGTTGCTGTATATATGGAAGGAACCAAAGACACATTGGCTCCAAAAAAACAACAGGCGGGAGAGTTTTTTTATTTAGACAATAAAAACTATAAAGCCTATACTTATGAAGAATCCTATTCGTTAGGTGAGCTTTTATATCGTTTACATTTCTTGGCGCAGATTCCTTATCCTGCAGGATATTATTTGGCAGGATTTACAGCTTTGTTCTTTCTGTTTGCAATCATAACAGGAGTTTTATTGCATTGGAACAAAATCGTTTCTAACTTTTACATGTTCCGTCCAAAAGAAAAATTAAAAACGCTTTGGACAGATGCACACACTGCTTTAGGAATGATTGGTTTGCCTTTCCAATTTGTATATGCGGTTACAGGAGCATTTTTTATGATTAAGCTTTTAATTGTAGCACCAGCTGTAATGGCTTTGTACAATGGAGATCAAGATAAATTATATAAGGAACTGGAATATACTGATCCAGATTATAAATTTGAAAATAAAAAACTGGCAAATCCATTTAATATTAATGAACTGGTTGCTAAAACCAAAAAAAACTGGGCTGATTTTGAAATCACTCGTGTTTTTATCCAAAATTATGGAGATGCCAATATGCATATTTTGGTAGAAGGTGAGCTTTTAAGCCATAAAAAATTTACTGGAATAGGAAAAATAGTTTACCGAATTGCTGACAGAAAAGAAATTGCGAAAAAAGATCCTGTTTTACATACCAGTTATCTAGATGTTGTAAAAAATGTTTTGTACCGAATACATTTTGGCGATTATGGTGGATATGCTTTAAAAATCGTAAGTTTCATTTTAGGAATTATAACTTGTTTTGTCATTATTTCTGGAGTTATGATTTGGCTTGTTGCCCGACAAAAAAACAATATGCCAGAAAAGAAAAGACGCTTCAATAATGCTGTTGTTCGCATTTATCTAGCGATTTGCTTAAGCATGTACCCAATTACGGCATTGTCTTTTATAGGAAGCAAAATATTTTATCCTTTAAGCCAGTCCAATTTGTATGCGCTTTATTTTGGCGGATGGTTATTGCTTACCATCTTCTTTATTATCAAAAAGAACGATACGTTTACCAACAAATTCTGTTTGATTTCAGGAAGTATTTTAGGATTCTTAATACCAGTTACCAACGGAATCGTTTCTGGAGATTGGTTTTGGAATTCTTTTATGCAAAACAAATTTCAGATTTTCTTTATCGATGTTTTCTGGATTTTTCTGGCAGCAATTTCATTATATACCGCTTATCATTTAAAGCCTAAGAAAACAAATTAGCACATAAACACCTTATAAGCCTAATATAATTTCCTTCTTGTAATACATATTGCAATTGGTCATATAAACTATAAGTCTTACTTTTGCCCAATCAATATTTATTCTAAATAAAATGAGAGGGAAATTTGCAGTAGCATTAATTGGTCTTTGCTTTATATTATTTGCACAAACATCGGTTTTCGCGCAACAAAAAACAGTTATTAAAGGAACTATTACAACTGTAAATAATGAGCCTTTAGAAAATGTTTCAGTACAATTAAGAGGAACTAAAATCGGTGCTCTTACAGACAGTCAAGGTTTATACGAAATAAAAAATATTAGCGAGGGAAGCTATACGCTACGAGTTTCGGCACTTGGCCATACCTCAAAAGAAAAGAAAATTATTGTTAGCGGTGAACCCGAAATTATTGAAAACTTTAATATTTCTACTAATACAGAAGAGCTTGAAGAGGTTTTCATTAAAGGAAACATCAATAAATACAACAAATCTGAGAGTCCTTTTGTCTCAAAAATGCAGATTAAAAATCTCGAAAACTCACAAGTTTATAGTGTTGTTCCAAAAAGTTTAATGAGAGATCAATTGGTGATTAACCAAGATGATGCTTTAAAAAATGTACCGGGATTATATCAGCTTTGGGCTGCAACAGGAAAAGTTGGCGACGGAGGTTCTTATTTTGCTTCTCGCGGATTTGTAACGCAAAGTTTATTAAGAGATGGAATCGCCGGAAAAATCACCAACAGTGTTGATGCTGCAAACCTAGAAAGGATTGAAAGCATAAAAGGACCTTCGGCAACACTTTTTGGAAGCATCCTAACTTCTTATGGGGGATTAATTAATCGAGTTACCAAAAAACCTACAGAAACTTTTAGAGGTGATATTAGCTATCAATCTGGAAGTTATGGTTTAAACCGACTATCAGCAGATTTTAATACTCCTTTAAATGACGATAAAACGGCGCTACTAAGAATAAATGCAGCTTACAACGATGCAAATACGTTTCAGGACTACGGAAAAAACAGAAGCTACTTTTTTGCTCCTTCTTTTTTATATAAAATAAATGACAAACTGAATATTTCTATTGATGCAGAATTATCAACCGTTAATTCATCGTCACCTGCATTTACATACATTCCGTACAGACAAACTCCAAAAAGCATCAATTTATACAATGCCAAAGATATTGCCAGAGATTGGAAAAGATCTTTTACAGGTGGCGAATTCATGATGAATACCAAAACTGCGAATGTTTTTGCACAAGCTCATTATCAAATCAATGAAAACTGGAAATCTCAAACTATTTTCAGTTCAAGCGCAAATCAATCTGACGGACCTCAGGCTTGGTTTTATTTATTAGGAAACAACAAAATGTCTAGAAATGCCTGGAATATGGTTGGAAAAGACAATATTGTTGAATTTCAACAAAACTTTAATGGCCAGACTGAGCTTTTTGGAATGAAACATCAATTGCTTTTTGGAGGCGATATTTTGAGATCTGAAACCAACAGCAGTCTTGGATATCTTGGCGGAGACCCAAATAATCCGTTCAGAACAGATTATGATATTGTCGATTATTCTGCAGCAAATTCTAATTATTACAATTTCAACCCAAACAATATTGAGCCATTATTTGTAAACGGCTACCAATACAGAACCATTACTTCTTTGACAACATATAGCTTATATGCCGCAGATGTAATCAATATTACAGATCAGTTAATTTTATCAGCCGCTTTGCGTTTTGATCATTATAAAAACAACGGAACTTACGATCCATCGACAAATATTAATTCGGGTGCTTTTTCGCAAAATGCCTTTTCACCAAAATTGGGACTTGTTTACCAAATTATAAAAGATAAAGTTTCTGTTTTTGGAAACTACCAAAATAGCTTTAAAAACATTGGCTACTTATTTGCAAACGTAAACGGAAATCCAGAATTAAAGCAATTTGATCCTGAAAAAGCAAATCAATTTGAAGCTGGTTTGAAATTAAATATCATACAAGATAAATTAAGTGCTAATTTAAGTTATTACAATATTGACGTAAAAAATATTGTTCGTGCTGGACAAGTGGTTAACACAAATGTTCAAGACGGAAACCAAACAAGTAAAGGTTTTGAAGTTGAAGTTACTGCAAACCCATTTTCTGGTTTAAACTTTATTTTTGGATATGCTAATAACGATAGCAAGCTAAACAATGCGAATGCAGATGTTAATGGTTTAAGACCTGAAACCGCTGGTCCCGAAAATCTAATTAATTACTGGGTTAGCTACAGCCTTCAGACTTCTAAATTAAGAGGATTAGGTTTTGGTATTGGAGGAAATTACGGTAGCGAAACTTTTGTTTACAATAGAAACCCAACCGGTTCAGGAAATCCTGCCGATGTTGAAACTTTTGTCTTACCATCATATTCGATTGTAAACGCTACATTATATTATGATCAGCCAAAATACAGACTCTCTTTAAAAGTAGACAACCTTACAGACGAACTTTATTTTAATGGTTACACCACTGTAAATGTGCAAGCTCCAAGAACTTTTATGGGAAGCATAACTTACAAATTTTAAGTTTCACTATAAAAATGGGATTCAAAACGAAAATACGTTTTCTGCATAAATGGCTCGGATTAATTTCTGGGCTTATTGTTTTTATTGTCTGTATTACAGGATGTATTTTCTGTTTTCATGATGAAATAAAAGACATAACAAGAAAAGAATGGCGTTTTGTAGAACCTCAAAATAAACCTTTTCTATTACCATCTCAATTGCAGGAAAAAGCAAAAGAAGCTGTTCCAGAAAACAAGGCTAGTATGGTTGCTTATTATGGAAAAAATAGATCAGCAATTGTTTATACTTATTCCGATACCGAAAATTTATATCTCTATTTTAATCCTTATACAGGTCAATACTTAAAATCCGAAAATCCGAAAACCGACTTTTTCATTATTGTCGAATATATCCATTTATATCTTCTTCTGCCCGATTATATCGGAAAACACATTATTGGCGGAGCAACCATAATTTTTATTCTTTTACTGATTTCTGGAATTATACAATGGTGGCCAAAACGAAAAAGCGATATCAAAAGGAGTTTCACCATTAAATGGAATGCGAAATGGCGCCGTGTCAATTACGACTGGCATAACACAACCGGTTTTTACATTTCTATAATAGCTTTAATTCTAGCCATAACTGGACTTACTTTTACATATGAATGGGTTGGTGACGGAATCTATAAATCTTTCAATTTGGGCGGAGACAAAGCAGCCGAGACAAAAACACCTGTGATTGATACCACCGCATTCAAAATAAATTCGATTTCAGCAATTGACAAAGCGTTTGCTCAAACCCTTAAATTACAGCCAAAAGCAGAAATGTTCTTTGTAATGATTCCGCAGCAAAAAGATGCTATTGTTAGTGCAGGAGCTTATCCGCATGCATTGCGTTACGATCAACAGAGTAATTATTATTTTCATCCGTCAAGCGGAAAATTACTCCAAAGCCAGCCTTTTGATAAAAAAAGCCTAGGACTGCAAGTTGTCGAAATGAATTATGGAATACACACAGGTCAAGTATTAGACCTTCCTGGGAAAATTATAGCTTTTATAGTGAGCTTAATTGCAGCCGCACTTCCTGTAAGCGGATTTATAATTTGGTTTGGAAGAAACCGAAAATCCAAAAAAGCAAAAGCATAAAAAAACCGTTCCGAAGTATCGGAACGGTTTTTTTATAGTTAGTTTTGAAATTATAATTAATTTCTGTTTGCTAAAGCGTTTTTCTGTAAATTTTTAACCGAGCTTACTTTGTTATCTACATAAGCAACTTCGCTTAAACTGTTTTCATTAAAGAAAATCCAATTTCCAGTTTTAACTCCGTCTGCGTATTCTCCAACGGCTTTTTTATTTCCTTTTTCGTCATAAGATACCCAAACACCGTCTAATTTACCGTCTTTAAAAAAGCCCTCTTGCTGCACTTTACCATTATCATAGTAATAAGTTGCTTTTACCTTGTTTCCAGCAGCTTCTAATTCAGGCTTTCCTTCTTGTGCAACTACAATTCCAGAGAACAATATTGCAGCTAAAATTACACTCTTTTTCATATCTTTAGGTATTTAATGTTAAGAAATCTTTATCAAATATAGTTAATTGTTTACATTAAAAAAACTTTTGCTTAACAATTTGGTAACATTGAATAAAAACTTAACATTGGAAAAATCAATAAAACAAAAAAACCAGCGCTTAAGCACTGGTTTTACTGGTATTTACGAAAAATTTGAATTTTACGATAACGTTGTAAATTTCGTAAAAAAATTAGTTCAATAATGCACTTAACTGTTTATCCAACTCAGGATCAGAAGGTCTAGGTGCATCCGATTTTACAATGTTGCCCTTCGGATCTACAAGGATAAATCTCGGAATTCCTGTTACACCATAGTTAACAACAAACTCAGATTCCCAGTCTTTATCAGCAAATAATTGAACTCCCCCTAATTTTTTATCGGTTACAAACTTTTTCCATTTTTCATTATCTTTAGCTTTATCAATAGAGATGCTTACAAATTCAATATTTTTTCCATGGTATTTTTCTTCAATCTTTTGGAGATACGGGATTTCGGCTCTACAAGGCGCACACCAAGTTGCCCAAAGATCAATGTAAACATACTTTCCTTTTAAATCTGCCAGTTTTGTTTTTCCTCCCTTAAAATTCTCATAGTCAAAATCTGGAGAAGCTTTCCCAACCATTTTACTTGCCTTATAGGCGCTTTCATAATTTCTAAGTGAAAATTCATGAAAATTTTTAAAACTACTTTGCATTGCGGTTACAAATTGCGGATCAAAAGTTCCTTTATTCAAACTTTCATTGTCTGCTTTTTCTTTAGCTTCCAATATTTTAGTAAACTCCGCTGGTTCTTTAGAAAAAGCTTCTTCAAGTTTTTCATTTCTTAAAGATTGTTGCGCCATAAAATTACTTTCATCAACACCTTTTCCTTTGTATACAATAGTTTCATCAAATTCTTTTGCATCCAATGTTAGATTAACTTCAGAATTTGGTTTTAAATATAGATTAGAAGACTCTGTTCCGTCAGAAAACACATAAAATCCCTGAGGCGCATCAAAAGTTGCAGCAAAAATTTCTTTTTTATCAATTGGAATTACTTGCCTGAAATTATCTCTTCCTTTAATAACCAAAGTATCGCTATTTCTATTGGCGATTTTAGCTGTAAACTTTACTGAATTTTTGCTTTGACCAATGACATTTAAAGCATTAAAAAGCACTAAACCTGCAACAAAAAGTTTTTTCATAGGTATTATGATTAGTTTTTTAGAGAATCAAAACTAAAGAAATTTAAGCTTCGGATTTTCACAATTAACAATTTATTTGAAATTATTCTGAATCAACTTATCACTTTACTATATTATCTTGAATTTTGTATTTACTTTTGCAATCTAAAATTTTGATTATGTATAGAAGTCATAATTGTGGCGAATTAAACGCTTCAAATATTAATACCGAAGTTACACTTGCGGGCTGGGTTCAAAAATCACGTGATAAAGGATTTATGAATTGGGTCGATTTACGCGACCGTTATGGAATTACACAACTTATTTTCGACGAAAGTCGTACCGATAAAACCGTTTTTGAATTAGCCAAAACTCTTGGACGCGAATTTGTAATTCAGGTAAAAGGAACTGTTATTGAGCGTGAAGCCAAAAACAAAAACATTCCAACTGGTGAAATCGAAATTTTAGTTTCAGAATTAACGATTTTAAACTCTGCATTAACTCCTCCATTTACAATTGAAGATGAAACTGACGGTAGAGAAGACATTAGAATGAAATATCGTTATTTGGATATCAGAAGAAATCCAGTAAAAAACAGCTTATTGTTTCGTCATAAAGTAGCAATGGAAGTTCGTAAATATCTATCTGATTTAGATTTCTGCGAAGTTGAAACACCTTATTTAATCAAATCTACTCCAGAAGGAGCGAGAGATTTCGTTGTACCAAGCCGTATGAACGAAGGGCAGTTTTATGCATTGCCACAATCTCCACAAACTTTCAAACAATTATTGATGGTGGGCGGAATGGATAAATATTTCCAAATCGTGAAATGTTTCCGTGACGAAGATTTGCGTGCAGACCGTCAGCCTGAATTTACTCAGATTGACTGCGAAATGGCATTTGTTGAACAAGAAGATATTTTGAATGTTTTTGAAGGTTTGACAAGACATTTATTAAAAGAAATTAAAGGCATTGAAGTAGATAAATTCCCTAGAATTACCTACGATTATGCTATGAAAACATATGGAAATGACAAACCGGATATTCGTTTCGGAATGAAGTTTGGAGAATTAAACGAATTTGCGCAACACAAAGAATTCCCTGTATTCAATGCAGCTGAATTAGTTGTCGGAATCGCTGTTCCTGGAGCTGGAAATTACACTCGTAAAGAAATCGATGGATTGATTGACTGGGTTAAGCGTCCGCAAGTTGGCGCATCTGGAATGGTTTACGTAAAATGTAACGAAGACGGAACATACAAATCATCTGTAGATAAATTCTACGATAATGATGATTTAGCAAACTGGGCAAAAGCAACAGAAGCAAATCCTGGAGATATGATTTTTGTACTTTCTGGTCCTGCAAATAAAACACGTGCACAATTATCTGCACTTCGTATGGAATTGGCAACTCGATTAGGATTGCGTAATCCTGAAGAATTTGCTCCACTTTGGGTTGTTGATTTCCCATTATTGGAACTTGACGAAGAAAGCGGTCGTTACCACGCGATGCACCACCCTTTTACTTCTCCAAAACCAGAAGATATGGCTTTATTAGAAACAGAACCAGGAAAAGTTCGAGCAAATGCTTACGATATGGTTTTAAATGGAAACGAAATTGGCGGAGGATCTATTCGTATTCACGATAAAGCGACACAGCAATTAATGTTCAAATATTTAGGATTTACTGAAGAAGAAGCAAAAGCACAATTCGGCTTCTTGATGGATGCTTTCCAATTTGGAGCACCGCCACACGGAGGATTAGCTTTTGGCCTTGACAGATTAGTCGCTATCTTGGGGGGTCAGGAAACGATTAGAGATTTTATCGCCTTCCCAAAAAACAATTCAGGACGCGATGTTATGATCGATGCGCCAGCTGCAATTGATGATGCGCAATTAAAAGAACTTCGAATTAAAGTCGATATAGCATAATTGCAGTAAATTAGTCATAAAAAAATAGAAAAGCCGTTGAAAATTCAGCGGCTTTTCTATTTTAATGAATTGTTAAGAAAAATCTTAAGCGGTATTTTTTTTGAATTATCATATTCTTACAATTGAAACATTTTCATATTCCTACAATTAATGATTCGCAAATTAAGGTATTCCATAAGCAAATTGATGCAATAAAGCACGTAAAAAGACTGTAAATCAATAATTTTTACAAAAAATTAACACGTATATGTCTTTTGTATGATTTTATATATTACATTTGTTTTATTATAAATTATTATTACAATTACAATGCGTACAGGTACAGTAAAATTTTTCAATGAATCTAAAGGTTATGGATTCATTACAGACGAAGAAACAGGAAAAGACATCTTCGTTCACGCTTCAGGAATTAACGCGGAAGAATTACGCGAAGGTGACCGTGTAAGCTATGAAGAAGAAGAAGGAAGAAAAGGGAAAGTTGCTGCTAAAGTAGCAGTAATCTAAGAAAAATATAGCAATTTATTTTTTTTGCCTCTGAATGGTCTAAGAAGACGTCCCGAAGTATTCGGGACGTTTTTTTTTGGCCTTATTCTTAAAAAAATATTAAAATAACACAATGTTATTTATAATGAATAAAAATTAGACATAAACGCGGTTTCGCACCCTACTTAAATCCTTTTTTAACTTGTGTTTTACAGACTTCCAAGTTATCTTTGTGGCTCATTTTTTAAGTATAAAACCTAAGTTTATGCAATCAGATCAATATAGTTACATTCCTATTTTAATGCAGTTTATTTTAGCTGTTGGCTTTGTGGTAGGAACAATCATCATTTCTGGAAAATTAGGACCAAAAAGATCCTCTGAAGTTAAAGATCAAAACTTCGAATGCGGTATCGAATCTGTTGGTAACGCCCGTATTCCTTTTTCTGTAAAATACTTCTTAGTTGCCATTTTGTTTGTATTGTTCGATGTAGAGGTTATCTTCCTTTATCCATGGGCAGTAAACTTCAAAGACTTAGGAATTGAAGGAATGTTAAAAATGTTAGTTTTCATGTCTTTGCTTTTGGTTGGTTTCTTTTATATCATCAAAAAGAAAGCATTAGAGTGGGAATAATTTAGAGATTTTAGATTTTAGATTTCTGATTTTAGATTAACCAATTTAGAATTAAGATTTAAAATTTAATCCTCGAATAAAAATTTGATTTAAAAAATTGATTTTACTTTTTACGATTTCAAAGAATCTAAAATCTAAAATCAGAAATCTAAAATAAAATGAGCGATTCAAAAGTAAATATGGTTGCGCCGCCAGAAGGAGTTACTGGTGAAGGTTTCTTCGCTACAAAACTTAGCGATGTTGTTGGTTTAGCAAGAGCCAACTCATTATGGCCGCTTCCTTTCGCGACTTCATGCTGTGGTATCGAATTCATGGCAACAATGGCATCTCACTACGATTTAGCTCGATTTGGTTCTGAGCGTGTGAGTTTCTCTCCTCGTCAAGCAGACATGTTACTTGTAATGGGAACTATTTCTAAAAAAATGGCTCCAATTTTAAGACAAGTATACGAACAAATGGCTGAGCCTCGCTGGGTAATTGCTGTTGGAGCATGTGCTTCGTCAGGAGGAGTATTTGACACCTATTCAGTTCTTCAAGGAATTGACAAAGTAATTCCTGTTGATGTTTATGTACCAGGATGCCCTCCAAGACCAGAACAAATTGTTGATGGAGTTATGAGACTACAAGACTTAGTGAAAAGTGAATCTGTAAGAAGAAGAAGCTCTCCAGAATACCAAGAATTATTAGCTTCATATAATATCTCATAAGATGGCCTTAGAAAATACCCTGATTCAAGACAAACTTGTAGAAACATTTAACAACGATGTTTTTAACTTTCAGCAAGAAAGAGATATTTTTTCTTTAGAAGCTTCGGCTGATAAAATCACACCGTTGATTCTATTCCTTAAAAACGATCCAGAATTACGTTTTCATTTCTTAACAGATTTGTGCGGCATTCACTATCCAGATAACGAAACAGAACGTCAGTTTGCAATTGTGTATCATTTGCACAACTGGTACGAAAACAAAAGATTAAAAATCAAAGTTTTCTTAAACGGAGAAAAACCAGAAATTAAATCGGTTTCAAATATTTTCTTGTCTTCCAATTGGATGGAAAGAGAAACTTACGATTTCTTTGGGGTTAACTTTATTGGTCACCCTCAATTGAAACGTATTTTAAATATGGACGAAATGCAATCTCACCCAATGAGAAAAGAATTCCCATTGGAAGATAGCGGAAGAACTGATAAGGATGACAGGTTCTTTGGAAGAACAACAACAAATTGCTAAAAAATAATTCAACATTATAAAATGTCAGAACTATTATTACCACCAGAGCATCGCTATGCTAAAATAATTAAGGAGAGACTAAACGACGACGGAAGCGAACTTTCTGTACTGAATTTAGGTCCGACTCACCCTGCAACACACGGTATTTTCCAAAATATCTTATTGATGGATGGTGAAAAAATTCTTGAGGCTGAGCCAACTATTGGTTACATTCATAGAGCATTCGAAAAAATTGCCGAAAATCGTCCTTTTTATCAAATTACACCTCTTACAGACCGTATGAACTATTGTTCCTCTCCTATTAATAATATGGGATGGTGGATGACAGTAGAAAAACTATTAGGTATTGAAGTTCCAAAAAGAGCACAATATTTAAGAGTTATCGTTATGGAGCTGGCTCGTATTACAGACCACATTATCTGTAACGGAATTTTAGGGGTTGATACTGGTGCGTATACTGGTTTCTTATACGTATTTCAATTTAGAGAAAAAATCTACGAAATCTACGAAGAAATTTGTGGAGCTCGTTTGACTACAAATATGGGAAGAATCGGTGGTTTTGAAAGAGACTGGTCTCCAGAAGTTTTCAAAAAACTAGACAAATTCCTAGAAGAATTCCCTCCAGTTTGGCAGGAATTCCAAAACTTATTCGAAAGAAATAGAATTTTCCTTGATAGAACTGTAAACGTTGGTGGTATCACTGCCGAAAAAGCAATGGCTTACGGATTTACAGGTCCAAACTTGCGTGCTGCTGGAGTTGATTACGATGTTCGTGTAGCACAACCTTATTCATCTTACGAAGATTTCGATTTTATTGTTCCTGTTGGAAAATCAGGAGATACTTACGATCGTTTCTGTGTTCGTAATGCTGAAGTTTGGGAAAGTTTAAGCATTATTCGTCAGGCTTTAGAAAAAATGCCTCCAGGAAACGAATATCACGCTGAAGTTCCAGATTACTACCTTCCTCCAAAAGAAGATGTTTACACTTCTATGGAATCTTTAATTTATCACTTTAAGATCGTAATGGGAGAAGTTCCTGTACCAGTTGCAGAAATCTATCACCCAGTAGAGGGAGGAAATGGAGAACTTGGTTTTTATTTAGTAACAGACGGAAGTAGAACTCCATATAGACTACATTTCAGAAGACCATGCTTTATTTATTATCAAGCATTCCCAGAAATGATTAAAGGCGCTATGCTTTCTGATGCAATTATCATTCTTTCAAGTTTGAACGTAATTGCAGGAGAATTAGACGCCTAAACAATTTAGATTAAAAAAATTGTGCCTTTGTGCCCTTGTGGCAAAACAAGAATAAAATGGAAAGAAAACATTACAAACAAGAAATAAATATGACTGAGGCATTGATGAATCGCATCAATGAATTAATCAGTCATTATCCTGAAGGCAAACAAAAATCGGCTTTATTGCCTGTTTTGCATGAAGTTCAGGATGCACACAACAACTGGCTTAGTATTGAATTGCAAGATAAAGTTGCCGAGATTCTTCAAATAAAACCAATTGAGGTTTATGAAGTGGTTACTTTCTATACGATGTTCAACCAGAAGCCAATTGGTAAGTATATGTTTGAGTTCTGTCAGACTTCTTGCTGCTGTTTAAGAGGTGCCGAAGATTTAATGGATTATACTTCTGAAAAATTAGGCATTAAAATGGGAGAAACAACTCCTGACGGAATGTTTACTATTGCTGGTGTAGAATGTTTAGGTGCTTGCGGATATGCTCCAATGATGCAATTGGGAGATTTCTACAAAGAAAAACTGACAGAAGAAAAAATCGATCAGATCATTGCTGATTGTAGAGATGATAAAATAATATTACACGATAAATAAGATGTCACAAAAAATATTATTAGATAAAATCAATATTCCTGGAATTAAAACCTACGAAGTTTATCGCCAAAATGGTGGTTACGCTTCTGTAGAAAAAGCTTTAAAAACATTAACTCCAGACGAAGTTACTGAAGAAGTAAAAAAATCAGGATTACGCGGTCGTGGTGGTGCAGGTTTCCCTGCTGGAATGAAATGGAGCTTTATTGACAAAAAATCAGGAAGACCAAGACACTTAGTTTGTAATGCCGACGAATCTGAGCCTGGAACATTCAAAGATAGATTTTTGATGGAATATATTCCTCACTTATTAATCGAAGGAATGATAACTTCAAGCTACGCTTTGGGCGCTAACCTATCTTATATCTACATCCGTGGAGAATATATGTGGGTTTTTAAAATCTTAGAAAGAGCAATCGCCGAAGCAAAAGCTGCCGGATGGTTAGGAAAAAATATATTAGGATCAGGTTATGATCTAGAACTTCACGTTCACTGTGGAGCTGGGGCTTATATCTGTGGAGAAGAAACAGCATTAATCGAATCATTGGAAGGTAAAAGAGGAAACCCTCGTATTAAACCACCTTTCCCAGCGGTTTCTGGTCTTTGGGCAAATCCAACTGTGGTAAACAATGTTGAAACAATTGCGACTGTGCCTTGGATTGTAAACAATTCTGGTGATGATTATGCTAAAATTGGAATTGGACGTTCTACTGGAACTAAATTAATTTCTGCTTCAGGACACATCAAAAATCCTGGGGTTTACGAAATTGAATTAGGTTTAAGTGTTGACGAATTCATGAATTCTGATGAATATTTAGGAGGAATGTCTTCTGATCGTCCATTAAAAGCATTTGTACCAGGAGGTTCTTCTGTACCAATCTTACCTGCTGACTTGATTTTCAAAACAGCAAATGGCGAAGATCGTTTAATGACTTACGAATCTTTAAGTGATGGTGGTTTTGCTACTGGATCGATGTTAGGTTCTGGAGGATTTATTGTTTATAACGATACAGCTTGTGTCGTAAGAAACACTTGGAACTTTGCTCGTTTCTATCACCACGAATCTTGCGGACAATGTACACCTTGCCGTGAAGGAACAGGATGGCTAGAAAAAATCTTATGGAGAATCGAAAACGGTCAAGGCCGTGAAGAAGATATCGAATTATTGTGGAGCATTCAAAGTAAAATTGAAGGAAACACAATCTGTCCGCTTGGTGACGCTGCTTCTTGGCCAGTAGCTGCAGCAATTCGTCACTTTAGAGATGAATTTGAGTATCACGTTCGTTTCCCAGAAAAAATCAAAAATAGAGATCACTTTGTTGCCGAGCCTTTCTCACAAGTTAAGCATTTAGTTGGCGGTAAAGTAATCGTATAAATATAAAAAGCAGAAAGTTATAAAGTTCATAATGTTAAAAAGGACAGCAATTCTTTTCAATATTTCGACTTTCAACATTCAAATCATAAAGAGATGAAAGTAACCATAGACGGTCAAAGTATAGACGTAGAACCAGGAACAACAATCCTGCAAGCTGCACGTATGATTGGTGGGGATTTAGTTCCGCCAGCCATGTGCTATTACTCAAAATTAAAAGGCAGCGGCGGTAAATGTCGTTGTTGTTTAGTTGAAGTTTCTAAAGGAAGTGAAGCTGACCCACGACCAATGCCAAAATTAATGGCATCTTGTGTAACAGGATGTATGGATGGTATGGAAGTAAACAGTAAATCGTCTGCAAGAGTAACTGAAGCCCGTAAATCTGTAACAGAATTTTTATTAATCAATCACCCTTTAGATTGTCCTATTTGCGATCAAGCTGGTGAATGCGATTTACAGAATTTAAGTTTCGAGCACGGGAATCCGAAATCACGTTATATTGAAGAGAAAAGAACATTTGAACCAGAAGATATTGGTCCAAATATTCAACTTCATATGAACCGTTGTATTTTATGTCAAAGATGTGTACAAGTTGCAGATCAATTGACAGACAATAGAGTTCATGGAGTATTAGATCGTGGTGATCACGCTAATATTTCAACTGGTATTTCTAAAGCAATCGACAATGAGTTCTCTGGAAACATGATTGACGTTTGTCCGGTTGGAGCTTTAACAGATAAAACTTTCCGTTTTAAATCAAGAGTTTGGTTTAACAAACCTTATAACGCGCACAGAGAATGTACTACTCCAGGATGCTGTGGAAAAACTACAGTTTGGATGTTTGGTGGAGAAATCCAGCGAGTAACTGGTCGTAAAGATGAATACCATGAAGTTGAAGAATTCATCTGCAATAGCTGTCGTTTTGATCATAAAAACGTAAATGACTGGGTAATTGAAGGACCAAGAGAATTTGAAAAAGATTCTGTTATCAATCAAAACAACTACACTCAGAAATTAGAGAAAGTTGAAATCGATACTGAGAAAAATATCCTTTTAGGTAGAGATATTGACCGTAAAAAAATTAGTATGGCAGCGATTCCATTAACTGATAATGATAAAAAAGTTTAAGAAATGGAAAGTGCATTTATTATAGAAAAGAGTGTTGTAATTGTTGTCGTTTTTGCGGTAACAATGATCATGGCAATGTATTCTACTTGGGCAGAACGTAAAGTTGCTGCTTTCTTGCAAGACCGTGTTGGACCAAACCGTGCTGGATGGGGAGGTTTATTACAGCCACTTGCCGATGGTATGAAATTATTCTCTAAAGAAGAATTCGAACCTAACACTCCTAATAGATTTTTATTCTTCGTAGGTCCAGCGATTGCAATGAGTACCGCTTTGATGACAAGTGCTGTTATCCCTTGGGGAGATAGGCTTCATCTTTTTGGGAGAGACATCATTCTTCAAGCTACAGATGTTAACATAGCTATATTATACATTTTTGGAGTTCTTTCTGTTGGAGTTTACGGCATCATGATTGGTGGATGGGCTTCTAACAATAAATTCTCATTGATGGGAGCTATTCGTGCTGCTTCTCAAATGGTTTCTTACGAGGTTGCAATGGGATTATCAATAATCGCTTTATTGATGATGACTGGAACAATGAGTTTAAAAGTAATTTCTGAACAGCAAGCTGGAATGAATTGGAATGTTTTCTATCAGCCATTATCATTCTTAATTTTCTTAATCTGTTCATTTGCAGAAACAAATAGAACTCCTTTCGATTTAGCAGAATGTGAAAACGAGTTAATTGGAGGTTACCATACAGAATATTCATCAATGAAAATGGGATTTTATCTATTTGCTGAATATGCAAGTATGTTTATCTCATCTACCATTATTTCTGTATTGTTCTTTGGTGGCTACAACTACCCAGGAATGCAATGGATGGTAGAAAATGTAGGTGTAAATACAGCTAACTTATTAGGAATTGCAGTATTATTTGTAAAAATATGTTTCTTCATATTCTTTTACATGTGGGTGCGTTGGACGATTCCAAGATTTAGATATGACCAATTAATGCATTTAGGCTGGAGAATTTTAATTCCGCTTTCGATCATTAATATCATGATTACGGGTGTTGTTATTTTAAGACACGAAATCTTAGCAGCTTTAGGATTCTAAGAGTCACATTAAGCTTCAAATAAAAAACAAAATAGATTTTGAATTTGATTCATTCAAATTATAAATCATAAACTATAATAGTAAAAATGTCAATAGAAACTATATCATTATCGGGTAGAAAAAAGGTGGTGTCAAATAAGGACATGTCTTTTGTTGAACGATTGTATCTTGTGGCGATTATAAAAGGTCTAGTTATTACTGTAAAACACCTTTTTAGAAAAAAAGTTACGATTCATTATCCTGAGCAAGTTCGTGAAATGAGCCCAGTTTATCGTGGTCAGCATATGCTGAAACGCGACGAACAAGGTAGAGAAAACTGTACTGCTTGCGGATTATGCGCTTTATCATGCCCTGCTGAAGCTATCACTATGAAAGCAGCAGAACGTAAGCCTGATGAAAAACATTTATACAGAGAAGAGAAATACGCTGAAATCTATGAAATCAATATGCTTCGTTGTATTTTCTGCGGTTTATGTGAAGAAGCTTGTCCAAAAGATGCTATTTACTTAACAGAATCTAAAGTATTAGTTCCTGCTAACTACAATAGAGAAGATTTCATTTTCGGGAAAGATAAATTAGTGATGCCTTTAGAAATGGCTATGAAAAACGCTCAACTTAAAAACGCTAACTAAATGATACATATTCCAGATTTTGCACACGCAACAACTATTCAAGTTATCTTTTGCTTTTTAGCGTTCATTACCGTTATTACTGCTTTCTTGACTATTTTCAGCAGAAACCCGATTCATAGTGCCATCTATTTGGTAATTTGTTTCTTTTCTATTGCTGGTCATTATTTACTATTAAATTCTCAGTTCTTAGCTGTTGTACATGTAATAGTCTACTCCGGAGCTATTATGATTCTGTTCTTGTTTACCATCATGTTGATGAACCTGAACGAACAGCGAGAAGTTCACCGTCCTAGAATTACACGTTTAGGTGCTATTGTTTCTTTCTGTTTAATATTGATTGTTTTAATCACAATCTTTATCAACTCGAAACCAATTGTTGGTGAATACGATTCTACTGGAGAAGATTTCCAATCAATTAAAGTTTTAGGTAAAATATTATTGAACGAATATATGGTTCCGTTCGAATTTGCTTCGATCTTACTTTTGGTTGCTATGATTGGAACAGTTCTATTGTCTAAAAAAGAAAAATTAAATAAATAATGGGTAATATATTAAATCAAATAGGTATTGAAAACTACATCTTTTTGAGTGTTGTACTTTTCTGTATTGGAATTTTTGGTGTATTGTACAGACGAAATGCTATTATCGTTTTCATGTCTATCGAAATTATGTTGAATGCGGTAAACCTTTTATTTGTTGCTTTTTCAACTTATCATCAAGATGCACAGGGACAAGTTTTCGTGTTCTTCTCGATGGCGGTTGCTGCAGCCGAAGTTGCGGTAGGATTGGCCATTTTAGTTTCTATCTTTAGAAATATCGGATCAATCAGTATCGATAATTTAAAAAATTTAAAAGGATAATCAGAAATGGATACCAATTTAGCTTTAATTTTAGTTTTAACTCCTTTACTAGGTTTTCTAGTAAATGTCTTTTTTGGAAAAAGCTTAGGCAAAACAGTTTCTGGTGCAATCGGAACTATTGCCGTAGCAATTTCTTTTGTTGTTTCTCTTTTACTTTTTAATCAAATAACTTCAACCGGAAAAGGAATCGAAGTTACTTTATTTGATTGGATTCAAATTAGCAACTTAAAAATCAACCTTGGATTTTTATTAGATCAATTATCTGTTCTTTGGTTACTTTTCGTAACTGGAATCGGATCTTTGATTCACTTATACTCTATTAGTTACATGCACGATGATGAGAATATGCACAAATTCTTTGCTTATTTAAATCTATTCGTATTCTTCATGATTACACTTGTAATTGGAAGTAACTTATTAGTTCTTTTCATTGGATGGGAAGGTGTTGGACTTTGTTCTTACCTATTAATTGGATTTTGGTATAAAAACCAAGATTACAATGATGCTGCGAAAAAAGCTTTCATCATGAACAGAATTGGAGATTTAGGTCTTTTAATCGGAATGTTCATCATTGGATCAATGTTTTCAACATTAGATTATGCAACATTAAAAACGGCAATTGCTGGAGCTTCTAATTTAGATTCATCTTTACTTTCTTTAGCAGCTTTATGCTTGTTTATTGGAGCTTGCGGTAAATCTGCTCAAATTCCGTTATATACTTGGTTACCTGATGCGATGGCTGGACCAACTCCAGTTTCTGCTTTAATCCACGCGGCGACGATGGTTACTGCTGGTATTTTTATGGTAACAAGATTAAACTTTGTTTTTGACCTTGCAACAGACGTTCAATCTGTAATTGCAATTATTGGAGCAATTACTTCATTAGTTGCGGCGACAATTGGATTAGTTCAAAACGATATCAAAAAAGTATTAGCTTACTCTACAGTTTCTCAATTAGGTTTAATGTTCTTGGCATTAGGATTTGGAGCTTATGAAGTAGCAGTTTTCCACGTAATCACTCACGCTTTCTTTAAAGCTTGTTTATTCTTAGGATCTGGATCTGTAATTCACGGATTACACGGAGAACAAGATATGCGTAAAATGGGAGGTTTGCGTAAAGCAATGCCAATCACATTCTGGACAATGTTAATTTCTTCATTAGCAATTTCTGGAGTTCCATTTTTTTCAGGATTCTTTTCTAAAGACGAAATTTTATTGACAGCATTCCACCACAGCATTCCATTATATGTTGTTGGATCAGTTGCTTCAATCATGACAGCTTTCTATATGTTCCGTTTAATGTTCTTAACTTTCTTCAAAGAATTTAGAGGAACTGAAGAGCAAAAACATCACTTACACGAAAGTGGGTCATTAATTACTATTCCGCTTATCATTTTAGCAATTTTGGCAACTTTTGGCGGACTAATTAGTTTACCTGGAAACAGTTGGTTAAATGGATATCTTGCTCCACTTTTTACAAAAGTGGCAGGCGAAGAGCATCATTTAGGCACAACTGAATATACTTTAATGGGTGTTGCAGTTTTAGGTGGATTATTAGGAATTTTAATTGCTTACGTAAAATACTTTAAACAAGATAATGTTCCAGAATCTGATGAAAATATTACTGGATTCAGCAAAGTGTTATACAACAAATACTATGTAGATGAAGTTTACGACGCTGTATTTGTAGCACCAGTTAATAGTTTATCTAAATTCTTTAGAGATTATATCGAGACAGGATTGTCTGCTCTTGTTTTCGGATTAGGTAAAATAGCAAACGAGATTGCTTTCCAAGGAAAAAAATTACAAACCGGAAGTATAGGATTATATCTATTTGTATTTGTTTTAGGACTTTGTGCAATTGTTTCCTATATATTTTTAGCTCAATAATATTATTACTATGAACGTTTCTACTATATTAATTATACTTTTAATTGGTGCATTTGCCACTTATTTTTCTGGTGACAAACTAGCTTCAAAAGTTGCTTTACTTTTCAGTTTAGCCGCTTTAGGATGTTCAATTGTATTATTGAATAATTATAATGCAGGTGAAAATATCAGCGTAATCAACAGCTGGATTAATCAACCAAAAATTTCATTCGCTTTAAACGGTGATGGACTTGGACTTGCAATGGTTTTATTGACCGCAGCTTTAACTCCGATAATCATATTTTCTTCTTTCGGAAATGAATATAAAAATGCAAAAGGCTTCTATGCTCTAATCTTGTTTATGGCTTTTGCTATGACTGGAACTTTCTTAGCTGCTGATGGTCTTTTATATTATATTTTCTGGGAGTTAGCACTTATTCCAATCTACTTTATTGCTTTGATCTGGGGTAATGGTGATGCTGAAGAGCGCAGAAAAGCGGTGGTTAAATTCTTTATTTACACTCTTGCTGGTTCGTTATTCATGTTAACTGCTTTTATTTATTTATACCAAAAAGCAGGTTCTTTCTTAATCGAAGATTTATATAAAGTAAACTTATCTGCTTGCGAGCAATTCTGGATTTTCTTGGCTTTCTTCTTAGCTTATGCAATCAAAATTCCAATTATTCCTTTCCACACTTGGCAGGCAAATGTGTACCAAAAAGCACCAACTGTTGGAACAATGCTTTTATCTGGTATCATGCTAAAAATGGGATTATACAGCGTACTTCGTTGGCAATTGCCACTTGCACCAATCGCTGCTAAAGAATACATGTATATCTTTATTGGTTTAGGAATTGCAGGTGTAATCTACGGTTCAATCGTTGCATTGAGACAAAAAGATTTAAAGAAATTATTAGCTTATTCTTCTCTTGCTCACGTTGGATTAATCGCGGCAGGATCATACACTTTAACTCTAGATGGGTTTAGAGGAGCTGTTATGCAAATGATCGCTCACGGTTTTGTTGTAGTGGGATTATTCTTCGCTGCTGAAGTGATCTTTAGAAGATTCGAGACTAGAGAAATTTCAGAAATGGGCGGTATCCGTACGCAGTCTCCAAAATTTACTTCAATGTTTTTAATCTTAGTATTAGCTTCTGTTGCTTTACCAAGTACATTTAACTTTGTTGGAGAGTTTACAGTATTATACAGTTTGTCTCAAATTAATATTTGGTTTGCTATTCTTGGTGGAACAACTATTATTTTAGGAGCTTACTATATGTTAAGAATGTTCCAGCATGTAATGTTAGGAGAAACAAATGCAAAAACTTTTGCTGATGTTACACTTAACGAAGGAATTTCATTTGCCGTAATTATCGCTGTTTTATTATTCTTTGGTTTCTATCCAAAACCAATTACAGATTTGATTACACCAAGCTTGGAAAACATTTTACAAGTTATCAATAAGAACTAATATTTTAAACAAAAAATAAATTAGGATTACATTTAAAAATTGAAATCCTAAATCAAAAAGATAAAAATGAATACATTAATAGCTATAACAGGATTGGGTATTTTCTGCCTATTGTTTGAAATTCTTAATTTAAGAAAGGCCATTATTCCTATTACCATTTTAGGTTTATTAGGAGTGTTGGCACTTAATTATTGCGAATTTGGAACAGAACAAAGTTATTACAACAATATGATAGCAGTAAGCAAGTTTTCTACAGCTTTTTCATCATTGTTTATCGTTTTGACGATTTTCCTTGTAGCATTAAGTCATAATTTCTATCAAAATCATCAAGCAAAAATTTCAGACTACGTTGCCATTAAAATATTTTTACTAGCTGGAGCTGTTGCAATGGTTTCTTTTGGAAACTTAGCTATGTTCTTTTTAGGAATTGAAATTTTATCTATTGCTTTATATGTACTTGCTGCTAGTGATCGTTTGAATATCAAAAGTAACGAAGCTGGTATGAAATACTTCTTAATGGGATCATTTGCTTCAGGAATTATCCTATTCGGAATCTGTTTGATTTACGGTGCAATGGGAAGTTTTGACATTAGTGAAATTCACGAAAGTGCTTTATCTGCAGAATTGCCAATCTGGTTTCCAATCGGAATGATTTTAATGGTTATTGGAATGCTATTTAAAGTAGCGGCAGTACCTTTTCATTTCTGGGCTCCAGATGTATACGAAGGTTCTCCAGCTTTAACAACTGCTTTAATGAGTACATTGGCAAAAGTTGTAGCAATTGCAACTTTATTTAAACTGATTGCTGGTATGAATTTCATTTCTTCACTAGATAATCAAGACCTATTGCATACTTTTGAAGTGATCGTTGTTATAATTTCAATTGCTTCAATGTCTGTTGGTAATATTATGGCGCTAAGACAAGTAAACGTAAAACGTATGCTTGCTTTCTCTGGAATCTCTCATGCTGGTTTCATGTTAATGACATTATTAACGGTTTCAGCTTCAGCAGGAGTTTTATTATATTACACTACTGCTTATGCATTAGCTGGAATCGCAGCTTTCAGTGTTATTTTATACGTTTGCAGAGATCGCGATAACGAAGACATTACAAATTTCCATGGTTTAGGAAAAACAAATCCGTTATTGGCAGCAATCCTTACCGCTTCATTATTATCAATGGCCGGAATTCCTATTTTCTCTGGATTCTTTGCTAAGTTATTCTTATTCAATCAAACTATTCAAGCAGGATATATCGGTTTAGTAATTGTTGCCGTGATTAACTCTATTATTAGTGTTGGATATTATTTCAAACTAATCATCGCGATGTATTCAAAAGAACCAAACGAAGAAAGAACAGGAAGGCCATTCCTTATTTATGCAACGGCTGTAATATCAATTGTTCTAAACATTGCATTAGGTTTATTCCCATCATTAGTTTTAGATTTATTGAAATAATATAATCCTTTAGTTAAAATACAAAATCCATCAAAAAACATATTTGATGGATTTTTTTTATGCTCTAAATTAAGAACAGAAATTCATGTTAAAAAATTCCATCCAACAATTGCACTTCAAAAAATCTCCATATATTTGAGTTCAATTAAATGTATTAAAATATGAACTTTAATTCAAAAAATCCATTTTTAAACAGTAAGCGTTTTTCATCAAATGCTGAACCAAGAACAGAAGTACACCATGCTCAGATTATTGATTACAATCAAGAAATGACGGTGTCTGGAACAATCAACAAAACAGCAATCTTATTTCTTATTTTATGCGGTGCTGCTATGGTGACATGGTGGATGACTTTTAACGGAATAAACCCAATGCTGCCTACAATTGGAGGTGCAATTGTTGGTTTCATTTTAGTATTAGTTTCTTCATTTAAACCACAGCTATCTCCTTACCTAGCACCGGGATATGCTTTATTTGAAGGATTATTTATAGGAGGTATTTCTGCAATATTTGAATTAAAAGTTCCTGGAATTGTAATTAATGCAGTTGGAGCAACTCTTGTTACTTTCTTAGTCTGCCTTGGTTTATACAAATTTAAAATTGTTAAAGTTACTGAGCAGTTCAAATCTGTAGTGGTTGCTGCAACATTGGCAATTGCAACTTATTATTTAATTTCTTGGGTTGTATCAATGTTCTCTAGCTGGACACCTGTTCATTACGGAAATTCTATGATGAGTATTGGTATTAGCGTTTTTGTGATTATTATAGCTGCGCTCAACCTTTTCTTAGATTTTGATTTAATTGAAAAGGGAGCCAGAGAAAAAATGCCAAAATATATGGAATGGTTTGGGGCAATGGGATTAATGATTACATTGGTTTGGTTATATATCGAATTCTTAAGACTTTTATTAAAACTTTCTAGTAAAGACTAATAGTTTAAAAATAAAAATTACAGCCCTTTTGAGTAAAATCAAAAGGGCTTTTTTTATTGCTATAGATTAAATTTTGAATACCAAGTCGATATTCTAATTAATCTTCTAAGAATAATCTGTTACTCAAAACACAAAAATAATCTATTTCCTACAAAAAAAGTGAAATGTAATTTATGTAATAAAAAAAATTTACAGTCCCTTTTTATTCCTTTTGTTTAACGCTTTAAAATTTAAAAAAGCAAGAAAAATACGGCTTTCCGTACTCGACACGCGAGGTGCAATAAATTACAATTAATGCAATTTATTACATTTTTATCACTTTAAAAGCTAACTATTTCAAGTATCTTCTTTTTTTTAGCAAAAAAATTATCGTATTAAAAATTAATATATAATTTTGTGTAATCGATTACAATTAAACCACTTGGAATCGGAAGTAAAACCACTTGCTTTTTTTATTAACTATCTTAAACAAACCTTATGAAAAAAAACCTACTTTTCATGGCTGTCTTTCTTATGACAGTTCAATTATGGGCCCAAACTATCCAAATTAACGAAGCTTCTGGCTGGCTGGAATCCGCTTTTGTAAAATGGCAGCCTGTCAGCGGTGCCCAAACGTACAATGTCTATTATACTGGTAATGGATTTACAGACAAAAAAATAGACGACCAGCTTATTAGAAGTTATGGGTCTTACTTTCGAGCTGACATTCCTGGCCTTAAAGCCGGAACATACACAGTAAAGGTAAAACCTGTAGTGAATGGCACAGAAGGAACGGGAGCTACAACTGGCAGTCTAACTGTAAGCGCACAAGACAGAAATGGATTTGCATTTGAAGGCGGTCGTGTTCCTGGAGGATATAAAGCAGACGGAACTCCGAAAGACAATGCCGTAATTCTCTACATTACCCAAAACACGAAAAACACCATTTCAATGAATATTACAGGTGCAAGTGCAAATCCTTGTATTGGCCTACAAAATATTCTTTATGCTATCAAAAAAGGGAAAGATACACGTCCGTTTATTATTCGATTAATTGGAAATATAACTGACATGACCGTTATGGAAGGTGGTGATGTTGTTATTGAGAATGCAAACAATGCTTCGAGTTATGTTACCATTGAAGGTGTTGGAGACGATGCTGTTGCAAATGGATGGGGAGTTCGATTAAAATCGGCTTCAAACATCGAAGTCAGCAATCTTGGATTTATGAACTGCGATAGTACTGCAGGTGATAACGTAGGAATGCAACAGGACAATGACCACGTATGGGTTCACAACTGCGATTTATTTTATGGAAATGCAGGAAGTGATGCTGACCAAATAAAAGGTGACGGAGCATTAGACAATAAAACTTCGACTTACATTACGATGTCTTACAACCACTTTTGGGATAATGGAAAAGCGAGTCTTTTAGGTTTAAGCGAAGGGACAACTTCTGGATTGTATGTTACTTATCACCACAACTGGTTCGATCACTCAGATTCTCGTCATCCTCGTGTGCGCTATTATTCAGCTCATATTTACAACAACTATTATGACGGAGTTTCAAAATATGGAGCAGGTTCAACTATGGGATCTTCACTTTTTGTTGAAGGAAACTATTATAGAAATAGTAAACATCCAATGTTAACTTCTCTTCAAGGTTCTGACATTTGGGACGAAGCTAATCAAGTGAATAATGCAGGAACAATGGGAACATTTTCTGGCGAAGCTGGAGGAAGCATTAAAGCATTCAATAATACTTTTGATGCTTCTAACGGAACAAACAATATGCGTTTCGTAGCTTATAATGATCCTAATCCGCTGTATAATATCTCTGGAAAAATAAGCTCTACAACCGATTTTGATGCTTACGTAGCCGCAACAAGAGGCGAAGTGGTAAGCAGTTCTGTAAAATCTAAATCGGGTGCTAATGTCTATAACAACTTCGATACAGATGCAAATTTGTATGTGAAAAATTTAACAATTGATACTCCTGCTGCGGCAAAAACAAAAACAACTCAATATGCAGGACGTGTTTCTGGAGGAGATTTGAAATGGACGTTTAATAATGCAACAGATGATACTTCTTCTTTAGTTATTACAGCATTAAAAACAGCACTTACAAACTATACTGGAACTTTAGTTGCTGTACAAGGAGAAGGGAATCCTCCTGCTGGAACACAGACTTTAACTTTAACTTCTGCTTCAAACAACAATCAAACAGTTGTAAGCGGAACAGCAATTTCTTCAATTGTATTTACATGGGGAGGAGATGCAACTGATGCAACTGTAACTGGATTGCCTGCTTCTGGACTGACTTTTGTAAAAAATACTACAGCTAAAACGATAACTATTTCTGGTACGCCAACTGCAACAGTTTCGTACTCCATTGCAACTTCTGGAACTAGTGGTTCCCCAGCTACTGGTTCTGGAACTGTAACAGTAACTCCAGCTGGAACACAAACATTAACTTCATCTGGCAATAACAGCCAAACCGTTTCTTCTGGAACTGCTATTGCTTCGATTGTATTTACTTGGGGCGGAAATGCTACAGACGCATCTGTAACTGGATTACCAGCTTCTGGATTGTCTTTTGTAAAAAATACAACTGCAAAAACTATAACTATCACCGGAACTCCAACTGCAAATGTTTCTTATACTGTAACCACTTCAGGAACAGCTGGAACACCAGTATCAGCATCGGGAACAATAACAGTTACTACAGGTTCTGGTGGAGGATCTGAATTACATAATTTTACAACATCTGGAAAAACAAGCACCTTCTACTCGATTACAGGAAATATGAATTCAACTCCAGGTTCTGTAACTTATAACGGATTAACACTTACTGAACGTCTTAAAATAGAATCAAGCACATCAATAACGTATACCACAATGAGTGCATCAACTTTGACTTTGGTTTTTGATTCTACTTTTACAGGAAGCATTAAAGTAGACAATGTTTCTTATACTGCATCTGCTGGTATTGTAACAGTTTCTGTTGCCGCAGGTTCTCACTCTATCACTAAAAATTCTGTTGCCAATCTATTCTATATAAGCACAGTTTATGGTGGAGGCACACTAAAAACGGCTGCAGTTGCAGATTCAGCAATAACTACTGAATCAACAAAAATAGTTTTATACCCTAATCCTGTTTCAAGCACTTTATATTTAGCAGATCCTGAACAAAAAGTACAAAAAGTACTTATCTATAATATATCTGGAAATCTAATGATTAATTCTGGAAATTCTCAAAATATTGACACAAGCAGTTTAATTCCTGGCACTTACCTAGCCAAAATTTATACTGTCGATGGATCATTTAACCAAACACTAATTAAAAAATAAAAACTAACTTAACTTAAAAAGGCTTCCAAAATTGGAAGCCTTTTTTAATTTCAAATATTATGAATTACAAATCAAATTTAATTCCCTGCGCAAGCGGAAGATTTGTCGTATAGTTGATTGTATTGGTTTGGCGTCTCATGTAAATTTTCCATGCATCAGACCCTGATTCGCGTCCTCCACCAGTTTCTTTTTCACCTCCGAAAGCACCTCCAATTTCAGCACCAGAAGTTCCAATATTTACGTTTGCAATTCCGCAATCAGAACCTGTTGCAGATAAAAATCTTTCGGCTTCACGTAAGTTGTTCGTCATAATTGCAGAAGATAATCCTTGTGCAACACCATTTTGAATTTCTATGGCATTTTCTACTTCACCAGAATATTTAATTAAATATAAAACTGGTGCAAAAGTTTCATGCTGTACGATTTCAAACGAATTTTCAGCTTCGGCAATTGCTGGTTTTACATAACAGCCGCTTTCATAACCTTCACCAGATAATACTCCACCTTCAACAAGGATTTTTCCACCTTCGGCTACTACTTTATTTAATGCTGCCGCATACATTTCTACAGCATGAGTATCAATTAGCGGTCCAACATGATTCTTTTCGTCAAGCGGATTTCCGATTCTTAACTGTTTATAAGCCGCAACCAAAGCATCTTTTACTTTATCATATATACTTTCGTGAATAATCAATCTTCTAGTAGAAGTACAACGTTGTCCAGCAGTTCCGACAGCGCCAAAAACAGCACCAATAACAGTCATTTTAATATCTGCATCTGGAGTAACAATAATGGCATTATTTCCTCCTAACTCTAACAATGATTTCCCTAATCTTCCAGCAACAGTTTGTGCTACAATTTTTCCCATTCTAGTTGATCCTGTTGCCGAAATAAGCGGAATGCGAGTATCTGCAGTCAACAATTCTCCTATTTTATAATCTCCGTTTATTAAACACGAAATTCCTTCTGGAAGATTGTTTTCTTTTATAACTTCAGCTATTATATTTTGACAGGCAATACCACAAAGAGGTGTTTTCTCAGAAGGTTTCCAAACACAGACATCACCAGAAATCCACGCTAAAGCTGTGTTCCAAGACCAAACCGCAACTGGAAAATTAAATGCCGAAATGATTCCTACAATTCCTAACGGATGATATTGTTCGAACATTCTATGCCCTGGTCTTTCAGAATGCATTGTTAATCCGTGAAGTTGGCGTGATAAACCTACTGCAAAATCACAGATATCAATCATTTCCTGAACTTCACCATATCCTTCTTGCAATGATTTCCCCATTTCGTAAGAAACCAACTTACCAAGAGCTTCTTTATTTTGTCTCAATTTTTCTCCAAACTGACGCACAATTTCACCACGCTGTGGAGCAGGAATTAATCTAAAGGTTTTAAAAGCTTCTGCTGCCGTTTGAATTGCTTTTTCGTAATCTGCTGCTGTTGACATTTTTACAGAAGCAATTAATTTTCCATCAACTGGCGAATAACTTTCTAAAATTTCTCCAGAAGAAAAATTATTAATCCCTGTTGATGTTCCTTCATTTATTGTCTTGATGCCCAATTTATCAAGAGCTTCCTTCATTCCAAATTGCGATGCTATTGTTGTCATTGTAACTTTTTTGGTTAAAATTGTTATATTTTTATGTAAAGATATTGTTTTAGAATTAATTTCTAATCGTTGCTTTTAAAAACGCGCTTATTTTTAAGAAACAATAAAAGTAGAACAACAAAAAGAATAAAACTCAGACCTGATAAAATACAAATCACTTTATTTTTTCTTTCTAATTTTTCTTCAAATGATTTTTTAACTAAATCTATTTGATATTCAATATTATTCTGAAACTTAATTATTTGTACACCTCTATTTTTTTTTGATTTACTATACAACTCATCTAATAATTTTAATTCATTATTTTGAATATTTTGTAATAGATTCGTTCTCGAACATATCGAACAGCCTAAAGCATTATGATCTTTTTTGGTATAAATCAAATACTTTTTTCCTTTTTCAAAATAATAATCACAAGATCCCATACTAACCCCTAAAATCGTTCTAAAACTTTGTTCATTAATAATCTCGCCTTTATATATTTTTGAAATTTTAATGGTATAGGAGTACATTTTTTGACCATATTCAGAATATAAAGAACTATCAACTTTAATTACTTTTCCGACAAAAACCTGACTTGCTTTTTCCCAATTTTCTTCTATCGATGGTTTTTCCGAGCAATCACAGCAATATACTTCTGCGCTCATTAAAAACAAAAACAGTACAAATAGTACCTTTCTAATCATCCTATATATTTTTAGTTAAATGTAAATTTAGGGTTAATTAACATGATTTTTTCCAAAATTGAGTGCTTTATTTCTCTTTATTGATGAAATTTGCAATTCTAATTTTTTTGAATATGAATAATTTCTATCGCTTTTTTCTTTGCATCATTTTAATTTCATCTAATGCTTTTTCTCAAAAAGCAAAAAACTCTTTTTCTGTAGTTCCATTAGGTGTAATGGGCGGTATTGACGAAAAAAATCTTTCTGCTTATTTAATCGCTCCAGCCAACACAACTGATTATGTATGTCTTGACGCCGGAACTGTAAATGCTGGAATTGAAAAAGCTATTGAAAAGAAAACTTTTAAAGTTTCTACAAGCGAAGTTTTACGAAAATACATCAAAGGATATTTGATTTCGCACGCACATTTAGATCATGTTTCGGGTTTGATTATTAATTCTCCTGCCGATTCTTCTAAAACAGTTTATGCTACAAATAAATGCATTGAAATGATGGAAAACCATTATTTCAACGATCAAACTTGGGCTAATTTTGGAGACGCAGGGCCAGGGTTTCCTCTAAAAAAATACCATTTTCAGACTTTAAATTTGGGAGAAGAAACTTCTTTGACGAATACCAAAATGACAGTTAAAGCATTTTCGTTAAGCCATGTTAATCCGTTTGAGAGTACCGCTTTCTTAATTAAAAATGAAAATGATTATGCCTTGTATTTAGGAGATACAGGACCAGATGAAGTAGAAAAAAGCAATAATCTCCGTGATTTATGGACAGCTGTTGCTCCATTGGTTAAAGCCAAACAATTGAAAGGAATTTTTATTGAAGTTTCATTTCCAAATGAACAGCCAGATAAATTCTTGTTTGGTCATTTGACTCCAAATTATTTAATGAAAGAACTTCATGTTCTAGAGGATTTCGCTGGAAAAGGTTCTCTTGAAAACTTTAAAATTATCATCACACATTTGAAACCTCCAGCAAAGAATATTGCCAAAATTAAAGAGCAATTAAAAGCTCAAAATGATTTAGGATTGAAGATTATTTATCCTGAACAGGGTAAAAAGTTTGAATTGTAGTTTTATTTTGCCACTCCCGATAGCTATCGGGATAAAAGGATTAAAAGGATTTATTTTAATTTCTAAATACAAAACATAATTAAACCCGACAGGCTTTTAAAAACCTGTCGGGTTTTCTATTTCTATCAATATTATTTCTTCGCCGTGAATCTCGGATCAGTTTCCATAACAGTTCCGCAATTATCGCAAGTTCTTAATTCTTCCGAATTGTAGAAGTGTTCAAAATGAGGAAGGAAATCTTTTTCGATATTATGAAGTTCAAAATACACTTCATACAATTTATGATTGCAGTTATCGCAATGCCAAAGCAAACCATCCGTAAAACCTTGTCCAGCACGTTTACGTTCTATTACAAGTCCGATAGAACCTTCTGAACGAACTGGAGAATGTGGCACTTTTGCAGGATGCAGATACATGTCGCCAGCATTTAATTCCATCTCTTTACGCTGTCCATCTTCCTGAATGACAACCTTGATATTTCCTTCTAACTGATAAAAAAGTTCTTCTGTTTCGTTATAATGGTAATCTTTTCGTGCATTTGGTCCCGCAACAATCATTACAATATAATCTCCAGAATCAACATATAAGTTTTTATTTCCAACAGGCGGTTTAAGTAAATGACGGTTTTCGTCAATCCATTGCGTCAGGTTAAAAGGTTTTGCTATAGCCATTTTTATTCAAAATTTATGAAAAGCTAAGGTAGTGAAAAGTATTCAGTCTCAGTCGCGGTTTTCAGTTTTGCTGATACTGATTACTATGGCTGAAAACTGCGACTGAGACTGAATACTTATTTAAATTCTTTTATCAAATAAATATAAACTGGAAGATGATCACTAAAACCTGCTTCGTTAAGTGTGTTTCGCAACGGATATCCTTTATATGCACCAGAATTTTGAATAAGATATGGTCTGTTGAAAATGCCTGCTTTCCAAAAATTAAAAGTCGAAAAATCCGATTTAACCAGAGAGGCTGTCATGATAATTTGATCAAATATGTTCCAAGAATCACGATAAGCAATGGTTCCTAAACCTTTATTGGCAAGCTCTTCAAACGGATTAAAAACATCAAATTCAGCAATTTCTGCTTTTGTGCCCTTTGCACCTAATCCTTCTTTTATGCTTTTATTAAATGGTCCATCATTAAAATCTCCCATTGTCAATACTTTTGCTTGTGGATTAATTTGCTGTAATGAATCGATAATTTTTCGGTTTAATTTTCCTGCGGCTTCACGAAACATCGTTGTTGCTTTTTCTCCACCAGATCTCGAAGGCCAGTGATTTACGATAATATGTATTTCTTCATTCTCTAAAAATCCTGAAACCAAAAGCTGATCCCTTGTAAAAACCCGGTTTTTATTTTCTTTTTTAACTTCAACTTCATCATCTAAAACTTCTAATTGTTCCTCTTTTTTTGCAATTTCTTTTTTATAAATGATTAATGAAATATTAGAAAAAGAAGTTGGTCTGAAATGTTTTTTCTGATAAAGCAAAGCCACATCGATACCACGCTTGTCTGGTGAATCAAAATGAATGATTCCCAAATCTAAAGCTTGCAATGCTGGTTCTTTGATCAAGTCTTCCAAAACGTTACGATTCTCGATTTCAGCTCCTCCAATTAAAGTTGGAGCGTTTGAATTCTCGGGTGTACCAATTTCAGATATCACTCTTGCCAAATTTTTTAATTTCTGCTGATATTTCTCTATTGTCCAATGCTGTGCCCCATTTGGAGTCCATTCATCATCATTTGTAAATTCATCATCTACAGTGTCGTAAAGATTTTCAAAATTGTAAAACGCAATTGTATGTATTTTATACTTTTTGGATTGCCCCAATAATATAAAAAACGAAAAAATAAAAAGTAAACCGAGTCTAAATTTTAACTGCATAGAGAAGACATTTAAAAAACAAAACTAATTAAAATTTGTAAGATTTTTACTTTATTAAAATTTAAAAAATATTACATTTGTTTCTAACAAAAGTCTTGTACCTTGCTCAAAAAATCTGATAATTTATAACATGAAAAAAATACTGTTTTTTGCTTTTTTCTTAAGCTTTCTAAATACATTTTATGGGCAAAAAAACAGTTTCAGAGCAGAGGAAATCAGAAAACAATATAAAATTCCAGAATTGGCTTATGCCGTAGTTTCATCAGATTCTATACTTGAAATTGATGCTTTAGGATTTCAACGTTACAAACCTTCATATAAAGCAAAAATTAATGATATCTTTCGTTTAGGATCCATCACAAAAACGATCACAAGTTATATAGCTGCGACTTTAGTTAAAGAAGGAAAAATAAAATGGGATACTAAATTTTTTGATTTATATCCTGAATTAAAAGCAGCAAGCAATCCAGAAATTTACAGTGTAACCTTGCAAGATTTCTTGACATTTCGAGCCCCAATTCCAACTTGGTCTTATGGAAATGAAACGCCAAATCAACAAGAAATTAAGGGAAATAATCAAGAACAGCGTTATGAGTTTATAAGCTGGTTTTTTAAGCAAAAACAAATTGTTTCTGAGAAACAAGATTGGTACGGCTCCAATCCAAGTTTTGTTGCGGCAGGTTTAATGCTCGAAAAAGCAACGGGGAAAAGTTATGAAACTTTAGTACAAGAATTGGGTAAAAAGTTAAGCATTAACTTCGGCTTTGGACAGCCAAACATTACTGATATAAACCAGCCGTGGGGACATGATGAAAATTTAAAACCTGAAAAACCATTTGTAAATTATAAATTAAATTGGCTTTCATCGGCAGGAAATATCAATGTAAATCTTCCTGATTTTTGCAAATTTACGCAGATGCAATTACAAGGTTTGTTAGGGAAATCAAAAGTATTGTCTGAAGAGGATTTTAATAAAATGCATTTCGGTTTTCCAGAATTTTCTTTTGGATGGTATTCTGAAATAAATGAAAAATCGGGCTTAAAATATTCTTTTCACTACGGAAATCCAGGAACATTTTTAACCAAAGTGTATATTTGCAAAGATATCGATAAGGCTTTTATACTATTTGCGAATGTACAATCTGAAGAAGCTGACAAAGGTTTAATGTTGCTTCTTGCCGAATTGCAAAAACAATATGGAGGTTAAATTATTAAACCTTAAAAATTAATTTTATAATTTTAAGCAAAAGAAAAAAATGAATAAAAACTGCTTTCACTATATAAAGAGACACTTTGTCTTTTGTAAACTCGCATTTCTTATTTTTGCTTTACAATCATTCAACTGTCAATCTCAACAAAACATGATAACACCGCCTTATTTACAAAAAGGAGATACTGTGGCACTTTTGGCAACAGCAAGAAAAAACATCGACGATAACTTAAAACCAACAATAGATTTATTGCACAGTTGGGGGTTAGAAGCCGTAATCGGATCAACAATCGGTTTAGATTATAATCAATTGGCTGGAACAGATGAACAAAGAGCTGCCGATTTTCAGAAACAAATGGACAATCCAAATATTAAAGCGATCTGGTGCGTTCGCGGCGGATATGGTACTGTTAGAATGTTAGATTTACTAGATTTTACCAAATTCAAACAGCATCCAAAATGGGTTATCGGTTTTAGTGATGTAACGGTTCTTCATAATCATTTGAATACGATGGGCTACAAATCTATTCATGGTATTATGCCTGTAACGGTTCCTAGAGCAACTCCAGATGCTGTAAGTTCATTAAAAGCCGCTTTATTTAACGAACCTATTTCCTACTCTATCAGTCCAAGTCCGATGAATCGTGTGGGAAGCGCAACGGGAGAATTGGTTGGAGGTAACTTGTCTATTTTATATAGTTTATTAGGATCTCCGTCTGCAATTGACTGCAAGGATAAAATTTTATTTATCGAAGATTTGGATGAATATCTTTATCACATCGACCGTATGATGATGAATCTAAGACGTAACGGATGTATCGAAAATCTAAAAGGAATTATCATTGGCGGAATGACAAGTATGAAAGACAATGAAGTGCCTTGGGGTAAAAATGCTTTAGAAATTATAGATGATGTAACCAAAAAATACAATATTCCAGTAATTTTTAATTTCCCAGCAGGACATATTAGAGACAACAGAGCTTTAATTATGGGAAATACCGTTTCTATAGAAGTTACTGCTTCTGGAAGTACAGTTACTTTTAAAAAATAATACCGTCAAGCTCCTTATTTAAGGAAATCTAACAATACCACATAAAGATCTCGCAGAGACGCAAAATCGCAAAGTTTTAAAATGCTTTGAGGTTTTGCGTTTTTTCGTGCAATAACTTCATTTCATAAAAATAATTTCTCAGATTCACACTGAAAACTGAGACCGAGACTGAATACTATAAAAATGGCAGAACATAACGATTTAGGAAAACTAGGAGAAGATCTCGCAGCGGCATATCTTGAAGAAAATGGATATTCAATTTTAGAGCGAAATTTTGTTATTCAACAGGCAGAAATAGATATAATTGCACAAAAAGATAATGTTTTGGCCATTGTTGAAGTTAAAACTCGTTCGAGTTTAGATTTTGGTTCTCCGCAAGATTTTGTGAAGCAAAAAAAGATTCAATTACTTATTAAAGCAGTAAATGCCTACATAAACGATAGGGAAAAGGATTTTCAGGAAGATCTAGAAATCCGTTTTGACATCGTTGCGATCCATAAAAACGGGGAATCATTTGCAATTGAACATCTTACCGACGCTTTTTATCACTTTTAACATAATTTTTCATTGTTATAATTGTAACAATTTGTTTTTTTATTTATATTTGCAAAGAATTATAACATCGCAATGTTAAATTAACAAACCAACTCAACTGTTACCAAAAAAAAAAAAAAAGAATTATGAAAACTGTTTCTTCTATTGTAGAAAACTACATTAAAACAAAACCATTTTTATTAAATGCCCTGTCTCTCGGAATTATTAACCTAACATCACTTTCGCGAAATATTATGACCGAATTAGAAAGTGAGTTTGGTAAAGAAGTAAAACAAGGCGCTGTAGTAATGTCTTTAAAACGACTGACGGAAGAACTAGATTTTAAACTGAACCACAAAATCAATAAAGTAATTAAAAATATTGGTGAAATCACGGTTCGTTCTGAACTTACAGATTACACTTTCGCAGCGTCTGAAACTGTCTTAAACAAACAAGCAGATTTGATCTCTGATATTAATGCTTTATCTGATATTTTTTATACCTCATCTCGTGGAGTAAATGAAACGAATATCGTAGTAAGCAGCAGTGTAAATCACTTAGTTGAAAAACACTTTATGAGAGAAAAATTAATCCAAAAATTGGATAATTTAGCTTCTATTACTGTAAAATTACCAAAAGAAAATATTGTAGTTCCTGGTATTTACTACTTCATTTTTCAGCGTTTGGCTTGGGAAGGAATCATCATTAACGAGGTAATTTCGACTTCAAATGAATTTACTATTTTAGTTGGAGAAGATCAAGTAGATGTTGCTTTTAAAGTAATTAAAGACTTGAAAAACTAGTTTAGAAATAGATTCAAATTAAAGTTTATAAATAACAAAATCCTTTTGTCTTTTCTTAAGATGAAAGGATTTTTCTTTTGAAATAAATCGAAATAAGCCCTTCAATTCTATATTTCTTAAATAAGAATATTCTCAAAAGCCAAATTCACAATTAAATTTTATTTATCAATAGCGTCAAAATAACACTTACTAGTGCGACTGCGACTTAACAAGAGTTTTTGTTTCTTTCTTTAAAAAACTAACAAAAAATCAGAATTAAGTTTTTTTATATATAATTTGTTGCGAATAATATTTTTATATATTTGCGAAGAAGTCAGACATCAGACCTCGCATTTTGATAGTTTAATACCACTGGAATTAAATAAACGCAATTTAAATTGTTAGAAGCTGCCAACCATAGTGAAAAGTTATTGGTAAGTGAACTCAAAAAAGGAAACGAAAAAGCCTTTCGCCAGCTTTTTGATTTATACCGCCAAGATATTTATGGATATAGCATTAGTCTTCTAAAATCAAAAGAAGCTGCTGAGGAAAATGTTCAGGATGTTTTTATGAAAGTCTGGCTCAATCGCGAAAGTCTGGATGTAGATCAATCTTTTAAAGCCTACATTTTTACTATTGCAAGAAATCAGGCTTTTAATGTTTTGAATAAGGCTGCGAATGAAATTTTATTAAAAGAAGCCGTTTTCTACGAAAGTCAGAAATCACATGAATACGGAGATTATGCTGTTCGGGAAGCCGATTGCAAAAAACTTCGAAAACAAGCTATAAAGCAGCTCCCGCCAAAACGACGGCAGATTTTTAAAATGTCGCGGAAAAAAGGAATGAGCTACGAAGAAATAAGCGAGGAACTCGGAATCTCGATAAATACAGTCCGGAACCAAATGAGTAAAGCGCTCGAATCGATGCGCGGTTTTTTTCAACTTCACGATGAAATTATCTAACCAAAACCACAAATATTACCCTTAAAATCACTCTTCGGAGTGATTTTTTTTTGATTTTTTTCTAGCCACAGATTTAAAGGATTTTCACATATTTTTTTTTAAAACTAACAGATTGAAATCTTTTTAATCTATTAATCTGTGGCTAAAAAAATCAATTGCCTCTAAATAATTTTGGCTAAAGCCTAATTTGAGACTGAATTTTATAACCTCCAGTTAAAACTGGAGGCAATTGAAAAAAACAAGACAACAAAGGTGACAAAATGCATTTAATCATTATTTCTTCAAAAAAATAAATTTCATCATTTTACTAAAAATCAACACATTAAACAATTTAAAATGTTAAAATTTAAAAATTTATAACGTTTAAGTAGTACTCAATTGCATCTCAGCTGTATTATGGAAACACAGAACCTAAAAACATTCTTAATGAATTCGAATTCTGAAATAAAAACGCTTTTAGAGAAGTTTATTTTAAATCAATGTACTGCTGAAGAAACAGAACAGGTTATTGCCTATTGCCGCAATAATGATCTTACTGATGATTTTCCAACGGTAGAAGAAGTGAAAAATCTGTTGGATGAAATGCCAAAAATGGATGAGCAAAAAGCTGATTCTATTTTCGATACTATTTTAACTACAGCAAAAGAACAAGAAACAGTAATAGAATTACAGCCAAGAAAATCTAATTATAGAAAATACATTTCTATTGCAGCTTCTGTGTTGGTTCTTTTGGGAGTTGGTTTTGCTTACAAACAAGGTTTCTTTACTAAAAGTACAGAAGTTCCATTCGATTTTAAAAGTTCTGATATTGTCTTGCAAATGGAAGATGGAAGTGTTCAGATTATTTCTGAAAATGGTAAAGTTCAGGTTCATGACAAAAAAGGGAATGTTGTTGGAAATCAAGATGGAGATAAATTGGTTTACGAAAATCAAGCTGATTCTGATAAATTAGCATATAACACCCTTAAAATTCCATTTGGCAAAAAATTCCGTCTGCAATTGTCTGATGGAACGATGGTTCATTTAAACTCTGGAACTACTTTAAAATATCCTGTAAAATTTATCGCTGGCGAAAATCGTCAAGTATATCTTGATGGAGAAGCTTTTTTTGATGTGGCAAAAGATAAAAAACATCCTTTTATTGTAAATGCTGATGCACTGAATGTACGCGTTTTAGGAACTCATTTTAATGTTTCTAATTATCCTGAAGATGCCGTTACCGATGTAGTTTTAGTTGAAGGTTCTGTTGGAATGTACCGTTCAAACGAAGAATTTGACGCTTCTAAAAATACCATTTTAAAACCGGGTTATAAAGGAAGTTTCAACAAAGAAAATGCTTCGATTTTTACAAAGCCTGTAATTACAGAAATCTATACTTCTTGGATTGATGGCGGACTGACTTTTAGAAACATGACTTTTAAAAACATTATTACCAAACTGGAAAGACGCTACAACGTAACCATTATTAATAAAAATGAAAAACTGGCTAACGAGAAATTTAATGCCAGCTTTAAGGAAGAATCAATTGAGAATGTGATGAGCTATTTTAACGATATTCATGGCATTAATTACACTATAAAAAACAATCAAATACTAATTAAATAACCACTAAAACCAATACAATATATGATGAGATAACATTACGGGAATAAAAAAATCGGAAAGAGCTGCGAACAATTTCCGATTAACTAAGTGATTGAATATAACGAATTAACTACAATCAATTAACAAAATTATGAAAAAAAAATCTAAGAATAATGGGTTTCTATACTCATTGTTCCAAAATGACCTAAAATTGAAATTAACTACACTACTTATTTTGGTCGCCATGTTTAATATCAAAGCAAGTACTTATGCTCAAAAAACAAAAGTTACCCTTGAATTAAACAATTCAACAATCGAAAAGGTTATTGAGACCATTGAACAAAAAACAGATTTCAGATTTATCTATAAAATGAATGATGTCGACTTAGATCGAACGGTTTCCATTTCTGTAAAGGAACAATCGATATATGTAGTTTTAGACAGAATTTTTAAAGGAACTCCGACCGAATTTAAAATTCGCGACACACAAATTATCCTAAAAAAACCTGATTTAAAAACACAAAATATTGGCGACGAAAAAGAAACAATTTCTGGAATTGTTACCGACGAAAATGGTGCTCCGCTTCCTGGTGCTTCTATTATCGAAGAAGGAACAAAAAACAGTGTTGTAACCGATTTTGATGGTAAATTTAAACTTACTGTCGAAAGCAGTTCTTCTGTAATCTTGGTGAGTTTTGTAGGTTATAAAACCAAAAAAGTTCCTGTTGGAAATGGTATTTTAAATATTCAATTGGAACCAGACGCTACGAACTTACAGGAAGTTGTTTTGGTGGGTTATGGTTCTGTTTCTAAAAAAGATGTAACGGGTGCGGTGTCTTCTATTGCTGCAAAAGACATGAATCAAGGTCCAATAGTAAATCCGCTGCAATTAATTTCTGGAAAAGCGGCTGGTGTAAATATTAACCAGATTGGTAGTGAACCAGGTTCTGGACCAAGTGTACGTATTCGTGGAGTAAGTTCTTTAATTGGCGGAAGCGACCCTTTGGTTGTAGTAGATGGAATTCAGGGAAACTTAGATTTATTAAATTCTATTCCTCCAACAGAAATTGCGTCTATCGATATTCTTAAAGATGCTTCGGCTACAGCTATTTACGGCTCTAGGGGTGCGCCTGGAGTTATCATTGTAACTACTAAAACCAACAAATCTGGAAAAACAACTTTTGAATATGTAGGTTCTTCTTCTATCGATTTTATTCCAAAAAAATTGGATTTTCTAAATGCTGACCAGTGGTGGACTGCAGCGCAAAGTGTTGGTGTTCCTGCTTCTGCAAATCACGGTGCAAATACAGATTGGTACGGAATTTTAACACAAACTGGGTTTACACAAACTCATACACTTTCGTTTGGTGGAGGCGCAGATAAATTCAGCTACCACGGTTCTGTGAGTGCTATTTTGCAAGATGGTGTTGTAATTAACTCTAGTAATAAAAAATATATTGCAAGATTACAAGCAACACAAAAAGCATTGGATGATAAATTGACTTTGAATTATACTTTAACTAACGGAATTAGCAATACTCAAAGCAGTGTACAAAGTATCGGTAGAGTTAATCAAGTTTCAAACTTAATTTCTCAGGCCTATCAAATGCGTCCTACTGATCCTGTGTTTGAATCAGATGGGACAACTTATTATACAGATCCTAACCTATTTCAGTATTTGAATCCTTATGCGGCTCAACAAGAAATTACTAATGAGGGAAAATATGATAATTTATTCGGAAGCCTTAAAGCAGATTTAGATATCATTGATGGTTTACAGGCTGGTTGGTTTGGAAGCTGGAGAAAAGCAAATAATTCAATTGGTTTCTATAATCCAGCAAAATCTACAGATGCAAATGCTATTAATCAAAAAGGTTTTGGAAACATTAATAATACTCGCCAAGAGGAAAAGTTAATGGACATTAGTTTGAATTACAAAAAAACATTTGGAGTTCACTCAATCAATGCCTTAGGTCTTTACGAATGGCAATACCAAAGCAAGCAAGAAAATTATTCTCAAGTAAGAGGTTTTGTTAATGATTTAGCCACTTACAATAACCTTCAACTAGGTGATATTAGTAAAGCTCTACCTGGAGATATTAAATCCTCTAAAAATGACAGAACTCTAGTTTCTTTTTTAGGAAGAGTAAATTACTCTTTATTAGACCGTTATCTGGTTACAGCAAGTATCAGACGTGATGGTTCTTCTGTATTTGGAGAAAATAATAAATGGGGTAATTTCCCATCTGCTTCAGTCGCTTGGCAAATTGCAAAAGAATCGTTTATGGCCAATCAATCTGTAGTTAATGATTTGAAATTACGTGTAGGTTATGGCGTTACTGGTAATCAGCAAGGTTTACAGCCTCAAGGATCAATTTCTTTAGTAGGTCCTGCAGGAACTACTTATTTTGGAGGTTCTCAAATTTCAAATTATAAAATTACTCAAAATGCTAATCCTGATTTGAAATGGGAAACTAAAAAACAAACTAATATTGGTCTTGATTTTGGCTTAATTAATAATAGATTGAGAGGTACGGTTGACTTATATACAGCAACAACAGACAATTTATTATTCAATTATACCGTTTCTCTACCACCTTACCAATATGACAAAATTCAAGCAAATATTGGTAGTTTAAGAAATGAAGGTGTGGAGTTTGCTTTAGCATATGATGTAATTAGCAATGAAAATACAACTTTAACTTTGGCAGGAAATGTATCTTTTATGCGTAATGAGGTTCTTAAATTAAACGGAGAGATTAATGGTGTACCATTGAAAACGAACTATATAGACTGGGGTGCGCCAAATTCTTACTTAATAGAAGGACAACCAATTGGTACATTTAACATTTTGCAACACGACGGAAAAAACGCAGTCAACTCTGAAACAGTGGTAGATCAAAATGGTGATGGAAATTTCGATCAAAGCAATACGAGTGCGGATCGCGTAATGCAAGGTTCTGCTCTACCAACTTATACTTTTGCTTTCAATCCAACTTTGAGATATAAAAAGTTTGACGCTTCTTTCTTATTAAGAGGATCTGGAGGAAATAAAATCTATAACACCGTAAATCAACGTTCAAGCTATATGGAAAACATTGGAAAAAGCAATGTTTTAGAAAGTGCTGTTGGCTTAGGTATTTTTACCTCTCAATATTCTTCAAATTTATGGCTAGAAGACGGTTCTTTTGTTCGTTTAGAAAACGTTACTGCAGGATACAATTTTAGCTTTAAAGATCGATTTATAGAGTCAATTAGACTTTCTCTTACTGGAAATAACCTATTCCTTATCACAAAATATTCAGGTATTGATCCTGAAATTAACTTAAGTGGTAGTGGTGACGTAAATGATTATTTTGGAGGCGATAGAGGAATTTATCCTCGTACCAGAAGCATTTCGTTTGGTGTAAATGTTAAATTTAAATAGTAAAAGAAATGAAATTAAAAAATATATTTATAGCAGGAAGCATTTGTTTCTTTGCTCTTACAGCTTGCACCGATCTTGAAGAAAATGTATATGACAAATATCCTGCATCAGATTTTTATGGATCTCCTCAAGGAGCAGATATCGCTCTAGCTGGTGTATATGCCCAAATTCCTGGTAATTGGAATGGTGTTGGTTATGCTGGCGCAGATCTGGGCTGGTACGACTTAAACTCCATGTGTGTAGACGATCAGGTTATTCCTCATAGAAATACAGGTGACTGGTCAACTCAATTTGCAATCTTGTTTAAACACCAATGGTTGCCAACAGACGATGTAGTTAAAAATACGTGGAACTGGTTATATGTATCAGTTTTCAATGCAAACCTTTCAATACAACTATTAGAAGACTCTAAAGCGGATGCATCAAAAATTGCTGAAGCAAAAGTTTTAAGAGCTTTTTTCTATTATTTATTAATTGACGATTTTGGAAATGTACCATTTTATACAGACAACAATATCACAGTTGATAAAATACCGCAAGCAAGTCGTAAAGAAGTATTTGATTTTGTAGTTTCTGAATTAAAAGCAAATGTTGATCTACTGCCAGGTACTAAGGGTGGAGAATTTTATGGCAGATTCAACAAATGGGCTGGATATACTTTGCTTGCTAAGGCATACTTGAATGCAGGTGTTTTAACCGGAACTCCTAAATGGGAAGAATGTTTGGCTGCTTGTAATGTTGTAAATGGCGGAGGGTTTTCATTACATCCTGCTCTTTCAGATGCTTCAAGTCCGCTAGGAAATAAATACTATGAACTGTTTGGAGATGTAAGTCCACAAGATGAAACTATTTTATCTATTTATACTACCGTTGATATTGTGGGGCGTAATATTTTTACAGTACGCAGTTTGATTGGGCCACATGCTAATGCTTTATTTGGTTATAGTGGCTGGAACGGATCTGTTATTCCAAAAGATTTTTACCTAAAGTATGACGATAAAGATATTCGTAAAAAACAATTCTTATTAGGACCACAGCCAGGTAACGTAAATTATACATTAGACATCACTTCATTAGATAATCCGGGAGCAGGTGCTCAGGAAGGTGTTAGAAATGTTAAATTTTATCCTGCAGGTTCAATGAATGGTGGCGGAGCTTCAAATGATTTCCCAATTTACAGATATGCTGATGTTATGTTAATGACAGCCGAATGCAATGTTCGTTTAGGAAATGCAGGAGCAGCGAAACCTTTAGTGGATGCTATTAGAACTCGTGCTGGTCTTGCTGCTTTAGCTTCAAACCCAACTCTTGATGATATTTTTGATGAAAGAGGACGTGAATTAAATTGGGAAGGACATCGTAGAGAAGACATGATTCGTTTTGATAAATTTTTGTTGCCAAATGAATTCAAAGGCACTTCAGAAGAATATAGAAAAATATTCCCTATCCCTACTTCAGCTTTAAATGCAAATCCAGGACTTAAACAAAATCCAGGTTACTAAAACAGCTAAATAATATGAAAAAATATATAAATAAATTAGTAGCATTACTTGCATTAGCAATCGTGACTGCTTCTTGTGAATCTGATGCTGAATTAACCGTTTTAAAATCGGTTACTTTTCCTGCAGCAATTACATCCTCTGCAAGTAAAATTGTGCTTACAGAAGATACCGCCGACGATACTGCAACAACTATTTCTTGGCCAGCTGTTGTTTTCCCGATTGAAGCTCCCGTTTTATATACGGTTCAATTTGATCTTCCGGCAAATACTACCGGTGCTAAAGCTTGGTTAAATGCGAAAACATTTGAAGCAGGAAACGATGTTTTGAGTAAATCTTTTACTGTTCGTGATTTGAATAAAATTGCAACTGATTTAGGATTACAACCAAACACAGACGGAAAATTAGCCGTAAGAGTTGTTGCTGCCATGGACAGAAATATTTATTCAGATCCAATTGAGTTAACGGTCACTCCTTACGAAAAAGCAGTCGTTTTTGGTGAGATTTTTATGCCTGGAGATTATCAAGGTTGGGCAGTTGAAACTGCTTCTGCTTTAACTGCAATAGAAAAAGGAATCTACCAAGGATACATGACTGCTGAAGGTACTGCATTAGCATTCAAATTAAATACTGCCAGAACATGGGCCGAATTTTATGGTGCAGGTGCTACTAATGAAGATCTAGTTAGAATGGATGATGATAATTTATTTCTTCCAAGTGCAGGTTCATACCAAATTAAAGTAAATTTGAACACGCTAAAATGGTCTGCAACTCCTTATGCATGGGGAATTGTTGGAACAGCTCAAACCGGAGGATGGGACAATAGTACTCCTATGAGTTACAATCATCAGACTAAAACGTGGAAAGTAACAGCAGATTTAGTTCCTGGAGCATTGAAATTCAGATTGAACAACAAGTGGGACGTTAATTACGGACCAAAAGATGCTACAACAAATACTATCAATCGTGACGATCAAGGTTCTTATACCATTACTGAAGCGGGAACTTATGAAGTTACGTTCACTATTGAAGAAACAGATCCAAATACAAATGGCTATCCTGCAACAGCAACTTGCAGTATAGTTAAAAAATAATCTAGCACATTCATACTTGTTAGATTAGTTTTGAGTGATACCTGCCTTTCTGAGCAAAAGGCAGGTTATCTAAAAATAAAACTCCTGCTCAAAAACTATCCAATTTAATTTTTAAAATTATGAAGTCTAACTCCAACATTTTTCTTGCTTTACTGCTTTCAATAGCTTCTGTATCGTGCAGTTCTTCTGAAGAAAATCCGAAACCCGAGCCAAATCCACAGCCTGGAAACGAATATCAGCAGTATGGATCACCATTTGATAAAATTGCAGCCAATGAAGATGCCTTAATTTATCAGGTAAATGTGCGCTCTTTCAGTCCAGAAGGAAACTTAAAAGGTGTTCAGAAACGACTTGGAGATATTCAGAAACTAGGTGCAAATGTTATTTATCTCATGCCGATTTATCCTGTTGGAAAAGTAAAAATGGCCGGAAAATTAGGTTCACCGTATTCTATTAAAGACTACAAAGCCGTTAATACCGATTACGGAACATTAGAAGACCTTCGAGCTTTAGTAACAGAAGCACACAGCAAAAATATGGCGGTGATTTTAGACTGGGTTGCCAATCATACTTCTTGGGACAATCAATGGATAACAGCTCATCCAGACTGGTATCAAAAAGATGCTAGCGGCAACATTACCATTCCGCCAGGAACAAACTGGCAAGATGTAGCGCAGTTAAATTATACCAATGTCGAAATGAAAAAAGCCATGATCGATGCCATGTCATATTGGGTTTACAATGCCAATATTGATGGTTTTAGATGCGATGCTGCCGATTTTGTTCCGATGAATTTCTGGTCAGAAGCGATTACTGCAATCCGTAAAATAAAGAATCAGAGGATGATTTTGATGGCAGAAGGCACTAGAGCCAATCATTTTGATGCAGGATTCGATTATACTTTTGGTTTTGCTTATTTCGGTGCTCTTGAAAAAGTGTTTTCTGAAGCACAGCCAGCAAGTTATCTTCAAACAGAAAGTTCTAAAGAATATGGACAGTTAGATGCTTCAAAACGAATTGTGCGCTATACCACAAACCACGATGTTAATCTTTCTGACGGAACTCCGCTTGAACTTTTTGGAGGCAAGAAAGGATCTCTTGCAGCTTTTGTCATTGCATCGAGTATGAAATCTGTTCCTATGATTTATAACGGTCAAGAAATTGGGTATAACAAACGTATTGATTATTTTGACAATGTGCCAATCGATTGGTCTACTTCTGATAATGATATGCTATTGGAATATCAAAAAATAATTGCCTTTAGAAATTCAAGTGAAGCGCTTCGAAAAGGAAAACTGACAGGTTACAGCAGTAGTGATGTGAGTGCTTTTACCATGGAAACTACAGCTGATAAGGTTTTAATTGTTGCTAATATCAAAAATAAAAATGTAAAATATACTGCTCCTACTGCTTTGGCCAACACCAATTGGACAGATGCATTAACGGGTAATCCAATTTCTATTGCTTCAGAAATCAATTTAGAAGCTTATCAATACCTTATTCTTAAAAAATAACAAAAGCTTCTTATAATCCTAAGATTTGAAAAAAAGTAAATAACATGAATTTTCAATCCCAAAAAATACAGTTCCAAATTCGTTTGGGCAAAAAACTAGCGCTTTTATTTTTCGTTTGCACCTGCACATTTGCAGTAAAAGCACAAGAAATAATGTCGCCAGACAAAAATCTTTCCTTAAAATTTGAATTGAAAGAAGGCGGAATTCCGTCTTATCAATTATCATACAAACAAAAACCGGTTATTAAACCTAGTTCTTTAGGTTTAGAACTTCAAAATATGCCTTCGTTTTTGGATGGTTTTACCGTTACAAATACAGCACAATCTTCTGTTGATGAAAGTTGGAATCCGGTTTTAGGTGAAGAAAAAACAATTCGAAATCATTATAACGAATTGGTTGTCACTTTAGCGCAAGCGAAAAACAATAACAGGTTTATTAGAATTCGTTTCCGTTTATTCAATGATGGATTAGGATTTAGATACGAATTCCCAAAACAAAATGACCTGAGCTATTTTGTAATTAAAGAAGAACGTTCGCAATTTAACTTAGCTGGAAATCATAAAATTTTCTGGATTCCAGGGGATTATGATACTAACGAATATGCGTATACAACTTCAAAAATTTCAGAGATTCCTTCGCTGATGAAAAAAGCTACTATCGAAATCAATTCGCAGTGGCCAATCGCAGCATTATCAGTACAAACGCCGTCAATGATGAAATCTGATGATGGTTTATACATCAACATTCACGAAGCAGGATTAATCAATTATCCGGCAATGTATCTTGAAGTTGATCCTGTAAACAATAAAATGATCAGTCATTTGGCGCCCGATGCTGTTGGAGCAAAAGGCTACATGCAAACCGATGCACAATCGCCTTGGAGAACTATTGTTGTAAGTGATAAAGCAACAGATATTTTAGCTTCAAAATTAATTCTGAATTTAAATGAACCAACAAGTTACAAAGACGTTTCATGGATTAAACCTGTAAAGTTCATCGGAATTTGGTGGGAATATTTTGTTGCAGGAAGAAGTACTTGGGCTTTTGGAAAAGAAACCAATGTAAAATTAACCGATGATTTTACCAAACTTACGCCAAACGGAAAACATGGAGCCACAACAGAACGTGCAAAAGAATACATTGATTTTGCTTCTAAAAATGGTTTCGATGCAATTCTTATCGAAGGATGGAATATTGGTTGGGAAGACTGGATTAATAACTGGAAAGAAGAAGTTTTTGATTACGTAACCGCTTATCCTGATTTTGATGTAAAAGCGGTTCATGAATATGCCGCTTCAAAAGGCGTAAAAATTATCATGCATCACGAAACTTCAGGATCGGCAACCAATTACGAACGCCGTTTGGATCGTGCTTTTCAGTTTATGAATGATAATGGTTATGATGCTGTAAAAACAGGATATGTTGGAAAAATCATTCCTCGTGGAGAACATCACGACGGACAATGGATGGTGAATCATTACATTAACGTCGCGAAACGTGCTGCCGATTACAAAATTATGATTGACAGCCACGAAGCAGTTCGCCCAACGGGATTAAACAGAACTTATCCAAACTGGATTGCTCAGGAATCAGCGCGCGGTACCGAGTTCGAATCTATGGGAGGATTAGCTCCAGATCACACCACCATTTTACCATTCACCCGTTTAATGGGTGGTCCAATGGATTATACGCCTGGAATTTTCCAAACCGATCTTTCGTATTACGGAACCGGAAGTTCACAACGAGTAAACACGACTTTGGTAAAACAATTGGCTTATTATGTAACTATGTACAGTCCACTGCAAATGGCTGCTGATATTCCTGGAAATTATGAGCGTTTTCCAGATGCATTTCAGTTCATCAAAGACGTTGCCGTGGATTGGGATAACAGTTATATTCTAGAAGCCGAACCTGGAGATTACATCACCATTGCGAGAAAAGCAAAAGGTAAAAATGAATGGTTTATTGGCGGAATTACAGATGAAAATGCAAGAACAGCAAACATTTCATTTGATTATTTACCTGCAGGAAAAAATTTTGTTGCCACTATTTATGCCGATGCTAAAGAGGCCAATTGGAATCAGAATCCACAAAAATATACGGTTACTAAATTTATCGTAAACTCAAAAACAAAATTAAAACAGTATTTAGCTCCAGGCGGAGGTGTTGCCATCAGCATCAAAGAAGGAACTGCTACAGATTTAAAAGGATTGAAAAAATTATAGATTACTGTTTTTCAGTCACGAATTCACGAATTTTTCAAATTAAGATTTTCCAATAAATAATTAATTCGTGAATTCGTGGCAGAAAAACTATGCTCATTTTTTGAGCAAAAAAAACTTACTATTTTAAAAACTATTAACCACAAATGTTTGTCGAATTTAAAAACAATGCGAGTGAGAATGAATTTTAGTTAGAATGCCGACAAGCACGCAAAAAACTACTATTATGAAAATCAAAATTACCCCAAGATTATTTCATATTACCAAAGCATTAGTTTGCTTTCTATTATTATTTGCAAGTTCAGTTTATGCGCAGGACCCTCCGCAATACGGAACACCTTTTGCCGGTGTGCCAGACACGAGAGATGTCAATATGTATCAAGTGCATATACGCCCTTTTAGTGCCAACGGAGATTTAGCCGGAGTAACTGCTAGATTAGACAATATAAAAGCACTGGGCACCAATGTTATTTATCTAATGCCTATTTTCCCACATGGTACCGATTCTCGCAGTTCGGCTTCACCCTATTGTATCAAAGATTTTAAAGCCGTGGGTTCTGAATATGGATCTTTAGCCGATTTAAGAACTTTGGTTGATGGCGCTCACAGTCGCGGAATGGCTGTAATTCTAGATATTGCCATCAATGGAACTTCTTGGGACAATGTCTGGATTGCTTCACATCCTGAATATTACAAGAGAACCGGCACAACAATTCAGCAATTAGGAAACTTCTCCGATATTGCAGCGCTTGATCTTAATAGCTCTGCTACACGAGCAGCTATCAAAGATGCCATGCGTTACTGGATTTTTGCAGCCAATATTGATGGATACCGTTGTGATTATGCCAACAATCCGCCTTTAGATTTCTGGTCAGAAGTTAATTCAAATCTTCGAAGCATAACTTCTCATAATTTATTGATGCTAGCTGAAGGAGACAGGCAAGAAAACTTTCAAGTTGGTTTCGATATGAATTATGGAGACAGATGGTTTCATAGCGGTTTATATGATATTGCTAATGGCGGTCCTGTTTCTCAAAGAATCCAAGATCAGACAACTTATGAATATGCTAAAGCGACCGGAAATCAGCAAATCGTGAGATACACTGGTAACCATGATACTTACACCAATGATGATGGCGTGAGAAGACCATTTGTTGTATTTAAAAATCACAATGGAATTGTTGCCAATTTCTTGGTTTCGGCTTATATGAGAGGGGTTCCTTTCTTAATGAGCGGACAAGAAATTGATTACGAACCAAAAACCGACTGGCCATGGACAAACTTTAAATTCAACTGGTCACAAAATCCAACCGCTACTGCAGATTTTGCCAAAATCTTAAACTTTAGAACTACAAGTGCCGCAATCAGACGAGGTGATTTAACAACTTATGCCAACGATGACATTAGCATTTTTACAAAAACATTAGGCTCAGAAAAAGTCATTGTAATGTCGAATTTGAGAAATGCAGCTAAATCGTATGTTATTCCAGCAGCTTTGGCAGGAACTTATGTTAATCCTTATAACAATAATGCTTCGGTAACTTTAACTGCGGGTTCTACACGTAATTTTGCTGCATACGAATATTTAGTTTTAACCAATACAAATGCACCTGTTGTAGCGGTTACAGGAGTTTCTGTTAGTCCAACTACGGTAACTGTTGGTTTAGGATCAACACAGCAATTAAATGCGACAATTGCTCCAGCAAATGCAACCAATCAAAATGTAACTTGGACCTCAAGCAATACAGCTGTTGCAACTGTAAATGCTTCTGGTTTAGTTACGGCTGTTGCTGCAGGAACCACAACAATAACAGTAAAAACAGTTGACGGAAATAAAACAGCAACTTCGGCTATAACTGTTGCTGCAATTCCAGTTTCTTCTGTAGCAGCATCTCCTACCTCAGCAAGTTTGTATGCAGGAAATACACAACAGCTTACAGCGACAATCTCGCCTGCAAACGCAACGAACAAAAATGTAACTTGGACTTCAAGCAATACCGCAATTGCAACGGTAAATTCAAGCGGACTTGTAACAGCAGTTTCTGCAGGAACTGCAACGATTACAGCAACGACACAAGACGGAAACAAAACAGCTTCGGCTACAATTACGGTTAATCAGAATACCAATTTTACTGTTTATTTCTACAAACCATCAAATTGGGGAACTGGAATTAAAATCTACTATTGGAATGCTTTACCAACAGGAGTATTGGCAACTGTAAACTGGCCAGGAGTAAACATGACTGATAATGGAAATGGCTGGTACAGCTATACTTTTACCAATGTAACTTCGACCAATTTAATTTTCAATGATGGAACAAACCAAACAGCCGATTTAAGCAGAGATAAAAACGGATGGTATATGAACAGCGCTTGGTACGATTCTAATCCAGGAACTGGTGTTGCTGTTACGAGTGTTAGTTTAAGTCCAACGACAGCTTCATTAAACGTTGGCGGAACACAGCAATTAACCCCAACAATTCTTCCTGCAAATGCAACTAATAAATCGGTAACCTATAGTTCAAACAATACAGCTGTAGCCACTGTAAATGCTTCTGGTTTAATTACCGCTGTAGCGAATGGAACAGCAACAATTACTGTTACAACTGTTGACGGAAACAAAACTAGTACATGTCTGGTATCGGTTACAAACGCTTCTGGAGGAGGAAATTATTACACGATCAAAAATAGATGGACTGGAGCTTATTTGTCTGATGCAGGAACAAACACAGGTTACGGAACAACCGTTTCTGGCAACAATTACAAATGGCAAAAAATCGCAATTGATGCCACTTATTTCGTTCTTAAAAATGTAGCAACAGGTGAATTGATGAATATTGAAGGCCAAACAGGAATAGTTCAATGTAACATTACCGATACTACTTTCTGGAGCGCACAATGGTCTAGCGATTACATTGATGGAACTTGGGTTCGTTTAAGAAACAGATGGCAGACAGGAAATATTATTCATATCGAAAACCAAACAGGAGCTGCACAATACGGAAATTCACAAGACGGCTGGTACAGCGCGCAATGGCAATTGGAGCCAACAACAGTTGGAACATCAAAAATGGCTTTAAATGTTGAAGAAGTTTCTACAACTGAACCAGTAATCGGTATTTACCCAAATCCTGCAATTAACAATGAATTTCATATTCTAATGCCAGAATTAGCAAGTGGAGATGTTGCAGAAATTTTCGTTTCTGATTTGAACGGAAGAACTCTTCTTACTGAAAGACTTTCTTCTTCAGGGCAAGTAAATCATCATTTATCTTCTGGAGTTTATATTGTAAATATTATTTCTAAAGATTTTAATGTGACTAAAAAACTGATTGTTAAATAATTTAGTTTGCCACGAATTCACGAATTAATTCTAATTAAATTTTTAAAAATTAGTGAATTCGTGGCTGTTTTTTCTTAAAACGAATAATTCACAGCAAATCCAAAATCATTCTTTAAATTGATATCATTTTTTATGATTGCAGGTTTAAACGCCAATCTTTCATCTACATTAAATTGAGACAAAGCAGCATCAACATTGGCATCGATTATATTTAAAATATAAAAACCCACCATAAATAAAGCAGATAAATCTCTGTTTCTCTGATAGCCTTTTTGAGCCGTAATTAATTGGCTTTCGCTTAAGCCAGCCAAAAATTCCGAATCACTTTTTTTTCCTTCCAATCTGCTTTTATATTCATCTCTGTACAAATTGTAGTTTTTCTGATTATCAATGTACAAATATGCACTTGTACCAATTGCGCCATAAACTAAAGGAAGTTTCCAATATTTTTTATTGTAGATCTGACCCAAACCAGGTAAAACAGCCGAATAAAATGCAGCCTTTGCAGGACGAAGCGGGTCAATGGTTTCCGATTTTAGAGAATCTTTTAAAATGTTTTTATTTTTTCCCTGAGCGAAGATTGTGGTTAATCCTAAGAATAGAAAAAGGAGAATAAATTGGTTCTGCATATAAAGTTGTCTTTGAAAATTTGACTCAAAGAAAACTTTTTAGTTCTAAGATTTTTCTTAAGTAAAAGATAAAGAAAACTTAATTTTTCAAACCATACTAACACTCAACACGATACATTTATTAAATAAAAATAATACTACAAAAATTGCAATATTCAACTTAAATCTGTTACTTTGCAATATGAAAATTACAACAGTAAATAAAGAAGTTATTAAAAAAGCAATTATCAAAATGAGAGAAGATAAGGTTGCTGTACGCTCTTTTTTACAAGGAAAAACTTCTGCCGAAACCTTAACTTCTAAAGGTATCAAACTTGTTAAAACAATATAATTATACTTTTAATTCTGATTCTGGGTATTACAGTTTTTTCACTAAAAGACAAATTGAATACAGAGTTGCTTTTTATGAAGATTTCACTTTAGCATCTTGCATTAATGAAGATACAGAATTGGGAAATGTTTATCAAATCACTATAGATAAAATTAGCAGTCAGCCTGCACCATTTGACGTATTGGTTTCAGAAACAATCAAGAACATTATAATCGCTTTTTTTGAAAGTATTCAAGATGCACTGATTTATGTTTGCGATGATAATGATAAAAAAGCCTTTCAAAGATTTTCTGCTTTTGACAGATGGTATACTAAAAGTTCTATGACTGATTATATCAAAAAAATTAATAATGTTATCGAATTTAATTCTGATAATGAAACTATAAAACTTTATACTTCTTTAATGTTTCATAAAGAAAATATCAATATTAAAAACATTGAAGAAGCATTTAATAATATCAGTAATGCTTTAAATGGAGAAAAACCATAATTTATAATAACTAAAAAAAACCGATATAAAGCAATATATCGGTTTTTTATTATTTGAAAAATTAAATACTTATTACTCCTCAAACAACTCCATCAACTCCAGCGCACGTTTTATCGACTTCACGTTCTCAAAAGTCAATAACAAACGTAATCCGTTTACGGTTTGTTTTTCTTTCATTTTACAAAGATTACTATGCTTTTGAATAAAATTCAAGACATTTCTAAACTTCACCGATTGATAATAATCTGATTGCTGATCTGAGACAAAATAACCAATCATTTTTCCTTGCTTCAAGACTAATTTTTCGATTCCAACTTTCGTTGCAATCCATTTAATTCTGATGCTGTTTAATAAAGCAACAGCAGGTTTTGGCAATGGTCCGAAACGGTCAATTAATTTTTTCTCAAATTCTTGTAATCCAGCTTCGTCTTTTATGGCACCTAATTCGTTATATAAAACCAAACGTTCTGAAACGTTATTGATGTATTCGTCAGGAAATAAAAGCTCAAAATCAGCATCGATTTGAATGTCTTTTACGTATTCTTTCGTGTCAATATCATTTTCCTCAGGATATAAATCTTTGAATTCGTTTTCCTTCAATTCTTCAATCGCTTCGTTCATGATTTTTTGGTAGGTATCAAAACCAATTTCATTAATGAAACCGCTTTGTTCTCCACCCAATAAATCTCCTGCTCCACGAATCTCCAAATCTTTCATCGCAATGTTGAAACCGCTTCCTAATTCGCTGAATTGTTCCAACGCCTGAATACGTTTTCTAGCATCTTCGGTCATAGATGAATATGGCGGACAGATGAAATAACAGAATGCTTTTTTATTACTTCGACCAACACGCCCACGCATTTGGTGCAAATCTGATAATCCGAAATTGTTCGCATTGTTGATGAAAATCGTATTGGCATTTGGAACGTCCAAACCACTTTCTATAATTGTGGTTGCCACCAAAACATCAAAATCTCCGTTCATGAAACCTAACATCAATTCCTCAAGTTTGGCGCCGTCCATTTGTCCGTGACCAATTCCGACTCTTGCATTTGGAACCAAACGCTGAATCATTCCTGCCACTTCTTTTATATTTTCGATTCGGTTATTGATAAAGAAAACCTGTCCGTTACGCTGAATTTCATACGAAATCGCATCCCGAATAATTTCTTCATTAAAACCAACCACATTCGTTTCAATAGGATAACGATTTGGCGGAGGCGTCGTAATCACCGATAAATCTCGCGCTGCCATCAATGAAAACTGAAGCGTTCTCGGAATTGGCGTTGCAGTCAAAGTCAGCGTATCGACATTGGCAGCAATAGTTTTCAATTTATCTTTTACGTTAACGCCAAACTTTTGTTCCTCATCAACAATAAGCAAACCTAAGTCTTTAAAAACGACATTTTTATTTACTAATTGATGTGTTCCAATTACAATATCGAGTTTTCCTTCTGCTAAATCTTTTAAAGTCTGCGTTTTTTGTTTCGCCGTTCTAAATCGGTTTAAATAACCAATTGTAACAGGCATATCTTTCAAACGCTCCGAAAAAGTTCTATAATGCTGATACGCCAAAATAGTCGTCGGAACTAAAACAGCGACTTGTTTACTATTATCAACCGCTTTAAAAGCCGCACGAATCGCAACTTCCGTTTTTCCAAAACCTACGTCACCACAAACCAAACGATCCATTGGGCGATCGCTTTCCATATCGGCTTTCACTTCTGCTGTCGATTTCATTTGATCTGGCGTATCTTCGTAAATAAACGAACTTTCCAATTCGTTCTGAAGATAACTGTCAGGCGCAAACTGAAACCCTTTTTCTAAACGACGTTTTGCATACAGCTGAATCAAATTGAACGCAATATGTTTGACACGCGCTTTGGTTTTCTGTTTTAAAACCTTCCAAGCGTTTGATCCTAGTTTATATATTTTTGGAGGCGTTCCGTCTTTTCCGTTGTATTTGGAGATTTTATGAAGCGAGTGAATGCTCACATAAACAATATCATTATCGGCATAAACCAATTTTATGGCTTCTTGTGTTTTACCCTCAACCTGAATTTTCTGCAAGCCACCGAATTTTCCAATTCCGTGATCGATATGCGTTACATAATCGCCAACAGAAAGTGCTGTTAATTCTTTTAACGTGATATTCTGTTTTTTCGAATATCCATTTTTAATGTTGAATTTATGATAACGCTCAAAAATCTGATGATCGGTGTAAGCCGTTATCTGATTTTCTTCATCAATAAAACCTTGGTATAAAGGCAATACAATCGTATGATATTGCTTTCTGATATTTTCTGAATTGGCTTCATCCAAAGATTCAAAAATATCATGAAAACGTTTTGCTTGCGTATCATTCGAACAAAACAGATAATTGACGTATCCGTTAAAATGATTTTCGCTCAGATTATTCAGCAATAAATCAAATTGTTTATTGAAGGATGGTTGTGGCTGAATATGAAATTCGAATTTTTTAGTGGTTTTATAAACTGGTCTTGAGGCCAATTCTACAACCGAAAAATCTAAAGATCTTTTTATAAATGACGCCTGATTTAAAAACAATTGTTCCGGCGTTGCATGTTTTATTTCTCCCGAAAGTTTCTCAAAAGCTTCTTCTGCTCTTGCAAATTGTTTGTCTAACTGACTAAAAAGTCCTTCAGTATTTTGAATGAAAAGAACTGTTTTTTCCGCAATATAATCTAAGAAGCTTTCACGATTTTCCTGAAAAAGTTTGTTCTCAACGTTCGGAATAATTGTAATTTTTTTATGTGTTTCTACTGAAAGCTGTGTTTCAACATCAAAAGTTCTGATGCTGTCTACTTCGTTTCCAAAAAACTCAATTCGATATGGATGATCATTTGAAAAAGAAAAAACATCGACAATTCCCCCACGAACAGAAAATTCGCCAGGTTCTGTAATGAAATCTACTCTTTTGAATTCGTATTCGAACAAAACTTCGTTGATAAAATCAATTGAAATTTTATCGTTCAAAGCAACCTTTAAAGTGTTTTTATCTAGTTCTCTTCTTGTTACTACTTTTTCAAAAAGTGCTTCAGGATACGTAACAATTACGGCTGGTTTTTTTCTTGAATTAATTCTGTTTAAAACCTCCGCGCGAAGCAGAACATTGGCGTTGTCAGTTTCATCAATCTGGTACGGACGGCGAAATGAAGCTGGATAAAACAATACATCTTGTTCTCCAATCATTTGTTCTAAATCGTTTAGATAGTATGCCGCTTCTTCTTTGTTGTCTAAAACAATCAGAAAAGGCAGTTGGGTTTTCCTGAAAACAGAACGTATTATAAAAGAAACAGCAGATCCCAACAATCCGCTGATGTTCATTTTTACCTGATTTCCTTCCAGTAAACTTTTAGCAATCTGCTCGGCTTTTGGCAGATTATCGTATGTAGTATATAAGGCGTTTTTACTCAACTCTTGGTATATTTTTATCTAATGGCGGTGCCGAACTAGGAATCGCACGTGTTGTATCTAACATTCTAAGGAAATCTTCTTCTCCTTGTTCTTTAGGAATCTTGGCTTTTTCGACAATTTTATCCATTTGTCTTTCCAAAGAAATCAGTTCCTTATTGATTTCCTGAATTAAAAAAACCACTTTATCATCTGGAATGTTGCTCAAATGAATAAACAAATCCAGCATTTTAATTTTAGTAATCAAAATAGAAATACGGCTCTTGATCTGAGGCTGATTAAACTGAGCCGGTATATTATTATTAAGAGCCATCGCTTTTTTGGAAATAGCTGCAGATTTTTTCTGAAACGCACCAATGGTCTTTCTAGGCTTTTCACCTATTTCTTTTATAAATTCACGCCATTCCGTCCAAGAATTCAATTGTGATTCTGAAATCTCATTAATGGGTTCGTCTAGAAAAGTCCAGCCTTTATTTATATTGTTAAAAATAGCTTCTTTCTTTTTCGCTTCTTTTGCATTTTCTGCAAGGCGTTTTTCATTTTCATTTTGGCAAGAAAATAATACAGTTGTCAAAAGCAGAAAAAGAGATATTTGGTATTTCATTGATTAAAACAGTTAGGCTGCAAAGTTACGAAGTAAATTTACAATTATGAATTCTGTTTTTTGCTAAAGATTCTATAAATCAAGGTTATTTTTTTGTCTTTTTATTACTATCAGAGAATCAATTATAACAATTTTTATTTGATTAGTATAGCAATAAAATGGCGCTTTTTCATCGGTTTTCAAAAAAGGCACAAAGACACACTTTTAAAAGAGAATAATATAACAAACAAACTTTTTAATTATTGAATTTATAATTTACCGTCCAAAAAAGCGCAAGTAATTGCGAAAACGTTATATTTGTATTCTCTAAAAATCATCAAGAAATGAACCCTAAAATATTGATCATTGGCGCGTGCGGTCAGATTGGAACAGAGCTGACTCAAAAACTGCGTAAATTATACGGAACCGAGAATGTTATCGCTTCTGATATTAGAAAATTAAATACTGATGTTGTTAATTCGGGACCTTTTGAAGTGGTCAATGCTTTAGATTTTAATCAGATCGAACATTTGGTCGAAGTGCATAAGATTACCGATATATATCTGATGGCAGCACTTTTATCTGCAACTGCTGAAAAAAATCCAGCTTTTGCTTGGGATTTGAATATGAATTCTCTTTTTCATGTTTTGAATTTAGCAAAAGCAAAAAAGATTCAAAAGATTTTCTGGCCTTCGAGTATTGCGGTTTTCGGCCCAACAACTCCAAAAGAAAACACACCACAATATACGGTAATGGAGCCTTCAACTGTTTACGGAATCAGTAAACAAGCGGGCGAAAGATGGTGCGAATATTATCATAATATTTATGGTGTAGATGTTCGCAGTATTCGTTATCCAGGCTTAATCAGCTGGTCTACTCCTCCAGGCGGCGGAACTACAGATTATGCAGTTGATATTTTCTATAAAGCTATTGCCGATAAAAAATACGAGTGCTTTTTGTCTTCTGAAACCAAAATGCCAATGATGTATATGGATGATGCAATTGATGCGACAATTAATATCATGAAGGCGCCAGTTGAAGAAATCAAAATACATTCTTCATACAATTTGGCTGCGATGAGTTTTACTCCAACTGAAATTGCTGCAGAAATTAAAAAACATATTCCTGAATTTGAGATTACTTATAATCCAGATTTCCGCCAAAAAATTGCAGACAGCTGGCCAGCTAGCATAGACGATTCTTCTGCTAGAGAAGACTGGGGATGGAATCATAAATTTGATTTGGAAACTATGACAAAAGACATGTTAGAACATTTGAGTTAAGCGGAGTTCAATTATTCTTTAAGTTTAGAAAAGATTAAGTAGCATCCAACTTTAGTTGGATGGAAAAATAAATTACAACAAAAAGGCTTTAGCCAAACTCTAACGTTTAGGCTAAAGCCTTTTTCTATTTAATCTTATTCCTCCAGCTAAAGCTGGAGGCAATTCAAAAAAAGCATTATGTCTTAAAAGAAAAAGTCCCATTTATTAACTCATACTAGGCTTTTTCTTTTCTATTTACCTTAAAAAACCATTCCTTATTTATGGTATAATTTTTTCCTGACGTAATTGATCGAAAAGACTAAAAAACATTTCTTCTGTATCTATAAACTCATAAAAACCTAAACGTCTTGCTTTGGTTCCATCAGCAAAAAAATCATAATCCCAAGAAAAAACAAAATCTCCAAAGTTCCAACTGGTCAATTTTTCATAATCGTGTTTTTCTAAATTGTATTTTTCCTGAATATTTTCCCACAAAACCTTTTTGTCGGCCATTACTGTTTTTAATTCCATTTGAAGTGGAGGCGCAACAGGAATATCAAAATAAGAAGCGATTTTAGGCCAAAGTTCTGTCCATCGAAACAGATCTCCATTTGTAATATTAAAAGCCTGATTTGCGCATTGCAGATTTGTTGCTGCCCAAACAGTTGCTTTAGCCAAGAGTCCAGCATCGGTCATTTCCATAAGTTTATCGTAAGCTCCTGCTTTTCCCGGAAATCGAAGCGGTAGATTTAATTCTTTAGAAATTGATGCATAAACAGCTATCAAAAGTGCCAGATTCATTGGGTTTCCTATTGCAGTACCACCTACAACAGAAGGTCTAATAGCACTCCAATTCCACTTTTTTCCTTCTTTCTTTTTTTCTAAATATTGCTGCTGGTCAATGTTAAATTCTGGAGGCATGTGACCCGCGTCTGTTTCTTTTGCTGGAGTTTTAAAAGGCCCTAAATGAGCTCCATAAACTTTATAGCCCTGCATTAAACTGATATGCTGTAAATCATTAGATAATGGTTCAATTATCTCAACTACATTCTTAAGCATATTAAGATTCGGCTCAACGAGCTGAGACCATGATGGACGATCTTGATAAGCGGTATAAAATATATGGGTAATATTTGTGAGGCCAGATAACTGCTTTTTACTGTTTTCAGTATCCAGTAAATCAACTGAAATGTATTTGAGATTAGGAGCATTTGTACCTCCTTTTCTGGATAATCCGATAATATTCCAGTTGTTAGTAGACAAAAGATATTCTATAAGATTTGCACCAATAACGCCATTTGCGCCAACAACCAGTGCTGTGTTTTTATTTGCTGTCATTTTCTTTGTATTTAAAATTGTTTTACAAAGTTCAGACAAGCTAAAGAGCTATAAAATGAAGTGGATTATGAAATAACGTTGAACTAGTTCAAGTTTATTTTTTCAATTTATTGTTTTTTATTTTCGAAAGAAATTCTGTTGTCATCCCTAAATAAGAAGCCAATGCATATTGAGGTACTCGATTTGCGATTAAAGGGAATTGGTTTGTAAATTTATCATAACGCTCTTCTGCCGAAGAGGTGAGATTTGTAATAATTCTTCGTTGAAAAAATGCTGCGGTACGTTCTGCTGTAATACGAAAAAAAGTTTCAAATTTTGGATTAGCCTTTTTCAATTTCGCTTCCGTTTCGAAATCTATTTGTAACAAAACAGCATCTTCTAAAGCCATAACAAACATCGTGGCCGGCTGCTGATAAATATAGCTATTATAGTCAGAAATCCACCAATCTTCAATCGCAAAGGCAATCGTGTGTTCCTGCCCTTCATCATTTACAACATACGCCCTTAAAGCGCCTTCTACCACATAGTTTCTATGCTTAGCCACAAAATCTGGCTGCACTATAAACTGACGTTTCTTTATCTTTTTTATTTTAAAATTAGAAACAAATTGATTCGTTTCTTCCTCAGAAAGCTCTACTCGGTCTTGCAAATGTTTTATTAAAGATTCGTATTGCTCCATTCTTTTTGGATTTAAAATTTCTATCTACAAGATTACTATTGTATCAAAATTACAACTCTTTTAAATTTATCAAGCAAAAAAAAAATCCAAAGTCAGAAACTGCTTTGGATTTTTTTATTTAACATTTTTGAATCTTTACTTCACTTCAAAAACATTATTTGTTTGTTTTACATCAGCCATTAATCCGCTTGGATCGATCGTGATTTTTTTGATTGACGTCTTGTTTTTGTCAATTGTAAAACTATAGTTTTGCTGTGCCCAAGCCCAGTCTTCTAATACTGTTCTTTTTTCGTTCGGGTTTGGATTTGGTTTAATGAAGTTCATCATTCTTAACGGAATATAAAATGTCTCAGATGTTCCGTCTGTATAATCTACTTTTAAATCGATTGGCATGGGCATTCTTCCAATTCTTTCTAAAGTCACAGTTGTTTTTCCTGCATTATCAGCAACATCCTTAATTCCGTAATCGATCGTATTTGTTGTTTGTGTCCAATCAATCAAATACCAATCTAACTCAGCTCCAGAAACTCTTTCAGCTGTTCTTTTAATATCGTTTGGTGTTGGATGTTTGAATTTAAAATCGTTAAAATATCTTTTTAAAGTCGCATCAACATTCTCTTTTCCGATTACATATTCTAACTGAGAAAGGAAAAGACTTCCTTTAACATAAGAAGAAATACTGTATGGACGGTTCTCATCATAACGATCCCCATGAGTTGTCTGAGGCTGTTCTTTACCAGAATTTACTAAACTATAATACGCCTTGTAATTCCCAGCAAAAGGATTTACTTCTTTTTTGTCTCCTTTTAATTCATTCAAAGCACTGTCTTCGATGTAAGTTGTAAAACCTTCGTCCATCCAAGGGTGTTTTGATTCGTTTGAAGCTAAAATATGCTGGAACCAAGAGTGCCCTAATTCGTGCGTTGCTGTTCCAAGAATTCCTTCTAGAGTTCCGTTACCTAACATTAAAGTACACATTGCGTACTCCATTCCACCATCTCCACCTTGAATAAATGAATATTGTTTGTATGGATAAGCTCCTACTCTCTGGTTGTAATAGTCCATTACTTTAACCATTAATGGCTCTAACTGTTTCCAGTTTGCTGTCGTTTTTTCGTTGTTTTTGTAGAAGAAATGCAAATCAACATCGTTTGGTCCTTTTACAATATCGTGTGTATATTCTTTATCGGCAGCCCATGTAAAATCGTGAACATTTGGCGCAATAAAATGCCAAGTCAACGTTTTAGCTTTTTTAGGATATGTAACTGTTACACCTGCATCTTGGTAACCGTGACCAATTGAATTTTTATCCTGTAAATATCCAGAACCACCAATTGTGTAATCTTTGTCAATTGTAATTTTTACATCAAAATTACCCCAAACACCGTGAAATTCTCTTGCGATGTACGGATCTGCGTGCCATCCTTCAAAATCAAATTCGGCTAATTTTGGATACCATTGCGACATTGAAAGTTCAACTCCTTCAGAATTGTTTCTTCCTGAACGACGAATCTGAACTGGCACCTGTCCGTCAAAATCTAAAGTAAAAGCCGTTTTAGAATTTGGAAGGATTGGTTTTGCCAAAGTCACTTCTAAGATCGTTCCTGAAACTCTTGTTTGAGCCGTAACGCCATCTTGCTTGAAGTTTGCGATTTTTAAGTACCCAACTTCGTTTGGCTTTAAAGTTTCAATACGGCTTTGTTTTATTTCTTTTCCGTCAGCTTGTTTTACTTTGTTTACCATTCTTCCGTCTGGATCTTTAATAAAATGAAGACGCGCATCCATTTCGCTTCCTGGCTGAAAAGCGTTTGGATATAAATGATAGAATACTTTTTTAAGAGTATCAGAAGAGTTGTTGGTATAAACCAATTCTTGTTTTCCTTTGTACTGATAGTTTTTTACATCCATCGAAACCTCCATTTTATAGTCAGCGTGCTGCTGCCAATATGGGGCGCTTTGTGCAAAAGCCGAGTTAAAACCTAAGCTTAGGAAAGAAAGTAAAATAATTTTTCGCATGTTAATATGTAATAGAAAATGGAAGGGCTCTCGCCCTTCCATTGGATTAATAGTGTACTATAGTTTATTTTTTAGACATTTTTTCTGCCATTAATAAAGCGTTGTAAGCATTTACCATCTTAGCTGTTTTTGATGATTCTGCAGAAGAAACAGCTGCTGGTTTTTCTCCAGGATTTTCACCTTTTCCTAAAACAACCATTGAAGGAAGCGCTACTCCAGAGTCCATCAAAATCTTTTTAACTTGAGCTGCCTTTAATTTTGGATAGTACGAACGAATTAAAGCTGCAACACCAGCTGCATTTGGAGATGCCATTGATGTTCCTTGCAAATACTTGTATTTATTGTTTGGAACCGTTGCATAAATTTCTTCACCTGGGGCAAAAACGTCTACGTTTATTTTCCCAAAGTTTGAAAATGAAGCCACAACATTTTCTCCGTATGATTTATTAATAGCTCCAATTGTAATTAAATTATCTGCAAATTCTTTTACGTTGTCTTTAGAATCGTTTGGATAATTGATGTTTTTTGTTTCATCGATATTGTAACCATCGTTACCAGCCGCATGAACAATTAAAACGTCTTTTTTAGCTGCATAAGCAATGGCATCATAAACCCATTGTTTATGTGGAGAAAAGCTTTTTCCAAAACTTCCATTGATTACTTTTGCTCCATTGTCTACTGCATAACGAATTGCCAAAGCAATATCTTTATCGTACTCATCTCCATCTGGAACAGCTCTAACTGTCAAAATTTCAACGTTATTTGCTACACCATCTCCTCCTAAATTATTTCCTCTAACTTGAGCAATAATTCCGGCAACGTGTGTTCCGTGAAGTGCTTTTTCTTTGTCTGGACCAAAAACAACATTATTACCATAATGGCTGTTTTTAATATCTTCTGGATTATCTCCTACGATTTTTCTTCCGTCGTATTCTTTGTTTAAATTGTATTTTAACTGATCTTCAACTTGTTCACTATACTCTGTCAATTCAGATTCTGGATTAAAAGTTGGTCCGGCATTGGTAAAAATCTGAGTCATAATTGCTTTACTTCTTGCCACTTTTGGATCTGTTGAAGTAACTGCGCTTAAATCTTCGAGTTTATAGTCTGATTTATTAAGTTCTTTTTTAATTGTGTTATGAACATCAAGTAAAAAATCTGCTTGCTGTTTGTCTTGAAGAGCCTCTTCATACTTTTTAGTATATTCTGCCAGAGCTGCTTTGTATTCTGCAGAACCATCATCGGCTTTTTTAACGATACGTGTCAATTCTAGATTTTCGTGAACAGCATCTCCAAGGAAATTCCATCCGTGAACATCGTCGATAAATCCGTTTTTGTCATCGTCGATTCCGTTTCCTGGAATTTCTTTTTTATTTGTCCAGATCATTCCCTGTAGGTCTTCGTGCTCGATATCGACACCAGAATCTACAATTCCTACAATTACTTTCTGCCCTTTTTTACCTTGCAGTAAATCAGCATAGGCTCTGTCAACACTCATTCCTGGAATTGAGTCTTTTATTAAATCAAGATGGCTCCATCTTTTTAATTCATTTTCGCTAAGAGGTGCTTTTTTTACAACTGCCGCTGGTGCTTTAATAAACTCTTTTGAAGTGGAAACCTGCGCCTGAACTGTAGCGCTGCAACCTGCTAAAACAACTAATGCAAAAGCAGATAATTTAAGAGGTTTTATATGACTCATGTATGTATAAATATAAGTAAAGTTAAAAGATGGGTCTAAATTATGCTTTTTTGTTACAAAAAACTAACTGTTAACAATGTGTTATGAAATTTTGACGAAAAATAATCAAAACTATAATACCCTCAAATATTTATCATTCAAATCATTATAAATGTAATTCTATTCATTCAAAAATATACTTGCAATGACTTTGAATGGTAAAAAATCAACAAATAATATAGTGTTTACGTTTTCCCGTAAGGTATGCCCGTTTAATTACTTTATACTTGCGCGACCTAATCCTAAATTTATTCTATGAAGACAAAACTACTCTTATTGCTGTTACTGGCAAGTTTTTCTAATTATGCGCAAACCAACTTAGTTCCGAATGGAAATTTCGAAACTTGGTCTGTATCTTCAAAGCCCGATAACTGGTTTCAATATTTTAGCGGTTATATCTCTAAAAGTACTGTTGCTCAAAATGGTTCATCAAGTATTAACATGATGGTTGCCAGCGGAACATTTAACTTCATTAACACGGACTATTTTCCGGTAATTGCTGGTAAAACGTATAGAGTTACATTATATCACAAACTTGCAAAAGGAACGTTTTCTTCTATAGATTTTAGTTTGCAACATAAACCTGGTACTTTTAAGGAGGAAATTATTAAAAAATCGGATGTTACTTTTTCTGCTACTGAGTGGAGAAAAATAGAATTTGAATATACTCCAACTATTTCTGAAAATGTCGAAGTTGATATTTGGACTTATGGAAGTCTCAACTCTGAAATTTTGGTTGATAATGTTTCTATGGTTGATATTAATGAGCAACAATACACTAAAATTCCTGATCCAGAGTTTGAAAGCTATTTGAGTTATATTGGAGCTGACAAAGATGGAATAAACGGAAAAGTAGTTACAAGCAACATTTCATCAATAAAAACTTTGGATGTTTCATTCAAAACATGGAACATCAAAGATTTAACTGGAATTGAAGATTTTGCCGCTCTTGAAAGTTTAGTTTTTAAAGGAAATGCTGGTAAAATTTCTACCTTGAATGTTTCTAAAAACTTAAAGCTTAAAAATTTAGATGTTAGTTCAAATCTATTAACAGCTTTAGATGTTTCTAATAATCTTGAGTTGGAGAGTTTAAATTTTGGAAGCAATAAGTTAACAACAATAGATGTTGCTAAAAACACTAAACTAAAAACATTAAAATTTGAATCTAATCAGCTAACCTCTATTTCTGTTTCAAATAACAAAGAGCTTGTTGATTTTAATTGTTACGGCAATAAAATTACCAGTTTAGATTTATCTCAAAACCCTCTTCTTACAGATTTAAACTTCGCATACAACACAATTACATCAATAGATTTATCTAAAAATACGCTTTTAAAGAATTTAAGCGGTCAAGGTTCTAAACTGACAGAATTAAATATTTCTAAAAATACTTTATTAGAACTTATTAGAGTATACACTAATAGTTTAACGACTTTGGACGTTACCAATCAGCCAAATTTAAAGACGTTTGAATGTTATGAAAATAAATTAACTAGTTTAGATTTAACAAAAAACACTTTACTAACTAGCATAGCTTGTTCTAGAAATGAATTAAAAGAACTAAATCTTTCCAACAATAAAGAACTTGTTGGTGTAGATCTTCTTTTGAATAAAATCACTGCTATAGATGTAACGCAAAATGCAAAATTAATCAGATTGGCTGTTCATTATAATAATTTAACCAAACTGGATGTAACTAAAAATTTATTGCTTGAGCAGTTAACGATTGATAATAATCAAATATCAGAAATTGATCTTAGCAATAACCCAAAGCTTCAATTATTTGTTTCTAGAAATGTGCCGCTAAAGAGCCTTGATCTTTCTAAAAATACTGCCTTAACTTCTTTGTACTTTGGAGAAAGTAAGATTGAAAGCTTAGATTTATCTAAAAATACAAAATTGACATATGCGAGCATTACGTCAAACAAGCTGCTATATGATCTTAATCTTAAAAATGGCAACAATGCAGCTTTGGATGTTTCCTTATTAAAAAACTTAAGTCTAACTTGTATTTTAATTGACAGCAAAGCTAATGCTGATTTAAAATGGGGCACAAAAAAAGACAGTTGGGCCAAATTCTCTGAAGACTGCAGACCATACACCTCTATTCCTGATTCAAATTTTGAAGATAAGTTAATTGCCTTAAAAATTGATATTGATGGTAAAAATGGACAGGTTTTAACTTCAAGTATTGCTCAAATAAAAACTCTTGATGTTTCTGGAAGCAGTATTTCTGACTTAACCGGAATTCAGGATTTTGGCAGTTTAGAAACATTAAATTGCCAAGACAACCAATTATTATTCTTAGACTTATCTAAAAATGTTTCTTTAACTTCTGTAAATGCTTCAAACAATAAGCTTGTAAGTTTAGATTTGAAAAATGGCAAAAATACATTGCTTAACAAAACGACTTCTTCATTTTTAAACAATACTTCTTTAAAGTGTATTCAAGTAGATGATGAAAATTATGCCAACACAAACTGGGCTGCTTTAAAAGATGCTACAGCAAACTATAATACGCTTTGTAACTCTTTTGTTGCAATTCCAGATTCTAATTTCGAAAATAAGTTAATTGCATTAGGAATTGATACTGATGGAAAAAACGGAAAAGTATTAACTTCTAGCGTTTCTTCAATTTCAACTTTAGACGTATCTGGAAGTTCAATCTCAAATCTTGCCGGAATTGAAGGATTTGTTGCTTTAAAACAGTTGAACATTTCTTCTAATAATTTAAAAACGATCGATTTAACAAAAAATATTGCAATTACAGCATTAAATGCTAAATCAAATCAATTATTAAATTTAGATCTTTCAAAAAATACGGCATTAACAGAAGTGGATTGTTCTTCAAATAATTTGTTCAGCTTAAATCTGAAGAATGGAAACAATTCAAAAATGCAAAATGTTACTGCTGGAAACTTTAAAAGCAATCCTAATCTATCTTGTATCCAAGTTGACGACAAAGCTTTTGCTGACTCTAATTGGGCAAATGCAAAAGAAATTGCTACTTCTTACTCAACAGTTTGTGATGCAAATAATTTTACAATGTTACCTGATGCTAATTTTGAAACTAAATTAATTGCACTTGGTATAGATAAAGATGGTGTTAACGGAGCTGTTTTAACATCTAGTATTTCTTCTGTAAAAGAATTAAATCTTAATGAGTCTACAAATGTACAAACTACTCCAATACAAGATTTAACAGGAATACAAGACTTTAAAGCACTTGAAAAACTATCTGTTGGATATAATTATTTAACGGTATTAGATCTTTCTAAAAATACCGCTTTGACAGAGGTAAATTGTGGAGGAAACCGCCTGCGTACAATTGATATTTCTAAAAATGCTTTATTAACAAAATTCGATTGCGGATACAATGATGTATTGGCTCAAGTTGATTTTTCTAAAAATCCCGAACTTACAACTGTCAACTGTCAAGGCAACAGATTGACTTCTTTAGATTTTTCTAAAAACCCAAAATTTAATTATTTATATGCTGACAGCAATAAACTTACCAGTGTAAATCTAACAGCAAATCCAAATTTAAATTATCTAAATTGTGTCAACAATTCATTGGAAAGCATAGATTTGTCAAACAACAAGTATATCAATTATCTTTTCCTTGCTAATAACCGATTAAAGACCTTAGATATTTCTAAAGTGACTTCTGTAATACAGTTTGGATGCGACAACAATCTATTGACAACTCTAAATCTGTCTGCAAATACAAACTTATCACAATTTACATGCGGTAAAAATCAACTAACTGCTTTAGATTTATCTAATAACACCAATTTATGGACATTATATTGTCCTGAGAATAAATTGACGACTTTAAATCTTTCAAAAAACAAAAAACTTGCAGCGGTAAATTGTAGTTCAAATAATTTAGTTTCTTTAAATATTAAGAATGGTAATAATGCGGCTTTCAGCCAATACTATGAAAGTGATTTTTATCTAAATTTTACGAACAATCCAAATTTAACTTGTATTCAGGTTGACGATGCAACTGTTGCTAATACAAAAATGGCAAACAAAAAAGATGCAACAGCTTCTTATAATACTAATTGTGGGACTGCTCTTGTATTGCCAAGTGACAACTTTAGTGTTGAAACAAAAGGAGAATCTTGCCAAGGTGAAAACAATGGAGAAATTAGCATTACTGCAAAAGGATCTTATGCCTATGTAACAACTATAGCTGGAAAAGCATATTCATTCACCAACAACAGCGTGAAAATAGCAAATTTGGCTCCTGGCACATATACCGTTTCTGTTACCATTGCTGAAGAAAACTTTGAACAAAATTTCAATTTTACTATTCAAAAAGCTGCAACTACAACAGGAAGATCTGATGTAAGCGCTAAAACAGTAAATGTTGAAATTACCGAAGGAACGGCTCCTTTCACCGTATTTGTTAATGGTGCAGAACAATTCCAGACAACAGACAACAATTTTACAGTTTCTCTAGATAAAGCTGGATTAGTTGAAGTAGCAACCGCAAAAGCTTGTGAAGGTGTTTTTGCCAAAAAAGTTACTTCTTATGAATTAGGAACAATGCTTTCTGCTTATCCAAACCCTACTTCTGGCAGTATCGAAATCGAAATTCCTAGCTCAAAAACTGAAGTTGTTATTGATTTATACAATTTTAGCGGTCAGTTAGTTTCTCACGGAACTTATAATATTGAAAGTGGAAGAGCACTTTTAAATCTTGAAAAATTGCCATCAGGAATTTATGCTGCTAAAATCAATTTAGAAACTCCAGAATACATTAAAATCATAAAAAATTAAAAAATGAAGAATTCTATATATTTATCAATAATCTGTTTAGTATTTGCAGCCTGCGGTGGCGGAGGCGGAGACGATCCTGTAAATCCGCCAGGAGAAAACACAGCTCCAACTGTACCTGTTTTAACTACTCCAGCTGACAATAAATTATGTCAAGATAATAATGTTTCTTTTCAGTGGAGTGCTTCAACTGATGCTCAGCAAGATGCTATCGTATATCAGATTCAAATTGCAAAAGATAACGGTTTTACTCAAATCGTGAATACGCTTGACAATTCATCTCTTTCTACAAGTGCGTTAGCACTAGAGAAAAATACAGCTTACTATTGGAGAGTTAAAGCAACTGATAGCAAAGGTCTAGCTAGCACTTATTCTTCAACATTTAAGTTTTATACTGCAGGAACAGCAGTAGTGAATCATTTGCCGTTTGCTCCAGAAATAATATCTCCAGCAATCAATGCGGCTTTAAGCACATCAACTGCAACTTTAACTTGGAACGCTTCTGATGTTGACACTTCTGATATGCTTACTTATGATATCTATTTTGGAACGGCAAATCCGCCAACGGCAAAAGTGAGCGAGAATGCAAGTTCAAAATCATTTGAGGTTACGCTTCAGCCAACAACACAGTATTACTGGAGAATTGTTGCTAAAGACAATAAAGGCGGTGAAACCGTAGGCCAAGTTTGGAAATTTAAGACGAACTAAGCTTAGAAAATTACAATTAGTTAAATTAAAAAAACCGTTTCCACAATTGTGAAAACGGTTTTTTTATGTCTAATTTATTCTGTTTAAAGAATCTCTTCGCAAGTAAAAACATCTTTCAATCGAACACCTTTTTCGGTATGTTCAACAGTAATAATTTGATTGTGTGCATCGTGTTCTAAAAACAAATAATGATTATTATCTGCTGCCAAATTCAAAAATTTTGATTTCTCTGGCATTGTCAACAAAGGTCTTGTGTCATAACCCATCACATACGGCAACGGAATATGCCCCGCTGTTGCTAATAAATCGGCACAAAAAACAATCGTTTTATCTTGGTATTTTATATACGGAATCATCTGTTTTTCGGTGTGTCCGTCAACATAATAAATATCAAAACCAAGTTCTTTTGCAAAACCAAAATCAGATTCTGGTCTTTCAATAAAATTCAATTGTCCGCTTTCTTGCATTGGCAGGATATTTTCAGACAAGAAAGAAGCTTTTTCTCGAGCATTGGGTTTTGTTGCCCATTCCCAATGGTTTTCGTTTGTCCAAAATTTGGCATTTTTAAAAGCTGGCTCATAACCCGTTTTGTCGGCATTCCATTGAACGCTTCCTCCGCAATGGTCAAAATGAAGATGTGTCATAAAAACATCTGTAATATCATCTCGATTAAAACCATATTTCGCTAGAGAATTATCTAAAGAATGTGATCCCCAAAGCGAATAATATCCAAAAAACTTTTCAGATTGCTTATCGCCCATTCCGGTATCAATTAAAATAAGACGATTTCCGTCTTCGATCAATAAACATCGAGCAGCAATATCAATTAAGTTATTAGCATCGGCAGGATTTGTCTTGTTCCAGATTGTCTTGGGAACAACGCCAAACATTGCACCTCCGTCTAATTTAAAATTTCCGGATTCTATTGGGTAAAGTTTCATGAGAATAATTTTCTAAAAGAACAAAGCTAGAAAATTGAAATCCCTTTTGCTAAAATTTAAAGCTAAAAACAAATTTTCTGATTATTCTAATGTAATCGAAGTGCTTCCCATTATTTCCTGCTTATCAAAATAATTCACAAAATAAGTGCCTTTCTTAAACTGGTCAGCATTCAAAATTCCATAAGCATTTACCGATTTGCCTTGAAAATCTGTACTTACTATAAAACTATAAACAAGCGCTTTATCATTACCAAATTCAATCAATTTATTATCTCCCAGAACGGTATTTTTCTGATCTAAAACCTGAACATAAAAAACTCGCTTTCCTGTTTTTGCAACAGCATTTCCGTTAACCGTAAAACTAATTTTAAGTTTTTTTGTATTCTTTGCTTTTGTCGTTTCCAATTCAGCACCAGAATTTTTTTCACGAAGTGCAATAGCTTTAAAATTGCTTAAATACAATTTTGAAGCATCTTTTAAAGTCGATTCTAATTTTTTCTGTTTAGAAACCAAAGTGTCATTTTCTACTTTTTGATTGTACATGACAACATTCTGGCTCTCTATTTCTGTCAATAAATTTTTATTCTGAGATTTCAGTTTTTTAATTTCCTGAATTCTGCCTTCCAGAGACGAATTCAAATCTGAAAGCTGATTTCGATAAATTCTAATCTGCTCCGCCGATGGATTATTAGAAGCTTTAATAATAGCCACTAAATTCTCAACATTTTTACGCTCCAATTCCAATTCTTTAGACAAAGCTGTTTTTTCTAAAATAGCCTGATCATATGCGTTTTTTAATGTATTTAAAGAATCTAAAATATTCTTTTGCTCACTTGCTTCTTTACTTTCAAATGGCATTATATTGGTAATGCTTTCCTTTTTAGCTTCACTATTATTCTTATCAGGTTCACTGCTAAAAACCAAAACTACAGCACCTAATCCTAAAACAAAAATTATAGCAAACAAGGGTTTAAACCACTTTATTTCATTTTGTTTTTTCATAATTACTCTTAATTTTCTGCAAAAATATCGAATAAAAATTGGTTATAATCAGTAGAAATACTTGTTTTTTAACATTTAGGAGCGATATTTGCAGCTATTTCTAAAATAAGATTCGTTTTGCCGTTTCAAGACCAATTTTATCAAAATAAGTAATATCTATTTTCACATTTGTTATAATAATGTGAACCGTTATGGAAAAAGGTTTTTAAGTCGTATCTTTGCCGATAATTTCTATTTAACATTGAAAATTAGCGTTTTAAATCTGTACTAAATTCATTACAGAGAAAAAATGCTCTTTAAAAACAAACATCTAAGAACAATGATAAAAGTTTCAGATACTGCCAAAAAGAAAATCATCGACCTGATGACTGATGATGGTTTTGACGCCGCAAGCGACTACGTTAGAGTAGGTGTAAAAAGCGGTGGATGCTCTGGTTTGTCTTATGATTTAAAATTTGACAAAACCAAAGGAGAAGACGACAAAATATTCGTTGACAACGACATACAAATTGCTGTAGAAAAAAAATCATTCTTATACCTTGCCGGAACAATTTTAGAGTTCTCTGGCGGATTAAACGGAAAAGGATTTGTTTTCAATAACCCAAATGCAAGTAGAACTTGCGGATGCGGAGAATCATTCTCTCTTTAGTCAAAAGCTGAAAGTTGTAAAGTCATAAAGACTTCAATTGACTTTCGAACTTTAGACTCCAAAACTTTAGACAATAACAAAAATAATGAGCAAATACACCGAAGACGATTTAAAGATCGAACTGGAAACTAAAGAATATGAGTACGGATTTTATACCGATATAGAATCTGAGACTTTCCCTATTGGCTTAAACGAAGAAATTGTAAGAGCTATTTCTCTAAAAAAAGAAGAACCTGAGTGGATGACCGAATGGCGCATCGAGGCTTTCCGCGCTTGGAAAGAAATGATCGAGCCAGAATGGGCAAACGTACATTACGAAAAACCAGACTTTCAGGCAATCTCTTATTATTCAGCTCCAAAACAAGTAGATCCTAATAAAACATTGGACGATGTTGATCCAGAATTATTAGAGATGTACAAAAAATTAGGAATTTCTATCGACGAGCAAAAAAAGATGAACAATGTCGCGATGGATATTGTTGTCGATTCTGTTTCGGTAGCTACGACTTTCAAGAAAACTTTGGCAGAAAAAGGAATTATTTTCTGTCCGATTTCTGAAGCAATTAAAGAACATCCTGAATTAGTAAAAAAATATTTAGGAACTGTTGTACCTCAAAAAGACAACTTCTATGCAGCATTAAACTCAGCAGTTTTCTCTGATGGAAGTTTCTGTTATATTCCAAAAGGCGTAAAATGTCCAATGGAACTTTCAACGTATTTCAGAATCAATCAAGCAGGAACTGGGCAATTCGAAAGAACTCTAGTTATTGCCGATGAAGGAAGCTACGTTTCTTACCTTGAAGGATGTACTGCTCCAAGCCGTGACGAAAACCAATTACACGCTGCTGTGGTTGAATTGATCGCTTTGGATGATGCTGAAATTAAATATTCTACAGTTCAAAACTGGTTCCCAGGAAACAAAGAAGGAAAAGGTGGAGTTTACAACTTTGTAACTAAAAGAGGTTTATGCGAAACTAACGCTAAAATTTCTTGGACGCAGGTTGAAACAGGTTCTGCTGTAACTTGGAAATATCCTTCTTGTGTATTAAAAGGAGATAATTCAGTAGGAGAATTTTATTCGATTGCTGTTACCAATAATTTCCAACAAGCTGATACTGGAACAAAAATGATCCATTTAGGAAAAAATACTAAATCGACTATTATTTCTAAAGGTATCTCGGCTGGAAAATCACAAAATAGCTACCGTGGTTTAGTGCAAATCTCGCCAAGAGCTGAGAACGCAAGAAACTTTTCACAATGTGACTCATTGTTAATGGGTAATAATTGCGGAGCTCATACTTTCCCTTATATCGAAAGTAAAAATCCAACAGCAAAAATCGAGCACGAAGCAACTACAAGTAAAATTGGAGAAGACCAAGTTTTCTACTGTAACCAAAGAGGTATTCCGACTGAAAAAGCGATTGCCTTAATTGTAAACGGTTTCAGTAAAGATGTCTTGAATAAACTTCCAATGGAATTTGCTGTTGAAGCTCAAAAATTATTAGAGATTTCTTTAGAAGGATCTGTAGGTTAAAAAAGTTTCATGTTTCAGGTTTCACGTTTTTGATCCGAAACTTACTTTTGCAACCATTAAAAAAGAATTTTATATCATATTAAAATAAAAGATTTTTCAAAGTTTCGCTTTTCAGCACAACTGAGAACTTGAAACTTGAAACTTTAAACAAAAAAAAGATGTTATCAATAAAAAACCTTCACGCCGCAATTGGTGATAAAGAAATCCTTAAAGGAATTAATATAGAAGTTAAAGCTGGAGAAGTTCACGCTATCATGGGACCAAACGGTTCTGGAAAAAGTACACTTTCTGCTGTTATCGCAGGAAACGAAAACTACGAAGTTACAGAGGGAGAAGTTATCCTTGACGGAGAAGATCTTGCTGATTTAGCTCCAGAAGAAAGAGCACATAAAGGTGTTTTCCTTTCTTTTCAATATCCGGTAGAAATTCCTGGAGTTAGCGTTACTAACTTCATGAAAACTGCTATCAACGAAACTCGTAAAGCAAACGGGCAAGAAGAGATGCCGGCAAACGAAATGCTGAAAGTAATTCGTGAGAAATCTGAATTGTTAGAAATCGATCGTAAATTTCTTTCTCGTTCTCTTAATGAAGGTTTTTCTGGAGGAGAGAAAAAAAGAAACGAAATCTTCCAAATGGCAATGTTAGAGCCAAAATTAGCTATCCTTGACGAAACCGATTCTGGTCTTGATATCGACGCTTTAAGAATTGTAGCTAACGGAGTGAACAAATTAAAAAGCGACAAAAACGCAATTATTGTAATCACGCACTACCAACGTTTGTTAGATTATATCGTTCCAGATTTCGTTCACGTTCTTTACAACGGAAGAATCGTAAAATCTGGCGGAAAAGAATTGGCTTACGAATTAGAAGAAAAAGGATACGACTGGATCAAAGCAGAAAACTAATTCTAAGTCGTAAAGTCGAAAGTCAAAAGTCAAAAAGTCGAAAATACAATATGAGTAAGTTCAAATCTTTTGAGGAAATAAATTCTTGGCAAAAATCTCGAATCTTCAACAAGAAAATATATTTGATTACTGAAAATTCTAATTTCAAAAAAGACTTTGATTTTGTTAGACAAATTAGACGTGCATCACTTTCTATATCATCAAATATAGCGGAAGGTTTTGAGAGAAATACAGACAAAGAGTTTATTTACTTTTTATATGTAGCCAAAGCATCAGCAGGAGAAGTAAGATCTCAATTATATTTAGCTTTTGATTTAGAATATATTATAAAAGAAGAATTTGAAATGCTTTTAGAATCGATAACAGAAATATCGAAATTATTAAGCGGTTTCATTAAATATTTGAGCCCAAAGTCATAACGTCGAAAGTAATAAAGTCAAAAACTTTATGCTTTAATTCTTGACCTTTTGGCAAAAACAGTCGACAATCCTAAGTCTTTCGACTTTCGACTTTCGACTTTAAGACTAAAACAGAAAATGGATTTAAAAGAAAAATTAGTATCGTCTTTTATGGCTTTTGAAGAGCGTGTCGATGTACATTCAGATTTACATGACATACGCACAAATGCTTTAAAAAACTTCGAAAATAAAGGTTTCCCAACCAAAAAAGAAGAAGCTTGGAAATATACATCGCTAAATGCCATCTTAAAAAATGACTTTACGGTTTTTCCAAAGCAAGAAAATGCAATCGAATTTAATCAAGTAAAAAAATACTTTTTACACGAAATTGATACTTACAAATTAGTATTTATCGATGGTGTTTTCAGTTCGCATTTGTCTTCTACAACGCATGACGGAATCGATGTTTGCTTGATGTCATCGGCATTGACCAAACCAAAATATAAAATGGTTATTGATACGTACTTTAATCAGATTGCAAGTAAAGATGACAGCTTGACTTCATTGAATACGGCTTTTGCAATTGAAGGTGCTTTTATCAATATCCCAAAGAAAAAAGTAGCTGATAAACCAATTGAGATTATGTATTTCTCAACTGGAAATGAAGCTGCATTAATGGTTCAGCCAAGAAACTTGGTTATTGTGGGCGAAAATTCACATGTACAAATTATTGAGCGTCACCAAATTTTGAATGAAAATCCAGTTTTAACAAACTCTGTTACTGAGATTTTTGCTCAAAAACGTGCGATTGTTGATTATTACAAAATTCAAAACGATAATAGCGAAGCGAATTTAATTGACAACACTTACGTTTCTCAACAACAAGAAAGCCACGCTTATGTGCATACTTTCTCTTTTGGTGGAAATTTAACTCGTAACAACTTAAACTTTTACCATTTTGGAGAAAGATTGACAAGTACGCTTAACGGAATTTCCATCTTAAACGACAAACAACACGTTGACCATTATACTTTGGTAAACCACGCACAACCAAACTGCGAAAGTTTCCAGGATTATAAAGGTATTTTCTCTGATCGTTCGACTGGAGTTTTCAACGGAAAAGTTTTGGTAGAAAAAGAAGCTCAAAAAACAAATGCTTTTCAAAAAAGCAACAATATTTTATTGAGTGATAAAGCGACTATCAATGCAAAACCTCAATTAGAGATTTTTGCTGATGACGTAAAATGTTCTCACGGTTGTACAGTTGGACAATTGGACGAAACAGCAATGTTCTACATGCAGTCTCGTGGAATCCCGAAAAAAGAAGCTAAAGCTTTATTGATGTACGCATTCTCAAATGCTGTTATCGAAAGCATTAAAATACCAGAATTAAAACAAAGAATTACTAAAATCATTGCCACGAAATTAGGCGTGAATTTAGGATTTGATTTGTAAAAATTCTAACCATGAAAAACAAAACCCCGATAAGTTTATCGGGGTTTTGTTTTTTATAAAATTTCTGCATTTCCAATCAAATTTGGTCCTTCGTGAATCCACCAGACTTGTCCTTTATTAAGATGTTTTTCAATTGGCTGATTAAGTAAAAACCTGACTGTAACTATCTTTTCTTCTCCTGGTTCAATAGTTGTTTGATTCTCAAAAATAATATCTCCCATAAAGGTTTGATTTATTTTCCCATCTATTCCATACTCAAAAACATGATTAGGTCTATAACCACTTATAATTCCAGTTCGCCTTCCTCCCTCAACAGTATCTTTTAATTTAATCTTTGCTTTAACAGATAATAATTCATTCGAATTTTCATACTGTAAATCTGTATAACTCATTAACGTATACTTGTTATAAGCCATTATGTCAAATATCTTAGAATTTCCAGTACTTAACCAACGTTTGTAAACGAGAACTCCATTCATATATAAATAAAGTTCATCATTTTCTATTTTTTTAAAAATTGCCATTTATTATTTCTTCACACTCTCAATTATCCCCTTCAAAAACCCATTAAAATCAAATCCAGGTTCTTCTTCCTTCACTCCCATTCTCACAATAACCATATCCAAAGACGGAATAATAGCCACCATTTGCCCTTGATATCCACTGCAATAAAACATATCACGAGGAACATCCGGGAATTTTCCTCCGGCGTTTAGCCAAAATTGCGCTCCATATTTTCCTTCAGAAGTATTTGTTGGTGTTGCTGTATATTTTACCCAGCTTTCGTCAAGGATTTGCTCACCGTTCCAATTTCCTTTTCTTAAATATAATAACCCAAATTTTGACCAATCTCTTGGTGTTGCCCATCCATAAGATGAACCAACAAAAGTTCCTGACATATCCTGCTCAACAATCATCGAATTCATTCCGATTTTGTCGATTACGGCGCTGTACCAAAAATCAAGATATTCTTGTTGTGTTTTGAATTGTCTTCTTAAAATTAAAGACAATAAATTGGTTGTTCCTGATGAATAATTCCAATGTGAGTTTGGTTTAAATTGTGCTGGTTTTTCCAATTGTACTTTCCCCATGTCTTCTGCCTGAAAAAGCATTTTGGTAGCATCACAGATAGTGCTGTAATTCTCTTCCCATTCTAGACCAGAATTCATGTGAAGCAAATCATTGATCGTAATATTTTTACGTTCATCATTTTTCCATTCTGCAACTGGCGCAGGTTTATAAATATCAATTCTTCCTTGTTTTGCCAAAACGCCAAAAGCTGAACTTGTAATACTTTTAGTCATTGACCAACCCAGAATTTTACTGTCTTTATTAAACCCAGTGTCGTATTTTTCGCCAATTAATTTGTCTTTATATAGAACTACAACCGCGCGCGTGCGTTTTGCTTTTCCTCCATTTTTATCAAAAGAATTATCAATTGCTTTTTTCAATTTTGCGTAGTCCAAATTCGCGAAAGCGGTATCTTTTGGTTCGTTGTTTCCGTACGGAAAAGGAAGATTGTTTTCTAGCTTTGTTCTTTTCGGAAGCAAATATGGTTTCGAAATATCATAATTATCATTAATCAAAGTTGCTCCAAGACCTTCGCGGTAAATCGCTTTTCTTTCTTTAAGTCCGTAAACAGATGAAATGGCATATTTTCCGGCATCATCAATGGAATTTTTTGCCAGATCAATCATGTCGATATCATTGTCGGTTTTTTCAATTAAATCCAAAGGGCGATTATCTATAAAATGTCCAGATGCGACACTTTTCGCCGAGAAGCCAGAAATTAAATCAAGTTTCGGATACGTTGTAAATCCGAAATACAAAAAAGCAAGAACCACAACAAGTAAAAGTACTTTGAGAATTTTTTTCATGATATGTTAGTTATTTTTATTGCAATATAAATAATTTATGTTCACGATTTTAGAACTCAAATTACAAATCTGATTCGGATAATGCATAAAATTGAATTGATTTTTACAGAATCAACATTTGCGCCTTGTGGCAATGGCGCCATAAAAGGAAATTATAGAATTAATGTATAAACAAATTTAGTTTTAGTACTTTTGTAAATAGATTTTTTCTAAATAAGACATGCTAGATATTCAAAAAATAAGAGCTGATTTCCCGATACTTTCTCAAACTGTAAACGGAAAGCCATTAGTATATTTCGACAACGGAGCTACTTCGCAAAAACCACAAGTTGTAATTGATGCTGAAGTAAAATATTATCAGGAAATCAACGCCAACATTCACCGTGGCGTTCACACTTTAAGCCAGTTAGCTACTGACGCTTATGAGGTTGCTCGCGGAAAAGTAAAAGATCACGTTAATGCAAAACATGCTCACGAAGTGCTTTTTACTTCGGGAACAACGCACGGAATTAACTTAGTTGCAAACGGATTTGCTTCAATTTTAAAACCTGGTGATGAAGTTGTCGTTTCTTCATTAGAACACCACAGCAATATTGTGCCTTGGCAAATGTTATGCGAAAAAACTGGAGCTGTTTTAAAAGTTATTCCAATTAATGACAATGGAGAATTAATCATTGAGGAATTTGATAAACTGCTTTCAGATAAAACGAAAATTGTTACTGTAAATCATATTTCAAATGCATTGGGCGTAATTAATCCAATCAAATATATTATTGATAAAGCTCACGCAGTTGGCGCTGCAGTTTTAATTGACGGTGCACAGGCAGTTCCGCATTTAAAACCAGATGTTCAGGAATTAGATTGTGATTTTTATGCTTTTTCGGGTCATAAAATGTGTGGGCCAACAGGAACTGGAATTCTTTATGGAAAAGAAGCTTGGTTGAACAAACTTCCTCCTTATCAAGGCGGAGGTGAAATGATCAAAGAAGTGACTTTCGAAAAAACAACTTACGCTGATCTTCCTCATAAATTTGAAGCAGGAACGCCAAATATTGCTGGCGGAATTGTTTTAGGAACTGCTATTGATTATTTAAACGAGATCGGTTTTGATAAAATTCATGAATATGAAAATGAATTGTTAGAACACGCTACAAAACGTCTTAACGAAATTGAAGGCATCCGAATTTACGGAAACACCAAAAATAAAGCATCTGTAATTTCGTTTAATATTGATGGAATTCATCCGTATGATGTTGGTTCTATTATAGATAAATTAGGAATTGCAGTTAGAACTGGGCATCATTGTGCTCAACCAATTATGAACTTCTTCTGTATTCCGGGAACAATTCGTGCTTCTTTCTCATTTTACAATACAAAAGAAGAAATCGATGCCATGGTTGATGCTGTTAAGAAAGCACAAACTATGTTAAGCTAAAAAAATAAATTATATGCGAATAGTATCATTATTGCTCCTAACACTTTTTATCGCTACGGGATGCTGCAGTCAAAAAAAAGCCGACATGAAATCTACTCAGATTGAATATTCTGCACTTTCTAGAGGTTATTATAAAGTGATAACAGTACAAAACAAAACGGTATCGGTTGTTAAGGAACGTAATGCTGAAGCTGTTAAAAGCAATATTGATGATGCAAAATGGAACGAGATTGTTTCAGCATATTCAAAAGTTAATTTAGACAATCTTTCTACCTTAAAAGCACCGACAGACAAACGCACTTATGATGGCGCCGCTATCGGAAATTTAAAAATAACTAAAGACGGAAAAACCTATGAAACAGCAGGTTTTGACAATGGCTTTCCGCCAAAAGAAATCGAAAAGCTAGTAAATTTATTAGTTGATTTTTCTAAAGAATAATTATGACGATAAAAGAAATACAAGACGAAATAATAGACGAATTTTCAATGTTCGACGACTGGATGCAGCGTTATGAGTACATCATCGAACTAGGAAAAAGTCTTCCGTTAATTAAAGAAGAATACAAAACCGACGATAATTTAATCAAAGGCTGTCAGTCTAAAGTTTGGCTGCAAGGTGAACAGCAAGATGATAAAATTGTTTTTACAGCAGATAGTGATGCTATTTTGACTAAGGGAATTATTGCGATTTTAATTCGTGCTTTCTCTAATCAAAAAGCAAAAGATATCTTAGAAGCTGATACTGATTTTATAGACGAAATCGGCTTAAAAGAACATTTATCCGCAACACGCGCCAACGGATTGGTTTCGATGATAAAAAACATCAAAATGTATGCTTTGGCTTTTGATGCTAAAAACAAAAATTAAATTTCTTCTGCCACAAATTACACGAATGAACACTAATTTTTAATTCGGGAAATTTGTGAAATTCGTGGCAAAAAAACAAATAACAAAATGGAACAAGAAATAGACACAAACGAATTAGGAGAATCGATCGTAAGAGTTTTAAAAGGAATTTACGATCCTGAGATCCCTGTAGATATTTACGAATTAGGATTAATCTACGACGTAATGGTAAACACAGATTACGAAGTAAAAATCTTAATGACACTTACTTCACCAAATTGCCCAGTTGCAGAAAGCTTACCAAGAGAAGTAGAAGAAAAAGTAAAAACAATCGAAAACATCAAAGATGTAGACGTTGAAATTACTTTTGATCCGCCTTGGAGCAAAGATTTAATGAGCGAAGAAGCAAAATTAGAATTAGGAATGCTTTAATATTTGTTTCAAGTTTAATGTTTCAAGTTTCAGGTTACGCAACTTGAAACATTAAACCTGAAACCACTTTTCATATGGAAGAAATCATCAATAAAGTTGCCAATAGTGCTTTAGAAGTTTTTGATCTTGAGGATTATTATCCAAAAGGAATGCGTGTGCAAATTGACATTTCGCAATGGCTTTTGGAAGGATTTTTATTGAAAGAAAAAGACTTTAGAGAGCATCTTAAAAATCACGATTGGTCACAATATCAGGATCAATATGTTGCTGTACACTGCAGTACAGATGCTATAATTCCCGCTTGGGCATTAATTTTGGTTAGCGTTCATTTAGCGCCTTTTGCAAAAAAAGTAGTCAACGGAACTATTGAAGATCTTGACGCAAGCCTTTATGAAGAAATTTTAAGCAAAATTGATTATTCTGTTTACCAAAACAAACCCGTAATTGTAAAAGGCTGTTCTAGAAAACCCGTTCCTATGCGTGCGTATATTTTAGCTACAAACTATTTACAGCCATTTGCCCGCAGTATTATGTACGGCGAAGCATGTTCTGCAGTGCCATTATACAAAGAATCTAAGAAATAACCTGCATTAACAGTATAGTAATCTTTAACTTTCCATTGGTTTTTAGTATATTTGATTATACACTCTAAACTAAAAACCATGAGAAAGCTAACTCTATTACTTTTCATTTTAGTAAACTTCACGTTTGTACAAGCCCAAAATTCAGAAAAAGAGTTAATTCAGAATACTGAAAAGGCAGTAAAAAAAATTAACGATACTATCGAAGGCGAAGGCTGGAAAACAAAAGGAACTGTTTCCCTTTTACTGAATCAATCGAGTTTTAACAATTGGATTGCAGGAGGTGAAGACAGCTTTTCTGGAACATTAGGAATCAATTACGATTTCAATTACAAAAAAGATGGCTTAACTTGGGACAACAAAATTTTAGCATCGTACGGTCTTCTTCAAACCAAAAACGATGACTTCACAAAAAAAACAGATGACCGCTTAGAGTTCAATTCCATAGTTGGAAAAAAAGCTTTTGGAGAATGGTACTACTCCTACTTCCTAAATTTTAGAACACAATTTTCAACCGGTTATATTTATGGTCAAGATGACAATGGAAAGCAAATCAGGACTGAACAGACCAAATTTATGTCTCCTGGATATCTTACCACAGGTCCTGGTATTTACTGGACAAAAGATGACAATCTTAAAATAAATTTTGCACCGCTAACTTCAAAATTCACTTTTGTAGACAGTGCTTATACAACTGGAATTGATAGATTTACTGGATTACCATATGTAGATGGCAGTTATTTTGGTGTTGACGAAGGCAAAAGTATCCGTTACGAGCTTGGTTTTTATGCTTCCGTTTATTACAAATTAGCAATCATGACAAACGTCACTGCCGAAAACACGCTTAATCTTTATTCAAATTATCTTGAAGACCCACAAAATGTCGATATCAATTATTCGCTAAATATTATAATGAAAATCAACAAGTTTTTATCTGCTAATTTATCGTTTCAGGCTATTTATGATGATAATGCATTTGCAGGACTCCAAACTAGAGAAGTCTTTGGTTTAGGAGTTAATTTTGGATTTTAATTATCCATCGTACTAGATTCCGGCATATAAAATTATTAATGCCACAGATTAAAAGATTTAAAAGGATTTTTTAATCTAAATAATCCCTTAATCTGTGGCAAAACAAAAAAGCTTTTGAATTTATCAAAAGCTTTTCTTCATTTTATTCTTCGTCATCTTTTTCAACTGCATCCTTATAGTCCGGATACAAGAAATTATTATAAGGAAAACGTGTTATATGAATCTGGCGAACAGCTTCATAAACTGTTTCTCTGAATTCTTCGAAATTTTCTTTGTTTCTAGCCGAAATAAACAGCGCTTTATCATGACCTACGTTGCTCATCCAAGTTTGTTTCCATTCATCAAGCGTCCAGTGCCTTCTCGTTCTTTCAGTAATCAAGTCATCTTCATCGATAGTAAGATGTTTGTAAGCATCGATTTTATTAAAAACCATAATCGTTGGTTTGTCGTTGCTTTTTATTTCCTGCAAAGTCTTGTTTACAGATTCGATATGATCTTCAAAATCTGGATGCGAAATATCTACTACATGCAGCAATAAATCGGCTTCACGAACCTCATCTAAAGTACTTTTAAATGAATCTACCAATTGAGTTGGCAATTTTCGAATAAATCCAACCGTATCAGAAAGTAGAAAAGGAAGGTTTTTAATCACCACTTTTCTAACTGTTGTATCTAAAGTTGCAAACAATTTATTCTCTACAAAAACATCGCTTTTACCAATTGCATTCATCAAAGTCGATTTCCCAACATTGGTATATCCAACCAAAGCAACACGAACCATTGCACCGCGATTACTGCGCTGAATACTCATTTGCTTATCGATCGTTTTGATTTTATCTTTCAATAACGAAATTCGGTCACGCACAATACGTCTATCGGTTTCAATCTCTGTTTCTCCAGGTCCACGCATACCAATACCTCCTTTTTGACGCTCAAGGTGCGTCCATAAACCAGAAAGTCTCGGAAGCAAATACTGGCATTGTGCCAATTCTACCTGAGTTCTAGCGTATGAAGTTTCGGCTCTCTGCGCAAAAATGTCTAGAATTAAGTTTGTTCTGTCTAGAATTTTACAGTCAATAATTCTTGAAATGTTTTTCTGCTGTGACGGCGTTAGTTCATCATCAAAAATTACAGTCGATATTTTGTTTTCTTTTACAAAAAGATTGATGTCATCAATTTTTCCTGTTCCCACAAAAGTCTTGGGGTTAGGACGTTCCATTTTCTGCGAAAAGCGTTTTATAACTTCACCTCCAGCGGTAAAAGTTAAAAACTCCAATTCGTCTAAATATTCATTTAGCTTTTCTTCACTTTGATTCTGAGTAACGATACCTACAATTACTGTTCTCTCAAAATTTATAACTTCTTTTTCTAACATAGTCTTGAATAAGGTGCAAATTTAATCATTTGTCTGCTACAATCAATTATACAATTTTGTTTTTACATTTATATTAGGAGAATAAACTTCAAAAAAAAATGGAACCTGTCAAGATAAACTCAACAAGGTTCCACTTAATCAATAAATGGTCTAAGTTTAAAACTTTTATTCGTAAATAAAAGTTTTTTCCGTTTTCACAATTCCGTTTTCTTCTATTTGAGAGCAAGAAATTGGGTAGTTTAATTTATTGTATTTGTATTTTCTGCTCACCGCAACTAAAGCTGTTGAGGATGGACTAAAATTCATTTCATTATTATAAGAAATCGATTCAAACTCAAATTCTTCTTCATGATACGAAATCATCGGAACAATTACTTTGTAATTATCCCCAAAAAGATTTTGAACGATTAGCTGATCAACCGATTTTTTATCATCGTAAGTATATGATTTTGAGATTTTGTCTCCAACCAAACCTTTGTGTCTTGACACGTTATCGTTTACATAAACATATTCTAATTTTCCAATAATTGCCTTGTTTCTATCACGAGAAGTACGTCTTACAATAATTCCGTTTTCAACAAGATATTCAATATCATCTACTAAATTCTGATGATTAGTGCTCTTTTTCGTTGTTACTTTTACCCTCGCTCCTTCGTATACAAATGATACTACTTTTGTAATATAATTAGGTCCTTCCTGATATTTTTTTACAAATTTGGTAATATTGTTATCAGCGTCATAAGTATAGTTTATTACTTCTTTCCAGTCGCTTCCCACTTTGTCTTTTACAGACATATCCAGCAAGCCATTTTTGTTATAGTAGAAATGCTGTACAACATCTGAAGTGGTAATCGTTTGAAGTTTACCGTCTTTAAAGGCCATTGTTTTGTTAACAATTTCGCCGTCTTTAGAATTTTGGTAATTTGTTTTTACAATGTTAATCTGCTTTAGTCTAACGTTGTCTTGACTGTGCATCAAGAAAGGAAACACCACCATTAAGATGGCAATAAAGTAGGTTTTCATGTGGTATTTGTATTGATTTGGGATGACCAAAGTACGAAATTCAATTAGATTTTAACAATTTGAAATACAAAAACTACAAACTTTTCAATAATACTCTAAAAATCAACAGATTATTTTCATTCTTTTAAAATACCTTTTATTTCTCTCCAAAAATCTTAATGTCATCTACCATAAAAGCACCATTTAATGTTTTGTCTTTTCCTGAGCCGATGTATTTAAAAGCAATATTTATATTTCCAGAATAGGAAGAAAGATCAATTCCTCCAGAACTGATAAACTCACGGGAAGGTGTCGAAAGCGTTGGAACTTTTGCTTCCAATTTTGTCCATTTCGCTTTGGTCACGCTTGCGCCATCAAAATTGGTTGAAATGTAAACTTCGAGTGTATTTAGCGGAGAATCGATTTTTAAATCGTGTTGAGCACTTCTAAACGAAAGCACTGCGTTTTTATACCCTGTTAGATTTATTTTAGGTGAAACAAGCCAAGCCACATTCTCGGCTGCGGTTGTACTTGTAGTATTAAATTCGGCATATCCATTTCCTCCATACACCATGCTTTTCCATAGCTTTGTTGCTTTCTCAACAATATTACTCCAACCTGGAAGCACAAAATTGACATTGTTTTTAACCGATTGAAAATCTTCTGCAAAAAATGGTGTATTTCTTTTCCCATTCATTATAATATCACTTTCGTAACGAACCATAAATTGATAATCCGTCCCAAATTTTGTTAGAATTCCTTTGACTTTTCCGCTTCCTTCTGGCACAGCATGATCTGCAAATTTTGCATAACTGCTGGTTCTAAAAATAATCTGATTTCCTGTTTTATCTCTCAAATACCAGTTTGTCGAACCTCCAACATTATTGGATTCTTCAAAATAATGGTGTCCTAATGCTGCTTCAGTAAACTCTACATCATTTAACTCTATCAAAGTATTTAACTTAGAATCTGAAAGCGCTTCTTCTACAGAAAGTGATTTAACCAACTGATTCTCGTCAATATTTGTACATGAAGCATTTAATACATTTTTGTATTCATTTTGAGAAATTCTTCCAATTGTTGGATCACCAGCATTGCTTACATACAAACTTCCTATCCTTAATCCTCCATAATATAAATCTGTAAATTGGTTTTTAAGTTTTACAAACACTTTATTTCCCAAACGATAATCAATGTAAGTATTTGTTGCATCAACTGGAACACTAAAACCAATCGCTGGAATTCCATCAGTTTCTCTTGTCTGCAATGAAATCGTTTTAAAAAAATTGCCTCCCTCATCACTTGAAACTACATAAGCTTCTATAATATCATCGTACAAATATTGCTTCGCTGTTGTACCCGAAAGCTCATAGACTTTTTCTACGCTTTTATTTACAGTAAGGTTGGGTTGAGTGCAGGTTAATTCTGGAGTTTCAACATCTTTACTGCAACTGATTAAGGATAATACAAAAAATAAAATTAATTTTTTCATGAGAAATAGCTTTCAGTTTATAACCCGATTGTGAGATTTAGAAAATAAGTTCGGCCATAGCCATAATAATATCTTGGACCAAAAGATGGTGTTCCGCTTGAAGCGTCTTGATTTAGCGCTCTAAAATTGGCATTTCTTGCCTGTTCGAAACCGCCCGTTTTATATATTAAATCCAAGACATTATTTACACTGGCAAAAAGTCCCACATACATTTTATGCATACGCCAAGATTTTCCTCCGCTCAAATTCAATAATGTAATAGGGTTAAATTTTTCTTGTTTTAATAATTCATTCCCTCTTTCTGAAGTTGCTTCAGGAAAAGGAAAACCATTGGTAGGATTGATGTAAAATTGAGATGTTCTAGAAATTGGAGAAACATCTATATAACTTTCTGCCAAATAATTAATATTCCCCCCAATCCACCAAAACTTCGGATTGCGATATTCTAATCCAAATGAATAGGCTTGCTGTGGAGTTCCTGGCTGTTTGTAGTTCTTTAAATAAGCAGATCCAAAATCAAAAGTGGTTTGCGCTCCTTCTTTCGCTCTATTAGCATCGTTGACAATACTTACGTTCGGATTGCTATTGTAAATATAATTCCCTAATGCTGCAGATAAAGTTGTTTTGAAAGTTGGCCAAACCTGATACTCAAAACTCAATTCTGCTCCAGCATTTTTCTTATCCAAATTGGTTAGGGTCTGACTTACAAATGCATTTGTAGCATCATAACCAGAACCGTTATCAAAAATTCCTTCGGCATAGAAATATGAAGTTTTCGAAGTATTTTTAATGGCAGCATAATAAGCAGTTAAACGCAATTTAAGCTTCGCCAATCGGTATATGTAATTAACCTCAGCGCTGCTAATATTTTCACTTTCAATTCCGTCAACGATAGTATTATTTAAACGTGAATTTGAAAATGTATTTCGAAGCGAAGGTGCTCTGGTAAAATGTGCCGCATTAAAAAAAAACAGTTGTTTTCCTGATATTTTATAGGTGAAACCTCCTTTGAAACCAAAATTCTCAAAATTTACTTTCTCACTTTTACCTAACGAATTTGTTGGATATAATCCGTTTTGATATAATCCTTCTCTTTGATAATCTGACATAGAATAGGATTGTGCCAAGAAGAATTCTGTTTTGTTATAACTAAATTTAAATTGTGCAAAAACATCTAAAGTATTGGCCAGTAAATTATAGTTATATCCGTAAATATCTCCTTTTGCAACTTGACGATCTGGATGCTGTAGGTCAGATTGAGATAGGCTTCCTTTGTAAAACGAATCGATATCTTCGAAGTATGCTCCGCCAAGAAGATCTAATAAATACTGAAAATTATGCGATTTTAATTTCTTAAAAGTAAATCCGCCATCAAAAGAAATATTAGGAGTTATCTGTGTATTCAAATTTGAGTTTACGGCTAAAGTCTGATCATCTGTTCTGTCTTCGTAAAGTACATAATGACTTTTAGCTGGCTCATAACCATTCTGTCCTATTTTTTGATTAGCAAAATACATTTCGTCCCAATTGATTTGTGGATGTTCCAAAAAAGCTATTTTGTTTTTTTCTGCATTTTCATAATCTGGAGTAAATTCACCTGAAAATTCTCCACGATCTTTAGCATAAAGCGAACTAAAATAACTTGGCATTTTCCTGTAATAAACAGGATCTGGACTGTCTGCATTTTGGTAATCAATGTTGCTGTTTCCGACTTTTCCAAATTGATACATAATTGCAGAATTCAGATTGGTTTTATCATCAATTTTAAAATAATGATTCAGGATAAAGAGTGGCTCTTCTACATTTTTCACTCTTGCATTTCTCTTTTCACCATTCTGAAATCCCCAGTACGAATTGTATTTTTCGCCCATTAAATCGGTAACCTCAGCAGTATTAGAAGAATTCTTCCCTCGAAAATTAGGCGTATAAAACCCTGTAAAATTGATTGAATTTCTGCTGTTTAGTTTCTTTTCGACACTAAGAAAAAAAGAGTCTGCGTCAAAATTTGTACCTTCAAAATAGCCTTCATCTGCCCAGCGTTTTCCTGCCGAAACCACAAAAGCCCAACCAGAAGCATTCATTCCCGAAGCGTAGGTTCCGATTGCCCGCCATAAATAAGTGGTATTACTTCCAGAAAACGTTAGTGATGTTCCTTTTCTATATAAAGAAGCACGAGTAAAAATCTGTTGTGTGCCTAAAATTCCGCCAAATGTATAATTGGAAGCAGCTGTTCCTACTGAGAATTCCTGATTTCGAAGCACATTGTTTAAACCTCCCCAATTTCCCCATTGTGGTCTGCCATCGTAGATTTTATTCATTGGCATTCCATTAAGCATCGTGATTGCATTTTCGCTGTCTAAACCACGCATACGAAACCGAGCCTGCCCCCAATTGAATGCCGATGCCTGCATAAAAGCATCTCTTGACGATTGTAAAAGTCCTGAAGTCATTTCTGACGAACTGTTATCATCTGAAAAATCATTATCCGAGAGCGTAATCAATGCTGCTGGCACTTCATCTGAATAAGTATCTTCTAATTGTAAAATGCCGAGATTAATATCTTGTCCCAAATCGGACTGAACTTTTAAAAGAAAATCTTTGTATCCCTGACTTCTGAGTAAAAGCAACTGCTCTTTTTTGGGAAATATATGAAGTTCAAATTTCCCTGTTTTTGACGTAAGCTGCATTACAGCCGTATTCTGTATTGTCACCACTACACTTTCCAACGGATTCTGTGTTCGGGCATCAATAACAATTCCTGTTACTGTTATTTCTTTCTGCGAAAAAGCAAAATTAAAGAACCATAAAATAAAGAAGACAGCGTAATTTTTTATCATTAAAACCTATTATTAACTTTGAATATATTCTAGGATTAGAATCCTTAATTCAAAAGATAAAATTGGTTTTTGGAAAAAAGAAAATTTCAAATCTCAGTGCTTGAAGTTTGAAATTCAAAAATAAATAAAATATTTAATTATAAGTAAATTCTTTCAAATTTATTTTAATGTAATGAAAGAATAGTCAAAATAAGGCATTTTTACAAAGGTCAATTATTACTTTTCTGTTCTAATTTTAGAAACCATAAAAGCGATTAGAACACCAAAAATTCCGATAAAGGCAAAAGAAAACTGCAATCCAAAACTTTGTGCAATGTGCCCAATTACAGGCGGCCCCATTAAGAAACCAAGGAAACTTACACTCGAAACAATAGTTAAAGCTTCTCCCGCAGGGACTGTCGGATTCTTTCCTGCAATGCTATAAACAGTCGGCACAATTGTGGCAACACCCAAACCTACAAACATAAAAGCTATAGTACATGGAATAATATAAGGAAGAAAAACAGCTGTAAAAAGTCCAGCGGAAATCATAACACCGCTAATCTGCATAACGCGTTCGCGTCCAAATTTATTGATTAATCCGTCGCCTAGGAATCTTCCGCTTGCCATCATAATCATAAAAGAAGTATAACCTAAAACTACCAAAGGTCCAGGTGCTTTTACAATATCTTTAAAATAAACCCCGCTCCAGTCAAACATAACGCCTTCGCTGGCCATGCTACAAAATCCGATAACACCAAGCCAAAGTAAAGCTGTATCTGGTTTTACAAATAGTTTTTTGCCTTCTTCCTTTGGTTTCTTTTTTTCTTTGGCTCTGACCAAAAATTTAAAATTAAAAGCGACCATCAATAAAACAATTCCAGCTACAATAATAAAGTGATGCAACGGACTTAATTTTAAAGCCAGCATTCCTAAACCTACCAACGCGCCAGTAAATCCTGCAAAACTCCACATTCCGTGAAAAGAGGACATAATTGTTTTTTTAAACAAAACTTCGGTATAAACGCCTTGTGTGTTTACGGCAATATTGGCAAGATTTCCGAACACACCAAACAAAAATAATCCTAATGACAATTGTAACGATGTTGTCGCCAATCCTAAATTGATTAAGCACAAAACATACATTATTAAAGAAAAAATTAGAATACGATGGCTACCGAATTTGGTTACCATTTTACCCGAAAAAGGCATAATAATCAATTGTCCTACTGGAAGTGCAAAAAGTATAGAACCCAAATCACCTTCGGTTAAATGCAAAGCGGTTTTAATATCTGGAATTCTGCTTGCCCAAGTGGCAAAACTTAAACCCATTCCGAAATAGAACATTCCAACAGCAAAACGAATTCGATTTAAATAAGACGCTTTGGCTTCTCTAAATACCTTTTTGATTTTTGCTTTGGTCTGAAAAAGCGATAATGGATTAATGTTTATCAGCATATTGAATTTTATTGGAATGTTGTCAAAAATACTAAAAACGCTCGTCAAAGTGCATAAAGCCTAAGGTTATCCACAATATACAACGTTATTGTTTATAAATTCAAAGGTTTTTAATTGAATTTGGCTTATTAAAATTACGATTTTTCGGGTTTACTAGAATTATAATTTGTTTGATTTTTTTAAGAAAATAAAAAGGGATTATCTCAAAAATTGAGATAATCCCTTTTTATTTATATTTCATTGTTCCGTAGGGATGTATTATGATATGCCTATCACCTTTTGCTGTGCATTACTCGCAATTGCGGCTTCTATAACCTGCATTACTTTTACACCTTCATCTGCCGTGACAGGTTCTTTTTTATCGTTTGCAATCGAATCGTAAACACCATCGAAGAAACTAAAATAATTGCCTTGAAGCGTTGGGATTTTTTCTCGCACAATTTTACCATTTATTTCAGTGTGCAAAAGCCCTTGCAAACTTTCATCTTCAGTTCCCCAAGAATCTAGGTTTGGTTTTTTACCAACTTTCAATTCATCTTCCTGAACATCTCCTCGAGGTTTTAAGAAAGAGCCTTTTTTTCCGTGCAAAGTATACGCTGGATTGGCTTCTCTCACAAAAAATCCTGCTTTTAGACGGACTCTGAAATTAGAATAAAACAAAGTCAAATCGATCCAGTCGTCTACAACTGAATTTTCTCTGGTTACTCGAATATCTCCAAAAACTGCTTTTGGACAACCAAACAAACTAACCGCCTGATCTATGATATGAGGCCCTAAATCTTTTAGAACTCCTGCTCCATCATTTGCGGTTTCTTTATGGGCTTTTGGGCTCAATAACGGATTGTATCGGTCAAAATGAAATTCGGCTTCTACCAAATCTCCTAAAACGCCATCATCAATTACTTTTTTAACGGTTTTAAAATCGCTGTCCCATCTTCTGTTCTGGAAAACAGCCAATTTCAAACCTTTTTCTTTTGCAATTTTTGCCAATTCTTTTGCTTCGGCTGCAGTTGTTGTAAATGCTTTTTCTACAACGGCATGTTTTCCTGCCAAAAGCACTTTTTTAGCATATTCGTAATGTGTTCCAACTGGTGTATTTACGATTACTAAATCTACATCGTCGGCTAAAAGTTCGTCAAGAGATGCGTAACTTTTTACGTATGGATAATCTTCCTGAATCAGCTTTTTGCTTCTTTCCCAAGAACCTAAAAGTTCAAATCCTTCGTGAATATCTAAAAACGGAGCGTGAAATACTTTCCCCGACATTCCGTATGATAATAGTGCTGTCTTTATCTTTTGCATATTGTTATGTTTTTTTTTGCCACAGATTATATGGATTAAAAAGGATTTTCATTTGCCACGACTCGAGCGATAGCGAACTGGCGAAGCAATTACACAAATTTTCACTATTTTTTTTAAGTTTCTGAACGCAACGATTTGTGAAAATTTGCGCAATTCGTGGCGAAAAAAAAATTAAAAAAATAATTTTAATCTGTGTAATCTGTGGCTTATAAAAATATTTAAAGTTTAGCTCTTTCGTATTGTTTTGGCCATTGAATATCGTCGTTAAGTTCTTTAGCAAAATCCAAAGGCAAATTCGGATTTCTTAAAGATTCTCTGGCAAATAAAATCAGGTCGGCTTGACCGTTATTTAAAATTTCTTCAGCTTGTTTGGCTTCTGTAATTAAACCAACTGCGCCTGTTGAAATTCCCGCTTCTTTTTTCACTTTTTCTGCAAAAGGAACCTGATAACCTGGCCCTAATGTAATTTTCTGATGCGAAACTAATCCGCCAGACGAAACATCGATTAAATCTACTCCTTTTTCTTTTAATATTTTAGAAAGCTGTACAGATTCTTCTGGGTTCCATCCGTTTTCTGCCCAATCAGTTGCCGAAATTCTAACCAACAAAGGCAAATCTGACGGCCATTCTGATTGAACCGCTTCTACAACTTCTAAAGTAAAACGAATTCTGTTTTCGAAACTTCCGCCATATTCATCTGTTCTTACATTTGTTAATGGAGAAAGAAATTGATGCAATAAATAGCCATGAGCCGCATGGATTTCTACAACCTGATATCCTGCTTCAACTACTCTTTTGGTTGCTGTTTTAAAATTGGAGATTACTTTCTGGATTCCGTTTTTGTCTAAAGCCTCTGGAAGAAATGGTTCGTTGTCATGATACGGAATCGCACTTGGTGCCACGGTTTGCCATCCGCCTTGAGCGAAATCTAACTTTTTATTGCCCAACCACGGAGCCGAAACACTCGCTTTTCTTCCTGCATGTGCTAATTGAATTCCTGGAATAGAATTTTGGGAAACTATAAAAGCGTTAATCTGCTTTAGTTTTTCAATATGTTCGTCTTTCCAAATTCCTAAATCGGCAGGAGAAATTCTGGCTTCTGGAGAAACTGCTGTTGCTTCCTGAATAATAAGTCCGGCGCCACCGCTGGCACGGCTTCCTAAATGAACCAAATGCCAATCGTTTGCAAATCCGTCAATTGCTGAATACTGGCACATCGGCGAGATTGCAATTCTATTTTTTAAAGTGATATTTTTTATAGTAAGCGGAGAAAATAATTTCGTTGCCATAAACTTGTAACTTTTAATGAGTTTATACTGCCAATGAGTAAGGCAGTGTTCGAAAAGTAAAGTTACGGCATCTTGTTAAAACGAGAAATCGAAATGTTTATTAATTAACAAACATTTAAATCACATCTCATTCATTTTAATCAATGAAATTTAGCCATTGCAATGCCAAGAATTTCTCCTTTATCAAATGCATAAGCCATTAATACCATAACTATAAAGGCTAAGACCAAAACATAAAACGAGTTGCTTTTGAAAAACTTCATATTATAATTTTTTAAAATTCATGATTTTTATTAACCTCATCAAAGGTTCTATCTATTTTAAGCAGAAAAGAATTTTCCAAAAATGTAACCCGCAAAATAGGCTGCAGCTATCAAAATAAAAGCAGTATACATAACCTTTAATGCTGTTGGCGTTTTTTCAAAAATATCTTCCATAATCATTTTTTTTGTTGTTTGCAAATCAAATATAAGAAAATATCTTACAAATTTAATTTTAAAACATTAATTTAAAATTCCCTTTTTTTTTTGTAAAATCAACACTATTATATAGTAAGGCATTATGTTTGTAACATAATCAGCAAATAGGCTACTAATAAAATAACGTTTAATTGATTTGTAAAAACTTGCCTTAATTATTAACAAACATTTAAAACCTTAAACACTATCTTGCACTCTTATATTAAAATAGAAAACGCTACTTTTGTGCGTTAAATACGAATTAAAAACAAAAAATGGATATAGTTATCAAACTCTCTCAATTTCTATTGAGTTTATCTTTACTTATTATTCTTCATGAATTAGGGCATTTTATCCCTGCTAAATTGTTTAAAACTAGAGTCGAAAAATTTTACTTGTTTTTTGATGTTAAATATTCACTATTCAAAAAGAAAATCGGAGAAACAGAATACGGTATCGGATGGCTTCCTCTTGGTGGTTATGTGAAAATTTCTGGAATGATTGACGAAAGTATGGACAAAGAGCAAATGGCGCTTCCGCCTCAGCCTTGGGAATTTCGTACTAAACCAGCTTGGCAGCGTTTAATTATTATGCTTGGTGGTGTTACCGTAAACTTTATCTTGGCTTTTATTATCTATATCGGAATGGCATTTGCTTACGGAGATACTTATATTGCTAATGCTGATTTAAAAGATGGTGTTGCAATTGAAAATCCTGCAATGCTTAAAGCGGGTTTTAAAACTGGTGATAAAATTATTTCTATTGATGGCAAAGCTGTAGAAAACTTTGACAGCGATATGAACATGAATGTAATCATGGCTAAACACGTTTTGATTGAAAGAAACGGGCAACAGCAAACGATTACTATGCCGACAGATTTTGTTGATCAGCTTTCTAAAACAGAAAAAGGCTTATTAGTTGGCATTAGAATGCCATTTGTTGTGGGCAAAGTTACTGAAGAATCTGAGAATACTGCTCTAAAACCAAAAGATTTAGTGGTAAGTCTGAACGGACAGAAAATTAAATATTTTGATGAAGCCAAAGTTATTTTAGAAAGCAATAAAGGAAAATCTATTCCTGCTGTTGTTTTGCGTGATTTAAAAGAAACTCCTATTACTGTAAAAGTATCTAATGCAGGGAAACTTGGAGTTGCTGTTGGCGGTTTAGGAATGGATTCTTTAGAAAAATTAGGTTATTATAAAGTAAGTAAAAAAGAATACGGTTTCTTCGAATCTATTCCGGTTGGTCTTCAAAAAGGAAAAGATCAATTGGTAGGTTACGGAAAACAATTGAAAATGATTTTTAATCCAGAAACTAAAGCTTACAAACAAGTGGGTGGTTTTGCGGCGATTTATAACATTTTTCCAAGTTCTTGGAGCTGGGAAGTATTTTGGTCAATCACAGCTTTATTGTCAATTATGCTTGGAGTTATGAATTTATTGCCAATTCCGGCACTTGATGGCGGTCACGTAATGTTTTTATTGTATGAAATTGTAAGCGGCAAAAAACCGAGCGATAAATTCCTAGAGAATGCGCAAATGGTTGGTTTTGTTTTACTTATTTCACTACTACTATTTGCTAATGGTAACGACATTTACAAAGCCATTGTAGGCAAGTAAAAAAAAGTCAAAAAAAGAGTGAAAATGTTTTTGAGAAACTAAAAATAGTTTTATATTTGCACTCGCTAAAAAGAGCAACACTTTCCTCCTTAGCTCAGTTGGTTAGAGCATCTGACTGTTAATCAGAGGGTCCTTGGTTCGAGCCCAAGAGGGGGAGCAACTTTTTTTAGCAAACATATTAACCTTTTAAGGTGATTCCTCCTTAGCTCAGTTGGTTAGAGCATCTGACTGTTAATCAGAGGGTCCTTGGTTCGAGCCCAAGAGGGGGAGCAAAAAAGACTATCAGAAATGATGGTCTTTTTTTTTGCCCAAATTCCAATATTATAGGACTGCTTATTTAACCGCAAAGAGCGCTAAGGTTTACGCAAAGTTCTCAAAGATTTAACGCAGAGGACGCTAAGATTTTTTTTATCCGAGACTTAATAGGAATCTATAAAAGAGATCGCAAAGTCTGCCAATCTTTGTCGATATGCGAGTGTGATCCTTCGTTCCTCAGGATGACAAACTGTACGCATTAACACAATCTTGTCATCCTGACGGAGGAAGGATCGCACTAGAAAATCTACAAAGCATTTCTCCAATCTTTATCGATACGCGAGTGTGATCCTTCGTTCCTCAGGATGACAAAACTTTACGCCTTAACACAATCTTGTCATCCTGACGGAGGAAGATCGCACTAGAAACTCTACAAAGCATTTCTCCAATCTTTATCGATATGCGAGTGTGATCCTTCGTTCCTCAGTATGACAAACTGTAGGTAAAACAAAAAAATTCGCAAAACTTTATAAACACAAAGCTTTGCGAACTTAATCTTTAGATTTAACCTCAAAATAACCTTTGTGCTCTTTGCGTAAATCTTAGCTCCCGATAGCTATCGGGATTGCGGTTAGAAAAACTTTGCGTAAAACCTTAGCGCCCTTTGCGGTTAAAACAAACTATTTCATTGTCAAAGTTTCGCTCTTGAACCTTTTCATTAAAGTATTTGCTTTTTCATTTTCATTTATTGCTTTTAAGGACTGAGCATATCTATAATAGTAAATAACCTCTAAATCTTTGGCTTCTTCAAATAATTGCGTGTAATAGCCCGCCGCGGCACTAAGATTACCTTCAAAATAAAAACGGTCTGCCACTTTTTTCAGCATATCGATAGATTTATACCCTTTATCAATCACTTTTTCGTAGGTGTCGACTACATTAACGCTTACAAATTTTGAGGATATAGTTGAAGGAGCCGTAACTTCTACCTTAACTGGTTCTAGAGAAGCAGACGAACTTGCAACAAGTGCTTTGGCTTCAATTTTATTTGAAGCTACTTTAGGTTTTCTTTTTACGTAATTCGGAATTACCGTTCTTGTATTATTTGGCCCAAGATCGTAAGTATCGACCATGTCCAGCTTTGAAACTTGGTAGGTAATAATTCTACCTCCAAAAAGCTTATTTATTCTTTCTTCGACATAATATGATTGTATGACATAATCACCCGTAGAAAGACTATCCGTCAATAGTGTCGTTTTTCCGGTTGTTGGAGAAGCGGAGGCATGGTTGGTGCGCTGAGCAAAACAGCCGAGAGAAAATACGAACGCAAGTGTACATAAAATTGCTTCATACTTTTTCATGATTTTTAAATAAAATTAGATGCCCCAATAAAAAACTCAGCCTAAAGTTACTGATTTTATTTTATTTAGCTTTTATTCTAACCATGAATTGCTTAGAAAACCGATAAAATACTACTTTTTATGCATTTATCATTTTAACACAAGCTTTCTGTATTTCTTCGTCTGAAAATGGATGCAAAGCTTTTGCCAGCATAACACTTATTCTAATACAACTTAACATCTTTATTCTTAACGAGAGATCGTTTCCTTGTTCTGTTTCTAGAAGGTATTCGAAAATTTCGGTTAAGTATTCTGGATGTTTTCTAAATTCTCCGTCGAAACAAAGATCTGATACCAATCTCGCTACTGATTCTATTATTTTGTTTTGATTTGCATTGTTTTCGTTTTCTGTTTTCATGGCGTTTATTTATGATTTTGGTTACGAATAATTATTGTACGAAAAATTGTATTTTTGTTTCAGCTAAATAAACAATAGAATACACTCTAACAAAACATCTGGTTTGGTAATTCACCAAAAAAGATAGTCTTTTACCAATATCTTAATTTTTAAGGATTTTTAATATCTTTGAAGTATGAGCACAGCAACAAAACCAAAACATATCGGGAGAAACATAAGCCGCATTCGTGAGCTTAGAGGAATGAAACAAGAAGCACTTGCCATTGCTATTGGCATGAGCCAACAGACGATTTCTAATATTGAAGGAAGCGAAACAATAGACGACGAAAAACTAAATGTCATTGCAGAAGCTTTGGGTGTTTCGGCTGATGCAATTAAGAATTTTTCTGATGAAGCAGTTTTAAATGTTATTGGGAATACTTACACCAATAATGACATTGTTAATGCTGGATTGAATTACAACTGCACTTTCAACCCGCTTGATAAAATTGTAGAACTTTATGAGCGTTTGGTTCAGGCTGAAAAAGATAAAGTGGAGTATTTGGAGAGGTTGATGAAGGGGAAGTAATTTCTGGTTTTTGAAAACATATAAAAAAAGGAGGCGCATTGATTGCGCCTCTTTTTTTAAACTGATATCACATAAAAAAATATAATCGATTAATCTCTGTCTAAAATTTCAAAATTAGGTGGTGTATATTTAAAATTTCTATTGCCCTGTTGAAGCGAATAATTAAGCTTTTGAAATTCTCTCAAATCTCTGATATTTATATTTCCAGTAATAAGAGAAACATTATCGCCTCCTTTTATTTTTAAAACATCTTTTGTATCCGTATTAGACGGTTGCGTAATTCTGCTATCACCATATTCAGATGTATTAACTTGAATGATATAAGCGTGAACATCTCTCGCTATTGAATCTGTAATATTTGAAAAATAATTTGTGTCTCTATTATATTCTACAGTAACAAGAAAATCAACCTTTCCTCTAAACATTGCTCGTTTATGAATATCAGCTAACTCAAAACAATTAAATACACTAAATGATAAATCATTCCACCTATAAAGTCTTAATTTTTCTTCTTTCATTTTACAGTAAGGAACCTTAAATCCTTTTCTACCTTCAATCTCTTTGATTTCATCAGGAGAATAATCTTTTTTAAGCCTTAGATCAACAAGAGCATTATTATAGTTCTTAAACTTAAATGGCAGAATTGTAGCAACATAATTTAAAACTTCACTCGTATCATTTGTAATATGTTCGAGACCACAAATTATAGCTACATTATTTTTTTTAGAAAACATGGTTATATGTGGCAGCCATTGATAAGGAACTGAAATTTCAGGAAAAATAATCAAATCCGCCTTTTGTCGCTTCAAACTTTGATTTAATATATGATTTATCTCATCAAACCTCTCATAGTTAAGAACAGGTCTATCTTTCATTGAACTAATAGAGTGATTCAATATAGTTTTAGAGTTTACAATTCCTACTCTAAGTCTTTCATGTTTATGTGAATTGTAAACACTAATTTTTATTCCATTATCTTTAAGCTTATTTAGTCTAGGAAAAAATTGCGAATATTTGTCAAAATCCAATTTATTAAATCTTAAATAATCGTCAAACGTCTGTTTTATTAAAACCTTATATGGTTTTTTTATAGGCAAAAAAATACTTTTAAATTGATAAAAAATAGATAATTCATTATAGTGTACAAATCTTGGAGAATATTTGATTTTTCTTTCTTCAAAAGTAAAATCATCATTATAAAGTTTTTTACTCAAAAAATTTAATCCTTCAGTTTCTTTACAATAATTAAGAAGGGGATAATATATTAAATGATGTCTAAGTAAATTTGATTTAATAATGGCTTTTGTCTTTGGCTCAATATACTCAAATGTTAAAAAATTAATTAATGCATTATTTGAGTTCCTAGTGTCTAAACTTTTAATTCTATTGATTATTATCTCTGTAAAATAGAAATTATTCAACGAACTTGACATTGCAAAACAATCAGTCAAATGAATAAGCAAACTTTCTTTCAAATCATCTAAAGTTTTAAAATCTTTTATCTCCGAATTGACAGATTTATCCATTATTTTAATCGAACGAATTTGTTCCATTGTAAAGCTTATAATCTCATCAACTGCATTATGTATCGTGTAAAAATTATAAACTTTTTCCCATAAAGAATTTAATTCTAATCCTCTTTGTCCAGAAAAACATTCTTTAATTTGAACGAATAATTTTTCTTTTATCAGTGGATCAATTTCATTTGAAAATTTAGTCGAACTAATTAGCTTTGACAAATGTTTTGAAATACCAAGCTTATCTACAGACAATCCATCTACCGATCTAAATTTATTTATTGTATCAGAATAATTTAATTTATATGATGACTCTTCAAAATCATCTAAAATATTTTGCGATTCTGGTTCAAAACGAAATTCGCTACTGTTTTTTCGTATTTCAGACTCAAATTTCTCTAAAAGTTTAATAGATTCGTTTTTATTAAAATTGTATAATTTAACTTTCTTTGTTTGAAAGTAAAGTTTATTCTTTTCAATTAAAATATGATAATCACCAGATGGCATTTCTTGTTCTGAAGATTTTATAATTGATACTTCTGATGATACTAAATAATCATCAATAAAATTATTTAAGATATCTTTATCTTTAAGTTTTGGATTTGCAAAGACCAAAATAAGATCGTCAACATATCTTCCATAAAAAGCTGGTTTTAGCTTATTTTTAATTTCATTGTCAAACTCTACTAAATAATAATTAGCCAAAATTGTAGAAGACAAAAGCCCAATAGGTAGAATGTTTTTATGATCATCTATAATTTTACTTTCTATCAAAATATTAGCATACTTCTCATGAATGGTTTTCATCAAAATATTTAGCCATCTAAATTCTTCAGGAATCTTTTCTTCAAATTTATTTAAATCAAAATCTATACTATTATAGTAATTCTTAATATCTAGATTCAAAATTGCGACATCTAGACCAATTTCATGAATATCTTTTGCGGTCTTTATTCCTCTATCTCTCCATTCCGAATAATTTAAATAGTATTTCTTAAACAATTTAATCGAATTAACTTCAAAGTCATTATCTGAATTTCTTTGAAGTCTATTCCCATAGCATGCATCACCTAATTCCAAATCCAAATGAATCCCAACAAACATTATCCATAGAACAGAAATGATGTGAATTTCGACAGGACAATCAATAAAAGTGATAACACGCTCAACCATGTAAGCATTTTTCCTATTCTGATTACTATATAAAAATCCTTTTTCTTTAGAGCTTTCTTCGTCAGCAAATGATTTTGGCATTAATGAAAATTTTATTTCATTAATTAGCAAATCTATACTTTCTGTATCTTTGTTCGTATAATTTACTAATTTCTCAAGGAGTAAAACTAATTTAGCATCAATTTCATCATCTTCAAATTTTGCAACTTTTATTAAAACTTGTAAAGTGTTTTCATGATAAACATGTGACTTTAGCCTTTTATAAGCTAATGTTAATTGTTCTAGATTAATCATAAATGTTTTTGTTTAATAAATCAAATATAAGACTTGTATCTAATTAACAAAGTAATTTTTACTAATGAAAAGACTTAAGGAAATTACTGTTTCAAAATTCAAAAATTTTAAAGTTCCGAATCAAATTGAAACAATTACACTTTTTGATGAATTAAGAAATATTAAAAATGGTTCATGTAAACAAGAAATATTAAAATGTCGAGATGCATATTCAGCCAATGATTTAGCTTTATATAATAAAACCAAAAGCTTATTGCCCTCCGTGACTTTTTGTGGAATTTATATTAATAGTCGAAAAATCAACAATCTATTCTATTATAACAATTTAATGATTATTGATATCGATAAATTAGATTCTAATGAATTTCAAAAACTTAGAAGCCAACTTTGCAAAGATGAATATATCTTAGCTTTATGGACTTCCCCTTCTGGCTTAGGAATTAAGGGATTGGTTAGAATTGAAAGTACGCCCGAATTACATAAATTAATTTTTGAGTCTTTATCAATTTATTTTCAAAAGAAATATGAAGTTGAATTAGATAAAAGCGGGAATGACATAACGCGTCTTTGTTTTACATCTTGGGATCCTAAAATTTACTATAATAAAGACTCAAAAATTTATTCCGACTATCAAACAAAGTCTAATGATAATAAAATTAAAAATAAGTTTAATTATACTCAAAATCAAATTGTACCAAAATCCAATGATAACCAAAGTATAAGATTAATTGAAAGTATAATTGATTACTTAACTAAAAATGAAAAATCAATTACATCTAACTATCAAGATTGGATAACTGTTGCGCTAGCAATATCATCCTCTTTCAGCCAAGATTTAGGCATTAACTATTTTATGAGATTATCTCGATTAGACAAATCGAAACATGACGAAAGTAAATCTTTCAATTTAATAAAAAAATGCTACGAAAATAGTGGCAGTAAAAAAGAAAGAGTATTAACAATTAAGTCAATATCATATTTGGCAGAACAATTAGGCTTTAAAAAGAGCATAAAAAACTGGTTATAATTATAATATCAAAAACTCTACTAACTAAAAAAAAGCGCCACAATTCAACATTGTAGCGCTTTTCTATTTTCTATAAAATCCTCAGGATAATTAAACCCCTAATTTCTTAGCAATTTCCGCAGGAATTCCTCCTTTGTTTACTAGTAGTGCAGTAGTTTTATATTTTACGAAGTTCTTAGTTACAAACAAGAAACCTTTGTAGTCGTTTGTTTCTCCCCAAGAATTTTTTACGATATAGTATTCTTTTCCAGTTTGATCTTTTGCAAGACCAATAATGTGCATTCCGTGGTCGTCTGTTGTAGTGTAGTTATCAAACGCTGCCTGACGCATTTCTGGAGTAATTTCTGGTTCTACTTTTGGTCCGTTAAACATGTCTGCTTTTTCTTCTGCAGTCATGTCGTCGAATTTTTTAGAAGCTACGTAAGCTACACCGTTTTTCCAGCTAAAGCTTTTCTCGCTCACATCTGTTGCCCAAGCTACAGTATATCCTTTTTTAAGTGCATTGTCGATAACGTCTGTCATATCGTTCAATTTTACGTTGTAAACTTGATCCAATGACCAGTTGTCTGGCACCATCATAGTTGTTTTTTGGTAGTATGGAGCATTTGTAAAAGATGACATTTCTACATACTCGTCTGGGTTAATTCCTACTACTTCTTTAGCAAAAGATTGTGGCGTATAGTTTTTTCCTTTGTAAGTAAAGTTATCTGGCACTTTTCCTAAATAAGAATCAATAACAGCTGAGTATGCTTTTTGCCAGTTTGGAGTCAATTCTCCGTTCGGGTTTTTCACCACTGCTGCAAGAACACCTTCTATAAGAGCGCCCATTTCAGCAAATTTGTTTTTGTCTGTTCCGTAGTTTAATCCTGTGTAAACTTCTCTAGGCACAGTTCCGTATTTTTTGTACATGTTAATTACATCATGTAAAGCTCCTCCGTCTCCAAGTGTAATTGCTCCGTGCATACGAACATAGTTAATCCCTTTTTCTACATACACATTTCTTGCAGAATAAATTTGAGAAAGCTCAACAGGCTGTTTTCCTAAACGAATCATTTCTGACTCTAAGAATGAGTTTGTTGAGTAGCTCCAGCAAGTTCCAGATGATCCTTGAGATTTTACCGATGTTGTTCCTAGGTTGATTACTTCTGTAAATTTGAAGTTTTCTTTACTTTTGTCGCTTGCATTTAGTTTAAGTGAATTTACTAAGATGTCTTGCGCAAAACAGCCTGCAGTTCCAGCCAAAAAGATTGAAGCGGCAAACACTGATTTGAATGAAAATGTATTCATAAGTTATGTTTAAGATTTAACAAAATTAGTCTCCAATGTTTCCAATTTGTTACAAAACAATTAAATATTATACAATTTGTGTAATGTTTAATTGTTAATATTTTCTTAACGGTATAAATTATTAAGGTATTTAACACAAAAAAGCCTCAATAACACGTTATTAAGGCTTTTTTAGTTTATTATTTATAAATTAACTTCTTACAAGTTTTTTGCTTTTTTTAGCTATCGCATCCAGTTACTTCCAAAAACGATATAGTACGCCCATTCTTCATTTCCTTTGGCCACATCGACTCCCATACGAAGTTTAAATTTTCTGGCAATGAGGTATCTAAAACCTGTTCCGTAACTGTAAACAACGGGTTTTGCAAAAGCTTGATCCCAATCGTTAAAGGCGCTTGCAAGGCCTCCAAAGCCCATGAGGCTCCATCTTCGGTACAAATCCCATCTAAATTCGAGTTCAGATACAATACTTGTTTTTCCCATATATCGGGCAGCAGGAATTCCTCGCATATTAATTCCAGGCTGTAAATAAAAAGGCGGACTCCCCAACGCCTGCTCTCCTTCAATCCTTAGTCCGCCAATTAGAGTTTTCGCCAACGGATAATATCCAATTGCCGATAAATTGATTCGCCATGCCTGATAATCGCTTCCCAGCGCTTTATCTGACCAGAAAAAATCGGTCTGAAGCCTTATTCCTTTATCTGGTGTAAATATATTGTCTCGTCCGTCAAACTGAACCGCGGCTCCAAGCTGACTTATGGTGCTTTTAATATCTTTAGGATCTACAAATGGTGGCGGAAGATCTAAATCGGGCAGGTTTATTTTAGAATTTAAAAATAAGTACTGCGGTCCAGCGCTCCATTTGGCATTATTAAATTGTTTGAGCCATTGCGTATAAAAAATAGTCGATTTAAAGTTGAGCTTAAATTCTTCGTCATTATGATTCGGCAGATTATTGGCATAAAAGGATAAATTCATATCGCCATAAGCCGCAAAAGCACGATATAATATTTTTGGTTTTACCAATGTCGCAGATCTAAAAGCGCCTGCAAGCCAGCTTTTGTTAGCAGTATACATTCCGATTCCTCCTGTAATGTCTGGATTTACAAATCGTTTTCTTCCGTCTGCTTCGATTACAGGAGCGCGTTTTTTTAGAAAAATTGGGGCAACTGCACCTCCAAATCCTCCTACGGCTGGTTCTGTAATAATGGTTGGCACGACTATGAATCCGTTGGCATAAATAAGAAAATCACTTAAATCGAAAGCTCCGTCTAAAGAATCTTTTAAAACAGTTTGATGCTTTTGTGCATTTAAAAAATTAAACGATACAATCATGCAAAGCAAAAACAGAACGCTTTTATTTGTTGTTTTTTTGTTTTTCATAGACTATTTATCGTTTTAGATTTAAATTTTTATTTCATCGCAAAAAAATCTTGAAATCTACTGAAATACAATTCAGAAATTATTTTTTATTAAAGTTGAAAACGTGTGCCAACGTTATAAAAAACGTATTTCCCTGAAATCTGTTTACTGCATTTACTTCTCCAATCCATCTAAAACCTGCCGAAGTCATACTGCCTATGTGCAAATAATTAACCTCAGCTCCTAGTCCGCCCACTTTATCTTTGTCTGGTTCAATAACCAGAATGCTCCCTACGGGAATCCTATCGTTTGACACTTTATATTGCAGGTAATAAATCAAACCCGCATTGAATATGCCCTTTGGTGCGGTTTTTTCGGCATTCATACAATAAAATGTTTTTCCTAAACCGCCTTCAATGCTTAAAATATCACCTGTTTTAATATCGGTATCTTTCTTTCTTCCGTTGATTTCATAAGCAGCCAGAGCTGAAAAATGGAATGTTTTCTTGTCATTAAAATATAAAGTTGTTCCTGCCGAAAATTCATTCATGAACATTCCTAAACCGCTGTTGTTGCTAGCTCCCAATTCATATTTTCCTGTTGGCAGATACAATTGATAACCGAAAACAAAGTCGGCTCTTTTATTGTGCCAGCCTAACTGAACGGGCTGTATGTACATATCTGTAAAAGCAAAATCGCTTTTAGAATCAACATAACTTCCTTGAATAGTGTTAGAAGCACCCGCCAGCAAAATTGTGGCTCCGTAATTGGCGCCCAAAATTTTAAAATCGGTTACATAATTAGCTCCAACACCTGTTATGAACATAGTAAGATCGGGATTTCCAATATTGTCTCCGTTGCCATTTCGCAAAGAAGATGCGGCATAAATATAACCTGGAATATAGACGCTCAAGGTTTTCTCTGGAGCCTGAGTTCCCGATTGCAATCCCATAGCACCTAGAATATGTCCTCCTTTTAATTGTGCATTACAATAAAGAGAAATCAATACCATTATTACCGCAAAAACTAACTGCACTTTTCTTCCCGAATTATCAATTTCTAATTTCATGGCAGAATATTTTAAATTAAGATTATGCAATAGCCATTACTAGTTTTACTTGAAGTAATATGATCCTGTACGATCCGGATTTATTCTGATGGTTTTAAAATATTCGGAAGGAGATTTCCCAGTATGCTTTATAAAGGCTCTAAAACAAGTTGTTCGGGATTTAAAACCAGAACCCCAAGCCATGCCTTCTAAAGATAAATCTTTCCATTCTGGATCGTTTATTTTGTCTTTAAAATATTCAATCCTTTTAAGGTTTACATAATCCTGAAAATGAAGTCCGAATTCAGAATTAATCAAATTGGATAAATGGTGTACCGATATTCCTGTTTCGTCTGCCAAATCTCTGATTACGAAATCTTTCTTTAAAAACAGATTTTTAGAGTTTAAAACATAATCCAGTTTTAAAAGGTATTCTTCTCGTTTTTCTAACGTTAATTCGTTTGTTATTGGAAGTGTATTTTTGGTCTCTTTTGTTTTTACCACTTCAGTATTGTCTACCACAAAATCGAATGTTTCTTCTTCGTCATGAAAAATCTGAGGTCTGAAATAAAGCCATCCAACAGTAAAAAACAATACAGATGAAATCAAGAAATAACAAGAAAGGTCTACAACGTCTACTTTTCTTGATAAAAAATGATGCACAAAAAGTGCCGAAAACAGAAACAAAATCATAAGGTTATAAACCCTAATCCAGTTGATTACTTTGGCTCTATGAAATTGGTTGCCTTTAAATTTTTTCAGATCATAGTTTAAAATCAACATGGTTTGAAAAAAGACATAGGAAAGCCAAATGGTCAAGGTCAAAATAGAAAACGGATTTCTGATTTTTGCTGCTATAAAATCGACGATTTTTAGATTAGTAAAACTTCCAATGTATACAAAAAGTGTTAAGGCGAAGTATACCGTAAAAGGAATAAAATGCATCCAATCGTATTTTCTGAAGCTTTTGTCTAACGTTAAAATATTTCGAACATATAAAAAAGAACAAGGTGCTGCCAGAAAAATAAATGATTTGGTAATGATAAATAAATCTGGAAATTCTTTGAAGATATTGGCCGACAGATAAAAATTGTAGATACTCACTACCGCCAGACTCAGCAGAAACATTCCTAAAAAGAAACTTTTTGAGTAATTTTTTTTGGAAAATAAAACCATAATTGCAGTAGCAAGGCCAGCAATTGTGGCTATAAAAAAGAAAAGGGAAAGTAAAATATCGATCATTTTTTTAAGCTTAATTTGAGTAAGTAATTATTTTTCTTAAAATCTTAAAAATAGAATACGATGGGGGCGTATGTAGGAAGAGAAACACTGTACTTGCCGAAGTATGGCAAGTACAAATGTTTTATTGTATTATTTTTTAACTGCTCCTGGAGGGAAACCAGTTAATATTTTTTTGATTGCGTCGTTTATAAATTGTTCGGGATTATCTGGTCTGCTGTCAATCTCGGCATTTCCGATTCCTTGCCAAACCAGCTTGTCTGTTTTTGTAGATACGATATCTATAACCAAGGAACCATCAACATAATCGTAAGTATTAAATGTTGTATTGGCACCGCCCATCATAGCACCGCCTCCCCAATATCCGTATGGACGATACATTCCGCCATAACCGTAAAAGTCTGTGTTAGCACTAACCGATGTTTTGTTTTTTAGTATAGAAACGGCATTCACTTTTAAATCAGGATTACTAGATTCTGTAAATCCTTTTGCCAGCATTTCGTTTCGGATTGCTTTTGCAACACGATCAACATTTAACTGATTTACTTGGCCTTGCTGCGCTTTTAAGTCATAAACCGCAAAAGTTTTGTATTCGCTGAAGTTAGCAGAATGATCATAATCAGTTGTAACTTTTACAGTTGGAGAGCAGCTGTAAAATAAACCCAAAAATAAGACTGGGATTATACGAAGACTTGTTCTTTTAATATTCATGTTGTGGTATTTATTAAATTAATAATTAAATCAGTTTAACTCATGTATTAAAATCGTAAAAATCTTGAACGTGGGGCGGAACAGATGTCAATAATTGCTCATATAGCACAAACCATTACTAAACAATTACTTAGATCACTCTCAAAGATAAATCATTTTCTTTAATTAACAGTATTAAATAAATAAAATCTTACTTTGTGGTTTTCAAGCATATTTTGTTCAATATTTTAAGATTTTTTAAAGTTTTATTTACTTTGTACAGCTACATATCTGTTCTATTTCTTTTAATTGTAAAGAATCAGATTTCTGCAGCTATTGGTAATTTTCCATGCTTTATCGCTTCGAGCATTTTATTATAATCCGATTCGTTTTGATCGGCGTACAAAACCGAAAACTCTGAAATGGCATCGGCAAACTCGTTTGTGTCTCCAATATAACCCGAAATTAAAGAAGGATCTCCGGAACGTGCGTGAGCTCTTGCAAGCGCCCATCCGCAAGCTTTGGCATATTCTGCCATATTTTTGGACTTCATAACTTCTAGAACCGGTTTTACTTTGGCATCTCTCAGCTGACGAATATAAAAGAATCTATCTTTGCTATCGTCTGTCCATCCCAGAAACATATCTGATGCAGACTGCATTAGCTTTTGTCCCATTACAATACGTTCGCCTTGATGGCTGTATTTTCCTTTTGCTTTTACATTTCCTTCTAAGACGCTTTTTCGGGCTTCTTTAAACTGTAAAAAAATAGGCTCTCCAGTTGCCGACATCAGTAGACTGATGCCACACAATGTTCCAACGCTTCCAACACCCACTACTTTTATAACAATATCATGAAGCTTATATCTGCTTAACAAAACCTGTTTTTCTTCCGAGAGGGATTCCAAATATCTATTATGAATAATTTCGCCTTCTTTTGCCACTTGTTTTTCAAGTTCTCCTGTTGGATGAAATATCAAGGGTGGATCGTCTTTTATACGTGCTCTAGCTCCGTCAAAATAAGTCATCTTGGCAAACTCTTTTTCATGAGCCGTATACTCCGATGCTTTTTTAATTCTTTTCTGGTCAAATTCTTTAAATTCTTTATCTCTACCTAATTCGATCAGTTCTGCTAGATCAATATCGGCATACCAAATCTGTAGTGCCGAAAGTTTGCTGTAATCGATCATGTGCCGTTTGTAACTATCTGCAACATTCCAAGCAAATTCTTTACAGTTTTTATGGGAAAATTTTCGCCATCTTCCAGCAATCACAAAACTGGCTGCAAGTCTTTTTACATCCCATTCCCACGGTCCAGGAAATGTTTCATCAAAATCATTAATATCAAAAACCAATTTGCGTTCTGGAGTTGCAAATCCGCCAAAATTCATCAAGTGGCAATCACCGCAAAGCTGGAGATTTATTCCAGATACAGGAGTATGAGCCAAATCTGCAGCCATGATAGCAGCGGCGCCTCTGTAAAATGCAAAAGGAGATTCCATCATTCTTCTATACCGAATAGGCAGCAGACTTTCAACTCTTCCTTCACTGGTTTGAATTAAAATATCTACTGGATTTTTTCGGTTTTTTAAAGGATTCCATTCTCCATGTTTCGCTAAAGGGATTTTCTTTCTAATCGAAGCTCCTTTTTCATAACGTTCTGCCTTTGATGCAATCGGATTAAATGGGGTTTCGGCTGTATGTTTTGAATCTTCTTCCATAATTCCGATAAATAAAATTAAAAAGACCTTTTAAACGGTTTTATTATTGTGGAAATATAAAGGCAACGACTGCTCTTAATCCCCAATCTGGTCTTATGCTTGAATGTCCTACTACTGGAATTAAAGGCATAACCGCAAACTGCATGGTCTGACCTCCTAATTTTGTAATTGCGCCAACATTTGGACTAACGGTAATAAGTGTTGTTTTTCCCTCCCAGTTTTGGGTAATTTCTGAAGTGATACCCAAACTCGCACCGCTTTTATAGCTATGTGTAAGAAATAATTGTGTGTAAAACTGATTAAAATCTGCTCTATCAGCATTTCCTGCAACAGACCAAATTTGATTGGCTAGAAAACCTATAGAAAGTCCCTTCCCTTGATGCATGACCAAAACACTTGGACCGATTCCAAATTTTTCTGTTCCTAACAATTTTTCTGTAGCTGTTGGCACCAAAAAAGCAGGACCAACCCCCAAGATAATTCCTTTAGTTTTTGGAGCGAAAAACGCAGTTACCGTTGCATCACTTAAACCAAATTCATGCGTATTTTCTCCCGTAACATCTTGCTGATCTACAACTGGAAGAATATAACGAGTAATTAAATTTAAATTTTCACTTAACTTAAAAGGAACAACGGGCTGTATATTGATCTGATATTTTGATCCATTATAAGGACCAATTCCATAAGTTAGATTATTTTGCAGTGGAACACTAATTAAACTTGCCACGGGATTTGCCATTTTGTCGGCAAGTTCCTGTGCACTGTTTCCAGGTTTTGCAGGTTCTTCCTGAGCAAACGCAGTAAAATTTAAAAGAAAAAAAAGCGGGGCAAATAAATATTTAATTGAAGCAGAAGATACTTTCATAATTTTTTCTTTTTTGATTTTTAATTTTAATAGAATCAAAAAACAAACAACTTTTAACCTTGTAAAAGTTGCTTGTTTTTTGATTCTAAAATATTTTATTACTAATTAATTATCATCCGCCTCCGCTTCTTTTTGCAGTTGTTGTGGCTTTTAATTTTTCTTTTGCCTCTTTAAGCCTCAAATAATTATCGATAGTAATTGGACCAGGATATAGGTTGCTTTGTACTTCGTGAGGTGGATATTTTTCATAAGTTTTAGCAAATTCTCCTATAATGTTCTGAATAGTAGGCAAGAACCAGGTTTTCTCTGTAAAATTGTTCATGAATAAATCATAGCGCTCTTGCGGATCTGCCCATAAGTCAAATATTTGCGGTACAGTTGCCACATAACTTGCTGCTCCTTTCCAACCCAAATTAGAATCTACCGCTAAACCTCCTGTCGCCTGTCCGTTATCACCACGTAAATTAAAAACTGCTTTGAATTTTCCAACTCTTATAGCTCCTGGCAATAATTCATCTTCTGTAAAATAAAACCACATATTTCTTTTAGATTTTCCCGTTCCAAATAAAACCGGCGACATATCATAGCTGTCAAAAATTGTTGGTTTTCCTTCTCTATCTACAGTTGGCAATTCCTGCCCTGATAAAGCGGCAAAAGTTGCCATAAAATCAAGTGTTCCTAAAATGTCATTATTTTTGCTGTTTGCTTTAATTTTTCCAGGCCACCAAGCTAATGTTGGAATACGGCTACCGCCTTCACGGTCAGTTCCTTTTGTTCCTCTAAAAGGAGTGTAACCACAATCAGGATAAACGTCTTGCCAAGTTCCATTATCAACCGTATAAATGATTAATGTATTTTCGGCAATTCCCATGTTTCGAACTTCATCCATAATACGCCCAATTCTTGAATCTAATTCAACAATACAATCGGCGTATTTGTTTTTACCTGCAGATTTTCCTGCATAATCAGGATGCGGTAAGTTTGGCTGGTGATTTTTTGCAAAAGAGATTTCCATAAAAAATGGCTTATCTTTTTTACCATTTTCCTTCAGCCATTTTATAGACTCTTCTTCTGTATACTGATCAAGAAATGGAATCACTTTTCCGTCTATTTTTCTAACTTCTCTGTATGGTTTCCCAGCTTCTCCCTCTAAAGCACCTTTGGTTCCTTTTACCCATGTTGCTCTAATATCTTCTGGCATATCTGCATTCCAATCCGGATCTGTGTAGGTGTAAGCATTTAAGTGGTAAAGAGTTACGTTTTTCATCACATCAAAACCTTGTGCGATAGGCATAGAATAATCTTCCTCGCCAAGATGCCATTTTCCGGCAAAAAAGGTGTTGTAATTTTTACGTTTTAATAAAGATGCTAATGTCCATTCGGCTTTTGGCAAACCTCCACCATCGCCGGGAAAAGCAACGGTTGTCATACCACTGCGGTTTGGAATTCTTCCTGTAATTAATGCTGCTCTTCCTGGAGTACAGCTTGGCTGGCCATAAAACGACCAAAACTGCATTCCTTCATTCGCCATACGATCTATATTTGGAGTTGCGGCTCCACGACCTTCACCACCACCATAAGGGCCTAAATCTCCCCATCCGGTATCATCTGATAATAAAATAATAATATTTGGGCTTTTTTGTGCATAACCAAAACTGGCTATAAAGAAGCAAAAAAGCAAGCCAAAAGTCTTCTGTAGACTGGCCAATTTGTTTGATCTAAAATTTGTTTTCATAGGTATTTGGCAATAAATTATACAATCTCTAATTCTAAAATTTTAGGGTAGAAAATCTATTTCAACTTCTAATTATTTATCAGGGAATATTTTTTTCCAATCGTCTTTTATGCTGATTACATGATATTTATATTTTGCGGCAGTATTTAAAGAAAGGTTATCTTTTTCCTGATAATTGTACTCTCTTATAGAATCGTTATGATTTACAATTAACTGAAACGAAGGATATTTACTGCCAGAAGAATATCTCAACATGGCAAGGTCACCTGCTCCGCCTTCATTTCCGCAGGCAAAAACTGGTCGTTGACCAATGTGCAATTGAATCCCAACAGGTTTTCCTTCTTTATCATTAAAATGATCTAGAGCAGGTTCTCTTAAGACTGCATTTTTAGCATCGTCAAATTTGTATTTGAAAGACGTTCCCACAACCTGATCTTTTGGAATTCCATAAAAATCCTGAGATATTGCTCTAACAACTTCAACCGTTCCGCCAGTTACAATGAAAGTTTTGAAACCATTTGCACGCAAATAATTCAAAAGTTCCAATTGAGGCTGATAACGTATTTGTTTTACCGGAACATTTTTACCAGGATATTGTGCTGTTTTAAAAAAGTCATTAACGGATGCTTCAAATTCATCTTCGGCCATTCCGGTATGAGTTGCTGCAACAAGTTCTATAAGTGCTTTATCGCCTCCTTTTTCGAAGAACGTTTTATCTTTTTCAATAACTGCTTTAAAAGGCTGTTTCTTGGCTAATTCAGGTTTAGCTTCTACCATTTTTTTAACTCTATAAAAAGCAAAAAGTTCTTGAACATAAGGTTTTTCAGCCCATAGAGTTCCATCGTTATCAAAAGTCGCAATTCTGCTTTCTACAGGAATAAAATCTGGACTTCCTTCTTTGGTTACTTTTTCAACATAAGCTATAATGTCTTTTTTTAAAGCTCCATCATTCCAGCTTGGCAGCGGATCACCACTTGTTGCAGTAGTTTCTGTTTGTTTATTTTCTGTTGGAGAAGTTAAGGTGTCGGACTTTTTACAGGACAAAAAAAACAAAACCACCAGAGGTAATATGTATATACTTTTTTTCATGATGTTTTTATGTTAGAAAAAGAGATTCAGATTCAAATAAATCTGAATCTCTTTTTAGATTATTTATTTTTTCTTTTTTGAAGCTGTCTCTTCTTCTTCTTTTAGCTTAGGTAAAACATTTTTCTCTACATATTTTTGAGCTTTGATATCTTTCATCGCTTCTTCCATAATAGTATAAGCAGAGAAACTTGGCGGGATTGATCTTGGTGGATATTCCTTAAATGTTTCTGCAAACACAACCACATCTTGTATTGCGCCATACATTAACTGGACATGATTCATCTGCCAATCCCAGAAAGTATTTGAAGTAATATCGGCTCTTTCAAAAGGATCTTGATATAGATTGAATATTTTTTGCAGACGCAATTTGGTAAATGGTTCTGCCCAAACCCCCATTGTACCTCCTAGACGTTGTTCTGCAAAAACATATTTATAATCTCCTTCTCTTAAACCTACCAAAAGACCATCATCATCAGTATAAAAGAATTTATCTCTGGCGCTTTTTGGTGTTTTGCCTTCTAAAAATTTACTCTGATCAAAACCATCTAAATGCACTTTATATGTTTTTCCATTTGCAGAGTAACCTTTTAGAAGTTTATTTACGATATCTGGTTCTCCTGCAATTGAAGCGAAAGTTGGAATCCAGTCATTATGGCTCATCAATTCAGTAGTTACAGTTCCTGGCTTGATATGTCCTGGCCAGCGTACAATACATGGTACACGGAAAGCCCCGTCCCAGTTAGTGTTTTTTTCTGAACGGAAAGGGGTCATAGCACCATCAGGCCATGTATTCATGTGAGGTCCATTATCTGTAGAATACACTACAATAGTATTATCAGCAATTCCTAACTCGTCTAATGCTTTCAAGATACTTCCGATAGTTTCGTCATGCTCAATCATACCATCTATATACTCACTATCTCCATGTGTATATCTACCTCTGTGTTCTGCTCTTACGTGTGTACGAAGGTGCATACGAGTAGCATTGAACCAACAGAAAAATGGCTTTCCTGATGCACTTTGTCTTTTAATAAAATCAATAGCCGCAGCAGAAGTTTCGTCGTCTACTGTTTCCATTCTTTTTTTAGTAAGTGCTCCGGTATCTTCAATTTTTTGTTTTCCAACTCTTCCAAAACGAGGATCTGTAGTTGCGTCATCAACATTTGTTGCAGTACATTTTAATACTCCTCTTGGTCCAAATTTTTTCAAATATTCTGGATCTTTTGGATAATCTGGTAATTCTGGTTCTTCTTCAGCATTTAAGTGATACAGATTTCCGAAGAATTCATCAAAACCATTTACAGTTGGCAAACTTTCATTTCGGTCTCCTACGTGATTTTTACCAAATTGTCCCGTTACATATCCTAAGCTTTTCATGATTCCTCCTACAGAAGGATCTAACTGGCTCATTCCCATTGGTGCACCTGGAAAACCTACTTTTGTAAGTCCTGTTCTAAGACCATGCTGTCCAGTTAAGAATGCCGCGCGACCAGCAGTACAGCTTTGTTCTCCATAATAATGTAAAAAACGTAATCCTTCATTGGCTAAGCGATCGATATTAGGAGTAGTATATCCCATAAGTCCATCGCTATAAGCACTTATATTAGTTGTTCCAATATCATCGCCCCAAAGCACCAGAATATTTGGCTTTTTGCTCTGTGCTGTTACAGAAACTCCCGTAAAAAACAGCAATGCTAATACCTTTAAGGTATCTGCAAATCCGTACTTAAATTTGATTTGTTTCATGATAATAAAAATTCGTTAATGATACTTGTTATATGTGAGTTTGAAAACCAAAAAATAAATGAGGAAAAATTATAGACTTTAGAAAAATACTTCTTGATCGACGTTGCATTTTTTTGATGTTTCAAATTCATTTTTATTTTAAAATCTGAAACAAAATATTTTTAACTTTTTCTTAAGTATCTCAAATTAACTAATAAAAGAGCGAACAATCGTGTTTATTCGGCATGAGCTTGTTTCATTTTATAAAATGAAACAAGATAATTGGAGAATTTGCACCAAAATGTTTCATTTTACAAAATGAAACACATCAAACTAACAGAAAATTAAGTAGTTAGATCTTTAGTTATGACAGAGCGGAAAGAGAGCAAAAAATAGCTTGAGGTGATTTTCTGTATAGATATTTTTTGAAATTTTAGTGAAATGAAACAAAAAAAATCTTTTTTTTCGTCTAAAATTTTGTCAGATTATCAGAAAATTAAGTCATAAAATGACCCAGAAAAGACAAAATATCAAATTCGAAAAGTATTTTACTTTTATAAAAAAGTTTAAAAAAACAAAAAGCCGCTTAAAAAATAAGCGGCTTTTTAAAATTATTTGAAGGATTGTTATTCGATTTCAGAAACTCTCATCGTGTTAACCATTCCTTTATCTTTAATTGGCATTGCAGCAAGATTGATTAAATAATCTCCTTTTTGTGCATAACCTTTCTCGATTGCAATTTGATTTACATCTGTCACAGTATCGTCTGTACTTTCTTCATTATCATAGTAGAAAGATTTAACTCCCCATAATAAATTCAATTGTGTTAAGATTCTTCTGTTTGAAGTAAATACTAAAATATGAGCTGTTGATGGTCTCCAAGCCGAAATTTGGAACGCTGTATAACCGCTATTTGTCAAAGTACAAATTGCTTTAGCTTCGATTTCATTTGCTAATAAAGCTGCTTGGTGGCAAACTGTTTTAGTAACGAAACGTTTAGTTTTAATTTGTGGTGTATTTTGAGGAACTTGAATAAGCGGAGAGTTTTCTACAGCTTCGCAAATTTGTGCCATTCTTTGAATTACTTGTACTGGATAGTTTCCTGTAGCAGTTTCTCCAGATAACATTACAGCATCTGCTCCGTCCATTACTGAGTTCGCAACGTCATTTACCTCTGCTCTTGTTGGAGTTAAACTTGTAATCATTGTTTCCATCATTTGTGTAGCAACGATAACAGGAATTCTAGCAGTTTTAGCTCTTCTGATCAAATCTTTTTGTACCAATGGAACTTCGTGAGCAGGAAGCTCAACACCAAGATCTCCACGAGCAACCATTAAACCATCGCAATATGCTACAATTTTATCCATGTTCTCAAGAGCTTCTGGCATTTCAATTTTAGCAATGATTGGAATTTTTACATCTGAATGTTTAGCAATTAATTCTTGCAAATCTTGTAAATCGCGTGGAGTCTTTACGAATGAAAGTGCAATCCAGTCTACTTTTTGTTCGATTGCAAAAATAGCATCTGCAATATCTTTTTCTGTTAAAGCTGGTAAAGAAATTTTTGTGTTAGGAAGATTAACTCCTTTTTTAGATTTTAATTCTCCACCTTGAATAACCTTAGCAACAACTTCTGTTTTTTTATCTGTTGAAACAATTTCAAAAATAAGTTTACCATCGTCAAGCAAAATACGCTCTCCAACATTTACATCATTTGGGAAATTTTGATATTTCATAAATGCTTTTTTTGCATTTCCGATAATATCTTCTGCAGTTGTAAAAGTGATTTCATCACCATCATTTACAACAGTTCCTTCTTCCATTACACCAACTCTAAGTTTTGGTCCTTGCAAATCTCCTAAGATTGCAGTTGTGTAACCAAACTCTTCGTTTAATCCTCTAATAATGTCGATTTTTTCTTTTACTCCTTCGTAATCTGCATGCGAAAAATTGATTCTAAACACATTAACACCTGCATCGATCATATCTTTAATGATCTCTCTTGTACTACAAGCGGGGCCAAGTGTAGCAACAATTTTGGTTTTCTTGTTTGTTAACATTTTTTTTAAAAAATTAGATTGTTTTTTGATTTTATTTTATCAGTATCCACAGCATAAATAGCCGCAATACTTTCTATTGTGTTTAATTTTTGTTGAATTTCTGAAAAATTAAGCGCCTCTTCGCTATTATCAATTTTCAGGAAAAAATCGACTTTCTTGAATTCAGGAAGTAAATGAATTGTTGTAGAAACCTCACTTGTTTCATTAGAAAACAAATTCTGGAAATCATTTGTACTCACAGAAATGATTTCATTTTTATTCTGAATTAAATTCCAGGAAACAGCTTTTTCTTCATCATAATAATAGAATCTGGAAAAATTTGCTTCACCTTCCTTAGTTTGAGCATGGATCTCGTTTTTGCTCTTACTTAAGTTGATCGGAAGGATTTTATTGATAAAATAGGCCAATCTATAATCTTCTAATGAAGTATGAATTGCCATTAAATAATAATCAATTTCGTCAAATTCGTCTAAATCCAATTTATGAATAGCCATGTCTTGAAAAATCAAGTTGTAAATATACTATTTCTAAACGGAGCTTCAACAGTTATGACATGCTTGTTTTGTTAAATTATAAACGAAAACGTTGTAGCATTGTGATAGTTACAACATTTTTGCAGCTATTTCTTGTCAATTTTTTCTTGAAACGCAAAATAAGCTCTCTGAGAGGCTTTCTCTTCGGCTTTCTTTTTTGAAGTTGCTCTCGCTCTCGCAACAACTTTATCATCAATACTTAATTTAACACCAAATAATCGCTGGCCGTCTATTCCGTTATCTTCAAAAATGTCATAATGAAAAACTCTTTTTTCTTTCTGACACCATTCGATAACAAGACTTTTATAACTTATAACTTTTCCTTCTAGTCGCGCAATATCGACATAAGGTGTCACTACTCTTTTTTGGATGAATTTTTCGCAAAACGAATAGCCTTTATCTAAATAAATAGCTCCTATAAGAGATTCAAAAATATTACCGTGAATGTTTTCTCCAAAATGCTGAATTGGCACTTTGCTTTCTACAAATTGCACTAAATTTAAATCTTTACCTAATTCATTCAAATGTTCACGGCTCACAATTTTAGAACGCATTTTGGTTAAATAACCTTCATCGCCATTTGGAGCTTTATTAAACAAATGCGCAGCAATGACAGCACTTAACATAGCATCTCCTAAAAATTCTAAACGCTCATAATTAATAGGATGCCCATTCTGATCTAATTTATTAGATGAACGATGTGTAAATGCACGTCTGTAAAAATCTATACTTGAAGGCTGAAAACCAAGAATTTTCTGAATAGTGTCAAAAAAAATCCCGTCTTCTAGAGAACGGGATTTAGAAAATATTTTTTTGATAATATTCATATACAGAAATTAGTCAGCTAATTTTTTAAACAATACGCAAGCATTGTGTCCACCAAAACCAAATGTATTACTCATAGCAACATTTACTTCTCTTTTTTGAGGTTTGTTTAGAGTAAGATTTAAAGATGGATCAATATTTTCGTCAACAACTGTATGGTTAATCGTTGGAGGAACAATTCCGTGTTGCATAGCCAAGATTGAAGCAATAGCCTCAATAGCACCAGCCGCGCCCAATAAGTGTCCTGTCATCGATTTTGTAGAGTTGATGTTGATGTTTTTAGCGTGATCTCCAAAAACTTTGCTAATCGCTTTTAATTCAGCAACGTCTCCTAATGGAGTAGAAGTTCCGTGAGTATTGATATGATCCACTTGATCAGGAGTCATACCAGCATCTCTCAATGTGTTTTCCATTACTGCAATAACTCCAATTCCTTCTGGATGTGGCGCAGTTAAGTGGTAAGCATCAGATGACATACCTCCACCGCCAATTTCGCAGTAGATTTTTGCACCTCTGGCTTTAGCATGTTCGTAATCTTCAAGAACTAAAGCTCCTGCTCCCTCTCCTAGAACGAAACCATCTCTGGTTGCATCAAAAGGTCTTGAAGCTGTTTCTGGACTTTCGTTTCTTGTTGATAAAGCGTGCATTGAGCTAAATCCTCCCATACCAGCAATTGTAACAGCAGCTTCAGAACCACCAGAAACAATAACATCGCACATTCCTAAACGAATGTAGTTAAAAGCATCGATTAATGCGTTTGCAGAAGATGCACAAGCAGAAACCGTAGTATAATTTGGTCCCATATACCCATTACGCATAGAAATATGTGCAGGAGCAATATCGGCAATCATTTTAGGGATAAAGAAAGGGTTGAACTTTGGAGTTCCATCACCTTTTGCATAATAAAGCACTTCATCTTGGAAAGTTTCTAAACCTCCAATTCCAGCTCCCCAGATAACACCAACTCTTTGTTTGTTTACGTTATCATTTGTGATTCCTGCATCTTTAATAGCTTCATCACTGGCAGCAATTGCATATTGTGCAAATTTATCTAATCGACGAGATTCCTTACGATCCATGTAATCTTCAATATTGAAGTTTTTTACTTCGCAGGCAAATTTCGTTTTATGCTTTTCTGTATCATAATATGTTATAGGAGCCGCTCCGCTAACCCCATTCACAAGTGCGTTCCAATATTCTTGGATATTATTCCCGATAGGAGTAAGTGCACCTAATCCTGTTACAACAACTCGCCTTAATGCCATAAATATGTGTTTTGTACTTTAAACAAATAAAACCCACGCTTTCTTAACTTATTGTTACTTAAGAGCCATGGGAATTACAATATAAATATATCTTTTTGATTGAAAACCAATCGAAATTTAAATTTTAAAAAAATAATAACACCCGATCCTTAAAAATTTCAAAAATCAAAAATCAAAATCCAACCTGGAATTTGGAATTTCAAAAATTGGGACTTTTAGAAATCGGGTGTGGTATTATTATTTTTTTGCTTCTTCGATATAAGAAATAGCTTGACCAACAGTAGCAATGTTTTCTGCTTGATCGTCTGGAATTTGAATATCAAATTCTTTTTCGAATTCCATAATAAGCTCAACAGTGTCTAATGAGTCAGCTCCTAAATCATTAGTGAAGCTTGCTTCTGTTACAACTTCGTTTTCGTCAACACCTAATTTGTCTACGATAATCGCTTTTACTCTTGATGCAATGTCTGACATAATCTTTAATTTTAGAATTTAATTTGTTGGCAAAAATAAAAAACTTTATTTTAAAACAACTATTTAGTTTATAAATGTGACACTAATTTATAAAATTAATTTCAAGAAAGGTCTTTTAAAGCTATTTATTTTCGATTTTTATTCCGTTTTTTGCAGTCTTAAAACACACAGCTTTATGAAAAAAATTATCGTTTTTGCCTCAGGATCAGGAACTAACGCAGAGAACATTATAAAATATTTTTCGAACACCGAAATTGCAAAGGTCGTTTCGGTCTTTACAAATAATGCTTCGGCAAAAGTTATTGACAGAGCAAAAAATCATCAAATTCCTGTCGAAATCTTCTCAAAAAACGAACTTTTGGAAAGAAATGTATTACAAAAAGTACAGGAAATCGACCCAGATTTGATAATTCTTGCTGGTTTTTTACTCAAATTCCCCGAAAACATCATCGAACAATATCCAAACAAAATAATAAACATACATCCGGCACTTTTACCTAATTATGGTGGGAAAGGAATGTACGGAATGCACATACATAGAGCTATAGTTAATAATAAGGAAAAAGAAACTGGAATATCAATTCATTACGTTAATGAAAATTATGACGAAGGCGCTATTATTTTTCAAGCAAATGTGGCCTTGACAGATGAAGACACTCCAGAAACTGTTGCAGAAAAGATTCACGAACTGGAACAAAAACATTTCCCAGAGATTATTCATAAAATATTAGAACAATAAATTGTTCAGATTGTTAGACTTCTTAGACATAAGACTTCTTAGCTTTTATATTTTTCGAATAAAACTTAAGACCCTCTTTTATCTGAGATTCTAATAATTCAACAATCTAAGAAGTCTAATAATCTAAAATTCTAAGAAGTCTAAAATAAATGAATCACGAAGTACATATATATACAGATGGCGCGGCAAAAGGAAATCCTGGCAATGGCGGTTACGGCGTGGTAATGGAATTAGTTGGCACTCCTCATAAAAAAGAATTCTACGAAGGTTTTCGACTTACTACTAATAATAGAATGGAACTTCTGGCTGTAATTGTGGGGTTAGAAAAATTAAAAAAGCCAAATATGAAAGTTTTGGTCATTTCTGATTCAAAATACGTTGTAGATTCTGTCGAAAAAAAATGGGTTTTTGGCTGGGAGAAAAAAGGCTATAAGGATAAAAAAAATCCAGATTTATGGAAACGTTTTCTAATTGTCTACCGCAAACACCAAGTCGATTTTAAATGGATTAAAGGCCACAACAATCATCCGCAAAATGAGCGCTGCGATCAATTGGCCGTTATGGCATCCATGCAACCTAAACTTTCGGTTGACGTATATTACGAAACCATCGGGTCTAAACAATAAAAAAACGCATCAATTACTTGATGCGTTTTTTGTACTAACTTTATTTCTTATTTATTCTTTATCTAAATCTTTAGCAGTTTTAAAACCTGTCAAAAGTCCAATTCCTGCCATGATGAAAATAATTGAAGGATAAACGGCACCATCATCTAGAGACGTATAAGTTGTAATTAATAACGCTAGAAAAATTCCAACACCCGATCCTATTAATAGGAAAGCTATATTTACAACAAACACTTTCCAGGCCGGAACCCCGCTTCCTTTTCCTTGTAAAAAGATACTTGCATCTACTCCTTTTTCTATAAGAGCCAAACGCTCTCTGTTTCTTGTTGAATAAATTAAATAAACAATCCCGAAGATCATTAAGAAAAGACTGATTGGAATTAAAATTTTTTCGTCCATGATATTTTATGTTTTTAATTGATTGATATACCTCATATGACGAGACTTTTTAAAATGAGGTTACAACTTTTGGTGAAAAATTTCAATTTTTAAATCCCAAATTCCAAAACTAACTGATTATCAATTAATTTTGAATAAAAATAAATTGATCACCGCAACTTTGTCAAAGTTCAACTCCTATACTTTATTATATATTAAAGATTGGAATTTGGACCCGAACGATAGCGAACGGGCGAAGCAATTTAAAAAGTTTGGAATTTATTTTCTAATTTCTTGTAACCTAAATAAACAAACTGTCGTCCTATATAATATGAGCACAATACATGATCAACATTATATCGATAAAATTTTGCAAGGCGAGACCAATGCATTTGCCGTTCTTGTGGATCGATATAAGGATATGATCTTTACCTTAGCTCTTAAAATGGTTAAAAATCGTGAAGAAGCAGAAGAAGTAGCTCAAGACACTTTTATAAAAATTTATAATTCATTGACAAAATTTAAAGGCGAATCTAAATTTTCGACCTGGATTTACAAAATTGCTTATAATACCTGTCTGGATCGTTTGAAGAAAAACAAGAAAGAAGATTTAAATATTTCTATTGATGATTTTTCTTCTCATTTAATTAAAACAATGGACAACGCTTTGAGTGCTTTAGAAGAAAAAGAACGAAAGTATACCATTCAGAAATGTTTAAATTTATTACCGAGTGATGAAAACTTCCTTTTAACCTTATTTTATTTTGATGATCAAAATTTAGAAGAAATTGGAAAAATCATGAATATATCGGCCAACAATGCCAAAGTAAAGTTATTTAGGAGCCGTCAGAAATTAGCTGTAATTTTGAGACAGCAGTTAGAACCAGAAATAATAGAATGTTATGAAAGAGAGCGATAAAAATATAGAACAACTTATTGAGAAAATGATGGCGGAAGACAAACCACAGTCTCCATCAATAGATTTTACTTCTAAAATAATGGCTGATATTCATCTTTTAGAAGAGAAAAAACTCAAAGTATACAAACCTTTAATTTCTAAACCAATCTGGATTTTAATGGGATTGGCTGTCGCAGCATTAGTAATTTATGTTTCTCTATTCTCAGTTTCAGAAACTGATTTCAAAATTGACGAAGTCGGGAAATTATATTCTGATCGAATCTCAACAGCATTTTCTGGAGTTCATTTTTCTAAAAATATCTTGTATGCCATTTTGATTGTTCCAATTATGATTTTGGTTCAAGTTGGAATTTTGAAGAATTATTTTGACAAAAAGTATCAATTATAGATTTAAAGATGAAATACAAAACAGCATTTTTTAAACAAGTTCTAAAAGCAAAGAAAACATCCACATATATTCTATTAATGTTGCTGCTTTTTGTCACTACCTATACAGTAGCAGCTCCGTCAAACTTTACTACTAAAGAAGTAAAATTTGTTAGTGAAGGCATTTCACTTTCTGGAACCATTTTTATACCAAACAAAATGCAAGCAGCTGTTGTGATTGTTCATGGATCTGGACAAGAAAAAAGAATGACAGACTTTGCTACAACTCTAGCCAACAACGGAATTGCAGTTTTAACCTACGACAAACGTGGAGTCGGAGAATCGGGTGGCGTATATGCTGGACCGGAAGTAGGAACAAACAATGTTGATTTTTCTAATCTAAATCTTTTGTCTTTAGATGTAAGTGCTGCTGTAAATACTTTATCTAAATCTTTATCAAATAATAAAATATCAATCGGTTTAATTGGAGGCAGTCAAGCTGGATGGATAATTCCATTGGCTGCAGAGAAAAATAAGAACGTTAAATTTATGACCATCTTTAGCGGAGCTCTTATAACAGTTAAAGAACAATTGAGATTCCAATTTTATACCAATGGAGATAAAAATTTCTGGGATACACACTCTGAAGAAGAGGCAAGAAAACATGTATTCAATGACCCTGATAAATACGAATTCGTTGACACAGATCCTAAAGGTATTCTTTCTAAATTATCAATTCCAGGAATATGGATTTTTGGAGGTAAAGATATTCAAGTCCCTGCGAATCTATCAATCGAATATCTTGATGCATTAAAATCTAAAGGGAAACCTTATGACTATAAATTATTTCCAAACTTGGGTCACAATACAGCTTTTTCAAAGTCTGAAGAGCCAATGAAAGATGCAATCAATTGGATTAAAAATGTAAAATAAATTAAAAATCATTTTTCGTGTTTTAATCTAAAAAAGAAAATTCTCTTCATTTAAAAAAATAAGATGGAAGAATCAGATGTAAATTATTCGCAATTATTTTCAAAAAAGTTGCATCTTAAATTCAAAAAACCTATTATAAACACTGCAAAAAATCAATTTTAATCCATTCATTTACAATAGTTTTACTTCGAAAACACCTTCGTTTTTTTAAGAAAATTTTGAGACCCTAAACCGTTGCAAGATTGTAACTTATGAAGTATCTTTGCACCCTAATTCGAAATTCATAAAATGAATAAACTATTGATTGTTGGAACAGTTGCTTTCGACGCGATTGAAACTCCTTTCGGAAAAACAGATAAAATATTAGGTGGTGCTGCAACCTACATCGGATTATCGGCATCATTTTTTAACTTGCAATCGGCCATTGTTTCTGTAGTTGGCGACGATTTCCCTCAAGAACATTTAGATCTTTTAACTTCAAAAAATATTGATATCTCTGGTATCGAAATTGTAAAAGGTGGAAAGACTTTTTTCTGGAGCGGTTTATACCACAACGATTTAAATTCTAGAGACACTCTCGTAACAGAATTGAACGTTTTAGCTGATTTTCAGCCAAAAGTTCCTCAAAACTACAAAGATGCTGATGTTGTTATGTTAGGAAACTTACATCCATTAGTTCAAAGCAGTGTTTTAGATCAGATGGAGAAAAAACCAAAATTAGTAGTTTTAGATACTATGAACTTTTGGATGGATTGCGCTCTTCCAGAATTATTAGACGTTATTAAACGTGTAGATGTTATTACAATCAATGACGAAGAAGCTAGACAGCTTTCTGGCGAATATTCATTAGTAAAAGCAGCTTCTAAAATCCAAGATATGGGACCAAAATATGTGGTGATCAAAAAAGGAGAACACGGAGCGCTTTTATTCCACAACAGAGAAGTTTTCTTTGCACCAGCTTTACCATTAGAAGATGTTTTTGATCCAACAGGAGCTGGAGACACTTTTGCAGGTGGTTTCTCTGGGTTTATTGCACAGAGCGAAAACATTTCATTCAACAACATGAAGAATGCAATTATTTACGGTTCAAATTTAGCTTCGTTCTGCGTTGAAAAATTTGGAACCGAAAGGATGGAATCATTAAGCAAAGCCGAAGTAGCGATTCGATTACAGCAATTTAAGTCGTTAACTCAGTTTGACATAGAAATATAATGCCTAAGAGCCTCGATAAAACGGGGCTTTTTTTATTACGTTAATACACACAACTTACAACAACACACAAATAACAAAAAACAATGAGCGACGCTTTAAAACACGAATGTGGTATAGCCTTAGTTAGACTACTAAAACCGCTTGAATATTATAAAGAAAAATACGGAACTGCTTTCTACGGAATCCAGAAGATGTATCTAATGATGGAAAAACAGCATAACCGTGGACAAGACGGAGCTGGTTTTGCTAGCATTAAATTTGATGTTGAACCTGGACAGCGTTATATCAGCAGAGTCCGTTCAAATCATTCACAACCTATCCAAGATGTTTTCAAACAAATCAATGAGCGCGTTAGCGAAGAACTAAAAGCGCATCCAGAACTTGGAGACGATATGAAAGAGCTAAAAGCAAATATTCCTTATGTTGGAGAATTGTTTTTAGGTCACGTTCGCTACGGAACTTTTGGAAAAAATAGCATCGAAAGCGTTCACCCATTTTTGCGTCAAAGCAACTGGATGCACCGTAACTTGATTTTGGCTGGAAACTTTAATATGACAAATGTTAAAGAACTTTTCGAAAATCTAGTTGAATTAGGACAACATCCTAAAGAAATGGCCGACACCGTTACTGTAATGGAAAAAATTGGTCACTTCTTAGACAAAGAAGTAATGCAACTATACCAAGACTGTAAAGCTGAAGGATATTCTAAAAGAGAAGCTTCTCCAGTAATTGCAGAACGTTTGGATATTGCTAAAATACTAGCTCGTTCGGCTAAAAACTTAGACGGAGGTTATGCTATGGCAGGTTTATTAGGTCATGGTGATGCTTTTGTTTTTAGAGATCCAGCAGGAATTCGTCCAGCTTATTTTTATCAAGATGACGAAGTTGTAGTTGTAGCTTCTGAAAGACCGGTTATTCAAACTGTATTTAATGTTCCTTTTGAAAGTGTTCAGGAAATCGATCCAGGTCACGCTTTGATCATCAAGAAAAACGGAAATGTTTCTATGAATCAAATCCTGGAACCAACAATCAAAAAAGCTTGTTCGTTCGAAAGAATTTATTTCTCAAGAGGAAGTGATGCCGAAATTTATCAAGAACGTAAAGATTTAGGAAAATTAATTTTACCTGCTGTTCTTAAAGCAATTGATAGCGATACAGACAACACTGTTTTCTCTTATATTCCAAATACAGCCGAAACTTCTTTTTATGGTTTAGTTGAAGCTGCTCAGGATTTCTTAAACCAGAGAAAAAACAATTACATTCTTGAAAATAGAAATACATTAACAACAGAAACCCTTCAGGAACTTTTAGCTGTAAAGATTCGTACAGAAAAAGTCGCGATTAAAGATGCTAAACTTAGAACTTTTATTACTGAAGATAGCAGCCGTGATGATTTAGTAGCTCACGTTTACGATGTCACTTATGGCGTAATTAAACCAGAAGATAATTTGGTTATTATCGACGACAGTATTGTTCGTGGTACTACATTGAAAATGAGCATCATTAAAATGATGGATCGTTTAAAACCAAAACGCATTGTTATTGTTTCATCTGCTCCACAAATTCGTTATCCGGATTGTTATGGAATTGATATGGCAAAACTAGAAGGTTTAGTTGCTTTTAGAGCAGCACTTGCTTTATTAAAAGAAAGAAACCTTTATCATATTGTAGATGAAGTTTATGCAAAATGTAAAGCTCAAGAAAATTTCCTTGATAAAGATGTTGTAAACTATGTAACAGCAATTTACGACCAATTTACAGACGAGGAGATTTCAGATAAAATTGCAGAAATGTTAAGCTCGCCAGAAATTAATGCTGAAGTAAAAATCATCTTCCAAACAGTTGACGATTTACATAAAGCATGTCCTAAAAATTTAGGCGATTGGTATTTCACAGGAGATTATCCTACTCCAGGTGGAAATCGAGTTGTAAATCGTGCTTTCATGAATTTTTACGAAGGAAAAGACGCTAGAGCGTATTAATAAAATACTAATAAAAGGTTAAATTGTGCATTTCATCGGTTTTTTTTGCCGTTCATCCTATTTCTTTGGTGAAGTTGAAAAGCTATGATACTTTTGAAATACCATAACATTAGTAGGTTAAGTTTATGGTAGATTTGGGGCAAAAAGGGTGGAAGCAATTCCACCTTTTTTATTGGAATAAACTCAAACTATTTATAAACAGCCGATTGTATCTCTTCATCGGATTTACTTACCTTTTATCTGAAAATTTTTATTCACAAGAATAACTGCCATACATTTACTAGACCATAACATTAGTAGGTTAGTTTATGGTAGATTTGGGGCAAAAAAGGCGGAGTAACTTCCGCCTTTTTTATTTTTTTTTAACTGTAATTAATTGAAATACAGCCGTTTAAATACTTTTCATCGAGTATAATTGCTTTTCATCTAAAAATTTTTCTTTATAAAAATTACTGCCATACATTTACTAAACCATAACATTAGTAGGTTAGTTTATGGTAGATTTGGGGCAAAAAAGGTGGAAGAAATTCCGCCTTTTTTATTGAAATAAATCTAGGAAATTTTAAAAACTAGCGATACAGGTCTTTTATCGGATATACTTGCCTTTTATCTGAAATGTTTCATTCAAAAAAATATCTGCCATACCTTTACAGAACCATAACATTAGTAGGTTAAGTTTATGGTAGATTTGGGGCAAAAAAGGTGGAAGAAGTTCCGCCTTTTTTATTTTTCTTTTTTTTGAGAGAAAAGAAAATAGAGTACAGAATAAAGACTTTTAAAAATTGAGCATAAAAAAAAGACGAACCTATGGCTCGTCTTTTTTCTATATTTTATACTCTATTTTCTTATTTGTCTAAAGCAAATCTTCTAGCAACTTCTGTCCAGTTAATTACACTGAAAAAAGCCTCAATATAATCTGGTCTTCTGTTTTGGTAGTTTAAATAGTAAGCATGCTCCCAAACATCCATTCCTAAGATTGGAGTTCCACCGTGACCAGCAACTTCTGGCATTAATGGATTATCTTGATTTGGAGTACCTACAACTTCTAATTTTCCTCCTTTTTGAACTGTTAACCAAGCCCATCCAGAACCAAATTGTGTTGCTCCAGCTTTAGCAAATTTTGCTTTAAATTCTTCGAAAGATCCAAAAGAAGCTTCGATTGCTGCTAATAAATCACCAGTTGGCAATCCTCCTCCGTTTGGAGACATTACAGTCCAGAATAAATTGTGATTGTAGAAACCTCCACCATTGTTACGAACAGCAGCGTTAGATTTATCTAAATTAATTAAGATATTTTCGATTGTTTTTCCTTCTAAATCTGTTCCAGCGATAGCTGCATTAAGATTTGTAGTATAGGCGTTGTGGTGCTTTGTATGATGGATTTCCATTGTACGTGCATCAATATGTGGTTCTAATGCATCGTATGCATAAGGTAATTGTGGTAATTCAAAAGCCATGATATTCTAATTTTTATGGTTTATAATAATTTATTCCAAATTTAGACATTTAACTTTGGAATTGAAAATACTATTTCGTTATAATTGAATTAAATTCATTGATAATTTACATTTTTACAACATAAACATCTGAAAATCTTTATTTTCCATTAAATGTTGTCATTGTGTTTTCTAAACCAGCTGTTCCAAAAGTTCTAATAATTTCTGCTGAAGTTTCTAAGCGTTCTGGAAGTTTTGCTTCTTCTTCAGCGGTCCACTCTCCTAAAACATAATCTACCTGCTGTCCTTTTTTGAATTCGTCACTAATACCAAACCTGTAGCGTGTATAATTTTGAGTATTTAAAACTAAATTAATATTTTTCAACCCATTATGACCACCGTCGCTACCTTTTGGCTTTATTCTAATAGTCCCGAATGACAGGTTTAAATCGTCTGTAATGACCAAAATATTCTCTAACGGTATATTTTCCTTATCCATCCAATATTTCACCGCCTTACCACTTAAATTCATGTAAGTATTTGGTTTTAAAAGAAAAAAAGTTCTCCCTTTAAATTTGTATTCCGCCATTGAACCTAATTTTACGGTTTCAAAAGAAAGTCCTTCTTTTTTGGCTAAGAAGTCTAAGACTTTAAATCCGATATTATGCCTGGTGTTTACGTATTCGGCTCCGATATTTCCTAATCCTACGATTAAATATTTTTTACTCACGTTTTTTATATTGTTTTTTTGGCGTTCGTGAACCTCCGGTTTCATATTATCTTCTATGTTCTCTTCTTTTGATGGTGATGAAAACAGTTTTGTTATCCATTTTATCATGATTACAAAAGTAACATTAATTAGAGAATGTGACAATTGGATAATTAGATAATTGACTGTTGTTCGTGATTTAACCGCAAAGATCGCAAGGGTTTTCTGCTAAGAACGCTAAGAAATAGCTTTTACTGAGAGTTACAAAGAACACAAAGACTTCGACTTCGCTCAGTCTGACAACTATGAAAAAACGTAGTATCTCAGACTCTTAGTAACTTAAAACCTTATGAAAAAGATATTTTCTAGCTAGCCCTGACAGGAGCGGTATCCTTTTTCTGGCTTCTTTAGCCAGGAAAAGATATAGCGAATGGCAGGAATGTCACGTCTTATGAAAAGGAAAGTTTCTGCTTCTAAAAAATAATTGGAAAATTTGAGAATGTGACAATTAGAGAATTTCTTAAAGAAACTTAGCATCCAAAAAAAAAAAGCCCCAATCGCAAGATTGAGGCTTTTGTATTGATTTGAAAAAAATTATTTTTTCTTTCCTTTTGCAGGAGCTTTTGCAGCTTTTGCAGCCTCTTGAGCAGCTTTCATAGCAGCACGAGAGATTCTCACTTGACAAACAACAGTGTTGTCTGGGTGCATAATTTTGTACTCTGGTTTTCCAACTTTAGTAACGTATAATTTGTTACCCATTTCAAGTGGAGTGATGTCAGCTTCAACGAAATCAGGAAGATTTGCTGGTAAAGCTTTAACTTTCAATTTACGTTGGTTTAAACGTAAAACACCTCCCGCAAGAACACCTTTAGATGTACCAACGATTTTCACAGGAACTTCCATTGTGATTTCTTTATCATCAAATAATTGGAAGAAGTCAATGTGTAAAATTTTGTCAGATACTGGGTGAACTTGGATATCTTGCAAAATTGCATTGAATGATTTTCCTTTTCCAAGTTCGATCACAACAGTGTGAGCGTTTGGAGTGTAAACCAAGTTTTTGAATGCAGTAACGTCTGCTGAGAAGTGTACTGCCTGGTTTCCTCCGTATAAAACGCAAGGTACCTGTCCAGCATTACGTAAGGCTTTAGTTGACACTTTGCCCACGCTTTCTCTTTCTGATCCTTTAATTGTAATCGATTTCATTGTAAAAAAATATAGTTATTAAATAAATATTCTTGTTTGCTGTAAGCTTTAAGCAATATGCTTTAGGCTTTTTTTTATGCAAAGTGAATAAACTTACGGCCTAAGGCCTACAGCTTACTGCTTTTACATAATAAATTTTCCACTGATGGAATTGTTGTGGTGAACCATCTGCATTACCTCAGCAAATAGAGGTGCACAGCTTACCACTTTTATCTTTTTTGACTCTTTCTTTAACGGAATAGAATCTGTTACGATTAACTCGGTTAATTTTGAGTTTTCGATTTTTTCATATGCTCCGCCAGATAAAATAGCGTGCGTACAAATTGCTCTTACACTTAGTGCTCCTTTTTCGATCATAAGGTCTGCCGCTTTCGCTAAAGTCCCTCCTGTATCGATCATGTCGTCTACCAAGATTACGTTACGTCCTTTTACTTCACCAATTAGTTCCATAGTATCGATAACGTTGGCTGCTTTTCTTTGTTTGTAACAGATTACTACATCTGATTCTAAAAACTTAGAGTAAGCATATGCTCTTTTTGAACCTCCCATATCTGGAGATGCAATTGTCAGATTTTCTAACTTTAAACTTTCTACATATGGTAAAAAGATTGTAGATGCAAATAAATGATCTACTGGTTTTTCAAAGAATCCTTGAATTTGATCTGCGTGCAAATCCATTGTCATGATTCTTGTTGCTCCTGCAGCAGTTAGTAAATTAGCTACTAACTTAGCTCCAATCGGAACTCTTGGTTTGTCTTTTCTGTCTTGTCTAGCCCAACCAAAATAAGGCATAACAGCTGTAATATGTCTTGCTGATGCGCGTTTTGCCGCATCAATCATTAACAACAATTCCATCAGATTATCTGCACTTGGAAAAGTTGAACATACGATAAATACTCGTAAACCTCTTATTGATTCTTCGTAAGACGGCTGAAATTCTCCGTCACTATACGTTGACATCGTTACTTTTCCTAACGGAATTCCGTAATCTTTTGCAATTTTTTCTGCAAGATAAACACTTTGTGAACAAGCAAAAATTTTAGCTTCTGGTTCTAGGTGCGACATTGTAATTTGTTGTTTTATCCCGTTACTTTTAAAAAAATTCAACTTTATATTTCAATAAAGCAGAATGTGTATAAATGTCTCGGATGTAGTTAGTTGTGTGTGCTTCGTTTTAACGAGCTGCAAATTTATAAAATTTATTGAACACTGAAAGCAAAAATTTAAGTATTTTTAGTAGTTCGTTTAAAATTATTTTTTACATTTGCACCGTGTTAAAGGAATGGCGCCATTTATGACTTCATTCTATTGCGTTAAAATAATTGATTTATCATTTATTTTTTCGTCTGCTACGCCCGGATGGCGGAATTGGTAGACGCGCTGGTCTCAAACACCTGTGGGAAACCGTGCCGGTTCGACTCCGGCTCCGGGTACATTAAAAAACCGTAACAATATTGTTTATCAGTATTTTACGGTTTTTTGCTTTAAATGTTGCCAAACATTTGCCAAACATTTTCAATTTAAGCATAAAAAAAACTCGTTTCCGAGTTTTTTTGTAATAGTTTATTTTTAAAGTTGTCGTGCTACTGATAAATAAATGTTGTTTTTACTCTTTCTACACCATTTATTTTTTCAATCATTTGAGTTGGTCTATGATTATTATTATAAATATATTCATATGTAGTGACATCTCCCTCTAAATTTGTTTTTTTTGATAGATTTTCAACAGAAAATGGTATACTAATTTTTACATATGCACTAGGCAATATGTCAAAATATGGATTATTTTCAGTGTCCGACTCATAAGTCTTTTTAAAAAGCACATTATTGGAGGAACCGTAAACCGTTTCTGTAAATGAATTTTGACCATTTAGAGCAGTATTATTGTGAGAGTATAATTTTTGTGAGTTTAACTTTCCAGAAATCAAAGTTTGCTCCCCTATTAATCTTTTCACACCATCGTAAATATAAGCATATTGGAAAGTAATATTATCTTCCACTGAAGTTTTACTTCTAATTAATTTTTCCGCATTATAATCAAAAGTAGTAGAACCTTTAACTTTTCCATTTACATAATGATTTAAACTTTTCAAGATTCCGTTTTCATAATTATACACGGTTTTACTAATTGAGCCATCTGATTCAATTTCTTCTGTCTCACTTAATAAATTTCCAGTGTATAAGTAATTCATTGTTTGAGTTTTATTTGTACCAAGATCAACCGCAACTTCTCTAACAAGTCTTGCGTTAGTTGGTTCGATATTTAATTCAGGTTCATTATCCGAAGAACATCCAAAGAATGAGATTATACAAAATAATAAAATATTTTTTTTCATAATTTTTATTCATTTAACATATTGATTTTTATAGCAGTATTGGTTTCTTTTTATAACGTCCAATTCGTTCAGTTTTAAAAAATGCATTTATCAATTTAGACTAAATGCAATTAAGCAATTCTTTAAATTTTACTGCTCTTTTTTCCTTAATATCATCATCAACATATCCATCTGCTGTGTAAACTCTTAATTTTACAATCTTCTCATTTTGTAATCTATTATACACCTCATCCGAAATTGGAATCAACACGGAGCCACCCCAATGTGTAGTTTTGAATGATGAATTATACTGCCCATCTGCAATAGTAGTTTCAGAAAACTTTAATGAAACAGGATTTTCATTTTCAGTTTTAAAAAGAATTTCTTCCCCTTTTTTTAAGGTAAAAATTTTAGAACTTGAAATACCAAGCCTTAAATACCTAGCATTATCAATTTTTTTAAATGCATAACTGGTTGAAAAACCAAATCCCATTCCAGACACAGTAAGAATCTCTTCTTTTGTTTGTAAAATTTGGCTTTTCGTAAACTCATCAATTGTGTTTATTTTATATTTACAATTCTGCCCGAAAGTAAAATTTGCAAATAGCAAAGCGATAAATAAAGTTTTTTTCATTCCGTTAGTTTTTTGTTTAAGATTTACCTAAAAAAATAAGCGTGGACATTGCACCACACTAAATCCAGGATTACCACACCCTTAAACAAGCAATGGTACAAGCCACGCCATAACGGCGCCCTCATACACATTATTTGCTTGTTAAATCGAGAAGTTTAAAACTTCGAGGTGGTAATTTGGATTTAGCAATAATGTATTAAGCACGAATATTTTTACACGACAAAAATAATTAAAACTTTATTTATAGAACCAATAATCTTCATAATTGCTCACTTATAACCAAACTCTTTTAGTCTGAGTCTTTTTCTAGCGTTGCATTCGTTTGATTCGTTCTTTTTTAATGGTTCCGATTCTTCCGAAAAATTAATCATCTATAAAGCACTAAATCTTAAAACTAAACAATAAATTAAGTTGATCGACCTTATAAATTTTATTTTGCTTTATTTTTTGATTGCTATTTGCGTTTCTTATGTTATGCGCCATCTCTTTTATTTGAATTTCAAAACCTGCGTTAACCCATATTTTCGACAAGTAACTCCTTTTGAGTTGTTCAAAAATCTTTTTATCTGTCTCATAATAGTATTTCAATCCTGTATGCGAAAGTAAAACACTATCTCTTTTCTGCATCTCAATATTTAATCCAGTCACTTTGCATACTATATTTTTTATTTTTGTTTTAATTACTGGTGCAGTTTCTAAACAGGTGCAGTTTCCAATATTATATAGTGTGGAAAACGCACTATTTTTGTCTTTATTTTGGGGTGTGGAAAACGCACCTCTTTTCAATAATTCGAGTTTATCGAAAACTATTTTTTCTAATTTTCTTTTTAAGTGGCTCTCTATTTTATCTAATAATTTATAATATTTTATTTTCTCCTTATTGAATTTATTTCTAACATTTTCCTGTTTAATTCTGTACCAGTAATTTGGGTTTAAAAATGGTTTTATTTTGGATTTTTCTTTACTATTTAAATTAGAAAAATCTTCCCCATCATTCAAAATCAATATTTCTCCAAATTCAGATAATAAAACCTCTATCAATTTGAAATAAATTTCAACACTCAGTAAATCATTTAAAGTAAATATTCCCAATTTATTAATATACTTACTTTGTTCACTCTTAACCTCAAACCTGAAAGTATTAATATCTGCAAATTCAGGAAACTGTAATCCTTTTGCGTATGCTTTAATTATTTTATAATCATTGGGTTTATTCGTTCTTTCATTAATTCTATACCCCTTTTTACTGTATGGGAATTCTCTATCTGTTCTAAATTCGTTTTGTCCGTGATACGCCAGAAACATAATTAAATCTTTTATATCAATGGGAGATATTACATTTATACCAAATTCCAAATTAATTACTTTCAGATTTTTTAAATCTATTTCAAAAATTTTCTGAAAGTCTAAAATTACATTAATGCAGTCTATTACACTAAAATCATTTGCGTTATGCAGATTTTCATTGAAATAATAGTGCGGTAGAAAACTTATCTTTAGTTGGTTTGGATAGAAGCAAAATACAATCCCTTTGTATTGGTACTTATCTTTTGTGTTTACTACTTCAGGATCGTAACGATTAAATTTGCTTTCATTACTCACCCACTCTAACAAAACATGTGTTTTAAAGTAGTTTATTAAATTAATATCGTTAGTTGAAAGTTTTAGAAAATCAATCATTTCAAGTATCTTTGTTGAGGTTTCTGCATTGCCTATTGAAACTAAACTTTTGAACAAATTATAAACGAGAGCCTGAACAACTCTCGTTTTTTTGTTTCTAGTATTTAATAATTAATCTCAATACTTCGCTTAAATTGGATGTATAATAATTCTGGAAGTAGTAAACCGTCAAGTCTCTTTCGTAATTTGAAAGTTTGACAATCAATAAATCTTCTTTCCGATTGTTTTTACCTTTGTCGGCAAAGTAAATATCAGGGATAGAGGTTTTAAAAAGTCCTGTAAAGTTCTCCCATCGTTTGCCAATCCTGATTTTTAACCAAAAGGAAGGTGCCGATTTTGCAAAACCTCTATCCACGGCTACATTTATTAGATCAGATAGTTTTTGAGTTCCGTTTTTTACCTCAACAATGTTATAGTGTTTTGCAGTTTTAAATTCCCCCACGTTTATTTCTTTAAAAAAGTGGATGGTCGGTTTTGGGATAATACCTGTTGAACTCATAATCTTAAACGTTTAGGGGTTTAAGAGATGCCTCAACTTCTGAACGTAAAAAGTAAACACGTGAACCCAAACCCAAAGGATTTAGTTTTTTGGATTTGCACCAATTGTGAACAGTTGAAATATCCACATTGAACATTTGCGCCACTTCTTGACGGGTCAAATATTCGTTTGGATGCTTAGGTGTAAAATGTTTTAAAAATTCTTCTAATTGAATTTTTACACCGTTTGTTATTTCGCGTTGAAGTTGCTCCGGTGTGTACTGAATAAATTGAACTGTTGCATTCATAACTTAAAATATTTGTTGATTAAAATGCAAACAAATGGAAATAAAATACCCACTGACACCATACTATGGTGTTAGTGGGTATATAATTTAACAGTTTCTATAAATTAACCTATCTCATCACGTTTAATCCACTTACTTAATGAATCTTCTAAGATGTTCAATGTAGGCGTTAGATCTTTCGTTCTCTTTCTTACCTGAGCTAGTTTTTCACTTTTATCAAAATCTCCTACCGAAAAAAAAAGTTTCATCCTTTCAAATACTTCTTTGTCACTTAGTCCTGCACCAATTAAACCGCTTTCAATTAATGCTTTTGTAATCTCCGCAAACTGTAAACTTGTACCTTTCCATACTAAAGTATTCAATGGCTCTAAAGTTGTTGCAGGTGTTATTGCTTTGACAGTTTCCGAATTATTAATGGAATCTATATTAATTCTATCATATAACGGCTGTAAACTTCGTTTTTTCGTTAGTAAAAAAGATAGATACTTATGCCCCTCTCCAATATCATATTTCAAAAATCGTAGAACATCATCAGCGCTAATTACCCCAACATCATCAATTATCGGTTTTATTTCTTGCTCGATTTCACGCAAATTTTCTTGAAGATTTTTAAAGGTACTTTCTATTTGAGAATTTACAAAATCTAACTCACTTCCTTCAGATTCAAAAACTATAGTATCAGTTAAATACTGTTGCAAATAGGCATCTTCTGGGCGAAAGTTGCCATCTATTTGATGGGTTTCAAAGTAATATTCTTGACCCTGTTGCAAAATTTCTTTATATTTTTTTATTTCCATTGAATGATAAACTTCTAAAATTTACTTTCTAATTCAAACTAAAGACGTAACGTTATTCAATAATTCGTCCCATTCTTTATAACTCTCAGCTGAGGTGAATCTTCCCTTCTAATAGCATTATAATAGTGCATAAATAAATCAGCATTTTCGTCTTTGTCCTCTGGTGCATTAATATAAACCCGAAATATTGATTCTTTGCTGTGACCCGAAATACCCATTAAAACTGGCGTAGGTATCTTTTTATAGTAATTTGTACAAAAGGAACGGCGAAAACTGTGTGTAGTGATTAGTTTATGTTTTTCGTATAAATCGAATTTTTTACGTCCGCTTTCGGAATCAAATATTTTTCCCTCTGTTAATGTATTTATTTTCGCGCTTTCACAAACCTTTTTAATATGTTCGTTTAGTTTTTGAGTTGTTATTTTATAAGGGAAACTGTTTTCAAGCAAGTCTATAACGTGCGGAGCAATAATACCTATAGTAACAGCTTTTTTTGTTTTTTGTTGAATCAAATCTAAATACATATTTCCTCCCTTATATCGAATATTCTCTTTTGTAATATTGAGTAAATCTCCTCCACGTTGCCCAATTTCGCACCCTATTAACAACCATTTACGAGCGTTTTGCAGTGCTTCGTTTTTTATATCTGCTTTTCTAATTTCCTCCAATTCGGCAAAAGACAATGTTTGAATGTAGCGATCATCGTCGCTTTCTGAAACGATAGTAATTTGCTTTGCAAATGAATTAACTTGTATTCCTTTCTTTTCAGCTTCATTACAAACAGTCTTAATATTCGCAATATGTTTTGAGGCTGTGTTTATTGCATATTCTTTAGTTTTTAGTAACCAACGTTCAAATCCGTCTATAAACGTCTGAGTGATGTCTATAAAATGAATTTTCTTTTTTGTTTTTTTCTCGTATTCAACGAGCATCTGTTTTGTTGATATGAAACTGTTTTTTCTGCTTAATGAAATGCCGTGTTTAAAACCTCCCTTAACTTTTACTTTTCGGGTGTCTGCATTGTCAATTAAATCCTGAATGTAATTTGTGATTAATGCCTCATTCGTTTTCTCTACACGATTGAAACATTCTTTAATTTTTGATTCTAACCAAAAAGCATCAATTAAAACGCTTTTAGCCATGTCGGCATTAATGCTATCAAAAAGAAATGATTCTAACTTTTTAAGGTTATTGAAAAGTAGTTTATTTTCGGTGGTGTTTTGTTTTGGGCGATCGGTGGTTTCGCTCCAGTCTTTCGGATTGATGGAAAAACCCGTATTGACTTCAATCATATTTCCACGTCCAAGAGAGGTGTAAACTTTTATTGAAACATTTTTATTTGCAGAACTTCTTAATCTAAAATTTATTGATGCCATAATTTGAACTTTGAACGTTTGAACAATTCAAAGATATTTAATATGTAGGACGTTTCCAAAGTTTGCCAAACATTTGCCAAACATTTGTACTATTTTATTAAATTTTATTCTATTTCATTCTATCGTTTTGGCTTTATAATAAATGATATTAAGCATTTAATTTATTGATGTTTACATCTGTTTTTACAACGTTTTTTGAAGTTATGAAAAAACATCAAATCGAAGGGTTTCTATTCCGGCTCCGGGTACATAAAAACCTCTTCTTAACGGAAGAGGTTTTTTCTTTTATACTACTTCACAACTTGCATTATGCAAAACAGGAAAATTACACGAATTAGCAATAAAACACAATTGATTTGCTTTTTGATGCAACTCTAAAGCCAATTCTATTTGGTCTGGATTTGAAATTTTTACTTTCGGATATAATCTTGCCTCAACAAAACGTCCGCTCCCTTCTGGATTTACTTCTAGTGTCGCTTCTGCATTGTCTGAATATTCCAGAACTTCTATTTCGTTTTGTGAGCAAACATATAAATACGACATCATATGACAGGAAACTAAACTGCTCAGCAATAAATCTTCAGGATTGTATAATTCAGGATCGCCTTTGAAAGCTTTTGCTGCCGATACATCTAAAACTGGTTTTCCTTCAATTTTGATTTGATGGGTTTTGCTGTAGAATCTTTTTGATGATTCCTCTGAATTTTGTTTGGAAGTCCAGTTCAACTTTGCTTTGAATAAATGCTTAAATATCATTTTATTGTCTGATTCAATTTGAGTATTTTAATTGTTATCTTTTTAATGAAAAATGCCCTGAGAAAACAGTTTTATCATTAAAATTAGCTTTAAACCAGTAATCATCAGATGGCATTTCTGTTCCATTATAAAATCCGTCCCAGCCTAAATCATTTGCAAAAAGCTCTTTCAATAATCTGCCATATCTGTCAAATATGGAAACTTTCGAATTGGGATATTTTTTTATACTTGCGATTTGCCACAGATCATTGTGCCCATCACTATTAGGAGTGAAAAATTTAGGATAGTCAATTACAGTTACTTCTTTCGAATCTTGCCCACAGCCATCTTTATCTCTCATATAAACCATATAAGTTCCGCCTTGAACATCCGAAAAATAATTACTATCCTGATAATTTATACCATCTATAGAATATTCCAAATTTCCATCAATTGATGGAATAATTTCAACAAAGTTGTTATCTGACAATTCTTTATATTTTATTCCCTTAATAAATGGAAGTGTAGATCTTATTAATTCGAATTCAAATTTATTTTCACAATAAATATCATTTTCAATTTTTCCAACCACCAAGGTATACTTTCCTGAGTTTGCTAAATCTGCTTCATAGGTATTTGAAATAACATTACCATCTTCAAATTTCCAGTTGTAGCTATCCAAATTGCTCTCAACATTTACATGTAATGAAGCTTCCAAATTACACAGAAAATATTTTTTTTCAATCTTTACAGTTGGCAATTCATTCACCAACAAATCAAAACTTGTTTCAGAATTACAAAGACTATTTGTTTGACTTTCTACTTTTACTTTTATTGTCTGCGATTTTGGCTGAGTATTTCGAAATAAAGCTGGAAACGGGCTTGCCAATTGGTTTCCGTTATTATCAAAATACATTACTTTAAGCCCTGATTGATTTCCTATAATTTCTTTTTCTATTCCGGACATATCAAAAGTGGCAAAACCATTCCCTTCATCACAAGCGTATTTGTTAGATGGCTTATTAATTTGAGGCTGAGAAGCTGTTTTCAAAACTAATGTTGTTTCTTTATAACAGTTAGTCAAAATATTAGTAACTCTAATCGTAATTAATTCTCGATTCTTAATAGTATTTGTATAAGGATTAGGTAATGGACTTGTCAATGAATTTCCGTTGCTGTCAAAATAAGAAACTTTCATTCCCTGCTGATTTCCCAATACCAAAGATTCGATATTTGATGTATCAAAATATTCCGAAATCCCGTCATTGTTATCATCACATCCTATTAATTCTTGTAAAGAATTTGCAACAGGAACCGGACTTACTATTAACTTAAATGTTGATTCGTTATAACAGTTCGTATTAATATTGATGGCTCTTACTTTAATTATTTCTTCTTTTACAATTAAATTTGTAACCGAGTTTAAAGCTCCTTGTATTTTTTGCCCATTTTGATGATAAAACTCGACATTTAAGTCAGTCGAAGTTCCTAAAATTGAAGTTTCGACAGGCTTCAAATTAAACTGTGCAAAACCATTTCCATTATCACAAACAATTAAATCAGTAACAGTTGACAAATCTGGCAATTGATTTACAATTAAATCAAATGAAGTCTCAGAATAACAACATAAATTATCTTTATGACTTACTCTTACTGTTATAGTTTCTCTATCTTTAATCGTATTCGTGAACGGATTTGGCAGAGAACTATATTTCTTTCCCTTACCATCTATAAAAGAAACATCTTTATCTGTTTGTCCTCCTAACACTTGTTGTATAACTGTAGAAACATCGAATGATTTTGAAATACCTGTTCCAGCTACATCTTCGCAAGCATAGATATTATTAATCCCATAAGCCTTTGGAGGTTCTTTTGCATCTATTGTTTCCGATAAATTTTCAACAGTTCCATCTTTACCTGTAACCTTTGCTGTGATAGTATATTTTCCATCTGCTGAAAAATCATGAAATGGAGATAAATCTGTAGAAATGTTACTTGCTCCGGATACAGGATCTCCAAAATTCCATTCTATAGAAGCTACTTTTGACTGATCATCAATACTGAATTCTTTTAAAAACTCTGAGCATATATTTGAAAAATTCATTTCAAAATGGTTCGAAACATTTTTTACATTTCCCGTTACATTTATGTAGAAATTAGCATTTGGGTATCCCAATGAGGCAACATTGACGTATTTGTCTATGCTGGGATATGAACCGTCTTGAAGATTCTTACATCCTCCTCTCTCCCATGAGATACCATTATCCTGAGCCGAACCAGCAATAAATGCTAATCCCATTGAATTAACAACAAGTCCTTTATAGACTTCTACTAAAATTCTCTCGACACCTGCAGGAATAACTATCGGGGTTTTAAAATCTACTTGTATGACTCGAGAATCTCTGCTGCCTCCTATATAAGGAACACTTACTGTTTGACTGCTTCCAATTAAATCTGCAGTTGAGAAGGAAGCAGGAAAATTATCGTCTATTTTATAAATATTAAAGGTTACTTCTATACCCCAACTAGTTCCATTAATTCCAACTTGTCCCGAATTAATTACAAATTCTTCATTGTTTGATATACCAAAATCTTTTAAAGTAAAATCTCTTGCCCAAAATTGTCCACTTCCATAACAAGAGTGGATACCTGTTTCCATAACATCATCACATACATTATGCGACAATCTAGTTATTGGTCCTGCAGTTTTTACATTAAAAATATCACCTGTTAGAGTTATAAAAAAATTGGCATTTGGAACGGGGATTGGTAAAACTTTTGTAGATATATTACCATATGGATTACCGCACCCAGAATATATAGATTCTCCCTTATCTAATTCAGTTCCTGCAATAAGAATTTCTGCAGAAGTCGGGTTATAAATGTCTTTAAATTTTGAAACTGTTACTAAAATCCTATCAATTCCTGCGGGAACAATTATTGGCGCATCAAATTCTGCTTGAACAATTTGAGGAGCGCCAGTAACAATTGGGGTTTTTCCGAGACTACCCGTTCCTAATACCATTTTGTGATAAGGCGTATCGATATATTCTGAATAATCTGCATCAAGACTATAAACTGTTACATATAATTCTGTATTAATATTCGATTTAGCAATTCCTATTTGTCCAGATTTAATAATAAACTGTTCGTTTGCTTTTATTCCAAAATCTGACATTTTAAATATCCTTGACCAGCCCTCACTATTATCACAGCCCAACATATCTGTCTTAACAAGTGTACTACCAACATTATTGGTCAATGTTATTTGAGCATTAATATGATGAAAAACTATAAAAAATAAAAAACAAAGTGCTGAAATAAATTTATTTTTTTTGATAATAGTCATTTTCATGAAAGTGGTTTTAGGTTCTTTTTTCAAAATTTTGATCAGATAGTTAGCATCAAATATAAGAATCAAATGACATAATTTGACTCTCAAAATCCTTATTCAAAAACAAAAAAATCTTCGAAATAAAAAACCTCGAAAGCTAAATACTTTCGAGGTTTTTCAGAGAACTAAACTAATTAACAAATTCTAAAAAATTTATTTTTGAACTGAAAACTTAAAGGTTGTTTTAGTTTTATAATTTTCTCCCGGGTTTAAAACCGTTGTTGGGAAATTTTTCTGATTTGGAGAATCTGGATAATGTTCTGTTTCTAAACATAATCCTGTTCTATGTGCAAAAGTTCCGCCGTTTGGCATTGGTAAAGTTCCGTCAAGGAAATTTCCAGAGTAGAACTGAATTCCAGGTTCGTCTGTTGTCATTTCCATAACTCTTCCGCTTGCTGCGTGATATACTTTTGCAATAATTGTTTTTCCTTTTTCAGGGTTATTCAACACCCAGCAGTGATCATAACCTTTTCCTTTTTCTAATTGGTCATTTTTAGCATTGATGTCTTTTCCAATTAATTTTGGCGTTCTGAAATCGAAAGGAGTACCAGCAACATCTTCTAATTTTCCTGTCGGAATCAAATCTGCATCTACTGGAACTAATTTATCTGCATTTAATGTCAATTCGTGATCTAAGATCGTTTTAGTAAAATCTCCAGATAAATTGAAGTATGAATGCTGTGTTAAGTTAACAACCGTTTTTTTGTCTGTTGTTGCCTCGTACAAAACTTCTAACTGATTGTCATTTGTCAATGTATAAGTCACAAAAACTTTTAGGTTTCCAGGATACCCTTCTTCCATATCTTTACTTACATAAGATAATTTTAAAGAAGCGTTTTCACCAGATTTAACCTCATCTGCTTTCCAAACTACATTAAAAAATCCTTGTGGCCCACCGTGTAAAGCATTTGGCGCATTGTTTATCGCTAACTGATATTCTTTTCCATCTAATGAAAATTTACCTTTTGCAATTCGGTTTCCGTATCTTCCAATTAATGCTCCAAAAAACGGATTTTCTTTTTCGTATTGTGCCAAAGAACTGAATCCGATTACCACATTTTCTGAAACTCCAGCTTTATTTGGCACTTTCAAATCTGTAATTCTTCCTCCAAAAGTGATGATATCAACTTCCATCCCGTTTTGGTTTTTCAGTTTATAACTCTCGACTTTTTCTCCTTTGGCAGTAGTTCCGTATTCTGATTTGTCAATCGTGACTAAATCTTTTCCTTCAGTAGCAACTTTTTCTGTATCAGCTTTTTTATCGCTTTTACATTGAACTAAAACAATAGCAGTTCCAAGCAAGCTTAGTATAAAGAGAGAGCGTTTTAATACATTCATAAATGATATTTTTTTGGTTTGTAAAAAGTTAAATGTTAGAAGTAAAATGTCAGATGCGAAATTTAATCATTTTAAAAATGTAAAAATCACCTTTTTAATTTTTTCACATTTTACATCTTACAAATTACATTTTACTGCTTTATAGGCCGTGTTGAAACAAATGAAAATATGCTTCGTTGGCATTGATTTTATCTTTGAATTCTCTTACTGTTGTCTTCTCATCAATCACCAATAATTCGATTCCAGCAATATCAGCAAAATCTTCCATATATTCTGTTGTGATAGACTGGCTGTAAACCGTGTGGTGCGCTCCACCAGCCAAAATCCAAGCTGTTGCCGCAACCTCTAAATTTGGCTTGCAATCCCAAAGAACACGTGCAACTGGAAGTTTTGGCAATTCTGCCATTGGCTTAACTGCTTCAACTTCGTTTACAATTAAACGGAAACGAGTTCCCATATCAACCAAAGACACATTGATGGCGTCACCTGCAGGCGAATTAAATACCAAACGTGCTGGATCTTCTTTTCCGCCAATTCCTAATGGATGCACTTCGCAAGAAGGTTTTCCGTCAGCAATAGATGGGCAGATTTCTAACATGTGAGATCCTAAAACGTATGATTTTTGTGGTGTGAAATGGTATGTGTAATCTTCCATGAAAGAAGTTCCGCCTTCCAAACCAACACACATTACTTTTAAAGCTCTAACCATTGCAGCAGTTTTCCAGTCTCCTTCACCGCCAAAACCATAACCATCAGCCATTAATCTTTGTGTCGCGATTCCTGGTAATTGTTTCCAAACACCAAGGTTTTCAAATGTATCTGTGAAAGCACCGAATCCTCCTTCTTCAAGGAAAGCTCTTAGTCCTAATTCGATTTTTGCTGCTTCTACTAATGAACTTCTTTGTGCTCCGCCTTCTTTTAAAGAATCTGTTAAGTTATAAGAAGACTCATAAACTGCCAATAAATCAGCTAATTGTTTGTCTGTTACTTTTTCAATATGTTTGGTAACATCTGAAGAATCGTATCCGTTTACAGACATTCCGAATCGAATTTGAGCTTCAACTTTATCTCCTTCTGTAACGGCAACTTCACGCATATTATCTCCAATACGAGCTACTTTTAGGTTTTGAAGTTCATCCCAACCCAAAACGACTCTTGACCAGATTCCTAATTGTTTTTGAACTCTTTGATCTTCCCAATGTCCAACCACTACTTTACGTTTTTTACGTAATCTTGACATGATGAAACCAAATTCGCGATCTCCGTGAGCCGATTGATTCAAATTCATGAAGTCCATGTCAATGCTTCCCCACGGAATTTCAGCATTGTATTGTGTATGCAAATGACATAATGGTTTTTTAAGAATATTTAATCCGCCAATCCACATTTTTGCTGGAGAGAAAGTATGCATCCAAGCGATAATTCCGATACAGTTTTTCTCTGAATTTGCAGCCAAACAAACATCTAAAATCTGCGAAGGCGATTTTACCACATCTTTGTAAACCACTTTTACTGGAATCGAAGACGAAGCGTCTAATCCTTTTGCAATAATTTGTGAATGTTCTGCTACTTTTCTTAGTGTTTCTTCACCGTATAATTCTTGGCTTCCTACTACAAACCATACTTCTTTTTGAGATATATCAATCATGTCTTTTGTTTATTTTGTTTCAAGTTTCAGGTTTCAAGTTGAAATCCTAAATCTAAAATCGTTAATCTAAAATCTAAAATTATTACTGTCCGTAATACGAATCTTTTCCGTGTTTACGGTTGTAATGTTTTTTTATTAATGAGTCTTTTAATCTTGGCGCGTTTGGGTTTATTTGTAAAGTCAAGTACGCCATTTCTGCCACAACTTCTAAGACTTTACTATTATAAACCGCTTTTGCTGCATTTTTCCCCCAGGCAAACGGACCGTGATTTCCAATTAAAATCATTTCTACTTCTTCGTATGAAAGATTTTTTTCTTTGAAACAATCCAGAATCTGAATTCCCGTATTGTGCTCATAGTTTCCTTCAATTAAAGAATCTGCCATTGGCGGTGCGCACGGAATATCGGCAGTTAAATGATCTGCATGCGTTGTTCCGAAAATTGGAATATCTTGCTGCGATTGTGCCCAAGCCACAGAATAGGTTGCGTGTGTATGCGCAACGCCTCCAATATTTGGCCAGTGTTTATATAAATAAGCATGCGTTTTAGTGTCGGATGACGGACGCATTGTACCTTCAATTACGTTATTATCAAAATCGACAATTACGATATCTTCTGGCTTCAAATCTTCGTAAGGAACACCGCTTGGCTTAATGGCAAAAACACCATTTTTTCTATCCACGGCGCTTACATTTCCGAAAGTATAAACAACCAAATTCAATGCATTTAACTGCATATTGGCTTCGTAACATTCTTGTTTTAAATCTTTATATTGAGAGCTCATGTTTCGATATTTTAAGGTTTGGATCTGCAAAAGCACTTAATTTTTCATATCCTAAAAGAAGCTTATGATACGCTTCAACTTTATCTGTCTGAGGGAAATATTCTCCATCAAAATCACTTCCGATTTTTTGGCTTGCTTCGATTACGTTTGGATAAATTCCTGCTGCAACCGCCGCGTAAATTGCCGCACCTAAAGCCGGAGTTTGGTCTGAAGCTGCAATTTTAATTGGCTTGTTTAAAACGTTTGCCAAAGTCTGCATGATAAAAGGAGATTTTCTCGCCACACCACCAATTCCGATTACGCTGTCGATTTTTACACCTTCTTCTTCAAAACGGTCTACAATTTTCTTCGCTCCAAAACAAATTGCATTTACTAAAGCTTTAAAAATATGTGGTGCTTTTGTTCCTAAAGAAAGATTCGAAATCGCACTTTTTAATTCCTGATTTGCATCTGGAGTTCTACGCCCGTTAATCCAATCTAAAGCAATTGGAAGACTTTCTGAAACTGGAATTTTCTCTGCTTCTTTCGTCAATTCTACAATTAATTTATCGCTGAATTCTTCTCTTAACTGCTCTTTTTGAGCATCATTTAAAACAGAAGATGTTCCTAATAAATGTTCTGTTGGCCACATTAAAAGTTCTTTGTACCAAGCCAATAAATCACCAAAAGCAGATTGTCCTGCTTCTAAACCAATAAATCCTGGAATTACAGATCCATCAACTTGTCCACAAATTCCTCTAACTGTTTTTGTTCCAACCTCATCATAAGAACCAACAAGGATATCACAAGTTGAAGTTCCCATAACACGAACTAAAGTATTCTCTTCAATTTTAGCTCCAACTGCACCAGAGTGCGCATCGAAAGTTCCAACAGCTATAACTGTTTCTATGGAAAGTCCTAAACGGTCTGCCCATTCTTTGCTTAAATTTCCAGCAACTAAATCTGACGTATAAGTTTCATCATATAAATTGCCACGTAAAGTCGCTAAATACGGATGCAGTTTTTCTAAAAATTCAACTGGCGGTAATCCGTTCCAGTCTGTGTGCCACATCGCTTTGTGACCTGCTGCACAACGGCTTCTTTTGAACGTTTTTAAATCTTTATCTTCAATTAATAAATACGTCATTAAATCACAGTGTTCCATCCAAGTGTGTGCTGCATTTCGAACCGCTTCGTCTTGTCTTGCGATATGAAGAATTTTTGCCCAAAACCACTCAGAAGAATAAATTCCTCCAACATATTTGGTAACATCTTCTCCGCCCCAGCTAACTGCTAGTTCGTTGATTTCGTTTGCTTCATTAATTGATGTATGATCTTTCCATAAAACCATCATGGCATTTGGATTCTCTTCAAAACCTTTTGTCAATGCTAATGGCGTTCCGTCTTTTGTAACTGGAACCGGAGAAGATCCAGTTGTATCGATACAAATTCCTTTTACTAATGAAGGATTTACTTTACTCTCTTTAACAACATTCTGAATTGTAATTTCCAATCCTTCAATATGATCCAAAGGATGCTGACGAAATTGATTTATAGAAGCGTCACAATATTGTTTGTTTTTCCATCTTTTGTAATGAGAAACATTGGATGCCAATTCTTGTCCATTTTCAGCGTCTATCAGCACCGCGCGAACAGAATCTGTTCCGTAGTCCAATCCTATTACATAATTTTTCATTCTATTTTATTTTTAAAATATTGACAAATATAGATATAATTATTTTATAAGTGTATAAAAAACACTTAACTTAAATTCCATGATTCATTTTTGCTATAAATGCATAAAAACAGCATTTTAGCCCCTTTTCAAAAAATAAATGTTAACAATACATTTATAACGTTGCGATTATTTCAACTAAAATCCATAAAGTCGCATCTACACGAAAAATTTTTAATGTATTTAAATGTTATTTTCCCTCTAAAACCAATACCGAAAATGGCGGAATTGTAATTTCTAACTTTCCTTTTTTGTTTTCAAAACCTTTAAAAGCAACTGGAACAATTTTATTTGGATTCTCGAAAGAGTTATAATCTTGAAGTTTTGAAGCCGTAATTATACTTGCGGTATAGTTTTTAGCGCCAAGCGAGGCCACATCAATTTCGACTTTATTTTTATTTACGGCATCAACATTTACTAATGAAATATGAACCAATCCGCTTGCATCTTTTGAAGCAGAAACCGATACCGCTGGTATACTCTGGCCTTCAAAAACATATGAAGGTGATTTAAAATCTATTGGCAATAATTTCGCGTCTTGGTGCACGCTATACATTTTCATTACATGATAGGTTGGCGTTGTAATCATTTTGGCTTTGTCTGTTAAGATTACGGCCTGAAGCACATTAACACATTGTGCTAGATTTGCCATACGAACACGATCTGCGTGATTGTTGAAAATATTTAAAGTCGCACCCGCCAAAACTGCATCGCGCATAGTATTCTGCTGATATAAAAAACCAGGATTTGTCCCTTTTTGCACATCATACCAACCTCCCCATTCATCTACAATCATAGCAACTTTTTTTTCTGGATCGTATTTATCCATAACAGCGGCATGTTTGGTCACTAATTCTTCCATTTTTAAGGCCGACTGCATGGTTAAGAAATACTCCCTTTCAGTAAAATCAACATCAGAGCCTTTTTTATTCCAATTGATTACGGCATAATGATGAACGCCAACACCACCAAGCATGCTTAACGGAATGTTTTTCATTAAAACTTCTGTCCAATTGTAATCAGAACTGTTTGCTCCAGACGCAATTCTTGTAATTCCACCTGTATTTCCCCAATCAGACATAAAAGTGGCAAACTTCTTATATTCGTTTGCATAATAATCTGCCGTCATATTACCGCCGCAACCCCAAGCTTCATTTCCAATTCCCCAATATTTCACCTTCCATGGCTCTGTTCTTCCGTTTTTTTTACGCAAATCACTCATTGGACTTTTCCCTGCGAAATTTGTGTACTGAACCCAATCGGCTAGTTCTTGAACGGTTCCGCTTCCAACATTTCCAGACAAATAAGGTTCAGCGCCAAGCAATTCGCACATATTCAAAAAGTCGTGCGTACCAAAACTATTATCTTCTGTAACTCCTCCCCACCATTGGTTTACAATTGTCGGACGCTGTTCTTTTGGACCAATTCCGTCTTTCCAATGATACGTATCGGCAAAACACCCGCCGGGCCATCTCAAATTCGGAATTTTTAAATCTTTTAATGCTTTTATAATATCATTACGAACTCCTTTTGTATTTGGAATTTTAGAAGTGTCTCCAACAAAAAATCCGCCATAAATACAGTGTCCCAAATGTTCTGCAAAATGACCGTAAATGTCCTTGCTAATAGTCGGTGAATCGTTGTTATTTTTTATCGAAATTGTAGTAACCTGAGAAAATGCAAACTGATAAAACAGTGCCATCATCAAAAGGAAAAGTGGTTTTTTCATAATGTGGTTTTTAATAGTAAGTAAGGTTTTCTATAAGGAAATTTGATTTTTTTAAAGCTTAAAAAAAGATTCAAACAACAGTTAAGTGTGTTTTGAACATTTGTAAATGTAGTTAAAAAAATGACTAATAGTCAATTTAACCATAATTAAAAGCGTATTTCTGAAAAATTCCTTTAAAATAATTAGAAAGCAATATTTAGAAAATCTCTTATAATAAAAAACTTTGCACTAAATTTGGTCACTTCTAAGCCGAGCAAAATTTTATCCGCAATTCTCCATAATTACCAAACAAAAAACACTTATTTCATAACAAACCATAATTAAGTGTAAATCTTACATTAATAATTATGAAACCTTTTAAGAAGTTTATATATTTACCCATCCAAATTAATTATATATGCTAAATAGTTATAGCTCTGCTGATAAAGTTTTACTGGCGGTAGACTGCATCATTTTCGGATTCGACAATGATGGTCTTAAAATCCTTTTGATTCAAAGAGATTTTGAACCTGAAAAAGGAAAATGGTCCTTGATTGGAGGGTTTTTAAAGCGTGATGAAGTTTTAGATGCTGCCGCAACCAGAATCTTAAATACGTATACAGGGTTGAATGATATTTATATGGAGCAATTGCATGCTTATAGCGAAATTGATCGTGACCCAGTAGAAAGAACCATTTCGGTTTCTTATTTTGCTTTAATTAATATCGAGAACCACAATGCTGAATTGATTAAAAATTACCATGCAGAATGGTTTCCAATTAACGACGCTCCAAACTTAATTTTTGACCACAACGAAATGGTTCAAAATGCTATAAAGAGACTTCGTTACAAAACTTCTGTAAAACCAATTGGTTTTGAATTGCTTCCTGAAAAATTCACCATGCGCCAGCTTTTAGAATTGTACGAAGCTATTTTAAGCAAAGAATTGGACAAGCGAAATTTCATCAGCAAAATTAATTCGCTTGATATTTTAAACAAACTTGACGAAAAAGACATGCAATCTTCTCGAAAAGGCTCTTATTTATATACCTTTAATAAGGAGAAATACGAAGAGAAACTGCAACACAACTTTGCACTTAATTTATAATTAAACTTTTTATTATAAAGAGTTCCTTACTATAAGAGCAGATTTATTTTCGATCTGCTCTTTTATTCCTTTCAGAACCATATCGGCTAGAATTTTTCCCATCAATTCAAAATTGGTTGAAATCGTCGTGATTCCGTTTGCAGCAATTTTCTTCAGTGGAGTTTCATTATAAGATATAATACCAAAATCTTCCCCTAATTTTAAGTTTCTGCCCATTGCATTTTCTATAACCAAAAGCAAATCTCGATCATGAGGAATAATATATAAGTCTCCAAAAGCAATAGACTGGTTGCTGAAATCTGAGATAATTTCATAATCGAAACTATAGGCTTGACAAAATGATTCAAAACCTAATTTCATTCCAGCAGGTTCTCTAAAACCGGGAAAAATCAATATTAGTTTCTTGTATTTAGACAATCGGGATTTGCCTTTCATTAAGCCTTCATAAATATCTTTTTGGTGATTTTGATAAATTGCCGGAAACATTTTTAACTCTGGATTAGTCTGATCCAAGATAATTACGTCGCTTACTGGTAGGGTTTTTATAGAATCGACGATATCGTTTAAGTTCGTCGGCATGATAATATATTTTGTATAATTTCCGTTGCTGTCATTTATCAGTTTTTTAAAAACCTGAACATTAAAATGATGAAAGAAAATATCAACCTGAACATTTTTTCCAATGTTTTTTAAAAACGAATTATAAATATCTTCTTTAAAAATATTCAACTCATCAAAAAGTAAAAAAATCTTCTGAGTTATAGTGATTTCAACACTTTTAACATAATAACCCTTGCCCGGAATAGCATAAATAATCCCTCTTTTCTTCAATTCATCATAAGCCAATAAGACCGTATCTCGAGATAAAGAAAAAGCTAAGCAAACTTTATTGACTGACGGAAGGCGATCACCTTTAGCTAAATTTCCCTCTTCAATCGCTTTTTCGATTGAAAGAATTATCTGCCTATATTTTGGCAACCCAATATTATTTTGAATTGAAATCATGATTATGATAAAGTCATTTTGACTATTATAATTAAAAACTGGTAGGTACTGGTATGCAAATATAGAAAATGTTTCTATTTTTGGATTTCATTTTTGCTAAAAATTATATGGAAATAAAACACATATCGCATTTAAAAGAGACTCACAATTGCAAATTGTTTGGTTTAATGCCCAATAAGGAAGAAATTTATTCTTTTGATTTAGTTAATAAAAATGGAATGAAAGTTCAAGTCATCAATTATGGCGCAACGGTAACTTCGATCCAAATTCCAGTAGATGGAAAGTTAATCGATGTTGTATTAGGGTTTGATAATTTAGAATCGTATTTAGAATCCTATAATTTACCTAGCGCTCCATATTTCGGAACCACAGTTGGCCGTTATGCCGGTCGTATTCATAATGCTACTTTCAGTCTTGACGATAAAAAGTTTCAGCTAGACGGAAACAATAACGGCAACACACTTCACGGAGGAGTAATGGGATTTGGAAGAAAAGCATGGAGTGTTGTTAATGCAACTTCTGGTGAAAATCCATCAATTACTTTTGGTCTTTTGAGTGCACATTTAGACGAAAATTTCCCTGGCGAAATGACGGTTTATTTGACTTATACGTTAACTGAAGAAAATGAATTAAAATTAGAATATAAAGCAACCTCAACAGAAGATACAGTTATCAATTTGACGCATCATAGCTATTTTAACCTTGATGGACACGATGGAAATGTGTTGGAACAGCAGATGTTTATCAAATCGGCTAAAATGTTGGAAACAAATTCAGATAATATTCCAACCGGAAATTATACCGATTTGACCAACCACGATTTTGATTTTAGAACACCTAAAAGCTGTCCGTTTCCAATTGACAATTCTTTTGTGGTAAATTCTAAAACTGAAATCGTAGCACAGTTAATCAGTTTAAAAAACAAATTGAGAATGAATGTTTACACCGATCAGCCAAGCGTACATATATATGTTGGCGGAAATTGTTTCGGAAAATTGAAGGGAAAAGAAAATATAGATTACAATGCTCAAAGCGGTATTTGTTTTGAAACACAGAATTTCCCAGACGCTCCAAATCAAAACCATTTTCCAAATGCTATTTTAAGAAAAGGAGAAGAATACACGCAAAAAACGCTCTACAAATTTGAATCCCTAAACTAACTATACAATACCACAATTACGCAACTATAATGAATGATATTTTAATACAAAATACCGTTGCTTTTTTTGAGAAATCTTTCGGATCTACTCCTCAGAAAACGGTACTTTCTCCAGGCAGAATCAACATCATTGGAGAGCATATTGACTACAATGACGGTTATGTTTTACCTGCTGCAATTGACAAAGTGATTTGCTTTGCTTTTGAAAAAAACAACGCTAAAACTTCCAAAATAATCGCTATCGATTTAAACGAAGAATTTGAAATCGATTTGACTCAAGAAGTAAAACTGAGCGATGTGGTTTGGACAAATTATATTCGAGGCGTTATCAAACAATTGCAAGACAACGGATTTTCCTTTGATGGTTTCAACTGTGTTTTCAGCAGTAATATTCCGGTTGGTTCTGGATTATCTTCTTCGGCGGCTTTAGAATGCGGAATGCTTTTCGGAATTAAATCTCTTTTTGATTTAAAAATTGAGAAAAAAGACATTTCGTTATTAGGACAAAAAGCAGAGCACTGGGTTGGTATCAACTGCGGAATTATGGATCAATTTTCAAGTGTTCATGGTCTTGAAAACAAAGTAATTCAACTAGACTGCAATACTTTAGATTTTGAATATCATAATGCCGACTTTAAAGATTATTCTCTGATTTTATTTGATTCTAATGTAAAGCACTCTCTTTTTACATCAGAATATAATACCAGAAGAATCGAATGTGAAGAAGGTTTGTCAATTATAAAAAACCATTTTCCAGAAGTAAAAACTTTTAGAAACGCTACAGAAGAACAGGTCTTGAGCCTTAAAGATAAAATGACTGAAAAAGTGTTCAGCAGAGTTCATTTTGTGGTAAAAGAAATCAATCGTGTTATCAAAGCGTGCGAAGCTTTAGATCAAGGAAATATTGAACAGTTAGGAAAATTGCTTTTTGAAACTCATTACGGATTATCAAAAGAATATGAAGTAAGCTGCGAAGAATTAGACATGCTTGTTGATACCGCAATAGAAGACGATGCCATTATTGGTTCTCGACTTATGGGAGGCGGTTTTGGCGGTTGCACCATCAATTTAGTTAAAAAAGGACATGAAAATGAGGTTAAGCGTAAGTTTTCGAAGCTTTATTTAGATACATTTGGAATTGAATTAAAATTCTATGATGTAAAAATCTCTAACGGAACAACGCTACTTTAAAACCACACACAGTACAATGAAAAATTTTGACATTAACGAAGATCCGCACAGACGCTTCAATCCATTAATTAACGAATGGGTATTGGTTTCACCTCATCGTGCAAAACGCCCTTGGCAAGGACAAAATGAAACTATTTCTACAGAAGCACTTCCTAAATACGACCCAACTTGTTATTTGTGTCCTGGAAATGTTCGTGCCAATGGAGTGAATAATCCACAATACGAAAGCAGTTTTGTTTTTGAAAATGATTTTGCTGCCATGAAGCAGGACGAAATTATTTTTGAAGATGATATTAAACATACCTTCTTTAAAGCAAAACCAGAGCAAGGAATTTCGAGAGTAGTATGTTTCTCACCAAGACATGATTTGACTTTGCCAGAAATGGAAATTGCTGATATTGAAAACATCATCAAAACCTGGCAGAAAGAATATACCGATTTAGGAAACATCAAATACATTAACCACGTTCAGATTTTTGAAAACAAAGGGAGTGTAATGGGCTGCAGCAACCCGCATCCGCACGGGCAAATTTGGGCGCAGTCTTCATTACCGACTCAGGTTGAAAAAACACAAAACAGCTTAAAATCATATTACGATAAAAACGAAAGAACATTATTGGAAGATTATGTTAAAGCTGAATTGAAAGCTGGTGAACGTATCGTAATCGAGAATGATCATTTTGTTGCACTAGTTCCGTTTTGGGCAATCTGGCCATACGAAACGATGATTGTAAGCAAAAGAGCCGTAAACAAAATCACTAGTTTTACTACCGAAGAAAGTACCGCTTTCGCGAAAATCTTAAAACAGTTAACAACGAAGTACGACAATTTGTTTAATACTTCATTTCCATATTCTTCAGGAATTCACCAATCGCCAACAGATGGTTTACTGCATCCAGAATGGCATTTTCACATGCATTTTTATCCGCCGTTGTTAAGATCTGCAACTGTAAAGAAATTTATGGTAGGATACGAAATGTTGGGCGAATCGCAACGTGATATTACACCTGAAAAAAGTGCCGAAATTTTAAGACAGCTTTCAGACGTACATTACAAAAGTCTAGTAAAAACCCAATAACTTGTTTTTGAATAAAGCTTAAAACTAAAAAAATTTAACACAATTTCAATCAGATAAATGTAAAAAACACATTTACTGATGGTTGATTTATAAATTTTTATTTTACATTTGGCTTCTGCTTTTTTTTCGCAAAAAAATAACAGAAATAAAACACATCTTGCATATTTAACAAGATTACACAACACAAAAACTGATTTAGAACCAAATAAACAAACAACCCTATAATAATTTTTTAAAATACTACTAACAATGAACCAAAACCTCGCTTTCGCAGATTATGCGGTTTTTATTATTTATTTTATCGTAGTCTCTGTCTACGGTTACACCGTTTATCGCAAACGTAAACAAGACGAACAAGATGCTAAAGCTTACTTTTTGGCTGAAGGAAATTTAACTTGGTGGGCAATTGGAGCTTCTCTTATTGCTTCTAATATCTCTGCAGAACAATTCATCGGTATGAGTGGTGAAGGTTTCTTTTTAGGAATCGCTGTTGCTGCTTACGAATGGCTTGCTGCTATTGCCCTTATTATTGTGGCTGTGTGGTTTATCCCTGTATATCTTAAAAACAAGATCTACACGATGCCACAGTTCTTAAAAACACGTTACAACGAATCTACTGCTTTGATTATGGCAGTTTTCTGGCTGTTTTTATACGTTTTTGTAAACTTGACTTCTATTTTATATTTAGGAGCTGTTGCTATTAACGGTCTTGCTGGAGGTCAATACCTTCACGCAATTATGATCGGGTTAGCTGTTTTTGCTTTATTTATTTCTCTTGGAGGAATGAAAGTTGTGGCTTATACAGACGTTATTCAGGTTGCTGTATTAATCATTGGAGGTTTGGTGACTTCTTATATTGCATTGGTAACTGTTGGAGAAAAATTAGGAATAAGCAGTAGCGCAATTGAAGGATTCAAAGTATTAATGACTGAGGCGCCTGAGCATTTCAAAATGATTATCCCAAAACCGACTGCTACATCTTCGCAGTTAGAAATCGATAAATATTTAACTTTCCCTGGATTGTTGTCTTACGCTGCTGGTATCTGGATCATCAACTTAAACTACTGGGGATGTAACCAATACATTACACAAAGAGCACTTGGAGCAGATTTACAAACAGCTCGTACAGGAATTTTATTTGCTGGTATGTTAAAATTATTAATGCCACTTATCGTAATGCTTCCTGGTATTGCTGCTTATGTTTTATACACAAACGGACATTTGCCTCAATTGGTTGGAGGAAAAGATGGAGCTTACTCTGCTGTTTTAACATTCCTTCCAACTGGATTAAAAGGACTTTCTGTTGCTGCCTTAACAGCTGCGATTGTAGCGTCTTTAGCTGGAAAAGTAAACAGTATCTCTACAATCTACACATTAGATATTCATAAAAAATACATTCAAAAAGAAGCTGGTGAAAAGCAACAGGTAAATATCGGACGTCTTTCCGTTTTTGCTGCAATGCTTTTAGCTGTTTTATTTACTTGGAATGACGTTTTAGGAATTGGTGGTGTTGGTGGATTTACCTATATCCAAAAATACACTGGATTCATCAGCCCTGGAGTTTTTGCTATGTTCTTCTTAGGTATGTTCTGGAAAAGAACTACTGGAACAGCGGCAATCGTGGGAGTAATTTTAGGATTCTTATTATCTGTTTTATTCAACGAATATGCTCCAGCTTTATTTGGAAACGATACACTTTTATACACAGCATACTCTAATGGAAAAGGAGCTTTTGAAATTCCGTTCCACATCTGTATGGGATTATCATTCTTATTTACAATGATTGCCATGATTCTAATAAGTTTCGCTGGACCAAAAGTAAACCCTAAAGCATTCGAGACAGAACCTGGAATGTTTAAAGTTAAACCGCAAACAACAGTCTTAATTGTAATTACATTATTGATTATTGTTGCGCTTTATGTTAAGTTCTGGTAATAAATTATCAGTTCTATTCTCTCTATTTTTACAGCTGTTGTTTGTCATGAACAACAGCTGTAAATTTTTAAAAAAGTTTTAAAATAGAAATAAAAGCTACGGACTAAAATGATTCGCTTTATTTTGTCACACTGAGCGAAGTCGAAGGGCGTTCCAATTGGAATCGGGCTTCGACTTCGCTCAGCCTGACAAAACAGGATTTAAAAAATCCTTTTAATCTTTATAATCTGTGGCAAAAAATATTAAACAGAATTTAAATTATAATATATTAATATCATGCAGTTATCATTAACCCAAAAAATCATTATCGTTACTGGAGGCGCAAAAGGAATCGGTTTAGGAATCGTTAAGGTTTTAGCCGAAGAAAATGCCATTCCGTTTATCGTTGGTCGTAACGAAAATGACAACATCAAAGCCGTAGAAGAATTAAAAGCCATTGGAAAAGAAGCGCATCAAGTTGCCGCCGATTTAACAAAACCTGAAGACTGCAAAAAAGCCGTTGAAGCCGTAATCGCAAAATTCGGTCGCATTGACGGATTAGTAAACAATGCTGGAGTTAATGACGGCGTTGGATTAGAAAACGGAAATTATGAAGATTTCGCTGCTTCACTTCACAAAAACTTAGTGCACTATTATTTAATGGCACAGCACGCTCTTCCGTATTTGAAAGAATCGAAAGGAGCAATTGTAAACATTGGTTCTAAAACTGCCGAAACTGGTCAAGGTGGAACCTCAGCTTATGCCGCTTCAAACGGAGGTAGAAACGCTTTAACGAGAGAATGGGCAGTTGAATTGCTAAAATATAGCATTCGTGTAAACGCCGTAATCGTGGCTGAATGCTACACGCCGCTTTACGAAACATGGATTAATACTTTTGAAAATAAAGAAGAAAAACTAGCGGCAATCACTAAAAATATTCCGTTAGAAAACAGAATGACAACAGCAGAAGAAATTGCGAATATGGTTGTTTTCTTATTGTCTGAAAAATCAAGCCATACTACTGGACAGATTATTTATGTTGATGGTGGTTACACACATTTAGATCGTTCTATTTAATTTTTTTTGCCACAGATTATAAAGATTAAAAGGATTTTCAAATCCAGTTTTGTCAGGCTGAGCGAAGTCGAAGCCCACGCCCAATTGGAACGCCCTTCGACTTCGCTCAGGGTGACAAACTAAAGGGAATCCTTTTAATCTTTAATCCCGATAGCTATCGGGAGTGGCAAAACTAATCTTCGCATTATTTTTAAAATCAGAAGGCGTAATTCCTTTCACTTTTTTGAAGAGTTTATTAAAGTTTGAAGCCGTTTTATAACCGCATTCATAAGCAATCTCAGACATACTTTTATCGGTTTCCAGAAGCAATTTGCAGGCATTCGAAATTCGGATTTCGTGCAGATAATCCACAAAATTCTTTTTCGTTTTTACCCTGAACATTCTACAGAAAGACGTTCTTGTCATATTTGCGACAGCCGCAATTTCTTCTAAGGAAATATTCTTTTTGTAATTTCTATTTACATATTGAAAAACCTCCGAAAGACGATCTACTTTCGAATCCTTCTGCATCAAAGAATAAATTTCGTCGTTGATATAAATCGTATCCTGACTTTCGGAAAGGATAGATAAAATCTCAAAAAGTCCGACAATTACTTCGAAGTCTTTTTTAGAAACTAATTTTTCCAGTTTTTTTGCAATCTGCTTATTCGTTTTTCCGATAATCGAAATTCCCTTTCCAGCCTGAAAAAAAAGTTCGTTGATTTTTTGAGTTTCTTTTAATTCGTAAAAAGTCGGTCCAAAAATATCTTTATGAAAATATACGACAATCGAATTGGCTTTTAAATCCTCAATTCCCTGATAATATTTTTCGTCATTCAACCAAACATGCGGAATATCAGAACCTAAAAAAACCATATCGCCAGGCGCAAAGGGCATTACCGAATTTCCGATAATTCGCTTGCCATAACTCTCTTTTACATACACCAATTCCAATTCTGGATGAGAATGAAAAGGCGCCTGAAAAAAAGGTTCAATACGATTCAGTACCGAAACCTTCGTGTTAAGATAAGACGCTATTTTGGTTTGTTCCAATTTCATACCGCAAAGATAATTAAAGATTAGATACGGATAATATTAGACTATTAATCAATATATAAAAAGGCTAATTTTATTTTTCGTTAACTGCCCGAATTCTATACAAAATCAAAGGATTAAATTGTTTTAAAACGAAAGCAGTGACATCAAAAAAAAGAAAAAAACAACAACACAATGTTAGAGAATACAACAAAAAAACTGGTTGTAAAACTGCATCCAGACGATAATGTATTGGTTGCCTTAACCGATCTTCAAAAAGGCGAAACCATTCATTTTGAAAACGAAACTTACATTTTAGAAGACCTCATCAAAGCCAAACATAAATTCTACATGCAGGACATGAAGCAGGGAGAAGAAGTAAATATGTACGGCGTTTTGGTCGGAAAAGTGCAGAACAATGTGGCAAAAGGAAGTTTAATGACGACCGAAAACCTAAAACATGCTGCAGATCCTTACGCTTACAGAAATGCTTCTTACGAATGGAGTGCACCAGATGTTTCAAAATTCGAAAACAGAACTTTCAAAGGATACAAAAGAAAAGACGGACGCGTTGGAACAGCAAATTACTGGCTTTTCATTCCGACTGTTTTTTGTGAAAACAGAAATTTAGATGTTATCAAAGAAGCACTTCACAAGCAATTGGGTTATACTGTAACAGACAAATACAACCAATTTACGCACGAATTACTGGAAGGTTATTTGAACGGAAATGACATTAACGATATCAATATTGAATTAAATCCGACGCCAAAAAACAAACGTGTTTTTGAAAATGTAGACGGAATCAAATTCTTAAATCACCAAGGTGGCTGTGGCGGAACTCGTCAAGATGCCTCTACTTTAAGCGCTTTATTGGCTTCTTATGCGAATCATCCAAACGTTGGCGGAATCACGCTTTTAAGTTTAGGATGCCAGCATTTACAAGTTCAGGATTTTGTAAACGATGTAAAAAGACAAAACCCAGATTTCGACAAACCGTTATTTATTTTTGAACAGCAGCAGACAGAAAGCGAAGAAGTTTTGATTACAAATGCCATCAAAAAAACGTTTGAAGGTTTGATCGAAATCAACAAATACGAAAGAACTGATGCGCCATTAAGCGATTTATGCATTGGCGTAAAATGTGGCGGAAGCGATGGTTTCAGCGGTGTTTCTGCAAATCCTGCTGTGGGGTATACTTCTGATTTAGTGGTAGCTTTAGGCGGAAAAATTCTTTTGGCAGAATTCCCAGAATTATGCGGCGCTGAACAGAATTTAATTGACAGATGTATTACGGAAGATAAGGCGAAAAAATTCATCGATTTAATGGAATCTTATGATGAATTGGCTCATAAAGTAGGTTCTGGTTTCCACATGAATCCTTCTCCGGGAAATATCAAAGATGGTTTAATTACAGACGCCATCAAAAGTGCTGGAGCGGCCAAAAAAGGCGGAACTTCTCCTGTAGTTGACGTTTTAGATTATACAGAACTAGTTACAAAACCAGGTTTAAGTTTGGTTTGCACGCCAGGAAATGACGTTGAAGCAACAACTGGAAAAGCAGCTTCTGGAGCAACTTTAATTTTATTTACAACCGGATTGGGAACGCCGACAGGAAACCCAGTTTGTCCAGTAATTAAAGTAGCTACAAATTCGGTTTTGGCAACAAGAATGAAAGATATTATCGATATTGACTGCGGACCAATTATCAGCGGAGAAAAATCTATTGAAGAAATAGGCGAAGAAATTTTGGAATATTGCATCAAAGCGGCAAGCGGCGAAATTATTCCGAAAGCGGTTCAATTAAACCAAGACGATTTTATTCCGTGGAAACGCGGTGTATCTTTGTAAAAGACTATTAAAAACAACTCATAAAAATTTATATCAAATGTTTTCATTACAAAATAAAAAAGCAATTATCACGGGAGGTGGAAGCGGAATTGGAAGAGCGATTTCGGTATTATTTGCTAAACAAGGAGCTGAAGTTCATATTCTAGAATTGACGGAAGAAAGCGCAAAAGAAACGGTTGAAGAAATTAAATCAAATGGCGGAAATGTTTTTGCTCACGCTTGCGACGTTTCAAACCACGAACAAGTAAATTCAACTTTTGAGAAAATCGGAAATATTAATATTCTAGTAAACAATGCTGGTATTGCTCACGTTGGAAAAGTAGACACAACTTCAGAATCTGATTTTGATCGTATTATGAATGTAAACGTAAAAGGGGTTTACAATTGTCTTCATGCTTCGATTCCAGCGCTAAGAAATTCTGGTGGAGGTGTGATTTTGAACTTAGCTTCAATCGCTTGCTGGGTTGGAATTCCGGATCGTTTTGCTTATTCTACTGCAAAAGGTGCTGTTATGGCAATGACTTTATCGGTTGCAAAAGATTATTTACACGATAAGATCAGATGTAATTCTATATCTCCTGCGAGAGTTCACACGCCTTTCGTAGACGGATTTATCGCTAAAAATTATCCTGGAAAAGAAGAAGAGATTTTCGAAAAACTATCACAATCACAGCCAATCGGACGTATGGGAAAACCAGAAGAAATCGCAACTTTAGCGTTATTCTTATGTAGTGATGAATCTTCTTTCATCACAGGTTCAGATTACCCAATTGATGGTGGATTTATTAAATTAAACAACTAAAAATTATTTAGCCACAGATTTAAAAGATTAAAAGGATTTAAAAAAATCTGCTAGATCTGCTAAATCTGCGAGCAAAAAAATAAAGCCACAGATTTAAAGGATTAAAAAGATTTTTATTTCCTGCTTTTGCCAAGCTGAGCGAAGTCGAAGCCCACGTTCAATTGGAACGCCCTTCGACTTCGCTCAGGGTGACAATCTAAAAGAAATCATTCTAATCCTTTATCCCGATTGCTATCGGGAGTGGCAAAAAAACAATACACATTACTAAAAAATTTAAAATATGAAACTTATTAGATTCGGAGAAGAAGGAAAGGAAAAACCAGGTGTTTTACTAAATGATAAAAGATATGATGTTTCGTCTATCGTTACAGATTACAACGAAGCTTTTTTTGAAAATGACGGTTTAGCGAAATTAGAAGAAGCTTTAAAAAACAATCCAGCATTACCAGAAGTTAGCGATTCAGTTCGTTTAGGTTCACCAGTAGCGCGTCCTTCAAAAATTATCTGCATCGGATTAAATTATGTGGATCACTGCGAAGAAACAGGCGCTGCAATTCCAGAAGAACCAATTATTTTCTTCAAATCTACGACTTCTTTATGCGGACCAAATGACAATTTGATTATTCCAAAAAACAGCGAAAAAACAGACTGGGAAGTAGAATTAGCTTTTGTTGTAGGTAAAAAAGCAAGCTACGTTTCTGAAGAAGATGCGCCAAACTACATTGCAGGATATTGCCTTTTGAATGATTATAGTGAAAGAGCATTCCAAATCGAGCGCGGCGGACAATGGGCAAAAGGAAAAGGTTCTGATACCTTCGCTCCTCTTGGACCAATTATGGCAACTCCAGACGAAGTTGGCGATGTAAATAACTTAAAGATGTGGTTGACTGTAAATGGAAAAACGTTCCAAAACAGTAATACTTCAAACTTGATTTTTAAAATTCCATTTTTAGTACATTATTTAAGCCAATTTATGACCTTGCTTCCAGGCGATGTTATTAGTACAGGAACGCCTCCAGGAGTTGGTTTGGGAATTAAACCAGATCCTATTTACATTAAAGCGGGTGACGTAATCGAATTAGGAATTGAAGGTTTAGGTACAAGCAAACAAACTGCTGTAGCTTACCAAGGATAAATTTTACATTATGGCAACTCAAAAATTCTATCTGGCTTTAGACTTAAAAGATGATGCAGATTTAATTGCAGAATATAAAGAACTACACGAAAATGTTTGGCCAGAAATTAAAAAAAGCATTCAAGATTCTGGAATTGAAGTTCTAGACATTTACTGCACAGGAAACCGATTGTTCATGATCATCGAAGCAGATGCTGATTTTACTTTCGAAAAGAAAGACAAAGCCGATGCCGAAAATGAAAAAGTTCAAGAATGGGAAACTTTAATGTGGAAATTTCAACAAGCTTTACCATGGGCAAAACCAGGACAAAAATGGATTTTAATGGATAAGATATTTGGATTGTAATTCAAAAAAAGCCCTGATTATTCAGGGCTTTGTTCTTTTTGCATATTTAGTAAATACGCCATATTAGCAATTACGTGATCATGTTTTTTGACAAACGAATTTTCTTCGTTCCAAACATAACCTGCTAAAACGGCACATATTTTTTCTTTTACTTCTGGATTCTCTGGCTGGTGGAAAAACAGCGTCTGTAAATTTCCTGTATACCATTCTTGCACATAAGTCGTGAAAACGGCAATTCCGCGTTTCATATATTGCGTAAATTCCACTTCCCAATCTACAGGAATTCCTTGTGATTCTTTCAAATATAATTTTGCTGCCAGCATTCCCGATTCGGTTGCAAAAGCAACTCCAGAAGAGAAAACTGGATCTAAGAATTCTGAACTGTTTCCTGTCAAAGCAAAACCATCGCCATACATTCTTTTTACCGCTCTTGAGTAATTTTCTAATTTAACTGGTTCAAACAAAAACTCTGTTCCAGCAAATCTTTTTATATAATATTCCGATTTCTGAATGGCATTTCGTAACGCCTCTGCATTGTCTTTGTTTTCAGAAAGTGAATTGATAAAATCTGTCGGACCAACAACGCCTAAACTGGTGTTTCCGTTAGAAAATGGAATTACCCAAAGCCAAACTTGAGTCTCTAGAATGTCAAACGAGATTTGAGTTCCCTCTACTCCTTCTTCTCTATTAATATCTTTAACATGCGTAAAAATCGAAGAATGCGGATCTAGTTTTGACGGAGTATCCAAATCTAAAAGTCTTGGTAAAACGCGTCCGTATCCGCTTGAGTCGATGATAAATTTAGCGTGGATTTCTTTTAGGTTTCCGTCTTTATCTTTTACAATAGTTTTTGAATTTTTCCCTTCAAAAGAAACTTCCAAAACTTCAGTTTCAAATTCCAGATCAATTCCTTTTCTAACAATTTCCTGAGCCATTGTATTGTCAAAATCTGCTCTTGGAACTTGCCAAGTCCAATCCCAGCCTTCGCCAAACTTTACGCTAAAATCAAAATTGCAGATTTCTTCTCCTCTGATAAAACGAGCTCCTAATTTCTTTTCGAAGTTCATCGCGTCAAGAGCGTCAAACAATTCTGCTTCAGCAAAATGATCCATTACACGCGGAATAAGGCTTTCGCCTACTACAAGTCTCGGAAACTTCGTTTTTTCTACAACCTTAACCTTTACATTGTTTTTATAAAGATAAGATGCCGAAACACATCCAGATGGTCCTGCACCAATCACTAAAACATCAACAAACTCCTTTGTCATATTAGAATTATTATCATTAATTAACCTACATTTGCCATCATCAAAATAACTACATTTATTTTGATAAATAAAATTAAATTAGCGCAACCAAAATCGATTTAATGAATACAATAAATGAATATCTAAGTTTAGCAGAATTTGAAGCCATAATCTTTGGAAAAAGCAAAGTTGCCATAAGCGATGTGGTTTTAAATCGAGTAAACGAAAGTTTTAATTTCTTAAAAGAATTCTCAGGAAACAAAGTAATATACGGCGTAAATACAGGATTTGGTCCAATGGCTCAATACAGAATTAAAGAGTCAGATCAAATTCAATTGCAATATAATTTAATTAGAAGCCACTCTTCTGGAACTGGAAAACCATTAAATGCAGAGTGCGCAAAAGCAGCAATTTTAGCTCGATTAAATACACTTTCTTTAGGAAATTCAGGAGTTCATTCTTCTGTAATTCATTTAATGGCAGAATTAATCAATAGAGATATCACGCCTTTAATTTTTGAACACGGTGGTGTTGGTGCCAGTGGAGATTTAGTACAGTTATCACATTTAGCTTTAGTCTTGATTGGCGAAGGTGAAGTTTTTTATAAAGGAGAAAGACGCGCAACTTCAGAAGTTTTCGAAATCGAAGGCTTAAAACCGATTCAAGTAGAAATTAGAGAAGGTTTGGCATTAATCAACGGAACTTCTGTAATGACAGGAATTGGAGTTGTAAATGTTCATTATGCGAAAAAATTATTAGACTGGTCGTTAAAAGCTTCTTGTGCAATTAACGAATTGGTTCAAGCTTACGATGATCATTTCTCAGAAGAATTAAACCAAACTAAACGTCATAAAGGACAACAGGAAGTTGCAGAAAGAATGAGACAAAATCTTTCTGACAGTACTTTAATCCGTAAAAGAGAAGATCATTTATATTCTGGCGAAAATACCGAAGAAATCTTCAAAGAAAAAGTTCAGGAATATTATTCATTGCGTTGTGTTCCTCAAATTCTTGGGCCAGTTTTAGAAACTATTAATAATGTAGCTTCTATTCTAGAAGACGAATTTAACTCGGCAAACGACAACCCAATTATAGACGTAAAAAATAAACACGTTTACCACGGCGGAAATTTCCACGGAGATTATATTTCGCTTGAAATGGATAAACTGAAAATCGTTATTACAAAATTAACGATGCTAGCAGAACGTCAATTGAATTATCTTTTGAATTCAAAAATCAACGAAATTCTTCCTCCATTTGTAAACTTAGGAACATTAGGATTTAATTTCGGAATGCAGGGCGTTCAGTTCGTAGCGACTTCAACAACAGCAGAAAGCCAAATGCTGTCTAACCCAATGTATGTGCATAGTATTCCAAACAACAACGACAATCAAGATATTGTAAGTATGGGAACCAATGCTGCGGTTATTACATCAAAAGTAATTGAAAACTCTTTTGAAGTTTTGGCAATCGAATTGATCACAATTGTTCAGGCAATCGATTATTTAAAACAAAAAGATCAAATTTCGTCTACAACAAAAAAATGGTACGACGATATCAGAAATATAATTCCAGAATTTAAGGAGGACCAAGTGATGTATCCTTTTGTTCAAAAAGTAAAAGATTATTTGATAAACAGTTAAAAATCTTTAATTTACAGTATTAATATTGAATCTTAAAATCATGAAAAAGTCTCTTGTTTTTTTATTGCTAAGCTGCATTCAATTTGTTAATAGTCAAGAATTAGCATTAGTTAAAAAAAATTCTAAAATTGGATATATCTCTAAGGATGGATCTTTCAAAATCGAACCTCAATATAAATCTGCTAAAAGTTTTTCTGAAGGCTTAGCTGCCGTAGAAAATGGCGGAAAATGGGGATTTATCGATACCAAAGGAACTTGGATAATTCCAGCCGATTTTAAAGATGCTAAAGATTTTAATAGCGGAATTGCAGTTGTACAAAAAGACAAAGACTGGGTTTACATTAATACAAAAGGAGAAATTCAAAAAGGGCCAACTACAGATAAAGTATTTGATTTTAATGACGGAGTTGCATTCTTCAGACAAAATAATAAAGTGGGGTTAATCAACAACAAAATGAATGTTGTTTTAGAACCAAAATACGATCAGATCAAACCTTTTGAAAATGGTTACGCTAGAGTTGAATTAAACAAAAACTGGGGAATTATTGATACTAACGGAAAAGAATTGGTTGAACCAGTTTATGCCGAAGTTGGAAATTATTTTAAAGGAACAACCTGGGCTAGAAAAGATAAAACTTTCGGATTGGTAAACAGCGGAAAATTTATTCCGGTTGACGGAGCCGAAAAAATCTGGGATTTTGAAAATCAGGATTTAACTTTTGCCAAAAAGAACGGAAAAATTGGTTACATCGATTTAAAAGGAAATTGGGCAATTCTTCCCATTTATGATAAAGGAAAAGCGTTTTCGAAAAATCTAGCTCCTGTTTTAGTTGGAAAAAAATGGGGATTTATTAATCCAGAAGGAAAATTTGTGATTGAACCAACATACAGTGATGCAGAAGTTTTTAGTACAAACGGTTTGGCTCCTGTAAAAGAAAGCAATTGGGGATTTATAAATGAATCTGGAAAACTGGTTATTCCAACTCAATATGGCATTACTGCAAATGCCATAATTGCAATGTTTGTACAACAAGATAAAGGTTTTATTGATGGCGTTGCACGAGTAAAAAACGAAGGAAAATGGGGATTTCTAAAACCAGACGGAACCGTTTTAGCCAACCAATGGTTTGAAAATGCTGAATTGTTTTCTAAAAGTGCAGAAAAACCTCAGCCAGCTGTAACTCCTGCCGAAAAACCAAAAGAGGAAACCAAAGCGCCAACTGCAAAAAAAACAGCTGCAAAACCAGCACCGAAAAAAAAGAAATAATATTTATTCCCAAATAAATTAGACATTTGCATAAATGAAATCGCATTCAATAAAGCGGTTTCATTTATGACGAATAAAAATAAACCCTACATCAATGAAGTGTGTATTAGTAACAGGCGGTTCGAGAGGAATTGGAAGTGCGATTTGTAAAAAACTAGCCGTAGAATCCGATTATCATATTCTAATTAATTATCATTCGAATAAAACAGCTGCCGAAGAAACATTACAAGAAGTACAAAAATTAGGCGCGACAGGAGAAATCTTAGGTTTTGATGTTTCTAATTTTGAAAACGTACAGAATGTTTTAACTGCTTGGCAGGAAGCAAATCCTGAAAAATTGGTTGAGGCAATTGTAAACAATGCCGGAATCACAAAAGACGGTCTTTTTATGTGGATGACACCTGAAGATTGGACTGGCGTTATGAATACAAGCGTAAACGGTTTCTTTAATGTTACACAATTTTTTATTCAAAAAATGTTACGCAACAAATATGGTCGAATCGTAAATATGGTTTCTGTTTCTGGAGTAAAAGGAACTGCAGGACAAACCAATTATTCGGCTGCAAAAGGCGCAATTGTAGCAGCGACCAAAGCTTTGGCTCAAGAAGTTGCCAAAAGAAATATTACTGTAAATGCTGTCGCTCCAGGTTTCATTAGAACTGACATGACAAGTCAGCTGGACGAAAAAGAATTGTTGAAGCTAATTCCGGTAAACCGTTTTGGCGAAGCAGAAGAGGTTGCAGATTTGGTAAGCTTTTTGATTTCTAAAAAAGCAAGCTATATTACAGGAGAAATTATCAATATTAACGGCGGAATATATTCTTAAAGAATACTATGTTTGCGAGATTATTTTAAGATTTTTAAACATAGAAAATTGCTCGCAATCCCGATGGCTATCGGGAGCTAAGTCGCAAAGTTTAAGCAAAAAGACTTTAAAAAAACTTAGTGCCTTAGTGCCTTTGCGGCAAGATTAAAAAATTACACTTTAAGGATAAAAAATTACTTTTGAAAGACGATGAATAAACGAGTTGTAATTACTGGAATGGGAATTTATTCTTGTATCGGAACTTCTTTAGACGAAGTAAAAAATTCGTTATACGAAGGAAAATCTGGTATTCAGTTTGATTCTGAACGTAAAGAATTTGGTTTCCAGTCGGCCTTAACAGGAATGGTTCCGAAAGCCGATCTTAAAAATTTATTGACGCGCAGACAACGTATGAGCATCGGTGAAGAAACCGAATATGCTTATATGGCAACTATAGAAGCTTTAAAAAACGCTAATATTGATGATGCTTTTTTTGATGAACGCGAAGTAGGCATCATGTACGGAAACGACAGCGTTTCTAAAGCCATCATTGACGCTACAGATATTGTACGCGAGAAAAAAGACACTGCACTTATTGGTTCTGGTGCTATTTTTAAGTCGATGAATTCTACGGTAACGATGAATCTTTCTACGATTTTTAAACTGCGCGGCATCAATCTTACTGTTAGTGCGGCTTGTGCCAGCGGATCTCACTCAATTGGTTTAGCATATTTTTTAATTAAAAGCGGTTTCCAAGATATTGTAATTACTGGTGGAGCTCAGGAAATTAATAAATATGCCATGAGCAGTTTTGACGGATTAGGTGTTTTTTCGAACAGAGAAGGCGATCCTACAAAAGCGTCAAGACCTTTTGATGCCGGTCGTGATGGATTAATTCCGAGTGGCGGTGGTGCAACTTTAATTTTGGAAAGTTACGAATCTGCCATTGCGCGTGGTGCCAATATCATTGCAGAAATTGGCGGTTACGGATTTTCATCAAATGGCGGACACATCTCAACACCAAACGTAGAAGGGCCAGCAACAGCAATGAAACGCGCACTTGACGATGCAAAATTAGAAGCTTCAGATATTGAATATATAAATGCTCATGCAACCTCAACACCTGTTGGAGATGCTAATGAAGCCAAAGCTATTTTTGAAGTTTTTGGAGAAAAAAATCCTCCAGTAAGTTCTACAAAATCAATGACTGGCCACGAATGCTGGATGGCAGGAGCCAGCGAAATCATTTATTCTATCCTAATGATGCAGCACGATTTTATCGCGCCAAACATCAATTTGGAAAATCCAGATGAAGATGCGTCAAAATTAAATTTAGTTAAAACTACGTTAAACAAAAAATTTGACATATTTTTGTCCAATTCTTTCGGTTTCGGAGGAACCAACTCTGCGTTGGTGGTTAAAAAGTTTAAATTGAACAATGAATAAAGAAGAGATTATAGCAAAAATTAATGGTTTTTTAGTTGATGAATTTGAAGTTGATAGTGACGACATTGAACCAAATGCTAATTTAAAAGATACACTTGGGTTAGACAGTCTGGATTATGTTGATTTAGTCGTTTCAATAGAGGCAAACTTTGGTGTAAAACTAGTGGAAGCAGATTTTGTTGGAATTTCTGATTTTCAAAGTTTTTATGACTTAATCGAAACTAAAATCAAAGCCAAATCAGCTTAAATGAGTCAATGGGATGGTAAATCCAAAGGAACTGTATTAGGTTATAAAATATTCGTTTTTTTAATTCAAAAAGCGGGTGTCAAAGCTGCTTATGTCTTACTTTATTTTGTTGCTTCTTATTATTTTTTATTTCTAAGAAAAAGCAACAAAGCCATTTTCTATTATTTTAAAGAAAGACTTCAATATTCCTATTTCAAATCCAAAAAAATGGTTTTCAAAAGCTACTATACTTTTGGACAGACCATTATTGATAAAGTTTCTATTTCAGCAGGAATGCGAAACAAATTTACTTATGAATTTGACGGAATAGAAACACTAAAAAAATTACTTGCCGAGAAAAAAGGTGGCGTTCTTATTAGTGCACATGTTGGTAATTTTGAAATTGCCGAACATTTTTTGGGTGATATTGATCTTAATTTCCAAATCAATCTTGTTACAACAGATTTAGAACATTCTGCTATCAAGAATTATCTTGAAAGCGTTTCTAAAAAACCAACTGTAAAGTTTATTATTATCAAGGAAGACCTCTCTCATATTTTTGAGATCAATGCCGCTTTGGCCAAAAACGAATTAATCTGTTTTACAGGCGATCGTTATTTTGAAGGAACAAAATCGCTTTCTGAAAACCTCTTGGGCAAAGAAGCCAATTTTCCTGCAGGCCCGTTTTTAATTGCTTCACGATTAAAAGTTCCAGTAGTTTTTGTTTATGTAATGAAAGAGCCAAATCTTCATTATCATTTGTACGCAAGAGAAGCCGAAGTAAAACACCGAGACGAAAAAGCGCTTTTGAAAGAATATGTAAAAAGCGTAGAAAGCATTCTTCATCGATACCCTTTACAATGGTTCAATTATTTTGATTTTTGGAACCAGTTAGAAAACAAAAATTCATTGCCAAAATAACACCGAATAAACTCTTTTAACTTCATTTTTTTTGAATAAATCAAAAATTTAGGAATTCTAGGCCATTCGCAGGAATAAGAAAATTCGTTTAAATAAATTTACTTATTTTTGCTGACCACCAAAGCCAAAAAACCTAAATGAAAAATGTTCTCGTAATTTATTATACCCAATCTGGACAGTTGGAATCTATTGCAAAAAATATTGCAAAACCATTCCTAAATTCAGATGAAATAAATATTACTTTTCACGAAATACAATTAGAAAAACCCTTTCCTTTTCCTTGGAACAAAGATTCATTTTTTGACGCATTTCCTGAATCATTTTTACAGATTCCGACCGCATTAAAACCAGTTCCCGAAGAAATTTTAAATACAAAATTTGACTTGGTTTTATTTCATTATCAAGTTTGGTATTTATCTCCTTCTATTCCGATTAACTCGTTCTTGAAAAGTGAAGATGCCAAGAAAATTTTGAACAATACGCCTGTTATTACCATCAGCGGTTCGAGAAATATGTGGATTATGGCTCAGGAAAAAATCAAAGTTTTGCTGAGAAAAGCCAATGCCAATTTGGTTGGAAACGTAGCTTTGGTAGACCGCGTTGGAAATTTGATCAGCGTTATAACAATTGTAGAATGGATGTTTTCTGGGGTTAAGAAAAAGTATTTAGGTATTTTTCCGCTTCCTGGAGTTTCAGAAAAAGACATACAAGAATCGAGTCAGTTTGGAGAAATCATGCTTGATTCTTTACAGCAAAATAATTTGGCTCAATTACAGCCGAAATTGGTCGATGCTGGCGCGGTAAAAATAAGTTCATATCTCGTAACGGTTGACAAAACGGCCAATAAAATTTTTAATAAATGGTCAAATATCATTTATAAAAATCAAAAAAACCGAAAACAGCTGCTTAAAGTATTTAATGTTTATTTATTCCTTGCGATATGGTTAATCTCACCAATAGTGTATATATTGCACCTTATTACCTATCCGCTTAAGTTAAAATCTATAAAAAAGGAAACTCAATATTATCAGGGAGTTTAGAAGACGAAATTTAAATTATGTTTGAAGTATATATTACAAAAGCTGCAAAATATTTGCCAAACGAAGCCGTTTCAAATGATGAAATGGAAGCCTACTTGGGCCTTATCAATGATACTGCTTCTAAAGCAAGACGCATTATTTTGCGCAATAATAAAATTACAAGCCGATATTACGCTGTTGACAAAGAAGGAAAAAGTACTCACAGCAATGCCGAATTAACCAAAAATGCCATTTTACCATTATTCGACGAAAATTTTACGCCTCAAGATGTAGAAGTACTTTCATGCGGGACCTCGACTCCGGACATTTTTCTTCCTTCGCACGCTGCGATGGTTCACGGTCTGCTAAAAAACAAATCGGTAGAATTGAACTCTTCAACAGGAGTTTGCTGTGCCGGAATGAACTCTCTTAAATTTGGTTTTCTTTCTATAAAATCTGGAAATTCAAAAAATGCAATCTGCACAGGATCAGAAAAAGTTTCGACCTGGCTAAATGCTCAAAAATACAATCACGAGGCCGATAATTTAAAAAGCCTTGAAGAACAACCAATTATTGCTTTCAAAAAAGATTTCCTTCGTTGGATGTTGTCAGATGGTGCCGGTGCTTTCTTATTAGAAAACAAACCAAGAGGGCCAATTTCGCTAAAAATCGAATGGATGGAAGCTTTTTCGTATGCGTACGAATTAGAAACCTGTATGTATGCCGGAGGAGATAAATTGGAAAACGGCGAAATTAAAGGCTGGAGCGATTATTCTCCAGAACAATGGTTGAACGAATCTGTTTTTTCAATCAAACAAGATGTTAAATTATTAGACGAATTTATCCTGTCAAAAGGTGCCCAAAGCATGAAAGACGCCATGGATAAAAACAATATTAAATCGGAAGATATTACTTATTTTATTCCTCACGTTTCTTCTAACTTTTTTGTTGAAGGATTGAAAAAAGGATTAAATGAAAAAGGTATCGGAATGAGCGATGACAAATGGTTCATGAATCTTTCTAGAGTTGGAAATGTTGGCTCTGCCTCTATTTACTTGGCTCTTGAAGAATTGATGAGTTCAGGAAATTTGAAAAAAGGAGATAAAATTTTATTATCTGTTCCAGAAAGCGGAAGATTCTCTTTTGCGTATGCCTATTTAACGGTTTGTTAATGGAAACAATGCTTTTAGAAAAAGAAATGGTCGAAAATTTACTGCCTCAAAAGTTTCCTTTTGTGATGGTAGACGCTATGCATTCTTATTCTGAAACTTCTTTGGTTTCGGGTTTAGAAATTCAGCGCGACAATATTTTTGTATCAAACGATATTTTTCTTGAAGCTGGATTAATAGAACATATGGCGCAGTCTGTGGCATTGCATACTGGATATCAATATTTTTTGAAAAACGAAATTGCTCCAACGGGCTATATTGGTTCTATTAAAGAAATTGAAATTAAGAAACTTCCAAAGCTTAGCGATAACATTCAATCTGAAGTTACGATTCTGCAGGAATTTGCCGGAATTACTTTGGTAGATATTGTTACGAAGTTAAATAATGAAGAGATTGCCAGAGGACAAATGAAAACCGTTTTGGCAAAATAAAAACAATCGATGAAAACTACTTCTGCTGTTGACATACAAAATTATTTACCGCACCGAGCTCCAATGCTTATGGTGGATTTGATTTTGGATATAGATGCCAACTTTGTAGAAACCATATTTTTGATAAAAGAAGACAATATTTTTATTCAGAATAATGTTTTTATCGAAGCGGGATTAATCGAAAATACGGCACAGACTTGTTCTGCAATCGTTGGAAAAAAATACTTTTTTGACGACAACGGAATCGAAAATGAAAACGTAAATGTAATTGGATTCATCAGCGCTTTAAAAAGTGTAAAAGTTCATGCATTGCCAAAAGTTGGCAATACAATCATAACAAAAGCCAATCTGGTTTCTAAATTTGTGGGCGACGATTATACTTTATGCACAATGAGCTGCAAAAGCTTATTGGAAGACCAGATACTCTTAGAATGCGAAATTAATTTATTTATTCAGAAAACAGTTTCGGTTGAATAATTCAAAAAAAATCATTTTACATTTAGTTAGCAGGATTGCGATTTTAATCTTATTAACAATATTAGTTTTTTTATTTTGGTATTTAACAACCGATCGTCATAAGCACTGTCATGGAGACGATCACAAACATTTTGATACTGGTTTGGGATTTTTTATTATGCTCTTTATGGCAATACAAATCTTTTATCTTGGATTAGTTGTAGAAATGATTTATTTATATGTAAAGAAAAAAAGTAATCTGGCTTTCGTAAATTTTGGATTTTTAATAATTAGTACATGTATAGTTTTCTATTATATGTTTCTAATAAATTAAATTAGTAATATGGAAAAAGATCAAGTACCTCAGGATCAAAGCAACTTAACTAAGAATAATGTAAAAGAGCTTTTGTACGCAACTGATGAAAATGGCAATTATACCACAACATTAAGTACAGGCTGGGAACCTAAAACAATAGCACTTTCAAATTCTATTGATGAAATAAACGAACGTATTGCCGATGCCAAACAACAGGTTTTAAATGGCGAAGTAAGTCCGATTGTATATTTTATGGAAGCCAATAAAATGGATCTTAACATATTATCAAGTTATGTCGGCTTTTGGAAATGGCGTGTAAAAAGACATTTTAAACCTAGTATTTTCGCAACTTTAAGCGATAAGATTTTACAGAAATATGCCGATACTTTTGGAATATCAATCGAAGAATTAAAAAACAGCATTACCAAATAAATGGAATTAACTTTCACACATCATCAGTCTGCTCATTGCGAGAATGGAGTAGCGTCAAATCTGCTAAAAAATAGCGGACTAAACATTAGCGAACCGATGGTTTTTGGTATTGGCTCTGGATTATTCTTTGTATATCTGCCTTTTATAAAAGTAAATCATGCACCAGCAATCAGCTATAGAACTTTGCCTGGACAGATTTTCAATAAAGTGGCCAACCGATTAAATTTAAAAATAAAAAGACAAAAATTTTCTTCTATAGCAAATGCGAATAAAGCTTTAGACGAAAATTTAAAAAATAATATCCCAACCGGATTACAGGTTGGTGTTTACAATTTAAGTTATTTCCCAGACGAATACCGTTTTCATTTCAACGCGCACAATTTAGTCGTTTACGGAAAAACCGAAACCGAATATTTAGTGAGCGATCCAGTAATGGAAACCGTTACGACTTTAACTTACGAAGACATGAATAAAGTGCGTTTTGCCAAAGGAGCTTTTGCACCTCGCGGACAAATGTACTATCCGATTCAGATTCCAAAAGAAGTCGATTTAAAAAGCGCCATCATAAAAGGAATCAAAAATACATGCCGAGATATGCTCGCGCCAATGCCAATTGTTGGTGTTCGCGGTATTAAAATGGTTTCTCGCCAGATTCGTAAATGGCCTAAAAAGCATGGCGTTAGAAAAGCCAATCATTACTTGGCGCAAATGGTTCGCATGCAGGAAGAAATTGGAACTGGAGGTGGTGGTTTCCGTTTTATTTATGCGGCATTTTTACAGGAAGCTTCGGTTATTTTGGGTAACGAAGAACTGAAGGTACTTTCTAAAGAAATGACTCAAATTGGAGATTCATGGCGTGATTTTGCTGTTGAAGCTTCAAGAATTTACAAAAACAGAAGCGCCAAAGAAGACGCCTACAACACTATTGCCGATGAACTTTTGGACATTGCCAATAGAGAAGAAATCTTTTTCAAAAAACTAAAAAAAGCGATCAGCTAAAACACTATTTTGCAATCTATCATTCAAATAGAATCCCTTTCGAAAAAGTACAAAAATGCAGAAATGTATTCTTTGAACAACGTTTCGCTAAATATAAATGAAGGTCAGATTTTTGGTTTGCTTGGCCCAAACGGCGCTGGAAAAACCACTTTGATTTCTATGCTCTGCGGATTGGTAAAACCAACTTCTGGACATTTTACAATTGATGGTTTAGACTATCAGCATCATGCTTCAAAAATTAAAAAAATCATAGGCGTTGTTCCTCAAGAATATGCTTTGTATCCAACTTTAACAGCAAGAGAAAATCTGCTTTATTTTGGAAGTATGTACGGTTTAAAAGGTTCTGATTTAAAAGATAAAGTAATCGAAACGCTGGATCTTTTAGGTTTATTGAAATTTGCCGACAAACAAGTTCAGACTTTTTCTGGCGGAATGAAACGCCGTGTCAATCTGATCGCAGGAATTCTTCATAATCCGAAAGTCTTGTTTTTGGATGAACCAACAGTTGGTGTCGATGTGCATTCTAAAACTGCCATTATTGATTATTTGAAAGTGTTGAACCAAAACGGAACAACCATAATTTATACTTCGCATCATTTGGCCGAAGCCGAAGATTTTTGTTCTCAAATTGCTATTTTAGATCAAGGACAGATTTACGCACAAGCAACTCCGTCGGCATTAATTGAATCTACAAAAGATGCTCGAAATCTTGAAGATGTTTTTATTTCATTAACTGGTAAAGCGTTGAGAGATGATATATAAAATTTGGATGTCGATAGTAAAAGAATTCCTTTTACTAAAAAGAGATTTAGGCGGATTGATTATTTTATTTATCATGCCTTTGGTTTTGGTAATTGCCGTAACCTTAATTCAAGACAGCACTTTTAAAGCCGTAACCGATTCTAAACTTCAAATTCTTTTGGTCGATAAAGACCACGGATCTGTTTCTAAAACTGTCTTTGAAAATTTAGAAAAAAGCAAATATTTTACTGTTGTAACCCAAATCGACAATAAACCGATTACCGAAGAAATTGCCAAAGAAAATGTATACAAAGGAAAATTTCAACTGGCGATTGTAATTCCAGAAAATCTAAGTTCCGATTTACAGGAAAAAGTAAATCAGAATGTAGAAAAAATTGTCAGCAATTTAGGTTTGACGGACAGTACAACGGCAGCCGAACCTCAACGTGTTATTAAAGAAAAAGAAGTAAAACTGTATTTTGATCCAGCGGTTCAGATGAGTTTCAAAAATGCTGTCATGAGTTCAATCGACAAAATGATTTCGCAGATTGAAACCAAATCAATTTACAGCACTTTTCAAAAACAGTTAGGAGAAGAAACCATAGATTTTGAGCAAAAAAACTTTATTACTTTCAAAGAAATAATTCCGAGAATCAACAATAAAGAAGTTCGTCCAAATTCCGTTCAGCATAATGTTCCAGCGTGGACACTTTTTGCGATCTTTTTTATTGTCATTCCGTTATCTATCAATATTGTTAAAGAAAAATCTCAAGGAACTTTTGTTCGATTAAGAACCAATCCTGTTTCTAATTTAGTGGTGATTATTGGAAAAACCATTACCTACTCGATCATTTGCATGATTCAGTTTTATATGATGGTTGCCGTTGCCGTTTTCTTATTTCCATCCATCGGATTGCCTTCATTAAACATCGAAGGTCATTTCTTGTTGACAAGTGTTGTCGCATTATTTTCAGGTTTTGCAGCAATAGGATTCGGAATTTTATTAGGAACTGTGGCAAGCACACAAGAACAATCGGCTCCTTTTGGCGCAACAAGTGTGATTATTCTAGCGGCAATTGGCGGTGTTTGGGTTCCTGTTTTTGCTATGCCGAAAATCATGCAATATATCGCAAAATCATCTCCAATGAACTGGGGATTAGAGGCTTTTTACGATGTATTACTTAGAAACGTTTCTTTCGTCGAAATCATACCAAGAATAAGTTTATTATTTTTGTTTTTCATTATTACCACTTCCATCGCATTATTTTATGATAAAAAGAAAAGAGCAGTTTAAAGAAGCTACAGATCTAACCGTTTCACACGAAATCAGGATTCGTTTTAACGAAACTGATCCGCTTGGAATCGTTTGGCACGGCAATTATATCACGTATTTCGAGGATGGACGTGAAGCCTTTGGACGCCAACATGGGCTTACGTATCTGGATATTGCCAAAACGGGTTATACCACGCCAATTGTAAAATCAACTTGCGAACATAAATTGTCTTTGCGTTATGGTGATGTGGTAACAATTGAAACCACAGTTGTTGACACGCCTGCAGCTAAAATGATTTACCGTTTTAAAATTATTGACGACAAAGGAGAAGTGGCCTGCACGGGCGAAACAACTCAGGTTTTTTTAGATGCAGCAGGAAATTTAATGCTGACAAATCCTCCTTTTTATGAGGAATGGAAACGAAAAGTTGGGTTGTTGAAATAGTTTTTTTGCCACAGATTTCACGAATTAGCGCGAATTAAAACATTAACTCTGCGAAAAAAAGAAAAAGTAAAAAGAAAATTTTAATTATTTGAAGCAAGAAGATATAAAAGTACTTTTAGAGAAATATCTGCAAGTCTTAGATATAGAAATAAATCAATTAGGATGTAGTCCTACAGAAGTTCGTCATTTATTAGGAAGGATTGGAGAGTTTTATTGTGCGATAGAAACAAATGGAACATTAGCCACTAAAACTAATCAAAAAGGATATGATGTAATATGTTCAAATAACCGAAAAATTAGTGTTAAAACGACAGCACAAAAATTAGGATTTGTTTCTTTTAACAAACGTACATTAGATTTTGCAGATGATATAATGATATTGCAATATTCCGAAAATGGTTTACAAAAAATTTATTTTGGAGATTCAAAATCTATAATTCCGTATTGCAGAACTTGGAAGGAAACTTTTGAATTGGATATATCTAAAATAAAAAAAATGAATAATTAAAATGTCAAAAGAAATATACATCACAGAAACAAATTGCATCACACCTTTAGGTTTTGATGTTGAATCTAATATCATTGCCATTCTTCGTGGTGATTCTGGAATCCAACTTCATAATGATGTTTCTTTGATGCCGAATCCGTTTTATGCTTCGATTATTTCTGATGAAAAAATAAACAGTGCTTTTGCAAAAATCAGCACTGAGACAAAATATTCCCGTTTAGAGAAAATGATGATTTTGGCTTTGGAGCCGATTATCAAAAAATCAGGAGTTGAGCTAAACTCAAAAACCGCTTTTATACTTTCTACAACAAAAGGAAATGTAACCGCTCTAGCAAATGATTCTGAAGAAAGCTTCAACAACGCACATTTAGATGTTTTGGCTAAAAACGTTGCCGATTTCTTCGGATTCCAAACTCAGCCAATTGTAGTTTCGAATGCCTGCGTTTCTGGAATTTTAGCTGTTTCTGTTGCCAAAAGAATGATTCAATCTGAACTTTACGATACTATTATTGTAGTCGCTGGCGATGAAGTTTCAGAATTTGTTTTGTCTGGTTTTAATGCATTCCAAGCGATGAGCGAGCAACCTTGTAAACCGTATTCTAAAAACAGAACTGGAGTAAGTTTAGGCGAAGCGACAGCAGCAGTTTTAGTTTCGGCGGAAGCTAAAAATGCTAAAATAAAAGTAATTGGCGACAGTTCGATAAACGATGCCAATCATATTTCGGGTCCGTCAAGAACGGGCGAAGGTTTGTTTAGAAGCATTCAGAATGCTTTGAAGGAAGCTCAAATTGAGGCGAACAAATTAGATTATATTTCAGCCCACGGAACCGCAACGCCTTACAACGACGAAATGGAAGCGATTGCTCTAACTCGTTTAGATTTACAGAATGTTCCTGTAAATAGTTTAAAAGGTTTTTACGGTCATACATTAGGCGCTTCGGGATTATTGGAAACGGTAATTGCAATAGAATCTGCTAATCAAAATAAGCTTTTTGAATCGAAAGGTTTTGATGAAATTGGAGTTAGTGAAGCTATCAATGTGATTGAGAAAAATGAAGAAAAGAAAATTGATTATTTTCTGAAAACGGCTTCTGGGTTTGGGGGTTGTAATACGGCTGTGGTTTTTGAGAAAGTGAAACACAAATTGCACTAATTTTCACGAATTAATTAGTGTCATTTAAACCCAATCAAAATCTGTGTTAATTCGTGAAATTAGTGTTTAAATTAAAATAATGACTCAAAACAAAACCTACATACAATCCTACATCACCATCCAAAACAACGAAATTGTTTTGAACGGAACTTCTGTATTCAAAATTGAACCAACCGATTTTGCTGATTTTGCCAAACAAGCGTATCGTAATTTTGAAATGCAATATCCAAAGTTTTTCAAAATGGATGCTTTGAGCAAACTGGCTTTTTTAGGATCAGAATTGCTTTTGAGTCCGATAACCTCAACAGAGCAAGAAAATAATATCGCTTTGGTTTTGGCCAATAAATCGTCGAGTTTGGATACCGATGTAAAATATCAGGAATCTATTTCAGACAAAGAAAACTATTATCCGAGTCCGGCGGTCTTTGTTTATACGCTGCCAAATATTTGTTTGGGCGAAATAAGTATCCGTCATCAGCTGAAAAGTGAAAATTCTTTCTTTATATTTGATGCCTTTAACACCGAATTTATGTCCAATTATTCGAATATTCTTCTGAATACGAATAAAGCAGATGTGGTTTTGTGCGGTTGGGTAGAATATTTTAACGACAATTATAAAGCTTTTTTATGTACAATTAGTACAGAAGAAAATGCAAAATATACAAACGAGACTATCAATACATTATACAATAAATAATCATGGAAGCATTAAAAGAAGAATTAAAAAATAAAATCATAACGACTTTAAACCTTGAAGATATTGCAGTAGAAGATATTGCTGATAACGATCCTTTGTTTGGAGACGGTTTAGGTTTAGACTCGATTGATGCACTTGAATTGATCGTGATTTTAGATAAAGATTACGGAATTAAATTAGTAGATCCGAAAGAAGGAAAATCTATTTTCCAGTCAATCGAAACTATGGCAGCATATATCAGCGCAAATAGAACAAAATAATCGGCTGAAATTTTGTCAAAGATTGCTAAAAAAGCTTAGCGACTCAGCGACTTTGCGAGATTAAATTTATAAGCTTTGTTTCTAAGCTGAGAAATATGCTCGCAATCCCGATAGCTATCGGGAGCGAAGACGCAAAGTTAATCTACAATCATAAATCTAAAATCTAAAATGGCAAAAGGTGTTGCAATAACGGGAATGGGAATTATCTCTGCGATTGGTAATTCGGTTGAGGAAAACTATATTTCGCTGATTGAAAACAAAATCGGTGTTTCTCGTATTCAAAATATTTCGACTGTACATGCAGATGTTATTAAAGTTGGTGAAATCAAAAAAACCAACGAAGATCTTGTTGATGAACTGAAACTAAATGAGGATAATAATTTCTCTAGAACCGCTATGATTGGCACTTTGGCAGCAAAGCAAGCTGTTGAAAATGCTGGCATTACCGATATAAATGAATTTAGAACAGGACTTATTTCGGCTACAAGCGTGGGCGGAATGGACATGACGGAAAGACATTATTACGATTATTTCGAAAAACCAGAATTGACCAAATACATCACTTGCCATGATGGCGGCGATGTTGCCGAAAAAATTGCTGAAGAATTAGGTTTAAAAGGAATGGTTACGACGATTTCTACGGCTTGTTCCTCTGCAGCAAATTCGATTATGTTGGGTGCGAGATTAATCAAAATGGGAAAACTGGATCGCGTAATTGTGGGCGGAGCCGATGCTTTGGCAAAATTCACCATCAACGGATTTAAGACTTTGATGATTTTATCTGACGATTACAACAAACCTTTTGACAATACCAGAAAAGGATTAAATCTTGGAGAAGCTGCCGCTTTTTTGGTTTTAGAATCGGATGAAATTGTAGCAAAACAAAATAAAAAAGTGCTGGCAAGAGTTTCGGGTTACGGAAATGCCAACGACGCTTTTCACCAAACTGCTTCTTCAGAAAATGGAGAAGGCGCTTATTTAGCCATGAAAAAGGCGTTTGACGTTTCTGGTTTAAAACCTTCTGAGATTGATTACATCAATGTTCATGGAACTGCAACTCCAAACAATGATTTGTCTGAAGGAAGAGCTTTACTTCGAATTTATGAAAACGAAAAAGTTCCAGATTTCAGTTCTACAAAACCTTTTACAGGACATACATTAGCGGCTGCAGCTGCGATTGAAGCTGTTTATAGTGTTTTGGCAATTCAGAATAATGTGGTTTACCCCAATTTGAATTTTGAAGTTCCGATGGAAGAATTTGATTTGAAACCGCAGACAACTTTAAAAAATAAAACTATCGAGCACGTTTTATCCAATTCTTTTGGTTTTGGAGGAAACTGTTCAACCCTTATATTTTCAAAAAGCTAATGACGAAGACATATATAAATGGAGTAGGCTGTATTTCGACTCAAAAAACATTTGATACTGTTTTTTTGGAAGAAGCTATTGTAAATCATGAAGAAAATGTACTGGCAATTGTTCCGCCAGTATACAAAGAATATATTTCGCCTGCTGCCAGCCGAAGAATGGCAAAAGGTGTAAAAAACGGAATAGTAGCTTCGGCTTTGGCTATGAAAGATGCCAATATTGAAAAAGTCGATGCGATTATTACTGGAACTGGTTTAGGTTGCATCGAAGATTCTGAAAAATTCCTGAAAAGTATTTTAGATAATAACGAAGAGTTTTTAACTCCGACTTCTTTCATTCAATCTACTCACAATACCGTTGGAGCGCAGATTGCACTTTTACAGCAATGTAAGGGTTATAATTTTACGTATGTCAATGGTGCTGTTTCTTTTGAATCGGCTCTTATTGATGCTAAAATGCAGATTGAAGAAGCTGAAGCCAATTCAATTTTAGTGGGTGGTGTTGACGAAAATGGCGATTATACTACTTCGCTTTTTAAGCTAAACGGACGAATTAAAGCAGACAATTCTGCTCCGTACGATGTTCTAAATTCTTCAACAAGTGGAGCCGTTTATGGTGAAGGCGCTAGTTTTTTTGTTTTAGAAAACGAAAGAAAAGAAAACACTTATGCCGAACTTCTAGATGTTTCTATTGTAAATACTTTGGAAGAAAATGAAGTTGAAGCAGCAATTGTTTCGTTCTTAAAATCAAATAATTTAGAAATTTCGGCTATTGATGCCGTAGTTTTAGGTTTTGACGGAAATGTCGATTTTGAGAATTATTATAGAAATCTTGCTGAAAATGCATTTGCTCAAACTCCGATTTTATATTACAAACATTTGAGCGGCGAATACGATACGGCTTCTGCTTTTGCTTTTTGGATGGCGGCTAAAATTTTGAAAACTCAGGAAATTCCTGAAATCGTAAAAGTAAATACTGTCGAAAAATCAAGCTACAAAACGATTTTATTATACAACCAATTAAACGGAAAAAATCATAGTTTTACGTTACTGTCAAAATGATAACGCATAAAAACATATCATTGTTTTTTATTTTTTTATTGGTTCTGATAAATGTTCTAAACTTTTATTTGACAATAAATTTTCTGTGGTTTTTGGGAATAATTATAATTTGGATTGGAATAAATGCTTTTGGCTCTTCCAGAATTTCATCCAATTATCATGTAAAAGCTTTCTGCAATAATCCGTTAGAAACAGAAAAAAAAATCGCTTTAACTTTTGATGACGGTCCAAGTGAATTTACTTTGGAAGTTTTAGAGCTTCTGAAAAAATACAATGCCAAAGCGACTTTTTTCTGCATTGGAAAAAACATCGAAACACATCCTGAAATTCTCCAAAAAGTAATTGATGAAGGGCACTTGGTTGGAAATCATTCCTACTCGCATTCTAAGTTTTTCGATTTTTATAATGCTGATAAAATAAGAGAGGAAATTCAGAAGACAGATAGGCTTCTGGAAAAATTCACTTCCAGAAAAATCAACTTTTTTCGTCCGCCTTACGGAGTTACAACGCCTTCTATTCGAAGAGCTTTAAAAGTAACCGGACATAAAACGATTGGCTGGAATATTCGTTCGCTTGACGGAGGAACCAAAAATCAAGACTTAATTTTCAATCGACTCATTAAACATATTTCTCCCGGAGGAATTGTACTTTTGCATGATACTAGAAAACATTCTGTTTTGGTACTGGAACAGTTTTTGCAATTTTTACAGCAAAAAAATTATGAAGTGATTTCTGTTGAAGAATTACTGAAACTTAATGCTTATGAAATTTGAACGCGGATAAAACAGATTCGCTTACGCGAAGACGCGGATTGATACGGATTTTATTAAATAATAATCTGTGGAAATCATTTTAATCTGTGGCAAAAAAAAAATTAAAGCACATTTTTGAGAAAACATGAAAACTAAAATAGCACTACTCATTCTATTTATTTCAGGCAATTTGTTCGCGCAAGAACAAAAAATGACCGATGCCGAAATTGCGTCTTTTAAGCAAGATGTAAATGTTGTAGCCAAAAAAATCAAAACGTTAAGTACCGATTTTGTTCAGTACAAGCATTTAGACTTTTTATCGAAAGATATTGAAACTTCAGGAAAAATGGTTTTTAAAGAACCTGCTTTGCTTCAATGGCAATATAAAAAACCATACAACTACAGCATCACTTTCAAGAACGGAAAAATCCTAATTAACGACGAAGGAAAGAAAAGTGCTGTTGATATTGGAAACAGTAAAATCTTTGCCCGAATTAATAAATTGATCGTGGGTAGCGTAAGCGGCAATATGTTTGATGATAAAGAATTTACGATTTCGTATTTTAAATTGAAAGGTCAGAATCTGGCTAAATTTGTTCCGAAAGATGCTACGCTTAAAAAATACATCAAACAAATTGAATTGACTTTTGACAAAGAGGAAGCGACAGTTGTTCAGGTAAAATTATTAGAGTCATCTGAAGATTATACCCGAATTGTACTTAAAAATAAAGTGATCAATGCAAAAATCGACGATTCAGTTTTTACTAATTAATTGCTTTCTGGCTCTTATTCTAGTTTCTTGTGGCTCAGTCACAAAAAATTACACACCCAAAAAATTAGACAAAACGTCTTATACGGTTCCGTATTTTTCAGACTCAAAAACCGATTATGTTTATAAAACCAACATTAGTGTTTACGGAAACGAATTGTCTGGAATTTTCATCGCCAAGAAAATAAACGACACCACACATAGAATAGTTTTTACAACGGAATTCGGAAACAAATTAATGGATTTTGAAATCTCAGATACCGATTTTAAAGTCAATTCTATTGTGTCAGAATTAGATCGAAAAATTTTGATTAATACTTTAAAAGAAGATTTTCGATTGCTTTTAAAGAAAGAACATTCGATTCAAGCGCAATTCGAAAATGAATCGGCAGACATATATAAATCAGCAGATGGCAAGCGTGACAATTATATTTTCATCTCCAAAAAAGATCAGAAATTAGAAAAGATCGTTCATTCATCCAAAACAAAAGAAAAATTTACACTGCTTTTCAGTTCAGAAAACAATATTTTTGCTGAGAAAATCCAAATAATTCATCAGAATATTAAATTGAAAATTGAGCTGAATTATTTCAAATCAGAATAAAACTTAAACTAATCCTAAACTTAAAATCAATAAGAAATGAGAAATTTTGTTGTACTTGCATTTGTATTATTAATTGGAATCCAAACAGAAGCGCAGGTAAAAGTTAGCCCTGGACTTAGAGGAGGTTTAAATGTGTCTACGTTATCAAATGTTGATGACAATAGTTCGAAAACAGATTTTTATGTTGGTGGATTAGTAAATATTAAATTCAATAAATTTTTCTCGGTTCAGCCAGAAATAAACTATTCAAGACAAGGTGACGAAGGAAGATACTTTGAAAATGGCCGTTATTATTCTGAAAAGTATGAGTTAAATTATATAACGCTTGGAGCGGTCGCTAAATTTAACTTTGGTGGTGGTGGTTTTCATCTATTGGCAGGACCGTCATTAGATTTAAAAGTTAGTGATAATTATATTAATTCTAATCCAGAAGATTTTGATCTTTCATTTGTTGGAGGTGTTGGTTATACTTTGCCAAATGGTTTAACTTTTGAAGCTCGACTTAAACAAGGATTAATTGATATTTATGGTTATAATGGATATGATTATGACAATAACGGATATTACTATAATGATGTAATCTTAAATCAAGTTTTCCAAATCGGAATTAGTTATACATTTAAAACAAAATAAAAATGAATAAAAGAATATTCTTCTTTATTGCTGTTTTTTTCTTGGTTTTAAATATACAAGCACAAGTAACCGTAAAACCTGGATTAAGAGCCGGATTTAGTTTTTCGACGATTTCTGAAATGCATGCCGATTATAAAACTGATTTTTATGCTGGTGGTTTTACAGAAATTAAAATAACCAAAGTTTACGCCCTTCAACCAGAGATAAATTACAGCAGACAAGGTTCTAATAATGTAGCTCGAAATTATTTTGATGAAAATACACAGACCAATAAAGTAGAACATTTAGATCTTGATATAAACTATTTGTCTCTTTCTATGATAAATAAGTTTACGCTTCCACAAGGAATTCAATTTCAAGCAGGACCAACATTAGATATTTTATTGAATGATAATCTTGCTGTTAGAAAAGCACAAAATGATCTTGGTTTGGTTTTAGGAGTTGCTTATGCCTTGCCTTCTGGTTTAACATTTGAAGCGCGATTCAAAAAAGGATTGCTTGATATTTTAAGCAGTGATTATTATCAAAATGACTCCAATAATTATTATTTATTTGGAGATTATAACACGAATATTAATTTTCAATTAGGGATTTCCTATTCATTTGGAAAATAAAAAATATGATTTTACAAGATTTTTATAAAATACTATCAGAAGAAAATGTGTCTGATTCGAAATATACAATTACAATTTTAGTCAACGAAAAACACGAGGTTTTTAAAGGACATTTCCCTGGAAATCCTATTATGCCTGGTGTTTGCATGATTCAGATTATCAAAGAACTTACAGAATCGATTACCAAAAGTTCGCTGATGATTCAGTCTTTGGCAAATGTAAAATTCATGGCGCTGATTAATCCGGAGGTTACTCCAGAATTACGATTGGAACTGGATGTTACAACTACTGAAGAAGGTTTGGTAAAAGTGAAAAACACGACTTACTTTAACAATACAACTGCTCTTAAACTGAGCACAGTGTACAAAAAAATATAATTATGAAACTGTTACTGACATTATTTTTATGGGTTAGTTTTGCTGGAACGCCAGATTTGGCTTCAATCCGAAAAATGTATTCTGATGTAGCAAAATCAGAAAGCAATGCCAAAGAATTTGTAGCCAAACTTGCAGGTGTTTCAAATAGTGATGATAAAATTTTAGTGGCTTACAAAGCGGCTTCTATTTTATTGGAATCTAAATTTGAAAAGAAAATAGGTGCCAAAATTGACCGTTTTAAAGAAGGCGCAAAATTACTTGAAGCTACAATAAAAAGTGATCCAAGTAATATTGAAATGCGAATGATCCGATTGAGTGTTCAGGAAGATGTTCCCGGTATTACAGGCTACAAGAAAAACATTAAAGAAGATAAAAAATTCATAACGACGTATTATGCTTCGCAAAGCGCAGCTTTGAAAGATTATCTTAAAGACTTTGTTTTACAATCTAAGAGTTTCTCCGAAAAAGAGAAACAATTTGTAAAGTAAGCTCAAAAAACTCCTCATGAAATCACAGCAAGAATTACTCAGTTCGACTAACTTTTGCGTTATTGTGCCCACTTACAATAACCAAAAAACACTGAAAAAAGTACTGGATTCTATTTTAGATTTCACCACAAATATCATTGTTGTTAATGACGGTTCAACCGATTCTACCAGCGAAATTCTAAAATCATATTCGCAACTGACTCAAATTCACCATCCTAAAAATTTAGGAAAAGGACGAGCACTCAGAAACGGATTTAGAAAAGCATTGGAATTGGATTTTGAATACGCCATTACAATCGATTCTGACGGTCAGCATTTTGCTGCAGATATTCCTGTTTTCTTGGAAGCAATTCAAAATGAGCCAAACGCTCTTTTGATTGGAAGCCGAAATATGACCCAGGAAAATGTGCCGAAGAAAAGCAGTTTTGGAAACAAATTTTCTAATTTCTGGTTCAAGTTTGAAACTGGAATTAAGCTAGACGACACACAATCTGGTTTTAGATTGTATCCGCTTCGTTTGCTTCCAAAACGTTTTTATACCAATAAATTTGAATTTGAAATCGAAGTTATCGTGCGTGCTGCGTGGAAAGGAATTGTGGTAAAAAATATTCCGATTCAAGTTTTGTATGATCCCGCTGAAAGAGTTTCACATTTTCGTCCATTTCAAGATTTTACGCGAATCAGTATTTTAAATACGGTTTTGGTCACCAATGCTTTGCTGTATATAAAGCCAAGAGATTTTTTTAGAAGAGCTAAAAAAAAAGGTTTTAAAAAATTCTTTTTAGAAGATATTTTAGAAAGTAACGATTCTAATTTTAAAAAATCAGCCGCCATTGCTTTAGGTATTTTTATCGGACTTTCACCTTTTTGGGGATTTCAGACCATATTACTTTTTACTTTTGCTGCTTTGTTCAGACTCAACAAAGTCATTGCTTATCTTACTTCAAATGTAAGTTTTCCGCCTTTTATTCCGTTTATTATTTATGCTTCGCTACAAGTTGGAAGTATTTTTGTAACCACCGACACGCCTTTGGTTTTGGATAGTTCGATTACGCTCGATGATATTCAAAAAAATGCTACGCAATATATCGTAGGAAGTCTTATTTTAGCAACCGTTTCAGCGCTATCAGTTGGTCTTATAAGTTATCTGCTTTTAACGGCTTTTAGTTCTAAAAACAAACCGAATATTTAAGTTAAGTTTGCCACAGATTAAAAGGATTAAAATGATTTTTAATATCCAGTTTGTCAGGCTGAGCGAAGTCGAAGCCCACGTCCAATTGGAACGCCCTTCGACTTCGCTCAGGGTGACAAACTAAAGCTAATCTTTTAATTCGTGGCGAAAAAATAATAAACAACCATGCATCAATACTTCTACGCCATTCATTTATTTGTAAACCGAAGAAAATCTCTTTCGGTTCTATTGGCTGTTTTGATGCTTTTAGTTTTTGGATTTTTCGCTTCAAGATTGAAGTTTGAAGAAGATATTACCAAACTTATTCCAACCAACGACAAAACCGATGTTACTGCCAAAGTTTTAAAACAATTAAACTTTGCCGATAAAACTACCGTAATTTTTAGCTTGGATAAAAATGGTTCTGCCGAAGATTTGAAAGAAATGGCAACAGTATTTTCTGATAGCGTTTCTAAATCTTGCAAACCATACATAACGGGAATTCAAGGAAAAATTGACGAAGAAAACATTCAGGAAACTATCGATTTTGTTTACAATAATCTGCCACTTTTTCTAGATGATAACGATTATTTGGCTATTGAGAAGAAGCTTCAAAAAGACAGTATTGCAGCAACCGTTCAAGGAAATTACAAATCGATTATTTCTCCTTCGGGATTTATTACCAAAGATTTTATTCTTCAAGATCCGTTTGGGATTTCTTTTATTGCTTTAAAAAAATTACAGCAATTAAATATTGGCGACGATTTTACGCTCGAAAATGGTTTTGTAATGACGAAAGATAAAAAGAAATTACTGCTTTTTATCACTTCGAATATTCCATCAAGCGAAACAGAAAAGAATACCATTTTTGCCGAAAAACTGAAATCGATTCAGGAAAATCTCAATACACAATTTAAAGGAAAAACGTCTATCAGTTATTTTGGTTCTGCTTTAATTGCCGTTGCCAATGCCAATCAGATTAAAGGAGATATTATTTTGACGACATCAATTGCGATGTTTACTTTAATGCTGATTCTGATTTTATTTTATAGAAAAATATTAGTTCCGCTGATTATTTTTCTGCCGACCGTTTTTGGCGGTTTGTTTGCTGTGGCATTTTTATACTTTGTGAGAGAACAGATTTCGGCAATTTCACTAGGAATTGGTTCTGTTTTATTGGGAATCACAATCGATTATTCAATACATATTCTCACGCATTACAAACACAACAGCGATGTAAAAACCTTGTACAAAGACATTACGATGCCTGTCATCATGAGTAGTTCTACAACCGCTGTTGCTTTTTTATGTCTGCTTTTTGTAAAATCGGATGCACTGAATGACCTCGGAATTTTTGCTGCTGTAATTGTTATGGCAACTGGAGTTTTCTCGCTTTTGATTGTTCCACATTTATACAAGCCAACAGAAAATCCGGCAGAACACAAGAAGAATGTGATCGACAAAATGGCTCATTTTTCTTTTCACAATAATAAAATCTTAATCGGACTTTGCATTATCATTACCATTATCTGCTGTTTTACTTATAATGATGTTGGTTTTAATAACGATTTATCGCAACTGAATTTTATTCCGAAAGAAATCAAAGCTGCCGAAAAACAATTGGAAGAAAGCACGAGTTTAACTTCCAAAACGATTTATGTCGCTTCTTACGGAAAAACCATGGAAGAAGCTTTACAGCATAACAGTAAACTTTTCGGAGACTTATCAAAAGAAAAACAGCAGAACAAAATTCTAAACTTTAGTTCCGTTGGCGGTATTGTTCTTTCGCAACAAGCTCAAATTGAAAAAATTAAAAAATGGAATTCGTTTTGGACTTCGCAGAAAAAACAATTTGTAAAATCTGAATTAATCTCAGAAGGTGCTAAACTTGGTTTTAAACCCACAACATACAATATGTTTTTTGATCTTTTAGATTTTGATTTCAAACCTGTTTCTGTAGCTGAATTTCTAAAAATTAAAGCACTTCAATTACAAGAATTTATAACCGAAAAAAATGGTTTTTATACTATTTCAACTTTAGTAAAAGTATCGCCAGAACAACGAGATGTTTTTGTAAAATCGGCTTCCGCAAAAGAAAACGTAATTGCAATTGATCGCCAGCAGATGAACGAAACGTTTTTCAGCACTTTAAAAACCGATTTTAATTCGCTTGTAAATTATTCTTTTGTTGCTGTAATTTTAATTCTGTTTTTCTTTTTCCGAAGAATCGAATTAGTAATCATAAGCTGTATTCCGATTGCATTAACAGGAATTGTGACTGCAGGAATTATGGGCATTTTTGGTATTCAGATGAATATTTTCAGTATGATCGTCTGCACTTTAATTTTTGGTCACGGAGTCGATTTTAGTATTTTCATGACTAGTGCCTTGCAAAAAGAATACACCAATGGAGTCAATGAAATTGCCATTTACAGAACCTCAATTATTCTGGCAGTTATCACGACAATCTTAGGAATCGGTGCAATGATTTTTGCCAAACATCCTGCGCTTACTTCCATTTCGCTGGTTTCATTAATTGGGGTTTTTGCAGCGTTGATTATTACGTTTATTTTCTATCCGATTTTATTCAAACTGTTTTTATCCAATCGTCCGAAAAAAGGAAATCCTCCTTTTCAATTGCGAACATTTGTTCATGGCGTAATTTCGTTTGCTTATTATGGTTTGGGCGGAATCGTCATGTCGATTTTCAGTTTTACTATCATGCCGATTTTGCCTTTCAGCAAAAAATCAAAAATGAAAGCTTTCCGATATGTGATTTCAAAATTTATGAAATCGGTATTGTATTCAAACCCATTTATTCGCAAAAAAGTCGTTAATAATTTCAATGAAACATTCGAGAAACCAGCCGTAATTATTGCTAATCACTCTTCGTTTTTAGACATTTTAGCAATCGGAATGCTGAGTCCGAAAATCATTTTCTTAGTGAGCGACTGGGTTTACAACTCTCCTATTTTTGGTGGTGTAGTGAGAAAAGCAGGTTTTTACCCAGTTTCTGAAGGTCTTGAAGGTGGTGTTGAACATTTGCGAAAAAAAATAGAACAAGGCTATTCGTTAATGGTTTTCCCAGAAGGAACACGTTCAGAAAGCAATGTGATTAAACGATTCCACAAAGGTGCTTTTTTCCTTGCCGAAGAATTTAAAATTGACATTATTCCGGTTGTTATTCACGGTGCTTCAGAACTAATTCCGAAAGGTGATTTTGTCATTCACCACGGAAAATTGACAGTTACCATTTTAGAAAGAATTGCTCCAAATGATCTTTCGTTAGGAAATAATTATGCCGAAAGAACCAAGCAAATCAGTTCGTTCTTTAAAGCAGAATATCGCAAAATTAGACAAGAACTTGAAGGTCCAGATTATTTCAAAACAATGTTAATCAATAGTTATGATTACAAAGAAATTGAAATTGGGCAAAGTGTAAAAAAGGATTTGAAACAGAATCTCGAAACGTATTACAGCTTAAATAAACACATTCAGCCAAAAGCAAAAATCCTTCATTTAGGAAGCGATTACGGGCAATTGGATGTTTTGCTTGCTTTGCAGGAACCACAACGAAAAATATTTTCTTTTATAAATGATGAAGAAAAATTGCTGGTTGCCAAAACGAATTATTTAGTTAAAAAGAGAAAAATAACATATCTCGACAAATTAGAATCGGCATTTGAAAATCATTACGATATACTTTTAATTTCTGACGAAAGCTATCACGATGAAATCGAAAAATTAATTCAAAACGTTTCTTTTATAATTTTAGTCAATTGTTCTCGTTTAAAAAGTCAGTTTGAGAATTTTGAAATTGTTTGTAATGAAAATGCTTTGCTAGTTTTAAAGAAAAAAGAATGAAAAAACAGTACGATGTAGTCATAATTGGCAGCGGTTTAGGCGGATTAGTTTCTGCTGTTATTCTGGCAAAAGAAGGCTACAGCGTTTGTGTACTCGAAAAAAACAATCAATATGGCGGAAATCTTCAGACTTTCGTTAGAGATAAAACCATTTTTGATACAGGAATTCATTATATCGGAGGTTTGGACGAAGGCCAAAATCTTCATCAATATTTCAAATATATTGGAATAATGGATCATTTGAATCTGAAAAAATTGGACGAAAATGGTTTTGATATTATTTCTTTTGATGATGATAAAACCGAATATCCGCATGCACAAGGTTTCGAAAATTTCATTCAGCAACTGACAAATTACTTTCCTGAGGAAAAAGAAAATCTCAAACAATACTGCCAGAAAATAAAAACAGTCTGCAAAGCATTTCCGCTTTACAATCTAGAATCGGAAGGAAAATATGATGATGAAATTTTAGCGCTTAACGCGAAAGAAACCATCGATTCTTTTACTCAAAATGAAAAACTGAAAGCAGTTCTAGCGGGATCCAATTTTCTTTATGCTGGAATTCCGGATAAATCGCCATTTTATGTTCATGCACTTGTCGTAAATTCATACATTGAAAGTTCATGGCGATGCGTAAATGGCGGAAGTCAGATTACCAAACAATTGCTGAAACAGCTTAAAAAATATGGTGGAGAGTTTTTCAAACATAAAGAAGTCACTAAAATTGAAGTCGAAAACCAAAAGGTAAATTCGGTACAAATGAAAGACGGAACCGAAGTTTCTGGAACGTATTTTATTTCGAACATCGAACCAAAAACGACTTTGAAAATGGCGGGTCAGGAAAATTTCAGAAAACCATTTTTCAATAGAATTCAAAATCTAGAAAACGTACTTTCTGCTTTCAGTCTGTATATCGTTTTTAAACCTAAAACTTTTAAATACATCAACCACAATTATTATCATTTTAAAAGTGTCCATGATGTTTGGACCGCTTATGATTACGATGAAAATTCATGGCCAACAACTTTTATGGCTTCTATGAATCCGTCAAAAAAAGACGAAGAATGGGCAGACGGAATGACGTTTTTGACTTATATGAAATATGATGATGTTAAAGCTTGGGATAACACTTTCAATACCACTTTTGAAGAAAATGATCGAGGAGAAAGTTATGAGAATTTCAAAGCTAAAAAGGCATCAAAATTTTTAGAAGAAATAGAGAAAAAGTTTCCTGAAATAAAAGATTGCATCAAATCGGTGTATACTTCTACTCCGCTTTCATATCGCGATTACATTGGTGGAGACGGCGGAAATATGTACGGATATGTTAAAGATTCAAATAATCCTATGAAAACTATGATTCCTACTAAAACTAAGGTAGAAAATCTTTATCTTACAGGCCAAAGTATTAACATGCACGGTGTCTTGGGAGTTACGGTTGGAGCGGTTATAACTTGCTCTGAAATTGTAGGAAAAGAATATCTACTAGAAAAAATTAAAAAAGCATCTGAATAGTCTCATTATGAAAAACCGAATTCTTTATATTTTCCTCATCGGTTTTTTAAGTTTGATGATTTCCTGCGGTACTTCAAAATCAAAAAAGCACACACCAGATCTTACTGGTTTAAATAACACAAAACCTACTGTCACCAAATTATCAGATAGTATTTTTCTTTCTGGAAAAAATTCGCTTTTAAAAAATAAACAAGGTCTTTGGGAATTATATGTAGAAGGCGATCCGCTCGAAATTGGACTTTCGACTGGTGCTTTGACAGATTCACTTTTACACAAACAGCAACGCATTTTTTTCTCGAAAATAACCGATTTAATTCCGTCAAAATTCCAGCAGAAAATGCTTCGTCAGTTTTTAAAATGGTACAATCGAAAATTGTATCTGAATGTTCCTGACGAATATCAGACTGAAATTTATGGCGTTTCTCAATATACTTCGAACGACTTTGATAATATCGCGCCACAATATCAGCGCGGTTTGTATCTGCATGCTGCGCACGATATTGGACACGCTTTACAGGATTTAGCATTGGTTGGCTGTTCTTCTTTTGCGGCTTGGAACGAAAAGTCGGAAGATGGAAATTTAATTCTAGCGCGAAATTTTGACTTTTATGTCAATGACGCTTTCGCGGAAAATAAAATCGCAGCCTTTATCAAACCAAAAGAAGGATATCCGTTTATGATGGTAACTTGGCCAGGAATGATCGGTGCTGTTTCTGGAATGAATTACGAAGGATTGACCGTAACGATAAATGCTTCGAAATCTAAAATTCCGCTTAGTGCGAAAACTCCGATTTCGATCTTGACCCGCGAAATTTTACAGCACGCCAAAAATCTTGACGAAGCCATTGCTATTGCAAAAAAAAGAAAAGTATTTGTTTCTGAATCTATTATGGTTGGAAGCGCCAATGATAACAAAGCCATTTTAATTGAAGTTTCTCCAGATAAAATGGACGTTTATGATGTTCCAAATAGTGATCAACTAGTTTGTTCCAATCATTTTCAAGGAGAAGCTTTCAAAGAAGACAAACGAAATCTAGAACAAATTGCCAATAGTCACTCTGAATATCGTTATGAAAGAATGCAGGAATTGCTGTCTGAAAATCCGAAAGTAAATCCTAAAATTGCTTCGGAAATTCTTCGAGACAAAGAAGGCTTAAAAAATATCTCTTTAGGATATGGAAATGAAAAAGCCTTGAATCAACTGTTGGCACATCACGGAATTATCTTTAAACCAAAAGAAAAATTAGTTTGGGTTTCGGCAAATCCGTTTCAATTGGGTGAATTTGTCTGCTATGATTTAGATTCTATTTTTGGTGGAAACCACAATGCAACAAAATCTTTTCAGAACGAAAGTTTGAATATTGCCAAAGATCCTTTCTTGGAAACGACTACTTTTCAGAATTTTAAAAAATTTAAAATTGAAGATCATAAAATAGATTCTATTATAAAGAAAAAAGAAACTGTTCCACCAGAATTTATTGAGCATTATCAAGCATTAAACTCTGATTATTGGGTTGTGTATTATAAGACAGGATTGTACTTTTACCAAAAAAAAGAATTTCTTCAAGCTAAGCTTAATTTTGAAAAAGCTTTGAGTCACGAAATCACTACAGTTCCTCAAAAAAAAGAAATTGAAAAATATTTAAAAAAAGTCAAAAGAAAATTACAATGATTCCAGCAATAGAAAAAGATTCTTTAGAAGAGATTAAAATTTTTCAAGAAAAAAAATTAGCCGAACTTTTATCTTACATCAGTGAGAATTCTCCTTTTTATAAAAGACTTTTTGCAGGACAGAATATTGATATTTCGAAAGTTAAAACACTTGAAGATTTACAGCATTTACCTGTTACAACCAAAGAAGATTTACAGCAATATAATGATGACTTTTTGTGTGTTCCGCAACACCAAATTATAGATTACGCTTCGACATCAGGAACTTTAGGAGATCCCGTAACTTTTGGTTTAACCGATTCTGACTTAGATCGTTTGGCTTATAATGAAGCGATTTCCTTTGCCTGCGCTGGAATTGCAGAAGGAGATGTGGTACAATTAATGACCACAATTGATAGAAAATTTATGGCTGGTTTGGCCTATTTTTTAGGTCTTAGAAAATTGAAAGTTGGCGTAATTCGAGTTGGTGCTGGAATTCCTGAAATGCAATGGGATTCTATCCTAAAATACAATCCGTCTTATTTGATTACAGTTCCTTCTTTTCTTTTGAAATTAATCGAATACGCTGAAATACACGGAATTGACTATAATAATTCGAGCATAAAAGGTGCTATCTGCATTGGAGAATCTTTGAGAGAACAGGATTTTTCAATGAATATTCTATCGAAAAAAATCACAGATAAATGGAATATCAAGTTGTTTTCGACTTATGCTTCTACCGAAATGAGCACTGCTTTTACCGAATGTGAACATGGAAAAGGTGGACATCATCACCCAGAATTGATCATTGTAGAAGTTTTAGACGAAAATAATCAGCCTGTTAAAAATGGTGAAACTGGCGAGCTGACTTTTACTACTTTAGGAATTGAAGCGATGCCTTTACTGCGTTTTAAAACTGGAGATATGGTTCAGTTTCACGACGAGCCTTGCGCTTGCGGAAGAAACACCTTGCGTGTTGGTCCAGTTGTTGGCCGTAAAAAACAAATGATTAAATACAAAGGTACAACGCTTTATCCGCCAGCAATGAACGATGTTTTAAGCAGTTTTGATAATATCGAAAATCATTTGATCGAAATTTCAACCAACGATTTAGGAACAGATGAAATCCTGATTAAAATTGCCGTTAAAAATCAAACTCCAGAATTTTTGCAAGAAATAAAAGATCACTTTAGAGCAAAATTGAGAGTGACTCCAAAAATAGAATTTGCTTCAAAAGAAGTTTTGAATCCGTTGGTTTTTAATCCAATGAGCCGAAAACCAATTCGATTTTTTGACTACAGAAATGTATAAAAATTTTCCCCCATATAAGTGATATAAGTTTATTTAAAAAGGTTGCGCATAACAATACTCTAATTAAATGAACTTATATCACTTATATGGTTTAATTTCAGCTTCTTAAATGTTTTGCTATGAATTGAACTAAATGTTGTAATTTTGCAAAAAATTACGAAGATGGTCAAGATTGGCAACATAGAATTACCAGAATTTCCTTTATTACTCGCACCGATGGAAGATGTTAGTGATCCGCCGTTTCGCAGATTATGCAAAACGCATGGTGCTGACATGATGTATTCTGAATTTATTTCATCGGAAGGATTAATTCGTGACGCTATAAAAAGCCGCATGAAGCTGGATATTTTTGATTACGAACGTCCTGTTGGAATTCAAATTTTTGGTGGTGATGAAGAAGCAATGGAAATGTCATCTAAAATTGTTTCTACTGTAAAACCAGATTTAGTGGATATCAATTTTGGATGCCCAGTAAAAAAAGTAGTTTGTCGTGGTGCAGGTGCAGGAGTTTTAAAAGATGTTAATTTGATGGTGCGTTTAACGAAAGCAGTTATCAAAGGAACTGATTTGCCTGTTACAGTAAAAACGCGTTTAGGTTGGGATGATAGCTCAATTAATATTGATGAAGTAGCAGAAAGACTTCAGGATATTGGTGTTCAAGCTTTAACTATTCACGCCAGAACTCGCGCACAAATGTACAAAGGCCATTCTGACTGGTCGCATATTGCACGCGTGAAAAACAACCCAAGAATTACAATGCCTATTTTCGGAAACGGAGATATCGACAGTCCGGAAAAAGCATTAAAATATAAAAACGAATACGGAATTGACGGTATCATGATTGGCCGCGCAGCGATTGGTTATCCGTGGATTTTCAACGAAATCAAACACTATTTCAAGACAGGCGAACAATTAGCTGCTCCAACGGTTATTGATCGTGTTGAAGCGGCTAGAAATCATTTAATGTGGTCTATGGAATGGAAAGGCGAGCGTTTGGGAATTGTTGAAATGCGACGTCATTACACCAATTATTTCAAAGGAATCCATTCGTTTAAAGAATTCAAACAAAAACTGGTTACAACTGATGCCCCTGAAGATTTATTCGCTATTATGAAAGAAATCGAAGAGGTTTATGCGGGATACGAGTTTGTTTAAAATATAGAAGAATCTTTGTCAAAGTTTTGAACTTTGACAAAGATCTAAAAAACCGAAAAGACCTTCAATACTGAAGTCTTTTTTATATGTTTTTTACCAATAATTTATTCTAAAGCACTTCTTTTAGCAAGATCAATAGCTGACTTTAATTCAGAAAAAAATAATTCTGCCTCTTTAGCATTTCGAATTGATTTGGTCAAGTTATCACTATTATTTGATATCGTAGCATCTCTACTATCTGCTATATTATTCTTCGAAGCAGAAGCAATTTCTTGAATTTTATTAATTTTATTTTGAATAGAATCTTTCATAAAACAAATTTAAACATTATTGATTTAAATTAAACATATAGTATCTATAAAGATCATCTGTTTTCCTTTTAAAATCAAAAGGTTCTGGTTTTGGTTTAAAAAAAGCCAATCCATTACTATCTAACTCTATTGTTCCGTTTCGAAGTAATCTCACATACCAATCTACACCAATAATCACTAGAAAATCTTTCAAGTTTTTATAATTATATCTGAACATTCGATGATATAAATTTGCCCGTAAATCATCTGAGCCATCGATACCAATTGAAGCATGAGGATTATTTTTTAAAAAAGTTATTGAAAACAAAATGATTGTCGAAAACACTTTATTACTATCCTTATGTTTAAGATTTATAGAGTCATTTATTCTTCCACTTATATCAAATGGTCCAAAAGCTAAATTATAAACATTGGGCAGTAAAGATTCTGCAATGTTTGTAAACTTAACCTTCAGCTTAATTATTGTATCATCTTTTAAAACAGATTCAAAAATATATTGGTCAAAATTTTGACTTACAGAAGTCGCCTCAAAAGTATTCTCTAAATTAATTTTAATCATAAAAAATATTAAATTCAATCAAAATATAATTTTCAAATTTAATATAATTTTCTTACAAAATAAAAGACCTTCAAATTTGAAGGCCTTTTTTAAACTATACTTGAACTCGTTTCCACTTTCCTCTTTTATAGAAAAATATCCCTGTTAAAGTGATTGCTGTTTCAGCCACAGGAATAGCAATAAAAACTCCTGTTGGTCCCATATTAAAATGCTTTGCTAATATATAAGCAAGCGGAATTTGAAATAGCCAAAATCCGAAGAAGTTAATTCCTGTTGGTGTCCAAGTATCTCCTGCTCCGTTGAAAGTATTGATTAAAACCATTCCGATTCCGTAGAAAATAAAACCGATGCTCATAATCTGCAATGCTTCAATCGCAATGGTTTTGACATGCTGATCATTCGTGAAAAACGAAATAATATATTGTCCGAAAACCAAAGTAATAATCATAATCGTAGCCATGAAAATCACATTGTATCGTGCAGTTGTATAAACTGATTTTTCGGCGCGTTCAATTTGTTTCGCTCCTAAGTTTTGTCCAACCAAAGTCGCTGCCGCATTGCTCAATCCCCAAGCTGGAAGAATAAAAAACATCATAATCCTCAAAGCGGTTTGATATCCTGCAGAACCGTGATCACCGCCAGTTGTTGCAACTAACTGTGCTAAGAAAATCCAACTGCAAGATGCAATTACAAATTGCAGAATTCCAGGCGCAGCAATTTTTACCAAAGCTCGTATCTGTTTAAAATCGGGCGCGAAATAAGGTATTTTGATTTTCAAAATTCCATTTCCAAAAAATAAATGATAAATCTGATACAAAACTCCAATACTTCTTCCAATAGTGGTTGCCAAAGCGGCTCCAACTAGTCCGAAAGCAGGAATTGGCCCGAAACCATTAATTAGAACTGGACATAAAATAATATTACAAATGTTAGCAATCCAAAGGCTTTTCATTGCAATGGCGGCATTTCCTGCACCACGAAAGATTCCGTTTATTAAGAACAAAAGCATAATACACAAACTAGAACCAATCATAATTTGAGTAAAACGGAAACCATGTTCGGCAGATTCTACAGAAGACCCCATTAAAATTAAAATATCTTTTGCGTATATAATTCCCAAAATGCTCATTATACTATTTATTGCAAATGCAATTATAATGGCTTGCATTCCAGCTTTTGCTGCAGCGACAGGATCTTTTTCTCCAATTCTTCGTGCAACTACTGCGGTTGCGGCCATACTCATTCCGATAGCGAGTGAATAAATTACGGTTAGCACAGATTCGGTCAAACCAACGGTCTGAATAGCAAAACTGCTATGTTCCAAATGTCCAACAAAATATAAATCGACCAGAGCAAAAACCGATTCCATCATCATTTCCAAAACCATCGGGATGGCCAATAGAATTACTGCTTTTTTGATACTTCCAGAAGTATAATCAAAAGATTCGTCGCCTTTTAAAGCTTGTTTTAGTGTGGTAAAAATTTTGGAAATAAAACCTTCCTTTATAGATGTTTCTGTCATGATATATTAGGATAATAAATGATAAAATGGTTCAGATGTATAAATCTGAACTGAAAAAGTAAAAACTTAAGTATCCTAATTATTCTAAAAAATAAAATAGGATTAGGCAGAAACAATCATATGCTGTAGATTTTCAAGGCAGTAAATATAAGTAATATTTCTAAAGAAGAAATTAATCGAGTAATTTTTTACTTACTCGACTACTTGCAATTAATGATGCAACAAACCCTAATGAAATTATTGTAGCCATTACGACTAGAACATTTTCTACTGTAAAAACAACTGGATAAGCCAAAGTTGGCGTAATCATGATGAGCTCAAATTTCTGCTGCAAAATAACAAGGATTATCCCTAAAGCAAGTCCGATTAAACCACCAAAAACACTTAATAAAGTTCCTTGTAACAGAAATATTTTTCGAAGATCACCAATATCTGATCCTAAATTGAAAAGGGTTTTAAGATTTCCTTTCTTTTCCAAAATCATCATAATCAATGCACCAATCAGATTAAAAAGCGCTACGATGATTACTAGGGTAAATATGAGGTAAACAGCAATGTTTTCAGTATTAAGCATTTTATACAAAGACTCATTTAACTGTGCTCTATTTTTCAAGGTGATTTTATTTTTAAAAATAGAATTTAGCTGTGTCTTTATTGCTTCTTCATCTGCGTTTTCTTTTAATTTAAATTCTAATCCTGAGATTTGATTGTGCTTGTACATTAACAATTCCTGCACTAATCCTAAATCTGCAAATACATATTTTGAATCTAAATCTTCGCTGATAGAGTAAATTCCAACAGGTAGAACATCGGTTTTATTGAAAGCTTCTTCTGGATTTTCGATTCCGCCTTTTCCTGGTTTTGGTGCAAAAACCTGCAAAGGATTTTCAAAATCTAAAATCCCCATGGAAAAATTTTGAGCCAAACCATAACCAATTACAACCTGATAACTATCTGGTTTCAACCATTGGCCGTTAAAAAGTTTTTTCTTGATATCGTTGACAACTGGATATAAACTGTCAACTCCTTTCAAATACGTAACCTGCTGTTTGTCTTTGAATAAAAACAGCACACGCTCTTCGATAATTTTGGTGTAAGAAGCTACACCGTTGATTTTCTTAATCTGATTTTCTTGATCAGGTGTAAATAAAAAAGACTTTCCGTAGGTACCTGTCAATTTTAAATCCGGATCAATTTCGTTTGTAAACGAAAGACTGAAAACCTTTAATCCGCTAAAAACAGATAAAACCACAAACAAAGCCATCGTTCCAACAATGATTCCCATGCTGGCAATACGATTGATGATATTAATAGCATTGTTTTTACTGCTGCTAAAAATATAACGTTTGGCTATGTATAAGGGGAAATTCAAATTATGATTTTCTTCTTTTTTCTAAAAGATCTCTGTTTTCTATTGGGTTTTCTTTTCCTGCAAGTGCATTGTCGATTTTCTCGATATAATCTAATGAATCGTCTATGAAGAATACTAAATTCGGAACACGGCGTAATTGCAAACGTACACGCTGTGACAAATCATGTTTGATTAATGTAGTATTGGTTTTAATTGCCTCTAATGTTTCTTTGGCTTTTTCTTGTGGAAAAATACTAAGATAAACTGTTGCCACAGACAAATCTGTAGTGACACTTACTTTGGACACTGAAATTACCAAATTTGTAATTCCGTTTTTTCTCACTTCACCTTGCAAAATGTCAACCAGATCTTTCTGAATAACACCGCCTATTTTTTTCTGTCTATTTGTTTCCATACTGCAAAAATACTAAAATTTAGTCGTATTACATGTTCTTTTAATTGTTTTAAAAGCTGATAAAGATCATAGCGTTTGAGAGAATTATTCTACATATTTGATGTAAATATAAAACTAATCTATCATGAAAAAAAGAGAACCAATTAGTCATATTATGACTAAAACCGTAGTGACTGCAAACGAAAAAGATGATCTTAAAACAGTGGTCGAAAAATTAAAAGCAAATACGATTCGCCACATTCCGATTGTAAGAGGCAAAGAAGTAATTGGAATTATCAGTCGAACAGATATTAACCGATTGACTTTCGGAGCTTTGTTTGAAGGTCAGGACAATGCCGATGAAGCTATACTAGAAATGCTGACTGTTCCTCAGGTAATGACTTCGAAGCCAAAAACAGTTTCGTCTGATACCATAATCAGGGACTTAGCAGAAATTTTTGTGAAAGAAGATTTTCATGCTCTTCCTGTTGTTGACAATGGAGAACTTAAAGGAATTGTAACCACAACAGATGTTGTGAGGTACTTCTTAGAACAATACGATTAAAAAAAGGGAGCTAAATGCTCCCTTAAATTTTTATCTGCTTTGCAGCCATCCTTCCGGATTATTGTTTGATGTATTTTGCAGAATCAAGAATTTAATAATGGTTTTACCAGTATCACCACTTGTTCTCACTTTTCCGATGTTTTGCTTAATAGTTACTTTATCTCCTTGACTAACCGAAACAGAGCTTAAATTTTGATATACCGTGAAAAAGTCTCCATGCTGAATCACGACTGCTTTATTTACTGGTGATAATACAATAACTTTAGATACTTCTCCAGCAAATACTGCTCTAGCGCTTGCACCATCTTCCGTGGTAATCTCAACTCCAGAATTATGAACTGTAATTGACGGATGCAATGGGTGTGGCTGATCTCCATAACCAAGAGAAATAAATCCTTTTTCTACTGGCCAAGGCAATCTTCCTCTGTTTGCTTTAAAGTCAGCAGCTAGAATTTTATCTTCTGGTGTCAAAGCAATTTTAGAAGAAGAAACCGGTGCTTTTGCTTCACTAGAACCTGGATTTGCTTTTGCTCTTTCTGCAGCAGCTTTTCTATTGGCTTCTGCAATGGCTTCACGAATTAAACGGTCAATTTGTTTGTCAATGCGTTTAGATTCGTTTTGTTTTGATCGAATATCGGCAGCAATTTTATTTTTATCTTTTTTAAGAGCATTAACCAATTTTTGCTGCTCTTTTTTCTCTGCTTCTAGTGTAATTTTTTCTTTTTGATTTTCAGCAATTACCTTCTTTTTAATTTGTCTTTGACCATCTAGTTTTGCATTAAAATCAACCAATTGCGCTGTTTTTGACTGAATTTCAAGACCTTGGTTTTTTCTAAAAGTAGTATATTGTTTTAAGTATTGTGCCCTTTTGTAAGCTTGCAAGAAACTTTCAGAAGATAAAATGAACATCGCTCTGCTTTGCTCAGAACGGCTTTTGTACGATTTTAAAATCATTTCAGCATAATCTTCCTTTAGAACTTTTAGTTCTTTCTTAAGTTTATTTACCTGAACTTGATTAATATACATATCATTACTAATCAGTTTTTCCTGTTTTGCTGTAGTATTAATTAATTTCTCTTTTAGCTTAATTTTATTTGCCTGAATTAAATATTCACTCACAGCAGATTTCTCTTTTTTTCGAACAGACTGAAGCATCTTCTCGTTATCTCTGATTTCCTGCTGAATTTGAGCTTTACGCTGTTCCAGTTTTTCTTGCTGAGAATCCTGTGCCCATACAAATGTAGTGGCACAAATTAGAACTAGACTTAGGAGAAATTTTGGCATGTTTATGTTTTTATTTTTGCAAATTTACTTAATTGTAACTTTTTTATAACCGCTTGGAACGCTATACGGAAAAGAAAGTTCTTCATTAAATGAAATATTGTTGTAATTCAAATTAATACTTGTTTTGCCTTTTGGCTGAACGGCATTGATTTCTATACTTGTCGGTAATATTCCCTGATCAAAATTTTTAGTGTCTGAGTAGGCAATTTGCAACGTTCTGTTTTCAGACGGTTGCGAAATCTCTTCTTTCTGAATTAGATATTTCTCTCCATCCAAGAAAAAGGTTTTCTTCAAATTAGCATCTTTTTCTTCGTCTAATCTAAAAAGATTTTCTACAATAGTCTGCGTATATTTTCCTTTTCTTAAATCGTCAAAAGCTTCTCCAATCAATAGATTTTGAACTTTAGAATAATCTAAATCTGTTCCAAGCCATTTGCTTAAACTTGTAAAGTCACCTTCATAGTAAGTCCCGTTCATTTTCTCATAATAACTTACTGCAGAAGGTGTTATTAAAGCTTTCGCCATTGTAATTCCTAAAAAACGAACACTTATTAAAATTTGCTTGTCTTTTTCGATTCTAATTTCGGCAGTAACATTTTGGCTTTGTTTTTCATCAGCATATCTTGCGCTCGCTTTTATGTACAAGGTCGAAAAATCCAACTTGTTGTCGTAATGTTTTTCGATTACTTTTTTGTCTTCTTTCTCTACAATTGTCTGGCTTGTATTTCCTTGCACTGCTACCGCTTTCGATTTACATGAAATTACAGCAATAGACAATACTAGTATTGATATATATTTTTTCATCTGAATTCTCTTTTTATTTTTTCTTTTTTAATACTTCATTTGCCTTCAAAAAGCATTCCTCTTTTTTCTTTGCATCTCCCAATCCATTGTATGCCTCTCCTAGCTGAATATTAAAATTTGACTCTAATTTTACGTCATCCACCACATAATCAAGCCCCATCTCTAAGACGGTTTTTGCATTTTTAAATTGTTTCTGCTGATTGCTCCCTAAACCAGCATAGTAGTAAAACTGAGCCTGACTCGGATAAACTTCAATCAGCATCATGGCTCTTTTGGTCATTGGCTCGTATTGTTTTGCTTGCGCATACGCCTCTAGCAATAACATATTGGTTTCAAGATTGGTATCTGAATTTGCTTTTAAATCTTTCTCATAATATTTAATGGCATTTTCAAATTGTCCTTTACTATGATAAAATTTTCCAATTTCTTTGGCAACATCAACATCCTTATCGTTATCAAAATATGAAATAGCTTTTTCTAAATCGGCAGCATACTGTGGATTTTTATTTACATAAATCAAAAATTCATTCAAAGTTCTGTGTTTGATTTTTGAATCGATTTTTGAACTTGCTAAAATCACATTCATCGATTTTATAGCTTTATCTGCTTGATTGGCATCTAAGTAAGTTTTGAACAAACTCACCTGCGACCATTCTGAATTTGGAATTTCTTTAGCCAGCTGTTTTGCTACTTCAAGCGATTTCTCATTTTCATTATTTTTTGAATATATGAGAATGAGATTCAAATAATTTGATTCTTCTTTTGGATCTTTTTTGATTTGCTGAATCAAATTATCAATTTCAGCATTCTGATATTTTCCTTGTGATAAAATCTGTGCTTTATAAATTTCACGATCAGACGATTTTCCGAACTTATCGTTCATTTCATTAATCGCAATTAATGCTTTGTCATACTGATTGGTAATCATGTACAACGAAATCAAATCGTCTTTGTATTCTTCATCAAAAACAATTATTTTTTGAATGATTTCAATTGCCAAAGGATAATTTTTTGTCTCATAACTTACATCGTAAATTCCGAGCCAAAACCATTTGTTTTTAGGATCAAGCTGCGTTGCTTTTTCAAAAGCATTTTGTGCATTTTGATATTCTTTAAGCGACAGATAATTCTTTCCTAATTCAAAATAAGCAACTGCATCATTGGGTTTTAGCTTAATACATTTCTCCAATGATACAATCGCTTTATCATAATTTTCAATTCCTTTTTGTTTTAACGATTCATAAAATGAGTCTTGATATTCGTCGGTTGCCATAGCAATATCCTCGGGTTCTGTCTGAGCAAAAACCGAAAATGATGTGCTGAATAAAGCAAAAACCAATATTGTAAAAACTCCTTTTTTAATCATTTCTAAAAATTACATTTTAAACAAAACGAAACTTTGCTAATTTTTATTTTATTCTAAAACAGCGTAATCTCCAATGCTGATGCTTGTAAATTTACCATCATAACTTACATGGTTTCCGATCATTGCATTATCTAAAGCAGCATTTTTAATTTGAGAATAAGTCTGAATCAAACTATTTTTGATAGTACTGTCTGTAACGTGGCATCCATTTCCAAGAGAAACATTTGGTCCGATTGTCGTATTTTTCAAGACTACATTTTGTCCAATATAGCAAGGAGGAATAATCGTTGAATTTTCTAACGTCACGCCATAATCTACTAAATGCTCTCCATCATTATGAAGAAAACCTAGCATTCTTGTATTGGTTTCAACCGTAACATCTTTGTTACCGCAATCCATCCATTCATCAACACTTCCTGTTTTGAAAACTTTTCCGTTTGCCATCATTGCTTTGATACCATCATTAATCTGGTATTCTCCGCCATTTTGAATATTATTATCTAAAACATTTTGAAGTTCGTTTCTTAAAATTCCAACTTCTTTAAAGTAATAAATTCCGATAACAGCTAAGTCGCTAACAAACTCTTTAGGTTTCTCAACCAACTCTATAATTTCATTATTCTGGTTCAGTTTTACCACACCAAAAGCTTCTGGCTGCTCTACTTGTTTTACCCAGATAACAGCATCTGCTTCTGGATCTAATTCGAAATCTGCTCTAATTAAAGTATCTGCGTAAGCAATTACAGCTGGTCCAGAAAGAGAGTCCTTTGCACACATAATAGCATGTCCAGTTCCCAAAGGCTGATCTTGACGATAGATTGAAGCTTTAGCTCCTAATCCTTTAGCCAATTCTTCTAAGCTTGCTACAACATCATCTCCAAAGAACGCTTCGTCTCCTAAAATAAAGGCAACTTCTTCAATTGGTTCTTTTAATATTTTGGCAATATCTTCAACTAAACGGTGTACAATCGATTTTCCGGCAACTGGAATTAACGGTTTCGGAACAGTTAATGTATGAGGCCTCAATCTTGATCCGCGGCCTGCCATTGGCACAATTATTTTCATTCTTTAATTTGATTTTATGAGAAGATTTAAAATCTTCATTGGGTTTGGTCTTTGTTTTTCTATTATTTTACTCCAGTGCTTCCAAAGCCTCCTTCACCTCTTGATGTTTCAGTAAGTGTTTCAACTTCAATCCATTCAGCTCTTTCGTGTTTTGCAATAATCAGCTGCGCAATTCGTTCTCCATTTTCGATTACAAAATCGTCATTAGATAAATTTACTAAAATTACTCCGATTTCTCCTCTGTAATCTGCATCAACAGTTCCCGGCGAATTCAAAACTGTTACTCCTTTTTTAGCAGCCAGACCACTTCTTGGTCTTACTTGCGCTTCGTAACCAATTGGCAATTCAATAAAAAGTCCTGTTTTTACAATTGTTCTTTCTAAAGGCTTTAACGTAATTGGTTCTATAATATTGGCACGCAGATCCATTCCTGCAGAAGCAATTGTCTCGTAATTTGGTAAATCGTGCTGTGATTTATTGATAATTTGAATTTTCATTTTTAAATATAAATTTTCTTAAAACGTCTTATTTTCTCCTCATTATTCCTTTTATAGTATCTTTTTCAAAATGGTAAACCATATACATAAAAATTAAAAGAAGCGGAATTCCAACATAATATTTTTCTCTAAATCCGTAAAACGAAATAATTGAAAATACTATTGAAACGCCTAAATAAGCACCAATCTTGTTCATGTCATAAGGAATCGGATAATACTTATTTCCTAAAACATAAGAAATAAGCATCATGCTACCGTAAGCAGAAATGGTTGCAATTGCAGAACCATAATAGCTGTACTTCGGAATTAAAAGATAATTTAAAATCAAGGTTACAATTGCACCAACAATAGAAATGTAAGCCCCAATTTTTGTTTTATCAGTAAGTTTATACCAAACTGATAAGTTGTTGTAAATTCCTAAAAAGAAATTTGCCAAAATAATTAATGGCACAACTTTCATTGCTTCCCAATACGATTTGTTGTCTAATAATAGGTATTTTAAAACATCTGCAAAAACAATTACACCTAATAAAATTAATGATCCTAAAATCACAAAATATTTGGTAATAACAGCATAAGTCTGGGGTGCGTTTTCATTTTTTGCATGACTAAAAAAGAACGGCTCAATTCCTAATCTAAAAGCCGTTGCAAAAAGAACCATAAACAATCCTAATTTATAACAAGCAGAATAAGCTCCAACTTCAGATTTTGCTAAATTTTCTGGAAGCAAATATCCTAATAGAATTTTATCGAAATGTTCATTTACGGCAAAAGCCAATCCAGCTACCAAAATAGGAAGTCCGTATTTCATCATTTTCTTCCAAAGTACCGGATCGAATTTTCGTCCAAGCGAAAGATAATTGGGAGAAAGCACAATAAAGGTTGCCAAACTTGCCAAAAGGTTTGCGATGAAAATATAAGCAATCTGGAAGTTTTGAACATATAAATTATCCCAAATAGAATTTGGATTTGCTTCTGCCAATTTTGGAAGATACATCAGGAAAAATATATTCAGCAATAAGTTTATCACCACGTTTCCAATCTTAATTGCCGCATAAACCATAGGTCTCTGATTGGCTCTAAGTTTAGAAAATGGAATTAAAACCAGTGCATCTAAAACTAAAATCCACACTGTATAAGTAATGTATTGAACATCTACTTCTGCTAGATTTGCGAGTGTATTTCTAAAAATCAATCCAGCGAAAAGAAAGATTATCGAGGTCCAAAATATAGAAATGGTAGAAGTTGCAATTACATTTTTCTTATCTTCTTCAGCACTGTAAAATCTAAAAAAAGCAGTTTCCATTCCATAAGAGAGAACCACGTTAAAGAAAACCATCCAAGACAATACGATTGAAACTTCACCATACTCAGCGGTAGGCAAAATTCCTGTATATAATCTCACTAATAAAAAACTTAGCATTCTCGGTAAAACTGTTGCCAGTCCGTAAATTGCAGTTTGCTTGAATAGATTTTTATATAATCCCAAAATATAATTCTAATAATGTTTGTAAGACAAAAATAACCATTTCTTTTGTTTAATGGAGATTTTGTTGTTGCAATAAAAAAAACTTCTATTTGTTTTTAAACCGTTAATTTCTTTTCATCTAAAATTTTGACAAAATGAAATCCCTTTGGAGCATAACCTTGATTATAATAAAATCGATGCGCTCCAAAATTTCCTGTAAACGCATCCAAAACAATGCTGCTGCAATTTAGCTGTATTGCCTTTTTCTCTACATAATCGGTAAGCATTTTTCCAATTCCTTTGGATCGATATTCTGGATTAACGACAAAATTGTCAATCTCAAGATATTTCCCTGTCCAAAGTTTTGTAGCCGACCAACAGCCAGTAAGACCAAGACAAATCTCATCTTCAAATACCGCAATCTGAATGTAATTGTGCGGAAGCATTTCGGAAAGAAATGCTTTATATTTTTCAAGAGATATATTTGGATATAAAAATCGTATTGTATTAATCTGAGCTACCATTTCTTCAATGGTTGTAAGCTCTCGTATTTGTAAAGCCATTGTTTTAAAATGAAATAGAATTCAAAAATACTCAAAATATAATCATGAAAAAATCTGTGTAGATTACATATTCATATCTTCCATATGTATTTAACTAATTTAACATTCGTTAATTATAACTACGCAAAATAAATTCAGATTTTATACGTTTTAAGTAAAAGCACTTGCTTTAACAACTTCTTGATGGCAGACTAAAACTGAGGAATGTCTGGGCATAACTAGAGAAACAGCGGTAATGTTTCATTAAATTACTTACCTACAGATAATTATACGATTTTTTAACATAACATGTGAAATATATAAAATACACATGAAAATTATGTAACATTTTTTTAACAGTCTTTTTTTAAATTTGTTTCAAAGGGAATGAGAAAGCTAGAAACAACCCTTCAAAAAAAAGAAAGCACTGGGACTAATAAAGCTTGTTTGTTCCCATAAAAGACAAAGCATAAGGGATTGATTCAGCTGCAGTAACCCTAATAAAAACAGAGCACTGGGACTAATAAAGCTTGTTTGTTCCCATAAAAGACAAAGCACAAGGGATTGATTCTGCTGTATTGTAACCCTTAAAAAAACAGAGCATTGGGATTAATAAAGCTAGTTTGTTCCCATGAAAGACAAAGCACGCAGAGTTATCTGTCTATTTTTATAAAATGGTAGTGATTCTCAATTTAACTGTAATTTGAGAATCACCATTTTATAAAAGTTATTTTTAAAAAAGAATGAAACTTCCAATAAAAAGAAAAGCCAGCATTAGCTGGCTTTTCTTTTATATAGTAATGGAATTACGATTATCCATTTAAAGCTTCTGCTCCACCAACAATTTCCAAGATTTCACTTGTAATCGCAGCCTGACGAGCTTTGTTATAAGTTAATTTCAATTGGTTTCTTAATTCAGTTGCGTTATCTGTTGCTTTGTGCATTGCAGTCATACGTGCTCCATGCTCAGAAGCAAATGAATCACGGATTCCTTTATACAATTGTGTTTTTAAAGACTTAGGTATTAAAGTCAACACAATTTCTTCTTTTCCTGGTTCAAAAATATAATCTCCAGAAGAAGCTGCTACACCAGTACTAATAGGAGCTAACGGTAAAAACTGCTCTACTTGAACAATTTGAGTTGCAGCATTTTTAAACTGATTGTAAACTAACTCAATTCTATCGTATTCTCCAGTTAAAAACTTTTGCGTCAAATCATCTGCAATTCCAGCAACATTTTCAAAAGTCAAATGATCAAAAATTGCATTATGATGACCGTGAACTTTATGAGTTTTGCTTAAAGCGTCGTTTCCTTTTTTACCAATAGCAAAAACATCAACTTGCTTTCCAGCATAAAAATCAGTACGGTTTTTAATCTCTTTAATAATATTTGAATTGAAAGCACCACATAAACCTCTATTTGAAGTTATAGCTACTAACAATACTTTCTTTACTTCACGTTGTGTAGTGTAATCTCCTCCAACTTCACCTTCAAGTGTAGCCGAAAGATCTTGCAATAACTCCGTTAATTTCTCGGCATAAGGACGCATTGCAGTGATTGCATCTTGTGCTTTCTTCAGCTTTGCAGCAGAAACCATTTTCATAGCCGATGTAATCTGCATCGTCGATGAAACGGAAGTAATTCTATTACGGATTTCCTTTAAATTTGCCATCTATTAATTAGAAAATGTGACAATTTTAAAATTAGATAATTAGAATAATGATGAAACATTTTCTAATTATCTAATTTACCAATTATCTAATTAGTTATATTTTGCTGAAATTTCTTTTGCTGCTTTTTCGATAACGTCTGTAATAGCGTCATCTAATTTACCAGCTTTCAACGCGTTAAGCGTATCTTTATGTTTACTGTTTAAGTAAGCGATAAAATCAGCTTCAAATTCTTTTACTTTATTTACAGGAACGTTTCTTAATAAGTTTTTAGATCCAGCGTAAATAATTGCAACTTGGTTTTCAACAGGATAAGGATCATTTAAACCTTGTTTCAAGATTTCAACGTTTCTTTTTCCTTTTTCAATTACGTTTAAAGTAACAGAATCCAAGTCAGAACCAAATTTAGCGAAAGCTTCTAATTCACGGAATTGAGCTTGGTCTAATTTTAAAGTTCCAGAAACTTTTTTCATTGATTTAATTTGAGCATTACCTCCAACACGAGATACAGAGATACCTACGTTGATAGCAGGACGAACCCCAGAGTTGAACAAATCTCCATCAAGGAAAATCTGACCATCTGTAATAGAGATTACGTTTGTTGGGATATATGCAGAAACGTCACCAGCTTGAGTTTCGATAATTGGTAAAGCAGTTAATGAACCACCACCTTTTACGATAGATTTGATAGAATCTGGCAAATCGTTCATGTTTTTAGCGATACCATCATCAGCGATTACTTTACAAGCACGCTCTAATAAACGAGAGTGTAAGTAGAAAACGTCTCCAGGGTAAGCCTCACGTCCCGGTGGTCTTCTTAATAAAAGAGAAACCTCACGGTAAGCAACAGCTTGTTTAGACAAGTCATCATAAACGATAAGAGCTGGACGACCAGAATCTCTAAAGTATTCTCCAATTGCCGCACCAGCGAATGGAGCATAAACTTGCATTGGAGCTGGGTCAGAAGCATTAGCAGCAACGATAACTGTATAAGCCATTGCTCCTTTTTCTTCTAACATTTTTGCGATTCCTGCTACAGTTGAAGCTTTTTGTCCAATTGCAACATATATACAGAATACAGGTTTTCCTGCATCGTAAAATTCTTTTTGATTTAAGATTGTATCGATACAAACAGTAGATTTTCCTGTTTGACGGTCACCGATTACAAGCTCACGCTGTCCACGACCAACTGGGATCATAGCATCAACTGCTTTTACTCCTGTTTGTAATGGCTCAGTTACTGGCTGACGGAAGATAACACCAGGTGCTTTTCTTTCCAATGGCATTTCGTATAAGTCTCCACCGATTGGTCCTTTTCCATCAATTGGAAAACCAAGAGTGTTAACAACACGTCCTACCATTTGCTCACCTACTTTAAGAGAAGCAATACGTTGAGTTCTTTTTGCAGTAGATCCTTCTTTAAGTCCAGTTGATGGTCCTAACAATACAACCCCAACATTATCCTCTTCAAGATTCAATACGATACCTTCCATACCGTTATCAAATTCCACTAACTCTCCATATTGTACATTAGACAGCCCGTAAACACGAGCAATACCGTCTCCAACTTGAAGTACTGTTCCTACTTCCTCTAGCGTAGCACCAGATTCAAAACCTTCTACTTGCTTTCTTAATATTGCTGAAATTTCAGCAGGTTTGATTTCCGCCATCTTAATTTATAATTTAGACACTTTTTGTGTTATAAAAACTAATTACTTAACTCTCTTTTTAATACTTGTAATCTGTTTGCAACAGAAGCGTTGTATTGATTATCTCCTATTCTCAGAATAAATCCACCAATGATTGAAGGATCTACTATATTTTCAATTGTAATTTTTTTATCTGATAATGTTGCAACTTTTGCTAAAACTTTAGCTTCTAAAGCCGCATCCATTGGAATAGCTGTTGTAACTTTCGCTACCTCAACACCATTATTTTCATCAAATAACTTATTGTATTCTAGTGCAATTGCATCTAGAATTTCAAATCTTTTGTTTTCAAATAATAAACGGAATAATCCTTTTGTTACTCCATTTGCATCTGCAAAAACTTCTAAAAGAGCACCTTCTTTAACTTCAACTTTTGTTGTTGGGTTTTGAATAAATGTACTCAATTCTTCATTAGTTCCAATTGCATGTGCAATTGATTTCATATCGTTATTGACAACTTCGGCAACACCTTTAGAGTTTGCTAAGTCTAGAATTGCTTTTGCATAACGAATTGCTGCTCTTGTACTTGCCATAATCTTAGTTTAACTTTACGTCACCTAACAATTTCTCTACCAATTTAGTTTGAGATTCTTTGTTAGATAATTCTTCTTTCAATAATTTTTCAGCAATACTCAAAGATAGAGTTGAAACTTGAGATTTCAATTCTGCCATTGCAGCATTCTTTTCGCTTTCGATAGCCGCTTTTGCTTGATCAATCATTTTTTGACCAGCTTCTTGAGCTTCGTTTTTAGAATCAGCAATCATTTTCTCTTTCATTTCGCGAGCTTCTTTCAACATCGCGTCACGTTCAGCACGAGCTTCATTCAAAATTCTTTGATTGTCAGCTTGTAAGTTTTCCATTTCTCTCTTTGCATTTTCAGCAGAAAGTAATGCATTTTTAATACCTTCTTCTCTTGCAGTAATAGACTCCATAATTGGTTTCCAAGCAAATTTTACCAAAAGTAAAATTAATATTACCAAGATTAAAGCTTGCCAGAAGAATAATCCGAATGAAAAATCGTTAATTAACTTATCCATTTTATATAACTATATTAAATATTTAATTTCTGTTTTTAAAGTAACAACATCTTTAACCAACCGTTAAAGATGCTGTTATTTTTTTCTTTATTATTTTCCTAAGATTAAAGCAGCGAATGCTAAACCTTCTAATAAAGCAGCGATAATGATCATCGCAGTTTGGATTTTACCAGCAGCTTCTGGCTGACGAGCAATAGCGTCCATAGCAGATCCACCGATTTTACCTAAACCTAAACCTGCACCGATTACTACTAAACCAGCACCTACTAAAGTTGGAATTGTTCCCATAAGTATTTATATATATAAAATTAAACTTCTAAAATTAAATAATCGCTGTCTCGTCTTCATGGTGGTGAGCGTGATCATGATCCTGAACAGCCATACCAATAAACAATGATGATAACATTGTGAAGATAAACGCTTGTAAAAATGCAACTAAAATTTCAATAACAGAGATAAACAATGTCAATCCTAATGAGATTGGCAAATCTGCTGCTAAATTCTTTCCAACAAAAATCATTGCAATCAAACTCATAATTACTACGTGACCTGCAGTAATGTTTGCGTACAAACGAATTAATAATGCGAATGGTTTTGTTAATGTTCCTAAAATCTCAATTGGAGCCAAGATAATTTTCATTGGAACTGGTACTCCTGGCATCCAGAAGATGTGTCCCCAATAATCTTTGTTTGCACTAAATTGAGTAATGATGAATGTAAAGGCTGCTAAACAAACTGTAATAGCAATGTTTCCTGTTACGTTGATTCCTAGCGGAGTCATTCCTAATAAGTTTAAGATCCAAACAAAGAAAAATACAGTTAATAGGTAACCCATATATTTACGGTATTTTTTCTCTCCAATATTTGGAACAGCAATTTCGTCTCTGATGAAAATTACTAGTGGTTCTAAAACTCTACCAAATCCTGTTGGGATTGGTCCTTTTTTATATGATCTTGCTAATCCAGTAAACATTAATAATAATAATACTGATACGAAAAGCATTGAAACAACATTTTTAGTAATTGAAAAATCTAATGGTTTTTCGTTTTCTGGATGACTGTGCTCATTAAAAGTAATTGTTCCGGCTGCATCTGTTTTGTAAATTTTACCGTGAACTAATTTGTAGAAGTTTCCATCAACTTCTGCAACTGTTTCTCCGAAGTGGAATTTTGAAGAAGAGAAAACTTTTAAACCACCATCAATTAAAATAACTGGTAATGGAAAACCGTAGTGTTTGTTTTCTTTCTCATCTTGGAAGAAAACAAAGTCATGAGAATCTTGTAAGTGGTGATCAATAAATGCATCCACTTTTGCCTTTGGATCAAGAGCAACATGCTCTCCTTCTTCGTGAGCATTATGTGAAACTACTTTCTCTTCATGAGCAGTTTCAGTTTGTACATGCGTCGAGTCATTCTCTGGATTTGCAAAACCCATAATCGGTAGAGAAGCTACAAAAGCAGCAAGAATAAAGCTGAGTGGTTTGTTTGAAATCACCATATCTTGGAAAATCTTATTTTTTTACGTTTCTAAAATTTGGTGCAAAGGTACATTTTTTATTAATATTCAAAAGGATATGAAAAATTATTTTTAAACCTTGTTTTAAAGAATTGTTATTTTAACGCTTTTCATTTAATAATCGGACAGTTAAAAGCGTCTGAAATAACAAAAACAACACAAATGTTATAAAAAAACTGACTTTTTCAACATTGGTTTCTCCAATTTGATTTTTTAAAATTGGCTGCAGAACTAAATAGGCTAATAACATTTGTGTAAAAGTTCCGAAAAGAAACGTCATTCCGACGATTTCAAAATTTTTCTTTTTTACTATTAACAATATAAAGTATAATAAAGATGAAATCGCGAAGAAAGATAAATACAGTAATTCTAAACTGTAATGAAAGTGCTGCGTACTAATTTCGCTAAATAAAAAAACAGCTTTATGGATAATATAAGTTCCTAAAGCAAGACATAACAAATAAAAAAAAGGTTTGTAATTTTTTGAAAGCATTTGAAATAATTTTAGTGCAAAGATGCAATTTTTATCTCAAGCGATTTTATTTACAAACTACTTTGTTTTATTGATATCATTTACTTGTCGGATTACATTATACAATGCAACTCCAACACCCACTAGCACAAAAATGGTATTGTAATAAACTTTTGGACTTGGATGTTTCTCATCAAGCCAAGTTCCGAAATAGGAAAACACAAAAATGATTACTCCCATTTGAAAGGGAATATTAATAAATGCCAGCCATTTATTTCTCCTATTATTATTCGGTTCCTTTTCCATCTTCTAACATGATTACAGGATTTGAATGGGCAAGCATGGTACAGGTTGCTGTGAAGTCGGCTCCTGGTTCTATCGAAAGTTTTCCTACTGCCACTTCTCCGTGTATTTGGGCAGTCGATTTAATATTAAGGGTTTCTAGAACTTTTATTTTTCCATGAAATTCTCCTTCTATATCAGCGTTATTACAAATTATTTCTCCTTTAACAGCTCCTTTGGCCCCAATCACAATTTTGCCTTGTGAAGTAAAGTTTCCTATCAATTCGCCGTCTAATCTAAAATCGGCTTTCGAGACTATGTCCCCTACTATTGATGTTCCTTCTACAATTCTATTTGTTCTTCCTAATTGTTCAGTTCCATTTTTCTTTACTTTTTCAAACATGGCGGTTAAGATTTAAGGGGTTTTCGGGGTCAAATATGCGTCCAAATTCTTTTTGATTTGAACGATTTTGTAATTATCATTTGATATTATTATTGCTTGATCTGGGATTTTATATTTCTTATCGTCTCTGAAAACTCCAGCAATATCATTTGCGTAAGCCTCAGATTTTAAACCATGAATAACTACAAAACTTTCTGTTTTATTGTATTTATCCAAAGATGTTGTCAATCTTTCGTAATTTTCAACTAATAAAAATACTCTGATTGCTTCTTCAATTCTTTTAACCGCTTTTGTATCGTTCTTAGAAACACGATATAATATTTTCCAATTTTTAGTATCGGTTGTTGTAAAACTAAGTTTTTCTAGAACTGGCACTTGTTTTTCTAGAATTTCTCTTGCATTTTTACCTTCTTCACTATTTGGATAATTGTCTGCTACATTTTCAAGACCTTTTTTATATGCTTCCAATCCATTTACTTTTCCTAAAGTATTGGCTTTTAGCAATTCGTATTTCGATACGATATCATCTCCCGAATATTGGTTAATCAGGTTATCAATATTGGCTAGGACCTCGTCGAATTTTTCTTCTTCAAAAAGTTTATACCATTTCTGATATTCTTTATCGGGACTAGAATTTGGATCGTCTTCTTTATTATTTAAAATATGGGCATATCTCGAATCCGGATATTTCGAAGAAATCTCTGATTTAATAGCTTCTGCTCTTGCTGGATTTGTAATTTGATAAATTTTATACAAATTATACATAGAAGGCAGCACCAGTTTTTCTTCTGGATTATTTTGAAGCAACTGTTCTAGTTTGTCACTAGCCAGATTATATTCTTTAAACTTCTCCTTATATATAAGTCCTAATTGATAGTATGAAAAATTACGTTCTTTACCAATACTATCCATAGCTTCTTGCGAAGTTGGAAGTTGTTCTACATAATAGGCTACAGTATATTTTTCAGGAACAATGGTATCTTTCAGTGCGTTGGCAACTTCTTTCGTATTAATAGTGTCATTCAAAGCGGCATCGTTTGCAGATCTAACTCCTGCCAATCTCCAATTTCCGCCCATTGTTCTGCTTCCCCACATTTTTTTAAATTGCAGTTTTCCGTAAGCAACCGTTGTTGGGTTATAAAAGTAAAATGTACTTGCATTATCGTTACTTCCTGGAGGCATTCCATTTCCTTCTGGTTCTACTGGTTTACCTAAAGAATTAGGATTGACGGCTCCGTTTCCTGAAAACTCTGCTTGGGAATTTCGATCAATATTGGCTAATCGCTCTTTCTCTTTTTCTTCTAAAAGGCGTTTTGCCTCGTCTTTCTTTTTAAGTTCAGCTATATAGTTTTCAAAATAATCTTTCTTTTCGTTCGGCGGTAAGTTGTATACCTTAATAATACTATCATTACGTTTTGCAATCGCCTCGTATTTAATTACGTCGTCAAGATTTTTTCTGTTTTTTTCTATGTAAGCGAATTCTCTGGTTTTTGGATCTAATTTTACCAAAGTACTGTCATAATACTTGGCTGCCATTGAGTAATCTGTATTTTTAAAATACATATTTCCAATATTTCTGTAGGCTGAAGCCATTAAATATGGATCTTTTGATTTTCTGCCTAGAGATTTATTGTAAAATAAAAGTGCATTTTCCTGATCTTTATTTTTATCAAAGAAAACTCCCATTTCATAAAATAAGATATCATAGTAAGGGCGGTTTTCTCGATTTTCTACCAGCTTATTATAAGCTTCAATAAACAAATCCTGATTACCATTTTCATAATCAAACATCTGTGCTTTTTTCGCGTAAGCATGCATCATATACTTACGATCTGCCTTTCTGTTTAAATCAATAACGGCGTCGTAGAAATAAATCGCGCTGTCACGTTTTCCTTCTGCCTGATACATTTGGCCAAGGATAAAACGATATCTTGCGCGTTCTTCGTTACTTTTTGTAAATTGTTCTGCCACTCTAAGTCTAGATACAGCACTGTCTTTTTGTTCCAGATTTAAAAAAGCTTCCGCCAAAAGAGCATTAGCATCGGCATAAGTCTGTTTGTCTAAATCTGTTTTTTTAAGTAAAATTTTAATATTCTTAAGTGCGATTGCATCATTACCTAAACGCATATTGGTTTTTTCTCGCCAGATTTTTGCGGTATAAATATTATTACTTTCTGGATATTTGTATAAAATGTAATTGAATGCTTCAATTGCCGGAATAAAACGCTGATCATAATATCTAGCTTTTCCAAGCATAAGATACGCTTCATCCATCTGCCAGTTTCTTTCCCTTCCACCAATATTCATGGAGTGTTTTTGGATGGCTTTTGTAGCTTTAGTTTCTGCTTTTTCAAAATCAGGATTTTTAGCTTTTTCACCTTCAGAAAAATTTTCGTCAAACTGCATTTTTTCAATCGGCAGCATTTTCCAAAAATTATCTTCATTATTGGCCTGAATAGATTGTAAACCTTTGTCAAGGCCAATTCCGCCGTTGTAAAGGATGTTATATTTTGTTCCAATCGAATGAGAACTTCGAGACAAAAAAGTATTTTTTTTGGTAGAACAAGCTATCAAAAAGAATAAAAAAACGAGAGTAAAACTATATTTAAAAGTATTCTTCTTCAATAGAAAAGAGTTTAAGACAGATAACTACTAAAAACTGATTTTAGTATATTCACTTGTAAAAATACGCTTCTTTTTGAAATATAGAAATTCTTACACAGCAAAAAACATTTCTAGTTCTTGTAAGGTCTCTTTTGAGGTCTGAATGTCTTTGACAATCTCGCCTTTATTAAGGGCAACAATTCTATCACAAACCTCTACAGTGTGCTGTAAATCATGGCTTGAAACCAAAACTGTTACATTCGGATTATCGGCTAATTCTCTAATTATTTTTTTTAATCGGCTAACTGTTGTTGGATCCAAATTTGCAAACGGCTCGTCTAAAATTACAACTTCTGGGTTTCCAATAAGCGTTGCAATGATTCCTACTTTTTTCTGATTTCCTTTAGACAAATCACGAAGATATTTTTTGTTCTTTAAAATTTCACCGTTAAAAAACTCTTCATGTTTCGCCAACAATGCATCAATATCTGCTTTGTTCTGATTTCTTAAATCTCCAATAAAATAGAAATATTCTTCTGGCGTTAAATAGCCGATAAGGAAATTTTCATCTAAAAAAGAACCTGTAAACGATTTCCAGTTTTCACTTGTATTCACTTGAATATCATTACTTTTTATATATCCAGTAGAAGGTTGAATAAGATCTAAAAGCAAGCTGAAAAAAGTTGTTTTTCCTGCCCCATTATTTCCTACCAAACCAAAACTTTGTCCTTTAGGAATTTCTAAATTGCTAATGTTTAAAACTGTTGTTCCGTTATATATTTTTGAAAGCTGATTTACTTGTATCATAATAATTTTTAGATTGTTGATTTCAGATTTTAGATTTAAAATGAGATAATTATCTCATTTTAAAATTGGCAAATTATTTAATTAACCCTTTTGTTTATAAGCACTTATTGTACTGTACTTTTCCATTTTATACCTCTTTTCGATTATTGAAAATACTTTTTCTTTAAATATAAAACCCAAGATACCAGCTCCCGCAACCAAGCTCAATGCTACAGTCTTATTTCCATAATGTAATCCAAGCCAATATAATAGCAATGGTAAAAAAACTTTAGGAAGCGAAAGGAGCATTGCATTTACATTAAACGCTTTTTTATCTCCAAAAGCACCGCCAGCACTACTTAAATCAATAGGCGTTTTTGTAAATGCACCGCCTAAAAGTACTAAATGTGAGTTTACACCAATATTATAGATTGCTCCAATTATAATAGTTAAGTAAGATTCCCATCCAAAAAGAAGATAAAAAGAAGCCAGTATAGTCGAGATAAAAGTTGCAATAACAATAAGCCACCATTTGGCAGTAATATAACCTCTATACGGAATATTTTGTGTCATCATTAATTGATAATACGAACTATCCCAGCTTGGAACAAATTGCCCAAAAACAAACAGAAATCCTCCTGAAACAAATATTCCTGCAAAGATTTGCATGGCCTGTGGCTGGTGTGTATTTCCAAAAAAAATCAATCCATAGAATAAAAATATCACACTCATTACAATAGTGGTTTTGGATCTTTTATTTCTTTTAATGAGTTTGATATCGTTTTTAAGAAAAGTGCCTAAAGTCCCAAACTGATTTAGCCAAGAAAGATTTTCTGTAGAAGCTTCATCTTGTTTTACAGAAAGTCCTGCATCGAGATATAAATTTCTTTCGAAGTATTTAAAAGTAAAAATGTGCAATACAATTAATATCAGGATTGGAATTAAAAACAGGCCGTCTATGTCGTAAAAACTTTGAAAAAATGGAGTCGTAAATACGGTAATATCAAATAATTGATAATACTGCGCCAATCCTAAAGCCACAATCAGTATCAAAAACAAGGTAAATAGTTTGTCAATATTGCTTAAAATAATATTTAGAAAATTGTTAATGTAGATTATTGACATTACTCCTAAATGCCAAAAAATAATTTGAACAACGTCATATCCGTTTAAAATTAAGACAACTGTAAACGGAATAAAAAATAATGCATGAATCCAGTTAAAGAAAGATAAAATCGTTTTGCCTAAAGAAAAATGAACAATCGTTGTTTTTTTTAAAGGAAGAACCAATAATGGCTTAATATTCAGAACAGGAATTGACTGCAATAGCAACCTAATTACTAAATCGGATAAAAAATAGTAAATCAGAAATTTATTTACGGTTACCAATGGTTCCAATTTCATTTCTTTGAGCAAATAAAATGCCCCAACTCCCATACTAATAAAAATTAATGAAAAATAGATCATTAAAAAACCTATTATAATTTTCATTGTCAGATTTTTACCGAAAGATGCCGATCTAATAAAAGCTTTCCATTCGAGATAAATAAACTTCTTAATCATGGTTTATGGTTTAGTATTTTTGTAGTAAGAGACCAAATGTAGGAAAACGTTACAAAAAAAGTTAAAAAAAATAATTTCGTGCTAAACTTTTAATAGTGGTTTGCTACTTTTGCATAAAAATTCTATCATGCCTTCATTCTTAAAACTTATTATTAAAGAGGTTAAAAGAGAAACTGCAGATGCTGTTTCTATTCTTTTTAATGTTCCTGAAGAACTAAAATCTGACTATAAATTTATAGCTGGTCAATATATCAATTTAAAATTAACTCTTGATAACCAAGAAATTAGACGTGCTTATTCTATTTGCTCTGCACCTGATAGCGGCGAATTAAGAATTGCTGTAAAGGCTGTAAAAAATGGTCTTTTTTCTCAGTTTGCTAATACAAAACTGAAAGCAGGAGATGTTCTTGAAGTAGGTCAGCCAGAAGGTAAATTTACATTTGAACCAGATGCCGAAAGACAAAAAAATTACGCAGCATTTGCTGCAGGAAGCGGAATTACTCCGGTTCTTTCTATCATAAAATCTGTTCTTAAAAATGAGCCAAAGAGTTCATTTGTATTGGTTTATGGAAACAAAACTCCTGAAAGTACAATCTTTCATCAAGAACTTCATGATCTGCAATTACAATATGTAGGCAGATTTTTTGTGCATTATGTATACAGCCAAGCAAAAGCTGAAAATGCTTTATTTGGAAGAATTGAAAAATCGGCTGTGAATTATGTTTTAAACAACAAACACAAAGAACTTCAATTTGATAAGTTTTTCCTTTGCGGACCAGAAGAAATGATTAATACTGTTTCTAATGTTTTGAAAGAGAAAAATGTAAAAGAGTCTGCTATCAAATTTGAATTATTTACCTCTTCTGCAGAAGAACATGCAATTCAAGGTTCTCAAGAAGGACATACAAAAATTACTGTTTTGGTAGACGATGAGGAAACTACTTTCGAAATGTCTAAAAAACAAACTATTCTTGATGCAGCTTTAAAACAAGGTGTTGATGCTCCTTATTCTTGCCAGGGCGGAATTTGCAGCAGCTGTCTAGGGCGTGTTACCGCAGGAAGTGCCGAAATGACGAAAAATTCTATTTTAACAGATAGTGAAATTGCTGAAGGTTTAATTTTAACTTGCCAAGCACATCCAACATCAGAAACTATTTATATTGATTACGACGACGTCTAGTCTTATCAAACTCCAATATCAAAAATTCCAAATTCCAATCTTTCAATTGGGATTTGGAATTTTTTTGTTTAATTGCGTTTCTACTCTTTGTCAAAGTTTTAAACTTTGATAAAGATGTAACTTGGAATTTGGAATTTAAAAAGTTGAAAATTAATTGTTTATGAAATCTGTACGAGAAATTTTTAGAAACAAAGAATATCTTCTGGATGAACCAGAAGTTATTAAGCTAGTTGATTATTGTGAAGAACTTCAGGATGATATTGTTGAACTTAAATTTCAAAAAACCGACAATAAAAAACTTGCTTTGCTCGACATGATCAAAGAAGTTATAAAAGGATGCGAAACCATTGAAAAGGAACAAATGGAACATGAACGCTTCGGTTATGATGCACCAAATTATCAAGAAACCATTGCTAATCTAAAAAGTTACATTTACCGTCGCTGCCGTGATGAAAAAACTTGGCTGTAATTGAAATAAAAGCAAAATTTTATCAAAATATTGTCGAATTTTCATTAAATTAGAGGTATAATTATGGCAATCTCAATCTCACAGTTTGAGAATTTTCAGAGCTAAATCAAATTTGTCAAACATTTAAACATTAAATATCATGACAGCTCACATACAACACTTTCATCTATACCTATTTATTATGCTCGTTGTAACTGCTTCGCTATGCGTTCTAGCAGTTATTATAAAAATGAAAAACAAAAAAGGTCCAAAGTTGCTTGAAAGAGAAAAATACAATTCAACCTTGACCGAAAAAATGGTAGAAGTTAAAAAGACCGATTCGAATATTTTTAATATCTGGCCTTATGTAAGTAGACTTAAATCGGCTAAAATTTTATCTAAGAAAATTAAAGATCACGACTTAATTTATAAAATTTATAGAGATTCATCCAATAAATTCGAACATATTCTATTGTCAACCGAAGACAAAAATTTTGTCTCCATCATAGTAAACAAAAAAAGAAAAAAAACAATAGGATATTCTTTCCTCGATGCCGATGAAAGATATGATTTAAACAAAAATATTGCTTAAAATTTTAAAAAAAACTTCTCCAAAAAAGAGAAGTTTTTTATTTCATGAAAGTTGCTCTACGACTTTGTCAATAACCTGTTGTGGTAAAATTGTCCTCATCGCATCTTCATATCCGTCAACAACTTTATTTCCGTAAACTGATGTTGGTAATTTTGGATATTGATTTCGGTCTGAAGTCAGTGCATTTTCTAAACTTTGATTGAATGGCAAAAATCCTGCATACGGATGCGTCGCACCCCAAAGCGTGATAACTTTTACACCTAACATTGCTGCAATATGTGCGTTTCCAGAATCCATAGAGAGCATTACATCAATATTGCTTATTAATTGTAACTCTTGCTGAAATTTAATTTTTCCAGCCATATTAATTACATTTTCAAAAGGTTGAGAAAGTGAATCTAAAATTTCGATTTCTTTTTTTCCTCCACCAAAAAGTAAAATTTTATACTTAGGGTTTTCCGCCAATTTTGCAATTACTTCCTTCATTAAATCTAAAGGATAAACTTTAGAATCGTACTGAGCAAAAGGCGCAACTCCGATAAGTTTTTGATTTTTATTTCCAATAATTTCCAAAATATCAGAACCTAAAACTGCTTTTTCAGGAAATGTTGGTTTCGATAAATCCAAAGGAAAACCTAATTCTTCAAACACTTTTACATGTCTTTCAAACATGGTTGGCAATTGTTTGAAAATTTTGTTTTCTTCTCGCGTCAATTCTTTTTTTCCTTCACGTCCTTTATCTACAGTTGCTCTTTTTTTTCCGCTTAAAGCGAAAAGCAAGCTAACAACCTTAGATCGTAAAACATTGTGAAGATCTGCAAAAGCATCGATTTTCAATTTTTTCACATCTTTATACAAGCGTATAAGACCTGGAAAACCTTTATGCCTTTCTTTTTCATCAAAAGCAAAAAACTCCAAATTAGGAATTCCGTCAAAAAAAGGTTTAAAAAAAGGACGTGAGATAACCGTTAATTTTACCTCTGGGTATTGTTTTACAAAAGCTCGTAAAACAGGAACCGTCATGGCGACATCTCCCATTGCGGATAGTCTCATGACAGCTATATGCTTAATTTTGCTAGACAAGTCTGCCAAATTATTATTTTTTATTTTGATATAAAATTGGGTTCAATTCATCATCGTTGTACATTTTCATTTGTTTGTACACTTTCATGAATTTATCTCCATTTTCAATGTCAGTAAGTAAATCATCTATTGCAGTTGATAAATCACTTCTTTGTTCTAAAAGTACATTTAATTTTTCTTGACATTTATCTCTGTGTTCTTGAGAAGCTTCTGCACGATTTGCTTCTTCATGCATATGATAAATCTTTAAAGCCAAAATTGACAATCTGTCAAATGCCCAAGCTGGACTTTCAGAATTAATTTTTGCTCCATCTTTTACTTTTACATCTCTGTATTTTTGTAAAAAATAACTATCTATATATTCCACCATATCAGTACGTTCCTGATTTGATGCATCAATTCTTCTTTTTAAAGTCAATGCTGCAACTGGATCAATTTGCGGGTCACGAATAATATCTTCAAAATGCCATTGAACGGTGTCAATCCAATTTTTTAGATATAACAAATGTTCGAACTTGTCTTTTGGATAAGGATTATTGATCGGCTGATCTACATTATCAAATTGGTGATAATCTTTGATGCTTTGCTCGAAAACAGAATATGCTAATTTTGAAAACATGTTTTTATTTTTTTATAAAACAAAGATACTTTTTATACTTTTATACTTTGAAAAAAAACAGCAATTTTTCAATTATTCTTAAAAAACAATTGCTCTTCTAAAAAAATAATATGAAAATCCATTATATCTCTGAGAACAACAGCGTCTTAAATCATTTTTTAGGCCAGATCCGAAATGTAAATGTTCAAAATGACAGTATGCGTTTTCGTAGAAATATTGAACGCATTGGAGAAATTATGGCTTATGAACTAAGCAAAATTTTACCTTATAAAAATGTAGATATTCAAACCCCACTTGGAATCAAAAAAACAACCGAAATTGACACTGACTTAGTGCTATGTCCTATTCTACGGGCTGGATTACCATTACACAATGGTTTTTTAAATTATTTTGATCATGCTGAAAACAGTTTTGTTTCTGCCTGCAGATTTCACCCAAACAATGATGATGAATTTGAGATTCGAGTTGAATATCAGGCAATTTCAGACTTAAATAATAAAACTGTTTTGCTTCTCGACCCAATGCTGGCTACAGGGCAATCAATTGTAGCTGTTCATAAAAAACTAATCGAAAATGCTTCTCCAACAGAACTGCATATTATAGTTGTTATCGCTGCTCCAGAAGGAATAGCCTATCTTGAGGAAAATCTTCCTGAAAACTGTCATTTATGGGTAGCTTCTCTAGACGAAAAACTAAATGAGAAAAACTACATTGTTCCTGGCCTTGGCGATGCTGGCGATCTTGCTTACGGAAGTAAATTATAATTGAGAGAAAAACGTAAATAAACTACACACAATCAGCGTGTAATAAACAATTTCGTTATTCAGCTTCTGCTGCATATATTCTATATGGCTTGTTGCCATAACTGTTAACGGAGCAATACTAAACAATAATAAATCGTTACTTTTATTTGGCGAAACGATGTAAACAAAAGCGGCTATAAAAAAGCAAGCTACAATTTTCTTATATGAAGAATGTACAATTTGTGGTCTGTTTGACAATGTCATTAACATCGAAGTAACAAAAAACAAAGCTACAGCGGTATATATTGAAAGTGCTGCATTTTCATAATTATTCTTAAAATAATCAATTCTAAAATCGATAACAGCTCTTTCCTGAATGAAGGCTACAGCATCAAATTTGAAAATTAATGATGTCATGTAAAATAAAATCGCAACGGCTAAAAATGCTATAAAAGGAAGAACCCAGTTTCTATAATCTCTTGAAACGTGAAAAATAATGGATATATATACCAATATTAAGAAGAGAACGCTCCAAAATTGAAATAAAGAAGCTACAAAAATCCAAAATGCAGCATCAAATATTTTTTCTTTTGATGCTTTCAGAGATTGCAGCGAAATCAATCTTCGAAGTGCCAATAAAATAAAAAAATTGGCATAGATAACATTTGAATCATTAAATATTGTTGGAAAAAATAAAATAAACAATAAGTAAAAAAGTATCGCGTAACCATTGTCTTTACTGAGTCCGTTCTTTTTTACAATGAAATTAATCATAAAAAAAGAAGCCAAAATAAAGCATAACAAACTCACTTTTTGAAAAGCCAAAAAATAAGAAGTAACCCAAGAAGGGTCTTTAATTTGGAACATAAAAAAGAAAACCAGTATTAAAATTACAACCAATGAATAATTTAATGGCGTAGATTTTTTAAAAACACTTGTTATCATAAGGATATTTTATACTTTTGTGATTGTAAAGATAATACTTGTTTGAAAGGAAAACAGAACAAGTTGAAAAAAGATTCGTTTAAAAGAATTTTATCTTCAAAGCATTACACAACAATAAATAACATATAATTTTAAAGAATTATGACAGCTTTTTTTGAAGGAATACAATACTTATTCGTTAACATTTTGTTTGCTCCTCTTGACTTTTTACGTCGTTTGGAATTAATTACATGGTTTGGTGCAAACACTATTAACTGGATTTTCATGATCATCTGTGCATGCGCAATCGTTTATTGGATTAAACAATTACGTATTTTTGATGACGCTGGAACAGAAAACCAAGATACAACGGCTCATTCATTTTTAAAATAAAAAATCAAACCCTTTAATTAAAAAGGGCTTGTGAATTTTATTTTTAGATTAAATCAAAACCGATATCTTTTCTAAAATACATCTTATCAAAGCTTAGTTTATCTATGTTTTGATAAGATTTTTTTATGGCCTCTTGGAAATTGTCTCCATAAGAAGTTACAGCAATTACACGTCCTCCATTAGTAACGACATTTTCATTATCTAATTTTGTTCCTGCGTGAAAAACTATCGAATCTGTCACATTTTCTAATCCAGAAATTACTTTTCCTTTTTCAAAATCCTCAGGATATCCGCCAGAAACGACCATTACAGTTGTTGCACTTCTTGGATCAACTTCTAAATTAAAGTCTCCTAATTTTTGATCTGCAACAGACAAGAACAATTCAACTAAATCTGATTTCAGTCTCGGAACCACAACTTCAGTTTCAGGATCACCCATTCTCACATTGTATTCAATAACAATTGGTTCTCCTTTTACATTAATCAGTCCAATAAATACAAAACCTTTATATTCGATTCCGTCTTTCTGGAAACCTTCGATTGTTGGTTTTACGATGCGAGTTTCGATTTTTTCCATCAAAACAGCATCTACGTAAGGAACTGGAGAAACTGCTCCCATTCCACCTGTGTTTAAACCTGTATCACCTTCGCCAATTCGTTTGTAATCTTTTGCAGTTGGAAGAATTTTATAGCTTTTTCCATCAGTTAAAACGAAACAGCTTAATTCGATTCCGTCCAAAAATTCTTCGATAACTACTTTTGCACTTGCTGTTCCAAATTTAGCATGAACCAGCATATTGCGCAATTCTGTTTTTGCTTCTTCAAGATCTTGAATAATCAAAACACCTTTTCCAGCCGCTAATCCGTCTGCTTTTAAAACGAAAGGAGGCTGTAAGGTTTCAAGGAATTTACATCCTTCTTCGACTGTTTCAGCAGTAAAACTGTCATAAGCTGCAGTTGGAATATTATGTTTCATCAAGAATTCTTTTGCAAATTCTTTACTTCCCTCTAATTGTGCACCTAATTTTGAAGGCCCAATAACTGGGATATTTTTTAAACTTTCGTCGTTTTTAAAATAATCATAAATACCTTTTACTAACGGATCTTCTGGCCCTACGACTACTAAACTTATATTTTCTTTAAGTACTAATGCTTTTACAGCTTCAAAATCAGTTGCAGATATTGCAACGTTTTCAGCGATTGCAGCGGTTCCTGCATTTCCAGGCACTACAAAAAGTTTTTCGCAAAGCGGACTTTGAGTCATTTTCCATGCAAATGCATGCTCTCTTCCGCCTGATCCCAATAGTAAAATTGTCATGGTGTTGTTATATTTAGTTGTGGTGCAAAAATAATTGCTTTTGAACGTAAAAAATAATTAAATCTCTAAAAAGTTGTTGGTTCTATACTGTTAGTAATTCCTAAACATTATTTTTGACGAAAATTATTTCGAAAAATGATTCGCCTTTTTGATCTTTCACTAAAATTAAATGGTTTTCCTATAAAGGAAGCCAAAGACGAATTGGATAAAATTATTCATTTTTCTGAAGAAGAGCACATTACATTTCTTGAAAATAAAAAGAAAGAAATCGTTGATTTTCATATCAATAACAATTCTTTTTACAAGAAATTAGTTGGAAATACTCCTGTAGAAAATTGGAAAGATTTACCAATTTTGAACAAACAAAATCTACAGAAACCACTCGAAGAAAGACTTTCGAATGGTTATTCTAAAAAAAACATTTACCTCAACAAAACATCAGGATCAAGCGGAACTCCTTTTGTTTTTGCTAAAAACAAATATTCGCATGCCTTAACTTGGGCATCAAATATGATGCGATTTGGTTGGTTTAGGATTGATTTTAATCATTCGTATCAAGCACGTTTTTACGGAATTCCAATGGATTTTATTGGATATCAAAAAGAACGTTTCAAAGATTTTCTGACGCACCGTTATCGTTTTCCTGTTTTTGATTTATCTGATGAAGTTCTTGAAAAATTTCTAAAGAAATTTAGAACCAAAAAATTCGATTACATCAACGGATATACAAGTTCTATTGTTTTATTTGCTAAATATTTAGAACAGAAAAACATCATTTTAAAAGAAGTCTGTCCAACTTTAAAAGCTTGTTTTGTTACGTCAGAAATGCTTTTTGAATCGGATAAAAAGTTATTGGAAAAACAATTCGGAATTCCTATTATAAGCGAATATGGTGCATCTGAATTGGATTTAATTGCTTTTGAAAATTATCAAGGCGAATGGCAGGTAAATGCAGAAACTCTTTTTGTAGAAATTCTAGATGATAATAATAATCCTGTTCCACATGGAACAGAAGGCAAAATTGTAATTACTTCGCTCTTCAATAAAGCCACTCCTTTTATCAGATATGAAATTGGCGACATCGGAATTTTAGATGAAAAAAGCACTCCTCAAAAACCAATTCTTAAAAAGCTTGTTGGCAGAACAAATGATGTTGCGATTCTTCCAAGTGGGAAAAAATCGCCAGGTTTGACGTTTTATTATGTAACCAAAAGCATTATTGAAGATGATGGAAATGTAAAAGAATTTATCATCAAACAAACTAAAATAGACACTTTTGAAATTGAGTATATCGCTGAAAATGAATTAAATTCAGAACAAATTCGAAAAATAAAAGAAGCTATCGATCTATATTTAGAACCCAATTTAAACTTCACTTTTACAAGAAAAACTGTTTTAGAAAGAACTAATCGTGGCAAACTAAAACAATTTAAATCATATTTATAATTATAAATAAAATCTTACATTTGTTTTTTTACAATAAAAACTTATGGACGATATCTCTTTACTTTCTGAAGAAACAATTTCCAATAAAATATATTTTATCCGCGGGCAAAAAGTAATGCTTAATAGTGATTTGGCATTGCTTTATGACGTTGAAACTAAAAGGTTAAATGAACAAGTCAAAAGAAATCTATCTAGATTTCCTGAAGATTTTATGTTTCAATTAACTGAAAATGAATATAATTCTTCAAGGTCGCAAATTGCGACCTTGAAGAATGGAAGAGGTTCAAACTTAAAATATCTTCCTTATGCCTTTACTGAACATGGTATTTTAATGCTCTCAAGTGTTTTAAAAAGCGACAAAGCTATTCAGACAAACATTCAAATTATGAGGATTTTTACTAAAGTGAGACAAATGCTTTTAGACACAACTGAAATTAAAGTTGATATTCTTCAGATTCAAAAAAAGTTAGAGATCATGATAAAAATATTGAGTTGGTATTTTCTTATTTAGATGAATTAACCGAGAAGAAAGAAAATGAATCTCAAAGAGTGAAGATTGGTTATAAAAAGTAACTCTTTCAAGGCCGCTAATTGTAATCTCCAATTCTAATAACAATAAAAAATCAACTAAAATCGAAGAAATTATTTCAATCTATTTAGATTCCAATTTAAACTTTACTTTTGCGAAAAGAAAGTTTTTAAAAAGAATCTGATCCAACTATGAAAATAACCATCATTGCAGGCGCAAGGCCCAATTTCATAAAAATAGCACCTATTATCAATGCTATAAAAGACAAACAAAATGAAGGGTTTAATATTTCATTTCGTTTGGTACATACAGGTCAGCACTATGACAAAAATCTAAGTGATACTTTTTTTGAAGAATTAAATATTCCTCATCCCGATATTAATTTAGAAGTAAAAAGTGGCTCTCAAGCAGAACAAACAGCTGCCATAATGATTGCTTTTGAAAAAGAATTAATTCAAAATCCCTGCGATTTGGTTTTGGTAGTTGGAGATGTAAACTCGACAATGGCATGTTCAATTGTGGCAAAAAAATGTAATACAAAAGTTGCGCATGTTGAAGCTGGAATTCGTTCTGGAGATTTAACAATGCCAGAGGAAATTAATCGTATGCTGACTGATAGCATTACAGATTATTTTTTTACAACTTCAACCTCAGCTTCAGAAAATCTAATAAAACTGGGGTCTAATCCTGAAAATATACATTTTGTTGGGAACGTAATGATTGACACTTTGTATCAAAACATAAATAGAATTTCAGCTCCAGATTTTTGGAATGAACATCAGTTAAGCGAGAAAAATTATATCATTCTAACTTTACATCGTCCTGCAAATGTTGATGAAGTTTCTTCGCTTATCAAACTGCTTCAAGGAATTGATTTCTTAGTGAAAGACAAAAAAATAATTTTCCCGATTCATCCAAGAACTCAGGTAATTTTAAGTGAAAACAAAAGCAATTTTAAAAATATCGTCTTCGTTTCTCCGCAAGGTTATCTAAACTTCATGTATTTAATCAAAAACAGTTTTGCAGTTATTACAGATAGTGGCGGAATTTCTGAAGAAACAACTGTTCTAGGAATTCCTTGTTTTACAATGCGTGACAATACGGAACGTCCTGAAACAGAAACTATTGGTTCCAATAAAATTGTGGGGACATCATTAAAAAATTTGAAGAAGTATTTTGAAACCTTTTTAGAAAATGGACCAAAAAAAAGTGGAATTCCGGAATTATGGGATGGAAAAGCATCAGAAAGAATTATTTCAATTTTACTGGATAAGAAATAATGAATGACATTTTAATTATATCAAATTATTATCCTCCTGAAAAAGGTGCTGCAGCTAATAGAATTGAACAATTAGCTTTAAAACTAAACCAAAACGGATACGCCGTTTCGGTAATTTCTCCTCTTCCAAATTATCCAAAAGGTGAACTTTTTCCAGAATACAAGGGACGATTTTCTGTTACCGAAAAAATCCAAAATATAACTTTAAAACGTCTTTGGATTTATCCGAGCAATAGTTCTAATCTTTTTAAAAGAATTATTTCAACATTTTCATTTTCAAGTGTTTTGTTTTTTTATTTGCTATTTGCCAAAACACCTAAAAAAGTAATTGTACAATCTCCACCATTATTGCTGTCTTTTATCTCTGTTTTAGCTCTTTGGATAAAAAGAAAAAAAATAATCTTAAATGTTTCAGATCTTTGGCCAACTGCTGCCATTGAGCTTGGTGTATTAACGAAAAATAGCATTTCGCATAAAATTCTGCTTTTTATAGAACGCTTTATTTATAAAAATGCAACGCACATTTTTGGGCAATCCAATGAAATTATCGACCATATTCATTCCATTTTTCCTGAAAAAAAATGCTTTTTATATCGCAATTATCCAGATCATTTTATTGAAAATATTACTGCTAAAAATTATAATTTAACAGAACCTATAAAATTATTTTATGCTGGTTTATTAGGAGTAGCGCAAGGAGTTTTTGAGCTTATTCAGCAATTGGACTTAGAAAATCTAAACATTGAACTCCATGTTTTTGGCGATGGTGCAGAGAAAGAGCAAATTGTAAATTATTTAAACGAGCATCCAAAACAGAAAATTATATTTTATGGAATGCTGGAAAGAGATCTTCTACATGAAAAACTAAAAGATTTAGATATTGCATTGGTTCCTTTAAAAACAAGAATTTATGGTTCTGTTCCTTCTAAAATATTCGAATATAGTGCTTTAGGATTTCCTGTTCTTTATTTTGGAGGTGGTGAAGGAGAAGTTATTGTAGAAGAAAACAATTTAGGATGGGTTATTCCTGTCGAAGATTTTAAAGGTTTAAATGTTGCTTTAAAGCAAATTTCAGAAACAGGAAAACTTGAAATTCAGAGCATGAAGAAAACAATTTTTGAGCAGGCTAAAACGAATTTTAATCTTAATCAGCAAATGAAAATATTAATTGAAAACGATGCTTTTTAGGCAAACTAATTATTGATAAAAAGGGCAATTATTTTAGAATAATTGCCCTTTTTATTATTTAATATAGCTTGAAAAATCTTTGTGTTCTTCTTTAGCCAATTCTTCAGGAGATAATGATTTGAAATACTCATAAGTTATTTTCATTCCTTCTGCTCTGTTAACTTTAGCTTCCCAACCTAATAACTCTTTTGCTTTTGTAGTGTCTGGCTGGCGCTGCAAAGGATCATTTATAGGCAATGGATGATACACTACTTTCTGGTTTGTTCCTGTCAGTTTTATAATTTCTTCTGCAAAATCTTTGATCGTGATTTCGTCTGGATTTCCAATATTTACAGGATAAACGTAATCTGAATGCAATAATCTGTAAATACCTTCAACTTGATCGTCTACATAACAGAAAGAACGTGTCTGCATTCCATCACCAAAAATCGTTAAATCTTCTCCGCGTAACGCTTGTCCAATAAAAGCAGGAATTACACGTCCGTCGTTCAATCGCATTCTTGGTCCGTACGTGTTAAAAATACGCACGATTCTGGTCTCTACTCCGTGAAACGTATGATATGCCATTGTAATTGATTCCTGAAAACGTTTTGCTTCATCATAAACGCCTCGAGGACCAATTGTATTTACGTTTCCGTAATATTCTTCTGTCTGAGGATGAACCAACGGATCTCCATAAACTTCTGAAGTAGACGCAATCAAAATCCTTGCTTTTTTTACTCTTGCCAATCCCAATAAATTATGTGTTCCCAAAGATCCTACCTTAAGAGTCTGAATCGGAATTTTTAAATAATCAATTGGACTTGCTGGCGAAGCAAAATGTAATATATAATCTAAATCGCCTGGAACATGAACAAACTTGGTGATATCATGATGATAAAACTCAAAGTTTTCTAATTTGAATAAATGTTCAATATTTTTAAGATCTCCTGTAATCAGATTATCCATTCCGATTACAAAGTAACCTTCTTTGATAAATCTGTCACATAAGTGTGATCCTAAAAATCCTGCCGCTCCAGTGATAAGTATTCTTTTCATGATAAATTTTAAAGATGCACAAATATCTGCCTTTTAAATTAGATATAAAACCATCCAATAAAAGAAGTTTTGGTATTTCAGATTACAGTTCATATCAATTTATCTATTTTTACCAAGAATTAAATCAATTTGCATTGAAAGTTGTACATATCATAGAAGCCCTTGGCGGAGGCGTTTATACTTATTTTAATGATTTATCAACTTATTTTGGTGAGGATGAAATAAAAAGTCGCATCGATACTACAATAATTTACAGTGCAAACCGAAAAGAAATAGACAAAGAAAAAATTAAATTTGAATTTTCGAGCAACATTAATTTAGTAGAAATTAATATGCTACGAAGTTTTTCTCCTTTTCAAGATCTAAAATCTGTAATTCGGTTAACTAAAGAGCTGAAAAAAATAAATCCAGACATTATTCATCTTCATTCATCAAAAGCAGGTGTTTTAGGCAGGATTGCCTATTTTTTCCTTTTTAAGAAAAAGAAGCTATATTATTCTCCACACGGTTATTCATTTCTTAGAACAGATATTTCAAAATCCATTCGAAAAATATATTGGTTTATAGAAAAAAGTATCCAAGCTATATTTGGCGGTATAACTATTGCCTGTGGCGATACTGAGTTTGAAATTGCCAAAAAAATCGGTAACTCAAAATTGGTTCGAAATGGTGTTGATATTGAGCGTATACGTGAAAATTTTGTTGAAACTAAAAATGATAAGCTTACTATAGGAATTTTAGGCAGAATAACATATCAAAAAAATCCAGTTTTATTTAATGAAATTGCTCTCAATTTTCCAGATTTTAATTTTGTATGGATTGGAGATGGCGAGCTAAATTATTTACTTACAGCTCCTAATATAAGAATTACAGGATGGTTTTTTGATCGCGAAAGTATTTTGAAAGAATTAAATAGTATTGATGTTTATTTACAAACCTCATTATGGGAGGGTCTACCAATTGCCGTTTTAGAAGCAATGGCTTTAGAAAAACCTGTTATTGCCAGTAATATAATTGGTAATAAAGATATTGTGATCCATAATGAAACAGGATTTCTTTTTGATGAAATCTCGGACTTAGAACCGTATTTCCAAACTCTTAGCAATGCAGAAAATCGAAATCTTTTTGCTAAAAAAGCTTTTGAAAGATGCTCAGAGTTATTCGATAAAAATAAAAACTTTGAAGAACTAGTTGCAATTTACAAGAGCTGATTTTTGCTGCAGCCAATAACTTGAAAAAATGGATAACCAAAACCCGCTGAAAGCAATTCCATCAAAACGCAGCAAAAAATCATCCATTAGATTTGAGGTAAAAAAGATCACGAAAAACGAAACTACGATAGGATTCTTTAAATCAAATCCCAAATATCCAATTATAGAAATATAAAATAATACTACCAAAGGCCCAAGAATTCCAAACTTCAATAAAAAATCAAGAAACTGATTGTGAGTAGGAAATTCATACTTTGCCAAAAACTTCTGATTGGTTGCTGCATAGTATTTGTTTAATTCGTTTTTTCCATCTGAAGCTCCCACACCAAAAGGCAGATTTTTCAATGACAATTCCCAGGCAGATTTCCATATAGATACTCTGGTAACCAAAGAGTTAAAAACCTTAACCTCTGGATGATCAATTTCATCAAGCTTTCCAACTTTATCCATATAAGCAAAACTAACGCTTGAATATTTTTCTTTCATGTATGGGTCTTTTTGAACAAATAAAAATAAAACAGCAATTAGTAAAACTAATAAAGGCAGTCCTCTTAACGCTATTTTTCTAAAATTATCCTGCTTAATGGCATAAAAAAGAACAATCAAAAATCCGATAAAAACATTTACCAAAGCCATTCTCGTATTAACAAACAACACAAAGAAAAAAGAAAGAATAAAGACTATTATTCTCACTACTTTGAGTTTAGATTTTTCATGATCTTTAAAACTCTTAATCACAAAATAAAAAGCAGAAACGGTAACAAAAGCCAAATGCATATTTAATGCTGGAGCATGAATCCCTATACTATTTCCAAATTGATATCCCATTTCCCATAAATGTATGCCGTTTAAGTATTTATGCATCAAATCTGGATACAAAACATTAAATCGAATAAAGTAAAAAAGTAAAATCAAAGTTGTTCCGAAAACATAGGTTTGAACTAACTTCAAAAAATTTATCCTCTGAAAGTTTCCAATTATAAATAATGGAAAAATTATTAAAGAAGTGCTTTTTTCTATTGCTTTTAATCCTTTTGCTAAAGAATCATTATTCCAGAAAAGCAACAATTCAAGGATTACCGGAGAAGCAATACAAGTCATCAAAATCAGTATGATTTTTGTGTAATACAATTTCTTGAAAAAAACTAAATTAAATGCAGCAAATACTACAATCAATATTGAGCATGGCTTTCTAAAGATCATCAAAATGGCAATCAAACACAAAAAAACATGGAAGATTTTATTGAAGTTCTTTTCGGAAATATTCATGATATAATGCAAAATAAATTAGTGGAAAAATACCTATTTTATGTCTCATCGCCGAACCTAAATCGGGCTCGAAAACTCCTTGGGTAATAAAAAACGAAAACAATATAAAAAAAATGAAAAGTTCATATTTATAATATTTTCTGTGTTTTATGCATTTAGCAAAGCGAACTATTAAAATGTAAAAAAGCAAAAGCTGCCAGATTACAAATAAAACAATTTGAGGTGATAAAATATGTTTTAAACCATTTAATGGAATATTAACGGTAAAAAATCCGTAAAAAATAGCAACCATTTCTCCATACCAAGTATCTGGTTTTAAAGGCGGAGTAATCATCGAATTTGCATCTGGAGAACCTATACGTTCCTTATTGACCACCTCACGGCTCATTTCAGAAAAGTATTCTCCTTTTAAAATTCCATAACTCAATGATAAAAAAAAGACAATCAATAATCCATAAAAAATCGTTGATACCGTTTTGTTTTTAAAATTGATAAAACTTATCAAATACATTCCTCCAGCGATAATAGGAATCAGAGCAAAATAAGGCCTATATAAAGCTCCAAAAAGTATAAAAAGGAATACGGATAAAGGAACAGTTTTTTGAAAGGAATAAGGTTTGTTTTTACACAGAAATATAATTGTAGAAATGAATAAAAAAGTAATAAACTCTTTTGAAGGCATTGCAATAAAAATAGCAATCATAAAAAATCCTAAGTAAACGATCGCATTTTTTACATTTATTTTTTCAAAAGAATCTGGAATTCCTATTTTATACAGAACATACATCAGAATAGGGAATTGTATAAGTGCAATTACTGGAAATGGAAGATAGCGGAGTCCTGTAACTTTATAAAACAAAATAGTCAATGGATAACTACCAAAATAGCCTATTTCATTGTATTTATCGTAAATTATAATGGCTGAATCGTAAAAGAATTTTGGTGGTAAAACAAAAAAAGTGCAAAAAGCAACCGTCAAATTGACCATTGCCAAAAGTAAAAATGCTGCCGTACTTTTTCTAATCTTATTTTGCATATTTAAAATTGATTTTTTCTAATGTAAAAAAATCTTGATTTTGTCTTTTTTATAAATAACAACTGCCGAAACAAAATTCCAGAAAAAAGAACTACAGAAAAAAGCAATTGCTGCACCTGTCATTCCGTAAATTGGAATCAAAAATCGATTTAGAGTAAAGTTAATACTAACCGCTCCTATCAAAATTATCTGAAAAATATGCTGTCTCCCTGTCATATTCAAATAAACTGGTGCAGAGCCAAATAAAGAACAAATTCCCTGACCGATTATTAAAATTAGAAAGGATTGCTGCGCTATAACATATTGGTGTCCAAACATGGATAAAACATATTCAGAGAATATAGAAATTAAAGTAATCACAGGAAAACTAATGCAAAAAATTAAACGAGCACTGTTTCGCAATACTTTTTTTAATTCGATCATATTCTCACTAGAAAAATACTCTGCAATTTTTGCTGAAACCGTTATGTTTATTGTCAAAATTATTACAGAAACAATTGTCATTATTTTAACTCCTACGGAATAAAAAGCAACTGTTTCATCGTTTTGATACTTTTTCAAAAACATAATATCAAAAGACATTAATAAAAACATTGCCATTCCGCTTATTGCTATTGGGTATGATTTTCTAAAAATCTCTTTTGAAGTAAAAATCTCCTCTGAAACTATCTCTGTTTTATTAAAGTAAATGAATATTAAAACAGAGCTTATAATTGCCAAAAAAACAAAACCAATTAAAAAAACATCTACCAAATACGCTTCTAAATGCCAATAAAACAAAACAACAGAACCAATTATTAGCGGAATATATTTGATAATATTTCGAAACAATTCAGCAACATACAATTTGTCCATTGCTCTGAAAATTTCGGTATTTAAAAGTGATAAACCATGAAAAAATAATATGACCGAACTTTTTAAAAGGATAGAATAAACCTCATCATCAAGAAAATAACTATTGATTCTTTTTTTATCGATAAGAAGAAAAACAATTAAAATAAATAATGAAGTTAAAAATAGCATACTCACCATTTTTACATACACTTTTTTCAATTGTCGAAGCTCGTTCTGACTTGCCAGTCTTCCTTTAAAATATAAAATAGACTGATCAAAACCCAGTAGGCAAATACTTCCAATAGCTAATAGATAAGAACGCACAAAATCATACTGCCCAACTAATTTTGGACTGTATGATTTTGTTAAAAACACTGTGAAACCAAATAACAAAAGAACTCCAAAAATTCGCAAAGCCAAAGTTCCTAAACTCTGTTTTATGAAGGAGTTTTTTGAAATTCTTTCAAAGATCTTAAGCGTTTTCAATCCTATATTATTTAACCTGAGCTTTCAAAAGCTGGCTGCTATAAAACTTCTTAAACATATAAATCAAAACAAAGATAATAAGGAGTATAAGGGGTAACAAAAACTTAAAATTACCATTTGTAATTTTATTGCTATTAATGTTTAAGGTAGAATTTATATCCTTAATTGCTTTATCGTAATTAACAAGTTTTAATCTATATTTTCCCTGATCGATTATTAAATACTGCTTTGTTTTAATGATGTCGTTAAGCTGTGTATTTTCGTTATAATACACTAATTTATCGTTTCTTGAACTGTTTTTTACCGTATTCGAAAATCCGTTTAAAACTTGGTCAATTTGAGCAATAATAGTATCGTTTTGAACAATTTGTTGCTCTAGATTTTTGTAACCAATTTTTTGAAGCTCCTTAAAATATTCCGAACTGTTTAAGTATTTTAACATCGGCTCTACGATATCTTTTTCGTTCGTAATTTTGTTGGTTACAAAAGAAATCGAATGAAAAGTGTAGTTTTTACTTGTTACGTTGTCTTCTAGAACTTTTTTGACTTCGCCAACCTCTGCCATTAATTTAATCAGCTCGAAATTCTGCTCTTTGTCTTCAATAAACTTATAAACATCGGCAATAGGCTTAATTTCAATTTTTTTTATTGATTTTGGATTTTGAATTCCAACTACGTTTTTTAAGAAAGCGGTATCTCCTGCAATAATTTTAGATTCGATCAAATCTATTTTAGAATAAAGATAATCTACGCTTCCAAAATTTGGAGTTACAATAACCTGATTTTCAAATGATTTTTTATTTTCATCTAAATACCAGCCAATTCCAAAACCTGCAACAACCAAAATTAAAACGATAATCCAATTGCGAACAAAGAAATGAATAGATTTAAAAATAATGGCATTAATTCGATCAAAAAAACTGCCAATGCTTTTAGAAAGCTGAAAAATATCAATTTCCTGTTCTGAATTATCCTGCGGTACTTTTGTACTCATTTATGATTTTATTTGATGTTGAAAATCTGCTCTAGAATCTTAATTGTAATTAAATACGTTGGTTTTACTCCTGTTGTTCCCAATCCGCCTGAAGCCAATGTACTTCCTGTTTCCAGCGGATTATCTGAAGCATAATAAGCATAGCGAACTTTAATATCGTGTGGAACGCTTTTTCTAATTTTTGAAGCAGACTGAATTGCTTTTTGATAATAAGATCCTTCCATTTCCAGACCAATTACTCCCCAAGTCGATTCATGGAAAAATTTTAATAAATCTCTATTTTGTAATGACGTTCCAAGAACGGTAACCATTGCTCCTTCATAAATATCTATATCATTTCCTTCAAACATTGCACCGGTCAATTCATTTTCGAAGAAATAATTATCTGCCGTTCCTTCGTTGATATGCGCAGACGGGATCATGATATCGCCTTTTCCTCCTTCCAAAATTCCAGCTTTTCCCATAATAGAAACCGATTTTACATTTAGTAAAGTTTCTTTTTTAAATGGTTTCAAAAGCTCATCGATGGTTTCGTAAGCCTGTTCTCCAAAAGCATAATCCATTACGATTATAACTGGTTTTTCTTCGCCTACATTGGCATGCGAAAAAGCTGTTTTTGACCAATCAATTTTAGCTGTGTCAAAAATCTGAACATCGATATTAGTTCCTGAACAATCTGGCAACGAAATCATTCCATTTTTTAAAGCCAATTCTTCGACCTGACCTCTAATTTCTTTTGATCCTGAACTGCTTAATTCTTCATAAATAAAGAAATCTGTTTTTCCTTTATATTTTGTTTTCAGCAAAGGTGTCGCAAAAATCGAATTCATCACACTGTGCATATTAGCACTAATTACGTGAATTGGTCTTTTCAGCAAATCGTTTGCTTTTAAAACTTCTTTAATATTTGTTGCCCAGATTTCTCCATGAATATGGTGTCCTAATCTTTCACGTAAAACTGGACTAAAAGTGATCGTACGTTTGTTGTTTTCAACAATCTCTTCTATCGCTAATTTTCCTAACCAATAAATAACGTGTAGGAAACGATCTGGTGCATTTTCTGAACCAAAAGCATCATAAATATCTAATACTTCCTCAAAAGTTCTTGCTAAAATATTGGCAACGTGAGAAATTGCTTTTTCTTTTTCAACTTGAGAAAGCTTTTTAGTCTGCATAACGGCTTGCTCTAATTTCTGCCAATCACGCGAAACTTCTCCTCCATCATCTATTAAAACTCTATTTTTAATTTTATGCGATTCGATAAAAATGAAAGTCAAATGCGTCAAAATATCATAAATGTCTGAACGTCCACGAGTGATTTCAACATTCATCTGTTCTTCGTCAATTCTGTAGCAGTTTCTTCTTCTTTTTGGAGGAACAATCGGCTGAAAATGCGATTTAGAGTAACCTTCGTCTGAAGTTAAATTGATAAAACGACATTGTTCAATTCCGATTGGAAGACGTTCAATAACGTATAAAAGTCCGTTTAACTCTACTTTTTCTTCTGCGATATTTCCGTAGATTTCAGGACGTAAAGCCAATAATGATTCGCGTAAACTGTCGCCAGAAACTCCCATTGGTTTATAAAAACCACGGTTGAATAAATGGCGCATTGTAATGTACATTTTTTCTATCGCCGCAGAAGATTCCTGCGCTCTAGATCTTGATATATGTTTAGTTTCTTTCATGTCTTTTTATTTTTAAAAATCATCTTCATTTTTAAAGAAGATGTAAATATTTCGATAAACGAAAGTAGGAATTATATATATAACTTTAATGAATTTCCATTTAACAAATTGTTAGTCGGTTATTTTAAAAAAGCTAAATCCTACTTCAAATTATCAGCAATATTTCTATCATTCGATAATCTCGGAATCTTATTCTGTCCGCCCAATTTTCCTTGTGATTTCATGTAATCTTGAAATCCGTTTTTAGAAACTTTAGTGATCACTACTTTTCTTAAGACATTTCCGGTAATTAAATCGTCATAATAAATATTCTGCTTACGCATTGAATTGTCGATAGTTTCTGCAAAAACTTCCATGTTTTCAGGTTCTTTCTCAAATTCAATCAGCCACTCGTGATACGGAAGTCCGTTTGATGGATTTATCTGAGGCGCCACAGTAAATTCGTTGATTACAATATTAGTTGAATTCACGGCTTCTTTCATCGCATTTTCTACTTCATTAGCGATAACATGCTCTCCGAAAGCCGAAATATAATGTTTAATACGTCCAGAAACTATAACACGATATGGAGCCAAAGAGGTAAATTGAACGGTATCTCCAATATTATAACGCCACAGCCCTGCATTGGTAGAAATTATCAAAACATAGTTCACTCCTACTTCAACCTCTCCAATTGTCAATACTTTTGGATTTTCTTCAAAGAACTCATCCGCTTTTATAAACTCATAGAAAATACCTGAATTCAATAGCAACAGCATCCCTTTTTCTTTTTGTGAATCCTGATAAGCAAAAAAACCTTCAGAGGCAGGAAACAATTCTATACTGTCTACTTTTCTGCCGATCATATTTTCAAATTTGGCGCGATACGGTTCGTAATTAACACCTCCGTAAATAAACAAATTGAAGTTTTTGAATATTTCGCCAATCTTTTTTCCGCCGCTTTTATGTTCCAAACGTTCGAAATACATCTGAACCCAAGACGGAATTCCAGAGATAACCGACATATCTTCTTTTATAGTCTCATCGACAATAGCATCTACTTTGGTTTCCCAATCTTCAATGCAATTGGTTTCCCAAGATGGCATTCGGTTTTTCTGCAGGTATTTAGGAACAAAATGCGCTACAATTCCAGAAAGTCGTCCAAATTTAATTCCGTACTTCTCTGTCAGAATTGGACTTCCTTGCAAAAAAATCATTTTTCCATCGACAAAATCAGCATTTCCTGTTTCATGAATATAATGCAGAATTGCATTTCGAGCCGCTTCAATATGATAAGGCATTGATTCTTTGGTCAGCGGAATAAATTTTGCGCCAGAAGTTGTTCCAGAAGTTTTAGCAAAATATAAAGGTTTTCCTTTCCAGAGAATATCCGCTTCTCCTTTTACTACCTTTTCTATATAAGATTTTAAATCTTCATAATCTCTAACAGGAACCTGTTTCTGAAAATCTTCAAAACTTTTTATTTGTTCAAAATGATGGTCTTTTCCAAATTTGGTGTTTTGCGCATTTTCGATCAAACTTTTAAAAACTTTTTGTTGTGTTTCAACAGGTTTATTGGCCCATTTAAGTGTCTGATTGTATATATTTTTGGCAAATATTTTTGCCGCAATTGACTTAATTGACATTTTCAGTGGTATTATTTTTTATCACTTTTCTTTTTGTCCTGAGATTTCACCTTCAGCTCTTTTTCAGTTTCAGCTACATCTTCTCTCAGTTTTATTTCAGCATCAGATGCTTTCATATTTACATCTGAAGCATCCTCAACCGATTCTGCTAATATAGAATCTTTATTAAATTTTGAATATTCCAATTCTCCCTTCAAAACTTTCTGAATTCCTTTTATATAAATTTCATTCTGTTTTAAAGCCGTTTCTAAAGAATCTGATTTAATTGCTAGTCTTGTAGCATTTCGTTTCAATTCTGTCGAAGAATATCCAGGAATAAATTCGCGAAGGGGTGTAAAAGCAATGATAAAAGTAGTAACCAAAATTAGAAATATTCCACCCAAAGTAAACGTTACAAAGACATTCATTAAAGTAAGCCTAAAAGAAAATATCTCTTCAAAAGTGTCTTCATTTAAAATTACTAATCGGTTTTTAATGAACAGTTTTTTTCTAAAATCCTTTTTCTTTTTTTTATTCATTATCCTTCTTTATGCTAGCAAATATAATAATTAATCATCATGATATTTATTCAAAAAATTTCATGAAGAGCTATAATTTACGATTTTATAAAATATTTAACGCGGTTTAATACAAATATTTTAAACTAAAAATACTTCTATTTCGTATATTTCTATATACCTTTGCGGAATAATTAAGAAAAACAATTTGCTTCGGCATTAAATATATTAGTCATGGGAAGATTAGGTCTTACAGAAATCCTTGTTATCGTAGGTATTGTGATATTACTTTTTGGAGGTAAAAAAATTCCAGAATTAATGAAAGGTTTAGGAAGTGGAATTAAGGAATTTAAAAACGCTGCTAAAGACGATCAACCTGCTGCTTCTAAAAAACAAGAAGAAGAAACAAAATAAGAAATTCGAAAAAATTATTAAGTCCCAAATTACAATTGTAGTTTGGGATTTTTTTATATCGAAAAATTCCTATTTGTAGAATTCCAAATTTTAGATATGAAAAACTCGCTTTTCGTGATGCCTTTTCGTATTGGATATTTTTACAAAATAAATGCCTCTTGACTGATTGGCTACATTTATTTCGTTGTTTTCAGAAATTGTTTTTTAAAATAAAAACTCCCAAACTACAATTCGTAATTTGGGAGTTTCTATTTGTTATTATTTGCATTTAACTTTTTCGAAAATTGTAACCAATTGTTCTAACAAAGTTTGAAGTTTAAAATCTTCTTTTGCAATTGCCTCTATAAGCTTTGGACAATCTGAAAAAGCTTCTCTTGACATTTTTCTTAATAGCGATTCTGTTCCTATTGCTCCCACGGTATTGGCAGTTGTAAAATATCCAAAAACCAAAGCATCACTGTTTTTATTTCCAAAAAAATACGAACTACTCGATGAACTTACAATTGTACTGGTTCCTCCAGCATTTGGCCTTATAGTTCCCGCATCACGAATAACGCCGATTTTAACATCCTTGTTATAAATAACATTAAACCATAATTTCTTTTTAGATTTCGAAAATTTTCCTGTCAAAATGTTTGCTGTCGTTGCATACAATGCTTCTACTGTTGTGATGCATTCTTCTTCATCAAAATATTCTATTTTCTTTACTTCTACGCTTGCTATTTTTTCTTTTTTAGCGCTTTCATCTGTTTTGAAAGTTATTTTAGAGTCTTCACTCTTTACCAATTCAGCAAGACCTGTTTTTTTTGTTCCATCTTCCATGTACAAAATAACTTTGTAAAAATTAGCGTGGCCGATAGAGGAGAATAAAAGGGTAATTAAAATTAAAATGCTTTTTTTCATAACTTGGGGTTTAAAATTTCCTACAAATATATTATTTCGTAAGTATTAATATCAGTAAAATAGAAATAAAAAACTCACAAATTGCGATTTGCAATTTGTGAGTTTTTTTTATCTAAAAATTCCAGAATTTAGAATTTCGAAAATTAGAAATTTTCTTAAAGCACCATCGTCAGCTGAATTCTCTTTCTATCTTCATCAACCTCAGTCACTTTCACATCAACATGCTGGTGTAATTTTACCACTTCGTTTACATCGCTCACAAATCCAGCTTTTAACTGCGAAATATGCACTAAACCGCTTTCTTTGATTCCGATGTCAACAAAACAGCCAAAATTGGTAATGTTATTTACAATACCTGGTAATATCATTCCAGTTTTCACATCTTTAATTGATTTTACGTTTGCATCAAATTCAAAAACCTTAGCCGACTTTCTAGGATCTAATCCTGGCTTTTCAAGCTCCTTAATGATATCTTTCAGCGTAAGCAAACCAATTTCTGGTGTAACATATTTTTCTGGCTTAATAAGTGCCGTTTTCTCTTTATTTGCAATTAATTCATTCAAAGAAATATTCAGATCCTTCGCCATCTTTTCAACAACCGGATAAGCCTCAGGATGCACCGCCGAATTATCCAGCGGATTTTTAGCATTTGTAATTCTAATAAATGCTGCTCCCTGCTGATAAGCCTTGTCTCCTAAACGTGGTACTTTTTTAAGCTGTTTTCTGTCTTCAAAAGGACCGTTTTCAGAACGGTATTGTACAATGTTTTCAGCCAGCTTCTCCCCGATTCCACTCACATAACTTAGTAAATGTTTGCTTGCTGTATTGATGTTAATTCCAACCGAGTTTACGCAACGAATTACGGTGCTGTCCAATTCTTCTTTAAGTTTCGCTTGGTCAACATCGTGTTGATACTGCCCTACTCCAATCGCTTTCGGATCGATTTTTACCAATTCGGCCAACGGATCTGAAAGTCGTCGTCCAATAGAAACCGAACCACGAACCGTTACATCATAATTCGGAAACTCTTCTCTCGCAATTTTTGATGCCGAATAAACCGAAGCTCCTGCTTCTGAAACAATAAAAACTTGTACTGGTTTATCGAACGCGATTTTTTTGATGAAAAATTCAGTTTCGCGAGAAGCAGTTCCGTTTCCGATAGAAATAGCATCAATTTGATAGGCATTTACCATCGAACGGATTTTCTTGATCGCCATTGATTCCTCATTTTGAGGCGCATGTGGATAAATCGTTTCGTTGTATAATAAATCGCCTTTTTCGTCAAGACAAACCACTTTACAACCACTTCTAAATCCTGGATCAATTGCCAAAATACGTTTTTCTCCCAACGGCGGAGCTAATAACAATTGACCTAAATTGTTTGCAAAAACCTGAATAGAATTTGCATCGGCTTTTGCTTTTGCTTCTTGTAACGTTTCGTTTCCAATTGCTGGATTCAATAAACGTTTGTAACTGTCTTCAATTGCTAGTTGCAAATGAGCTGTTGAATTGTTTTGTTTTTTGATGATAATTTCGTCAATAACATCGTAAGCATCGTCGATATCAACATCAATTTTCATTTTGATAAAACCTTCATTTTCAGCACGAAGCATTGCCAATAAACGGTGTGCGGGAGCTTTTGTTAAAGGTTCTTCCCAATCAAAATATTGGTTAAATTTTTGTGCGCCTTCTTCTTCGGCTTTCTTTTTAACCACTTTTGTAGTGATCGTTGCTTTGCGTTGAAACAATCTTCTTAATTGTTTACGAACGTAAATATTTTCGTTAATCCATTCTGCTACAATATCTCTTGCGCCTTGAATAGCGGCTTCTTCGTTAATAACATTTTCATTAATGTACTGTGTAGAAAGAAAATCGATATCAGCATCACTTTCAGATATAATCAGTTTTGCTAGTGGTTCTAAACCAAATTCACGCGCCACATCGGCTTTTGTTTTTTTCTTCTTTTTGTATGGAAGGTAAAAATCTTCAATTTCCTGTAAATCAAAACTATCTTCAATTTTTTTCTTCAAATCTGGCGTAAGCGCTTTTTGCTCTTCAATAGATTTTAAAACGGCTTCTTTACGTTTAATAAGTGTATCATAATCTTTTTGAAGTTTTGCAATCTGCTCAATTACAGTTTCATCAAGATTTCCGGTAGAGTCTTTTCGGTAACGCGAAATAAACGGAATCGTACAATCTTCTTCTAATAATTTTACTGTGTTTTGAATGCTGACAGCGGGTGCCTGAACAGACTTGGCAATGAATTGAATATTAGTCATACTTTTTAATGAAATAAATTCTTAATTATAAGTTGATATAATTTACTTGTTAAAACAATCTTGTAAATTGATCAAACATTTGGCTAAAATAATATCTTTGTTTCTAATTTTAAGCCTATGAAAATTTTTTTACTCTATTTTTTAATTGTTAACATACTTGTTTTTATTCTCGCTGGTTATGATAAAAATAGGGCTAGAAAAAATAAAAGACGAATTCCCGAAAATACGTTATTCTTTCTGCAACTTATCGGCGGAACTCCTGGGCTATTAACAGCAATGTTATTATTTAAACATAAAACGAGTAAAACTTCTTTTATTGTAAAGTTTGTTCTGATTTTGATAATTCAAGTAGCGCTTATAATTGCCTTATTAAATTACAAAAAGTAGATATTAACATTGTTGATAACTCGAAAACTACTGTTTTTATACAAACTTAAATAACTGAATTACAAATATTTAAATAAAAAACCGGACAAATTAAAAAATCGGCCCGGTGTGTTTTATTTATAATAGGTGCGAAGCACCGAATTTTTTTGACTTTTTAAGAACAAGCAATTTTGTTCACTCTATTTTGATGCCTTCCGCCTTCAAACGCTGTATCAAGGAAAGTTTCAACGATTTCAACAGCTTGATGAATAGATGTAAATCTCGCTGGAATACTCACAATATTGGCATCATTGTGTAAACGTGTTAAATACGCAATTTCTTTAGTCCAGCATAATCCAGCTCTCACTTTCGGATGTTTATTAACAGTCATTGCAATTCCGTTACCACTTCCGCAGATTACGATTCCAAAATCTGCTTTTCCTTCAGATACATCATTGGCAACTGGATGCCCGAAATCTGGATAATCTACAGAAGCATCAGTATCTGTTCCATAATTTGTTACCTCATATCCTCTAGCTTTAAGCATTTCAACAATTGCTTTTTTATATTCTGGTCCTGCGTGGTCGTTTCCTATCGAAATTTTCATTTTTCTATACTATTAAGTTGTGTTATGCAAATTTACTTAATAAATAGATGTTCGCCACGAATTAGGCTAATTTTCACAAATTTTTTTCTTTATAGATACTATATCAACAAACCGATTTATAATTAGTATACATTCGTAAATTCGTTACGAAAACTCTCATTTTACAACTATCTTACTGTCAAAACCTTATCAGTTATTAACAATTTTAATAAATCTATAACTATCTCACAATCAATGAAGAATAAACAGAATATTTGTTAAAATTTTGAGGTGTTAATAGCAGTTTGTAATTGCTTGATATTCAATTAACTTTAAGTTAACAGAAAATGTTAATAAGTTCGAAAAGAAAATTAGAAGTTTTTTTTGGTTGTTTCGAAAAAATGCTTAATCCAAAACTGGATTTAAATATGCAAGAAAAGTTTCGTGAATTTTTGGAAAAGTTATCAATAACAAAAATACCATTTTCAACAGAAATCAACATATCAACTTATCTACAAAATCAATTCAATTTTGGTTGTCAACCGTTGTTAATTAAAATACAAAAAGTCTTATAAATAAGTATTTTAACTAAAAATAACTATGTTGATAACTCAGAATAACTAAGAGAAACTTCATTTCAATACTTTTAAAAATAAATTTATTCGACATATTAACACACTATAATAACCAACAAATTTTTTTAAATTTTTAAAAATCTTTTTTGTTGTATTTAATATATGTTGAAAACTAAAAAAGGTTGAAAAGGAAAAAAAAAATTTAATTTGAATTTTACTCTTGATTTGAATTTGTTTTTGAATCTTGTTTCAGACGATTTTGAGAGGATTGTTGAGATTGTCCAGAATTTGTTGGACTTCCTCGAAATCGTTTGGATGTACTTTGAGTTTGATTCCGCCCAGTGCCGCTGAGTATAAAGGAACGACAGAAAGTGTCATTTCGTTTTCAAAAAAATAAGGGATTCCTTCTTGTTCCAGTAAGTGTTTGAGAACCACTGTTTCGTGCTGATAATTGAATACGGCGATGGTTTGAAAGCTTTCCATAAAGGCTGTTTTTGTAAATGTACGAAAAGTTATAATTTTAATAATTCTAATTGTTAAAATCTATAATCTGATTTCTTATTTGTAATTTTAAACCTTATAAGAAAAGATATATGAGTAAGAAAATTAGAAAGCCGATAAAAAAAGAGAAAGATTTCTCTGGAAAAATACTTAAGATTTTATCGCAAAATGCTAATAAACCATTCAATTATAAACAGATAGGAGCAAAGCTTGAATTAGACGATACTAAAAGCAGAAACCAGATTATAAAAGATTTAAAAATACTGGCAGCTCAAAAAAAGATTATAGAAACTGAACCTGGAAAATACTTAGTAAAAGCAATAAGCCAGGATTACTACGAAGGAACGATAGATATGACGAGCAGAAAAACGGCATATTTTATTTGCGATGAATTTGAAGAAGATGTTTTTATTCCGACCAATAATTTGAATCGTGCGTTAGATAAAGATAAAGTTAAAGTCTACGTTTATAACAGAAGAAAAGGAAAAAGACCTGAAGGTGAAGTAATTGAAGTTATAGAAAGAGATAAAACAGAGTTTGTAGGTGTAATTGATATGCAACCCAACTTTGCTTTTGTTTCGACTGCAAACCCTAAAATGTATACCGATATTTTTATCCCTAAAGATAAAATTGGTGAAGCAGAAAACGGTGATGTTGTTTTGGTTAAAATTGAAGACTGGCCAAAAAGAGCCGATAGTCCGTTTGGATCTGTAATTCGAGTTTTAGGAAAACCTGGCGAACATAATACTGAAATTCATGCTATTTTAGCAGAATACGGATTGCCTGCAGATTTTCCTGTTGAAGTAGAAGTTTTTGCACAAAAATTAGATACTTCGATTCAGGAATCTGAGATTGCAAAACGTCGTGATATGCGTGATACGCTAACGTTTACGATAGATCCAAAAGATGCAAAAGATTTTGATGATGCCTTGTCTTTCAAAAAGTTAGAAAATGGAAACTTCGAAATTGGAATTCATATTGCTGATGTTTCGTATTATTTAGAAGAAGGTACAATTTTGGATGATGAAGCATATCAAAGAGCTACTTCAGTTTATTTAGTAGATAGAGTAGTGCCAATGCTTCCAGAAGTATTGTCTAACTTTGCGTGTTCGTTACGTCCAAATGAAGAGAAATATACTTTCTCTGCTGTATTTGAAGTTTCTCCAACTGCACAAGTTATTAACCAATGGTTTGGAAGAACGGTAATTTATTCAGATCAGCGTTTTGCTTACGAAGAGGCTCAGCATATTATTGAAACAAAAGGAAATAATACAATTCCAGTTGATATTTCTATTACTGGAGAATCGTATGTGGTTTCAGATGAAATTGTGGAAGCAACCTTAAAACTAGATGAATTAGCTAAGATTTTAAGAAAGAAAAGAATGCAGCAAGGCGCCATTTCTTTTGATAAAGTTGAAGTCAAATTTAATCTTAACGAAGAAGGAGAACCAGAAGGAGTATATTTTAAAATATCAAAAGATGCTAATCATTTGATTGAAGAATTTATGCTTTTGGCTAACAGAAAAGTAGCAGAATATATTGGAAAACAAAAGAAAACGTTTGTTTACCGTATTCACGATGAACCAAATGAAGATAAACTTGTTGCAATGCAGACTGTAATTGCTAAGTTTGGTTATAAGATTGATTTTAGAACAAAAGGTGATATAGCAAAATCAATAAACGCTTTGATGGAAGAAGTAAATGGTAAGAAAGAACAAAATCTTATTGATACTCTTGCTATTAGAAGTATGAGTAAAGCCAAATATTCGACTGATAATATTGGTCATTATGGTTTAGCTTTTGATTATTACAGCCATTTCACTTCGCCAATTCGTCGTTATCCAGACGTTATGGTACACCGTTTGTTGCAGTATTATTTGGACGGAGGAGCTTCTGTAGACGAAGAAACTTACGAAACCAAATGTCTGCATTGTTCAAACATGGAAAACTTAGCAACAAATGCTGAGCGAGATAGTATTAAATACATGCAGGTTAAATACATGCAGGATCATCAGGACGAAGAATTCCTTGGTGTTATTTCTGGTGTTACCGAATGGGGAATTTATGTTGAAATCGTTTCTAATAAATGCGAAGGAATGGTAAGAATCAGAGAAATAAAAGAAGATTACTATACTTTTGATGAAAGACAATATGCTTTGGTTGGAGCTACTTCAAACCGTCTATTGCAATTGGGAGACGAAATTTATGTAAAAGTAAAAAATGCTGACTTAGTGAAAAAACAACTTGATTTTCACTTTTTAAGAAGAGCAGAATAAATATTAATTTAAAAATAAAAGTATGAAAAAGCTAATTATAGGAGCAGCAATTTTATTTGTACAAATGTCTTTTGGTCAAGTTACCAAAGAGTTAGGAGATTTTGATACCGTAAAAGTATTTGATAAATTAAGCGTAAAATTAGTTCAGTCATCTGAAAATAAAATTGTTATAAAAGGAACAAGAGAAGCAGAAGTAGAGGCTGTTAATAAAAACGGAATTTTAAAATTAAGAATGCCTTTTCCAAAACTTCTTTCTGGAAATGATCTTGATATAACACTATATTACAAACATATAGAATTGATTGATGTCAATGAAGGAGCAGAAGTGAAGAGTGATGAAGCCATTAAAGCAACTTCTTTTAAAGTTAGCGCTCAGGAAGGCGGTCTTATTAATGTTGATCTCGATGTTGATAAACTAAAAGTAAGCTCTGTTTCAGGAGGTAAAATTACATTAACTGGAAAAGCTGCAAATCAAGATGCAAGTCTAGGAGCTGGTGGCTATTTACTAGCAAGTAAATTAGAGACATCTCAGACTACTGTAAGCGTTTCTGCGGGCGGAAAAGCAGATGTTAATGCTTCTACCCTTGTCGATGCAAAAGTGAGCGCAGGAGGCTCTATTTACATTTATGGAAAACCAAAGCAAATAAACCAAAAAACTGTTTTTGGTGGTAAAATAGAAGAAGTAAAATAACAAGTTGTAATTGATGATTAACGATATTCTAGCGGGACTTCCTTGGGGACTTGTTCTTAGTTTTATGGTAGGTCCTGTTTTTTTTGTTTTATTAGAAACCAGTATAACAAAAGGATTTAGAGCTGCAATTGTATTTGATTTAGGCGTAGTATTGGGCGATATTTTTTTTATTGCGATCGCTTATCTTGGAAGTTATAGACTGATTTCTAGTTTAAAAGACGATCCAGCGCTTTTTATTTTTGGAGGAATAATTATGCTTACTTACGGTATTATATCGTTTGTAAAGCTAAAGAAAGAAGAGAAAATAAACGATGAAGAAATCGACCGTGATATTCTGAAAAGAAACTATGGCAGTTTGTTTGTAAAAGGGTTTTTATTGAACGTTATTAACATTGGTGTTCTTGGTTTTTGGCTTGCAGTTATTATTTCTGTCGGGCCAAAATTAGATATGCAGACTTCAAGAATGATGACATTTTTTACTGCTGTAATTATCACTTACTTATTAATTGATTGCGCTAAGATTTTACTAGCCAAACAGTTAAAATCAAAAATGACTCCAACTAATATTCTTAAAATCAAAAAAGGAATTAGCGTTGTTTTAATGATTTTCGGATTTGCATTAGTAGTTCAAGGTTGGTTTCCAAAAGAAAAAGAAATGGTTAAAAATGCTTTCGAAAGAATAGAGAAGAAGTAGTTGTTAATAACTCAAAATTATAAAATTAAACCTCTGAATTTCAGAGGTTTTTTTGTATTTATAACTGTTAGTTTTGAACTTTTAAATGAGTTTTTTAAGTCTAGTTTGTCATTTCGACGAAGGAGAAATCTTCGTGAGAAGCTCGACAAAGATTGGATAATTGTTGCGGAGTTACTTGTGGAGATTTCTCCTTCGTCGAAATGACAAAATTGTGCAAAAATTATAAACCCGACAGGTTTTTAAAACCTGTCGGGTTTGTATAGAAGTTTTTAATGATTGGATTTTCTAAAAATTAAGCACAAAAAAAGAGACACATTTCCGTATCTCTTTTTGAGGCATCGTCCGGATTCGAACCAATGTATTTAATTAATTTTTTCTAAAAATTAGACACAAAAAAAAAGAGACACATTTCCGTATCTCTTTTTGAAGCATCGTCCGGATTCGAACCAATATATTTAATTAATTTTTTCTAAAAATTAAGCACAAAAAAAAGAGACACATTTCTGTATCTCTTTTTGAGGCATCGTCCGGATTCGAACCGGAGTAGGAGCTTTTGCAGAGCCCAGCCTAGCCGCTCGGCCACGACGCCATTACTTGAACGGTTGGCAAAAGTAACTAAAATCTTTAAATTTCAAAAGTTTCATAGTAACTATTTTAAAATTTTAGGATTTTAATTTTAAACATTACTTTCTAATTTCCGTCATTTTTATAGTAACTGACTCAACATCACCACCAATAGGCGGATTTATTTTAGAAACCCAAACCGTGGTTTTTTCTATCATTTCTATCTCTGCTAGCACACGAATATTGATTCTTTTGGCTACATGTTCCAATAAATGCGAACGAATTGCCATTTCTTCCGTCACAATTTTGTTCAAATGAACATAATCTACAGTGTCTAAAAGATGATCTGTTTCCGCTGATTTCTGTAAATTGGTTTTAATTTTTAAATCTACTTTGTAATCAGATCCAATTTTTCCTTCTTCAATTAAACATCCGTGGTAAGAAAAAGTACGGATATTTTTCAATTTTATAACTCCCATTTTTGTATTGTTTCACGTTTAAAGTTTCAGGTTTTATGCCAGTTAGATAACTTTAAACCTGAAACCTGAAACCTTTTTTTTATCTTTGCTAAAATTACTATAAAATAATGGCATCAGAAGAGAAATCACTCAATTTTATTGAACAAATCATAGAAGAAGACGTAAAATCAGGTCTTTCAAATACTAAACTTCGCTTTCGTTTTCCACCAGAACCTAATGGATATTTACACATTGGGCACGCGAGTTCTATTGCGTTAAATTTTGGTTTAGGAATTGATTATCAATCTCCTGTGAATTTACGTTTTGATGATACAAACCCTGAAAAAGAAGAGCAGGAATTTGTTGATGCTATTAAAAAAGATGTGGAATGGTTAGGATATACTTGGGCAGAAGAATGTTATGCATCAGATTATTTCCAACAATTATACGATTGGGCAGTTTTCTTAATTAAGAAAGATAAAGCGTATGTTGACAGCCAATCTTCTGAAGAAATGGCGATCCAAAAAGGAACTCCAACAACTCCAGGAACTGACAGCCCATACAGAAATCGTTCTGTTGAAGAAAATCTAGATTTATTCGAAAGAATGAAAAATGGTGAATTTGAGGCTGGTACACATATTCTTCGTGCAAAAATTGACATGAAATCAACAAACATGTTAATGCGTGATCCTATCATGTACAGAATTTTACACAAACATCACCACAGAACTGGAGATGCTTGGAAAATCTATCCAATGTACGACTGGGCGCACGGACAAAGTGATTATTTGGAACAAATTTCCCACTCATTTTGTACACTAGAATTTTTGCCTCACCGTGAATTATACGATTGGTTTTTAGATCAGATTTTAGATGAAAATAAACTTCGTCCAAAACAAAGAGAATTTGCTAGACGTAACTTATCACATACTGTTGTTAGTAAAAGAAAATTACAGCAACTAGTTAAAGAAAAGCATGTAAACGGTTGGGATGATCCAAGAATGTCAACAATTTCTGGATTAAGAAGACGTGGTTATACAGCTGCTTCATTACGTAATTTTGCTAATACAATTGGTATTGCAAAACGCGATAATTTGATCAATGTATCGGTTTTAGAATTTTGTATTCGTGAAGATTTGAACAAAATTGCACCTCGTGTAATGGCTGTTTTAGATCCTGTAAAATTGGTAATTACCAATTATCCAGAAGGAAAAGAAGAGTGGTTAGAAGCAGAAAATAATCAAGAAGATGAAAATGCAGGATTTAGAAAAGTGCCTTTTTCCCGTGAATTATACATTGAAAGGGAAGACTTTTTGGAAGAAGCTCCAGCTAAGTTTTTCCGTTTGACTTTAGGAAAAGAAGTTCGTCTTAAAAATGCTTATATCATTAAAGGTGAGTCTGTTATAAAAGATGAAAACGGAAATATTACAGAAATTCATGTAACATATGACACTGATTCTTTAAGTGGAAGTGGGACAGAAGCAAGCCAAAGAAAAGTGTCTGGAACATTGCATTGGGTTTCTATTCAACATGCTTTGGAAGCAGAAGTTCGTTTGTATGATCGTTTGTTTACAGATGAAGCTCCGGACAGTTATAAAGAGAAGAATTTCTTAGATTTTGTGAATCCAAATTCATTAGAAATTGTAACTGGATATGTTGAACCAAGTTTATCAACATCTCAAAATGAAGATAAATTTCAGTTTCAACGTTTAGGATATTTTACTGTTGATAAAGACTCAACTGCTTCAAAATTAGTATTTAACAAAACTGTTGGATTGAAAGATGCTTGGGAAGAAAAAGGTAAAAAAGAAGAAAATAGCATCAATAATTCTTTGAAAGATATCAACAAATATTTTAAAGTTGAGACTAAACCAGAAAGAATTGCAATTGAAAGTGCAATAGGGGAGAACATCAAAAATATCTCTACTTTTTCTCTTTTACAGAATTCTTTGAAAAAGAATATCAACAATAATAAGGCTTCGCTGTTGTTTTCTCAGTTTATTTTGAAGTATTCAAACTGGAAATCAACAGATTTTGAAGAAGAAGATATTAAGAAATTGTACTCAATGTCTCTAAAAAGTGAATCGACTTATGTTAGATCAAAAGCACTTTTAAATTTAAGAGATATTGAAAGTGAGAGTTTCAGAAATCAATTTGACGATGAAATTTTGAAATTATATTCAAATCCACCAAAAAATGCTTCAGAAAGAGAAATTGAAATTCTTTCTGAAATGGTGAAGAAGTAATATCAACTAAATTTATGAAAAGCGCTTTTATAAGCGCTTTTTTTTATTATATAAATTAACTATTATAATTTAAAATTTTATAATTTTTATAAATTAAAAGTGGCTTTCATAAATTGATTTTAATAGAAAATAAAATTTTATTGGATAAGGAATTCATTTTTTTTAATTTAGATCTATTAGGAAGCTTTATTTGAATTTTTGCTTTTTTTAGATTCAATTTTTGTTTTTAATTTTTAATAATAAATTTTACTTATTTAAAGTATGTTATTTTTAATATTTTATCTATTATTTATAAAATCTATTAAATTTAATATTTTTATTAATTTTATAGATTAAAAGTGACTTTCATAATTTAATTTTAAAGAAGAATAAAAAATAGTCGAGTAGAGAAGACCTTTTTTTACTTTTCATTCATTAAAACTCTTTATTTTAATTTTTTACTTTTTTACTTTCAGTTTTCTTCTAGAAAAATTTAAATTAAGGTTTTTTCTTATTTTTTTAATTTTTGACTTCAATTTTTACAATTATAAGTTTTGATTATTATTATAGTTTAAAATTTAGTTTGTAATTATTATTTAGAAAAATTACTGTAAAATTTAAAACTATAGTTTTTTTTTATTTTTTAAGCTCTTGATTTTAATTTTATATATATAAATTTTTATTATTGATTTTTTAAAAATTTAGTTTTTAATTATTATTTGTAAAAATGATTAAAAATATAAAAATAATAGTTTTTTTTGATTGATTTTAACCTTCATAAATTAATTTTAAGACGTTTTTAAAAAGTGTTTGATATATAACTCATTTTTTAGATAATTGTTTATTTACGGTCTTTATTTTAGTTTTTACTGTTATTTTAGTCAGTTTAACGGGTTGTTAACACACAATTGTTTATAAAACTGCTATTTTTAACTCAATACCAAAAGTCAGAGATGATTTTTGTAAAAAATTAAAATTTGCCGTAAAGAATCTAAGTTGAAATTTATTGTTTTTAGAAACTCGTAATTTTTATGACAATAGGTTTTCAAAACTGATTTCCTAAAAAGACAATTTTATGTTCGCATTTTTATTATGATGTAATTCTGATAATATTTCCCGTAAAAAATATTTTTTCAAATTGTGTCATAATTTACAAAATACCATAATGTTGAATTTGAGTGAAAGTTTAGTTTTTAAATTTCAGGTCTGACAATTTTTAATTTAAATCTAATTATCATGAAAATTTTATATTTCACACTAGCATTATTATTTGCAAATGTTGCAATTTCTCAAACACATCAAATTACAAAACATAACGGAGAACAACTTGATGTAAATTTTATTAAATCTGAAAATGGTTTTGTTTACTATTCTTTAAACGGAAGTTCTGAAGAAATTAAAATCAGTAAATATGCAGTTTCATCTATTACAAATAAAGAAACAAAACAAACTCAAAAAGTTTCTGATAAAATAGTAGTTGATTCAAAAGACGATTACAAAATGGTAACTGTTCTTCCGCAAGAAAAAACAATAGGACTGAAACAAGCAGCTAGTTTTACAGGAGTCTCAACAAGGACAAAAGGTGAACCGCCAATTGCAAATCAGAACCAGACTGCTATGAGAATCAAATCTAAATCGGCTTCAAATGGTTATCCTTTTGTTAGCATTGTTGAAAAAGCAGATGGTAAGTACGAAGCAGTAGCCTATGTGTATTAATAGGATTGTTAATTTTTTGTAAATTGCAATTAATCAAAGTTTTATCATTTTAAAAAAGAGTATCTTTATTAATAATTTTAAATTGTAACTATCATGTCTAAGAATTTAAATACAGCAGCAGCAATTTTGGCTGCAGCGGCTGCAGGAGCGGCAATTGGAATTTTATTTGCTCCAGATAAAGGATCAAAAACAAGAGCAAAAATTAAGGAAGGTATCGATGATGCTAAACATAATCTGAAAGATTCTTTTGATGCGAGCTCTGAAGTTCTTCGTGAAAAATTTACGAGTGCTACTCATAATCTTGACGGAACTTTGAATGAGTTACTTTCTAATGTCAGCCATAAAACAGAAGAAGTAATTACTTTTTTAGAAACTAAATTGGCTGAGTTAAAAGCACAAAACGCTAAACTTCAGAAATAATATTTTTATAGAGCACATTACTTGCTTATTTTTATAAGAAAGTTTTGTGCTTTTTTTTATCTAAAATTTTAAATATGGCTTTTGAAGAATTAAAAGAGAACACCGAAAAAGTTCAAGATCAGGCTAAACAATATATTGATAGTCACTTAGCTTATTATAAACTTTGGGGTTTTAAAGTTGCAATGAAATCAACAACTTTAATCTTTAAGTTTACTTTGATTTTATTGTGTTTCAGTATGGTGATGATTTTTGGATCTTTCGCCGCAGCGTATGCTTTTGGTTCTTTGTTTGAAAGTAATGCCCTCGGATTTTTGACGGTAGGAGGAATCTATTTGGTAATAACTATTTTGCTTTTCTTTATAAAAGACAAATTTGTTGAAGGACCAATCTTGGAGAAATTTTCAGAAATCTTTTTTAATGATTAATTATGGAAAGAAAAAAATACTCTTCGTATGCTGAGATTGAAAGAGATCTAGAAATTTTGAAATTGGAGAAAGAAATCAATTATCAGAAATTGGTTTTGAGTTTTCAGAAAACAAAGGAAAGTATCACTCCGCAAAATATTGTAAATGGTTTTATTTCATCTTACACAGATTACTTTTCCAATTCTTATGTAAAAATTCTACAGACCATTTTACCTTATGTAATTGGTTGGTTTATAAATAGAAAAAGAGGCGATTAAGCCTCTTTTTCATTTTTATATTATTGTTGATCTTCCGGTTGAATGTCATCTTCATAACCAGATTGTCTCTGAATTGGTTTTGATTTGTCGACTTTTTTATTATGTTTTTTCATCATTTCGCCAACTTGGTTTGATGCAGTAAATGATGCGACCATATTATTTAACATGTCACTACCAGCTTGAGGAGAATTAGGAAGTAAAATTAAATTAGAATTTGCGTCAGCTCCAATTGCTTGTAAAGTATCATAATGTTGTGTAACTACAATTAGGGCAGAAGCTTCTTGAGAATTAATTCCAACTTGGTTCAAAACTTCAACACTTTCTACAAGACCTCTTGCAATTTCACGACGCTGATCTGCAATACCTTGTCCTTGTAAACGTTTGCTTTCTGCCTCAGCTTTTGCTTTAGCAACGATTCTAATTCTTGAACTTTCTGCTTCAAACTCAGCGGCGGTTTTTTCTCTATCCGCAGCATTGATTCTATTCATTGCATTTTTTACCTGAATGTCTGGATCAATATCAGTAACCAAAGTATTGATGATATCATATCCGTAAGTAGACATTGCCTCGTTCAATTCTCGTTTTACTGCAACTGCGATATCATCTTTTCTTTCAAAAACGTCGTCCAATTTTAGTTTCGGAACTTCGGCACGAACTACATCAAAAACGTAAGAAGTAATTTGATCGTGCGGATATTCTAATTTGTAAAATGCTTCATATACTTTTTCTTGAATTACTTTGAACTGAACAGAAACTTTCATTTTAATAAAAACGTTGTCTCTAGTTTTAGTTTCGATGATAACATCCAATTGCTGAATTTTAAGATTTACACGTCCGGCCAATCTGTCAACCAACGGAATTTTAAGTTGTAATCCTGAATTTCTAACACTTTGAAATTTTCCAAATCGTTCGATAATAACAGACGATTGCTGTTTTACAGTAAAGAAAGACGACATGAAAATGAAGAATGCCAATACTAAAAAGATAATAAATGCTGTACTCATGGTTATTTTGTTTAATTTATGAATTTCGGTAAATTACGAAAATTCTTCTAAAAAGGAATTATCAAACATTAAAAAAACGCTAAGAACATTTTTGTGATGTTACTTAGCGTTTCTATTTTTAAATGAAATTTTAATTATAAAGTTTCAATTGCTTTCTGAATTCTAGAAATAGTTTCTTCTTTTCCAATAATTTCAACAATGTCAAATAGGTGAGGACCTTTAAGCGCTCCAACCAAACTTAGACGGAAAGGTTGCATTACTTTACCCATTCCGATTTCGTTTTTAGTTAACCAATCTTTCACGATTGTTTCAATATTTGCAGAAGTAAAATCTTCGATATTTTCTAAAACAGAAATCAGTTCCTGCATTAAAGTAGGAGTTTCTTCTTTCCAGTTTTTGCTTGCTTTCTCATCATAAGATGTTGGCGCTTGGAAAAAGAAATCTGTCAAATCCCAAAATTCTGAAACGAAATTTGCTCTTTCTTTAATCAACGAAACAATTCTAGTTAGATCATATTTAGAAATATCAATGCCTTTTTCTTCTAAAATAGGAGAGAAGGTTTTTGCTAAATCTGCGTCATTTTGTTTTACTAAATATTGGTGGTTGAACCATTTGTTTTTCTCTGGATCAAATTTTGCTCCAGCTTTGTGAACTCTATTTAAGTCAAAAGATTGAGCTAATTCTTCTAAAGAGAATAATTCTTTATCAGTTCCATCATTCCATCCAAGCAAAGCAAGGAAGTTTACAACCGCTTCTGGAAAAAATCCTTTTTCTCTATAACCAGATGAAATTCCTTCTTCAGTTTTCCATTCTAATGGAAATACTGGAAATCCCATTTTGTCTCCATCTCTTTTTGATAATTTTCCATTTCCAACTGGTTTTAAAATCAAAGGTAAATGAGCAAATTCTGGAGCTTCCCAACCAAATGCTTTGTATAATAAAACGTGAAGTGGCATAGAAGGCAACCATTCTTCACCACGAATTACGTGTGAAGTTTCCATCAAATGATCATCCACAATATTGGCTAAATGGTAAGTTGGCATTCCGTCACTTTTGAAAAGAACTTTATCATCCAAAAGATTAGTTTCAAACTTAACATCTCCACGAATGATATCTTTCAAATGCAAAGTTTCATCAACAGGAGTTTTAAAACGGATTACATAATGTTCTCCATTTGCAATTCTTTTAGCAGTTTCTTCTGCAGAAATTACTAAAGAGGTATCTAACTTTTCACGATTGTGGTGATTGTAAATAAATGTTTTTCCTTCAGCTTCGTGTTGTTTTCTATGTGCATCCAAAGCTTCAGGAGTATCAAAAGCATAATATGCCCAACCAGAATTGATCAACTGATCTGCATATTGTTGGTATAAAGCTGCACGTTCGCTTTGTCTGTATGGACCAAATTTTTCATTTTTTCCAACTGTTTCTTCAGGAGCAATTCCTAACCATTCAAGAGCTTCCATAATGTAAGCCTCTGCACCTGGAACAAAACGAGTCTGATCTGTATCTTCAATTCTCAGATAAAAAACACCATTATGTTTCTTTGCAAATAAATAATTAAATAAGGCAGTACGAACTCCGCCAATATGTAACGGTCCAGTCGGACTTGGTGCAAAACGCACACGAACTTGCTTTGACATTTGTTTAAAATTTTGTTGCAAAGATACGATATTAGTCAAAAGCCAAAAGTCGAAAGTTTGAAAGGTTTTTAGCTGTGTGCTAAACTTTTGACTTTCGACTTTTGACTTTCAGACTTATTGTTATAATTACTACTTTTATGGGTTATAATTAAAACAGATTTAATTTTGAAAACATCATCTGCAATATATCAAAAGTTAGAGGCTTTCATTAAGAAATATTATACCAATGAACTTATAAAAGGGATATTACTTTTTACAGGTTTTGGTTTATTATATTTTTTGTTTACGCTTTTTGTGGAGTACTTTCTTTGGTTAAAACCATTAGGAAGAATTTTTCTATTTTGGTTATTTATTGTAGTTGAAGTTTTCCTTTTGGTCCGTTTAATTATCTTTCCATTGTTTAAATTATTCAAACTTCAAAAGGGAATAGATTATACTCAAGCTTCTAAAATTATTGGAAATCATTTCACAGAAGTGAGCGATAAGCTTACCAACTTTTTGCAATTGTCTTCTGAAAATAATACTGAAAGTTCAGAATTGGTTTTGGCTTCAATTGAGCAAAAAGCAAATTCTTTACAACCAATTCCATTTGGAAATGCTATCAATTTTAAAGCTAACAAAAAATACTTGCCATTAGCTTTAGTTCCAATTTTACTTTTTGCAGTGTTTTATATTTCTGGAAATAGCAATATTATTTCTCAAAGTTTGAATAGAGTAGTGCATTTTAATTCTGCATTTTTACCACCAGCTCCTTTTAAGTTTGTGGTTTTGAATTCGAATTTGCAAGCTGAACAAAATAAAGATTTCGTTATCAAAATGGAATCTGTTGGAAATGTAGTTCCTGAGAATGTTATGATTCATATTGGAAATGAAAGCTATTTTATGGAATCTTCTCAACCTGGAAAGTTTGAATTTAAAATGGAGAAACCAACTGAGAATATTCAATTTTCTTTTGAAGGAAATTCTGTTGTTTCAGAAGAATACGAATTGAAAGTAATCACAGTTCCGTCAATTGCAAACTTCGAAATGGTTTTGAATTTTCCTTCTTATCTAAAGAAAAAATCAGAAATAATTCAAGGAACTGGAAATGCAATTGTACCAGAAGGAACGACTGTAACTTGGAAAATGAATACCAAATCTACACAGGAAGTAGCATGGAAAAGAGATAATGAAGTATTTAAGTTCAATAAGGTTGAAAATGACTTTAAATTTAGTAAAAATATTAGTCAAAATACAGAATATCAAATTCTTACGTCTAACGATAAGGTTAAAAACTACGAAAAACTCGATTATCAGCTCTCTGTAATCAAAGATCAGTTTCCAACTATCAATGTTGGTCCTGCGCCTGATAGTTTGAAGCTAGATAAGAACTATTTTCTAGGAAGATTAGGTGATGATTATGGACTTTCTAAATTACAAATTGTGTATTACGAGCGTAACAAACCACAATCTGCAAAGCGTGGAAACATTCCTGTTAAGGCTGGAGTATTCGATCAGTTTGTTTTTAATTTTCCAAGTAACCTTCCTGTAGAAGAAGGTGTTTCATATGAATACTATTTTGAGGTTTTTGATAACGATGCACCACATGGTTTTAAGAGTACAAAGTCTTCTACGTTTTCAGATCGTGTAGCTACAACAGATGAAATTCAAGATCAGGAATTACAACAGCAGAATCAAAACATTAATAGTTTATCTAAATCTTTGAAGAACCAAACGAAGCAGATTTCAGAAATGGATAAGCTTCAGAATACAGGAAAAGAAAAAGATAATTTAGAGTTTAAAGATCAGCAGAAGATCAATGATTTTATCAAACGTCAGAAACAGCAAGACGAAATGATGAAACAGTTTTCTGAGAAAATGAACCAGAACTTAGATAAATTCAAAGATGATAAGAAAGATAAAACAGCTGATGATTTGCAAAAGCGTTTAGATAATGCACAGAAAGATCTTGAAAAGAATCAGAAATTGTTAGATGAATTGAAGAACTTAAACGATAAATTAAACAGTGAAGAACTGTTTGATAAGATGGAAAAGTTCAAACAAATCAGTAAAAACCAATCTCGTAATTTAGAACAATTGGTCGAATTAACCAAGCGTTTTTATGTTTCAAAGAAAGCAGAACAAGTTGCAGAGAAGTTAAACAAACTGTCAGAACAACAGGAACAGTTATCCAATAAAGAGAAAGAAAATACTAAAGAGAAGCAAGATGAAATAAATAAATCTTTTGATAAGATTCAGGAAGATTTAAAAGATTTGAAAGAGGAAAATAAGACTTTGAAGAAACCTTTAGATATTCCGTCTGATGCTTCTAAAGAAAAAGATGTAGATAGTGATCTTAATAAAGCTTCTGAAGAATTGAGTAAAAAGAATACTTCTGCTGCTAAACCAAAACAGAAAAGTGCAGCAAAGAAAATGAAGTCTATGGCTCAAGAAATGCAGAGCGAAATGGAAGGTGGGGAGCAAGAACAATTAGAGGAAGATGTAGCAATGCTTCGTCAGATTCTGGATAATCTTTTAGCTTATTCCTTGTCACAAGAAGATGTGATGAAACAGTTTAAAGCAATGAAATTGGGTTCTTCTACATTTACAAAGAACATCAAAGTTCAGCAGAATTTGAAACAGCAGTTTAGACATGTTGATGATAGTTTGTTTGCACTTTCATTACGTAATCCAAAGGTAGCAGAAGATGTTACTAAAGAAATTGGAAACGTACAATATAATATGGATAAGGCTATAGAAACCTTAACCGATGTTCAGATTCCTAGAGGTGTTTCACACCAGCAATATGCGGTTTCATCTGCCAATAAGTTAGCAGATTTCTTAAGTGATTTATTAAATAATATGCAGATGTCTATGCCTAAACCCGGAGCTGGAAAACCTAAACCTGGAGACGGACAAGGAATGCAATTACCAGATATTATTCAGAAGCAAAAAGGTCTTGCTGATATGATGAAAGAAGGTATGAAACCTGGACAGCAATCTGGAGATAAACCTGGGGAAGGTAAAGATGGAAAGTCTGGGCAGGGACAAAATGGTCAAGGTAAAGATGGTCAGGGTAAAGAAGGACAAGGTAACAAAAGTGGAGATAAAGGTTCTTCGGGTAAGGATGGAAAGAATGGAAAAGGTGAGAAGAATGGTAATGAAGGAGAAGATGGAGAAGGAGACGCTGAAGCGATAATGGAAATTTACAAGGAGCAAGTTAAGCTTAGAGAAGCACTTCAAAAAGAATTAGCAAAGAAAGGTTTAGACTCTCAAGGTAAATCTGTAATAGACCAAATGAAGCAATCTGAAAAGCAGATTTTAAACAAAGGTTTTAAGAATGAGAACTTGCAACGTATATTAAATATTCAGCAAGAATTATGGAAATTAAATAACGCAGTTCAGCAACAAGGTCAAGATACGCAAAGACAATCTGAAACTAATAAGGCTGAATTTACTAATCGTTCTAATGCTTTGCCTAGTTCGTTATTGGAATATTTAAACAGTGTAGAGATATTAAACAGACAATCACTACCTTTGCGCTCGAATTTTAATCAAAAAGTTCAAGAATACTTTAATACAAAATGATAAATTTTAATTACGAAACAGATTTTACTTTAGGAGACGAGCAGGTTTTTAGTGACTGGCTAAGTGCTGTAATTGTTTCTGAAAATAAGAACGAAGGAGAAATCAATTATATATTTTGTGATGATGAGTATCTTCATAAAATCAATGTAGAATATTTAGATCACGACACTTTAACTGATATAATTAGTTTTGATTATTCAGTTGGTAACGAGTTAAATGGAGATATTTTTGTTTCTGTAGAACGCATTGCAGATAATGCAAAAGACTTCAATGTTTCATTTGCTGAAGAACTTAAAAGAGTGCTATCTCATGGTATACTACATTACTGTGGATACAAAGATAAGTCAGAGGAAGAAGCTCAATTAATGAGACAGAAAGAAGAAGAGAAAATGAAGATGTTTCACGTGGAATAGTAATTAAACATCTTTTTAATAGATATGTTCCACGTGAAACGTTTCGGTTTTTAAATTTTTGTAACGTTCCACGTGAAACATATCTGAAGAGAATAAAAGAATTTAAAGCGTTCCACGTGGAACGTTAATGTAAAGAATTTGAATAAAAGATTAAATCGTTCCATGTGGAACGATTTTTTAAATTTGAATTTAAAAGAAAAAGAATAGATGTTTCACGTGGAACATGATTTTAAAATGTTCTTTGGAAGTTTAGAACGGAAGTTTAGAATGGAAGTTTAGAATGGAAGTTTAGAATGGAAGTTTAGAATGGAAGTTTAGAATGGAAGTTTAGAATGGAAGTTTAGAATGGAAGTTTAGAATGGAAGTTTAGAAATGTTTCACGTGAAATATTTATTGAAAAGATTCTGTTTCGGAGTTCTGATTTGAGAGTTCTGATTTGAGAGTTCTATTTGGAAGTTCTGATTTGAAAGTTCTGATTTGAAAGTTCTGATTTGAAAGTTCTGTTTGGAAGTTCTGTTTGGAAGTTCTGTTTGAAAGTTCTGTTTGAAAGTTCTGTTTGAAAGTTCTGTTTGAAAGTTCTGTTTGGAAGTTCTGTTTGGAAGTTCTGTTTGGAAGTTCTGTTTGGAAGTTCTGTTTGGAAGTTCTGTTTAGAAGTTCTGTTTAGAAGTTCTGTTTGGAAGTTCTGTTTGGAAGTTCTGTTTGGAAGTTCTGTTTAGAAGTTTTGTTTGGAAGTTCTGTTTGGAAGTTTTGTTTGGAAGTTTTGTTTGGAAGTTCTGTTTGGAAGTTCTGTTTGGAAGTTCTGTTTGGAAGTTCTGTTTGGAAGTTCTGTTTGAAGAAAATAAAAGATGTTCCACGTGAAACGTTTTTATTCGTTTTCTGAATTTGAAGATATCAGTTTGCAGGTTTCAGTTTGAACTTGAAACCTGAAACCTGAAACAAAAATAAAAGTTCCACGTGGAACAAGAAAAATATAAATGTAATTCTAGAAACCGCGTTAGCGGTTTTTGGAGAATAATAAAACAAAATGTTTTTAGAAGAATACGATGTTATTGTGGTTGGTGCAGGCCATGCTGGTTCTGAAGCTGCGGCTGCGGCTGCAAATTTGGGATCGAAAACTTTATTGGTTACAATGAGTTTGCAGAACATAGCACAGATGTCTTGTAACCCTGCGATGGGTGGAATTGCAAAAGGACAGATAGTTCGTGAAATTGATGCGCTTGGTGGATATTCCGGAATTGTTTCAGATAAGACTGCGATTCAGTTCAAGATGTTGAACAAATCAAAAGGACCTGCAATGTGGTCGCCAAGAGTTCAAAGTGACAGAATGCGTTTTGCAGAAGAATGGAGAATGATGTTGGAGGCAACTCCAAATCTTGATTTTTATCAAGAGATGGTAAAAGGTTTGATAATTGAAGACGGAAAGATAAAAGGAATTAGAACTTCACTTGGTGTGGAGATTCGTTCTAAATCTGTTGTTTTGACGAACGGTACTTTTTTGAATGGTTTAATTCATATCGGAGAAAAACAATTCGGAGGAGGTAGAGCAGGAGAAAGTGCTGCAACCGGAATTACCGAAGATTTGATCAAAGCAGGTTTTGAAGCTGGAAGAATGAAAACAGGAACGCCACCTCGAGTAGATGGACGTTCTTTAGATTATTCTAAAATGAATGAAGAAAAGGGAGATGCAAAGCCAGCTAAGTTTTCTTATTCAGATGTGACTTCTCCGTTAACGCATCAGCGTTCTTGTTACATGACGTACACTTCGTTGAATGTTCATGATATTTTGAGAGAAGGTTTTGATCGTTCTCCAATGTTCAACGGAAGAATCAAAAGTTTAGGACCAAGATATTGTCCATCGATTGAAGATAAAATAAATCGTTTTGCAGATAAAGAGCGTCATCAATTATTTGTTGAACCAGAAGGATGGAATACTTGCGAAGTTTATGTAAACGGATTTTCAACTTCACTTCCAGAAGATATCCAGTTCAAAGCGCTTCGTTCTGTTGCAGGTTTTGAAAATGTAAAATTCTTTAGACCTGGTTATGCAATCGAATATGATTTCTTTCCGCCGACACAATTGAAACATACATTGGAAACTAAATTAGTTGAAGGTTTATACTTCGCTGGGCAAATCAACGGAACAACTGGATATGAAGAAGCAGCTTCTCAAGGTTTGATGGCTGGAATAAATGCACACTTGAAAGTACATGAAAAAGATCCATTGATTTTAAAACGTGACGAAGCGTATATCGGAGTTTTAATTGATGACTTGATTACGAAAGGAACAGAAGAACCATATCGTATGTTTACATCAAGAGCAGAGTATAGAACTTTGTTACGTCAAGATAATGCCGATTTCAGATTGACTCCAATGTCATATGAAATTGGTTTAGCTTCTGAAGATCGTTTACGAAGAATGGAAAAGAAATTAAACGAATCTGAAAAGATGGTTCAATTCTTCAAAGAAACTAGTGTTACAATTGCAGAAACAAATCCGATTTTGGAAGCAAAAGAATCAGCACCAATTTCTCAAGGAGATAAAATGTTTAAGATTTTCTCTCGTCCACAAATTGAATTAGAGGATATGTTGAAATTTGAAAAGGTTGAAGCATATATCAAAGAAAATGATTTGGATGAAGAAATTGTAGAACAAGCCGTAATTCAGGTTAAATATTCTGGTTATATCGAAAAAGAAAGAAATAATGCAGATAAATTAAATCGTTTGGAAGAAGTAAAAATTCCAGACAATTTTGATTATAACAAAATCAAGTCCATGTCGATTGAAGCAAAACAGAAATTAAGCAAGATTCGTCCTGTAACTATTTCGCAAGCTTCAAGAATAAGCGGAGTATCACCAAGTGATATTTCCGTGCTTTTGATTTATATGGGAAGGTAAAAAAGTTTTCGGACTCAGTTTTTAGCTTCCAGTTTTTACTGTGACTGAAAACTGAGACTGTAAACTGTGACTGTAAACTGTGACTGTAAACTTTTAAATGTTCCACGTGAAACCTTTTGCTGAAACAGGAATGATTTTTTTGAAATAATTTGAATTATTAGCCGTTTCAGATGGAAAGAAAATCAGATTTGAAAAGGATATTCTTTTGCAAAGAGATGAATAAATTAAATTTGCAATTATGTTGAATTATCAATTTTGAAAGAATCAAAAAGAATCAAAAAGAATCTAGAAGAATAAAATAAAAAGCAAAAAATCCTAAAAGCGATAAAATTTCGTTTTTAGGATTTGCTATAAATTAAACCCAAATATCTATTAAATTTAAAAAATGAACGTTTTAAACAAAAAACACTTTCTTACGGTAAAAGACCATTCTGTTTCAAAAGAAATTTTTGATTTGTATTATGATGAAGAATTAGATATGCTAATTACTTCTCCACAACCTGAACTTCAAAATTTGGGTAAATATTACGAAAGCGAAGATTATATTTCGCATACAGATAACAAACGTTCGTTATTTGAAAAAGCATATCATTTTGTAAAAAATATTGCGCTTAAGAATAAATTGAATCTTATCAATAGCCAGCAATCGAAAAAAGGAAAACTTTTGGATATTGGAGCTGGAACTGGAGATTTTCTTCTAACAGCAAAAAATGATGGTTGGGAAACCATTGGAGTAGAACCAAGCGATCGAGCAAAAAATATTGCGAAAGAAAAAGGAATTTCATTTGTAGAAGAAACTAGCACTTTAGAAAGTAATTCTTTGGATGTAATTACAATGTGGCATGTTTTAGAACACGTTCCAAATTTAGAAGTTCAGATCCAAGAATTAAAACGTTTGTTAAAACCAACTGGCACATTAATTATTGCGGTTCCAAACTATAAATCATTCGATGCGGGTCATTATGAAACTTTTTGGGCTGCGTATGATGTGCCGATTCACTTTTGGCATTTCTCGAAAAAATCAATTCAATTGCTTTTTGAAAGAGTGGATATGAAATTGGAAAAGATACTTCCAATGAAGTTTGATTCTTTTTACGTAAGCCTTTTATCCGAAAAATATAAAAATGGAAAAATGAATTACATCAAAGCTTTTTTCATTGGTTTAAAATCAAATTGGAAAGCAAAAAGCTCAAAGGAATATTCGTCGCATATTTACGTTTTGAAAAACAAGTAAAAAATTAAAAATCATTTAAGCCGTTTTGCCTCTAAAAGACAAGATGGCTTTTTTAGCTAACTCAAAATAAGACAAAAAACACCTAAAATATGGCAATAACATTGGTTTATGGCTATATTTTTTTCGATAAATAAAAACAATATCATAAATTTTACGCATTTTTTAAACTTTATGTTGATGCTATTGATTTTTTTATATTTTTGTCTTCAATACTTAAAAAAATAGAATTTAAAAAAATGAAAAAAGCATTAGTTATTATCGCACTTTCAGTTTTCGCAGTTTCTTGTAACAAAACAGCAGAGGTAAAGGAAGTAAAAACAGCTTACGTGGATACTTCGGTTTTGATGAAAGAATACACTGAGGCAAAAGATTTAGAGGCAAAGTACAAAGCTCAAGCGGAAGAAAAAGGTAGACAATTACAAGCTGAGATTTCACGTTTTAAACAAGACGCTGCTAGTTTTCAAAGTCAGGCACAAGCAAACGGTCAAGCTTGGGCACAGCAAAGAGGTGCTGAATTGCAAAAAAGAGAGCAGCAATTAGGTTATGCACAACAAGCATTGGCTCAACAATTACAACAAGAAAGTGGTGTTGAGATGGATTCTCTTGTTAGTGGAGTTAAAAAATTCATTAAAGATTACGGAAAGAAAAACGGTTACTCTTACATCTACGGAACAGGAGATGCTGCAACAATTTTGTATGCTGAAGAGAAATACGATATCACAAAAGAAATTATCAAAGCTTTAAATGATAAATATAAAGCAGAGCCAAAAACAGATGCAAAACCAGCAGCTGAAGCAAAAGAAGGCGAAGCTAAAAAATAAAACTACCAAACTAACTAAATTACTGAAAACCTAAATCCACTAAGATTTAGGTTTTTTCTTTTTATAAAAATGCGGTAATTTTATTTCTTTAATACAAGCCCAATGCAGAACGTTTCAGAAGCGGCAGCTTATACTTTGCAATTCATCAATCAGACTCAAAAATCTATTTTCCTTACGGGAAAAGCAGGTACTGGAAAAACTACGCTTTTGCGTGAAATCATCGCAACAACGCATAAAAATACTGTGGTCGTTGCACCAACAGGAATCGCTGCTTTGAATGCTGGAGGTGTAACAATCCATTCCATGTTTCAGCTTCCGTTTTCTGCTTTTATTCCGTCGTACGAAGCGAGCGCACAATTTACAGAAACGGTAAAGTTTGAAAACAAAGAATCGTTGCGTCGTCATTTTAAAATGAATAACGTCAAGCGAAATGTAATTAAAAATATGGAGCTTCTGGTTATTGATGAAGTGAGTATGATGCGTGCCGATTTGTTGGACGCGGTCGATTTCATGATGCAGACTGTTCGAAGAAACACACAGCCTTTTGGCGGAGTCCAGGTTTTGTTTATTGGAGACTTGCTACAATTGCCGCCGGTTATTCGCGATGAAGAATGGCGAACGCTGAAAAATTATTACCGAGGGAAATTCTTTTTTCATTCTCATGTTCTCCAAACGTATCCGCCAATTTACATTGAATTGTCAAAAATCTATCGCCAGACCGATGATGCTTTTATTTCGGTTTTGAATAATTTGCGAAACAATCAGATCACTCCAGAAGACATAGCTATTCTAAATCAATATGTTAAGCCAGATTTTGACTTCAAAGAGAACAAAGGCTATATAACGCTTACCACGCATAATGCTAAAGCAGATTCTATCAACTCACAGTCAATCAGTGATTTAGATGGTAAAGAATATGTGTATACGCCTTTTGTGGTGGGAGACTTTCCAGAAAAGATATTTCCTGTTGAGGAAGAACTGAAATTAAAAGTTGGCGCACAGATCATGTTTGTCAAAAATGATTTGTCTTTTGAAAAAAGATATTTCAACGGAAAAATGGGCGTAATCAAATCGCTTTCAGACGAAGAAATCTTTGTTCATTTTCCGGAAGAAAACATGACGCTCGAAGTAGAAAAGTACGAATGGAAAAATATCCGCTACAAAGTCAACGAACAAACCAAAGATATCGAAGAAGAGGTTTTGGGAACTTTTGCGCATTATCCGATCAAGCTGGCTTGGGCTATTACGGTGCATAAAAGCCAAGGTTTAACTTTTGACAAAGCAGCGCTCGATGTATCGCAAGTTTTTCTGCCCGGACAAGCATATGTAGCACTTTCGCGTTTACGTTCGTTAGAAGGCCTTATTTTGCTTTCTCCGATGCAGATGAATGGTATTTCCAATGACCAAGATGTGATGGATTACGCTTTGAATAGAGCGACAGAAGAGACTTTGGAGAAAGCGCTTCACTTCGAAACCAAAAATTTTATTCATAACTATTTGATAAACAGTTTTAATTGGGGAGAATTGGCGCAAGAATGGCGAAATCATCGTTTCAGTTATAACGAAAATGCGGCAGGTTCAGAAAAAACGAAACATGCCGTTTGGGCGCATAAGCGTATGGAAATTATGGAGCAGCTTTTAGATCCTTCGCAGAAATTCATTTCGCAACTCAATAAAATTTTCATTAAAGAAACGGTCGATTTGTTTTTTGTAAAAGAAAGGGTAGATGCGGCCTATGATTATTTCTTCAAACAAATGGATAAGTTGGTTGATGATCTGATTTACAAAATGGCTGAAATTCAAAAATTTAAAAAAGTTAAAGAGTTCTATGAAGAACTTAATTTTTTAGAAGATCTTCAGACTAAAGCGGTTTTGCGATTGATGAAAGCCAAGTTATTGATTGAAGTTGTTGTTGCAGGAGAAGAAATCAGTAAAGAAAAGCTTTCGTCGCCAAATATTAAAAATTACAAAACGAACAAAGCGGAAAGGATAAGAGAAGAGCTGAAAACGACAAATACAGACATTTTTAGAGCCGAAGAACCCGTTGTTCGATACAAATCAGCTAAGACAGAGAAAAACGAGCTTAAAACGGCTAAAAAAACGACAGTCGAAGAAACGTACGATTTGTGGATGGATAAAAATTCTATTGAAGATATTGCGAGAATGCGTAAATTGAATGTTCAAACTATCGAAGGGCATTTGATACGACTTATTCAAACGAAGAAAATTGAAATTACAGATGTTCTGCCGTATGATAAAATTTTGGCTTTGCGAGAAGCATTTCAGTTTTATCAAGAAGAATCTTTGAGTCCTTTGAAAGAAAAATATGGAGATGAATTTACTTGGGACGAATTAAAAATGTTCAAAGCGAGCATTAATTAATTTGGGGAACGTCCTACGTGAAACACTGTTTTGTGTTTTTCAAAAATCTAATTTTTAACGCATTAAATTATTTTTGATATGAAAGCATTTAAAATATTGCTAACAATTTTGGTGTTTAATTCTTCGTTTTTGATTGCTCAGGATTTGAAACCAGAATACCAAAAGTTCATTTCGAAGTTTATTCTGGAAGTGAAAAACAGCGATACAGAAGCAATTGCAAAACGGATAAAATTTCCGTTCAAGCGAGAGTATCCAATTCCGTCAGTAAAAGATAAAGCAGATTTTATAAAAAGATACAATCAAATTTTTGATAAAGTTGTAGTTGAAAAAATAACAAAATCGGATCCTGCAAAAGATTGGTCGGAAGTGGGCTGGCGTGGGATTATGCTCAATCAAGGAGATTTATGGATTGATACCGATGGAAGAATTATCACTATAAATCATCAATCTGATGAAGAGTTAAAATTAAAAAATAAACTCATCGCAAACCAGAAAAATGAGGTAAACAGTTCACTTTCAAAATTTAAAAAGCCTGTTGCAATTCTCGAAACATCCAAATTTAGAATTAGAATTGATGATCTCGGAAATAATAATTATCGTTACGCTTCATGGTCTGTTAAACAGAAAATGACTGACAAACCTGATCTGGTAATTGAAAATGGAATTTTCTATGCTGATGGAACTGGAGGAAATCATCATTACGAATTTAAAAAAGGGAATTTTAGATACGAATGTCATTTTACCGTTTTGGGCGAAAAAAATTCGGCGCCTGCGGCGTTAGTAGTTTATCAGTCGGGAAAAGAAATTTTATCGCAAGACGTGAAAATTGTTTCACGATAAACATTAAAAAGCCTGATTTAGAGCGAATCAGGCTTTTTGGTTTAAATATTAGATAGTACTTTTTCCAATTCTTTTTCTTGAAAAATTTGTGTAAGCTTCAATTTCTGAATCTTAACTTCATTTTCTTTGGTTTTGATTGTTTGTTTTTGAATCTCTTCGTCAGAAATTGATCTTGTTGTGATTTTGTTTTCTATTTTTTGATTTGCCTTTTCCAACTTTTCAATTTTATCTCTAGTAGATTTTAGCTTGTTTTCAGCCTTAACAAGATTATTCTTTTTGGTTTCCAATTCTTTCTGTTCTTTTTTGTGTACAGAAATTTTATCATCAAGATTATTATAATTTTCTTTAAGAACTTGCTGTGTTTGAGCTTCGTTCTTCTTTATTTGATTTTCTTGATTATAATTGTTTTGTTGTGCAAAAATGGCCTGAGAGGCGAGTAGCAATAAAAAAGCAAAGGTTTTAAAAATTGTCTTCATGATTATATTAAATTTTATGAAGACGAATTTATTTGGATAGAGTGTAAAAATTGTCCATTTTAAGATTTTGAAACACCAGAATAAGGCAAAAAAAAATCCTGTTCTTCAGAACAGGACTTTCTTAGTTTTATAGATTTTCGACCAGAATCCAAGCTTGTGGATTTTCGCCTTTTTGTATTTCTTTTTGAGCTTGTTCAGCTTCTTTCATAGTTGCGTAGCTTCCGTATAAAACAGGAAATAAACCGTGTTTGTTTTCTTTCAGCATTCTTGCTTTGAAACCATCTTTAATTAGTTGGTTATACGCTTTTCTTGCATTCTGCTCGCTTCTAAAAGCACCAGCCATAATGTGATATGGCATTGTTGTTTCGACAGTTTCAACTTTAGCAGAATCAACAGAAAGAGTTACTGCTGGAAGCGGACTTTTGATGAAGAAAGTTGCTTCTTGAATTTTGTTCTGTACTTTTTTCTGAACAGCTTGTTCTACAACAAGTGTTTGGTTATCAATTTGATTTTGATACAATGGGTAACCAATACTTCCTGTAATTCCAAGTCCTAAAACAAGAATGGCAGCATAACGCAAAAATGGATTTGAAGATTTTGTTTCTTCTTCATTTTCGTATAGTAAAACAGCATCTTTTTCTTTTGCTGCGATTTTTTCGATTTTTTTCTCGAAAGCTTCTTTTTTCACCATTGGCGAAACAAAAGGGCTTAATCCGAAAGAAGTAGATAGAAAATTGGTTTGATCGTTTGGTTTAAAAACAATATTGCTTTCAGAATTTAAACGCAGCTCTCCAATGTTCTTTAAAAGAATCACGCCTTCTTCTTCCAATGTTTTTTTCCAGTTTAAAACCTCAAAAGCAATTGCGCTAACAGCAAAACCATAAGATGTTTTTTCTGCTTGTGCAATATGATTTGCCAACAATCCATCGTTGTTTTTGATACGACTGTTAAAAGAAATGGTTTTTTTTGGAGGAAAAAACGAATTAGTGCTTTCATTCAGCTGCGCTGAGTGAGTTTCTGTTAAAAATGCACCAAATCCTGGAATCGTTACACACTGATAACGATACAATAACTGTGAGATATATACTTCGATTTTCATATTAACAAAGTTAGACAACGCGTATAGTTATCAAAATTTTATTCACAATTTTTATTAACAATTCCGAATTATTTTTAGACAATTCGTTTTCAGTATATTAACTTTTTATGTTTTCTTTCAAAACAAAGCACTTTAAAAATATTCTATAATTTTATTAAGAAATTACTTTGTTTTATAGATATTTGTGCCTTAAAAAAAGTAGATTTTATTTATCTATTTTACATAATGTTAAAACAAGATGACAGATCAAGAATTGTTTAATTTACTTGCCTTATTGAAGGTTGATGGAGTAGGAGATATAATGGGCAAAAAAATGCTTAATTCGTTTGGTGATGCCGATGCTATTTTTAAAGCAAAGAATTCTCAATTGGCTGCTGTTGATGGAATTGGATCTGTTTTATTGAAAAATATAAAAGATAAAAGTGTTTTTGAAAAAGCAGATAAAGAACTTTCATTTATAAAAAACAATAATATTCAGGTTTCGTTTTTTCAGGATGATAATTACCCAGAACGACTTAAACATTGCATTGATGCACCAATTCTGATATTTACTGCCGGAAATCTAGATTTCAAAAACAAAAAAATAATCAGTATTGTTGGCACACGTCAGATTACTTCTTATGGAACTGATTTTTGTAGAAAATTAATTGAAGATTTGGCTCCATTAGATCCAGTGATTGTAAGTGGATTTGCTTATGGAGTTGATATCGTAGCGCATCAGGCGGCAATGGATTTAAATTTACAAACTGTTGGCGTGCTGGCTCATGGTTTAAATCAGATTTATCCGAGAACTCATAAAAAGTATATGGCTAGAATGGAGGAGAATGGCGGATTTATTACTGAGTTTTGGAGCGATTCGAATCCAGATAAAGAGAAGTTTGTGCGTCGAAACCGTATTGTTGCTGGAATGACTGAAGCTACAATTGTTATAGAATCTGCCGATCGAGGTGGATCTCTAATTACTGCAAATATGGCCAACGAGTACAATCGTGATGTTTTTGCTGTGCCTGGAAGAGTTACAGATAAATACAGTCAAGGCTGCAATAATTTAATTAAAACCCAGAAAGCAAATGTGTTGACAGATGCCGCTGATTTAATATATATGTTAAATTGGGATATTAAAGAAAAAACAAAAAACATTCAGAAACAGCTTTTTGTGGAATTAGAATCTGAAGAACAGAAGGTTTACGATTTTCTTCTAAAAAAAGGGAAAGAGTTACTCGACATCATTGCAATTGAATGTGAAATACCAATTTTTAAACTGTCTGGAATTCTGATTGGTATGGAATTAAAAGGTGTTATTAGACCACTTCCTGGAAAACTTTTTGAGTCAATTTAACGCAGAAAATCCTATAAATTATTTTCTTGTAAAATGTTTGTACAATCGATATAAAATATAAATCAGCAATAAGCCGAAAATTATATTTAAGATTTGAAATACATAAGAGGGAACATTGTAATCTTCAATATACTTATCCATTCTTTTTGTTTTTAAAAGATTAATATACTTGAAGTTACAAAAATATATGATAAAAGAAAAACGCTGAGCAATTTTAGTAATGTTCAGCGTTTTATAGAATATTGTTTTTTAAATTTATTTTTGAAATCCTAGAACCTCTCTAACCTTTGCTAAAACACCATCAGCAATTACAGAAGCTTTTGCAGCACCTTTTTTTAATAAAGCGTCAACTTCTTCTAGATTGTTGATGTAGTAATTATATTTTTCTCTTTCTGTTTTGAATTTTTCAGTAATCAATTCGAACAAAGCTTGTTTAGCGTGACCGTAACCATAATTTCCACCTAAATAATTTGCTCTCATTTGTGCGATTTGCTCTTCTGTTCCTAATAGAGAATAAATTGCAAAAGCATTACAAGTATCAGGATTCTTTGGAGCTTCAAGTGGCGTACTATCAGTTTCAATACTCATAACTTGTTTACGCAGAGTCTTATCGTCCAAGAAAATATTGATAATATTGTTTGCAGATTTACTCATTTTTCCTCCGTTTGTTCCTGGAATCAGCATAATGTTCTCTTGAATTTTTGCTTCAGGAAGAACAAAAGTTTCACCCATTTGGTGATTAAAACGAGCCGCAACATCACGAGTAATTTCTAAATGCTGTAACTGATCTTTTCCAACAGGAACAAATTCAGCATCATACAATAAAATATCGGCAGCCATTAACATTGGGTATGTAAAAAGTCCGGCGTTAACATCGTCTAAACGATCGGCTTTATCTTTGAAAGAATGTGCTAAAGTCAATCTTTGAAATGGGAAAAAACAGCTCAAATACCAAGTCAATTCTGTAGTTTGCACTACGTCTGATTGCCTATAAAATGTAACTTTTTCAGGATTTAATCCGCACGCAAGCCAAGCTGCAGCAGTACTGTACGTGTTTTCTCTTAAAGTCTTTCCGTCTTTAATTTGAGTGATTGAATGTAAATCGGCAATAAACAAATAAGATTCGTTTGATGGATCATTTGATAATTCGATTGCCGGAATAATTGCTCCTAATAAATTTCCTAAATGCGGTGTTCCTGTACTTTGAACACCCGTAAGTATTTTTGCCATTCTCGTTTTTTCTGAAATGCAAAGTTCGTGAAGTTTTTTATAACCGCAAAGCACACAAAGATTTTACGCAAAGCACGCAAAGATTTTTTACTATGTTTTTTCAAAGATTTAAATGTTCTGCCACAGATTAAAAAGATTTTCACAGATTTCATAAAATCCATTTAATCATTTAAATCTGTGGCTAAGAACTTGCGCTCTTTGCGTAAAATCTTTGTGTGCTTTGCTGTTAAATTATTCACATTATAAATTGTTGCTAAATATTCATTTCTGTTTTCTTACTTTTGAATCTATGAAAATATTTAAAATTGCTTTTTGGATTCTTTGGAGAATTTGGTTTTACGTTTTGATGGCCATTCCAATACTGATTATGTTGCCTTTTCTGGTTATTTCTATACTTTCTGAGAAAGGATATCCATACTTCTTTAAAATGGCCCGCATTTGGGCTAAATTTATCCTTTTCGGAATGGGTTTCTTTTATACCGTAAAACGCGAGCAGAAGCTCGTTAAAGGGAAAAGTTACATGATAGTGGCCAATCATACTTCTATGACGGATATTATGCTTACGTTGGCTTTAATTAAAAATCCATTTGTTTTTGTTGGGAAGAAAGAGCTTGTAAAGATTCCGCTTTTTGGATTTTTCTATAAACGTACTTGTATTTTGGTTGACAGAAGTTCGTCTAAAAGTAAAAATGAGGTTTTTAAAAGAGCTCAAAACAGATTGAATCAAGGTTTAAGTATTTGCATTTTCCCAGAGGGCGGAGTTCCAGATGATGAAAGTATTTTGCTGGACGAGTTTAAAGACGGCGCATTCAGATTGGCAATCGATCATCAGATTCCGATTGTGCCTATTGTTTATCCAGATAACAAAGAGCGTTTTTCATATACTTTTTTGAGTGGAAGTCCAGGAAAGATGCGCGCTAGAATTTTACCTTTCGTAGAAACAAAAGGATTGACAAGTGACAACAGAAAAGAATTAAGAGATCAAGTTAGAAATATGATTTATAATGGTTTAGTGGATTATCAAAAGGAATAGCGATAAAAACATTATGTAAAATACAAAAGCCGGTAGACTTAAAAGTTTACCGGCTTTTCTTTGAATTAAAAACCCCTATTTTTATTCAAAAGCTTATTATCTGTGAATTATCTTTTCTGAAATAAAACGCAATACTTTTTTAAATTTCAATTTGGTTTTTCTTCGGTTTTTATTGTACAACAATTCTATTTTTTCTTTCATGGTTAAAAATATTAATGGTTGATAATAAAGAGATTAGTTAATAACTCAAGTTAATGTCACATTATTATAGATATCGAAAAATTAAAAAGGTTGCGTTGGAATTGAGGATAATTTGACAAAAACCCGTCAGTTTGAACAACCAACGGATTTTTTACTCAAATAACCAACCAATGTAAATTCTAAAAAAACCGAAATTGATATATGGCAGTACCAATTATAAACTGCTTTTTTATACAGATGGAAGGTTGGTAAAAAGGTTGCGTGGAAATTTCATTTTTTATGTCAAAATAAAAAAGCCGAATGATTTTTTAGAATCATTCGGCTTTTAAAGCGTCTTTGTTGGCGTATTTTTAGGCGTTTGCCAATTCTTTCATGTGATCTTTAATTTTAACTTCCAGTTCGTCAGCTAGTTCTGGGTTGTCTTTAATTAAAGCTTTAACGGCGTCACGTCCTTGTCCTAATTTGGTGTCACCGTAACTGAACCAAGATCCTGCTTTTTTAACGATATCAAATTCTACAGCTAGATCTAAGATTTCACCAGTTTTAGAAACACCTTCTCCGTACATAATGTCAAATTCGGCAGTTTTAAAAGGTGGTGCCACTTTGTTTTTAACAATTTTAACTTTAGTTCTGTTACCAATTACATTTTCACCGTCTTTGATCTGAGCAGAACGACGAATATCTAAACGTACAGAAGCGTAAAATTTAAGTGCGTTACCTCCAGTTGTCGTTTCAGGATTTCCGAACATAACACCAATTTTTTCACGAAGCTGGTTGATGAAGAAAACCGTACAGTTTGTTTTACTGATAGTTCCAGTAAGTTTTCTCAAAGCTTGAGACATCAAACGTGCGTGGAGACCCATTTTAGAATCTCCCATTTCTCCTTCAATCTCGCTTTTTGGAGTTAAAGCTGCAACCGAGTCAATTACAACAATATCTATAGCGCCAGAACGAATAAGATTTTCGGCAATTTCTAAAGCTTGTTCTCCGTTGTCTGGCTGAGAAATAATTAAGTTCTCAATATCAACGTTTAATTTCTCTGCGTAGTTTCTATCAAAAGCATGTTCGGCATCGATAAAAGCAGCAATACCACCAGCTTTTTGAGCTTCTGCAATTGCGTGAAGCGTCAAAGTGGTTTTTCCAGAAGATTCTGGACCATATATTTCGATAATTCTTCCTTTTGGATATCCGTTTACTCCAAGAGCTAAGTCAACACCTAGTGAGCCAGAAGAAATCGTTTCTACTTCTACAATGGCTTTATCGCCCATTTTCATTACGGTTCCTTTTCCGTAGGTTTTGTCAAGTTTGTCAAGCGTTAATTGTAGTGCTTTTAATTTGGCTTCTTTCTCTGAACTCATTTTTTTCTAAATATCTTAAATTATTATTTTGTCTTTCTGGATAAAAATAAGAAAATTCTTTAATAATCTTATTAGTCAGTTTTATAATTTGTAAAATTACTTCTTTTTTTGAAGTTTGATTGTTCCAAATTGTCACAAAATCGTTCTACAAAAACAAAGCTTTTAATTCTGTTGCATCTGTTGGTTTTATTTTACCAGCTAGCAATAAACTCAATTGTTTACGACGTAGTGCAGCCTCAAAGCGCTGAATTTCTAATTCAGTTTCTGGTACAATTGCAGGAACTTCAACAGGTCTTCCTGTATCGTCTACCGCTACGAAAGTATAAATTGCTTCGTTAGCTTTTGTTCTGTTTCCAGATTCGCGATCTTCTACCCATACGTCTATAAAAACTTCCATAGAACTTTTAAAAGATCTGGAAACTTTTGCTTCTACAGTTACAACGCTTCCAAGCGAAATAGCTCTGTTAAAAGCAACGTGATTTACAGAGGCCGTTACAACAATTCGACGCGAATGTCTGCGGGCCGCAATACTTGCCGCTCGGTCCATTCTGGCTAATAGCTCACCGCCGAAAAGATTGTTTAAAGGATTTGTTTCGCTCGGTAAAACCAAATCAGTTAAAATAGTTAGGGATTCTGAAGGATGTTTTGGATTCATTTTTTTGATCTAAAAATTTAAAAATTGTATTGGTTAATTTAACCAATAAACAGCCATTACAGCTGGTATAAAATATATAACAATGGTTCTCGCACCATCGTAATCTTTCGCAAGTCTTTGTCCGAAAAGCATCATTAGCAAACAGATACAAGAAAAGATAGCTCCATAAAAGCCAAATTCTCTGCCATTGTTTGTAAATAATTGAATTCCGCCCACAACGCATAAAATTCCTGAAATCAATTCTAAAATCAATAAATGCAATAAAGCCAGAGGAACTTGATTTTTTAAAGGTGTTTTGGCAAAGTGTTCTTTAAGCCAAGCAACATTATCTTTCCAGTAAAAAATTTTTTCGTAACCCGATTGTAAAAAAGTTAAAGCTAGAAAAGCTAAAAGTAAAATTGAGGCAACATTGTTCATTATGAATTATTTTTTATGAATTAAACGAGTCAATTTGATCGATAAATCGGTAAGGATTATTTTTGCATTTCCGTTTCTTTCAATGTGATACATCGCATCTGAAAGTTCTTTGAATATTTCGTGGATGTTGTTTCCATTTACGAAAGGAGCAAAATTCTCCAATTTAAATTTATCCACTTTTGGTTCAATGTATACTAGACTTTGTGCTTGATAATTTAGCATAAGAGCTTGTCTAAACATTTCCATGCAATATTGGATGAATTTTTTCTGGCTTTCACGTCCGAGCGCAGCAATCTGCTCGCTCCATGAAATTAAATCCTGAATGGCGGCGGCATTTCCTTTTGCTCTAAAAGCAGCACGAACCCAATTGACAAACCATTGCTCAAAAGGAAGATCGTCATCGTCTTCTTTTAACAAATGCAATGCTTTATTAAAATTTCCTTGTGCTTGGTGTGCAATTTTTTTAGCTAAGTTCGGATCTATATTTTCTTTGGCAACCAAAGCTTCGGCTATTACTTTTTCGGGAAGACCGTTAAAGTGAATAACCTGGCATCTTGAACGTATTGTTTGAATTATATCTTCTTCGTTTTCAGAAATCAGAATAAACATGGTTTTGTCTGACGGTTCTTCGAGAAGTTTTAGCAGTTTATTAGATGCGGCGATATTCATTTTATCGGCCATCCAGATAATCATGATTTTGTAACCGCCTTCATAAGATTTCAGCGAAAGCGATTTTAAAACTTCCTGCGCATCTTCTACACGAATTTCTCCCTGCTTGTTTTGAACACCAAGAATTTTATACCAATCGAACAAACCTCCATAAGGCATTTCTTGAATGAAACTGCGCCAATCCTGAATAAAGTCTAAACTTTTAGGTTTTGTCTTTACGTCTTCGGTTGTAACGGTTGGATAAATAAAATGCAAATCGGGATGAGAGATGTTATCAAACTTTAGATTACAAGAATCATTTCCATTTGAATTTTCATCACCGGTATTATTGCATAAAATGTATTGGGCATAGGCAATGGCCGTTATTAATGTGCCACTTCCTTCTGGACCAACGAATAATTGTGCATGAGGAATTCTACCAGAAGCAGCACTTTTTATCAAGTGGCTTTTGATGTAATCTTGACCTAAAATTTGAGAAAATTGCATTGCGCAAAGATAGAAGAAATTGTGTAGTCAAAAATTTTCAGAATAAGATTATTTAGCTAACCGCATTTTCAAATTTGGTTCCAAAGCTTGAAGATGATTTTTAAAATTTTCGAATCGTTTTCGACAGAATTTTGTTAATAAATATCTTCAAGTGAGTAAATATCAAGATGTTTTTGTTAATATTTTTTTTCAAAAAACGATAAACGTAAGGTTTTTTTGGTTATTAATTAGAAGGATTTTTCTTTTTTTATAGCGAATATCTTACGGATTTTAAATTAACATTTTTAACAAAATGCCCGTTAAAACGCACATTTTCTCGACATAACGCTGGTTTTTAAGGTTTTTTTAAGGAAATTTTTTGAAAAAAAAATCCATTACAGTTGTAATTTAAGTTAATTTCTATATTTTTGTTTTTATCAACAACCAATTATAAAATAAGAATCTATGAAAGGGAAAATTATTCTATTTAGTGCTTTTTTTATCTTAACTACTGCGGCTGTTTCAGCACAAGCTAAAAACGCACCGAGAAGTATTATCAGTACAACTGCTCTTATCAGAAAATACCATGATCAAAAAGAATTAAGTGGTATGCAAAAAGGAGAACTTTTGGAATTATACATCGAGCGTATTAAAGTATTAGTTAAAACTCTCCCTTACATTGCTTTGGTTACTAAACCAGGTGTTACTATGGCAGACTTAGGTATTCCAGACGATAACGAACACAAAAAAGTATTGGATGCTCAGGCAGTTGGTACAACAACTTTCTTGGATACTACGGTAGATTTTCAAAGAAAAATGATGCCTTACTCTGATAAAGGAAATCTAATCGCTGCAATCTTATTCTACGAAAGTACATTGAAATCATTACACGAGTTCAACGATTTGAACGAAATGTAATAAAGCATTTTTTAAAATCTTTTTTGAGAAAGTCTGGTGAATACCAGCTAGACATTCTTAAAAAACAAAATAAAAAAAACAACTCATTCTCGAGGGGCCTGAAAAATTTCAGAAAACTCGAGAAGAGTTTTTGCATTTACGCATACCCAAATTTATTATTAACCGTAATACCCCCCTTATCATGAAAAAAATTACTCAATTGATCTGCGTTCTTTTGACAGTTGCGAGTATGAATGCTCAACAAGAGAAAGGAATTATGGGCTACACCAATTGGTTAAACAACTGGACTGAGTTTAAGCCTAACAAAGTTGATTATGGAGAAGCAAACCAAATTTTGGCAGGAAATATTTCTGTTAATACCAAATTGCTGAAAAGAAATATCTACGTTTTGCAAGGAAACGTTTATGTTACAAACAATGCTGTTTTAACTATCGAACCAGGAACAGTAATTATTGGTGATTTCGAAACAAAAGGAACATTGGTGATTACAAAAGGTGCACAATTAGTAGCTGATGGTTTAGAAACAGATCCAATCGTATTTACTTCAAACCGCAGCATGAAAAAAGCTGGAGACTGGGGTGGTATCGTAATTCTTGGTGATGCTCCAATTAATAAATTTGGAAATGTAGGTTCTTATAACCTAGATCTAGATCCAACAATGACTACTTACGGTGGAGACAACGTAGCTTCAAACTCAGGAATTTTAAGATTCGTAAGAATCGAATTTGCTGGTAAAAAAGTAAAAGGAGCTGATACTTTCAACGCTTTAACTTTAGCAGCTGTTGGTAACAAAACAATTTTAGAAAACATCATGGTAAGTTACGCTGGTGGAGATTCTTTCGGAATCTTAGGTGGTGACTTAAATGCTACAAAATTCGTTTCTTATAAATCAGTAAACGATGACTTTAAATTCTCTCAAGGAGTTCAATGTCGTTTCTTCAACTCTTTAGCAGTTAGATCTTCTTACTTCTCAAGTACTAAAGACGGATCTCGTTGTATGGAGGTTAAATCTTATGAAAAGAAAAGTGAAACAGATTTCACTAAAAAACAAACTTTAGTTGTTGCTAGTAATATTACGATGGTTAATGACAGTGAAAACATTAACGCTGACATTCAAGCAGGTTTAGTAAAAGAGGCTATTTATGTAGCTGAAAATGCTTCACTTGAAATGAAAAGAAGTGTAATCTCTGGATTCAGCCCTGCAGTATTATTAGACAGCAAAACAGAAATCAATGATGCCAACCTTAAAAAAATCAAATTTGAGGAAATGTACTTCAATTTATGTAATGGAAACATCTTTACAGAGTACAATTCTAACAATGAAGATTTAGAAAGCTGGTATGGAAACAGTGTTTTCTTTAATGTTTACTCAAAAAGTGACAACAAAGAAACATTCATTGACATCTTCAATCCTAAAAAACCAGATTTCAGATTACAATTAGGAAAAATCACAGCTTCTAGCGGTAACAGATAAATAGTTTCGATTTTTATTTCCCACGCGTAAATTTTATTAATTAAGTCCCCAGACACAATTTATGTATCGTCTTACGGGCCAAAATAAAGATCAAGACATAATGGTATCTACGAAAAAATATTTTTTATATATAATATTTTTGGTTTCGCCTATATCGTTAACTCTATATGCACAGAATACAGCAGAAAAACCTACTAAGGCTGCTGTTTCTGAGTGTGGGTTAACTTTGTCTAGCAATAACCAAAACAGTAACAATGCTGTTGTTGAAAACAGCAAATCAAGTAATTTAAATCAGTCTATAGTAGGGATGTCCACCCCCAAGGATGTCCTTACTATAGCGGCTGAGTCAAATACTTTATCTAATGATTGCGAAGAGAATTCAACACTTGCGGCAACTTCAATTCTTGCAAAAGAAGTAATTGAAAACTACAAGTATGATTTCTCTGAAACATTCATAGATATCCTGTTTTTTGAGCGTATAGATCTAGCAAGAACACGCACTATATGATTCAAAAAATTACTTTATCTTTTTTTAAAGTTATAATATTATTTAGCATTTTACTTTTTGCTAGATCGAATGCCTATGCCCAAACGATAGTTCCTCAACAGTTAGATGGTTTAGAGAAACTTTGTGCTGGTAGTTCTTTCAATGAGTTTTTTGCTACTTTTAGTTATGTTAATTTTCCTGCGGGCACTACATTTTCTGTGGAGATCGTAGATTCAGCAAATAATCCAATTGCAACAACTTTATTACAGACGATAGATTTATCGGAAACGCAAAAAACTATAAAATTTGCGGTTCCGGTAAATCTTGTCGGTTCTGATAATTATGGCTTAAGAATTAAGAGTTCTCAAACTTATGCCAGCCCTAGATTTAAAAATTCTCAAGGGGTAACATCTTTTCCAGCCTATTATAAAGATTTTGAGTCATCATTTTCAATAAACAACAAAGAAACCAGTGCGACAATTTGTTCAGGTGGAAGTCTTACTCTTTCTATAGATGCAGGTACATCTTCTCCTTTAAACTTTCCAAATCTAAAATACATTTGGTTTAAAGATAATGTTGTTATAGCAGGGCAAAGTGGTAAAACGTTAACAGTAACTAGCCCTGGTGATTATTATGCAACAATTGATTATGGTTCTTGTACTGATGTCAATTTTAGTTCGAATCATATTAATGTTGGAAGCTCATCTTCTGGTAATGCCGTAACGATTAATTCTAGTCTTGGAAACCCATTTTGCGCTAGTGGAACAGGAACAGTTTTAACAGCTACTTCTGGAAATAGCTATCAATGGAAGAAAGACGGCAGTATAATTCCTGGAGCGACAAATCGTACATATTCTACAAACGAATCTGGAGTTTATTCTGTAGATGTAGATTTTGGAGGGTGTAAAGCAACGGGCTCTATAAATCTTCAAAGCAATGGTTTTGAAGCTAGCATCGATGCGCAAGACGGATACAAACTAAGTGAAGGCGAAACTATAACTGTGACGATAACAACAGATGCTGTTAGTCCAACTTATGAGTGGTATCTGAATGGGAACTTAATTTCTGGCGAAACATCAAACTCTTATGTAGTAGCTGTTAAAGGTAATTACATAGCAAAGGTTTCTCAGTCTTCTGGCTGTATTGCTACCAGAGAATTTCCATTTAGAATAAATGGAGAATCTGGCCCTGCTAGTGTTATTCCGAACATTATTAAACTAAGCGGAATGAATCCGTACTGGAATATTCCAGACGAATATAAAAATGCAAATACAAAGGTAATTATCATTAGTTCAAACGGAGATAAAGTTCTGGATGTGGTGAATTACCAAGGCGATTGGCCTCAAAACAATATAGATTTTAAAAATGTAAATCCCGTTTATTACTATGTCATTCAAGGCGATGCAGGTGAAAAAAAAGGATCAATAACGGTTATAAAATAATATGAAGAAAATTTTACTATTCATCACGTTATTTTACGGTTTATCAAATGTACTCTATTCTCAAGAAGCTTCTGAGGATGGAGTTGTTTCGTTTTCATTACCCATAAGAAATTCTTTAAAGTTTAATAGATATTTAATTAACCCAACGTTCAGTTTTGTTAGAGAATCGAACCCGTACGCAAGTTTCTATAATAAAAGACAATGGGTGCAGTTTGATAATGCTCCGCAGACTTATTTGGCCAACTATTCTGGTCGATTTAGAGAAAATGAAGCATTTGCTGTAGGCTTATTTCAACAGAATTATGGTTTGATGACTGTCTTTGGCGGAGTTGCCAATTTCGCTCACAATATTGTTCTGGAAGAAGCTAGCAATTTGACTTTTGGTTTAAATGTGGGAATTTATCAAAGCGGTATAAATACAGGAAAAATTATATCAGATGATTCTACTATTCTATCAGGGGATTTTCCAAAAAGCACATTACTGACTGTAAATCCGGGGATTAATTATGGTACAGAATTTTTAGATTTCGGATTAGCAATTAACAATTTAGTGCTTTACAATTTTGGATCTGGAATGGTAAAAGAAGATCCAGAAAGAGCGATTCAGTTGCATGCCATGTATACAGGATATATTGATAGTTATGGCTTTTTTGACAGAAGTAAATTTTCTGGAATTGTAAGAACAGAAATTAAAAAGGATAAAACAGTTATTTCTGGACTTGGGATGCTTTCACTTCAGCAAGGAGTTTGGGCCCAGTTAGGTTATAACACATTATATGGAGTTTCTGCAGGACTTGGAGTTAACATTACGCCGAGTATTGCTATTGAGTACAATTACGAAAGAGGAATGGGTAATTTCTCAAACTTAGGTGGTTCTCATGAATTTGCTATTGCGTATAAATTCAAAAATAGAAATTACTACTATGGAGATGATGATGAAGGTTCTTTAGTTGATCCTGCGAAACCAAAACCAGTACCAGCAAAACCGCAATCGGAAGCGACTCAAGTTAACAGAGCAGAAATCGCCGAAAAGAATAGATTGGCTGCAGAATCAAAAGCTAAAGCAGATGCTGAAGCAAAACAAGCAAGACTTGCGGCAGCTGAAAAAGTGAGAGCAGATGCTGAAGCTGCAGCAAAAGCAAAATTAGAAGCAGATAATAAGGCCAAAGCAGATGCAGAGGCTGTTAAAATAAGATTAGCTGCCGAGGCAAAAGCTAAAGCAGATGCCGCAGCCGCAGCAAGAGCACAAACTGCTGCAGCAAATAAAGCCGTAGCAGAAACACAAAAAACACAAGCACAGCTTGCTGCTGATAAAGCTAGAGCAGATGCAGAAGAACGCAGAATAAAACTAGCTGCTGATAACAAAGCAAGAGTAGATGCAGCAGCCGCAGCAAGAGCTCAAGCAGCAGCAAACAAATCTGGTGCAGTTGTACAGAAAACTCCAGAACAGCTCGCTGCAGATAAAGCACAAGCAGATGCTGAAGCATTAAAAATAAAATTAGCTGCAGATGCTAAAGCCAAAGCAGATGCGGAAGCTTTACAAGTAAAAGTAGCAGCAGCCGATAAAGCCAAAGCAGATGCTGAAGCTGCAAAAGCTAAAGCAGCCGCTGCAAATGCAGCTGCACCAACAGAGCAAAAAACAGCAGCACAGCTTGCAATTGAAAGAGCAAGAGCAAATTCAGAAGCTGCTGCAAAAATGAGATTAGCTGCAGCAGAAAAAGTTAAAGCAGATGCTGAAGCCGCAAGACAGGCAAGATTGGCAGCAGCAGAAAAAACAAAAGCAGATGCTGAAGCAGCAAGATTAAAATTAATTGCAGATACTAAAGCAAAAGCCGATGCTGCCGAAGCAAAACGTAAAGCAGATGCAAAAGCAAAAGCAGAGGCTGCAGATATGCAATCAATATTAGCAGCAGATGCTAAAGCGAAAGCAGATTCAGATGCATTGCAAGCAAGATTAGCTGCTGAAGCAAAAGCAAAAGCGGCTGCAGAAACTAAAACAAAATCTTCTATCGATGCTGCAAACAAAGCTAAATTGGCGGCAGATGCGAAAGCAAAAGCGGCAGAAGAAGCTGCACTTAGAGAAAAATTAGCTGCTGAAGCGAAAGTTAAGGCAGATGAAGAAGCAAGACAAGCGCTTATCGCTGCTGAAGCGAAAGCAAAAGCAGATGCCGAAGCACTAAGAATAAAACAAGCTGAAGATGCTCGTCAGGCACAATTAAATGCTGAAGCAAAAGCAAAAGCAGATGCAGAAGCACTTCAAGCTAAACTTGTAGCCGACGCAAAAGCGAAAGCAGATGCAGAAGCAGCAGCTAAAGCAAAATTAGCAGCTGATGCTAAAGCAAAAGCAGACGCCGAAGCAGAGAAAGTTAGATTGGCCGCCGACGCAAAAGCGAAAGCAGATGCAGAAGCAGAGCAAGCGAGATTGGCAGCCGACGCAAAAGCGAAAGCAGATATGGAAGCCTTACAGGCTAAATTAATTGCAGATGCTAGAGTAAAAGCCGATGCAGAAGCTACAGCAAAAGCTAAGGCAGAAGCAGAAGCGAAAAAATTACAAGAAGAGGAAGATGCTCGCCAGGCTAAGTTAGCAGCCGATGCAAAAGCGAAAGCAGATGCGGAAGCAGAGAAAGCAAGATTAGCAGCAGAAGCGAAAGCAAAAGCTGACGCCGAAGCAGAGAAAGTAAGATTAGCGGCAGAAGCCAAAGCTAAAGCAGATGCAGAAGCTTTACGCGTTAAACAAGCTGCCGAAGAAAAAGCGAGAGTAGAAGAAGAAGCTCGTCAGGCAAAATTAGCTGCAGAAGCAAAAGCCAAAGCTGATGCTGAGGCAGAAAAAGCACGATTAGCAGCAGAAGCGAAAGCTAAAGCCGATGCAGAAGCATTGCAAGCTAAACAAGTTGCTGAAGAAAAAGCTAGAGTTGAAGAAGAAGCGCGCCAAGCCAAATTGGCGGCAGATGCAAAAGCGAAAGCAGATGCAGAAGCATTACAAGCTAAACTGGCAGCCGATGCAAAAGCAAAAGCGGATATGGAGGCTTTACAGGCAAAATTATTAGCTGATGCAAAAGTAAAAGCCGATGCAGAAGCTACAGCAAAAGCAAAAGCAGACGCAGAAGCGAAAAAATTACAAGAAGAGGAAGATGCTCGCCAAGCTAAGTTGGCAGCTGATGCAAAAGCAAAAGCAGACGCTGAAGCATTAAAAGCGAAACAAGCAGCGGAAGAAAAAGCTAGATTAGATGAAGAAGCTCGTCAGGCGAAATTGGCTGCCGATGCAAAAGCAAAAGCAGATGCTGAAGCGCTTCAAGCTAAACTTGCTGCTGATGCAAAAGCTAAGGCAGACGCTGAGACATTAAAAGCTAAACAAGCTGCTGAAGAAAAAGCTAGATTAGATGAAGAGGCTCGTCAAGCTAAGTTAGCAGCAGACGCAAAAGCAAAAGCTGATGCAGAAGCACTTCAAGCTAAGCTTGCTGCAGACGCAAAAGCAAAAGCCGATATGGCAGCTGAACAAGCAAGACTTTTGGCAGAAGCAAAAGCAAAAGCGGATGCTGAAGCTACAGAAAAGTTGAAAGCTGAAGAAGAAACAAGACGCCTGCGTGAAGAAGAAGAGCGCCAAGCAAGATTAGCAGCAGAACAGGCTAAAGCAGATGCAGCAGCAGCGGCACTAGCAGCAAAAGCGAAAGATGATACAGGAAAAGCGATCGAAAACTTGACTAAATCTGTTGAAGGTACAAGTAACATTCAAACGGATTTATTAAATCAGTTTAAAGCAACCGTTGCAAATAAGCAGAAAGACTTAAACGATTTGAAAGAGGAGAACGATTTAAGCGAAAAGGGTATTTATAGAGAGCCAAAACCATTTAAGAGTGTAGCGGCAGAAAACAGCCAGATTGAGGCGTTGAAAATTCAGATTGCTGATGCAAATAACAGCATGAAAAATGAGATTGCGAAACTGACTAATCTTTATAACGATAGACTTAAAAAGTTCCCTAAAGATGATCCTTTGAACAAAGCTTATCTTGAAAAGATAAACGAATTGAAAGCGGCTCAATTAAAAATGGAGCGTGAAGGCGCAGCATTAATTGCCGATTTAGAGCGTATTAAAACAGAGACTGAGATTGAGCGTAAACGTAGAATTAAACGTGCAGCTTATGAGAATGATGAAGGAAGATATGCGCAGGACGTTGCAGCTCTTAAGAGAATTAAAGAAACAACTAAGCTGAGCAGTACACCATTAAAAGCAAATGATTTTGATTTTGGTGAAGAGCAGTCAAATATGCAGATTATTAAGAATATTAAAAATTCTGATAGCGGGTATTATATGATTATCGCGGTTCATAATAGTGTAGAGAAACGAGATGAGTTCTTAGCAAAAGCAGTTGCTGCAGGAAGATCAGATATTAATTTCTTTTACAATGTAACAACAAGTAAATATTATATCTATTACGAGAAGTTTGATGGTTTACAAGAGGCAACTAAAGCTTTAGAAGCAAAAGGAAATAAACCATACAACGGAAGAATGGCCATTGTAAAAGTGGAGAATTAGTAAAAACAGTAGTCTCTCTTAAAAGTTAAGAGAGACATTGAAATAAATGTTATCAAATACAAATTTTTTTATTCACTAATGCCCCTTAGAGGATAAACAGAAGTAACAAAAAATGATTATGAAAAAACCTACTACTTTAAGAACGCTGATTTTTGTTTTAGCTCTGCTATTCAATTTTGCCTCCTACGCGCAAAATTGGGTTGCATATAATTCAAAGCTTAATTCAAGCTCGAATGAGAATTTATTCTTAAAAGCAAATAATCAGTTTAGTTTAAATGGTGAAACAGTATCGGAAAATGTTAATCCGGCGCCACTTACAAATCCAGTAATTCCCTATGCTCAGCTGCCTTATGCTGGTCAAGTAGCAAAGTGTCCTAATGATGGTAAATTACTTCCAAAGCTTTTTTTATGTGGCGGAAATGATTCACGTCTTATCAATACGCAAATAACAGATGCCCGATCTATTATTTGGGAAAGATTTATTTCTGGAGGCAGTTGTATAACTGTTTCAAATAGCGATTGTGCTAACGAAAATGCTGAGGCTTCATGTTGGGTAAAGATAGCTGAAGGTAAAGATTACTTGGCAAATTCTGCAGGTCAGTTCAGAGTAAGCATCATTGATAATACGGGTACTCCATATGTGTTTTATTTTAACGTATATCAAAATACTTTAATTCCTACGGCAGTTACAAAGAGCGATATTATTAGAAATAGTGATGGAACTTGCCAGATTTTGGGTAACATTACTGTTGGCGGATTTGGTGCTGGATACGAATATAGTTTTACAACAACCGGATCACCAGGTGCTTGGCAAGACAGTAATGTTTTTAATACAAGTACTCCAGGTAACTACACTGCTTTTATCAGAATAAAAGGAGTAGTTGGATCATGCGAGTTTAAAGTTTTAAATCAGAATATTAAAAATGTAACGTATGCGGTTACTACCGAAATTGTAGCGCCAAGATGTTATGATGGAAAAGGAAGTATTAGAGTAATCACAAATGATATTGGGAAAAAATATACTTATAATATTTATAAACCAGCTTCAAGTACAAATCCATTAAGCAGTTTTGGTCCTACAGAAAATGCAGAGTATACATTTACAGGATTAGATTCTGGTGCTTACAGAGTTGAAACAGTTGTTCAGGGATCAAATTGTATGATCGATAACAAGCCTTCTGTAGCTGTACCGAATGCTCCAAATCAATTGACATCGAATCCAACAATTACAAAAACTTTAAATACGTGTAGTTCTGGTGCTATTACAGTTGCTACAACTGGTGGTACTTATCCATTTAGATATATGGTTAGTATTAATGGAGCGGATTATTTTCAGAATGCAAATAACGTGATTACCACAATTGCTTCAGGTAATTATAAAATTCGTGTTGAAGATGCAAATGGATGTTCTATTGAAAAAGAGATTAATGTTCCTACAGCAGATAAGCCTACATATACAATCACTAAGACGGATGGTGATTGTACGAATCCAAATGGAAAAATTACGATTAATGTAACGGATGCGAAAGGATATAGTATACAAACCAGATTAATGGGGGAGAATAATTATACTTCAACAAATTATGATTCAATGACAATTACAGGTATAACCGGTAATAGAGTTTATACTAACGTTCCCCCTGAAAACTATATCATAAGTGTTAAGTACACTAAAAATAAAACAACTTGTACGGAACCTGACTATCCTATTTCAATTGGTTTGACGACAGCCTTGACTGCATCTGTTGGTGTAGCAGAATTATCAGGCTGCGGTCCAACGGGAAAAGAAAGTCAAGGAAAAGTTAGGATTACCAATGCCGAAGGAGGGGTTCCGCTTCCTGGAGTAAATCCGTATTTATATAGTTATGATGGAAAAAAGACTTGGGTAACATACAAAGAAGCTTATGTTAATCCAGGAGTGCATATTTTATATATTAAAGATGCCAATTGTGAAGTTGCTTTACCAGCGATTACTTTGCTTAAACAACCAGATGCACCAACTATTAAAGTTGCCGATCCGGTTTTTAACTGTGATGGTTCTGCGACTACAACAGTAACGGTTACAAACAGTGGAAGCGGTAGTCCACAATTTACTTATGACTATTATATAGACGGTGTTCTTAATACCAATACGCCTACGAATGTCTTTAAGAACGTAACTCAAGGAGACCACACAATATCTGTAAGTTATAATGTGATAAATGTTCCTACAGAAAGCGTTTTATTGAACGAAACTTTTGGTTCTGGACCAGATGTTAGTTCGCCAGGTATCAACCCTAACTTTTGTTGGGAACGACAAGTGGAAGCTACAAAGTGTAACAATAATAAACTATTTGGTAATGGGGAATATACAGTTACAAATTTATTGCGAAATAATCCATACTCTGGATGGTGGAGTCCAAAAGATAATACTAGCGGAGGAAAAGACTCAAATGGGAGGTTTTTAGCGGTTGATGCAGGTACTTCTATTCCTAATAATGCTGTTTTATATAGAAAAACTATTAAAGATATTATACCAAACGTACCAATTAAGGTTACGTTTGTCGGTACCAACTTACTAAAAGTAGGAAATAATCAACCAGATGCTTCACTAACTGTTGAGTTGCAAAATGCCTCTGGTGTTGCATTATCTTCACAATCTACAGGTGGAATACCAAAAACTGATGGTTGGGTTCCTTATACCAGAACAATTGATCCAGGAAATAATACCACATTAGATTTCGTATTGCGATTGGAGCTTTCTCAGGTTAATGGTATCGACTTTGCAGTTGATGACTTAGTAGTTACACAGATGCCGAAAGCTTGTAACACAGTAGCAAATTTCCCAATAGTTGTGGATGGAAGTAAAGCTTTTTCTGCTGGTATAACAGGTTATAAAGATGTAAAATGTAGCGGTGAGCAAAATGGTGAAATTACACTATCAGCCAAAAATTTTGATCCAGTAAAAGGATTCCAATACTCTGTAGACGGAGGAAAATGGGAAACTGTAATTCCTGTTCCAGCGGCAGTAACCGGTAGTATAACATTAACGAATTTACAAAGTAAAATTTATAATATCAGAATTCGTTATGATGATTCAGCAGGAAGCTGTACTTTCCCTTTAGCACAAGAAATTAAATCTCCACAAGCTTTAAAAATTAAAGCTTGGGTAGAGACAGTTGCCACTTGTAAAATAGGTGCAACAATTAAAGCTGAGGCAAGTGATGGAACACCAGGTTACGAATATGAATTAAGAGAAACCGACGGTGTTACTGTTGTAAGAGCTTTTCAAGCTTCAGGAGAGTTCTTAGATATTAAAAAGGTAGGAAATTACAAGGTGATAGCTAGAGATGCAAATTCATGCCAGACAGCGGTAATGGCATCTGTAGATGTTGTTGCGGCTGTACCTCCTCAAATTACTTTTGAATCTTCAAATCTATGCTTTGATACAAAAGCTCAAATCATAGTACGAGTGAATGGTGGAGTTGGAAAATATACTTATACTACACAGTTTAATGGTGGAGCAGAAAGTGATGCTAGTGCGCCTTTTGATGGTCCAACTTTTACCTATGATGCGACACAACCAGGTACTTATACATTTGTAGTTACAGATAGTTTTGGCTGTAAATCTGATCCTATTACACAAGTAATCAACGAAAAATTAACAGTAGAAGTTCCCGTTACAAGAGGTTTAAGCTGTGAGCCCGCTCCAAATAATACAGCAATAATTACTGGAACTATTTCTGGTGGAAAAGGACCTTTTACGGTGGTAATCGCTTCAGGAAATACAACAGGTACTTTGGTACAGCCTACTACAACAGGTAATACTTTTACGTATACAACTACAGTAGCAGGAGATTATACTTTCAGAATTACAGATTCGGGAAGCTGTACAGTTGTTAGTAAAACAGCTACAATCACGCCGTTAAATGCTATTGTTTTAGCATCTGATAATACTGCGCCTAAATGTAACACTTCTAGCGATGGAACAATTCTTTTAAAAGCAAGTGGCGGTTCTGGCGGATTTAAATTTAGTACAGATGGAATTACTTATAATGATACATCATATTTTACAGGTCTAAGCGCTGGGGTAAAATATACTTTTTACGTAAAGGATTCTAATAAATGTACTCAGATGTTAGAAGTAACTTTGATTGCACCAGACGCAATCTTTGGTACTGCATCTATAACAACACCTTACACTTGTGATGGCCCTGCAACAATTACTGTAGGGACAGTTGTTACAGGTGGAAATGGCAATTATAAATATACATTAAATAGAAATGGTGTTCCATTAAATACTCAGGACACTAAAGTTTTTGCGGGTATTACTGTAGCAGGAAATTATACAGTAACGATTACAGATACAAATGCTTGTAGCTACACAACTACACCAGCTTTGACTATTGTAGCTTTGAATGGTCCAAAAGCAATGACAATTAATAAATCGGCACTTAAATGTCCAAGTAATAAAGTAGATTTTACGATTACAGATGTTAAAGATGCTTTAGGAGCTGCATTAACAGGGCCTTTTACATATGCTATTACAGCTCCTGCAAGTGCTGTAAAAAGTAATACAACAGGATCTTTCCCAGGTTTAGATCCTGGGGTTACTTATACTTTTGAAGTTAAAGATGCTAAAAATTGTTCTTTCTCTCAAAAGGACAAAGTCGACCCACTACAAGATTTCACTATTTCAAGTAAAGTAGTAAGCGATGTAAACTGTTTAGGCGATTCTAAAGGAGAGGTTACTTTTACTGTTTCTGGTTTAGGCAATAATGTAGCTTATACATATCAAATAGATGGTGCATTACCAGTTCAAACAGGAACTTCACCAAGTACAGGAACTTCATTTACTATTGCTGCACCAAATTTAAATGCAGGTTTACATACAATTACAGTAACAAATGTTGATACAAATTGTTCTCAGTCTGATGATGAAACAATTTCTGCTCCAACAGCAGTATTGGCTTTAGACCCTAGTGATCTAGTACATGTGACTTGTAAAGCTAAAGGTTCGGTTACCATTAATGCTAAAGGAGGCTGGGGAGGTTTCACTTATTCTGTAACACCAACATCTCCAAGCGGACCAACAGTTTCTCAAAGTGTTAAATTATTCTCTGGTTTAAATGCAGGTGATTATTCATTTATTGTAAAAGATGCAAAAGGTTGTGAGGTAAAAGGAACTTTTACAATTAATCCAGAAGAAAAACCAATTGTAAGTTTAGATCCTGCTTCTAGTTTATGTGCTGGCGGTGCTGGAGCAACTTTAAAAGTAAATCCAAATACGCATGCAAACTATACTTACAGTATTAACAATGGTACTGTAAAAACAGATGGGACTTTCACAGGATTAGTTCCAGGAAAATATGTTATTAGAGTTACAGACACTTCTACAGGATGTTATACTGATTTAGATGAAGAAATTATTGCGATACCGGTTTCAGCATCTACTAAATTATTAGCAGATTTGGATTGTGATGTTGCTCCAGCTTCTCCAGATGCTACAATTGAGGTAACTATTGCCAATGGGTACCCTGATTTTAAATACAGACACAATACAACAGGAGCTCCGTTCAATGGATTATATACTGATGTTCCAGCTGGATCAACAGTATTTACTTTCGATACTGGTGTGGCGGGAACTCATTATTTTGAGATTACAGATAAAAATGATTGTATAACGGTTGTTTCTAGAACAATTAACACAAAAGAAGATCCAACGGCTATAACAGTGCCAATAAACCCTACTTGTTATAATGGAACAAATGGTTCTATTGAGATAACTGCTAGTAAAGGTTCAGCACCATATAGTTATGAAGTTTCTACAACTTCAGCTACCACAGGATTTTCTCCTATGGCTTCTAACAAGCATACAGGTATTGGTGCCGGAACATATTGGTTTAGAATTACTGATGCTAAAAAATGTACGGTTGTAGTATCAGAAACATTAAATAATCCTGCTCAATTGACGGCGCACGCAGATGTTACAGCACCATTAAAATGTGGCACTGGAACTGCAGTGCAAGCAGCAACAATTACTGTTGTTATTGATCTTCCTGGTACACCTTACACAGGTCCTAATAAATATAGATATAGTTATAATGGCCAAACACCAGTAATATCAAATACATATACTACAGATGTAACTGGTCCAGTTACTGTTGATGTTTATGATGCAAATAACTGTCCATTTAGAGTTTTAACATCTCCGGTTGTTGAAGCATTAGACCCACCAGTCAATATGACTTTTGCTCCACCAGCTGCAATTACTTGTGCAACAGGTAAGGATAAAACTAGTTTAACTGTTACAGTTGATAATGGTGTCGCACCATTTAGATTTGAAATAACCGATACTGATGCAACGGTAGCTCCGGCAGATCTTGTTGCTACAAATGTTTCAGCTCAAAGCCATACATTTAATAATTTACCTCCGGGATCTTATAAATTTAAAGTAACAGATAATTATGGTTGTGCTACTTTTGGCGAGTATACAATTGATAAAGCATTACCAGTTTTTGTTAACGGTACTTTAGGTGCTAATGTAACTTGTAAAGGAGATGCAAATGGAAGCATTATTTTTACTGTTTCAGGTACTGCAGGAGCATTCACGTATGTACTTAGAAATAGTGCAAATGCGGTGATTCCTAATTCTCAATCGTCACAAGCTGGAAACGTTATTACTTTTACTGGCTTATTGGCAAGTAATTATACAATTACAATTACAAACCCAACAACTGAGTGTACTGCAACAAAAGCGGTTGAAGTAAAAGAGCCAGCTTTAAAGTTTGCATTTACAACACCAAGTATTACACCGATTACTTGTTCACCAAACAATGGTAAAGTTGTAATCAATACAGTTGGCGGATGGGGTAATAACAGATATACGCTTACATTACCAGATAATACTGTAGTTGGGCCACAATCTAGCTCAACATTTAATAATTTGACTCAATCTGGAACATATGGAATTTCGGTTACAGATTTGAGCGGAAACGGCTGTACAATTTCAACAACATTTAATGTTGACGCAGCAATTCAACCAGATGCTAGCATTGATTTAACAGCGTCTGATTTATGTTATGATGCAGTAGGAAAAGCTACAATCGTAGTAACACCTGCAGTTCCTTCTCCTACTTATATGTACAATATTAACGATGGAGTATATCAAGTGAGTGGAACATTCCCTAACTTAAACCCAGGAATTTATGTTGTTAAAGTTAAAGATATGAGCACAGGCTGTATTTTAATTTTAGGAGCACAATCTATTGAAACAGAATTAAAATTCAATGCAAAACTTGAAACTTTAGCAAATTGTATTGGACAGGATGCTGAAATTAAAGGTACTGTATCTGGAGGTAAACAGCCTTACACTTATACGGTGACAATAAATGGAACACCAGATCCAACAGTAAGAACTGTAACAGGTACAACATTTATATATTCTGATGCTACAGCAACTACTGCGACGGGGGATACTACCTATCTGTTTACTTTAAGTGATGCTTCAACTACCCATTGTAGTCTTACTTCAACAGTCGTAGTAGCTCCAAAAACAAAACCAGATTTCTCACTTACTCCAAATTCAACTATTTTATGTAGTGGAGATGCAACAGGTTCTATTACGGTAACAATTGATCAAACTAAAGGAGCAAGCCCTTATACTATAAATGTAACTAAAGACAATTCTGCTTTAATTCCTGCAACAGCAGACGTAAATTATGGTATTCAAACGACAGGACTTCCTGCGGGAGATTATATCGTAAGACTAACAGACGCTAAGGGTTGTTATACAGATAAAACAACTTCTATAATAGATACGCCTAAAATTCAGTTTTCTGCGCCTTTTACACAAATTACATGTGATCAAACAGGAACTAGTGGAAGTACTTACGGGTCAATTTCAGTATCAGGATTGTCAGGAGGAACACCTGGTTATACTTATACATTAACTAGTAATACAACTGCTCCAACACAAACCTTTACACCGTTAACTAATGAAAATCATACATTTACAGTATTAAATTTTGGTATTTATGAGTTAACTGTTTCTGATGCTAACTCATGTTCTGTTACCAAAACGATTAGTTTATCTTCTCCACCAGAAGATTTAAAAATTGATGTTACAGCTGGTGTTGCTTCATGTACAACAGCTAGCGTAGTAGTAAGTGTAAATCCAACGTATTCTGGAGGACCATATTATTTTGCAAGATACCCAATCGTTTCAGGATTTACTCCACCTTATTCTTATCCATTAAATCCTCCTGGAACATATCAGCCGGCAAGTTCGTCAGATCCAACTAATCCGTTGTACTTGCAGTCAACATTTAGTGGTTTAAATCCAGGTGTGGTATATTCATTTATTGTTTATGATGATACAACAAAATGTTATTATTTCAAACAAGCAGAGGGGCCAACTTTAACGTCATCTTCATTAACTAGTGATGTAACACCAGCAAATGTAACTTGTATTGGAGCTGGAGACGGAACGGTTTCATTTACAATTGCAAATCCGCAAGCGTCTACAACACGAGTTAAATATGAAATTTACAATTCACAAACTAATACCCTAGTTACTCCTGCAGTAGGAGGAACGGTTAATTTACCAACTATGACCGTCAATAATGTAGGACCTCTTAAACCAGGTACTTACTATATTTTATTTACTGAAGAGGATAATTTAGGAAATACAGTTTGTATGAATTCTTCTAAAATGTTTACAATAACACAATCTGTTGTGCCATTAACATTAAGCGCTACTGCGAAAAATGATAATTGCGGACCTGCACAAGGTGTTATTGAAGCTTTTGGAAAAGGAGGAACCGTTAGAGCTGCAGATGTTGCAAACGGTATCACAGCACACCCTTATTTATACCAAGTTTTCCCTGATACAGGGGCTGCTGGCGTAATTGATAATGTGGATCCAGTTCCTACAGATGCTACTTTTAGCGCAACATTTAGTTTAACAACCCATACATCTAATACTTTCAATAGAGACAACGGACGTTATATCGTTTATGTTAAAGATGCAAACGGATGTATCGCTTATACCTTTGTTGAAGTATTGCTAGATCCAGCACCATTTATTACTGCTGTAACAAATGATATCTGTGTTACAGAAGGTTCTTTTGTAATCGATGTTAATTTGATGACGACTGGTAAGGGGCAACATTATTATATTTTAGATGGCGGTGCTCCCGTTCCGTTGCCTTCTACATCATTCTCTATTACAAATCTTTCTTCTGGAAATCATAGTGTAGAAGTTAAAGATGTTAACGGATGTGGTAATAAGGTAGTTTTAGATCTAATTTCTACGCCTCTTGAAATTAAAGCAAGTTTTACTAAAAAGCCACTTTGTGAAGATGCTGATGGTGAAATTACTGCAGAAGTAACAGGAGGATTTACACCAAGTAATTTCGAATATACATTAGTAAAAACTTCATTGCCAGCAATGCCAAATGTTGTGCAGACTAACGATGCTAAATTTATTGGTCTGGCAGCTGGTGATTATACAGTTACTGTTAGAGATCTTAATACAACTTGTACAAGATCGGTAGATGTGAAGTTAATTCTTCCAACTCCAATTAATTTTGTATTGACAGATATTGTTACTACTCCTGTAGATTGTACTGCTGGTCAAGTAGGAGCAACAGACAATGGAACATTGACGGTTAATTTAAATCCAGCAAATGATAATCCAGATTATACTTATGTATTAACACCGGTTTTACCAGCGGGACTCGCTAAAACACAATTAAATAATAATGTATTCACAGGATTAAGTGCAGGAGATTATACGATTAAAGTAGTTTCTGGCAGAGGTTGCGAAAAAGAATTATTTGCAAATGTACCAGCTCCTGCTGCGGTAGTAGCGACAGCAGATGCAGCACCATTTAGCTGTACTATAGATCCTGCTATAACAACAGTTGTTGTAACAGGTTCAGGCGGTTCAGGAAGTTATACTTTTAGTCAAAACGGTACAGACTATTTTGCAAGTAATAGTAATCCAGTAGACAATAAATATACATTTGAAATTGCCGATAATCTTGGAGTTCAAAATCCAACATATTGGGTTAAAGATGCTAACGGATGTGTAGACATTACTACATTAACTAATCCATTACAGCCACTTCCTAAGTTAATCTCAGCAACAGCAAAGAGATCAATAGCGGCAGATTCACAAATTGACTGTCAAAATGGAAGAGAAGTTATTGAAATAACGGTTGTAGGTGGATCTACAACTCCAATTGATTTGAAATATGAAGTTTCGATTGATGGTAATCCGTATATGGTTCTTGCGACGTCAAGTGTTTCACAAACATTTACTTATAATGCAACTTCGGTTGGAAGCAAATATCAGTTTAGAATAACTGATAACGCAACACACTGTGAGATTTTGTCTAATATCTATGAAGTTCCAGTATTTAATACTGTGGAGGTTAAAGCAACTACAGTGGCTGATGTAACGTGTAAGTCTGCAACGAACGGAAGTATTGAAATTTTCGTTTCAGGTTACAGTGGACCATATACATACGCATTGTATGATGGTGCAACACCAGTAGTGGGAGCAGGTGCATCTGGATCTCACGATACTATTATCTCGAATCCATTTGTAATACCATTCGGATTAGGAGAAGGAGCAAATTATACCGTACACATATTAGAAGGAGCCTATCCAAGATGTTCAGCAACTTCGACTATTGCGGTTATAAATGAACCAACTGTTGCATTTACTTTAGATCCTCTAGATGTTACACCATTAGGTTGTACAAGTGACGGTGCGGTTACAATTACAACTCAAGGTGGATGGGGTAATAACGAATATACGCTTACACCTCCATCTGGTCCAGCGATAAAAAACACCAATGGTAAATTTGGAAATCTTACATTAACAGGTACTTACGGAGTTTCTGTACGTGATGCTAACGGATGTATGCTTACTGATTCGTTTCCTTTAGTAACACCAACACCTCCAGCAGCTATTATTGCTGCAACATCTGATTATTGTTATGATAGTACAGATTTAGCAACGTTAGTCGTTAGTGCTTCAGGCGGTGCAGGAGGATTCATGTATAGTATCGATAACAGACAATCTTGGAAGGCAGACAATACATTCAAGGATTTAACACCAGGGAAATATGATATTATTGTTAAAGATGCTCTTGGTTGTGAAGTTACAGTATCTAATAATGAAATTAAACCACAACTTTTTGCTTCGGCTACTAACGAAAAAGATGTTTTCTGTACAGGTGTTGTAGACGGAACTATCAAAATTACTGCAGTAGGCGGATACGGTTCTTATTCTTATACTGTTAATGATGGTACAGGAGCTTCTCTTCCAATTGCTTTCCCAGCAGGATTAGATACTACAGAATATAGCGTAACAGCTGCTGGTACTTATGAAATTGTAGTTTCTGATGCAAGAAATTGTTCTTATACGATTACAGAAAAAATTGTTATGCTGCCTCCAACGCCAGTAGATTTATTGGTGTCTGATATTGCTATTACACCTGTAGATTGTAATGCATCTCAGGGTACAAATAACAACGGAACGATTACTGTTAATTTAAGAGCAGTTAATGATAATCCTGATTATACTTATACACTTACACCAACAGTGCCAGCAGGTACCCCAATAGTTCAGAAAAATAATAATCTGTTTACTGGTTTAACTCCTGGAGATTATAACGTAAGTGTACAATCTGCGAGAGAGTGCGAGGCTAATGTAGATGTAACTATAGCAGCTCCTGTTCTTGTAACAGCATCGGCTAGTGTAACACCATTTAGCTGTGCTGTTGATCCAACTAAAACAACTGCGGTTGTTACAGGAGGCGGCGGTACAGGAACATACACTTTCAGTATCGATGGTACAAATTACTTCGAAAGTAATAGCACACCAAAAGACAATAAATACTCATTTGAATTATCTGACACAGGATTTACTCAAAATCCAACATTCTATGTTAAAGATTCTAATGGTTGTATTCAGTTAACACAATTGCCAGCTGTTTTAGACCCATTGCCTAAATTTATTTCAGCAATTGGTACTTTTGGAACGCCAATTGACTGTATTAACAGAGCACAAGAAATAAATGTAGTAATCACTGGAGGAAGCAATACGCCAAATGCATTTACATACAATGTATATGAAAACGGAGTATTAATTCCTGGACCTGCTACTACAGTTACAGGAAATGCATTTACTTATAATGCTACAACAGTAGGAAGCAGTTATCAGTTTGAAGTGATCGACAACAATACAGGATGTCGTATCAAATCTCCTGAATATGAAATTCCTGTTTACGAAATTGCTTCTGTGAATGCTATTGCTTCTGCTCACGTAGATTGTAATGGTAATAATAGCGGAGCGATTGAAATTAATATCGTAGATTATAGTGGACCTTATACGTATGAAGTATTTAATGGTACAAATCCAGTGGCAGTAACTTCTGGTCCAGGAGATACAGCAACGGCAAATCCATTTGTAATTCCTTTCGGATTCACTGCTGGTACACAATACAGAGTAGTTGTAACAGAAGGTGCTTACCCAAGCTGTACAATAACTTCTGCTGATGTTGAAATTAAAGAACCAGCAGCGTTAAGTTTAGCAGGATTTAATCCAAGCGTTGACAATCAATATTGTGATAGACCATTTGCAGTAATTACTATAGATCCAACTACAATTGTAGGAGGTGTAAAAGAGTATTCTTATGCAGTAGTAGCAACAACAACTCCACCAACAGTTCCAGCTGTGGGAGATTATAAACCATTAACAAGAATAGAAATTGCTACAGCTCAAATTGCTCCAGCATCTGATTCTTACGATGTTTATGTTAGAGATGCTAATGGATGTTACGACTTTAAGACGATTCAGATTGCACAAGATCCAATGCCGGTTATAACTGCTGTAGTGCCTACGCATTGTGCTACTACAACAGGTTATACTATTACGGTAACGGCTACAGGATTTACGTCAGATTTAGAATATAGTCTAGACAAAAATACTTGGCAGTTAAACAACAATGTATTGGAAGTAACTACTCCTGGAGATTACACCGTGTACGTTAGAGATGCTAACTTATGTATCGTTGATGCTCCAGTAAAAATATTACAGCCATTACGTTCTGGTTATCAAATAACTAATTCTCCAATCTGTAATGGAAATCAAGGAGAAGTAACATTATTGCCTTCAGGAGGTTCTGGAACAGCAAACTATCAGTTTAGCCAAAATGGTACTCTGTTTGTTTCTTCTCCTGTATTTAGTAATTTGACTCCTGGTAATTACCAATTTACAGTTAGAGATAATGTAACAACTTGTACTGTATTAGTAGACGTTGTAATTCCAATACCAAATACTGCTATCGAATTTACTTTAGTTCCAAGCCCAGTAATTTGTAACGGAGGAAGTACAGGATCAATAACGGTTAAAATGGATCCTGCAACAGGAACTGTAAATAACAATCCAGAATATACTTATGCTATTAGTCCAGTTCCAGTAGGAATGGTATTGGTAGGTAATGTATTTACAAATCTTCCTCAAGGTACTTATACAGTAACAGTAACTTCAGGTTTAGGATGTCCAGTTGATAAAGATATGACAGTGACAGAACCACTGCCTATAACAGTACCAGTTCCTGTAGTTGCAGAATACTTATGTACAACTGGAAACAAAGAGAATAATGCAACAATCACAATTAATACTCCATCTGGCGGTTCTAATGTTTACAAAATATATGAATTCTTCAGAGATGGTAATCCTGTAGCAGTTCAAAGAGGAGATAATCCTGTTTACATTGAATCAGATCTATTAGGAGGAAATTATGTGATTAATGTATATGATGATAAAGGTTGTTTAGGAACCGCTACAGCATCAATAAAACCATTTGTTAAAGTTGAGTTTGCTACTCCAGCTGCAATTACAGTGACAACAGCAATTACTTGTAAAAATGACGAAAGTATTCAAGTAAATGCAATTACTGTCGGAACTTCAGTTCCTATGCCAGTTCTAAGTTACAATGTAAAAGGAATTTCTGCTGGAAGCACTTACGATCAAACAAATAATGATGGTGCTTTCACAGGATTGACAATTGGAAACTATTTAGTTACAGTAACAAATCCTCTTACAAACTGTTTCATTACAACGATTCATTATGTAAACAATCCGAATACATTTGAGTTAGTGACAAATCCTACTAATGTAGTTTGTTATGGAGGTGCTGGAAGTGTTGATTTAACTATCGTTGACAACCAGACAGACCCAACAGATGATGCAGGAATTTTTGATTACGTTATTACAGGACCTGTTAATGTCAACGGACAAACATTAGGCGCAACAATCAATATTCCAAACTTACCTGCTGGTCTTTATACAGTAACAGCTAAATTGTTTGGAACGCCATATTGTGAGGTTGCAGGAACATTTAGAATTGATCAACCTGATGCTGAATTAAAAATAACAGAATCTCATACACCAATTACTTGTGATCCAGGTAATGATGGTACCATCACAGTTAGCGCTGTCGGCGGATGGTTAGGAGGAGATTACCTATACGAATTGGTTGGTCCAGTAAGTGTAGCATACTCTACAGAATCTCATTTTGAGAATTTGACAGCAGGAATATATACTGTTAAAGTTAAAGATGTTAATGGATGTGTTGATACAGCAACAGTTGTATTGAAAAATCCAGATCCAATTTTAGTAACAGCTCATGCGACTGTAGGTCAATTGGCTTGTAATGGAGATACAAGTGGTGAAATTACAGTTGATCTTCCAACAGGAGGTCAGGAAGGAAATTATTCTTATATCTTGAATTACCTCTCTGCTGATCCTGTAATGTCAACAGTACCACAGATTAGCCCTGTGTTTTCAGGATTACCTGCAGGAACATATACCGTTACTGTAGTAGATGGAATTAATTGCGTATCGGCTCCATCGCTTGAAATCGTAATTAACGAACCATCAAGAGTTGAACCATCGTTAGCATTGGCAACAGGAATAACTTGTAAAACTGATGCAACATTGACCTTAAGCGCGATTGGAGGAAATGGTGGTCCATATGAGTACAGTCTTGATCAAAACTTCAGTAGTGTTATAGGTTCGTTTACATCATCTGTAACATTTGCTGTAGGATTAGGAGATCACCAATATTATGTTAGAGATTCTAAAGGATGTGTTGGTATAATTTCTAATAATGTTACAATTAACCCATTAACACCATTAAATCTTGAAATAGATTTAACAAATGCAAAAGTTTATTGTAAAGGAAGTTCGACAGCCGCTATTGATGCAGTTGGAGTAGGTGGTTTAGGAAATTATGTTTATACTTTATTTGATGCTAATGGTAATCAATTAAAACCAGCGCAGTCTGAAGGATATTTTGATCAACTTCCTAAAGGAACATATGTGGTACGTGTAGATAGTGGAGATTGTCAATACGATTCTAAGGCAATAATAATTGATGAGCCAGCTTCAGAATTAACTGCGGTTCCAACAGTTACAGATGCGACTTGTTTCGGTGCTAATGACGGTAAAATTGTAATCGCTGCCACTGGTGGTACAGGTGTAATTAAATACGCTATTTCACCAAACTTAGGATTATTCGATGACAAATTCAGTTTTGATCGTTTAGCTCCAGGTATGTATACGATAATTGTTCAGGATGAAAACTCATGTTTTGTAATTATAGAACGTGAAATTAAAGAACCAAATGTATTAGAAGGTAAAGTGGTTGGCCCAATCATCCAAGAGATTTGTGATGGTGAAAATGACGGAGCATTCTCAATAGAAGTTACCGGAGGTAGACCACCTTATACTATTAGCCTTGACAATGAGACGGGTACTTATGTACCATTGAATAATGGCACAATACATGATTTTACAAACCTTAAAGGAGGTTTACATAATGTTTACATTAAAGACGCTAGCTGTATTACTTTAGTTGAAGTAAACATGGATAAAGCGGTAGTTCTTAACCCAACCCCAGAAGTGAGATACGACTGTGTGGACAACAAACAGGCAAACATGGTAATCGTGACTGTTGATAAATCTAATAGTCCTACAGATGTGGATTACTCTCTTGATGGAGGAACATTCCAACCAAGTAACATTTTCACAAATGTTGCTTCAGGAAGTCACTATATTATGGCAAGACACTCTAATACTTGTGAGAAGAGAACAGATTTTGAAATAGATGCAGTTGCAGAGTTAAGCGTAATAGATGTTACAAACCAAAGCAAAGACATCAACACTATTGTTGTAAAAGCTTCTGGTGGAGTTGCTCCTTATGAATACAGTTTCAATGGGGAACCATTTACATCATCTAATAGCTATAGAATCTATAAAACGGGTATCTATAAAGTAATTGTTAGAGACAAAAATGGTTGTGAAGCTACGATAGATGTAGAAGGAACATTCTATGACTTCTGTATGCCGAACTACTTTACACCAAATGGTGACGGTGATGGAGACGCTATTGGACCTGGTTGTGGTGCATTAGCTTACAAAGAATTGACATTCGATATTTATGATAGATACGGTAGAGTAGTAGCGAAATACCGTGTAAATGGAAAATGGGATGGAAGATATCATGGAAGCGAATTGCCTACAGGAGATTACTGGTATGTTCTTAAATTAAATGATCCGAAAGATCCAAGAGAGTTTGTTGGGCATTTCACATTATACAGATAACAAAATTATAGCCCCAATGATGTTATCTAAAAAAATTAATACAATGAAAAAGTTTATTTTATCCTTAGTACTCATGGCTGTAACAACAAGTTACAGCCAAGAGTTAAACCTACCAGTGTTTACCCAGTATTTAGCTGATAACCCTTTTATTCTTTCTCCTGCGTATGCTGGTATTGGAGATAATCTCCGTATTAGAGCCAACGGTTTGACACAGTGGGTCGGAATTAAAGATGCACCAGACAACCAATCATTGTATGCAGATTTTCGTCTTTTAGATCGTTCGGGAGTAGGTATTTCATTGTATAATGATAGCAACGGTAATACAAGACAAACAGGAGCAAAAGTTTCTTTTGCCCACCACTTGATTTTAGATTATCGTACAGAACAGTATTTATCTTTTGGTATCTCTTACAACTTTAATAGTTTCCGTATCGAAACTGGAAATTTTAATGACGGTAGTAACGGAAATCCGCCAGTTGGTGGACAACAGCCAACAGACAATCGCTATAGTGCTAACAATAACTTTGATATTAGTGCTTTGTATCGTAACAGAGGGTTTTATTTAAGTTTCAATGCCAATAACGTATTAAAAAAGAATATTAGTCTTGAGAGAGTAAATGAACCCGATCTTTTATCAAATTTTCAAGTATACACAGGATTTACTTTTAAAGATGCGGAAAACAGACGTATCGAATACGAACCATCAGTTTTCTTACAATATTTTGCAAGTGACCAGCGTTCTACAACCGATTTTAACTTCAAGTACAGACGTTACAATCGTTACGAAGATTATTATTGGATTGGAGTTTCATACCGTTTCTTAAACGACCAGTTCCCAAAACCTTTGGCAATGGGACCAATGGCTGGTTTTATGAAATCTAAATTCTATTTTGCATACTCTTATCAATTGATGTTTAATGGTCTTGGAAGCTACAATTCAGGAACGCATTCTATCACAATCGGATTCGATTTCTTGCAATCTATCAGTAACTGTCCTTGTACACAAAGTCCCGTTCGAGATTAAACAAGTAATTTTATCATTTTTGAGAATAAATTTGTTTATTTTCATAAATTACAACGTTTTCGTTTTTATTGTTCGATTATTTTTGCTTTTTTGAAATTTAGACTACTGTAAAAGTTCTATATTTGTTATTCTTTCAAAAAATTAAAAAAATTAGCAGATGAAAACTTTAAACGATTTCGATTTTAAAAATAAAAAAGCAATTATCCGTGTTGACTTCAACGTGCCATTGGATGAAAATTTTAATGTAACAGATACGACACGTATTGAGGCTGCAAAACCAACAATCGATACTATTTTAGCACAAGGCGGAAGCGTGATTTTAATGTCACACCTTGGAAGACCAAAAGGAGCAGAAGAGAAATACTCTCTAAAACATATTCTAAAAACAGCTTCTGATATTTTAGGAGTTCAAGTAAAATTTGCTGAAAACTGCGTTGGAGAACCAGCTCAGACTGCCGCAAAAGATTTAAAACCAGGCGAAGTTCTTTTATTAGAAAATTTACGTTTTCATGCTGAAGAAGAAGCAGGAGATGTAGCTTTCGCTAAAGAATTAGCTTCTCTTGGAGATATTTATGTAAACGATGCATTTGGTACAGCTCACAGAGCTCACGCATCGACTACAATTATTGCACAGTTTTTTCCAAACGATAAATGTTTCGGAACATTATTGGCAAAAGAAATTGACAGTTTAAATAAAGTTCTTAAAAACAGTGAAAAACCTGTAACTGCTGTTCTTGGAGGTTCTAAAGTTTCTTCTAAAATCACCGTTATCGAAAATATCTTAGATAAAGTAGATCACATGATTATTGGAGGAGGAATGACTTTTACTTTCATTAAAGCTCAAGGAGGAAAAATTGGAGAGTCTATCTGCGAAGATGACAAACTAGATTTAGCTCTTGAAATTTTGAGATTAGCAAAAGAAAAAAATGTTCAGGTTCATATTCCTGTTGATGTTATTGCTGCAGACGATTTCTCAAACAATGCAAACACGAAGGTTGTAGATGTAACTGCAATTCCTGACGGATGGCAAGGTTTAGATGCAGGCCCAAAATCTTTAGAGAACTTCAAAAAAGTAATTTTAGAGTCAAAAACAATTCTTTGGAATGGTCCATTAGGAGTTTTTGAGATGGAAACGTTCTCTAAAGGAACAATCGCATTAGGAGATTATATCGCAGAAGCTACAGCAAATGGAGCATTTTCATTAGTTGGTGGTGGAGATTCTGTTGCAGCAGTAAAACAGTTCGGATTTGAAGATAAAATGAGCTACGTTTCCACTGGTGGCGGGGCTATGCTAGAAATGTTAGAAGGAAGAATTTTACCTGGAATCGCTGCGATTTTAGACTAAAAAATCACAATTAACATTTTTTTAAACACTTTTCTTCGATAAAGGGCTTAGATTTGCAAAAATACAACTCTTGTAATTATTTGAATTACAGAATTTTAAAAAAATGTTATATGATTGTAAAGAAATTATCGTTAGTGGTTTCGGCTTTCTTTTCGCTTGCTGTCTGTGCACAGGAAACGGCAAAGGCAGATGTAGAACTGAAGCCAGAGGTTAAACTTTCATATTTAGATTCTATTAAAAGCACATTCAAAAAGAACGATCTTGCTACAAAAGTAGATAGTCTTTGGATGAACGAATTAGTAAGTCTCGATATTTATGATGATCTGACCAAAGACATTCAAACCATCAATAAAGATGTTACTGTCGATGAAGAACTCCCAACCGAACTGCTAAAGCAGCGTTTGGCGGCGATGAATGAGAAATCACCTTTTGAGATACAATACAATCAAGGTTTAGAAAATATAATAAAGTCATTTCTTAAGAATCGTAAAAAATCGTTTTCTCGATTAATGGCTTTATCAGAATATTATTTCCCAATTTTTGAGGATGCTTTTGCCAAACAAAATGTTCCTCTGGAAATAAAATATTTAGCCGTTGTAGAATCTGCTTTAAATCCTAAAGCAGTTTCTAAAATGGGCGCTACGGGACTTTGGCAGTTTATGTACGGAACCGGAAAACAATACGCTTTAAAAATCGATTCTTACATCGACGAAAGAAGTGATCCTCTTAAAGCTACAGCTGCAGCATCTGAGTATATGACCAAAATGTTCAATATTTTTGGTGACTGGGAACTGGTTTTAGCTTCTTACAATTCAGGTCCAGGAAATGTTACCAAAGCAATTCGTCGTTCAGGCGGAAAAACAAAATACTGGGACATTCGTAATTATCTTCCAAAAGAAACTCAAGGTTACGTGCCAGCTTTCTTAGCAACAATGTACCTTTTTGAATACCACAAAGAACACGGAATTAATCCAGAAAGAGCTGTAGTTAAAAACTTTGAAACCGATACAGTAGCAGTCAAAAATCAAATGTCTTTCAAACAGATTGCCGATTTATTAGACATGCCACAATCTCAGATTCAGCTTTTAAATCCGTCGTATAAAATGGGAGTTGTTCCTTTTTACCAAGGAGAACAGCATTTTATACGTCTTCCAAAAGATAAAGTAGCAACATTTGTTTCAAACGAAGAACAAATTTATGCTTACGTAAAATACGACAAAGAGTTTAGAGCAACATCATCTAGATTAGCTGTAAAGTATGCTCCTAAAGCAAAACCTGCTGTTGCAAAACCTGCAGCGGTTGAAAGCGGTGATTTTGAATTTTATAAAGTTAGAAAAGGAGATAATTTAGGCGCAATTGCATCTAAATATAATGTTAGCATCAGCGAGTTGAAAAAATGGAATAATCTGAAAACAAATGCTGTTGCTATTGGAAGAAGTCTAAAGATTAAATCTGAAGAAGAAGTTCCAGTTAAAACTACTCCTATCATAGACAGAAAAGAAGAAGCAATCGCTTCTGCTGATGAAAAAAATAAGCCAACAGCCGTAGATATGGACTATGTTGTGGCAGCTGGGGATAATTTAGGCAGTATTGCAAAGAAATTCGGTACGACTATTGCGGAGTTAAAAGAACTTAATAATTTAACTTCAAATAATATTGGTTTAGGAAAAACACTGATTATTTCTAAAGCAGCAATAGTTATAGAAGAGCCTGTTTCAACAGCAATTGCATCAAACTCGGTTGATTCATTCAAGAAAAAAGCACCTTCTAAAAATGTAAGTGAAGATTATTACGTTAAAAAAGGAGATTCTTTATACAGCATTTCTAAAAAATATCCTGGAGTAACAATTTCAGATATTAAAAAATGGAATGGCATTAAAGATGAAGATATTAAACCGGGAATGAAACTTAAAATAAACGGATAAATAGAATAATCTTATTAAATTTGGGTTTTATTTCATAAATTAAAAAAATGAATAAAACCCATTTTTTATTGCTATTAGTTCCATTTTTCCTGACTTCTTGTTTTAAAAGTGAAAAACAAAGTGAACCAGTTTCAGGAAAAACCAACACCATCTCTGTCATTATTGACGATCAGTTATGGTATGGAGAAGTAGGTGATAGCATCAGAAATAAATTTGCCTCTCCGGTTCTTGGACTCACCCAAGAAGAGCCACTTTTTACCATAAATCAATATCCCGCCAGATTGCTAGAAGGCTTTGTTACAGACAGCCGAAGCATTATTGTGGTAAAAAAAGCCGCAGCTGATAAATTCGAAATCATTCGCAGCAAAACATTGCCTCACAATACTTTTCGCATTTACGGAAAATCGGTAGACGATATTATCTGCAGTATCGAATTGAATTCAGCGCAGATTATAAAAATAATTCACGACGCCGAAATTGAAAAAATTCAGGAAGATAACAGCACTTCGTTGTTAAATAAGGCAATTATTAAAAACAAATTCCATATTAATATTCAGATTCCATCAGGATATGAATATATGCTGCATAAAAAGAAATTCATCTGGCTTAAAAAAGAAATCATAAGCGGTAACACCAGTTTACTAATTTATCAGATTCCACTAACTAATTTCAAGAAGAAAAAAGACGTTGTAAACGCCATTGTCAAAATGCGTGATTCAATCGGTAAATATATTCAAGGACGTGAACCCAATACGCAAATGATTACCAGTGAAGCTTACGCTCCTTATTTCTCAAAAATAACTTTAGATAATAAAACGGCTTTCGAAACAAAAGGAACGTGGGAATTGAAAAACGATTTTATGTCGGGTCCCTTTATCAATTATGCCATATTAGACGAAACCTTCAATCGTGTTTTGGTTATAGAAGGCTTCTGTTATTCGCCTTCGCATCAAGAACGTGATCTAATGCTAGAGCTTGAAGCCATTATAAAAACGGTTAAAATCGACAAAAGATAGAGTTTCAAGTTTCAGGTTTCAAGTTTTTTTGTGGTTCAATTCGTTCAGTATGTCAACTTGAAACATGAAACATGAAACATGAAACAAAAAAATTCGTACTTTTATTCATAACAAACATAAAAACAAATAGTTATGAAAAAATTAACCACAACCTTAGCAATAATAACCTTGTGTTTTATTTCTTGTAAAAAAGAAGTGAAAGAAGAAACTACAACCTCAGTAGCAACAGATTCTGTTAAAACTGAAGAACCTGTTACCGAAGCGCCATTAGATTCTGCCGCACAAATGAAGGCTTGGCAAGAATATGCAACTCCTAGTAATCCGCATAAAATGCTGGCTGATGAAGTTGGAACTTGGAATTGCGATATGACATTTTGGTCTGATGCAAATGCAAAACCTGAAAAAGAAACTTCTGTGGCGGAAATTAAAATGATTTTAGGCGGACGCTTTCAAGAAGCAACTTATAAAGGAACTATGATGGGGCAGCCATTTGAAGGCAAAGGCACAGTGGGCTATAATAATGCGAGTAAAGAATACATCTCCACATTTATTGATAACATGGGAACAGGAATGATGGTTGGTAGAGGAAAGTATAACGAAAGTACTAAGAGTATAGAATTTGACGGAGAAATGGCCGATCCAGTAACAGCAAAAAACACAAAGTACAGAGAAGTTTACACCGTTGTAGATGCTAAAACCCGAAAAATGGAAATGTTCGACACAAAAAACGGAACAGAATATAAAAGCATGGAAATTATAATGACGAAAAAATAATTTTCTATTTAGATTTAAAGAAACAAAGTTGCAAAGGCACAAAGGTTTATTTCTGTGAGATATAACTTTGTGTCTTTTTTGATTTCTATAAGAAACTTTAGCGCAACTAAAAAATAATATAACTTAGCGCCTTCGTGCCTTCGCGGCAAAAAATAAGCAAGAATGGAATTAAAATGGAAAATAAAGCCTTTTGAGGCATTAACTGTTCATGAGTTATATGATTTACTCAAACTAAGAAGTGAAATCTTTGTCGTAGAGCAAAACTGCGTCTATTTAGACCTTGATGGCAAAGACAAGAAAGCTTTGCACTTAATAGGAGAGTTTGAAGATAAAATCGTGGCCTATTCACGTTTATTTGATGCCGGAATAAGTTTTGACAATGCTTCTATCGGAAGAGTAGTTGTAGACGCCAATTACAGAGATAGAAAATGGGGACATGAACTAATGCAGGAAGCCATAGCTGGAATTAAATCTAATTTTGGAAAAGATAAAATTACCATTGGAGCGCAATTATATTTGAAGAAATTCTACGAAAGTCACGGTTTTGTTCAAACCAGCGAAATGTATTTAGAAGATGATATTCCGCATATAGAAATGATTCGCGAATGATTAAAAAATGAAATAAATCCGAAAGGATTTTTAGCATATTCCAAGAAACAAAAAACTTAGAACCTTAGCAACTTAGTATCTTAGAAGCTTAGAAAAAACTAAATTTTAGTAATCACAAACTCCACCCGCCGATCAAAATTATCACCTTTTCCTAACGGATATCGATTGCCACATCCGATATAGGTCATACGGCTTTTGGAGATTTTTTTAGACATCAAATAGTGAAAAACCGTTTTGGCACGATTCCATGAAAGTCTCCTTTCTTTAGTGTCTCTGTCAATTCCGTCACTGTAAATTTCAGGCGTGCAGCAGACATGTCCTCTGATTTCAAAATTCAGAGTTCTATGATTTTGAAGAATGATTGCAATTTTATCCAATTCTTTTTTAGAAGTGCTGGTTAGTTTGGCGCTTCCAATATCAAATAAAATAGATTCGAGATAAACCTTGTCACCAACTTTTAGATTGTCTTTGAAAGAAGTATAAACACCTTTTCCGAAACTATTTTTCTTAACAACGATTAAATCAACCCGCCGATTTCGGAGGCGTGTCTCATACAGATTTTCTACCGTATCTGCTTTTACGACAACACGCCCTTTTCCTTCAAGAATGACAATTTTACTCTGTTTGAATCCTTTTTCGACCAATAGATTCTGAATCGTATTAGCCCGATTGTTAGACAATCTAAAGTTATACTCATCGTTTCCGCGATCATCACAATAGCCATAAATCTGTATAGACTCAACTTTTGCTGTGTCTATGTTTTTTATAAAGTTTGAAACAACAGTAATTTGTTTATCTGTCAGATCATACCTGTCAAATTCAAAATAAATAGTTTCAACAGGTTTTTGCTGTGCCGTTACTGTATAAAATGAAAAAAGAGTCAGGGCTAAAGTTATCTTCATTCACTACATTTTTAAAATCGTTTTATATTCTGTTTGGTTATTTAATACACTAACTGCTCTTTTAATTTCTGAATTGTTTTTTAAATAATACTGATACAAACCTTCCTGATATTGGTATCTTTTAATCAACTCTTCCAAAATCATGTTTTTAATTTCTTTTTGATTTTTGTCCAGTAAAGTAGTTTCGCTTTTTTCTAAAGCATTTAACAATTGCTGATATTCGGCAGTAATGGTCTCGTCTATTTTTTCTTTTTTAGCTGCTGCTAAAGTGTTTTTTAAAGCCACTTCGGTTTCTGTATCGAAAGTGATTTTGTTGGTTTTCAGATATTGTTTAAAAGCAGTATAATCTGCATCTGTAATGGTCGGAATCTTATCTCCCAAAGCTGGATTTTTGTAATAATACGTTGTTGCATAATCAAAAACGCCATCATTTTTAATTAAAGCAGTTGCAATGGCACTCGTTTTGGTTTCTTCCAATTCAATATCTGGTAAAACTCCTCCGCCATCATAAACCGTTCTTCCTTTTCTGGTTTTAAAAGCATTGAAATTTTTCGCATCAGTTTTCTGAGCCACACCATTTTTATCTTTATGCGCATAATCCAAAGCCTGAATACATCTTCCAGAAGGCGTATAATATCTAGAAATAGTAACTTTCAATTGCGTTCCATAAGTTAAATCAACAGAACGCTGAACCAAGCCTTTTCCAAAACTTCTACTTCCTAAAATAACGGCACGATCCAAATCTTGCAAAGCGCCCGAAACAATTTCAGAAGCCGAAGCACTTCTTCCATTCACTAAAATTGCCAACGGAATTTCGGTGTCAACAGGTTCTTTCTGTGTTTTATAAGTATTGTTGTGTTTTTCAATTCGCGATTTAGTTGTCACGATTACTTCGTTTTTTGGAACGAATAAATTACAGATATCAATTGCTTCATTCAATAATCCTCCAGGATTTCCTCTTAAATCCAAAACGATTTGTTTAGCTCCATCGGCTTTTAATTTCTCAAGAGCATCTTTAACTTCAGCTGAAGCTTTTCTGCTAAAATGCGCTAAAACAATATATCCTGTTTTATCATCGATTTTTCCGTAAAAAGGAACCGATTTAATATCAACTTCATCCAAAACCAAAACAGTAGTATTTGGTTTTCCCTGACGAAGATATTTGATGTTGATTTTAGTGTTTTTTGTTCCTTTCAATAATTGTGAAGCGTCGTCTTTAAAATCAGCAATCAAGACATCTCCAATCTGAATGATTTCGTCACCGGCTTTTAGTCCTGCCTTGTCTGCGGGATAATTTTTATAAGGTTCGCGTACAACTAAGCGGTCATTTTTTCTAGAAATCAAAGCGCCAATTCCAGTATATTCTCCAGTATTATTGATTTTAAAGTTGACAACATCTTGTTCGTTAAAATAAACCGTGTACGGATCTAAACTTCCCAACATGCTTTTGATGGCTTTATCCATTAAATCGCCAGGATTGGTTTCATCAACATAATTGGTATTTACGGCTTTAAACAAAGTCGTAAAAATTTCGATCTGTTTGGCAATTTCAAAAAAATCTTCTCTAAAACTGGTTCCAACAAACAACATTCCCGCCGCAGCGACTGGTATAATAAATTTCTTTTTGAAATACGGATACATGATTATTCTTTTTTTCTTCTTTTTAATCTTCTTCTTATAAAATAGGCAAATACAACAAATAAAATTACAAACGGCCAAGCGCTTAATAATGAAATTAATAAATCGGATAAAGTATAAAATCCCGATTTAACGGCGTTCCAAAGTTTGGAGCCGTATGATATTTTAACGCCTTCTTTTTCGGCAATAGTTTTATAAAACTCTATTGTGATCGTGCTTTCAGAAACACGACTTTCCAGGTATTTTAATTGACCTTCTTTAGCCTCTATTTCTTCTCGAATAGTTGAAATTTGTTGTTCAATTTCTAAAATCTCACTGACTTTGTTCGCTTTCTTTAAAATTTCAAGATAACGTTCTTCCAGTTTTTTCTTGGTTTTTAATCGTGAAGTTAAATCGATAAATTGTTCTGTGACGTCTTCTGCTGAGATGTTTTTGACTTCAAAATAAGAAACCCCTTTAGAAACGTCATTTATAAAACGGTCAAAATTCTGGCTTGGTACCTTTACAATAAGATTTCTAAAGACAGTTCCATAATCTTTACCCTCAGAATCATTTATGATTCTAGCTTTGTTGCTTGAAACAGCTTTTTGAACTTGATTGAAAGTATTTTCAAGATTATCGGTTTCAAACCGTAAAGTGGCTTCCTTTATTATCTTTTGCTCAATTTCTTGTTTGACTTTTGGAGGCGGTGGTGCTTTAGCGGGATCTGCGTCATAAGAAGATGCTTCTGTTTTTGCAGGAAGTTTTACCGACTGAATAGAGATTGCGCTTGTTTCTGCTTCATAAGATTTGCTGCAGCCACAAAGAATCAAAACGAAAATAGATAAAAAGAAAAGTTGACGCATAAAATTTCAATTTAGAGCTAAAACTACGATTTTTTTGTCTAACTTGATTAATAATCTTACGTTTTGAAATTTACGCTTCAGTTTTCGTATCAGAATCTTGCGGTTTGTTGATTTGAGCTGAAAATTTCTCAAATAACTGAATCATTTTGGTATTGATTTCTTCGTACGATAAACGGTCTTTGGTCTGATAAAAAAGCATTATCGAATAGGGTTGATCCATGTTATCCAAAAGCAAATGTTTGTTCAAACGATACGTTTCTCTTAAAACCCTTTTGAAGTAATTGCGGTCAACGGCTTTTTTGAAGTATTTCTTAGATACCGAAACACCAATTTTGGTTTGTTCTTCTGAATTTGCTTCCGCTTGACGGTAAACCAAACGAAGCGGATATTTGGAAACCGATTTTCCTGCGGAAAACAGTAATCCAATGGTAGTTTTGCTTTTTAAACGCTCGTTTTTAGGATATGTAAAGTTCATTTATTTCAGAAAAAATTTGCAAATTCTGCTGCAAAGGTACAATTAAACCATAAAAACAGTTATTGTTTTCAATTTTAATAAGGCTAAAAATATATTTACTACTTTTGCGCATTAATTTTTGAAGCATGGAAAAAATTATTTCTTATCCAATATCGGTAATTTATTATTTATTATTTGGTTTATGTTTGGCTGTTTTTCACCCAATTCAGTGGATTTGTTTAAATGTTTTTGGTTACCAGGCTCACAAAAAAAGTGTTGATTATTTAAATTTCTGCCTTTTAAAATGTACCAATCTTGTCGGGACAAGATATACAATTGAAGGCGTGGATACGGTTCCGAAGGGTGTGCCAATTATTTTTGTGGCAAATCACCAAAGTATGTACGATATCGTGGCAATGATTTGGTACTTTAGACGTTTTCATTGTAAATTTGTAAGTAAGAAGGAGTTAGGAAGCGGAATTCCAAGTGTTTCTTATAATTTGAAATACGGAGGATCTGTCTTAATTGACCGAAAAGACCCTAAACAAGCAATACCCGTTATTAAAGGCTTGTCTGAATATATCGAAAAAAACACAAGATCTGCCGTTATTTTCCCAGAAGGGACAAGAAGTAAAACGGGAGTACCAAAAGAATTTGCGCAAAGCGGTTTAAAAATTTTATGCAAATATGCACCATCTGCGTATGTTGTACCGGTAAGTATCAATAATTCTTGGAAAATGGTAAAATTTGGTTTTTTTCCTGTTGGTTTAGGAAATCACCTCAAATTTACAGCTCATAAAGCTTTGGCTGTTAAAGATTACAAGTTCGAAGAACTGATGGAGATAACTGAAAAAGCAGTTAAAGAAGGAATAAATGAATATAAACAGGTTTAAGTTTTAGTCCGAGCTAAAACGTACAACCCAAATCTATAATAAGTAATGTCTATAAAAAACATTAGATTAGAAGTAATGCAGTTTTTGGAAAAAAACGTGGATAGCTTCGTGGAACAGTATTTAATTCCAGTGGAAAAAATTTGGCAGCCGTCGGATTTCTTACCAGATTCTCAAGGAGAAAACTTCTTTGAAGAGGTAAAAGAATTACGTGAGATTGCTAAAGAACTTCCGTACGATTTCTGGGTTACGCTTGTTGGTGATACCATCACTGAGGAAGCATTGCCTACATATGAGTCATGGTTAATGGATGTTGAAGGAATAGATCAGCAGGAAGAAGGCCAAGGAAACGGTTGGGCTAAATGGGTGAGACAATGGACTGGAGAAGAAAACCGTCACGGAGATCTTTTAAATAAATACTTGTATTTGTCTGGTCGTGTAAACATGCGTGAAATCGAAATGACTACACAGCATTTAATCAACGATGGTTTTGATATTGGAACTGGAACTGACCCGTACAAGAACTTTGTATACACTAGTTTTCAGGAATTAGCAACTTATGTTTCGCACAATAGAGTAGCGCAGATAGCTAAGAAATTTGGCGATAACAAGTTGTCTAAAATGTGTAAAATGATTGCTGGAGACGAAATGCGTCACCACCATGCATACAGCGAATTTGTTACTAGAATTTTCCAAGTAGATCCTAGCGAAATGATGTTGGCTTTTCAATATATGATGAAGCAGAAAATCGTTATGCCAGCCCATTTCTTGAGAGAATCTGGTCAAAAAATAAGCACAGCTTTCGAACAGTTTTCTGATTCTGCACAACGTATTGGAGTTTACACTGCAAATGATTATGTTGAAATTATGCAGAAATTAATCAACAAATGGGAGATAGATAAAATCTCTAATTTGACTGATGAAGCCGAAAAAGCACGTGATTATTTAATGAAATTGCCTGCAAGAATGGCTAAAATTTCTGAAAGAATTGTCATTCCACAAGAATCGCATATCTTTAAATGGGTTGAACCGGCAAGATTGTAGATTTTAGATTTTAGAATGTAGATTTCAGATTTGAGATTGGAATTTTAGATTTTTGAAATTTGAATAAATTATATTTGTTGATTGTTGAAGATTAAGAATCTTTAGCAATCAACTTTTTTTATAAACCGTAAAACTTCACTATGAGCGACGTAGCATTAATTATTAAAACCATTGCTTTTGTAAAAGAAAAACTAAACGATGCCGAAGGTGGTCATGATTGGTTTCATATTGAACGTGTTTATAAAAATGCGCTATTGATAGCAAAAGAAACAGAATGTGATCTTACAATTGTGCAATTGGGTGCTTTGCTGCATGATATTGCAGATAGTAAGTTTCATAATGGAGATGAAACTATTGGGCCAAAAATAGCAAGAGCGTTTTTAGAAGCCGAAAATGTTTCTGAAGATATAATTGCTCATGTAGTCAATATCATTGAAAATATCTCTTATAAAGGCGGAAATTTCGAAAAGAAATTCTCTTCTGTCGAATTAGATATTGTTCAAGACGCCGATCGTTTAGATGCTATTGGTGCCATTGGTGTTGCAAGAGCTTTTAATTACGGCGGATTTAAGAACAGAGCTTTGCATAATCCAGAAATTGCTCCTGTAACCAATATGACAAAAGAGGAATACAAAAAGAACAGCGCTCCAACTATTAATCATTTCTATGAAAAGCTTTTACTTTTAAAGGATAAAATGAATACTGAAAAGGGAAAAGAAATCGCTAGCGAAAGACATCGTTTTATGGAAACTTTCCTTGCTCAGTTTTATGCAGAATGGGAAGGAGTGAAGTAAGATCATTTAATTTATAAAGATTTATAATTTGGATTTTAAAAGACACATTATTACAAAAGCACATAAAAAAACCAATTGAAAACCACATTAAATGCGTAATGATTTTATCTCTAGCTATTTCTCTTTTTTCAAATTTTGTCATTTTGCATTACTTTAGAATATATCAAAAGTATTTTTATAAGAAATTGACTTCTTAATGAAATCGGTTTTTAAATTATTTGAATAAGACATTTTTTTCTTTAAGTTTCAATCTTTTTTTTTCAATCTTAACATAAGTCTTTGATCTTGATTCTTTAATCTTTTCTGTATCTAACTTTCTGAGCAAATGACTGAATGGTGTTTTTAAACTCTTTATTTTGTTCGTAATACAAAATATGTCCGCCGTTGATAATCTTAATTTCTTGGCTTGGGAATTTAAACAGGCGATAATGTTCTGGACCAATATTGTTGTCTTTTGTTCCTGAAATTATAAGTGTTGGAACTTTAATCGAAGCTGTTTCTTTTGTAAAATCACTAAAATATAACGGACCACTTAATGCATGCTGCGCAAATGAAGAGTTTCTTTTTTCACTGTTATCAATGCTGTCCAGTTTTTCAACGGTTGCTCTATTATCAGAAAGCATTTTATAATCGAGATCTGCTTTTTTAATTTGCTGTTTAGCTTCAAAAAAAGTACTTAGAATTGAATCCTTACTTTTTACTGTAAAATCTTTTCCTAGAGTTTTACCCATAAAAGCAATTTGATTAAGAAGAGAATCATTTATATCCAATGTAGCATTCAATAGAATTAAGCCTTTTACATGCTGTGGATATTTTTCGGCATATTCAGTAGCTAAAATTCCTCCGAAAGAATGCCCGATTACAAATACTTTATCCGTTTTAAGATGAACTCGAATTTCTTCAATATCATCAATCATTCTATCCATGCTATAATTGTTGTCTACAGGAGATCCGGATCGACCGCAACCTCTTTGGTCGAAATAACACATTGTTAGTTTATCTTCTAACACATTTCCGCCAAATTCTTCAAAAGACTTGCTCCATGCGCCTGGACCGCCATGCACAAAAATACAAGTATCACCTTTTCCTGAAACTTTCAGAAATAGAGAAACTCCATCAGATGTTAGAAAAGTATTATTTGAATCTTGTTTTGCATCTGTTTTTGTTTGGGAAATTCCGCTTTGAGCAAAACATAAAAATAGAAAGAAAAGGAAAGGAGTTTTTGGATTCATTTTAAAGTTTTTTCTGCTGTTTTAATGGGATAAAATTATAATTAAATCAGCAGAGAAAAAACTAATGATTGTTTTTCATTGAAAAATAGGTAATAATCATTGCGCAGAAAAAACCGATTGTAAACCACAGTAATCGAGCAACTCTATTGTCTCGAATTACTTCCATTCTATCTTCTGGTGTCATCTTTAATAAATTTAGAAATCAAAAATAATCTTAGAAAATATACCGATAAGCTATTTTAAGTTTTTAAAACAACAGAATAAGACATTTTACTGTTTGCAAAAAAGCTTCAAATAGAAATTAAAATCTATCTGAAGCTTTTAGCATTTAATCTTAGTATCTTAGAATCTCAGCGTCTTAGAACCTTAAAATTATGAACATCCACAATCAGTTCCGCCACCGCAGTCTTTTTTCTTTTTCGATTTAAAGAAAAACTTCTTAATCAAAAAAGCAACTGCAAATCCTAATATGGCAAAGGCTATTATTTCCTGAAACATAACTTCTTATTTTAAAAGTTGATACGCAATTAATGCGGTAATATAAGCGAGACCACTCATTAAGACCAACTGCATTGCAGGCCATTTCCATGAGTTGGTTTCTTTTTTGGTAATTGCCAATGTACTGGCGCATTGCATCGCAAAAGCATAAAACAGCAATAAAGAGATTCCGGTTGCAAAGTCAAATACTTTCTCTCCAGTATCTGGACGAATTTCTGCTTGCATTTTGCTTTTTATGGTCGATTCGTTATCTGTATCTCCAACACTATAAATGGTTGCCAATGTTCCTACGAAAACCTCACGTGCAGCAAATGAACTAATTAAGGCAATTCCGATTTTCCAATCGTAACCTAAAGGCTGAATAGCTGGTTCGATCGCTCTTCCCATTAATCCAATATAAGAATTCTCTAGCTTTTGAGAATTAACTTCGTTTTCAAATTGAGTTTCATCCAAAGTAGTATTGGCAAATCTTTCTTTAACAATTGTTTCGGCTTCATTAAATTCTTTTCCAGGACCGTAAGAAGCCAAAAACCATAAAATAACCGATATTGCCAAGATAATTTTTCCTGCACCAACAACAAATGCTTTTGTTTTTTCTACAACATTGATTCCCACATTCTTTAAAAGAGGCATTTTATAACTTGGCATTTCAACAACAAAATATGTTTTTGATTCTAGTTTTAAAACCTTATTCAAAATATAAGCAGATAAAATGGCCATAAAAAAACCTAAAACATAAAGAGACATAAGCGTTAAGCCTTGAAGATTTAATACTCCAAAAACTCTTTTGCTCGGAATAACCAACGAGATAATAATCGCATAGACAGGCAATCTTGCCGAGCAAGTCGTGAATGGCGTTACTAAGATCGTAATAAGGCGTTCTTTCCAGTTTTCGATATTTCGAGTTGCCATAATTGCTGGAATCGCACAAGCAGTTCCTGAAATTAAAGGCACAACACTTTTTCCTGAAAGTCCAAATCGACGCATGATTTTATCCATCAAGAATACGACACGGCTCATATAACCGCTTTCTTCTAAAATCGAAATAAATAAAAACAAAAAGGCAATCTGCGGAATAAAAATAATAACTCCGCCAATTCCCGGAATAATTCCCTGCGAAAGCAAATCGGTCAAAATACCGCTTGGAAGTTCTTCGGCGACCCAGCTGCTTAAAGAAGCAAAAGTGCTGTCAATGAAATCCATCGGAATAGTGGACCAGCTGAAAATCGATTGGAAAATCAAAAATAAAATGGCAAAGAAAATAACGTAGCCAAAAACTTTATGCGTTAAAACACGATCTAATTTGGCACGAATATCTTTCGCCATCGAAGCATCAATCTTTAAACCATCTTTTAAAACATCATTGATAAACTGATATCTCTTGATGGTTTCCTTCTGCTGTAAACGTTTTAATTCGGAGTGCGATTTGGTAAAAGTGCCTCGTATTTCGTTTCGGTCTAAGTTCAAAAAATTAACATCCTGCGTAATTACCAGCCACAATTTATACATCAATTGGTTTGGAAATGCTTTTTGTAATTTTTCAAAATATTCAGGATCAATTACCGAAGCATTCAAACAAGGTTCGTGAGGAATAATTTTATGAGAAACAATGAGTTCTTTTAATTCTTCAATTCCTAAACCTTTTCTTGAACTTACTAAAGCAATTTTCGTTTTTAGTTTTTCTTCTAAATACGGAATATCCAAAGAAATTCCTTTGCGTTCCATACGATCAGACATATTAATGACCAAAATCGTCGGAATTTCAAGATCTTTTATCTGCGTGTAAATCAGTAAATTTCGTTTCAGATTTTCGACATCTGTTACAACTACTGCTACATCTGGATATAATTTGTCGTTTTTATTTAATAAAAGTTCGATTACCACGCTTTCGTCCATAGAACTGGCGTTCAAACTGTACGTTCCTGGTAAATCTAGAATATTGGCTTTAACATTATTGGGAAGCTTGCAGAAACCCATTTTTTTCTCAACCGTAATTCCAGGGTAATTTCCAACTTGCTGGTTAAGACCTGTTAATTGATTGAAGACAGAGGTTTTTCCGGTATTTGGATTTCCGATAAGGGCAACATTGATATTCTGAACACTCATTACAAATTGGTTTTGATAATTTCTACTTCAATTTCACGAGCTGTTTCAATTCGGATTGCAACATGAGAACCATTAATGTCTAAATATAAAGGATCACCAAAAGGAGCAACCTGCAATAATTCAACTAAGCTGCCAGGAAGACAACCCATTTCTAATAATTTAAGTGGAATAAGATCGATATCAAAATCTTTGATAATGGCTTTTTCGCCTTTCTTCAGAGTATGTATTGTATTTTGCAAGCTTATTTAGATTGAATTTAGATTGCAAAAGTAGGCAATTATTCTTTATTTCAAGGCATTTAACACTTCGACAAATGCTAAATGTTTCTAAAAATAAGGGATTTTACTCCTGCGAAAGGAATTCGATGTCTTCTAAAAGACGTTTTATGTCTTCTTTATTTGTTCCGTCATAAAAACCTCTAACGCGGCGTTTTTGATCAACTAAAACAAAATTTTCTGTATGCACCATATCATAAAGCTGATCTGGTCTTCCCATTTTTACAGCCAAGTACGATTTTCTGGCCATTTTGTAGATTTCTTTTTTGTCGCCCGTAACCAAATTCCATTTACTGTCTACAACACCGTATTTAATAGCATAAGCTTTTAAAACAGAAACACTGTCCACTTCAGGAAAAACGGTATGCGAAAGTAGCATCACTTTTGGATTGTTTAAAACCGCTTTTTGAACATCAACTAAATTAGTTGACATTTTTGGACAGATCGATCCGCAGGTTGTAAAGAAGAAATCGGCAACATAGATTTTTCCTTCGTAATCTTTTTGTGTTATTGTATCACCATTTTGATTGATAAAGGAAAAATCGGCAATAGTGTGGTATTTGCTTTTATATTGAACTGTACTGTCTACCAATTCTGGATTTACATCGGCTGGATTGTAAATCGGTAGCGTTTTTTTAGGTTTTAATGCAGAATAAAATAAAGATATCGTAACAACCGAAAACACTATTAATACAATGAAGAATTTGCGGTATTTATATAAAAGCGATTTCATAAAAATAATTTGGCGCAAAAATACAAAAAGCAGATTCTAAAAACTTTACTGGATTATTTTTTTAACAGCCTTTTGTAACTTTTACTAGTATCTGGAGACATATACCTCAATGTTTAAGTTCTATTTGTGAAATTTATCCGTCTTTTTGACTGTACAGTTAGAATTTTAACACAATTTTTGAAATAATAACAATATGTTTGTATTTTCCCTTAAACTATAATTTTTTATGAAAAAACAATTTGCTAAACCTGTGTTTGGTGTGATATCTGCAATGTTTGCAATAACTGCAGCTCAAGCTCAAACAGCGCCAAAAGAGCCAGGTATTAATGTATCTTATATGGATACGAAAATCAGCCCAAGTCAGGATTTTTTCAAATATGTAAACGGAGCTTGGCTGGATAAAACAGAAATTCCGAGTGACCGAACTACTTGGGGAAGTTTTAATGAATTAATTAAAAGAACTGACAAGGATGTGATGGAAGTTTTAAAAGAAGCTTCAAAAAATCCAAAGTACAAGTCTAATACAGATCAGGGAAAAGCGGTTAATTTATTTAATACTTATTTGGATTCTATCGGAAGAAACAAGAAAGGAATCGAACCTTTGAAGCCATATCTGAAAAAAATCGACGCAATTAAAAGCGTTGCTGATGTTCAGAAATATTTGGTTGAAATGGAAAAAGAAGGAAACGCAGGCTTTTTCGGAATTTACATTGGAGCTGATGATAAAGACAGTTCTAAAAATTCTGTAAATCTGAGCCCAAGCCAATTAGGACTTTCGGATAAAGATTATTACACTTCTGATGACAAAGATTCTAAAGAGAAACGTGCGAAATATGAATTGCACGTTGCAAGAATGCTTCAGTTTATTGGAGAATCTCCAGAAAAAGCAAAACAAAGTGCAGCTGAGGTTTTGGCTCTTGAAACAGAATTATCAAAGCCAAGATTAAACAGAGTTGAAAGAAGAGACAGCCGTTTGCAATACAACCCAATGACGATTGCTGAACTTCAAAAATTAACTCCAGCTATCAAATGGAACGAATATTTTGCTGGTTTAGGAATTACTAATTTACAGTCTGTAATTGTTTCTGAGCCTAAATATATGACTGCTTTAGAAACTGTTTTCAAGGAAAATAAAGTGGCACAATGGAAAGAATACCTAAAATGGGATTTGATTAACAGCGCTGCAAGTAAGCTGACAACCGAAATTGATAATGCTAATTTTGACTTTTACAGCAAAACATTAAGAGGTGCAATAAAACAGCTTCCTGCTGAAGAAAGAGCGCTTAATGTGGTTAACGGAAATGTTGGTGAAGCTCTTGGAAAACTTTATGTAGAAAAAGTTTTTCCAGCTGAGGCTAAAGCAAAAGCTGTAGATATGATTCATAATGTTATTACGGCTTACCAAAATCGTATTAACAATTTAACTTGGATGTCTAAAGACACTAAGGCAAAAGCAATCGAAAAGCTAAACAAAATAACGATTAAAGTAGGATATCCTGATAAATGGAAAGATTACTCGGCTTTAGAAATTAAAAGCATTGCAGAAGGCGGAAGCTATTTTGAAAATACTAAAAGTCTAGCATTATGGAGATTTAAGAAAAGCGTAGACAAATTGTCTAAACCTGTTGACAAAACAGAATGGCACATGTCTCCGCAAACAGTAAATGCTTATTATAACCCATCTTATAACGAAATTGTATTCCCAGCTGCAATCCTTCAACCACCTTTCTATAATTATCAAGCTGATGAAGCAGTTAATTATGGTGGAATTGGTGCCGTAATCGGACACGAGATTTCTCATGGTTTTGATGATTCTGGAGCACGTTACAATGCTGAAGGGAATTTAGTGGATTGGTGGACAGAAGATGATTTGAAACAATTTACAACTCTAGGAAATGATTTAGCAAATCAATACAGCGCTCTTGAGCCATTGCCAGGAGTTCATGTTGATGGTCATTTTACACTGGGTGAAAATATTGGAGATTTAGGCGGAATTAATGCTGCATTTGACGGTCTGCAATTGTATTTAAAGCAACACGGAAATCCAGGTTTAATCGACGGATTTACTCCTGAACAAAGATTCTTTATTTCTTGGGCTACTGTTTGGAGAACAAAATCTAGAGATGAAGCAATCAAAAATCAAGTAAAAACAGATCCGCACTCTCCTGGAATGTACAGAGCTTATGTGCCAATTCAAAACGTTGATGCTTTCTACAAAGCATTTGATATTAAGAAAGGTGATAAGATGTATGTTGAACCAGAAAAACGAGTTAAAATCTGGTAATCGAATGATATTATATCAAAAAGGGCTGTCTCAAAAGGACAGCTTTTTTTATTGTAATGAATTTTTATAAAAACTACAGCAAATACCCCAGCGGGGTAAAATATCTATAGAATTTCAATAAGAAAATGAGAAAAGCTCCAGCGGAGCGACATATTTTTTTATAATCTAGTACATGTCGCTCCGCTGGAGCTTTATATTGAGAATATTTTTTTGCTATACATATTTCGCTTCTTCGAAGCTCGCAACAAAAGGAGCTTTCAGAAGAGAATTCCTTTTGCTTTATTTCAAATTACTGTAGATGTAAGCTTCAATTGCTTTTAATTCTTCATCAGACATTGACTGCGTAATTGCAAAATTGGTTTTCATAACCTCAAACTGACTTGGATCAACAATGGGTTCTGCATTTCCTTTTAAGAAAGTAACGATATTGCCATTTTTATCTTTATAGATTTTAGCAATTTCTTTGATGCTTGGTCCAACCACTTTTTGATCGGGCTGATGGCAAGCAAAACAATTTCCAGTTCCTTCAAAAAGCTGTTTTCCTAGTTCTTCTGGACTTTTGGCTTTCGCCGATTCTCCTTCAGAAACAGATTCGGTTGCTGTGTTTGTTGGTTCAGAAGTTTCTTTTTTGCAAGAAGCAAATGCTAAAACTGCAGAAAGAAATAATATCTTTTTCATGTTTTTAGATTTTATTCAATTGTAATTCGGTCGTTATTTGTTGATGGCTGTGATATCACTAAAAAATCCAATTGTTCTTGGCTTTCATTGGCAATATAATGCTGCGTTTTTGCCTCAATCAATAAACCTTGATTTGAATTTACAATTTCAGTTTTTTCGTCATGATAAAAAGTTGCAGTGCCTTTTAGAATAAAAAAGAATTGCTGTGCATGATTATGAAAATGCAATTTTTCTTTGGTTCCGCTTGGCATGCTTTCTTGTTTAACAGATAAACCTTCAGTATCTGCCAAAATCCAGCTGTCGCAATTATCTCCCCATAAATAATGAGAAGCATTTTGTTTATCGACAATCATTTTATTTGTTTAATAAAATTGCAGCTTCTTTTGCGAAGTATGTCGAAATAAGATTAGCGCCCGAACGTTTGATGCACATTAATTGCTCCATCATAATTTTATCGTGATCCAGCCAACCTCTTTCAGATGCCGCTTTAATCATAGCATATTCTCCAGAAACCTGATAAACAGTTACAGGAACATGTACTGTGTTTTTTATTTCGCGAACAATATCCAAATAAGCAATTCCTGGTTTTACCATAACCATATCTGCACCTTCTTCTACATCTGATAAAGCTTCTTTGATCGCTTCGATACGATTGGCATAATCCATTTGATATGTTTTTTTGTCTTTTGGAACCACAACATCAGCTTCTCTAGGAGCCGAATCTAAAGCATCTCTAAACGGGCCATAAAAAGCTGAAGCATATTTAGCAGAATAACTCATGATTCCAACATTCTGAAACCCTGCCGCATCCAAGCCTTCGCGAAGGCGTAAAACACGTCCGTCCATCATATCACTTGGCGCAACAAAATCGGCACCAGCTTCTGCGTGCGAAACGGCCATTTTTACCAAAGCATCAACCGTACTGTCATTTTCTACATCACCATTTGTTATGATTCCGTCATGACCATAAATAGAATACGGGTCCAAAGCCACATCAGGCATAACGATCATTTCTGGACATGCCGCTTTTATGGCACGAATTGCTTGTTGCATTAATCCGTTAGCATTCCAAGCTTCTTTTCCGGTATTGTCTTTTAGATTTTCGCTAACTTTTACATAAATGTTAACGGCGCGAATCCCTAAATCATAAAGTTCTTTTACTTCTTCAACTGTTAAATCTATTGATCTTCTGAAAATTCCCGGCATTGATGGAATTTCGACTTTTACATTTTCTCCTTCAGCAATAAACATTGGAAACATAAAATCCGATGGACTTAAACTGGTTTCACGAACTAAAGAACGAATTGATTCATTTACTCTTAATCTTCTGCCTCTTTGTAATGGGAACATATAAATTTAGATTTTAGATTTTAGATTTCAGATTTTAACCTGAATTATGAAAACAGATTGATAAATCCTTATTCTAAAACTGCAGTTGTTTTTATTTTTTTTGAAGTTTATCTCACTTTTAATGAGTGGCGCAAAGTTAAAGAAAAAGGAACAGAATAAGGCGTTTAGCTTACCTCAGAATCCGTTAATATTATCTAAAAATTTAGATTTTTTTATTGTTTGAACCAAAGCATGGTTTTTCAGAATATTCCATCTAAATTTGTAAAATGAAGAAAATTCTCGCTTTATTTTGCTGTCTGCTCTTAACGAGCTGTTTTGAGATTACTGAAAGAATCAAACATCACGACGATCAAAGTGGTGAATACACGCTAATGATTGACTTTTCGAAATCTTGGTTTAAGGCCAAGTCGGCTATTTGGCTAGAAGAAGTTGATGGTGTGAAAATTCCGAACGAACAGGAAATCACCGCTAAACTCAATGATTTTAAAGAAAAAGCGTTGAAGATTGATGGAATTTCAAATGTTATTACAAAAACAGATTTTCAAAATTACGTTTTCATTATCAAACTCAATTATGCCAATTTAAAAGCGTTAAACGCGGTTGTGAATACGATAAACAATCAGCGCGATCAGATTCACTTTAGCGGAAGCGGTAAAACTTTTGAAAGAATAGCGTCTTATCCAATTCCTGAAAAAGTGGTAAATGACCCAAAGAAAAAGAAAGATCTGGAAGAAGCCAGCATTATTTCTATTTATACTTTCGATAAAGATATTGTGGCTGTAGATAATGCAAACAGTCAAATTTCAAAAAATAAAAAAACGGTTTTTTTAAAACAAAGTATGTACAGTGTATTTAAGAAAACGACCTTGATGAATAATATAATCCAATTAACGCCTTGATTTTATGAAGTACTTTTACACTCTAGTTTTTCTATTTGCCGCCTATTTTACTTTTGGACAAACGAGTCCAGACAAATACGATTATTTTGTTCAGTTTAACGGAAATCAGCTTTCGAAGAAAGTAAACATAAACGAAGTGCTGAACCACTCAATTATTACTAAATACACCAGTAAAAAACCTGATTTTGATCTTCGCCAATATACTTCGATTATTCAATTGGACCAAAAGATTACGGTTCATGGGAATTTCTTAGATAGCGTTCCGTTTTATCAAGTTACCATTCCGATAAAAAACAAAGAAGCGGTTAGACAATATCTGATTGAAAAACAAGGTGCAAACGGAAATAATAGTGCAATTGAAGAATTGGGAAAATATGCTGTTTTTACACCAAGCGGTTTAAAAAGATCATTTGTATGGAATGATCATTATTTGGTCATATTTGAATTGACAAAAAGACTTCCTAATAAATTTTATGCTTCTCCAGATGGACCTCCTGTTTTAAACGATTCAATAGGAATTTCAGAGCCGTACGAAGAAACGGTAATTGTAGATACATCGAAAGTATACGGAGTAGAAGAAGCGCCGAATCCGCCAAAAATTGGAGAACCTTCTGTAATGCAAGATGAACCGATGATCGCTAATGTGCCAGCAGGATCAGTAGAAACAACAGACCAAGATTATTTGTATGATGGAAATCCTTATGAAGAATATACCGCAGAGCAGGCAGAATTTGATAAAAAACTTGCCGAACAGCAAAGAGAAATCATAAAAGGTTTATTTGAGAATGGTTTTACTGCACCAAGTTTTTCAAAAATAAATGCTTCGGCAGATATTTCGACTTGGGTAAATTACAGCGGATTGATGTCTAGTTTTTATTCATTATACAATTATCCTTTAGCACTATTTGGAGGTTATGATAAATACTTGCCGATGCAGAAGAACTTTGGGAATTTTGTAAAAGGCATCAATCTGGATTTTTATTTTGATAATGATAATTCTCGAATTGAAGAAGTAGTTGAATATGCTCCAGAGATTGCTGCTATTGTAAGCAAAATTAGCGATAGAAAAATCAACAGAAATATCTTTAATTATTTTCCTGCGGAAAAACCTTTAGGATATATTTCATATCACGCTAATACAAAAGCGGCACTTGAAAACTTTCCGTCATTGATGTCGGAAATATTTCAAAATCCAAAATTTGCTAAAGAAGATATTACGCTAATTACAGATCTGATTTCTACAATTGTTGACGAAGAGGCCACAGCAAAGCTTTTTGATGGCGATTTAAGTGCTTTTTTATACGATACGAAAGAAGTTGAGGTTATGACTAAAAAGTACGAGTATGATGAGAATTATGAAGAAAAAATAACAGAAGAAAAAGTGAAAAAAGAAATTCCGTTGTTTTCTGTGATTTTTACTTCTACGCATCCAACATTTGGAGATAAATTATTGCAATTGGGTGTTCGCAAAAAAGTATTGGTCCCAAACGGAAATTCATATATTATTGCGGGTACACAAGATTATGGTGATATTTTTATTGCAAAAGACAAAGATGTAGTTATTGTTGCTAACACAAAAGATTATTTTAGTTCTGGAAAAGGATCTTTTGCAAAAGACACGAAGAAAGATTTGAGTAAAAACTATATTTCTGGAAAATTAGATCTTTCAAAAACCGTGAGAACATTTGGTAAGAAAGCAAAAGATTCAGAGTTGGATCGAATGACTAAAATTTCATCTCAGTTTTCAGATATTTCTATAGAATCTCCTAAAAAGCTAATCGACAATAAATTGAAATTCGTTTTTAAACTAAACTCTTTTAAGTCTGATAAAAACATTATTTTGCAGACATTAGATTTAGCCGAAGAAATGACTTCTAAATAATCGAAAAAAGAAAAACCCCTGAAGCAATATTGTTTCAGGGATTTTTTTATGTTTTCTAAGTAATTGAAGCCTGATAAATACCTTTGATGGTTTCTTTTAATTCAGCATTAAAATCTTGATCAGACTGATCTGCGGTTAGTCCTTCAGACAATGCTCTAGAAAAACTGGCAATCAATCCATGGTTTTGAGAGAGTTTTTGATTTGCTTCTTCGCGTGAATAGCCACCAGAAAGCGCTACAACACGAACTACATGTGCGTCTGAAATAAGATCTTTGTAAAAATCGTTTACGGTCGGAATTGAAAGTTTCAGCATTACTTTTACCTCTTTATCCAATGCATTAAGCTGTTTTTGGATTTCTTGTTTCAGAATCTCTTCCGATTTTTCTTTATCAGGACTGTAAATATCAACTTCAGGTTCTATAATTGGAATTAAACCTTTACTGAAAATTTGTTTTCCTATTTCAAATTGCTGGGCAACAACATCTCGTATTCCTTCGGGATTGGCTTCTTTTATTACAGAACGCATTTTAGTTCCAAAGATATTGCGTTCTACAGCCCGATCTAGCAATTCGTTTAAGCCAGAAATGGGTTTCATTAGTTGTACGCCATTTGCAGTTTCTGCCAGACCTTTATCTACTTTTAAAAAAGGAATAATATGTTTTTTCTCCCATAAATAATCTGCTGTCCACTGTCCGTCGATTTTACGATCCATTGTGTTTTCAAACAAAATTGCACCGAGAATATATTGACTGTCAAACGCTGGACTTTTAATAATTCTAGTTCTCATTTCATGTACAAGAGTGTACATTTCTTCATCGTTTGTATATTGGTTTTCTGCCACTCCATATTGTAAAAGTGCTTTAGGAGTACTTCCACCGCTTTGATCTAATGCCGCAATAAATCCTTTTCCAGAATGCATGAGATTTAATTGTTCTGTGTTTTTATTTCCCATAATAATGAATTTTAATTTTTCATAAATCTCTGTAATTTAAGCATTTTTATCCTTTTGGCTGTTTATTTGAGATTAAGATTTATCAAAGACCTATTTTTTCATTGACCTTATCGTAGACTTCTTTTACTTTTTTAGGAGGATCAAATCGATACCCAACAGAGAGTTTTAGAGTAGAAATATTGTCATTCAATCGCGGATCGACTTTGTCATCTTGCGCAAAACCAATTGTGTTAAGACTGGCAAAACCAAAAAAACGGTCTTTGTTATAAGCCAATTTCAAATTGAAATCTGCTTGATACAAAGCTGAGGTGTCTCCGTCAATAATATTAATTCCGGCACCCAAAGCTAGTCCAGCGCCAATTAAGACGCGATCACTAATTACGAAATTGTAAAAATAGGAGGGCGCAAGCGTTAAAACATAAATATCGCCAGGTGACGAATCGGGAGTATTTAAATCTAAATTGGTGTAATAAAAAGAGAAAGTCGGAATAAAACTTCCAGAACTTTTGGTCTGCCATTCGTTTTGGCTTACCAATGTTTTAAAAGAGAATTTATCATTAAAAACATAAGCTGTCGACCCGCCAATTTTTGTTGTTCGCATATTGGGCAGTTGAGCTGTAATGTTGTCATCACTAATATAAAATCCTTTTTGATTGATAAAAGTGAACGACTGCATCCATTTTTTTAAATAAAAACGGGTGTTAAAATTAAAATTTTTGGAATGAGAATCGCCCTTATTCTGACTTAGAAATTTGGGAGCAAAACCAATTGTGATATCAATGATTTTATAGTTTAATGTAAAACCGATTTGTTCTCTTCGATTCGGAATTAGATTTACATATGTTTTGGAATCCTGACCAGAAGCAATCTGAAAACTATTAGAAGTATCTAAATAATAGACACTAGCAGTAATTTTATCATTATATGATTTAAAATACGGATTTTGCAGGGAATCGTTTTGGGCAAAACACCCAAAAATGCTGATAAAGAATGTGGCGTAAATCAGTTTCAAGATCATGTGGTATTTAAAAATGCTTCGGAGAAGCAAAATATTTATAGCAATTATAATAATCGAATAGCATTTGAAGCTCCAGCGGAGCGACATAAATTAAACATCATTAAACAGATATTCATTTTTAAAATCAATATTGAATAATTTTAGAAATGCGATATATTCTTCTTTGAACGTTTTGGTTTTATGATGTTGTTCTTGGTTTTTAATATACTTTATTACAGATGTTAATTGTGAATGACCGTACGAAAAAGCACCAAAACCTGTTTGCCATTCAAATTTTCCATTAATCCATTTCTGTTCATTTATGAATTTGGATGAACTTGATTTAATGTCTCGTACCAAATCTGATATTGAAACATTTGGTTTTATTCCAACTAAGATATGAATATGATCTGGCATTCCGTTTATAGCAATTAATTTTTGTTTCTGATTGACAATAATTCCTGTAATGTATTTATAGATTTCATCTTTCCAATTTTTAGAAATCAGGTTCTGTCTTCCTTTTACGGTAAAAACGATTTGAATGTATAATTGAGAATAGGTATTAGCCATGCTTTTAAGTAAAATTATAATCAGTAAAGCTAATTAATAATTTTAATTTGTAGGATAAGTATTCTTTTTTTTTTGGTATTAAATAAATATGTCGCTCCTCTGGAGCTTGATACTGGGGGAAGCAAATTGTTCTATAAATATTTTGCTTCTCCGAAGCTTGTTCGTTGAGCTATTATTTGGGTTCTATAAATATTCCGTCCCTCTGGGAATAGTTGAACAAAAAAATGCTCCAGCGGAGCAAAATATTTATAGAAATTGAATCGACAACAAAAAAAGAAGCCCCAGAGGGGCGACATATAATTATCAAATTAAATAAATTTTAGACTACGAAATCCACTCACGCGGATTTGCCAATACATTGATCAATTTCTCTTCATCACTTCCTGTTTCTGGATGATGATCGTAAACCCATTGCACATGCGGAGGCAAACTCATTAAAATACTTTCGATTCTGCCATTGGTTTTTAAACCGAACAATGTGCCTTTATCATGAACCAAATTAAATTCAACATAACGGCCACGACGGATTTCCTGCCAAGTTCTTTGTTCTGGAGTATAAGGAAGATTTTTTCTTCTTTCTACAATTGGCACATAAGCTTCAAGGAAACTATTTCCAACTTCGGTTACAAAATCGTACCAGTTTTCCATTGACATTTGCTCCTTTGCTTTGCAATAATCAAAGAACAAACCGCCAAGTCCGCGGGCTTCATTTCGGTGTGCGTTCCAGAAATACGCATCGCATTGTTTTTTATATTTTGGATAAAACTCTGGATTATGTTTATCGCAAGCTGTTTTGCATGTTTGATGAAAGTGAATTGCATCTTCTTCAAACAAATAATAAGGCGTTAAATCCTGTCCGCCGCCAAACCATTGTTCGATTACTTTTCCAGATTCGTCATACATTTCGAAGTATCGCCAATTAGCGTGTACGGTAGGAACCATAGGGTTTTTTGGATGCAGTACTAAACTTAATCCGCAAGCAAAGAAATCTGCTTCGCCAACACCAAACATTTTCTGCATTGTTTCAGGAAGTTTTCCATGAACGGCCGAAATGTTTACACCGCCTTTTTCGAAAACTGCTCCGTTTTCAATGACGCGAGTTCTTCCGCCTCCGCCTTCAGGACGTTTCCATAAGTCTTCACGAAATTTTGCAGTTCCGTCAACAGTTTCTAATCCAGCGCAAATCTGGTCTTGTAAGTTTTGTATATATGCGTAAAATTTGTCTTTCATGATTTTATATATTCTGATTTAAGAAGTCCGAAATAAACGGTGTTTTGCAAAGTGCCGTCACCATTTCTAAACTCATCTCTTAAAATTCCTTCTTGTTTAAAATTATGTTTTAGAGCGATTCGCTGACTTGCTAAATTTACTTCTGATGTACAAATGAAAACTTTATTCATTTTTAATTCATCAAAACAAAATTCAAGTGCGTCTGAAACCATTTTGGATGTAATTCCTTTTCCTTGAAAATCCTCATCAATAAAATAACCTAACTCACATTTAGAAATCCGATAATCGATAGTTTTTACACATAAATAACCAATTAGGTTATTTGTTTTGATGTCTCGGGCAAAGAAATAATATCCTTCGCTATTTCTTTCCTTGTTTTTATTAACTGAGATAAAATTTTCTGCTTTTTCTGGTGAGTCAGAATTAGCTAGTGTTACAGGAAATGTTTTTCCAATATGATTTTTATTCTTGTCGATTAGTTTGTAAAACTCCTCAGGAAGAACGTTTTCAATTCGATCTGTTTTCCAATCTATAAAATTCATATGTGATTGTTTTTTAAAGATGCGATTTTGGTATTTATTCCAAAAGAAAAAACCTTGCTTTCTTGTTGGATATATTGATATATTGCGAGGGCCTTTCCTAGAAAGTCAAATTGTTTCTCTGCAGAAAGGCCCATTAAAATATCAGCAAATTGTTCTTGCTGATTCCAGTCTAAATGGCATCGTTGTAAAAGCAGAATTAATTCCTCTTCTGGAATTTCAATTGTTCTTTGTAGGCTTAAGCCAAAACTTTTCAATTGTTCATCAATAAGAGTTGTATCTTCAGCATTCCAAAACTTTGGAACAAAAATTAATGCATGCAAAGTTCGTAGAGTATTCTCTATTCTAATAGATTCTTCGTCTCGTAAACCTTTATTCAACATAATTTAGAATTTATTCGATTTGACAGTTGTTCGGCTAAAAACTAGTTTTTCATTTTGAAAAGAATCTTTTTTACCAAAGTTTTTTAGTATTCGATAAATAAAATATAAAACAGGCAAAGCATAATAAATAAATCCCATACAGATAGGCACATAAGGCTTTTCTATAAATAACCCGCTTGATTTAACGGTTTGGAAATAATGTGATTTTTCTAAAAACTCATTTGTCAATCCGAATGGAGGTACTATAGAATTTCCAATGCAAACCGCTAGGATTAGGAAAAAGTAGAAAACCGCTTTTGCTGCAGATTTTCCCATTTGATATACTCTGACTTCTGGCGCTACATTTGAAAAGGCAAATCTCATTCTGTTTAAAACCGTAAGCAGATAAATATAAAGAATGTTAGTATTAACTACTGATTCATTAAAAGAGTAGGCAAATAATCCGTAGAGCGGGAAAAACACAAAAAGCGACCATTTTTTTGGCATGACCGCCATAAAAACTCCTGAATGAACCATTATAAACTCAAAAGCCATCAAAACAGCCAAATCATTTATAAGGCTAACTGGATGTAATTCTGGATGCATCCAAACCATCAAAAACACATAGGCGTAGTACGCCTGAAATCCGTATTCGATAAATGAAAACGGTGAGTTTCTGTTGAGGTTTAGGTTTGCAAGCATATTTTTGAGTTGATGGTTGTTGGTTTATGGTTGATAGTATTTATATCCAACAACTATCAACCATAAACTATCAACTTATTAATTCCCGTATTCCTTAACCGCGTCAATAAACGCTTTTGCATGGTCTACAGGTATATTTGGTAAAATTCCGTGACCTAAATTTACAATATATTTATCTTTTCCGAATTCGTCGATCATTTCGTGAACCATTTTCTTGATAGTCGGAATCGGAGAAAGTAATCTTGACGGATCGAAATTTCCTTGTAAAGTAATATTTCCACCAGACAAATAACGCGCATTTCTAGCCGAACAAGTCCAGTCAACTCCTAATGCAGAAGCTTTACTTTTACCCATTTCGCCAAGAGCAAACCAACATCCTTTTCCGAAAACAATAACTGGAGTAATATCTGCTAAAGCGTCAACAATTTGGTTGATGTATTTCCAAGAAAATTCCTGATAGTCAACAGGAGAAAGCATTCCTCCCCAAGAATCAAAAATCTGAACAGCATTTACTCCAGATTTTACTTTTTCTTTTAAATATAAAATAGTCGTATCGGTAATTTTTTGCAATAAAGTGTGTGCTGCAGCTGGATTTGAAAAACAGAATCCTTTTGCAGTATCAAAACTTTTAGAACCTTTTCCTTCAACAGCATAACAGAAAATTGTCCAAGGCGAACCAGCGAAACCAATTAATGGCACTTCGTCGTTCAACATTTCCTTAGTCAATTTCACAGCATCAAAAACATAGCCTAAAGTTTCATTTACATCTGGGACATAAACTTTATGAACATCTGCCAAAGAACGAATCGGATTTGGAATAATCGGACCTAAATTGTCTTTTAATTCTACGTGAATTCCCATTGCACGCGGCACTACCAAAATATCCGAAAATAAAATCGCAGCATCTGGAGCAATTCGGCGAATTGGCTGAACTGTAATTTCAGCAGCTAATTCTGGAGTTTCGCAACGCGTAAAAAAATCATATTTATCACGAAGTTCTCTAAATTCAGGTAAATATCTTCCTGCCTGACGCATCATCCATACTGGCGGACGTTGAACGGTTTCTCCTTTTAATGCTCTTAAAAATAGGTCGTTTTTTAACATTGTTTTTTTATTTTAGGTGCAAAATCGCAAAGTGACAAAGTTGCAAAGTTTTTTATTTGTATTCGTGAATTACATCTTCGATCACATCCTCGATTGTTGGCTGATCTGCAATAATAATGTTTTTCGTGATTTTATTTAAAGCTTCTGCGGTCGTATCACCAATGCAAAAGCAGATTTGTTTATTAATGGTATTATCCTTCAAATAACTTTTAACTCCAGACGGACTAAAAAACAAAATCGCTTCTGGATTTGCTTTTATTTTCTGAGGTTGCAGCGTAGTTTCGTAAACTTGAATTTCATTGAATTTAATCCCAGCTTCTTTTAAAGCTTCTGGTAAAGTATCTCTTCTCAAGTTTCCGCTGAAAAAAGTATAGCTTTCATTACCATAAATCAAAGTGATAATTTCAGCTAAATCAGAAGCATAGCCAGTGTAAGCAATAACATTGAATCCGTTATCTGTCAATAAAGTTTTGGTTTTAAGACCAACACAATACACGTTTTTCTTTTTTAGTTCCTCTGATTTTGGGTCTGATAAAACACTGTGAACGGCATTTTGACTTGTAAAAATCAGACTTTCGTTGAGGTCTTTTAATTCGAAAGGTTTGTTTTCGGTTTTAATGAAATCGGCCTCAAGTAACTCAACGCCATATTTCATTAGTTCTTGCTTATGAGAAGGAGGTAATATTTTAGTAGATAGTATTTGAACTGATTTTGCCATTATTTCTTCAGAGATTCTTTGATTTTCTGCATTAATTCCGTTCCTCCATTATTCAAAATCTCTTGCGCAGAGTTGAAACCTAGTTTTTTCCATTCTGAAATGTCAACCGTTTTGTCAATTTCCAGCTTTTGTTTTCCATCAATAGAAAGCAAAACGCCTTGAAAATGCAACGTATCTTCATCTTCGTTATACGTTACCAAAGCTCCAATCGGGGCAGTACATCCTCCTTCGAGTGTTCTTAAAAACTGACGTTCGATATGCGTACAGATTTCAGTTTCAATATCATTTAACTGAGAAAGCGCATCCAAAGTATAGTTGTCATTTTCCATTGCCACAACAAGCATTGCTCCTTGAGCCGGCGCCGGAATCATCCAATCCAAATTGATGAAGTTCTCAGGTTTTAAGTTGATTCGCTCTAAACCTGCAGCCGCAAAAACAGCTCCGTCCCAATTATTATCTTGTAGTTTTTGCATACGCGTATTTACGTTTCCACGTAAATCAACTACTGTATGATTTGGGTATTTGTTAAACCATTGCGCCTGACGACGTAAACTTCCTGTCGCGATGGTACTTGGATTTGTAAAATCAGGATTTCCTTTATGAACTAAAATATCCAAAACATTAGCTCTTGGCAAAACAGCTGCTTGAACAATTCCTTTCGGTAAAGCCGTTGGAACATCTTTCATAGAATGCACCGCAATATCAATATCGCCATTGATCATAGCAATGTCCAGCGTTTTGGTAAAAATTCCTGTGATACCTAACTCATAAAGAGGTTTGTCCAGAATAATATCACCTTGAGATTTAACCGCAACAATTGAAGTTTTATAACCTAAATCATTTAGTTTTTTCTCGACAGTATGTGCTTGCCAAAGTGCTAATTCGCTATCGCGCGTTCCAATTCTGATTGTTTTTTCAGCCATGTTTTGTTTTTTGAACCATATAAGTTATATAAGGAAATTTAAGTGGTTTGAGTAAAACACAGTTTTTAAATGAACTTATATAACTTATATGGTTTAAATTTTATTTAAGATGCTTTTATTTTGAAAACTTTCTCGATCCATTCGATGCTTTCATCAACCATGGTATCGTCGTCTTTTAAATGATTGGCAAAATGAGTAGTGATTTTCTGGATGATTCGGTTACTGATGATTTCAGCTTGCTCTTCATTAAAATCGGCGATTTTTTTACTTTGAAAATCTAGTTCCGAAGCTTTAATAGCGTTTAATTTCTCTTTTAAAGCATTAATTGTCGGAGCAAATTTTCTTCCTTTCATCCAAGTAACAAATTCTTCTTTGATTTCTTCGATGATCGCTTCAGCTGCTGGAATGTGTAATTTTCTGTTTTCTAGAGTTTCATCTGTCAATTGAGACAAATAATCCATGTGGATTAAAGTTACACCTTCTAATTCCTCAACATTTTCATGAACGTTTTTCGGAATCGATAAATCCAGAATCAATAAAGGTTTTTTAAGATTTAAAATCGCTTTGTCAACCGTTGGGTTTTGTGCGCCAGTTGCAACAACGACAACATCGGCTTTTTGAAGTTCTAAATGCAATTCAGAGTAATCTTTAACAATCAGATTTAACTTTCCTGCTAATTTCTCTGCTTTATCTTTAGTTCTGTTGATTAAAGTGATATGCTCGTTTTTAGTATGTTTTACTAAATTCTCGCATGTATTTCTTCCGATTTTACCAGTTCCAAAAAGTAAAATATTTTTATTGCTGATATCTTCAACATTCTTCAAAATATATTGTACAGATGCAAAAGAAACCGAAGTAGCACCAGAACTTATTTCTGTTTCCGTTTTAATTCTTTTGCTCGCCTGAATTACCGCATTTACCAATCTTTCCATAAAAGCATTGGCTAATCCCATTGATTTTGAATGTGTAAAACTGGTTTTTATTTGAGATATAATTTCAAAATCGCCTAAGATCTGACTGTCTAAACCAGTTCCTACGCGAAACATATGATTAATCGCTTCTTGATTTTTGTAAACGAAACCTACTTTTTGGAAAGCATCTACAGATCCGTTACTATTGTCGCAAATAAGTTTTATTAATTGAAATGGATGTTCAGCAAAACCGTAGATTTCGGTTCTGTTGCAAGTTGAAGTAACTAGTAAACTTTCTATTCCATCGTTTTTAGCTTGTTCTAGCAGGCGAGTTTTCGCAACGGCGTCCAAACTAAATTGACCTCTGACCTCAGCATCAGCTTTTTTATAACTCAGACCAACTGAGTAAAAATAAAGGTGTTTCGGTACGTTATTGTTTTCCATAAATTCACTTTCATAAAAGTGCAACAAAATTATTACTATAGCATCGATAAAAATAACGCTAAAAGTACTTTTTATGTCGCTGTATGTTTTTTTGAACCTAAATAGGTGTTTTTGAGTAAAAAGGACTACTTTTGTAGCAAAATCAACTCGTTTGAAGTGATTAGTTTAGAGTCGTTCTAAATAACATTTTGAGTTTGTTTTGATTTCCGTTTCAAAAAAATATCGCTATGAGTTCTCAAGAAGTTATAAAAATTGAAGACGACTTTACGCTGATCCGTTTTCAAAATGATGGTTCTGAACCTTTTTATGCACAGCACGAAATAATAGGTACTGGCCTGATACAGTTTCACTTCGGGATAAAAGGAAATGCAAAATTTTTATTCAATCAAGGCAATTACGCTTTAGAATTGAAAGAAGAAAAATCGTTGCTTTTATACAATCCACAGAAAGAATTGCCGCTAAATCTAGAGCTGGCTCCAAACTCGTGGGCGATTTCAGTAATTGTCTCCATCAAGAAATTTCACGCCTTATTTTCTGCCGAAGCCAATTATATTACTTTTCTAAGTCCTGACAATAAGGATAAAAAGTACTATAACGAAGGAAATATCAGTCCGTCAATGGCGATTGTTCTGAGTCAGCTGTTTCATTACAATCTTCATCCATCCATAAAAAATCTATATTATAAAGGAAAAGGATATGAATTGCTGAGTTTATATTTCAATAGAACAGAAGATCCAAATGCAGAACAATGTCCTTTTTTGATTGATGAAGATAATGTTCTAAAAATCAGAAAAGCAAAAGAAATTGTAATCGCTAATATGTCCGAACCGCCAGGATTGCAAGAATTGGCAGATGAAATTGGTTTGAATTTGAAAAAACTCAAAATGGGTTTCAAACAGATTTATGGCGATACAGTTTACGGTTTCCTTTTCGATTATAAAATGGATTTCGCCAGAAAACTTTTAGACAGCGGTTCTTATAATGTAAACGAAGTAGGATTGAAAATAGGTTATAGCACGGGAAGCCATTTTATAGCAGCTTTCAAGAAGAAATTCGGAACAACACCAAAAAAATATTTGATGTCGATTAATGCGAATGTTTAATGATTAGAAAGTACCCAGTTGTTTTATTGCTTTTCGTAATACTCTCTTGTAAATCAAAAGAAGATAAAATGTTCTTTGATTTTGATAGTGTTGAATATTATTCATTGAATAAAAGCAAAGAAGAAGAAATAGGGGAGAATAATAGAAATGGGATTAAAGATTCTATTATAAACGATATTCTTTATTCTGAATTTCCAGAGAAGTTAAATGATGAAGCTTTTTATAAAATTATTAATTCAAGAGGATTCTCGAAGTTTGATTTATCTCAGAAAGATGTAGATTGTTTAAAGAATGATATTTTCGTAGAAAAAATTTCTTTAAAAGTTTTTGAAACAATGAAAGCTTGTGCACCTGAGTATAGAGATTTTTTAGTTTTTAGAAAAAACGATAAAGTTTCAGGCATCGCTAAAATTTGTCTTTGGTGCGGTCATTCTTATTTTATAAGTTCTAAAAACAATATTAATACAGAAGATTTTGGAACAGAAGAAGATTATGAATCATTAAAAGAATTATTTAATACCTATAAAAAAGATAAAAACTAAAAATGTTTCAAAGCATTAGTTTTATAAATAAGAACATAATTAAAAAGTAATAATTATCATATTTCAAATAAAGTACAGCGTTTACTTTTGCCGAAATTTTTAAAAACAAATAAAAAGCTTAAAGCCTAGTGCTTAAAGCATAAAGCAAAAAATACATAATGAAAGGCGCACTTTTAATAAACTTAGGATCACCAGACAGTCCAACACCAAAAGATGTAAAACCCTATTTAGACGAATTTTTAATGGATAAATACGTAATCGACGTTCCGTATTTATTGAGAGCATTATTAGTTCGCGGTATTATTTTAAGAAAAAGACCAGAAGAATCGGCTCATGCTTACGCTAAAATCTGGTGGAAAGAAGGTTCGCCGTTAATTGTTCTTTCTGAAAGAATGCACAAAAAAGTACAGCCTTTATCAAATATTCCAGTTTCGCTTGCAATGCGTTACGGATCTATGACAATCGAAAAAGGCTTGCAGGAATTGAGTGATCAAGGTGTAACAGAGGTTTTACTTTTTCCTTTATATCCTCAATATGCAATGGCTTCTACTTTGACCATTTTGGTTTTGGCAGAAGAAATCCGCAAGAAGAAATTCCCTCACATGAAGTTTTCAGATGTTCCAGCGTTTTTCAATAAACCAGATTACATCAAAAATGTTGCAGATTCAATCAAAAAACATTTACGTGATTTTGATTATGATCAGTTGGTGTTTTCGTATCACGGAATTCCAGAGCGTCATGTTCGCAAAACAGATAAAACAAAATCGCATAAAAAATTCGTAACCAACGAAATGTGTTGTGAAGTAGGAACTCCAGAAGCCGAATTCTGCTATAGAACACATTGTTACGAAACAACGCGTTTGGTGGTTGAACAATTAGGAATTCCAAAAGACAAATATTGCGTGACTTTCCAATCGAGATTAGCAGGAGACAAATGGCTTGAACCATATACCGATGTCGAAATTGACAATATGCCAGCAAGAGGAATTAAGAAAATTGCGGTTGTAACTCCAGCTTTCGTTACCGATTGTTTAGAAACTTTAGAGGAAATCGCAATGCGTGCCAAAGAAGATTTTGAAGCAAATGGAGGAGAGGAGTTTTTAGCAATTCCTTGCTTGAACGACGATGATGAATGGTGCGAAACAGTTGCTAGTTGGATTAACGATTGGGCTAAATAATTTCAATTTTTATAAATGAATAGATTAAGATATTTTTCGATCTTACTTTTTGCTTTAGTAACAATAATTGGATGCAAAAAGAAAAATACTTTTGAAAATAATCGCTTTTTTGATAAAACATTCAATTGGGAAATTACAATTCCTGATGATTATGAAAAGGTAATCCAAAAAGAAAAAGGAGAAGTAAAAGGAGATACAGCTTTGGTTAAAAAAGAAAACTCCATTGTAGCTTTTAAAAGAGATGAAGCAAATTACTTTTCTGCAAATTACGAAAACTATCCTACCGGAGATGCTCGTGGAGCTGATTTAAAGATGAGATTAAAAGATTTTCTTCTTTTAAAAGATATTGGAAAAGTCTATCCAAAAGGTAAAATGGGAGATTACGTGGTAAGCAGTGAAAAAATTTCAGGTTTGGAATTTAGAAAATCTAAAATCGAAGTTACTGAAGATGGAAAAACAGTTGCTACAGCAGTAATTTTTTCGAAAGGATTTGGAGACAAAATCTTTATCGCTTCAATAGTGTATGAAGATGAAAATTATGGTAAAGATATGATTGATCTTTTTAAAAAATCGACTTTTAAAAAATGATGGAATACTATAACTATCTAAAATCACTGCATCTTATCTTCGTGATTACTTGGTTTGCGGGTCTATTTTATATTGTGCGTTTGTTTGTGTATCAGATTGAAGCCAACGAAAAACCTTCGCCAGAAAAAGAAATTCTACAAGCACAATACAAAATAATGGCCTACCGTTTGTGGTATATCATTACATGGCCATCGGCGGTTTTGGCAAGCATCTTTGCTTTTTGGATGCTGTTTTTTACAGATGCAGGAAGCGTTTGGATCAAAATGCCGTGGATGCACGTAAAATTATGTTTCGTTTTCCTATTATATTTATATCACGGAAAATGTCATCAGATTTTTAAGCAATTACAAAGAGATGAGGTAAAATATTCCAATAATTTTATGCGTTTGTGGAATGAAGGCGCAACGATTATTCTATTTGCTGTTGTCTTTTTAGTAGTTTTAAAAAGTGCCATCAACTGGATTTTCGGCGTAATCGGGATTATTTTATTCTCGGTTTTAATTATGCTGGGATTCCGTTTTTATAAAAGAATCAGAGAGAGAAAATAGTTTTTTTAGTTTCAGGTTTCAAGTTTCAAGTTGCCAGACGCAACATAACCTGGAACTTGAAACCTGAAACAAACAAAACAAAAACAAGATGCTAAACTTCAAAATGTCAATGCTTTCCCTTCGTACCAGGATTTTCCTGTCGATGATTGTATTGATTGTTGTGGCATCTTTTTTATTGGCTTCGATTTCGATTATTCAGTTTAAAACTGAAGCCAAAGAATATCATCAGGAACGTTTAGAACGAAAGGAAAATGCGGTAAAAGAACATATCAATTACGTTCTGGCAACTACAACTTATCCGCTAAAAACTCAGAATTTAGATTTAATTTTTAAAGATAAAATTCATGAGCTGGCGCAGATTCATAAAATCGAAATCAATATTTACAGTTTGGATGGAAAACTTTTAAAATCATCCAAAGAATCTTTTGCGGTTGATAAAATTGCACCTCCCATTCCGGAATATATTCTTAAACTGGTTCGTTCTTCGATTGAAAAACGTTTTGTTGACATTAAAACCATCGACGGAGTCAAAAACCGATCTTCATACAGTTTAATTAAAGACGAAAAATTCAAACCGCTCGGAATCTTAAATCTTCCATATTTAGAAGATGATGGTTATTATGATAACGAGTTGAATACTTTCTTAATTCGTCTAAGTCAGGTGTATTCTTTTATGCTGATTGTCGCTTTTGCTTTGGCATATTTCCTTTCAACTTATATCACAAAATCGCTGAAAACCATTTCAGATCGTTTGGAAGAAACCAATTTGGATCAGAAAAACGAAAAAATTGTGTTAGAAGCTAACAGTAAAGAAGTCAACTTCCTGATCAAAGCTTATAACGGAATGGTGGATAAACTCGAAACTAGTGCGATTAAACTAGCGCAAAGCGAACGTGAAGAAGCTTGGCGTGAAATGGCAAAACAAGTCGCGCACGAAATTAAAAATCCGCTTACGCCGATGCGTTTGACAGTTCAGAGTTTCCAGAGAAAATTTGATCCTTCTGCTCCAGATGTGAAACAAAAAATGAACGATTACTCCGAAACTTTAATTCAGCAAATAGATACCATGACGGCTGTGGCTTCGGCATTTTCCAACTTTGCTTCGATGCCTGCACAGCAAAATGAAACTTTAAATGTTGTTGAGGTTGTCGAACTGGCTTTAGATATTTTCAACGAAGATTATATTTCTTTCGAAAAAGAAGAAGAAGAAATCATTTCTAAAATGGATCGTACACAATTGATCCGTGTCATTACCAATTTGGTTAAAAACGCGACTCAGGCAATCCCAGAAAGTCAGTTTCATAAATCAATTGTAGTTACTGTAAAAAGACAGGATAATAATGTTGAAATTGCGGTAAAAGACAACGGAATCGGTATTCAGAAACAAGACATCGGAAGAATTTTCGAGCCAAAATTTACTACCAAAACCAGCGGTATGGGACTTGGACTCGGAATTATCAAAAACATTATCGAAAATTACAAAGGAACAATTACCTTTGAGTCAACTTACGGAAAAGGAACCACATTTACGGTTTCTCTCCCTATCACCAACTCATAAAATAAAGCATCATGAACTACGAAAATCTTTTAATTTCTATTGAAGGGAATATCGCAACCGTTACTATAAACAGACCAGCAAAATTAAACGCTTTAAACAAAGAAACTATTAGCGATCTGAGTAAAGCGATTAAATTATTGGGTAAAAATGATGATATCCGCGTTATTATCTTAACAGGAAGTGGCGAAAAAGCATTTGTTGCTGGAGCTGATATTTCAGAATTTGCTAATTATACTATTGTCGAAGGCGCACAATTGGCAGCTGAAGGTCAGGAATCGCTATTTGATATGATCGAAGGTTTGAAAAAGCCAGTTATTGCCGCAATAAACGGATTTGCATTAGGAGGCGGATTAGAATTGGCAATGGCTTGTCATTTCAGAATTGCTTCGGATAATGCAAAAATGGGACTTCCAGAAGTTACTTTAGGATTAATTCCTGGTTATGGAGGGACGCAGCGTTTACCGCAATTAATTGGAAAAGGCCGCGCAATGGAAATGATCATGACAGCAGCGATGATTACTGCCGAACAAGGAAAAGAGTATGGTTTAGTAAACCATGTTGTGCCTCAGGAAGAATTACTGTCATTTACAAACGTGATTGCGCAGAAAATTATCAAAAATGCACCTTTCGCTATCGGAAAAGCTATAAAAGCAATCAATGCTAATTTTGCAGATGGTAAAAACGGTTTTGATGTAGAAATAAAATCATTCGGAAAATGCTTCGGAACACAAGATTTTAAAGAAGGAACTACAGCATTTTTAGAAAAACGTAAAGCTGAATTTACAGGAAAATAGTTTTTTTTAACCGCAAAGTTCGCAAGAAAATTTAAAAACTTAGCTCCCGATAGCTATCGGGATTGCGTAAATCTTAGCGCCCTTTGCGGTTAAAATAATAGACAACGATTTTAAAACCTTAGTCCCGATAACTATCGGGATAGCATCTTAGAACCTTAGCACCTTTAAAAAAAATGTACGAACCAATATTTGCCCTTTTTTGTGAACGAGTTAAAGAAAGCATCCAAAGCGGCACTTTCGCAAAACTGACTTTGGCCAAAACTATGGGCGATACAGAGCTTAAAAATGTTTATTTCCGATTGGTTCTCAATGAAGATAATACATTCTCAATTTCGCTTACTTTTAGATATAAAACAGAAGAGATAGAAAGCATTCACACTTTAGATGAAGCCTTATTGATTTTAGGCACACACATCAAAAATCCTTTTTTAACTGCGCTTTTGTTTACAACTGACGATGATGTTACGTTTAAAGTAAATAAAAAGAACGCGGGAAGTATTATTGAGCAAGCACCAACTTTTAAAAATGCTTCGCCAGTTATGCTGGAAATGATTGAAAAAGGGATTGTTTAATAATAACTAATTTGTCAGGCTGAGCGAAGTCGAAGCCCTAGTTTGGTGAATCCTCTTTACGAAACTTCGAATTCGCTCAGCCTAACAAAAGATATCTTATTAAAACTCTTAGAGTATCTATGTGAAACTTCTTTGTGAATCTCTGTGTAATAAAACACTAAACCAACTTCACAAACAAATTAGAAGCAATTTTATTAGAAATCGATAATTCTCTATCATTCACTTTAATTTTTACCGATAGATCGAAAGATTCTTTAGAAAGCAATTCAATTTTTGATCCCAAAGCGATTCCCTGTTTGTCCAGATATTTCAAAAACTCTGAAGAAGTGTCTTTTACGCCAACACAAACTCCTGCTTGATTCTCTTCAAGCTCAGATAATAGGTATTTCTCGATTTTAATGATTCGCCCATTTGCATCTGGAATTGGATCGCCGTGAGGATCTTCGGTCGGATTGCCGAGAAAATCATCTAGACGATTAATCAATTGTTCCGATTTAATGTGCTCTAACTGTTCTGCAATATCGTGAACCTCATCCCAGCTAAAGTTTAGTTTTTCAACCAAAAAAACCTCCCAAAGACGATGTTTTCTAACAATCATTTTGGCAGCCAGTTTTCCGTTTTCGGTTAAAGAAACCCCTTGGTATTTTTTATAATTAACCAAATCTTTCTCTGCCAGTTTTTTTAGCATATCGGTTACAGAGGAAGCTTTCGTTTCCATAATTTCTGCAATAGCATTGGTGCTGACTTCAGTTTCCAAAGCGGCTGTCAGGTGATAGATCGATTTTAAGTAGTTTTCTTCTGAAAAGGTCATTTTTTTTAAGCTTCTAAGGTTCTAAGGGGCTGAGGTCCTAAGGTTTTGTTTTGAAGTTTTCGAGAGAAACCTTAGAACCTTAGCGACTCAGTACCTCAGCACCTTTTATTTAACAATCAACAAAGGTATCGAAATTTTATGTCTCAATTTATCTACTGTTGTGCCGAAAAGAATATCTTTCAATCCAGTGTGGCCGTGGGTTCCCATAACGAGAATATCAAAACTTCCTTCGTTTATAATTTTCGGAATTACGCTGTTTGGTTTTCCAAATCCGAGTTCGGTTTTAATTTTGAACCCTTTTTCGGAAAGCATTTCTTTATATTTTAATAATAATTTTTCGTCGATTGTAGTTTCATGATCGTGAATATTAACGCCATACATTAAAGCACCAACGGTTTCTACAATGTGAATGAGCGTATATTCGGTGTCAATGCCACCCAATTCGAAGGCTTTGTTTAATGCAGCTTCGTCAGCATGTGAGAAATCTACAGAAATAGCGATGTTTTGAATGCTCTGACTTTTTCTTGGCGAAAACTTCAATTTAAGATGGTGTGGTGAATGATTTATTGTTTTTGATTTGAATTTGGCGATAAATGGTTTGAAGACGATATACAGCAATAAAGCTGCGAATCCGAAAGCTAGTGGAACTACCGTAAACCAAAGTACCATTGGATGATTTGAACTTGCTAACCAAGAAGTGATTTCGTCATAAACCAATTTCGCATTCAGAGAAACAATGATCGTCGCAATAATCCAAGAAACGACCTGAGTGGTTCTGGAAATATGAAAACCATTCATTTTTGATTTATCGCTCACAAAGTGTATAAGGGGAATAATGGCAAATCCGAGCTGTAAGCTTAAAATAACCTGACTTAGAATTAAAAGTTTTCCTGTTACGCTTTCGCCATAAATTAAAATTACGATTACGGCAGGAATAATAGCAATTAAACGAGTTATGATTCTTCGAACCCAAGGCTGAATTCTGAAATGCAGATAACCTTCCATTACAATTTGTCCTGCAAGAGTCCCTGTTACGGTCGAACTTTGTCCAGCAGCGATCAAGGCAACAGCAAATAAAACTGGTGCCCATTTGGTTCCTAACAACGGTTCAAGAAATTGATGCGCGTCTTGAATTTCGGCCACTTCATACATTCCGTTTTTATGGAAAGTCGCGGCTGCAAGAATCAGAATAGCAGCATTTACAAAGAAAGCTAGGTTTAAGGCAATTGTAGAATCGATTAAATTGTATTTTAAAGCCTGTTTGATTCCTGCTGGCGTTCTATCGAATTTTCTGGTTTGAACTAAAGACGAATGCAAGTACAAATTGTGAGGCATTACAGTTGCTCCGATAATTCCGATAGCAATATATAAAGCGGCTGAATTTGGAATCGAAGGAATAAGTCCTGCTAAAACTTTACCCATTTCTGGCTCAGCAAAAATCATTTCAAAAATAAAAGAGAAGCCAATTATGGCAACTAAAGCAATAATAAAGGCTTCCATCTTGCGAATTCCTTTATTGATCAAGAAAAGCAGTAAAAAGGTGTCTAAAACGGTAATGAGAACTGCTTCGAGTAACGGAATTCCGAAAAGTAGATTAATTCCGATTGCCATTCCGAGAACTTCGGCAAGATCGCAGGCAGCAATTGCAATTTCAGCAAGAAAATATAAAATATAGTTGATGTATTTGGAATAGGTTTCTCGAGAGGCTTGCGCAAGGTCACGCTGTGTTACAATTCCGAGGCGCGCGCTCAAACTCTGCAATAGCAGAGCCATTAAGTTACTCATTAATAAAACCCAGACTAAAGTGTATCCGAATTGGCTTCCGCCGGCAATATCAGTCGCCCAGTTTCCCGGATCCATATAGCCGACACTTACAAGATAAGCGGGGCCTAAGAAGGCTAAAATTTTTCTAAAACCCTTTTTTTTATTTTGTGTGGAAACTGATTCGTGAACTTCTTCTAAAGATTTGGTCATTGTAAAAGTATTGTTTTCACAAATATAGATAAAAATTATATTCGCGAAACAATATTTTTAGACGAGTCTAAAAGTTAAATGTTAGAATTTAAACAAATCGGACATAATCCCGATAAAGTAAAATTAATCTCGTTTACTTTATAGTTATGCGGCATAATGTAACTTGGTTTTACAGTCTCAAGACAAGTAATCTCGTGGCAATTCTCGCAGCTAAAGTGCGCATGGTTGTGAATGTGTACACGCTGATGCGAATGATTGCATTTGGCATACTTCACCGTTCCATCCAAATTCGAAATTTTATGAATTACATCTTCATTAATCAAACGGTCCAAAATTCTGTAAATAGTAACGCGATCGCACAAATCATTTAATTGTTTCTGAATTTCGGTATGTGAAAGAGCCGTTTTAGATTTCTCAAACACCTCTAAAACAGCTGTCTTTGCTGCGGTATTACGTGTAGTCTTCATTTTTTACGAAATTAAAATTTAAACGCAACAATGTTGCAATTGATAAAATTGTATATATTTGCAACAAAATTGCATTAAGCAAAAGTACACATAATGAAGAAAATAAGCACATCCTTTTACGATATTTTAGGAATTTCGAGCGCAACCATTTGTCTGGTGCATTGCTTGATTTTTCCTCTTTTAACGATTCTCCCTTTAGGCTTGAGTCACAACCCAATTATAGATTTACTATTTGCTTCGATAGGTTTATTTGCAATTCTCAAAATTATAAAAAAATCAGCTCTTTTGGTATCGTCCATTTTGGTTGTTTCAATGGCGCTGATTTGGATTAGTATTTTGACAGAACTCTTTTTCGAAATTCATCTTGATTTGATCTATTTCGGTGGAATCGGAATGATCATCGGGCATTTAATCAATTATAAATTACATAAAAAACAAAATCATTAAAAATAGAAATATGGAACAGAAGCATTTTGAAGTGATTATTATTGGTGGCAGTTATAGCGGATTATCTGCCGCAATGAGTCTAGGACGTTCCTTGCGTCAGGTTTTGGTTATCGACAGCGGTTTGCCTTGCAACAGACAAACACCGCATTCTCATAATTTTATTACACAAGATGGTGAGAAGCCAGCAGTTATTTCGGCGAAAGCCAAATTGCAAGTAGACATTTATAAAACGGTTCAATTCTATAACGGACTTGCGATAAAAGCCGTTAAAACAGATAAAGGTTTTGAGATTATAACCGATTCTGGAGCTGTTTTTACTTCTAAAAAAGTATTGTTTGCAACGGGAGTTAAAGATTTGCTACCTGAAATTAAAGGTTTTGGTGAATGTTGGGGAATTTCGGTTTTGCATTGTCCGTATTGTCACGGCTATGAAGTAAAAAATGAAAAGACGACTATTATTGCCAATGGTGAAATGGGATTTGAATTTGCTAAATTGATTTCGAACTGGACTAAGGATTTACGATTATGTACCAACGGAAAATCGGAATTGAGTTTAGAACAAACTCAAATTCTTAAAAATCATGGTGTTCAGATTTTTGAAGAAGAAATAGATTCTTTTGAACATAGTAAAGGATATGTTTCGAATATCGTTTTCAAGAATGGAAATAAAGTTGAAGTTAAAGCCATTTATTCGCGACCAGCGTTTGAACAGCATTGTTTGCTGCCAAAAGATTTAGGCTGTGATATAAATGAACAAGGTTTATTAAAAGTTGATGCGATGCAGAAAACAAATATTGCTGGAGTTTTTGCCAGCGGAGATTGTACAACACAAATGCGATCTGTGGCCATTGCGGTTTCTACGGGTTCGTTCGCTGGCGCGGTCATTAATAAAGAGCTTATTGACGATGATTTTAGTCAATAGATAAAGAGTAGTTAAACCATATAAGTATATAAGTTCATTTCAGCACAAACTTAAATTATCTTATATAACTTATGTGGTTTAAAAAAACATAACATATTGAACTCAATCAGTTTGAAAATTTTTGTTTTAAGAATAATTATTTGTCAAATTTAATTTTTAGTTTTGTCTAAATTTAATTTTATAATAATGAAATATTTATTTTTGACAATATTAATAATTGCAACAAAAAGTGTTTTCTCTCAAAATATCACTGGAAAAGTAGAAAGTATACTTCCTATTGATCAGGAAATTACCATTCGTTTATTAAATACAAACTTTAGAACACAAGCTGATTCTTTCGGATTTTATAAATTAGAAAATATCCCAAACGGAACTTATAAAATAAACGTAACCTCAACAGGATTTAAACCCATAACCCAAAGAATTACAATTGTAGAAAATGAAAATCTGAATCTTGATTTTGAATTAGAAGAAGATCAAAATGAATTGAACGAAGTGGTGGTTTCAGGAACGTTAAAACCTGTAAAACGATTAGAAAGTGCCGTTCCTGTTGAGGTGTATTCACCAACATTCTTCAAGAAAAATCCAACACCAAGTATTTACGATGCGCTTCAAAACATAAATGGCGTTCGTCCACAGTTAAATTGTGGCGTTTGCAACACAGGAGACATTCATATCAACGGATTGGAAGGTCCATATACTTTGGTGATGATTGACGGAATGCCAATTGTGAGCAGTCTTTCTACGGTTTATGGCTTGTCTGGAATTCCGAATTCTTTGGTGGAACGAATCGAAATTGTAAAAGGTCCAGCCTCGTCTCTTTATGGAAGTGAAGCGGTTGGAGGATTAATTAATATCATCACTAAAAATCCGACTAACGCACCCGTTTTTTCAGCCGATTATTTTACGACTTCTTATTTTGAAAGTAATCTAGATTTGGGAATGAAATTTAATGTGGGAAAAAAGGCCATTTCGCTTATTGGTGTTAATTACTTCAACTATGATCAAGTAATCGATAAAGATAAAGATAATTTTACCGATGTAACGCTTTCTGAACGTATTTCGATTTTTAATAAATGGAGTTTTCAGCGAAATCAAAATCGCCTTTTTACCATTGCTGTACGTGGAATGTATGAAGATCGTTGGGGCGGAGATATTCGTTGGGAGAAAAAATACCGAGGTGGTGACGAAATTTACGGTGAAAGCATTTACACCAAAAGAGCCGAATTAATTGGAAGTTATCAATTGCCGTTTGAAGAAAAACTGATGCTTTCGTTCTCTGGAAATGTGCATTATCAGGACAGCCGTTATGGAACAACATCTTATATCGCCAATCAGAAAATTGGATTTTTACAACTGACTTGGGATAAAAAAATTGGTCGAAACGATTTATTAGCAGGAATTGCAAGCCGATACACTTACTACGACGATAACACAACTGCAACAAAAGAAGCCGAAAACACTTGGCTTCCAGGAATTTTTGTTCAAGACGAAATTACCTTTTCTCCAAAAAGTCAGGTTTTGCTGGGAATGCGTTACGATTACAATTCGATTCACGGATCTATTTTCACACCAAGATTTGCTTACAGATTTAAGGCAAACGAAAACACCATTTTTAGATTAAATGCAGGAACTGGGTTTCGTGTCGTCAATTTATTTACCGAAGATCACGCGGCTTTAACAGGTTCTAGAGATGTTATTATTAGAAACGATTTGAAACCCGAACAGTCTATAAATGTGAATTTAAATTATATTCAGAAAATCAATTTTGGCAATGGAACGTTTATGGGAATTGAAACGACTGCTTTTTACACGAGATTTAGCAATAAGATTATTTCTGATTACGAAACAGATCCCAACAAAATCATTTACGACAATATTGATGGTTACGCATTAAGTCAAGGAATCAGTACGAATATCGATCTTAATTTTCCATCGGGATTAAAGTTTATTATCGGAGCCACGGTTTTAGACAATAAAAACGTTGAGAACGGGATTTCTGAAAGACCTTATTTGACGGAGAATTTCACCGGAACTTGGAGCATTTCGTATAAAATTCAGCCTTGGAACTTGTCGATGGATTATACTGGAAATGTTTATAGTCCGATGAAATTGCCTTTGTTGAGCGAAACCGATCCAAGAAGTCCAGATTCGCCTTGGTATAGTATTCAGAATATTCAGTTTACCTTTTCAGGTTGGAAGGATTTTGAAGTTTATGGAGGAATTAAGAATCTGTTGAATTTTACTCCGAAACAGAATAATCCATTTTTGATTTCGAGAACCAATGATCCTTTCGACAAAAATGTGCAATACGATTCGGCAGGAAAAGTTCTGGTTACGCCTGATAATCCCTACGGTTTGACATTTGATACAACTTATGTTTATGGACAGAACCAAACAATTCGCGGATTTTTGGGATTGCGATATACTTTTAGGTAAATTTATAAGCCACAGATTACACAGATTAAAAGGATTGTTCTTTTTGTCAGGCTGAGCGAAGTCGAAGCCCCGTTCCAATTAGGAGTGCCCTTCGACTTTGCTCAGGGAGGCAAACGAAAAAAAATCCTTTCTATCCTTTTAATCTGTGGCAAACAAAACAAAAAAATGAAAAAGCTACTTCTCTTAATTCTCTTCGGAATAACTTCAACAGGGTTCTGCCAATTAAAAAGCAGCACTTTTGAAGAAATAGGCAGCTTACAGCAAATTCAAAGACGAAAAACCATTGTTTTCATTCATACCGATTGGTGTCAATTTTGCCAGAGAATGAAATCCACAACTTTTAAAGATCAGGAAATAATCGAAAAATTAAACTCCGATTTCTATTTTATTGATTTCAATGCCGAGGAAAAGCGAGATATTACATTCAACAACCATATTTTTAAGTACAAACCTTCAGGAAATAATGTTGGAGTACATGAATTGGCATTAGAGCTTGGAACAATCAATAATCAGATTGCCTATCCGACTTTATGTATTTTGAATGAGAAAAACGAAATCATTTTCCAATATAATATTTATTTAAGCTCAAAAGAGTTTAAAATTCTGTTGGAGAAATTGAAATAGTAGTTTTGGATTAGTTCTTTGAAAATGAAATAAATAACGTTGTTTGCGCGGTATTTTTTAAAATTTATTTGTAAATTGTTGTAAAGCTTTGCAAGTTAAAAAAGATATTGATAATCAGTTTAATATGTCTTTTACTTTGTTAATTAACAGCTTTTTATAATGTTCTCATACAATATAAAAATTACGGAAAGAGTTTTAAGAATGAAATAAGATGTTGACTTTATTGAGATTCAGATCATTTCATTATTAAAAACAGAGAGAAAATTAAGCTTATATAAGGGGATAATATGGGGATATTTAAAAATATTAAGCGCTATTATAAACGAAAAGAAGAAATTAGGAACCAGCACGATCAATCAATTCCAAATTATAATACTTACAACCCATCAAATAAAACTATTGTTTTTTTCAATATTCATATGCCAGCTCCTGAACATGATTCGGGTTCTAACAGACTGAAAGAGATTATATTGTTTTTTAAAAGCAAAGATTATAATTGTATTATTTGTTCAAAAGATACCTTTCGAGATAATGGTTATGTTACTTATTTCAGTAAGTTAGGCGCTGTCGTTTTTGTAGAAAACAATCAGTATTCGAACTATTTTGATTTTATAGCATCACTTCCTAAAGTTGATTTTGTATGGTATTACGGAGCAAAAGCTTTGGGACGTAATGTAAAAAAAGTATCCAAAATTTTTCCGCTCGCTACGTCACTTTATGATATGGTAGATATTCATTTTCTGCGGTATAAAAGAGCAATTAAAATTAATCCCAGCCGAATTTCATTAACAAAAAACTATTTGAAGTTTTTTTGGATCGAAACAAGACTTGCCAGAAAAGTAGATTTGGTATTGACTATTTCTAATGTCGAAAATGAAATTATGGCAAAGTATATCGATGAACGCAAATTGATGATACTTTCTAATATCCATTATTTAAAAGTTGGTAAAGATCAACTTTTGCCTTTTGAAGATCGTGAAGACTTGCTTTTTATAGGCTCGCAGCATGAACCCAATGTTGACGCTGTCAATTATTTATATCACGAAATAATGCCGCTGGTTTGGAAGACAAATAAAACTATAAAAGTAAATATTATAGGCAATCTTAATGAGAAACTTAAAAACATTAAAGATTCTAGATTTATTTTTAAAGGCCATGTATGCGATATAAAACCATTATTTATTACAAATAAAATGATGGTTGCTCCTTTGCGATATGGTGCTGGGGTAAAAGGAAAAATAGGCCAGGCTTTTGAGTATTATCTACCAGTTGTTACGACATCAATTGGTGCGGAAGGCATGAAGCTGGTTCAAGAAAGAAATGCTTTGATTTACGATGCTAAAGAGGAATTTGCTTCGGCAATACTTAATCTATATGGAAACAAATCGCTTTGGCTGGAATTGCAACAAAACTCTCCAGAAAGTCTAGAACCATTCTCAAATCATGCTTTAGAAGCATTGTTTTTAAAATTAGAATCGCTGTAATTCAAATACATTGTCTAATAAGCTGTAAGTTGCATCAAGACTATGATGAGCACTAAAATAGGCATTGGCTTCAGAACTGGTTTTAGTATAAAAATTGGCATCGGTTAGTAATTTATTAATCTGATTAGCAAATTCATTCGGATCATTCGAAACCAAACAGCCATTATTCGACTTATTTATTAATCCGTCAACGCCTCTTTCGTTGCACACTACCGGAAGTCCGAGAGACAAAGCTTCGATTACCTTGATTTTGATTCCCGTTCCGCTCAGCATTGGACATATTGCGATTTTAGACTGAGCATAAGCATCATCAAGATTTTCGATAAAACTAATTTTCTCCACATTTGGGTAATCATCTATGAATTTAGTGATTTTTCCAATTACAGCAATTTTTAGCGATTTTGAAAGTAAAGGATAAACATGATCAAAGAACCATTTGGCGGCTTTGGTGTTGTGTTCGTTTTCGCTGGCAACATAGATAATGTCATATTTATTTTCTGTTTTTAAATTGCTTTTTTGTGGCAAGCTATGGGTTATCAATGCGATTTCTTTATCAATAAATTGAGAGAAAAGGTATTTTTCTTCTGGAGAAATCACTAAAATTTTATCATAAGAATTTAAAAGTTTTATTTCTGTTTCAAAAAACTTACCTAATTGGAACTTCTTTTTTTTCTGAAACTGTGAAGTAAGGAAATCGTGCGTATCAATTATTAATTTTGCCTTTTTCAGATACGGATTATTCTTGATTAGTTTTGACCAATACAAATAAGAGATCAAAATAACATCATATTCATTCTCTTTTAAGGCTTCATTAAAAGCAGGAATATGACCAGAACGGATATTATCAAACAAACCAATTTTTCCTTTGATTTTATTCGGAAGGGAGTACTGAAAGAAATACTTCACCTTATTTTTTTTTCTGATAAAAACAGGAAGAAAATAACCGTTAGAAATTAGTTTTTCTTCTTTGAGTTTGTTGATTTCATTTGTGGCAAATAGGTCTGTTTCAACGCCAACAAAATCAACAGTAATATTTCTTGATTTAAAATATTCTAATAATGACAAGGCTCTTGCGTTATTTCCTTTTGCCTTGTGCAGCGGATTTTCGGGATAGAAATATAAAATTCTCATAAGCAATTTTTAAAATCAAAAATATTTGTATTGATAATCAGTTGGTTTAATTAGTAAACTGCTTATCCATTTGTTCAAAATAAGATTCAACGCTAAACTTTTTCATTGTCATTTCATGAATCTCCTCTGGGCTTGTTTTTTTTGAATCTTCAATGCAATGATCCAAAAATTGAAAAATATTCTCATCGATTTCTTTGGGAAGCAAATAAGCGCCAGGCTGTTTGTCTTTGACTAATTTGGGAAGAATGCCGACGGCACTTCCTGCAATTGGTTTTCCGCAAGCAAGTGTTTCAATGGTCACCATTCCAAAACTTTCTGAATACGAAGGATAGAAAACAATATCTGCCCGTGAATAAGCCAGTTCGTTGATATTGTCTATGGTTAATCCGACTAAGATTTCAGTATGATTTAAATTTTTAAAAAGTTCTGTATTTGAAGGATTGTTTGTTGCAATAAGAAGTCTCCAATCGTTTTGCTGTTCAACAAGTCTTGCTAGTTCCTGTAATTCTGAAATGCCTTTTCCGTATTCGAGTCGGCCAATATATACAACCGTTTTAAAATTGGTTGAAGTTTTTTTTATGGGATAAAAATTAGTCTTATCAATACAATTTGGCACCACATTTATTTTGTTTTCATCAATTCCATAGTATTGTATTAGATCTTTTTTGACATTGTCTTCAACAGCGATTATTTTCTTGGCATTTTTGCAGGCTATCATTTGCAATTTGGCCACTCTACTCAATCTAGGATCTTTTCTTCCGTAGTCTAATTCCATTTTATGATAACAACCATGAGAAATTACGTAATCGGTTGGATAATAAGCTGTGGGTTCACCATTGCTAATGACTAATTTATTTGATCGATAATTAAGCCAAAGAAAAGCAGTTGCAAATCGTGCAATATATTTTGCTCTTCGTTTTTCGAAATGTCTTTTATTGAATAATTTCCAGTATAGCTTTCCGATAAAAGTGTTTTTTAAACGATCCTCATCTATTATTTCAGTCAGAATCTTTCGGCTTTTGAGATATTCGTCCAAATAATGAACCATCCGTTCTGCACCGCCGGCATTAGATTTTCCGTTTAGAAATACCAAATAAACTTTACTTGCCTTTATCATCTGAAATTCTTTTGTAGAATAGTATTTTCATTAAAAAAATCGATACCACTTTTTTTTCTTTCTTCGCCAATTACTTTGGTGAATAAGCCCAAGATAAATTTTGCGCAATTGCTCAAGTTTCAACTGGTTATTTTCGATTGCATATTGCTTTTTGTAATGATAAACTTTAAAAAGGCTACCAATTGGTAATAAGTCTATTAATCTGGTCTTTAGCAGATATTCTCCATAGATCACACAATCACTTGGGGAATAGCTTTTTTTGTCTATTTCGGTAAAAAATTGATCAAAAGTGAGATTTATTTCTTTTAAGAACACTTCATTAAAATGTTCCCAAACCTTGCAATTCCAGATATAGGGAGATGGACCATAATCCCATTCTTTGCCTTTATTTCCAAAAAACGGACGAGTATCTCTCAAAGCTCTTTTAAAAAACAGATTTTCAGAATCCATACCGATTCTTTCTGTCATTTCAAGTAAATCTTTAGATTCTTGCATGATAGTGTATGGCGTATTTTCGTCATACATAAAATCGGAAATGTAAAAGTCCTTTATAAAAACAGCATCAGAATCTATAGCAACATAATTTTCGCAGATATTAAGCTTGTAAACATTGCATTTTATGATTTGCTGGTATCTCCATCCTTCGGTAATTGTTGTTTTGCAGATTTCAGAATCTCGATAGACTTTATATTTCTCAAGACAGTCCTTTTTTAAGAAACCAAAATGCTCATCGTTTACAGAAATAACTACCGGAATGCTGTCTTTATTAAACTCATCTATAGAATCTAAAAGCTTATAAACGGTTTTAAAATCAGGTTCATAAGTTTTAATGAAAAGGATCAATTTATGCATAAGGCAGAAATTTTATTTTTTGTACTACTAAAGATAGAATTAAATCATATTGTAAACAAACGGCGAAACGAAATAATAAATTGCGGTCTTTTTAAGTTTTTTTTAGAAAAAAGGAAAGAATAAAATTTCTTATTTTTGAGAATGAATTCTTCGCAAATCCCACATTTCGATTACATTTTTACAGGAACAGGACTAGCATCTTTGATGACGGTTTATAAAATGATTTTGTCTGGAAAATTCGCTGATAAAACCATTTTACTGTTAGATCAGGATTTGAAGAAATCCAATGACAGAACTTGGTGTTTCTGGGAAAAAGAAGAAAGCATCTGGGATTCGGTGATTTCAAAAAAATGGGATTCGGCTCTTTTTTCTAATGAGAATTTCAGACGCGATCTGGATTTAAAACCCTATTCATACCAAAAAATCAACGGATTAGATTTTTATAATTTCGTTTTTGAAACTATTTCAAATCATTCTAATATTACGTTTTTAAACGAAAAAGTAACCGACATAAACGAATTGGAAACTCATGTTTTTGTGGGAACAGAAGAAAATAGATTTACCTGCAATTATTTATTCAATAGTATTTATACTAAGGCTTTCGCCGAAGGACAGAATAAATATCCCGTTTTACAACAGCATTTTGTGGGTTGGTTTGTAAAGACGCAAGAAGAAGTTTTCAATCCTGAAGAAGTAACTTTCATGGATTTTTCGGTTGAACAAAAAGAAAATACAAGATTTATGTATGTGCTGCCGACTTCAAAAACGGAAGCTTTGGTAGAATATACGCTGTTTTCAGAAAAGCTTCTTCCAAAAGAGGAATATGAAAACGAGATTCAAATCTATTTGAAGAAACTCGGTGTAAGCCAATATCAAATTCTTGAAAAAGAAGAGGGAAGCATTCCCATGACATGTTATCCATTTTGGGAAAGAAACACCAAAAGAGTCTTGAATATTGGGACTGCAGGCGGCTGGACAAAAGCAAGTACAGGTTATACTTTTAAAAACTCAGATAAAAAATCCTCAGATTTGGTAGGTTTTATTCAGAATGATACCGCGACTTCGCTCAATATGAAATTGTTTCATAAAAAATCTAAATTTTGGTTTTATGATTTATTGCTTTTGGATATTCTGTATCGACATAACGAATTGGGAAGTTCTATTTTTTCTTCATTATTTAAAAAGGGAAATCCAAAATTGATTTTTAAGTTTTTAGATGAAGAGACTAATCTCATTGAAGATTTTCGAGTGATTATGAAATGCCCAAAATTGCCTTTTATAAAGGCTTTGTTACGGGCGATTTTCACATAAAAGCAGACTGAATTGAGGCTTTCCTGTTTATGACTTTCGAACTTTCGACTAAATCAATCGAACTATAACAAAACTTTATACTTCAAAGTAACTAGTTGCGAGTAAACTTTGTAACTTTGCAGTTCAAAAAGTACAATTTAAAAGACAAAAAATATGTATCCACTAGACATGGTAAAACCAATGGAAGCTGAATTAACAGCTGCAGGTTTTCAAGATTTACATAGTGCTGAAGCTGTTGAAAATGCTATCAAAGCTGAAGGTACCACTTTAGTAGTTGTAAACTCTGTTTGCGGGTGCGCTGCAAGAAATGCACGTCCGGGAGCAAAAATGAGTTTGGATAATGCTAAAAAACCAGATCATTTAATTACTGTTTTTGCAGGTGTAGACAAAGAAGCTGTTGATGCTGCAAGACAACATATGTTCCCATTTCCTCCATCTTCGCCATCTATGGCTTTGTTTAAAAACGGAGAATTGGTTCACATGTTAGAGCGTCATCACATTGAAGGACGCCCAGCTGAATTAATTGCTGAGAATTTACAGGATGCGTTTAACGAGTTCTGCTAATTTAAGGGACTAAGGTTCTGAGTTGCTGAGGTTCTAAGTTTTGGGACAAAGTAACACAAGCACAAAGCATAAATACAAAAAGCACTATGAAAATAGTGCTTTTTGTTGTTTATACAATTTTTGAAACCTTAGTACCTTAGAATCTTAGCAACTCAGAACCTTTTCTTAAAGATTCCACCCTCCACCAAGCGCTTTGTACAATTCAACCATTGAACTTAATTGTCTTTCAGATAATTGTGCTAGACTTAACTGTGCATTGAAAAGGTTGGTTTCTACATCTAAAACTTCCAAGTAAGAAACATAACCGCTGTCATATCTTTCGTGAGATAGTTTAAAGTTTATCAAAGCCGCTTGAACTTGTCTGTTGCGGGCTTTCCATTCTTCTTGATAAGTTCTAACGTTTTGTATAGATTGTTCTACTTCAGAAACAGCATCAATATATTTTTGTTGATAAAGAAATTTGAACTGTTCTGCTTGTTGTCTGTTTATTTCAACTCTTCTTTTGTTTTTTCCGAATGCAAATATTGGTCCTGCAATTCCGCCAGAAGCATTTTGCATATAAGAGCTTCCTAGAAAAAGATTACTCAAATCGGCACTGGCAAATCCGGCAATTGCAGCTAGATTGATAGACGGAAAACGCATTGCCTGTGCTACGCCAATTCTTTCGTTTGCTGCTGCATATCTTAATTCGGCCGCTTTTACATCGGGTCTGTTTTCTAATAAGGCAGACGGAATTGATAATGGAATTTTGCTGACTATCTGTAACTCGGTATTGCTTTTTCCTCTTGGAATTTCAGTAGGTAGCTGACCTGTAAGCAACGCAATCGCATTTTCTTGATAGGTTATTTGTCTTTCAATGTTAGGAATTGCTGCTTCAGCAATCGCAACCTGCTGTTCAATCTGTACTTTATCAACTTCTGAGATGTATCCTTTTTCAAATCTCTCACTTATGATTTGATAGTACTTTTCTCTTGTTTCAAGAGTATGTTTGGTTATTTCCAGCTGATCATCAAAATTCCGCATCTGAAAGTACGCTATTGCAATATTGGCAACAATATCAGACAATATTACTTTACGAGCTTCTTCTGTAGCGAGAAGTTCATCTTTGACAGCATTGTTTTCATGGCGAAATTTTCCCCAGAAATCTAGTTCCCAAGACATACTTGCACCAGCGGTTGATGGAGTAATGTATTTCTTATTGCTGTTTATGGTAGCTCCATATTGAAAAGCTGGAAATAAATCGGCTTTGGAATAACCTAATTCAGCACGAAACTGTTCAATTCTTGAAACCGCAATTTTTAAATCATAATTATTCTCAAGGCCTTTTTGAATAAGACCTTTTAAAACATCATCATTAAACAAATCAAACCATTTTAAGTTGGTTACTGAAGCGAGACTGTCTAAATTTCTTTCGTTTTTATAAGAATCTGATTTTAACTGTTCAGGTTTTTTATATTTTGGTCCGACCATACATCCTGCTGGAAGTAAGGAAACAACCAATACAATAACGATTATTTTATATTTCTTACTCATGGTCTGTAGTATTTGATTCTACATTGTTTTCTCCTTCTACGATTGTTTCCTCTTTCTTATGTCCAATTCTTTCAATCATAACAAATAGACCTGGTACAATTAATACACCGAGAACTGTAGCAATTAACATTCCGCTAAATACGGCCATTCCCATTACAATACGAGCTTGAGAACCTGCACCTGTAGCGGTTAATAACGGCACAACTCCAAGAATAAAAGCAAAAGCAGTCATCAGAATCGGGCGAAAACGAAGTCTTGCTGCATACATTGCCGATTCGTAAAGCGGCTTCCCTCTTTCGTATTCTTCTTTGGCAAACTCAACAATAAGAATGGCATTTTTTGCCACTAATCCGATAAGTAAAACGAGTCCGATTTGTGCAAAAACGTTGTTGACATAAGCATCACTTCCAAATCTTGCCAAAAGAAGTCCTAAAAAGGCTCCAAATACGGCGAAAGGCGCTCCAAGAAGTACACTAAATGGCAGCTTCCAGCTTTCGTATTGTGCAGCTAGGATTAAGAATACAAAAACCAATGCCATAATAAATACAGAAGATCCACCTGGCGAATGCTTTTCCTGATACGATAAGTTGATGTAATCGAAACTCATGTCTGCAGGTAAGGTCTCTTTGGCGACTTCTTCTAATGCGGTCAGAGCCTGCGAGCTACTATAACCATCATTCGGACTTCCTCCAATTTCTGCAGATCTAAATAAGTTTAAACGATTCGTAAAATCGGGACCAGATACTTTAGTCGCCGTAACCAATGTCGAAACCGGAAGCATATCTCCTTTATTATTTTTTACATAAATCAGGTTTAGATCTTCTGGTTTTACACGATTGACAGCTTCTCCCTGTACATAAACTTTATATTGACGTCCAAATCGGTTAAAATCATTCACATAACTTCCACCCAAAAAGGCACCGAGCGCTTCGGTAACTTTAGAAACTGGTATTCCTAATTTCATGGCTTTATCATTGTCGATATCCAATTTAATTTGCGGTGTACCAGCATTAAAAGTGGTGTAAATTCGTTTAATCTCAGGACGCTGCTGCGCGGCGGCAATAAATTTTTGTGTTTGTTCTGCTAAATATTGCGGTGTATTTCCTCCTCGGTCTTGCAGCATCAAACTAAATCCGGCTGAAGCACCAAGACCCTGAATTGCGGGCGGACCAAATGAAAAACAAGTAGCAGTTGTAATTTGAGTGGCCAGTTTTTTATTGAATCGGTCTACAAACTGTTTGGCCGTTTCTGCTCTGTCTTCCCAAGGTTTTAGGGAAATAAAAATAAAAGCGTTATTTGGCTGATAAGAGTTGGTAAGCATACTAAATCCGTTTATCGTGGTATAAGACAGAATAGATTTTTCTTCTTTAAGGAAATTATCTACTTTTTTCGATATTTCATCGGTACGCTGTAATGATGATGCAGGAGGCAATGCAATATTTACTAAAACATATCCCTGATCTTCTTCTGGAATGAATCCTACTGGAATCTTTTTGCCTAAAAGCACAATTGAAACAAGAATGACAGCTAGTAAAACAACAATACGCATTGCTTTTTTGGCAAAAAATGTTGCTCCGCCAATATATTTTCCAGTAACATTTTCGAAAACCTTATTAAACCAAGTAAAGAATTTAGCAAGCCATCCTTTTTGCTGATCAATAGGTTTTGTGGGTTTTAATAGCATGGCACAAAGCGCAGGACTTAAAGACAAAGCGCTAAATGCAGAAAAGGCGACCGAGACGGCAATGGTTATGGCAAATTGCTGATAAAAACGTCCCGTAATTCCAGGTGTCATAGCTACTGGAATAAAAACGGCACATAGAATTAATGCAATTGCTATTACTGGTCCCGAAACCTCTTTCATTGCTTGAACTGTGGCCTCTTTAGGAGTTTTTCCATGCTCGATATGATGTATTACGGCTTCTACAACCACAATCGCATCATCGACCACGATACCAATTGCCAGTACTAGTCCTAACAGGGAGAGGGTATTAATCGAAAATCCTAACATTGGGAAAACGGCAATGGTACCAATAAGAGAAACAGGAACGGTAATTAACGGAATTAAAGTAGCGCGCCAGTTTTGAAGGAAGATGAACACCACTATAATAACCAATATAATAGCTTCAAAAAGGGTGTGAACAATATCATCAACCCCTGCAGTAATAGCAAGTGTTGTATCTAAAGATTCTTGGTATTCGATGTCTTGCGGAAATCTTTCAGACAATTGTTTCATGGTGGCTTTTGCAATTTCTGCCACCTCAAGAGCATTACTTCCTGGCATTTGGTACATAGCAATAACGGCACTTGGAGAACTGTTTCTTCTAGCTGTTGAGCTGTAATTTTCGGTTCCTAATTCGATTCGGGCAATATCGGCAAGTAAAACTTGTGCTCCATCTTCTTTGCTTCGAACTACGATGTTTCCAAATTCTTTTTCGGTTACCAAGCGGTCCTGAAGTGTTACACCATATGTAAATTCAGTATTAGGAGGTGCTGGTTCAGCTCCAAATTTTCCTCCTGGACTGATCATGTTTTGTGCGTTTAGCGCATTTTTTACATCTTCAACTGTTACGCCGAGTTTACTCATCATGTCAGCTTTTAGCCAAATACGCATTGAGTAATCACTACCTCCAAAAAGAGCAACCTCTCCAACTCCTTTGATACGAGCCAGCTGGTCAACAACATTGATACTTGCGTAGTTATTTAAAAATTTAGCATCATATTTTGGATTAGTAGATGTAATAGTAAATAACATCATCGGAAACGAAAGTGATTTTTTTACCACAACACCCTGTTGTTTTACACTTGATGGCATAAAGGGAGCAGACTGGTTTTGTCTGTTTTGCGTAAGCATATTAGCGTTGTCCAGATTGGTTCCTACGTCAAAAGTTACCTCGATAGTACAAGCACCATCAGAAGTGTTGATCGATTTCATGTACAACATGTTTTCAACACCGTTTACCTTTTGCTCAATTGGAGTTGCAACTGCTTGTTCAACATTCAGCGCATTTGCTCCAGTAAAAGAAGTGGTAATTTTTACAACTGGCGGATTAATATCCGGATATTGCGAGATAGGTGTTTTTTGTAATGCCAGTAATCCAAGTATCACAATAATAATACTAATAACAATGGCAACAATTGGTCTTCGGACGAAAAATTCTCCCATAATAGTATGTGATTTAGATTACTTTGCAACTATAGTTTCTGGATCGCCCAATTGCCATTGAACGATTTTCGGGGTAATGACACTTCCATTCTTCAATAAAGAAGTACCGCCCATGGCTATCTTGTCGCCAGGTTTTAATCCATCTTCAATAATATAACCGTTTTTAACGATAGGGCCTGGTTTTACAATTTGCATTTGCACTTTATTGTCATTACCTACAACATATACTTGATAAATTCCTTGAATTTCAATAACTGCGCGCTGCGGAATTACGATTGCTTCTTTGCGAATATCAGTAAGCAAAGCAAGTTTTACATATTGGCCAGGACGTAATAATTTATCTGGATTAGGAAAAGCGGCTTCAAAAGTGATAGCTCCTGTAGAAGGATCAATTTGTCTGTCGGCAAAACTTACTTTTCCGTTATGCGGATAAGTGGAACCGTCAGATAGTTTTATGGTAACACTTGCTCCAGAGCCTTTTAAAGGAGAATTTGGTTTGTTGAATTCTCTAAAAAGACGCAAAAATTCCTGTTCGCTTATTGTAAATCGAACTCTCACATCGCCAAGATCAGAAATTGTATTTAGAACTGATAAAGGCCCAGGCTGTACATAATCGCCTACTCTCACTTTAGACAAACCAATTAATCCTGAAATTGGTGCTAAAATTTGACAGTAACCCAATTCGATTTTAGCATTTTGAACCGAAGCGTCAGATGCTTTAATCTGTGCTAATGAAGCATTGTACGCCGCTTTTGCCGAAACCAATTCTCTTTGGCTGACAGCATTCATTTTTGCCAACGGAGTAATCATATCCAAATCTGATTTGGTTTTAGATAATCGTGCCTGCGATTCTGCGGCAACTCCCTGTGCTTCGTTAAGTTTCGCTCTATATGGTAAAGGGTCAATTGTATAAAGCACCTGTCCTTTCTTGACAAAACTTCCTTCTTTGAAGTTCATACTTTCAATTATACCATCAACTCGCGGGTTAATTTGTATATCAGATTGACCAAAAGTCTGCCCCGTGTATTCAGATTCTAATTTTACATCTTGCTGTAAAACCGTTGTGACTGAAATTTCTAGTGGTTTGGGTGCTGGAGGTGTTTCTTTTTTGCAAGAAATCATTAAAAGACATAGTAAGACTGCGGAGGAATAGATTTTGTTCATTGTTAAATTCTTTTAGGTAAAATTCATTAAATACAACTAACTAAAAACCAATAAAGTGCAATAGCTAAGTTAGCGTTTTTTTGGTTAGGTGATTAAATATTGTGCGAATTTTGTTAATTTTAGTTAAAATTTTATCTGTCTGTATTTCAATTGATAATACAAATTAGGATGAAATGCCATTTACTGCCGATAAACTGCATTTTTGTAAGAATAAATTATTCAAAAGACTAGTAATAATAATTCAAAAACTTTTATAATCATGTCAAAAAATAACAAGAAAAAACACAAAAAAGAGGAAAGAGATGATAATGATTTAAAAAAATTAACTAAAAAGGAATTATTACATCGGGCAAAAAAATTTTCTGAGCAATATTGTGTTGGAGACGATAAGAGCTTCACATTAAAAGGTAAACCGACTTCTTCTGCTATAGAAAATGACAATATCTCGGTTCGAAAAACATTAAAAATGGGAGTTAAGGCTCTAGCTGCCATGCAGGACATTTTGTATGCGCAAGATAAGTGGTCTGTTCTTATTATTTTTCAAGCTATGGATGCCGCTGGAAAAGATGGTGCTATAAAGCATGTAATGTCAGGAATAAATCCGCAGGGCTGTCAGGTTTCTTCTTTTAAAGGACCAAGCTCAGAAGAATTAGACCATGATTATTTATGGCGTTGTCAAAAACACCTTCCAGAAAGAGGAAGAATTGGAATTTTTAATCGTTCTTACTATGAAGAAGTCTTGGTGGTTCGTGTTCATGAACAAATATTGAGAGCGCAAAAACTTCCTGAGAAATTGATTACCAAAGACATTTGGGATAATCGTTTTGAAGACATTCGAAACTTTGAAAAATATCTGAATAGAAACGGAACAGTTGTCATTAAGTTTTTTCTAAATGTTTCTAAAGAAGAACAAAAGAGAAGATTTATTGAAAGAGTTGATAATCCTGATAAAAACTGGAAATTCAGTGCAGCCGATGCCAAAGAACGAGGCTATTGGGATGATTATATGCATGCGTATGAGGAATTAATTAAAAACACATCGACCAAAAAATCGCCTTGGTATGTAATTCCTGCCGATGATAAGTCTTATGCTCGAATTGCGATTGCTTCTGCAATTATTCATGCTTTAGACGAAATGGATTTGGAATATCCTAAAGTAAGTCCAGAGAAAATTGCAGAACTCAATGAGGTTAAGAAAGCATTGTTAGAAGAGAAAGAGTAACCTTTTGCAGCTATAAACATTCATTTATAATTGTGAATTAGTACTATCTTAATCTTTTTTAATATGATTTCTAAGCTTTTACCCTCAATAGATTGGATTAAAAATTATGAAAAACAGAATTTCAAAAGAGATTTCATTGCAGGAGTAACTCTTGCCGCTTACGGAATTCCTGTTTCTCTTGCCTATGCAACTCTTGCAGGTTTGCCTCCTCAATATGGAATTTACGGATACCTCATTGGTGGCATATTTTATGCTTTGTTAGGATCCAGCAAACAGCTTGCAATTGGGCCGACATCTGCAATTTCTTTATTAGTCGGTACAACTATAGCTGGTATGGCAAATGGCGATGTACACCGTTGGTCTGAAATTGCCTCGCTTACGGCATTAGTATTTGCTGGAATGGCCATTGTTGCCTATTTGCTGAGGTTAAGTGGAATTATTAATTTTATTAGTGAAACCGTTCTGGTTGGATTCAAAGCAGGCGCGGCGATCACTATCGGTTTGACACAATTGCCGAAATTATTTGGAGTTAAAGGTGGCGGGGATAATTTCTTGGAACGAATTGTTATTCTCGTTCATCAAATTCCAGACATGAATACAGCTGTTTTTATTTTTGGAATAATTGCTATTCTTATATTAATTATAGGAGAAAAAATAGCACCGCAGTTTCCAGTTGCAATAGTAATTGTCATTTTATCTATTATTCTTATTTCGGCTACATCATTACAATATGCCGAATTCAATACAGTTGGGATTATTCCGACTGGTCTTCCTGAATTTCATCTGCCTTCGCTTCGGATTCGAGATATTGAGGGAGTTTTGCCACTCTCAATGGCATGTTTTTTATTGTCTTATATAGAAAGCGTTTCTGCTGGACGAACCTTAGCACAAAAAAACGGATATGTTATCGATCCGCGTCAGGAGCTTTTGGCACTTGGAGTTGCTAATGCTGCCGTTTCATTCGGACACGGTTATCCTGTTGCGGGCGGTTTGTCGCAATCAGCTGTAAACGATGCTGCTGGAGCTAAAACACCGTTGTCGCTTTTATTTGCTTCAGCTACAATAGCTTGCTGTCTCTTGTTTTTAACAGGATATCTTCAAAATCTGCCAACCGTAATTTTGGCCGCCATTGTTCTAGTAGCAATAAGAGGTCTTTTTGATTGGAAAGAAATGCGACATCTTTATAAAATAAACAAACAAGAATTTGCTGTTGTGATGATTGCGCTTGCAGGAGTATTAATCTGGGGAATTCTCGCGGGAGTTTTGCTTGCAACACTCGTAACCTTGTTGCTTTTATTAAAAGCGGCTTCAAAACCTCATGTGGCTTTTCTAGGAAGAATTCCAGGAACAAGAATTTACACCGATTTGAAAAGGCATCCTGACAATGAGATAATGGAAAACATATTGATCGTAAGAGTAGAATCGTCCATCTTTTATTTCAATGCTGAGTACATTAAAGAACGAATCTTGGAAAAAATCTACAGCGAACAAGATTCTTTAAAAACAGTAATATTAGATCTCAACTCTTCACCTCGCATCGATATTGCTGGCGCACGTTTCTTAAAGAATTTATTTATTGATTTGCAGGCAAAGAACATTACTCTAAAAATAGCCGAAGCCCGTTCAGATGTCAGGGATAGCCTGCGTGCAGAAAATCTTGAAATTCTCTTTGGGCATATTAGCCGTTCTGTTTCTGTCGATGATTTAGTGCAGCATACTTTACAAGATAATAGTAAGTAAAAAGTGAAGTTCTCTAGTAATACAATCCTTTTTTGATGTTAAAAAAATCAGATAATTAAGGGAAGATCATTTTTAATCTCAAAATAAACCCTAAATTTGCCGCAGATTTAGAGAAAAATCTAAAAAAATATATATTCTTAACTTAAAACTGTTTATAGCATGCAACTGTATAACACTTTGAGCGCAGAAGAAAGAGCCATCATGATTGATGATGCAGGTAAACAACGACTAACGTTGTCTTTCTATGCGTATGCCAAAATTCAAGATCCACAAAAATTTCGTAATGACTTATTCTTAGCCTGGAATGCCCTAGATGCATTAGGCCGAATTTATGTTGCCAATGAAGGAATAAATGCTCAAATGAGTATTCCTGAAGAAAATTTGGAAGCTTTTAGAACAACTCTTGAAGCTTACGATTTCATGAAAGGCATTCGTTTGAATGAAGCTGTAGAGCATGATGACCATTCGTTTTTAAAATTAACAATCAAAGTTCGTCACAAAATCGTTGCCGATGGATTAAACGATGATACTTTTGATGTAACCAATATAGGCGTTCACTTGAAAGCCAAAGAATTCAACGAAATCCTTGACGATCCAAATACAATTGTAGTTGATTTTAGAAATCATTACGAAAGTGAAGTTGGACATTTTAAAAATGCGATTACTCCAGATGTTGAGACATTTAGAGAGAGTTTGCCAATTATCAACGATCAGCTTAAAGATCACAAAGACGATAAAAATCTGGTAATGTATTGTACTGGAGGTATTCGTTGCGAAAAAGCGAGTGCTTACTTCAAACACCAAGGTTTCAAAAACGTGTATCAGTTAGAAGGCGGAATTATAAATTACGCTAAACAATTGAAAGAAGAAGGTTTAGAAAGCAAATTCATTGGTAAAAACTTCGTGTTTGATAATCGTCTAGGCGAAAGAATAACGGATGATATTATCTCGCAATGCCACCAATGCGGAAAACCTTGCGATAACCACACGAATTGCGAAAATGATGGTTGTCATTTATTGTTTATTCAGTGTGATGAATGTAAAGCAGCAATGGAAAACTGCTGTTCTACAGAATGTTTAGAAATCATCCAAATGCCATTAGTTGATCAAGTTCGTTTAAGAACTGGAAAACAAGTTGGAAATAAGGTTTTCAGAAAAGGAAAATCTGAAAACTTGAAATTCAAACATTCAGGAGAATTACCAGAAACTGCTTTGGCAACAGCTCAAAAGCCAGCAGATATCCGTCAGAAAATAAAAGTAAAAAAAGTACTTCTTGGGAAAGCAGAACACTATTACGTAAAAGCTCAAGTTGGACAATTTACTGTAGAAAATCACGAATTAAACAGTGGTGATAGAATCCTTATTTCTGGCCCGACAACAGGCGATCAGGAATTGGTTTTGGACAAAATCATTGTTAACGGAGCAGAAACTCAATCTGCAAAAGTTGGTGATAAGGTTACTTTTGAGGTTCCTTTCAGAATTAGATTGTCTGATAAAGTATACAAGATTTTAGATTGAATTTAATAGGAGTGCTGCGGTATTTACGTTAAATTTTGATAATATAGAACAAAGCCCACGTTTTCAATCGTGGGCTTTTTTAATAATATACTGCGGATAATTTTTAAAATATAGACTATGATATATATCATAGAAATCTAATCTATACCCATATTAATTTTGTCATTTGAATAATAGATCGAAAATGACAATTAACAATACAATTGAACTTATGTCTCCAGCTGGAGATTTTGAGTCGCTTCAGGCTGCTTTAGATAATGGCTGTGATTCAGTATATTTTGGAGTTGAACAGCTTAATATGCGTGCGCGTTCAACGGTGAATTTTACTATTGACGATTTAAAAGAAATTGCCAATCGATGCGAAGCCAAAAACGTTCGAAGCTATTTGACTTTAAATACCATTATTTACGATCACGATCTATCTGTCGTAAAAACATTATTGACAAAAGCCAAAGAGGCAAACATTACAGCTGTAATTGCATCAGATCAAGCTGTAATTGCGATGGCAAGATCAATTGGAATGGAAGTTCATATTTCGACCCAATTAAATGTAACGAATATTGAAACCATTAAATTTTACAGTCTATTTGCCGACACAATGGTTTTAAGCCGTGAACTGAGTTTGCGTCAAGTAAAAAACATCACAGACCAAATTGAGAAAGAGCAGATAAAAGGACCAAATGGAAATTTAGTCGAAATCGAAATTTTTGGTCACGGAGCTTTGTGCATGGCGGTTTCAGGAAAATGTTATTTGAGTCTGCATTCGCATAATTCATCTGCAAATCGCGGAGCATGCAAACAAAACTGCCGAAAAAAATATACAGTTATCGATCAAGAAACAGGTTTTGAAATCGAATTGGATAACGAATACATGATGTCACCAAAAGATTTATGTACATTGGATTTCTTAGATCAGGTTATCGATTCTGGAATTAAGGTTTTGAAAATCGAAGGACGTGGCCGTGCGCCAGAATATGTGGCAACGGTAACCAAAACCTATCGTGAAGCAATTGATGCTTACTATGAAGGTGCTTTTTCCAAAGAAAAAACTGCAGAATGGATGAAAGCCTTAGAAACCGTTTACAATCGCGGATTCTGGTCTGGATATTATCTAGGTCAGGAATTAGGTGAATGGAGTGATATTCCAGGATCTGCAGCGACTCAGAAAAAGGTTTATGTTGGAAAAGGAACACATTATTTCCCGAAAGCAGAAATAGGGCAATTTAAGATTGAAGCTTACGACATTAAAATTGGTGATAAAATTTTAGTAACGGGACCAAGTACAGGAGCACAGGAAATGATTATCGACGAAATGTTTGTGAATGATGCTGCTGGTGAAAAAGCCACAAAAGGAGATGATTGCAGTTTCAAATTGCCATTCAGAATCAGAATGTCGGACAAATTATATAAAATTGTTGAGGCATAATGATTATTGTAACTTTACAAAGAGATAAGTGCATTGGCTGTAATTACTGTGTCGAGATGGATCCGATTCATTTTCAAATGTCAAAGAAAGACGGAAAATCGGCTCTCATTCATTCGCAGAATGCAAAAGGATTTTTTACTTTAAAATCTCCAAATCATGCTATTGTGGAAAGCTGTGAATTGGCTGCGAAAGCTTGTCCAGTAAAGATTATTACGGTTAAGGAGACTTAGGAACATAAAAAGAAAGAGCTGCGTTTTGCAGCTCTTTCTTTTTACAATAAATTTATTCTTTGACCATATTTTTGAAACTGCTATTTGATAATAAAGATAAACTTCCTTTTTTAGAAGTTCCTTGCCAATCAGATAGTTTTCCGTTTACATAAATTTTGATTCCAATGTCTGTAGCGCTTTCATAAATTATATATTTTATGCTGCCACTATTAAATTCCAATTCATAAACTGTCTTTTGTTTTCGAAATTTAAATCCTGCTTTGTCTGCTTTTTCAGGACTTGATGGGTGAGCAAACGAAACAAACTTATACTCATCATTTTGTCGAAATGCATAGTACAAAATAGCATTATATTTAAATAGAATTATGTGGCCCTTACCATTTTTAGTATCAAAAGAAACTACGTTGTCTAGGTTTGGTTCATAGACAGATAAAGTCGAAAAAGGTGTGAAATCATTACCTTTTCGTTTTTTGCCTGTTATTTTTAAAAAAGGAAAAGAATAGCCATCTTCCTCAAAAGTGCATTCTTCTTCAGCTTCCAAACCAGAAACGCTATAATAGGAACAAACATGAAGGGCTGCGCCACCGCTACTCGAGGTTATAAGACGTCTGTTTTTAGCGTCAATTTCAAATGCGCCACCTCTTACACAAAAGGAATTGTAATATAAGTTGCTAATACTATTGCTTAGCACAAAAGAATTTGCCAAATTAATAAAGATATATGCTGTTGCCTGAGGTGTGTAACAACCTTCATCGTCATTTTTCTCATTGTTAAAAATGATAATGTCGGTACGTCCATCAAAGTTGACATCTCCTAAAACTCGAATATTAGATTCAGGAATACTTTTGAAAGAAGTGATTTTAGCCGTTTTTAGCGGTTCTGAATTAGAAAATTCTTTAGCGCCATATTCGAGTACCGTTTTCTTGGTTTGATTCTCTGTAAGTTTATAATATTCTTTTATTTCTGAATTCTTAGTTTGTTTCAGAAAATATAAAGTATAACCTTTTAAAAAATCATTACTCATATAAGCTTTCTGGGCATTTGAGATGTACGCCTGTGCAATTAGAAAAAGGAGAAGCTTTATTTTCATGCTTTATTCGGGATAAGTTTTATGAAACTATTCATCAAAAAAACGAAGTTCATCAAAATCTTTAATTCCAGATAATTTCAGAAGTTTAGTTCTTGCAATTTTTGTTTCGGTTTTTTCGAACACTTCTTCACCGCTGTCTGCATCATCATTTGTGTTTACATTGGTAATCTTTTTTCTGGTAAGGAAGTTTATACTGGTTTCGACATTTACTACAGGACCATTATTACTGCTAGAATCATAACCAATAAGAGCTAAATCATTATCTTGAAGCCTAAACATATATTGCCAGTAACCGTATCTTCCATACGCGTAACTTATAAATAGTTTTTCTTTCGTTATTTCTACTTCTAACTCAGGCGCATAATAAGCGCCACCATCTTCATTTTCGGAAGAAAAACAGCTTTCATTTTTTGTAAACAATTCGTAACTGCCTTTTTTGTTAAGGAGAACAATAATACCTCTTCGGTTTCTATCCAATTCACCACGATATTCATCTGTAATTACTTTGCTTTTATCGGTGCCTTTAATAATTAGTATACAATCGTCTAATCCGTCTTTATTTAAATCGCCGTAAATAGTGTCAAAAGCCACAAAGTTTTTAGGAATAAAGTCGGTTGGATTCTTTTTGGTCACAACAGTAGTTTCATCTACTTCTGGGATTTCTTGTAAATCTGTTATTTCGGCATTATTTGATTTTTTATTACTGCTTTTATCATCTTTACAGCTACTGGTAATTGCTAGCAATGCAAATGTTCCAATAATTAGAGAGTATTTTTTTATCATATTTTTTGAGCTTGTTTTACAATTTTCTTGCTAAAATCTAATGCTGGCGCTAGTATAAAATTTGCGCCAGCAGGAGAAAATTTAGATTCCAATTTTAGCATTGATATTGTGCTTATCAACATAAGTTTGTGCCACATTCATCAATTTAGTAAATTTTGCATCTATTTCGCTTTGAGTTGAAGCATCAAAATCAGCAATTGCTTTTTCAATTTGTTCTGGAGAAGCTTTTTCGTCTTTCAACTTTGCGATTGGTACATAACCTTCCTTTTGTTTCGCAATTGCATAAGAAAACAAATCTTTTGAGGCCTGAAGAAGTTCTTTATTGTCTTCATCTTCCGGTATGTCCTGAATTGTTTTTAATCTAGCTTCTAAATTAGTTATATCGTATTTAAAAGAATCTTGATAAGTAGACGGAATCATTTTCTTTTGCGTTTCGTCATAAACCTGAGGCTCAGATTGAAGCTTTTCATTAATTTCCTTACTTCCAAAACGAGATAACAAATTCGAATTTAAAGCTGCAATTTCAAAGGTTTTTTCTGGAGAGAGGTTGGTGCAAGATGTAGAAACTAAGCTTCCGGCAATTAATACTAAAAATAGAGTTGTGGCATTTAAGATTTTTTTCATTTTTTAAATTTATTTATTGTTTATCCTTTTAATATTTTACTTTTCTCAGCGTCAAATTCTTCCGAAGTCAAGATTCCAGCATCTAGAAGTTCTTTTAAATCTAATAATGCCTTTTTCTTTGCTTCCATCAAATTTGAAGCTTCAGTTTTTGGTGCTTCTTGTGGAACATTTATAGAGGTTACAACAGTTCCAGACGGAGCGTATTTCAGAATTAGTTCTGTAATTTCATTAAAGCCTTTTACATTCGAGTAATCAATCGCTTTTTGTTCTTTTACGTTTACGATTGAACCATCGGCTTTGTTGTCTAATAAATATTTTACAACATCTTTCTTACCATTAGCGGCACTGTAATGCAAAGGCGTATTTCCAGATTCGTCTTGAATGTTAATGTTTGCTCCAGCTTCAATAAGCAGTTTCACCATGCTTAAATTTCCTTTTTTGGTAGCTACGTGCAATAGGCTTTCACCTCCATAAGTATAAGAATCGTTAAGGGTAAAAGTAGATTCATTTGAAATATTTGTTGCGCTTACAATCCAATCCAAATAATCATTCATAGATGAAGTATCGCTGGCAACAGGCTTGCTGTAGTTCACATCAACTCCGTTTTCTAAAAACAAGGCCACAATCTCCTTTTGATTATTCGCGCAAGCGTACCAAATCGGAGAATATCCATTATTGCTTGAAGTAAATACATCTGATCCTCTTTCAATCAATAATTTAGCTAACATTCTGTTGGTTTCGTAGCAAGCAATTAAAAGCGCATTTTCGCCAGAATGATTAGTGTGGTTTATCTCAGCGCCATTGTCCAATAGCAAAGTCACCATCGGAATCGATTTGGTATAACAAGCATAAATAAGTGGCGTATTTCCCTGTTTATCGGTTACGTTAATATCGGCTCCATTGTCTAAAAGCAGTTGGATAATTTCTCTGTTTAATTTTGCTGAGGCTAATATTAAAGGGGTTTCTCCATTGTTGTTCAGTAGATTAACATCCGTTCCGGCTTGAAGCAACTTTGTTGCGATTTCGATTTGAGCCGTTTGAACGACTAAATGTAGAAGACTATTTCCGTATTTATCATTCTTTGTGATTTCTGCTCCATTTTCTAAAAGATAAAGTGCAGTTTGTTTCTGTTTTTGAAGACAGGCAAAGTACAAAGGCGTTTCTCCCTGATGATCTTCGTAATTAATATCGGCACCTTCTTCGTGTAGAATTTTTACAATATCAAGATAACCGCGGTGTGCGGCATAATGAATCGCAGTTCTTCCTTTTTCATCAGTATATTTTACGTCTACTTCTTTGTTCTGAAGTAGCAATTCGGCTATTTTTCGGTTCCCATTTTCACAGGCAACTATAAATGACATTGACATCTTTGAGTAATTTTAAGTAAATGATCGTTTTATTGTTTCATTAAAAGTTCGACTGTTTTAATTTTCAGATTATCGCCAGAAGCAAGCATCAAGGCAGTTTCGTCTTTGTCGTTTGTAATAGAAATATCTGCACCTTGATCTAATAACAGTTTTACTTTTCTATACGTTTCTTTTGCCATTTCTGCATCGTAATTGACATTATAAGCGCATACTTTATGCAAAATGGTGTTTCCTTGATTGTCTTGTTCATTTATATCTAAAGAAACATTTTCTAAAACAGATTTTAAGATATCCGATTTCTTTTCGACAATAAAATCAATTCCTGATTTAGGCTGTCCGTAATATTGAGCGCAGAAATTTACATCGGCGCCATCAGACAATAATCGTTCTATGAATGAAATATCACTTGCAGAACCCGAAGCAGAACTGATAAAACTAGTAAATAGAGTTCGGCCGTCTTTATTTACAATATTAAAATTAGGAGAAGAAATTGAAGTTAAGGCATCATACATGTCAAATGAAAACTGTTCAGCAACAGCATAATAAAAAGCAGTATTGTTGAGGTTGTCAGTTTCGTTTGGATCTGCTCCGTTTTCTAGTAAAAAAGGGATTAGTTCTTTTCTGTTTCTTTTTACGGCACATAAAAGTGGAGTAGTTCCAACGATATTTTTTTCGTTAATGTCAACTCCGCTATTTGTCAAAATGGCTATGTACTCTTTTACTTTTTCAGGATCTAGTCCGTAAACATTCAAAACAGCATGAATGAAATTTTCGTCTGCATTGTTCTTATACTGAGTGTTAGCCCCAAAATCATTAACTAAAACTTGAACTATTTTTGGCGAAACACCTTTTTCAAGAAAATAACCAAGAAGGGTTTTATCGCTTATTTCATCGTTGATGTTATCCATTTTCGACATAAATTCCTTGAAAAAAGCAATTGACTCTTCATCATCTTTTAAATATAAACTTAAAGGTTTGAAAATAGATTGATCAAAACTATCCAATTCGTAAATATCAGTTTCAATGAATCCGGCTTTTATTAATTTTTCTATAAAATTAATTTCTTTGGCATCAATGATTTTACCAGCAATCTGCGAAAAATTGTTTTTTAGATATTGTTCGTTAAATTTTTCTCCGTTATTTAGGCATTCTCTGGCCTCGTCAAATTTTCCCTGAAAAAGGAAATTTTCAATCTGGTTTTGTGTTTGCATTGTGATGAATTTTAAAATGAAAGATTAAGATTTGAAAGTGCCTAAAATTGGGCTTTTTCTAACCATGTTGTAAGATAAAACATAAAAATGGCAAATATATTTCAGGATGAAAAGTTAAATTACCATTTTAGGTCATAAAACTTACAGAATAAGGTTTTTTTGAAGAATATTTTAAAAACAAGAAGAGAAGCTGAGTATTTTGGTAGAAATTTACGTACAAAAAAACTCGTTTTTTTATTTAACAGGCCTTTAGTTTTTATGCATAAAAAGCAAAATAAAAAAAATACTATCTTTACCGATCAAACGTTTATGAACTTAAGCTGCATTCTGGCAGCACTACATATATAATTATGGCATGTACAAGTTGTTCAACCTCAGACGGTGGCGCACCAAAAGGTTGTAAAAATAATGGGACTTGCGGCACCGATAGCTGCAATAAATTGACGGTTTTTGACTGGCTTTCGAACATGAGTCCTTCTAATGGAGAGGCGATTTTTGATTGTGTTGAGGTTCGTTTTAAAAACGGACGCAAGGAATTTTTTAGAAATTCGGAGAGATTAACTTTAAGTATTGGCGACATCGTAGCAACTGTTGCATCGCCAGGACATGATATTGGAATTGTGACTCTTACAGGAGAATTGGTAAAGATTCAAATGAAGAAAAAAGGAGTGAATTACGAAAGTAATGATGTTCCAAAAATTTATAGAAAAGCATCTCAAAAAGATATTGATATCTGGTCTGTAGCGCGTGATCGTGAAGAGCCAATGAAAGTTCGTGCTCGCGAATTGGCAATTCAGCATAAATTGGAAATGAAAATTTCGGATATCGAATTTCAAGGAGACGGTTCTAAAGCGACTTTTTACTATACAGCAAATGATCGTGTCGATTTTAGAATGCTGATTAAAGATTTTGCGAAAGAATTCAGTACTAGAGTAGAAATGAAACAAGTTGGTTTCCGTCAGGAAGCGGCTCGTTTAGGTGGAGTTGGTTCTTGCGGACGTGAACTTTGCTGTTCTACTTGGTTAACAGATTTTAGAAGTGTAAATACATCGGCAGCTCGTTATCAGCAATTGTCATTGAATCCGCAAAAATTGGCGGGGCAATGCGGTAAATTAAAATGCTGTTTAAACTATGAGTTAGACACTTACATGGACGCGTTAAAAGATTTTCCTGATTACGATACAAAATTAGTAACAGAAAAAGGAGATGCTGTTTGCCAAAAACAAGATATTTTTAAAGGCTTAATGTGGTTTGCTTACACCAATAATTTCGCAAACTGGCATGTTTTAAAAATTGATCAGGTAAAAGAAATTATTGCTGAAAATAAACAGAAAAACAAAGTCTCATCTCTAGAAGATTTTGCTGTTGAGGTAGTTGCAGAACCAGAAAAAGATTTCAATAATGCAATGGGACAAGAGAGTTTGACTCGTTTTGACCAGCCAAAAAGAAAGAAAAAACCAAATCGCAAACGCAAACAAAGTACGGAAACGGCTGGTGTTGCAACTCCGGTAAAACCACAGCAGGAGAAAAATACAAATAACAATGCTAAACCAGTAGGAAATAATAATCCAAACAACGCTGGAAATGCAAATAATGGCAATGCTGGGACTAAACCAAACAATCCAAATAAGCCAAATCATAAGAAAAAGCATAATTCGAATAAAAACAATCCGAATAAGCAAAATTCAAATGAAAATAAACCTGCTGAACCTAGGAAACCAATAACGAATACTAAAAATGAGAATAAAAAATAGCGGAATTCTTCTCTTGGCAGCAATACTTCTTTTTTCTTGTGATAAAAAAAGAGTATTTGATGAGTATAAATCTGTTGGAAGTGCTTGGCATAAAGACAGTATTATAAGCTTTGATTTGCCGGTTTTAGATTCTACAAAAAAATACAATGCCTTTGTAAACATACGAGATAACAATAATTATCCGTTTAATAATTTGTTTTTGATTGTGGCTCTAGAAACCCCAAGCGGTTTCACAAAAGTAGATACGTTAGAATATCAAATGGCAACGCCAGACGGGACTTTATTAGGAAATGGATTTTCTGATATAAAAGAAAGCAAACTCTTTTACAAAGAAGATGTAAAATTTACAGGAAAATATAAAGTTCATATCAAACAAGCTGTTAGACAATCAGGTAAAATTCCTGGAGTTGAAGCTTTACAAGGAATTACAGACGTTGGTTTTAGAATAGAACAAAAAGATTAGAAAAATAGTTATGGCTGCTAAAAAAAACAATCCATCAAATAAAACTAAGGATATTAATTATTACAAGAAGAAATTCTGGAGGGTATTTGCTTACTCTTTATTAGGAGTTTTAGCTTTCTTCTTATTTGCCTCATGGGGTTTATTTGGATCTATGCCTTCGTTTGAAGATTTAGAAAATCCAGATTCAAACCTTGCTACAGAGATTATTTCTTCTGACGGAGTAGTGTTGGGTAAATATTTCAAAACCAACAGGTCTCAACTTAAATATTCAGATTTACCTAAAAATCTGGTTGAAGCGCTTGTTGCTACTGAAGATGCACGTTTCTACGAACATTCAGGAATTGATGGACGCGGAACTTTAAGAGCTGTTTTTAGTTTAGGAACAAACGGAGGTGCAAGTACATTGACACAACAGCTTGCAAAACAGTTGTTTCATGGAGAAGGATCTAAATTTCTTCCTTTCAGGATTGTACAAAAAATAAAAGAATGGATTATCGCTATTCGTTTGGAAAGGCAATATACCAAGAATGAAATTTTGGCGATGTATTGCAATGTTTACGACTTCGGAAATTATTCTGTAGGAGTAAGCTCTGCGGCACAGACTTATTTTTCTAAAGAGCCAAAAGACTTGACTGTTGACGAATCGGCTATTTTGGTTGGAATGTTCAAAAACTCAGGTTTATACAATCCCGTTAGAAATCCAGAAGGAGTAAAAAACCGTCGTAATGTGGTTTTATCTCAAATGGCAAAAGCAAAAATGATTTCAGAGGCGGAGAAAGAAAGACTTCAAGCTTTGCCAATTACTTTGAAATTTAAACTGGAAAGCCACCGTGAAGGTATAGCGACTTATTTTAGAGAATATCTTCGTGATTACATGAAGAAATGGGTTGCAGAAAATAAAAAACCAGACGGATCGGATTACGATATTTACAAAGACGGACTTAAAATATATACTACGATAGATTCTAGAATGCAAACTTATGCAGAAGAAGCTGTTGCGGCACACATGCAAAATCTTCAACAGCAGTTTTTTATTGATCAAAAAAACAATAAAAATGCTCCTTTCGTAAATATTACTCAAGCTGAGACAGATAGAATCATGATGCAGGCGATGAAGAATTCTGTTCGCTGGGCGCAAATGAAAGAAATGGACAAAAGCGAAGATGATATTATTGCTTCATTCAAAGTAAAAACAAAAATGCGTGTCTTTACTTGGAAAGGAGAAAGAGATACAGTAATGACGCCATTAGATTCTATTCGTTACTACAAGCACTTTTTGCAATCTGGTTTAATGTCGATGGAACCTCAAACGGGTGCAATTAAAGCTTGGGTTGGAGGAATTAACTACAAATATTTCCAATATGATCACGTAGGGCAAGGAGCAAGACAGGTTGGTTCTACTTTCAAACCTTTCGTTTATGCAACGGCAATCGAAGAACTTAATATGTCGCCTTGCGATTCAATTCTTGACGGACCGTTTATGATTCATAAAGGGCGTCACCACGTAACAGAAGATTGGGAGCCAAGAAACTCTGATTACAAATACCGTGGAATGGTGACTTTAAAGCAAGCTTTGGCAGCTTCTATCAATACAGTTTCGGCTAAATTAATTGACAGAACAAGCCCTGAAGCAGTTGTAGAATTGACTAAAAAATTAGGCGTTAAAACAGAAATTCCTGTACAGCCATCTATTGCTTTAGGAGCTGTCGATATCACGGTTGAAGATATGGTTGCAGCGTATAGCACATTTGCAAACCAAGGAGTTTATGTAAAACCACAGTTTTTAAGCAGAATTGAGAATAAAAGTGGTGAGGTTATTTACGAACCGATTCCAGAGTCTCACGACGTTTTAAATAAAGATATTGCTTTCGCAGTAATCAAATTACTTCAAGGGGTAACAGAAAGTGGTTCTGGTGTACGTTTACGTACGCAAGGCGGTGGAAGCGGAGATAATCGTTGGACAGGATATCCATATATGTTTACAAATCCAATTGCTGGTAAAACTGGTACAACGCAAAACCAGTCTGACGGTTGGTTTATGGGAATGGTTCCGAACTTAGTTACTGGAGTTTGGGTTGGATGCGAAGATCGTTCAGCACGTTTCAAAAGTTTGACTTACGGACAAGGAGCAACAGCAGCTTTACCAGTTTGGGGTTATTATATGAAAAAATGTTATGCCGATAAAGATCTTCAGATTTCAAAAGCTGAATTTGAACGTCCGGCAAATCTTTCTATTAAAGTAGATTGCTATCAAAGACCTGCTGTTGTAAAAGATACCACACAGACTGAGCAAAATACTGACGAGTTTGAATTGTAACAATGTTGCAATAAAGCTTATCTGATTATATCTCAATCCCTTTACGACTCTTTTTAGAAGATGAGTAAAGGGATTTTTATTTTGGTTTTATTTTTACGAAATCGTTATAATTCAATCTAAAAATCTTATTTTTATCAAAAATATTCAGCAATAAAGATAGTTTGTTATGATAACAAAAAAAGTAAATAGTGTTCAGGAAGCTATTGAAGGAATTAAAAACGGCATGACCATCATGTTTGGTGGTTTCGGATTATGCGGTATTCCTGAAAATACAATTGCAGCGTTGGTAAATACCTCAATTTCAGATTTAACCTGTATTTCAAATAATGCGGGAGTTGATGATTTTGGTTTAGGATTATTGCTGCAGAAAAAGCAGATCAAAAAAATGATTTCTTCTTATGTGGGAGAAAATGCAGAATTTGAACGTCAGATGCTTTCGGGAGAATTAGAAGTTGAATTAACTCCACAAGGAACTCTTGCAGAACGCTGTCGTGCAGCTCAGGCAGGAATTCCAGCATTCTTTACTCCAGCAGGTTACGGAACGGAAGTGGCAGAGGGAAAAGAAGCACGCGAATTCAACGGAAAAATGCATATTATGGAAGAAGCTTTCAAAGCCGATTTTGCCATTGTAAAAGCATGGAAAGGTGATGAAGCAGGAAATCTGATTTTCAAAGGAACAGCCAGAAACTTCAATGCTTGTATGGCTGGAGCTGGAAAAATTACAATTGCAGAAGTAGAAGAATTGGTTCCAGTTGGAACTTTAGATCCAAATCAGATTCATATTCCGGGAATCATGGTACAGCGTATCTTTCAGGGAGAAAAATTTGAGAAACGAATCGAACAACGAACTGTAAGAGCTAGAAATTAGATAATTAGAAAATGAGGCAATTAGATAATTGTTTTGGCATTATCTAATTATCAAATTAACTAATTGACACATTAAAAAATATGGCAAAACTTTCTATACTGCTAATTTCGTTTTTAACTTTTCAGGCTTTTTCTCAGACAACGTCTGATCTTCGAAAAGAACTAAATCAAATTATTGGAAATAAGAATGCAACAGTTGGAATTTCTATTAAAAGTATTGAAGATAAGGACACTTTAAGCATTAACGGACATTTAAAAATGCCAATGATGAGTGTGTTTAAATTTCATATTGCTTTGGCGGTTTTGCATAAAGTTGATGAAGAAAAACTTAATCTTGCTCAGGAAATCTTTATAAAAAAGAAAGATTTAAAAGAAGATACATGGAGTCCGATGAAAGTAGATTATCCAGAAGGAAATGTGAATTTGACTTTAGATAAAATACTTCGATACACGGTTTCGCATAGTGATAATAACGGATGCGACATTTTGATCAATTTAGTCGGAGGTACAAAGTATATTCAAAAGTTTATAAATAATCAAGGTATCAAGGACTTCGTTATTAAGATGAACGAAGACCAAATGAAGACATGGAAAAATCTTTATGTCAATACCACAACTCCGATAGCAACAACAGAATTGCTTGAGAAGTTTTTTAAAGGTGAAGTTTTAAAAGAAGAAGCGACAAAGTATTTATATCAAATAATGGTTGAAACTTCAAGAGGTCTTACTTGGATGAAAGCCGGACTTCCTGAAGGAACTGAACTGGCACACAGAACTGGAATTTCTGGAACTAATGATGCGAATCTGAGAGTAGCAATGAATGACATTGGAATTGTAAAACTTCCAAACGGAAAACATTTCATTCTGTCAGTTTACTTGAAAGATATTACAGAGAAAAGAGAGGACACAGAAAAAATAATTGCAGACATCACAAAAGTAGTTTGGAATTATTTTAATAATTGAGATAATTAGACAATGTGCCAATTAGATAATTAATTTAAAATGCAGATAGCATTATCTAATTGGCAAATTCACAAATTGACACATTAAAAAACTATGGCACTTAGTAAAGAAGATATAGCAAAACGAATTGCTAAAGAAGTAAAAGACAGATACTTCGTTAATTTAGGAATTGGAATTCCGACGTTAGTAGCGAATTATGTTCGAGAAGATATTGCGGTAGAATTTCAAAGTGAAAATGGAGTTCTCGGAATGGGACCTTTTCCGTTTGAAGGAGAAGAAGATGCCGATATTATCAATGCAGGAAAACAAACCATTACGACGCTTCCTGGAGCAAGTTTTTTTGATTCGGCTTTCAGTTTTGGAATGATCAGAAGCCAGAAAGTAGATTTGACGATTCTTGGAGCAATGGAAGTTTCTGAAAACGGAGATATTGCCAATTGGAAGATTCCAGGTAAAATGGTAAAAGGAATGGGAGGCGCAATGGATTTGGTGGCTTCCGCCGAAAATATCATTGTTGCCATGATGCACGTAAACAAAGCAGGAGAGTCAAAAATCTTAAAAAGATGCACTTTGCCATTAACGGGCGTAGGGTGCGTTAAAAAGGTTGTAACTGAGCTTGCAGTACTCGAAGTAACCGAAAGAGGTTTTAAGCTCTTAGAACGAGCGCCAGGCGTATCAGTCGAGCACATCATCGCTTCAACCGAAGCCGATTTGATTATTGAAGGTGAAATTCCTGAGATGTCGATTTAGATTTTAACCGCAAAGTGCGCTAAGATTTACTCAAGGCACGCAAAAGCATTATGGAAATGTTTTAATCTCGCAAAGGCGCAGAGACGCAAAGATAATTTTATAAAATCTTTATAGCAAAAAAACAAAAAACCGCTCATTTGAGCGGTTTTTTGTTTTTTTATATTTTGCGTCTCTGCGCCTTTGCGAGATTAGAAAAAACCTTGCGAACTTAGCGTAAATCTTAGCGTACTTTGCAGTTAATTTCCTAAGTATTATAAATTAAATGAAGCTCCTAAACTAAAAGTAGTTTGATTATTCAAATGATAGAAAGGATCATTGTTTGAACCATATTTTGCAATTGGGAATCCGATTTCTGTGAAAACACCAAATCCATCAGTGAAGAAATAACGACCTCCAACATGACCACCAAAATTATGTAAACCTAGACTTAATCCAGGGTAAACGTCTAATTCTTTTACGCCAATTACACTAGATAAGTTAGCATTGATTCTTGCTTTTGCATCAAAACGATCTGAGAAATCTGGTTCAGCATCATAATAAGCACTTGAACTACCGTGGTAGAAACCATTAAAATTATCAAATCCTAGGATATAGTTAGCAACAAAACCAAAAGAGAAATTTTCTCCTAAACCAAAATCAACAGACCCTTGAATTCCAGAACCACCATCTTGTAAATTAGCTCCTACGTTTACTTTAATATCTCCCTTTCCTTTGAAAGCTTCTTGAGCATTAACAAATCCGAATGTCACTAAAAACAAAAGTGTAATAACCTTTTTCATAAAAATTTAATATTAATTATTGTGGCGCAAATGTAATTTTTAAATAAATTAATTCCTACCTTTTTCGTTAAAATAGAGTTCGTTCAACGGTTCACTTTGCCAGTATTCCTTAGTATCGACATCTAAAATCGTAAGCGGACCTCTAAATGCTGCACCTGTATCTACATTCCAAACACAAGCTCTATTTACAGGAACCGTTTCGCCGATTCGGGTAACTGGAGTATGACCAATATAAACTTCCTTATAAACGGTAAATCTTTTAGGATAGTGTATGTCGTCTACGTTTAATTTTGGGTCTAATGATAATGCTGTTTCCCAAAGAGTTCTGTCCCAATAAAATAGCTTTGAAAAATATTCCCATTTTACGCCATTTAAATTGGTGAATCCAGCATGAACAAATAATCGATTTTGATCGTCAAGATAGTAATCCTGAAGATTTTCAAGAAATTCGATATGGGTTTTCTTTTTCTCTTCAGAAATTTTAGCGTAGCCTTCAACAGTAGCTTTTCCGCCATGTTTGTACCACATTTCTTCGTCAAAATCATCGTGTCTTTCTTCCAACCAGTCTAATGCAAGCTGGTCATGGTTTCCTCTTATGCAGATGCAGTTTTGTTTGCTTTTTAAATCAATCAAATAGTCGATTACTTCAACAGACTGACTCCAGCCGTCAACATAATCGCCCAAAAAAATTAGAGTATCTTCGGTAGTAACTTCGGCTCTTTGTAATACTTGTTCTAGCGCAAGTAATCCGCCATGAATGTCACCTATAACAAATGTTCGCATTATTTAATTTTTCGAGTAGAAGAACAAAAATAGAAAGAATAATTGGTTTGCACTCAACGAATTTATATTCTTTAAAGATTGGTATTATTTATAACTATTTGAAGCGCTTTTTTATTGCTTTCCTTTTTAAATTTGTAGCATGTCTGAAACACCAACATATCGTAAAATAATTCATATTGATATGGATGCTTTTTATGCATCGGTAGAGCAGATGGACAATCCCGAATTAAGAGGAAAACCCGTTGCGGTTGGCGGTTCAGAGAATCGAGGTGTGGTTTCGGCAGCAAGTTATGAAGCTAGAAAATTTGGTGTAAGAAGTGCTCTTAGCGGCGCTTTAGCCAAAAAATACTGTCCAGAAATTATCTTTGTTAGACCAAGATTTGACCGCTACAAAGAGATTTCATCAAAAATTCATAAAATTTTCCATGAATATACCGATTTGGTTGAGCCTCTTTCGCTAGACGAAGCTTATTTGGATGTCACTAAAAACAAAAAAGGAAATCCAAGTGCAAGTCTTCTCGCACAGGAAATTAGAGCAAGGATTCTTAATGAAGTGGGGCTAACAGCATCTGCAGGTATTTCAGTTAATAAATTTGTTGCCAAAATTGCGAGTGATTATAATAAACCAAACGGGCAAAAAACGGTTAACCCTGATGAAGTAGAAGCTTTTTTGGAAGATTTGCCCATTCGTAAATTTTATGGAGTCGGAAAAGTTACTACAGAAAAAATGTATCAGCTCGGAATTTTTATAGGAACCGATTTGAAAAGCAAATCTTTGGAGTTTTTAGAGAAACATTTCGGAAAATCAGGAGCATTTTATTACCATGTCGTGAGAGGTATTCACAATAGTGAAGTGAAATCTTCTCGAATTGCTAAATCTGTAGCTGCAGAACATACTTTTGATGTGAACTTGTCTTCCGAAATTTTTATGATGGAACAATTAGAACGAATTGCAGGTTCGTTAGAAAAACGTTTAAAAAGACATAATGTTTCTGGAAAAACAATTACACTCAAAATTAAATACAGCGATTTTTCGCAACAGACGAGAAGCAAAACCCTGCCTTATTTTATTTCTGATAAAAGTTTGATTATGGAAAATGTCGAAGAATTATTGTATCAGGAAAAAATGAAAGATTCGGTAAGATTGCTTGGAATTTCATTGAGTAACTTGAATACAGAAGTGAAGAAAGCAGTTGTAGTCCAGTTAAAATTTACATTTTGATAATGCTTTTTAATGCTATATTAAGACTTAGGTCTTTTAATAACAAGATTTTTCTTGTATCTTTGAGAAAAAAGATCCATCAACATCCTGAATTAATTTTGATATGAAAAATAAAAATTCTGATGATTCACTGCAGCGAAATTCAGTCCCAATCCTATCTTGGGATTTTCATTACGAATATCTAAATGAGTTAAAAGGACTAAGCGCTGATTTGAAAAGAATGAGCAAAATTTCAGATGAATTTATCTGGGATGAAAAAAAGCTGAATATCCAAGAAAGAATCAAAAATGAAGTAGTTTTAGTAACAGATTTGGATCTAAGAATAGTTTTCGCGTCAAGCGGAATAAAAAGAATGACAGGTTACAAAGAAGAAGAAATCTTAGGGAAAACTCCAAAAATGTTTCAAGGGCCAGCAACCTCGCAAAAAGACTTAAAAGATATTAGAGAAGCGGTAAAAAAGCAGATTCCGTTTGCAAAAACACTCGAAAATTATAGAAAAAACGGACAGACTTATAAATGTAAAATAGATGCTTCGCCAGTTTATAACTTGAAAGGCGAAATATCGCATTTTATAGCTTTTGAAAAACAAGATTTAAGTGCGTGACGAATTAAACCGCAAAGTGCGCAAGGATTTACGCAAGGCACGCTATAGATTAAAAACAAAAACCGCCAAAATAGGCGGTTTTTGTTTTTATATAATTCTTTGCGAACTTTGCGTAAATCCTTGCGCTCTTTGCGGTTAAGAAAAATTACAAGTTTGCAAAGAAATCATTTCCTTTATCATCAGTAATAATGAATGCAGGGAAATCTTTAACTGTAATTTTACGAACAGCTTCCATTCCTAATTCTTCAAAATCAACAACTTCAACTTTTAAGATGTTGTCTTGAGCTAGAATAGCAGCAGGGCCTCCGATTGAACCTAAATAGAATCCGCCGTATTTGTTGCAAGCATCAGTAACTTGTTTAGTACGGTTTCCTTTTGCAAGCATAATCATACTTCCGCCATTTTTCTGGAATTCATCCACATAAACGTCCATACGTCCTGCGGTTGTTGGTCCGAAACTTCCAGAAGCCATTCCGTCTGGAGTTTTTGCTGGGCCAGCATAATACACTGGGTGATTTTTGAAATAATCAGGCATTGGTTTTCCAGCGTCTAACAATTCTTTGATTTTTGCGTGAGCAATATCTCGAGCAACAATTACAGTTCCGTTTAGTTTTAGACGAGTTTTAACTGGATATTGAGACAATTTAGCCAAAATATCTGCCATTGGCTGATCTAAATCAATTTCTACAGGAGCTTCTAAGTGTGGAGCTGTTTCTGGTAAAAACTGTTTCGGATTTGTTTCCAATTGCTCAACAAAGATTCCGTCTTTAGTGATTTTTCCTTTAATGTTTCTGTCGGCAGAACAAGAAACTCCTAATCCAACTGGGCAAGAAGCCGCGTGGCGAGGCAAACGGATTACACGTACGTCATGAGTGAAATATTTTCCTCCAAATTGAGCACCGATTGCACTTTCCTGACAGATTTTCTGAACTCTTTCTTCCCATTCAAGATCACGGAAAGCTTGACCAGCCATGTTTCCTGAAGTTGGAAGATTGTCGTAATATCCAGCAGAAGCTTTTTTAACAGCACTTAAGTTAGCTTCGGCAGAAGTTCCGCCAATTACCAAAGCTAAGTGGTACGGAGGACAAGCAGAAGTTCCTAAATCTTTGATTTTTGTACGAATGAATTCGTCCATCGATTTTTCATTCAATAAAGATTTTGTCTGCTGGTATAAATAAGTTTTGTTTGCAGATCCTCCGCCTTTTGCCATAAACAAAAAGTCGTAAGAAGTTCCTTTTTTAGCATAAATATCAATTTGTGCCGGAAGATTTGAACCAGAATTCTTTTCTTCAAACATCGAAATCGGAACAATCTGAGAATAACGTAAATTTCTTTTTTGGTAAGTATTGAAAATACCGCGGCTTAACCATTCTGCATCATCAACACCTGTAAAAATACTTTCACCTTTTTTTGCCATTACGATCGCTGTTCCAGTATCCTGGCAGCTTGGTAACTGACCTTCGGCAGCTACAGATGCGTTTTGAAGTAAATTGTAAGCTACAAATCGGTCATTGTCCGTTGCTTCTGGATCGTCTAGAATTTTTCTCAATTTTTGCAAATGAGAAGTTCTCAACATAAACGAAACATCGGTCAAAGCTTCTTCAGCCAATAACTCCAAACCTTTTGGGTCAACGGTTAAAACTTCGCGTTCTCCAAATTTTTCAACTTTCACAAAATCAGAAGTGATTTTGCGGTACTGCGTATCGTCCTTTAAGATCGGATAAGGATCTTGGTATATAAAATCAATCATTAGTTTTGTTTTTTTACAAATTTAGAAATTATTTACCTAAGAAAGAATTTGAATAAGGACTCATTTGACAGTTTCATGATTTTATTCGACGCTATTGAATTGATCAAACGTCATCTTTTTTTCAAAGTAAGGTTTGTCTTTAGCAGAAAGTAAAACTTTTTTCCACTTACTGTCTTTTAATTCGAAAGATATTGAGTCTGAGTGTGAAAGGATTCCCATGTCTACGTTCTCATCTTCGTCAGCAGGTACAAACGCAACAGTTTTGCAATAAAAGGATTTTGGGTCAGAATTGGTAGAAGGATTTTCAATTTCTACCCAGCTTCCCCAGCCGCTATCAGTCATTGTGCTCCATTGGTGCACTAATTGTAATGCCTTGTTTTTTAGGTAATACAGATAGTGGTCATGAGAATAACCGCATGCAGGATATCCGAGTGAGATTTGTATAAATGGAGAATTTTTTGAACTTTCAGATGTCAATCCGTACGAAGCCATCCATTCTGATCCTTTCTGAAAACCTTTGATAGCGATTTTTGAAGATGCAGTTTTATTTTTATTCTGATAAAAATCCAATCGATATTTTACAGTAACAATACTGTCCTTATCTGCCTGCTGATCTACTAAATGCGCTAAAACATAATCTGTAGAAGATTCTGTTCTGTCAGTGTAAATAGACACAGTGTCGGTTTTGATGATTTTTTCATCGTTTGTCACCTCTAAAGTTTCTTGAGGCTCAATGATTTCTGCAACTGATGTGGTATCTGTTGGTTTTGTTTTTTGGCATCCTATTAAAACAAGCAGGAAAAAAAGAGTGTGGATTTTCATAATTATAATTCAAATATGATTTTATTCAACAGATAGAATTAAAAGTTTCTTTTTTTGATAAAGTTCTGCTAATGAGATTTTTTCTCCGTTAAGATAAAAAAGCTGGTCTTCGTATTTTACTTCATATGGATCAATCAAAAAGCAATAATTATCGCGATCATTTAAAACGCTAAGATTGTCGTTATTCAATTCCACTATTTCAACATAATTTATTATATTAAGTTTGTAGGCTTCTTCTAAAGTGACAGGAGTGGTCTCATCATATCTGAAAAAGAATTTTTCGCCACCTCCAGGCATTCCAAACCACGGCATAGCTTTTCCTGAAACTAACGAAATATAATCTGGCACTTCATTGATAATAAACAATTTCTGTTCCATAGTTTCAAAAAACTCTGGAAGAGATTTGTTTTCAAAAGCTTCTTTTTCTCTCCAAAAGTATAATCCTTGATTTTGCCAAGAAGGATCCTGAGGATCTTTTGTTGTAGTGGAATCAGAATAGTGCATAAATAATTCGCGAGGCATAAAGGCAAGAAGCGAGTCATTAATGAGCCAGTCTATTTTGTTCGTATCGAATTTATTTTGCACGACAGGTATTTCTGTAGGTTTTGGCTCTTTGGCGCATTCGATTTTTTCGGGACTCTTAGAGTCCTTTTTTTTACTTAAAAACCATTTAAACATATTTGGGGGAATATTTAATTGTTTTATTTATGTTAGAAGGCTAAAGTATAAAATTATAAGAGGTTTTTTATAAAAAATGAAAAAATAATGTAGGATAATGCGCCTAATTCATACAGGTAACTTATATAAAAACTTTAAAACAACAAGCTTTATTTGTTGTTTTAAAGAGATTTACGAAAAATAAGAAGTAACTAATTTGATTGTTTTTAGCTTCTTTTAGAAAAACCAAGTTGCCACAAAAATAGCTGTAATAACACAGACCAAATCAACCAAAAGCATTGTGCCTAGCGCATAACGAGTGTTTTTAATGTTTACAGAACCAAAATAAACGGCAATAACATAAAATGTGCTTTCGGCACTGCATTGGAAAATACTGCTCAATCTAGCGGTTAAAGAATCGGCTCCAAATGTATTCATAGAATCAATTAAGAAGCCTCTAGAACCCGCAGAACTAAATGGGCGTAACATAGCAACAGGAAGTGCATTTGTAATTTCTTTACTTACGCCTAGATTTGAGAAAACAAATCCGATTGCATCGCTGATGATTTCAAATAGACCGCTGTTTCTAAATAATGAGATTGCAACTAGCATCCCTAAAACGTAAGGGAAAATAGTAACTCCCGTTTTCACTCCGTTATTGGCGCCTACGACAAAAGTGTCAAAAACTGTAGTGTCTGCTTCTCTGAATTTTTTCTCATGTCTGAAAGAAAAAATCAGCGTAAATACTATAATTGCAAGTAAAATCAATCCAGAAAGATTAGAGGTAAAATAGTTTTTTCCAATTAAATCTAAATGATTTACATACATCAGCAATCCAACAATTGCTGCAATTAATCCCATTAAACCAATTAAAAGAGAAGCGCTTTTGAAATTAATTTTCTGTTTGACTCCGACAATTAAAAAAGCTGCAATGGTTCCGATAAATGAAGTGATAATACAAGGCAGCATTACGTCGGCAGGATTACTTGCATTTGCAGCAGCGCGATACCCGATAATTGAAGTTGCAATTAAAGTTAATCCAGAAGCATGAAGACACATAAACATGATTTGTGCATCGCTGGCTTTATCTTTTTCAGGGTTTATTTCCTGTAAACTTTCCATGGCTTTCAATCCGAATGGTGTTGCAGCAGAATCTAATCCCAAGAAATTGGCAGCGAAGTTTAAGGTCATGTACGATATCGAAGGATGGTTTTTAGGAATACTTGGAAATACCTTTACAAATACTGGACTTAAAGCTTTTGCCAGGTTTCCAGAAGCTCCAGAAACGATTAGAAGTTCCATTAATCCGCAGAAAAAAGCTAGATAGGCAATAAGCGGCAAAATTAAATCGACTAAAGTGCTTTTACAAGTTGGCAATAAACCATCAGATTTTTGAAGTCCGCTATAAATTTTTACGGTTTTGTTTTTGTAAACATAAGTCGTGTCAGCATTTAGCGTATCACGATTTATGATCATGGTTTGATCTGGCGCTTTTTTAATGCTGTCTTTGATGAAAGCAGGAAGCTCTTCAATGTATTTTTCAGAAACTAAAACAGGATCGTCTTTTTTTCCATTTAAAACAGAATCAATGGTATAAGTATTGGCAGTAAATAAACTGACTACAATAAAAAGAATCGAAGAAATAAAAATAACTAACCAAAATCTGCTCAATACCATAATTACATTTTTTTGTAAATGTAATTATTTAGCAATAAAATGCATAAATATTTTGTTTAATGGGTTGGGAATTTGAGTTGATATGTCGCCCCGCTGCGGCTTTTTGAAATTGGGAAATTTCATTTGCTATAAATATTTCGCTCTTCCAGAGCTATTTCACATGATAAAAATTCAAAAAAGCTCTAGAAGAGCGAAATATTTATAGAAATCATCAAGGCTTTAATTCAAAAGCCCCAGCGGGACGAAATCTAATTATTTATTTTTAAAATTGATTATTCAATCACAACTCTGTTTTCCAAATAAGTTTCAAAAGCTTTAATTCCTTCAAACAAAATCTCTTTTTTCGAACTTTCAGTTTCATTAAAGAATTCCGTTTCAATTTTTACGTGATCTTTTTTAATGGTTCGTTTCCAGATTCCAATTACTTTTCCATTTTCTAAAATGATGGGTTTAAAAATGCCATTATTGGTAAAAGTTTTAGATTGATGATCTCCAGTAAATGAAGCTTCGCGCGTTTTGTATGAAATTAAAATCTCATCAAATGCGGGCAAAAAATGTACGCTTTCGCGAAAGATATTCTCCTGATTATACTTTTTTCCGAACCAATATATCTGATTATCAATAGTGATAGAATTCAATTGCAACTCTATTGCATTAATTGCATTTTTGCAAAAAGTCGGCGCAAAACCTGACCACCACGAAAAATCGAGCAATGTTGCTGGACCATGACTCTCAAAATAACGTAGGGCGAGTTTGGCCAAACCTTCTTCTTTGCTCAATTTGGTTTTAGGCTTTTCTACGCGCTCTTCAAGTAAAGCATATGTAATTTGTTTGCCTTTCATTCTTCCGTTGCATACCAAACCATCCAGTTCGGCATGCATCATAATGGCAGCGCTTAAAAAATCTTCTTTAGAAGTTCTTTTAATATCAAGTTCCAGCATGATTTCATCTCGAGTCAAATGATTATTTCCTGATAACAGCTTTTGAATTTTATTATTGATTTGATCTAATTTCTTAAAATCATAATCAAATTTTTTAGCGGCAGAAATAGTAAATCTTTGTACCTATGGAGCAGAAAGATCAAGCATCCAATAAATATCATCAGCAGAAACAAAATGCCAAGTTGGACGCAGAATATGAGTTCTGATTATTTTTCCTGAATTAACGGCTTCTTCAATTTCTTTTTCCGAGGAATTGCAACGTGAACCAATTGCCCATTTTGCCATAGCATAATCCTGAGCCTGCATAGCACCAAAATGCTGCACAATTTCTTGAGGAGAACATTGATTTTCTTGATAAAGCTTCTGAGAAGCCATACGATGATGTGAAATTTCGGAATGAATCATTTTAAACCATATAAGTTATATAAGTTCATGCAAAAGGCTCTCAGAATCTTAGTATCTAAAGAAGTTATACATGAATTATTTCATCATCAATTAGCAAATCTTCTCGACGCAAACGCAAGAAAATCTGAGCTACGGCTATTGTGTCTTTTTCGCAATAGGTAATAATTCGGTCAATATCTTTTTCGACATAATAGACATGAGCAACCTGGCTTCCGTCAATGTCTCCTTTAGGAGAAGGAACTCCTAAGATTTTAGTCAATAATTTTAAAGAAGTATAATGTTTATAATCGCCAAACTTCCATAATTCTAAAGTATCTAAATGTGGAACTTCCCAAGGCTTTTTACCAAATAAATTCAATTTATCTGGAATTGGAATTTGGTTGATAATCATTCTTCGGGCAATAAATGGAATGTCAAATTCTTTGGAATTATGTCCACACAGCAAATGCTGAGGCTGATTAAAATGATTGTTAATCAGATTCGAAAAGTCTTTTAGGATTTTCTTTTCTTCGCCAAAAAACGAAGTCACTCTAAAATTGCGAACATCTCCCTTGATGATAAAAAAGCCAACAGAAATACAGATTATCTTTCCGAATTCGGCCCAGATCCCAGCACGGTCGTAAAATTCTTCTGGAGAATACTCGTCTTTTCGCTGGTATTGCGTTTTCAAATCCCAAAGTGACTGCATTTCCGCGTCAAGCGAATTGAAGTTTTCTTCTTCGGGAACGGTTTCTATATCGAGAAATAAAATGTTATTGAGGTTTATTTTTTCAATCATATTTATGCGAACATTATTGTGCGTATAAAGTTACATATTTAATGATTATCCCCTAATGTAATTCGTAAACGATTTAAAGTATTCATAATTGAAATGCTGGCTGTTAAATCAACTAATTCTTTTTCCGTAAAGACTATTTCTAATTTCTTTTTACAGGTAGATAAATCGGTTTCCATTTTCGTAATTACCTCTGCCCATTCCAAAGCCAATTTTTGTTTCTCATCAAAAACATCAGAAAGTTTCCATCCCGATAATTTATCAAGTACGTTTTGTTCAATTCCAAATTGTCTTAACTCGTTAGAATGGAAACTGCAACAATAAGCACATCCATTTAATTGGGAAACTCTCAGGTCTGTAAGTGCGAGAAGCTTAATATCTATTTCTGATTTTCTAACACTTGAGTGAGCTTTGTATAAATGTCCAATTGTTTCTTGCGAAATTTTAATGTAATCCATAATGTGATCTAATTTTTTTGCAAATTTACATCAGAAAAAACCTTAAATTTTAATACTCACTTTTATGTAGTATACTCACTTTTTTGAAAGTATATCATAATCAAATCTTTGAATCATGCCGGAATTTTTTTACGACAATAAATTATATTATACTCCAATTGAATTTGCATTAAATCATATTGGAGGAACATGGAAAATGCCAATTTTGTGGAGACTTCACAAAAACGTTCTCAGATATGGAGAGTTGAAAAAGGATATTCCACACATAACTGATAAAATGCTTGCAAGCCAGTTAAAAGAACTAGAAGTGAAAGGCTTGATTGGGAGAAAAGTATACCCTGTTGTGCCTTCAAAGGTAGAATACTCCATTACTGAAAAGGGAATGAAAGCAATTCCTGTTATTGAAACAATTATGAATTATGGTTATGAACTAGTGAAAGAAGCTGGTATCGAATTTCCTCCTAAAAAATAAAAACTAAAACAAACTCTGCTGTAAAGACGGGCTTTCATGTTCTAAAAGCCATTTTTTACGGGATAAACCTCCAGCATATCCAGTTAAAGATCCGTTTGTGCCGATAACGCGATGACAAGGAACCACAATCCAAAGCGGATTTTTGCCATTTGCTGAAGCTACAGCACGAATTGCTTTTATATCTCCGAGTTTTTTGGTCTGATCCATATAGCTTACCGTTTTTCCGTATGGAATTTCAAGAAGCGATTTCCAGACTTTCTGCTGAAATTCGGTTCCTTGCGGATTCAGTTTTAAGTCAAAATCAGTTCTTTTGCCTTCAAAGTATTCATTTAACTGCGAAACGACTTCTTGTAATACTTCTGGAATTACTTTAGAAACTTCATTGGTTCCAACATCAGAAACAGAAATTACGGCAATACCATTTTCATCTCCAATTATTTTGGTGATTCCTAAAGGAGAGTTGATGAAAACTGTTTCCATAATTTTTAACCGCAAAGGCGCAATAGTTTATCGCGAAGTTCGCAAAGTTTTTTTAAATCAATAAATTATATAAGTTAAATCTTAGAGGATTTTACCAGCCACCGCCGCCGCCGCCTCCGCCGCCTCCACCAGAGCTTCCTCCACCAGAACTTCCGCTGCTTGAAGAGGTTGAATAAGTAGTGTAAGAGGTTCTAAAACTCATGAAAAATGCTGGAGAAGAAACATAGTTGCTACTATTCGTTTTGATCCAATTATTGGTATAATTTAATTTTTTTAAAATATCAATAAATTTCAAATTCCATTCATCTTCAATTCCTAATGCAAAGGCATAAGGCAGGTTTTCTTCATAAACGCTAATTGCAGAACTTTCTTCTGGGTTATACTCTAATAGATACTCTTTTAGCTTTTCGATTTCAGCTTTTGTTTCAACTCCAAGTTCTGTATACGCACCTATTAGACTTAAATAGATGCTAAATCCGATAATTATTAAAAAGAGTACTAGCAAAGTTAGGACTGAATAACTTTTGTCAACATTACTTGCAAGATACCAGCCAACAGAAAAAATGCCTGTAAATAGCGATAAGAAAAGACAAAAAGCAGTTGATTTATAATCTTTTTTGATAAATGTTTGTACTGCGCCTTTGAGTAATAAGTAAGTAAACACGAGCATTGTAAATCCGAAAATTACGGCCCAATATATAGTCCCTTTTGAATATTGGCAATAACCCAATAAAGCACCAATTGTAATTACAAAGCCCAATAAGATTTGATTAGAATTGCTAGAATGATAATCTTTTAAATTATATTGCTGTTTTAAAGGTTTTTCGAGTGCCTCTTTTGCTTTAGTGAATATCTTATACGTTTCTTTATCCAATTCGAAAGAATCTTTTTCGCTAAATAAAGTATTTAGAACTGCATTTTCTTCTTTAGACAAACCTTCTATTTTATTTCCAATCTTAAGCGAATATTTAAAATCATCTGCCCAAGTTTCTTTTCCATTATCTGAAATTACAAGAGCGCCTTTTAATGAAAGATTGATTATAGTAACTAAAAGTGTTTGAGAATTAACACTTTGATCTGTTATATAATTCAACGAAGTAGGCGAGTAGCGGTTTTTTAAATCAATAATTCTGCTTTCGCTTTTTAACTTCGGATCTTTGCCAAATCTCTTCCATGAAAAATAATAAAATGCAAAGCACGCGAGAACAACAGCGATTGCAAATAATATTTTGTCGGCTTTTAAGAATTCCTCCATTTTATAATGCGGCCTGAAAAAAGGCTGATCGACAATTCCTTTAGGAAAACCAGCGGCAATGGTAAAACCTTCTTCTTTTTTTAGATTTTTAGAAGTAAAGAAAATAGAATTTCCTGATATTTTTGAATTGCATTCTTGTGCTTTTGAGCCAAAAACACCAGTATAGCAAGCTGTCTGGAATGCTTTTGCAGATTTGGGTAGAGTTATTTTTGCAGTGACATTCTCTATTTCAAAATCCCAATAATTACCTGTAACGTTCCAGTAAACTTCATCAAAGTCATTATAAGAGTGTATTTGGGCTTCTACTTCATAAGTTAATTTATAAGTGTGATTTCCTTCTGCAATAGAAAATTTTTTGTTGCCAATATAAATCTCGAACTTATCAAATCCATCAATTACATGATACGGTTCTTGTAGACCGTTTCGGGTAACATTTAAGACAGTGTAATAATTGTTTTTAGAGACTTTAGGAGAATTACTCTTCATTGGGAGTTCTCTAAATATACCGTGGTCTATTTTTATGCCTTTAGCATAAACTTTAATAGTTTCGGTCACAATTAGATTTCCATTTTCCTTAACAACAATATCAGTGTGAAATTGTTTTATTTTTTCGGGATTTTCATTTTCAGCAGAAGAAAATGTTTCGTTTTGAGCATAACTTTGAAAGAATGAAAGCAGTAAAATGCTGAGTGAAAACAGAAACCTGAATTTTTTCATTTGGAAAAACAGTTATTTTTTATGAAGGAAAAATAGTGTTTTTATTTAAATCTGTGGTTCGAAAATTTTAATATTCTTCTAAGTTAAATTTATAGTTTAAAAAGGTTTCCACCTTTTTACTCAAAATAACCTTTTTAATATTTGATTTTTCAGGACCGAATTTTGGTTCTGGCAAATTCATATTGATCGCTTTTTGAGTGTAGTATTCCTCTCTCGTTGGGTGAAAAGGCGCAACAGCATTAAAAACCTCATTCCAGTTAGATTGGTTTATGATTTCTTCAATAATACCAATGCAATCACTTTGATGAATTAGGTTAACGGGAGCATCTGGATTTTCAATGTTTTCTTTTCCAGCTAAAAACTTAATAGGATGACGATCTTCGCCAATTAATCCGCCAAAACGTAGAATTGAGGTTTCAAAGTTTTGATTTTCAAGAAGGAGATTTTCGGCTAAAAGCAATTGTTTACCGCTTTCAGTTTCTGGATTCGGAATAGTTTCTTCTGTTACAAGACCATTATCATCACCATAAACAGAAGTTGAACTTACAAAAAGAACCTTTTTAATCGTTGATTTTTCTATAAAAGGAATTAGATTCTTGATTTTTTCTACAAATGCTTTCTTCTCAGAACTTGGATCGGCAGCTCTTAGTTTTGGCGGAATATCTATGATTAAGATTTCGCTTTCCGCTAAGAAAGTATCGATGTTTTTGCAAATTCCTTCACTTTCAACACTCACTAAAAACGGATTTATTCCTGCATCTTTTAAAATTGGAAGTTTGTTTTCTGAAGTTGTTGATCCGTTTATTGAAATTCCTTTTTTTAGTAATGCTTTCGCTAAAGGAAATCCCAGCCAGCCGCAGCCAAGTATGCTTATTTTTGTCATTTTTTGAGATTCAAAGGAACAAAGTTACAGAGTCAGAAAGGTTTTTTGACTATGAATCAAAATAAAAAGAGCAGATTTATTAATCTGCTCTTTTTATTTAAGATTCTATTACGGCTTTTAATGCCTGTAGAATTGGATTTTCTTCTCCTTGCGGTTTCTCCTGAACTGCTCCGGGACGATTATCTTCCTGAATTATTTCGAGTTTTGTTTTCTGATTTTCTTCAGATAAAACATAACTCATTACGAAATAATTCTCAGGTTTATCTTCTAATCCAGGTCTTGGGAAAAACAAAGAATATCTTATTTTTTGATTTGGAACAACTTCTAAAACAGTTCCCCATTGCTCAAAAACTTGGCCTTCCCATTCATTTCTAAAGCGTATTTCATTGCCGATTTTCCAATCTGTAATTAAATCACTTCCATACTGCCATTGCTTGACTAATTCCGGCTGTGTTAGTGCGTTCCATACTTTTTCAACTGGGGCATTCAAAACGATTTTAGAAATATTTGTTGCCATATTTATTCTATTTTAATGTTGTTTTTCTCAGCAATTTTTTTGAATAAAGCTTCCTTATTTTCTGATTTCATTTTTTGGTAAAGAGCACCGATAAGCTGTTCAGAATCTTTTGCATATTCTGAATTTTCATTGGTGTAGATTATATGGGCCAAAAAAAGATTATCCAATGCTTTTTCATCATCTTTCATCATGAAATAGTTTTTTCCAGCACCAAAATAGCCTTCAGCATTGTTGGGGTGGTATTGAATTAGTTTTTCATAATAACTTATGGCCGTTTTATAATCAGATTTAAAAGTATACACAACACCAATGTTCATTAATGCAAAATTTCCTTCGGGATAAACTTCAAGCGATTTCTTATAATATTTAATTGCATTATCATAATCGTTCAATTGTCTGTAGGAAACTGCTATGTCATCAAGTGCAAGAACAAAGTTTGGGTCTTCTTTTAAAGCAAGTTGAAAACTTTCAATAGCCATTTTGTAGTTGTTCTGTCGCATAAAATCTTTTGCGATGACATAAGAATTCTGTGCATTTTTGTTTTTTGATTCGCTATAAAAAACATTGTCTTTGTTTTCAATTAATTCAGGCATCAAGTTTGGGTATTTCTTTGAAATTACACCTTGAACTTTCAGGACCATATTTTGAATTCCATCAACGGTATTTATAGATTCTCTGACTTTTGGATCTTTGTCTGTTAAAATTAACTCACCCATTGGGTTTGTTAGACATTCTCTGAAAACATCTTCTGTAATTTTTGAACTTTTCTCTAAACAATCACATGCTTTTGCAGCGATTTTTTCTTCTACAGTTTGTGCATTCAATGCTAAAAAGTTGCTAAAAGTCAAAAATAACAAGAAGTTTTTCTTCATTTTAAAAGATTAAGGGTTATTGTAATTTATTACTATTCTGGTTTGCTAACGGCAGGTTTTAAGCTATCTTTTGGAACAGCCAAACTATCACTTGGTACTACAACAGGTTCAAGTGGTTTTACTGGCGGTGTATATCTTCTGATTTTCTGCTGAATCAATACGGCATCATTCAATACAAATGGTGTTGGCATCATCCAATTATCTCTTGGTTTAACCTTTAATAGCGGATTGGTCATCAAATCGAATGAACTTTCAATTAAATCCATATCAAAAACAGAAGATTTGTTAATGTAGAAATCCATTTCCAGCGGTTCGTTGCCTACTACATAATAGCACAAAATTTTACTGTCTTCTCTTTCCAGACGATTCCCTTTTTCGCCAGAAGTTGACACTCCATTTGCTTTAAAGTTATAAAATGTCATTTTTGGATTTGCATAAATATCGTAACGGTTTACTTTTCTATTTGGAGTAATCCTGATTTTTAAATATCTATTGTTTCCAATAACGCTATCTCTTAAAAATTGAATTGTAGGTTTCGGAACATCGACAACAGGTGCGATAGCGCTGTAAGTAAAAGTAGTGTTGTATTTGCTTGAAAGAGGCAAGGTATTTAAACCAACAGCTTTTTGATTTTTCTCGCCTAAATACGATTTAGTCCATTCGTCTAAATTTGTGTCATAAGTGGTCCATACAGCAGAATTGTTGTCGGCATTGTAAACGTATAATAAACTGTTTGATTTGGCTTTGCCATATTCGTAACCTGAATGATATCCTGCGTAAACGAAAAATGAAATAGAAGCAATAAAGAAAACCACGATCCAAGCACCTTTCTTAGCAAATGCACCGAAAATTGGAAGTAATAATCCGAATAATAAAACGGTTAAAATGGCGCTTCCGTATAAGATTTTAAGGCCAAGACCAATTGGAAACATTATGATAAAAGGCGCAACAATTGCCAAGGCAGGGATAGAGAATATTAAATTCATTCCTAAACTGTAATGCTGTGTAAACACAAAAATTCCGAATAATAATATTCCGAAATAAACAGGAATTATTAAGAAACCAGCTCCCGTTAGGCTATTGGCTAAAAATGCATTAATGATAATCCAAACCAATAAAGGAGCAACAAAATGGTTCATGGTAGTTTTGGCTTCAGAGAAATGATGATAGAAAGCAAAACAAATTGCGATGCTCAGCGTAACAAAAGCGCCAATATAAGCATGTCCATTATAAGTAAATCCGTTTAGAAGATCAGAGTATTGCGGATAAATTTCGAGAATAAGTTTCCAACCTAAAAAGGTTACTAATCCTGAAATTATAAGAGAGCCTAAAAGCGGAACAAAACCTTTGAAAATTTCTGTGAAAGTGATGATTCTTTTTACTCTTCCGACAAAAATCAACAAAAACAATAATCCGAAAGCAATTATAGTCATTGGCATTACCCAAGTAAACGGATAACTAATAAATGAAAATGGAGCGCTGAAATAAACATTGTCTTCGGTAGACTCTGTTTGATTCAAATCGATGTTTGTAAAATATTTTAGCAAAGGCATAATATAGGTGCCTTGATGCGTTAAGGTAGTTTTGTTTAAATGCTGAATATCATCCTGCTGCGTGTGATAATTGAAATGACCATCGATAAATGCAAAATTAAATCCTTGAATATTTCCTTGTTCTCTAAAAACAGTCAAATCGGTATCATTAGGAAGCATTTTGTAAATGCTGTACATCAAAGAATTAGAAACAGGATGAGAAGGTTTTGCTTTAGTAAATTCTTCAACCAATGCCTGATTCCCTTTATTGGTTTCCATTAACATATAGCTTGGACCAGAAGTTCCTCTTGCTTCAAAGTTTAAAACCAAACCAACGTCTTTTGCCCAAGGATGCTGGTTTACAAATAAAGCAGCTCCGTTTAATCCTAATTCTTCGGCATCAGAGAATAATATAATAATATCGTTTTTTTGAGGATGTTTGGAGTATAAAAAGGCACGTACACCTTCTAAAATTGTTGCAACTCCAGAAGCATCATCGCTTGCTCCTTTTGAGAAAGAATGCGGTGCGCTATCATAATGAGAAAGAAGTAAAAGTGCTTTTGTATTGTTTGTTCCTTTAATGCGAGCCAAAATATTTTTTGACTTTACCAAAAGACCTTTATCATTTAGAGTAAAACCTTCCTGAACACTCGTTTCTAACCCGATTCTGTTTAATTCTAGTTTAAGATAATTAGCAACAAGTTCGTGATTGGTCGATCCGACATAGTGCGGTTTTTGTGCTATAATCTCAACCTGGTTAAAAGCTCTTTCGGTCGAAAACTCAGCAAGCGCTTCATCATCCCTAGAGATTCCTTGTGGCATCATCGTGGCATATATAATGCCAAGTAACGCTAAAATGAAGACTATGGCTAGAATTGAGGTTTGGTTTTTTCTCATGGTAAATAATACTAACTATATTTCTTTTTTAACAAGCATAAAATAATCATTGTCCAAGGAACGGTATCCTTGATCATACAAGAAATAATATGTGTTTCCTGTTTTGGTTTGTAAAATGTTTGTAAAGAACTCAAAATCAAAGCCTTTTGTAAGCAATTTGTCTCTAGAGGCTTTGGATTTTCCGTCTACATTTAACTCTGCCAAAATACGGTAATTTTTGCGTAACTTGTTGTTTATATTTCGCATGAAATTCGTGCTATCTTTATTTATTTTGTTATTGTAGGCATTTCGACAGCTGTCTGAGCAGAATTTCTTGTCTTCGCGACCAAAAATTTTAGCAGAACATTCGAGGCATGTTTTCATGAATTCAATTTTTTAATTTCGTAAAGATCTGTTCTTCGGTCTTTTAATGTTTTTACGCTTCCATGTTCGTGAAGCTCTTTCAATAAATTTAAATCAACATCAACAATAAGCGTCATTTCTGTGTTTGGAGTGGCTTCTGCTTTGATTCCGTTGCTTGGAAAAGCAAAATCGGATGGCGTAAATACAGAAGACTGCGCATATTGTATATCCATATTGTTCACTTTCGGAAGATTTCCAACGCAACCTGCTATGGCTACATAACATTCATTTTCGATGGCGCGAGCTTGCGAACAATGTTTTACGCGAGTATATCCGTTTTGCGTATCGGTTAAAAATGGTACAAACAAAATGTTCATTCCTTCATCTGCTAGAAGTCTGGAAATTTCTGGGAATTCGACATCGTAGCAAATTAAAATCCCAATTTTACCGCAATCAGTATCAAAGGTTTTAAATTCCGATCCGCCTTTCATTCCCCAATGTATAACTTCGTTTGGCGTGATATGAATTTTGGTATACATTTCTGAAGTTCCGTCTCTTTTGCATAAGAAACCAACATTGTAAAGATTTCCGCCTTCTAAATAAGGCATACTTCCTGTAATAATGTTGATGTTATATGAAATGGCAAATTCCTGAAACTTCTTTCTAATAGGATCAGAGTGGCGGGCAAGTTCACGAATGGCTTCTGCTTCAGACAAATGATTATAATCGGCCATTAATGGTGCAATAAACAATTCTGGAAACAAAGCAAAATCAGAACCATAACCCGAAACGGCATCAATAAAAAATTCAGCTTGTTCAAAAAGTGCTTCGACATTATTCAGCGGACGCATCTGCCACTGAATTAATCCTAAACGAATAATGTTTTTCTTTAAATTAATCAGTTTCGGACTATCATCATAATAAATATTATTCCATTCGAGTAAAACCGCAAATTCTTTCGATTCTTCGTCGCCTTCCAGATAATTTTTGATGATTCTCAAAACGTGAAAATCGTTGCTTAATTGAAAAGAAAGAACTGGATCGTACAATTCTTTGGTACGCACTTTTTCGATATATGTTTTTGGAGACATCTTTTTGGCATGTTCTCTATAGTTCGGAATTCTCCCTGCAAAGACAATCGCCTTGAGGTTCAATTGTTCGCAAAGTTCCTTTCTTGCATCATATAATCGGCGCCCTAAACGCAAGCCTCTATAATTGGGGTGAATAAAAACATCTATGCCGTATAAAATTTCAGCATTTGGATTGTGTGTCGAAAAGGTATAATCGCCACTAATCTGCTGATAGTTATGTCTTTTTTCTACTAATTTTTCGTCAACAATAAGAGATAGGGCAGAGCCAACAACTTTTCCGTCAACCAAAATCACCAGCTGTCCTTCTGGAAAAATTGAAAGAAGTCTTTCTATATCCTCAGATCTCCAATACGAGTCGGCCATTTCTGGATACGATTCAATCATTGATTTCTTTAATTGTTTATAGTCTTCTATTTCAAGATTTCTTAACTCTACTTTTTTAATTTTTGCTTGCATATCGTAAGATTTATCTCAAATATACAAAAAACAAATTCCATTTACAAACGGTTACAAATAGTTACAGTCGATAGTAAATAGTTAATAACCGACTGTCAATGTTGAGGTTTGGCATCTTTGCAGTGTTGAATTCGATAAACGATTCAATTTAATAATAACATTAAAACAGTATACGCCATGAGTGCAATTAGAAACAAAGTACAATTAATCGGGAATGTTGGTAATGATCCAGAAATTAAAACATTAGAAAGCGGTAGAAAACTTGCTCATCTTACAATCGCAACAAATGAGATTTATAGAAATGATAAAGGCGAAAAAGTAGAGCAAACAGAATGGCATCGCATAACTGCTTGGGGGAAAACAGCAGAAATTATCGAAAAGTACGTTGTAAAAGGGAGAGAAATCGCTGTTGAAGGAAAACTAACGCACAGAAGCTACGATGACAAAAACGGCGAAAAGCGTTATATAACGGAGGTTGTTATAGATGAAATTTTACTGCTGAGTAAATAATAATTTTAAAGAATATCGTTGGTTAAACCCGACAGGTTTTTAAAACCTGTCGGGTTTTATACTTTACGGAAAATTGTTTTTATAAAATTGAGACGCCATTAGCATCAGTTGTAAGTACTTCGCTCATGTAATCAAAGAAAGGTCTCATGTTTTTGAAAGCATCCAAAGCCAGTTCTAAAAATTGCGGACTCAATACTTCTTCATCAGTAAAACGTTTTATGACCAAAAATTGTTTGAAACGAAGCAAATCAATAGCTGGATGATCAACATCAAAACCTTTTGGCTTTGTTTTCAGCTGCTCGCCTTGCAAAGTTCCAAAATTACTAACGAAAGATTTAGAATTTAAGATCTTTTGAAAAGTTTCTGGGTCGTGAGCAAATTCGGTTCTTATTCGTTTTAAATCTGCGGCATTTGGTCCCCAGAAACCGCCTGCAAAAAAGCTATTCCCTTTTTCCAAATGAAAATAATAACCACCGCGTCTTGCTGAGGTTGCTCGAGTATAGCTTCCGCCCCAATAATGTTTAAAAGGCGTTTTATCTTTAGAAAAACGAATGTCTCGATAAATTCTGTAAACACTTTTTTTACCCGTAGCATTTTCTAGAACATCAGTCTTAGAAAGCTCTTTAAGTAAAGCACCAGCAAAATTTTCAATATGATTAAGTTCTATTAAATATTGCGGTTTATGTTCTTCAAACCAGGGTTTATTGTTATTTTGTTTTAGCTCAACCAAAAAGTCGAGACTAGATTTGGGAATTGTAATAGCGTTTTCCATAATAGAATTTAAAAGTCGAAAGTGACTGCAATTTAAAACTAAAAAACCCACCAGAGAAATCTGATGGGTTTTTCTATATTGTATTAAGCAGTTTTTTTGAATAAATCAAACATAGGACAGCGTGAGCAGCGTTTCTTTTCGCTCTTTTTATATTTCTCACAGCAAGAAGATTTACAGTTTTCAATCTTCTTAATTTTATCAAGGATAGCAGCGTTTTTCTTTTTCTTTTTATCCTTTTTTTTGTCCTTGTCTTTTTCTTTCTTGCTCACTTTTTCCTCTGAATTTTAAAAACAGAGACAAATATAAACTAAAAAAGTTATTTTTAAATATTCTAAATAAACTTTAACTTTTTTATTTAGGATTGATAGCAATTGAACTCGTAACTGTTAATTGCTGAATATCACGATCAAACAAATAAAGCCCGCCTTTATCATCACCAATTAAGTTGATTTTATCTAAGATCGATTTTGCCGTAGCTTCTTCTTCAATTTGTTCAGAAACGTACCATTGCAAGAAATTATGTGTTGCATAATCTCTTTCCTCAAAAGTAATATGAACCAATTCGTTGATAGATTTCGAAACAAAAAGTTCATGATTGTAAAGCTCCTCAAACATCTCTTTGAAAGTAGTATAAGTTGTTTTTGGTGCTTTAAGATCTGTAACTTGAGCGTGTCCTCCGCGTTCGTTTACATACTTAACTAGTTTAAGCATATGTGCGCGCTCTTCATCTGACTGTGTGTACATAAATTGAGAGATTCCCTCTAATCCTTGTACTTCAGCCCAACAAGCCATAGAAAGATAAGTTTGCGAAGATTCTGCTTCTATGCGGATTTGCTTGTTTAAAGCCGATTCAATATTTTTTGCTAACATAATAAGTGTCTTTTTTGTAAAATTAAGAAAAATTATCCATTACACTTTTTATAAACCTCGAAAACATTAGACTTTTGGATTACTCTAGATAAAATTCTGGCAAGCAGCAGGTAATCTCTAGAATTGTTTTTTTAACGAAAAAAGCCCTTAAGAAAAATCTTAAGGACTTTAAATCAAGTATTAAAAAGAAATTATTTTACAATAAAAGTAACTCTTCTAGCTAATCTTCTAGCTTCCTCAGAGTCTTTTTGAATTGAGGTATCTGCACCATTTGCAACAACATTTAAACGAGAAGTAGCAATTCCAGCTTTTTCGAAAATTGTTTTCACGTTTGTTGCTCTAGTGTTAGATAGTTTTTCGTTGTACTCAGCTTTTCCAACTTGATCAGCATAACCTATAAGGTCAAGAGTAGCAGAAGGGTTTTTTCTTAAGTAGTTTAAAACAATATCAATTGCAGCTGTTGAGTTCTCAATCGGAGTTGTTTTATTAAAATCGAAATAAACACTGAAATACTTGTCATTAATCATTTTTCTGATCAATTCATTATCATTTGGTTGTGGCGCGCTTACTTGTTTTTCAATAACCACTTCTTTTTGTGCAGGTCTGTTTTTGATTTGTGATTCAAGATCTGCTACTTTGCTTTCTAAAGCAGAAATATCACTATCTTCATTAGAAATTACTGTCCAGTCTGCATGTTTTGTGTTTTTACCCAAGTAAACATTTAAACCAACAGTTCCGTTAAAGATCAATCCAGAAAAACCTCTGTTGCCAGCAGCATATGCTCCCTCAAAAGTACGATCTTGAGATGCGTTTAGAATAGTTGAGAAATCACCAGTTAATGCGATTCTGTTTGATAATCTTATTTGTCCGGTTACTCCAGCAATAAAATTGCCCATTTCATCTGTTCCTTTGAAGTTATCACTTCTTAATTGAGCATAGCCAAAACCAGCGTGACCTAATAAACCAATAGTGTTGGTCCATGTTTCAAAATTCATGATGCGGCCTAAGTTGGCAACAGCTTGTAAATCTACTCTATAGTATTTTGAGTCAAAATCAATAGTGTTTCCTTTTGCTGTAAAACTGTTATATCCAAGATCTGCTTTCAAGCCAAATTTGTTGTTAAACATATAACGAACTCCTAGATCTCCAGTCCATGGACTCACAGTATTTGTAGAATATCCATCGCTAAATGGCCGTTGAGGCTTATTTAAACCTGCTCCTAAATCTACAGACCATTTATTATACCCTTTATTGTTTTCTGTTTGTGCACGTACTCCTGTTAACGCTAAAGCTAATGCAAGAGTCATTACAATTTTTTTCATTGTTTTTAATTTTAAATTTTTGCCCAAAAAAACATTAAATTGTAGGTAAAAACTTTCTTTAAAAGTCAAAAAAGTAATAAAATAAGACTATTGGCAAAAAATTAAAGAATAAGGAATGCCCCGTAAATGCAGGGTTTTTGAAGTAAGTTGTTGATAACGAATTTGTTTAATTAAAGCCGTCGGCAAATTTGCGCAAAACAATTTGTTTAGCAACCATGTCATAATAACTTAAAATGGTGTAGTTATTTAGTTTAAGAGTACTAAAAAGTGTGGCTTCTTTATGAGAATTTAAAAAATAATAAACTTGATCGGCAGCAAAAGGTTCATGCGTTTCTTTTGTTAACTCCAATTTTTTTGTCCAAATGCTTTCGAAAAAAGCAGAATAATTGGTTTCAACATTATAATAATTGTTTGAGGGAAAATCTCCGAAAGGATCATTAAAATTAAAACCGTTCATTGAAAATGATTTTAAATCGCTTCCCGATCCTCCTAAAGTGATAAAGAGATTTTTTTGGTTTTTATAAACCGAAATTCCAGCATCAAGAGAAGATAATATTTTTAAAAACTTTGCTGTATTCTTTAATTGTTTGGGCGCTCGATCTTCAATTTGCATCAATAAAGGCGAATTGCTAAAACGAATAGTATCTTGTTTTGAGACTGTAAATGATTTTATAGATTCGCCAGATTCATAATCTTTTATGTCAAACAAAAGTTCGTCAGCATTTACATTGATTTGATATAATTTGTTTTCGTGGTAATAAGAGTTTGACGTTTTTGGATTTTTAGCTCCAACTGGTTTCACAAATGTTTTCTCTTTTATTTCCTGATTGTCTAAATTAATATCAAACAGTTGTGTTTTTCTAAAACTTTGATCCAAAGTTAGAATCAAACGGTTTGGAAGCGTGTAAAGTTTGCTTTTAGCACTAACCTTATAGAGGGGATTATACTCGCCAGCATCCATCTTCTCGATTGGATTTTCATTCAGAATCTGATTGAATGTTTTGGGCTGTGTTTTTCTATCTATGAATTTGAAAGAACTGAAGTCGAGAAATCTTTCCTCTGCCATTCCGTTTTTAAAAACAAAAGCAGTCAATGCCTGTTTTGTTTTGCTTTGCAGCAATAAATAGAAATTGTTATCTTTTTGATATTGCGTTAAGAGATAGTTGTCTTCAAGCGGAATTTGAAATTTTAATGCTCTCGAAGTTTTGTTTTCCAGATAATATTTAATCAAAATGATTGTTTTTTCTTCTTGAGAAAACCAATATAAAGTCGGATTTCCGTCTTCGCTAATGCTATATCCCATCAAAGATCTGTTTTCAGTGTACTGACGAGAAGTGACAAATTTATCTCTTAAAAATAAAGCACTATTGTATTTTAATATCGAAAGACTGTCTGCGCTTGCAGCGAAAGTAAATACGTCATGAGTAACGGTGTTTTCTCCCGCCATGATTTCGGACTGCCCTAATTTGTTTTTTAAATCTATGGAATAAGAAGTCAGCACTGTCTGACTTAGCATAACAGTACTGGAAATTAAAAACAGAAAAAGGAAAAATCGTTTCATATGTTTCTAGGCGCAAAAATCATTCCGCTTATTATTGATTCATAAGCTCTTGAAAAAGATCTACAAACTGGCCAACATGCATTCCGTCCATTAAACCGTGATGCACATAAACGGCCATCGACATGGTTCTTTTTCCAGTTTCGGAAACCATCATTTTGCCAAACGAAATTTTCGGACAGCTGTCTGGATACGTAAAACTGCGTGCATGGGTTATCGAACTAAAATTCAACCACGGAATTGCCGAAAAATGAATCAGATTGTCATCATCAAAAGATCTCGTGAAAAGTCCGGTTGTATTTTGAATGCGTTCGATTTCGGTTAAGGCAATTTGCTCAAATGTTTTAAAATCGGGATGATATTCAATTAAAGAAAATCCGAAAGTACCATCTTCACGACCAATAGTTGCCGATGCGTCTATTTGGTCATTAATGTATATTTTGTCTTCCGAAATTCGGTATTTAAAATTTTCAATGGCGTTTACTGCAGCCAAAGTTTTATGCAAATAGAAAATGAAGAAAGAAGCATTGATGCTTTTTGCAGTTTGATACGCTTTTGTGCAGTCAATTTCTACAGTGACGCCAAAAAAAGGTTCTTCCATTTGTTTGAAATGGGCAAAATGCTCTTTTCTATTCCAGTTTTCTAAGTCTAAAAGTGTTTTCATTATAATAAATTCGGAACCACTTCTGCAATAGTTTCAAATGAACTAAAGTGCTCGTGTTCTATGGTATGATTAATTTTTTCGTGTTCCCAAGTGGTGTGAAACGGAATATGAACGGCATAACCGCCAATTCCTAAAACTGGAAGAACATCTGATTTCAATGAATTTCCGATCATCAAAAATTCGTGTGGCTCAATATCTAATCGCCCTAAAAGTTTCTGATAATCGATTTCTTGTTTGTCTGACATTACTTCGATATGATGAAAATAATGCCCCAAACCAGAACGATGCAATTTGCTATGCTGATCTTTTAAATCGCCTTTTGTTGCAACAACCAATTTGTATTTGCCTTTTAAAGCAGCAAGAGTTTCTTCAATTCCGTCTAAAAGCTCAATTGGTTTTTCTAATAACTCTTTTCCGTATTGAATGATCTTTTGAATGACTTCCATCGGAATGGTATTATTCGAAATGTTCATCGCCGCTTCAATCATTGAAAGAATGTAACCTTTGATTCCGTAACCGTACAAAGGCAGATTGGCAATTTCGATTTTAAATAATTCCTGCGAAATGCCTTGATGCGAAAGATAATCTTCCATTAAAGCACAAAATTTATGTTCGGTTTCTTGGAAATAAGGTTCGTTTACAAACAAAGTATCATCGGCATCAAATGCGATTACTTTTAAGTTTGGTATTTTAGTTTTATGTAACATAAGTTTTTTGTTTCAAGTTTGAGGTTTTCTTTGTTTCAGGTTTTTTTTAGCCACAGATTATTAAGATTAAAAGGATTTTTTATTTGCTTAATCTGCCATCCCGATAGCTATCGGGAGCGTGAGTACTTTTTTAAAAATTAATTAATAATCTGTGTTAATCCTTTAAATCTGTGGAAATCTGTGAGCTGTTCTTTACTTAGAAAAAAGCCCTTTCAAAGAAATCGTTTTATCGTAAAATGTAATTCGGATTCCGAAAAGCAGAATGATTCCGCCAAAAACCATCTGTAAAGTTATTTGTTCTTCCAAAAACAACCAAGCTAAAATTGAGGTAATTACAGCTTGACTCAATAAACTTAGAGAAACCCTCGTTGCACGCATGTGCTGAGTCGCATAACTAATCGAAAGCCAAGCGCATAATTGACAAATAACGGCCTGAAGCACGAGAACAAACCAGCCAGTATTTGAAAATCCGGTGAAAGGTTCGCCTAATGTGTAACATAAAATTCCTAAATAGATGCTTGAAGCAAATAAACTAATTGTCATAAACGAAAGAACGTCGACTTCTGAAAGTACATTTTTGCTGACCAAAAGATAAATGGAATACAGAATGCCAGATAAAACGGCAAATAGAAATGCTTTATCGAAGTTTAAATCGATAAAAAACTCAAAACCGACTAAAGTTACCATTCCCAATAAAGCGACCAATGTTCCGATCCAGAAATTTGTGGCAGGTTTTGCTTTCAGAAAAAAGAAAGAACCAACTCCAACCCAAACTGGAGATAAATTGGTCAGCAACGAAGCCTGAGTCGCGCTTGATTCCTGAATGGCGATATTCCAAACTGCAACATCAGACGAGAATAAAACACCGCAAAGTATTGCCAAAAGAGCAAATTTAAGTTTTGGAAGTTTAAAGTTTCCGCTGAAAATAACATAAGGCAAAAGCAGCACCACAGCAAAAAACATTCGGTAAAAAGCCGAAATTAATCCTGGTGTTAAACGTAATTTTACCAATATCGGGAAAATAGATATGCAGAGTATACCGCAGATTAGGGCTAATCTTGGTTTTGTGAGTTTCATTGAATGAATTTTAATCGTGTATTATTTTTCAAAGATAACTTACAAAGCGAATATTTTGAAAGGAAAAAGCGCGAATTGATTAAAAATATAAATCGATTCACGCTTTTTTTTATTTTTTTGATTACAGATTAATCTACAAATTTTCTAATTGTATATTCTTTCGTTTTATTATCATAGTATCCTAAATAATAAGCAGCATTCATTTTAAATAATGTCTGAGAAGATACATCCTTATGGTCGTCAAAAAAAGTACGGATTTTATCAAAAGCTAATGGCTTCAAATCTCCTTGTACATGATTGTCTTGATTATCAAAAAGACCTTCGATTTTTACTACTTTTCTGTTGGCATAAGAATTGAAATTATCCATTGTGGGGCTAAAAAATGCAGCTCCAACCAAAGCTCCAATTAATCCAAACTGATTTGCTGCAGTTTGACCGGCAGATTGCCCTTGTGCTGAAACACCTCCAAAAGTAATTAGGGTATTTTGGCCAATATGATAACAAGAAAGACCAGAATGAAGATTGTTTACTTTTCTAATAAACTGCGTAGACGTCTCTAAAATTCTTTTGCCTCCAAAATCGCCACCTTCCTGATAAATTTCTGAATTTTTAAAATCGATAGGTTTATCTGCGCTTACAGAATATTCCTTTAATATATTATCGTCTAAGTCATTGACTGTAAAATAAAAAAGAGTTGAAGAAGTTTTTATCTGATATAATTTATTGTCAAAATAGAAAGAGTTGGAATTAAAAAAAGTACGGTCTCCTGTTATTGAATGTTTTTTTACCATTTTTTCTTTAGCAGTAAATGTTGCTAAATCAATAATAAACATTTGAGTATAATCTACATTCGTATCAAGTGTTATTGTAATTTGCTTCTTATTGAAGTAGCATTTTCTTTGTTTTGCTCCTTCGGTTATAGAAGTTGGATCTTCAGGATTTATATACTTTAAAGTATAAGGAAATTCAAAAGGAAGTAAGTTTTCGCTTAATACACCATCTAGATCTGTTTTCTCGTAGTTGTGAGTTAAAAAGTGAAAACCTGCTAATGAAATTATTCTTTCACGGTAATTTCCATTTTTGTCAAAAATATGAAGTTTTAAATTATTGCTTTTTTTAACAAAAGTCAAAATGTAGAAATTATCGTTTTCACTAAATTTTTGTAAAACCTTTTGATCTTTCAAAGCAAGAGTATACTGTTGTGTTACGACTTTATGATTTGGAATGTCATACAATTGAGTAAAAATTTCTTCGTAATCATTAGATGACCAAAATAGACGCGTGTTATTGTCACTAATATTGTAACCAATCATCATAGCGTAAGTTTTAATGTTTGGCCTTTCGATAGAAATACTATCGACAATTTTTAAGTCTTGGTCAAGATGAATTGCTTTTACTTTTATTTTATCGCTAACAAACAATGTAACATCGTTTTTTTCATTATTTACGACCTGAAAAATAGAGCGGTTTTTCTTTAATTCAACAGGAACAGAATTTACGATTTCTTGCGAAAACGATTGTAAAGTGCTTAGAAATAAGCAGAAATAGATTATTTTTTTTAACATTGATCTGATTTGTTTTTGATTTATTTTGGTTGGCGAATATCTTATTTTTTTTTTGAAAGTAAATACTTTTTTTAAATCTATAGCTTTGAATTGTAGCGCATAAAAAAACGCATGAAGATTATACAATTTCATGCGTTTTGTTGTTTTAAGCAGCTAAAATTTTAGTGCAGGCTTTCTGAATTTGTTTATCCGAAAACGGTTCGAGTGTTTCGGCAAGCATTTCACTGGTTTTGATGCATTCCATCATTTTTGATCTTAGCTCTTTGTCATCTCCCAATTCTGTTTCAAGAATTCGCTTGAAAATTTCAGACAGATAATGGGGCTGTTCTCTAAAATCTCCTTCAAACCATAAGTCTGAAAGGAATTTTGCCATTGATGGAATTACATCGTGGTGTGTCGGTTTTTGATTTTCTTTAATCATTCTCTTAAAGTTTTAATTAAAAATCCTTAAGGGTATTTTTTGCGAAACAAACTTACATAATTGAATTTGAAAGAAACAACAAAAAGTAAGAAAAGTATTGTTTTTTAAAGTGCCAGATTATTTTACTTTTCTATTTTTGATATTTTGACGATTGTCCCAAAATGATACTATCTCAATTTGATTGTTTTTTACTTCGTAGAAAATTAGATAAACTTTCATAGAAATTACACGAGTGATTTTGTTTGAAGTAAGTCTTCCAATTAGTTCGGAGCTTGAAAGAGTATTTAATAAATCTTCAATTTCATCCAGTAATTTTAAGCTATAAGTTGGGCTTTCATTTCGAATGAAATAATATTCAAGAACATTTTCAAGTTGAAGTTTAGCAAAAGAAGACCAAACTATTTCTTTTTTAGCCATTCTCTCATTTCTGAAATTACTTCTTCATTTTTATGAAAATTACCATTTTCAATTTCAATGCGACTTTTTTCAATTGCCATTTTTTGATCATTTGACAATTCATAAAGTTCTTGTTCAGACGAATCAAAAATAGTTTGAAGTGCATTTAGAAAATTCAAATCTTTAGAATCTTTGATTCTTGAGATTAAATTCTTTTTTATTTGTGCAGTCAAGTCCATAATATCTCTTTATAATCTCAAAATTAAAGATTTATTCTCAAATTGTATTGGTTGATTATAGATTATTTAAGAAAAGTATCTTAATAAATAAAAAAAGTTACCTGCCAGATATTTTAGGCGGATAACTTTCTTTTTTACTATTTTGAAAAAAACTTTTTTAGTTTACTGTAGCTCCATTTGGCGCATCAGCATCTGGATTTACAAAAACCAGTTTTCCTTCAGCGTTTGTTGTCATCAAGATCATTCCTTGGCTTTCAACACCACGTAAAGCTCTTGGGGCAAGGTTTGCTAATACAGAAACACGTTTTCCGATGATTTCTTCTGGCGAAAAACTTTCAGCAATTCCCGAAACAATTGTACGAACATCGATTCCTGTATCTACTTTTAGAACCAAAAGTTTGTTTGCTTTTGGCATTTTTTCAGCCTCCAAAATAATTCCGATACGAATATCCATTTTCGCAAAATCCTCAAACTGAATTAAATCTTTTTGTGGTTCTGCTTTTTGGTTTTCAGCAATATTTGCGGTTTTTGTCGCTTCCAATTTGTCTATTTGTTTTTGTATTTCTTTGTCTTCAATTTTAGCGAAAAGCAATTCTGCCTCGCCAATTTTGTGTCCTGCCGGAATTAAATCTGAGTTTTCAGAAATGTCATTCCAACCTAATGTTTTGTCTAAAATAACATCTGTAGCTCCAGGATGGTTTTCTTTTAAGAATTTGCTGAATCCTTTAAAGTGTTCTTTCAAATCGCCTAAATTTAATATTCTTGACAATTTAGCAGCTGTAAAAGGTAAAAATGGTTCTGCCAAAACGCTCAACGCAGCAGCAATTTGCAACGCCACATACATTTGAGTTTTTACGCGTTCTGGATTGTCTTTCATTACTTTCCAAGGCTCTTCGTCTGCAAGATATTTATTTCCTAAACGAGCCACATTCATCAATTCGCTCAAAGCTTCACGGAATCTGTAACGTTCCACCGAACTTGAAATCACGGCTGGATACGCTTTTAATTCTGCTAAAGTTTGTTCATCAATTTCTGTAAATTCGTTTGGAGTTGGAATAACACCATCGTAATATTTGTTGGTTAAAACGACAACACGATTCACGAAGTTTCCGAAAATGGCAACTAATTCATTGTTATTTCTAGCTTGGAAATCTTTCCAAGTAAAATCGTTATCTTTTGTTTCAGGAGCGTTTGATGTTAACGCGTAACGCAAAACATCTTGCTTATCTGGAAACTCTTCTAAATATTCGTGTAACCAAACCGCCCAGTTTTTAGAAGTCGAAAGTTTGTTTCCTTCCAAGTTCAAAAACTCATTTGCTGGAACGTTGTCTGGTAAAATATAGCTTCCTTCAGCTTTAAGCATCGCTGGGAAAATGATACAGTGGAAAACAATATTATCTTTTCCGATAAAGTGAACCAATTTGGTTTCTTCATCTTTCCAATACGGTTCCCAGTCTTTTCCTTCGCGTGCTGCCCATTCTTTTGTAGAAGAAATGTAACCGATAGGCGCATCAAACCAAACATATAATTTTTTGCCTTCAGCACCTTCAACAGGAACATCAATTCCCCAATCAAGGTCACGCGTTACAGCACGAGGCTCAAGTCCGCCGTCGATCCAAGATTTTACTTGTCCGTAAACATTAGGTTTCCAGTCGTTTTTATGTCCGACTAAAATCCATTCTGTCAAGAAATCAGAATATCTATCTAAAGGTAAAAACCAGTGTTTTGTTTCTTTAAGAATCGGAGTTTCTCCTGTAATTGTCGATTTTGGATTGATCAAATCAGTCGCGTTCAAAGTAGATCCGCATTTTTCGCACTGATCTCCGTAAGCTTCTGGATTGTCACATTTTGGACAAGTTCCAACCACAAAACGGTCTGCTAAAAACTGATTTGCTTTTGCATCGTACAATTGCTCAGTAACTTCTTCAATAAAATCGCCTTTATCATACAAAGTCCTAAAGAATTCTGAAGCGGTATCGTGATGGATTTTAGCAGAAGTTCTAGAATAATTATTGAATGAAATTCCGAAATCAGCAAACGATTTACGAATAATTCCATCATATTTATCAATAACTTCTTGTGGTGTAACTCCTTCTTTTTTGGCTTTCATCGAAATTGCAACTCCGTGTTCATCGCTTCCGCAGATAAATGCTACATCTTTTCCTTGCAATCTTAAATATCTCGAATATATATCTGCAGGCACGTAAACCCCAGCCAAGTGACCAATATGAATAGGTCCGTTGGTGTAAGGTAATGCCGCCGTGATCGTATATCTCTTTGGATTCTGTGTCATAACTCAATTTTATTGAGTGCAAAAATAAGCAATAGAATTGAGATTTTAATATTACGTGGAGATTCACTTTTATTTTCACAGAGATTCGCGGAGGATTCCACAAAGATTCACTGAGTTTTTCCTCAATATTGTCATTTCAACGTAAGGAGAAATCTTCGCAAGTAGCTCGACAAAGATTGGCTAAGTTTTTATTTTGCCACAGATTAAAAGGATTAAAAAGATTTTAGTTTGAAATGTCAATTACATCCAGCTAAAGCTGGATGTAATTCAAAAATCATTTCTAATCCTTTTAATCTGTGGCTAATTATATCTTATGGTCTTTTTGACTATATTTGAAAAAAAATATCAAAAACATGAATAAAATATATTTAGCCATTTTAGTATTGTTTACATATTATGGTTATTCTCAATCACAATCAGAAAAGAATTTAAAGCAAGGGCAATATTCAAATCCTATTTTTGCGGGCGATTATCCAGATCCAAGTTTATTAAGAGACGGAAAAGATTACTATGTTGTGCATTCTTCGTTCGATTATTATCCTGGACTTTTAATTTGGCATTCGACCGATTTGATGAATTGGGAGCCTGTAACCAATGCGCTCCATAAATATGTTGGAGCCGTGTGGGCACCCGATTTAATAAAGTACAACAATAAATATTATATCTATTTTCCTGCTAATAACACCAATTTTGTCGTTACGGCAGATTCTATCAATGGTCCGTGGAGCGAACCTGTAGATTTAAAAATCGGAAATATTGATCCTGGACATATTACAGATGACAAAGGAAATCGATTTTTATATTTCAGTAATGGAGGTTACGTTGCCTTATCAAAAGACGGACTTTCAGTAACTAGCGAATTAAAACATGTTTACGATGGGTGGAAAATTCCGCGTGAATGGAGTATTGAATGTTTTTGTATGGAAGGTCCAAAATTATTCAAGCGAGGAGAATATTATTATCTGACCGTTGCCGAGGGAGGAACAGCTGGCCCAGCGACAAGTCATATGGTGATTTCGGCAAGATCAAAATCACCACTTGGCCCTTGGGAAAACTCACCATATAATCCGATTGTGAGAACGAACAGCAGTTCTGAAACTTGGTGGTCAAAAGGACACAGCACCGTTTTTGAAGATGTAAACGGAAAATGGTGGATGATTTTTCACGGTTACGAAAAGGATTATTACAACTTAGGACGTCAAACTTTACTACAACCTGTAGAATGGACAAAAGACGGCTGGTATAAAATTCCAGATAACATTCAAACAGACAAACCAATTGCAAAACCAGAAGGAAAAACACTTCCTGAATTTTCTTTAAGTGATAATTTCTCAGGATCGGCTTTAAAACCGCAATGGAAATTTTATAGTGGAGTAGAAGCTTCAAGATTTAAAGTTGCTAATAACACTTTGACTATTGAAGGAAAAGGCGACGGAGTAGGAAACAGTTCTCCTCTAGTAATTGTTCCCGGCGGACATTCTTATTCTGTTGAGGTTGAAATGGAAATCGAAGGCAATGCAGTAGGTGGATTAACGCTTTTTTACGATAATAAATATTACTCAGGAATACTAGCCGATCAAAACAATATTTTGGCAAATTTGAGAGGATGGCAGTTTCCAACAGAAAAAAATACACATAATAGAAAAGTATTTTTAAAACTTAAAAACATAAAAAATACCGTAGATATGTTTTATAGTTTAGACGGAAAAGACTGGAAAAAAATCGAAAACTCGGTAGAAGTTTCAGGATATAATCATAATGTCTTAAGCGGATTTTTGGGATTAAGAATTGGCCTTTGTTCGATTGGAAAGGGAAGTGTGAATTTTAAAAATTTTGTTTACAAGACGCTGTAGGTTTTTGCCACTAAGGCACAAAGGCGCTAAGATTTATTGTTTCACGCAGATTTTGGCAGATTAGTGCAGATGTTTATTTAGGAAACTTCGATTCTTTAAAAAAAAACTTTGCGCCCTCGCGTCTTTGTGGCAAAACCAACATAAAATAGAACCAGTTTAAACTACGTTTTACGCTTATAAATAAAGATATATTTCGCAATCTTTGCATCCGAAAAAAACAAGTTTATGAGCAAGACAAAATTAATCATCAATAAAAATGGATCAATCAAAATTGAAGGCGATTTTGAAATCATGGATCCAGAAGGAACACTTTACGGTTTACAAGGAAGACAAGCATTAGGACTTTGCCGTTGCGGACATTCTGCAAACAAACCATTTTGTGATGGAGCGCACAGAAACAACTTTGAACACGATTCAAAAGCGTTCGATTTACCGCCAATGAAAACAAACTAAATCTTGTATTTGGTTTTGAATATAAAAAAAGCTGCATTTTCTAGATGCAGCTTTTTTTATATATAAAGTTCTCCTTTCATCGTTATAATCGACGAACCGCCTACCAGAATATCTTCCTCACGATTCATAACTTCAATCATTGAGGGCTGTTTTAATTTTACGCCTTGAAGAATTTTATATTCTTTGTCCGATTTAGTGAATTTCTTTTGCGTTAAAAAACCAATTAAAGGTCCTGCTGCGGTTCCTGTTGCAGGATCTTCGTTTATACCGATTATCGGATTAAAAAATCGTGTCTCAACTATGTGATCTAAACCTTCTTCAGCTGGGGTGAAACAATAAAATCCTTCAAAATTATATTCTTTCGAAATTTCGATTAAAAGCTGACTGTCGGGAACAAAACTGTTAAGGATCTGACTGTTTTTTATAGGAACCATGGTATGTGCAACTTCTGTTTTAACTATTGTTGGCACAAAAGCATTTACATCCAAATCTTCAATTTTTAAACCTAATGCTACTGCAATTTTGTACGTTGGAATTTCTTGTTTGATAACCGCCGATTTCTGATGCATTTGAACAACGGGAGAAAAATTATCCAGATCAAAACTAACCGTTACTGGAATTGCCGAATGTTTCATAATTACAAAAGGCTCACTTTCATTCTGCTCATCAAAAATAGGAAGTCCTTTTAGCAAAGCACCGCAGACTGCGCCCAATAAATTATGTCCTGCACCATCGATTTCGATTCCTGTTGGAGTAAACGAACGTACTACAAGCGATTTTTCTTTTGTAGAATAATAAACAAAGGAGGTTTCAGAATAGCGAAACTCTCTAGAAATATCCTGATAAGTTTCTAGTTTTAGATTTCCATCTGTAAAAACTACAGAAAGCGGATTTCCTTTATAGCTCTCGTTTGAGAATACGTCTAAAACGTAATATTCTAATACTTTTCTTTGACTCATACTTTTCTGTTTTTACTGCTAAACGGAGTTTGAATGCAATAAATTTACTGTTTATTCTTGTATTTCAGGAATCGGTTTTGCTTTTCGTGGTTATTTTAATATTACTTTTTCATTAAAAATTTGCTTTATAAATCAAAAAATGGAATCAGAAAAAGTTAAAAATCAATTAGTAAACATTCCATTTTGGATTAATTCAATTAATTTTATTTCGTTGTAAATAATGTTTTATGGAAGAACTTACGCATGTTAAATCAATTATCGGAATCATTTTAGGTTTGAGTTTAACGCATCTTATAAAAGGTTCTGTAATTTTTATCCAGCATCCCGGACGCAAGAAGTTTTATTTTGTGCATGCTTTATGGGTATTTTATGTATTCCTGATGCTTATTCACTTTTGGTGGTGGGAGTTTAATCTGAAATTAATCCATGAATGGTATTTTGCAGATTATTTCTTTATTATCTGCTATATCTTGATTTATTATTTGCTATGCGCCATTCTTTATCCCGACGATTTAGTAGATTATTCAGGATATGAAGATTATTTTTATTCCAGGAAAAAATGGTTTTTTTCGGTTTTGGCACTAAGTTTTGGAGCCGATATAGTCGATACGGCAATCAAAGGCGGCGATTATTTTTTATATAATCAAAGCGAATATTTTGTTCGGGTTATAAGTCATATTGTGTTGTGTTTAATCGCAATAAAAATAAATAATAAAAAGTTTCATGCTATTTTAGCTGTGCTTTTTATTGTTTACGAACTCTCGTATATATTGCGATTATTTAATGTTGAATAGATAGTAATTAAATGGAATTAGGATGAAAATTAAAGGTCTTTCTCTAGGATTCTTTTTCCTTTTTATAATAAATGAAGGAATCGCCCAGAACAAAATAAATCTCTTTTCAGAAATCAATTATAACTCAATCCCTGTGGTTGATTTAAGCGAATATAAGTCGGTTCAGGATCGTGATAGCCGACTTCAGAATCCAAATATTGCTTTAGGTGTCGGAATTTCAGGTGGTGGATCAAGAGCGCAGTTTTTCGGTATGGGCGTTCTTTTGGGTTTAGAAGAAATTAAGGAAGAAAACACAAATCGTAATTTCTTGAATGAAATTGATTATTTCTCTACTGTTTCTGGAGGCTGTTACGCTGCGGGGTATTATTTGACCATTTTTAAAAACAAATTGCAATACGATAATTGTTCGTTCAACGAATTTTATTTTTCTAAAGCCGATGCATTCAAAGCTGATGTTAGTAAATCGGCTTCGCTTTTTTCTCTTTTAAACAACAGCCGAAACGAAAAAGGAGAAAAAATCTCGATGGCGCAGCGATTAGATTTGGAGGTTTTGCAATACGACAGCACAAATCCAGAGAATCAGAATAAATTTAGAACACAAATGCTTTTGTCTGATTTTTTTATTCCGAAAGACAGCAAGCAAAATCCGCAATTACCCATAATGGTTGCCAACGGAACGGCTTATAACAACGGAGAACGATTTCCGTTTATGCCACATATTATTCGGGCTTTGAAAATCAATTCGTCTCTTGCTCCTAATAAAGCACCGCTTTCGCTTGACGAAAATCAGATTAACAACGGTTATGATTTTCCGCTGACGTATGCTATTACAGCAAGTTCGGCTTTTCCTGGAGTTCTTCCTAAAACCAAATTCGGAATTAAAAATCAGGATAAAATTTTGTGTGTAATTGACGGTGGGGCGTCTGATAATATGGGTTATGAAACGTTGATTGAACTTCTTCATAACGATACAAAAGTTAAAGACAAAAACAAAAAAGCACTTTTTATTGATTGTTTAGGACAAGGAAAAAAAGCTCCTTTTATAAATGATGAAAAAATCAGACTTATTTCGTTGTTAGAAACTGCTTCTTTGTACACGGTTCAAACCAGATATATGACTTTTGAAAAAGATGTCGAAAATGTTTTGGAACGATACAAGATACCGGTTTCCAATTATCAGATTATTGGTTTTACAACTTTAAAAGAATATCTTCAAAAGTTAAATAAAAACAAGGCTTATGAAGATTTGGTAACAGAACTGAAAAATACTGATGACGAAGCCGCAAGTTGGCTAAGAATTCATGATAATTTTAAAGCAGAATTGATTGAAAAGTTTGGAGAAGATAGTTTTCAAAAGGACAAATACAGTCAGCTACAGCTTTCTAGTCTGGACAAAGAAAAGTTTAAAGATTTTGATGCAAAAGAACTTTTAATGCTTTACGAGTATACGTCACATATTGAAACCAAGTTAAAAATAACTCCCGAAGAAAAAGAGATGTTGCTGTTGTCTGGACGTTTTGCAGCGTATGTGAAAACGAATGAATTGAAAGCCTTACTAACAGAAAATACAGGAAATTAATAGTAAGTTTTTTATCAGTTTAAAACTTTGAGAAGATTTATTACTGCTCAAAAACCACTTTTTTATCTGTTTTTGCTGTTTTTACAATGTCATAAGGTCTAGAAGATTTCTTGGTGAGATTTCCGTTTTTTAATTTCTCTACCTTTACGATTATAGTATTGCGGTTTTCGGTCATTTCTACAATATCGATCGAATGCCCGTCATTGGGTTGTGTTTTATCAATAACGGCAATAACCTGATATTGGCTAAAATCAATATTAGTTTCTTTAAAACCTTTTATTTTAGCACTTGAAATATTCATTTCTTTCAAAAAATTATTCCACGTTTTAGCATCTTTAATAACCAAATGTCTTTGAGCGAGGCTTTGGTCGTTTGCAAAAGAATCTCCTTTACCTACTAACGCAAAAGGAACGTCGGACTGTGGCAAATCATCATTGTCACAGCTAACCAGCAAAAGCAGGATGCTAAATATTAATAAAATCTGTTTCACGTTTTTGGTTTTAGCTAGGAAAACTTTGGTGTAAAGTCTTGTTTATTAAACAGATGTGGTTTTTTATAAATGGTTGCTTAAAGGTAATCAATTTTTGACAAACTTTTTAATTTATATTGATAACGGGAATTTGTGTTAAAGATTGTAAGGACAAACGAAGAAAAAGCAGAAAAATTGTATTTCTTGTCAAAAAGACTGTTTTTTACGTTAAACGGCATAAAAAATAACGCAAAATAAATAAGTTTGAAAAGCAACATTCAATTATTTCCCTCAACTTTGCAAAACAATCTTTTAAATAAACATTCAAATGGAATTCGGTAAAATCATTATTTCAGAAACGGCTGCAAATAGCGAAAATCCTCAAGACGTTGTAAATTCGAATATTTCGGTAATCAATTTAATGCGCGAAGAAAAAATAGACGACGATTTAATTCACGAAGATGCTTTAATGAGTTATTATTTAGATTTTTATGCGTCGAAATATGCTGAAGGAAATTTTTCGAAGTTTGTTCATGATTCGGGCTGGAATAAAGAACTGAACGAATTAATCGAAGAAGGCTTAGCTTTAATTGGTGCCGAAAAGCATTTGGAATTGTTTAAAGAACAAAGCCGCAAATTGCGTTTGCAGAGTAACATTAAATTAGGAAAATTTCTAAAAGATAAATATGATGCTCCGAACGCTTTTAAAGACTTGCTAAATAACAATGCTTATTTTGAATTGGACGAAAATCTGGTGGAATTGAATGCTGCATTTTTAAAATCGCATCCGGATACAGAAGTGCTTTCGGTCGACGAAATGTTTAAAACACTGGAAGAGTTTGTAGGACACGAAATTAAGAGAGATTAAATTTTAATTTTCCTGCTGAGGTTTGTAAGAAAATTATATATTTGAAATGCCCTAAATTTCTAACAAATCAAAGCCTATGAAAAAAACGATTCTTTTAAGCGGCGTTTTGATGTTTTTGTTTTCCTGTGCGAAAAATGAAAAAGTTCAAGACAATGCTCAAGTTCAAGATCAAGAACTTCTTTCGCAAACGGAACTTGGTTTTAGTAAAAGACAGATAAAAAAACTCATTTTTAAAAATCTGGACGAGATTGAAGATTCAAAAGAAATGAATCTGGAGTTACTTTCTAAAGTGGCATCCAATCTCAAAATCAAATATTCAGATATTAAAATTAAAGAAACAAGTTCTATCAATTACGATGACCAAACTGCTTTTTTTGTCTTGACAACAGTTTCGCACGATAAAAAAGCATTCAGAACTAATGATAACGACAATGAGCTCGGGAATTATTTTCAGCGTAAATATTTATTTGTAAACCGTGAAGACGGAAGCGTAATTGCAGAAGAGTTTGATGATAATTTAGGTTATTATGATAATGAAGCTATTCAGTTTTCGAAATCGCATATTTTGAAAGATCTGGTTTTCTTAAACGAAACTACTCCAGCAATTGCTTTTTATACCGAAGCCAATGCGAGCAGTCGAATTGTTTTGTATTCCGAAAAGAAATTTACACTAGTAACTTTGGCCGATAAAGAGATAAAAAAGGTTTTATACGAATATCCAATTCGATTAAGCAATGGCGATTCTAACGGAAATGGAACTTTTCAGATAGAAACTTTAGAAACCGGAATGAGCTTTTCTGATCATAAAACTAATGGTTATTTTGATTTGATCATATCTAAAAACTTTTCTTATGAAGAAGCAATAGAAAGTGATTTAGAAAATGGAATTGAAGAAAAAAGTGACTTGAAAATTAAGAGAGAATTAGAAAAAATAAAGTATAACGGACGAGAGTATGCTTTTCATAGAGATGACAGACTCCGTTTTTTAGAATAAAATTCAAAAAAAAATCAAATAACATCAAGAGCACTTTTACGGTGCTTTTGCTGTTTATAGGGGATTTCTGTTTTACTGCAAAACTTTGACCTATTGTTAACAAACATTTCCTTAAATTTGCTTCCGTTATAAAAAATACAATAGTTATAAAAATCAAGCTATGTTACAAATTGCATTTATTAGAGAAAATCAAGAGAAAGTAATCAAAGCTTTAGCAAAACGAAATATCGATGCTAAAAGCGTTGTTGAAGAGGTGGTTCAATTAGACGAAAATCGTCGTGCTGCACAGGTGGAATTAGACAATACTTTATCAGAATCTAATAAATTGTCCAAAGATATTGGTGAATTGATGAAAGCTGGTGAGAAAGCTAAAGCAGCAATCTTAAAAGAAAAAACAGTTTCACTAAAAGAAAAAAGTAAAGAACTGAGCGAAAAAGCAGAAGCTTTGGCTGTTGAGTTGACCAATAAATTATACACATTACCAAACCTTCCAGCCGATATTGTTCCTGAAGGAAAAACTCCAGATGACAATTTGAATGTTTTCCAAGAAGGAGATATTCCAGCTTTGCACGAAGGCGCACAGCCTCACTGGGAATTGGTAAAGAAATACGATATCATTGATTTTGAATTAGGTGTAAAAATCACAGGAGCAGGATTTCCTGTTTATAAAGGAAAAGGAGCAAAGTTACAGCGTGCTTTGATCAACTACTTTTTAGACAAAAACACCGCTGCAGGATATAACGAAGTTCAGGTGCCGCATTTGGTAAACGAAGCTTCTGGTTACGGAACAGGTCAATTGCCAGATAAAGAAGGGCAGATGTACCACGCTGGAATTGACGATTTATATCTAATTCCAACGGCTGAGGTTCCGGTAACCAATTTATTCCGCGATGTGATTTTAAACGAAAGCGAATTGCCTGTTTTACAGACAGCGTATACGCCATGTTTCCGTCGTGAAGCAGGTTCTTATGGAGCTCACGTTCGCGGATTAAACCGTTTGCACCAATTTGATAAAGTAGAAATCGTTCGTATCGAACATCCTGATAATTCTTATGCAGCTTTAGACGGAATGGTAGAACATGTGAAAGACATTTTAAAAGAATTGAAATTGCCTTACAGAGTGTTACGTCTTTGTGGTGGTGATATGGGATTCACATCTGCTTTGACTTACGATTTTGAAGTGTTTTCTACTGCTCAAGACCGTTGGTTAGAAATCAGTTCTGTTTCTAACTTTGAAACGTTCCAGGCAAACCGTTTGAAATTACGTTTTAAAGACAAAGACGGAAAAAACCAGTTGGCACATACACTTAACGGAAGTTCATTAGCGCTTCCTAGAGTTTTAGCTGGAATTATTGAAAATTACCAAACCCCAGAAGGAATCGTAATCCCAGAAGTTTTACGTCCTTACTGCGGATTTGATATTATAAACTAAAAAATATAGTTTTTAAGATACAAACCTAACAGACTTTAAAAACCTGTTAGGTTTTCTTAATTTATAGAAATTAAAAAACGGAGCATGATGAATGGAATTTTAAACTGGAACGTAGATCCTGTTATTTTCTGGATTACAGATAGTTTTCCTTTAAAATATTACGGAGCTCTTTTTGCCTGCGGACTTCTTTTAGGCTTTTACATTGTTAGAAATATTTATAAAAAAGAAAATCTTTCGCTAGATAATCTCGATACATTATTGATTTATGTAATTGTCGGAACTGTTTTAGGAGCCAGACTTGGGCATTGTTTCTTTTACGAACCGGAGTATTTCTTAAAACATCCGATAGAAATCCTTTTGCCAATTCAGAAAATAAAAGGAGTTTATCAATTTGTGGGCTATCAAGGTTTGGCAAGTCACGGAGGTTCTATTGGAGTACTAACGGCAATGATTTTATACTGCCGAAAATACAAAGTGCAATTTTTAGGACTTTTAGATAAAATGGCTGTTGCAGTTCCTGTAACGGGTACATTTATTAGAATGGGGAATTTTATGAATTCTGAAATCTATGGAAAACCAACTAATGGAAATTGGGGAGTGGTTTTTGAAAGAGATGATTTGATTCCGAGGCATCCAACACAATTGTATGAAGCTTTTGCGTATTTATTGATTTTTGGAATTCTGTTTTATATGTACAAATCAGAAAAAATTAGAAATGCACAAGGATTAATCTTTGGAACTTTCTTAACTTTATTATTTACAGCTCGTTTCATAATTGAATTTTTTAAAGAAAATCAAGAAGCTTTTGAAAATAATATGCTGATTAATATGGGGCAGATTTTAAGTATTCCATTTATTTTAATTGGTTTAGCTCTGATTTTTTGGAAAACTAGAAAAGTCTCAGTTTACAGTGACAGTTTACAGTAACTGAAAGCTTAAATTTTTCCAGTTTATAATTTTAGGTATTGACTGAAAACTGCGATTGCGACTGAAAACTTAAAAAATATGAGAAACATATTGATTGGTATCGTTTTGTTATGTTCTGGTTTTGCGTTTGCACAAAACGAGCAGCTGGCACAATATTATTACGATAAAGGTGATTTTGATAAAGCTAAAATCAGTTATGAAGAGCTTTTGAAAAATGCGCCCTCTAACACGCAGTATTTTTTAAGAACTGTCGAATGTTATCAGCAGTTACAGCAATTCGCGAATGCCGAAAAAGCAATTCAAGATCGATACAACCGCTACAAACAAGGTGTTTTCTTGGTGGAGTTAGGATACAATTTCCAGTTACAGAAAAATGACGCGAAAGCCAAAAATTACTATGAACAGGCAATTGAAAAAATAAAGGTAAATCCGAATGATGTTTACGGAATTGCGAGTTCGTTTGAGAAAAAAGTATTGCTAGAATATGCTTTAAAAGCGTATCAGACAGCAATGCAGATTCAACCAAATTTCAATTTTAATTTTCAAATCGGAATGCTGTACGGACAGTTAGGTAAAACCGATTTAATGATTGACTTGTTGTTGACAGAATCTTTTGCAAATCCGCAAAACACCAATTTGATTCAGACGCAATTGTCAAGATTCATGAATGGCGAAACCGATAATACAGCTTTTAAAGATGCAATGCGAAAAGCATTAATCTTAAGAACCCAAAAAGATCAGGATGTTTTCTGGAATCATTATCTAAGCTGGTTTTATGTGCAGCAGAAAGAATTCGGAAAAGCCTTTATTCAGGAAAAAGCCATTTACAAACGCGAGCCGGAATCGTTAATGAGTATTGTCAATTTGAGTCAGTTTGCGATGAATGAAAACGATGACGAAACGGCTGTTGAAATCCTGAATTTCATTCTTCAAAATACCAAAGATTTAGGTTTGCTGATTCAGTCTAATGCTTATTTAATGCAAATAAAGATCGATAATGCACAGGAAAAAGACTATCCATTAATCGATCAGGAATTGAAGCAATTGCTGGCTACTTACGAAATCAGTCCTTTTACCTTATCTTTGCAAATCATTCAAGCGCATTTTTTGGCCTTTAATTTGAAAAAGACTGAAGAAGGAAAGGCAGTAATCAAAAAGGCTTTAGAATTAAATCTAAACGAATATCAAAAAGCTGATGCTAAAATGGAGCTGGCCGATATTTTGCTTTTAGAAGAAAAGTACAATCAGGCGCTGATTTATTATTCGCAAATTCAATTGGACTTGAAAAATGATGTAATGGCGCACGAAGCCAGTTTGAAAGCAGCAAAAACAAGTTATTACAAAGGTGATTTTGAATGGGCAAATAGACAATTCAAAGAATTAAAAGCGGCCAATACGCAGTTAATCGCCAATGACGCTCTAGAATATTTTCTTTTAATTAATGATAATACCGCCGCCGATTCAACTCAAGTTGCTTTAAAAGCATTTGCAAAGGGCGATTTCTTAATTTATCAGAATAAAAAACAAGAAGCGATAACGCAGTTTCAGAATATTTTAAAAACCTTTAAAGGTCAAGAAATAGAAGCCGTAACTTTGCTTCGTTTAGGAAAAGTATACGAAAGTCAGAAAGATTTTGCTTCGGCTTTAAGCCAATATCAGCAAATCATTGACAATCACAGCGACGGAATTTATGTTGATGAAGCATTGTTTTTCTCAGCAGAAATTTACAACGACGAACTAAAAGATCCAGAAAAGGCAAAGCCTTTATATGAAAAGGTAATTTTTAATCATCAAGACAGTATTTACTTTGTTGATGCCAGAAAAAAATACCGAGAGTTAAGAGGGGATAAGAATTTGTAAAACTCCAATTTTTAAATTCCAAATTCCAAAGAGAAAAGAATTAATAATGAGATTGTTTTGAGTTTCGAGAGAAATCTCAGAACCTTAGTCCCGATAGCTATCGGGATAGCATCTCAGAACCTTAGAAAAAAAATGATTATTTACAACGTTACCACAAACATACACGAAAGCGTTCATGACCAATGGTTAAAATGGATGCAGGAAAAACACATACCAGAAATTCTGGCTACTAATAAATTTTCTTCAGCACGAATTGTAAAAGTTCTCGTTGAAGAAGAAATGGGCGGAATCACCTATTCTGTACAATATATAACAGACAGTAAAGAAACTCTGGAGAAGTTTTATATCGAAGATGAACCAGAATTTCATAGAGAAGCATTAGGCTTATTTGCTGATAAAATGCTTTCTTTCAGAACAGAATTGGAAGTTATTTCAGAGCACTAGTTTTAAATTGTATTTTCTAGTTGGGAATGAGTAAAACTTGTCTTAAAAAGTAATTTTGCAGGATTTAACAATATTAAAGATTAAAATTAACAGGTCTATCTGCTTAATACCTAAAAAAGGTATATTTGCAAAAAAAATAATTTCTAACTAAAAATTGTGTCTCTCCAGTCATCTTGTTTATGAAACACCTATCAATAAAGCTTGTTTTATTTTTATTGCTAAGTCTTAATGTTTCTTGTCAGAGCAATAAAGAGGTGGTAAATGAGCAAGAAACTGCAAAATCTATTATTTTACAACTTAATGAATTTAGGGATATTGAATATACTTCAAAGGAAATTTTAAAGGGTTATATCATTTCTAAGTATGAAGTTTTAAAGATAAAAAATGAGGAATCTCCTGAAACATTTGGAGAAGCAACAGGAATTGCAGCAAAGGTTTATGATAAGGGGAATGAGATTGTTGAGTACATCGATGAAATTAAAGCAGAAATTCCTGAAGAAGATTATTTTGACACAAATGATACGGCATTCTATGATACATTCGTAAATCAAAAATATGCTGTTTTAAAAAGTAAAATTGACAATTTTTACAAACAAAATAAAACAATCATATCTTCTTCACGTCCTTGCGCCTCGTTGAAAGAGGATAATGAGAAGTTTAATACAAATAAGACTTTCAAAAGTAAAGAAAATAAGAATGTTGATTTTTTAAACTATAGATTCGGTTACAAAGCCAATATTGGATTGCTGACGGGTTTAGAAAGAATTCAATTTGACGTTATTCATTTTCAATATATGGTTATGAATACGTTTATGGGATCTGCTCATTAAGAGCAGGAAGTAAATAAGGAATATGGAAAAAGTAAAAGCAAAAAAACATTTAGGACAGCACTTTCTTAAAGACGAAAGTGTCGCAAAGGCTATTGCAGATACTTTGAGTCTTAAAGGATATGAGGAGGTTCTAGAAATAGGGCCAGGAATGGGCGTGCTTACTAAATATTTACTTGAAAAGCCAATTACCACACACGTTATTGAGATCGATACCGAATCGGTAGCGTATTTGGATGCACATTATCCAAAATTAAAAGACAAGATTATTTCTCAGGATTTCCTGAAGTATAATATAAATGAAGTTTACCAAGACAAACAGTTTGCCATAATTGGAAACTTTCCGTACAATATTTCTTCTCAGATTGTTTTTAGGACATTAGATCTTAAACATCAGATTCCCGAATTTTCAGGAATGTTCCAGAAAGAAGTAGCCGAGCGCATCTGCGAAAAGAAAGGCTCGAAAACCTACGGAATACTATCCGTTTTAGCCCAGGCTTTCTATACTACAGAGTATCTGTTTACGGTTGATGAAAACGTTTTTATTCCTCCGCCCAAGGTGAAATCGGGTGTGATGAGAATGACCCGAAAGGAAGATTACAGTCTTCCTTGCAGTGAAAAGTTATTTTTTACAGTTGTAAAAACCGCTTTTCAGCAGAGACGAAAAACATTACGTAACAGTTTGAAAACATTAAATTTATCAGACAAATTGCGAGAAGACACTATCTTTGATAAACGTCCGGAGCAGCTTAGCGTCGATGAATTTATTGAACTAACTCTAAAAATAGAAACCGATGGAGTTCAAAGTTAGTAAAGAATTTATACACCAGTTAGAGGAACTGATCAATAAGAAAAACGACAGCGAATTAGAAGTTTTACTTAATGATCTGCACCACGCTGATATTGCCGAAATTTTAGACGAATTAGATTTCGACGAGGCAACCTACATCTTTAAGGTTTTAGATAGTGATAAAACGGCAGAAATTCTTCTTGAATTGGAAGAAGATCTGCGTGAAAATATCTTAAGCCGACTTTCACCAAAGGAAATCGCAGAAGAGCTTGATGAGCTTGAAACCAATGATGCTGCCGATATTATCGCAGAACTTTCGCAGGAAATTAAAGCGGAAGTAATCTCTGAAATATTGGATGTTGAACACGCCAAAGACATTGTAGATCTTTTGCGTTACGACGAAAACACAGCTGGTGGTCTAATGGGTAAAGAGCTTGTAAAAGTGAATGAAAACTGGAATGTTTTGACCTGCGTTAAAGAAATGCGTATTCAGGCAGAAAATGTATCCAGAGTGCATTCTATTTATGTAGTGGATGATGAAAATAGGCTAAAAGGAAGACTTTCTCTTAAAGATTTGTTGACTTCTTCTACCAAAACTCAGATTGGTGAAGTTTATATCCGAAAATTAAATTTTGTAAATGTTGATACGGAAGATGTTGAAGTCGCTCGTATCATGCAGAAATATGATTTAGAGGCAATTCCAGTTGTTGACGAGTTAGGTCGTTTGGTAGGAAGAATTACCATCGATGATATCGTAGACGTAATCAAAGAAGAAGCCGATAAAGATTACCAGTTAGCTGCCGGTATTACCCAAGATGTTGAATCGAATGACAGCGTTTACGAGTTGACCAAAGCACGTTTGCCTTGGCTTCTGATTGGAATGGTGATCGAAATTGTTGCGTCTTTTGTTTTAAAAGGCAATGAAGCTACTTTCCAAAAATATTCAACATTAATCATTTTTGTGCCTTTACTTTCTGCAACTGCTGGAAATATTGGAGTTCAGGCTTCGGCAATCGTAGTGCAGGGTCTAGCAAATGGAACATTGAAAGATTTCAGCCGTGCTTATTTTACTAAAGAAATTACCGTTTCGATGATTTCGGGAAGTATTATTTCATTTCTTTTATTGTGTTATCATTCTATCATGTATCAGCAGTATTTAGTTGGGTTTGCCATTTCAATTTCGATGATTGTCGTGATTTTATTTGCTGCTACTTTAGGAACTTTAGTGCCGCTTTTCTTGAACAAAAACAAAATTGATCCCGCAATTGCGACTGGTCCGTTTATCACAACAACCAACGATGTATTCGGAATCATGTTATACTTCGGAGTAGCAAATCTGATTCTTGGATTCTAGATTTTTGCCACAAATTAGCAGTTTGCAGTGATTTAAAATCTCTAAAATCTGCGTAATTTGCAGACGGAAAATGCTGTTTACCAGCAGAAATAAATTAAAGCCAAACCAAAATGAAAGTACACATTATTGGAGGAGGAAACCTTGGGGTTTCTATTGCCTTAGGAATTGCTAAATTCTCGAAAAACAACCAAGTTACTGTCACAAGAAGAAACACAGCAAGTATTCAATATTTATCTGAGTACGGAATTACTGTTTCTAACGATAATAAACACAACATCGAGCAAGCTGATGTTGTAATTTTAACTATAAAACCCTATCAGGTAGATACTGTTTTGGCCGAAATTCTGCCAGTTATCCAAAATAAAACAATTGCTTCGGCGGTTAGCGGATTGTCTTTGGATATGCTTCAAACCAAAACAAATTTTGAATATCCAGTTGTTCGCATTATGCCAAATATTGCGGCACAGTTTGGAGAATCGGCAACTTGTATTTCTTTCCCTGAAAAATATGCAGCAAATGCTTCACCAGTTGTTGACTTATTTCAAGATTTAGGAACCGCTCCTGTAATAGATGAAAAACTAATGGATGCTGCAACAGTTTTAGGTGCGTGCGGAACTGCATACGCATTGCGTTATATTCGCGCTTCTATGCAAGCAGGAATCGAAATTGGATTTGATTCTAATACTGCTCTAGCAATCGCGGCACAAACGGTAAAAGGGGCGGCAAAAATGCTTTTAGAAGAACGAGTGCACCCAGAACAATTAATCGACCGTGTAACGACGCCTCAAGGCTGTACAATTGTCGGTTTAAATGAAATGGAACACAATGGTTTTAGTTCATCATTAATTAAAGGAATCAAAACTTCTTTAAAACAAATCAAAGGTTAGGTTTTAAAGAAATTTCAAATATTAAAAATCCCAAATTCCAATTTTCAAACTGGAGTTTGGGTTTTTTTATTGGGATTTTATTTCGATCTGTTTAGTATGTATTTCAAATAAACAAATCCCATAAGTCCAGCCAAGAAAGAGGCAATAAGAATTGCTATTTTAGAAAAAACAATAACTTCGGGATTTTTGAAAGCAAGAACCGTAATGAATATTGACATGGTAAAACCAATTCCGCCCAGCATTCCTGCACCTAAAATATGTGTCCATTTTAAGTTTTTAGGTAACATGCACAAGCCAGACGTCACGCCGACAGAAGAGAAAAGCAAAATTCCAAGTGGTTTACCGACCACAAGACCAAGAATGATTCCGTATGTATTAACATGATTAAGACCTTCGTGCCAGTTTTCTGTAATGGTTATAGCGGTATTTGCAATTGCAAAGAGAGGCAATATTAGAAAGGCAACGGGCTGATGCAAAAAATGTTGTAGTCTATACGAAGAAGTTTTTTCTCCGCCATCTCCAAACGGAATTACAAATGCTAAAATAACTCCTGTAATGGTTGCATGAACGCCAGAATTAAGCATAAAATACCACATAATAGCTCCACCAACAAGATATGGAATTAGATTGTGGATTTTCATTCGATTTAAGATGAATAATAAGCCCCAAATTCCTAGTGCAATTCCAAGATTTAGAAAAGAGATTGATGTGGTATAAAAAACTGCAATAACGATAATAGCGCCTAAATCATCAATAACGGCTAAAGCAGTTAAGAAAACTTTCAAAGATGTAGGAACTCTTTTTCCTAGAAGTGATAAAATTCCGATTGCAAAGGCAATATCGGTCGCCATTGGGATTCCAGCTCCGTTTTGTGTCGTTGTTCCGTAATTTAAAGCCAAAAAGATTGCTGCAGGAACCAGCATTCCGCCAAAAGCGGCCATTATAGGCAAAGAAGCGTTCTTAATATTGGATAATTCACCGTGATAAATCTCGCGTTCCAGCTCTAATCCGATCAAAAGGAAGAAAATTGTCATCAATCCGTCATTGATCCAATGTGTGATAGAATGCCCTGAGATTTCTTTTTCCCAAAAAGCAACATACGGAATTTGAATTGAAGAGTTGGCAAGATATAGAGATAAAATCGTCACACAGAGCAAGATAATTCCTCCCGATTTTTCGTTTTCAAAAAAGGCTTTAAAAGTCTTGGTTAGTTTCATTATGGGAAGATTTTCTGAAGATTTATATGATGGATTGCGAAATCCTTATTCTTTCAAAGTTAAAAAAAAATCCGACCAATAAAAAGTTTAGAAGCAAAGGTGAAAAGATTCCAGAAGTTCAACGTGCATTGCAATAGGAAAAACTTTGCGGCTTTGTGGTTTTGCGAGATTAAATTAACCGTATTTTTGTTTTTTATAAAATTTAGAAAAAATGAGTATAAAAATTCTTCATATCGACAGTAATAATCCAATTCTATGGAATCAATTGGAAGAAGCGGGTTTTGAAAATCACGCTGATTTCAAATCTTCAAAAGAAGAAATTGAAGCAAAAATTCATGACTATAACGGAATCATAATTCGTAGCCGATTCAAGATTGATAAGGGTTTTTTGGATAAAGCAACAAAGTTGCAGTTTATTGCGAGAGTTGGTGCTGGTTTGGAAAGCATTGATTGTGAGTATGCTTCTTCAAAAGGAATTCATCTAATCGCCGCACCCGAAGGAAATCGCAATGCTGTTGCAGAACATTCTTTAGGCGTGATTCTTTCTTTATTCAATAATCTAAATCAAGCTGACGCTGAAGTAAAAGCAGGACAATGGAATCGCGAAAGCAACCGTGGTCATGAATTGGATTTAAAAACAGTCGGAATTATTGGTTACGGAAATATGGGAAAAGCTTTTGCAAAAAAACTGAGAGGTTTTGAAACAGAAGTTTTATGCTATGATATTTTGGATAATGTTGGCGACGAAAATGCCAAACAAGTTTCTTTGGAAGAATTACGCGAAAAAGCGGATGTTTTAAGCCTTCACCTTCCTTGGACACCAGAAACAGATAAAATGGTCAACAAGGACTTTATAAATGCATTTAAAAAGCCATTTTGGATAATTAATACATCGCGTGGCAAAAACATCGTCACAGCCGATTTGGTTGAGGCAATGAAAGAGAAAAAAGTTCTAGGAGCAGGTTTGGATGTTTTGGAATATGAAAAACTTTCGTTTGAAACCCTATTTCAAGAAAACAATACGCCAGAAGCGCTTCAATATCTTATGGAAGCAAAAAATGTCTTACTGACGCCTCATATTGCGGGTTGGACATTTGAAAGTCATGAACGTCTGGCTCAGGTAATTGTAGATAAAATTAAAGCGGTGTACCATAAAAACTAGCCTACAGCCTTTAGAATTTAATAACGAGTTTTTTCTTGTAAATTTTATTTAGTGAGATTAGTTTTATTTGTTAATTTTTAATAATATTGTTTCCGAATTTTAAAAGAATGAGTCTAAATAGGTTCTTTTTTAAAGTAAGGAGAAAACCGAAAATCCCAAGAGTAGGCCAAAAATAACCGATTTAAAAATTATGATTGAATGGTATAAAATTGCAATGTTCGAGAACTATTCGAATTTTAGCGGAAGAGCTAGAAGAAGTGAATATTGGTATTTTCGTTTGGCAACCGCTGTAATCTTTTTTGTGTTTATTGCTTTAGCGATAATAGTATCAATAATTGGCGGAGGATTTTTAGGTTTTCCAGTTGCAATAGGGTTAATCGCTTTGTACTCTCTTATTGCTTTAATCCCATCATTGGCTGTAACGGTTAGAAGAATGCACGATTTGGGTAAAAGTGGATGGAGTGTTTTAATTTCTTTCATTCCGTTGGTTGGTCCTATCTGGTTTCTTGTTTTGTTAGCAACAGAAGGAGAACACGGGGAAAATTATTATGGACCAGATCCTAAAAGTACTATTGAAGAAATTGATGAAATCGGAATTAATAATTAACTAAATAATATAAAAATGGAAACTACAAAACCAGAAAGCTGGAATACACCATCTCAACCTAGACAAGAGAATAAAAAGGTATTAGCAGGAATTATGGGAATTATTTTTGGATACTTAGGTATTCATAAATTCATCTTAGGATACACTCAAGAAGGAATCATCCAAATTGTAATTACAATCGTAACTTGCGGTGTTGGTAGTATTATTGGATTTATTGAAGGAATCATCTACTTAACAAAATCAGATGAAGATTTTTACCAAACTTATCAAGTTGGTAAAAAAGGCTGGTTTTAAAAGAAAAACAAATATTTACTTAAGATCCCATTCAGAAATGAATGGGATTTTTTTTGTGCTAACAATGTCTTTTTGTAATACAATTATGACTTTTAGTTCCTGAAAATTAAATCGATAGTAGTTAATCTTGCGCTTTGTTAAAGAGTGATGGAGTAACTGAAAATCCTTAAGAGTAAGAGAATTTAAATGATTTTATTATGATTGAAATGTACAAAAAGGTAGTTTTTGAAAACTATGCAAATTTTAACGGCAGAGCAAGAAGAAAAGAATATTGGTTATTCGTTTTGGTTAATGCTATTATTGGTTATGGTTTATTGTTTGGATTAGGAATTATTTCTGAAAAACTAGCATTGTTAAGCAGCCTGTATAATTTAGCAGTTTTAATTCCTTCGATTGCAGTAGGAGTTAGAAGAATGCACGATGTAGGAAAAAGTGGCTGGTATATTATTTTCCCTATCTATAATCTGGTTTTAGCATGTACAGAGGGTGAAAAAGGACCAAATCAGTATGGTACAGATCCTAAAAATCAATTGGAAGAGCTTGATGAAATTGGAAAAGAATAATTCCAATTTGGTTTTTAAATAACTGTTGTAACTAAAAAATCCCATTTGCAATGCAAATGGGATTTTTTTATTTCGATAGAGTAAGCTTAATCTTCCTTTTCAGACAATTTCTTTTCCAATTCAATCTGAAACTCTTCGATGACGGGTTTCATAGTGCTTTCTGGAATATCTGCGATTCTAATGTACATTAAACCGTCGATAGCGTTATTAAATAACGGGTCAACGTTAAAAGCTACAACTCTTGCGTTTTGTTTGATGTATTTCTTAATTAAAACAGGCAAACGTAAGTTTCCTGGTTCTAGTTCGTCAATAATTTTGTCAAACTTATTCAAATCAGATTCTGCTTCATCGAAGATAAAATCTTTGTCAGCGTCTTTCAGTTTTACTTTGTACGCTTTTTTCGGATGAATGTATTGTGCAATATACGGATCGTAGTAGTTTGATTTCATAAACTCAATCATCAATGATTTAGAGAAATCTGAAAACTGATTACTGATACTTACACCGCCAACTAAATATTTGTGTTCAGGATGACGTAAAGTGGTGTGAATAATACCTTTCCACAATAAGAACAAAGGCATTGGTTTTTGCTGATATTCTTTCACGATAAAAGCACGTCCCATTTCGATTGACTTATGCATCATATCGTGCAATTCTGGTTCAAACCTAAATAGATCAGTCAAATAAAAACCTTCAATTCCGTATTTTGGATAAATCTCAGAACCTAATCCCATACGATATGCTCCAGCGATTTTCTTGGTTTCATCATCCCATAAAAACATATGGTGATAATATTGGTCGTATTCGTCTAAATCGATAGATTCATTTGTTCCTTCTCCAACTTCACGGAAAGTGATTTCGCGTAAACGACCGATTTCATGCAAAATGTTCGGAATCTCTTTTGCGCTTGCAAAGAAAACCTCGTAGTTTTTGCTTTGTAAAAACCTGCTGTCACTATCGCGTAATGCTTGCACTTCATCAATCAATTTTGATTCACTTGCAGCGGTTACGATTTTTTTAGGTGCTTTTGGTATTTTAAGACTTGCCGTGTCAATCAGTTTGGTGTCTTTCTCAAACGGATTAGCCAGCATATAGGTTTTCTTTCTCAAGAATTCTGAATATTCTTCAAAAGATTCTATTTCATTTTGCTCACTTACAGAAATTGGTTTTCCAATACGAACTTTAATTACACGATCTTTTTGCGTAAGCAATTCTGAAGGTAATTTAGCGGTACGCAAAGTATCATCAATTTTAGAAAGCCAGTAGAATAATTTACTGTTTTTTGCATGAAAGTAAATTGGAACTACAGGAACTTTTGCTTTTCTGATTAATTTCAGCGCGCCTTCTTCCCAAGGTTTATCCACTACTAATTTGCCATCTTTATAAGTAGAAACTTCACCGGCAGGAAAAATACCCAACGGTTTTCCGTCGCTTAAATGGCGCAACGTTTCTTTAATGCCAATTACGCTCGATTTTGCATCCTTATGGTTTTCAAAAGGATTAACCGGCATAATGTATTTCTTCATCGGAACAATTCTGTGTAACAAGAAATTGGCAATGATTTTGAAATTTGGCTCTCTTTCAAGCATTAATTTCAAAAGCAAAATTCCATCAATTCCTCCAAGCGGATGATTTGAAATGGTTATATACGCACCATCTTTTGGCAGACGTTTTAAATCTTCTTCTGGGATTTCGAATTTAATTTCCATTTCATCCAAAATTCCATTCAAAAAGTCAAGGTCTTCCAAATGTTTATTACGATCGTAAATTTTATTAAGGGTCGAGATCTTAAGAACCTTCATAAGAATCCAGCCAGAAAAGGTACCGAAAACTCCGTACTTTTCAACATTTATTGCCTTTGCAACTTCTTTCGCGGTAACTAAACCCATCTACTACTTTTAAATTATTAGAACAGCGAACAAAGATAACAAAAAAGTCTACTTTTCGCTGTTTCCAAGACAAACTTTGCACTTTTTTATTACATTTGAAATCCTAAAAAAATCACTGATGAAAATTATTTCTTATAATGTAAATGGAATTAGAGCGGCAATAAACAAAGGGTTTATCGAGTGGCTGCAACAAGCAAATCCTGATGTAATATGCCTTCAGGAAATAAAAGCGACACAAGATCAGATTCCAGTTGATGATATTACAGCAGCAGGCTATCCGTTTCAATATTACTATCCTGCAACAAAAAAAGGGTACAGCGGAGTGGCGATTCTTTCTAAAACAAAGCCAAACAATATTGTTTACGGAACAGGAATTCACCACATGGATTTTGAAGGAAGAAATCTTCGCGCAGATTTTGATGATGTTTCAGTAATGAGCTTATATCTTCCATCTGGAACAAATATTGAAAGATTGGATCACAAATTCATGTTCATGGACGATTTTCAAAATTATATTAATGAATTGAAACTTACGGTTCCAAATCTAGTGATATGCGGAGATTATAATATCTGTCATGAAGCGATTGATATTCACGACCCAGTTCGTAATAAAACGGTTTCAGGATTTCTTCCTGCAGAACGTGCTTGGCTGGATGCATTTATGAAATCTGGTTTTATTGACAGTTTCCGTCATTTTAATAAAGATCCGCACCATTATTCTTGGTGGAGTTACCGTGCGGGGGCAAGAGGAAATAACAAAGGTTGGCGTATCGATTATAATTTGGTAAGCAATGCGTTAGAAAATAGATTAAAAAGAGCCGTTATACTTCCAGACGCTATGCATTCAGATCATTGCCCTATTTTAGTCGAAATTGACTAATTTTTGGTATTGTTCTTGTTGAGAGAAAGGTGGTTTAAATTCAAGAATTGATTTTGAATTTTGAAATTGTGAGATTTTAAACGCCTAAAATAAAAACCAATTAAAGTAAGATGATTAAAAAAGCCTCCATCGGATTATTGGCATTAGCCTTGTCCACAACGTCATGCGTTTCTAAGAAAATTTACAATGATCTGGAAACAAAATATTCAGATTTAAAAAAAGAAAACCGTTCTATCGCTGATGAAAACGAAAGTTTAAAGAAAGCGAAGAATCAGTTAGAAACCGATCGTGATAAATTGACTAAAGATTTAGCAACTGCTAATGATGATTTGGCAAAACAAAAAGCTGATCTTGCTGCAGAACAAAAGAAATACAAAGTGCTTCAGGATTCGTATAATGCATTGGAGAAAAACAGCAATGATGCTTTAGAGAAAAACATGGCTAAGAACCGTGAGCTTTTAGCGCAATTAGAGGCAAAAGGAAAAGCTCTTGCAGATGAACAAGCACGTTTGGATAAAACGGCTAATCGTTTGAAAGAATTGGAAAATATGATTGCAGCGAAAGAAGAGGCAATGCGCAAACTAAAAGAAACATTATCTAAAGCCTTAAATGGTTTTGAAGGTAAAGGTTTAACGGTGGAGCAGAAAAATGGAAAAGTATATGTTTCTATGGAAAACAAATTGCTTTTCAATTCAGGAAGCTGGGCTGTTGGTGCAGAAGGTAGAAAAGCGGTTGTTGAGCTTGGAAAAGTTTTAGGTGATAATCCTGATCTTTCGGTTTTAATTGAAGGACATACAGACGACGATCCATACGCAGGTTCTGGGGCAATTGCAAACAACTGGGATTTATCGACTAAAAGAGCAACAGCAATCGTGGCTATTTTAAGCGAAAATCCAAAAATCAACAAACAAAAATTAACTGCTGCGGGAAGAAGTGAATTTTCTCCTTTGGCAAGCAACGCTACTCCAGAAGGAAAAGCTAAAAACCGTAGAATCGAAATTATCTTGACTCCAAGATTAGATGAGATTGCGGAGATGTTGAATAGTATTAACTAAGATGCTAAGGTTCTGAGATACTAAGTTTCTAAGATTTTAGAAAAAGGGTTGAAGTTTTTCTTCAACCCTTTTTTATTAACTGGAATCTAAACTTAACATCTTAGTTCCTTAGAACCTTAGCCTCTCAAAATAAATCTTGTACTTTTTTTAACCTTTCTCGTTTTTAGATTTGAGAAATCCGTTCGTAACTTTGAAGCTTTATAACTCAAAATAAGAAAACTTAGAATCTTAGGGGCTTAGAACCTTAGCAACTCAAAAAAAAATGAAATACACTACATTACCCAACACCGATATAAAAGTTAGTAAAATATGCCTTGGAACGATGACGTTCGGGCAGCAGAATACAGAAGCAGAAGGACACGAACAAATGGATTATGCTCTTGAAAGAGGCGTTAATTTTTTTGATACAGCCGAAATGTATTCGGTTCCTGCGAGTGAAGCAACTTATGGTAGCACCGAAAAAATTATTGGAACTTGGTTTAAGAAATCAGGAAATAGAGATAAGGTGGTTTTGGCTTCTAAAATTGCGGGACCAAATCCTAATTTTGGATATATGCGTGAGAAACTGGATTTTTCTCCAGCAAGTATTAAATATGCGGTTGAAAATAGTTTAAAAAGACTTCAAACAGATTATATCGATTTGTACCAAATGCATTGGCCAGAAAGAAAAACGAATAATTTTGGACAGCGTGCTTTTCACGGGCACGATGATGTTTGGGAAGATAATTTTAGAGAAATCTTAGAAACTTTTGACGGATTAATTAAAGAAGGTAAAATCAAACACATTGGAGTTTCAAATGAAAACGCTTGGGGAATGATGCGCCTTCTTGAAGAAAGCAAATACAACAATCTTCCAAGAATCAAAACCGTTCAAAACCCGTATTCTTTATTGAACCGTTTATTTGAAGTGAATTCTGCAGAAGTTTCAAAATATGAAAATGTTGGTTTACTTGGATATTCGCCTTTAGCGTTCGGCGTTTTGACTGGAAAATTCTTAACTGGAGAAAGTCATCCGAAAGCAAGAATTAATCTTTTTCCGCAATACAAACGTTACAATAGCGACCAATGTACCGAAGCGACTAAATTGTATCAGGAAATCGCTAAAAAACATGATTTAACGTTGACACAATTGGCAATGGGGTTTGTACTGCAACAACCGTTCTTGACAAGTGCGATTATTGGTGCTACAACTTTGGAACAATTAAAAGAAAACATTGACACGATAGATGTTACGCTTTCTAAACAAATCTTAGCAGAAATTGACGCTGTTCAGGCTATAATTCCAGATCCTGCGCCTTAAAGTATATTTAACCGCAAGGTTCGCAAAGATTTACGCAAAGTTCGCAATGTTTTAATCAATAAAATAATAGAAAAGCACGCAAAGATTTTCCTTTTAAAAGTTAAAAAATCTTTGCGTGTTTTGCGTAAATCTTTGCGAACCTTGCGGTTAAACTATAAATCAAATTCATCATCAACAGCCAAAGAATCAGTTTTAATAGCTGTCGAGTCAGGAACTTTAATTTTGATTAAAGAACGTGCATTTCCTGAAATGTAAACCGGCAATAATCCAATTGTATCTTCAGGAACTAATAAACCTCTTCTAAACATCAAATTCTTCAAGAATTTCTGGTTTTTAATGGCGTAATCTTTCAAATTTCCTTGATCATTAAACTGATACATGAATTTTCTTGGTTTCGGAATTATCGTTGCCAAATACAAACATTCATCGACATTTAAAGCTGATGGACTTTTCTGGAAATAGAAATGACTCGCTTCGCCAATTCCATATACATTTGGTCCCCATTCAATAATATTGAAATACACTTCTAGCATTCTTTCTTTGCTTACAATTCGGTTGTTTTCTAAAATGTAAACTAGAAGGATTTCTTCAAGCTTTCGCGAAAGCGTTTTTTCACGAGTTAAAAAGACATTCTTAATTAACTGCATGCTGATTGTGCTGGCACCGCGAGAGAATTTCTTAGTTCGAATATTTTTAAGAATCGATTGTTTGAACGCTTCGTTTATGAATCCGCGATGCGAGAAGAAAGATGGATCTTCTGTCGTTAAAACGCATTTTCTTAAATAAGGGGAAATCTGATCTAAAGGCGTATAATTTGGATTTGCATTCCCGACCAAAACAGGTCTTTGCAATACATTTTGAATAATCGCACGATACACAAACTCGCCATTTAGTTTATTTAAATCGGCTTCTCCATATTTGGTGATTCGTAAATCTTCTTTATTAAGCTTACTGTCAAAAACAAGCGTATTTGGTTTGTTTTTATTGAATTTGAAATCCAATTTGTAATCAAAATTTCCAGTTGCCTGCATTCCTTGAAAATGCGTAAATAATCCATCGGGAAGCGAAACGATAAAATCTTGCGCTTTCATTTTCGGAATATCGACCTTCAAAGTATAAATCGTATCCTTTTCGGTATCATAAGAAATATAAGGACGAACTTTGATTTTATTCAACTGCATTGTTGAAGTACTGTCGATTGAGATGAAACTGTCTCCCAATAAAAAGCGGTAATCAAAACGGGCATTTTTTATAACCACATCTTTACTGGCAATTTTTGGATGATTGATTTTAAGATTGGCAATTGAAGTATAACCGTCAATATGCAGTTCGCTGCCACTTTTGTCAATGTTTTGAACATTCAATCGAATGGAATCAAAACTTGCTTTTAAGTTATAACGCTGATCCAAATACGGAACGCGAATGGCTCCAGTATCAAGATTAAAAAATCGAATGTCAGCTTTTTTATTTCTCGGATCAGCAAATCCTTTAATGTTCCAGCGCTGATCAAAATCTTTCGCCTGAACATGAAGATTGGTTTCAAGCTGTTTGTTGCTTAAAACTAGTTTGTCTACATCAATATTGGTTTGTTTTCCATTGTCGTCGATTTTGAATTTGAAGTTTTTCAAATCCATATCGGTTGGAACTAGATTTAGTACTTTCGAAATGATTCTGTAAGCAAATGAAGCATATTTGCGTTTTTCGTTAGATTCTGTTTCTTCACGATCTCTTTTTAGAAAAGCATCAAAATTTCGTTTTTTGCCTTTTTTTACTAATTGAATATATCCATTGTCTACTTTTAAAGTTCCAACTTGAACATCTCCAATAAGTAAATTGCTTAAGCTGATGCTGGTTTCCACATTCTTTATTTTGACAAGCGTATCAGCATTAATTGGCGCCAAAACAACATCTGTCAATTTTATTGTAGATAAACCATCAAATGAAGCCGATTCAACAGAAAAATTACTGTTGTACTGAACGGCCATTTTATGGGTAACTTTTGCAATGGCCTGTTTTAAAAGTGAATTACGAAAATAGTACAGTCCGATGCAAAGTACTAAAATTACTATTCCTAGTATTTTTAATGCTTTATATATTTTTTGTTTTGGAAAATTCATAAAGTTGGTTTTCAAAAGAATTTAGAAATTTTTGAAACGTAGTATTGTTTGTTTGTCACGAATTACGCGAATTAATTTTAGATAATGTAAAATGTATAAATTCAGATTTTAAATTTAAAATAAAATTCGTGTTTAATTTGTGCAATTCATGGCAAAAAGAAAAAATTAACCAAAAAGTATACTTGCAACATCTTCAATTTTTGCCACAAGTTCAATTTTAATTCCTGTATTCTTTAAAGCAATTTTGTTGTATTTAGAAACAAAGATAGTATCGAAACCTAATTTTTCAGCTTCTTGAATACGCTGATCCACACGGTTTACAGGGCGAATTTCGCCAGAAAGTCCGACTTCGCCAGCAAAACAGAAACCTTTTCCAACCGGAATATCTTCATTAGAAGATAAAATTGCAGCCACAACAGCCAAGTCAATGGCAGGATCATCAACAGAAATTCCTCCCGTAACATTCAGGAAAACATCTTTTGCGCCTAAACGGAAGCCAGCTCTTTTTTCTAAAACAGCCAAAATCATATTTAATCTTTTGGCGTTGTAGCCTGTTGTGCTTCGTTGCGGTGTTCCATAAACTGCAGTGCTAACCAAAGATTGTATTTCGATCATCAACGGACGCATGCCTTCAAGAGTTGTTGCAATTGCGGTTCCAGATAATTCTTCATCTTTATGTGAAATTAGAATTTCTGAAGGATTGCTAACTTCTCGTAAACCGCTTCCGAGCATTTCGTAAATACCAAGTTCTGAAGTCGAACCAAAACGGTTTTTAAGCGAACGCAAAATTCTATAAATATGATTTCTGTCTCCTTCAAACTGCAAAACGGTATCGACCATGTGCTCTAGGATTTTTGGTCCTGCGATATTTCCGTCTTTGGTAATGTGTCCAATTAATATTACAGGAATATTGCTTTCCTTAGCAAATTTGATTAATTCGGCAGTGGTTTCACGAATTTGAGAAATACTTCCTGCAGTAGATTCGATATAATCGGTATGCAAAGTCTGAATGGAGTCAATAATGACTACTTCAGGCTGAATAGTTTCGATTTGTTTAAAGATGTTCTGCGTTTTGGTTTCAGTAAGAATATAACAGTTGTCGCTGTTTGGCGTAATTCTTTCTGCACGCATTTTAATTTGTTTCTGACTTTCTTCTCCAGAAACGTATAATGTTTTATAAGGTAACTTTAATGATACTTGAAGTAAAAGTGTACTTTTTCCGATGCCGGGCTCTCCACCTAAAAGCGTTAAAGATCCAGGAACAAGTCCGCCACCCAAAACACGATTCAATTCGCCGTCGGTTGTGTCCATTCGAACTTCCTGTGTCGAATCAATTTCGTTGATTTTTAAAGGCTTTGGCGCTTTGCTGGTTGGAGTAGGTTCGCTTTTCCAAGCCACTTTATCCTGTTTCTGGATAATTTCTTCGGCAATCGTATTCCATTCTTTGCACGCGTTGCATTGCCCTTGCCATTTGGCATATTGGGTTCCGCAGTTTTGGCAGAAAAAGGAAGTTTTAACTTTTGACATTATTTACTTTTTTTAGCAAGTGTATTCATTTCGTCAATTTTCTCATACATCAAGTCTTTGTTCAAATCACCAATTGGCTCCATTTGAGAAGCGTTTTGGTATTTTTTTGAAGCATGTTTAGGATCGCCCATTTTTTCGTACATCAAGCCTAATTCATATTCTCCCAACATAGCTTTTGGATAATTCACATTTCCAATTTCGGCCATCTTTCCCAATTCATCGTAAGCGTTTCTCTTTAAAATAAGATTTTCCATTACTTTAAAATCGCTCATTCGAACAGGAATTTGAACTCCCAAAACTTCAGACATTGTCGCGTATTTTTTTTCTAAATATTCTGCATAACCTGTTTGAAGAACCGCAATTTTGTCGTTGTATTCGGCAGAATTTATAGGTCTGTATACTTCAAAAATCTGGTATAATGCACTTGGTATAGAATGCAATACTTCTGTATAATGTGTTGCGCCTTTAAATACATCATATTTATAATTCACTAACGGATTATTAGCGATTTTAATATTGCTGTTTAATTTATCTATTGGTTCTTTAATTTTCTTAATATCGCCTTCTCCAGCAGAAAGATAATAGAAAATTGGACTTTTTACTTTTGCAAACTTCTCAGCAATGCGCACTTCCATTTTTGGGGCAAGCTCTGGGCTTAAACAGATGTATGCATTAAAAAGTGGGATCTCTTTGTACAAATAAAAATTAGCAAAACTAGCTGTCACGTCATGACCTGCGATAAGCCTGAAAGGTGAGGTGCGATATTTTTTTTCAATGTATGGAATTAATTCAGCTCCAATAAATTCGAAAAATTTTGCGCCTTTTTCAAATGGCAAACCTTCGTTTTGATCTATTGTAGTGTCATCATAGCGTTCTTCGTTTTTGTTTTGATGAATCCCGATAATGATCATTTCTGGAATATCGTCCCAATAGGTTCCATAACTTACGGCTCCAGAAAATGGATCAAATAAGTAATCTCCATCCAATAAATAAAGGACAGGGTATTTTTTGTCTTTGTTTGCTTCATAAGAAGCAGGAAGTCCGATCGTAATTCTGCGCTCTTCTCCCAGTTTTTCTGATTTAATGTTATCGAACGTTTTTTGGGCAAACGACGAGAACGAAATCAAAAGTGTTAGTAGGTAAACTTTTTTCATGATTTGTGGCATTTCAGTAAATTAAAAAGTATTGAAAATAGTGTAGCAATATACTATTTTATTTGCTTCTTTGTTACGTAGATTAAAAATTGAAGCAGAGTGTTTTATGGTCAAAATCATTTTAGATTAAGACCAAAGAAGAGCTTTTTGTTCAAAATTGACTTTTGACAAAGTAGGGAAATTCGGTAAGAAAAAGAAAATCTTAGGTTAAAGAATTGTCATTTTCATTAGGGAAAATAATCCAAGGTTTGAAGGTTTTTGCTTCTTCAAAATCTAGGGTTGCATAAGAAATGATAATGATGATATCATCTTTTTGAACTTTTCTTGCAGCAGGACCGTTTAAAGTGATTTCGCCTGAATTTTTTTCACCTTTAATAGCGTAAGTTTCAAAACGTTCGCCATTATTAATGTTAACAATAGATACTTTTTCGCCTTCAATAATATTTGAAGCCTCTAGTAAAGTTTCATCAATAGTAATGCTGCCAATATAATTTAAATCGGCACCCGTTACTTTAACGCGATGAATTTTTGATTTTATAACTTGAATTTGCATGATGCAAAGTTAGATTAATTTAATGAAATGGTGTCAATCAGTCTTATAGAATTAACAAATACCGCTATAAATGCTCGGTATTTTTTGTCATTCTCTTTCTTATCGATAGATAAAAGTGTTGATTCATCAGCAATAACAAAATACTCAAGTTCGAATGCAGCATTGTCTTTGAAAGAATTTTCTACAAATTCGATTGTTTCCTTCGGACTATGATTTTGAAAAATCTCTTTTGCCTCGGTTAAAGTTTTGTAAATGATCGAAGCATCTTTTCTTTCTTCTGCTGTCAAACGTTCATTACGAGAACTCATTGCAAGCTGATTTTCTTCTCTAAAAATTGGACATCCAACAATATTTACTGGCAATTCTGTTTTTTCAACTAATTTTTTGACAATTTGAAGCTGCTGAAAATCTTTTTCTCCAAAGTAGGCATTTGTTGGAGTCACGATTTCGAATAGCCTTTTAACAATTGTTCCAACACCATTAAAATGCCCAGGTCTGAATTTTCCTTCCATCTGGTTTTCTAATCCGTCAAAATCAAAAGGCTGCGAAACGGTATTTCCTTCATAAATATCTTCAACAGAAGGTGCATATAAAATAATTTTATCGCTTAATGTACGCATTTTCTTAACATCTTCTTCTAGTGTCCTAGGATATTTTGCTAAATCTTCTGGGTTGTTAAATTGTGTTGGATTGACAAAAATGCTTACAACTGTATCGTTGTTTTCTTTAAGCGAACGCTGCATTAAAGCCAAATGTCCTTGGTGTAAAGCGCCCATTGTCGGTACAAATCCGATAGTTGAATTTGCGGTTTTGATAGTTTTAAGATAGGCTATCAACGCTGCTTTACTGTAGAAAATATGCATTGAGGTATTATTAAAATTTAGTGCAAACATAATATATTAGTTATAAACTGCATAAATTTTTGTAATTTTGCGACGTTTTTATTACCAAAATTAAGTAAAATACTATTATGAAAGATAAGAGGATATTATACGTATCATCTGAAGTCGTGCCTTATTTGGCTGAAAATGAGGTTTCTTTAATGTCTTATGACGTACCGAAAATGATTAATGATCAAGGCGGTCAGATAAGAATTTTCATGCCAAGATATGGGAATATCAATGAGAGAAGACACCAATTGCATGAAGTGATTAGGCTTTCAGGAATGAATTTGGTAGTGAATGACTTAGACATGCCGTTGATTATTAAAGTAGCTTCTATTCCGAAGGAAAGAATCCAGGTTTATTTTATCGATAACGATGAATACTTCAAACGTAAAGCAACTTTTACAGATGAAGAAGGAGCTTTGTATCCTGATAATGACGAAAGAGCTATTTTCTTTGCAAAAGGTGTTGTTGAGACTGTAAAAAAATTAAACTGGGTTCCAGATATTATACATGTTCATGGTTGGCTTGCAGCAATGCTTCCAATTTATATGAAGCATTACTATAAACATGAAGCACTGTTTTCTGAAACTAAAATTATTACATCTGTTTACGGACAGTCGTTTGATGAAAATTTAGATTTAGAGATGATCAATAAAGTTAAATTTGACGGTGTTCCTCATGAAGCTGTGTCAGATTTAGAAACTCCAAATTACGAGAATGTTTTAAAAGCCAGTATTTTACATTCTGATGGGGTGATTATTGCGTCGGAAAATGTTTCTCCAAGTTTAACAAAATTTATAGAATCTTCAGGAAAACCTTTTTTACCTTTCGCCGGGAAAGATGGGTTTGCTGATGCTTATACAAATTTCTACAGAACATTTGGACTTTAAATTTTAATTTTATTATTAGACATGTATAAAACTTCTTTTTTTAAGAAATCTCTTTTGGCTGTAATGGCTATTTTTCTATATTCTTGTGACAAAGATTTTAATGCAATTGGTGAAGGTTTGATTGGAGATGACCATTTTGGACTTGAATCTGAAAAATATGATGTTTTAGCTTTTAATCAAGAAGTTACGCCTATTCAGTCAAATAATATGGTGACAAATGCTTTAGGTGTTTTTGATAATCCGATTTTTGGAACTACAACTGCAAATTTTGTAACTCAGATTGGGCTTACGTCATATACTCCAACAATTGGTGAAGCGCCAGTTGTTGATAGTGTTAAAATAGAGATTCCTTACTTTAGCCATGTTCTCAGTACTGATAAAGAAGGGAATAGTACTTATGAGTTAGATTCTATTTACGGTGATAAAAATGGGAAATTTAAATTAAGTATATATGAGTCTGGAATTCAGATGAGATATAGTTATATTAATAGTGGTAATCAGTTGCCTCAGTTTTATTATACAGATCAAAATACAGAATTCTCTAATAAAAAAGTTGGAGAAAGATTAAATAATGGTGGAGCTCTAGAGAATGATGAGTTTTATTTTAATGCAAATGAGATTGTAATTAAAACGACTGATCCTACTACAAAAGCAGTAACAACAGAAAGAAAAAAGCCTCAGATGACCCTGCATCTTAATACGCAATTTTTTCAAGATAAAATATTGAATGCAGCGGCTTCTAAACTTTCATCAGAAGATGTTTTTCAAGAATATTTTAGAGGTCTATATTTTAATGTTGAAAAATCTGGGTCTAATCCAAGCAATATGGCTTTGATAAATTTTAATGAAGGTAAAATTACCGTTTATTACAAGGCTAAAACAGAATCTACAACAGATGGTGATGCTACGGAGAATAAAACAATTGTTTTGAATTTGAAGGGTGCTAGCGCAACAACATCAAATACTGCTAGTTTTCTTGAAGATGTTCGAAATCCAGATTATGCAAGTGCTATTACAACAAACGTAAATAAAACGGATGGAGACGAAAAACTTTATTTAAAAGGAGGTCAGGGTTCAGTAGCGGTTTTAAGACTTTTTAATCCGACTGATGTGTTGAGTTATAATTCTAAAGGGGAGCCGGTAACTGGAGCAAATGGCGTTCCAGATCAGTTAGATGAAATGAGAAGTAATGCTGTAGTTAAGAATTGGAAGGTTAATGAAGCTAATCTGGTATTTACTATTGATGCTGATAAAATGGCAGGAACAGAAGAGCCAAATAGAATATTTTTATACGATTTGACAAATAATACCATTTTATTAGATTATTCTACAGATGCTTCTTCGACTTATGGAGGGTTGATTACTGTAGGTTCTGATAAAAGAGGGAAGAGTTATAAAATTAGAATCACAGGCCATATCCGTAATCTGATTAAGGATGCAACGGCTAAAAATGTTGATTTAGGACTGGTTGTTTCTCAAAGTGCTACAATGCTTACATTTAATGCGTTAAAGAACAAGATTCAAATTAATGATAATCCAATTGAGTATTTTTCTGCAGCGCCGAGAACTTCAGTTATGAATCCTTTGGGTACAATCTTATATGGCGGAAAAACTTCTGTTCCAGAAGATAAAAGATTGAAACTCGAAGTATACTACACGAAACCAAATTAATAAATATATATGTGTGGAATTGTTGGATATATCGGTCACCGAGATGCCTATCCTATTGTAATAAAAGGATTAAAGCGTCTTGAGTACAGAGGATATGATAGTGCTGGCGTTATGTTGTATGACGAAGAGGCGGGCATTAAAGTTTGCAAAACAAAAGGTAAAGTTTCTGATCTTGAAGCTAAAGCCAATGAAGGTTTTACAACAAACGGAAATATTGGAATTGGACACACACGCTGGGCAACTCATGGGGTTCCTAATGATGTGAATTCGCATCCTCATCTTTCTAATTCTGGAGATTTAGCGATCATTCATAACGGAATTATAGAGAATTATGCGCCTTTGAAAGAGGAGCTTATCAAAAGAGGTTATACTTTTAAATCGGATACAGATACTGAGGTTTTAGTTAATTTAATCGAAGAAGTTCAAAAGAACGAAAATCTTAAATTAGGTAAAGCTGTTCAAGTTGCATTAAACCAAGTTGTTGGTGCGTATGCAATTGCTGTTTTTGATAAAAAAAATCCAAACGAACTTGTTGCAGCGAGATTAGGAAGTCCGTTGGCAATTGGAGTTGGAGAAGGGGAGTATTTTGTTGCTTCTGATGCTTCACCATTTATTGAATATACTTCTAATGCAGTTTATTTAGAAGATGGCGAAATGGCAAATATCAGATTGCATAAGCCTATTAAAATTAGAAAAATCCAAGATGACTCTTTAGTGGATCCTTATATTCAAGAACTTCAAATGAATTTGGAGCAGATTGAAAAAGGAGGGTATGATCACTTCATGCTTAAAGAAATCTACGAGCAGCCAAGTGTTATTAAAGATACTTACAGAGGAAGGCTTCATGCAAATGAAGGAATTGTTCAGATGGCTGGTGTTGAAGACAACTTAGAGAAATTCTTAAATGCAAAACGTATTCTGATCGTAGCTTGCGGAACTTCATGGCATGCAGGTTTAGTGGCAGAATATATCTTTGAGGAATTTACACGTATTCCTGTAGAGGTAGAATATGCTTCTGAATTTAGATATAGAAATCCAATTATCAATAAAGATGACGTAGTAATTGCTATTTCACAATCTGGTGAAACGGCAGATACTATGGCGGCTATTAAATTGGCTAAAGAAAACGGGGCATTTGTATTTGGAGTTTGTAACGTAGTGGGGTCTTCTATTTCTAGAGAAAGCCATGCGGGTGCTTATACACATGCAGGACCTGAAATTGGAGTAGCTTCTACAAAAGCATTTACTACTCAAATTACAGTTTTAACGATGATTGCTTTACGTTTAGGAAAAGCGAAAGGAACATTGTCAAATACAGATTTCCATACCTATCTTCAAGAATTAGAAATTATTCCTGAGAAAGTTGCTGAAGCATTAGAAACTAATGATAAAGCAAAAGAAATTGCTGCTGCATTTAAAGATTCGCCAAACTGTCTTTATTTGGGTAGAGGATATAATTTTCCTGTAGCTTTAGAAGGTGCATTGAAATTAAAAGAAATTTCATATATCCATGCAGAAGGTTATCCAGCTGCAGAAATGAAGCATGGCCCAATCGCTTTAATTGATGAGTTTATGCCGGTTATTGTTATTGCTCCTAAGCAAGGGCATTACGATAAAATTGTAAGTAACATTCAGGAAATTAAATCTAGAAGCGGTAAAATTATTGCTGTAGTTACAAAAGGAGATACTCAAGTTCGCGAATTGGCAGATTATGTAATCGAAATTCCAGAAACTTCAGATGCATTATCGCCATTAGTTACCACAATTCCGTTGCAGTTGCTTTCTTATTACATAGCTGTAATGAGAGGTTGTAATGTTGATCAGCCTCGTAACTTAGCGAAGTCGGTGACGGTAGAATAAGATTCTATTTTAAAATATAAATATGTTAAAAAAGCGAGATTTAGGTCTCGCTTTTTTTTATTGTCAAAAATTTTTTTGAGCCTATGTATTTTTATGAATTTTTCAGTTTTTTGATAAAAATTTATATGTATGCATAGTAAATTGATTTTTCTTTAGGTTTTCTTTGTTTTTATTTTAATAAAATGAATTAGTAAATAGTTAAAATATTGTACAAAATTATGATAAATATCAATTTTATTTAATGTTTTTTTATGCATATTAAAATATTTGTGTATTTTGGCTATATATACTAACAAAAAAACTAACCCTAATGAGAGTCTACTTGCTAATTATGTTGTTATTCAGCGGAATATCTTTTGCGCAGAATACAATTACAGGTTCGGTTACAGATAGTAACAAGCAATCTGTTCCTGGTGCCAATGTTGTTGTTGTAGGAGAAAACACTGGTGCTTCTACTGATTTTGACGGATCGTTTAAATTGACTACCAATGCTAAACTGCCTTTTTCTGTAAAGGTTTCTGCGGTAGGATTTGAATCTAAAACGGTAAGTGTAACAGCGGCAAATCAAAAAATAAATGTGATTTTAAAAGGTGAAGAAACAAAGCTAGATGAAATTGTAGTTTCGGCATCAAGAACGCCTGAAAGAGTTTTAGAATCTCCGGTGACTATTGAAAGAATGGGGGTTCAAGAAATTAAAAGAACGGCTTCTCCTTCTTTTTATGATGGTTTGGAAAACATGAAGGAGGTGCAGATGAATACGAGCAGTATGTCGTTCAAGTCGATCAACACTAGAGGGTTTGCTACGGTTGCAAATACTCGTTTTATGCAGTTGGTAGATGGAATGGATAATGCTTCTCCGTTATTGAATTTTGTTTTAGGAAACATGATTGGAGTTTCGGAAATCGATGTTCAAAGTGTGGAATTACTTCCAGGGGCATCGTCTGCATTGTACGGAGCTAACGCTTTTAATGGAATTTTGTTTATGACTAGTAAAAGTCCGTTTACGAATCAAGGTATTTCGACTTACTTTAAATATGGTGCGACTTCACAAGAAGCGGCGGGTACAAATAGTTTTTATGATTTTGGTATTCGATTCGCTCATGCATTTAATAAATATTTTGCAGCTAAAGCAAACTTTACTTATATGCAGGCTACAGATTGGTATGCTACAAATTATGATGATAAAACAAGAGGTGGTATTGATAGAGCAAATCCAAGTTATGACGGGATAAACGTTTATGGAGATGAGGCTGCTACAAATATTAAAGGTGTTGGTCAGAAATTGGAAGCAATGGGGTTGATTCCAGTAGGAGCATCTAATCTTTTGCCAAACTCAATGGTTAGTAGAACGGGGTATAATGAGATTGATTTAACAGATAATAAAGCGGCAAACAAAAAGATCGACTTCTCTTTGCATGCAAGACCTTTTGGGGATGAAAGATTGGAAATTATCTGGCAAAGTAAATTTGGTACTGGAAATGCGGTTTATCAAGGAGCAAACAGATACTATTTAAATGACTTTTTTATGCAACAACATAAGTTAGAATTTAAAGGAAAAAACTTTTTCTTAAGAGGATATATGACTGGTGAAGATGGTGGACATTCTTATGATATGGTTTTTACAGGTATCAATGTTAACAGAAAATGGAAAGATGATAATACTTGGTTTGGTCAATACGCAGGAGCGTTTATTCAAGGGACTTTAGCAGGTATGACGCCAGAGCAGGCTCACGCAGCTGCAAGATCTACTGCTGATACAGGTCGTTTTTTACCTGGTACGCCAGAGTTTAAAAATGCATTTAATCAAGTTATAAGTGATCCAGATGTTTTAACTGGGTCAAGATTGGTTGACAATTCGAAAATGTATCACTCAGATGCAAATTATAATTTTAGAGACATAATAAAATTTGCCGAAATTCAGGTTGGAGGTTCTTTTAGAGCATATGAGTTAAATTCTCACGGAAGAATCTATACCGATGCTGATAGTCAGATAAATTATAATGAATATGGTGCGTATGCACAATTAATGAAGAAATTTTTAGATGATAGATTGAAGTTCACGGGATCTCTTCGTTACGATAAGTCTAAAAATTTCGATGGTAATTATTCTCCACGTTTGTCTCTTGTATATTCGGCTGGAGAAAAAAGAAATCACAATTTCAGAGGATCTTTCCAAACAGGTTTTAGAAACCCTACAACTCAAGATCAATATATAGGATTTAATATTGGAAATGCAGTATTGCTTGGTTCTGCTCCTGATAACTTAACAAGATTTAATGAAACTTTTAATCTTAGTGCAGAAGGTCAGTTATATACAGGAAGCCCTACAAAAGTGATGAATGGTAATGATGCTTATGGAAACTCATACATAGCAAGTTCTGTAACTGCATTTTCTGCAATGGCAGGAAGTGATCCAGTTGCGGCGGCGGCTCTATTAAAAAAATCTAGAGCTAATTACGTAAAGCCTGAACAAGTAAAAGCTTTTGAGTTAGGGTATCGTTCTGTTTTTGAAGGAACATCAATTGATATTAATGGATACTATAATATTTACAACGACTTTATTGGTAATTTAAATGTAGTTTCTCCTTTCTACGGGACTGCTCAGGATAATCCTAATATTGCTGCAGGAACTTCTGATCCAGGTGTTCAGTCAATTAGAGCGCTTCAGAATGGTGAATATAGAACATATCAATTGTATACAAATTCAGACGTAGAAATAAATTCGTTAGGATTTGGAGTTGGGCTTTCTAGAAAAATTATTTCTGACTTTGAGCTAGGAGTAAATTATAACTATGCTCAGTTTGATTTTGATCAAGCAAAAGATCCAAGTTTTGAGCCTGGCTTTAATACACCAAAACATAGAGTAAAAATGTCAATTGGAAATGATAAGTTGTTTAAGAATTTTGGATTTAATGTTAGCGGAAGATGGAATAGTGAATATTTATGGCAGGCTGGTTTTGCTGATGGTATGATTAAATCTGCGACTGTAATTGATGCTCAGGTTAATTATGGAATTCCAAAATTGAAATCGGTAGTAAAATTAGGTGCTGCTAATATTGGCGGTAAAGAATACTATCAAGTAATTGGGGCTGGATTAATCGGGCAGCAGTATTTTGCTTCTTGGACTATTAATCCATAATTGATTGTTAACTCTTAGTCAAATTCATTATTTATGTTTCTGAATGTCAAATTTGGAAGCAGGTAATTATAAAAAATATAAATTATGGTACAAAAATTCAAGTGGCTTTTATTGGTTTCGTTAACCTTTATGGCTTGTAATAGTGATGACGATGTAGCTCCGGTTGTAGAGTCGTCTGATGGTAAAGCTTTGACTGCTGGAAGTGCTGATTTTTCTAAATACGTTGCTTTAGGAGATTCTTTTGCTGCGGGATTTAGTGATAATGCTTTGTTTATTAAGGGTCAGGAAGGAGCTTATCCTAATATTTTGGCACAGCAATTTGCTTTAGTAGGAGGAGGTGATTTTAAAACACCTTTTGCAAATGATAATATAGGAGGTTTGTTGTTAGGTGGAAATGTTATTGCCGGTCAGCGTTTGTATTTTAATACTACTGTAACGCCAACCCATCCAGAATCGACAGTAGATCCTATTGAGGGAGTGCCAACAACAGAAGTTACGGCACATTTATCTGGGACTTTTAATAATTTAGGAGTTCCGGGTGCTAAAAGTTTTCATTTGTTAGCTCCTGGTTATGGTAGTGCGGCAGGTGTCGCGGCTGGAACAGCAAATCCTTATTTTGCTCGCTTTGCATCGAGCGCTACAACTACAGTTTTGGCAGATGCTTTAAGTCAGAATCCGACTTTCTTTTCTTTATGGATTGGAGGAAATGATGAACTAGGTTATGCGACTGCTGGAGGAGATCCAACGGTGAATCCTTTAACGCCTCCTGCAACTTTTGAGGCGGCTTATAAAGGTTTGGTTGCTCAATTGGTTGCTGGCGGCAGAAAAGGAGTTATTGCGAATCTTCCAAATATTACAACTCTTCCTCATTTTCATGTGATAGCATATAATCAGTTAACGCAGGCTAATTTAAGTTCTAATGGAGTTAGTCTGGTTAATACTTTAAATGCCCAATTGTATGGGCCTTTGAGTAATGCTCTTGCTTTTCTGGGGCAGGGAAGCAGAATTAAACTTTTGTCTACAACAGGAAAGAATCCTCTGTTGATTGTAGATGAAACGTTGCCAGATCTTTCGGCAAATTTGAAAGCTGTTTTGATGGGTGGAGGGTTAGATGCTACTACTGCTACAGTAATGGGGCAAATTTTTGGACGAGCTAGACAAGCGCTTCCAACAGACTTAATTGTTTTAGGAGCTTCTTCAAGAATCGGAAAGGTTCCAAGTGTTGCACTTGACGGAGTTGCTTCTCCTTCTCCTTCATTGTCTCAATTAGGGGTTACTTTTCCTTTGCCTGACAGATATGTTTTGCTTCCTTCTGAAGTGGCAGAAATAGAAGTAGCGACTAATGCTTATAATACAGTGATCAATGCGGCTGCAGAGGCAAATGGTTTGGCAATTGTTGATGCAAAAGCAATTATGGACGATTTAAATAAGTCAAGTGGTATTACAATGAATAATTTTACATTGAAAGCGACATTTGTTACAGGAGGAATGTTTTCTTTAGATGGAGTCCACCCTTCGCCAAGAGGATACGCTTTTATTGCGAATAAATTTATTCAAGCTATAAATGCTAAATATGGTTCAAATTTAAAAGGGGTAGATATTGGTAATTATCCAGTTTTATTTCCTTCAAAATTATAATCATATAGCTTTTTCAATTTCAAAAAGCCGCTCATTTATATTTAATGAAGCGGCTTTTTTCTTTTATTAAAAAAATGCTGTTTTTGTTGTTTTTTGGGTAAGTTTTATGAATCAAACAAAATGATGCTATTTTTTATGAAAAAAAAATTGATTTTATATTTTAAAAAATTATCTTTGCGCTCTGAAAAAAGAGGTATTTTCGATAAACCTAAATAGCTATTTAATAAATACATAAGTAATGTCAAAAGTAATAGGAAAAGTTGCTCAAATCATTGGACCAGTAGTAGACGTAGTTTTCAACGGTAAAGATGTTGAACTTCCAAAAATTTATGATTCACTAGAAGTCACTAAAAAAGATGGAACTATTTTAGTTCTAGAAGTACAATCTCATATTGGTGAAAACACTGTTCGTACCATTTCTATGGATTCAACAGATGGTTTAAGCAGAGGATATGAAGTAGTTGGAACTGGAAATCCAATCCAAATGCCAATCGGTCCAGACGTATATGGACGTTTATTTAATGTTGTTGGAGATGCAATTGACGGTTTAGGTGATTTGCCAAAAACTGGAGAAAATGGTCTGCCAATTCACAGACCTGCACCAAAATTTGAAGATTTGTCAACTTCATCTGAAGTTTTATTCACAGGTATTAAAGTAATCGATTTGATCGAGCCTTACGCAAAAGGAGGTAAAATTGGATTGTTTGGTGGTGCTGGTGTTGGTAAAACAGTATTGATTCAGGAGTTGATCAACAATATCGCAAAAGGTCACGGTGGACTTTCTGTATTCGCTGGAGTAGGTGAAAGAACACGTGAAGGAAATGACTTACTTCGTGAGATGTTAGAGTCAGGAATTATTAAATACGGTGATGATTTCATGCACTCTATGGAAAATGGAGGATGGGATTTATCTAAAGTAGATATGCCAGGAATGAGAGAGTCTAAAGCTACTTTCGTTTTCGGACAAATGAATGAGCCACCTGGAGCTCGTGCACGTGTGGCACTTTCAGGATTATCTATTGCTGAGTATTTCCGTGATGGAGCTGGATCTGACCAAGGTAAAGATGTATTGTTCTTCGTTGATAATATCTTCCGTTTTACTCAAGCAGGTTCTGAGGTATCGGCACTTTTAGGACGTATGCCTTCTGCAGTAGGTTACCAACCAACTTTGGCAACAGAGATGGGTGCTATGCAAGAGCGTATTACTTCTACAAACAAAGGATCTATTACATCTGTACAAGCGGTTTACGTTCCTGCGGATGACTTAACTGACCCTGCGCCAGCTACAACTTTCGCGCACTTAGATGCTACAACTGTATTGTCTCGTAAAATTGCTGAGTTAGGGATCTATCCTGCGGTAGATCCGTTAGATTCTACTTCTAGAATCTTAACTCCACACATCTTAGGAGATGAGCACTACAACTGTGCGCAAAGAGTAAAAGAGATTCTTCAAAAATACAAACAATTACAGGATATCATCGCTATCTTAGGTATGGAAGAGTTATCAGAAGATGATAAACTTGCAGTATCTAGAGCACGTCGTGTACAACGTTTCTTGTCTCAGCCATTCCACGTAGCAGAGCAATTTACAGGTATTCCAGGTGTATTAGTTGATATTAAAGATACTATCAAAGGTTTCAACATGATCATCGATGGTGAGTTAGATCACCTTCCAGAGGCTGCTTTCAACTTGAAAGGTTCTATTCAAGATGCAATCGAAGCTGGAGAGAAAATGTTAGCTGAAGCGTAATATAAATTATGAATTATGAGTTATAAATTATGAGTTTCTGCTCACTTATAACTCATAACTTATAACTCATAACTCAAAAAAAATGATTTTAGAAATAGTATCACCAGAAGCGAAATTATTTTCAGGAGAGGTAACATCTGTTACTTTGCCAGGAGTTAATGGTAGTTTTCAGATTTTAAATCATCACGCCCCAATTGTTTCTATTTTAGAAGAAGGAACAATTAAAATTGCAGCTCCAAGCTTCAGTTTTTCTAAAGAGGCTGCTGATAAGTTTACGAGAGTTAATGATCAAACTTATACTTTAGAGATTAAGTCAGGAACAATCGAAATGAAAAACAATAAGATAATTGTATTAGTTGACTAAAACAATTTCAAAAATAAACTGAAAAGCCAGACAGTATTGTCTGGCTTTTTTTATTTTTGATTTATGAGAGAAAACGAAATTTCTATTTTTACTGGAAAAAGAGCTTGGTATGAGCTGTTATTGGCTTCAGTGTTTTTTGGAGCTTTTATTTACATGATTATTTTGTTTGTCTATTTTGCATTTATTGAAGTTTCGGTTAAGATAGCGATCAGAGCTTTTGCAACATTTCTTGTGTTTGGTACATACTGTTTAGTTTACGGATTTAAATTTTCTGCAACTAAAAACATGCTAATAAATTTGCAGACCAATACTTTAATTTCAAGATATATTATTGGTCCATTTTCATACGATGTGAAATTGAAAGTAACCGAATTTGAATATGTTTCTTTTTTTGAAGATAGATATGGTGAATTTGGGACAAATCTTTGGTATGTAAAAAATAAGCATTACAAAATGTACAGTTTTGAAGATAAAGAATCAGCGTTTCAATTTTCTCTTAATCTTTCCAACAAGCTTAATATTGATTTACTTGATGCTACCGAAAAAGGAAATTTTAAATGGATAGAAAAGGAAAAGGTATAATAAATTGAAAGTCAGATAGTATTGTCTGTTTTTTTTTATTTTATTATTTTTGAACCATCAAAATCTCTTTATAAAATATTGATCAACTGTAAAGGCTTAGGATGCCCTTACTCTTTGTTTCATCTAATGGTGGAGCATAACTTTTTATGTCAAATTTTATAAAGAATATATATGAAAAATATATCAAAAGTTGCTGTTCTTGGCGGTGGCGGAAGAACAGGAAAATATCTTGTAAACCAGTTATTAGAAAACTGGTTTAGTGTAAAACTTCTATTAAGAAATCCAGACAATTTTACCATTCAAAATTCAAAGTTAGAAATCATTAAAGGCGATGCGATTAATGAAGAATCTATAAAGTTATTACTCAAAGATTGTCAGGCTGTAATTAGTACTATTGGTCAGAGACCAGGGGAACCAATGGTGGTGAGTCAGGCAACAAAGAATGTTCTCGATGCTATGAATTCATATGGAATTGGGAGGTATGTTCTTCTTGCTGGACTGAATATAGATACTCCATTCGATAAAAAAGGCCCGAAAACATTGATGGCAACCGACTGGATGAAAACTAATTTTCCTGAAATTCAGAAAGATCGTCAATTTACGTTTGATCTTTTAACAGACAGTAAGGCTGATTGGACGCAGGTTCGTGTTCCATTAATTGTGTTTTCTCATGATAGTCATGAAATCTCTGTAAGTCTTGAAGATTGTTTAGGAGATACCATTACAGCATTTGATATTTCGAAGTTTGTTATAAAAGAAATGTTGGAGTCACATTATGTTAGACAGTCGCCTTTTATTAGCGCTATTTAAATTTATACAAACAGCGGGTTCTTTAGAATCCGCTGTTTATTTTATTCTAATAGGAATTGTCTAACTTTGTTTTTATGAAGTTTCCTGAAGAACTTAATCGAAAAATAGAGACTCTTAAACAGAACAATCTGTTTAGGAAATTACCTGCGTTTAATAATCTGATTGATTTTTCTTCAAGTGATTACATTGGATTTTCTAAATCTGAAAGTATTTATAAGCATGCGCATGCTTATCTGTTAGAAAATGAGTTTTTTCAAAATGGTGCTACAGGTTCGAGATTGACTACAGGGAATCATGCTCTTTATCAAATTGCAGAAAGTTTTATAGCGCAATTTCATGAGGTAGAATCGGCTTTAATTTTCAATTCGGGATACAATGCCAATTTGGGATTTTTTAGCGCTGTACCGCAAGAAAATGATATTGTTTTGTATGATGAATTGTGCCATGCTTCTATAAAAGATGGAATTGCGATGTCTAGTGCTAAATCGCATCATTTTAGCCATAACGATTTTGAAGATTTAGAAAAGTATATTCTTAAATTTCCAGACGCTACAATTTATATTGTTACAGAAACTGTTTTCTCTATGGACGGTGATAGTCCGAATTTAGAAGAATTGATACAGCTGTCAGCAAAATATAATTGTTATTTAGTTGTTGATGAAGCTCACGCTATAGGTGTTTTTGGAGAAAAAGGAGAAGGACTGACTCAGTATTTACAATTGCATGACAAAATTTTTGCGCGAATTGTAACTTTTGGAAAGGCTTTAGGTTGCCAAGGATCGGCAGTTTTAGGAAGTGTTGAACTTAAAGATTATCTAATCAATTTTGCTCGAAGTTTTGTGTATACAACTGCTTTGCCTCCTCATGATGTAGCAATAATTTTTACGGCATATCAGCAATTAGAAATGGAAAAAGAGGCCATTGAAAAGCTTCGTCAGAATGTCGTATTTTTCAATCAGCAGAAAAATCTGTTGGGATTAAAACCAATGTTTGTTCATAGTAAATCTTCAATACATTCTGCGATTGTTCCAGGAAATGAAAAACTTAAAAAACTGGTGCAGCAACTTCAGGATAAAGGGTTCGATGTTCAGTCTATTTTTTCTCCGATTGTTCCTGAGGGTCAGGAACGTCTTCGTTTTTGCATTCATAATTATAATTCTCAGGAAGAAATTAATCAAGTCTTGGAATTGGTTAGAGATTTCGTTTTTGGTTAGCGTTAAAAAAAAGAGTACAAAACAAGAAACCCATCGTGTAGATGGGTTTTTGTTGTTAATTGAATATGATTTTCTTGGTAACTACATGATCATTTTCTAGAATTACTTTTACCAGTAAAACTTGATTGCTTGAATATAAGTTTGCTATTTCATATTCTTTTGCCTCAATCTTATTTTTGCTGTAAAGCAATTGTCCGCCGATTGAAAAGATTTTTACTTCTTTAATGTTTTCAGATCCGCTGGCTACATTTATTACTTTTGATTTTACAGCAACGAGTATTCCATCGGTTAGATTTTCAAAATCATCTGTGCCTAATGTTTTATTTGTGTAACGCAAGACAAAACGAGTTGTATTGCTCCCGATAGCAGTTTTAAATGTATAATTTTCTTTTCGTAAATCTATTATTTTGCCTAGAGCTTTATCCTCTAAATAGATTTCTTGAGTAGTAAAGAATCCGTCTGCGTGATCGATTGATATTGTAAGGTTGGTTTCAATCGTGCTTTTGTAGCCAAGAGAAACAATATCTGTATTATCAAATGGTAAGGCACGACCTTGAATCGTTAATTTTCTAGATTCACTGATGCTATAAAAGTCAATGTAAGAGTTGCCTCCTCTTGTCGTAGCATCATAATTATGATCTAAGCTATTAGTTGCTCCAGTTGCATATCCAACAAGCATTTGTTTGAAAGCACCTTCTGAATTGGTTAAATTTAGCCACAAACGATTTTTTTCTATTTTACTAGTGTTCTCACTAGTTTTAAAGAAAGAGGTGTTATTAGCCTTTACTCTTTGATCGTTCGTAAACAAAACAGAGCTTACTTTTGGTATAACAAAAAAACCTTGCCCCGCAGCAATGTAACCGTCAGGAGCGTGTCCTTTGGGAGACGGCTGAGTTTCGCCCATTAATGAAAAAACAGCAAAATCTGAACTATCATACGTATATGTGTTGGTTCCTTCGATTATTTTCGGTGGTGTATTGTGTGACCAGAAGTATAAAGGTCCTACGTCTCCATTGTCTCTAATGAATTGTTCGGCATCAATCGAAGACGGATATGGGTTTCCTAGTAAATTCAAGTTTCCAGCTACAAGCGGTACTGGGATATTTCCGTTATTTGGTGTTCCCGTAAATTTTGCAGTAAAATCTTTTGGAGTAGTAAGGTCGTATGGTTGTGGAGCTCTAATGCTGTATCCATTTCCAGCTTCCATTTTCTTTGCTCCATTATTATCAGGTATCCATGAGTTATTTGCAGGATTCCAATAATGAAATTTGTCATACAAAGTTTCTGGAGACAAATCATGCATTGATAGGCCAATTACAGGCGATGACCAGTATGTTACATCGTAACGAACGACATTAGTTGTTCTTTGTATTTCAAAAGCTTTTGAACTTCCTCCTGTAAACATATCTTTACTTGTGGAAGTTTGAAGCAATGATCCTCCATCTAAGATGAGTAGTTTTCCTTCTCCTAGAACATTTATATTTTCATCTACAGTCAATGTAACATCTTTTTTGACAGTTAATGTAGCCTTATCATTTATTGTACAAGAACAAACTGTAAGGTCTGAACTTAATTCTGTATTTGCTGTTATTACTAAAGAACTGCCATTTCCATTATTTGGAACATTTATAAAAATAACAGAAGATTTTGCAGCGGCTGCATTTTCTTTTAAACGTATTTCTATTTTGGTTTTACTGTTTAAAGTGAATATTTGCCCCTTATTAACTAATGTTGCTGTATCTGTGCTTCCTGTATTCTTGAAAACTTCAATACCGTCTACAAAAATTTGAAGATCATCATCTTGGTTTGCAACTTGTATTTGGTATTGACCGCATGCAAAACCTCTACGTTTAGAAACTACTGTAAAGTAATCATTAGGCATAGGTGCGCCCTGCCAGTTGTTTGCTGCATATGGAGATTTGGTTGTTGGCCAAAATGCTGTTGAGTTTGCATTTGGATTTGGATCTACATAATAACCTGCATATCCTGTTTTTTGTAATGTTAAATCATTGCCGTTGTATCCGTAAACATTCCAAACTTTGTCTCCAAATTGTGTAGGATCACCTTTCGTTAAGCCAAAGGAAAAAGAAGTCCTAGCATTCTCCGCTACTTCAAAATAATCTATAACAAATTCATAATCTTTGTTGGCTTCAAGTTTGAACAAAGTAGAGTTAATAGAATAATTTCCTCTGCCCCATCGTTCTAGAACAATTTCGCCATTAATATACAATCTGATCGCATCATCTCCGCCGACTGCAAAATTGTAAAGACCAGTTTCAGATACCGAAGTGCGCATTCTATAACGTACCAAGAAAAAATCAGAAGGGGCGGCTTCACAAGGGAAATTTGAAGTAAGACCTGTAATGGCTCCACTTTTAACATCTCTGTCAAAAATCGCATTCTCGGTTACGGTTCCGACGTAAGTTGCAATTGTTGGGTTTGGTGTTTCATTGTAGCCAATATTTGGAATAGCACTATCTTTTTGGTATTTATATACATATCCATTCCACTTGTCGACTCCAAATACAGCAGGATCTTGGGTTGGTATACAAGGAGCTAATTCATCTGCTCCCATATATGGTTTAATTCTTGCTTCTCCATCAATATCATTTGTAACTTCTAGAATAGCTATACCTTGTAAATTTTTGTTAGTAGCAACATCTTGTAAGTGATAATCAGAAGTAAAAGAAGGGTTAATAATTGTAGAATTAGTATCTGAAGTGGCAGTATTCCAGCCTTCCAAACCTGTGGGCCCTGGATTTGTGCCTATATATTCATTAGTGCCTATTCTGTTTGAGAAACCATTGGCGCTGTTGGTCACATAATAATTGTTGTGGCTTACTGTTCCTAAAGTACCACCAGTCTTAAAGATACTGTATTGTATTCCAGACTGCGTATTAACAAAAATATTATTTCTGACGTTAATGCCAGATCCTCCAGTTATGTAAAGACAAGAAGCGCGTGTTGATTTTCCGCCAGAACTAATAATTGTATTGTAATATATATTTGTTGTGCTTCCAGATTCTATGAAAATATTATGCCCTCTATAGTGAATATTTCCACTTTCAGAAGTTTCAGCAGGAGTGTAAACATTACTTATAATGTTGTTTGCAATAGTGTTGACTCCACTAGATTTTACCAATATACCAGCAGTTAAATAGCTGTTACTGTACCAAATGTTTTCGATATTATTGATTTTATTGCCAGAAATAGTACCAGAGCTTGTTCCTAAAAGAACAATCCCGGCACAATCATTTCCTTGATTTTCAGTGTTTTTAATTCCTGATATAGTATTATCGGAAATTTCATAATTTAAGGCATTAGACATATAGATACCCCTAACTGGTTTTTCAGATTCAATATTAGTGGTATTACCAATTTTATTTCTTTGTATTATCCAACCAGTTGGGGATAAAGTACCGTTGCTGTTTCCATTAATGTTGATCCCGTCTTTTACATTAAACATTTCATTATTTATAACAAAAATGTCTGAGTTAGGAGAGGTATTTGTTTGTGTGCCAATTGAATTATTGCCTCCGTATTGATTGCTTCCAGAATAAACTCCTGTTAAAAGTGTTAGCAGTTGATTACGAGATGAAAATTTTAATTTAGTATTCTTAATTGTAATGTTATTTGATCCCGTCCCGCCATTACTTGCAATCCAGATGATAGACCTGCGAACACTGTTTATATTATCAGTATTAATTAAAGTCAGATTTTTTGTATTAGCGGTTGAGTTGCTTCCATCAATAATAACATTGCTGGCCCCGTTAAATAAAAAAATTGCTGGAAGAGCTGTATAGGTATTTATATTCTTTATAGTAATCTCAATATCTTTATCAATATAGGGCTTAATTGTCAAAGTGTTATCTTTGCTCGAATTTTTGTATTTGTTAATTATATATTGAGAAGTAATTGTTTGATTTTGTGCAAGTAAGAATTTTACTGGACCAGCAAAGCCCTCTTCTTCTAATTTTTTGAGGGCGCTCGAAAGAGATTGAAATTCTGTTTTTAAATTTTCTGAGCTAATAATATAATCACCACTCAAACCTTGAGCAAACGTTAAAAAAGGTAACAATAAGAATAAAAGTAAAGTTTTTTTCATGCTAAATGTTTTCTATCAATTTGTTATGCGGGCATAGGACTTGTGAGTCCGCGCAAATATAGATACATCTACGAGCTAGATTTTACTTGGGTTTTTGGAACCTCGATATAATCGATGAATTGGTAAAATAGTCGATGAAGTGCATTAAAAATTTTAATGTTCGATAAGTATTCCTATAAAACCTAAGAAATAATTATAAGAATAATCGCAAGTATCGGTGTTTTTTAAGACTGTTTTTTGAGATTTTAGACTAGAAAACGTCAGATTTGGTATAAATTCCTCAAAAAGAGAATAATTTATAACCAAAAGTTATCGAGGATTGTGTAGGTTATTTAAGATATTTTAAAAGAAAAATTAAATGGATTTGAAAAATAGAAAAAACGGCTTTTTTAAAATGTTATGATAAATTAGTTTTCTTCTAGTTCTTTAGCTTTTTCATAAACCAGATTACTTTCGTAACCTCTACGAAGCATGTAGTCGCAGAACTTTTTGCGTTTTTTAAGCTGATTGGTTTCCGAAATACTATTCCAGCATCTTTCTGATAGATTTTCGAAGGTTTCAAAATATTCTTCTGTAGAAATTTCCTTTAGCGCAAGCGTAATATTTGTTGATGAAATGTTTCTTGCTTTCAGTTCGTTTGTGATTCTAATTTTTCCCCAATGTTTGATTCGATGTTTGCCCCTAGCAAAGCTGCAGGCAAAACGGGTTTCGTTTAGAAAATTCCCTTCTATAAGCTGTACGATAATACTGTCAATCTCTTCAGAAGCCATTTTTAGGCTGTATAATTTGGCTATTACCTCTTCATGGCAACGCTCTTGATAAGCGCAAAAATGCTCTAATTTTTGTAAAGCTTCTTTGAGAGTAAATGTGCTTTTCGTCGGCTTTTTCATGCATTTTAACGTTTAAATTGATTTGTGCTCAATTAGTTATAAAAAAAATCTAAAATTTGTTAATATATTATGAAAAGAAATAAATTATAACCTTGTGTATTAGGCTAATTTAAATATTTTTGTACGGAATTTTAACAGTTTTTATATTCTGGTAAAAGTCAAAAATTTAACATTTAGTTTCCATTAAAATACCAAAATGAACATTTATTTTTTTTGAAAATATAATGCCATTTTTTGCTTTGTAGCAAACCAAAAACAAATTTAAAATAAATACCTACTAACATATGATGAGAAAATTACTTTACTCGTTTTTATTTTTTATTTATACCAAATCTTTACCCCAAAGATTGTTTATTCCAAATTTAAGATTGCTTTGTGTTGGGATGTTTTTTGTGGTTTCTTTTGCTAACGCGGCGACTTATTATTCTAGGCGAACAGGTGATTGGACAGCTAATTCAACTTGGTCTACTAGTTCGGGCGGTGGTCAAGTAGCTTCAGGGGTTTATCCAAAATCTGGTGATATTGTCATTATTGAAAGAGGCTATACTGTAACTATTAATGCTAATGTAGCTTGTGGAACATTACAAGTGGGAAGTCCAGGAATAGATGGTGGCAATGATTACGGAGCGATTGATTTCAGTGGTTCTTATACATTAGTAGTTTCTGGAAATTCTACATTTGGAGGAAATGGAGCTACAGCTAGAAAAGGTACAATAACTTTTTCAGGTGGTTCAGTTTTTAATACAGGGAGCTTAAATTTGGGAAATACAAATACAGGAGTGAAAGGTGCTGGTATTATAGATATGAGTTCAGGAGGTACAATGAACATTAGCGGTAACATTGTTGTTACTACCGTAACAGGAAATTCTTGGAATCCAGGAACAGGCACTGTAATAATGAGCGCAACTAATAACTTACCATCCACGCTATTCACTTCATTTAATAATTTAACTATTAGTGCTGGAACTACAACATTCTCAAGAAATACAACAATAAATGGTACCTTATCTATTGCTTCTATAGCTAACTTAGGTACAGGTTTTATACATACAGCTAATAAGCTTATTTTAGGTGGAGGAGATACTGTAGCGGGTTCATGGGGTAGTTCAACTTCGTTAGCAGATAATCAAAATAATACTTATTTCTCAGCATTTAATGGCATCGTAAATGTAAGTGCATCAAATTGTTCATTAGCATCATTTACATTGACAGGTGGGGGAGGTTATTGTGGTGCAACTGCAGGAGCTCCACTAGGATTGTCAGGTTCAGAATCAGGGGTTAATTATCAGTTATATAATGGTACGACCGCAGTAGGTTCGCCAGTACCAGGTACAGGTAGTGCATTAAGTTTTGGTACTGCAAATACAATTGGAGAGTACACTGTTGTTGCATCAAAAGCTTTTTGTAAGCTGACTTTTGGCCCAGTTTCCATTTTTAATTATAGTACACCTCCTACACCCACTGCAACAGTGGTGAAAACAACTTGTCCAACATCTGCTGACGGATCGATTACAATTACAAATGCTTTAAAACCTGCTTCGTTGGCTTTCACAAGTGCAAGTAATCAATATGTTAATTTAGGGACTCCATTGCTTTCTAATCGAGCAGCCTTTACTATTGAAGGTTGGGTAAAATTTAATCGTGCTACTGCTATATCAGCAAATAGGATGTCACTTTTTGGACAAAATGATGCTGTAGAAATTGGTTTTATAAATGGAAATTTAATTTGTTATACTCTTAATGGAGGGCAGGTTGATATGTCTTTAAGTACTTATTATCCAAATGATAACGATTGGCATCATATTGCAGTAACAGCTGATGGAAAGGCAGGCGGAATCAAAATTTACGTTGATGGTCTTCAGAAGGTTTCTGGGGGTTCGGCCGTTACAAATTACGGGTCAAGTACTGATCCTACAAGATTTGGCTGGGGCACGGTTGATGCAAGTGGCGGAGGTTATACTGGGGAAGTTTTTAAATTAGGATTTTGGAATAAAGCACTTTCTCAAACTGAAGTTACTAATATGGCATCCGGTTTTGTTGTCTATAATGCATCACAAACAGGATTACTAGCTGGTTTTAGTTTTAATGAAGGTGCGGGAGGAACAGTGGCATCCGTTGGTAGTGCGGGATTACAACCATCGAACCTTGTGAATGCTCCAGTTTGGACAGATCCATATTCTTATTCTTGGACTTCTAATCCAGCAGGTTTTACTTCGACAGCTATCAATATAACAAGTTTAACTGCCAGAACTTATAATTTGACAACATCATTAAAAGGTTGTACAAATACAGGTTCTTGGGTTGTAACATCAAATAACCCAACTTTAACGGCTTCTGTGAGTATTGCAGCTTCTCCTTCTGGAGCAATTTGCTCGGGCACACCAGTAACATTTACTGCAACACCAACCGATGGAGGAACAGCACCAAGCTATCAATGGAAAAAAAACGGAACGAATGTTGGTACAGGCACAACTTATTCAAGTTCGACTTTGGCAAATAATGACGTTGTAACATGTGTCATGATCTCTAACGCTTCTCCATGTTTGACAGGAAGTCCAGCTACGTCTAATCCAATTACCATGACTGTAAATCCGAATCTTCCAGCCTCTGTTAGCATTGTGGCTTCTCCGTCAGGAGCAATATGCTCAGGCACGCCAGTGACATTTACGGCAACGCCTACTTATGGAGGTGCGGCTCCTGTGTATCAATGGTACAAGGGGACGACAGCTATTTCAGGAGCAACGAATTCAACATATACCAGTAATGCATTGGCAAATTCAGATGTAATAACAGTTCAAATGACATCGAATGCTACGTGTGCAACTGGAAGCCCAGCTACATCTGGTCCTATTACCATGACTGTAAATTCAAAACCTTCTGCTCCATTAACTTCACAGGTCAACTTATCTTGTGGCGGTTTAGGAAGTATAACATTAAGTAGTTTGCCAACAAACAATTGGAAAGTTTATCTAAATGATCAATCAGGTGCGCATCAATATAATCGTCAAAATACAGAAACAGATTTGACTATTAACAATTTACCAGTAGGAACATATAATTTTACTGTTGAAGATGTTACTTCAACTTGTATCTCAAGTGTGGCATCTGTTGAGATAATAGACATTACTACAAATACAACTTGGAATGGTTCGGCATGGTCAAATGGTGCACCAGATGGAAGCAAAAGTGTTACAATTTCTTCAGTTTTGCCAAATCAGCCATTTCCTAAACCAGTACCTTCATCTCCAATTAGTTTTACAGCTTGTTCTTTAACCATTACCGCTACAGATGGAGATGTAATTATTCCATCAGAAATGACTTTAACCGTCACAAACGGTATAACAAGTAACGGTAAATTGGTTTTTGAAAGTGGTTCAAGTTTACTGCAAGGAGCAAATGCTGTAAATTCAGGTAATATTTCTTATAAAAGAAAAGTTGATTTGACTCGTTACGATGTAGTTTATTGGGGATCACCAGTAACTGATGCAAATATGACCATGGCTAAGTTTTCTCCAAACACTTTGTGGGATAAATATCATTATTGGGATGCTGCTAACGGACAATGGATTCTTAATAGCTTCGGTACAAAAGTTATGAAAGAGGGAGAAGGTTATAGTATCAGAGCCCCACAAAATTTTAGCTTAACAATCCCAGACACATTTGAAGGTATATTTGTTGGAGAGCCAAACAATGGAGATTTATCAGTTCCTGTATTAGAAAATAAATTAAACTTGATAGGTAATCCGTACCCTTCTCCAATAAGCGCAAAAGAATTGATGCTTGCCAATAAAACCCAATTAGGATCATTATATTTTTGGTCACACAATTCGCCTCCGCAAATTATTCCAGGAACTAATACTTTCCAGTACATAAGTTCAGATTTTGTGGTTTTTAATGGAACAGGTTCGACAAGAGTAAATGATGATCCTGCTACAGAATTTAAAGGTTTTATTGGGGCAGGACAAGCTTTTTTTACAATATCGCCTGCAGGTGCAACGGCAATTAAATTTAATAATGATCTTCGTAAAGCAAGCTCACAGAATACACAATTTTATAAACCAAGTGAAGCCAGTAAAACTGAAAGTAACCGTCTTTGGCTGAATATCGCAAACTCACAGGGTGCTTTTAAACAGATATTAATTGGATATGTTGAAGGAGCGACTAATGGTATTGATTTCAGTTATGACGCTACGACAAGAGGAGGTACTGCTTATATTGATTTTTATAGTATCAGTGAATCTAGAAAATTAACGATTCAAGGTCGTGCACTTCCTTTTGATGATACAGACGTAGTTCCTTTAGGTTATAAGAGTGGTGTTGATGAAAAAGGCGATCGTAACTTCACGATTTCTATTGATCATGCAGACGGATTCTTTGCTACCCAAGCTGTATACTTAGAAGATAAAGCTCTAGGTAAAATAATAGATTTGCGAAAAGAGAATTATACTTTCTTTAGTTTAGCAGGAAGCAATTCAACTCGTTTTTCGATTCGTTATACAAATAAAACCTTAGGGACAGATGATTTTGAAAATCTTGAGAATACGGTTTTAGTTTCAGTGAAAGACAAAGCAGTGAATATTACATCATCTAAAGAAACGATTAAAGAAGTAAATGTTTACAATGTTGGAGCGCAGTTGTTATATAGTAATAACAAAGTGAATGCTTCAGACTTGCAAATTAAAAACTTACATTCTAGTGATCAAGTATTATTGGTAAAAATAACCTTAGAAAATGGACATACCTTTACTAAAAAAGTTATTTTTTCTAATCTGTAAAATAATATAACGTCATATTTAAAAGCCCATTCTTTTATGAATGGGCTTTTTTTTCTGCTTAAAATATCCCTAAATCTTGGTATTGTGCGTATTGTTTTAACTTTGTAATTTTAGCTTAATTCTTACAAAATTAACTTTAATTATACTGTTTTGATTAAAAATTTATTTTATTCTTTAATTTCACTTTTGCTCATTCCTGGTTCTAGCCTTTTTGCACAACAGGGTAAAGTCGATCGCACTTTTAATGCATTTGATGATGGACAAAACGGAGACGGTTTTAACGGAGCTGTGCGGACTCTTCTCTTACAAAAAAATGGAAGCTTAATTATTGGAGGTGATTACCTCAGTTTAAACGGATTCCCAGTCTCTTATCTTACGCGTTTAAATCCTAACGGATCTATTGATGAAAGTTTTAATACAGGTACAGGTTTTAATGGCAAAATTTACGCGTCATATTTACAGCCAGACGGTAAAATTATCTTAGGAGGAAATTTTACAATGTATAATGGAATTAATGCGGGAAGACTTATTCGTCTCAATCCTGATGGATCTTATGATCCAACTTTTAATACTACGGTAGGAGCGACAACAGGAATTGTCTATGACATTACAATGCAGTCAGATGGGAAAATAATAATTGTTGGAAGCTTTTCAAAATATACAAATTCAACAGTGAATCGAGTGGCTCGTTTGTTTCCAAACGGAACACTCGATTCTTCATTTTTAACTGGTTCTGGTTCAACTTTAAATATTACTCATGTTAAGATATCAGATGATGAAAAAGTCATTCTTACAGGAAATTTTATTACGTTTAATGGAATTTCGGCAAATAGAATTGTATGCTTAAATAGTAATGGCAGTTTCGATTTTACTTTTAATTGTGGAGATGGGTTTAATGATGATGTTAACGCCATCGCATTGCAATCTGATGGAAAAATCGTATTAGGAGGAAATTTTACCACATTTAATAATGCTGTTGCCAACCGTCTTATTCGATTAAATATAGATGGTACAAAAGACGAAAGTTTTCAGACAGGATCAGGTTTTAGTAAAGAAGGAGTTCAAACCTTAAAAATAGATTTAAACGGAGATTTAATGGTAGGAGGATCTTTTACAGGTTTATACAATAGCAACGATGTAAATAGACTAGTTTTTCTAAATTCGGATGGAACCGTAAAATCAAATTTTGATATTGGCTCTGGGCCTGCTTCTGCATCTGTTTTATGTCTAGAATTTGACGAAGAAGGTTCTTGGTTTGTGGGAGGATCTTTTTATGTGTTTAATGGACTAAATCAAGGCAGATTGGCTAAAATTAATAACGAAGGCGAACACGATATTGGTTATTTGTCATCAGGAATAGGTTTTGATAATTCTGTTTTGAGTCTTTTACCACTTCCAAATCAAAAAACAATTGTTAGCGGTAATTTCAATAAATTCAATGGCGTACCAGTTTCAAGAATAACTTGTCTGTTAGAAGATGGTTCTCTTGATCCGTCCTTTAATGCTGGAAGATCTGGTGCAAACAACTTAGTAAAAACAATATCCTTACAGACTGATGGGAAAGCAATTATTGGAGGAAATTTTACAAAGTATAATGATATAAACAGCAACAGGATTGTTAGAATTTTATCTAATGGAGAAATCGATAATTCATTTAATAGCGGAGACGGCTTTAATTCTCAAGTCTATGCGTTGGCAATTCAGAATGACCAAAAAATAATTGTTGCAGGTGCATTCACAAAATACAATGGTACAAGTTTGAATAGGATTGTGAGACTTCTTCCGGATGGCTCAAAAGACACTAGTTTTAATACTGGTTTGGGTGCCGATGGAACTATTGAAGCAATAGTGATACAATCTGATGGAAAGATTCTTCTTGGCGGGCATTTTAAAACTTTTAATGCACAGTCTTTTTCTGGTTTAGTTCGTCTAAATTCTGATGGCAGTATTGATTCTAGCTTTAATATTCAAAATGGTTTTGATAAATATGTTTATGCATTGGCACTCCAATCAAATAATAAGATTATTGTTGGAGGAACATTTTTAACTTTTAATGGTATTCCTGAAAAAAGAATAGTTCGGTTAAATAGTGATGGAAGCCTTGACACGGCATTTGAATCTGGAACTGGTTTTAGTAAAGGAGATGTCCGTTCAATTTTAGTACAGCCAGATGATCGAATTTTGGTTGGAGGATCTTTTTCGGGAACATACAGTAATACAGCATCTTCCAGACTTATTAGGTTGATGCCTTCTGGAGTTTTTGATAATTCTTTTACTGCGCCTTTGAATAACACCCTGTTTGATATGAAATTTAGTGCAGATTATAAATTGTTTATTGGAGGTAATTTTAATTCAGTTGCAGGTATTTCAAAACATAGAGTCGCTCGTTTAAAACTTTGTGTAAATACTACAGTTTGGAATGGGAATATATGGTCAAATGGTCCACCTTCAGTAGGAAAAGATGTGTATTTTAAAGAGAATTTCCCGCAACTAACCAGTACTACTATTTGCGGTTGCAATATTGATCAAGGTAAGACCGTGACCTTGTTAGAAAAAAATACTCTCGCAGTAGAGTTTGCATATACTGGTTCTGGAACTTTAGTATTAGAAGATGCAGCAAGTTTATATCAGTCAGATGATGATATGGTAAATACAGGAATTATTCATTTAATAAGAAAAACAAAACCGGTAATCCGTTATGATATGACCTATTGGTCTTCGCCCGTTGATAAGCAAACAATGAAAGATTTTTCACCAGATACTCTTGGAGATAAATACTACTGGCATGACCCAATTTCTAACTGGATAACAGATTTTAATGGAACCATGGATATGGTTCCTGGGCAAGGTTACTGTATAAGAGCTCCGCAAAATTATTCAATTACTGATCGTACAATATTTGAGGGAACTTTTAAAGGAATTCCGAACAATGGTAAAGTAGATGCTGAGTTTAAAGTAGTGAACAGCCTTTATTTGATAGGAAACCCATATCCTTCCGCTATAAATGCAGATCTTTTTATAAAAAACAATTCTTCGAAAATACAGGGCGCTCTTTATTTTTGGACGCATAATACACCTCCTTCCAATGGCAAATATTCAGCAGATGACTGCGTAGTATATAATCTTTTAGGTGGTGTTGGAATAAGTTCTTCTTTAAATTCAGAAAACTATACTATAACTCCAGATGGTACAATAGCTTCTGGGCAAGGTTTTTTTGTGCGAAGTAAAGCAGTAGGTTTTATTGAGTTTAATAATAATATGAGAATCAAAGCTCATAATAGTTCTTTTTTTAGACCTAGTTCTCAAAGTGAGCTCAAAAACGAGAAATTTCGATTTTGGCTTAATCTCCATAATGGGAAAAATGCCCTAAAACAAATTTTATTGGGCTATGACAAAGAAGCTTCCAACTCTGTCGACTATTATGATGCAGTATCTCTCAGTTCAAGTCAAGAAATTGATTTTTACAGCATTTTAGAGAATAAAAAATTGGTAATTCAAGGAAGAGCAATGCCATGGACAGAAAATGATTCTATTAATTTGGGATTTAAAACCACTACCAAAACGACTTTAAATTTAGAGATTGACCACCAAGATCCATTATTTGATGAAATCAGTATTTTTTTAGTGGATAGAACGCTAAATAGATGTCATAATCTTTCCGAAAGTCCATATCAATTTGATTCTGAAGCAGGAACTTTTAACAATCGGTTTTCAATAATTTATGCCAATAAAAATTTAGGAAATACAACTTTTGAAGACATTTCTAAGAGCATTTTAATATCAAATAAAAATCATATGATAAATATTGAATCGTTCGATGAAAGGATCAATGAGGTTATAATTTTTGATATTTCAGGAAATGAATTATACAAAAAGAATCAGCTTGAAAGTAAAAAAATATCAATTCAAAATTTGTTCTCTTCGCACCAAGTTTTATTAGTAAAAGTCATTTTTGAAAATGGAAAATCTGTTTCTAAAAAAGTGGTTTTTTAAAAGAAACAGTAAATAATCTATTGTAAATCCTCTGTGTAAAAAGCTGAGGATTTTTTTTTGTATATAATTGTTAATGAATTACTTAATTTAAAATTAACAGTTTTTTCCTATTTTATATATTTTCTGGCGCAAACGTGTTAAAATTAAGAGGTTAGTATTGTAAGGATGATTTTAATGTAAATAAAATCGTACCTTGTTTAGGGTTTTAATCGATTAAATACAAATTAATTCGATTAAATACTATTTCCTTATAAGCCTTTTCCAATATATTTTTTTCTTAAAAAGCGAAAGCTTTAAAACGGTCATTTTATAAGCCTTTATTATTTGTGACTCTATAAAAAGCATAGCCTAAAATATGCTTTAAGCTATTAAGCCTCCCAGATTTCGCAATTAATCTTTTTTGAGTTTGAATTTATTTTTCAATTACTAAAATGCCACAAGATGAAAAAAAATTTACTTACGGTGCTGAGTTTCTTCAGCTTTTCAACTTTAGTAACTTATATTAGAAAACCCTTAGAATTTAGTTGGAAATTTAAAATCATAATGGTTTTGGTTTTATCATTTTTTTATACTTCTTCAAAAGCACAAACTTTAGTGCATGCAGTTCCTTCTAGTAATGCTTCTTTTCCTCTTCCAGCAGGGATGGATGTTGTTACTGTAGAAGCTTGGGGAGGTGGAGGTGCAGGGGGAGCCGCTTTTGCGGGCTCAGGATGGGGAAGAGGTGCTCCTGGCGGCGGCGGCGGGGCTTATGCTTTAGGAAATATTACAGGAATAACAGCATCAACTTTAAATGTTGTTGTTGGTACTCCCGGTGCGGGAGGAACAGGTAATGGAGCCAATGGTGGATCATCTTTTATAACAGGTTTTTCTGGAGTTTTTTACGCGCCAGGAGGAGCTGGTGGTGTTGCCAATCTTCCAACTACAGGAGATAATCCTCCTGTTGCAACGCCTTCCACTACAGGTGCTAAAGGAAGTATTACAGCGACAAATGGAGGAGCTTCGGGAACAGGGTATAATAGTTTGCTTAATTTAGCTCTTTCATCTGGAAATGGTGGAGATGCAGCCAATCTTGGCCCGCAAAAAGGAGGAAAAGGAGGGGTTGGTTATTCTAGTCTTTTAGGAGCAAATGGTGCGGGGAAGCCTGGACAGGAATATGGAGGAGGAGGTTCAGGAGCGGCTAGTTCTTTACCTTTAATAGGGTCACCAACTTTATATAACGGAGGAAGTGGTGCAAAAGGTTATGTTAGCATTACTTATACTTGTAAAGCGTATAGTTTTACCTCAATATCAGCACCAAATGTTTGCACGACAACAGGGACAACTTCACAGGTACAACTTACCGGCACATCAGCAAGTTTGCCTGCGGGGACATATACAGTAAACTACAGTACAAGTAGTCCATCGGCTACATTAACTGCTTCAATGGAAGTTCCGTTTCCAGGAGGTTCAGGAAATTTCACTGCTACTGGTCTAAATCTTTTAGGCCCAAGTAGAATAACAGTTAATTCTTTAACTTCTGTAGATTGTGTTTCTTCATTTTCTTCAAACAATTATGTAGATATTGTAGTTGGCGCACCACCAACATTGACATTGAATGCGACAACTGCAGTATGTGCGAGTACAAGTTTGCAAAGTACCACATTGCCGTATAGTAACGCTACCAATTCTCCTTCTACTTATAGCATCACTTGGAATGCAAGCCCAACAAATAGTTTTTTGCCAGTTGCAAATGTAGCTTTACCGGCAAGCCCAATCAATATTTCAATACCTGCCAATACATCACCGGGTAATTATACAGGAAATTTGACGGTAAAAAATGCGGCAGGCTGTACATCAATAGTATATAATTTTACTGTTACAGTAAATCCGTTACCAGCAATTACATTAGGCACTACAGCTGGAGTTTGTACAAGTGCGGCTCTACAAAATGTAACATTGCCTTATACAGCTCCCGCCAATTCACCAACAACCTATAGTATTACTTGGGGTGCAAATCCGCCTAATAACTTTGGGACAATTACAAATGCAAATTTAACAGCCAATTCAATAAGTATTGCCGTTCCAGCAGGAACAGCGGCGGGAACTTATACGGGAACCTTAACGGTAAAAAACGCGAATGGATGTACTTCGATACCAAGTAATTTTACAGTAAACGTAAATTCATTACCATCAATTACGCTTGGAACAGCTAGCGCGGTTTGTTTTAATGCTGCAGCTCAGACCTCTAATTTAAGCTATAGCGCTCCCGCCAATTCGCCAGCATCTTACAGCATTGTCTGGAACACGAGCCCTACGAATAATTTTTTGGCAGTTACAGATGCCGTTTTGACCGCCAGTCCAATAAGTATTGCCGTTCCAGCGGGAACAGCAGTGGGAACTTATACAGGAACCTTAACGGTAAAAAACGCGAATGGATGTATTTCGACACCAAGTAATTTTACAGTAAACGTAAATTCATTACCATCAATCACGCTTGGAACAGCTAGTGCGGTTTGTTCTAATGCTGCAGCTCAGACCTCTAATTTAAGCTATAGCGCACCGGCCAATTCGCCAGCATCTTACAGCATTGTCTGGAACACGAGCCCTACGAATAATTTTTTAGCAGTTGCAGATGCCGTTTTAACCGCCAGTCCAATAAGTATTGCCGTTCCAGCGGGAACAACAGCGGGAACTTATACAGGAACTTTAACGGTAAAAAATACGAATGGATGCATTTCGACACCAAGTAATTTTACAGTAACCGTTAATCCGTCTCCAACAATTACAACTTCAGGAAATTTAACTCCAGTTTGCCAAAATGCATTAGCGCAAACAGCATCTTTGCCATATTCTGCCACAGCTGGTTCACCTATCAGCTATTCAATAGATTGGGCAATTTTAAATGATCAAACCACTACCTCTTTTTCTTTTGATTCTGCGGGAGGAAATGTAAATAATATTAGTGTTCCTGCTAATACAGCATCTGGAACTTATAGTGGAGTAATGACAATTTTCACATCAAATGGATGTCAAACGACACAAGCAATTTCACTAACAATTAACAGTCTTCCAACTATTAGCACATCAGGAGTCTTTACTCCGGTTTGTCAGAGTTCATTGGCGCAGACTACTACATTAAATTATAATTCGACAACAGGATCTCCAACGAATTATGCAATTGACTGGGTTGTTTTAACCGATCAAGGCACAACACCATTTCCTTTTAGTTCGGGATCAGGAGAAATTGTCAATATAAATGTTCCAGCAAATACCGCAGCAGGAACTTATAATGGGATCATGACAATTACAACTTCTAATGGCTGCCCAGTAAGTCAGGCAGTTTCTTTAACAGTAAATCCGGTTGTAACTGCACCCGTAGCTTCTGTTACCCAACTTCCAACTTGTGTAAATAATACAGGGATAATAACAGTAACTTCTCCAGCTTCAGGAACTGGATATACTTATAGTATCGATGGAGTAGATTTTAGTAATACTTCAGGAGTATTTACAGGTTTATCTTCAGGAGGTTATAATGTGCAAGTAAAAAATACTACATCAGGATGCGAATCACAACCAACACCCGTCACAATAAATGCTTTTGTGACTAAAGCATGGAATGGAAGTGTTGATGCCAATTGGGCAAACCCCGCTAACTGGACACCTACAGGAGTTCCTATTGCAACAGATTGTATAGATATTCCAGATGTTGGTATTGATCCGATAATTTCTGGAACAAACGGAAGTTTTTTTGCTAGCAGATTAACGATTCAGAATAATGGTTCTTTGATTGTGCAAAGCACCAATACAATTACGGTAACCAATGAAGTGAATGTGTTAGGTAATGGAGTTTTTGTCTTTGAAAACAATTCAAGTTTGGTGCAAGTTTCAGATGTGGCGAATTCTGGAAATATTACCTATAAAAGAAATACAACTCCTGTAAGACGTTATGATGTTACCTATTGGTCTTCTCCAGTAACCCGTGATCCAGCATTTACATTACATGATTTATCTCCGAATACGCTGTGGGACAAATTTCACAGATATGATTCATCTGTTGGATGGATATTAATTGATAGTGGAGCAGGAGAAATGGTAAAGGGAAATGGTTATAGTATTAGAGCTCCTCAATCTTATGATTTGAATAATGCTCAAATTTTTGGTGGAGAATTCGTTGGTGTACCAAATAATGGAACTATTTCGGGACCAACCACTGTAGCTGGAAAATTAGTTTTTCTAGGAAATCCATATCCTTCAGCGATTTATGCAGATCAATTTATTCATGACAATGCAGATCGTTTGTACGGGACATTGTATTTTTGGACACATAATAGCCTTCCTACTCAGATACCAGGCAGTAATACCTTTACTTACACTAGCACAGATTTTGCCTATTACAATTTATCAGGACAGGTAGATGTAGGACAAATGGAAGGAACAGGGGCATCGTCTCCAGGAAATCAAGTTCCGCCAGGAGGATATATTGCTTCGGGACAAGGTTTTTTTGCTAAAACTTTAACGGGTCAGAGCGTTGTTTATACAAATTCGATGCGTGTTGCTAGTTTTAACAGTCAGTTTTTTAAATCTAAAGCTGATACTGATGAAGAAAAACATCGTGTCTGGTTGAATTTGACAAATACACAAGGAGCGTTTAAGCAATTACTTATCGGGTATATAACTGGCGCCACTAACTCGTGGGATAATAGTTATGATGCAACGACAATGAACGCAAATCCGTATCTTGATTTTTATAGTATAAATGAAGGTAAAAAACTTGTTATCCAAGGAAGAGCCGTACCTTTTGTTGTTTCCGATACTATACCTTTAGGATATAAATCGACAATTCCAGAAGGTAATTTTACAATGGCGATAGATCATACAGATGGGAATTTAAGTACTCAGGATATTTACCTGCAAGACAATGTAACAAAGACTATTCACAATCTTAAAACGGGGAGCTATACCTTTACATCGGCACCAGGAACTTTCCTTAATCGTTTTGTATTACGATATACAAATAAGGATGATAAACCGCTTGGTAATGAAGATTTTGATAATCAGAATCAGCAGATAGTTGTTTCTGTTAAAGATAAAAATATCAAACTGCAATCTATTTCAGAACAGGAAAATCTTCAAGAAGCTGCTATTTATGATACAGGGGGTACATTATTATACCTTAAAAAACAAATTGGAAACAAAGAATGGCTTATAACAAACTTTCAATCGGGACCTCAAGTATTATTCGTCAAAATGACTTTAGATAACGGAAAAACGGTTACAAGGAAAATAGTATTCAGATAAAATGAAAAGCGGTTGAGGCTTTAAAATCTCAATCGCTTTTTTATTAAAGGGTACGCTGTAAATTTTGATGCGTATTTTTAACAGCTTTTTCGTTTTTATAGTCAATCCACTTTTGCCCCTGAATTTTTCGCATCATAATATCAAAATGACGCATAATAAAAACATTATATGCAGCTTTAGATAAATTGACAATGTTTTTTGGAAAAGAGCGTAGACTCATTGAAAATCCTGGTGTTAGATATTTCATATAATGCCAATATCCCTCTGGCATGTACAGCATTTCGCCATGTTTTAAGTTAGTGATATAACCTTCAACATTTTTGAGTGCTGGAAATTTTTCATAATCCGGATTATCAAAATCAATATCTTCTCTCGAAATTAAGGCATGAGGAACTTTATACATAAATTTAGACTGATCTGGAGGAAAAATCATGCATTGCTTTTCGCCATGAAAATGGAAATGAAGAATGTTCGAGTAGTCAATATCATAATGCATAAAAACTCTCGAATTTTCTCCTCCAAAAAACAGCATTGGCATTTGCTTCACTAATTTCAAACCAATATCGGGCCATAAAAAGTCGTTTTTTAAGGAAGGAACCTCTTTCATTAGATTATAAAGAAAAATACGGTAATTGGTAGGTTTTTCTTCTAATAAGTCGATGTACTCACTCATTTTCATGGTGGTATGCGCCTCGTTAAATCCATCTTCGTGGTTTACAGGTCTGTCGTCGTATAAAGGAACGATTGAATTTCCTGCGATTTCTTTTATATAAGATAATTTCCATTTGTTATAAGCTGGCCAATCTTCGGTCAATTGTTCAATAACAACAGGAATTTGTTTTTTTACATAATGGGAAACAAAATCTTCTTTGGAGATTTTTTTAACCCTTTCTATTTGTTTTAACTTCATTTTATTAAATAAAAAAATTGCTTACAGTCTGAGTTATAAGCAATTTAAAAATTTTTGTTGAAATTATTGAGCTCTTTAGACTAATTTTTTTAATCTAATCGATTTCCAAAAATCAATCCGCAGCATATTTATTATTCCAATACAGCATCATCATTAAAGTAACGATTACAGAAGAAGCGATTCCTTCAAATAATAGACAGATACAATAAGTTGGCACCGATGGATTTCCTCCAAACATAAATGTTTCAGATAAAGTTCTTACGTAAGCATCTCCGCCTCGAGCGTAGCTATAAACCAATAGACCAAATATGCTTAGTGCAACACCAACTACAGAAGTTGCCATTGCAGAAACAGCATTAGAAACAAAATTGGTTTCTCCTTCATGAAGGTTCATCTGCATTGTCCTATTAACGCCATAGAATATAAAGAAAACGTTGAGTGTTCTCAAATAAAACAAATCTGCTAAACCTAGTACATTCATCAATAAAAAATAAATGCCAATTCCGAGGAAAATCAAAAACCCGTTGGTAATTTCTTTAGGTAATTTCATAGTGGTTATTTTTTAGAAGTTAATAGTAAATATCTGAAAAACAGTGTTCTATCAAATTTACTAAAAAAATAACTACGATGATTTAAAAACAATAAAAACTATGCAGTCTGGTTTTTTAATGTAGAGTTTATAAAAGCCAAAGAATCGGTTTGATCTTGATTAAGCTGTGCTTTTAAGGCATCTATCGAACCAAATTTTTGTTCTTCGCGAATATAATGCAATAAAAAAACTTCAATTTTTTGATCGTAAATATCTTTGTCAAAATTAAACAAGTGCACTTCTATAGTTTGTTTTTCGCCATTAACAGTAGGATTGAAACCAATATTCATCATTCCAAAAACAGTTTCACCGTTTACAATGGCTTTCACAACATAAACACCAATTTTTGGAATCAGTTTGTAATCTTCCTCAATCTGAATATTTGCTGTAGGGAAACCTATAGTTCTTCCAAGTTGTTTTCCTTTTACGATCGTTCCATTCAGGAAATAGTTATAGCCTAAATATTCGTTGGCCAAAGCCATGTTGCCTTCATTTAGAGCTTTTCTGATTTTGGTCGAACTAACCGAAACATCTTGAATTTCTTCGGCCGAAATTTGCTCAACTTCAAATCCATATTCTAGTCCAAAAGCAATGAGATCATCAATATTTGCAGTTCTATTTCGTCCAAAGCGATGATCATGGCCAATAATGATTTTTTGAATCTGGAATTTTTCCACTAAAATAGTTCGTACGAATTCTTCGGCAGTTAGTCTTGAAAAACTTTCGTTAAAAGGGTGGACAACTAGATTTTCGATACCAGTTGCTTCCAAAAGCTTTATTTTTTCATCAATGGTATTTAGCAATCTTATTTCCGATTTTTCCTGAAGAACCATTCTTGGATGCGGAAAAAAAGTTAGAACAAGACTTTCATATCTTCCATTTTCAGTTTGCTGCGTAATTCGTTCGAGAATTTTTTTATGACCAATATGCACACCGTCGAAGGTACCAAGAGTTAGAATTGTTTTCTTGGTTGACTGAAAATCGTTTATAGAATGAAAGAGCTTCAAAACAAATTATTTAAGATGCTGCAAATTTATACTATTCTCTTTTAAATTTAATGCTATGCTAAATCGAATTTTAATGTGTAACCTATCTTTTTGTAAAAATAAGACGACTCGTCGATTAAAAAGCAATAATTGTCGTATAGATAATATGATTTCAAATTAATTGAAGTAATTTTGATACTATATCTTAAGAGTATGAAAAAACAACTACTTTATATATTTTTAATTTTTTGTTCTGCAAATATCAATGCACAAGATGTTCTATGGCAGAAGGTAACTTCTTCATCGCTTTTGCGAAAAGCTGATGGTGTAAGTTCTGCTAAATTATATTATAAATTAAATGCAAATCTTCTTAGTTCTAAACTAGCTTCGGCATCAAATAAAACAGCGAAAAATACAACCTCAGAAATTACGATTCCAAATGCTGATGGAATTTTGGAACGTTTTTCGGTTTGGGAATCCTCTAATTTTGATCCAGAATTACAGGCAAAATATCCCGAAATTAGATCTTATGTAGGGCGAGGAATAGATGATAAAAATGCTAAAATACATTTTAGCGTAGCTCCAATCGGAATCCAGACGATGGTTTTTAGACCATCAAAACCAACGGAATATATTGAGCAAAATCAAGATAATAAATCGGAATATGTCTTGTATAAATCGACAGACAACGTAGCGTCAAAAATGCTTTTGGATTGTAAAACACCAAATTCGTTTTCTGACAATAAACCTTCTACTACTGCAAAAACAGCTTCAAACTCTAAACAATTTAAAACACTTCGATTGGCGCTTTCCTGTACAGGAGAATACACTACTTATTTTGGTGGAACAAAGACGAAAGCTTTAGCTGGAATGAATGCTACTTTGACTCGAGTAAATGGTATTTTTAATCGAGATCTTGCAGTACAGTTGATTTTAATTGCAAATAATGATGCTATAATTTATACAGACGCTTCTACAGATCCTTATTCTATTGCATCAGCAGGTGCTAACAATGACAATCCTGCCTGGCCAAAAGAAGTGCAGACAACATTAACAACTGTAATTGGTGAAGGCAATTATGATATTGGCCATTTATTTGGCGCTTCAGGCGGAGGAGGAAATGCAAGCTGTATTGGTTGTGTCTGCGTGAGCCCTACTTCTAGCCAACCTCTTGGAAAAGGCAGTGCATTTACATCTCCAGCAGATGGAAGGCCCCAAGGCGATAATTTTGATATTGATTTCGTTGCTCATGAAATGGGGCATCAGCTTGGAGGTACGCATACTTTTTCGCATGCAAATGAAGGTTATGGAACCTGTTACGAACCAGGAAGCGGTTCAACTATTATGGGGTATGCGGGAGTAACAGCTTATGATGTTCAAAGTCACTCAGACGATTATTTTTCTTATGCAAGTATTAGTCAGATACAAAGTAATTTAGCAGGAAAAACTTGTCCGGTTTCTACATCTATAGTTGATAATAATCCGCCAGTCATAAATGCAGGTTCAGATTATACGATTCCAATTAGCACACCATTTATTTTAACCGGAACAGGTTCTGATCCAGAGGGAAATTCCATAACATACACTTGGGAGCAATACGATAGTGCTATAACAACTTTTGGCAATAAGAGTTTGGCGTATGCTACAAAACCAGACGGACCAATGTTTAGGTCTTTTTCGCCAACAGCTTCGCCAGTTCGATACATGCCTGCTTTAAGTTCTGTATTAAATAATCAGCTGACTACAAGTTGGGAATCTGTTTCTTCTATTGCCAAAACAATGAATTTTACCCTTACAGGAAGAGACAATGCTGCAGAAGGAAAGGGGCAAACCAATACAGCAGCGATGGTCGTAACGGTAAGCGCAGCTGCTGGGCCATTTGCAGTGACTTCACAAGCAGACGATAATCTTGGTTGGGCAAAAGGATCAGCGCAAACTATTACTTGGAGCGTAAATAACACCAATACACTTGTGGGATCATCAAGTGTAAATATTAAATTATCTGTAGATGGCGGATTAACATTTCCAATTGTTTTGGCTTCTAATACTCCAAATGATGGCTCAGAAACGATATTGGTTCCAGAAATTGAGGCTTCTACAAATTGCAGACTTTTGATAGAGCCAGTTGGCAATATTTATTATGCTGTAAATAGTAAACCATTTGCTGTAGGATATACGGTTTCAACAGATTGTTCTTCTTATAATTTTGGTGGAGGATATTCAACCGGTGACAATGTGTATGTAAATAGAACAGTTTCTGTGCCTTCTTCAATAGGATCTATTTCAGATGTAAATGTTTCAGTAAATGTAAAACATGAGAAATTTTCGGATCTTACCATGCAGATTATTAGTCCTAGCGGAACAATTGTAACTTTATTTAATAAAAACTGTGGAAATACAAATTCAACCTTAGCTTTGCAATTTGATGATAGCGGAACTGCTTTAAACTGTAATACAACTTCTAGCCAGATTGTAATTCCTTCGACTGTTTTAAGCGCTTTTAATGGAGAAAATCCACAAGGAAATTGGACTTTTAGAGTTCTTGATGATGCTGTAGGAGCTTTGGGAACAATAAATTCTGCGTCAGTAAATATTTGTTCTAAAACCTATACATTAGGAAATGATGATTTTGAGAATGTTAGTTTTGTTGCATATCCAAATCCAAACAAAGGAACTTTTACAGTGCAATTTGATCGAGATTCAGTAAGTGAGATTAAAGTTTACGTTAATGATATTAATGGAAAATATGTTTACGATAGAACTTTTCAAGGATCAGGATATTTTATTCAAGATATTCAATTGCCAGGTGTTCCTTCAGGTCTATATTTTGTAACAGTTACTGATGGCAACAGAAAAGAAATAAAAAAAATACTGATTAATTAATTCTTGAAGGCTTAAAACCTTAATGCGCCATTGCCATACAAATCATACTAATTTTAGCGCCTGGAATTTTTAATAACGCCCGAGAACAGGCTTCAATTGTTGCGCCTGTTGTGAAAACATCGTCTACAATTAAAAAATGTTTGTGATGATCGGATTCATTGAATTCAACATCAAAAATGTTTTCTATATTTTCAGACCTGCCTAAAAGGCTTTTTTTAGATTGGGTTTTAGAATATACTTTACGAAACAATAGTTTTTCATTAAAAGGAACTTCAAAACCATAGGCAATTGCTTTCCCAAAAGTAGTGACTTGATTGTAGCCACGTTCCTTAAATTTTCTTTTATGAAGTGGAACTGGAATCACGACATCAAAAGGAATTTCGAGTTGAAGTTCTTTTAAATCTTCGGCATACCAATTTCCTAAAACAGTTCCTATTTCCTGGTGACCTTTGTATTTTAAATTATGAATGAGTTCCTGTACCATTCCCTTTTTATTAAAGTATAAAAATGCAGAGGCAAATTGAATATCGATCTTGCCATAAAACTTTTTTACAGCTTCATTTTTTGAATCTAAATGATATTGGGTTAGAGGCATTTCATGTCGGCAACTGGTGCAGAAAACTGTTTCATTCTGAAGCAAAAGTGAGCGGCATCCGCTACAGACTTTAGGGAAAAAGAGATTTATTAGGTAATTAATCACAAAAAGAGAGATTTTATTTACAAAAGTAACAAAATCAAAGCTTCAATCTTTATAATTTTTCTTTTTTATACAGCTAGTTTTTATATTTTTGCATCACTATGGCAAAACAAGAAGATATATTTAAGAATGTGGTTTCGCACGCAAAAGAGTACGGATTTATTTTTCCGTCAAGCGAAGTTTACGATGGTTTAAGTGCTGTATACGATTACGCACAAAACGGTGTTGAATTAAAAAAGAATATCCGTGAATATTGGTGGAAATCAATGGTTCAAATGAATGAAAATATTGTCGGCCTTGATGCTGCAATATTGATGCATCCAACAACTTGGAAAGCTTCTGGTCACGTTGACGCTTTCAATGATCCATTAATTGATAATAAAGATTCTAAAAAGAGATATAGAGCTGACGTTTTGGTTGAAGATCATGCTGAAAAAATTCACCAAAAAGCACAAAAAGAAATTGACAAAGCAAAAGCTCGTTTTGGTGATGCATTCAACGAACAAGAATTTGTAACTACAAATGCTCGTGTAATTGAATATTTAGCTAAAGAAAAAGAAATCAGAGAGCGTTTAGGTCGTTCTTTGGGAGCAGGTGATTTGGCCGATGTAAAAGCATTGATTGAAGAGCTTGAAATTGCTGATCCTGAAACTGGTTCTAAAAACTGGACAGAAGTTAAGCAATTTAATTTGATGTTTGGAACAAAATTAGGTGCATCTGCAGAAAATGCAATGGATTTATATTTGCGTCCAGAAACGGCTCAAGGTATTTTTGTGAACTTCTTAAACGTTCAGAAATCAGGCCGTATGAAAGTTCCTTTTGGAATTGCTCAGACAGGTAAAGCTTTCAGAAATGAGATTGTTGCAAGACAATTTATTTTCCGTATGCGTGAATTCGAACAAATGGAAATGCAATTTTTTGTACGTCCAGGAGAAGAAATGAAATCATACGAATACTGGAAAGAAACTCGTTTAAAATGGCATTTATCTTTAGGATTAGGAAAAGAAAATTACCGTTTTCATGATCATGAGAAATTAGCGCACTACGCAAACGCAGCAGCTGATATCGAATTTAATTTCCCATTCGGATTTAAAGAATTGGAAGGAATTCACTCTCGTACAGATTTCGATTTAAAAGCGCACGAAGAATATTCTGGAAGAAAATTGCAATATTTTGATCCTGAATTAAACGAAAACTATGTTCCTTACGTAGTAGAAACTTCTGTAGGTTTAGATCGTATGTTCTTGGCAGTTTTTGCTACTTCGTTAAAAGAAGAAACATTAGAAGACGGTTCTACTAGAACAGTTTTAAAATTACCGGCAGTTTTAGCGCCAACTAAAGCGGCAGTATTACCATTAGTTAAAAAAGATGGTTTGCCAGAAGTTTCAAGAAAAATCATCGAAGATTTGAAATGGGATTTCAATGTTGCTTATGATGAAAAAGATGCTGTAGGACGTCGTTACAGAAGACAAGATGCTTTAGGAACACCTTTCTGTATTACAGTAGATCACCAGACACTTGAAGACGAAACAGTAACAATTCGTCATAGAGATACCATGAAACAAGATCGAGTAAAAATTACTGAATTAAGAGGAATTATCGAAAACGAAGTTTCGATGAAAAACTGGTTAATGAGAATGTAATCTTTACAGTTTATTATAGAAGTCCCAAATTCCATTAAGGAGTTTGGGATTTTTGATTTTAAAAAACAGGTATTTTATCGGTTTTTTTTGCATTTCATCCTTATGTATCAACATTTTGACTTAATGTGTTAACAATGAAATGTTTAAAAGGCTTAAATGCGTAATTTTAAATTTGTATTAGCGCAAAAACCAATTTTTTTTCTCCACATTGCAATTAAAAGCTTTTTTTTGAGTATGATTGCGCCGTGAGAAAACCAACAAAACCCAAAATTGAAAAAGTATTCGTATATTATAATTGATGATGACGCTGAGAGTATTTTGAAAACCCAAACAACCGCTTCAGGTTTTTCAGAATTATCTTTTATGGCTTCGGCTTCAAATTTTCAAGAAGGTTTAGACTTGGTTTTAGAACATAAACCAGCTTTGGTTTTTCTCGAAATCGAACCCAAAAATCTGTCAAGTCATTTGTCTTTGGCTTTTATAAGCGAATTGCACCGTTTCTTTCAAGAAATTCCCAAAATTATAATTACTACAAATACAAAAGAAAAATCTTTTGATGCAATTCAATATGGTGTCTTTGATTATCTTTTAAAACCTGTTGCGCATATTGAGCTTCTAAAATCGGTTTTAAGGCTTAAAAAAGCCAATTTGGATAGCAAAACACCGCAATTTCTAGAAGAGCCGACTTCTATCGTAATTGATAATGTAAATAACGTAACGATTCCTCAAAATATCGAAAGACCATTGACCATTTGTATAAAATCGTATGGAGATTACCGGTATTTAAATGCTGAAGATATCTGTTACTTTCAAGCCGACAATAACTCTACCGATATTTATTTGAATAGTGGTGAAATGATTACGGCCTTTAAAACGTTAAAGCATTTTGAAAGTGTTTTGACGTATCCTTTTATCCGCATTCATAACAGTTATGTGATAAATCGAAACTATATTTCTAGGATTCATAGCGGAAACTCAATCTGTTACATAAAAAACTCCACAAAAAAGATTCCTTTTTCTAAAACCTACAGAGCAAATGTAGAGCAGATTATTGCCGATTTTGCAGCAGGAAATTATCTAGAAGTCTAAAAACTAGATGTTTACACGGATTTGCTATCCATTGACTATCAATTGGGTATGATTTACCATAAACCCAATTTTTCGTATAAATTTTTTTTGACCCCGGTATTAGTTTTACAATCTGATTCGCAGCAGACAGCGAATCATCTCCAAAAAATAATACAAAACATATAAAACCTCAGGTCATGAAAAAAACAGCTTTAACATTCGGATTATTCTCATTAGTAATAGTTGCAACTTCTTTTGCAAACCCAACAGTTTCTAATTCATCAGCAAAAAAAGGTATCGATATTTTTGATACAGATACAGATGGAACTGGTCATGGTACAAGCGGAAGACGTAAAGGAGATGACTTTGCTCAAACTAAAAACATTTCAAACAACTTTAATGCAGATCGTCAATATACAAGAACTACAGTAAAGGTAGACTAATAAGAAAATTAGAAATATAAAGAAAAGGCTGTCAATTTTTTGGCAGCCTTTTTTTTCGTCCATAGTTTTAGTATTTTTGGTGAAACTCCAAAAAGCTATTGAAAAGCAAACTGCTAATATTATTCTTTTTATGCATTGTTTTTTTTGGTTGTACCAAGAAAACCGAAAGTGATAAAGATGTGCATTTATCAAAAGATAGCCTATCTTCTTATTTATCATTAGCTAATGATATCAGTCTCCCATATAAATATAAGCAAAGATATAATCTAAAAGCATTTGCGATAATTATGAGACAAAAAGATGACTCATTAAATAAAGTCAATCTTTTTAAAATAGCCAATCGATATTATAATATGAATGATTGGAAGTCTTATAAGCAAACTACGAAGTTAATTTTAGAAAGGGCACAAAACTCGAAAGACTCTGTACACATGGCAAAAGCCTACAGTTATTTAGGGGATTATTACGAAAGTCAATCCATCTCTGACAGTGCTTTCTTGAATTACTTTAAAGCAGAAAAGATCTATCTAAAGATTAATGATAAATTAAATTTAGCTAAAACTTTTGTAAGCAAAGGAAACCTTCAGTACAATGAGGGGGATTATTTTGAAAGCGAAATTAGTGTTTTTAAAGCCCTCCGAATTTTAAAGAAAGAAACAAATGTAAATAATCAGCTTTATGATTGTTATAATTTATTGGGGATACTTTACAATGAGCAAGAAGAATTTGATAAATCTCTTGATTTTCATGAATTAGCACTGAATATTCTATCTGACAAATCGATTCCGTCAGATTATCAGTTGAAGGCAACGTCATTAAACAATATTGGGTTTGTTTATTTGAGAATGCATAATTATAATAAAGCAAAATTGTATTTTCAAAAAAGTATTGAGCAAAAAAATTTGTATCAAGAAAATACGACTTTATATGCTATTGTTTTAGATAATTTGGCTTATTCAAAATTTAAATTAAAAGAATCTGAAAGCATGCCAAAATTGTTTTATGATGCCTTAAAGATTAGAGATAGTTTGGGACTTAAATCAGGAGTTGTATTAAATAAAATACATCTGTCCGAATACTATGCTTTTAAAAAAGATACCTTGCGAGCAATTCAATTTTCAAAAGAGGCATTAGACCTTTCTAGAAGTACAGATAAATTAGCTAATACCTTAGGTGCTCTCCAGCAAATCGCAATTGTCGATCCAAAAAACGCTTCTGTTTATTCGAAAGAATATATTCAATTGAATGATAAAATGCTTAAAGCGGAGCGCAAAATGGGAGAAAAATTTTCCCGTATTGAATACGAAACCAACGAAATTAAAGATCAGAATTCCAGTCTTCAGGAAAAAAATAAAACTTTGGTTTATGTATTTAGTATTTGTACATTGCTCGGGTTGTTTTTTTATGTTTATAAAACGCAACAGGCCAAAAACCGTGAACTTCTTTTTAAACAGCAGCAACAGATTGCCAACGAGGATATTTACAATTTGATGATTTCGCAACAAAACGAAATTGAGCTTACGAGATTAAAAGAAAAGAAAAAGGTGGCGCAGGAATTGCACGATGGTGTTTTAGGACGTATGTTTGGTATTAGAATAAGCCTTGATAGCTTAGATAAACTAGACGAATCTGAAGCTATTTCTAAAAGAAAAAAATATCTTGCTGAACTAAAAAATGTTGAACAGGATATTCGTGAAATTTCGCATGATTTAAATAGAGAAAAATCGGAATTAATTAATAATTTTGTTTCGATTTTAAATAAACTATTTGAAAATCAGATAAATACGTATAGTTCGAAATTGATTACTGTTTTTGATCCTGAGATTAAATGGGATTTAATAAGTAATATGGCCAAAATTAATTTGTATAGAATTGTTCAAGAAGGGCTCCAGAATTGTAATAAATATGCGAAAGCTGATATTATTAGAGTAGCGTTTAAAAATGTAAATAATAATCTGGTTTTAACAATCGAAGATGACGGAATTGGATTTAACGCCAATAAGACTAAAAACGGAATTGGTCTGCATAATATTGAATATAGAGCAACAGAGTGTAAGGGAACAGTTACCATAAAATCTGCCAAAGGAGAAGGAACAATTCTGACCATAAAAATCCCAATAGAGCCAAATAATAACCTGCATAATGACATTTGATTTACCAGCTTCAGTTCCACAATTAGTTACTAAGAATATTTTAATAGTAGATGATCATCCTTTTATTATTGAAGGATATAAAAATGCTATAACTCGTTATAATCCAAAGCAATATGGGTTTTTAATTTCGCAAGCACACGATTGCAGGTCAGGTTATGATATAATAGAAAATAATAACACACCCGATTTTGATATTGCTTTTTTGGATATCAGTATGCCTCCTTATGAAGAAAAAGAGATTTTTTCTGGCGAAGATTTGGCAAAATTGCTTTTAAAGAAAATGCCTTCTTGCAAGATTATACTTTTGACGATGTATACCGAATTGCTGAAAATTAAAACTATTATCAGAACAATTCAGCCCAATGGATTAATCATTAAAAATGACCTTACTTTTGACGAATTGCTTCTAGCTTTTGATAAAGTCATGAAAAATGAGAAATACTACAGTCAATCGGTTATAAAAATGCTGAATCAATCCACGCACAATGCAATCGAGATCGATCAATACGATAAGCAAATATTAATTCATTTGGATAAAGGAACTCCAATTCATGAAATGCTGGAAAATATTCCAATTTCATTAAATGCTATCGTGAAACGAAAAAAACATTTAATGGAACTGCTAAAAATAAGAAACGGTTCTGACCATGATTTGGTCAAAGAAGCAAAAAGCAAAGGACTGTTTTAAAATTTTAGATTTTTAGAACAAAACTTAGTAATAAAAAATCCTATCAGGTTCTTGAAATCTGATAGGATTTTTAATTTAGTGTACTGTTGCGTACTGTGACCGTGACTGAAAACTCAAACTATTCACTCAAAGCATCCCATCCGCGGGCTTTTAAGGCGATTTTTGTGTTAGCACGTGTTACAAGATGGATTCCTTCCTTTTCTTCTGCCATATGGCCGATAACAGAGAAATTCGGATTTCCTTTTATTTTGTCAAAATCATTAATGTCAATTGTAAATAAAAGCTCATAATCTTCACCGCCGTTTATGGCAACTGTTGTACTGTCGATATTAAATTCTTCACAAGTAGAAATAAACTGCGGATCTAATGGCAATTTGTCTTCATATAAATTACAGCCCACTTTTGATTGCTTACAGATATGGATAATCTCAGAAGATAATCCGTCTGAAATATCAATCATTGAAGTTGGTTTTATATCTAAAGCATGAAGTAAGGTGCGAACATCTTTTCGTGCTTCAGGTTTCAATTGGCGTTCTACCAAATAAGTATAAGGATCTAAATCTGGCTGATTGTTTGGGTTAACCTGGAAAACTTGTTTTTCGCGTTCTAAAACCTGCAGTCCCATATAAGCAGCGCCTAAATCTCCGGTTACAACTAGCAAATCAGTTTGTTTGGCTCCGTTTCTGTAAACCAATTCATTTTCATCAGCTTCTCCAATTGCTGTTATACTGATAATTAATCCTTTTTGAGATGAGGTTGTGTCTCCGCCAATAACATCAACTTTATATTCTTTTGCTGCGTGCGCAATTCCTGCAAACAATTCTTCTAAAGCTTCAAGTGGAAAACGATTAGAAACTGCAACCGAAACCGTAATTTGAGTTGGTTTTGCATTCATCGCACAAATATCAGAAACATTCACTACAACTGCTTTGTATCCTAAATGTTTTAAAGGCATGTAAGCCAAATCAAAATGAACTCCTTCAATCAGTAAATCGGTAGAAACTACTACTTTTTTGTCTTTAAAATCAAGAACAGCTGCATCGTCGCCAATACTTTTCAAAGTAGATTCCTGAGTAACATCAAAGTTTTTGGTTAAATGGTCAATTAAACCGAATTCGCCCAATTGAGCTATACTAGTTCTCTGCTGATTTTTATCTTCAATCATTTCTGTTAAGTTCCAAAGTTATTAAGGTGCAAAGGTACAAAGGATTTTTTTAAAGATGCTAAGATTCTGAGATACTATGGTTCTAAGTTTTTTATTCTGTAGAGACGCAACGCAATGAGTCCCTTTCGTGTATAAATAAAAAAAATAAAATTTATTTTTTGCTGCTGACAAACTGTTGTCACCGGCCCATTTTACTTTTGAAGTATTAAAAATATTTAAACTTTAAAACCATGAAAACATTAGAAGCACAAGTTATTACTTCAGAAGATTTATTGAAACACTGGCAAGGGCATAGAGCACTTACACGTCGTTTAATTGAGATTTTTCCAGAGAAAGATTTCTTTGAATTTTCAATTGGTGGAATGAGACCTTTCTCAAAATTGGTAGATGAGCTTTTGGCAATTGCAGTTCCAGGTTTAAAAGGAATTGTAACGAAGGAAACTGCACCATTTGCAGAAGGAACTGAAAAACTAATTTTCAAAGCGCAATATCTTGAAAAATGGGATGAAGCAACCGCAGAAATCAATAAATATTGGGAACAATTATCGGTTGAGGATTTTAGCGAGACCTTTAATCTTTTTGGTCAATATGAATTTCCTGTAATTCAGAATATCTTATATTTTATTGATAATGAAGTGCATCACCGTGGACAAGCTTACGTTTATCTGAGAGCATTAAATATCGAACCGCCATTTTTCTGGGAAAGATAATTGATAATTTTTTACTAACTTAATATCAGAAATCTAAAATTAAGACTATGAGTTTAAAGAAGATAATGGCCAATTTTGCGGATTATAATTTATGGGTAAACCAGCAATTTGTAAACTGGCTTTCGCCAAAAGCAGATGAATTGCTTTATACTGAAGTTCAATCGAGTTTTTCTACTATCATGAAAACGCTAGATCATATCTGGTCTACAGAAGAATATTGGTTTTCGGTAATTTCTGAAAATGAAATGGCAGAAAAAAAGCCAGAAAGCGAATTGTCAAAAGAAGAAATATTTGCTGGATTATTAAATTCGTCTACAAGATTGAAACATCTTATCAATTCATTGTCAGAAGAAGATTTGATGAAAGAAGTAAAAATTACAAATCCGTGGTTTGAATGCGAATTGCCAATTTCTGAATATTTAATTCAAGTGATCAATCATGGCACTTATCATCGAGGCCAGATTGTAACAATGGGACGAAATATCGGAATTACAGATGCTTCAAACACCGATTATAATTTCTATAATGTTATAAAACAGAAATAAATGAAAAAACTCCTGAGATACTATTCTCAGGAGTTTTTTTATAAAAGTCTCTTTCTGTTGATTTCCAACAGTTCCAAGACATTGGATTTTAATATTTCAGGCTCAAGAATTTCTGCATAATCTCCAAACATTAAAAACCATCTCGGAAAAGCATTATTGATATCTCTGGACATAAAAGTCATTTCGATTTTTTCTCCTACATCTTTTTGAGAAATAAAACCATGGTATTTTCTTTCGGTTGCTAAATATCGCGCTATTTTGCGGTCAATTAAAATGCGAACTTTTGTTGTTGGACAAGTTTCAGTTTTAGTTAAATAGGTTTCTAGTGCATCGTGTTCGATTGTAAAATCAGCATCTGTTTTTTTAATTCCCTGAATCCTGTCGGTTCTAAATTGTCTGTAATCTTTTCGAAGATGACAATATCCGAGAAAATACCAATTGTTATTGTCATGAAAAACGCCGATTGGTTCAAGATTGCGCTGCGTTGTTTCGTCTTTATCAAAAGTTTTATAGGTTAAAAGAATTTGCTTTTTCTCAGCAATTCCTTCAAAAAGAACAGCCAAAGTGTTTGGCGAATTATCATTAAACATCGGTTCTGCGGTCTGCATCACGATTTTTGATTCGATAGTCGAAAGGTAATCTTTATCAGTACTTCTTAAAACTGATTTCAGTTTGTACATTGCCGAAGCATAATGTGTTCCCAAAGAAGGATCGGTAAACTTTTGCATTAGTTTTTCGGCAGCAATAAAACTGCTCACTTCTTCACGAGTAAACATAACCGGCGGAAGTCTATATCCGTCCATTAAAGCGTAACCAACTCCAGCCTCACTGTAAATAGGAACTCCAGACGCTTCCAAAGTTCTGATGTCTCTATAAATAGTTCTTAAACTGCACTCAAAACGATCGGCCAATTCTTGTGCTTTTACAATCTTTTTAGATTGCAATTGAATAAGAATGGCAACAATCCGGTCAAATCGTTTTGGGGTTTCGTCGAGCATTTTTTCTTTTTTAGTTTCAAAAATTATAGGCTCAAAGTTACAAAGGTTTAATCTTTGTAGAAATAAAAAAGCTGTTCCAAATTGAAACAGCTTTTACTTTATTGGTCGAATGAATTTAAACATTTTTTCGCATCTTTACAGAATTATAGTATTAAATTCTCACATAAAGAATGAAGTTACCTTTTGAGCCAGTTATTTTTGGTTATGAAATTAATATCCATTTAGTTTTAGAATATCTGGCGTTTTTCTTAGGATATCGATATTATGTTTTTTTAAGAAAAAGAACCAATGATACTATTGTTTCTTCCAATAGATTGTCGATTATTTTGGGAGCGGCAATTGGTGCTTTTTTGGGCTCTAGAATTATGGGTTTTCTAGAAAATCCTGTTTTTCATCTTGATGCAAGATCAGTTTTGGAACTCTTCAATGCAAAAACAATTATGGGAGGATTGTTTGGCGGACTTTTGGGCGTTGAACTTGCTAAGAAGATTATTGGGGAAAAAGAATCATCGGGCGATTTATTTACTTTTCCAATTATTCTAGGAATTTTTATAGGCAGAATTGGCTGTTTTTTATCAGGAACCAATGAGTTTACTTATGGAAAAAAAACGACTTTTTTTATGGGAATGAATCTTGGAGATACTATTAAAAGACATCCAATTGCCTTATACGAATTAATTTTTCTGATTATTTTGTTTTTTGTTCTGATGAAATTGAAAACAAAAAATCTAAAAAACGGCTTGCTATTTCAATATTTTATGATTGCCTATTTTGCGTTTCGCTTTTTTGTAGAATTTTTAAAACCAAATCATTTCCTGATTTTTGGCATAAGTTCGATTCAGATTTTATGTTTAATATGTCTGCTTTATTATAACAAAACAATTTTAAATTTATTTGTAAAAAATGCCAGTTAGAAAATATACTTATTATGACTTTACATTAAGCCTTTGTCCAGAATGCTTAAAGAGAATTGATGCTAAAATTGTTTTTGAAGACGAGAATGTCTACATGCTTAAAAGATGTCCAGAACATGGAAGTTCTAAGGTTTTAATTGCCGACGATATTCAGTATTATAAGAATATCCGAAACTACAATAAACCATCTGAGATGCCATATACTTTTAATACAAAAACGCATTATGGTTGTCCGTATGACTGTGGTTTATGTCCAGATCATGAGCAACATTCCTGCCTGACAGTTGTTGAGGTTACTGATCGATGTAATCTGACTTGTCCAACATGTTATGCAGGCTCGTCTCCGAATTACGGAAGACACAGAACTCTTGAAGAAGTAAAAGCTATGCTCGATACGGTTGTTAAAAATGAAAAAGAACCAGACGTAGTGCAGATTAGTGGAGGAGAACCAACCATACATCCTGAATTTTTTGAAATTTTAGATTATGCAAAATCAATTCCGATAAAGCATTTAATGCTAAATACAAATGGAATTAAAATTGCAAAAGACAAAGAATTTGTTCAGCGACTAAAAAGCTATGCTCCAGATTTTGAAATCTATCTTCAGTTTGATTCTTTTGAAGATAGTGTATTGCAAGAACTGCGTGGAGCTGATTTAAGTGAAATACGGAAACAGGCTTTAGAAAATCTAAATGAAGTTAATTTGTCTACCACTTTAGTTGTCACGCTTCAAAAAGGATTAAACGATCATGAAATTGGTAAAATTATTGAGTTTGCACTAAAGCAAAAATGTGTTCGAGGCGTTACATTTCAGCCAACTCAAATTGCGGGCCGATTGGAGAATTTTAACTTAGAAACCGATCGTATGACTTTAACAGAAGTAAGAAGAAAAATTCTGGAGCAGACTACAGTTTTTAATTCAGATGATTTACTTCCTGTTCCTTGTAATCCAGATGCTTTGGTAATGGGTTATGCATTAAAATTAGGAGACGAAGTTTTTCCGCTAACACGATATATTAATCCGAACGATTTATTAGACAATAGTAAAAACACTATTATTTACGAGCAAGATGAAGTGCTTCGTGGTAAAATGATAGATTTGTTTAGTACAGGAAATTCTGTAGAAGTAGCGCAGGAAAATTTGAAATCGATATTATGTTGTCTTCCTAATATTGATGCGCCAGAACTAGGTTATGACAACTTGTTTCGAATTATCATAATGCAGTTTATTGATGCCTACAATTTTGATGTTAGAGCAATAAAAAAATCGTGTGTTCATATTGTCAATAAAGACAATAAAATAATCCCGTTCGAAACAATGAATTTGTTTTACAGAGATGATAAAGTAAAAAGGCTAGAAGAATTAAGAGCTAATGTATAAAGCATATGATAAGATTAGAAGTTGGTAATTTAGGTGGTTTAGTCGCATTTTTTATAGCGATTATGGTTGGGCCACCAATTTTGATGGCAATCATTGGTTTTGCAATCAGGAAAAACAGTCCGAATGGAGCAAAGATTTGCTTTATTATTGGAGCGTTATATTTAATTATTGGATTAGGAATATGCGGAACACTTATGTCTTAAGAAAAACCCCCAATAAACTAAATTATTGAGGGTCTTAAGTTATATTATTAAAGTGGATTAAAATCTAAACAATAATCCGAATTTTGGTTGATCGAAGATGTTTTCAAATAAATTGATGTTTAATTGGAAAGTATCTGAAGATGGACCGTTTTCTGGAGAAACACTGTTGTATGATAATAAATTAGCAAGAGTAAAAGTAACCGCAATGTTTTTAGTCACGAAGTAATTTAAACCAACATTGATATTGGCTGTTAGACTATTGCTATCATCTGTACCAGTAATTGGACTTTCGTATTTATTTCTGCCGTATCCTAAACCTACTTCTCCATAAGCTTTGAATCGTTTTTTATCGAGTTCCAATACATAGTATCTTGCGAAACCACCGATTCCAAAAATATTAGTTTTTTCATCGGTTGCTTCAACTTTATTGCTAGAATAGCTCACTTGTCCTCCAACGGCAAATTTATCATTAAGAAAATATCCAAATTTGGGATTAAAAGCATAATAGTCTTGATCGCCTCCCGTACTAATTTGTATTGCACCTTCTATAAACATATCGCCATGTGCAAAGGTGATTCCTTTTGCAGAATTCATTTCAGAATTAACCTGATCTTCTTGTTGCGCATTTGCAAAGTAAAAACTAAATAAAGCTAAAATAATTGAAAATTTGGTTTTCATAATCTTACAGTTTTAAAGTTGTAAGATTAAAAATACAATTTTATCTTAAAATTAACTTTAAGTTTTTGCAAAAGCGTTAAAAAACAATCGATTAAGTTAATATTTTTATAAAAAATAGGTTTTAACCTACATTTTTAAAAGATCAGAAACGGATTATATTCGAACAAAAAACCCGATAACGAAAGTTATCGGGTTTAATCTTTATTCTTGTTTCTTTCTTCTATTTAAAAGAAAAGACTTAGTCATTCAATTTCAAAACAGCCATAAATGCTTCTTGAGGAATCTCAACGTTTCCTACTTGACGCATACGTTTTTTACCTTTTTTCTGTTTTTCAAGAAGTTTACGCTTACGCGAAATATCTCCACCGTAACATTTTGCGGTAACGTCTTTACGAAGTGCTTTAATGGTTTCACGAGCAATAATCTTAGCTCCAATTGCAGCTTGAATCGGAATGTCAAATTGCTGTCTTGGAATTAATTCACGCAATTTCTCAGTCATTTTCTTACCGATATTGTAAGCGTTATCTTCGTGGATCAATGCAGAAAGTGCATCAACTGTTTGTGCGTTTAAAAGAACGTCAAGTTTAACCAATTTTGAAGTTCTCATTCCGATTGGAGAATAATCAAAAGAAGCGTAACCTTTAGAAACTGTTTTTAAACGATCATAGAAATCGAATACAATTTCCGCCAAAGGCATGTCAAAATTCAACTCAACTCTTTCAGTAGTTAAATAAGTCTGATTGGTAATTAAACCACGTTTTTCGATACATAAACTCATTACGTTTCCAACAAAGTCAGATTTTGTAATAATCGTAGCTTTAATAAAAGGCTCTTCAACACGGTCAAGTTTTGAAGGTTCCGGTAAGTCAGAAGGATTATTTACAACTAATGGTGTTTCAGGATGTTTTTTGGTGTAAGCCAAATATGAAACGTTAGGAACTGTAGTAATTACAGTCATATCGAATTCACGCTCTAAACGTTCCTGGATAATTTCCATGTGAAGCATTCCTAAGAATCCGCAACGGAAACCAAATCCTAACGCAGCAGAACTTTCAGGTGCAAAAACTAATGAAGCGTCATTCAATTGTAATTTTTCCATTGACGAACGCAAATCTTCATAATCTTCTGTATCAACAGGATAAATACCCGCAAATACCATTGGTTTTACATCCTCAAAACCAGTAATCATATTGGTAGTTGGTACTTTTGCATCTGTAATGGTATCACCAACTTTTACTTCACGCGCTTCTTTGATTCCAGAAATCAAATAACCAACATCTCCTGCTGAAACTACATTTTTAGGAACCTGATTTAATTTTAAAGTTCCAATTTCGTCCGCAAAATATTCGTTGTCGGTAGCCATGAATTTAATTTTCTGACCTTTTTTGATTTCACCATTTACAACTCTAAAGATTACCTCAATTCCACGGAACGGATTGTAAACCGAGTCGAAAATTAAAGCTTGTAACGGCTCTTCTGGATTTCCTTTTGGAGCAGGAATTTTTTCGATAATGGCAGCAAGAATGTTCTCAACACCAAAACCAGTTTTTCCTGAAGCATGAATAATATCTTCTAATTTACATCCTAATAAATCGATAATATCATCGCTAACTTCCTCAGGGTTTGCACTTGGTAAATCGACTTTATTCAAAACCGGAATGATTTCTAAGTCGTTTTCAAGCGCTAAATATAAATTTGAAATTGTTTGTGCCTGAATACTCTGAGCCGCATCAACAATTAATAACGCTCCTTCACAAGCAGCAATAGATCTTGAAACTTCGTATGAAAAATCTACGTGGCCTGGAGTATCAATCAAATTCAGAATGTATTCTTCACCTTTGTAGGTGTATTCCATCTGAATAGCATGACTCTTAATGGTGATTCCACGCTCACGCTCCAGATCCATGTTGTCAAGCAATTGTGCTTTTTCTTCACGAGCTGTAACGGTTTGTGTTGCGCCTAATAATCTGTCCGCCAATGTACTTTTACCGTGGTCAATGTGTGCAATAATGCAAAAGTTACGAATCTTCTTCATTTTAGTATATCAGTTCTCTATCGAGTTTTTAGTATTTTTTTGGTGTAAAATGCGCTGTAGCAATCGTTTTAAGGCATCTTATCAAGTGGCAAAGATAGCGCAAAGTTTTGGATTCTGGAATTTAGTTGCACGATTTTGAAATTTGAAGTCAAAAAGCTGTTTTTCAATGTGTAAACTTATCTTGTCTTTTTAAATTACTGTTTAGCATTCAATCAAAAACTTGAAGAATGTTTGCTTTTATAGATTTATTTCAATTATTGTTTATTGAAAAAATGGTAAAAATGAATTTTAGCCGAGTAATTTGTAAAATTTGTGCGAATAATTGTCGGTTTAATTAAATATGATTATACTTGTAGTCATTATAACCATAAGATTGATCGGCTTTGGTTTTTGTATTATTTTCTTAGAATTTATCTGTGCACTAGATACATCTTCGAAAATGATAGAATGAATTTTACTATTTACTAATTTAACCCCAACAAATTATGAAAAAACAAACTATGCAGCTTGCCGCTAAATTTGGCAGGCTTTCTAACGAAGAAATGAAAAATATAACTGGCGGCGTAACACCCGTTGGCCGATTTACAGTTCCTACAAGTATTTGTGCCTCGGGATATGGTCTGGTGGCAACGGGTTGTCAAGGAACTTCTTATCCTATGCTTGATGGTTATACTTGCGTGTTGACTTGTTTATAGCCAAATTGAATTCAAATAAAAAAGAGACATCAATTATTGATGTCTCTTTGTGTTTTAGAACTCAAAATTAAATCCTTTTTCAGTCAGTTTTTTATAAATATCAGGATCAAATTTGTAGAGTTTTGCGGCTCTGTGTGATACGTCCTGTTGTTTTTCGTCGAGAGCTACTAATAATTTCATGTGCAGAATTTTTCGTCTAAAATTAGATTTATCCAATTCAATTCCTAAAATTTCTTCATACAAATGCATTAGCTGCAATAGAGTGAATTTTTCTGGAAGAAGGTTAAAACCAATTGGAGCCTGACGCACTCGGTTTCGCAACTGCAATAAACTGAAATCAAGAATTTCGTTATGATCAAAAATAAGCTCAGGAATTTCATTTATCTTGAACCACTTTGCTTCAAAAACCCTTAAACTGGCTTTAATATTATAATCTTCTCTATTGACCAAAGTATAATAGCCAATAGTAACCACGCGTCTTTCCAGTACACGTTGCGGATTTGTAAATGCTTTTAACTGTTCTAAATAGATGTTTTCAAGACCCGTAAGTTCCTGTAAAATTCGTTGAGCAGCATTATCTGCACTTTCGTCTATTTGAAGCCATCCGCCAAGAAGTCCCCATTTGCCTTTACTTTCGCCTTCAGCGTGCTGTACCAATAGCACTTCGAGACTCTCTTTGTTAAATCCGAAGAAAACACAATCAATCGTGATTCCATCTACGGCTGGTTTGTGGTGGTTATTAGTTATTTCAGTCAATTTGTTGTTGTCGTATTAATATTTTGTATTGAAAATTAGAACTCAAAATTGAATCCTTTTTCAGTTAATTTCTCATAGATTTCAGGATCAAACTTATACAACTGAGCCGCTCTGTGCGAAACATCTTGTTGTTTTTCGTCTAAAGCAACCAGCAATTTCATATGAAGAATTTTTCTTCTAAAATTGGGTTTGTCCATTTCAATTCCTAAAATTTCTTCATAAAGTTGCATTAATTGCAATAAGGTAAATTTTTCTGGAAGCAGATTAAATCCGATTGGCGTTTGGCGCACTTTACTTCTGAGGTGTTTTATACTGTAATCTAAGATCTCGTTATGGTCATAAATCAAATTTGGAATGTTATCAATTTTATACCATTGCGCATCCGAAGCTGTAAAACCTGCTTTAATATTATAATCTTCTCTTTTTACAAGAGCATAATACCCAATCGTAATAACGCGTCGCAACGGAAAACGATCCGGATCTCCAAATGCTTTCAGCTGTTCCAAATAAATGTTATCAAGACCGGTAAGCTCATTCAATAAGCGGTGAGCCGCATTGTCTGTGCTTTCCTTTTTATAAATCCATCCACCCGGAAGTCCCCATTTTCCTTTACTAATACCTTCGGCATGCTGCACCAAAAGCACTTCAAGACTGCCTTTGTCGAAACCAAAAATGACACAGTCAATAGTGATGGCATTCATCGCACTGTTTTCATTTTTTTGAGCAGTTTTGTCGTCTACATTTTCAACCATATATGAGATAAATTTTGACAAATTAAATAAATAAAATGATTATTAGCCTTTTTGAAAGCCTTATATTTTTTTTAACGAAACAAAAAATTGATAATCAGGCTTTTAAAAATAAGTATGAAAAGCGCTTGAATGCAGAAGATTTCTTAAACGACTGATTGTCAATTTTATAAATCGTTGTTTTTTCTATATTTTTTATTTCAATTCTACTTCAGATTTTACAACATTAATAAAAATGGATTAGGATTAATCAGAATCGAAAAAAAATAACCCTAATATTTTGTTAATATAGAAAATTTGTTTTACACTTGTAGTCAAATTTACCATAAGATAAATTCAAATTGACCATAAGCAAAAATAGGACAAACATACACTTAACTTAAACTTACCACAAATGTTTTTTCTAAAAATTGATTTAAATAGCTTTTTGATGAGATTACCATCATCAAATTCTACCAAAAGAATCGATTTTGATGTTTTAGAAATGCTTGTTTTTAAAACGCCTGTTTATAGTCAGCAAGTACTAAATGTTGGAAATGAGATTCAGGCCCTCATTTTTGGCGTGACCTGCTTGGGAAGTTTTCCAGATTTCTCTTAGGGTAAGAAAAACTAACTATAACTTAAACTTAATCAATTCTTATTATGAAAAGCAAAAATTGTATTAAAACAACAAAGCTTCCATATTTTATGGCGGTGCTGCTTAGCGTATTTATGATGCAGTTTGGATTTGCTCAAGAATCTAAAACTGTAAGTGGGACAATTACCTCTTCCGAAGACGGATTTGGAGTTCCAGGAGCAACTGTACTTGTACAGGGAACAAAATCGAGTGCTGTTACCGATTTTGACGGAAAATATAAAATTGAAGCCAAAACAGGCGATGTTTTAGTAATTACCTTCGTGGGATTTAAAACAAAGAATATTACAGTCGGTACTCAAAAAGTAGTCGACGCTGTTTTACAGCCAGAAACTGCAGAACTTAAAGAGGTTGTAGTAATTGGATATGGATCACAGAAAAAAACATTAGTCACTAATGCTGTAACTCAGGTAAGTGGTGAGAGCCTGACAAAAACAAATACTACAAATGCGCTTCAGGCACTTCAAGGTCAGGCAGCGGGTCTTCAAATTACTTCTACTTCTGGACAACCGGGAGAAAGTCTGAATGTGGTAATTAGAGGAGTGGGTTCAACAGCAGGAAGTAATCCGCTTTATGTTGTAGATGGAGTTCTTACTGGAGATATTTCTTACTTGAATAACTCTGATATCGAATCTATTTCTGTTTTAAAAGATGCTGCTTCGGCGGCAATCTATGGTTCGCAAGCTTCGAATGGAGTTGTATTAGTAACAACAAAAAAAGGGAAACGTGGCACAACAGGACAAATAACATTTGATCAGTATTATGGCGTTCAGTCAGTAGCGAGAAAAGTAGATTTGCTTGATGCTAAAGAATATGCAACAATATTAAATGAAGCAAGGGTTAACTCTGGCAATACCCCATATTTTACTAATGCTCAAATTGCTGGAATGGGCTCAGGAACAAATTGGATGGATAAAATGCTTACAGATAATGCTGCAACTAAGAATTTCTCTTTTGGAGCGTCTGGAGGTTCTGACACTTCGGTCTATTCGGCTTCATTATCTTATTTGGGGCAAGAAGGTGTAGTTGGAGGTAAAGATTTGTCAAACTACGAACGTTATAATTTCAGATTCAATTCAGAGCATAAATTATACAAAGATGTTGTGACATTTGGAGAGAATTTGAGTTTTGCGTACATTAATAAAAATGGAATTGGTGTTGGTAATCAATATAATAACTCTCTTAGAGGAGCTTTTCAAGCAACACCTTTACTGCCAATGTACGATGCAAACGGCAACTATTTTGATACTTCTAACAGTACAGAACCATGGTTGACAGGAATGGCAAATCCTTATGCTTTAATGGTTTATAATAATCAAAACGAAAGCGATAGCCAAAAATTATTAGGAAATGTTTACCTACAGATTCAGCCAATTAAAAACCTAACTTTTAAAACAACTTTAGGTTTGGATTATAATGTAAATGAAGGACACTCTTATTCTCCAATTTACAGATTGTCAATTTATGCTAATAGTGCTTTTGATAGGGTAAATCAGAACATGAATAAAAGTACAAGTATAAACTGGGACAATTTATTGACATATAAGTTTAATGTATCAGATAATCATCATTTTGAAGCTTTGGCTGGTACATCTTATATCAATTATAATACAACTTCTGTAGAAGCGGCAAATGCTGATTCTGTTTTTAACGATTTAGAGCACGCCTGGATTGACAATACAACAAATAAAGACGGAGCAAGAATGTCAATGAAAGGAAGTAAGTTTGAGAATATCCTAATGTCTTATTTTGGAAGATTAAACTATAATTACAAAGAGAAATATTTATTAAATGCGACTCTTAGGGCTGATGGTTCTTCTAAATTTGCGCCAGGAAATCAATGGGGATATTTTCCATCAGTTTCTGGGGGTTGGGTAGCTTCAAACGAAGATTTTTTGAAGGATTCAAAAGTATTTAATTTCTTAAAATTAAGAGCAAGCTGGGGTCAGGTAGGAAACCAAAGTATTAGATCATTTCAATATTTATCTTTAATAAAATCAAATTATACTAACTACACTTTTGGTGATAAAGAAGGTGCCTTAACACCTGGAGCATACCCTGAGAATATTGCAAATCCAAGCCTTAAATGGGAAACTTCAGAACAGATTGACCTTGGTTTTGATGCCAGATTTTTAGACAATGCATTGAGTGTAAACTTTGATGTTTATAAAAAGACAAACAAAGACTGGTTAATTTTAGCGCCAATCTTAGCAACGGCTGGTGCGAACGCACCATTTATTAACGGAGGAGATGTAGTTAATAAAGGAGTAGAGTTAAGTTTGAGCTATCAAAATAAAATTGGAGATTTTAACTACAGTGTGAGTGCAAACGGCGCTTACAATAAAAACACTGTTGGACAAATTCCAAATGCAGACGGAATTATTCATGGTCTGAGCGGTGAACTTTATGATAACTCGGGTGAATTTTATAGAGCAGAAAACGGACATCCGTTAGGATATTTCTGGGGATACAAAACAGGAGGAGTGTTTCAAAATCAGGAACAAATTAACAATTACAAATCGGCAAACGGAGTGGTTCTACAACCAAATGCAGCTCCTGGAGATTTGATTTATGTGAATACAAATGGAGATGATAAAATTGATGCTTCTGATAAAACAAGCATCGGAAATCCAAATCCTGATTTCACTTACGGTTTCTCTATTTCGGCTAGTTATAAAGCCTTCGATTTTTCGCTTAATGGAAATGGAGTAGCAGGAAATCAAATTGTACAATCGTATAGAAACCAGGCAAATACTTACGGTAATTATACTTCAGCAATATTAAGCCGCTGGCATGGAGAAGGGTCTTCAAACACAATGCCTAGAGTAACTGAAGATAACCGAAACTTTACACAATTTTCAGATTTATACGTTCAGGATGGGGATTTCTTAAGAATTAACACGGTTACACTAGGATTTGATTTAGCAAAAATGAAACAGTCAAAATCATTTTTTGCAAGCCAGTTTAGAGTTTATTTCTCAGTATTGAACCTTTATACTTTTACGAAGTATGATGGAATGGATCCTGAAATAGGATTTGGTTCTTCTAATGATGATCAAAAGTTTTCATCAGGGGTTGATGTAGGTTACTATCCAAGACCAAGAACATATATGTTAGGTCTAAATGTTAAACTTTAATACATAAAAAAATGAAAAAGACTTATTTATATATTTTCTGTTTGGGTTTACTTTCTCTTGCATCTTGCAGTTTAGAAACAGAACCACTTACACAACAGACAGATGGGAATTTTTATAAAACCACAGATGATGCTTATACAGCATTAGTAGGTTGTTATGACGGAATGCAGGTGGCTACAGGAGCTGCTGGTTTAGGAGTTCCAGTAATTAGCGAAGTAATGTCTGATGATTGTTTTGGAGGAACAGGAAACTCAGATGGTTACAATTATGCTGCGATTGATGAGTTCAACATTCAACGTTCGCCATCGGATATTGATATGTTAAACAATAACTGGATAGCTTACTATAAAGCACTTTATCGTTGTAATGTCCTTTTGTCAAAAATGGATCAAATTGACTGGAAAGGGGATACTACTTTAAGAAATACTTACGAATCTGAAACAAGATTTATTAGAGCCTATTTATATTTTGAAATGGTTCGTCTATGGGGAAATATTCCATTATTGACTAAACCTTCAACAGAAAATATTCCTCAGGCAGCACCAGAAGAAGTGTATAAAGTAATTGCAGAAGATTTAGTTTTTGCATCAGATCATTTACCATCAGCAGCTTACAGTGCAACTGTTAGCGGTCGTATTACAAAATGGGCAGCAAAATCTTTGCTTGGACGTGTTTACCTATACTACACAGGATATTATGGTAAAACCGATTTGGTTGGAGTAGTAACTAAAGCACAAGCGCTAGCACATTTGGAAGATGTTATAGCAGGAAGCGGACATGGTTTGGTTGATGACTTTTCTACACTTTGGCCTGCAGCTTCAGTTGATAAATATGCAGGTGAAGCTAATAAAGAAATCGTATTTTCTATCAAATATACCTATACTAGCGATTATAACGGAAATACTGATGGTAACCACTGGTTAGTAATGTTCGGAATGAGAGAATTCTCTTCTTATCCATACGGACGTGGTTGGGGCGTAACTGTGAATTCTAAGTTATGGAACGCATACACAGCAAATGATACAAGACGTGTTTCAACTGTAATAGGAATTAATGAAGAAAAAATTCCATTTGATAAAATAAATAATCAGCGTGAATATACTGGTTACTATAACAAAAAGTATACACCGATGGTTGATAAAGATGGAAAAGACCTTCCATTAACAATGGGAAGCCAGTTTTGGGACATCAGCCAATTTCAAGATTATGTGGTATTGAGATATTCTGATGTACTTCTAATGGCAGCAGAATTAGGAAGTGGTAATGCACAATCTTATTTTGATGACGTAAGAAGAAGAGCTTACAAAACAGCATTCACTTCTATTCCTGTTAATTATGATAATATCATGAACGAAAGACATTTAGAATTCGCTCTAGAAGGAGTTAGATACTGGGACTTACTTCGTCAAGGAATTGGCAAAGCATCTTCAACTATCGCAGAAACTACAACTTTACTTAACGGAGGAGTACAGGCTACAAAAACAATTTCTTCAGTAAACATCCAAAATACAAAAGGATTACAGCAAATTCCAAATACACAGATAACATTATCTAATGGAGTTTTAAAACAAAATGCGGGCTGGTAGTTTTAATTAAAAAAGCAAAAAAATGAAAAATATAAAAGTATTAATTACAACACTTTTGATGCTGGCCATGCTGGTATCATCTTGTTCGCCTGATAGCTATTCACTAGACGGCGCGATGGATAAATCGGATATACATTTTGAAGTTACTCAGGATTTAGCAGCAGATCCAGGAGGAAATACTGTGATTCTGAAAAATACGACACCTGGTGTTATATTAAACTGGGATTATGAAACAGGAAAATCAGACAAAGCGATAGAAACTGTAAAGTACGCTTTTAAAGGAAATTATACGATAAAAATTTCGGCTGTTACTGGTGGGGGAATTGTAGAACTTGATCCAGTAACGGTAACCGTAAATCAGGATAATTTAAATTATGTTAATGATGCACTTTGGACAGCTTTGTCTGGAGGTGTAGGAAAACAAAAAGTTTGGATTGCTGATAATGGTAAATACGGAATGGCTCTTGGAGCAATGTCTTATGCAGATCCTAGCACTACAGTAGAATGGGGTAATTTTACACCAAACTGGGAACCAGAAGGAAATGCTAATTCTAGTACAGATGCAGATATGCATTGGGGCAGAACAATGACTTTCAGTCTGGAAGGTGGTCCATTTATGAAAATTCATGAAGCCGATGGAACTCTTAAAGAAAGTGGCACTTATTTCTTAGATATAAATACACATACTTTAACAACAACTGGAGCAACAATTCTGAGACCAGACAACTACATTGCAAACGCAAGTAACTGGACTAACAATATCAAGATCTTAAAACTTACTGAAAACCAATTAAGAATTGCTATTATGAGAACTAATAGCGAAGGGCCATGGTGGTATATTTGGAATTTCGTTTCTAAAGAATATGCAGACAACTACGTACCACCTGTTACTGGACCAAGTTATGATGAAGGTTTCAATCCAACTTTTGCTTCAGGCGAATTATTAAAAATGATTACTGGTGGAGTAGGATCAGGTAGAGTATGGAGTTTAGACGGAAATGGAAATCCAGTAGACTGGTTAGGAAAAGGAAAAGGATGGACTACAGGAGCTTCAAGCTCTTATAACTGGGGATGGAATGATGATTGGGCTGCTATAGCAGGTAATTCTTGGATTCGTTTTGATCAATTTGGTGGAAAACTAAATTATACTAGAAGCCAGAATGGTGTAGTAACTTCTGGATTATTTACAATTGATGAAGCGAAAAATGAAATTAACTTAGGAACAAATACATTGATTCAAAATCCAGATAGCTGGATGAATCCAACAACAAATGTTATTAAAGTTGTAAAGGCTTACAATAATGACTACCTACAAAAAGGTATTTGGTTTGGAACATCTTATGATTCAGGAAAAGATGAGTGGTTTGTGTTCCATTATATAATTCCTTAAAAATTCATATATTTCACTTTATAAATAACTCGGAAGCAGATTGATACTGCTTCCGGGTTATTAAAATTTACGTACTATGTTGCAGCTAACTTCATATAAAAAACTAGGATTACTATTTGCAAGCTTTCTTTTATTGACAGCATGCAAATCATCAACAGATCAAAAATTTAGTAACCGAAAAGTTTCTTTTAATGCAGATTGGAGTTTCCATCTAAACGATAGTATTGCTGATAAAGACACTATTGGAACTTCAACAAAATGGAGAACTTTAGATGTTCCGCATGATTGGAGCATCGAAGGTAAATTTGATGAAAAAAGTCCTGCAGGTTATGGCGGAGGATCTCTAAACGGAGGTTTAGGCTGGTACAAAAAAGCATTCAAAGTCGCTGCAGAAGACAGCACAAAAATAACTTCTATAACTTTTGACGGAGTATATAGAAACAGTGAAGTTTGGGTAAATGGACATTATTTAGGAAAACGCCCAAACGGATATATAGGTTTTCAATATGATATGTCATCATATTTAAATTACGGAGACAAAAACAACGAAATAATTGTTAAGGTTGACAATTCAAAACAACCCAATTCACGCTGGTATTCAGGATCAGGAATTTTTAGAAATGTCTGGATTGAAACTACAGATAAACTTCATGTGGGACAATGGGGAACCTATATTACAACTCCAAAAGTTACGACCGAAAAAGCTTCTATAAGTTTTGAAACCACAATTAAAAATCAATACAAAGAAGGTAAAAAAGCCACAGTAACGACCACCATTTTTAAAGAAGACAAAAAAGTAACATCGGTTACACAAGATATAACCATCAATGCCAACGAAAATCAAATTCTGAATCAATCGGCAGAAGTTGAAAATCCGATTTTATGGTCAGTTGAAAATCCGGAATTGTATACAGCAGTTACTGAAATTTCGCTTGACGATAAAATCATCGATCAATACAAAACCAATTTCGGAATCAGAGATTTTAAATTCGATTTGAATAAAGGTTTTATTTTGAATGGAAAACAAGTAAAAATAAAAGGTGTTTGTCTGCATCATGATTTAGGTCCGTTGGGTTCTGCGATTAATACTCGCGCCATTGAACGTCAATTGGAAATCATGAAAGAAATGGGGGTAAACGGAATCAGGACTTCTCATAACCCGCCCGCTCCAGAACTTTTGGATCTTTGCGATAAAATGGGTTTCATTGTTATGGATGAAGCTTTTGATATGTGGAAACAAACCAAAACCAAATACGATTACGGAAACGATTGGGACAAATGGCATAAAAAAGATCTAATCGATCAATTGCTTCGCGACAGAAATCACCCAAGTATTTTTGTTTGGAGCATCGGAAACGAAATTCCAGAACAATGGAATGAAAAAGGCGTTGAAATTGCTAAAGAATTGGCTACGATTACACGCGAGTATGATAAAACGCGTCCGTTAACCGCAGCGATGAATCCACCGGTAAACATGAATATTGATGCGGTGAATTTACAGTTTGAGAAAAAAGATGTATCGATTAATCCGCTTGCTGGATCAGGAGTTTTAGATTTAATTGGATACAATTATGCACATCAAACGTACGAACATCATCTAAAGAACTTTCCAAATACACCTTTTATTGCAACCGAAACCACTTCAGGCTTGCAGACAAGAGGATATTACGATGCCGTTTCAGATACGATCAAAAAGTGGCCAGTAAGATGGGATCTTAAATTTACAGAAGGAAATCCAGGAAATACCGTTTCGGCTTACGATCAGGTGCAGACACCTTGGGGGTCTACGCACGAAGCAACTTGGAAAGTCATTAAAAAACACGATTTCTTAGCTGGAATGTACGTTTGGACAGGCTTCGATTATATCGGAGAACCAACACCATACGAATGGCCATCAGTAAGTTCGTATTTCGGAATTGTCGATTTAGCCGGTTTCCCGAAAGACGTTTATTATATGTACCAAAGTGAATGGACTGATAAAACGGTTTTGCACATTTTCCCGCATTGGAACTGGAAACCCGGACAAACTGTTGATGTTTGGGCATACTACAATAAAGCCGATGAGGTAGAACTTTTTGTAAACGGAAAATCAGTTGGAAAACGAAGTAAAAAAGGAGATGATTTACACGTAATGTGGAGAATTCCTTTTGAAGCTGGAACTCTAAAAGCAGTTTCTCGTAAAGACGGAAAAGTAGTTTTAGAAAAAGAAATCAAAACAGCTGGAAATCCTTCTCAATTAAAACTGACTGCAGACAGAAGTACCATCAAAGCAGACAAAAACGATTTGTCATTTATCACAGTTGATATCTTAGATGATAAAGGAACTTTAGCTCCAAATGCGAACAACGAAATTAATTTCTCTTTAAAAGGAAACGGAAAAATAGTAGGCGTTTGCAGCGGAGATCCGGTTAGCCACGAATCGTACAAAGGAAATAAACACACCGCTTTGGCTGGAAAATGTTTGGTAATTGTACAATCTGGAGATCAATCTGGAAGATTGGAATTAACAGCAAAAGCAAATGGATTAAAACAGTCCACAATTGTAATTACAACAGAATAATTTTTGAAATTTTAAATATAGCCACAGATCAAAAAGATTTAAATCTGCATGATCTGCTAAATCTGCGAGAGAAAAGAGAAAAGAAAAAATCCTTTTAAAACTTTTTAATCTGTGGCAAAAAAAATAAAAAGTAACCAATGAAAAACTCAAAATTAACCGCATTGTTTTCTGCTTTTATGTTTGGATTTTTGGCAATTCCAAATGCTAATGCCCAAATCCAAAATGCAGATGTATTAAATGCTCCAATAGATATCAGTAAAGATTTTCAGAACTATCTGAATACTTTTTATTTTGCAGACGAATTGGCTTCTTTTGATCCTGCAACGGGAAAAGGAACCATCAAATATTTGAGATACAATTATAAAACACGTCAGGCTTTCAACAACATGATGATGAAACCAGATGTGGAAAAAGCAAACGAATTTCCAACAACAGAATATGCAGAATCTCCTGTTTTGCCATTCGAAATTCAGTTTGTTTCAGATAGAACAGTTAGAATTAAAACAACTTCTGGACCGCAATTTCACCCGCAAAAGGAATCTTTAATGTTGGTTGACGGCGTTGCGCCAAATCATCCTGAATTATGGAAATATGCTAAAATTGAAGGAGGCCATAGTTATACAAGCAAACACGGAAGAGTTGAAATTTTGACAAAACCATGGCACGTAAAAATCTATGATGAAAAAGGAAAATTGCTGACAAGTACGCTTCACGATACAGATTTTAAAAACACATACACGCCAACACTTCCATTTTCTTATGTTCGCAGAAACAGCGATTATTCAAGAAGTATGGGCGCGGCTTTCAGTTTAGAACCAGACGAAAAAATATTTGGTTGCGGTGAATCATTCACACAATTCAACAAACGCGGACAAAAAGTAGTTTTATGGACGGATGATGCTAACGGAATCCAAAATGAAACAATGTACAAACCGATTCCGTTTTACATGAGCAGTCGCGGTTACGGAGTTTTCATGCACCATTCAACACCAATTACAGTTGACTTTGGAAAATACTTTTCAAGTGCTAACGAAATGTACATTGGAGACGACGAAGCCGATTTGTTTTTCTTTATCGGAGAACCAAAAGACATCTTAGATCAATACACTAATTTGACTGGAAAAGCAGCTATGCCACCACTTTGGTCGTTCGGTTTCTGGATGAGTAGAATCACTTATTTCTCTGAAAAAGAAGGAAGAGAAGTAGCAAGAGATTTGCGTAAATATAAAATCCCAACAGACGTAATTCACTTTGATACCGGTTGGTTTGATGTAGATTGGAGAAACAACTACGAGTTTGCAAAATCTCGTTTCCCAGATGCCACAAAAATGATGTCTGATTTAAAGAAAGACGGTTTTCAGGTTTGTCTTTGGCAGTTGCCTTATTTCACGCCAAAGAATACTTTATTTCCAGAAATTATGGATAAAAACTTGGCGGTAAGAGACAGAAAAGGGAATCTTCCGTACGAAGATGCTGTTTTAGACTTCTCAAATCCAGAAACAATTTCTTGGTACCAAGGAAAATTGAAAAAGTTATTCGATGAAGGTGTAGCGGTTTTCAAAGTAGATTTTGGAGAAGCGGCACCGCCAGATGGAATTTACCATTCTGGAAGAACAGGTTTCTACGAGCATAATTTATATCCATTACGTTACAACAAAGCAGTAGCAGAAATTACTCAAAAAGAGAAAGGATACACTTTAATCTGGGCAAGAAGTACATGGGCAGGATCTCAGCGCTATCCTTTGCATTGGGGAGGAGATTCTGAAACTTCAAACGGAGCAATGTCAGCAGAATTACGCGGCGGACTTTCATTAGGATTAAGCGGATTCAGTTTTTGGAGCCACGATGTTGGAGGATTTGCAACAAAATCGCCTGAGAATATTTACAGAAGATGGACACCATTCGGAATGTTTACGTCACACGTAAGAAGCCACGGAGAACCGCCTCGCGAACCTTGGTTGTACAGCAAAGAGTTCTTAGAAGGATTTAGAAAAGCAGATAATATGCGTTACGAATTAATGCCATATATCTACGCGCAAGCAAAAGAAAGTTCTCAAAAAGGATTGCCAATGATGCGTGCTCTTTTTGTCGAATATCCAAACGATCCAGGAGCTTGGTTAGTTGACAATCAATATCTATTTGGTTCAAGTATGTTGGTTGCACCACTTTTTGAAGAGGTTGAAGAAAGAGATGTTTATCTTCCAGAAGGAACTTGGATCGATTACCAAACTAAAAAAGTGTACCAATCTGGTTGGCATAAAATTAAAGCAGGTGAAGTGCCAATTATAGTTTTAGTAAAAGACGGAACTGCAATTCCGCATATCGGTTTAGCGCAGTCTACAAAAGATATGGATTGGAGCAAATTGACATTAAAAGTTTTTGCAAGCGATAAAACGACTTCTGCAACTGCTAAAGTATTTTTACCAGAAGGAGATGCAGTACAAGAAATAAAAGTGAACAAAAGCGGAAACAATTTTGATGTAGCTACAAATCCATTAAACGGAAAAACCACTTTTAAAACCGAGTGGGCAAAATAAAAAAGTTAGCAACGAATTTCACGAATTAAATTGGTGAAAATTTGTGCAATTCGTGGCGAAAAAATATAGCCACAGATTAAAAGGATTAAAAAGATTAAAATAAAATCTGCTCCCGATAGCTATCGGGACTGTGTGAAAAAATCATAAAGAAAAATCCTTTTTAATCCTTTTAATCTGTGGCAAAAAAATATAATACCAAAAAACATGAAAAACTATCTAGTTCTCCCAGCCGTATTGTTTTCGATAGCAATAGGCTACAGTCAAAAAACGAAAAACGCTTACGAATTGGCATCGCCAAACGGAAAGAATACAATCAAATTTGAGCTGGTAAAAAATGCTCCAAAATATGCCGTTTCTCACGGAAAGACAGAAGTAATTTCTCCGTCAGAAATGGGATTTGTATTGAAAGGAAACGAAGACTTAAGTTCAAACTTTGAGATTAAAGGAGCAAAAACTTCTACGTTTGATGAAACTTGGGAACAAGTTTGGGGAGAAAAGAAAAACATCAGAAATCATTACAATCAATTGGTTGTTGATTTACAGCAGAAAACTGGAAACAAAAGAAAATTGCAAATTCAGTTTCGTGCTTTCGATGACGGAGTGGCTTTTAGATATGTGTATCCGAAACAAAATGTAAAAGACAGTATTTTCATCATGGATGAAAAAACAACTTTCAATCTTAAAGAAGATGGAAAAGCGTGGTGGATTCCCGCAAACAGAGAAAATCGTGATGAGTATCTTTTCAAGGATGCGCCAGTGAGTACGTTGGATACGGTTTTAACTCCATTAACAATTGAAAGCAAAAGCGGTTTAGCTTTAAGTTTTCACGAAGCAAATTTGGTTGATTTTGCGAGTATGACTTTGGTAAACACTAAAGGAACAGAATTAAAATCTGATTTAGTGCCGTGGGCCGATGGAGTAAAAGTTCGTGTAAAAGATACGTTTACTTCTTCTTGGAGAACGCTTCAGATTGGAGAAAATCCAGGAGAATTGATCACTTCATATTTGGTTTTAAACCTAAACGAACCAAACAAATTAAAGAACACAAACAGCTATTTCAAACCATATAAATATTTAGGAATCTGGTGGGGAATGCACATTGGGAAATATACTTTCTGGGAAAGTGATAAACAAGGAGCAACTACAAAACACGCTGAGGAATATATTGATTTTACAGCAAAAGAAGGTTTCCATCATTTATTGATAGAAGGATGGAATAAAGGTTGGACGCCAGGTTGGTATGAAAACCGTATGCACATGTTTAGCTTCACAAAAAACGCAGACAATTTCGATTTAGAAAAAGTAGTTGAATACGGAAAGAAACATAATGTAGAGTTAATTGGTTATCATGAAACTGGTTCGAACTTAATTAACTATTTAAAACAAGTTGACGAAGCTTTTGCTTTATACAAAAAACTAGGAATTCATACGGTGAAAATTGGTCATGTAGGTTCTAAATTGAATATGAAACAGATGCACTTCGGACAGTTTGGAGTAAATTATTTCAGATACATTTTAGAAAAAGCAGCACAATATGATTTAGCGGTTTTATACCACGAATCGATAAAAGATACAGGAGAACGCAGAACGTATCCAAACATGGTTTCGAGAGAAGCAGCTCGCGGTCAAGAATATAACGCTTGGAGCGAAGGAAATCCACCAAACCACTTAACGATTATTCCGTTTACAAGATTACTTTCAGGACCAATGGATTTCACGCCTGGAATTTTTGATGTTGAGGTAAAACAAGGTTATCCAGGAAAAAGAATTCAGGGAACAGTTGGGCAGCAATTGGCATTGTATGTAACGATTTATGCACCAATTCAAATGTTGGCAGATCTTCCTGAAAATTACGAAGGAAAACCAGCTTTACAATTCTTAAAAGATGTTCCAACAGATTGGGAAGACACTAAAATCTTAGAAGGAAAAATTGGCGAATACATCACAACAGCAAGAAAAGACAGAAACAGCGCCGACTGGTATCTAGGAACTTTGACAAATGAGAAACCTAGAAATGTAGAAGTTTCATTATCATTCTTAGATCCAAATACAACTTATGAAGCACAGATTTATGTAGATGCAGAAGGAACAGATCAAACACACAATCCAGAAGCGGTAGCAATCTCTAAGAAAACGGTAAAAGCTTCAGACAAATTACAATTGAAATTAGGCGGAGCTGGAGGTGGAGCAGTGAGATTTAAAAAGCTATAATTATTAATTTTCTATAGAGACGCGCAGCAGTGCGTCTTTATTAGATGTTAGACCCGACAGGTTTTTAAAACCTGTCGGGTTTACTCAACACAATGATTATACACAACGTAATCTGTAGAGACGCACTGCAGTGCGTCTAACATATAGTTAGAAAATAAAATATTTAGCCACAGATTAAAAGGATTAAAAAGATTTAAATCTGGATGATCTCCTAAATCTGCGAGAGAAAAAAATCCGTTAGAATCCTATTATCCCGATAGCTATCGGGAGTGGCAAAAAATAAACAAAACCATTTTCAGATGAAAAAACTTTTAATACTAGCAGGAGTTTTATTTAGTTCAATCTATTCGTTTGGGCAAAATGAAAATCGAATCATAAAAGTTGATTTCAAAAAAGAAGCAGGAAAATTAAACACCATGTTCAAAGAATGCATCGGTGCTGGAAGAGCAAATGAAGGTCTTCGTGCAGATTGGCAGCAGCAACTGGCATTGGTAAAAAAAGAATGCGATTTTAAATACATCCGTTTTCATGGTTTATTGTCTGATGACATGGCTGTTTATCGTGAAGATGAAAAAGGGAATCCAGAATATAATTACCAATATGTAGATGTTTTGTTTGATTATATTGTAAGTCTGAAAATGAAACCATTTGTAGAGTTAGGTTTTATGCCGAACGCATTAGCAAGCGGAAAAGAAACTATTTTTTGGTGGCGCGGAAATGTAACGCCTCCAAAAGATTATAAAAAATGGGAAGATTTAGTTCGAAATTTAACGCAGCATTTTAAAGACCGTTACGGAGACGAAGAAGTAAAAACGTGGTATTTTGAAGTTTGGAACGAGCCAAATCTTTCACCAGGATTTTGGAGCAGCACACAGCAAGAATATTATAAATTATACGATTATGCAGCTCGCGGTGTAAAAGCGGTAAATCCAGTTTATAAAGTTGGTGGACCAGCAACGGCAGGTTCTGCTTGGGTTGCTGAAACAATTGATTTTTGTGCGAAGAATAATGTTCCGATGGATTTTGTTTCGACGCACACCTATGGAGTGAAACACGGTTATTTGGACGAATTTGGAACTTCGGGAACGATTTTAAATCAGGATGAATGGAGTGTAAGCGGTGAAATTATCAATTCTAGAAAATTGATTACAGAGTCGGCTAAACCAAATCTGGAGTTGCATTATACAGAATGGAGTACATCTTACACGCCGGCAGATCCAATTCACGACAGTTATCATTCTGCAGCTTATATTTTGCAGAAATTAAAACAAGTTGGAAACGCTGCAAACTCTATGTCATATTGGGTTTTTACGGATATTTTTGAAGAAGCGGGGCCAAGATTTACGCCTTTTCACGGCGGTTTCGGATTATTGAGTACGCAGGGAATTAAAAAACCAGCTTATTTCTCTTATTATTTATTGAATAAATTGGGAGAAACAGAACTTCAAAATTCAGATAAAGCTTCTTGGATTTCCAAAAATGCAAAAGGTGATGTTCAGGTTTTATTGTGGGATTTTACCAATACGCATCCGGGAGATAAAGAGCTGAATCAAACGTATTATATAAAAGATCTTCCATCAAAAGAAAAAGGAAAAGTGAAAATTGAAGTGGATGGAATGCAGAAAGGAAAATATGTATTGGAAATTTACAAAGTGGGTTACAAAGTAAATGACGCTTACGCGGATTATCTGGCGATGAACAAACCAAGTCAGTTAACACGTGAGCAAGTCACTTCCATAAAAGAAAAAAATAATGGTGCTCCGATTTCCACAGAAAAAATTACAATTGACGGAAAAGGAACTTTCAGCAGAGAATTTAAAATCAATGAAAATGATGTTGTAATGCTGAATTTAATTAAACAATAATAGAGAGAAAACCACAAACATAAAAATAGTATTAACGGTATTTAGAGATGATGCGTGAGGAATCAAAAATCTTTAAATCAAAAAACACCTAACTATCTATGAAAAACAAAATGATATTCCTTTCATCAGCTCTAGTTTTTGCATTTTTTACTTCATGTAAAAATGATGCACAGACAATAGCTTCAAATTCGGCGCAGACCGAAGAATACGTTGGAAAAGAAATAAGTACAGACCATGATGCCGAAATCGACAAACTGATTTCGCAAATGACATTAGAAGAAAAAATCGGAATGCTTCACGGGAACAGTATGTTTGCCAATGCAGGTGTAAAACGTTTAGGAATTCCAGAATTAAAAATGGCCGATGGTCCATTGGGAGTTCGTGAAGAAATCTCAAGAGACAATTGGGCTCCAGCAGGATGGACAAACGATTTTGCTACTTACTACCCAGCAGGGGGCGCTTTGGCAGCAACTTGGAATGCAGAAATGGCACATACTTTCGGAACCAGTTTAGGAGAAGAATTACGTGCAAGAGACAAAGACATGTTGCTTTCGCCGGCGATCAATATGGTGAGAACACCGCTAGGAGGAAGAACATACGAATACATGTCTGAAGATCCGTTCTTAAACAAAAAAATCGCCGTGCCTTTGATTGTTGGTTTACAAGAAAAAGATGTAATGGCGTGTGTAAAACACTTTGCAGCAAACAATCAGGAAACGAATCGTGATTTTGTAGATGTACAAATTGACGAGCGTACACTTCGCGAAATTTATCTTCCAGCTTTTGAAGCTTCGGTAAAAGAAGCAAAAGCCTACAGTATAATGGGCGCTTACAATAAATTCAGAGGCGAATATTTATGTGAGAACGATTATATGCTAAATAAAATCCTTCGTGACGAATGGGGATTTAAAGGAATCGTAGTTTCTGACTGGGCTGCGGTTCATTCTACAGCAAAATCTTTGAAAAATGGTTTAGATATTGAAATGGGAACACCAAAACCTTTCAATGAATTTTTCTTAGCCGATAAATTAATCGCCGCAGTTAAATCTGGAGAAGTTTCAGAGAAAGAAATTGATTTGCATGTAAAACGTATTTTAAGAGTTTTATTCCAAGTAAAAGCAATGGGCGGAGGCGAGCGTGCAAAAGGAAGTATCGCAACCGAAGCACATTATCAAGACGCTTACAAAATTGCAGCTGAAGCGATTGTATTGTTGAAAAACGAAAACAATGCATTGCCATTAAAACTAGACGGAGTAAAATCTATCGCTGTAATTGGAAACAATGCAACTAAGAAAAATGCTCTTGGCGGATTTGGAGCGGGAGTAAAAACAAAAAGAGAAGTTACGCCTCTTGAAGGTCTTAAAAACAGATTGCCTTCATCAATCAAAATCAATTATGCGGAAGGATATTTAGAGCGTTACGATAAAAAGAACAGAGGAAACTTAGGAAATATTACGGCTAATGGCCCAGTTACAATCGATGAACTAGATCCAGCAAAAGTTCAAGAAGCAGTTGATGCAGCTAAAAACTCAGATGTAGCAATTGTTTTTGCGGGTTCAAACCGTGATTACGAAACAGAAGCTTCGGATAGAAGAGATTTACATTTGCCTTTCGGACAAGAAGAATTAATCAAAAAAGTAATAGAAGCTAATCCAAAAACGATCGTTGTAATGGTGGCTGGTGCTCCTTTTGATATTAATGAAGTAAGCAAAAAATCTTCTGCTTTGGTTTGGAGCTGGTTCAATGGATCTGAAGGTGGAAATGCTTTGGCTGATGTTATTTTAGGAAAAGTAAATCCTTCAGGAAAATTACCTTGGACAATGCCAGTTGCATTAAAAGATTCTCCTGCACACGCTACAAACAGTTTCCCTGGAGACAAAACTGTAAATTATGCGGAAGGAATCTTAATTGGATATCGTTGGTTTGACACTAAAAACGTAGCGCCATTATATCCTTTTGGTTACGGATTATCATACACAACTTTTGCACTTGATAATGCAAAAGCAAATAAAGATTCGTACGCTCAAAACGACGTAATTGAAGTTACAGTTGACGTTAAAAACACAGGAAAGGTAGACGGTAAAGAAGTAGTACAATTATATACTGCAAAATCTGATTCTAAAATTACTCGTGCAGCACAAGAGTTAAAAGGATTCAAAAAAGCAGAAGTAAAAGCTGGAAGTTCAGCAAAAGTAACAATCAAAGTTCCAGTAAAAGAATTGGCATATTATGATGTTGCTGCTAAAAAATGGACAGTTGAGCCAGGAAAATATACTATTAAGTTAGGAACTTCTTCAAGAGATATTAAAAAAGAAATTCAGGTAACAGTTAAATAAATTGTTATTGCTATAAAATAACCAAACTATCAACGCCAGCCCATTAAAAGCTGGCGTTGATTTTAAAAACTTACACTTAACTTAAACCAAACCAAATGAAAAAAACAATTAAAGATTACTGCTTGAGCTTTATTTTATGTTTTGCATTTTTAGGCGTTTTAGCTTGCAGTTCAGATAAAGAAACTACTCCAGAAAATACGATAAAATCATTAATGGCAAGCACAGTCAAAATTGATTTTGACAGCAAAGAAAACACTTCGGATATCACTATTAATTCAGAAGCTTCAAGCTGGACTTTGGCCAGTTCTGCAAACTGGGTAAAAGTGAGTCAGACAACAGGAGTAAAAGGAAGTGTTATTGTTAGAATAACAGCTTCAGCAAATACAGAAAATGCTGCTAGAACAGCTTCAGTCACTTTAAGTTCAAATGAGGCAAAAACGGTTACGATAGCAGTTTTACAGACTGCTGCAACAGTTGCTACAGGTTTATATCCAAGTTATAATACCAACCCAATTGCAGCTGATGCGTCAGGAATGGGAAGTTCTGCGGTTGAATTGGCAGCAAAAATTAAATTAGGCTGGAATATCGGAAATACGTTGGAAGCAACTGGAGGCGAAACCGCTTGGGGAAATCCAAAAGTGACTAAAGCCTTAATTGATGCCGTAAAAGCAAATGGTTTCAATGCGGTAAGAATTCCGTGTTCTTGGAATCAGAATTTAGAAAATGCTGCAACAGCTAAAATCAAAACTGATTGGTTAAACCGAGTGAAAGAAGTCGTACAATATTGTGTTGATAACGATATGTATGTTGTCGTAAACATTCACTGGGATGGTGGCTGGCTGGAAAATAATATTACAGAAGCTAAAAAAGTAGAAAACAATGCCAAACAGAAAGCGTTTTGGGAACAAATCGCAACACATTTAAGAGGTTTCGACGAACATTTACTTTTTGCAAGCGCCAACGAACCAGCGGTTGAAGATGCTACGCAAATGGCAGTTTTAACCTCTTATCACCAGACTTTTATCGATGCAGTTCGTTCTACAGGAGGAAAAAACGCCACTCGTGTTTTAGTCGTGCAAGGTCCAACAACAGATATCGAAAAAACAAACAAATTAATGACTACATTGCCAGTAGATAAAGTTACAGGCAGAATGATGGTTGAAGTGCATTACTATTCTCCATGGAATTTTGCTGGTTTAACCAAAGACGAAACTTGGGGCAAAATGTTCTATTATTGGGGATCAGGATTTCATTCTACAACCGATACAGAACGAAATGCAACTTGGGGAGAAGAAGCCGATTTAGAGAAGAACTTTAAACTGATGAAAACTCAATTTGTAGACAAAGGAATTCCAGTGTTATTGGGAGAATTTGGAGCCATCCGTAGAACAACTTTAACGGGAGATGCGCTGACTTTACATTTAAATTCAAGAGCGTATTATTTAAAAACGGTAGTAAAAACAGCAAAAGCAAACGGATTATTACCTTTTTATTGGGATGAAGGAAGCCTAGGAAACAACGGTTTCGGAATCATGAATAGAACCAATAATACGGTCTTCGATACACAAGCTTTAAACGCTTTAATAGACGGATTAAAATAAAAAAATGTGGTTAAATCCTATAAGTGATATAAATAAATTTAAGCACAATTGTAGCTAAAAACTTAAAATAACTTATATCACTTATATGGTTAAAAAAATATTTAAATTAAAAAAATGAAAAAGAATATAATATTTATTTTTCTGTTAATTAGTGTTTTAGCTAATGCTAATATAAGAATGCCTTTAATATTCTCTGACGGAATGGTACTCCAAAGAGACAAACAAATTCCGATTTGGGGTTTTGCGGAGGCGAATGAAAGCATAGAAATTCATTTCAACAAACAAATCAAGAAAACAATAGCCGATAAAAACGGAAAATGGACGGTAAATTTGGCTGCTGAAAAAGCTGGTGGACCATTCGAATTAATTATTATCGGAAAAAATACAATCACAATCAAAAATGTTTTGGTTGGCGAAGTTTGGATTTGCAGTGGACAATCGAATATGGAATTTCAGGTTTTCAAAACCATGAATTCTGAAAAAGAAATCAGCAGTGCAGATTATCCAATGATTCGTCATTTTGGTGTTGCCCAAGATTTAAGCGGAACTCCAAAAGACGATTTAAAGCAAGGAAAATGGGAAGTAGCCAACAAAGAAAATGTTGGCAACTTTACTGCAGTTGGTTATTATTTCGCCAGAAAACTATATTCAGAATTAAAAATTCCAATCGGAATTATCAATACTTCTTGGGGCGGAACCAATGTGGAGACTTGGACAAGCCGTGAAGCTTTCGAAAACAGTCCCGATTTTAAAGCCATGATTGCCGATGTTCCAACAGTAGATATCAATGCCATTTTTGAAACGTATAAAAAGTCGGTTTTAGACAATCTTAAAAAAGTGCAAGGTTTTGATGTTTCGATGGAAAACGAAGAGCAATTTAAGAATCCAAATTTTCAAGACAAAAACTGGCCAGAAATAAAAGTGCCTTCACTTTGGGAAAACCAGCAAATTGGCAATATCGACGGAATTGTCTGGATGCGAAAAACGATTGTTTTAACCGCAGAACAAGCCAAAAAGGAAGCTGTTTTACATTTAGCAAAAGTCGATGACGAAGACAAAACGTATGTAAACGGAGTTGAAGTTGGAACAAACAATCTTTGGGATGCCAAAAGAGTCTACAAAATTCCGGCAAACGTTTTAAAAGAAGGAACAAACGTGATCGCAGTAAGAATTACAGATTACAGTGGCGGTGGCGGAATTTATGGCGATCCAGCAGATTTAAAAATCGATTTTAAAGATTCAAATGTACCGCTTGAAGGACTTTGGAAATTCAACGTTGTAAAAGTAAGAATCGAGGTTTCACCAAACAGTTATCCGTCATTATTGTACAATGCAATGGTAAATCCGTTAGTGCCTTATGCGATGCAAGGTGTTTTATGGTATCAAGGAGAAGCCAATGTTTGGAGAGCGGCAGAATACAAAAAGTCATTTCCATTGATGATAAACGATTGGAGAAGTAAATTCAAACAAGGAAATTTCCCTTTTTATTTCGTTCAATTATCCACTTTTGATGAATTCGGAGGAAACAGCCAAAAAGGAAGCCGTTGGGCAGAACTTCGCGAAGCACAATCTCAAACTTTAAAATTGCCAAATACTGGAATGGCTGTTACAACTGATATTGGAAATGCAAAAGACATTCATCCAACAAACAAACAAGACATTGGTTTGCGTTTGGCAGCGATTGCGCTGAATAACATTTACGGCAAAAAACAAGTTCACAGCGGACCAACTTATAAATCTCAAATAATAAAAGGAAACGAAATTATTCTTACTTTCGATAACATCGGCAGCGGATTGTCAACGCCAAATAACGATGAATTAGAAGGTTTCGAAATTGCAGGTTCAGACAAAGTTTTTCATTCCGCGAAAGCGATAATTAAAGACAACAGAATAATCGTTTCTAGCGATAAAGTTCAAAATCCAGTTGCAGTGCATTACGGTTGGGCTGATGACGATACGGCAATTAATCTTTTCAATAAAGAAAAATTTCCTGCATCGCCATTTAGAACGGATAATTGGGAAATGCTAACGGCGAATGAGAAGTATAAAGTGAGTAAATAATTATTTGGGCGTGACCGTACCGAGATAAGAAGGCAAATATATTTTGCGTTTATACGCCTTCTTATCTCGCTACGGTCGGGCTATCCGCGCTACTTCGGTAGCTTGCTCCTATCCCTCACGCGCGTAAAATATTAATTAACGCTTTTGTTTGTCATTCCGAGGAACGAGGAATCACACTAGAAATTCCACAAAGTGAATTACCTATCTTTGTCGATTTACGAGTGTGATTCCTCGTTCCTCGGAATGACAAGATTGCAGAAATACCAGATGTAAAAACATGATTCAAAATAACAAGCCTATGAATTCAAAAATCATTATAAAAACATTTCTCATTTTACTTCTCACATCTTACTATACAAACATTTCGGCGCAATCCAAAAATGTTTTATGGTACAAACAGCCAGCAGAATTCTTTGAAGAAAGCTTGGTTTTAGGAAATGGAAAAATGGGAGCAACCGTTTTTGGAGGAGCCAATTCAGATAAAATTTACTTGAATGATATTACACTTTGGTCGGGCGAACCCGTAAATGCGAATATGAGCCCAGAAGCGTACAAAAATATTCCGGCAATTCGTGAAGCATTAAAAAACGAAAATTACAAACTGGCAGAAGAACTGAATAAAAAAGTTCAAGGAAAAAATTCCGAATCGTATGCGCCTTTAGGAACTTTAGAAATCAATAATTCCGAAAAAGGAAAAGCAATTAATTACCATAGAGAATTGGATCTTTCGAACGCTATTTCAAAAGTAAGTTATGAAATGGCAGGTATAAAATATACACGCGAATATTTCGTATCGGCTCCAGATAAAGTCATGATTATCAAATTGACAGCCGATCAAAAAGGAGCTTTAAATTTCGATATTAATCTAAAAAGCCTTTTACAATCCAATGTCGAAGTGCGAAACAATATTTTGGTATTAAGAGGTTCTGCGCCAATTCATGAAAACGCAGGATATAATGTTTCCCCAAAATATTTGAGCTTAAAAGAAAGAGGAACAAGATTTACAGGTTTAGTTCAAATCAAAAAAACAGACGGAACGGTTACAAGTTCTCGAGAGAGCTTAACCTTAAAAGATGCAACAGAGGCGATTATTTTCGTTTCTGTCGCAACAAGTTTTAATGGTTTTGATAAAAATCCAGCGTCAGAAGGTTTAGATGATGTTTCAATTGCTTTGCAAAATCTGAACAATGCCTACGCAAAAGCATTCGATAAACTAAAAGAATCTCACATTACCGATTATCAAAAATTCTTCAATCGTGTCAATTTAGATTTAGGAAAAACAACCGCTCCAGATTTACCGACAGACGAACGTTTATTGCGCTACGCTGACGGAAAAGAAGATAAAAATCTCGAAATTCTATATTTCAATTTTGGACGTTATTTATTAATAAGTTCATCAAGAACTTTGGGCGTTCCAGCCAATTTGCAAGGACTTTGGAACCCGTATGTAAATCCGCCTTGGAGCAGTAATTATACGATGAATATCAATTTGGAAGAAAATTACTGGTTGGCAGAAAACACCAATCTTTCTGAAATGCATTCGTCACTTTTAAGTTTCATTAAAAACCTTTCGGTAACAGGAAAAGTCACTGCCAAAACTTTTTACGGAGTAGATAAAGGTTGGGCGGCAGCGCATAATTCAGATATTTGGGCAATGACCAATCCGGTTGGACAGTTTGGGAAAGAAGATCCTATGTGGGCGTGTTGGCCAATGGCACAAGCATGGTTGAGCACTCATATTTGGGAACATTACACTTTTACACAAAATTTGGCTTATTTGAAAAAAGAAGGTTATCCTTTAATGAAAGGCGCAGCCGAATTTTGTTTAGGCTGGTTGGTTACCGATAAAAACGGAAATTTAATTACTTCACCATCGACTTCGCCAGAAAATCAATATAAACTTGCTGATGGCTTTGTGGGTGCAACACTTTACGGAGGAACTGCCGATTTAGCCATGATTCGCGAATGTTTTGATAAAACGATAAAAGCTTCAAAAGTGCTGAACACTGATGCTGACTTCAGAAAAAAACTAGAAACAGCGCTTTCAAAACTGTATCCGTATCAAATTGGTAAAAAAGGAAATCTTCAGGAATGGTATTTTGACTGGGATGATAATGAACCGAAACACCGCCATCAATCACACTTATTCGGACTTTTCCCTGGCGATCATATCACACCTTTGAAAACTCCAGATTTGGCAGAAGCTTCAAAAAAGACTTTAGAAATAAAAGGAGACGAAACCACAGGTTGGTCAAAAGGTTGGAGAATCAATCTTTGGGCGAGACTTTGGGACGGAAACCGTGCTTATAAAATGTATCGTGAATTGCTTCGCTACGTGGATCCAGACGGAAAGAAAACAGAAAAACCAAGAAGAGGAGGAGGAACGTATCCGAATTTATTCGATGCGCATCCGCCATTTCAAATTGATGGTAATTTTGGAGGCGCAGCTGCGGTTGCAGAAATGTTGGTTCAGTCAGATGAAAATGAAATTCGATTACTTCCTGCTTTGCCAGATGCTTGGTCAGAAGGTTCTGTAAAAGGGATTTGTGCTCGTGGCGGTTTTGAAATTGAAATGACGTGGAATAATAAAAATGTAACTCATGCTATAATCTCTTCTAAAACAGGGGGAAAAACAACTTTGATTTTCGCGGATAAAAAACAAGATGTAATCTTGAAAAAAGGCGAAAAATTAGAGGTAAAATTCTAATTATTCTTTTGAAACCAAATGTCATCCTGAGCGAAGTCGAAGGCTCGTTACTTTAAAGGGGCTTCGACTTCGCTCAGCCTGACAAATGAATAGCAAACCCGACAGGTTTTAAAAACCTGTCGGGTTTTGTGTTTTTAGTTAAGCTTCGGAGAAGCGAAATATTTATAGAATAAATAGACATTTAGAAAAGAGCTCCAGCGGAGCGACATATTTGATTGCGAAAAATTATATATGTCGCTCCGCTGGAGCTCTTTGACTTTACGTAATTGGATTTCTATAAATATTTAGTCTCTCTGAGGCTCTCTAACATTGGACATAATTTTCTACAAATATCTCGTCCTTGTAGTACTTAATCTAATTTATAATTATACCCTAATTGCACATAAAACGGAATTAACGGTGTACTTTTGAAATCTTCATTCATTACTTTTCCTGCTCGTAACGTGATGTCACTGCGGTTAAAAGAATAGCCGCCTTGAACTCCGAAATTGAAATTCCCTCCTGTTGTGGGTTCGTACCAACCATTTTTTACATTGGGATAAACGTCCTTGTAAATATCAGAATGTTTAAAATGGGTAACAATTGCTTTATCAAAACCAAATTCTCCAGCAATGAACCATTTTTGCTTATAATAACCAATAGTTGTCGAAGCATCGGCACCAAAATTCTGAAGCGTTACTAAGGGATTTTCGTATCGTCTGTAAATTCCGTGAAGCGAGGCATTAAAACGAAAATTTTCAATTTGATAAACATTCATCTGTCCGCCGATTTTAGTTTTAAAATCATCAAAAATAACTTCGCCTGAGGCTAAAGAAATAGAACTTTCTAGGATAATTGGGATTTTTGTTTTTAAATGATAGCCATAACTCAATCCATAAACAAAACTGTAATTCCAGCCTGCATTTACATTCAAAATGTGTTTTTGATTTTCTTGAAGATTTTCCCAGTTAATTGCTTGTGCTTGTGAAATGTGAGAAGTAAGAAGCGAAATGAGAAATACGATTAGTGCTATTATTGCTTTCATGGCCGAATTATTTTAGATTATTTAAATAATTCAATACTAAAGGCTCGACATTTTCCCATTTGAAATAAATCATTTCGTGTCCCGTTCCTTTGACTTCTGCAATTTCAGAATTTGGAAAATAAGCGGCTTCTTTTTGGGCAAAAGCCAATCCGTAAGATTTGTTCAATTCGCCGTATAAAAACAAAACTTTCGTTTGATATTGGTCCAAATTTGTGGTGAAATCGAATCCTTCATTTTCAGAAATCTCAATAAAACTTTCCAAAACTGTTGTGCCAATTCTCCAAAACGGTGACGGACCTGGAATACCTTCATCATTTCCTTTCGCATAAGTAAAACTCGAAGAAATTCCGTATTTATAATCTAAAATGGCATGCTGATTTTCTTTTCCCGTTATAAACTGGTCTACATATAAAAGATTGCTCGTAACCTCAGAAAAAATATTGATTTTGCGGCTCATTTCTCCATATTCATCGAGCAATTTTTTATTGAGTCCCCCTGGTTCGGCTAGAATTATTCCGTTTATAGAACTTGGATATTGGTTGACATAAGCAGACGCGAGCATCGCGCCCCAAGAGTGACCAAAGAGAAAAACTTTTTGATTGGAAGAAGTTCTGTAATATTTGATGACTTCCGTCAAATCATCCAAAACTAATTGAATCGAATAACTTTTTTTATCATGTCTTTTTGATAATCCCGAACCTCGTTGATCGTAAAAAATGACATAAAAACCCTCCTTGGCTAATTGCTGTACATTTAATCCGTTTCGGTAATCGGAGCCGGGACCACCGTGCAAAAAGATTAGCATTGGATCGTTTGGATTTCCAAAAGTTTCGGAATGTAATTGTGTTCCGTCTACAAAAATCGAAGGAATTGATGGATCTTCATCGACTGTTTTAGGAACTAAATTTCCAGATTTGTCAATGTTTTTTTCGTTTTCGCATCCCAAAAAAAAGAAAATCGAGATAGCGATTACGGCTGAGTAAAGTAAATTGGTTTTCATTGCAAGAATTGATTAAAATTTCTGCAAAGATGTGCTCCAATATTATGCTGGTCGCCCCAACTTGTAAGGTGGTTCTAGGTTTTGAAGTTAAAATTTGCCACAAAGGCACTAAGTTTTTTAAAATAAAACTTTGCGACTCTGCGAGATTAAAAAAACTTATCTCAAATATTCAGAAGGAGAAAGTCCAGTTGCTTTTTTGAAATTTCGGTTAAAAGCTGTTTTCGAATTAAAACCACATTCAAAAGCAATAGAGAGTAAAGTGAATTTTTGATTTTCGGGCAGAAGAATTAGTTTTTTGAATTCTTCTACTCGTTTTAAATTGATGTAATCGTAAAAGTTTTTTTCTTCGGCTGAATTAATAACTTGTGATAATACATTTGGATGAATATTTAGTTTCTGTGATAATTCTGCCAAAGTCAAATCAGGATTTTTATAGAGTTTTTCAGTCTTCATAATTTCAGTCAATTTTTGATGAATAGACTGCAGTTCAGCTGAGCTTAAACTTGATTTTTCATATTTGATTTTTTCTGATGTGTTTTCAATTTCGATATTTTGATTGGAAGGAATGTTTAAAACTGCATTCCCCGGAATTGTTTGATTGGTAAAAATCCCGACTTGTTTGATGCCGAAATAACCAATAAACATCATATAAAAAACAACCACCGAAAAGATATATTTATCTTCATAAAAAATCACAACTAACCAGATTATACTCGACCCGAAAATTAAATATTGAAGCCAGCGAAGATTTATTTTTTCATTAAAAGAAAACTGATCGGAAATGTTTCTTCGATGTTTGGAAAGTTTTTGAAGCGAAAGTAATGCATACGTAATGCCGGAAATTAAAATAGTACTGTACAAAATCAGAATCAGATTTTCATATCCTTTTCCGTCATTCTGAAAAATCTTTAGCTTTTCTTGAAAGGATAAAGTGAAAAACGGCATCAAAACTAAAACAGCGATTACAAAGGGTAAAAAGTGAATCCAATTGTGTTTTTTATACTGATTTTGATTAGTCAAAGCAGAAGTGTATAAATACAAAAAAGGACCTTGTAATAAAGGCATTGGAAGTTCAAAACCCAGTAAAAATGGAAACGAAGCAAAGTCTTTATTATAATGCAGATAATATAAAAACAAATGAAAACCTGTAAAAAACAGCCAAAGCGCTAGAATTTTATCTGCTTCACTTTTGTCTTTTTTACTTGCTAGAATCGCAACCAGAAAAAACGTAATTATAATGCCCGTTAAGTACAACATGGTTTAGATTTTTGGTTAAAATCGGTTGTTGGAAATACGGAGCAAGATAAAATATTTCTTGCAAATATTTGAAAATGTGATGTTTTCTATAAGTTATTAAAAATAGTTTCGGAGAAACGAAATGTTTATAGAAAAAATAGAGATTTCATATCAGGAGCTCCAGCGGAGCGGTATATAAATTCATCACAAAATAAATTATTCCTTGTCTATATTCCGTTCTTTTTCTTCTTCTGGCTTTTCAGAATGTTCTTTTTTAAAAGTCTCGTACCATTTTTCTATTGAAGGATATACAAAAGCAGCGACTTTTTTTACTGGATTATAAAAAATATAATTATCTAAAGTTTCCTTTTTAGCGAATGTATTATTGAAATTGATTTTCTCAAACAAAGCAATAAAAATACTTAGAATAAGAATCGTTTTTAAAATTCTGAAAAATCCGCCTCCAAGTTTATTCATCCAGCCTAGCATGGCAAAATCGGCGATTCCCGTTAATATTTTCGCTAAGAAATAAACACCAATTACAACAAGAATAAAAGTTAAGATAAAAGCCGTAATCTGAATGTTGGTTGGATTCCACGAAACATGTTTTGAAATCCATCCAGTCATTAACGAAGAAAATTTAATGGCAAGATAAATTCCTAATAGCAAAGAAATAAAAGAAGCAACTTCTACAAAAAGTCCATTTTTAATGCCCTTGTACAAACTGTATCCTAAAAGTGCGGCTACAATAATATCAAAAAAACTCATGTTTGGTTTTGTGTTTAATGAGGCGCAAAGATATATCTTTTTTTAGGTTCAAAAGTTCATATTGACAAAGGTTGAGAGGTTTTTGCAGTTCTGTTTTTCGATGTATTTATTTTTTTTAGGTACATTGAGTTTGAACTCTGTATCTTTGCAAATCAAATTTAGAGTTCAGATTGCATTCTGCCCCCTTCAGAAGTGATTTTTAAATCAGCAATCTAAAATCTACAATCTAAAATCATAAATTAAATGTCTAGAGATACACAATTAAAAGAGCGCTGGGAAAAGCTCGTTGATATACTTTCCAATCAATTTTCGCAAGGCGAAGATCTAGATTTGGATGCCATAATTTACCTAATCGGAGTTCAGGAGTACGGAAAAGTACACCGTGAATATAAAAAAGACGAAAAACTGAATTTAATGCACATTGCTATCTGTCGATTGTTAGAACCATACGGATTTTATGAATTCGAATATTTCGACGACGAAGGCTGGCCTCATTACAAAGTAAAAGAAAATTTACCGCCGTTAAAAGCCGGTGAACAATCGGTTTTAATGAAAGAAGCTATTGTGAGTTATTTTTTAGAAAGAAAACTTATTGAGTAGATTTTTTTTTTAAGTGTTCAGTATTCAGTTGCCAAGTGTTCAGCGCTTTAAACGGAATACTGGCCACTAAAAACCTGACCACTGACCACTAAAAAAATGTGCAGATACGCAATGACATCTTATAAGCCTCATTATGCTTGTTTTAATTGTCGAAAGACCTTTAAAAGAAGATTGATGGTTGATGTGAAAAAAGGAGAGGCATCGGTTTTTGAAGCCAAATGTCCACAATGCGGAGAATTTATGGCTAATATGGGACTAGATTTTGAATCGCCTAAAAAAGAAGATGTCAAAAAATGGGAGCATATTAAAAGTTTATTTTCTGTAGGCATTACGTTTCACTCCTGCGGTTGCAGCGGGCCTGGCTATATTCCGAGTTCAAAAGAAAAACTAATTGAGTATTTTGAAGACATAAAAAAAAGGTATCTTGAAAATATGAACTTTTGGCGTAGCAGAATTGAACCCACAACAAAACAAGAAAAAGAACGGGATTTAAATAAAAACTGGCATAAACTAAGCAGTATTTCTCCTAATTACAAAAAGGAGATAGTAACCAATCAGGAAGGTTTAGATTATTGGCATGTAAAGATTAAACAAGTTGAAGAAAAGTTAAATCTGATAAAATAATTTAAGGAAAACCTAAAACTGCGACTGAGACCGCACACTTTCAACTAAAAACACTAAATTTGTACTCTCAATTATCGAAGGAAAATGATAGATAAGATAAAACAGCACATAGAGGAAGCTAAAGCCTTTAATGAGAAAAATAAAGAATCGTTAGAACAATTCCGTATTAAATATTTAGGAAGTAAAGGTTTGCTGAAAGAACTTTTTACTGAATTTAAAAATATTCCAAACGACCAGAAAAAGGATTTTGGACAAGTAATCAATACTTTAAAAGCAGTTGCTGAAGAAAAAGTTAGAGTTATTCAGGAAGAGCTTGAAAGCAAAGAAGAGTCTAAAGGAGTTTTTGGTGATTTAACGCGTGCGGCAGAACCCGTAATTATTGGTTCTCGTCACCCAATTTCTATCGTTAAAAATCAAATCATCGATATTTTTGCTAATATCGGATTCAACGTTTCTGAAGGACCAGAAATCGAAGACGACTGGCATAACTTTACAGCATTGAACTTACCAGAGTATCACCCAGCGCGTGATATGCAAGATACGTTTTTCATTCAGACCAATCCTGATGTGTTGTTGCGTACGCATACATCATCTGTTCAGGTGCGCTATATGGAAAATCATAAACCGCCAATTCGTACGATTTCTCCAGGACGTGTTTTCCGTAACGAAGCGATTTCATCTCGTTCACACTGTATTTTCCATCAAGTGGAAGGATTGTATATTGACAAAGATGTTTCTTTCGCCGATTTGAAACAAACGTTACTTTATTTCACAAAAGAAATGTTCGGAAAATCTAAGATTCGTCTTCGTCCGTCATATTTCCCATTTACAGAACCAAGTGCTGAAATTGATATTTATTGGGGACTAAAAACAGAAACCGATTACCGTATTACAAAAGGAACGGGTTGGTTGGAAATTGGAGGTTGCGGAATGGTAGATCCAAACGTTTTGAAAAATTGTGATATCAATCCAGATGAATACAACGGATTTGCTTTCGGAATGGGAGTGGAGCGTATTGCAATGCTTTTATACCAAATTGGCGATATTCGTATGTTTTACGAAAATGATGTTCGTTTCTTAGAGCAGTTTAAAGCAAATATTTAATTTAAGTCATAAAGTGTAAAGTCGAAAGTCAAAAGTCTCAGAGTGATGGCTTTTGACTTTCGACTTTCGACTTTAAAACTTTTGACTCATATGAAAAAAGATATAATAATTCCAGAAGTTGAAAATGTATTTCTTGCAGCGGTGCAGGAATGGAGCGACGATTTTATGGAAAAAGTATGGTACGCTTACTTGGTTAACGACAGTGATTTTAATTTAGACAGCGTAATGGTGGTTTCAAAAGCGTTTGGAACTATTGATGGTGAAATGAAAAAAACGTCAATTCTGCGTCATGCTTTTGTTGAAGTTCCTTCGGTTTCTGTTGTGAAGATAGAATTGGTAGAAAAAAGCCTTTTAGCGCTTAATAATGAGTTTATGGTAACTTTCTTCATCGGAAATACTTTGTATGATAAGAAGTTTATTTTTAAAGCCAATTCGCTTGACGAAAACAATACGGAAGAAGTGCCGATTTTGTTTGTTGAAGGGGTTATGGTGAAATAGAGTTTTAAAGAGGAAAGAAGCAAGAGCCAAGACTAAAATTCAGTTTGGCTCTTTTTTTATCTCAACATTGAAGTCTTTTCTCTTGCTTCTTGCATCTTTTAACTAAAACTAATCCAAAGACTCAGTCAATTTCTTGAAAACCGTTTTAGCATCTTTTCCTTCATATAAAACGGCATAAACAGCGTCTATAATTGGTGTTTTTGCTCCGTAGCCTTGATTTAGTTTATAAGCACTTTTTGTTGCGTAGTAACCTTCGGCAACCATGCTCATTTCCATCATGGCACTTTTTACGGTGTACCCTTTTCCGATCATGTTTCCGAACATTCTATTTCTAGAGAAAACGGAATATCCTGTAACCAATAAATCACCCAAATAAGCCGAATCGTTAATGTTACGTTTCATTTTATGCACTTTTCTGATGAATTTCTTCATTTCGCGAATTGCATTACTCATTAAAACTGACTGAAAGTTGTCGCCATATCCTAAACCGTGAGCAATTCCGGCAGCAATAGAGTAAATGTTTTTCAGCATCGCGGCATATTCAGTTCCGATAATGTCGTCTGAAATTTTGGCTTTAATATAATTTCCAGAAAGTGATTTTGCTACCATTTTAGCTTTATCAGGATCACCACACGCAATTGTTAGGTAAGAAAGTCTTTCTAACGCCACTTCTTCAGCGTGACAAGGACCTGTTATAACTCCAATATTATAATAAGGAATATCATATTGAATGTGGAAATGTTCGCCAACAATTAAACTCGTTTCAGGAACAATTCCTTTAATAGCAGAAAAAATAATTTTATCGGCTAGAGAAACGGTCATATTTTTTAATTCGGCATCTAAGAAAGCTGACGGAATTGCAAAAATGATATAATCAGCATATTCTATTGCTTCGTTTATATTGCTTGTCAGTTTAAGTTTGTTGGTGTCAAATTCAACAGAACTTAAATAATTAGGATTATGTTTATATTTCTGGAGATGTTCAATTGCAGATTCATTACGCATATACCACGCAATTTCTGAAAGATTCACACACAGCATTTTGGCAATTGCCGTTGCCCAACTTCCTCCTCCAATTACTGCAAACTTTAACTTTTCGCTCATTATTTTATTAATTTGAAACAAAAGTACTTAATAATGTGCTAATAAAGCAAAATCTGCTTTAAGAAATTTGGCAAACCTCTTTAATTGCAATGACTTTCAAGAAGTTTAAGACTAAAATATTTTTTTAATTCACGAACAATAAAAAGCATTTCGCGTGCGTTATAACAATTTATAAATTAGAATTTTAATGAATTTAAAAAAAATTGAGTTAGTTAGTTTTGTTTTAGTATTTTGAAAAGGCGTTCCTAAACTTGTTAAGAACGCCTTTTTTAATGAAATTCCAATAAAAAAAATCCAAATTACAATAAGTCTAAGATTGGAATTTGGATTTTTTAAAATTTGGAATTTATACTTTAGTAACTAAGCTCTACAATAGATCTTACCTTATCTAAAGTTATCAGTTGGTTTTCGCCAAGACCTTTCCAGCCTCTTTCGTCGAAACGTTTTACGATAAAATCTGCTGTTTTAGAATAGTCATTTGTGTATTGCGAAAGTTTGGTATCCATTCCCATTGTATGGAAAAACTCCACTGTTTTGTTGATGGCTTCTTTTGCTACTTCTTCATCAGAACCAGTTAAATTGAAAATTCTTCTTCCGTATTGCGCCAGTTTTGCTTTTTTAGTTTCAAACATCACTTTATACAAATTCGGACCAATAACAGCCAATGTTCTGGCGTGGTCTATTTCGTAAAGAGCTGTTAATTCGTGACCAATCATGTGTGTTGCCCAATCGCTTGGAACACCCTTTTGGATTAATCCGTTCAAAGCCATTGTACAGCTCCACATAAAATTAGAAGCCAATGTATAATCGGTTGGGTTTTTTACCACTCCAGGTCCAACTTCGATTAAGGTTTGCAAAATTCCTTCGGCAATTCTATCCTGAAGAAAAGCATCAGTTGGATACGTTAAATATTGTTCCATTACGTGTGTGTAAGCATCTACAACTCCGTTTTCGATCTGTCTTTTTGGTAAAGAAGAAATTACAGTCGGATCACAGATAGAAAATTGTGGAAATAAAGCACTTCCGCCAGAAGATAATTTTTCTTGAGTAGCTTCAATTGTTACCACGTATCCAGAATTCATTTCGCTTCCCGTTGCTGGAAGCGTTAAGACGGTTCCAAAAGGCATTGCATTTTCTTTAATCAAAATACGTTTTTGTAAAATGTCAATCGGATTTCCTTCAAAATGAACAGCGCCTGAAATAAATTTCACACCGTCAATTACAGATCCTCCACCAACAGCCAAAATAAAGTCGATTTTTTCTGCTTTAATAACATCAACCGCTTTCATTAAAGTTTCAAATCTTGGGTTTGGTTCGATTCCGCCAAATTCTACAATTTCAAAACCCTTAAGATTGTTGATTACTTGATCGTAAATACCATTTTTAAATATACTTCCGCCACCATAAGCCAAAAGAATTTTTGCCCCTTTTGGTACTAAAGTCGAAAGTTTTTCAATTTGTCCTTTTCCGAAAACCAAGTTTGTCGGATTGTATAATTCAAAGTTTAGCATTTTTTTTTAAGGTTCTAAGATGCTAAGGTTCTGAGGTTCTAAGTTTTTTGTTGAAACGTAAACTCTCAGAACTTAACATTGTGATTTATTAATTTTTATTTTGTAATTAGTGAATAAGAGATTGAGTTTTTAGGTTTTTAGAAAAACTTAGAACCTTAGCATCTCAGTTCCTTAGTCCCTTTTATTTCAATTCTTGTAATAATTTTGCAGCTACCAATTTAGAAGAAGCTGGATTTTGTCCTGTAATCAAAAGTCCGTCAGCAACAGCATAAGGCTGCCAATTTTCTCCTTTAGAAAAAATTGCTCCATTTGAAGCTAAAGCATCTTCCAATAAAAACGGAACTACTTTAGTTAAACCAACCGCTTCTTCTTCGGCATTTGTAAATCCGGTAACTTTTTTACCTTTTACTAAATATTGGTCGTTTACTTTTACGTTTTTTAGAACAGCAGGAGCATGACAAACAAAAGCTACAGGTTTATTATGAGTATAAAAAGATTCGATTAAAGCGATAGAGTTTCTATCTTCGACCAAATCCCAAAGCGGACCGTGACCTCCTGGATAAAATACAGCGTCATAATCTTTCTGGTTTACTGTCGAAAGTTTTAAAGTATTTTTTAGTTTTTCCTGTAAAACTTTATCGGCGTCAAAACGTTTTGTATCTTCAGTTGCCGATGCCGGATCAGCACTTTTTGGATCAATTGGCGGCTGGCCTCCAAGCGGAGAAGCAATGGTAATATCAACTCCTTGATCTAATAATTCATAATACGGTGCAGCAAATTCTTCTGACCAGAATCCTGTTTTTTCTCCTGTGTTGCCCAGTTTATCATTGCTGGTTACAACAAATAATACTTTTTTCATCCCTTTTTTATTTGATTTTTGAGCTTCAGCAGATGTGCCAAAAGCTGTAAATGCAACTATTGCGAGTAATGCTATTTTCTTCATAAATATTAAATTTTGAACAAATTTACGTCGAAAGTGATATCAGTAAAAATAAAATAAACTATGTTTGTTATAAATAAAATTATATCATGGTAAATCTAGAATGGTACAGAACATTTAAAGCGGTTTATAAAAATGGTAATTTTTCGATCGCTGCTAAAGAGTTGTTTATGAGTCAGCCTGCCGTAAGTCAACAGATTTCAATGCTTGAAGCGCACGTTGGAAATAAATTATTCAATCGGAAGTCAAAAGGGGTAGAGCCAACCGAATACGCTAAGTTACTGAATAATTTGATAATAGATGCGCTTGATCGTCTGGAAAGTGTCGAAACTGGCTTTCGTGCAAAGGCAGAAGATGCTACCCGATTAATTTCTGTTGGAGTTTCAAAACATCTTTTCGACTGTATTGGAAATCTTTTAATTTCGAAGTTTGATTTAATCGATTTTACTTTTGCAGAAAATGATGAACTTTTTGCTTTAGTAGATGCTAAAAAATTAGACTTTGCTATTACCACAAAAAGATTTGACACTTTTGATACTACTTATGAAATCGTAGGAAAGATTAAATTGATTCTCGTTGCTCCAACCTCTTTGGACATAACGGAATTTCGCCAGAAATTGAAAGCAGATAATTACAATGAAATAGAACAATGGCTTAATGCTCAAAAATGGTACAGCCACGACGCTCGCATTCCACATATAAAACTATTTTGGCTACACGCTTTTAATAAAAAAAGACCGTCGATGGTTCCAAATTATATTATTCCGTCAGAAGCTGAAATGCTCAGACTTTTGGCTAAAAATGATGGAATTGCAGCAACCTGGAATTGTAACGCGAGAAATTATATCAAGGAAAACAAATTGCAGTTGGTTTGGAATAGTTTTCATGTTCCCGAAGAGTTTGTGTATTTATTGACGCCAAAAAACAATAATTTAAAATCGTTTTTTGATATTATTGAGAAAGAACTGAAATTGTTTTTCGGAAATAGATTATGATTTCCATCATTTGTTCGTATAGCTTAAAAGACTAATTTTGATATATTAACCACTAAAATTTTCGAAAATGAAAAAGATTGTATCTGTTTTGGTTGTAATTGCGGCTGTATTTATGAGCAATTCTTGTAGTAAACACGATGATGAGGTAATAGTTGATTGTTTATCTGAAGCAATTTTTGTTAAAATTCACAATTCAACCGATGCTACTAATCCGAAATTAATGAACTACTCGGCTGAGTATACGGGAACGGGAACTTTGGTTTCTGTAAAATGGACATTTGGTGATGGATCTACAGGAACTGGTACTGCAGTAACACATACTTACGCAGCTGCTGGTACGTATGAAGCAAAAGCTGAAGTTACGGTTAAAAAAGATGGCGCAGAATGTACTTCTGTTCCCAAAAGAACCGTTACAGTTAACTAGGAAAAGTTAAAAGATATTAATGAGAGTCAACTTTATAATTTAAGCTTTTGCATTAAATTATAAAGTTGGCTCTCATTCGTTATATTTGTTTGATAGGATTGAGGATTATGGAAAAATTACAAAATATTAGAATTGCTGTAGATGCGATTGTTTTCGGATATAAAAACAATGGTTTATATGCACTTTTGATTGAGCAGAAATTTGGCTCAGCAGATAAATATTGGGCATTGCCAGGAGGTTTAGTTCAGAATGATGAATCTTTGAGTGATGCTGTTATTCGAGAATTGCATGAAGAAACCAATGTGCAATTGACTTTTATGGAACAATTGTACACTTTTGGTGATGACATTCATAGAGATTCCAGAAACCGTGTGATTTCGGTTGCTTATTATGCTTTGGTAGACGCTTCAAATTTAGAGATTAAAGCCGATACAGATGCCGAACGAGTGCAGTGGTTTAAAATAGATGAAATTCCGCCTTTGGCATTCGACCATAATTTGATTTTAGAAAAAGGAATAGAAAGGCTTAAAGCCAAATTGACATACGAACCAATTGGTTTCGATTTACTTCCCGAAGAATTCTTGTTCTCAGATCTTGAAAACCTTTACTGCACGATTTTAGAAAAAGAAATAGACCGCAGAAACTTCAGAAAAAAAATACTCAGCTATGGTATTTTAGAAGAAACAGAAAAATTTTCACCAATTAAAACAGGCCGTCCAGCAAAGCTTTTTAAGTTTAATAAGTTGAAATATAATGAGTTAATTAATAAAGGCTTTCACTTTGAAATAAAGTTTGCGTAATTTTTACACAAAACAAATTGTTTATTTAAAATTTAATTCTACATTTGCGTATAATTAACGCAAACAGCAACACTATGATACTAAATCTCGACCCAAAATTCGCTCCATTTCAAAATCAGGAAGAAATCAAATTTCAAAGTTTTACATTTTCTGGTGGAGAACCACACATTAAAATTGCTCCAGATTTTGATGTCAATAGAAAAATAACCATTACACATCGATTAAATTCATTCAACGATTTGGGTTTGTTATGCGTTACAGTTGATGCTTTACGCAGAATGGATGTTAAAATCATAGATCTTTTTATTCCGTATTTTCCAGCTGCAAGACAAGATCGTGTTATGATTCCTGGCGAACCGTTATCTGTTAAAGTATATGCTGATATTATAAATACAATGCAACTGAACAAAGTTTTTGTTTTTGATGCGCACTCTGAGGTTACTCCGGCTTTGTTGAATAATAGCACTGTGATTCCAAACTATACTTTCATCAAAGAAGTGTTGAATAGAATTGGTCAAAACGTAAAATTGATTTCTCCAGACGGTGGCGCTTTAAAAAAAATCTACAAAGTTTCTGAGTTTTTAGGTGGAGTTGAAGTGGTAGAATGTAGTAAAAGCCGCGATGTAAAAACAGGAAAATTATCTGGTTTTAAAGTTTACAATGATGATTTACAAGGAATGGATTGTTTAATCGTGGATGATATTTGCGATGGAGGAGGAACTTTCGTAGGATTAGCAGAAGAACTAAAAAAGAAAAATGCCGGAAAATTATACTTAGCGGTAAGCCACGGAATTTTTAATAAAGGTTTTGAAGTTTTAAACTGCTTCGACGGAATTTTTACCACAAATTCTTTTAAAGATTTTGAGGGAGAAAGTGTTCAGGTAATTGGATTGGATCAATTAGTTTAAATGTTTCAAGTTTCAGGTTTCAAGTTCTCTGTGTAACGTAAACCTGAAACAAAAAAAATGCTAACTGTTTCAAGTTAAAAACAATTTTCAAGTTCAGTGAAAAACCTGAAACTTTAAACTTGAAACAAAAAATAGAAAAAATGAAATACAATATAGACAATATAGCTCCAGAAAGTAAATTTTTGTTTTTCTGGGGACATCAGCCAAGTAAAGACGGGATGATTACTAAAACCTGTTTCAGCCAATGGTGGTTAAGTTCTTTTGAAGTTAATGGTGTGACTTACAAAACAGCCGAACATTGGATGATGGCAAAGAAGGCGGAATTATTTAATGATCAGGAAATTTTAGAAAAGATTATAAAATGTAATTCTCCTGCCGAAGCCAAAAAATTGGGCCGTAAAGTAAGAAACTACGATGATAAAATCTGGTTAGAAAACCGATTTGAAATCGTAAAAGAAGGGAACTTTCACAAATTCAGCCAAAATACTGATTTGAAAACCTTTCTGTTAAGTACAAACGACAGAGTAATTGTAGAAGCAAGTCCCGTAGACCCAATTTGGGGAATCGGAATGGCAAGTGATCCAACAGAGGCGCTAAATCCTGAAAAGTGGAAAGGTTTGAATCTTTTAGGTTTTGCTTTAATGGAGGTTAGGGATGAATTGAGATAAAACTTGGAAAATGAAAATTGAACTTCTTAAAGCGGACATAACAGAAATTGAAGTTGATGCGATTGTCAATGCTGCCAATACTTCTTTATTGGGTGGAGGCGGAGTTGATGGAGCGATTCACAGAAAGGGAGGAAAGGCAATTTTAGAGGAATGTGTCCAAATTAGAAATAAGCAGGGAGGATGCAAAACAGGTGAAGTTGTAATTACAACAGCAGGAAATTTGCCATCTAAATATGTTATTCATACTGTTGGGCCAGTTTGGAATGGAGATAAAGAAGAAAAATCTAAGTTACTAGCTGATTGCTATACGAATAGTTTGAACCTCGCCATTCAAAATGGAATTAAATCTATTGCTTTTCCGAATATCAGTACTGGAATTTATCATTTTCCAAAAGATAAAGCAGCAGAAATTGCTGTAAAAACCGTAAAAGATTTTGAAAAATCGTCTGAAATAGAGAAAGTAATATTTGTCTGTTTCGATGATGAAAATTATAAGATTTACAAAAGTCTTTTATAGATCGGTGATGTTCCGTAGGAACATTTCATCGGTAGAAAAAAATATTAATTATGAATGAAAATATAGCAAAGAGCGTCAGCAAGTTTTTAAGCTTGGTGCTCAGACATTCGCCAGAAAAAATCGGATTAAAATTAGACGAAAACGGTTGGGCAGATGTCAATGAATTGATAGAAAAATGTACTAAAAAAGGGAATCGTCTCGATGCCGAACTTTTAGATTACGTAGTAGAAAATAACGATAAAAAGCGTTTTGCTTATAACGAAGATAAAACTAGAATCCGTGCAAGTCAAGGACATTCGATTTCGGTTGAATTGAATTTAGCAGAAACAGAACCTCTAGAATATCTGTATCACGGAACTGTTGGGAAATTCATGGAAAGTATTCAGAAAGAAGGCTTAAAAAGAATGAGCCGTCAGCATGTGCATCTTTCCAAAGACAAAGAAACCGCAACAAAAGTGGGAAGTAGAAGAGGAGTTCCACAAATTTTAACTGTTAGAAGCGGTGCCATGTACAGAGACGGATTTAAATTTTATTTGTCTGAAAACAATGTTTGGTTGACAGATGAAGTTCCTTCAAAGTATATCGAATTTAAATCTTAAATAATCAAAAGCAACAATTATGATTTTAGAAGCAGCAATAGGTGATGCATATGGTGCGGGTTTCGAGTTTAGAGATTTAGATTTTATTTCTAAAAACAACAATCTGACTCAGTATGATAAACACGGAATGTATACAGAGATTTATAAAAAATATACTGATGATACTCAAATGGCAATTGCGATTTCAGAATTGCTGCTTGAAGATGATAATTGGAACGAGATAAAAGTAGCAGATAAGTTTGTTGAGGTATTTCATAGAGATAAAAGAAGAGGATATTCAGACAGAGTCTATAACGCTTTGGATGCCAGTAAAAATGGTTCAGATTTTATCAAAATAATCGATAATGGAAGCAGCGGAAATGGTTCTGCAATGAGAGCGTATTCAATTGGACATTTAAAAGATATCAAACAAATATTGGAGTTCTGTGAGATTCAGGCAAAAACTTCGCATAATACAGTTGAAGGAATAAGCTGTGCTAAACGCATCGCTTTGGCAGTTCATTATTTTAAATATAATCTTGGTGATGGATCTACTTTGATAGATTTTTTGAACCAGACTTTAAAGGAGAATGAAAATTATAGAATTACTTCTCCAATTGATATGCATGGATATCCAACGACACAAGCTGTAATTAAAATGGTTTCTGAAGATGTTTCTATGAAAGATTGTCTAAAAACAGGAATAAGTTACGGCGGAGATACCGATACTGTTGCAGCATTGTCTATGGCAATTTTAAGTCAGAAACAGAATTGTGAGAAGACATTGCCTTTGTTTCTACATGAAGAGTTGGAAAATGATAAATTCGGAAAAGATTTTCTAATTCAATTGGATATTGCACTGAAAAACAAGTTTAGTTAATCATGAAAAGAACCTTAGTTTTTGGAGATATTCACGGCGGATTAAAAGCATTAATTCAGTTGTTAGAAAGAATTAATTATTCAGAAAATGACCGATTTATTTTTCTAGGTGATTATGTTGACGGTTGGAGCGAATCTAAACAGTTAATTGATTTCCTTGTTGATTTATCTCAAAAACAGGAATGTATTTTTATAAAAGGAAATCATGATTCTTGGTGTCAGGAATGGTTACAGAATGATGCTGTAAATGATATTTGGTTTTTGCACGGAGGAAAATCGACTATAGAAAGTTATAAGGGAATTGATTCTTCAGATAAAGAAAAGCATCTCGAATTCTTCAACGGAATGAAAGATTACTTTGTAGACGAAAACAATAATTTGTTTATTCACGCTGGATTTTCATCTATGCATGGACCAGAAAAAGAGCATTATAAAACCAATTATTCTTGGGATAGAACACTTTGGGAAATGGCTTTAACGATGGATAAAAGAATCCAAAAAGATTCACTTTCATACCCAAAACGATTATTGCTTTTTAATGAAATTTATATCGGTCATACGCCAACACTTCATTATAATGTCGAAATTCCTATGAAAGGATGCAATGTCTGGAATATTGATACTGGAGCAGGTTTTTATGGAAAATTAAGCTGTATAGATATTCAAACAAAAGAATTTTGGCAGAGTGATGTCGTACAGACATTTTATCCAAATGAAAAAGGAAGAAATAAATAAGATGATGAAAAGTAAAATAGAATCAGGTTTATTTGGATTAGCGGTTGGTGATGCTTTGGGCGTTCCGGTAGAATTTCAGTCGAGAGCCTATTTAAAAGCAAATCCAGTTACTGAAATGTTTGGTTTTGGAACACACCATCAACCAATTGGAACTTGGAGTGATGATAGCTCGCTTGCCTTTTGTCTAGCGGAAAGTTTATGCTCGGGTTATGATTTAACTGATATCGCTAAGAATTTTGTGAAATGGTATTCCGCAGAAATGTGGACACCGCATGGACGAGTTTTCGATATTGGAATAGCGACTACTCATGCGATTCACAATATAGCGAAAGGGCATCAGCCAGATTTATGCGGAGGATTTTCTGAAAGCGATAACGGCAATGGTTCCTTAATGCGTATTTTGCCATTGGTTTTTTATCTTCAGAAAGAGAAAGATATAGAAGTCATTTATAAAAAAGTAAAAGAAGTTTCGTCAATAACGCATGCTCATTTCCGTTCAGTTTTTGCTTGTTTTATTTATGTTATTTATTGTTTGGAGATTCTAAAAGATAAAGATAAATTCGAAGCTTATAAAGAAATGCAAATTGTTGTTGCAAAATTTCTAGAAAGCAAAGAATTTAATTCAACGGAAATTGGATTGTTTGATAGGATTTTGAAAAATGATATTTCTGAATATCCAGAAAATGAAATTTATTCATCCGGTTATGTTCTTCATAGTTTAGAAGCAAGCCTTTGGTGTTTTTTAAATTCAGATTCTTATAAAGAAACGGTTTTAAAAGCAGTTAATTTAGGTGAAGATACCGATACAACGGGCGCAATTGCAGGAGGATTGGCGGGAATTTATTACGGAATGGAAAGCATGCCACAAAAATGGATTGACAATTTGGTCAGATTTAATGATGTTAAAGATTTAGCAATACGATTATCACAAAAAATATAAATAGAAAATATATGAACCCACTATTATTAACCGACGGTTACAAAGTTGACCACAGAAGACAATATCCAGACGGAACAACATTAGTATATTCTAACTGGACTCCTCGTAAATCTAGATTAGAAGAAGTTGATGAAGTCGTGTTTTTCGGATTACAGTATTTCATCAAAAAATATATTATTCATGACTTTGAAGAGTATTTCTTTAAAAAATCAAAAGAAGAAGTTGTTGCAAAGTACGCTCGCAGAATCAATAATTATTTAGGCGAAAACCAAGTTGGAACTAAACATATTGAAGATTTACACGATTTAGGATACATTCCGATGGTTTTTAAAGCTTTGCCAGAAGGAGCAAGCGTTCCTTTGAGAGTGCCAATGTTTACGATGTATAATACCATTCCAGAGTTTTTCTGGCTAACCAATTATTTCGAAACGTTACTATCTGCCGTAATCTGGCTTCCTTGCAACTCAGCAACAATTGCAAAAGAGTATAGAAAAGTCTTAGATAAATATGCAGATCAGACTTCATCTGTTCCGGAATTTGTAGATTGGCAAGCGCACGATTTCTCAATGAGAGGAATGGGCGGAATTGAAGCGGCTGTAACTTCTGCTGCTGGACATTTATTAAACTTCACAGGTTCAGATACTATTCCAGCGATTGATTTCTTAGAAGAATATTACAAAGCCAATTCAGATCAGGAATTGGTTGCAGGTTCAGTAGCTGCAACAGAACACTCTGTTATGTGTATGGGAACTACAGAAGGCGAGTATGAAACCTTCAAAAGATTAATTACAGAAGTTTATCCAAAAGGAATTGTTTCTATCGTTTCTGATACTTGGGATTTATGGAAGGTTTTGACGGATTATCTTCCAAGATTAAGAGAAGATATCGTTTCAAGAGAAGGAAAGGTCGTAATTCGTCCTGATAGCGGTGATCCAGTTGATATCATTTGTGGAAATCCAAACGGAAAAACGGAACAGGAGAAAAAAGGAGTTATCGAATTGCTTTGGGATGTTTTTGGCGGAACAACAAATGCTAAAGGTTTCAAAGAATTGGTTCCGCAAATTGGTGCTATTTATGGAGACAGTATTACGGTAGCAAGAGCGACTCAAATTTGTGAAAGATTAAAAGAAAAAGGATTTGCTTCTACAAATGTTGTTTTAGGAATTGGATCTTTCACCTATCAATATAACACCAGAGATACTTTCGGATTTGCAATGAAAGCAACTTACGGAGAAGTAAACGGAGAAGGAAGAGCCATTTTCAAAGATCCGATTACAGACGACGGAACGAAAAAATCTGCTAAAGGATTAATGAAAATTGATTTGATTGATGGGAAGTATCATTTAACTGATAATGTTTCTTGGGAAGAAGAAAAACAAGGTGAATTGAAAGAAGTTTTCAGAGATGGAAAACTTTTGATTGATCAATCACTGAGTGAAATCAGAACGAGAGTAAAAAATGAAGTAAGTATCGAAGCTTAATTATAAAACGAAAGCCTGAATGTAAGTTCAGGCTTTTTTTGTGATTTGAATTTTTTACATTCTGTCTGTCATTTCGACGAAGGAGAAATCTTCGCAAGTAACTCCATACAGTTAATCGCCAATCTTTGTAGAGTTTCAAACGAAGATTTGCTTCGCCTGTTCGCTATCGCTCGAGTCTCCTTCGTTGAAATGACAAGATTGTGAGAAATAAAAAACCTCCAGTTAAAACTGGAGGCAATTCAAATTATTTATTTTTTATAAAAATTATTATGATCAATATATTCCCAAACCTTTGGCGGCAATAAAGGCTGAATGTTTTTACCTTCTTTAATGCTGTTTCGAATAAAAGTCGAAGAAATCTCAACAATAGGCGCATCAATTACATGAATTTTTGGATGCGATTTTAATTCGACATTTTCGGGTTCGTCAGAAATACGCGGATACACATAAATATCATGATTTTCAAGAATTACTTCATAGTTTCTCCACTTATGAAGCGTTTTTAGATTGTCTTCACCCATAATTAAAGAGAACTCATGAGTTGGATATTTTTCTTTAAGATGAGCAAGCGTAATTATAGTATAACTCGGCTGAGGTAACTTAAACTCGATATCTGATGGTTTTATCTTTGTGTAATCTTCTGTTGCTAGATAAACCATTTGCAAACGCTGCTGATCGTCTAATAATGTCGATTTCTTTTTTAACGGATTATGAGGTGTAACAACCATCCAAATCTGATCTAAATCTGCAAACTCTGCCATATGATTTGCAATGATCAAATGACCAACATGAATGGGATTGTAAGTTCCGAAATATAAACCTATTTTCATTTTCTAGAGTTTCATAGGGAGTTGCTAAGATAGCACAAAGATTCGCAAAGTTTTATTTCAACTTGGCGAATCTTTGCGTTTTTCTTTGTGTATCTCTGCGGAATAAAATTATTTACTTATGAAGTCCTTAACCAATTGATGAGCTTCTTCCAAAGCTACAGGTAAATCATAATTTTTGATAATTACATCAAATTGGGGAGCAGTTGCCAATTCAACAGATGCTTTTGCGATACGCATATTGATTTTGTCATCGCTTTCTGTAGAACGCTGCTTCAATCTGCGCTTTAGTTCGTCAACACTTGGTGGTTTTACGAAAACGGCTAAAGTTTGTTCTGGAAATTTATGTTTAATACGTAATCCTCCAGCGACATCAATATCAAAAATCACGTTTTTTCCCATGGCCCAGATTCTTTCGATTTCAGATTTTAAAGTACCGTAGAAGTTATCTCGATACACTTCTTCCCATTCCAAGAAATCCTCTGCCTTAATGTGTTTTTTGAATTCTTCCAATGAAATGAAATAATAATCCTTTCCGTGTACTTCTTCTCCACGTGGTGCACGTGATGCTGCCGAAATCGAAAATTCAAGATTTAAATCTTCTTGACCTAATAAATGTTTTACGATAGTTGTTTTTCCCGAGCCTGAGGGTGCCGAAAAAACAATTAATTTTCCTTTGTTCATTAGTTTATGCTTTAGGCTTTAAGCAATATGCTTTAAGCTTTAATATTTGTGCGGTATTTTGTTGCCTATAGCTTATTGCCTTATAAAACGTTTAAAACCTGCTCTTTAATCTTCTCTAATTCATCCTTCATCATCACGACCAATTTCTGCATTTGAGCATGATTTGATTTGGAACCCATTGTATTGATTTCACGTCCCATTTCCTGAGTGATAAAACCAAGTTTTCTTCCGTTGGCTTCGGTTCCATTTAGGGTTTCTATAAAGTAATCTAAGTGATTGCCTAAACGGACTTTTTCTTCGGTAATATCTAATTTCTCTAAATAATAGATTAATTCTTGTTCAAAGCGGTTTTCATCAACATTTACTTGTAATTCTGAAATTGCAGTCTGGAGACGATCTTTAATGGCTTGTACACGTTCTGGATCAAGAGCCAATGTATCGTTCATGAATTGACGAATGTTTCCAATTCTTAAATTGAATTCTTTTTCAAGAGATTCTCCTTCGTCTTTACGGAAGTTTAAAATATTCTGAAGCGCTTCATCAATGATAACTTGAATCTGCTCCCAGTCATTCTCGTCAATTTCTTCGCGTTCTGTTTTTAATGTATCAGGCATACGAACGGCCATTTTCATTAATTCAGTTTCATCGGCATCTGGATTTACCTCTTTTAACTGTGCGATATAATTTTTTACAACAGGTACGTTTACTTTAGTTGAAGTTTGTTCTGCAGTACTTTCTACATAGATAGCAAAATCAATTTTTCCTCTTTCCAGTTTAGTCGAAATAAGAGTACGTAATCCAAGTTCCATCTCGCGATAAACTGATGGCATTCTTACATTTAAATCTAAACCTTTAGAATTTAGAGATTTTACTTCAACGGTAATTTTCTTTGTAGGCAATTGCAAAGAAGCTTTGCCAAACCCTGTCATAGATTGTATCATATAATTGAGTATAAAGGCGCAAAGATAAATAAAAGTTTGCTGCTTTGCGTTGTAAATTGTGAATCAGTTTTGTAGATCAAAATTTACGGTTATTCTTACGATAGTGCGTTTATAACTTCGGCTACATTTTTTTGGCTGTTGCCAATGTAAATTTTTCCGTCAATAATAAAAACTGGACGACTTAAAAAAGTATAATGTTCCAATATGTATTTTTTAAAATCGGCTTCAGTCAAAGATTGATCTTTTAGTCCCATGGATTTGTATAGCTGAGCTTTTCTGCTAAATAACGCTTCGTAGCTTCCAGCAAGTTTATGCATTTCTTCCAATTGTTCTTCGGTAATTGGATCTTGTCTAATATCTTGAAAAACTAAATTATTTTCAGGTAAGCTTTTGATGATTTTTCTGCAGGTATCGCAAGAAGCTAAGTAATATATTTTGTTCATTGTTTTATGAATTTGTTAGAATGCAAAGAAAATCCATTTGAAACGTAAAAATGAGTATTTTTAGAAAAAAAATTAAAATTATGAGTTCAGTTTTTGATGTACAAAAAACAATTAGGGAAATTCTTTTGAAACTCTTAGATAGTCATTCATTAGAGCAATTAAACAAAATTCCAGATGGTTTTAATAATAATATCATTTGGAATATAGGTCATTGTATTTCTTCGCAGCAGGTTTTGGTCTATAAATTATCGGGTCTTCCAACAATGGTTTCAGAAGATTTCGTTAACAAATATAAAAAAGGAACTAAACCAGAAGGGGATGTTTCTCAAGCCGAGGTTGATGAAATTAGAACATTGCTTTCAACAACATTAGAAAAAACAAAAAATGATTTTGAAAGCGGTTTATTTGTCAATTACCACGAATATACTACGAGTATCGGGTTCACGCTTCGTCATATTCAAGGAGCCTTAGATTTTAATAATTATCATGAAGGACTTCATACGGGAGTTGCAATGGCGCTGAGAAAATTGGTTTAATAAAAAAATCCCGCTTTAAGCGGGATTTTTTTATTCGATTATGGTTTCGATGGTAACCTTCATTGCTCCGGCACCTTTATTTTTGCTAATATCCATAAAAGCTCTTTTAGACAAATCGATTTCTCGGGTTTTTACAAAAGGACCACGGTCTGTAATTTTTACGATAACAAATTTGCCATTGGCTTCATTAGTTACTTTTACTCTAGTTCCAAAAGGAAGTTTTTTGTGAGCTGCAGTATAGCTGTTGTTGTTAAATCTGCTTCCGTTAGCGGTTCTTTTTCCATTAAAACGATCTGCATAGTAGGAGGCATGTGCGTTTTTCTTGTATGGTCTTAGTTTTAAACCTTTGTCTGTAAAAACAGAATCCGGCAATGGGATAATAACTGGTTTTATATTTTTAACAGTATCTTGAATAATTTTAGGTTCTGTTGTAGGTTTGGTTTGGCTTATCACATAGGTAAAGCCGCTAATTAACGTTAAAGCGATTGTGGCGAATAAAATGGTTTTTTTATTTCTCATGGGTTATTCTTTTTCAGACTTGGGGGGAGTTTGTACAAATAATATGCCGAGATAAAAAAAGCCCTGAAAAAGGGCTTTTAATTGGTATTTTTTAGAACCAAAGGTTCCAAGGGATTCTACTCAAAATAAGCAATAATCCTAATCCGTAAAAAATAGCAAAGGTTTTAAATTTAGCTTCACTATTAACTAATTTTTTATGTTTAGACCATCCGATAGTAATTAGGATGATAGCGATAATGTTAATTAGAGGGTGCTCTAAAGACGTTAATCTTAATTCAGCATTAGACATTTGTCCAAAAGCAGCTTTTCCAAGAGGAGAAACAAAATATAAGATTAAGCCAATCAATAATTGAGTGTGTGCTCCAATTAAAGCAAATAAAGCAATTTTACGATCTTTAGCTGTAAATTCTTTTTTTGAAGTTACTCCAATGATGGCATTAACAACCGCAACAACTAAAAGTAGTAGCGCTAAGTATGCCCAGCCAGAGTGAAATTTTTGTAGAAAATTATACATAAGGGGTGTTTTTTGTTCAAAACAAATATAGCAAAAAAGGCTATAAAAAAACGGCATTAAACTTAAAAGTCAATGCCGTTTTTATTATTTATTTAGATTCTAAATTTTAGAAATCGTAACGTAAACTAAAGTTCCAAGTTCTTCCGTAACCAAAGTAAACTCTGTTTGCAGTAGCAACTCCGTTGTAAACTTCTCCAGCTTGTGCATAAGTTACACCTGGCGTTGTAGGAGTTGGAGCAGTTTTGTAATCACTTGTAAAGATGTTTGTAAACGATTCGTTGATGAAAATTTTATCAAAAACGTTGTTTACATTTAATCTGAAGTTTAATGCACCGATTTTAGGAGAGATGTTCCATTTGTATGATACACCAGCATCTGTAGTTGCGAAACCTGGCAATTCCATTGCTCCTTTGTTGTTTGCAACTGAAAATTTAGACACATCGATGTTTCCAAATAATTTCTCAGAGTAGTTAAGGTTTGCGTCAACATTAAGACCAGTTAAGATTTCGTAAGCAGCTCCAATTGCCATTGTAGTTTGAGCATTGTTTCCAACTTTAACTCCATCTAGGTATAAAGGTTGGTCTCCACTAATTGGGTTGTTAGCAACATCAAAACGGCTACTAGTAGCATTTCCGCTGTATTTCCAATCACCAATAGAGATCATACCGTTTAGTTTTAATTTGTCAAGTACCTTAGCATTAACATCTAATTCTAAACCTTTGTGTATTTCATTAACACCTTGGAAAGTGTAGTATCCGCCTGGGTTAGTTGGTGATTGATCGTTTGCAGGTGTAAAACGGTCATCCCAAGTTGTGTAGTAAGCATTTAAGTTCGCGTTAAAGATTCCTGAACGGAAACCGTAACCAACTTCAACTGCTTTGATTTTTTCATTTGTAAGGTTTGGGTTAACAATTGAAGCATTGTTAGGGTATACTGCATTGAAAAACGGTTGTTTTGAGTATATGCCTCCATTTGCAAATACATTATGGTGCTCATTAATGTTGTAGTTAGCTCCAGCTTTAATATCTCCACCAGTAATAGTTTTGAAACCTGTTTTAGCAAGAGGGCTATCATAAGTATACTTAAAGTGGTCAATTCTTTGGTAAGCTTGTTGAGAAATAGCTCCTTGAAGGAAAGCAGTAAAGTTACCAGTAGTATATTCTAATTGAGTAAAAGCTCCATAGTAATTAACTTTACTGTCATTCCAGTAGTTAATTCTATCTTGATAGTCTGTACTAACAAATGGGTTTCCATTTGGTCTTGGAGCATAAGTAGTACTGAAATAACCAGGATTGTTATTTACGTCAGCAACGTTTTTGTAAACATCAGCTCCAAGTAAATCAATTAAGTTTTGGAAGTGGATACCTTGGTACATTCTTCCCTCAACTCCAAAATCAAATGTAAAGTTTTCAGAGAATTTTTTATCTAAATTGATTACTGCACCATACCAGTTGTGTGAGTTTACAGAAGCAATTTGAGATAAACCATTAGTTAGGTTTGTTGCATTACCAGCTGATGAAACGTTCTCATATTTACCATTAACAGGAGTTCTTGTTCCTAATGTTGTTGGTTGTCCAGAGTTCCAGTTTTCAATTAAGTCAAAATTGATTGTTCCGTCAGCATTTCTTAAAGTATTACCATTGTATGGTGTACTACCTTTAATACCACCAGTTGAAGTAGTACCTCCTCCACGTCCCCATGAAGCATAACCTACTGTAGATAATTTTGTAGTTGAGTTGATATCGTAATCCCAGTTAAGAGACATTACAGGTTTGTGGTAATAATTTGTTTTTAAATTATATTCCTCACCATTTCTCATACCCCAATCAGAGTTGTATTTAATGTTTGGATCACCATTACTTCCGAATTTTAAGAAATCACTTAAAAGAGGAGATTGAGATCTTTGGTCGTGCCATTGAGGTGCTCCTGTAAATGTAAATTGGAAGTTATGCTTGTCGCTAGCTTTGTAACCGAAAGCAATGAAATAGTTGTATCCTTCAAATTGAGTACCGTTAACGTATCCGTCTCCAGCTGTTCTACTGAATAAAACAGAAGCAGAAAGTCCGTTTTTCATAACTCCTGTATTGTAAGAAGCTTGTGCTTTTAAGTAATTGTTGTTACCAAAGCTTGAAGAAACAGATCCACCTTCTTTCATGTCAGATGTTTTTGTAACGATATTGATTGTTCCTCCAACAGAAGAAATAGCCAATTTAGAAGCTCCAAGACCTCTTTGAACCTGCATTGCAGAAGTTACATCAGAGATACCTGCCCAGTTACTCCAGTAAACAGAGCTGTTTTCCATATCATTGATAGGCACACCGTTGATCATAACGGCAATATTTTTTTGGTCAAATCCACGAATCGCAATTCTTGAATCTCCATATCCACCACCTGCTTTTGAAGCATACACAGATGGAGTGCTTTTTAAGATTTCAGGAAACTCCTGAGATCCTAATTTTGCTTGAATTTCAGCAGCTTTAATTGTAGAAACTGCAACAGGAGTTTTTCTGTCCTTTGCAACGTCGATAATGCTGCTTGTAACTACAACTTCACTTAATTCGTTAGAATTTGAAGCTACCAATGTGATAGTTCCTAAGTTTGCAGTTGAGCCATTTGCTACTGTAAATTTTACAGTTTGGTTGTCATAACCTAAAAAAGAGATTACAATCTCTCCTGTGCTTGATGTTGAGGTAAGGGAAAAATTACCATCAAAGTCTGTTGAAGTTCCTGTAGTAGACCCTTTGATCACTACATTTGCTCCTGGTAATCCGCCTGTTCCGTCGGTAATTTTACCAGTAACCTTTCCTTGAGAAAATACGGTCGAAACTATCATAAAAAATAGTCCAGTCAGTAACCAATTTTTCATTTTCTTCATTTTGTTATTGAGTTTATTGTTTTTGGCAAAATTATAACAAATAACTCAGATAATGTTATCGAAATGTTAAGAAAAAACAGTTTTGTCTTTTGTGTTGCGCATTAAAATGAATATTTCTTTTTTCGTTAAAAAAAATATTGTTTTCTTGAATTTATGAGAAGCTTTTTTGTTAAAAATGTAATTATTTGAATAACGTTGTAAGTGTAAACAGGCAAATTGGCGAATAATTCTGCTTTTTGTCGGTATTTTATGTAAAAAACGTCCTAATTTTACTAGAAATTAGGACGTTTCAAAAGTTATAGAATATTTAAATAAATGTTTCTATTTGTTTTTTAAGAAATGATTTAACAAAAATGAAGTAGAACTGTCATGGTTCTTAACAGTCTTAGAATTGATTTCATCTAAGATAGAATTTGCTAATTGTTTGCCTAATTCAACTCCCCATTGATCAAAACTGAAAATGTTCCAAATAACACCTTGAACAAAAATCTTGTGTTCATATAATGCAATTAAAGATCCTAAGCTTTTTGGAGTTAGTTTTTGAATCAATATTGTATTCGTTGGTTTGTTTCCCGTAAAAACTTTAAACGGTCTTAAGTAAGATGCTTTGTCAGCAGAAAGTCCTTGTTTGTCAAACTCTGCCTGAACTTGTGCTTCTGTTTTTCCGTTCATTAGAGCTTCAGTCTGAGCAAAGAAGTTAGACATTAATTTATCGTGGTGATCTTCGTTGCCATAAAGAGGTTTTACAAATCCCACAAAATCTGTTGGAATTCTCTTTGTTCCTTGGTGAATTAATTGGAAGAAAGCATGTTGTGAGTTTGTTCCTGGCTCTCCCCAAATAATTGTTCCAGTTTGATAGTTAACAGGTTTTCCGTCACGGCCAACACTTTTTCCATTGCTTTCCATAAAAGCTTGCTGCAAATAAGGGGCAAGTTTGTGTAGATATTGTGTGTATGGAATCAAAGCTTCGCTTTCGGCACCATAAAAATTATTGTACCAAACACTTAACAAAGCTAAAATAACCGGAATGTTTTCATCAAATTCTGCCGATTTGAAATGTTCATCCATTTCATAGGCGCCATTTAATAAATCATTATAATTATCAAATCCAACAGCCAAAGCAATGCTTAAACCAACGGCACTCCAAAGAGAAAATCTTCCTCCAACCCAATCCCACATTGGGAAAACATTGTCTGGATTAATTCCGAATTCTGTTACATTTTTAATGTTTGTAGAAACCGCCACGAAGTGTTTTGCAATGTCTTCTTGAGAAGCCGATTTTAAAAACCATTCTTTTATAGTTTCTGAATTCGAAAGCGTTTCTTGAGTTGTAAAAGTTTTAGAAACAATTACAAATAAAGTAGTTTCAGGGTTTAGTTTTTTGATAACCTCATTTACGTGATCACCATCAACATTTGAAACGAAATGTGTGTTTAGGTGATTTTTGTAAAATTGTAAAGCTTCAACAGCCATAACAGGACCAAGGTCAGAGCCTCCAATACCAATATTTACAACATCTGTAAAAGCTTTTCCAGTGTAGCCTTTTCTTTGTCCAGAAATAACTTCTTCAGTAAATTTTTTGATTTTATTTTTTACTTCATATACTTCAGGAATTACATTTTCTCCGTCTACTTTGATAACTGCCGATTCTGGAGCACGCAATGCCGTGTGTAAAACTGCACGGTTTTCGGTCTGATTGATTAATTCTCCTCCAAAATATTGTGCAATTGCATCTTTTAGTCCAATTGAGTTTGCTAATTCTAATAAAAGAGAAACTGTTTCTTGACTGATATTATTTTTTGAATAATCTACTAAAAAGTCATTCCATTGCAAATTGAATTTTTCAACGCGCGCACTATCTTGTTGAAACAATTCTTGTATTGTGGTTTCGTGAATTGCGTTATAGTGGTTTTGTAGATTTTTCCACGCTTCAGTCCCAGTTGGGTTTGTTGTGTTTAAAGCCATTTTATCTATAATTGAGTTTGTTTTCTGAAACACAAAAATACTGAAATAACTTTTAAAAGGGGAGCGGTTCGCGATTATATAACAATTAGTTACGAAAACGTTTTATGAGTTTTAGTTTTGGATTTTTGAAGTTATGATGATTGCGCCATCATTTTCTTTTTCATTGTAAATGATGCGACTGCTGTTTTTGTTTAAAAAATCTAAAGTAAGAATGTCGGACTTTTTAAGTGGCAATAGGATGGTATCTTCTTTTTTGTTGTATTTAAATGGAATTCCATCAATTACAATTAAAGGTGATTTTCCAATTAAATCTTTTTCATAAGCTTTGCAGACTAACTTCTGGACAAAGGACTTACTTTCTTCTTTATCATTTAAAATAAAAACCTTCGGATTGGAGCATCCCACAGTGATTAGTGATAAAAGTATCAATAAGTTTTTTTTCATGAATACTTACCGTTTTTTAAAAAATGCTTTTGTGAAACTTTGGCTTTTACCAAAACTTCCACCAAGGTTTTTTATTGATTTCTATGATTTTCTTCGAAACATCGACATCAATTCTTTTAGGGGATTCTGTTTTAATTTTAGAATCATCAAAAAAAAGTTCACCATTATCACTCATTCCGAGAGGAGATTTTGTTCTTTCTTTCCAATTTTCGGTCTGCAATTCCGGAATTAAATCGGCATCGATTCTTTCGCGAAAGCGTTTTTGAGATTTTTCTATAATTTCTTCTTCTAAGTTTGAAGACGAATTTTTGAAAAGTGAGATTGAATTGTCTGGAATATTCAAAAGAAAAACCTGTGTTTTATCCCCAATTTTTTGAATGTCCAATACTTTGAAATACGCAATTGAATCTAAAAGAAAGTGACCATTCTTAGCAGAGTCGGGATTAAATTTTGATAAATCTTTGGCATGCGCGCTTGCAATTAAATATCTGAAATTTCCAGAAAGTCCTCCGCCAATCGAACTCATGTCGGTAAAACCTTTTTCTTGAATAATCTGTCCGACTTTGTAATTTGAAATCAAACTTTCGGAAAGATTCGTATCTCTGTAAAATAGTTTTAAACCTGAAAAAGTTTCATGGTAAATGGTTTTAAGACGTTCACTTTTCATGGTTTTCGATTCAAAAAAGATTGCAAAATGGATTATTTACAAATTACCAATACTGTCTAATTCTCTTTTAAGAGGTTCAATCTGCGTCATAAAACGAGTTCTGTCATTTCCTGTTAAAGATTCTCCAGTTGGAAGATTTAATCGAAGCGCATCTACTTGAACGCCGTTTTTCCAGAAACGATAACAAACGTGCGGGCCAGAAGCCAAACCTGTGCTTCCAACCAAACCAATTGTCTGGCCTTGCGTAACGCGTTGTCCGCGACGAACCAAGATTTTAGACATATGCAAGTATTGGGTAGAGTAAGTTCCGTTGTGTTTTACTTTTACAAAGTTTCCGTTTCCTGCAGTATATCCTGTAGTTTCAACAACTCCAGAAGCTGTCGTAGAAATTGGTGTTCCTGTAGGAGCCGCATAATCGGTTCCTTTGTGTGCTTTCCAAGTGTGCTGAACTGGGTGAAATCTATTCATGGTGAATCTCGAAGTGATTCGGCTGAATTTAATCGGGGTTTTTAGAAAGAAGTTTTTAAGTGTTTTTCCTTCGTCATCATAATATTCAATTTTTCCAGAAGTGGTATCTCTTTCAAATGGAAAAGCATAAACGATTTTACCTTTATATTCAAAAAATGCCGCTTCAAGATCTTCAACGCCGTCATATGTTTTTCCGTTGATGAATCGTTCTGTAAAAATTAATCCGTAGCGATCTCCTTTTTTTAATTTGAAAAAGTCAATAGACCAAGAAAAGACTTTTGTGATTCTGCTGGCCAAAGCCGTTTCGACACTTTCGTTTCCTAAAGTTTCAGATAATGAGCTTTTTAAAACTCCGCCAATCATTTTTCTTTTTAAAGTTACAGGTTTTATTTTCTTGTATGCTTTAGCAATACTATCTCTTAAATCTATAACATAATAACTTAAAGGATCTGGCTGATAGATAAAAACCTCTAAATTGTTTGTTTTATTTTTGGCGCGAAGTAAGGTAAAAGGTTTGCCATAACGAATGCTTCTGACGTTGAAAGAATCTTTTACTTGCTCGACAATATCGTGTACTTTTTTGTTTCCTATATTTTGGCTTTGAATAATTGAGCCAAAAGAATCTCCTTTTGAAATTGTATCATTAACAACATTGAAATCTGCGTAATTAAAACCGAATTCTATTTTTTTGGTTGCTGGTTTAGTAATTTTTGCTTCTACTTTTTCTTCTGTTTTTTTACATGAAAAAATAGAAAACAGGACAATTAAAATTACGACTGCTCTTTTCAAACTTTATTATTTTTTTGCGGTGAAATTAAACTTCAGTTTCATTTCCCCAATTGGACAATTCTTCTTCGGTCCACAATTTAGGAAAAAAGATGCGTCTTTGGTATTTTGGATGCATATATTTTTGCCAGTCACTTCCTCCTGTTGCTTCTCCGTTGCCTTTTCCGCTTTCCAAGATGTATTTTCTTGCAGTATTTAAGTGCTGCATTACCCACGTAATATTTACCGTTTTGTCATAATGGCGCATTGCATCTATCAACGCTGCATTTTGCTGATCTTCAATTGGTAATTGCGTGAATTTTTGCCAAATGTTTTTCGTTTTAAACGAAGCCATTTGTCTTAAAAATTGCTCTTTGTATTTTTTTTCAAATTCATTTAGTAAATACGATTTTTCGCCAGTGTGATAGTCTTTTCCGGCAGCTTGCCAATAAAGATGTTCAAAACTGGTTTCTAAATCGGTGTTTTCATCAAAGTTTGCTTTGTATCTGCGATCTGTTAAATTGATAACATCTGTAGAGGCAAATTCAATCATTCTATATTGAGCACTCTGGAATCCGCTTGCTGGAGTAAGAGTATTTCTAAATTTCATGTATTGATCTACTTCCATTCCGTTTTCCATAATGCTGAACGAATTGGTAAGCATGTCAAAATATCTAGTGATTCTTGATAGTCTTTCGCTAAAAAAATCAACCTGAATGTTTTCTGTTTCTGCAATCTGGTCAATTTCCCACAAAATCATTTTAAAGATTAATTCGTTTACCTGATGGTACATGATAAAAACCATTTCGTCAGGAAGTGTGGTGCGCTGAATTTGTAAATTTAATAGAGCATCAGTTTGAATATAATCCCAATAAGTGATTGGTTTAGCCCAAAGCAATCCTTCTAATTGAACATCAGTTTTTTGATTTATGGCTTGAAATTTTAGGTCAATTTCTTTTAAAATTGCTTCAGAATGATCTGTAGGGTTCATTATTTTTTTACTTTAAGTGGACTTTTTAATCCTTTATATTCATCGAGATCGGCTTTAAGAGATCCTACTGCCAAATCTGCTTTAATTCTAATTGGAACTTTGTTTATATCGTCTGTTATCCAGAGCGTTAAACTTTCTTTTTCTTTAAATACTCTGCCTGTCTGTACCAAGGGTTTGAAGACCATCGTAGAAACGGTTCCAAATTTAGTCGTAATATCTTGACGACCTACATATTTTAACTTAAATTTTGTGATTTCATCATCAAAAAACATGTCAATTGTAATGGCTTCACCCGATTTAAGTTTGTCAATGTTTGGGTGGTTTCTCAGATAATAAAAAGCAGAAACTATATCTTGTACGCCTTCTGTAACAATGATTGTTTTTTCTGTTTTGCGTTTATAGTCTTTTACTAAAACTCTATTTTCATTCTGATTAAAAAAACCTTCTTGATTTTTGGTGTAGCCACCTTCATCAATTTTTCGGACATAGCGGTACGGTTTTCCTGTCTCTTTGTCAAAATAACTTTCATACAAATCTTCTACTTTGAAGAAAAATTTAGACATTCCAGTTGTGTAACCTTTTCCAACAGAGTGATATACCTTTTTGTTGTTTATGGTAGCATCTTTTACTTCAAGTGTTGCATATCCAGCATTTACAATTCCGTAATGTATTCTAAATTTGAAATATTCTCCTGTGTCGAAAGCGTCTTCTTTTTGAGGGCTGAAAGCAAGTAGTGTTAGTGCTAATATAATGAGGATGAGCTTTTTCATAGTACAATCTTTACATTTATTTATAAAGGTAGACAAATGCAAATTTTATTCCAAATGTACCAAAACAAAAAAACTCAGTCAAAGATGACTGAGTTTTTATGCTATTAACTAACCAAAAAACTATAAATTATGAAATTTATATCAATTCGGAAGGAAACCACCCCTTCCTGATTTGCGAGTGCAAAGATAGATAGAAAGTTCAAAAAACAAATAGCCAAAGTCAAGTTTAACATAACATTTGCAAAAAAATCATCGTTTTTTGGAGAATTATGCTGTTTTATGCATGAAAATTAACATTTTACAGCGTTCCTCTCAATTCTTGCTCTCTTTCGATTGACTCAAAAAGGGCTTTAAAGTTACCTGCACCAAATCCTTTTGCACCCATTCTTTGAATAATTTCGAAGAAAAGCGTCGGTCTGTCTTGAACTGGCTTAGTAAATATTTGCAATAAGTATCCATCTTCGTCAGCATCTACCATGATGGCAAGTTTCTCGATTTCGTTTAAATCTTCTTTCATCATGTCCATGTGAACACCAAGTCTTTCTGGAATTGCTTCGTAATAGGTATGAGGCGGAGCAGATAAAAATTCAACACCGCGCGCTCTTAATTGTGATACTGTTTTAATAATGTCATCTGTCGCAATGGCGATATGCTGAATTCCAGGTCCGCCATAGAAATCCAAATATTCTTCAATTTGAGATTTTTTCTTTCCTTCGGCTGGTTCGTTGATAGGAAATTTAATTCTTCCATTTCCGTTAGACATTACTTTACTCATCAATGCGGAATATTCTGTAGTAATTTGTTTGTCGTCAAAAGAAAGGAAATTTACAAATCCCATTACGTCTTCATAAAATTTTACCCAAGTATTCATTTCATTCCAGCCCACATTTCCAACCATGTGATCAATATATTTTAATCCTGTTGGTTCCGGATTATAATCTGATTTCCATTCTTTGTAGCCCGGCAAGAAAACTCCATTGTAGTTTTTTCTTTCTACAAAAACATGAACCGTTTCTCCGTAAGTGTAAATTCCAGAACGGATAACTTGTCCATATTCATCTTCTTCAACAGTTGGTTCCATAAAAGAACGTGCACCGCGTTTGATAGTTTCTTCGTAAGATTTTGTTGCATCTTCAACCCAAAGCGCTGCAACTTTTACTCCGTCACCATGTTTTTTTAAGTGTTCGTTTATTGGAGAATCAGCTGTTAAAGGCGTTGTTAAAACAATTCTGATTTTGTCTTGTTTTAAAACATACGATGCTTTGTCTTTTACTCCCGTTTCTAGTCCAGCGTAAGCCAAAGACTGATATCCGAAAGCAGTTTTATAATAATGTGCAGATTGTTTTGCATTCCCTACATAAAACTCTACATAATCTGTTCCCAATAACGGAAGGAAATCTTGTGCTCCTTCAAATATTTTCTCTAATCCGTATTCTACTGATTTTACTTCTTTACTCATGATGTTTATTTGTTTAATCGGTTAATCGTTTTATTTGATTTTCCGAAAAGTTGTGTTTAAATTTTTTTTTACCGCAAAGAGCGCAAAGATTTTTTATTAGTAGGATTTTGTAAAATCGTAAAAAAGAACGCAAAGCTTTGTGAACTTAGTTTGATAAAACTTCCTTAAAAACTTTGTGAACTTTGCTAAAAATCCTTTGCGAACAATCCTTTGCGAACTTTGCAGTTAAATTCGATTAGTTTACTCCGTCCAAGATTTGTAGTATTGACCATCATCAAGACCCATCGCTTCTTCAGTAACCATAAGCGGTCTGAAAGTATCAACCATAACGGCTAATTCTTGAGTTTCTTTATGACCAATACTACGTTCCATTGCGCCTGGCGCTGGTCCGTGCGGAATTCCTTTTGGATGTAAAGTGATATGACCTTGCTCAATATTATTACGACTCATAAAATCGCCATCTACATAATATAATACTTCGTCAGAATCTATATTGCTGTGATTGTATGGCGCCGGAATAGCTTTTGGATGATAATCGTAAAGTCTAGGGCAGAATGAGCAAACGACAAAAGTTGCCGTTTCAAAAGTTTGATGTACCGGAGGCGGTTGGTGAACGCGTCCCGTTATAGGTTCAAAGTTGTGAATCGAGAATCCGTATGGGAAATTGTAGCCGTCCCAACCCACAACATCAAAAGGATGCGTTGCATAAACCACTTCGTGAATCATGCCTTCTTTTTTAATTTTAATTAAAAAATCACCTTTTTCGTCGTGTGTTTCCAATTCACTAGGCAAAATAAAATCACGCTCACAAAACGGAGAATGTTCTAAATGCTGACCTGATTGATTTTTATAACGTTTTGGAGTATAAAAAGGAGAATACGATTCTACGTAAAATAGTCGGTTGTCTTCTGTTTCGAAATCAATCTGATAAATAATACCACGCGGAATAATTAGGTAATCTCCATATTCAAACGGAATATTTCCTAACATGGTTCTTAATTTTCCTTTTCCTCTGTGAATGAAAAGCATTTCATCGGCGTCGGCATTTTTATAGAAATAATTTCGAAGCGATTCTTTCGGCGCAGCCAAACCAATAATACAGTCTTTATTGACTAACATCGCTTTTCGGCTGTCTAGAAAATCATTTTCAGGTTTTAATTCAAAACCTTTAAAAAGAAGTGATTTTATATTTTTTCCGATTGCAATTTTAGGTTCAACCGAATAAGAATTTAAAATCTCTTTAACCTGTGTTGGTCTGTGTACGTGATAAGATAGTGACGAATGTCCATGAAAACCTTCAGTTCCAAACAATTGTTCGTAGTAAAAACCGCCATTTGGTTTTTCAAATTGGGTGTGTCGCTTTTGAGGAAAATCTCCAAGTTTATGATATAGTGGCATGGCTTTTTCAATTAGATAATTAGTAAATTAGATAATTCGAAAATTTGAATTGCAGAGATAATAATCAGTTCAATTTTTGCAATTGACTGATTATTTCAATTCGATAGAGCCATTACTCAGGATTTCTCTTGATGAGGAATTGAAGATACTCTAATAAACCTGTCCAATTTGTTTTCATTATAACAAATGTCGTAATTTTTTCGAAGTAAAAATAAAAATTATATTATTTATAACTGTAAAATAACTTAGTTTTTTTGATATAATTTTTAGGATGTAAAAAAATAGGCAGAAATTATTGAAGTATTCTCTGTTATACTACTAAAATTGAAACCCGATACTAAACCAAGTAAAGCTTTTTGACATTTCTGGAGACCAAGATTGTTTTACTTCTATAGGACCAATAATGGTTTCTAGACCGTAACCAACTGCGTATCCTGTATACTTTGGCATTGAAATCCAATCGACAGAAGAAAAAATATCATCTCCTAAGTTGGCAAAATTAGCAGATAAATTGATGTGATTTTTTTTGAAGATTTCATAATCAATATTAATATCCGTTTTAATATAGCTGTTGCCGGCAATACTTAGAAAATCATATCCATAGAAATAATTGAAATTGTTTATTTTGTTGTATCCATAACCTCCAAATATAAAATCAAAAAACGGAACACTATCGCTGCCAATATTAAATCCAGCATCGGCTCCAAATTTTATAGTTGCTTTTTTAAATAGTGGTCTAACAACTGCTATTTCAGCTTTGGCAATCGAGAAAGGCTTGAATTGCTTCGTATAATCTGATGATGCCATATAAGTTTGCAAATCTGTAGAAAAATATAATCCAGAACTTGGGTAATATTTTTCGTCTAGCGAATCGTATTTTAAATAGGCAAAGGCACTAAAATAATTGCTTTTTTCTATTATGTTGTCTTCGTTGGTAAGGGTTGGTGAGCTAATTTTTAGATATTTATATTCTAAGCCACCACCCATTAAAAATTTCTGAACAAAAATGGTCTGGAAATAGGCCTGATTGGTTATATCCATGAAGTCAACATTAATGAGGTTGACATTGGGGTTCTCTTTTAGAACGCCACTTAAGCTTGTAGTTACATTTCGATTAAATTGATTCAATCTAGAGCGGAATCCAAAACTGATATTAAAACCATTTTCAACATAATAGTTAAAATCATATCTGAAATTATCACCCAAAATAATATCTAAAGAGGTAACATCGTTTTTTAAGAAAGTCTTTTTGTGAGTAAGATTTAATAAAACGGCACTTTTGTAAAGACCATCATAATGAAGTCCAAGTTTTAGATAAGTTTGGGTCGGATTTTCTCTTAGAACTAAATCCAAGTCGTCTTTGTCGCCGTCTGGCTGAAGACAATAGGAGATTGTGCTAAAGTTTTGCGTTGCATTTAAGTTGTTTATACCAGCTTTAAGTCCATCATAAGTTATGGTGCTTTCAGGTTTAAAACGAAGCTTACCGCGAATATATTCTTTAGTATAATTTTCTAATTTATCAGTATTAATGTCTTTAATATGAAGAGTATCTGTTGCAACTTTTAATTTTGGTTTTTTATAAAAATTGCTTTCATCCGTCAATGTTTTGAGTTTCTCGTAAACAGCAAAAGCGGCTTCTTCTCCTTTTCTGATGATTTCTTCGCCTCGATCAAATGAAATAACGCCAAAGTCACGAATATCTGGTTTGATATAGACATCGGTATCTTTTACTTTGCTCTTCATCTTTTCGATGGACTGCAGATTGGTAATCTGAACCAAGATTCTCGTAGCATTTTTAAGGTTTTTTCTTTTCAGCAAATCGTCCTGAACATCAACTCCAATAATAATATCAGCACCAAGATTGCGAACTTCTTTTATAGGATAATTGTTTACAACACCACCATCAACCAACAGATTTCCGTCAATTTCTACAGGAGTAAATAGAGAAGGAAAAGCTGCACTTGCCATCATGGCCTGAACCAGATTTCCTTTGTTTAATAAAACTTCTTCGCCAGTTTCAATATTGGTTCCGATACATAAAAACGGAGTTGGCAGTTTGTTGAAATCGCGAACATGGCGTACATTTCTAGTTAAACTGCTCAATAAATTATAATTGTACATTCCTTTTGAAAGCGCTTCTGGAATGCCGATTCTGAAATTGCTAAAAGGTAAAACAACGGCATACAACTCGTCATTCTTTTTGCCATAAAAGTTTTTGGACGAACGCGGAATGTAATCGTTTATTAATTCATCAAAATTGGTCTTTTTGAAAATAGAATCAATTTGTGAAGCATTGTAGCCAGAAGCATAAAGTCCGCCAATTACTGAACCCATACTGGTTCCTCCAATATAATCGATTTTGATTCCTGCTTCTTCCAAAACTTTTAAAACTCCAATATGAGCAAAACCTTTGGCACCGCCGCCGCTTAAAACCAAACCAATTTTTGGTCTTTTCACGCTGTCTTTTTTTGTTTCCTGCGAAAAAGATTCTTGCGAAAACAAAAATGTTATCAATAAAACAAATGAGAATGCGTACGAATAAGCTCCTTTGAACCGAATTTTTGAAATGTACAGTTGGAATGAACGCATAAAAACTTTAATTGGTTTTGTAAAAGTCGACAATTTTTTTGGCTTTCGAAACACCTACAACGGCTGAAATTTCTTTTTCTGTAGCCAATTTCAATCTTTTAACACTTTTAAAATGTTGTATTAATGTTGTCATGGTTTTTTCGCCAATTCCCGGAATGCTTTCAACCGAAGAATTAAGTGCCGATTTACTGCGTTTATCTCTATGAAATGTGATTCCGAATCTATGTGCTTCATTTCTTAAATGCTGAATCACTTTTAAAGTTTCTGATTTTTTGTCTAAGTATAACGGAATCGAATCACCAGGATAGAAAAGTTCTTCCAAACGTTTTGCGATTCCAATGATTGCTACTTTTCCGCGTAAGCCTAAATCGTCGATACTTTTTAATGCTGCCGAAAGCTGTCCTTTTCCACCATCAATAATAATTAATTGCGGTAAAGGTTCATTTTTATCCAATAATCTTTTGTAACGACGATATACGATTTCGGTCATCGAAGCAAAGTCGTTTGGACCTTCAACGGTTTTAACATTAAAATGGCGGTAATCTTTTTTGCTCGGTTTTCCGTCTTTAAAAACCACGCAAGCCGCAACCGGATTGGTTCCTTGAATGTTGGAGTTATCAAAACACTCGATATGTCTTGGTTCAGACGGAAGACGTAAATCTTTTTGCATCTGCGCCATAATTCGATTTACATGACGATCCGGATCTACAATTTGCAATTGTTTTAATTGTTCGATTCGATAGAATTTAGCATTTCGAATAGACAAATCTAAAATCTGTTTTTTGTCTCCAAGCTGAGGAACAGTAGTTTTGATGTTTTCGCCCAAATCCATTTCAAAAGGAACAATAATTTCTTTTGATAATAATTGAAAACGCTCGCGAAGTTCTACAATCGCTAGTTCCAGTAATTCTTCATCACTTTCGTCCAATTTTTTCTTCATTTCTAAAGTATGCGAACGAATAATCGAACCGTGAGAAATCTGAAGAAAATTGACATAAGCAGCACTTTCGTCTGAAACAATAGAGAAAACATCAATATTGGTAATCTTCGGATTAATGATGGTCGATTTTGATTGATAGTTTTCTAAAACCTCAATTTTCTCCTTTATTTTTTGCGCTTCTTCAAATTGTAGATTCTGAGCATAGTTGTTCATCAATTTCTTGAAATCCTTTAAACTTTCTTTGAAGTTTCCTTTTAGGATTTCGCGAATAGCATTGACTTGTCTTTGGTATTCCTCCAAAGGTTCCAAACCTTCGCAAGGTCCTTTGCAATTGCCAATGTGATATTCCAGACAAACTTTAAATTTTCCTGAATTAATGTTTGATTCGCTCAAGTCATAGTTACAAGTTCGAAGCGGATATAATTCTTTAATTAAATCTAAAATAGTATGTACTGTCTTGAAACTGGTGTATGGACCAAAATATTCAGAGCCATCCTTGACCATGTTTCGAGTTGAAAATATTCTCGAAAAAGGTTCTTTTTTAATACAAATCCATGGATACGTTTTGTCATCACGAAGCAAAACATTGTATCTTGGCTGAAGTGTTTTAATTAAATTGTTTTCTAATAAAAGCGCATCTGTTTCGGTTGGAACTACAATGTGTTTTATCGTCACGATTTTTTTTACCAATACATTAGTTTTGGCAGTATCGTGAATTTTATTGAAATAGGATGAAACCCTTTTTTTTAAGTTTTTAGCTTTTCCGACATACAAGATTTTCCCGTCTTTATCATAATATTGATAAACGCCTGGATTATCAGGCAACGTTAAAATTTGAAGATCTAAGGACGGTTTTTGCATTCTATTGTGTTTCTGAAGATGTTTGATAAGCTTTTCAAAAACCATTCCTGTTTCTAAAAGAAGCTTAACATTGAATTAGTTTCAAATTTACAAAATCAAAAGAATAATTTCTATATTTAGATTTTATAATTCTACATGAAAAATAGTGCTCCATTGGTTATTTTCGGCGAATCGATTTTGCCGGGAGAACATAGAACAATAAATGTCGAAATTGCTCGGCTTCATACTACAACAAAACTAAATATTCCTGTTATTGTACGTCGTTCCAAACATGAAGGGCCGACTGTTTTATTTTCTGCAGGAATTCATGGCGACGAAATTAATGGTGTCGAAATTGTTCGTCAGATTATCAGTAAAAAAATCAACAGACCGTCGCGAGGGACTATTATCTGCATTCCGGTAATCAATATGTATGGTTTTGTAAATAAATCACGCGAGTTTCCAGACGGGCGTGATTTGAATCGTGTTTTTCCAGGAAGCAAAAAAGGTTCACTTGCCAGTCGATTTGCGTATCATATTGTCGAAGAAATTTTACCGATTTTAGATTTTGCAGTCGATTTTCATGCAGGTGGTGCAAGCCGTTTTAATGCTCCGCAAATCAGAATTACAGAGAATAATCCTGAATTAAAAGTTTTGGCCGACATTTTTAATGCACCATTTACATTGTATTCTAAAAACATAAATGGTTCTTTCAGAAAAACTTCTGAAAACGCCAATGTAAAAATGCTGCTTTTTGAAGGCGGAAAATCATTAGATATCAATAACGAAATTGCAAATCAAGGTGTTTTGGGAACCAAACGTTTGCTTCATTATTTAGGAATGCTCGATTCTAAACAAATTGCTGAGCCAGCTTTGACTCCTTCCATTTATATAAAACAGTCGGTTTGGCTTCGCGCAAAATGTTCTGGCTTACTTCATGATTTTAATTTGGTCGGAAAATTTGTTACTAAAGGCACAATCCTAGCAATCATTACAGATCCGTTTGGTAAATTTGAGCAAAAAGTAAAAGCGCCCCATGATGGTTATGTAATTAATGCCAATCATTCGCCAATTGTTTATGAAGGCGACGCAATCTATCATTTATCTAAAATTCCAGACAATGCCGACGAGTAAAAAAGAACTCCGATTAGAATATAAAAATCTCCGCAAAGCACTTTCTTTTGATGAAATAGAAGAAAAAAGTTTGGTAATTGCAAATCAATTAATTCAAATGCCAATTTGGGATAAAAGTTATTATCATGTTTTTCTTCCGATTGAAGAGCATAAGGAAGTCAATACCGAATATGTTTTGCATTTGCTTTCTGGAAAAGACAAAGAAATCTTGATTTCTAAAAGCGATTTCGAATCTAGAAAAATGACTCATTTTCTATTAACAGATAATACCAAAATTAAAAAGAACGAATACAGTATTCCGGAACCAATTGACGGAATTGAAGTTCCTTCGTCTAAAATTGAAGTTGTCTTTGTTCCGCTTTTGGCTTTTGATATTCATGGAAATCGAATTGGTTATGGAAAAGGTTTCTACGATAAATTCCTCGCCGAATGCAAACCAGAAACCATCAAAATCGGACTTTCATTTTTTGAAGCCGTAAACCAGATTGATGATGTTTTTGAGTCGGATATTAAATTGGATTATTGCGTTACGCCAGAGAAGATTTATCAGTTTTAATTTAGCTGCAAAAAAATAATGCCACTCCCGATAGCTATCGGGATAAAGGATTAAAAAAGATTAATCCATTTAATCCTTTTAATCTGTGGCAAAAAAATCTTTGCATTTCAAAAAAATATTCCACACCAAATCCCTTTAAAAATAAGGGTTTCTCATTTTATTTTCACGTAAGAAAAATATTTGTAAAAAAATTGGCACGATTTTGCTTACTCGAAAAATTGCAAATAATCGCCTCTAGTAAATCCGGAATGCTAGTCCTTATTTGAAGCCTATAACCTTTTATTAATTTTTTTAAAAACTTACTTTATGAGAAATCTTAATTTCTTTATGATGGCATTCCTCGTACTTACTATTTTTAGCTGTAAGAAAGCGTATGCACCAGACCAAAGTTACGAGGCAGTTGATTCTGCTGCGGCTGTGACCGATGCAATTCCAGAGGAAATGTACATTGAACCGAATACAGAAAGCTACGCAGGATTAGAAGAAAATCCGTTTGAATCTCCGCTCAAAGAACCACTTTCTACTTTTTCTATCGATGTAGATAATGCGTCCTACACCAATATTCGCCGATTTATAAACGAAGGGCAAAAAGTTCCGAAAGACGCCGTTCGTGTGGAAGAAATGATCAACTTCTTTAAATACAAATATCCACAGCCAGATGGCCAGCATCCATTCGCAATTAATACAGAATACAGCGATTGTCCGTGGAATAAAAACAGTCGATTGTTAAAGATTGGTTTACAGGGAAAGAATGTGCCAATGGCAAATTTGCCGGCTTCTAATCTGGTTTTTTTAGTAGATGTTTCGGGTTCTATGGATGAACCAAATAAATTGCCTTTACTCAAAGAATCCATGAAAATCTTGGTAAAAGAACTTCGAAGCATTGATAAAGTTTCGATCGTAGTTTATGCAGGATCTGCGGGAGTCGTTTTAGAGCCAACTTCTGGCGATAATAAAGATGAAATTATGGATGCTTTTGACGATTTGCATGCTGGAGGAAGTACAGCAGGAGGAGAGGGAATCGAATTGGCGTACAAACTTGCACAACAAAATTTCATTAAAGAGGGAAATAATAGAGTGGTAATAGCTACAGATGGTGATTTTAATGTTGGCGCTTCTTCAGATGATGATATGCTAAAATTGATTGAACAAAAAAGAGAGTCTGGAGTTTTCTTAACCGTTTTAGGATTTGGAATGGGGAATTATAAAGATAGTAAAATGGAAATTTTGGCCGACAAAGGAAATGGAAATTATGCTTATATCGATAATATTCACGAAGCAAACCGTTTTCTTGGAAAAGAATTTAAAGGATCTATGTTTGCTATCGCGAAAGATGTAAAAATTCAAATTGAGTTTAATCCAAAACATGTTCAGGCGTATCGATTGATTGGTTATGAAAACCGAAAACTGAATGCAGAAGATTTTAAAAATGATAAAATTGATGCGGGCGAATTGGGAAGCGGACATTCAGTTACGGCTTTGTATGAAATCGTTCCAATAGGTGTAGAAAGTGATTATGTTCCGTCAGATCTGAAATACACTAAAACAAAACAAGCTGAGGGAAATTACAGTGATGAATTGGCTACAGTAAAATTTAGATATAAAAAACCTGATGGCAACAAAAGTATTGAAATAGTAAATGTTATACCAGATCAGAAAACAGATTTAGAAAATAGTTCTCCTGATTTTAAATTTACAACTGCGGTTTCTTGGTTCGGATTAAAATTGCGTGAATCAAAATATATAGCCAACAGTTCAAGTTCGGACATCAAAAGATTGGCAAAATCTGGTTTGTTAAATGACGAAGATGGTTACAGATCTGAATTTGTTAGATTGGTTGATGCAGTGAATTAATCAGTAAATTTCAAAAAAGAAAAATTCCAAACTCCAACTTAAAATTGGAATTTGGAATTTTTTATTTGAATATTTTTAAAACCTTATTTTACTTCTTTGATTGTTGCCGATTCAATCCAGCCTTGAGTTCCATCTGTCAATTCGATTTTTTTCCAGCCTGCAACACTTTCCAAAACATAAACTTTTGCCCCTTCGTGCAATAAAATAATTCCGTTTGAAGATTTTTGAGGCTCATGTCTCACTTGGCTTAATTCAGAAAAAACAATGGCAACACGATCGTTTTCAAAATGACTTTTTTCAGACATTCCAGCTGAAATGCTTAAAGCAAAAGCGACCAAAATGATAAACATTCCGACAAAATAAATCCTTTTTGCAATTGTAGCGCTCGAAAAATAATATCCAATAAAACTCAATAAAAACACAAAACCAAGGACAACAGAAATTTTAGCCCAAGTATTATAATCAAAAATGGAAGTAAAGTTCTGAATCAGTTTTGCAAAACCAACTTTAGGCACTTCTTTGATTTCGTCAATAGTTAGTTTTTTGGCAAATTTTAGATTATTTAAAGTCTCTGGATCGTTTGGTTTAAGAACCAAAGCTTTTTCATAATTATAAATCGAAGGCGCAACCTGATTTAGTTTGTAATAACAATTTCCAAGATTAAAATACACTTCGGCAGAATGTAATTTATCTTCCTTTATGATGTTCTCATAAACCTGTGCTGCTTCTTTATATTGCCCTTTTTGGTACAATGCATTAGCCGATTCAAAGCGACCTTGCGCAAAGAAAACCTGCGAGATGAATAAAAAGAGATATAGTATGTTTTTCATCTTATTTTGTTTAAACCTGACAGGTTTTCAAAACCTGTCAGGTTTGTTTTATTACGTTTAAACAATCTGTTTTTCTAATTCAGAAATAATCATAACCGCTTTATCATAATCCTGCTGAATTGAAGCGCTCGATGCTGGTGCATAACGTGCAAACTCGCAGTTTTCAGTCAAAGCAATAAAATTCTGAACCGTTTCTGCATTTGCATTTCTAGACAATAGCAATTCTCTAATATTGTCTTTACTCATTTCTGAAGTTTCAATATGCAGTTTTGCTTTCAAGAAGTTATGCATTGCTTTTTCAAGTGCGATATAGAAAGGCTCTTTGTTGTTAAGATGTTTCTTGGCTTGCGATAAATATTTTTTAGCCAGCTTATTGTTCATTCTAATTCTGTTTCCTGTAACATCACTATCCATAGCCTCTTTTTTCTTTCTAGCTAAAATGATTATCGGAATAATGATAAATGGAGCTAACAATAATCCTAAATATAGATTTGAATCATAAAAATCTTTTTTCGCAATAGGAATTAATATTGTTTTAGGTTTTATGTTTTTGAATTGATCAGCTTTGGCTACAACATTTTTAGATGCTGCTCCTGTATTTGCTTCCGCAGGTGTTGGTCCGTCTAAAACATCAACCATAATTTCTTTTGAAGTGATGGTTTTATAAGTGCCAGTACTTAAATCAAAATATGAAAACTGCATTGGTTTGATCGCATATTTTCCTCTGTATTGCGGTACAATCGTATATTTATCTGTAATTCTTCCAGACATGCCCGTCAGAGAAGTCGTCACGTTTTCATCATGAACAGGATCATACATTTCTAACGCATTCGGTACAACTGGTTTTGGAAGGGTAAATAACTTCATATTTCCGCTACCTTGTGCGCTTACGATTAAGTCAAGTCCTTCACCATTTTTAAGTGTTGTTTTTGATGGAGTAACGGTAAAATTAAATCTTCCGACAGCACCCGTAAATCCTTCTGGTTTATTTGTTTCTGGAAGCGGTCGCACATTGATTGTTTTTGCTCCAGCAGAAACCACTTTATTGTCTTCTGCAATAATCATTTGACCAAACATGTCACGACGATTTGTTGGTAACTGTACACCAATATCTAGTGAAAGAGGTTCAATTGTAAGTCTTCCTGATTTTTGAGGATATAGAATAGTCTTTTTTAAGATTACATAATAAGCTTGCTGACCTTTATAAGAACCTTGTTGTACAGAAAGTTGCTTAACATCAATGTTCTGATTCCAAAAATCATTGTATTTAGGTTTTGCCAATTCTTTAAAACCAGTAACACCAATATTATTGAAATACAGTTTGTAAACGACTGTAATAGGTTCGTTTAAGTATGGATTTGTTTTTGAGATTTCGGCAACAAGTTCCAATAATTCATTTCCAGAACCTTGAGGTCTGTCATTTGGATCTCTTTCTTGAGCAACTGCATTGGTTACTGTAACCTTTATCGGATTGGTTTTGTAAACCTGCCCATTAAATTCTATTGCTGCCTGTTTTATTGTTAAGGCACCTTTTCTCTCAGGTTGTAAGATATAAGAATAGATTTTTTGAAAAGAACTGCGCCCATTAATCCAAGACTGGCTAATCTGTTGGCTTGGTCCCGCAACCATTTTAAATCCGTCAAAAGAAGGCTGCTCGAAATTATCTCCGTCCACATTCATGACGAAGTCTATGCGAAGTCTTTCATTTATTCCAAGCGAGTTTTTGCTGACTCTGGCTTCAAATTGTACTTGAGCCATAAGTCCTTGAAAAGTGATTAGAAATAGAATTAAATATCTTTTCATTACTTATTTTAGTCGTTGTTTGTTTAACTGTTAAACCGTTTAATCGTTTTGTAATAACAAATAAACGATTAAACGATTCAACTTATTTTACCAGTCTTTTTCTGTTTTCTTAGGACTACCTTTTACTTTTTGAGCGTTTACTTTGTCCTGAATTTTCTTTTCTTCATTATTAACCGCATCTAATAAATTCTGAACACGTTCTTTTGATATTCCTCCAGGCTGTGGTTTTGGCTGGCCTTGATTGTCTGATTTGTCGTCTTTCTTAGGATCATTTTGGCCATCTTTTTTGTCTTTGTCTGGATCGCCTTTATCGTCTTTTTTATCCTTGTCTTTATCTTTATTTTTATCCTTGTCCTTGTCCTTGTCTTTGTTTTTATCCTTATCCTTGTCTTTGTCCTTATTTTTATCTTTCTGATCGTTTTTAGGAGGATTTTCTTTTAGCTTTTGTTTTGCATAAGCGTAATTGTAACGTGTTTCCTCATCGGTTGGATCATTACGAAGCGCTTGTTTGTAAGCTTCAACTGCCTGAGTATAATCTTTCTCTTTCATGAAAGTGTTTCCAAGATTATGATAAGCCTTGTGTTTTTCAGGTCTTGTTTTGGCATTTTTTATCGCTTTCGCGTAAGCAAATTTAGCTTCCGAAATCTGATTTTGTCTGTAAATCGTATTTCCTAAATTATAAGGCGCTATTGATTTTTTAGGAAATTTTGATTCCGAAATTCTATAGTTTGCCTCAGCATCAGTAAATTTATTCTGCTTATATTCTTCATTCCCAGTAGGCAACGTTTTGTCTTTTTCCTGAGCAGAAACTGCAAAAGAAACGGTTAGTAAAATATAAAGGAGTAAATTTTTCATTCTAATTTTGTTTTCTGTTCTGAATTTCACTCTGAACATTTATTTCTTTTCATTAAATAAATCCAACTCTTTGATCCAGCTTGTTTTTCTTTCTAGTAAGAAAATGTCTAGGAAAAGCAATAAAAATGCGAATCCGATAAACCACTGAAACTGCGATTGAAACTCGGCCATTTGTGTTGCCTCAAATTCTGTTTTCTGAATATTGTTTAAAGCATTTTTGACATATTCTAAAACTTCTTTTGTGCTTCCGCCATAAACATAACCACCTTTTGTTGCTTTTGCAATTGTTTTTAAACCTTCTTGATTTAATTTGGTAATTACGGTTTCTCCGTTTTGATCTTTTTGGTAGCCTCTGACAACACCGTTTTCTTTTAACGGAATTGTTCCTCCTCTTTCTGTACCAACACCAATTGTAATGATTTTCATTCCTAGTTTATTGGCTTCTTCTGCCGCAACTGCTGCGCCTTCAGAATGATCTTCTCCATCAGAAATTAGAATCAATAATTTGCTGGTTTTACTCTTTTCATCAAAATAGGTCGAAGATAATTTAATTGCTTCATCCAAAGATGTTCCTTGAGATGAAACCATTCCTGGACTCATACTTTGTAAAAACATTTTTGCAACGCTGTAATCTGATGTAATTGGTAAAACAGGGAACGCACTTCCTGCATACGCTACGATTCCGATTCTGTCACTTCCTAAGTTATTAATGATCTGAGAAACTAACTGCTTGCTTTTATCCAGACGACTAGGAGCAACGTCTTCTGCCAGCATACTTTTAGAAACGTCTACAGCAAAAACGATGTCAATACCTTCTCGTTTTACGGTTTCCATCTTGGTTCCAATCTTCGGATTTACCAAACCGATAATCAAACAGGTAAGTGCCAAAAGGATAACTACAATTTTTAAAACAGGTTTAAAAACCGATTTCTCCGGACTTAATCTTTTTACCATTTCCAAGTCACCAAATTCACGCTGTGTTCTTCTTTTCCAATACATATTGAAAAGGAAAATGCACACCACAATTGGGATAAGCAGTAAGAGATATAAATATTTTTTTTCGTCTAATTCCATTTTTTAATTCTAGTTTTCAGTCCCAATTTTTGGTCACAGTTTTCAGTTGTTTACTGTAAGCTGCGACTGCGACTAAAATATTAAATAAAGCTTCTATAAACCGTATTTCTTAATCCAACTTCTAGTAACAGCAAAAAGCCTGCAAATAAAACAAAAGCTCTGTACTTTTCATCATAATCATAGAATTTTAATTCTTGAATTTCTGTTGTTTCCAGTTTATTGATTGAGTTGTATATTTCTGCTAATTTATCGTTGCTTGTTGCTCTAAAGTATGTTCCGTCTGTTTTTTGGGCAATACTTTTCATCAGCCTTTCATCGATTTCAACTTTTTGCATTTTGAATAAGAAACCTCCGTTTGGTGCGTATGCGTATGGAGATTCTGCCATTCCGTTTGTTCCAAGACCAATAGTGTAAACTTTTATTCCGTATTGTTTTGCAATATCAGCGGCAGTTTCTGGCTCGATAAATCCAGCATTATTTACACCATCTGTAAGCAAAATAATAACGCGGCTTTTTGCTTTACTGTCTTTTAGACGATTTACAGCAGTTGCCAATCCCATTCCAATTCCAGTTCCGTCTTGTAAAACCGTATCGTATTTAATGCCTTTTATAGCTTCAAGAATGATTGCTTTATCACTTGTTACAGGAGTTTTGGTATACGCTTCAGAAGCGTACAAAACCAATCCGATTCTATCATTTGGTCTTTCTTCAACGAAATCTGCTGCCACTCTTTTTAAAGCTTCCATACGGTTTGGCTTTAAATCTTTTGCCAGCATAGATCCAGAAACGTCAATTGCCATTACAATATCAATTCCTTTTGTTGTTTTGGTTTGGTTGCTAATGTCTACTGTTCTTGGTCTTGCCAATGCTATAATCAAAGAACATAAAGCAAGAATTCTAAAAACGTATAGAGCAGGTTTGAACCTGGTCCAAAATGATTCATTATTTTGGAATCCTGCTGTCGAACTCATTTTTAAGGTAGCCGACTGCTGGTTGCGTTTCCAGAAAAACCAGATTATCGCAATCGGAATTAATAGAAACAACCAAAGAAACTCTGGATTTAAAAAAGTGATCTTGCTCATTAGTTGTTTGCTCTTTGAAGTTCAACAGAATTTAGTATTCGGGTAGTGATTTCATTTGCATAAGTATCGCCTTCTTCATGTAAAATCAAAATTTGCTGTAAACCTTGATCTTGTTTGAAAAGCAGTAATTCATAATACGCCTTCGTACTTGTTTTGGTTGCTGGATTTAAAACAGTCATTGTTCCGTAACCTTTTACTCCCTGAATACCTTCGTTTGTTTGAAAATCTTCTTGTTTTAAAATAATATTTTGTCCGCCTTGAGCCTCGATAATTTTTAGATTACCCTCAAGAGTTTTACTTAGATCAATATCTGTTGGCTGTTTGAATTTGGATGTTGAAACGGTTACAAAAAAATTGTCAATCATACTTCCGTATGTAAAAAGTTGCATTTCTTTGATAAGTGCCATTGCTTCTTTTGGAAGTACTTTTTGAGCATCCATTCTTTTTAAAACCTTTGGAGTTTCAATAATAACAGCTGGGCTTCCGTAAGCACTTTTTACCCATTCGCCTTCTAATAATTCTTTTGAAGGATGACCAATTATATTGTCTTTTACATAATTGAATCCTTTGGTAACCACAAAGAACGTTGTTGTAGCAAACAATAAAAGTATGATAGCACCAACCGCATAACCAATTCGTGCATTACGTTGTTTTTTAAGCTGTGCCTGAATCTGTTTTTGTCTTTGCGCTTCGTTTAATAGTTGATCTTCTATATCTTCAGGAACTTCTGTTGGAATAGCATTATCAAGCGTTAAAATTACTTTCTGAATTTTATTTTTATCCTCTTTAATTTCAAATTCAAGCGGTTTCGATTTTGCAAATTTTACTAAATCGGCTTGACGTAAAACGCGTTCCAGATTTTCAACTGTTTCTGGCGTAAGCGTCATTTTCTTTTTGGTAGAAGCATCTCTAATTGCCGAAATTAACTCAGAAGTAGTGCTTTCCATTGCTGGAATATGAATCGCTTCTTCGATATAATTACGTGCAATATCAGTTAATTCACTGTAGTATTCTTTAATCTCACCTTTTTGAACCAGTTCTTTTTGTTCTAAGTTGTTTAATAAACTAGTCGCTTTTTCGATAGGTGTTTTGTAAACTTCTTCTTCGATTTTTTTCAGCTGACGTTTTTTAACGTACCAATAAACAAAGACTCCGATTCCGATAATCACTAAAGCGATTAAAACATAAATCCACCAATTGCCGATGCCTTCGTCAACAGTGGAAATATCTTTAATATCGTACATTTTTTGCTGTAGTGTGTCCACTTTTACATTGGCAACTTCAACTTTAATAGAATCGCTATAAAAAGGCTTTTTATCTATTAAAATCTTAACACTTGGAATTGTATAACGACCAGAATCAAACTGTGTTAAACCATATTTTTTGATTAACTCATAAGTATCATCTTTCTTAACCGTATCAACTGGATAAGATTGAATTACTTCTAATGGTCCAATGTTTTTAAGCTTTGGAAATTCAACTTTTGATTTTGAGTTTACGACCGTTTTTAGTGTCAGTTTGAACTCTGCACCAATTTTGTTTTTTGTAGTATCAATGCTTGTTTCTACTGGTTTTTGCTGAGCAAAAATCATAGTTGAAAAAAGCAATAAAAATATATAAAGTTTAAATTTCATTTGATTAGTGATTGAAGATTAACGATTTTTGATTTTTGATTTTTCCAAGGATTGTCAATAGTTTTCTAAAATTGTAATCTTTAATTTTTATGAATTATTTTTTGATGTTTTAATGCTGGATACAAAAATGGAAATTAATTGATTTGCTTCTATTTTTACCTGCATTAAACTTTCTCTGTCTGTCGATAAATTTGCTTTTTCTATTATTTTCAAACAAACAAATGTTTCTCTTAATTCTTTCAGACAAATTCCCATTTTTATGAATAAAATCTTTTTTACTCTCTGCACTTTGTGCTTCACCGTAATTTAGCGCTGGCGATGTTCCCGATCGAATTATTTGCCCAGATAAATGATTTCCTGCATAATTTTTTTCAAACTTACTTGCTATAATTATAATTGTTGCTGCAAAATCAATCAATCTATTTTCTAATTCTTGCTTAGTCATTTCTTAAATACTTCCTTATAATCTCAAATCTCACACATCATAAATCAAAAATCGTTAATCAAAAATCAAAAATCTTACCTCGATTTAAAATAGCCTAATAATTTAGTAACGTAATTTTCGTCTACTCTGGTATTAACAATTCCTGCTCCAGATTTACGGAAAGTATCTTTAAAATAATTTAGTTTCTCCTGATAGTGCTTTTCATAATTCATACGAACAGCTTTTGAACTTGTATCAACCAATTGTATTTTTCCAGTTTCTGCATCTAGCATGTTTACCATTCCTAAATTTGGAATTCTTTCTTCACGGATATCATACACACGAACACCAGTGATGTCATGCTTCTTAGACGCGATTTTTAAAGTGTGCTCATAAGAGTCAGACATAAAATCGGAAATCATAAAAATAATAGCTTTCTTTTTCTGGGTTCCAGATAAAAATTTCAAGGCTTGAGCAATGTCCGTTTTATGACTTTTTGGTTCAAATTCGATCAATTCACGAATGATGCGAAGCACGTGCGAACGTCCTTTTTTTGGCGGAATATATAATTCTACAGTATCAGAAAATAATATTAAACCAATTTTATCATTATTCTGTGTAGCCGAAAAAGCCATCGTTGCCGCAATTTCGGTTACAATGTCTTTTTTAAATTGATTTTTAGAACCAAAAGATTCCGAACCCGAAATGTCAACCATTAAAACCATGGTTAATTCGCGTTCTTCTTCAAATACTTTAACGTGAGCTTCGTTGTAGCGTGCGGTTACATTCCAATCGATGTTACGAATATCATCTCCGTATTGGTATTGACGCACCTCGCTAAACGTCATTCCTCGTCCTTTAAATGAAGAGTGGTATTCTCCCGAAAAGATGTGATTACTCAGTCTTTTCGTTTTGATTTCTATTTTCCGTACTTTTTTTAAAAGCTCTTTTGTATCCATTTGATTTGTTTAAAGTTTAAAGTTTAAAAGTTTCAAGTTTGCCTTGCAACAACTTGAAACCTGAAACTTGAAACAAATTTTTAAGGTACCTCAATCTCGTTAACGATTTTGTTGATAATGTCTACAGAAGTGATGTTTTCTGCTTCTGCTTCGTAAGTGATTCCAACTCTGTGACGTAACACATCGTGAACAACTGCACGAACGTCTTCTGGAATTACATAACCACGACGTTTGATGAAAGCATAGCATTTTGCAGCATTAGCCAAGTTGATACTTCCACGAGGAGAAGCCCCAAAACTGATAAGCGGTTTTAAATCGGCTAATTTGTATTTTTCTGGATAACGAGTAGCAAAAATGATATCCAAGATATATTTCTCAATTTTTTCGTCCATATAAACTTCACGAACAGCTTCTTGCGCACGTAAAATCTGATCTACAGAAACTACCGGATTTACTTTTTCATAAGATCCTTTTAAGTTTTGGCGAATTACAAAACGCTCTTCATCAATTTTTGGGTAGTCGATTACAGTTTTTAGCATAAAACGGTCAACCTGTGCTTCAGGAAGTGCGTATGTTCCTTCTTGTTCAACAGGATTTTGTGTTGCTAATACTAAAAACGGACGATCTAGTTTAAAAGTAGTGTCACCAATAGTAACTTGTTTTTCCTGCATTGCTTCCAAAAGTGCTGACTGAACCTTAGCAGGAGCACGGTTAATCTCATCGGCAAGTACGAAATTGGCGAAAATTGGTCCTTTTTTAATTGAGAACTCGTTTGCTTTAATGTTGTAAATCATGGTTCCGATAACATCGGCTGGTAATAAATCTGGCGTAAACTGGATACGGCTGAAAGAACCCTGAACCGCTTGAGAAAGCGTATTAATGGCTAAAGTTTTTGCCAGACCTGGAACTCCTTCCAATAAAATATGCCCCTGTCCAAGTAATCCGATCAATAGACGCTCGACCATATGTTTCTGACCCACAATAACTTTGTTCATTTCCATTGTAAGAAGGTCTATAAAAGCACTTTCTCTTTCAATTTTTTCATTTATCGCTCTAATGTCTAAAGTCGTTGTATTTTCTTCCATATAAATATTTTTAAAACCTTGATTTTTACGCCTTATTTTTGAGAGTGCAAATTGAATATTTTTTGAGAAGTAAGATGTTAAAGAATGGTTAAAACTTCGACCAATGACTTAATTTTAAGGACTAATTGTGAATCTATTTTTATATTTTTAAGAACTTTGATGATTATGCTTTAGTAAAGCATAATTATTACCAAAAATAACGCATAATTATTATGAGCAAAACAGTCTTATCGCCTATAATTTCGGGCACTATGAATTGGGGAGTTTGGGATAAAAACCTTACAACCAAAGAAATGGAAAACATGATACAGGTAAGTATCGAAAACAAAATTACGACTTTTGATCACGCGGATATTTACGGTTCGTATACGACCGAAGCCGATTTTGGAAAAGCCTTTCACGCAAGTAAAATTGATCGTGAAAAACTACAATTAATTACCAAGTGCGGAATTCAGATGATTGCTGAAAAACGCCCTGAAAACAAAATCAAACATTATGATTATTCTAAAGACTATATTATTAAGTCTGTAGAAACATCTTTGAAGAATTTAAAAACAGATTATGTAGATGTTTTTTTACTTCATAGACCAAGTCCGTTAATGCAGGCTGATGAAATTGCCGAAGCAATCGAAAAGTTAAAAGGAGAAGGAAAAATTATCGATTTTGGACTTTCTAACTTTACGAGCTCTCAAACCGAATTAATCCGTAGTAAAACAGAAGTGAGCTATAATCAAGTACAATTTTCGGCAACTCATTATGAAGCAATGACAGATGGAAGTTTAGATTATATGCAAACACATGGAATTCGTCCGTTGTCTTGGAATCCGCTTGGAACTGTTTTTAGAGAAGATACCAAAAAAACACGTCGTTTGAAAAAACTGTTTTCTGAATTAGTAGAAAAATACCATTTAGGGTCTGATACTTTATTATTAGCTTGGATTTTAAAACACCCTGCCAAAATAATTCCTATTGCGGGAACTGTAAATATTGCCAGAATTCAGTCTTTAATGAAAGCAGTAGAATTGGAAATGGATACCCAAGATTGGTTTGCGATCTGGACAGAAAGTATGGGAGACGATGTGCCTTAATTTTGTACTATTCTGAAAATGATATGCCTAGAAAAATTTGAGAGAAAAGATTACTTTGAATTGATCGATTCTGTCAAAAGCGCAAAAGATTTAATGCAATTTGGCGGACCAGAGTTTACTTTTCCTTTAACAGAACAGCAGATAGATAAAACACTTTCTGATGAAAACAGAATTGCTTTTAGAGTTGTAGATGTTTCTAATGGAAATACTATTGGACATTGCGAAATTTATTTTTACGACGGTTTTGCAAAATTAGGTCGAATCTTAATTATGGATAAGAACCAAAGAGGAAAAGGAATTGGCGAACAAATGGTAACTTTATTGCTGCAATATATTTCTGAAAACAGAAAAGAAAAAAATATCGAATTGAATGTTTTTGATTTTAATATCGGAGCTCAAAAGTGTTATGAAAAAGTTGGGTTTACTTTAAATCCCGATAAAAAATACTTAAGAGAAGTAGATGGAGAAACTTGGACAGCGCTCAATATGGTGTTGAATTTGGAGGAGTGGAAAAATAAGAATTAGAAATATTTTACCACAGATTAAAGAATCATTTTAATCCTTTAATCTGTGGCAAAAAATCTTTTTTAAAGAAAAAACAATGAAAAAAACAGTTTTGATTACTGGTGCAACAAGTGGAATTGGAAAAGCAACTGCTCAGATTCTAGCAAAAAACAATTATAAAGTTATTCTTTGCGGAAGACGTAAAGATCGTTTGGAAGAACTTCAAAAAGAACTTTCGGCTTTTACAGAAGTTCATTCTTTATCATTTGATGTCCGAAACAAAGAAGAAGTTTTAGAAAAAATAGGAGCTTTGCCAAACGATTTTTCTACAATCGACGTTTTAATTAATAATGCTGGAAATGCCCACGGTTTAGATCCGATTCAGAACGGAAATTTAGACGATTGGGATGCCATGATTGATATTAATGTGAAAGGTCTTTTGTATGTTTCAAAAGCGATAATTCCGCAAATGGTCGAAAGACAATCGGGACATATTATTAATATTGGTTCAACTGCGGCAAAAGAAGTTTATCCGAATGGAAATGTATACTGCGGTTCTAAACATGCGGTTGATGCTATAACTGCTGGAATGCGAATCGATTTGAATCCGTTTGGAATTCGAGTTGGAGGCATTCATCCAGGAATGGTAGCGACAGAATTTAGCGAAGTTCGTTTTAAAGGTGACGTTGAAAGAGCAGCAAACGTCTACAAAGGATTTGATCCATTGCAAGCAGAAGATATTGCCGATATTATTCATTTTGTGGTTTCAAGGCCTTATCATGTAAATATTGCTGATTTGGTTGTTATGAGTACAGCGCAGGCGTCTTCGACGATTGTTAAAAAGAATATTTAAAACTAGATGATTAGACTTCTTAGAAAATCAGATCTTTAGTTTAACTTAGGAAACTGAAAACCAATCTAAGAAGTCTAAAAATCTAAGTCAGTCTAAAGATCCGGAATAATGATTAATAAACGCCTTTTAATAAAAAATCTCCTCGCTCATAATGACGAAAGCAGTTTTTATGATAAGAAAAGGCAGTTGAATCTACATTCCAGAGAAGGAAAAGGAAAGTTCTTAAAGCACATTTGTGCATTATCCAATTCCAACCCAAATAATAATTCTTACATCGTAGTTGGAGTAGAAGATCAAGATAACGAAATTGTAGGCGATGACTTCTTTGATGATAGCAGAATTCAGAATCTGGTCAATGCTTTCTTAGAAAATCCACCGAAAATTCAATACGAAAACGTCCCTTTTCCAAACCTTCCAAAAGACAAAGTAATCGGCCTGGTTACAATAAAACCCAAAAGTAAAATCTCTTACTTTAAAAAAGGAATCCACACCATTCTTGCTAATAGTGTTTTTATAAGGAGAGGCAGTAATTCGATTCCTCTAGAAGAACATGAGGAAATCGAAAAAAGCAATCAGAATACAGAAACCGTAATCGGAATAGAAAACAGCTCTCGAAATAGTATTCAATATACTTTAGACGGTGTTATCGATTTTATGAATTTCAGACATAAAGATATGTCTCCAAAATATCGTGTTTTTAAAGAATTATTCGTGATTTGCTGGGCTGGAGTTCCCAAAAAATTACGCGATAAAACTTATTTGTCTCGTGTTGATATTGAACTTATAAACGAACAGATTAAGCTTTTTTATTCTGCCCAAGACGTTGTTACAATCGAATATAATGATGATACTTTTACGATCACAGAATATGTGCCGCTTGGTTTGAATGACAAAACGAGTTATTATCCGTTAGAAGAACAAACGATTTATTTTTTTGACAACGGTTATTATAAAATTGATCGCCAAATGCTTTTTCAGCCACCAGAGTTTAACCGAAAAATGTTGCATCATATTTATAATTCTAATATAGCGCTGCTTAGAAAACTGGAAAAAGAGATGTCATTATCTGAGCGTGAAATGAAAGATTTAGAAAACCTTCCTTCTACTTTTATGATTTGCCATTTGAATGGTTTCGAAGATGCCAGACAGAAGTTAATTGATGCAAAATTGCTTTTGAAACCTTATAAAAATATCTATTCTTCTTTTAAAGAAGCTTTACGAGTTTTGCGTAAAATGAAATATGATGTTCAGTAAACTAAGGTTCTGAGTTGCTGAGATACTAAGGTTCTAAGGTTCTAAGGTTTTTCTGTAGACACGCGCTGCAGGCGCCTAATTCATGCTGAAATTATCTACTGAAAATTCAGATACTTTTTTACTTCATCATAAGGAAATATAAGCTCTTTTGGGCCATCTGCGTAAGATGCGGCTTCGTACGAGTTATAATATAAAAGTAAACCTTCAGAAGTATAAAATATATTTTGCGGGAGTTGAAATTTGTCATTTTCAAACATCAAACCTGTAGCATTTATATTGGCTTTTTCTGGAATTTTATATTTTGATCTGAATGTTTTCTCAGCAAACTTTTTAAACTCATTTTCGTTTTTAAACAACTGTTTATTGAAAATGGTTTTTCCTGTTTTTTTATCGAATAGTAACGAACGGTAACCTTGATAACCATGTGCGCCACCAGTAAAAGTGTAATGATCAATTTTTAAATTCAGAATTTGGTCTGATTGAAATTCTACATTCCCAATTATTTTTGCTTCCCACCCAAAAGTGTCGTTCGGAAATTTTTGATGCATTTCTTCGTATGAAGTAATAAAAGATTTTGACAATGCTTTATAATCATTGACTTTTACTGAATCTTCTTCAAAAAAAACAATCTCCTTAATAACAGCAAAGACTTTTTTATTGATGCTGTCTGATGTTACTTTAATATTTTTAGCAATTGGAACTTCTATGGTGATTTTTGGGCAGTCATTTGCGCACGGTACAGTAGATTTCTCTTCAAACGTTTCATTTTCAAATGAAAGCTCTTTTTTGCAACTTGTAAAAATCAAACACAAAAAGAGTATAAATAAGTAATTTTTCATATCAAAAAGTGTTAATTATCTACAAAGGTAAGAAGTTGTGTCGCGATAAAATAAATTAAGCGGTAAATTTGTAAAAGAATTAAGGAATTAAAATTTATAACTATATGAAATTCAATACAAAAGTAATTCACGGAGGACAACATCATGATCCAAGCACAGGAGCTGTGATGCCGCCAGTGTATCAGACTTCAACATTTGTACAAACAAGTCCAGGAAAACCTTTGGCAGATTACGAATACAGTAGAGCTTCGAATCCTACTCGTACTGCTTTAGAAGACGCTTTGGCAAGTATTGAAAACGGAACTCGCGGATTAGCATTTTCGTCTGGTCTTGCTGCGACAGACTGTGTTTTAAGATCTTTTAAAGCCGGAGACGAAATTATTGCGATGGATGATTTATATGGCGGAACATACAGGATGTTTTCTCGTGTTTACAAAGATTCAGGTATTAAGTTTCATTTTGTTGATATGACGAATATCGAAAAACTGAAAAGTTTAATCAACGAAAATACGAAGCTAATCTGGGTTGAAACACCAACAAACCCGTTGATGAAATTGGCAGATGTTCAAGAAATAGCAAAAATTACTCAGGAGAAAAAAATCCTTCTTGCGGTAGATAATACTTTTGCAACTCCATATTTACAGAAGCCATTAGATTTAGGCGCTGATATTGTAATGCACTCAGCGACAAAATATTTAGGCGGGCACTCTGATGTTATTGCTGGTGCTTTAATTGTAAAAGATGCAGCTTTAGGAGATCAGTTGCATTTTCAGCAGTTTGCTACTGGAGCTACGCTTGGACCAATGGATAGTTTCTTAGTTTTAAGAGGAATTAAAACTTTGGCTTTAAGAGTTCAGAGACATTGTGAAAATGGAGAAAAAGTAGTTGAATACTTGAGTAATCACCCAAAGATTAAAACAGTTTATTATCCAGGTTTGAAGAATCATCCGTTTCACGAAATTGCCAAGAAACAAATGAAAGCTTTTGGAGGAATGGTCTCTTTTGATTTTAAATCGGGAAAGAAAGAAGATTCGATTGCATTTTTAGAAAAACTGAAAGTCTTTACTCTAGCAGAATCTCTAGGTGGAGTAGAATCATTGGCCAATCATCCTGCATTAATGACGCATGCTTCTATTCCTGCAGATAAGAGAGCAGAAGTTGGTATTACTGATGATTTAGTTCGATTGAGTGTTGGTATTGAAGATGCAGAAGATTTAATCGCAGATTTAGAGCAGGCTTTAGCTTAAGATAGATAAATTCCAATAAAAAATCCCAAATTCCAATTTTTATAATTTTGGAATTTGGGATTTTTATGTTTTGAGATTTAATTTTTTTAGAATTCTAAATAGTAGATGTATCCAAAGTTAAACCAAACCTGCCAATCATTAGATTTGTTTTCTTTGTAAATATCTTTATTTGGGTTTAATCCGTCAATCCAGTCTGAGTTATACGTTTGGAAACGAATTTCGAACATTAAATCGCTCATTTCTGATAATTTATAATGAACACCAACTGATGCTGTTGCAGATAAAGCTACACCAGTTTCAGTAGAGAACCCATGCGCACGGCCATCAGATGGAGTTAAGTATTTTCCTGGAGTATTAGCTGGAAGTGTAATGTCTCCTAAATGAGATCCAACTTTTGTTGAATAATAGCTTACCTGAAATCCTACAGCGCCATACGGGCTGAAACTACCAACTGTGTTTTCAAAATCGTGAATTTTCATAAAAGGAGAAAATTCCATTTGTGCTCCCAAGCTAACTATGCTAGAACTTGCATGCATGTTTCTTAATTGTCTTGCAAATAATCCGTTAGGCTTGTAATCAACCCACTGGCCATGATGCTTTAAATTAGTTTTGCTATAAGAAAGATCAGATCTTACTTTGAAATGTTCTGTGAAATAATTCTCTCTATTGTTATTTGCAGAAAAGTTTATGAAGTGCATAATTCCAATGCCAAAACCTGTGTTTCCAACATTATTATCGAAGTTATTTCTTTCTCCAAAATCAGACTGTAAAGTAACTGGTCCTCCGTATATTCCGATTTCTTGGGCTAATCCTTGTGCTGATACTGTAGTTGAGATGCCTAACAAGGCAAATAATGTGATAAATAGGGCTTTACGCATTTTTTGGGGGCTTACAAATCTGGGCAAATATATAAAAAACCTAATCGATTCAAAATATTAAATACCTGTATTGAAAAATAAGTAACAAAATACTTAATTTACTAATTTTTAAGAGGCAATTTGCATGTAAACACCTACATGAAAAATGTCTTTTTTTTGGAATGTTTGAAAAAAACACAAATCGATTCAAAAAAGCGAAAAATATAACAGCGAATCATTATTTGCTATATCTTTGTCTGTTAAAACGAAAACGTTTTCTTAAACGTAGTTTCTTATTTTATAAGAGTGAAAATTAAATCTAAATTATCTGAAAATTTATTTCAAAGATGGAACAAAAAATAAATGAATTTATGGCTCTTGTTGAGTCAAAAAATCCAAACGAACCAGAATTTCTTCAAGCTGTTAGAGAATTTGCAGAAACTGTAATTCCGTTTATATCTGAACGTAAAAAGTATGATGGAAAGAATATCCTTTTAAGAATCGCTGAACCGGAAAGATCTATAATATTCAGAGTTCCGTGGGTAGATGATAAAGGAGAAATTATTGTAAATAGAGGTTTCAGAATTCAAATGAACTCTGCAATTGGGCCTTATAAAGGAGGAATTAGATTTCACCACACAGTAAATTTATCAGTTTTAAAATTCCTAGCTTTCGAACAGGTTTTCAAAAACAGTTTGACAACTCTTCCAATGGGTGGAGGTAAAGGTGGTTCTGATTTTGATCCAGAAGGGAAATCAGACGGAGAAATTATGCGTTTCTGCCAGTCATTCATGACAGAATTATGCCGTCATATTGGTCCAGATCTTGACGTTCCAGCTGGAGATATTGGTGTTGGAGCAAGAGAAATCGGTTATTTGTTCGGACAATATAAAAGAATTAGAAATGAATTTACTGGAGTTTTAACTGGAAAAGGTTTGGCTTACGGAGGTTCATTAATCAGACCTGAGGCTACAGGATATGGAGTAGTTTATTTTACAGATCAAATGCTTCGTACTATCGGGCATGAGATTAAAGGTAAAAGGGTAGCTATTTCTGGATTCGGAAACGTAGCTTGGGGAGTAGCTTTAAAAGTAAATGAATTGGGAGGTAAAGTAGTTACAATTTCTGGACCTGACGGATACATTTATGATGAAGAAGGAATCTCTGGAGAAAAAATTGACCATATGGTTGAAATGAGAGCTACTGGAGATAATAGAGCAGAAAGATATTTAGAGAAATATCCAAACGCAATATTCCATAAAGGAAAAAGTCCTTGGGAAGTAAAAGTTGATATCGCAATTCCATGTGCTACTCAAAACGAATTAAACGGTGATGATGCTAAGAAATTAATCGATAATGGCGTTTTATGTGTTACTGAGGCTGCAAACATGCCTTCTACATTAGATGCTATTAAACTTTTCTTAGATAATAAAGTTTTATTTGCTCCAGGAAAAGCTGCAAACGCTGGTGGTGTTGCTGCTTCTGGATTAGAAATGACTCAAAACTCAATCCGTTTGAACTGGACTAGTGAAGAGGTAGACTTGAGATTGAAAGAAATCATGGTCGGAATTCATAACCAATGTAAAAAATATGGCGCTGAAGAAGACGGATATGTAAACTATGTAAAAGGAGCAAACATTGCTGGATTTGTAAAAGTAGCTGATGCAATGCTTGCACAAGGTGTTGTTTAAAATTTACTTACTGCTATAAAAAATACCCTCGATTATCTTTATAAGATATCGGGGGTATTTTATTTGTGCTAAAAAATAAATAAAATCTCGTTTGTAGTATATTTGTCCTAATAAGAATACATTAAATGATGAAAAAAATATTTTTCTGCGGTTTGTTTTTACTTCTAATTCAGTTTTGCGGAGCGCAAAGCAAATTGTCTTGGCAGGGATATTTTTCATTTAATGAAATAAAAGATATTTCTGAATCGACTACGGGGGTATTTGCAGCTTCCGAAAATGCATTCTTTTCTAAAAATATCGCAACAAATATTCTTAAAACAACAACTACTGTCGATGGACTATCAGGTCAGACAATTTCTGCAGTTTATTATAGTGAAACATTCAAAAAAACATTGATTGGTTACGAAAACGGTTTGATGATTTTAGTTAATGAAGTTGATGGTAGTATTTTAAAAGTGGTTGACATAATTAATAAACAGCTTCCGGCAAACAAGAAGAAGATCAATCATTTTATGGAAGATAATGGTCTAGTGTATGTTTCTTGCGATTTTGGAATTGTACAATTTAATTTGAAAACTTCTCAGTTTGGCGACACATATTTTATTGGTGATAATGGAGCTGAAATAAATGTTAAGCAAACCGCCATATTTAATGGATTTATTTTTGCTGCAACATCGAGTGGCATTAGAAAAGCAGATAAGACAAATGCCAATCTGATAGATTACAATCAATGGTCGGTTGTAAATACGGGAATTTGGTCGAGCGTAGAAACTTTAGATACGGAGCTTATTGCGGTAAATAATTCTGGGTATATTCACAGATTCAATTCAAATACATTTATAGGGTTTTCACAATTGCCTCAAGCAGCGGTCGATACAAGAGCAAAAAATCATAATTTATTTATTACAACTGCCAATACAGTTTATGTATACAATAATCAGATGGTTTTGAACCGTCAAATTGCAAATTCTCAGGTTTTAGATAATACTTTAAATTTTACCTGTGCAACGGCGGTTGGAGATCAGATTTTTATCGGAACAAAAGAAAAAGGTCTGTTTGCTTCTTCTCTTAATAGCGGTGGAGTTTTCGAAAATAATACTCCAGCTGGGCCAGTCCGCAACAATATTTTTGCTATAGATACAGGTTCAAGTGTTTTATGGGCAGTTTACGGAGATTATGATGTTTCATACAATCCTTATCCTTTAGATAATTATGGAATAAGCAAATACAATACTTCGGGATGGTTAAATATTCCGTATTCTGAAGTGTATGATGCAAAATCAATTACGAGAGTTCTTGTTAATCCAAACAATGAAAAACAAGTTTATGCGAGTTCTTTCTTTTCAGGTTTAGTAAAAGTTGAAAACGATGTACCGAGTTTTTTATACAATGAAAAAAATAGCGGTTTGGAGTCTATAACTACAGAAGGTCCAAATTATATTGATGTTCGTATTAATGCAGCATCATTTGATAAATCTGCAAATCTTTGGGTTACAAACAGCCGAATAAAAAATGGTCTGAAAGTTTTAAAAACAAATGGACAATGGGGAAGTTATGCTATGACTTCGATTCTGGATAATGCAGAAGAGAGTAATTATTCAAGCCTAGCTATTGATCGCAACAATGTAAAATGGATTGGAACAGATAAAGATGGGGTGATTGGTTTTAACGAAACCACGAATGTTTTCAAAAAAATGACTTTCGGAACCGATGCTGGAAATTTGCCAATAGCCGATGTTAGAACTTTAGCTTTAGATACAAAAAATCAGCTTTGGATAGGAACAACAAAAGGTTTGAGAGTTTTGTCGAATATAGGAAGTTTTCAATCGGAAAGTCAGTTAAAAGCAAATCCAATTATTATTACAGAAGATAATTTGGCACAGGAATTAATGTACGAGCAATTTATTACTTCAATCGTTGTTGATGGGGCAAATAATAAATGGATTGGAACGGCAGATTCTGGAGTTTTTATGGTTTCGCCAAATGGTCAGGAAACCAAATACCATTTTACTATAAATAATTCTCCGCTGCCAAGCAATTATATAAATGATATCAAAATAAATGCTAAAACAGGCGAAGTCTTTATAGCTACCAATAAAGGCTTAGTTTCGTTTAACGGAATCGCAACAGAAGCCAACGATGATTTGAGCAATGTATATGTTTATCCAAATCCTGTTCGTCCAACTTACACCGGAACAGTAAAAGTTGCAGGATTAATTGATAAAGCTAATGTGAAAATTACTGATATTGAAGGAAATTTGGTTTATGAAATCACATCTTCAGGCGGAACAATTGAATGGGATACCACTGCATTTGGTAAATACAAAGTTGCGTCTGGCGTTTATATGGTTTTTATTTCTGCAGAAGACGGAGGAGAAACTAAGGTTAAAAAAGTAATGATTATACGATAGTCTGAAAGTCAAAAGTCAAAAGTCAAAAGAATCTAAAATCTAAAATCAATTCGTGCTCGTCAAAACAAAAGCCATAGTAATCTCTTCTTTAAAATTTCAGGAAAAAAGCTTGATCGTAAAATGCTTTACACTTTCAAGCGGACTGAAATCGTATTTTGTACGCGATGCTTTTTCAAGCCGAAAAGCAAGTCAGAAAATTGCTTATTTTCAGCCTTTTTCGATTTTAGAAATTGAAGCCGTTCATAAAAATAAAGGAACGCTTGAAAATTTTAAAGAGATAAAAACTGCCGTTCCGTTTCAGAGTATTCATACTGATATTGTAAAAAGTACCATGGTGATGTTTCTTTCAGAAATGCTTCATTATTCTATTCAGGAAGAAGAAAAAAACGAACAGCTTTTCTTGTTCTTGGAAACGGCGCTGACTTGGCTTGATCATCACGATGAAATTTCAAATTTTCATTTAATACTTCTTTTAGAAATTACAAAATACCTCGGATTTTATCCTGATCTGTCCGATATTGATCTTCCTTTTTTTGAAATAAATGAAGGGATTTTTACGGTTTTCCACAATTCAACCGCTCTTTCTGAGCATGAAACCAATTTGTTAAAAAAACTTATTGAGCTAAAGTTTGATAACAGTCAAAAAATCTTTAATGTAATTGAAAGACAAATATTGTTAAAGATTTTAATTGATTTTTATTCTGCTCATTTAGAAGGTTTTAAGCGCCCAAAATCATTGGATATTTTGAAAGAAATTTTTTCATAATCGCTTTTCTATTTTTATATATTTGCTCAGTAAATTTTTACTAAAAAAATCCCATTTTTTAGTAAAAAGCAAATTCTCATAAATATCTAATACCAACTAATTTTAAAAAAAAAATCTACCATGAAGAAAATTACGTTTTCGATTATTTTGCTTCTGTCGGTAGCAGTTTCATCAATTGCCCAAAGAAAGTATGATGAAATAGTTACTACAGAAAACGCTGTACAGGATTTGGTACAGAATGGAGTTACTGGAGTTGTTGTCTTTAAAGAAGGCGCAAGTATTAAAGGTCTTGATCCAGAGACAAAAAAAGTGATTTGGACTTTGACTAAAGAAGATTTTGGAGGTAGATCAGTATTAGATATGGCAGGTGATGCCGATCTTACAAAGCTTTTCGCTGATAAAAGTACTTTAACGAATGTTCCTGGAAGCCCATACGTAGAAGCTTATCTTGAAAGTAAATACCTTATTATCAATACAGATACCGGTAAAGTAGTTTATAATTCTGCAAAAGAGTCTTTCTGGGTTACACAGTCAGATTTTATTCCTGAAACAAACGAGTATCTGCTTACTGTGAAAAAAGATGGAGATATGGCAATTGCTTTGCTAGATATGGCAACTGGTGAATTAAAATGGAATACAACTGTTGATAAAGCTAGATCATTGTTTAGTTTTTCTTTCAAAGAGTCAGTAAACACAAACGTTGCTACAGTACATGGTTCAGTAATTTATTATTTATTGTACGGAAAATTATATTCTTTTGACAGAGCTACTGGAAAGTTAAACTGGAAAGGAGAAGAAGATTATTCTAAATTCTTTTTAACACAAAACGATAAAAATATTGTTGTGGTAAATAACACAGGAACTTTTTCTTCAAAACAATATTTGAATGTATTAAATACAGAAACTGGGAAAAGTATCTGGAAAGAATCTATCAAAACAAAGAGAGTTGTTTATCTTGAGGATTGGGGAACTAAAATATTAGTGGCTCATTATAGCGGATTTAACTTTTTTGACTTAAATTCAGGAGAGAAAATCTGGAAAAAAGATGCTCGTGGAGATGGATTGAAAAGAGTAATTCCGATCGATCAAGATTTCTTATACGTTGCAGAAAATGAAATGATGCTAATCAACAAAGACGGAGAAAAGCTTTGGAAAAAATTCATCGAAATTTCTGATGACAAAGAAGATCCAATTTACTACTTAGGAAAAGTGGGCGAAAAAGTAATGTATCTTACAGGAACTTACGGAAACATGGTGGATTACAAGACAGGAGTTAAACTTTGGAAACGTAATATTAAGTTCGAAAAAGACCGTCCAGTATTACCAACTTATGATGAAGCTACAAATTCTTACTTAGTTTATAATGACGAGAAATTGTACAAATTTGATCCAAGCATTAGCGACAAACCAGAACCATTTGCTAAAGTAAATATCAAAAAGGAAAAAGAATTAAACAGTATCGAGCAATTTCCTTGGGGAGTTGTGCTTTCTGGCCCACTTGAAGTTATGGGAGTTAATATGGATGGTACAGTTAAATACCACCTTACTTATTCACAGCCTGGAGAAGGAACAAGACGTTTAATTAAAAGTGCTGCAATTGCAGGAAGTATTGGTTTAGGAATTGGTTCAGGAGTAAGTTCAGTTAAAGGTGCTGATTTGACTATGACATATCGTGATGCTGACGGTAACATGAGAACCGTAGTTGCAAAAGGAGATCAAGCAAATAAAGATCAGGCAAAAACTTATGCAGCTGGATCAGCGGCTTTAGGTATAGTGGCTGCTAAATTTAACTCTCGTTTTAATGCAATGAAACAAAACAGAGACTTCTCTTATATTTTTGCAAAAGCAGATTCTGGAGAAAAAATTCTTGTAAAAGTGAGTAAAGTTGATGGAGTTGAAGTTGATAAAATTATTTTTAACAACAACAAACCAATTTATGAAGTGGATCCTGCAACTCAGAATATTTTTTATGTTTCTGATAAGTCAATCCAAATCTTCAATAAGAAAGAAAAATAAAAAAAAGATACGGCCATCAGGATCTGATTCTGATGGCTTTTTTTTGCCTATGAAAAAAATATTACTCCTTATGGCTTTGCTTGCAATTGCTTCAATTCAAGCGCAAGAAAAAATAAGCTCTAAAAAAAAGAAATTCTACATCCCTGTAATTAGATATTCAGAATATCCTGCTTTAGACAATGTATTGACACAGACTGCTTTTTATCAGATGGACAAATCATTGCAAGAAGAAGAGTCCAAACTGAAAAAGTATTATTTTAATATAGATGGATATATAAAAGATCCTGTAAATGGAAAGCTGAAAATTTATCTAACTTTTGACCTTCCTAAATATACAACAACACAAATAGATAGTTCTTATAATAAAAAAGAAAATAGATGGGTTTACGATGCACATTCGAACTATGTTACAAGTGTAAGGTTGGATGTTAGATATGGTGATAAGATTTTATTGACTAAGGATTTTGGAGGCTCAGAATCTTATTCCATAAGCGTTGGAAATAGTATGGGGGCTATGAGAATTGCGGCCGCAGAACATGATAAAAAAATCAGAGCAGCTGTTAGCGATTCAGATTATAGTGATGATGGTTTTGAAAATGTTATTTATAAAGCTGCAGGCCGAGTACAGAGTTTCCTAAATTATAAATTTGGATATACTACTGACGAATCTAAAGTAAGATTTGAATTTGTAACCTCTAAAGGACATTCAGAATACAAGCAAATGTTGGATTTTGAAACAGAGATTACAGCTCAGATGCAGAAAATAACACTTGAAAAAGGCTTAGATGAAAAATTGCTGATGCCTCATTTGCAATATTTGGAAAGTCTATTGGTTAAATATCCGCCTTCGCCACAGAACGTAAACATTCGATTCATTGTTACAAACAATTTAGCTGAAACCTATTTGTTGCTTGAAAATAAAGAAAAAGCGCTTTTATATGCCAATTTATTAGTCGAAAATGACAAGTTGGATTCTAGAGGTTCTTCCATTATTGAAAGAGTAAATAATGCCAATTTTGTAGATAAAAAAATCAGAAGCCATACCAATCGTTTTGTTGAGCTTAAAAAACTTGGACTTAAAATAGCGGAAGAGAAAGAAGAAAAAAGGTTAGCATTTTTTGAAAAGATTCAGCAGCAAGATGCAGAATGGGAAATCGAAAAATCGAATCGTGAAGCTTATTTAGAAAAGATTAAAACCCAAAGACATAATTTACTTGATTCTATACCGTATCAATTAAATGCAAATCTTTTGGCAAAAGTAGTCGATAATCTGGGAGGAAGCCAAGCCTTGAAAAAAGTAGAAAAAGCACATTTGTATTCTAAAATTTCAATCGAAGGAACCAATATTCCTCAAACAGAAGAAAAATGGGCAACAACATCTCATTATCTTCTTAAGAAAAAAATGCCTGAATCTTATTATGAAATAGTTAATGGAGCAGAAGCATGGAGTCATGACGATCGTGAAAAAGGCGTAAATGCTAAATGGGCAAAATTAACCGCTTATGATTACAGCAATTTGTCTAAGAATGTTGACTTGGTAAATTTCTTAACCGATTTAAGACTCGATCTATGGAATAATTTTGAGGTTTTGGGTGAGGAAATGTATGAAGGGAAATTATGTTATCATTTAAATTATTTTGAAAAAACATTAAGTTCTGGAAACAGAACAATTCCTAAAACAGATTATCATGTTTTTATTGATAAAGAAAACTTCAATATAGTTTCTACAGAAAAAACAGAGTTTGATAATGGTAATAAAAGTTTTTTTGAGAAAAAATTATTTGGTGATTATCGCCCTGTAACGGCATTAAATTCTGGAAAAATTCCTCATAAGATCAACTATGAAATTGAAGATTTTAATGGCGAGACTTTTTATCAGGAAATCAGAGAAAAGGTGGAGATAAATCCAGTTTTCGGAAATCGAATTTTTATGAAAGAAGTCTATTTCGGAGGATTTAAATAATATTTTAGCTTATTAGAAGCTGCTTTAAGAATTGGTTATTTTTTGATTTATTACGCTCAAAAAAATGAGAATAATATCAGAAAGTAACCAATTCTTATGTTTTTGTATCTATTATCTCAACAAAAGTTTGTGAAATTTAAGGAAATTGGCGGTCAATAGTTCAAAATTTCTTACTTTCGCACCTCGTTTAAGAAAAGGATAAAATGAGTACAAAATTTACTGAATACAAAGGACTTGACTTGCCAACTGTAGCGTCTGAAGTTCTTGATTTTTGGAAGAAAGAAAATATATTTGAAAAGAGTGTAACAACTCGCGAAGGTGCTGAGCCTTTCGTATTTTTTGAAGGTCCGCCTTCAGCAAACGGATTACCTGGAATTCACCACGTAATGGCACGTGCGATTAAAGATATTTTTTGCAGATATAAAACTCAAAAAGGTTTTCAAGTAAAAAGAAAAGCTGGATGGGATACTCACGGTTTGCCTGTAGAATTGGGTACCGAAAAAGAATTAGGAATTACAAAAGAAGATATTGGCAAAACGATTTCTATTGAAGAATATAACGAAGCGTGTAAAAAAACCGTTATGCGTTATACCGACGTATGGAATGACTTGACCGAAAAAATGGGGTATTGGGTTGATATGGAAGATCCATATGTGACGTATAAACCAAAATACATGGAATCGGTTTGGTGGCTTTTAAAGCAAATCTATGATAAAGGTTTGTTGTACAAAGGATACACGATTCAGCCTTACTCTCCAAAAGCAGGAACGGGATTGTCTTCTCACGAAGTAAATCAGCCTGGAGCTTACAGAGATGTTACGGATACTACAATTGTAGCACAATTCAAAACTTTGCCAGAAACACTTCCAAGCTTTTTACAAGGTTTTGGAGATATTCACATTTTGGCTTGGACGACAACTCCTTGGACATTGCCGTCAAATACAGCTTTGACAGTTGGACCAAAAATCGATTATGTTTTAGTTAAAACGTTCAATCAATATACTTTTGAGCCAATCAATGTGATTTTGGCTAAAAACTTAGTTGGAAAACAATTTGGAAAAGGATATTTTGTAAGTGAAGACGATGCTGATTTTGACAATGTTAAAAATGGCGACAAAAAACTTCCGTACAAAATCTTAACTGAGGCGAAAGGAGCAGATTTAGTAGAAATCCGTTACGAGCAATTGTTGCCTTACGTATTGCCATATCAAAATGCTGAAAACGCATTTAGAGTAATTTCTGGAGATTTCGTAACAACAGAAGACGGAACAGGAATTGTACATACAGCTCCAACTTTTGGTGCAGATGATGCTAAGGTAGCAAAAGAAGCAAAGCCGGAAGTTCCGCCAATGTTAGTATTGGATGAAGAAGGAAATGCAGTTCCATTAGTAGATTTACAAGGAAAATTCACTTCTCATGTTGGTGAACTTGCTGGTAAATACGTTAAAAACGAATATTACGATGCAGGGCAAGCACCAGAGAAATCTGTTGATGTTGAAATCGCAATTCGTTTAAAAGAAGAAAACAAAGCTTTTAAAGTTGAAAAATATGTGCACAGTTATCCACACAGCTGGAGAACTGACGAGCCGTTATTATATTATCCCCTAGATTCATGGTTCATCAAAGTAACCGATGTAAAAGATAGAATGTTCGACCTGAACGAAACTATCAATTGGAAACCTAAATCTACTGGTGAAGGACGTTTTGGAAATTGGCTTAAAAATGCTAATGATTGGAACTTATCTCGTTCTAGATATTGGGGAATTCCGTTGCCAATTTGGAGAACTGAAGATAAAAAAGAAGAAGTTCTTATTGGTTCTGTTGAAGAATTGTACAATGCGATCGAAAAATCTATCGAAGCAGGTTTTCAGAAAGAAAATCCGTTTAAAGGTTTTGAAATCGGAAATATGTCTGAATCAAATTATGATTTAATTGATTTGCACAAAAATGTAGTGGATCAAATTACGTTGGTTTCGGTTTCAGGCCAGCCAATGAAACGCGAAAGCGATTTGATCGACGTTTGGTTTGATTCTGGAGCAATGCCTTATGCACAATGGCATTATCCTTTTGAAAATCAAGATAAAATTGATGGGAACAAGGATTTTCCTGCGAATTTCATCGCAGAAGGAGTAGATCAAACACGTGGATGGTTTTATACATTACACGCAATCGGAACTTTGGTTTTTGATAAAGTAGCGTATAAAAACGTTGTTTCAAACGGTTTGGTTTTAGATAAAAACGGAATTAAAATGTCTAAGAGTAAAGGAAATACAATAGACCCGTTTAAAACCATTGAAGAATACGGTCCTGATGCCACACGTTGGTACATGATCATGAATGCAAATCCGTGGGATAACTTAAAGTTTGATCTTGAAGGAATTGCTGAGGTTAAACGCAAATTCTTTGGAACTTTATACAACACTTATTCTTTCTTTTCGTTATATGCTAACATCGACGGATTTAAATATGCTGAAGCAGAAATTCCGTTAAACGAAAGACCAGAAATCGATCAATGGATTATTTCTGAGTTGAATACTTTAGTGAAATTTGTTGATGAATGTTATGAAGATTACGAGCCAACAAAAGCGACAAGAGCTATTTCTGAATTCGTTCAGGAAAACTTAAGTAACTGGTATGTTCGTTTGTGTCGTCGTCGTTTCTGGAAAGGGGAATATGCTAAAGATAAAATTGCAGCTTACCAAACGCTTTACACTTGCTTGTTAACAATCAGTAAATTAAGCGCTCCAGTAGCTCCATTTTTTATGGATAAATTGTACAGAGATTTGACTGCTTCGACGGGAACCGAGGATTTTGTTAGTGTTCACTTGGCTGAATTCCCGAAATTTGTCGAAAACTTTGTTAATAAAACGTTAGAGAGCAAAATGCAGAAGGCGCAAACAATCTCTTCTTTGGTTTTGTCACTTAGAAAAAAGGAAATGATCAAAGTACGCCAACCTTTGCAAAAGGTAATGATTCCAGTACTTGACGAGAATCAGAGAGCTGAAATTGAAGCGATTTCTAACCTAGTAAAAGCCGAAGTAAACGTGAAAGAAATTGAACTTTTAGACGACGCTTCGGGTATTTTGGTAAAACAAATCAAGCCTAATTTTAAAGCTCTTGGGCCACGTTTCGGGAAAGATATGGGTCTGATTTCTAAGGAGATACAAGGTTTTTCGCCAGAGCAGATCAACCAGCTGGACAAGCAGGGAACGCTAGATATTGTTATTTCTGGAAATAATGTAACTTTATCATTAGAAGACGTCGAGATAACATCACAAGATATTGAAGGTTGGCTGGTTGCAAATTCAAACGGAATAACCGTTGCACTTGACATCACAATATCTGAAGAATTGAAAAATGAAGGTATCGCGAGAGAATTAGTAAACAGAATTCAGAATATCCGTAAAGATTCAGGATTTGAAGTTACTGATAAGATCAAAGTACAGATAAAGAGAGATGGCATTTTAGAAGATGCAGTTTCAAAAAATGAAGACTATATTAAGTCTGAGACATTAACAGATGATTTGGTTTTTGTGGATGTTTTAGAAAACGGCACAGAAATTGAGTTTGATGATATTAGAACAATGATATTAATTTCAAAATAAGTATAATACCATGATAGATGAAATTACAAGATACTCAGACGCTGACTTAGCGGAGTTCAAAGAAATAATCCAAGCAAAAATTAAAAAAGCACAAGAAGATCTTGATTTGATCAAAAGTGCCTATATGAACGATTTGAATAACGGAACTGACGATACTTCTCCAACATTTAAAGCTTTTGAAGAAGGAAGTGAGACCATGTCAAAAGAAGCAAATTCTCAGTTGGCTATCAGACAAGAGAAATTCATTCGTGACTTAAAAAACGCTTTATTCCGTGTTGAAAATAAAACATACGGTATTTGTAAAGTAACAGGTAAATTAATCAGCAAAGAAAGGCTTAAAATCGTTCCTCATGCAACAATGAGTATCGAAGCTAAAAATTTGCAGAGATAATTATAAAAATATCTTATCAAATGGAAAAAACGCTCCTAATTTTAGGAGCGTTTTTTTTTGTTTAATGTTTGATGAAGCTTTGTTTTGAAGCTACAAGCTGTTATTGAAAGAAATTATTTATAACTAGTCAAAATTAATTAATTTTAATGTCGATTTTTTTTGTAAGAATAAAACAAGTAGAATTACCTAGGAGTAAACACAAAAAAAAACCGCCTTAATGAATGGCGGTTTTTTAAAAGTAAAAATGTTACATCATTATGCTAGATTTTTTTCAACGTCTGCTTTGTGTTTTCTTAAAATAGCTCTTGTCATACCTAAATTTGCTTTTGAAGCATCTGCAGCAAGATAGATCATGAATTTTTTGTTCGGAGAAATATCGATAATGTGAATTTGATTCGATAGCGTAATCAAAATATCTTCGATGTCCTGGTTTAAGTTTAGTGCTTTTACGGCACTCAATTTAGCTTTTACAACTTCTAAGTTATAGGCCGCAGCTAATTCAGGGTCAAAACCCGGATCGATAGTTAAATTTCCAAAGCTTAATCCAGATTCAATTTCTGTTACTGCTACAGCGATAAAGCCGTTTACGTTAGTTTTCATTTCGTTTAAAAACACGTTTAAAAAATCATTGCTCATAGTTCATTTGGGTTATTTGTTAATAGAATTTTATGTTATTTCAATAATGAATTTTTGCTTAATTCAGCAGAAACTTCTTCTGTAGAACGCATTAATAATGCTAGATTGCTTCCTTCTTTAGAAAAAGCAACGATAAAGTTAGAACCGCTTATTTTGTTTCCAACAATAACGCCTTCGGCGCTTTTTAGGTATAATTGTTTTAAAGAGCCTTTTTCTAAATCAATTAAGAATTTTTCGCTCATAGATAAAATAGCTGCACTCATTGCGGCAATACTGTCGCCATAGTCAAGATTTAAGGAGGTAATGAGTTTTCCTTTTCCGTTTAAAATTAATGCTGCAGTAGATTTGGTGCTGACAAGGAAGTCATTTAGTGTAGTTGTGATTTCATTCATGATTTGTAGGATTTTGGGAGGAATGTTAAATTTAGTTTGTGTTGGTATTTGTTTTCAAAAATTAATTCATGCTATCCTAAACAAGTGTTAATTTTTATTAACAAATATAAATTAAATTATGTATCATTGTAGTACCAAATCAGTAATAATTTTAATTATTTACGACGAAAAACTTACATTATGGCTAAAGTATTGAAATTCAAAGAAGTAAACTCTGATGTAGAACGCAGAATGAAAGAATTTGAAAAACTGCGTGTTAAATTTAAAGCAGATGTAAAAAAGGGCGAAGCTAAGAAGCTGGCTGCCGGAAAAGAAAGCAAAGGGATTTTTAAGTCGATTTCAGAATTTTTCTCCGACAGCCCGAAAACCCCAGCAAAAGCTGCTGTGAAAAAGTAAACTTTATTCGGTTTAGATTAGCAGATAAACTTGTTTAGTTTGTTACAAAAGAATTAACGCTCCTTTAGGAGCGTTTTTTTTGATTTAATTGTTATTTTTGCCCATCAAAAAATCATAAAATGTCATTACGAAAAGCGTATTTCCTTATATTTCTAGTTTTAATTGTTGATCAGCTTTCTAAAATTTATGTCAAAACAAATTTTGTTCTGGGCGAAGAAGTTGTAATTGCAGATTGGTTTAGAATTCATTTTATAGAAAACGAAGGAATGGCTTGGGGGACAAAAATACCTGGAGAATATGGAAAATTAATTCTAACGGTTTTTAGGATTTTTGCTGTTTTCGGAATTGGCTGGTGGCTTTCTGACTCTATAAAAAAACGTCACTCTACATATTTAGTTGTTGCCATTGCATTAATCTTTGCTGGAGCAGCAGGAAATATTATCGATTCTGTTTTCTACGGAGTTATTTTTGATGATAGTACTCATAATCTTGCGACAATTTTTTCTCCAGCCCCATACGGAACTTGGTTCCATGGTTTGGTAGTAGATATGTTCTATTTTCCTATTTGGGAAGGAAATCTTCCTGAATGGCTTCCTTTATTTGGAGGAAAACATTTTGCATTCTTTAATGCTATTTTTAATGTAGCCGATGTTGCAATTTCTACAGGTGTAGGCATACTTTTGGTTTTTAATAGAAGAGCTTTCCCAAAACACACATAAATTCCAAAATTCTCAAAATTCCAAATTCCAATATTTAAGGCATTCGCAATAAATAGATATTGGAATTTGGAATTTTTCATTATTGGCATTTAATATTATTGTATTATTTTTACAATACAAAAAAATCAAACTATGCAAAGTCCGTCTTTTTCCATTTATGATGCTTCTGCGGGATCAGGAAAGACGTATACATTGGTAAAAGAATATTTAAAAATTATTCTTTCTTCTCCAAAAAACGATGCATATAGAAATATTCTAGCCATAACTTTTACCAATAAAGCGGTTCATGAAATGAAAAGCCGTATTGTTGGAAACTTGTCTGAATTTGCAAAAGACGATCCGTCTCCAAAAGCGGCCGATTTGATGGAGGATCTTTCTCGCGATACTGGACTTTCGATTATTAAAATTAAAACCAAATCACAGCAAATTATTAAGCACTTAATTCATAATTATGCTGCTTTTGATATTTCTACTATTGATAAATTTACCCATAAAGTTATCCGTGCTTTTGCACATGACTTAAATCTTCCAATGACTTTTGAGGTTACATTGGATACCGAAAATTTATTGGTTGAAGCTGTTGATGCCATTATTGCACAAGCGGGTGAAGACGAAACATTGACCAAATTGCTCATCGATTTTACAATGGAAAAAACCGATGATGACAAAAGCTGGGATATCTCGCGAGAAATTCTCGATACGGGAAGATTGGTTTTGAATGAGAATAATCGTAATGAGATTCTGCATTTTCAAAACAAAACAATCGGAGAGTTTGTTGAGATTAAAAAGAAAATGCAAACGCTTTGCAAAGAATTGGAAGAAACTAACGAAGGTCTTGCAACGAAAGCAAATGAATTAATTGATAAAAATGGAATCGATCAAAAATCATTTTCAAGAGGAACTTTTCCAAATCATTTGCAAAGTATTAGAGACGGAAAGTTTAATCCAAAGAATAAAACTTTTCATGAGTTTGAAGATATTGCCATTAATAAAACTGCAAAGGATCGAGCTTTAATCGAAAATATTATTCCAGAATTACTTCAGATATTAAAAGAGGTTTATCAGAACTTTGAAAAAAGAGATTTCTATAAAGCTTTTCTAAAAAATATTACCCCACTTTCTTTGTTGAATACAGTAAGTAACGAACTTGCAAAAATTCAATCAGAACAGAACGTTTTGTCTATTTCGGAATTCAATGCGATAATTCACCGTGAGATTCAAAATCAGCCAGCGCCATTTATTTATGAACGTTTAGGTGAGCGTTATCGCAATTTCTTTATTGACGAGTTTCAAGACACTTCAGAAATGCAGTGGCAGAACTTGATTCCGCTAATTGATAATTCGCTTTCTGGTTTGGATGATTTTGGAAAAAAAGGGACTCTTATGATTGTTGGAGATCCGAAACAATCTATTTATCGCTGGCGCGGAGGAAAAGCAGAACAATTTATCGAGTTGAGTAAAGAAGAAATACCTTTTTTTCATCATGAAAAAGTAGTAAGACATCTAGATACAAACTACAGAAGTTATAGCGAAGTTATTGAGTTTAATAACGCTTTTTTCAAATTGATTTCTAGTGAATTTTCTAATGAAGATTATAAAAATCTGTATGAGAATCATAGTTTTCAAAATACTAATTCAAAAAAAGGCGGTTATGTAAACATTTCCTTTCTTCCAATTATTGATAAAAATGACTTTGCAGATGAAGACGATGTGGTGGAGAAATCGGATTTGTATGTTTTAGCTACTTTAAATACGATTCAAGAAGTTGTTAAGCAAGGTTTTGAATATAAAGATATAGTAATTCTGACCAGAAAAAGAGATCAGGGAATTGCAGTTGCAAACTATTTGACAGAACAGGGAATTCCTCTGCTGTCTTCTGAAACTTTGATGATTCAAAATGCGTCGGAAGTTCGTCTTATAATTCATCTTCTTAGATATTTAAATAATAGCTCAGATTTAGAGTCAAAAGCTAACTTTTTACATTTCTTAGCTTCAACCAAAGATTTGTCTATGCCTATCCATGATTTTATTGCAATGGGAATGAATCATAGATTTGAAAAAGATTTTGAAGAATGGCTTTTAACGTTTGATGTTTCTTTTTCTTTTGAAGATGTTCGAAAAAAATCTTTGTATGAAGCAGTTGAAATTATTATTTCTAAATTTATTCTTCCGTCAGAAGGAAATGCCTATGTGCAGTTTTTTCTGGATATTGTTTTAGAAAGAGATATTAGAAATCAAGCTGGAGTTGCAGATTTTTTAATCTTCTGGGATAAGAATGCGGAGAAATTTAGTATTCCGTCTCCAGAAGGGAATAATGCTGTTCGAATCATGACCATTCATAAATCAAAAGGCTTGGAATTTCCAGTTGTAATTATGCCATTTGCAGATGAAGATTATAATCGAAAACCAAAAGATAAATTGTGGCTTGATACTGAGGAAATAGATTTAGGGATTCCAAAAGCATTGGTTGATAATAGCAGTGCAGTTGAAGGTTTTGGAGAAAGTGCATCGGCAGTTTTCAATTTAAAAAAGCAAGAAGAGCTTTTAGATAATATAAATGTACTTTATGTTGCTCTGACTCGCGCCGAAGAGCAATTGTATGTTATTTCTCAATCGTTGAAAGCTAAAACTGATGGTGAGTATCCAAATAATATGGCTTCCTTTTTTATTAAATTTTTGATTAATGCAGGAGTTTATGATGAGGAAAAATTGAATTACGAGTTTGGAAATAAGACTAGACTGTCAAAATCTTCCAAAACAGTCGATATGGTTAAATCGATTCCGATTGTGAGAGAGGTTTTGAATCCTAAAAATATCAAAATCGCACAACGCGAAGCTTTAATGTGGGGAACGCATCAACAAGAAGCGATTTCGTATGGAAATATAGTGCATGAAATTTTGGCTTTTGTTAGAGATAAATCAGATATTGATTTGGCGGTTGCAAAATCACTTGAAAACGGTTTGATAACTTATGATCAAGTTGATAAAGTGCTGCAGACCTTGAAAGAAATTGTAAATCATCCGGAACTTAGTGTGTGTTTTGATGGAAATCATACTGTGTTAAATGAGCAAACGATTGTTCAGAAAGAAGGGAGAATTTTAAAGCCTGATCGTGTTGTGTTTTTAGATAGTAAAGAAGCTTATCTGCTGGATTATAAAACAGGGGTATCTAATGCTAAGTATCAGCAGCAAATTCAAGACTATCAGGATGCAATTGAAGATTTGGGGTACAAGGTGTTAAAAAAGGCTCTTGTGTATATTGGCGAAGAAATTGAAGTAGTAAATTTGTGAAAAAATTAATCAGATGTTAAAGAAAAAACGAAGCTTAATTTTGGTTAAGTTGTTAATTTTTAACGTTTTAAATAAATAAAAAATGTACGGTAAAATAAAAGAGCATTTGCAAAAAGAATTGCAGACAATTGAAGAAAATGGAATTTTCAAAAAGGAAAGAATTATCACTTCTCCACAAGGTGCTGAAATTGCAATTTCGACGGGAGAAACAGTGTTGAACTTTTGTGCGAATAATTATTTAGGGCTTTCTTCGCATCCAGAAGTAGTCCAAGCGGCAAAAGATGCAATGGATACGCATGGTTTTGGAATGTCGTCTGTACGTTTTATCTGCGGAACACAAGATATTCATAAAACATTAGAGAAAAAGATTGCTGATTTTTATGGCACGGAAGATACTATTTTGTATGCGGCTGCATTTGATGCTAATGGAGGTGTGTTTGAGCCTTTGTTAGGTGAAAATGATGCAATTATTTCAGACAGTTTAAATCACGCTTCTATTATTGATGGGGTACGTTTGTGTAAAGCGGCTCGATATCGTTATGAAAATAATAATATGGAAGATCTAGAGCAGCAGTTAATAAAAGCAAATGAAGCAGGAGCTCGTTTTAAATTGATTGTAACTGATGGGGTTTTCTCTATGGATGGATTAGTTGCGCCATTAGATAAAATTTGCGACTTGGCTGATAAATATGATGCGATGGTAATGGTAGACGAGTGTCATGCGGCTGGTTTTATTGGAGCGACTGGAAAAGGAACTCTTGAAGCAAAAGGAGTAATGGGAAGAGTGGATATCATTACAGGAACTCTTGGAAAAGCTTTAGGTGGAGCCATGGGTGGATATACTACTGCGAAAAAAGAAATAATCGAATTGTTGCGCCAAAGATCAAGGCCTTATTTGTTTTCAAATTCGTTGGCACCAGCAATTGTTGGGGCTTCAATTAAAGTATTTGAATTATTAGAAAAAGATACAGCGCTTCGTGATAAATTAGAGTGGAATACCAACTACTTTAAAGAAGGTATGAAAAAAGCAGGTTTTGATATTATTGATGGAGATTCTGCAATTGTTCCTGTTATGCTGTATGATGCAAAATTATCTCAGACAATGGCCAACGAACTTTTGAAACAGGGAATTTACGTTATTGGGTTTTTCTTTCCTGTGGTTCCAAAAGACAAAGCGAGAATACGTGTACAGCTATCTGCGGCCCATGAAAAAGAGCACTTGGATAAAGCTATAAATGCCTTTACAGTTGTCGGTAAAATGTTAAAAGTTATATAATTACCACTTCCGTTAAATTTTTGTAGGTTTTTTTTAACATTTCATTTTGTATTTAAAAAATTTGGTGTTACTTTTGCTTGTAATTAACTAAATTGTAATTAAAAAAATTAAGTATGAAACATCTTAACAAACTTTTAGTTGCTGTATTGATGGCGATGGGTTTAAGTTCTCACGCGCAAGACAGTAACAATCCATGGGCGATCTCTTTCGGGGTTAATGCTGTGGATACTAGAACAAGTTCAGGAGCTGGTCATGGGTTTTTTGATCAACACTTCTCTCAGCCATTTGCTGTAAAAGACAACTGGAATATACTTCCATCTCTATCTTACATTGGAGTAAATAGATATGTAGGGCATGGTTTCTCAGTTGGTTTACAAGGATCTGTAAACAAAATTGATAAATATGTTACTTTTGATCCAAGTAATCCTGCTCATGATGGTAGAGGTAACGTAGTAACTAATCCTGGAGACTTAATGTACTACGGAATTGATGCTACTATCAAATACAGCTTCCAAGAATTAATCAAATCTAAAGTGGTTGATCCTTCGTTATCTGTTGGTGGTGGTTATACTTTCTTCGGAGATAGTAGTTACGGAACTGTTAACCCAGGTGCTGGTGTTACTTTCTGGTTTACAGATGCTATTGGTCTTGAGCTTGCTACAAGATACAAATGGGCTGTTAGTGGTGATAGACAAGATGCTTCTGGTGTGCCAGATGCTCCATCTCACTTCCAACACACAGCTGGTTTAGTTTTCAAATTCGGAGGTAAAGATACTGACGGAGACGGAATCTACGATAAAGATGATGCTTGTCCAGATGTTGCTGGTTTAAAACAATTCAACGGATGTCCTGATACTGACGGTGACGGAATCGTTGATGCTTCTGACGCTTGTCCAGATGTATTTGGTTTAGCTGCATTAAACGGATGTCCTGATACTGACGGAGACGGAATCGCTGATAAAGATGATGCTTGTCCAGATGTTGCTGGTTTAGCTGCTTTAAAAGGTTGTCCTGATACTGACGGTGACGGAATCGCTGATAAAGACGATAAATGTCCTACAGTTGCTGGTCCTAAAGAAAATGGTGGTTGCCCATTCTTAGATGCTGATAAAGATGGTGTTGCTGACAAAGATGACGACTGTCCTACAGTTGCAGGTCCTGCTAGTAACAGAGGATGTCCAGAAGTAACTTCTGAGGCATTAGAAGATCTTAAAGTTCAAGCTAGAGCAATCTACTTCAACTCAGGAAAAGCTACTTTCAAAACTGGTGACAAAGAAACTCCAGCTAGATTAGATGCAATTAAAGAAATCCTTAAAAACTATCCAAACGCGAAATTCTCTATCGAAGGACATACAGATAGTACAGGTTCTGCTAAAATCAACGATAAACTTTCTCAAGAAAGAGCTGACGCTGTGAAAAATGCTTTAATCGAAAGAGGTGTTAATCCAGAAAACTTAGAAGCTAAAGGATTTGGATCTTCTAAACCAGTTGCAAGTAACAAAACTGCTGCAGGTAAAGCACAAAACAGAAGAACTGAAATTAGACACATTGGTTCTAAATACCAAGGAAAACTATAATTTTAGTTTCTAAATAAAAAGGAAAAGCCATTCTTAATTGAATGGCTTTTTTTATTTTTATACTATGGTAAATGATTCTTTTCTTCAAAAAATTGCCTCTATCGTAATTCAGGATTATGTAGGGGAACTTTCAGAAATAACTATAATTCTTCCTAATAAAAGGGCAAAAGTTTTCTTGATTGAAGCGCTTAAAAATGCAACTTCAAAAACTATAATTGCGCCACAGATTACTAGTATAGAAGATTTTGTTCAAGATGTCGCGTCAATTCGTTCTATTGATTCGATCGAGCTTTTGTTCGAATTCTATGAGGTATATTTATCCATTACAGAAAAAAATAACCAGCAGTCATTTGAGTTGTTTGCAAATTGGGCTAAAACCCTTTTGCAGGATTTTAATGAAATTGACCGATATCTTTTAGATCCTTCACATGTATTATCTTATCTAAAAGATATTGAAGATATAAAAAGATGGGGGCTTGAAGTGGATCAAAAAACAAAGCTTTTAGAGAATTATATTGATTTCTGGAAATTACTCCCGATTTATTATGAGTCTTTATATAATCATTTACTGTTCAAATCGATTGGATATCAAGGGCTGATTTATCGAGAAGCGGTAAATAACCTGAATCATTTTTCAAATACAATCGGAAATCGCACTTTTATTTTTGCTGGATTCAATGCTTTGAATGCTGCTGAAGAAAAAATTGTGCAACATTTATTGGCGCTAGATCAAGCCAAAATTTATTGGGATGCAGATCAGTCATTTCTAAATGATCCGTATCACGATGCGGGGCTCTTTTTAAGGCGTTTTAAAGAAAGCTGGAAACATTATAAGTCAAATGTTTTTGAGTGGATCGTTGATGATTTTTCAGAGCCAAAAAACATTCAGGTTATTGGAACTCCTAAAACAATTGGACAAGCTAAATTGGCTGGCAGTATAATTGAAAATTTAATCGATCAAAATCCTGATGCTGCTTTAGATAAAGTTGCAGTTGTGCTTGGCGAGGAAAACTTATTAGTTCCGGTTTTGTATTCGCTTCCTGCTTCAGTTGGAGCGCTAAATATTACAATGGGATATTCGGGAAAGAATAATCCTTCGCAGATTTTTGTTGCTAAATTATTTAAAATGCATACCAATGCACTTTCCAGAAAAGGCGGAAGTTATGTTTTTTACTATAAAGATGTTCTTGATATTTTAACGCATCCTTTGGTTGAGCCTTATGCAAATGCACAAAGGTTGGTAAGAATTATTAAAGAGAATAATTATACGTTTATTACGCATCATAAAATTCTGGAACTTCATCCGGAACCTTCGAATTTTTTTAATTTATTATTTGAAAAATGGGAGAGTGGATCTATTGCAGTTTTAAAGAATATTTCGGCTTTACTAATTGTGATCAAGGAACATTTTAGTAATGATAATGAAGAAGAAAAAATTGCCAAAACTTTTGTTTATGGTGTTTTTAAGGTAATTAATAAGCTAATAAATTATTATTCAAAACATCATCATATTGATAATATTGATACACTGCATTCAATTTATAAGCAAATTATAGATTTGGCAGAAGTGTCTTTTGAGGGTGAACCGTTAAGGGGTTTGCAGATTATGGGAGTTTTAGAGAGTCGTGTTTTAGATTTTGAAACGGTGATTATAACTTCTATGAACGAAGGGAAATTTCCTGCTGGAAAATCTCAGAATTCATTTATTCCCTATGATGTCAAAAGAGAGTTGGGACTTCCAACATTTAAAGAAAAAGATGCGATTTATACGTATCACTTTTATCATTTGCTTCAAAGAGCAAAAAATATTTATTTGATTTATAATACAGAAAATGACGGATTGGATGCTGGTGAAAGAAGCCGTTTTATTACGCAGTTAGAAGTTGAAAAAAAATCACGTCATAATCTTACTTTCGATATCTATAATCCAGAATTGCCAAATACAGCATACGAACCAATCTCTGTTCCTAAATCTGATTTGGTAATGGAACGGTTGAAAGAAATTGCCGTTAATGGCTTTTCGCCGTCTGCATTGACTAGTTATATTAGAAATCCGATTGAGTTTTATTTTCAAAAAATATTAAGAATTCGTGAAGTGGAAGAGGTTGAAGAAAATATAGCCTTGAATACTTTGGGGACGATTATTCATGAAACTTTAAAAGCGCTATACGAACCTTTTATAGGGAAATTTATTTCGGAGACGGATCTTCTCAATTGTTTCAAATTATTGGATGACGAAGTTTTAAAGCAATTTAAACTAGTTTACAAGGAAGGAGAAATCAAAAAAGGACGAAATCTTCTGGCTTTTGAAGTAGCGAAACGAAATGTTTCTAATTTTCTGAAAATGGAATTAGAGTCTATAAAGAATAATGAAGCAATTCAGATTATTGCATTAGAACAAACTTTTGAGCGCGAGTTTGTTCATCCGAAACTGCCATTTCCTGTTTTGATTAAAGGAAATGTCGATCGTATTGAACGACGAGACGGAAGAATTAGAATTATTGATTATAAGACAGGAAAAGTTGAGAAAGCTAATGTTATCTTGAAAACATGGAGCGGATTGACTCAAGAGCTTAAAAACGATAAAATAATTCAAGTTTTAGCGTATGCCTTTATGTTTGAAAAAGAAGCAGGCGAACTTCCAATTGAAGTTGGTATTATTTCATTCAAAAACTTAAAATCTGGTTTTTTACCTTTTGGTTTTAAAGAAGAAAAAGATTTAAATATTGTAGTAACGCCCGAGATATTGAGTTCTTACTTAGAAGAAATTGCCAATTTGCTCAGTGAAATTTTTGACAGTAATATCCCTTTTGAGGAGAGAGTATAATTCAGCTTTCTTGTAAATTAAATTTAACTGCAGATAGTCAATAAATAAAAAGGACTCGTTTAACGAGTCCTTTTTATTTATCAGTTTTTTAGCTGAATATTTTTTTGAAAAAACCTTTTTTAGATTTTTCTTCAGAAGTTGTATTGTTAATATGTCCGTTTTCAATACGAAATCTTCTAAACCTTTCTAGTTTTACATTTAAGTCAAAGCGTAATTCGTCAACAGTTTTCATTTTTATAAATTTTTTTGCAAAGCTATAGAAAAACTTTTGCCAAATGCAACAATCTGCAAATGTTAATTTTAGAAATGAATTTTATAAAGTAAAATGTTATGTTTTTGATGTTATTTGATTTTAATGTTAATTTTTTTTGCATTTTTTTTGCAAAAAAACAGGTTTGATTAAGTGATAAATAAAAGTGACTCAATACGTTATATAGCAACTTTTTTTAACAAGTGTTTATCGCACAATTACCAATATTAAAATATCTTTGACGCTCCAAAAACATGACAATAAAAGAATATGATTGATTTGCAAACACTAGTAGAAGAGACTGGCGCAGAGTCTGGGCTAAGTTTTAATATTGATGGAATTTTAAACGAGTCTGTTAATTTAGAATACGACGGTAACGTTGCTGCAATGATCGGAATGATTTTAAAGATGTGCCTTGAAATGTCGGAAGACGTTAATAATGGAGATCTTAAACAAGTAATGATCAAGAATAACGACGGAATTGTCGTGGCAAGCAAAAATCAAGATGATAATTGTATTGCGTTGCTTTCTAAAGATTTAAGTAAAATGGGATTATTGCTGAGAAGAATGGATTCTATTTTTAACAACTAATTTAAAAACCAAATATTTTAATAAACATGTCAGATTTTTTACAAAATTTTCAAAACGATTTAAAAGAGAATATTAACGGATTTATTGCTGTTTCTGTTACAGAAGTAGAAACAGGAATGTCTTACTGTTCGTTGACCGTAAAATCGGATTTTGATCCAGAATTGGCTTCGGCTTATAATTTAGAGGTAGTAAAAGCTAAATTAAATGCCATTAAAGCTTTAGGATTAGATCAAAAAATTAATGATATTTTAATTACCCTTACCGATCAGATTCATATTATTGATGTTTCTGAAGACGGAAGATACTTTATCTACTTAGCGGTAGATTCGACTAAAGCAAATCTTGGTTTAACAAGAGCGACTTTATCTAAATACAAAAAAGATATTACTTCAAAGTTATAACGATATTTTGCCCCCAAGAATGAGAAAAAGGCTGTTTCAACCCTAGGTTAGAAATGGCCTTTTTCGATTTTTATACTTAGTTTTTATTCAAAGAAATGTTGTAGTACTGTTTTTAATTCTGTTTTGTTTTCAATCTGACTCATGTGTCCATCCTCAAAAGAAACTAATTCTGCAGTTGTGTCTTCAATTTGCAAAAGACTTTCTTCGTAGTTCAAAACGGGATCTTTTTTTCCTAAAATTAATAAAACCGGGAAACGGTTTTCTTTTAAAAGCCACTCTCTGTCTTTTCTAATCTTCATTCCTTCTTGAGAGGCTATAATTCCTTGTAAAGGAGTTTTTAAGGCTTCTGTTTTTACTTCTTCGATTTCTTCAGCTAATCGCGTCCTATTATTTTCACTGAATAAATTTGCTATTGCTAAGCTCACAAAGCTCACATAGTTTTGTTTTACGGCTTTAATTGCACGAGTTCTGTTTAGTTTTTTCTCAGCACTGTCTTCTTTTGAAGTTGAATTTAATAAAACTAATTTTTGGATTTTCTGCGGATACAATTCGGCGAAAGCCAAACCAACATAACCACCCATTGAATGTCCAAGAATTGTTGCTTTTTCAATTTTTAAGTGTTCTAAGACTTCGTTTACTGCATTTGCATTATCTTCCATTTCGTGAACATAACCTAATGGTTCAGATTCGCCGTGACCTAATAGATCGATTGTGACCACACGATATTTTTCTGAGAAAAAATCAACATAATCTTTCCACATTTTTTTGTTTTCCAGAAAGCCATGAAGTAAGATAATTGCGTTTCCTTTTCCAGTGTCCGAAAAAGATATTTTTGTGTTTTTGTATAAAGTATAACTCAAAATGGAAATTTTAAATAGCAAAAATACGCTATTTTATTAGCCATATGAAATACAGAATAAATTTTAACTGAGAGATATTCTGGGATTCTCTTAAAGAGGCATAAGCTCTTTTCATTTGCGTTTTTACAGTATTTACTGAAATGTTGTTGTCTTCTGCAATTTCCTGATAGCTTAATCCCTCAACAACATGCGATATGAAAATTTCTCTTCTAGATTGTGGAATCTTGTCAATTAGGGTTTGAATTTTTGGTTTCTTGTCCTCTTCTATATTTTCAAATGCTGTTGGCTCTTCAGATTTCGGTGTTGCTATTTTGGTGTTTTGCAGGCTAATTGTTTTGTTCTTTTCTAAATATTGCAGGCTTAAATTTTTTATAGCTTTTGTCCCATAGGCTTTAAATGAAATAGTGAAATTAAGAGTCTCCTCTTTTTCCCAGAGATAGGTAAAAAAATCCTGAACAATGTCTTTTGCTGCATCTTTATCCTTTACAATGTTAAACGAAACCAATGAAAAAAAGATAAAATGGTCTTTGTATAAGGCTTCAAATGTTTTAAAATCTTTATAATTCAGCATCTCCAAATGTCATTTATTTGTTTGTAATGGATTACATAATGCCAAATGTAAAATAAAAAGTTATTTATTTTTAATAATGTGTAAAAAAAATCAAAAAATATTGATTTGTTGTCACCCTAAAAATCTTTTTCTCTAACATGATAAAAACCACTATATAAAAAACAATGACTTTAAATCCAAAATTGATTAATGTCCTAAGACAAATAAAGTCTGAAGGAAAGTATGATGCTTCTAAAATAGCATCTTTATCTCCTGAAGAACGGGAGTTGATAGAAAATCTTCAAAGTAATGGTTTACTAGAAGAAGCATTAATGTATGCAGAATCGATAGATACAGATAAAAGTTGGGAAGAATTGAAGGAAAAATTAGATGTAGATAAAAAGATATTTGTAATTAATTGGAGAAAAATTTTTCAATATGCCGCAGTTTTCATTTGTCTGATAGGTTTAGTTTATGTTTTTCAATATAAAAATGATAAGCAAAAAAACACTATCCCTTCAGATGCCGTTCAGCTGGTTTTAGAAAATGGAGATATTCAGGTTTTAAATCCTAATGGAGAACAGCAGATCATTAAGAAAAATGGAGAAGTGGTTGCTTCTCAAAAAGAGAATGAAATCAATTATCGTTCGGCTAAATCAATTAATAAATTGGTTTACAATGAAATTAAAATTCCTTATGGTAAAACCTTTAAAATAGAGTTGTCAGATGGAACGTCGGTAAATATGAACGCAGGTTCTTCTTTGAAATATCCAGTTCAGTTTATAAAAGGACATAATAGAGAAGTTGTTCTGGATGGAGAAGCTTTTTTTGATGTTGCAAAAGACAAAGCGCATCCATTTATTGTGAAAACAAGAGGAGTTAATGTAAAAGTTTTAGGAACAAAATTTAATGTGAGTTCATACAAAGAAGATAAAGATATTAATACAGTATTGGTTGAAGGTTCGGTTAATTTAGCTGATTCTCATAATGCAAAAAGTAACACAATACTCGTACCTGGCGAAAAAGGATCTTGGAGTAATATAAAAGCGGAGATAGCTGTAGAGAAAGTCGATACTCGTTTTTACACAGAATGGATAAACGGGGAAATAGTTTTTAGAAAAACAGCTTTTAAGGATATCATAGTAAAGTTAGAACGTACTTACAACGTTACAATTGAGAATAATAGAACGGATATTTTAGATAAAAAATTTAATGCCAGTTTTAATAAGAATATCGAAAGTATAGAAAAGGTATTAGAAACAATGAGTAAAATTCAAGGCTTTACTTATAAGAAAGAAGGAAAGCTTATAAAAATAAACTAACTATTTATTAACCAACCAAAAAGAAAACAAATTATGAAGAGGATGTAATTTTTTAAGAAATACAAAAAAAGTAAAATCGGAAAATACTACCAATATTTCCCGATTTAAGTGTTTCAAACGACGTATCGAAATTAAATCATTTAAAATCAATCCAAAATTATGAAAAAAATAATTAAGAGGAATTGGCTTAGTCCTTATTTGCCTAAAATTAGTCTAAGAATGAAATTAACCACATTATTACTGATGCTTTCTTTGATGAGAATTCAAGCAAGTGTCTATTCACAAAATACAAAGTTGACATTAAACATAAAGAATGCTCCAGTCGAGAAACTGTTTAATAAAGTAGAGTCTGTCTCAGAATACAGATTTCTTTTTGAAAGCAGTATAATTGACTTAAACAGAAAAGTGACAGTTAATGTAAAGAAAACAGGAATTAACGAAATACTGGAAGAGGTATTTAAAGGAACCGATATTTCTTATAGCATAAATGATCGCCAGATTATTTTGGTAAAGAAAAAACAGCAAGTACATCTTCTGCAAAAGAGTACAGCACAAAAGGTTGTAATGGAACAAGGTATTGAAATTACAGGAGTTGTGGCCGATTCTAAAAATATGCCGGTACCAGGAGCAAATGTTATTGAAAAGGGAACTAATAATGGAGTACAAACCGACTTAGACGGAAAGTTTACCATTCGAGTAAATGGAACAAATAGTGTTCTCGTTTTTTCTTTTATCGGATTTGAAAATAAAGAAGTAACGGTTGGTCAAAGCAAGTCTTTGAATGTGATTTTAAACGAGCAAAATTCGGCACTAAATGAAGTGGTAATTGTGGGTTACGGAGCTGTAAAGAAAAAAGATTTGACAGGAGCCGTAGCAACAGTAAAATCAACAGATATTGTTTTGAGTCCAGTTTTAAGTCCAATGGAGGCGCTTCAAGGACGAGTTTCTGGTTTGGATATTCAACGCGGATCTGGACAAGCTGGAACTTCGCCAAAAGTTTTGTTAAGAGGAAACAGATCTTTGACAGCTAGCCAGGATCCGTTATATATTATTGATGGAATTCCTTCAAGCATCGATAATTTGAATCCAAATGATATTGAAAGTATTGATGTTTTAAAAGATGCTTCATCAACTGCAATTTATGGTTCTTCGGGAGCCAACGGTGTTATTATTGTTACTACTAAAAAGGCAAAAGCAGGAAAAACGCAAATTGACTTCAATACTTATTTCGGATTAAATGGTTTCTCTTCTTTTCCTGCTCCACTTACGGGAGACAAATGGCTAAATTACAAACGCGACCGATTTTATTTAGACAATGGTTATGAGGCTACAAGTCTAGCCGATTTAGGTTTGAATGCATCTGCCGTTGCTGCAATCGAAAAAGGACAGTATGTAAACTGGATCGATAAAACTTTGCAGGTGGGAACACAGCAAAACCATAATCTTTTTATGAGAGGTGGATCTGAAAAAGTACAGGGCTATTTTTCTTTAGGATATGTAGGCGAAGAAGGAATCTATCAAAACGATAAGGTAAACAGTTTTAATTCTAGAGGAGGAGTTGATCTTAAATTCAGCGATAAATTTAAAACGGGTTTTCAGCTGATTTTAAACTATCGTAAAAACAGCACAACCAACAGTAGAATTAATAAGGCGTATAGCGTTTATCCTTTAGGAGTGCCTTTTGATGAAAATGGCGTTGTAAATCTTTATCCGATAGAAGGAGATCCTAACAACATTAGTATTCTGGCTAATAATTATCCAGGGGCATTTGCTAATGAATCGTTAAGTTATAATGTACAGTTTAACCCTTATTTGGAGTTTGAATTTGCTAAAAATTTTAAGTTAAGATCTAATTTAGGAACTCGATTTTCAGCAAGCAGAGCAGGGACTTTTCAAAATAAAAATTCATACAATTTATTAGCAGAAGGTAGAACTGCAAGTGAAGCCACTTATAATAATGAGTTAGCCTATAGCTATATTTGGGAAAATATCCTGAACTATAATTTTAAGCTTGGTAAAGATCATGATTTTGGTTTGACAGGAATTACTTCTTGGGCAGATAACAGATCTGAAGGAGCCTATTTAGGCGGTAATGGAATTGATTACGATGACTTTCAGTTCTATAATATGGGCGCTGTAAAAAATCTAACTACAAGAATGAATACTTACAGTCAGTTTAACAGAATGTCATTTGCCGGACGTTTTAATTATAGTTTTAAAGGAAAATATTTGTTTCAGTTAACCAATCGCTGGGACGGAGTTTCTCCTTTGGCAGAAGGTAACAAATGGGCATCTTTCCCATCTGCATCTTTAGCTTGGCGTATTAGTGATGAAAGTTTTATGCAAGGAACGAGTTCATGGCTGAATAATTTAAAACTGAGATTAGGTTATGGCGTTTCTGGATCGGCAAATATTGATCCATATTCAAGTTTAACGCGAACAGCAACCAAAACAAGCAATCTTTCTCTTGGCGGCGGAACAGCTTTGCCTATGTATGTGCCTACTGAGCATATTTCAAATCCGGATTTAACTTGGGAGCGTTCTACAAATACAAACTTAGGTTTAGATGTTTCTGTTTTGCAAAATAGAATTGATTTGGTAGCCGAATATTATTGGACGAATACAGATGGTATTTTATGGGATCGCCGTCTGCCAACTAGTTCAGGGGGCTATGATGCGAAAACGCCGTATAAGAAAACTTCTAATATTGCAACTTCTCAAAATAGAGGTTTTGAACTTTCTATAAATACTAAAAATATTGATACTGAAAATTTCAAATGGAATACGACATTCACATATACACATGCTCAAGAAAAACTGACCAATATTGATTTGGGGAATTTAACAGTGAATGAACTAATTTCTGAAGGACTTTTTATCGGACAAACGCCAGCATCAGGAGGAGTATTTTATGATTATAAAAAAATAGGAATCTGGCAATTAGGACAAGAGACAGAAGCTGCTTTGTATGGTGCTAAGCCTGGAGATATAAAACTGCAGACAGTACCACAAGTTGATGCTAACGGAGTATCAGATAATGGAGTGCATGTTTATTCTACAAAAGATAGAATGATTGTTGGCAATAATGTTCCAGATTATTTCTTTGGTTTCCAAAATACATTCAAGTATAAGAATTTTGATTTTACCGTATTTGTAAACGGAAGACAAGGCGGTATGATGCGCGCTCAGGTACTTGGATACTGGAATAAAGAAGCGCAGCCAGAAACCTATAGCTACTGGACAAAAGATAATCCGACAAACGATTTTCCTAGACCAGGCGGTAGTTTTAATACGCAATTTCAATCGGCATTAGAGCTTGTAGATGCATCTTATATCAAAATCAAAAATATTACACTTGGATATTCTATGCCCGAAGATTTTCTTAAAAAAACAGGTCTGAAAAATATGAGACTCTATATAACATCTTATAATCCTTTTGTTTTTAGTCGTAGCCATTTATTGAAAGATGTAGATCCAGAAAGCGGAGGATCAGATTCATTCCCATTGTTTAAACAAGTTATTTTCGGTCTCAATTTATCATTATAATATCATGAAAAAATATATAAACTTAAAATCGGTAATTGTCTTCATGTCTTTTATGGTTGGTTTGCAATCATGCAGTTTAGACGAAAAAAACCTTACCACGGTTTCTCTAGATAAATCCTACAGTGAAAGACCAGGATTTGAAGGATTAATCAATAGCTGTTATGAAAATTTGTATTTCCTTCACGGAAAAGTAGATTATATTGCGCCCACAGAAGCTGGAACAGATTCTTGGGAAAATGTAAGCACTAGCGGAATTGGTTATGCGCAATACACCAGTCAGTTAAATCCAGATGACGGAAACATTAAAGTAATTTGGGGTACAGCTTATACGACAATAAATCTTTGCAACACAGCTATTTATTATTCAAAAAATGTTAAAGGATATTCTTCTACAGAGGAACTGAATGCCAAATTGGCCGAAGCCTATTTTTTAAGAGCTTTTAGTAATTTCATACTAGTAGAACAATTTGGCGGTGTAGTTTTAAGAACACAATCGTCAATTATTGAAGGAGCAGATAATGCACCAGTTCGCAGTTCTGAAAAAGAGTTTTACGATTTAATTATTGAGGATTTAAAATTTGCCTGTGCCAATCTTCCATTACAGCAAACTCTACAAGGACGTGCGGCTAAAAAGGCAGCTTATGGTTTATTGGCAAAAGTGTATCTGCAGAGAACAAGATTAGGAGAAGTTTCAGATTATGCTAAACTAGCTTTACAAACTGCAGAAGAATTAATCAATAACGCAGCAAAATACAATACAGCTCTGTATTTAAGTGATAATACTAAATCAGGATTTAGCAAATTGTGGGATGGCAATAATAATAAGAAAAACACAGAATTTTTATTTACACAAGGAATTGATCCCGGAGGTTTAAATCCAGAAGGTTTCAACAGAGGAAGAACAAGACAGTATTATTTGCCAGATTTAGCAACTAGAGGTGCCGAGTGGGGAGCTGGAGCAACTAGTATTTTATACGGAAGAGCCAATAGCCGTATGCTAAAACCTAGTAAATATTTATTGACAGAGGTTTTTTCTCCAGTAGAATCCCCAGCAGATACTCGTTTTGCAGAAACATTCACTTATAAATTTTACGCTGCAGCCAATAAGCCAATTACACAGACAATGGCGACTACCTATAAAAAAGATCCTTCTGTGGTAGGTTATACAATTAAAAATACCTTGGCTCAGGCAGTACCATCAGTTAATTTTTATTCTCAAAAAATTGAAGAACAAATTAATATGAATAATGATGAAGGTTTGGCTGTTTTTACTCCAAATTGGAATATTGATCCTGTTGTTAAGAGCAAAATGCCAATGCTTGTTGTTGATCCTAGCGATATTTTTGAGCCTGGAACCAATAAATACAAAGATCCAGCAATGTATCCAAATGACCCGAATCTTATTAATATGTTTCCTGCTATGCGAAAATTTTCTGCAGCGTTATATTGTCAAAGCAATCAGTATTGGTTAGGCGATATTCCTATTATTCGTTTGGGAGAAGTGTATTTGATTGCCGCAGAAGCAGCTATCTTAAACAGTGATCAAACAAAAGCTTTAACATACGTAAATGCTTTGAGAAAAAGAGCTGCTTTAACTTCTAGAGAAAATGAAATGTTAGTATCAAGCGGGCAGATGAATATCGATTTTATTTTAAAAGAAAGAGCAAGAGAATTATCTGGCGAACATACAAGATGGATTGATTTAAAACGTACAGGAAAATTGACTAAAACCTATTTAGATCAGACAAACCCAATTGCGGGAACAAATTTTGTTGACGGTAAACATACAGTTAGACCAATTCCGAGATCATTTTTGGATGCAATTTCAAATTCCAAAGAATTTGGCAATAACGGTTATTAGAGCACTTTTGGTTAGGTGTTTGGGGCAGTTCGAAAGAGCTGCCCTTCTTTTTTATAATATAGAATGGCTTTCGTTTCTGAAAGCCATTCTATATTAAAATCTATTATCACCATCCAAGAGATTTCCTAATCCGCCAAGAAGGCTTCCTTCTTCACGGCTGTTTCCGCCTGATCTTGGTGCCGATGCAATAATACGATCTGCTAATCTAGAGAAAGGAAGCGATTGTATGTAAACCGTTCCTGGACCTTTTAATGTGGCATAAAATAATCCTTCTCCACCAAAAATAGAATTCTTGATGCCGCCAATAAATTCAATATCATAATCTACATCTTTGGTAAAACCAATAATACAACCTGTATCTACTTTTAGAACTTCGCCATGACCCAAAACTTTTTTAGCCATTGTTCCGCCAGAATGTACAAAAGCCATTCCGTCTCCTTCGAGTTTCTGCATGATAAAACCTTCACCGCCAAATAAGCCGCGTCCTAATTTCTGAGAGAATTCTATTCCGACAGAAACACCTTTGGCAGCACATAAAAAAGAACTTTTTTGACAGATAAATTTGCCTTGAAATTCTGTTAAATCAATCGGAAGGATTTTTCCAGGATAAGGCGATGCAAATGAAACTTTGCTTTTAGTATTGCCTTGGTTTAAAAATGCCGTCATAAATAAACTTTCGCCAGTAAGAACTCTTTTTCCTGCATTTAAAAGTTTGCCAAATAAACCAGAACCTTGTTGCTGAGAACCATCTCCAAATATGGTTTCCATCTGGATATTGTTTTCCATCATCATAAAACTGCCAGCTTCGGCAATTACAATTTCCTGCGGGTCTAGTTCTATTTCGACATATTGCATTTCTTCCCCAAAAATCTGATAATCTATTTCGTGTGCTTGCATGATTTCTTAGTTATTTGTTTTTAAAATTAGACTCTTGATCCTTTAAAATGTTACACTTTTTTGCGTACTTCAACTGTTTTTAAGAACATTAACAGTTTTTGTTATTTTAAATTAGTCTTAATTATGTGTTTAATTACTTTAAATTCTATATTTTTGCACCGTTATTATATTTTATCAGAATGGCATTAGTTAGTGATTTGACCACCAAAGTATTATTTGAAACCGAAAAAGGATACAGTTATCAATGTGATTTGACCAATAGTATAATTATCAATTTTGTTGATACAGTGTCAAGTTATAAAATTCAGGATTTTTTGATTTTTCAAAGAAAGGTTAATAGCGTTGACATTCTTAACATGCTTTATGACTTGTCTGACCAGTCAGATGCTCAGCTGATTGAAACTACCAAAAGAAATTTCTCTAGAAATCTTACTATCTGCGAAATAGTGCAGTTAAGAGATTTATTAAACGGAACGAAATTTACCCTTACATTGCATTCTATGCTTTGCAGTGTAGCGAATGTTGAGCTTATTTAGATTCTTACTTAGATTAAATCCAAATTTTCAAGCAGTTACAGATGCCTCCTTTAATTTTTGTAATTTTACACGTATAAAAATTAAAGGTTATGAAAGATTTACTAAGAACACGTACTTCATTAACTGAAGGTGTAGAAAATATATTGAATTTACAGGCAAAATTAGAAAGTGATGCTTCTAACAAATATTTAGCTATGGCAGCATGGTTAGATAGAAACGGATATGCTAATACAGCATCTTATTTGTACAAGCAAGCTGAAGAAGAAAGAGAGCATTTTCTAAAAATTTTCAAATTCATTACAGATATGGGAGGGATTGCAGTTACGCCATCTGTTCCAGAGGTGCAGCAAGAATTTGCTTCTTTTAGAGAAGTATTCGAAATTGCTTTGCAAAACGAAATTGCAGTTACTCAGGCGATCAATAAAGTGATTGCAAAATGTAGAGCTGAAAATGATTATGCTACAGAAGATTTTATGATGTGGTATGTAGCTGAACAAAGAGAAGAAGAGAAAAACGCAAGAAGAGCTTTAGAGCTTTTTGACCTAATCAACGGAAATGAAGCTGATGGCAAATTCCAATTGGATGTTCAGATTTCAAAAATCGGATAAATAAACGATTTATATAATTTAAAAAGGAGCTGTCTCAAAAAGATAGCTCCTTTATTTTTTGTAAGCTTCGGAGAAACGAGATATTTATAGCAAAGCATAAAAGGTTGCAACATAAAGCTCCAGAGGAGCGACATATATTATGGCTGTAGAAAAAATATGTCGCTCCTCTGGAGCTTTTTTATTTACCTTATTGAAATTCTATAAATATTTCACCCCGCTGGGGTTTTTACAGATAGAATAAATTTTGTAAACATTTAGTCCAACAAAAAAGCTGTCCTTTTGAGACAGCTTTTTTTAAATTTTTATGATTTTAAAAATGAATTAATATCCGAGAAATACTTTTCTCTGGCATCAAGCCATCCATAATGTTTAGAATGTTCTAATAAAATCAATTTTGAATTTGGAAAAGTTTGATGTGCCAATTCTCCAATTTCATTACTGATAATATCCTCTTTTCCTTGAATGATTAAAACGGGATTTTTGAAATCTTTCAGTTTAGCTTTACAGTCAAAATTCATTTTCTGCATATCTGACCATAACAAACCATTAATTGTCGAATTTCCCTGTGTCAATCTTTCAGCAATAATCGGAATAAATTTCTGATCGTAAACATAAGCCGGAGCCATTGCGCGACCACGTCCAAGTCTAGCTTTGTGAGACGTATCGCCTTTTTCTATTTTGTCGTTCCAATAATTCATAGAATCTTTTTCGATTTGAGAAAGATTCGATTCAATCAAATTTGGGCCTTTCAATAAAGATAAATCAACACCGCCAGATGACGATAAAACCAGTTTATTGATGTTATTCGGATAAATTGTCGCGTAATAAGAACCTAACATTCCACCAAAAGAATGCCCGAGAATATTCCATTTTTTAATTTTAAGATGTTTTCTCAACGATTCGATATCATCTGCCATTAAACGCATCGAAATAGTCGTAGTATCTAATTTTGAAAGTTTCGATTTTCCGGTTCCTCTTTGGTCGTAAATAACCGTTTGCTGGCTTTCACCCAGAACTTTCGCCATATCTTCAAAACCATTACTGTTCATTCCAGGTCCGCCGTTTATAATTAAAAGCGGTTCGCCTTTTCCGAATGTTTTGTAATAGGTTTTGCTTCCGTCATTATTTACGGCAAAACCTTCAGTTTGAGCAAAAATATTTGTTGCAACTAATAATAAACCAAAAAGAAAAATCTTTTTCATCATGAAATTATTCATTCATCAACGTTTCTATTTCGTCTGCTTCAAGAGGAATATTTCTCATCAAGTTAAAAGGCTCTCCTTTTTCCTGAACCACAACATTATCTTCTAAACGAATTCCAAATTTTTCTGCTGGAATGTAGATTCCTGGTTCAACTGTGAAAACCATATTCGCTTTCATTGGTTCGTGAAGCAATCCGTAATCGTGCGTGTCAAGTCCCATGTGGTGAGAAGTTCCGTGCATGAAATATTTTTTGTAAGCAGGCCATTCTGGATTTTCGTTCTGAACATCGGCTTTATCCAATAAACCTAAACCTAATAATTCTGAAGTCATAATTTTACCAACTTCAACATGATATTGTTTCCAAAGTGTTCCTGGCGTAAGCATTTTTGTTGCCTCGGTTTTAACTTTTAAAACAGCGTTATAAACCGCTTTCTGACGATCTGTAAAACGTCCAGAAACTGGAATTGTTCTTGACATATCGCTAGAATAATTAGCATATTCTGCCGCAACATCAAGCAAAATCAAATCACCTTCTTTACATTGCTGGTTGTTTTCAATATAATGTAAAACATTTGCATTGTTTCCAGAAGCAATAATTGGTGTATAAGCAAAACCTTTAGAACGGTTACGTATGAATTCATGAGCCAATTCAGCTTCAATTTCATATTCCGTAACATTTGGTTTCACGAATCCTAATAATCTGCGGAAACCTTTTTCTGTAATATCACAAGCATGCTGAATCAAATCGATTTCTTCGCTTTCTTTTATAGAACGCAATCTTTGTAAAATTGGGTTACTTTTTGCAACATTATGCGCTGGGTAACGCTCTTTCCACCATTTTACAAAACGAGCTTCGCGAGTTTCTGTCTCAACAGTTGCACGGTAATGTTCGTTGGTGTTAATGTACATCGTATCGGCATACGTCATCATTTCGTTCAAAACTTTATGAAAATCCTGTAACCAATAAACGGTTCTAATTCCAGAAACCTGAAATGCACGTTCTTTAGTCAATTTTTCACCTTCCCAAACTGCAATATGTTCGTTGGTTTCTCTCAAGAAAAGCATTTCTCTCTGATGCTCATAAGGTGCATCTGGAAACAAAAGCAAAACACTTTCTTCCTGATCTACACCGCTCAGGTAAAAAATATCACGGTGTTGTGCAAACGGCAAAGTACTGTCGGCACTAACTGGGTAAATGTCATTTGAGTTGAATATTGCAACAGAGTTAGGTTTCATTTCAGCCATGAACTTTCTGCGGTTTTTTACAAAAAGAGCGCTGTTTATTTGATGATATTTCATAATTATTTCGTTTTTGAACTTCGAATTTCAAAATTAATGATTTTTGAATTAGTGGCGTATAGCAGATTTATTAAAGTTTTCTTATTTGTTTTGGTTCTAATTTTTTGGAGTTTATTTAACCGCAAAGAACGCAATCCCGATAGCTATCGGGATACGCAAAGTGCGCAGGAGATTTTTGCTCGCAAAGACGCGAAGTCGCAAAGTTTTTTGTTGCAAAGAACACAAAGTTTAAGTTCTGTTTTGTCTTCCTGAGCGGAGTCGAAGGATCGCAAGTAGCTCTACAAAGATTGATAAACAAAAAGTTTGTCATTCTGAGGAACGAAGAATCACACTCGGAACTCGATAAAGATTGGCGATTTTGATTGTGGAATTTCTAGTGTGATTCTTCGTTCCTCAGAATGACAAAACTATGAGCATAAAAAAACCGAAGCCTTCAATTTCAAAGCTTCGGTTTTTTTCTTTTATAAAAATAAATTTCTATTTCTTATCAAGTAACTTCTCCAAAAGCGCCACTTTCTCTTTTTCTGCTTGAATTAACTGCTGATAAAGTTTTTTATTCTCTTCGTAAGATTCAATAAGTTTATCAATCGGATTAAAAGTACATCCATGACTTATTACTGAAGAACCAGTATTATTTTCTATTTCGATAGTATTCCCAATAATATTAAAAACAGCATCTTCAGAAAAGTTTTTTATTGCTTCAGGTGTAACTCCCAAAGCTTCTGCAACTCTGCTTAGTTTTTCGTCATCAACGTTTTCACTTCCTTCAAGATTAGAAATAGATTGCTGACTAACACCAAGTGCAATAGCAAGCGCTTCCTGCTTCATATCTCTCAGTTCTCTAATTCGGCTAATGTTTCTGCCGATATGTTTTGGTTTTATTGCTGTGCTCATGATTCAAAGATATTTAAAATTCTTTTACATTTTTGGTTTATGCAGAAAACAAGTTTGCAGTTGCAAGTTCTTTTTTGTGGAGTAAAAATACAATTTTTCTGACTAGTATTGATTTTGAAATATAGTGTTTACATCGTTTTTGTTATTTCGACGAAGGAGAAATCTCCACAAGTAGCTCCGCAATCAAAATCGCCAATCTTTCTCGAGCTCCTTACGAAGATTTCTCCTTCGTCGAAATGACAAGATTGTTGAAAATCTTAGTAACTTAGAATCTTAATAATGGCATTAGAAGATGAAACTAAAAATTAAAACAAGAAAAATACAAAATCAAGACCTAGACTTCGTCTACAAAGCAATCTGCGAACTCGAAAATGAAGTCTTAGATTTTGAAGTTTTCGAAATGATATTCAATGAAAATATTTCAAACCCAAAAAATCTTTATCTAATTGCCGAAAACGAAAGTGAAGGTTTAGGTTTTATTAGCTTTCACACCCAAAATTTGCTTCATCATTGCGGTTTAGTTGGCGAAATTCAGGAGTTTTTTATTCATCAAAAATACCGTGGTCAAGGCGTTGGAAGAGTATTAATAAATGAGATTTTGAATTTTGCTGAGAAAAATAATTTGAAAAGTATCGAAGTGACGACGAATAAAAAGCGAGTAGAAAATGTCGCAATTTATGAGAATTTAGGTTTTACTTTGAGTCATAATAAGTTTACGATTTATAAGTAAATAGGTTTTTTAACCGCAAAGGCCGCAAAGGTTTACACAATGCCGATAGCTATCGGGAGCAAAGTTTTGCGTTTACAGCTTTGCGAACTTTGCGTTTATTTAGATAACTTAAATAGAAAACTTTGCGTGCTTTGCGGTTAAATTTCAAAGCTGACAAAAAAACTTATTTTTAAAACCCATGATAATTCAAAAAGCCAACATAACCGACGACGAAATCCTCACAACAATAACCAAAAAGTCAAAAGCTTATTGGGGGTATTCAGCAGAACAAATTCAAAAATGGGATAAAAATTTAACCATTTCTCAAGATTATATTAAAGATAATAACGTTTTCAAATTGGTAGACAATGGTTTTATTGTAGGATATTATTCTTATGTTTTCAAAGATGAAAAAGTAATTGAACTCGATAATTTATTTATCTTGCCTGAACATATTGGAAAAGGATTTGGAAAATATTTAATTCTCGATTTTTTAAACCGAATAAAAGAAGAGAAAATAGAAAGAATAATTCTCGATTCAGAACCCAACGCCGAGGAATTTTATTCAAAAATGGGATTTATAAAAATTGGTGAATTCGAAACGTCAATAAAAAATCGGTTTATGCCTATTATGGAAATGAAACTTTAAAAATCAAATCGAAAAGTGAAACAGCTAAATATTTCCATAAAACATAATCTTGTAATCGGTTTACTGATGGGGTTATGGCTTTTTGTTTTTGCTTTCATCATAAAGCCATTTGACGACGGAACTATAAATTTTAGAGCGTGGTTTTTAATCAGTTTTGGTTTTAGTATTATGGCATTTTTGTGTTATGGTCTTTTAGCGTTTATTCAAAAAAGCTTTTACGAAAGAATAGGAAAGTGGAATATTGGTTTAGAAATAACAGCCATTTTTCTGTTTCATTTGCTTTACTTAATTGGTGTTTTTACTTTTTATAAAAGTCCAATTTTAAATGGCGGATATGATTTTTTAGAATTCTTTTCGACAATATTTATAAAAGTCGCTTTGATTTTGACTCCGGTAATTATTCTTGCAAGAAGATATTTAATCAAACTAATTCCGATAACGGACGATGTTTTGCTATTTAAAGGAGAAAACAGATTAGATGTTTTAAAAATTAAAAAAACCGATTTAGTTTGTATTTCGAATGCACAGAATTATGTGGAAATTTTTTATCTAGAAAATGATAAACTTTATTCGAAACTTATTCGATCTTCGCTCAAAAAAGTTCAGGACGATTTCGATTTTTTAGTGCAAATTCATCGTTCGCATTTAATAAATCCGTCGCACTTTAAATCCTGGAGAAATCCGACCACAATTATTTTGACACAAATAGAACTTCCAGTTTCCAGAAATTATAAAGATGTTTTATTGGCATTGTAATTTTGTACCTAAAACAATGCATTTCGTACCTAAGTCAATAAAATAGGAGTTTTAGGTGAAATTTCATTCTAGTTTTGCTTCATCAATTTTTAAAACAAATTATGAAAACAAAACATTTCTGCACGATCGGATTGCTATTTTTCTTAGCTAGTTATTTATTATTTTCTAACATTTTTCCGAGTTTCAATACATCGATAGATTTTGCGCATTGGTTCAATTTAATTGGAGCTTGTTTTTTATTATCATTTAATGACGCATTTCCAAAAACGAAAATCAATAAAGTTGCTTCTGTACTGACAACTTTAGGCGTTATTGCCCATATTGGACTTTGTGCAATCGATTTTATCATGTCGAGTTACGGAAATAACGAAATCGCAAAAGAAGCATTAAGTCAGCAAATTAGTAATTCTCCATTGATTTTTTATCCATTTGTTGCTGTTGGTCCGTCTTTGCTTTTTCTTGGTTTGGCTTTGCATGCATTTGCTTTTATAAAAACAGAAACTGTAAAATCTTTAATGGTAATTGTGGGGTCGGTTGCTGTTGGATTTACGTTTTTTGTTTTGAAAAATGGCGTTTGTATGTTTTTGAGTTGTTTGGTTTTTGTTATAGGATTGGGTTTATTGCTTTACGTGCCACGATCTTTGTCAAAGTTTTAAACTTTGACAAAGGTTTTTAAACACAAAGTATGTCATCCTGAGCGAAGTCGAAGGACACGTTAGTTGCTCGACAAAGATTGGATTATTGTTACGGAGTTACTTGCGTGTCCTTCGACTTCGCTCAGGATGACAACTCCTTGATGTGAAAATAGAAAAACGGAAGCATTTACTTCAGTTTTTTTATTTGAAATTCGTATTTTCGTTCTATAATCTAAAACATAAAAGATTGAAAAAACATATAAAATACTTAATCACACTCTTTCTGACTTTTGTCGTGATTGTGGGCGATGGTACTTTATATTCTCAATCTAAATCGGCAGAATATTATCAGTCTTCATTTGTAGTTTTAAGAAAAGAAATAGAGCTTAAAAGTTCTCGTTTATATAAATTCGGACAAGCTGTTTCTTGGAATGAAATAAGATTTTCAATTGTTTTGAATTTTCTCAAAACCGAAACTGTTTTTACTTTTCAAATTAAGAAACTGCTAAAAATTCAAAATCTGCTTCATCAAAATCTAACTTCATTTATAAAACAATCTATTTTTATAAATGAAATAATCACTTCAAAATACTTCGGTAAAAGTTTATACAACGCTTAAGAAGATCTATTTCTTAGCATAGATGATACAATAATGTCTAATCATTTATCATTTTTAAAATGTATAAACAAAATAAAAATTCTCGCTTGGGGCAATCTGAGCGACCGCTTCTTCATTGGATAAAAAGAAAATTTATAATTATAATTACAGCCTTTATGCTAGGAATGGCAAACGGAATGCATACGGAAGATACTAGAATTAAAGGAAATCAAAATTATACTGAACAGCATAAGAAGGATTGATTATCTTTTATTTAACCGCAAAGGGCGCAATGTTTTTTTTGCGATATCTAAAATAAACGCGAAGTTCGTAAAGCTTTGTATTCATGAAAAGCTTTGCGAACTTTGCGTAATCCTTTGCGAACTTTGCGGTTAAATTTAAAAAAAAACATAAAAAAAACCGAAACATCAAGCTTCGGTTTTGGAATTTGGGATTTCAAAATTTGAAATTTAATCCACCCATTTATAATATCTCGCTCCAATCAGAACAGGAATCTCTTTTTCAATTCTATCTAAAACCCATTCGTTTTTCGGAGTTCTTACACTTTGTTTTTGTTCTTTTTTATGAAGACTTTCGTAGGTATTGAAATCAATTTCTACACTTTCTGCTAAATTTTCAAAAAGCTTTACATTTTCTAAAGCTGATTTCCATTCTGGCTGAATCGTTCCTTCAAAAACTTTCGATTTTGATCCGCTTCCGTAAGCTAAGAAACCGAATTTAGTTCCAGCTACTTCTTTATTAGTGTCATAAAAATGAGCCAAAGTTGACAATAATCCCATGAAAATAGAACCAGTATAAAGGTTTCCTATTAAAGAAGAAGCCAATTCAGCAGGTTGTAATTTCTCGGTTACAAAACTTCTGTAATCATCAGATTTTGCCACTTCTTTAATTTTTGTCTGATAATCTGCAGGAGCAATATCATCCGCAATAATTTTTTCGGCACTGTCTAAAGCGTATATTTCAGATAACATTCTTCTTCCTTGAAAAGAATATGGCAAGTGCATTACAATACTGTGCCAAGTGTTATATAAAGTTTCAGTCGTGTTTTTTAATTTTTTGAATGAAAAGTAAGCATTGCGCGTACGATCCATATAGCATTGGTTGGAATATTGACCGTCAAAAACAGGTTGGTCTTTATGGATTTCAATTTCAGCCTCTAAATTATCAAACCAAGAATCGTTGTTTGTGTTTTTAGTAATTTCCTCTTTAGAAATAGTTCTGTATGGTTTAAAGAAGTCGAAAACACCTTTTGTACTCGTTGCCCAATTGTCATCAAAAGCAATAATTTTTGGATTTGCAGCAATTAACATGGCAACAGCTCCGGCTCCTTGCGTGTATTCTCCGCCAGAGTTTAAATCGTATTTTGCAAAATCAGAAGTAACTACAATTGCTTTTTTAGTCGGATTCAGTTTTACAAAATCTAGACAGTTTTGCATCGCATCAACTCCACCAATACAAGCAAAAGTGAAATCTACAACATCACATTCAGCTAGAGAATCTTCTCCAAATTTTTGCTCCATTAAACTAATTAAATAGGAAGCGATTGGTTTCGAACTGTCAATACCGCTTTCGGTACCAACATAGATTCGGCTTATTTCTTTTAAATCAATTTTATTATCAATGATAAGCTTGGTTAAAGCATTTGCTCCAAAAACAACCGCGTCCTGATGAACGTCTGGAAAAGTCATTTTTAGTAATCCAAGACCTTTTTCTAATTTTTCTGGTTCAATATTTCTGGCGATTGCCAAAGTTTTTATGGGTAAATGTATGTTTGCTACATCGAACGATATAGCATCAATTCCTGTTTTCATTCTTAATTTTTTGAGCCGCTAAAGGTAAAACTATGTTGCGGAATGACAATTTTTTACTTAGACAAAATTTCTGCCGAAGAGCACTTTTGAAGAAAATAAATCAAAAGTTTGAATAAAATAACAATATGATAAATTTTTGGTAATCTACTTAGAATAGAATTTCCCTGCTATGGCTTAAAAAGCAGTATTTTGAAATTTTACATAGTGAATTATTTTTTAGCAGCTTTATTATTGTACGTAAAAATACGTAGAATTGAGCTATTTTAAAATCATTATAAATAAGAGCGAAATGGTTGTAGTTCTTTTGTAATTGAATTATTTTTGTGTAATTTTTTAAAACAAACTACTTAACACTTATGGCACAATCTGCACTATTGAATGCTTCCATCTTAAAGAAAGTAGCTATGGCTCTTTCGGGAATATTCTTAATCACGTTTTTAGCGCTGCATGTTTCCTTAAATTTTATTTCTATTATTAGTGAAGACGTTTTCAATGAAGCTTCTCACTTTATGGGATACAATCCGCTGATTCAGTACGTAATGCAGCCAATTTTGGCAATTGGAGTAATTTTCCACTTTGTAATGGGATTTATTCTTACGGCTCAAAACAGCGCAGCACGACCAATCGCTTACGCTAAATACAACGGAGCTGCGAATGCTTCTTGGAGTTCTAGAAATATGATTATTTCTGGATTGGTTATTTTAGCTTTCTTAGGATTGCATTTTTATGATTTCTGGTTTCCTGAAGTTACCTACAAGTATATTGCGGGTACAGCGCCAGATGCTACAAGGTATTATGGTGAGTTGGTTCACAAATTTCACGACCCAATCCGTACAGCATTGTACTGTGTGTCTTTTATTCTTTTAGGATTCCACTTATGGCACGGGTTTGCATCTTCTCTTCAATCTGTAGGGATGCACAACAAATACTCAAGATTTTTATCAAAAGTAGGTTACTGGTTTGCAGTTGTAGTTCCAGCGCTTTTTGTAATTATCGCTTTATTTCATCATTTCAATAATTAATATCAATTATAATGGCATTAGATTCAAAAATTCCAAATGGTCCTATAGCGGACAAATGGACAAATTATAAAGATCATATTAATTTAGTAAACCCTGCTAACAAACGTAATTTAGATATTATTGTAGTTGGTACTGGTTTAGCTGGAGGTTCGGCTGCGGCTACTTTGGCTGAGTTAGGATATAACGTAAAAGCATTCTGTTTCCAAGATTCTCCACGTCGTGCGCACTCTATCGCTGCACAAGGAGGTATCAACGCAGCAAAAAACTATAAAGGTGACGGTGACTCTATTTACAGATTGTTTTACGATACTGTAAAAGGTGGTGATTACCGTGCTCGTGAGGCAAACGTTTATCGTTTAGCTGAGGTTTCAGGTAATATTATTGACCAATGTGTGGCTCAAGGGGTGCCATTGGCTCGTGAATATGGTGGACTTTTAGATAACCGTTCTTTTGGAGGAACTTTGGTTTCTCGTACATTTTATGCTCAAGGACAAACTGGACAGCAATTATTGTTAGGAGCTTATTCTGCAATGAACCGTCAGATTGGTCGTGGAAAAATTAAAATGTACAACCGTCACGAAATGCTTGACATTGTAATCGTGAACGGAAAAGCGAGAGGTATTATCGCTCGTGACTTGATTACAGGAAAAATAGAAAGACATTCTGCTCACGCTGTAGTAGTTGGTTCTGGAGGATACGGAAACGTATTTTTCCTTTCAACAAATGCTATGGGAAGTAATGCAACAGCAGCTTGGAAAATTCATAAAAAAGGAGCGTTTTTCGCAAATCCTTGCTACACGCAAATTCACCCAACATGTATTCCGGTTTCAGGAGATCACCAGTCAAAACTGACTTTGATGTCTGAGTCTTTACGTAATGACGGTCGTATCTGGGTTCCTAAAAACCTTGAGGATGCAAAAGCAATTCGTGAAGGAAAGAAAAAAGCAACTGATTTATCTGAAGATCAAAGAGATTATTTCTTAGAAAGAAGATATCCAGCATTTGGTAACTTAGTACCTCGTGACGTTGCGTCTCGTGCAGCTAAAGAAAGATGTGACGCTGGTTTTGGAGTTAACAAAACTGGAGAAGCAGTTTACTTAGATTTCGCAGCAGCAATTAAACGCTACGGAACTGAAGATGCTTATGTAAAAGGTTTAGATGATAAAGATGCTGCTTTGGTAACTAAATTAGGAGCTGCAATCGTGAAAAGTAAATACGGAAACTTATTCCAGATGTATTACAAAATCGTTGACGAAGATCCTTATACAACACCAATGATGATTTACCCAGCGGTTCACTACACAATGGGTGGAACTTGGGTTGATTATAACTTAATGACTACAATTCCTGGTTGTTTCTCAATCGGAGAATCTAACTTCTCTGATCACGGAGCAAACAGACTTGGAGCTTCTGCTTTAATGCAAGGTTTAGCTGATGGATATTTTGTATTGCCATACACTATCGGAGATTATTTAGCTCCAGATATTAAAATGGGTGAAATTTCTACAGACTTACCAGAATTCGTTGAAGCTGAGAAAGCTGTTGTAGATCAAATCAATAAATTTATCAATAACAACGGTAAACATTCTGTAGATTATTTCCACAAAAAACTTGGAAAAATTATGTGGAATAAAGTAGGTATGGCTCGTAACGCTAAAGGTTTAACTGAAGCTATCGAAGAAATTGCTGCTTTACGTGAAGAGTTTTATAAAGATGTAAAAGTTCCTGGAGGTGCTTACGAATTTAATCAAGAATTAGAAAAAGCAACTCGTGTTGCCGATTTCTTAGAATTAGGAGAATTGTTCGCGAAAGATGCTTTACACCGTAACGAATCTTGTGGAGGTCACTTCCGTGAAGAATACCAAACAGAAGAAGGAGAAGCACTTCGTGATGACGAAAACTTTGCATACGTCGCAGCTTGGGAATACAAAGGAAAACCAAGCGACGCGGTATTACACAAAGAACCTCTTAATTACGAAAACATTAAATTAGTTCAAAGAAGTTATAAATAAGAATTTGGTCGAAAGCCCAAAGTCTTAAAGTCAAAAGGCAAAATGTGCCAAGCGACTTTCGACTTTCGACTTTATGACTTTCAAACGAAAAAGGTATGAAACTTACATTAAAAATATGGCGTCAAAAAAACGCTCAAGATAAAGGAGGGATTGTAGAATATCCTATCGATGGAATCGAGCCGGACATGTCTTTCCTTGAAATGTTAGACGTTCTTAACGAAGGTTTAATCAACAAAGGAGAAGAACCAGTTGCATTTGACCACGATTGTCGTGAGGGAATCTGCGGAATGTGTTCTTTATTCATCAACGGAGAAGCGCACGGACCAGACAGAGGAGTTACAACTTGTCAGTTGCACATGCGTATGTTTAAAGATGGTGATACGATTTTTATCGAGCCATTTAGAGCAAAAGCTTTCCCAGTAATTAAAGATTTAGTGGTTGACAGAAGTTCTTTTGATAGAATTCAACACGCAGGAGGATTTATCTCTGTAAATACTTCAGGAAATACAATTGATGCGAATACTATTCCAGTTAACAAAGACGATGCAGATAAATCATTTGATGCTGCTGCTTGTATTGGTTGTGGAGCATGTGTTGCAACTTGTAAAAACTCTTCAGCAATGTTGTTCGTTTCTGCAAAAGTTTCTCAATATGCATTATTGCCACAAGGTAAAGTTGAAGCAACGGATCGTGTTTTACACATGGTTCACCAAATGGATTTAGAAGGTTTTGGTAACTGTACTAATACAGGAGCTTGTGAAATCGAATGTCCAAAAGGAATTTCGCTTGAAAATATTGCACGTATGAACCGTGAGTATTTAGCAGCAAGCTTAAAAGGATAATACACAATTTAGTATATTTTAGAAAAACGCTTCCATTACGACGGAAGCGTTTTTTGTTTTCTGAAACAGCGTAATTTATTTATAAATCCGTTCAAATCTGCAAAAGGCTTCAATTTGTCTTAAAAAAGAGCTTAAAACAGGTGATTTTAAGTTTTTGATGCAAACGGATTCTGTTTTGTTTTAAAGTGATCTAATGCGCTAATTTGATTTTTTGTTTCGATGAATTGTTTAATGAAATGTTTATTTTTGTAATTAGAAAAAAAATAATAGGCATGAGCACGGAAAATGAAGTTTTAAATTACAGTAAAGAAGAACGTAAAAATCATATTTTAAAAGAGATTAACCTGCACACTCGTGTAAGTTTTGAAACTCTTTCGGCTAAACTTGGTGTTTCTGAAGATACTGTTCGACGAGACATTAACGAGCTTGATGCCGATTCACTTTTAATCAAAGTAAAAGGTGGTGCGATGACCAAAGGATATCACTATTCGTCATCGAACCAAACTTATGCAGTAGAAGCAAAACAAGTTATTGCACAAAAAGCAGTAGATCTTCTACATGACGGAATAGTTTTAATTGTGGATGGCGGAACAACCATTCGCGAATTCATTCGATTAATTCCAAACGATCTTAATTTGACTGTTTTTACTATTACTGCGTTAACGGCCGTGCAGCTTTTAGATAAACCAAATATTAAAACCATAATGATTGGCGGAAGCATTTCTTCTTATAGTCAAATGTGTGTGAGCGGAGAGGCTTTTCATCAATTGGCTAACATAAAAGCAGATCTTCTGGTTCTAGGAACAAATGCTTTAGATATAGATGGCGGTTATTCTGATTCTGACTGGGAAACTGTCCAGGTTAAGAAAGCAATGATTCAGGCTTCTAAAAAAACAGCGGTTTTAACCATCACAGAAAAGCTAAATACAGTTCTTAAAATGAAAATAGCTAGTTTGTCTGAGATAAATTATGTTATAACTGAAGAAGAGCCAACTCATGCAAAACTAAAATTATATAAAGAGAATTTTCCTGACTTGACTGTGATTTAATTTCAAAACCTGTTTTTTCTACTTATCCATAAAACAAGATGAAAATTGCTTTAATCCAAACTGATCTTTTTTGGCAAGATGCCAGTAAAAACCGAGAAAACTTCGATTCAAAAATCAATGAAATCGATTCGGAAGTAAATTTGATTGTGCTTCCAGAAATGTTTTCGACCGGATTTACAATGAATGCTTCTGAAGTTGCAGAAACGATGCAGGGCGAGACTATTGGTTGGATGAAATTTAAAGCAAGACAAAAAAAGGCTGCAATTACTGGAAGTGTTGTCATCGCGGAGAATGGAGAATATTACAATCGTATGATTTTTGTTTTTCCGTCAGGCGAAATCCAGTATTACGATAAACGTCATTCATTCTCTCTGGCAGGTGAGGACAAAGTGTATACACGCGGAAATCAAAAAGTTATTGTAGACTATCTGGATTGGAAAATATGTCTGCAGGTTTGTTACGATTTGAGATTTCCGGTTTTTGTGCGCAATACAGAAAATTACGATCTGATTTTATATGTCGCCAATTGGCCAAAAGTGCGTACCAATGCTTGGGATGCTTTGCTAAAAGCACGTGCTATCGAAAATCTTTCGTACGTAATTGGAGTAAATAGAATAGGGAAAGATGCTCACCATTTTGAACATATTGGACATTCGCAAGCGATAGATTTCTTGGGAAATTATATTTTAGAACCGCAAGAAAAAAATGGTGTCTTTGTCGTAGAATTGGACAAAAACACCATGTATGAAACGCGTAAAAAATTAGATTTTTTAAGCGATAAAGATCAGTTCGAAATTAAGTTTTAGAACGCTTTCCGTTTCTTTTCTGCTTCTTTTTTCTTTTTATCGTCTTGTTTTTTCTCGACTTCTGGATTAAACGGAATGCTTAGGTCGATGGTTTCGTTCCTGTCCCAATTGGCACGGACATCAAATTCTTCCTGATTGTAAAACACTTCTTCGGCATATCTCTTTTCTAAGAAATTTCCAGTGTCGTACACTTTGTTTTTATTATCATCATAAATAATACGAACCGTAAACATATCAGGTTGCAACAAATTGAATTCTAAAGTAGTTGCGCCTTCAGAATATCCTTCGGCTAAAACAACATCTCCTTTTTTATTGGTCAATTCGACAATTATAGGGAAACGTTTTACATTTTTCAGATTCAAAATGATGTTTCCGTAATCGGCATATTCTTTAGTGCTGAGTTTGTACGATAAAGTATCGTTTGTTTTTTCGTAAAAATCGGTCAAAGCGCCTGGCAAGAAAGTAAAACTGTATTTGTCTAGAGGTTCTTTTTTGAAATCAAAATAAAGCTTTTGGTCAAATTCGTCGTATTCTGTCGTGTAAGGAACTGCAACAGAATCTTTGTTAACCAATTTGATTTTAGATTTATCAAATTTTACCAATGGAGTTTCAGTTTCCAATGTAAAACGGTCTCTAAAATTAAGCTGACCATTTTGCACTGCTTTAATATTTAAAGTGTCTTTTTTTAAGGCTTTAATTTTAAAAGAGAATCTCTTTTTGTAATCTCCTTTCTCAACTTCCACTGATAGCGAATCGGCTTTTATAGGTTTGTACCAAACTTGCAACGAATCCTTTTTAGGGAATTGGGTTACTATAGTTTCCAGAACTTCGTTACCATTTTTTAAGGTAATTTTTGGTTGTGATTTCTTAAAATCCTGTTTTCCTTCATACGGAAGATATAAGCGATTTCCAGAAGCTTGAATAGGTTTGAATGCTTTTAGCGGAAGCGTTTCTTTAAATAATTCTAATTCGTAAACAGTATCTGAAGGAACAGTGATATAATTTTTAAGGAAACCAATTTTATCGTCTTTTGGATTAAATTTATTGTTAGATCCTTTGTCTTTTAAAGCAACCAAAAGATATTTTCCTTCCTTTAAATTTTCAAACTGAAAAGTTCGCATACTATCTAAAGTATTGGTAATATAGCGTGGAAAATCTTTGTAAATGGTAGAATCTTTGAATTTGTCATTTACTTCGTATAACATTACAGAAACAAAATTGTCAACATATTTTCCGTAAGAATCTTTAATTCTTCCATTCAATTTAAGCGAATCAATATGCGATCCTGTTGAAAAAATATATTTGAACTGATTTAAAGCATTTCCTTCGTTATTATCCTGAATAGCTTGCCCAAAATTTAAACTGTAAGTTGTGTTTGGCAGCAAAGTATCTCGAAGTTCAATCTTTATAAATTTGCTGACACTCATAGGTGTAATTAATGGCTCATTTTTTAAAGGCGGAGAAATAATCAGCTGTTTGTTGGTGTTTTTAAGTTTGACATATTCGTCAAAATTTAAAGTGATTGTACTTCCTTTAAAATTGGTGCTGAAATTTTTTGGAAAGCTAGATGTTAAAACAGGAGGTAGCGTATCTTTTAAACCGCCGGTAATACTGCCTCTTTTTGCGCAGCTTATCATTGATATTAAAACTATAAATGCAATATATTTTAGAGTGTTTTTCAACATAACGGTTTTTCAATTTGATTGCACAAAATAACGATTATATTTGCTTTAATCGAAATTTTTTAGCCATTTATTAGGATTTGGCACTTTTGCGAATCTTCTAAAATTTTAGTGTTTCAAACATTTTAAAATGATATAATTTCTTACTTTTGAAGTAAAATATAATTTTCTAAGTTTTGTTCAAGCGAATTTTTCCAGTTTTGTTTCTCTTTTTAATGTTATCATGCACTAAAAATGAAAAACCTGTAATCTCTTTTTATTACTGGAAAACGTTGTTCAAATTTTCAAAAACAGAAAAAGAAGTTTTGAATGAGAATGGTGTTCAAAAGCTGTATGTAAGATATTTTGACATTGGACTTCATCCTGAATCAAATTTGCCCATTCCCATAAGCCCTATTCGATTTGAAGAAAACCCAAAAAACTATACAATTGTTCCAGTAGTTTTCATTCAAAACAAAGTGATGCTGCAACCCAATCTTGATGTGGAGAATCTAGCTCAGAAAACTTTTGATTTTATAGAACAGATTAATTCTAAAAACGAAATTACGTGTCAGGAAATTCAAATTGACTGCGATTGGACTTTAAAAAGCAAAGACAATTATTTAAAATTTATAACCGTTTTTAAAGAACTTTCGAAAAAGAAACTCTCAGCTACTATTCGATTGCATCAGGTGAAATACTTTAAAAAGACAAAAATCCCAAATGTCGATTCTGGAGTTTTGATGTATTATAATATGGGATCGATTGCACCCGATTCTCTAAATTCTATTTACGATCAAAAAGTGGCAAAGCGATATCTTAAAAGTTTAAAAAGATATCCGCTGCATCTCGATTTTGCTTTTCCAATTTATTCTTGGGGAGTTCATATTAGAAATAATAAAGTGATTGGACTGCGCTCTAAAATGAGCAGTGCATCATTAGAAAAAGATTCCAATTTTGAAAAAACTAGTCCGATTTTTTTTAGGGTAAAACATTCCAATTATAAAAATGGTGTTTTTTATGAAGAAAATGATCTTTTGAAAATAGAAGAAATAAAACCAGAGGATTTAAAAGAAATGGCAGAAGATTTGCAAGATCATCTTGTCGAAAAGCCAAACGAAATTATATTTTACGATTTAGACGAATTCAATTTAAATAATTATGAGAAAAATACTTTTAAGCAGATTATTTCTTGCTTCTAGTGCCGTTTTGCTTTCTGCATTCGGAATTATATACGCCTGCGCAGATGGAGATTGGGATTATTTTGGTGCCTATAATTCAAATTTTACTCCAGAAACTTTTGCTGACAAATCGTATTCGCCTTTGTTTTTGTCGGGCGGAATTTTCTACGGAATTGGTTTTGATACCCAACACAATTCTCGTTTTAATAAAAATATAAAATCAGATTGGGCAGATTATTTAAAAGGAAAAGTCGACACAACAACAGTCAATTATTTTTTGATTGGTGACGAAAAGCCTAGATATTATTCTGATGACAAAAATGCCATCAAAAATAAAGAAGAAATTGAAGGTTTGCATGTTTATTATAAAACGAAAAAAGAAAATAAAAGCACGCAAAAATGGGGCAAAAAGCTGAATCTGAAAGATGAGAAAGTAAAAAACTTTGTAGAATTTCTGTATTTGGCTCAAAAAATAGAAACGGTTTCAATTGGTGATGATTATTGGAGTTATGATCCTGTCGTGGCAAAAACCTTCAATGATGCCAAAATGATTCAGTCGATAGAAAATGTGTATAATACTTTGTCTGATCCGTTTTTGAAAAACAGATATTGGTTCCTGACCATGAAAGCGCGTTTTTACAGCAATGACAAGCAAAAAGCAATTGACTTTTTTAATAAAACAGAAAGCTCAGTTGCAAGGAATACTTTGTATTATCGTGCTTTGGCGTATGTTGCTGGAATTAATTATAAGCAGAAAAAATATGCGACTTCTAACTATTTATATGCTCAAGTTTTTGATAAATGTCCAGAATTAAGAGTGGTTACAGCTTATAGTTTTAAACCAAAAAACGAGTCAGATTGGACTAAGGCTTTGGCAATGGCAAAAAATAACAAAGAAAAAGCAGCACTCTGGGCGATTCACGGATATTATAAAGACGAAAAACAGGCGATTGAAAAAATCTACGAATTGGATCCAAAAAGCGAACATCTTAATTATTTAGGGACAAGATTGGTTAATTCGCTAGAACAAAAAATAAATAATTCGTTTCAGGTAGACGGGCAAGGAGAAAATCAGAAGCCAAAACCGCAGACTGTTGCCGAAAATAAAGCAGAAAATAAAGCAAAAGTAGACAATAGCGCTGTTGATTTGATAGCGAAAATTTCTGCTGCAGGAAATACAGAAAAACCATATTTATGGGATATTGCGATTGGATATCTTCAGACCTTAAAAGGTGATTATGCAAATGCAGATAAAAATTACAGCAAAGCTGAAAAAACACTTCCGAAAACAGAATTGGCAGGAATGCAACTTCGTTTATTGCGTTTTGTGAATAATTTAAGCAAGATCGATAAACTGACAGATAAAAATGAGAAAACCATTCTAGCTGATTTGAATTGGTTGTACACTGAACTTCCTAAAAATTATAAAGGAGACACATTTCGTTATCAAAATGCTTCTTCATGGAGCAGAAGCTATTTGTCGCATTTGTATAAAGAACAAGGCAATTTGGTTATGGCTGAGATTTATGGAGAATCACGCTATAGTTATTGGAACGATGGAAATGCATATTATGACAATGAAAAAAATCTGCTTGCAATAAAAGGCTTTTTAGAAAAATCTAATAAATCTGAAATTGAGAAAATTGGTGCAGGAATTTATAGTTTGAAATTGAAAGACATTAATAACTTTCAGGCGGTTCAAGCGACTTTCAAAAACAAAATTCCAGAAGCAATTGAATTTATGAAGCAAACAGATTCAGTTCAATATTATAAATTCTTGGGAAATCCGTTTAACGGAAATATTAAAGATTGTCACGACTGCGAACATGCAGCGTATCAAAAAAGAAAATATACTTTCATGGATTTCTTAACTACCATAAAAGAAATGCAGGATAAATTGGCTCAGAAAGAAGATGTTTACACGAACAGTCTTTTGTTGGGAAATGCTTTTTATAATATTTCTCATTTCGGAAACGGAAGAACTTTTTATGAAATGAGCATTGTAGGTTATGGATCGAGCCCTTATTCGTTTAGAGATTCGATGAAAGAAATGATTACAAACAATTCGGTTTCTAAAATGTATTACCAAAAAGCATTTGAAGCAGCTTCAAACAAAGAACAAAAAGCAAAATGTTTGTATCTGATTTCAAAATGCGAAAGAAATGATTATTACAATAAAAAATATAACACCGTAAATAGTTATTGGGAAATTCAAGATGATAAAGTTAATTTTATTGCCTGGAACTCATTTAAAGCTTTAAGAAAAGATTATTCTGATACCAAATATTATCAGGATGTTATTGCAGAATGTGGTTATTTTAGAACATACACGAATCAATAAATTTGAAACAATGGTAAACAAAATAGAACATATCGGGATTGCAGTAAAAAATATGGATGATGCCAATGTTTTGTTCGAAAAAATGCTTGGTGTTCCGTCTTATAAAATGGAAGCTGTAGAAAGCGAAGGTGTATTAACTTCTTTCTTTCAGACCGGAAATAATAAAATTGAACTTTTGGTGGCAACAAATCCAGAAAGTCCGATTGCAAAGTTTTTAGAGAAAAAAGGAGAGGGAATTCATCATATTGCTTTTGATGTTGATGATATCGAAGCCGAAATAGCGCGTTTAAAAAATGAAGGTTTTGTTCTGATTAACGAAGTTCCGAAGAAAGGAGCTGACAATAAATTGGTCGTTTTTCTGCATCCGAAGAACACAAATGGTGTTTTGGTGGAGCTTTGCCAAGAAATTAAATAAAAAAATGCCATTTTAATTTTTGAATAAGATGTTGAAAATCAATTTCGTTTTTGAAATTCGACAAAAGTTTTAAAATTAAATTAAAATGATGTCTTAAAATATTTGGAGTGAATGAAAAATAGTAGTAATATTGCATCCTCTAAACCGGTCCTATAGCTCAGCTGGTTAGAGCACCTGACTCATAATCAGGTGGTCCCTGGTTCGAGCCCAGGTGGGACCACACTTAGAATCAAGCCTTTACAGTAATGTAAAGGCTTTTTTATTTTCTCATGACGAGCATTTGACGAACATCAATTGATTTATAATCAATTAGTTTTGTTTACTTTTATAATACTTAACTGATTATAATATGACCATTTATATCTACATCTTGTCATTTATTCTGATTTTCGCGAGAATTGTTATTCCTATATATCTACTTTTTCGATTATTTTTCATCGTTAAACCGCTATTTGTAAATTTATATTTTGAAGAGAAATTTAGGTATTACGTAGGAATCAATAAAAGTAGGTTGTTGATCTTGATTATAATTTTGCTTTTATCATTTTTATTAGGATTCTTTCTTGGTAAAGAAGTTTTGAGTGCTTCAGAAACTTACAAAATCTTATTGAATCTTTTTTTGCTTGTTTTTATCCAGTTTCTATTGTTTTATATGTTTGAAATAAAAACACCTAGAAGTATTTTTAAAATACTAAAAGATTGTTTTGAAAGCCCTAAAGAAATATTTAAACAAAGTGAGGTTGTTTTTGAAGAAACTAATGTAATTGGCTCAATAAATCAGAATGGGGTAAATTTTAAAGATGCGGTAAATCTATCTAATGGAGATATCATTAAACAGATTCATCGACGAGAGTTTGATCTGGTAATAGAGAAGTATATTAATGTTTTTCGGGATAGTTCTTCAATTGAAAATCTGTATAAGTTATGCAATGGAATGGAAATAAAAGAAAGATCAATTTCAATAAAAACTGATAATAAAAGAAATTCAAAACAGAACATAATTGAAATATTGACATCACTTTTCAATATTCAAAAAAATTGGAATTCTCAGATTAAAGATAAAACAAACACCAAAATCATTGAATTTTTAAATAAGTATATTACAATAAATGATGGAGATAAAATTTTACACATTAACGATTTTACAAGATTTTTTGAAAAATTGCATTGATCACTATGTAAAATTGGATTACTCAAAGATGTTTTTTAAAGATAAAATAAACTAAAGTGATTTGTTCTGTTTGAGAATTTATTATTATTAGTTATTTTAAATATGTAAATTGTTTTTACACGATTTTTTGCATAGTCAAAGCTCCGTAAACTTGTTTCATAATTTAAAAATTAGAAACATGGATGCAAGTAATTTTACTTCCAAAATTGATCGATTGGAATTGATCGTAATGGAATTAGCAAAGAAACAAGATGCGTTTATTAAAAAGGCATTAATGAAACTGTCTTTAAATAGTAAAGATGTTTATTCCTCTGAAGAAGCTGCCGAGTTTTTATCTATAGAGGTTAAATACATTTATCAGCTTACCCACCAACGAAAGATTAGATATTCCAAGAAAAAAGGTCAAAAGAAAATCTATTTTAGAAAAGAAGATCTTCTTGATTATTTAAACGGCGAGATCATTAGTACTACTGAAGATCTTGAGAACACAAATGCTACTTTGTGGAAAAAATAAGACGTACAACTTCCGTAAATGAACACATAAAAATCTTTTTTAATCAGATTCTTATAATAAGATTGTAAGGATTATAATTTGAACCTTATGGACTTAGATATTCCTTATATCAGAGTAGGGACTTCCTATTTCAAAATTATTGATAAACCTTTAATATCTGGCGATAAAGTAAAAGTAATGGTTCGGTGGAATCGTGAAACAATTATTTCAGATCATGGGAAATCATTTTTGAATAACATACTTAAATTAGATGGTTTTTGCTGCATTCCTAATCATTTTGGTTACGAGCAAATTGTAGATGATTTCTATAATACCTATCATGAACTGCCTAACCAACCCATCGTCAAGGATTTTCCGATAGAGGAACTAGAAAAATTGATTCCGAATTCATTGCAATTTATTCAACATATTTTTGGAGATCAAGCGCAATTAGGCTTAGATTACATAAAACTTTTATATGAAAAACCTACGCAAACGTTGCCAATTCTTTGTTTAGTAAGCAAAGAGCGATCGACAGGTAAAAGCTCCTTTATAAAGTGGTTGAAAGCAATTTTTGGAATGAATATGACTTACATAAAAGGCGATTCATTTGGTTCGCAGTTTAATTCTGATTGGGCTAGTATGTTACTTGTAGCGATTGATGAAGTCTTTTTTGATAAAAAGGAAATTACAGAACGTTTAAAGTACCTTTCTACGACTGACAAAGATAAAATAGAAGCAAAGGGAAAGGATCGACAAGAAATTGAATTCTTTGCAAAATTTATTCTTTGTTCTAATAATGAAGATAATTTTATCCAAATAGACGAAGAAGAAATCCGTTTTTGGATTCGTAAAATTCGTACTATAAATACAGAAGATGTATTCTTTCTTAAAAAACTGAACAAAGAAATTCCGTATTTCTTAAAGTACCTGCAAATGAGAAATTATTTTTCCCAGCAAAAAACGAGAATGTGGTTTAAACCGGAACAGATTATGACTGCCTCTCTGTTAAAGCTTGTAAATCGAAATAAAGAAGAAATTCTAATGCTTGAATTGATTCATGAATGTTTTGAGAAAATGGAAGAGGATGAGTTGAAATTAGCTCCTAATGATCTTTTTATTCTACTGAGAAAGCAAAATAACAGAATGGATATTTCTGCTAATGAAATAAGAAATATTCTCAAACGATGGGGTTTTACACCAGAAGATAATACGAAGTCTTATTGTGGAGTTGAATTATTGTCGCATGGTGAATTTGTAAAAATAGATCGAAGAGGACGTTTTTATAACATTAAAAAGATTTTGTTTTATAAAATATTTGATGCTTTGATGCAAAATTAGTGTAAAGTCTTGTAGCTAAGCTTAACACATCTGCATCAAACTTTGCATCAAACTAAAAAGAATCTTTTATGATGCAAAACCGATGCAGGACAAAAATAAAGTGATGCACTGATGCGGCTATTGATGCAGTGCAATGTTAATATAATCAGTAGTTTATGTCGAATTTGCATCAAAACATCAAAAAAATATTTTTTTTTCATCAGCAAATAAACAGACTTTACACAAATCAAATAGAAAGGTTACTTAAAAATAATAGTTATGGAAAAGTTCAATTGTAAAATTACGAATCAAATTGATTTAGTCAATTATCTTGCAACATTAGGACATGAGCCATCGAAAATAAAAAATCAGGATTATTGGTTTCTATCGCCATTTCGAAATGAAAACACACCCTCTTTTAAAGTGAATCAAAAATTAAATTTATGGTATGACCATGGATTAGGAAAGGGAGGAAATGTAGTTGATTTTGGGATTGAATATTTTAGATGTACAGTTTCTGAATTTTTACAGCTTTTAAATGGCAGTAGTATTTTCTCCGGGACAAGTTTGTCACTTAAGAATGAGAATCGACAGTCTTCAAATCAAAGAATTGCAAATGAGAAAAAAGATAATCTCCTTGATAAAATTGTTATTGTTGATGTTCGCACATTAGAAAATAAATTCTTGATGGCTTATTTACATAACCGAAGTATTTCACAAGAGATCGCAAGACAACATTGTAAAGAGGTTGATTTTTGTTTAAATAATCGAAAGCATACTGCTATTGGGTTTCAGAATATTTCGGGAGGATATGAATTGCGTAATGAAAATTTTAAAGGTAGTAGCTCACCAAAAGATATTACCTTCATAGATAGCCAAGCAAAATCAGTAGTCGTTTTTGAGGGTTTTTTTGACTACCTCTCTTATAAAATCATGAATCAAAAATCGGTTAACCTGCAAACAAATTTTCTCGTACTTAATTCACTATCCTTTTTTAACAAGTCACTACAGTTGATGGACAAACACGAGAGAGTTGATCTCTATTTAGACAGAGATATTGGAGGTATCAAATATACTAATGAAGCCATACAAAGAGATTCAATAAAATATACCGATCAAAGTTTTTTATATGAGCAAACGAAAGATTTAAACGAATGGTTAAACCAGGAACAGCAAGTTAAACGAGGTCATAGTTTTAGGAGATCTATATGACGTTCGAGTGGTAGCCAGCTATGTTTTGGTAAAACCAAAACGCTGGCTCTCCTCATGCTGTCGCATTCGTTGAGAGGATTTTTTTCATGCATCCGCATTCAAAAAATAAATGATAAGAGACTATGGAAGAACAGAATGAAGCTAAAAAAAATAGAGGAGGTAGACCGAAAAAGGCGATAAAAAGAGACCAACTTATGGCAATTAAATGTACACTCTATGAGCGTAAAATAATTGAATCCAAAGCTAAAAAAGTAAATCTTACAGTTTCCGAATACCTTCGTGAAATCGGATTAACTGGAAAGATTGATTATAAAAATAAAGCCCTTCCACAAGAAATTCTAAGTTTTACAGGAGTACTCAATCACATGGCAGCTAATCTGAACCAGATAGCCAAAAAGAGAAATAGTAATGATGAATTAAACCCAGTTGAAAGGGCAGAATTAAAAGTGCAGACTCGACAGGTTAAAGATCTTGCCGTACAAATTAAAAATTTTATGTCATGATAGGTCATGTAAGTATAGGAAACTCGTTTTACCATTGTATTAGTTACTGTTTGGAAGATAAAATAGAATTGTCTGAAGAGAAAAAACTTGCACTTGAATTGCAAGACCATTTGCAACATAAAGGTCGTGCAGAAGTATTGGAATACAATAAATGTTTCGGTAACAAGTATGAGCTTACACAACAGTTTAAGGATGTTAGGAAATTAAGCAGGCGTGTTGAAAAACCAATGTTGCATCTCACCCTACGTTTAGCTCCAGAAGATATATTGACCAAAGAACAATTAAGAGAGATTGGGAGAGAATGCGCTAATGAGTTTGGTATAGCAGACAACCAATACATTTGTGTGTTACATAAGGATACAAAAGAGCAACATATTCATATTGCATCCAATCGAGTTGGCTTTGATGGTAAAGTTGCCAATGATAGTAATAGCTATAAACGGATGGCTGAACTTTGTCGTCGACTTGAAAAGAAATATGGTCTTCAAGAAGTATTAAGTCCAAGAGTATTTCTTTCTCCTAAAGACAGGTTATTGCCTCGCCATGATAGTAGAAAAGAAAAACTTAAAAAAGATATTCAACAAACATTAAAGTATGTCAGTTCCTACTTAGAATTTGAGAGACATATGCGGGATTTGGGTTATAAAGTTCTTAAGGGTAGGGGAATTTCTTTTATAGATGATAAAAAAGTAAAAATAAAAGGAAGCGAAGTCGGTTTTTCATTGATGAAAATTGAAAATATATTACATCAAAAACAACAGTATGCGATGAAAAATAATGGTGAAGAAAAAAATTATGATAAAGAGAGTAAGCCAGTATCTAATCCTTTTAACACTGAAAAACAAAACAATGAACAAAACTATAGTTTAGATATATCAAGTGAAACAGTTGTTAAAGAGGTTTTAGAAGTTATAGGACAATTAATGAATTCTGAATATGAACCGGATTATATCGATCCTGAATTACAGAGAGTTCCTCACAAGAAAAAGAAGAAATCAGCATTAAGGAGATAATATTAAAAAATATGGAAACAAATTCAAATAAAGAGCAAGGTCATGTAGAAAGAGAAATATTACAATTAGTACTCGAGGAATTTACACTGGAACAGAAAATAAACAATCAGCATATTGAGGCGCTTATTACTGCAGTTAAGAACGTAGAGAATAAAATCGATGTGTTTAAAAAGGAGCATAGAATAGAAAAGAATGTTTCAGAACAATTGGATATTAAGCAAATCGAGGCTATTCTTCAAAAAGGCTTTCTTGACATAAAATATATGATTGGGAGACAACCCAAAAGTGTCGTTAGGAAATTTCAGATTTTGTTATTTCCTGAACAGGACGCAAAACTGTTTTATAAAATTGTTTTTGGCAGGTGGTTTTTATGGCTTGCTATAATGGTAGCCCTTAGCAATCTTTACAAATGGGGAATAAATTATAACGATAATAATAAAGAAATTGAAATGCAACAAATTCAAAATGATAGGATAAAAAAAGCTTGGGAGTATATGTATGATAATAACAATAAAGAAACTAAAAAACTTATGAAAAAAGCTTATCTAAATTCAGTAGAAAAAAGACCATAAAAAAAACGCCTGTATTTACAAGCGTTTTATTAAAATTAAAAATTGAGATAGTAGTTCGAAATATTTACTTATCTATTTAATCTTGCTCAAAATTGGAGAGTAATCTACCTTTAATAACCAAATTTTGTAATTCATGCATTAGCTTCTCAATAATAATATTCATCTGAGAAACCTCATCTTTATTAAGCTTTGACAGCTTGTGATGAAGTGACATGTTTCTATCCAAATATGGAAAGAAATTAGTGTAGAACTGCTCAATCAGATAATTATACTTTTGTATGTCCGAATCTGCATAAATACATAATTGCCATAACCCCTTACTGGAAAGATAATTAGGAATATAATAGGTCTTTATGAAAATGTATGTCCTGCAGAATGAGATGAAAAACAATGCAAAAAAATATTCTAAGCCTTGATAGTTTTCTTGAACATTATTAGCTATAGCAAAAAATTGCAAAGCAGTATTTTGAGTTGGCTTGTAATAAAAATACAAATCATTGTGGAAAGGTTTATGAGGAATCTCCCAATGCAATTCTGATAGATATTTACTGGATAAATATATAAGGTAATCACTTTTTATAACTTTTGAGAAGAAATCCTGATTCTGATACAGATTAGACTGTATCCAGTATCGAGTGTGACTTATCAAAACAAAAGCATGTTTTCCTTCGGTTTTGCTATCTAATGATCTAGTGATTGATTTTAATTTTTCATTACCAGCACCATTCGCTATGAGCAACAGATAATAAGTCGTTTTTTCTCCATAGGTAATTTGATGATATAAATAAATTTCCTCGACTTCTACCGTCTCTATGATTGTTTCTATTGCAGTATCTAATAATATATTCTTCGGCTTGTCCTCAACAATGCATACAGCTTCATAAGTCTTATGAGGTCTTTTTTTAATCCCCTTTTTTAATTCTTGAAGCCTTTCCTCTACAAGATCATAGAGGCCTTGCTGTGCAATTCCAACTGCCCCGTACATTTCTTCATTATAGATTAAATCATCATCAGCGGAAGCTTCTTTTGCTTTAATAAATAAATTCGTCAGATAAAATTTATTAGGACTGTTTCTGACGAAGTATTTTTGAATCTTGGGAATGTATGTTGTAAGATTATTTATTCTTTCATCTAAACTTAGCATGCTAGATTTACCTCCCAAGTAGAGATCTTCTAAGTATTCAAGATCGTATTCAAAAAGTCGTCCATAAGAGGTAAAAATAGAATTTGAAACCCCTTCTGAAATTAGGTTTTTAACCTGCCATAAATGAAGATCATGATCGTGGTAGAAATTGTTTTCATACTTATAAAAATTCTCTTTGTATTTTTTCCACTCCTCCACTCTGAATATTGAATGTTTGAGCTCGTTATTCTCATAGATTAAGGCAGATTCATGGCAGTAATAGGCAATAAAAGGATTACCTAAAGAATAATAATGTTCAAGTTTTGACGAGCAGATAAAAGAAATATTGATTTGGAAAAGCTCTTTAACTTTTCTTACCCATTTAGTCTGTACAAGATTCTGCGCATCTGTATTTTTTTCCATATGTATAATCAGAAAGGAAAATGCAGAATGCTCCTGTCCGGTAAAAAACATTTGGATAATATTATACTGATGAACTAATTGTCTTAGCATATTTTCCAAATACTCGTTTTCGAGTTTTGGAAATGAAAGTTTTTCTATAGTTTTCATACTGTTTTTTTTAAAGGTTTCAGTAATGATATTTATTCCGTTTCTGATTCAGTCTGAGAAGTTTTCTTTATTCTTTCAATACCTCTTTCTTTCATCAGTTCTCCTGCATCTAGCATTTTGATTAAATGAATGTAAGGTGTCAATAGGTCGGAATCAGGTTCTCCGTAATAAGGAGACAATGAAAATTCTGTAATTTCACATAAGAAATTCTCAAACTGCTGAAGTGTTCTTTCTGCAAATGCATTTTGAAGCGCTAAAAATGGATTGTCATATTCATCCTTAGTAAGGGAAGAAAGATGAAATACCGTTTCAGATCTGGACGATTCTTTAACTTTCCATTTTTTAACTTTCCCTCTTAGGCAATAGCAGACTTTCACGAAAGAAGTGATAGCAGTGTAAAAGACAAAAACATTGCAGGGCGTTTCCTGCTTGTAGACTTTTCTTTTATAACAGTGAAGCGAGGCTTCACTTAAATTCTGTTTATAATAATCAAGATGTGCAAAGTCAAAAATAGCGTCAAATGCCTCAAATGGATTTCCTGCCACAAACCCTGCCCAAAACCTTGTTTCGAAGGATATTTTATTCTTTTTCATAGTGGGAAGATTTAAAATTAAATAGCGAAGTTCCTCTCTTTCAAAAGGATAATCTATTCCAAAAGCGGATATAATATCTGACAAAAAGGATGTTTTACGGGATATTTTTCTATCTTTGAAGTTCAGACTTTTTAATCCAAATGGCTTTATCTTTGAGCCTTTAGAAAATTGTTATTCATTATGGAACAAAAAATACATCAGGGAAGAAACGTAAAACGTTTCAGAGAAATGCTTGGCGTTAAACAGGAAGCATTAGCTTATGATCTGGGTGAAGACTGGAATCAAAAGAAAATTTCTATGCTTGAGCAGAAAGATGTAATTGAAGATAATTTACTTAAACAAATTTCAAGCTCGTTAAGAATTCCTGTCGAAGCTTTTCAAAACTTTGATGAAGAACAGGCGGTAAATATTATATCAAATACTTTTAATGATCAGTCTAATGGATATAATTATTATCCAACCTTTAATGTAAATCCAGTAGAAAAATGGATAGAGGCTTTAGAAGAAATTAAAAGATTGAACTTGGAACTTTTGAAAGCCAAAGATGAACAGATTAAGACATTGGAGAAATTACTAAAAGAAAAATAAGTTTCAATAAAATTATATTTATTAAAAACAAAAAGAGACTCGCAGGTCTCTTTTTGTTTTAATAAGCTAATTTCAGCTACGTCGGCTTTCAAACGTAACTTTTTTATACCAAACTATATTCCAATTTGGTTTTCCATTTTTTCCAATCAGGCATTATTTTTTCTTGTAAATCATAAAATGCTTTAGTGTGATTATGATGTACTAAATGACACAATTCGTGTATCATTACGTACTCAATGCTCCCTTTTGATGCTTTTATTAATTCTGGATTTAATATTACCTTACCTTTTGCTGTACAACTTCCCCAGCGTTTATTCATTACTCTAATTTCAATAATTGGCTTTTCAATATTGTATTTTGAAAATAAGGCTATTTTTTCTTCTAATGCATAATTGAAATGTTCAATTGCTTTCTCTTTGTACCAATTTTTAACTACTGTTTCAATTTTTGTATTGGTTTTATGATTTACTATGAGTTTGCCTCTATAAACTTTTACTTGATTTATTTTTGATATTTCTGAGTATAAAATATACTGTCTTCCTAAATATAAGTGAGTTTCACCGTTTATATACTGTCTTTTTGGAGTTAATGGAAGATAGGATTGGAATTCATTTTGTTGCTTGATTATCCAGCGTACTTTTTCTTTTACTTTCTGTTCTATTTTCTCTTCAGATGTTTCCGTCGGGGCATAAACTTTTACAGAGCCTTCCGGAAATACTTTTATGCCTAAAGTTTTTCTTTCTTGAAAAATTAGTTCATAGCTGATTTCTTTTGTTCCGTATTTGATGTTTTTGCTTTTAGTAATCATTATGCAAATTTGATTTTAGCAATATTTAATCCTTGTTCTACGATATCATCTATTTGTTTAAATGAAATTTCTAATTCATATTTTGACTTTAAATCAAAAATATAATCATCAATAGCGATTTTAATTTTCCCTTCAATGTCCGTTTTATTTTGCCAATCAATTATTAAAATCTCATTCTCATAAACTATTGAACGAATAATAGTGTCAATTTCAACTGCTATTTCTGTCGCGATTTCTGGTTTTATGATTAATTCGTTTTTAAGAATATCTTTGACTAAATTGTATATTGCAATACCAGTATCATTTCCATTTAATTCCTCTGGAATATTACTTCTTTTGCCACTTAAAAATTCTGCTTCATACTCTTTTACTTTACGCAAATATTCTGCCTCTAAAATACGTTCTAATCTGTAATTCTCAATAGTTTCTCTAATTAAGGCTGATAGGTTTTTATAATAAATTGGGTCTTCACTAACTTTTACATTAATAGCTCTAATGGTTCTACTTGCAATATGGTCAGCTTTTGCCGCCTTGCCTGTTAGTTTTTCAACTTCGGCTTCTCTTTGTTCTTTGTCAAAAATGTTTACTAAATCTGTTAAGCGTAACATATCTCCTTCAGTAGTAATGTGTTTGTCTATTAACTTTTGAATTTGAGGTTCATAGGCTGCATAATCTGCTTCATCTGAATATCTTCGTTTAACCGATATTCTTAATTCTAAAAAAAACTTTAAATCCTTTTTGTATTTGGCAATTACTTTGTCCGGTGTTTTAGTTTCAAATTCATAACTAGATAGTGCTAATTTTAATAGCCTTGCAAATATTGAGACTTTTTCATAAAAGGTATGTCTAATCTCTTCATCTTTTAATAAAACTTCATAAGCAGGTTCGTCATATTTATTGAACACAGTTTTAAAAATATCCCAAACTTCTGAATGTGCTTGTGGTAGTTTTTTTATTTCATCATTAATATTGGTAAATGTACCAGCTAAATCTTCTTCATCATAAGCATTATCACCTGAATAGGTTTCTAAAGCTCTATCTAGGTTTTCAAGGTTACCATAGTAATCAATAATGTATCCGTAATCTTTACCAGGATGCAATCTGTTTACCCTTGCTATTGCTTGCAATAATGTATGTTCTTTTAAGCCTCTTGTTATGTATAATACAATATTTCTTGGAGCATCAAAACCAGTTAATAGTTTATCAACTACAATAATAATTTCGGGTTGATCTTGTTTTTTAAATGCACTAATTATAGACTTTTCATACTTTTCAGTAGTGCCATATTTATCCATTTTAGCTTTCCAAAATGCTTTTACTTTATCGTCTGCTTTGTCAAAAGCATCATTTTCACCCTCGCGCGTATCTGGTGCTGAAATAATAACTTCGGAGGTTACTTTTCCTATTTCATCAAAATACTCTTTGTATTTAATTGCAGTTACTTTGTTAGGAGCTACTAATTGTCCTTTAAATACTGTCCCTTGCCAATTGTCTACAAAATGTTCTACTATATCCCAAGCTCTTGCATAAATAATTTGATCTGCTTTATTTAGCATGTTTTTACTGCTATACTTTCTTTTTAAAGATGCTTTACCATAGACGGTTAACGGTTCTGAAATTTTATTGAAATAATTATCAATTGAATTATCATTTACATTAATAAGATTGTGTCTTCCTTCATATAATAAAGGAACAACGGCACCGTCAGCAACTGCATCATTAATAGAATATACATCGATCAAGCCACCAAATTTGTTAGCTGTACTTTTTTCTTTTTTCATTAATGGTGTTCCTGTAAAGGCAATAAAACAAGCATTTGGAAAAACTTGTTGCATTCTTACATTGAATGAACCGTATTGACTTCGGTGACCTTCATCTACTAAAACAAAGATTTCAGAAGATAAAAAAGGAGTTACCGAAGCATCCACCGCTGCTTTGAATTTGTGTATCAAAGTTGTTATTACCGCATCACCTGGTTCTGCAAGTAGATTTAACAAACTCTTGTCTTTTTTTAGTTTTTCAAATTCTCTATCCGATAATTTTTCGCCTTTTAATTTTTTAATGATTTCTTTAGATGCTCCAACTTCTGCATTTTCGACAGGAAATTGACATTTTTGAAAGGTTTCAGTAATTTGACTATCTAAATCGATACGATCCGTAACCAATATGATTTTAGGATTTTTAATATTAGGATGTGAGGCAATCATTTGTGCTAACATTACCATTGTTAATGACTTTCCGCTTCCTTGAGTATGCCAAATTACGCCACCATTATATTTGTTATTTGTTTTAGTATTTAATCTTGCTAAAGTATTTTTAATGCCAAAATATTGTTGATACCTCGTTATTTTTTTTACTCCATCATCATACAAAATGTAGTTGAATATTAAGTCTAATATTCTTTTTGGTTGACAAAAGCTAAAAATTAGCTTGTCTTGTTCTGTTACAGTTTCTGCATTATCGACTACATTTGCAATAAAATCATTTCGTTTTTCGTGCCAATCTATTAATTTGTTCCAATCTTTTTTGTTAACTGATTTCGTTTTTACTGCTGAAATAGTTTCTTCCCAAAGAGTCTGTTCTTCTTTAGTTTTAAATAATTCTTTCCAGAAACTCCAAAATTCTTTTGGTGTAGCAGTTGTTGCAAATTTCGCATCGTTTACAGCAATAGACATTAGCACATTAGAATATAGATATAATGAACGAATGCCATCGTCTTGCTGATTGCGTTGATGTTGTTCAATTCCTTTTTCAATAGGTTCTTTTATAATTGGACTTTTACATTCAATAATAACCATTGGAATGCCATTTATAAACAAAACTATATCAGGGCGATAATGGTCGTTTCTTTCTGAACGCAAAACACTAAATTCTTCTGTAACATGATAGGTATTGTTTTCAAGGTTCTTCCAATCAATATATTGAAAAGAGAAACTTTTTTTATCACCGAGAACGGTTTGTTCTATACTTTTACCTAGTGTTATTAGTTCATAATAGGCTTTATTAGCTGCAATATATCCATCTTGAACAGGTAAATCTCTTAATGCTAATAAACCATTACTTATATTTGTATCTGAAAACTCAAACTCTTTTTGTTTGTATTCAATAGTATTAATTTTGCGTAATTGTTCTTTTAGAATGTCTTCTAATAAAACATTAGAAGTCCTATTTCCTCTCGCTTCAAGAGCTTCATCAGGAGTAAGATATTGCCAACCAATATTCATTAATAGTTTTAATCCTGGTAGTTGAGATATATTATCTTCAATAAAAGAAGGTGTACTCATTATCTATTGTTATGTTAATATTGTTAACTTTTTTGTTAACAACTATTGCTTTATCTAAAGTTTATTCTATATTTGCAGTGTCAATGCACAAAGTGTAAAGGACGTGGTTGCCCACAGAACCGTAAATGTGGACCGCATTCGCCGAAATGCGGTTTTTTTTTGCTATAAACTTTCCCTATACTTATTGTAATCCCACTCAAAATCTTTCTTTTTTAGAGCTTCTACGTAAAAAGCTGTAACTAGTAATAAATTTTCACTAACTGGTTTTAAAATTACAACAAAGTCTTTTTCCTCAAACCAATAATGTCTTTTAAGGTAACCTAAATCTACTTTTTCAAAATATTTAATTTTAGGATTATCCTTTTGAATTAAGATTTGTTTTATCCAATGTATTCTATTCGCTCTTAACTTATCAAATGTTCTGTCTTTGCCTTTGGAAGGTTCTCTAGTTATTAAATGGACAAACGTTTCCTGTAATTCTTCAAATCCTTTTAACCACGTTTTTTGATTTTTTAAAGTTAATTTTTTTCCATCTATTTCTACATAATCGTGAATGAAATCATCAGTGTATATTTTGTGCATTTCACCTAGTTGTTTTGCAGTAGGACTGACTTCATCTAGATCGTCAAATAAATCCTCAAGATCATCTAAATCAATCATTCTTTCTCAATTTTACTTGAAAGTCATCGATAAAGAATTTGGTTTCAAATGGTTCAGTGCCATCATCTAAAACGTAGCCTGAACTATCTTCGAGATATTTTACAACTTTTTGTTTGATTTTAGAGGCGGTTTCACTATTGTATTCAGGTCTTGCTTTATAACAAATAGCACCAATAAATAAATCTGTTAATTGTAATAATTCGTTTTCATTTGAATGTAAATGCTGGAAATATTTGAATGGAGAATTCCCATTATGTTTTTCGGAAATTTCTTCTTGAAGCAATTCTAATCTAGCTTTACCCCTCGTGTCTTTTACATCTAAATATACTCTGTAAGTATCATTTCCATTGGAAACTTTGTTGTTTAATAAAAAGATTAAAGTTTGGTAGTAGAAACTGTTTTTATCTTCTCTATTGTACCTTTCAGGACTAAGATTGTTTTTGCTCTTAACTAGAACACTTCTAAATTCTATAGGACTGGCAAAAAAGAAATCAATTAAATCTTTGTATAAATCCCATCGAGACATAGAAAGTTTATTCCACTTTACTTCAGTTGGAGATTTATGGCGTAGTTTGATTTTTTTTATTTCTTCTTTTACACTTAAATAATCATTTTGGTTAATTTTTGTATAACCAATACACATTACTTCTGATTTGTCGTGCTCAAGATGACAGCTTTCGTCAATATAGATATTATATGTTGTGCTCATAGTTTCTTAATTTACATTCACTCTTAATTTCCCTGTTAGCAATTGTTGCATTAATCCTTTCTTTTGTAATTGTAATGCTTCAAGTTTTATTTGGTAACTTTTTAATTCTTGGTCTGCTGTTTCTAAAACTTCGGCTATTGCAGTTTGTTCTTCTAAAGATGGAAGATTAATTTTTAATTTTTTGAACAAGTCATACCATAAATATATTCTAACACCACCTTCGCCATATCTTTCTATATCGTGTTTAGTTTTATCAATTTTAAGCCATTCAATTAAAAATTTATTTGTTACTTTTTCATTTGTTTTAAAGCAAACATAAAGTGAGCTTATAACTCCAATATCATCCGTAAAAAAAGCTATTGAACCTACATTGATTCTTGCGGGATTATATGCAAATTCGTTTTTTCTTATAATTTTATAACCTGTCAAATCATCACCTGCAACTTCTCTTGAAAAATGATCCGATTGATAAACAAATCCGTTTGAATTTGTAACTGAATAAATCCTAGCGTCAATAAGACTCTTGTTTTTATTTGAAAAATATTTTGTGATTTTTTCAATAGTTGTTTCTTCCCATTTATCACTAAATCCTTTTAATCTTTTTTTACCTGAAAACAGCTGTTGGGCTAAGCCTTTATTTCTTTTTTTTAAAGTGTTAATAGTATTTTTACATTTAGCAATAGCATCATCCCAAGTAGAAAGTATTTCTGCAATTTTTTGTTGTTCTGGCAATGGTGGAATTGGGAGTTTGAACAATTTTAAATCACTGCCATTTATGGAATTTATTGTAGCTCCTAAATTTTTGTGAATTTCTTTTTGAAATAAATCCGTACCAAATATTTGATACAAATAATTGTTGAAATCACTTCTGAAAACAGCCATAAAAGCACCGAATGCAAAACCTTCAGCAGCATCAGTTATTAGCGCATTTTTTCCTATCAAAGACTTACTGCCATTTCTAACACAAATTAAAATATCTCCCTTTTTTACAGGATTGAATTTATCTGCTTTTACATATACATTATCAGTAAATTCTAATTGTCTTTCTTTGATGTTAGAAGATCGTAAGACTAAAACACCTTCATTATGAATATCATTGGGACTGTAAGTTAAACCATTAATGATCTCTCCCAAATTACTTAAACTTTTGATTTCCCACTCGTTTGGAATAAGTCCAATTGCAGTTTTTTTATAACTGTTATGAGATTGAGTATTATAATGGTTTATTGTCGGTGTTGTTTCGGTGCTCTTCATCATTTTTTATTAAAATCCTAACTCCATTAAATACTTGTTCATCTTATCTTCAACGGCAACCAATTCGTTTTTTAATGACACGATTGTTTCTTGTGTTTGCTTTACGTCAATAGCTTCTTCTTCTTCAAAAGTATCTACATAGCGAGGAATGTTTAAGTTATAATCGTTGTCTTGCAAATCTTTTATTGTTGCTCTAAAAGCGTACTTATCTTCAACAACAATCCCATTTTCAGTAGTTAATGAAGTATTTTTTTTAAAGTTCACATAAGTTTCGACAATTTTATTAATGTCGCTTACTTTTTCATTATCACGAAGTTTGTTTTGGTTTTTACCTGCTTCATAACCTTTACTTGCATCAATAAACAAAACATCAGTATTATTGCCTTTAGCTTTGTTAAACATTAAAATTGATGCCGGAATACCTGTCCCAAAAAACAAGTTAGCTGGCAAACCAATAACTGCTTCTAAAAGATTTTCTTCTATCAATTGTCGGCGTATCTTGCCTTCGCTACTTCCACGAAACAAAGCACCGTGAGGCATAATAACCCCGACTCGTCCTGTATCTTCATAGGTAGTTTCTATCATATGACTGATAAATGCATAATCACCTTTGCTTTTTGGAGGGACTCCTCTATGGTAACGATTGTGCGTGTCTGCAATTGCTGTTTCAGCACCCCATTTGTCTAAAGAAAATGGAGGGTTTGCAGTAACAATATTGAATTTCATTAAGTTGTCTCCTTCCAATAAACGAGGATTGTTTAAAGTATCCCCCCATTCGATAGTAGCATCATCAATTTCATGCAAAAACATATTCATTCGAGCTAATGCCCATGTGCTTCCGTTTACTTCTTGACCATACAAAGCAAAGTTGTTGCTCCCAACTTCTTTGGCCATTTTTATCAATAAAGATGCACTTCCGCAAGCTGGATCACATATACGGTCTCCTGGTTGTGGGGCTAATAATTTGGCTAAAAGTGTTGAAACTTCGCTAGGTGTGTAGAACTCTCCAGATTTTTTACCTTCTTCGCCTGCAAACATTGAAATTAGATATTCATAAGCATCACCAATAATATCATTTCCTTCTAAGTGTGAGGGCTGTAAATCCATAGCTGCAAAATCAACCAATAAATTTTTTAGTCTTCTGTTTCTGTCTTTTGTTTGCCCTAGATTATTTTCTGAATTAAAATCAATACTTCTAAAAACACGATCTAATTTACTTCTGTTAGCATCTTCGATACGCTCTAAAGAGGTGTTGATCAACTCTCCTAAATTCGGTTCGTTTCTGTTTTCGAAGAGGAATTCAAAAGTGGCATTTTCGGGAAGTTTAAAACGCTCATTTGTTAATGCTCTTTCAATTCTAGTTTTATCGCCATTATATTTTTGAGAGTAAAATTCTTTTTTATCTTTCCAAACATCGGAAACGTATTTCACAAAAAGCATAGTTAAAACATAGTCCTTATATTGATTGCTATTTAATACACCTCTAAAAGTATCACATGCCTTCCAAACGATTTGGTTTATCTCTTTTTGCGTGATTTTATTCTCCATTGTTATTCTATTATTTTATTGATTATGCCTTGAAACAGGGATTTTTTATGTTCTATTATTTGGTTTGAAAGTTTTATTTCTTCTGAATGCAATATACTGATAGTTGCAATATTATTTTGTAACTCTAATCGAGGAATTGGTAAAGTTATGCTTTCTAATTCTCCTTTTCTAATGGATGGAATTGAACTGCCTGCACCCATGCTTTGAAATTGGTTTTGGTATTTTTGAGAATTAAAAAGTGTAACCAAATAGTCAGGATTAACATTGGCACTAGTAACTCTTATTACATAGAATATTGAAGAAGCTATTGCTGGTCCCATTGACTTTCTATATGTCCAAGCGAAGTTTCTAAATCCTTTGCCAACAAAAAGAATATCTCCCTCTTCTAAAAGATGGCTTTCATTTTTATTGTCTAAATTTATAAAGGCATCTAAATCTTCTTGGATATTTCCTAAGTCGTCAAAATTTTTAGCCTGCAAGTACTTGGCAAAACCTTTTTCTAATGGTTTTGCGTAAATCCCGAACTTTATATTAGCAATATCTTTTAATTGTACCTGCATATAAAATATTTTGTAGAGCGTTTCATATTTTATACAAAGATATAAAAATTAATCAAATTACCTAATAAATAATTTTGTAGAAGTATTCAAATTTAAAAATGAGTCTTTTTTTAATTATGTTTGCAAGTATACTCAAGAAAATATTATGAAGCTCTTTATTTTTATGGTAAATTATTTTCTGCTATATATTGTGAGATTTAATGATTTTCTATTCTGGATTCAAAGTTAATTAGAATATAATATCATCAATCATTTTATCTAAGGTGTTGCTTGGAAGGGTGTTTAAATAAGACATTGTTGATTTAATATCTTTATGACCCAAAGCTTCTTTGATAATATCCACCGAGATATTGTTAAATTTCAAAATTGTAGCAAATGTATGTCTTGCACAATAATAAGTGATATTCTTTTGGATACCTAAATCATTAATTATTGTTTTAATGGGTTTGTTTATATAAAGTTTCAGGAATTTTTCCTTTCTATTGTTGATGTAGATTTCGGAACTTTGATTATTGTGTATAATATTGAATATATAGAAAGATTCAGAAGGAGAAGCATATTCGTCAATTTTTTGCTTCCAAAATTCATTTAATTTAAAATTTACAATTACTCCTGTTTTACTTCTTTTGTAAGTAATGGTTTCTTTGTATAGGTCTCTCTTTTTTAATTGCATAAGGTCAATGAAATTTATTCCTCTTCCATAATAGCTTAGTAAAAACATATCTCTAGCTATCTTTTCATTGTTTTCAGATAAATTTGCTTTTTTCAATAAATCGAGTTCTTCTTCAGATAAATACTCTTTTTTGCCACTTTCCTTTATCTTGGATACCTTAAATTTAGAAAAAGGATACATAGATTCCGGAATGATTTCTCTCTTAATTGCCTTGTTAAAAACTGATCTCAAAGTTCTAATCCTTATGCCGATGGTACTCTGGCTGTTTTTATTGGCATTTAAAAAGGATTGATATTTATAGATTGCATCTACAGATAAATCTCTAAAAGTGATCTCAGTTTTACCTAAAAACCGTTGGATCGATTTTAAAGTGTCCTTTTCAATACTGCTCGTTGAAAGTTTTCCAGCATTCTTAATTTCTTCAATTAAAGCTTCGTGAAAATCAGTATAACTCAAGACTTTCTGTTTTCCAGATTTCTTTTTGAATTTAGTTATGATATCTTGAATGGTAAATGAATTTTCATCCGATTCAAATTCATAAATTATTTCCTTAACTCTATTTGAATATTTATCAATTAGTTCATTGATTTGTCTGTATTCTTTGTGTGATTTTTTTAATCGTTGGGTATCAAACGACCAATCTTCATAGTTGCATGTTTTATTGATTGATAAACTAGTGTTTATTCTATTCTTAATAAAGACAAGAATAATTGAATATTCTCCCTTTGAATTTGGAGTGCTTTTTAATGTAAATTTATAAGAGATCATTTTCTTAAAATTTAATTTATAAATTTGACGAACATATCATAAGGAATTATTAAACAACTCAATAAAAAGGGTAAAAATTCGACGAACATTTGACGAACAAATCTACAAATATTATCATTTATAATGATTTATTTTGATTTTTATTTTTTTTAATAAATTGATTTTCAGTAATAATAAGTAGAAGTAAGGTAAAATAGAATAAATAAAAGCTGACTCATAATCAGGTGGTCCCTGGTTCGAGCCCAGGTGGGACCACTCTTTTAGAAACACAAAGCCTTTACAGAAATGTAGAGGCTTTTTTGTTTTCTTATGCGACAAAGGATTTATATTCATCTAATCCAATTCTTTTAAAAGAGATTCTTTTTCAAAATATCGATAATATCTGACAAAAGAGTGTTTTAAAGGATATTTTTCTATCTTTGAAAATCAGATTTTTAATTCGCGAGGCTTTGTATTTAGGGCTTTAGAAAAATTAATATTCATTATGGAACAAAAAATACATCAGGGAAGAAACGTAAAACGTTTCAGAGAAATGCTTAATATAAAGCAAGAAGCATTGGCTTATGATTTAGGAGAAGAATGGAATCAAAAGAAAATTTCTATGCTGGAGCAGAAAGATGTAATTGAAGAAAGCTTGCTGAAACAAATCTCGGCTGTATTAAAGATTCCTTTTGAAGCTTTTCAGAATTTTGATGAAAAGCAAGCAATAAATATTATTTCTAACACATTTGATAACGGTGCAATTGGATATCAAATGAATGATAATTGTACATTTAATCCTGTAAAGGAAGTTTTAAAACTTCACGAAGAAAAAATTGCTTTATATGAGAGAATGCTAAAAGAGAAAGATGAAATGATGCAAAAGCTTGAAAAGCTTATCAAATAAATAATTTAGGGATAATTCTTATTCACAAAGCCTTTACAGAAATGTGGAGGCTTTTTTGTTTTTGATGCTTTGCAAATGTGAAAATTGAAATTTTCCGCATCAAAAATTAAACTTTACTTTTCTTAAAATCACTTAACTTTATCCATCCAAAACAAATTTAATCTTCAGATGGATAGATTAACTCCCGAACAGCGGAGTAAAACTATGCAGGCAATAAAAAGCACTGCAACAAAAGGCGAAGTAAGGCTTGCTAAAGCTTTATGGAAATTGGGCTACAGGTATCGAAAAAACAACAAAAAGATATTTGGAAGACCCGATCTTACTTTTGCCAAATATAAAATTGCCATTTTTGTTGACAGCGAATTTTTTCATGGTAAAGATTGGGAAACGCAGCAATTGAGAATTAAATCGAATCGAGAATACTGGATTCCGAAAATTGAGAGAAATATACAGCGGGACGAAGAAGTCAACTCTTTTTTAATTGATAAAAATTGGACTGTTCTTAGGTTTTGGAGTAAAGATATTGAGAAAAATCTGGAAGTTTGTCTCGCGAGAATTGAAGGGACAATTATGCTTTTGAGTATTTAAACTCTTGCTGCTTTTAGTTGTTTGGCTTCTATTTTTTCAATGCATTTGAATATTTCTGAAGCAAGTCTCTCAATAACAGGCATGCTTACCGAATTTCCTGCCTGCTTGTAAAGACTGGAATTGGAGATTTTTGGCAATTTGTAACTGTCTGGAAAACCTTGAAAACGGAAACATTCTCTTGGAGTTAGTTTTCTAAAACCAAATTCTGTTGTAATGATTGGAACATTATGGCCGCCAGTTCCCATATTGGCAGTTAGGGTAGGGCATACTTCTTTTTTGTTTTCTCGTACATATTGTCTCCTGAACTGATAAATTCTATCTTCTCTTACAACAGCTTCTTTTAGCATGTTGTACATATATTTATCTTCAGTATAATAGAATTTCTTATCGACTTTTTCTCTTATGATTAAATCGGTAACCTTTTGGGTTAATTCTTCTTTTTCTGGAAAATTGAATTTAAAACCTTTTTTGACGAAATCTTTATCAAACGCAACCATAAAAATACGTTCCCGATTGTGCGGAATATTTCCAAAATCTTTAGTATTCAGAATTGCGCTATCAAAAGTGTAATTGCGTTTTTTAATTTCGCGCTGAATCACTTTCATGGTATTTCCTTTATCATGTCCTTTTAGGTTTTTGACATTTTCAAGAAATACCACTTTTGGTCTCATTTCATCAATAAAATCTAATATTTTAAAGAAATGATTTCCTCTGCTATCATTAAAGCCTTTTCGATGACCTGCAAGAGAAAAAGGTTGGCACGGAAATCCTGCTGTAAGAATGTCAATTTTGTTGAGCTCTTTTACATCGAGTTGCATTACATCGCCTTCAATAAGAGTGTGTTCAAAATTGTTCCTATAAGTGATGCAAGCTTTTTTGTCAAATTCATTAGCCCATTCTAATTTAAATCCGGCATTTTCAAATCCTAAACAAATTCCGCCTACACCTGCATATAAACTTCCGACTGTATATTTGTTTTTCATTTGATTCTTTTGAGGTTGAAATGGATCTGGATTTGTGGTTTTGAATTTTCTTAATTAATGAAATTAAATTTTACAAATATATTAATTCAAGAACATTCTCTTAAATATAATTAGAATTGAATTCAAGCTCTATTTTTGATGTAAATTTTCAATATGGATTTTTTTGCAGATTAACATGAAAATGAATTTTTTTTCTAAATCAGGAAATTCTTATAAGCTTGTTTGTCTTGTAAATAGTGGCAGAAAGAGGGTTTTCTTTTCTAGAATGTTTCCAGAAAAGGGTTGGCAGAATTTTGGAAAAAAAATGTTAAAATTTGTTTTTCCCTTTTTTGTTTTAAAAGTTGCTTTTCTGCAAAAAACTTATACTTTTGTTTCAGATTTTGGAGATAGAAAAGCATTCGTAAGAAATTTCTATTGAAGAATATTTGTCAATAATTATACAGACTTGCTTTTGCAAGAGCTTGAATTTATGAAAAATCTAAAAGCCCCATTTTTAGTAATTGCCTTATTGTTGTTAAATGTTTCGGTAGCTACGGCACAGGATTTGCCTGATCCGGGTGCAGGTGAAATGGAAGGGAATCCTAGTTGTGATGAACCTCCTTGTGGAGCACAGCCGCCGGATTTCCCAATAAATCAAAATATCAGTTTTCTCCTTGCCAGCGGTGTAGCTTTAGGAGCAATAGCAATATATAAAAATCAAACAAAAAAAGCTTCAATTTAATATTGAAGCTTTTTTTGTTTGAAAATCTAGAATGTTATTTGTTTATCGAATAAAGTCTAGAAATATATTTTCCTACTACATCAAACTCAAGGTTGATTTTTGTTCCAACTTTGAAATCTTTAAAATTAGTGTGTTCGTAAGTATACGGAATAATTGAAACACTAAATTCATTTGTCTTAGAATTAACAACCGTAAGACTAACTCCATTTACTGTGATTGAACCTTTTTCGATTGTGATGTTGTTTTGGTTTTTATCATACTCAAAAGTATAATTCCAACTTCCGTTTGCTTCTTCGATTTTTATGCAGGTTCCAGTTTGGTCTACGTGTCCTTGTACTATATGGCCATCTAAGCGGTCGCCAAGTTTCATTCCTCTTTCAAGATTTACAATATCGCCAGTTTTCCAATCGCCGATATTGGTTTTTAAAATTGTTTCGTCAATTGCAGTTACGGTATAAAGAGAGTCTTTAATGGCTACAACTGTAAGGCATATTCCGTTGTGCGAAACACTTTGGTCTATTTTTAATTCGTGTGTTATGGATGAGTCAACTGTTATGTGAAGATTGTTTTGATCTTTTCTGATTTCGTGAACCTTGCCGAGTGTTTCTATAATTCCTGTGAACATTGTGGTTTTATTTTACTAAATTTGCACATCAAAATTAGTAATAAATAAACTGAGCTCATGAATAAAAAAGCAGAAAATATAATTGTTGGAATTTCAGTTGGAGATTTAAACGGTATTGGAAGCGAAGTTATACTGAAAACATTCGAAGATTCTCGTATGTTGGAATTGTGTACGCCGGTTATTTTTGCAAATGCTAAAATTCTATCTTTTGTTAGAAAAAGTTTTACATCGACAATTCAATTTCATGGAGTTGATAAATTAGATCAAATCATTCCGGGTAAAGTGAATGTTCTAAATCTTTGGAGAGAAGGAGTTGATATAAATTTTGGAGTAAATGATCCTAAAATAGGCGAGTACGCAATAAAATCTTTTACAGCGGCAACAAAAGCTTTGAAAGATGGCGAAATAGATGTTCTGGTTACAGCTCCTATTAATAAATATAACATACAGTCTGAAGATTTTAAATTTCCAGGCCATACCGATTATTTGAATCAAGAATTAGAAGGCGATGCGCTTATGATGATGGTTCAAGATAATTTACGAGTAGGTTTAATTACAGATCATGTGCCGTTAAACGAAGTCGCTTCTCATTTAACAGAAGAATTAATTACTAAAAAAATTGAAACTATTAGAAAGTCTTTAGTTCAGGATTTTAGTATAGTGAAGCCAAAAATTGCAGTTTTAGGATTAAATCCGCATGCTGGTGATGGCGGCGTGATTGGAAAAGAAGATGATTTGGTTTTAAAACCAGTTTTAAAGAAAATATTTGATTCTGGTACAATGGTTTTTGGTCCATTTCCAGCAGATGGCTTCTTTGGTAGCGGTCATTATGAAAAATATGATGCTATTGTAGCAATGTATCATGATCAGGGATTAATTCCGTTTAAGACCTTGTCTTTTGGAAAAGGAGTTAATTATACAGCAGGTTTAAATAAGGTTAGGACTTCTCCAGACCATGGTACAGCTTATGATATAGCAGGAAAAGACATGGCAGATTACAATTCATTTAAAGAAGCAGTCTATCTTGCAATTGATATTTTTCGCTCGCGTAATCAGTATGAGGAGATTAGCCAAAAACCTCTTAAAATAAAAGAAAAACAGTTATAAACAAAAAAAGGTGAATAAGATTATTAGTTTTATAATAATTTTATATCTTTGCACCCCAATTCGGATATCTAGTTTTAGAATCGGATTGATCAAATTGATGTTGAAATGAGCAAAACAAAAGAATTTTTAATTCCTTTCATAGGATTAAAACTAGGAAAACACCATTTTGAGTATCAAATAAATAACACGTTCTTTAAGAACTTTGAGTACGACGAGTTTCAAAGTTCAGATATTAAAGTCAATTTACTTTTCGATAAGAAAAGTAATATGTTAGAGTTAGAATTCAAACACAAAGGAACGGTAAACGTGCCTTGTGATCTGACAGGCGAAGATTTTGATTTACCTATAAAAGGAAAAATGAAATTAATTGTTCGCTTTGGAGAAGAATTTAATGATGATAATGAAGAGTTGTTGATTTTACCACATGGTGAACATGAAGTAGATATTGCACAATATATTTATGAAATGATCGCGCTTTCTGTTCCGCAGAAGAGAATTCATCCAGGTGTTAAAGATGGAAGTCTGCAAACAGAAGCTTTGACAAAACTGAATGAATTAAGTGTAAAAGAACAAAAGGAAGAGAGTAACAAAGAAGAAGATATTGACCCGCGTTGGGAAAAATTAAAGAAACTATTAACGGATAAATAATATAGTAAAATGGCACATCCTAAGAGAAAGACCTCGAAAACAAGAAGAGATAAGAGAAGAACACATTACAAAGCTACTGTAGCTCAAATCGCTACATGTCCTATTACAGGTGAGGCGCATTTATACCACAGAGCTTACTGGCATGAAGGTAAAATGTACTACAGAGGGCAAGTTGTTATCGATAAATCTGAAGCGGTTGCTTAATACGTTTTTGTAAATTATACTAGAACTCTCACATAGTGAGAGTTTTTTTTGTTGGTTATAATTTTCGATTTTTAGGAAAATATAGACAAATTCGTGACGTTTTTTTTTGTAATTTTCAAGTCTTTTAAAAATTTTTCAAATTATCAATAATTTGAAAGGAAAATAATAGAATATAATGAATACAATCACAGCCGCAATTACCGCTGTTGGAGCTTATGTTCCTGACTTCGTTCTTTCGAACCAAGTATTAGAAACAATGGTTGATACCAATGATGAGTGGATTACCGCTCGAACAGGAATTAAAGAAAGAAGAATTCTTAAAGATGCTGATAAAGGTACATCGTACCTTGCGATACAAGCAGCAAAGGATTTAATTGCAAAAGCAAATATTGATCCGCTTGAGATTGATATGATTATAATGGCAACTGCAACGCCAGATATGATGGTGGCTTCTACGGGGGTTTATGTTGCTACAGAAATTGGAGCAACAAATGCATTTTCATACGATTTGCAGGCTGCGTGTTCAAGTTTCTTATACGGAATGTCAACGGCTGCAGCATATGTTCAGTCAGGACGTTACAAAAAAGTACTTTTAATTGGTGCCGATAAAATGTCATCTATTGTAGATTATACTGATAGAGCAACTTGTATTATTTTTGGAGATGGAGCTGGTGCAGTTCTTTTCGAACCAAATTATGAAGGTTTAGGATTGCAGGATGAGTATTTGAGAAGTGATGGTGTAGGACGTGATTTTCTTAAAATTCCAGCAGGAGGTTCTTTGATTCCGCCTTCAGAAGAAACTATTAAAAACAGACAGCACAATATTATGCAAGACGGTAAAACTGTTTTCAAATATGCTGTAACTAATATGGCTGATGCCAGCGAATTGATTTTACAAAGAAATAATTTGACAAATCAAGATGTTGACTGGTTAGTGCCACACCAAGCTAACAAACGTATTATCGATGCTACTGCAGGAAGACTGGAATTAGACGAGTCTAAAGTGTTGGTAAATATCGAAAGATACGGTAATACTACTTCTGGAACTTTACCATTAGTATTAGCTGATTTTGAAGATAAGCTTAAAAAAGGAGATAATATTATCTTTGCCGCTTTTGGTGGTGGATTCACTTGGGGATCTATCTATTTAAAATGGGCTTACGATAAAAAATAAATTAAAACTAAAAACGAATCATTATGGATTTAAAAGAAATTCAAAACCTAATCAAATTTGTTGCAAATTCGGGCGTTGCAGAAGTGAAGTTAGAAATGGATGATGTAAAAATCACGATCAGAACAACTTTAGAAACAAATGTAACTGAAGCAACTTACGTACAGCAATTACCTGCTCAGGCAGCTTTACCTCAAGCGGCAGTTCCACAAGTTACAGCTCCAACAGTTGTAAGTGTAACTCCAGAAGCATCAGCTGCTAACGATTCTAAATATATTACTATAAAATCTCCAATCATTGGAACATTCTATAGAAAACCATCTCCAGACAAACCTGTTTTCACAGAAGTTGGAAGCACTGTATCTAAAGGTGATGTTCTTTGCGTAATTGAAGCAATGAAATTATTCAACGAAATCGAATCTGAAGTTTCTGGTAAAATTGTAAAAATTCTAGTTGACGATATGTCTCCAGTAGAATTTGATCAACCTTTATTCTTAGTAGATCCATCATAAATAAATTTAGATTTTAGATTTTAGATTTTAGAATGGTTCGAAAAAAGTTTTGTTAATCATCTAAAATTATCTAATTATCAAATTGTCTAATTATCTAATTAAAATAAGATGTTTAAAAAAATATTAATTGCGAATAGAGGAGAAATTGCACTACGTGTAATTCGTACATGTAAGGAAATGGGAATCAAAACTGTTGCAGTTTACTCTACAGCCGATGCAGAAAGTTTGCATGTTAAATTTGCCGACGAAGCGGTTTGTATAGGTCCTCCTCCGAGTAACTTATCGTATTTGAAAATGTCAAATATTATTGCAGCTGCAGAAATTACAAATGCAGATGCAATTCATCCAGGTTATGGATTTCTTTCTGAGAATGCTAAATTCTCTAAAATCTGTCAAGAGCATGGAATTAAATTTATCGGTGCTGCTCCAGAAATGATCGACCGTATGGGAGATAAAGCTTCTGCAAAAGCTACAATGAAAGCAGCAGGAGTGCCTTGTGTACCAGGTTCAGACGGATTATTAGAATCTTACGAACATGCGCAAAAAGTAGCTAAAGAAATTGGTTATCCAGTTATGATGAAAGCTACTGCTGGTGGTGGTGGAAAAGGAATGCGTGCTATCTGGAAAGAAGAAGAGCTTCAAAAAGCTTGGGAAAGTGCGCGTCAAGAAGCTGCTGCAGCATTTGGAAACGACGGAATGTACATGGAGAAACTTATTGAAGAGCCACGTCATATCGAAATTCAGGTTGTTGGAGATTCTTACGGAAAAGCATGTCACCTTTCTGAAAGAGACTGTTCGGTACAGCGTCGTCACCAAAAATTGACGGAAGAAACACCTTCACCTTTCATGACAGACGAACTTCGTGCAAAAATGGGAGAGGCTGCTGTAAAGGCTGCTGAATTCATTAAATACGAAGGAGCTGGAACTGTAGAGTTTTTGGTTGATAAACACAGAAATTTCTATTTCATGGAAATGAATACTCGTATTCAAGTAGAGCACCCAATTACAGAACAAGTTATTGATTATGATTTGATCCGTGAGCAGATTATGGTTGCTGCTGGAATTCCAATTTCAGGAAAAAACTACTTGCCACAATTACATGCTATTGAAGTTCGTATTAATGCTGAAGATCCTTATAACGATTTTCGCCCTTCACCAGGAAAAATTACTACGCTTCATATGCCAGGAGGACACGGAGTTCGTTTAGATACTCACGTTTACTCAGGATATAGTATTCCGCCAAACTACGATTCGATGATTGCTAAGTTAATTACAACTGCACAATCTCGTGAAGAAGCTATCAGCAAAATGCGCAGAGCTTTGGATGAATTCGTAATCGAAGGTGTGAAAACTACAATCCCTTTCCACAGACAATTAATGGATGATCCAAAATATATTGCAGGAGATTATACAACTGCATTTATGGATACATTTAAAATGAATAGTCCAGAATAATTAAAAGGCTTCCAAATTTGGAAGCCTTTTTCTTTTATAAATCTTTATTAATTACAATATTTAAATTCCAATATTGGAAACCTAAACTTTAAAGTAGGAGCTTAAAACTTCACTGTAAGCTTTGTGATTTGGAATTTGATTTATTGAAATTTTTCTAAAGGTTACACTTTAAGTGTTTACTTATTACACACTTATTTTCTCTTTTACACACCTTTCACAGTATTTCTTTTTTTGGTATATTTGATGTAAAGTCTTTAAAAACAGGATTTTATGGTCTTTGGCATAGCTCTTTTCTTTTACGGCATAATAATTTCATTACTTAAAGCGTAAACAACTATTAATTAAAATATATACGTTATGAAAAATTTATTTTTATCAGCCGCAATTGTTTTAGGAAGTTTAACTTCATTCGCTTCAACTACACAAGTAACAAATACTATTGTAAAAACGATTTCTATCGAAGACGAATACACTGAAATCAAATTAGAAGAATTACCTGCTGCTATTACAGAATCTTTGAAAAAAGCATATCCAGAAGCAGTGATTACTAAAGCATATAAAAACGAAAAAGCACAATATAAACTTGATGTAACGGTTGGCGACAAAGTTGGAAATCTTTTCGCAAATGCAGACGGAACTTGGATTAAACAATAATCTTAAACTAAGGTCTTGTGAAAATCCGGATCAAGAATACGAAGATCAAATTAACTATATTAAAAAAGAACTATCATGAAAAATTTATTTTTATCAGCCGCAATCGTTTTGGGAGGTTTAACATCATTTGCTTCAACTTCTCCAATTTCAAATACAATCGTAAAAACAATCTCTATCCAAGATGATTATACAGAAATTAAATTGGAAGAACTTCCAACAGCTGTCACAGACGCTTTGAAAAAAGCATATCCAGATGCTGTGCTTTCTAAAGCATTTAAAAACACAAAATCTGAATACAAGCTTGAAGTAACTGTTGGAGATAAAACAGGTAATCTTTTTGCTAACGCAGACGGAACTTGGATTAAAAAATAATTAAGTCTAACCCTTAAACTATAACTATGAAAAAGTTAATCTTATCGGCAGCAATTGTCTTAGGCAGTTTGTCGATGCATGCAGAAACCACTGCTGTAACTAACCCAATGGTACAGACAGTTAATGATCAGGATGGATATAAAGAAGTAGACGGAGTTCCCGCAGCTGTGAAGAAAGGCTTAGATGAAGCTTATCCTGGTGTAGTGCTTGAAAAAGCATGGGTAAATGATAAAAAGGAGTACAAAATTGAGATAACCGTTCGAGGCGAAAAATCGATCGTTTATACAGATGCTTCTGGTAACATTCTTAAAAAATAATTTAAAACCACAATATTATGAAAAAGTTAGTTTTATCAGCAGCGATTGTTTTAGGAAGCCTTTCAGTAAATGCTGCAGTTCTTCCAGCAATCTCAATTACTCAATCAGCAATTTTTCAAGATGCATTTACTGAAGTAGCAGCAGACCAAATTCCGGCAGCTGTGAAGTCTACAGTTGAAAAATCGTTTCCAAATACTAAGCTAGAAAAAGCTTATAAAAACGACAAAAACGAGTATAAACTTGAAATTTCAAGTGGAGAAAAGAAGTATACCATTTTTACGGATGCTTCTGGTAACATCATCAAGAAATAATTAAAAATCAGCATTATGAAAAAGTTAATCTTATCGGCAGTAGTTGCTTTAGGAACCATGTCAATTCATGCAAATGTATTGCCTGTTTCTCAAAATACTAATGCAACTGTGGCTATTCAATCAGAATACACAGAAGTTACTGCAGATGCTGTACCTGCAGCTGTGAAAACAGCCTTGCAGACTGCTTATCCGGGAGCAAAACTGGATAAAGCATTTGTAAATGAAAAAAAAGAGTATAAACTCGAAATATCAGTTGGAGACCAAAAGGCTACTGTATACTCAGATGTCAATGGTAACTGGTTGAAAATATAATTAGGTGAATTTAGATTTATGTTTTTGGTGAAAAAGAGATTGCGTCGTGCAATCTCTTTTTTTTTACATATTTTACATAATTTTATGAAATAACAAGTTTAATAATATTATTTTAGCAAAAAGTCCCTAAGAGCAGATGCCGAAGATATTAGTAATAGAAGATGATATTGCGTTTTGTAAATTATTAGAAAAATTTCTAATCAAAAAAGCGTACGATGTAACGATAGCTTTCTCTGCAGCAGAAGCACGTGAAGCAGTTAAAAATGAATCTTTCGATTTGATTTTGACAGATCTTCGCCTACCTGATTCTGATGGTATCGGACTTATGTCTGAATTTAAAAATTCTCACCCGCATATTCCGGTTATTTTAATGACTGGATACTCTGATGTAAATACTGCTGTTAAAGCCATTAAAAATGGAGCGGCAGATTATATCTCTAAGCCCTTCAATCCAGACGAGGTTCTTTTGGTTATCACCAATGCGCTGCAAGCTCCAAAAGCCGAAGTCGAAGAACAATCGGAAACTCCAGAAAAAAAGAAAAAAACGGTTAAAAAGACCGCAACAGCTGAGAACGAATTTGTAAAAGGAATTTCTGTTGCTTCAAAAAAACTTTTAGATCATATTCAATTGGTAAGTCCAACTGATATGTCTGTTTTAATTATTGGTGAAAGTGGTACGGGAAAAGAAATTATAGCCAAAAGCATTCATCAGCAGAGTAGAAGAAAAGACAACAATTTTATTGCAGTAGATTGCGGGGCGATTCCGAAAGAATTAGCGGCGAGTGAATTTTTCGGTCACTTAAAAGGATCTTTTACAGGAGCAATCAACGATAAAAAAGGATATTTTGAAGCGGCTAATGGCGGAACTTTATTTTTGGACGAAATTGGAAATCTTTCTTACGAAAATCAAATACAATTGTTAAGAGCGCTTCAAGAAAGAAAAATCAAGCCTGTTGGAAGCAATAAAGAAATAAACGTCGATATACGCATTATTACAGCTACCAACGAAGATTTACGCGAGGCAGTAAAAAACGGCGATTTTAGAGAAGATTTATACCATAGAATCAATGAGTTTTCGATTCAGTCTCCTTCTTTAAAAGATCGCGGTGAAGATTTAATGGTTTTTGCCGATTATTTCCTAGAAAAAGCGAATCAGCAATTAGATAAAGATGTTATAGGATTTTCTCCAGAAGTAGTTTCTATTTTTCAAAATTACAGCTGGCCAGGGAATTTGCGTGAATTGCAAAATTGCGTAAAACGTGCTACTCTTTTAACTCGTGGTGATTTTATAGAAAGTGATGTGCTGCCGGCAGAATTTTTCCAAATTCAAAAACAGCCTGCTTCAAACGAAGTTTTTTCATTGTCTGAAAATGAAAAAGAAACCATTATTCATGCGTTATCAAAAACACAGAATAATAAATCTGAAGCGGCAAAACTGCTTAAAATTACCAGAAAAACACTTTACAATAAATTGAAGCAATATAATATTGAATAAAAAAGTACTTTTCTAGAAAGCAGCTTTTTAAATTTCTTGTTTCAATTCCGTAAAAAGAATTTTTATTTTTCCTTCTAAATCTGAAAATGTAGCTTTTAGATCAATTGTGTTTAAATCTTCTTTTTCCAGATCTTTTAAAAGTTCGCCAATTTCGTTCGACTGAATTTGTTTGAACATTGGAGCAATTCGATGCGCAATAGATTTTATTTCATCATGATTTTGCTCTTGAACCGCAGTTTTTAAAAGCTCGATATTTTCTATAGTAGTATCTATAAAAGATTTTAAAACTTCTTTTAAGGCCGACTCATCTTGTCCCAAAAAGTCTTTCAATGTTTCTAAAGAATAGATTTGAGAAGTGTTTTTATTTGTGTTTTCCGAATTTTCAGCCACAGGAACTTCTTCATGATCTAAAATATGCTGAATGGTTTCCAGTAAAATTTTAGGAGAATAAGGTTTCTTTATAACCGTAGTAAAACCAGCATTTTTATATACAGAAAGATCCAAATCTGTTCTTCCAGTAAGTGCAATTACAGGCTGATTTTTAAAGACAGTTTCTGGAAGTTCACGGAGTTTCTCTAAAAATTGAAACCCGTCAATTTCCGGCATCTGAATATCAGTAATAATAAAATCAATTGGCGTTCTCTGAATCGTTTCTAAAGCTTTTGCTGGATTAGTAAACGAAAATACCTGATGCTGTTCTTGTTTTAAAACTCCGCTCGTTAAATTCAACAGATTGATGTCGTCATCAACAACAATAAAAGTTTGTTTTTTGGTATTTTTTGACGGTTTATTTCTGATTTCATTTAAAGCAATATTCTCTTGGCTGCTATCAAATAATAACGGCAGCTGAATAATAAAGGTGCTTCCTTTTCCAAAAATACTTTCCAAACTTAAACTTCCACCCAAAATAGAAATAATCTTTTGACAGATTGATAATCCCAAGCCGGTTCCGCCATATTTCTTCTCAATGCCTTCATTTGCCTGTGCGAATTCTTCAAAAACCAATTTCTGATTGGCTTTTTCAATCCCAATTCCAGTATCTTGAATCGAAATTGTAAAAAATTGATCGTCATTCGCGTAAGCGGCAATTCGAATATGACCTTCTTCGGTAAATTTATAAGCGTTTCCAATAATGTTAGTTAAGATTTGCTTTAAGCGAAAAGGATCTCCAACAATTCGTTTCTGAAACTGATCGTCTACATTTATAATAAGATCAATGTCCTTTTGTTTGTAAACGGTTTGAATATTTCGGGCAACATCTTCAATAATTTCAGGCAGTGAAAATGGAACTTTTTCTATAGAAATTTTTCCAGCTTCGATCTGCGAAAAATCTAATAAATCCTGAACGAGCTGCGTAATATATTCAGACGAATTTTTAATGTTTTTAACGAAATAAGATTGTTTGGTATTGACATCTGAATTGCCTAAAAGTTCAGAATAACCAACAATAGTGCTCAAAGGCGTTTTTAAATCGTGACTTACGGTTGAAATTAATTGTTCGCGGCTTTTGAGCAGATTTTTGGTTTTGAAGTTCGCGATTTCCAGCTGTTTCTTATACAATTGAGATTTTGAATAATCGCTGACAATTAGAATAGAGAAAAACACAGTCAATAATAAACCAATAACAGCCGAAGCCGTTACAATTTCGTTGACTCTTTTTAATGATTTTTCTTTTAATGAATTGTTTTTTATCGAATTGATAATGATCTCTCGCTCAATAATGCGAAGTATTTTTCTAAGCTGATCCGAAATTGCGATTTCATTTTGAAGCAATTTGTTTTCTTCAAAATTCAAAGATTCTTTTTTCTTTTCGGCTTTTAGTTTTACAGAACTCAAAAGCTTTTTAGAATTGGCTAAAATAGAATCTGAAGCTTTTTTGCTCAGCGTATTGGTGCTGTCATCTGGAATGTTCGAATTTAAATAATCGACATAACGCTGTAAAACACTTCGCTGATAACTTCCTAATTGATTTGGGTTCTTGGTAAAATCCTGAAGTTCCAATTTTCTAAGGTTAAACTCCATTTTTGTGATTTCATCAATCGCACTATTTACAGAAGTTTCGTCGTCTGCTTTGTTCTTGATTTCTCTTAATTGCTTAATGTTTTCGGTCTTTTCGGCCAAGAAATAAGTAACACTATCCAAAAGTGTTTTTTGATACTCTGTGGTAACAATTTGTTTTAAAGTATCGATACGTTTGCGAAGTGAATCGGTTTCGATTAAATAGTTCTTGAAATCTTTTTCCGAATTATTCTGAATCGTCTGTCTGGCTAAACTTTCAGTTTTATATACATTCGAATATAATTTACTAACTCTAAGAATTTTGGTTTTTTCTAAAGCAATCTTATCTTCCAGTTTGTTGTAAACAACATTTTCAGAATAGAGAAACCATCCCACCGTTACAACCAAAGCCAATAATGCAACATAGCTGAATAAAACTTTGATTGCGGTGTAACTTTTTTTGGTCTCCATATGTTTGCTGAAAGATTTGGGAAATTCGGAATTATTAAAACATTGCAATTTATCTAAAAAAATCTGTTTTAAGAAAAGTAAATCTACTCAATATGTTACATAATTGTAAGGTGTGGAAACAAAAACAGCCGTAGATTATATAAATCTACGGCTGTAAAATATTGTTTTTATAGGTTACAAAGTTTCGTCTAACCATTTGAAAAATTCACCTTGCCAAACCTGAGCATTTTGTGGTTTTAAAACCCAGTGATTTTCGTCTGGGAAATACACAAATCTACTTTTGATTCCTCTTAATTGAGCTGCTTGGAAAGCTTCTTGTCCTTGTCCGATTGGCACACGGAAATCTTTTCCTCCTTGGAAAATCAAAATTGGCTTATTCCAGTTCTGAACCAAAGTTGCAGGGTTGAAAGTTGTATATGCTTTTTGCGCTACCGCATTATCTTTTTCCCAATATGGTCCGCCAAAATCCCAGTTGTTAAAGAAAACCTCTTCAGTAGTTCCTAACATAGAAACGGTATTGAAAACACCATCATGCGCAATAAAAGTTTTGAAACGGTTTTTGTGAATTCCAGCTAAATAAAATACAGAATATCCACCGTAACTAGCACCAACACATCCTAAACGGCTTTTGTCAACATAACTTTCTTTTGCCACATCATCAATTGCAGAAAGGTAATCGTCCATAACTTGTCCGCCCCAATCTTTACTGATTTGCTCATTCCACTCAACTCCATGTCCTGGCATTCCGCGACGGTTTGGAGCCACAACTACATAACCTTTTGCAGCCATTAAAGAGAAATTCCAACGGAAAGAATATGATTGCGTCAATGCGCTTTGAGGTCCACCTTGGCAGAATAATAAAGTTGGGTATTTTTTAGAAGCATCAAAATTTGGAGGAAGAATTACCCAAACCAACATTTTTTTACCGTCAGTTGTAATAACGTAACGTTTTTCTGTTTTGCTTAAAGCTAAAGTTTTATAAGTGTCTGTATTTACATTTGATAATTGTTTCCAAGTATTTTTCTTCAAATTGAAAGAATAAATTTCACCAGCATGATTCATGTCTGTTCTTGTAACAATAATATCATCTCCAGAGAAACCAATTAAATCATTTACATCAAAATCTCCATTTGTCAATTGACGAACATTGATTGCGATTTTAGTCAAACCAGGAAAATTAACTGAGAATAGTTGTTTTGTTCCATCAATAGGAGCCACAAAAAATACAGTTCTTCCGTCTTTACTCCAGATAAAATTATCTACAGTTCCGTCCCAGTTTGCCGTTAAGTTTTGTTTCATTCCTTTAAACTCAACAATAATATCATTTTTGTCCGACTCGTAACCGTCACGTTTCATTTGCAGCCAAGTTAAATTTCCTGTCGGAGAAAATTGTGGCGCTGTATCGTAACCTAAATTACCTTCGGTTTTATTAGTAGTTTTTTGAGTTTCTAAATTGTACTCATAAATATCTGTGTTGGTAGAAATTGCATAAGCAGTTCCTGCTTTTTTCTTGCAAACGTAAAAAATGCTTTTGCTGTCTGGCGACCAGATATAATCTTCGTCACCACCAAAAGGTTTTTGCGGAGAATCGAAAGTTTCACCTTTCAAAATGTCGATTCCTTTTGCTCCGTCTTTGTTTTCTTTATAAAAAACGTGATTAAATTTTCCTTCGTTCCAAGTGTCCCAATGACGGTAATCTAATCCATCATAAATTTGAGCATCAGATTTTGTTAGGCTTGGGTAAAAATCTTTACCTAAAACACTTTCCAGTTTTACTTCGTCATTGTAAACGATAAATTTTCCGTCAGGCGAAATGTTTTTATCAGCCAAAATGTCTTTTGTGTCTTTAATTTCGGTTGCAGTTCCACCAGTTACAGGAATGGTGTAGATTTTAGAAGTCGACTTGTTATCGGCCACAGAAGGCGTTGAAACTTTAAAAACGACATTTTTCGCATCTTTAGAAATGCCAAGAGGTGTCACTCTTCCTAATTTCCATAACAATTCCGGAGACATAACATTCTGTCCGATAGCATTTAAACTCATCATTATTAAGGTTGTTAATACTAGTTTTTTCATAATCAAATTATTCTATTTTTTGTGGTGCTAAAAATACAACATTTAAACACCAATTAGTTAAAATCCAAATCCCAAATTTTGTTAAAGTTTAGGTTAAAAAGGCTCCGACTCCGCTCAACTTGATAAAGATTTTAAATGAACTTTAATTACTTATATGGTTCAAAAAAATCATTATTTTTATAAAAACTCTAAAAGATGGAACTAAGCTATTGGGAACTTAAAAACTGGTTTACGAATGTAGATTATACGATTGTGGGCAGCGGAATTGTTGGTCTGCATACAGCATTACGCTTACGCGAAAGATTTCCTGATGCAAAAATTCTGGTTCTCGAGCGTGGAATGCTTCCGCAAGGAGCCAGTACAAAAAATGCTGGTTTTGCCTGTTTAGGGAGTCTGTCTGAAATTATGGATGACTTAAAAACGCATTCAGAAGAAGATGTGGTGTCACTTATCGAAAAACGTTGGAAAGGATTGCAATTACTTCGAAAAAGATTAGGAGATAGGGCAATTGATTTTAAACCGCATGGCGGATATGAATTGTTTTTAAAAGAAGATGAATTTGGATTTAATGAATGTATTTCTAAAATGCCGTTTATCAATGAAGTTTTGAAACCGCTTTTCAAAGCCGATATTTTTTCTAAAGAAGTAGACCGATTTGGATTTCAAAATATTCAGGATTATTTAATTTTTAATCCGTTTGAAGCACAGATTGATACTGGAAATATGATGCAGGAATTGTTGAAACAAGCAATTTCCGCAGATATTTTAATCTTAAATCAGCAAACGGTAACGTCATATTTAGATGCTGGAAATCATGTTGAAGTAGTTTTAAGCGATTTTAGTTTTAAAACCCAAAAATTGCTTTTCGCGACCAATGGCTTTGCGGGTTCTTTGACAAATGGAGCTGTGAAACCTGCTAGAGCTCAGGTTTTAATTACAGAACCAATTCACAATTTAGATATTAAAGGAACGTTTCATTTAGACCGCGGTTACTATTATTTCAGAAACATTGGCGATCGAATTTTATTAGGTGGCGGAAGAAATCTTGATTTTGAAGGTGAAACGACAACCGAATTTGGGCAGACGAAAATTATTCAAAATAGATTGGAAGATTTACTGAAAAATGTAATTTTACCAAATCAGGATTTTCAAATTGCGCACCGATGGAGCGGCATTATGGGAATCGGAAATAGTAAGAATCCTGTCGTAACTCAACTTTCTGAAAATGTGTTCTGCGGAGTGCGTTTAGGCGGAATGGGAGTGGCGATAGGCAGTTTAATAGGAACAGAATTAGCAGATTTAATATAATGGCAACAACCAAAAAACCGGCACCAAAATCAACTACAAACAAACCAAAACCGAAGACTTCGTCTTCAAAAAAATCGAATCGTTCTTTTGGAGAAAAAATAAAATGGTTTTTTATCAAAGCAGCTCTATGGTTTTTTGGAATCTCAATCGGGTCAGTTATATTTTTTAAATATGTTCCAGTTCCGTTTACGCCATTAATGGTTATTCGTGCCATCGAAAATAAAATGGCTGGAAAAGAAGTTTATTTTGATCACGATTGGGAACCGATAGATAAAATTTCAATGAATTTACAAAAAGCCGTTATTGCAAGCGAAGACGGAACTTTCCTGACGCATAATGGTTTCGATTTTAAAGCACTTCAAAAAGCTTATAAAAGTAATGAACGCGGGCGTAGAATTCGTGGCGGAAGTACAATCTCGCAGCAAACAGCCAAAAATGTCTTTTTATGGCAAGGGAAAAGCTATTTCCGTAAAGGACTTGAAGCGTATTTTACCGTTTTAATTGAAATTATCTGGGGCAAAGAACGCATTATGGAAGTATATCTGAACAGTATCGAAATGGGAGATGGAGTTTACGGTGCTTATGCCGCAACCGAACATTGGTATCGTCGAGATGCTTCAAGTTTAACTCCAATGCAAGCGGCGGGAATTGCGGCAATATTACCAAATCCGAGAAAATTTAAAGCGACAGGCTCTTCAAGTTATATTAACAGAAGAAAAGAACGAATTGTACGCGAGATGCGTTACGTTGGAAAAATCAATTATGATGGAAAAGAAGAAAAGAAAAAGTAACAAACTGCTTTTTGCTTTTCTGATTTTGACTGTAACGTTAACTTTTGGACAAGGAAAAACAACAGAAATTGGTTTTATATCAGATAATGATTTGTACACATCGTCTAAATATGATATGTATTACACCAATGGTCTGGAACTTTTTTACAGGTTTTTGTCAAAAAACGATAATCCAAAAATCAATAAAAAAATTACAGAGTTTCGTATTGGGCAATATATTTACAATCCTCGATTTTTAAACAAAGAAGCAGTTACAGTAAATGACCGTCCTTTTACAGCTTATCTTTTTGCAGAAGCGGGAAAAAGTTTTTTTTATCAAAGCGAATCGGTTTTAAAAACTGATTTTCAATTGGGTTTTATGGGGCCAAATGCTTTGGGAGAAGAAACTCAGGTTGGTTTTCATGAAATTATAGGCTATAAGAAAGTTTACGGTTGGGAAAACCAGTTGCATAATGCTTTCGGTGTTCAGGCGCATGCTATTTACTCTAAAAAAATGTTTCCTTCAAAACATAATGATTTTGTAGATCTTTATTGGCAGTCAGAAGGAAATCTTGGAACTATTTTTTCTGGAGTTTCAACAGGATTTATGGCAAGATTTGGATTTAAAAAACTCCTTCCAATTTACGATTCTAATATGTATAATGCTTCTGTAAGTGCACAAGCTCAACCAGACATTAGAGAATTTTATTTCTACGCGGCTCCAAGTGTCAACTATCAGTTTTACGATGCCACAATTGAAGGAAGCATGTTTAACGATACAAGTCCGATTACTTTCGATTTGGAACCACTTCGTTTCAACGCAGAAGCGGGTTTAAAATACCGACATAACAACTTCAACATATCTTATTCTTTCCTTTACCGCGGAAGAGAATTGAAAGATCCAGGAATTGATACTAATTCTGGATATTTTTATGGGTCGATAAGAATGGGGTTTTTGTTGAGATAGGCTAGCTATATATCCTATAGTGCCTCTAATCCTCTAGTGCTGCATAGTGCGTTGCACTATCTTGATGCTTATGGCTTTCAGCCTATACTAAAAAAAGCTCTGAAAGAGCGCAACCACTAGCATAGCGCAACGCGCTATGCTATGAATATGAATATAAATGTGAATGAACGCAGTTAACCCAGCCCTGAAAGGGCGAAAGCCTAATCCCAAAGATAACGTTCGTCATATTCAACATTATATTTGTTTAGAAAAGCTAAAAGCTCTTTTTTGAATGTCTTTTTTCTATGATGTTCTTCTTGGTTTTTAATGTACTTTATAACGATATCCAATTGAGAGGGATTAACAGAAAAAATGCCATAACCGTCTTGCCAGTAAAAACTTGCATAACGCGAATCTACTGTTTTTACCCATTTTGATGATTGTTTTTTTACTTCTTCAACCAATTTCATTTGCGTAATTTTTTTAGATAATAAGCATAGAATATGAACATGGTCATTATATCCTCCTACTTGAATGGGATTGCATTCTAACCCTTTGCAAATTCCTCCGAGGTAAGCCCATAATTTTTCTTTTATATCGTCGTCAATAAACGGATAACGTTTTTTTGTGCTAAACACTAGATGCACATATACTTTGTATAATGATTGAGGCATATTTTTCTCTTTTGTAGTTGTGTTTGATGAATTTTTAGACCGACGAGTTATACTATATAGTAAAGATTTCAAATGCAAATATTTAATGCATAAATACAGAATTCGCACCCCAAAAGTTTTATTTATGGCATAATAAGGCATAATATAAATAAACAAAAAAGCCACTTCTGTTTTCCAGAAATGGCTTTTTCGTTATAATAAATTGAAAGACTTATTTCTCCTTCATTAATTTCTCCAAATATTCAACTTTATCTTTTTCGGCTTGAACCAAACGCTCATAAAGTTCAACTACTTTATCAAGAGGATTGAAATTGCAAATTGCCCCACTAGCAAAATTCCCAAAGTTTCCATGACTGTCTGTGAATGTATTAAAATAATTAAACACATTTTCTTCCGAAAAACTCTTTATAGCTTCTGGAGTTACACCAAGAGCTTTTGCTATTTCGGCAAGTTTTGCGTCATCGATCGTTTCACTATTTTCTATAGCAGAAATAGCTTGTTGGTTTGTTCCTAAAGCTTGTGCCAAAGCTTCTTGCTTCATATCGCGTAGTTCACGAATACGGCTTATTTTTCGTCCTATATGATTTGATTTTGCTGCTGTGCTCATAATATCAAAGGTATTTAAAAATCATTTACAAAATTGTTTTTGAGTAAAAAACAGATTCGTTTCTGTAAAATACGTTAAGGTTAAAAGGATTAAATAATAGTTTATGGTCTAGCAGTTATCCCGAATGATCAACATACAAATACCAAACGCCATTTATCTTTCTCATTATTCCTGAAAAGTTCCCGGAACTGTTTTTGCCATTCGGGGCATCTACACTAAATTTTGCGCTTACAAAAGCATCTTTTTTTGAAAGTGGTTCAACAACAAAATCGGTCATGGTTAATTTTCCCATTCTTTCTTTTGGCCAATATTTTTTGAAGAAATCTGCAATATTGTTTTTCCCATATACCACACCAGCGCTGTAAATCATGCGAACCGAATCTACGGGAGCATAAAAATCAAGGTAACCTTCAAGATCGCCATTGTTCCAGCAGGTTTGCTGAGCTTTTAAACGTTCGAGTACTTGTTGAGAAATTTTGTCTTGACAAATGCCTTTAAAAGAAAGCATAAGTAAGGATGCAAGAAGAAGAAATTTGAAGTGACGCATATAGGTAGTTTTTAAGTGAGTATAAAATTAGTTGTTTTTTATTCCAGTGATATTTCCAGTCTTTTTATCGAAAGTAATGGTTTTGTTTGGTCCACCATAAAAGAGAGTCAAATTCAGTGTACTATCGGTTTCATTTTTAAAAAATATATCTTTTGCTGTGCTGATTTTAATGTTCAGATTGTCGTCCATGATTTGATAGTCGGTACATTTAAAAATTCTTTTTTCTAACATTCCTTTCTTTTCAATTATTTCCAGCCATGGATGCCCCATCGCACTGTAACCCACAATTTGTGCTCTGTAATTTTTATTCAAATCTTTATTTAGGTACAAACCTAAAGATGTACTTGAAAGCAATAAGGCGAAAAAAGGCATCATCATGGCCATAATGCTAATTGCAAATGTTATTGTTATTGCTGCCAAAAGAAGTTTTGCCAAGAGTTTTTTCCAAAAAACAACAATTATTACAAAATTGCTTATCAGCCAGATCCATGATAAAACTACATCGCTATAATAACCACGAAGACTAATTTCTTTAAAGTAATACAAAAGGCAGTCCAACACAAAAAGTGCACAGATAATGAAATAGATACGCAAAAGTATTTTTTTGCTCAGACTCATAGTTTTCTTAAGATATAGTTTAAAGCAACTATTGTAACGATAGATAAAATGAAAATAGGGAAAAACGAAAATGTAATGGTATACATTATTTCTTCTTTAAAAAGATATGTACTCCATGCAGATTCGCGATCTACAAAAATGATATAATTACAGAAAAACCATATTAAGATTAACAATAGTAATTGAAATATAACTTTTAGATAGCTGTTTTTAATTAAAGAAAAAGGCAAAAAAACGATTGATAAGAAAACGGTAGAAAATAAAGTCATTAAATAGGTATCGTCAAAAAAAGAACAATCTAAACAGGCACTTGATGGTTTGTTAGAAAAACTGCCCATTGCCCAATAGATCTCAACTAAAGTAAAGACGAAAAGTATAATTGCAATTATAAGAGGTTTCTTTATGAACGAGAATATTTTGTGTTTTAAGATTTGATTCATTTTGAAAGACTTGCAATTATTATCAGTATTCTTTTTAGAATATTTTAAGGTCTACAAAAATAAGAAACAATTTTAAAGAAATATCTTTCAAAAGATTTAGTTGTGTCAGAATAAGATTTATTAAAAAATAAAACACTTAACTGTTTGATAACATGAAAGATATTTTTAATTATTTACTTTTAATTAAAATTTTAATTATGGATATCAATTGGAACATAATAGCAGTTGTAGTAATATTGGTAATTATTCTTGTTGTACTAACAATCAGAAAAAATCAGCGAGAAAAAAAGAAATTGGAAAAATTGCTAAACAACGATTTTAAAAAAGCTGAGAAAGCAGATGTTGACGCAGATGATGCGGCAAATGAGAAATAAGTAAAAATTGAAAGTAGGAGTATATAAATAAGATAATTGTCTAATCGATATAATAGATAAATAGTATATTAGTGCTCTAAATAATCGATCAATATGACGAAAAAACTACTTAAATTACTACTAGCTTTTACCATTTTATTTCAATTTACAGTGATTAGCTGTTCTTCTGATGAACCGCCTGTAGAACCTGAAGTTGTAATTCCTGTAGATCCAAAACCTGTAGATCCTGTAAAACCTAAACCGGTTCTTCCTAAGTCAGAAATGATGAAACCTGCTATTGTAAATATTAGTTCATCTAAAACTTCAAAAAGCAGTGAAACAAGAAAACGACTAGTCAGATCTACTAAGTTTGCTCAAAATTATATGGGCAAAATTTATCAATATAATCTTGACAGAGATGCTGCAACATATAAAGATTTGCCTTCAGAAAATTTATATGACACTGTAGAAACGGCTTTAAACAAAAAGACAGAAAGAGATTATGAACTTGTCTATAAGTACAATAATTTAGGACAGCTTACTAGAATTGAAGCAGATAAAGTATATACAAATAATGGACTTACTAATACACCCGAAATTTTTAGTTTTACCTATAATGAGAATGGTTCGTTAAATGAAATGATCTCGTCTTACGCATTCGGAAGTAGTTACACTTATAATGATAGAGGCTTGATTGATAAACGAATTGAAAAAGACGGTTTTGTAAGTTATAAGTATTTCTATGATGAAAAAGATAGGATTAGTGATGTCTTTTTTTACATTCATGATGTTTTACAAATGAATTATAAATATACTTATCCGAACGATACAAGTTATATTAAAAGCTGGTATAGTGTTAATGCGGATCAAATTGGGACTTTGACAAGTTATGTAGTCTATACCTTTGATAATACTAAAGCAGGAGTTTATAATAAAGAGCCATATTATAGATTGGATAATCAATATCTGCATGTAACAAAAATCTCTTCAAATGTTTTATCTAATGGAGTATGGCAGGTGCAATTTGAAGCAGTTCCGAAATATTTTTATGATGAAGAAGGTTATTTAATAAAGTACGATGCTGCTGGATTTAATTACACAACCGATATTACTGTTTTTGAATATGAGTAGGAGTAGTTGTTAATCATATAAGAAATATAAAACCCTTGTAAAACTAGATTTACAAGGGTTTTATGTTTATGGTGGAGAATACCGGATTCGAACCGGTCGCCTCTACGCTGCCAGCGTAGCGCTCTAGCCAAATGAGCTAATCCCCCAAATGCGTTAACAAATAAAGACAATTAATTCTCAAAAAACAAATTTCCAGAAGTTTCGTATCAATTATTTTCAAAAGCGTAACTTTACCTTTAAATGTAATTTTTATGAGTTCAGAAAGTATAAAAGGCAGTTTAGAAACTTCTTTTCAGGATACAATTGCAACTATTGAGTTTGGGCATCCAGCTAGTAATTCTTTCCCGCGTCAGTTGTTAGATCGTCTCACGGCAGAAATTAATTTGCTAAGCAGAGATGAAAATGTTTCAGTTATTATTCTGAAAAGTGAAGGGGTGAGAGCTTTTTGTTCTGGCGCTTCTTTTGATGAACTTTTGCAAGTTGAAAATGAAGAACAGGGTACAGAATTCTTTTCGGGATTTGCTCATTTGCTTAACGCGATGCGTAATTGTAATAAATTAATTATTGGACGTGTCCAGGGAAAAGCAGTTGGTGGTGGCGTTGGTATTATTGCGGCTTGTGATTATGTTTTTGCTACGCCTGAAAGTGATGTGAAATTATCAGAATTAGCAATTGGAATAGGACCTTTTGTTATCGAACCAGCTGTTTCCAGAAAAGTAGGTAAAACTGCGATGACAGAAATGACATTGGCAGCAAATGAATGGAAATCGGCAGAATGGGCAAGTCAAAAAGGACTTTTCTCTGTGGTTTGCGAATCTTTTAGTCTGGATCTTAAAATTGATGATTTTGCAAAAAGATTAAGTTCGTATAACCCAGAAGCATTATTGCAAATGAAAAAAATTATTTGGGAAGGAACAGAACAATGGGAATCACTTTTATTTGAACGTGCTGCCATTACGGGTAAATTGGTTTTGTCTGATTTTACTAAAAATGCTTTGCTGCAGTTTAAAAAATAGGTATGATATAAGTCATTGATTTTAGAAAAATAGGAGCATAGCTTTGAAAAATATTTTAAAATCAAATTTCCACTATATAAATTATTGAACATGACTATTATTTCGTTAATGCAAAAAGTTGACATTGCAGAGAAAATTAAAGATGCTCCAGACAGCGGTTATCAAATTGGCGTTGTCATTGGATCTTTCATTCCGTTTCTAGTTTTGGGCGGAATTGCTTTGTGGATGTATACTCGTGCTAAAAAAAGAGCTAAAAACGGCAATTAATTCGTAAATTTGCAAGCTTAAAATTAAAAATCGATGAGTAATATCAGAATTACAAAACAATTTAGTTTCGAAACCGGTCACGCTTTGTACGGTTACGACGGAAAATGCAAGAACGTTCACGGACACAGTTATAAATTATCGGTAACGGTTATTGGTTCGCCAATTACAGATCGATCGAATGTAAAGTTCGGAATGGTGATTGACTTTTCTGATCTAAAGAAAATTGTAAAAGAAGAAATCGTCGATCAATTTGATCATGCAACTGTTTTTAATCAGACTACACCGCATATCGAATTGGCCAATGAATTGAAAAACCGTGGACATCATGTGATTTTGGTAGATTATCAGCCAACAAGCGAAAATATGGTGGTTGATTTTGCAGAGAGAATCGTTGCAAGACTTCCAGAAGGAATTTCTCTTTTCTCATTAAAACTTCAGGAAACAGAATCATCTTTTGCAGAATGGTACGCATCGGATAATTTGTAAAAAAGTCAAAAGTCAAAAGTCAAAAGATTTTTTCTTAGTTGTCTAAAATTCTAAGAAGTCTAACAATCTAACAATCTAAATGAAAAAAATATATTTTGCTTCAGATCAGCATTTTGGTGCGCCAACTCCAGAATTGAGTTTACCGCGTGAAAAGAAATTCGTGGCCTGGCTTGATGAGGTTAAAGAAGATGCCGAAGCAATTTTTTTATTGGGAGATTTATTCGATTTTTGGTTTGAATATAAAACGGTGGTTCCAAAAGGTTTTGTTCGAATTTTAGGCAAACTAGCTGAAATTCGCGACAGCGGAATTCCAATCTACTTTTTTGTTGGAAATCATGATTTGTGGATGAATGATTATTTTGAAACCGAATTGAATATTCCGGTTTATCATGATAACAAAGAATTTACTTTTAACGGAAAAACGTTCCTGATTGGTCACGGAGACGGAAAAGGTCCTGGCGATAAAGGTTATAAAAGAATGAAAAAGGTATTTACAAATCCGTTTTCAAAATGGCTTTTCCGCTGGCTTCATCCAGATGTTGGCGTAAGTTTGGCTCAATATTTATCAGTAAAAAACAAACTGATTTCTGGTGACGAAGATGTGAAGTTTTTAGGTGAAGAAAACGAATGGCTTGTTTTATATGCCAAACGAAAACTAGAAACCAAACATTACAATTATTTCATTTTTGGACACCGCCATTTACCAATGATTATTCCGGTTGGAGAAAACTCCGAGTATGTAAATCTTGGAGATTGGATTGGATATTTTACTTACGGTGTTTTTGACGGCGAGAAATTCGAACTTAAAAAATTCGAGAAATAAGCAAGTCCAAAGTCGAAAGTCGAAAGTCCAAAGTCAAAAGTTGAAAAGGGCAAATCTTGTTGTTGAACTTAATTCAACATCCTTTGTCAAAAAAATTAAAACAAAATTTTTATTTTGCGCTCGTTGGGTAAATTCCGATTTTATGCGTTCGCAAAATGTATTCTGAAAGCTGTTTACTGTTTGAAAGTTGAAACTTAATTGCTCCAGATGCTTTTTTCGGCATGTGGCATTCTACACAATTGCTCGCCAATAACTTCTCTGGTATTGTTTTTAAAGTGGTTTCTTTGTGCTTTAAACCTTGATGACAGCTCATACAGATTTTAGAATACGAAGCCATGTTTTTAGAAGCATTTTCATGCGGATTATGACAAGTAATACAATCCATTTTATCGCTTTTTATAAAGCATTTGCTTTGTGCCATTAATCTATACTGATTGCCATGAACATCAAAATTTGTTGTATCATTAATACTTTTAGTCTCACGAAAGAATTCTGATAAATTATCTCCAGGTTTAAATTCAAAACGCGATTTTAATTTCATTCCATCATTTCCTGCGTGACATAATGCGCACGCATCTAATTTTTGCTGTCTGTTTAGAGTTTTAAAACTTGTAATGCTATTGGCAACTTTTACGTTTGGATTTTTTAGATGAAATTCAACGTGTTTTTTCGCAGGACCGTGGCAACGTTCGCAGTCAATTCCGTAAACAACTGTTTCTTTTCTAATGATATCTTCAACATCCATAGACATCATATTTCTTTGTTCAGAATTTTGATTCACGCTTCGGCTGCTGGCATTTGAGGCGTGGCACGAATAGCAATCTTTTACCACCATTCGATCAAAATACGGCTTGTCAGCAGGAAAACCGGGACTTGTTGCCCAATTGTTTATGGAGTGATAAAAAGAAACTGGCAATTCGTATGTATTATTGTCTTTCCAGTAAACTGAAGTTTGAGCGTGTTTGGTTCCAAAAACAATTTCAAATTTGTATTTGGCTGTTTCTTTGCCATTTTTATAGACAACTTGATACAAGCTGTCTCCACGTTTTTCCATGACCAATTTGGTCTCTTTGTCGTAAATGAAAGTATGATTTTTAGAGTCGAAGTCGCCCGAAACATTTCCTAAAATTGCTGGAGCGGTTGCCTTAAAATGCGAACTTTTGAGTGCCATATCAGATTGTACTTTATGACATTGTATACAACTTTCTGAACCCGCATAATCAGTTCCACGCGGATCAATGTATTCCTCTGATTTATTATTGCAGCTGGCAAAAAGAAGTGCCAGAACGGTTATGGTAAGTAGAAATGCAGCTTTTTTCATTGCTGTAAATATACTTTTTTTTGAATTGAATCAAAATATATTTCAATAATGAAAAAATGCTGTTAAAATATTTAGAATGCTTCTTAATTCATGCCAACTCCATAAACATATTCATCCAGTTCAATTTTAAATAAAGAACCTTCAACCAAATCTTTAATAGATTTTAATTCGGTCATATTTACAGCCAGATCTATAGAATTGCAAGGTGTTTTCAATAAAAACTTATGGCAGGAGTATTTCATTTCGCAAGCTTCGCAACAAGCATTTTCTATCATGCTGTCTTCAATTAAATCGCAAAACTGATTTAATTCCTGAACCGTAAAATAAAAGCCAGTTTCTTTAAAAACCAATTGCACTTTGTCGGAAATCGTAGTATTGTGATCTTTCCAGTAAAAAGCTATTCCAAAGTTGTTATGATATATCTGCTCAATTTCTCTCATCGTAAATCCTTTTATTTCAACAAATATAAATATTATTTATATTAATTCTAAATAAAAAAATCATAAAAGTTTGAAAAAAATATTTTGTAGCACGTTTTAGTTCATACCCGAACCATAGATATATTCATTGAGATTAAGTCGGAATAATGAACCATCAACCAAGTCTTTTATAGAATCTAATTCCATTGGTGATATTTCTAAATCTATCGCAACGTATGGTGTTTTCAATAAAAATTTATCGAAGGCGCGTTTTACACCACGTGTATCGTAGTTGTTATGGTCTGTTACGCAGTCTTCAATTAAATCGTGAAATTCATTCAATTCCTCAACTGAAAAGTAAAATCCCATTTGTTTAAAAAGCAACTGGATTTTATCTGATATAATTTCGTTGCCTTCTTTCCAATAAAATGAAATTCCAAAATCGTTTCGGTATATTTGCTCGATGTCTTTCATGGCAATTTTTTTAGGCCACAAAGATACGCACTCTTTATATTAATACTTGACTAAGAAAAGCATAAAAAAAAGCTAAAAACTAATATTACTATTTGATTTTTAGTTATTTATAAAGTGTTTGTGATTTTGCTTTTTTATGAAATTCTATCTCATAACAAGATTATTTGAGCCAATTTTTTAGCTTAGAAAGAAATGTTGCTTGTTGGTCGACAAATAAATAATGAGAGCAATTGTCAAGAAAAGCGAAATGTTTTTCTCCAGTTATTGCCTTTAGAGAATTGATTTGATCTGATGAAAAAATTCCATCATCTTTTCCGTAAATTCCATAAATAGGAACTCCAGCGGTTTTGATTTTCTTTAAAAAAGGCCTACTATCAATGTTGTTTTGTTTTTCGTTTTGATAGAAGAGAAGCGGAGCATTTTTATTTCGAATATTAGTTTTATAAAATTCACCAGCTTCATAATCGGCATATAATTTTTTAGATGCTGCTGTTGGATTTGGCATTTTAAAAAAGCCGTTTTCACTAGCCAGCTCATAACATCCTTTTCTGTATTCAGCTGAATTTTTATTTAGATTCTCAACAATGCTGATTTTTTTTAATTGTTCAGAATCGTTGCTGTACTTTTTCTTCAGCGTATTTAAAATGTGATCGTAAGTTTCCTGTTGAGAAAATAAAGCGCCAGCCAAAACCAATGCACTTACATTTTGCGGATATTTATGGGTATAAAGTGTCGCCACTAAACCGCCAAAACTATGACCTAAAATAACAGCTTTCTTTAAGTGATATTTTGCATAAATTGAATTCAGATCCTGAAAAGCTTCTTCATAAGTAAATTTTGCATTAGGATCTGCCGATCTTCCTTCGCCTCTTCGGTCGTAAGCGATAACATAAAAGCCTTGATCGGCTAGTTTTTGAGCTGTTGTTCCTTCAAATAATGTTGAATTGCCACTTGGTCCTCCGTGAATGAAAATTACGGGCTTGTTCTTTTCATTTCCGTAAGTTTTGATATAGAGATTTTGCCCTTTTGCGAAGAAGGAAAATATTAGAAATAAAGAAAGAAAAAATGACTTCATCTATTCTAATTTATGATGATCGTCCATATCTTTTTTCAAATCTAAATTTCTAAAAGTTGGAGATTTCAATGCGGTGAAAACTACGGTCAAAAGTGTAACACTTCCTCCAAAAACAACAGAAGTCACTGCTCCCATCAATTTGGCAGTGGCACCGCTTTCAAAAGCGCCTAATTCATTAGAAGATCCAACAAAAATTGAATTTACAGCACCAACTCGTCCACGCATGTGATCTGGAGTTTTTAGCTGTAAAATTGTCTGGCGGATAACTACTGAAATTCCATCAGCTAATCCGCTTAAGAATAAAGCAAAAACTGAAAGCCAGAAATAAGTAGAAAGTCCAAATAAGATAATCGACAATCCGAAAACAAATATGGCGATTAGAAGTTTTTTACCTGCATTTTTATATAAAGGCACATAAGCAGAAACAATCATCGTGATAAAAGCACCTACTGCAGGAGCGGCTCTTAAAATTCCGAAACCTTCAGAACCTACTTTCAAGATGTCTTGAGCAAAAACGGGTAATAAAGCTACCGCGCCTCCAAAAAGTACTGCAATCATATCAAGAGACAATGCGCCTAAAACAATTTTGTTTTTAAATACAAAAGTTAAACCTTCTGTAAGACTATCTTTTATTGATTCTCCAATTTTTGGATTGATGATTGGTTTTGCACTGATTTGCGATAATGCGATTAAAGAAAGAATTGAGAATCCGAAAACCAAACACATTGACCAATGAACGCCAATCCAGTTGATTGAAAATCCTGCTAATGCCGGTCCCATAACGGCTCCAATTTGCCAAACCGAACTACTCCAAGTTGCCGCATTTGGATATACTTTTTTAGGAATAATTAAGGATAAAAGCGAGAAAATAGTTGGTCCCATAAAAGCACGAACCAATCCTCCAAAAAATACTAAAGCGTAAATTGAATACAAGATTACATTTGAAGACCAACCGCCAACAACTTTTGGCCAAGTCAACAAAAATAGCCCAAAACTGATTACTGAAAATCCTAAAATGCATTTTACTAATAATCCTTTCTTTTCTCTTTGATCTACAATGTGTCCAGCAAATAAAGCCATTCCGACAGCTGGGATAACTTCCATTAAACCAATAATTCCTAACGAAAGCGGATTTTTAGTTAAACTATAAACTTCCCATTCGATAACAATAAACTGCATTGACCAGGCAAAAACCATCGCAAAACGCAATAATAAAAATACGTTGAATTCTCTATAACGAAGCGCCTGATACGGATCAGGTTTATTGGATTTAATCTCTTCCATCTGTTCTAATGTCTTTCAGCATAAGCTGAGTTGAAATTGTGCCGTTCCATTCATTTTCGGCTATTGTATAAGCCAGCTGAAACGGGTTTTGATTTTTTGCTATGTTTAATTTTTTTCCGAGTCCAAAGCCAATTGCTGCAATTCCGTCGGAGTTATATTGTTTTACAAAAAGTCTTAAATGCTCTTCTTCTGCACCAAGAGTTTTGGCATAACCAGTGTCTTTTAAATCGCGAGTCATAAAAACGGGCGTCATATTTTGTGGCCCAAAAGGTTCAAATTGTTTTAAAATGCGAATTAGTTTTGGTGTAATGTCTGAGAAATTAATTTCGGCGTCAATTTCGATTTCTGGAGTTCGCATTTCTGGAAGAATGGTCGTTTCGACTTGTTTTTCGAAAGCATCTTTAAAAAGCTGATAATTTTCGGCTTTTAAAGTCATTCCCGCTGCATACATGTGTCCTCCAAATTGTTCCAAATGTTCGGAACACGCATCGAGTGCATTGTAAACATCAAAACCTTTTACAGATCGGGCAGAAGCGGCATATTTATCGCCACTTTTTGTGAAAACCAAAGTTGGACGATAATAGGTTTCTATTAATCTCGAAGCGACGATTCCGATTACGCCTTTGTGCCAGTCTTCTTGAAAAACGACGGTAGAAAAACGCTCTTCTTCGTTGTTTTGTAAAATTTGCTGAAAAGCTTCTTTGGTAATTTTTTTGTCTAAATCTTTTCGGTCGGCGTTATATTGTTCAATTTCTGAAGCGAATTGCTGTGCTTGTTCAAAATTAAACTCAGTCAATAATTCTACGGCATGATTTCCGTGCTTGATTCTTCCAGCGGCATTAATTCGAGGAGAAATAATAAATACGACGTCGGTAATATCTAAAACTTTCTTTTTTACTTGATGAACCAAAGCTTTAATTCCTGGTCGTGGTTCGTTGTTAATGACTTTCAAACCAAAGTAAGCCAATACACGATTTTCGCCCGTTATTGGAACAATATCTGCAGCAATTGCTGTAGCGACCAAATCTAGATACGGAACTAAATCTTCAATCGTTTCATTTCGATTCTGACCTAAAGCCTGAATCAATTTAAAACCAACGCCACAGCCACACAGTTCATCGTAAGGATAAGAACAGTCTTCTCTTTTTGGATCTAAAACAGCAACCGCATCTGGAAGAAATTCTCCAGGACGGTGGTGATCACAAACAATAAAGTCGATGTTTCTCGCTTTCGCGTAAGCGATATGATCAATCGATTTGATACCGCAGTCGAGAGCAATAATTAACGAAATTCCGTTATCGTCTGCATAATCGATTCCTTTATATGAAATTCCGTAACCTTCGTCGTAACGATCTGGAATATAAGTGGCAATATGAGGATAATGCGATTTTAAGTAGGAGGAAACCAAAGAAACTGCCGTTGTTCCGTCAACATCATAATCACCAAAGACTAAGATATTTTCTTCGTTTTGAATGGCTTGTTCGATTCTGGCAACAGCTTTGTCCATATCTTTCATCAAATACGGATCGTGCAAATGCTCTAAAGACGGACGAAAGAAATTCTTGGCATCTTCGAAAGTTTCAATACCACGCTGAATCAAAAGCGTTGCAACAAAATCTTCTACATTTAAAGCTTGCGCCAAATGTTTGACTTTTTCTTCAGAAGGTTTTGGTTTTAAGGTCCAACGCATGGGTTGATTTTAGATTTTAGATTTTAGACTTCAGATTTGTGAAATCGTTTAATCTGATTGTAATTTTTTTTGCCACTGATTAAAAGGATTATAATGATTTTTAAAATAATCTGTGAGAATCATTTTAATCTGTGGCAAAATATCTTGTATTTAGAAGGGCTTCGACTTCGCTCAGCCTGACAATGCTATTTTGCTTCTAAAGCATTACCTTCAAACTGAATTCCGTCCCAACCTAAGTTGATGAAATTTCTAATGTTTTGGTGATTTGTTCCGTTTGGATCTCCTAAAACTTCTTCAAAATAAAAAGCTCCAAAACACGCTAAAGTTTCTTCTTTGCTTAAGTTTTGCAGTTTTGCGAAAGAAAACAATTTGCAAGAACCTGAATTTTCGCCTGCAGCGTTATGTTGTGTTCCGTTTTGAAAAGCAGTTGGAGTAAAGTTGTAATTTTCTTCAATTACTGCAATAGTTTCTGGAAATGTGATTTGTGTTGGAGTTTGTTTTACTTTTTCTAAAAAGGCTTGAATGCTCATGATTATGATTTGATTTTTTTTGCCACAGATTAAAAGGATTAAAAAGGATTTTTAAAATAATCTGTGAGAATCATTTTAATCTGTGGCTGAAATAATTATTTATTCTTCTTCATCCTTAGAAAACTTACTTTTCTTAGGTTCTTTTGTTATTGTTTTTCCAGCAACGACAACTACGATTTCGCCTCGAGGTGCTGTTTTTTCGAAATGTGCTAAAACTTCTTTTGCTGTTCCGCGTACATTTTCTTCATGTAATTTTGATAATTCTCTCGAAACGCAAACTTGTCTGTCTTCTCCAAAATATTGCACGAATTCTGCTAAAGTCTTAACGAGTTTATGCGGAGAAACGTATAAAATCATTGTTCGGGTTTCTTCGGCTAAAGCCAAAAATCTGGTCTGACGTCCTTTTTTATCAGGCAGGAAACCTTCAAAAACAAATTTATCATTTGGAAGTCCGCTGTTTACCAATGCCGGAACAAAAGCTGTTGCACCTGGAAGACATTCTACTTCTATTTTATTTTCAACGCAAGCGCGAGTTAATAAAAATCCAGGATCTGAAATTGCGGGAGTTCCAGCATCTGAAATCAAAGCGATAGTTTCGCCTGCTTTCAAACGTGCAATTAAATTTTCGGTGGTTTTGTGCTCGTTATGCATGTGATGGCTATGCATGTGCGTGCCAATCTCAAAATGCTTTAGGAGTTTTCCGCTTGTGCGTGTGTCTTCCGCCAAAATCAAATCGACTTCTTTCAAAACCCGAATGGCTCTAAAAGTCATGTCTTCAAGATTGCCAATTGGCGTTGGAACGATATATAATTTTGACATAGTTGTTTATTCGTGAAATGTAAAATGTAAGATGTGAAAATGACTTTATGAGAATTTTTTCTCGATAATTCCCATAAAGCGTTCCGCGTAATCGTCTTTTCCTTCCCAATTATTATAGTCTGGTTTTACCATGTCTTCGATAAAATCTTTTGCTTCGCTATAAGAATCAAAAGTCATTAATTGGTTTAAAACGCGGCTGTAATCTTCTGTGCTGTTTCCGAAAAGATTTTTAGTGAAAGCAATTCTATCGTTTAAATCGATATGAAAACCTCTTGCCAGTTTTTCATTTAAACTTACAGCCTTTGGCTGAACAGGAGTATCAAGAATAGCTGTTTCTACTTTTTTCTCTTCCTTTTTTTCTTCTTTGAAATCGTTAATAGAAGGAGCTTTAACTGGAGGAACAGCTTCAAAACTTTCTACTTTTACAAATTGTGCATCGGCATAATTTATTCCAAAATCTTCAAATAAAATTGTTGGTTGTGTAGAACTCGCAGCTTTTGGCTCTTCTTTAATTTCTTCCTTAATTTCTTCTTTTATTGGTTCTGTTTCTAATTCGAAAGCAGGTTTGAAATCTGGAATTGGTTTTGATTCATTAACAGTTGTAAAAGAAAGTTCTTCAACAGTGTTTTGAACTTGTTCTTCCTTCTCAGATTCAATTATTTTCTCAGCAATTGGTTCTACAGTTTCTTCAATAATTGGTTCTTCAACTTCAGCAATGATTGGTTCAACAGTTTCTTCGATTACTGTTTCTTCAGATTCAGTAATTGATTCAGCAGTTTCAACAACTTCTGCTGGTTTTTCTTCTGAAATTTCAGGTTCGTAAGATTCTTCAAGTGCAATAACTTTTTCTTCAGCAGGAGCTTCAAGTTCAATTATAGCTGGAATTGCATCTTCTTTTTCAAAAATCATTTCCAATTCAGAAACAATATCATTTTGCCCAATTGTTGGTTTTACTGCGTCGAAATTCTCTTCGACAAATTTTAATACCGCTAATTTCTCATATAATTTCTGAGTTTCAAGATACAATTGATTGATATCGGATTTGTTTTTAAGTTTTAAAATTCGATGTGCAATGCTGATTAAATCAGCTTCCAATTTTTTTTTCATAACTGTTGAAATTATAGTGAATAAGGTATTTTTGTGTATTTAATGTCTGAATGTCTCTATTCTCAAGGAAATTCAAAAGATAATTTTTAATTTCTGTTAATACGCTTTCGCGAATCTAAGGTTTGGTAAAAATTTTCTACTTTTGAAAAAATGTAAAACAGTACATTTTTACATTAATTTATTGCCAGTACAAAGTAATAAAAACTATTCATTTTTAAAGGTAGAAAAATACAAAATGTTTCTCGAAAATACAGTAAATCACAAAGAACAATTTGGTTGGATTGAAGTTATTTGTGGATCAATGTTTTCGGGTAAAACCGAAGAGTTAATCCGAAGATTAAAACGCGCCCAATTTGCCAAACAAAGAGTCGAAATCTTTAAACCCGCTATTGATACTCGTTATCATGACGAAATGGTCGTGTCTCACGATGCCAACGAAATACGCTCAACTCCAGTGCCTGCAGCTGCCAATATTTTGATTTTGGCGCAAGGCTGTGACGTGATTGGTATTGATGAAGCTCAGTTTTTTGATGATGAAATTATCACAGTTTGCAACGATTTGGCCAATCAGGGAATTCGTGTGATTGTGGCAGGATTAGATATGGATTTTAAAGGAAATCCGTTTGGGCCAATGCCAGGCTTGATGGCAACGGCAGAATACGTTACTAAAGTTCATGCAGTTTGCACCAGAACTGGAAATTTAGCAAATTATAGTTTTAGAAAAACCGATAACGATAAATTGGTGATGCTTGGGGAAACAGAAGAATACGAACCACTTAGCCGTGCAGCGTATTTTAATGCAATGAAGAAAAACGAGGAAAAATAATCTTATTTTTATTTCAATTTTAAAAGCGATGCAAGAAAAACAAAAGACGAAAAAACAGAACATTTTATTATTAGTTATTATTGGAATTGCTTTGGCTGTTGCGGCATATTTTCAGTTTTTCCTTTCGGAAAAAGCGGATGAGGTCAGTACCGAAATAACAGAATTGGTTGAAAAATATAATAAAAGCTGTCCGTTAAATATTCAGGAAGGAATTCGTTTAGACAGTGTCACTTTGCCACAAGAAAGAACTGTTCAGTATAATTTAACCTTGATGAAAGTGGCTAAAGAAACTGCGGAGATTAATGTAATTCAGGAAGAAATTAGAAAAAGTCTTCTAAGCACAGCAAAGGCAAATCCAGGACTTAAGGTTTTTAGAGAAAACGATTATACGTTGGTTTATAGCTATAGTGACAAAAAGAAAGTTTTTTTGTTTGATGTGAAAATATTACCAGACGAATACAAATAGTTTAACATCTTCTTAGATGTTGTTAGACCCGACAGGTTTTAGAAACCTGTCGGGTTTTTTGTTTTAAAACGATTGTCAGGCTGAGCGAAGTCGTAGTCCTTGTTAACCTAAGTAGTCTTCGACTTCGCTCAGCCTGATAAAACTGAAGAGTGTGGAATTTAGCAAAATGGAGGCAAAATAAAACCCGCCAGATTTTAAAAATCTGGCGGGTTTGTTATTTAAATGAACTTATATTTCTTATATGGTTAAAAAAGAAAAAATTAAATCTTCTTTCTCATTCTTGCAACGGGAATATCTAATTGTTCGCGATATTTTGCAATAGTTCTTCTCGCGATTGGATATCCTTTTTCTTTTAAGATTTCTGCCAATTGATCGTCTGGAAGCGGCTTTCTCTTATCTTCTTCTTCAATCGTATTTTGAAGAATCTTTTTAATTTCTAAAGTCGAAACGTCTTCTCCTTGATCATTTTTCATGGCTTCAGAGAAGAATTCTTTAATCAATTTAGTTCCGTATGGTGTTTCTACGTATTTACTGTTCGCTACACGTGAAATCGTCGAAATATCCAAACCAACCATATCAGCAATATCTTTTAAGATCATTGGTTTTAGTTTGGTTTCGTCGCCATCTAAAAAATATTCTTCCTGATAATGCATAATCGCATTCATTGTTACAAAAAGCGTTTCCTGACGTTGTCTAATCGCATCAATAAACCATTTAGCAGAATCTAGTTTTTGTTTGATGAACTGAACGGCATCTTTCTGCGCACTCGATTTATCACGAGATTCTTTGTACGTCTGCATCATTTCCTGATAATCCTTAGAAACGTGTAGGGAAGGAGCATTTCTTCCGTTTAAAGTTAGTTCCAGTTCGCCATCAACAATTCTAATGGCAAAATCGGGAACAATGTTTTCTGTAACTTTATTGTTTCCAGCAAAAGAACCACCCGGTTTCGGGTTTAATCTTTCAATTTCATGAATTGCTTTTTTAAGCTGTTCGTTAGAAACGCTGTATTTCTGCAAGAGCTTATCGTAATGTTTCTTTGTAAAAGCATCAAACTGATTTTCGATAATGTCAATGGCTAAATCAACATATTCAGTTGGTGTTTTATGTTTTAGTTGAAGCAGTAAACATTCCTGTAAATCACGTGCGCCGACTCCCGAAGGTTCCAATTCATGAATTACCGTCAACATTTTTTCAACCATTGCTTCATCAGTATAAATTCCCTGAGTGAAAGCCATGTCGTCTACAATGTCTGGAATACTTCTTCGGATATAACCCATATCATCGATACTTCCAACAAGGAATTCAGCGATTTCACGCTCTTCATCGTTCAAAATAAAAGTATTCAGCTGATTGATTAAGTCCTGATGGAAACTTATTGGAGCCGCAAAAGGAGTTTCGCGTTCTTCGTCGTCGCTGTAATTGTTTACTTGAGTTTTGTAATCAGGTGTATCGTCGTCGCTTAGATATTCGTCAATATTAATGTCGTCTGCTTCGATTCTGTCAGATTCTGCATCATCATAATCGTCGTAGTCTTCATTAGCGTATTCATCAGCTTCGTAATCGTCTTCTTTTCCAGCTTCAAGAGCCGGATTTTCGTTCATTTCTTCTAATAAACGCTGTTCAAAAGCTTGCGTAGGCAATTGAATTAACTTCATCAGCTGAATTTGCTGTGGAGATAATTTTTGTGATAATTTTAAATTTAAAAATTGCTTTAGCATTTGATTTTGTTAAAAGTTTAAAGTTTCAAGTTTCAGGTTGAGAACGTGCTGCAACTTGAAACCTGAAACCTGAAACAAATTTTATTATTTTAATTCATGTTCCAATAACTTGAAACCTGAAACCTGAAACTTTTTTAAACTAAATCGATTAAAACTCAGCGCTTCCAGGAGTCCTTGGGAAAGGAATTACGTCTCTAATGTTTGTCATTCCTGTAACAAACAATACTAAACGCTCAAATCCTAAACCGAAACCTGCGTGAGTTGCCGATCCAAATCTTCTAGTGTCTAAGTACCAGTATAATTCTTCTTTATCAATTCCTAGTTTTTCCATTTTCTCAACTAGAACGTCGTAACGCTCTTCTCTTTCAGAACCTCCAACAATTTCTCCAATTCCTGGGAAAAGGATGTCCATTGCACGAACAGTTTCTCTTCCTGGCTCTGTGTTGTCATTCAAACGCATGTAAAACGCTTTAATGTTTGCTGGGTAATCGTATAAAATTACTGGACATTTAAAGTGTTTCTCAACCAAGAAACGCTCGTGTTCTGATTGTAAATCAGCTCCCCATTCGTTGATTAAATATTGGAATTTCTTCTTTTTATTTGGAGTTGAATCTCTTAAAATATCAATTGCTTCTGTATAAGAAACACGTTTGAAGTTGTTCTCCAATACGAAGTTCAATTTCTCTAACAAAGCCATTTCGCTTCTTTCAGCCTGTGGTTTTGATTTTTCTTCTTCTAAAAGTCTTCCTTCTAAGAATGCTAAATCGTCTTTACAGTTTTCTAAAGCATATTTGATTACATACTGAATAAAATCTTCAGCTAAATCCATGTTATCATCCAAGTCGTTGAAAGCAACTTCAGGTTCGATCATCCAGAATTCTGCCAAGTGACGAGAAGTGTTTGAGTTTTCTGCTCTAAACGTTGGTCCAAATGTATAAATCTGACCCAAAGCCATAGCGAAAGTTTCACCTTCTAATTGTCCAGAAACCGTTAAGTTCGTATGTTTTCCAAAGAAATCTTTTTTGAAATCAATGTTTCCTTCTTCATTTTTTGGAAGATTATCCAATGGCAAAGAAGTAACTTGGAACATTTCTCCAGCACCTTCAGCGTCAGCTCCAGTGATAATAGGCGTGTTTACATACACAAAACCTTTTTGTTGAAAATAGCTGTGAACCGCATAAGATAAAACCGAACGCACACGCATAATCGCACCAAAAGCATTTGTACGTACACGCAAGTGAGCGTTTTCACGTAAAAATTCTAAAGAGTGTTTTTTAGGCTGCATTGGGAATTTCTCAGCATCAGAATCTCCAAGGATTTCAAGTTTGTTTACTTGAATTTCATATTTCTGACCTGCACCTTTACTTTCAACCAAAGTTCCAATTACAGAAACCGCAGCTCCAGTTGTGATTCTTTTTAAAGTCTCTTCTGGTGTATTTTCAAAATCAACAACACATTGAATATTATTAATTGTAGAACCGTCATTTAGCGCGATGAACTGATTATTTCTAAAAGTTCTCACCCATCCTTTTGCATTCACTTCCTGTAGCGTCGTCGTACTGTTTAATAAGTCTTTAACCTTTGTGTGTCTCATTTTTATATAATTGATATTAAATAATATTCATTTTGAACAACTGCAAATATAATCGATAATAATTAATTTTTGAAGCTGTTTCCCGCTCTTCGCTATATCTTTCTATTTTTAAAGGAAAAATAGAAAGGATGCCGCTACGATCGGGGCTAGGGCATTCGGTTTTATAAGAAGCACTTTCTTTTGCTTTTGTCATTTCGACGAAGGAGAAATCTTCGTAAGAAACTCGACAAAGTTATGAATTACTAAGCGGAGCTACTTGCGGAGATTTCTCCTTCGTCGAAATGACAAGATTGTGGCAAATCTTTGTCGAGCTTCGTGTGAGATTCCTCGTTCCTCGGAATTACAAACTATGTTTGACTTCCTAGTTTAATTCTTGTATTTCTTCAAATTTTGATTTAATACTTTCATAAGTTCAGCATGATTTATTTGCATTGAAACTGCTGAAAGGCAAAATGGCGAACCGTAATTGGTAAAATTAAATTGCGTTAATTTTTTCCGTATTAGATTCTTTTCATTTTCAATCCAATAATCGGGATTATTAATTTTAATAAGAACCAGTTTTTGGCTTTGAATTTTTAGTTCTGAAAATCCTTCAATATTGTTCCATTTTATAAATTCTGATGAATTATTTCCCGGATTAACATTGATTCCATTTTTATCAATAATAAGAAAAAGTTTGTTTTTTATTAATTGCCTAATAGCTATGTAAGCACCTAAGCCACAAAATAGGATCCAAATAATTCCTATTCCTTTTATAAATATTAGACTTTTAAATTTATAGGAAAGATAATGTTCAGCATTAATAAATAATTCGAAACCTAAAGCAGTGAACAGTACACCAATAATCAACAATAAAGACGCCTTTTTTCTACTTGAATAAATTTCTATTCTCTCCATTTATTTTTAATTCGTGCCAATTAGTCAAATTAGTGTTTTACTTCTCCAATCCCTCCAATTCCTCCTTCTTAGTTTTCTTCTTTTCAAAAGTTAAAACCAGCGAAGGCAATACAACCAAGTTAGCAAACATCGCAAAAACCAAAGTGCAAGAAATTAATCCTCCTAAAGCGATTGTTCCACTGAAGCTTGATAATGTAAAAGTTGCAAAACCTAAGATCAAAACGATAGAAGTGTAGAATGTACTTACCCCAGTTTCTCTTAAAGCACTGAAAACAGATTTTTTTACTTTTCCTTTATTTTGAGTCAATTCATCTTTGTATTTCGCCATAAACTGAATTGCATTATCAACCGAGATTCCGAAAGCGATACTGAATACCAAAATCGTCGAAGGTTTTAACGGAATTCCGAAATAACCCATTAATCCCGAAGTGATGCAAAGCGGTAAAATATTTGTAATCAAAGAAGCTGCTACCATTTTGAACGAACGGAATAAATACAGCATCAAGATTGCAATAGTTAAAATCGCAAACAATAATGATTCAATTAAGTTATGTGCCAAATAAGTTGTTCCTTTCTGGAAAACCAATGCTTTTCCTGTAATCGTAACTTCATAACGGTCTTTCGGGAAAATTTCGTCAATTTTCTTGCGAAGTTTTCCTTCTACTTTTGCCATTTCATCTGTTCCAATATCTTTCATGAAAGTCGTGATTCTGGCATATTGTCCAGTCGAATCAACATACGCTTTCATTAAGTTTTCTTTACTGTTTTTGGTTGCATTTTTAGCATAACCCAAAATAAAAGTCTGTTCCTGAGAAGTTGGCAATTGGTAATATTCAGGGTTTCCGTTGTAGAAAGCCTGTTTTGCATATTTAACCAAGTTTACAACAGAAACTGGTTTAGCCAATTCTGGAATTTCAGAAATGGTATTCTGCAATTCGTCCATTTTACGAATTGTCGAAGGCTTCATAACACCTTTTTTCTTTTTGGTGTCAATCATAATTTCAAGAGGCATTACACCGTTGAACTCTTTTTCGTAAAATAAAATATCCTTAAAGAAAGAAGCGCTTTTTGGCATTTCGCCAATCAAACTTCCTGAAACTTTCATTTGTCTAACTCCATTCAAACTCACAAGAAACAGAACAGCGTAAATGCAATAAACAATTGTCTTTTTACCTTTAACGATAGTTGTAACTGTATTTAAAAGTGTCGAAATGTAAGTTTTGTCTAAGTGATATAAATGTTTTTCTTTTGGCAATGGCATAAAACTGTAAATAATTGGCACGATAAAAAGTGTCAAAGTATAAACAGAAATCACGTTGATAGAAGTTACCAATCCAAACTCAAAAAGCAGTTCGTTTCCTGTAATCATTAAGGTTGCAAAACCAATTGCAGCCGTTAAGTTGGTCATAAAAGTCGAATGCCCAATTTTTGAAATAACACGCTGTAAAGCTTTTGCCTGATTGTTGTGTATTTTGATTTCCTGCTGATATTTATTGATCAGGAAAATACAGTTTGTAATTCCGATTACGATAATAAGCGGCGGAATAATTGCTGTTAAAATCGTGATTTTATAACCAAATAATCCAAGTGTTCCAAACGACCAAGTTACTCCGACAATTAAAATACAGATTGAAATAAACGTAGCTCTGAACGAACGGAAGAAGAAAAAGAAAATCAAAGAAACGGTCAATAAAGACGCTCCAATGAAAAGTCCGATTTCGCCTTTCATGTTGTCCGCGTTAATCGTTCTGATGTATGGCATTCCAGAAACTTTAAGATCGATTCCGGTTGTTTTTTCAAATTTATCGATTTTTGGAACTAAATCATTTAAGATAAAAGTCTTTCTTTCTGCCGTATTTACCAACGCTTTGTTCATGTAAATCGCAGATCGAACGCTTCCGCTTTCTTTGTTAAACAGCAATCCTTCGTAAAAAGGAAGATTGTGAAACAAATCGTATTGGACGCTTTTTAAATAATTGGCGTCAAGTACTTTGCTTTCATCAATAAACGGTGCTAGAACAAACTTTTGGTTTACCGTATCTTTTTCAAGTTTCTTTAAGTCATTCAAAGAAATTACCAAGTCAACTTCTTTGGCTTTTTTCAAACCGTTCATCAATTCGGTCCAGGCTGCATAATTTTTTGGTGTAAAGAATTTAGGATCTTTAAAACCAATAACAATTAAGTTTCCTTCTTCGCCAAATTTGTCTAAAAATTTTTGATAATCTTTATTTGCAACATGATCTTTCGGAAGCAGGTTTGCTTCGGTGTAAGTCATAGAAAGATTCTTCCACTGATAACCAAAGAAAATAGTTAAAGCAGAAAGTATAACCAGAATCGTAATTCGGTTTTTAAGTATGATTCGGGCAAGTTTTTCCCAAAATCCAACTTGGACAGTGTTTTTCATAAAATCTTTAAAAATGGATGCAAATGTAGTGAAAAGTGCTCGAAATCATAAATATTCCGTTCTATTTTACTTAACGTTAACACAAAAATGAAAGTGCCATTATTGTGATAATCTGTCCGTTTTTACTTCTAAACCATTAGGTTTTCTCATATTTGCATATAATTTCTATTTCGAGAAGATTTGAAACGGATAGTTTTCCTAATGAAAAAGGTCTCACAATGCCTTAACAGATTGGAGCAGATTCAGTAATTTTATTCTTGAATTTGTCATAAATATAAAAAGAAGCAAATGCAGCAAAACAATACAACAACTTTTATTTTTCTGGCAATTCTATTGCTTTTGATCGTCATTATTTGTTTTATGGTCTATCAATTGATGCAGGCCAAAAAAGCAAAAGAAGATGCCGAAAAAAGTTTTTATGCATTGGAAGTAAAGGTGAACGATTTGCAATTGGAGAATTTAGAATCGAAACTGAATCCGCATTTGTTTAAGAATATCCTGAATTCGATTCAGTCGCATGCATATCAGACTTATTTTGCTCTGGATAAACTTGCCAATGTTTTGGATTATATTTTATACGAAAGCAAAAAGAAGTTTGTAACGGCCAAAGAGGAAATTGATTTTGCGTTGAATTTAATCGAAATTAATAAAATTAAAATCAGTCCGCTTTTTGAACTTAAGGTTAAAACCAACATTAATGAGGAAGATAAATTGTATGATCAGCCTTTGCTGGCGCCTATAATTTCGATTGATTTAATTGAAAATGCTTTCAAACACGCCGATCTTCAAAGTGCTGATGCTTTTATTTCGGTAGTTTTTGAGTTTAAAAACAATGCTTTTTTTATGACGGTTTCCAATAAAATCTCCGATAAAAAAGTACTGAAAAAAGAACGAAGCGGTTTTGGCCATGCGACTCTAGAACACCGCCTTCGCATTATTTATAAGAATAATTTCAAACTCGATAAGTTTGTAGAAAATGATGTCTACATTGCTCATCTAAAAATAGATTTACTTGAATACAAAACTGAAATGCTTGCTTCTGGACGATGAGATTCCAGGATTGACTTATTTGAAAATGCTTTGCGAGCAAATTCCAGAATTGGAAATTGTAAAAACATTTAATAATCCGCAAAAACTATTATCTGATATTCCAGAACTAGACTTTGACCTTTTGATTTCGGATATCGAAATGCCTGGAATGGACGGTCTGCATTTGGCTGAACTGCTAGATCATAAATTGGTCATTTTTTGTACCGCATATAAAGAATATGCAGCCGATGCTTTTAATATTGATGCTGTAGATTATATCACCAAACCTGTGAAATTAGAACGGCTTCAAAAAGCAGTTTCGAAAGCGCTGGAACGTTTCGATAAATCAGATAATTCAAAAAAGTTTATTCAGCTTAATACGGACAAAGGAAAAACGCTGCTGTATTTTAATAAAATTCAATATATAAAAACCGCTTTGAGCGATAGCCGAGACAAAACGGTTCTGCTTGCTGACGGAAGTTTTCTAAATTTGAAAAATGTAAAATTCGATACGCTTTTAAATGAATTGCCAGATGCCGATTTCTGCCGAATCAATAAAAAAGAAATTGTAGCTGTAAAAGCCATCAAATTCTTCAATCATAATGAAATTGTGCTTCATCATTTAGAAGAAAACAATAAAAATACAGCCTTAATTTTAAGCGAAACCTATCGTTCTGATTTTTTGAAAAAAGTAAAATTATAACTTATTACAAAGTTTTTCCGACTTGTTACATACATTGAAAATTAGCAGGAAATTTGCTTTTTCACTTAAAACTCAGTTCTGATATTTGCTGCAATAAATTTAAAGAACGAGTTATGAATAAGATTAAGAACTCTCTATTCTACGTAACAATTATTGGTGGTTTTACCGCCCTAATATATTGGGTAATTTCAAAAGGCGTCTCATTAGAAGCCGGGCGTCATATTGTAAAGAAAAGCGTCGAAAGTAATCATTGGAAAGATTTTCTGCATTCGATGGTCGATAATTTACAGCATCCTTTGGCCATTTTATTGGCGCAGATTATTACTATAATTTTAGTGGCACGTTTGTTTGGCTGGTTTTTTAGAAAAATCGGACAACCTTCTGTAATTGGCGAAATGATTGCCGGAATTGTTTTAGGACCATCTTTGGTCGGAATGTATTTTCCGGAGTTTTCGGCCGCTTTATTTCCAAAAGAGTCTTTAGGAAATTTACAGTTTTTAAGCCAAATCGGTTTAATTCTTTTCATGTTTGTTATCGGAATGGAATTGGATTTGAAAGTACTGAAAAATAAAGCACATGATGCGGTTGTTATCAGTCACGCTAGTATTGTTATTCCGTTCGCTTTAGGATTGTCATTGGCCTATTTTATATATGAAACTTTTGCGCCTCAGGGAGTTGAATTTTCATCTTTCGGATTGTTTATGGGTATCGCGATGAGTATTACAGCTTTTCCTGTTTTGGCTAGAATTGTCCAAGAACGCGGCATGCAGAAAACAAAATTAGGAACCATTGCAATCACTTGTGCAGCTGCAGATGATATTACAGCTTGGTGTATTTTGGCAGTTGTTATTGCAATTGTAAAAGCAGGTTCGCTTTCAAGTTCATTATATGTAATCGGAATGGCAATTTTGTATGTGATTATCATGTTAAAAATTGTTCGTCCGTTCTTAAAAAGAGTAGGGGATTTAAATGCAACGCGCGAAAGTTTGAATAAACCAGTTGTTGCTATTTTCTTTATTACGCTTTTAATTTCTGCTTATGCTTCAGAATTAATCGGAATCCATGCTTTGTTTGGTGCTTTCTTGGCTGGAGCAATTATGCCAGAAAACAATAAATTCAGAAACATATTTATTGAAAAAGTAGAAGATGTTTCGATCATTGTTTTATTGCCTTTGTTTTTTGTGTTTACAGGTTTGCGTACACAAATAGGGTTATTGAACGATCCTGAATTATGGAAAATTACAGGTTTGATTATTTTGGTTGCTGTAGTTGGTAAATTCTTCGGAAGTGCTTTGGCGGCAAAATTTATGGGACAAAACTGGAAAGACAGTTTAGCAATTGGTGCCTTGATGAATACAAGAGGTTTAATGGAACTGGTAGTTTTAAATATCGGTTACGACCTTGGCGTGTTGTCTGCAGAAATTTTTACCATGATGGTAATTATGGCGTTGCTGACTACTTTTATGACTGGTCCAGCATTAGATCTTATCGAATTTATTTTTAAAGATAAAGTTACTGCCGTTCCAGAAGAAATTGGAACTAAGAGTAAATACAAAATCCTGCTTTCATTTGCTACTCCAGAAAGAGGTAAAAAACTACTTCAGATTGCTAATAGTTTGGTTAAAAAACAAGGAGATAATTCTGTTGTAGCAGCGATGCATGTGTCTTTAAGTACCGAAGTGCATTCTTTTGATGTAAAAGAACACGAACGCAAAATGCTGGTTCCGATTATCGAAGAATCAAATCGTCTAAATCAGAATGTGGTGAGTTTGTTTAAAGTTTCTAATGATATTGATTCAGATATTATTGATACGGCAAATCAAGGCGAATATGATTTATTGCTGGTTGGTTTAGGACAGTCTATTTTTGACGGAACTTTACTTGGGAAGATCCTTGGTTTTACGACCCGAATTGTAAATCCAGATCGTTTGATTGATAAGTTTACAGGAAAAGAAGGATTGTTTGAGAATTCTCCTTTTGATGAAAGAACACGTCATATTATTGCAAAGTCTAAAATGCCGGTCGGAATTTTTATTGATAAAGACCTGGAAGAAGTGAATCAGGTTCTGATGCCTGTTTTTAATAAAGAAGATGCCTTTTTGATTGAATATGCTAAAAAATTAATCAATAATAACGGTTCTCAAATTACAGTTTTAGATGCTGGTGGAGAAGTGAAAAATACTAGAGAAATTCAAGAAACCATTCGTTCTATTGAACAGATTGCCCCAAATCATATCATGATTATGAATGACAGAACCTTGAAAAAAGAGTTTTTAGAAAGCCAAGATTTGATGATTATCAGTCTGGAAAGCTGGAAAAAACTGATAGAATCTCAAAGTATTTGGTTAAATAATTCTCCATCAGTTTTGATCCTGAAGCCGTAAACTTTCAAAATTTCAAAATTTCAAAATCCTAAATTCCAATTTTACTTATTGGGGTTTGGGATTTTTTTTAGCCACGAATTCACGAATTTTAATGAATTTCTTTACGTCATACTTGTCGATAAATTGCACAAACTTGAGCAGATTACTAGCGGAAATTTGTGAAATTCATCGGTAAAATTTTCGCAAAGTTTACGTACATAAATTTGTGAATTCGTGGCGAAAAAAAGAATTTAAAAATTAAAGCCCAAGATCAAGAACATAAGAAATCTTAACCGCAATATTATCTTCAAATCTCAATAATTGGTTTGGACCGTATCTATAAAATCCGCCTAAACCAAAACCTTTAAAGATTTTGTTCAATTCGATTCCTGATTCAAAATAACCTTTATCCAAAGTTTTGTAAGCTGGACCAACATGCTGTTCTGGTTTTTCCATACTTCCCCAAGCCATTCTCGTAACTAAAACTAGAGATGGTCTTACTTTTCTTAAAATTGTAAGTCGGTCAAAACCATGTTTAATTTGAAACATCAGATATTGGCTTGAAAAGAATTCATTAAAATACATGGTTTCAAAAGCATTTCGTCCTGCAAAAGTGATACGTTGAACAACCGTTTCTTTTGTTAGGTTATTCGGAGCAGTATTGTATAAATGCGTAATAGGAACGTCTCCCATTGCCAAACCAGCTTGTAAAAGTAAACCTGTTTTCTGACGGTTTAAGTATTGTTTTTCGTATTCAGCTTTAAAATCTATTTTGCTAAAAGTAAAATCATTTTCAAAAACATTCGGCAGAGATTGAGTATACTGAAAAGTAAATCTCGGAAATTTTTTATCGCTTTCGTTTCTTCCTGTCGGAGTCTGCATATAATTACTAAATGGCGCCCAGACAATTGAAAGCATTGCTGTGGTCATAATATAATTAGAATACAATTTTCCGTTTAGATTATACAGATAATCAAATTTTGGTTCGATATAATTTCGCGAAAGTTCTAAAACAGCCTCTGTTTTCGGAATAAATTTGGTTTGAACATTGGCACGCCATCCCACATATTCGTAAAAAGTACTAATGTTGATTGGACGCGGATCGTAAATTTTAAAAACGCGTTTATCAACGCTAAAAACGGTACTCGCTATCTCTCGAACATCGTCGGCATAATAACCATTAAACCAAGTGTTGGTGTGTTTGTCTAACAAAACGCCTCCGCCAACACTATATTTAAAAACACCATCTTTGGTTCCGTAAGCACCATAGCCTTCAATACGGAAATATTTAGACAAACGGTCATTTGTTATCCCGCCTATACCAAGACGAAAACCTTCGTAATTGTTATAGCTTATAATCTTTTTTAAATCTAAATCGACAGGGCCAATTGGATAAAAACCGTTAATGATTTTTCGTCCAATCCCTAAACGTTTTTCAATTCTATTTCGAACAGAAAGGCTGTCGAGTAATAAGTAGGTTTTTTGGCTTTTTAAGTCGAGATTTTCTTTTCGGTATGCTTCCCAGAAGCTTTCGGGCTTTTTGGCTGCATCGTCTTTTATTTCGATGTAAAGCGAAGGGTTTTTTATCGGAGCGTCAGTATTCACGCGAATATCAAAACTATTACTTTCTGAAAGCAGATAAGTAAAATCGGAAGCCACTTTTTTTCTGCGTTCTAAATTCTCTTCAACATCTCCATCAAATTGAATCGTACCACCTAAAATTCGAATGTCGTCATCATTTTTTCCTTTTACGATTTTAAAAGTGGTATTGCTCTGAAACCAGATTTTCTCTTTCGGAATATATTCAAATTCATGAATACCGCTAATGTCTAAAACGCCTTTAACGCGCATTACCGCTTTCGCGACAGCGTAATTTTCTTTATCAATATATAAAACCCCTTCTAATCCTGAAGCTCTGTGTTTTGATTTGTTTTTGAAATAAATCATGTATGTATCGCGGCCGCGAATATTTACAGTGTCTAGCAGTTTGTAGTTGTAACTTGAAGTAGCATTTTTCGAAATCGGATTTTCGTATTTGGTCTCAAATAATTCGTACTTCGAATCGTAAATTGAAATAGATTGAAGGTTGAAAGCCAGAACTTCATAAATAGGCTGTTTGAAACCAGCTATTTTTGTTCCTAGAACAGTTTCCTTCAATTTGTTATTTCCGAATTGATATTGCGAAACTTTCTCCGTCTGAAACAAATGCTGCTTGCTTACAATTTCTTTAAATTTATAATCGGAAGAATCGATATTGATGATTTTTTTATTTAAATCTTTGTACGCCGCCGAAGTATCAATACGGCCGTCAATAGAATCTGGATTTGCGGTTACAATAAGTTTGTTATAGGTTTTATATTCAAAATTATTGAGCTTTTTCTGAGGATCGTTTGTTGCTTTACTGGCAATAACTTTTTTGATAATAGTTAAAGCAGGATTTTCATTAGAAACAACAACTTCTTTTAAATCATCGGTTTGTTGCAAAAGTGAGATTGAATAAAAAGTTTTGCTGTTGATTAAAGCAATGGTTTTTGACTTAAAACCTATATAAGAAACAGTAAGCGATGTGGCAGAGTTGCTAATTTTGAAAATAAACTTACCGTCAACATCTGTAATTGTGTTATTGTTTTCTGAAGTGGTAATGGTGGCAAACGGAAGTGGTTTGTTGTTTGAATCGGTTACGATTCCGTTTATTTGAATTTGCGCCTGAAGGGTAAGCGTAAAAAACAAAGTCAAAAAACAAAATAGCTTCATACAGAATGATATAGTTTCAAAAACGAAAAGAAATTAATTTTCGTATGCAAAAATAGCAATAAAAAAATCCGTCTGGTACAATAAACCAAACGGATTTTTATTTTATAACCAAATCTTACTTATACTTTCATGATTTCGGCTTCTTTTGCAGCCAATAACTCATCAATTTTTTTAATATAAGCGTTTGTTAAGTTCTGAACTTCTTCTTCTGCCGATTTACAGATGTCTTCTGAAGTTCCTTCTTTTTCTAATTTTTTGATATCAGTATTAGCATCTTTACGAGAGTTACGAATACCAATTTTAGCATCTTCAGCTTCAGATTTTGCTTGTTTAGCCAAATCACGACGACGCTCTTCTGTTAATGGCGGTACGCTAATGATTACCATATCTCCATTATTCATTGGGTTGAAACCAATGTTAGCGATTAAGATTGCTTTTTCAATTGCTTGCAGCATATTTTTTTCAAATGGCTGTAATGTAATTGTTCTAGCATCTGGAACACTAATTTTAGATACTTGAGAAAGCGGTGTTGCAGATCCGTAATAATCTACAAAAACACCTCCAAGCATAGCTGGAGAAGCTTTTCCTGCACGAATATTAAGAAATTCTTTCTCTAAGTGTGCAATAGTACCATTCATTGATTCCTCAGTACTTTCTAAAATAAAGTCTATTTCTTCAGTCATTTTTTCTTTAGTTTTCAGTTTTCATTCTCAGTTTTCAGTTATAGTCTTGCGCGACTGTAAAACTGTTACTGATGACTATATGTTTACTACAGTTCCGATATTTTCGCCTTCGCAGATTTTTAAAAGGTTTCCGATTTTATTCATATCAAAAACAACGATTGGCAATTTATTTTCTTGGCTTAAGGTAAATGCAGTAGTGTCCATTACATTTAATCCTTTTTTGAGTACGTCGTCAAATGAGATAAAATCAAATTTTACAGCAGAAGCATTTTTTTCTGGATCAGAGTCATAAACACCATCAACGCGAGTTCCTTTTAAGATAACATCAGCATTAATTTCAATACCTCTTAAAACAGCAGCTGTATCAGTTGTAAAATATGGATTTCCGGTTCCAGCTCCAAAAATTACGATTCTGCCTTTTTCAAGGTGGCGGTCAGCTCTTCTCTTAATGTATGGTTCTGCAATAGATTCCATTTTCAAAGCAGTCTGCAGACGCGTTTTCATTCCTTTATCTTCAAGAGCGCCCTGCAAAGCCATTCCGTTAATAACAGTTGCAAGCATTCCCATATAATCTCCTTGCACTCTGTCCATTCCTGAGCTTGCTCCGGCAACGCCTCTAAAAATATTTCCTCCTCCAATAACAATAGCAATTTCTACTCCTTTGTCGTGAATCTGCTTGATTTCATCTGCATATTCGCCTAATCTTTTCGGGTCAATACCGTATTGTAAATCACCCATTAAGGCCTCGCCGCTAAGTTTAAGAAGAATTCTTTTATATTTCATGTGTGTGTTGCGTTAATTTGTGCAAATATAGACATATTCTGATTTTTAAAAATAATGTTTGCAAAAAATTAATTCGCGCTGCAATTTTAAGTATACAAAGGCTTCACAGTTATTTAATTTGAAATGTGACAAATGTCATTTTCTCCGTCTTCCTAAAATTTGTATTTTTATTGTATCCTAAAAATGAAACAAATATGAAAAGCGTCGTAGCCAAAGCATTATTCAATAGTCATTCTTATGCTGAATACAGAAAAATAGTAACCGATTTATTGATTGAAGGAAAATCAACGGGAAACGAACAATCTGAAAGTTTGACCAATTACACCAAATTGAACGAGGCCAGAATGAATAGGCTGGAAAAAACGATAACAGTTTCTGATGCTATTGCTGAAAAACTTCAAAACTTAGACAATCACTATATCTGGCTAGTGCTTTCTGAAGGCTGGTGCGGAGATGCAGCTCAAATTCTTCCAATTTTAAATAAAATGGCTTTGGTTTCTCATAAAAAGATCGATCTGAGAATTGCATTTCGTGATGAAAACGATGATTTGATGAGTCACTATCTTACCAATGGCGGAAGAGCAATTCCAAAAGTGATTATTATTTGCAAAGAAGCCGGAATTGTACGCGCCGATTGGGGACCAAGACCAAAAGGAGCAACTGAATTAATGGCGAAGCATAAAAGAGAAGTTGGTGCTATTGACGAAAAAATAAAAACGGATCTGCAATTATGGTATTTGGCAGACAAAGGAATCTCAACACAAGAAGAATTAGTCGAAATTATGGAGAATATTAAATATAACCGTTTGTAGATTTTGTTTAATATGTTGATAAACAGGTTAATTGGTTGATAAAATTGTCTTAAAGTCTTTTTATCCTGTTTTAAATTTCGTAACTTAGTAAAACTAATCCCACATCTATTATAGCTTTCAGATTTACTCTTTTTATTGGTGTTTTATTTAATGTTCAACAATTAAAAAGTACACTATTATGAAAAAGTTATTCGAAAGATTTTATGATTTCTTTTCTAAATTTTTATTTGGAGGGAAGAATGTGCCTCACTATTAACTAATATAAGTATGGAATAAAATTACTTATTTTTAGGAGCTTGGCACATTACTTTCAGATAAGTAATGTGCTTTTTTTTATATCAAATATTTAGTCTGCTTCTGATGATGAGTAATAAAAGAAATCCTGAAGAGTTATTCCAAAAGAAATCATACCAATGCTTTTTTGATTATGAAGCGGAAAATCGTAATCACAGATTTCTGCAAAAAGAATAAAATCGTCTGAGCCAATTCCGAGTTTTAATTTTTTGTATTCTCCATTTAAATTGCCACGTCCTATGGCAAACCCTTTTCCGTAACCAACCTGTAGCATAATTCGCGTTTCTGGTCCCACTTTTGGACTTAAACCAAGATTTAAAAACACAGGAACAGCAACAAGTTTATCATCCCATTTCCAGTCAATACCACTGTGAATACCAAATGTTAGCCATTTTTTATAATGAACTCCATAGCCAAGTTTTGAACCTAAACCATTTGGGACAAGAAAAGCATTTGAGGATGTTGATTCTGAGTCGTAATAATCGTTTGTGTTATTAGGGTTTCCTGTTATAGAAACAGCAAAATCAAATTGTGCGTATGTGAATTTAGTTGCCTGACTATGTATAAATGAATTAAAAAAGGTAATAAACGCAATAGTCAGTAAAATTCTCTTCATACAAGGTTTTTATTTTTTTAGGAGTTCTTCTTCAAACAAAGTAATATCAATCGCATTTTTCACATCGTAATCACCAATTTTAGTTCGGCGCAAAACAGTTAAATGTGATCCAGAATTCATAGCTTTCCCAAAATCGTAAGCCAAAGAACGAATGTACGTTCCTTTAGAACAAACTACTCTAAAATCGACTTCTGGTAATGCAATTCTAGTGATTTCAAATTCGTGAATAGTAGTTTTTCTGCTTGCAATTTCAATAGATTCTCCTGCACGAGCATGCTCATATAAACGAACACCATCTTTTTTAATAGCAGAAAAAATAGGCGGTTTCTGGTCGATTTCGCCCAAAAATTGTTTTACCGTTTCATGAATTAAAGCCTTATCAATATGTTCTGTTGGAAAAGTCTGATCGATTTCGGTTTCTAAGTCATACGATGGAGTAGTGGCTCCAATATAAAAAGTTCCCGTATATTCTTTTGCCTGACCTTGAAGTTCTGAAATTCTTTTGGTGAATTTTCCAGTGCAGATCAATAAAAGTCCCGTTGCCAAAGGATCTAAAGTTCCTGCGTGGCCAATTTTAAATTTTTTCGGAAGTCCGACTTTATTAATTAAAAGATATTTTAATTTATTGACAGCTTGAAATGAACTCCATTTTAAAGGTTTGTCTATCAATAAAACCTGTCCTTCTAAATATTCTTCAGGAGTCATTATATGATGGTAAGCGGATGAATAAAAAAGTGAATCAATAATAAAATGATTCCGGCAATAATTCGGTAATAGCCAAAAACTTTGAATCCGTTTTTAGTCAAAAATCCTATGAAAGTTTTAATTGCCAATAATGCAACAGCAAAAGCAACAATATTCCCAATAACCAACATGTTTACTTGGTCATGAGATAATTCAAAACCAGCTTTGTAATAATCATAGCATTTTTTTGCAGTTGCTCCCAACATTGTTGGAACGGCTAAGAAAAACGAAAATTCTGCAGCTGTAGTTCTTGATAATTTTTGAGACATTCCCCCAACAATACTGGCTCCGCTTCGAGAAACTCCAGGAATCATAGCGATACATTGAAATAATCCAATTTTAAAAGCTTGTAAATAACTGATTTCTTGAGAAGTTTCAGCTGTATTTGGATTGTTAAACCATTCATCTACTTTTAATAAAATAATACCACCAATTAAAAGCGAAATAGCAACGGTAACTGGATTTTCTAATAAACCATCAATAAAATCGCTTAATAATAATCCTAAAACTACCGCTGGAATAAAAGCAACAAGAAGTTTAAAGTAAAAATCAAAAGTTTGAAAGAAACGTTTGAAGTATAAAATTACAACCGAAAGTATCGCGCCAAGCTGAATTACAATGGTGAAAAGTTTAGTGAAATCGTCATGAGCGATTCCAAAAAAAGAAGAGGCAATAATCATGTGTCCTGTAGAAGAAACAGGCAAAAACTCTGTAATTCCTTCAATAATGGCAAGAACAATAGCTTGTAGTGTATTCATTTAGAATTTTAGATTTCAGATTTTAGATTTCAGATTGATTACGTCGCTTTGCTCAGTATCTAAAATCTATAAACCTTTATTATTTAGATTTTTTGAATATAGAATAAATCGTGATTCCAAAACCGATTAAAACAGTTGTCGGTGCTAAACGAATACGTCTAAAGTTAAAAATTTCTTCGTTAAAAACATTTGGATCTTTACTTCCTCCGCCAGACATTAAAATAAATCCTAGCGCAATTACAGCAATACCAATCAATAAAATTTTATAATTGATGCTGTCAAAAAGGAATTCCTGTTTTTGAACTTGTTGTTCTTCTTTATTATTGTTGTTTTTCATCTTTATATGTTTGTCAGCCTGATCGAAGTCGAAGGCATTTTTTTTAAATCTAAAATCTGCAATCTAAAATCTGCAATCTAAAATTAGTAAAGATCGTCAGTTCTTAAATTCAAGAAACGCTGTGTTGCGAAATGTGTGCTTACCCAGGTAATTAGAACTCCTAATCCGAAAACAGCAACTAAAACTAAACCAGTTAAAGCTTTGTCTTCTAGAATTCCTAAACCAGGGAAATTAGTGTCTACATATAATAAAAGCGCGATTAAAGCAATAATGGCTAAACCAGCTCCAAGCATTCCAAGTTTTACGCTTCGCATTACAAATGGCTTACGGATAAACGCTTTTGTAGCTCCAACCATCTGCATAGTTTTGATAATAAAACGATTTGAATGTATAGACAAACGCAATGAACTATTGATTAATAAAACTGCAATTACTGTCAAGAAACCACTAATAATCAAAATCCACATACTTACTTTTCTGATGTTGTCGTTTACAAGATTTACCAATTGTTTGTCGTAAACAATATCTGAAATCATAGCATTTTTGCGAAAATTACTTTCAATCTTAACGATGCTGTCTCTTTCTACATAATCTGCTTTTAAGTGAATGTCGTATGAATTCAATAACGGATTTTCTCCCAAAAAGGTTAAGAAATCTTCTCCGATAATATCAGTATGTTCTTTTGCCGCTTTTTCTTTCGATACATAAACAAAAGATTTAGCAAAAGGCGCTCTTTTAAGTTCGGTGTTAAATGCTTTGATAATACTATCATTCGCTTCATTTTTGAAGAAAACGGTCATGGCGATTTTTTCTTTAAAATCGTCTGCCAACTGTTTCGAATTAATAATGAATAATCCTAGTACACCCAAAAGGAATAATACCAAGAATACACTTAAAACTACCGAAAAATAAGAGGAAATTAACCTGCGTTTTTGAAATTTATCAAAGTTAGAACTCATAGTTTGCTTAAATTATGTGGTAAAAATAATAAAGAATTTCTTTATTTAAAGTTAATAACAAACTTTTATACTTAAAAGTACGATTTAAATCTTGAATCAAAGTTTTTATTTAACCGCAAAGTACGCAAAGCTTTTCGCAAGGTTCACAAATAAAAAGTATAGCCACAGATTAAAAGGATTAAAATGATTTTTTTTAAATCTGTATAAATCCTTTTAATCTGTGGCAAAAAAACACAAAGCTTTTCGCAAGGTTCGCAAATAAAAAGTATAGCCACAGATTAAAAAGATTAAAAGGATTTTTTAAAATCTGTGTAAATCTTTTTAATCTGTGGCAAAAAACTTAGAACCTTAGCATCTTAGTACCTCAGAACCTTTACTTAACCTTATAAACTTCAATGCTTTTTAGCCAATAAACATGTCGAGGTCCAGTTCGAACATCATTTTTGCAAATTGCAATCATCTCTCCATTTTTAATCGGTTTTCCATTTTCTTCAAAAAGAATATAGGCATTATCTCCCGTAGAGTTATTGAAAAGTTCTGCCCATGAGTAAGTTGCTTTGTAATTATCTGAAGCTCTTTCTACAATATAGAAATTTCGGTCTTTATGATCTCCCTGTTTGATTTTGGCCTTTTCTAAAATGTCTCTCAGTAAAACGCCTTTGCAGGTTTTTACTTCTCGTTTTACTTCTCCATTTTTACCTAAAATTTTGAAATTATTAATTGTTGCAACTTTCATTTTCTTTAAAGAATCAACAGTTAATTGTAGAGGAAACTCAACATCGCCTTTTACTTCAATGGTATGATTGGCTAGCTTTAAACTGTCTTCCGAAGAAAGAGTTGCGTGTTCGTGTTCTTTGGTTTCAGAAGTTTTTTCAGTTGAATTTTTTTCTTCTTTTTTTGAAGAATTGCACATAGAGCATGAAAATGCAATTAAAAGAACGAGAATGTAATTTTTAGTTTTCATAGAATTTATAGTTTAAATTTTACTGGTTTCCCAAATTAATGACAAATAATACAATCCGCCAATTGATGGTCCACCGAGAATTGAAGTATAAGGTTTATTGAGAATATTTGTTCCTCCTAATTTTGCCGAAATGCCTTTTTTGAAAGCATAATTTACTTGCGCATCCATTGACCAATATGCAGGAACAGTTCCGCTGACCAAGAAAGAAACATAATCAAAGTTGTTTTGATAACGTGCCGTAACACTCGCACCTAGGCTTTTCCAAATATTTTGAGCAATTAGAGTTCCATTCACATTAAATTCTGGAGTATTGAAACCATCTTCCAAACCATCTTTATCATCAGTTCTATCCAATTTGGTATAAGTTAAATTTGTCAGAGCACTAAAAGTATTATCAAAGCGATATTTCAAACCTAAACTTCCTCCATAATTGTAAATTTTACTTTTAGAATTGGTCCAAAGCCTGTAGCGATTTTGAGTGTTTTTAGAATATAAAGCTGTCGGAATCAAATTTGGATCTGTCGTATTCGGAATACTGGCTTCTACCTGAGCGATAAAATTTTTATAAGAGTTGTAATAAAAATCGGCATCAATAAAAAGATTTCTGTTTAGTGCAATTCCTCTAAAACCGACTTCGAACGATTTTACAAATTCAGGTTCTAAATAGGTGTACGGATTTTTCTGAATCGTATTTTTATTTTTTTCGATGGCTTGTGCTTGAGTCAAGCCATTTGTATTCACATCGGTATTTACTTGCGCTTGAAATTTATCAATTGAAGCTTTGGTATAAGAGTTTTCGAAAATTCCGTCAGACATAATTCGTAATCCGCCAACACGTTTTACACCGCCTGAATTTACATTAGAAAATCCTTCGAAAATACTCGGAAAACGATAACCGTTTTGGTAAGAAGCTCTAAAATTGATGGTTTCTTTTGGAGAATAAACAGCTGTGAACTGAGGCGTAAATTTCGCATCAAAATAATCTGCTTTATCCATTCTGACAGTTGCACCCAAACGTAATTTGTCTGAAAAGAAATCTTTTGTCACTTGTGTGAAAGCGCCAGTTTTTTGATAGGTCAAATTTTCGTCAGCATGAACTGGATTGATGAAATAATTTCCATCGGGAACAATAATGTAATTTCTGTAATCGACACCACTCAAAAGTTTCGCATCAATTTTTTCGAAAAAAGAAACAAAAGCTTTGTCCCAATTAATTAATCCTTCGCCATGAACCAAAGTTGATTTTACTCTCAGAGCAGCGCCAATATCCCAATTGTTGATATCGATTAATTCATTTTTCTTTTGTTCGTAAGCTTCCGTTCCTGGTAAAAAACGACCTGAATCAGATTGTGTTCTGGCAATTCTGTGTGCGTCGGCAACGCTTGCTCCGCCTGTAACAGCATTTTTATAAGCAGTGCTGTAATCGGCAAACCATTTATCATCCGATTTATAAGCGCGATCCATATTTTCTGCCAACGAACGCATGTTGTATGAATCGCCAGTATTTTCGGTTGTTGCATAAGCTTTTACCTGAAAAATAGGAGTATGATAATCGGCAGAAAATTGATTTAAAGTATAATTATCTAATCGAAATCTATTTGAACGCTGGTAAATAGTATTGATTAAGGCTGTTTTGTAAGTCACAGAAAGTTCGTGATCTTTCTTTGGTCGAAAATACAATCCAAAATCGGCTTTGTAATTTTTGATTTCATAGTCAGAAATATCTGTTTCGCGATAACCTGTTCTGGCAACAACATAATTTTTGCCATTTAAATTTAAAGTTTTTCGATTTGCCGACTCGTTCCCGTAACCGTTTACTTCGTCATAAGCTGGATTATCTGCGCCAAGCAAACCAGTTGAAGCATTTGCGTTTGGAGCAAGATCAGTTCTATCATCGGCAACCCAATCTGTTCCGCCCGTTGTTGAAGCATTTATTTTGAAAGCCAATTTTTCATTGAAAGCTCTAGCAATTCTTAAATTAAACTGAGAGTATACTTTTGGTGAAAACCTATCAATATTCCCGACATGATTTACTCCTGTTAATTGTTGAATGGCGATTCCTTGATATTCAAAAGGATTTTTGGTCTGAATATTGGCTAAACCGTTAATCGCATTCATTCCGTACAAAGCGGCGGCTGTTCCCGGAATAATTTCGATTTTATCAATATCGAGATCATTTGCCCCCAAGGCGTTTGCAATTGGAGCACCCAAATGTGGCGCCTGATTATCGATTCCGTCTACCAATTGCGCAAATCGTACATTGGTAGAGTTGGCAAAACCTCTCGTATTTATAACTTTAAAACCCAAACTTGACGTAATAATCTGAACGCCTTTTACATTTTCTAGTGCTTCATAAATACTCGGCGATCCCATAACTTTGGCTTCCGCCGATTTTAACTGTTCAATACTTATGGGAGAATGCATTAATTTTTCGGAACGGCGAGAAGCTGTAATGACAATTTCATTTAGTTCTTCTTTTTTTATGCTATCTCGGGTTTTCGAATTTTGTATTTGAGAAAAACTTTTGAGGCTTATAAAAACAAAGAATAAATACAGTTTTTGGTTCATGGTTTTTGGCTGTTAAATTCAGTATGTTTTAAAATGAATACTGATGGTTAAAAAAAAGGTTTTGGTTTAAATGTTTATTTTTTTAAACACATAGAAACATAGATTTTCACTCTAAAAAGGATGATGAAAAAGAAACTAGTTTCTAAAACATAGATTTGCTATGTGTATTTAAATTAAGTGAAACGCCTTTTTACGATTGCTAAAGCTATGTTTCTATGTGTTTAAATATATTTTTAAAACTTCAAATTTTGAGTTTCTTTTTGAGCAAACTCTTTAATACGTTTTTCAACTTCATAAAAAACAGTGATAGCTTTTTCTCCTGCTTCGGTCAATCGTGCTCCTCCGCCACCTTTTCCTCCGAGAAGTTTTTCAACTAACGGACTTTCAGCACGCTGATTCATTTCTTCAACCAGTTGCCAAGCCTGACGATACGCCATTTTCATTTCTTTTGCGGCATTGGTAATCGAACCTGTTTTTTGAATGTTTTCCAATAACCAGATTTTCCCTATTCCAAGAAAAGCGCCTTCAGCTTCTTCAATCCAAACACGAACTTCGACGCTATATTTTTTACTGTCAGCCATTTTAATTTTTTAAATGCTATTCAAAAATAATTCTTTTCTGATAAAAGTATTCTGTCTTCGCAATATATTTTCTAAGTATTAAAATGCAAACATAAGTATTTTTACGTAATTAAAAATAAGTATTTTGTTATTTTATTTGTTTGTCAGTGAAATAGCTTTGCTACAATCCGCAATAAATGTAAATTTGCGGCTTAATTAATTTAGTGAAAAGCTTAGAACCTTAGTAACTTAGAATCTTAGTCACTTAGAAATGAAGTACAATCCAAACGAAATTGAAGCCAAATGGCAAAAATATTGGGCAGAAAATCAAACTTTTGCAGCAAAGAATAACTCTGAAAAACCGAAACATTATGTTCTCGATATGTTTCCTTATCCGTCTGGAGCAGGACTACACGTTGGGCACCCGCTGGGTTATATAGCTTCAGATGTGTATTCTCGTTTCAAAAGACATCAAGGTTTCAATGTTTTGCATCCAATGGGATATGATAGTTTCGGATTGCCAGCAGAACAATATGCGATTCAGACAGGACAGCGTCCTGAAGATACAACGCGCGTAAATATTGACGGTGGGGTAGACAAAGAAGGAAAACAAATTGCGGGTTACAGAAAACAATTAGACAAAATCGGATTCTCATTTGACTGGGCGCGTGAAGTGCGTACATCAAATCCTGATTATTACAAACATACACAATGGATTTTTATCCAATTGTTTAATTCTTGGTATTGCCGAAAACAAGGAAAAGCATTTGATATTTCAGAGCTTGTAACTGTTTTTGAAGAAAGCGGAAATGCATTGGTTGAAGCAGTTTGCGACGATAATGTTGCGATTTTTACTGCTGATGAATGGAATTCTTATTCTGAAGAACAAAAAGAGAAAATCTTGTTGCAATACAGAATGACGTATTTGGCAGAAACCGAAGTAAACTGGTGTCCGGGCTTAGGGACTGTTTTGGCAAATGACGAAATTGTAAACGGAGTTTCAGAACGTGGAGGCTTTCCTGTTATAAGAAAAAAAATGACACAATGGAGTATGCGAATTTCTGCTTATGCCGAACGCTTGCTTCAGGGTCTAAATGATATCGATTGGAGTGAGTCAATCAAAGAATCTCAAAGAAACTGGATCGGGAAATCGGTTGGGGCTTTGGTAACTTTTAATGTGAAAAATCATGATGAGGTAATCGAAGTTTTTACTACGCGTCCTGATACAATTTTCGGAGTTACTTTTATGACTTTGGCACCAGAACATGATTTGGTTGCTAAAATTACAACTCCAGAACAAAAAGAAGCAGTTGAAGCGTATATCGAAAAAACAGCAAAACGTTCGGAGCGTGAGCGTATGGCCGATGTAAAAACCATTTCAGGAGTTTTCACTGGAGCTTATGCTGAACATCCTTTTACAAAAGAAGCTATTCCAGTTTGGATTGGTGATTATGTTTTGGCAGGTTACGGAACTGGTGCTGTAATGGCGGTTCCTTGTGGAGACGAAAGAGATTATGCTTTTGCTAATTTCTTTAAAGGTCAGAACGGAATGCAGGAAATCAAAAATATCTTCGCAAATGTTGATATTTCTGAAGCAGCTTACGGATCAAAAGACAATGTTGAAATCACAGCTTCTGATTTCTTAAACGGATTAAATTATAAAGACGCGACAGCAAAAGCAATTTATAAGTTAGAAGAAATTGGACAAGGAAAAGGTAAAACCAATTATCGTTTGCGTGATGCTGTTTTCTCTCGTCAGCGTTATTGGGGAGAGCCGTTCCCTGTTTATTATGTGAACGGATTGCCTAAAATGATCGATACACAGCATTTGCCAATTATTTTGCCAGAAGTAGAGAAATATTTACCAACAGAAGACGGTTTGCCTCCATTAGGAAACGCTGCAGTTTGGGCTTGGGATACAAAACAAAATAAAGTTGTTGCAACTGATTTAGTTGATAATGTTTCGATTTTTCCTTTGGAATTGAATACAATGCCGGGTTGGGCGGGAAGTTCATGGTATTGGATGCGTTATATGGATGCGCACAATGAAAATGAATTTGCAAGCAAGGAAGCTTTGGCTTACTGGGAGAATGTAGATTTATACATTGGAGGAAGTGAGCACGCTACAGGTCACTTGTTGTATTCTCGTTTTTGGAATAAATTCTTAAAAGACAAAGGTTTTGCTCCAACCGAAGAACCATTCAAAAAACTGATCAATCAGGGAATGATTTTGGGTACGACGGCTTATGTTTACAGATTGGAAGGAACAAACACTTTTGTGTCTAAGAATAAAATTGAAGGTCAAAATGTACAACCAATTCGTGTTGATGTTCATTTTGTAAATTCTTCGGATGAATTAAATATCGAAAAGTTCAAAGCTTGGAGAGAAGATTTCAATACAGCAGAATTTATTTTTGATGAAAACGGAAAATACATTGTGGGTCGTGAAGTCGAAAAAATGTCGAAATCATACTATAATGTTGTAACTCCAGATGATATCTGCGCAGAATACGGTGCTGATACATTACGTTTATACGAAATGTTCTTAGGTCCATTAGAGCAGGCAAAACCTTGGAATACTGCCGGGATTTCTGGTGTATTTGGTTTCTTGAAAAAATTATGGAGATTGTATTTTGATGATAATGGCTTAATCGTAAACAACGACGAACCAACAAAAGACAACTTAAAATCATTGCACAAAACAATCAAAAAAGTGGCTGAGGACATTGAGAATTTCTCTTTCAATACTTCAGTTTCTCAGTTTATGATTTGTGTAAACGAATTGTCTTCTCAAAACTGTCATTCTAGAGCGATTTTAGAGCCGTTAGCGATTTTAGTTTCTCCGTATGCTCCTCACATTGCAGAAGAATTATGGGCACAGTTAGGGCATACAACTTCAATTTCAGAAGTGGCTTTCCCAGCTTTTGAGGCAAAACATTTAGTAGAGACTAACAAAGAATATCCAGTTTCTTTCAACGGAAAAATGCGTTTCACAATCGAATTGCCTTTGGATTTAACCGCTGCACAAATCGAGGAAATCGTAATGAAAGACGAAAGAACACAAAAACACTTAGACGGAAGAACACCAAATAAAGTGATTATCGTTCCTGGAAAAATCATCAACCTTGTAGGTTAATTATTTTAAAATTTCAATATAAAAATTCCAAATTCCAATTTTACGATTGGGGTTTGGGATTTTTTTTATTTTTTTTCGCCACGAATTGCACTAATTTACATGAATTTTTATTTTTAAAATCGCTTAGTTTGTCATCCTGAGGAACGAAGGATCACACCCGAAACTCGATAAAGATTGGCGATTCAGTTTGCGGAGCTTCTCGCGCGGTCTTCGACTTCGCTCAAACTGAGAATGCGTACAGTTTGTCATTTCGACGAAGGAGAAATCTCCACAAGTAACTCTACAAAGATTGGTGATTTTGATTGCGGAGCTTCTCGCGAAGATTTCTCCTTCGTCGAAATGACAAGATTGGGAAAAAAACTTCGCGACTTCGCGTCTTTGCGAGCAAAAAAACTCGCGTTCTTTGCGTAAACCTTCGCGAACTTTGCGGTTAAAAACCCGCACCAATATTGGAGTTTGAAATTTAATAATTAAAATTTTAAAAACTTTTGTAACATTTTAATAGTTGTCGTATCAAAAGCATGGATCCGATTTAATTAACAACTTAAAACTATTAAAAATGAAAAAGTATATCATCTTAATTATCGCATTCTTATTCTCAGCATTATGTCTAAATGTTTTCGGACAAACAAAACAATTTCCGTTTGAGGTTTTAAAAACTGGAAATGGAGATCAATCTATTATATTTATTCCAGGTTTTGCATCTTCTGGAGATGTTTGGAATGAAACCAAAGCCGCATTCGAAAATAATTTTACCTGTTATACACTTACAATGGCAGGTTTTGCAGGGAGAAAAGCACAGCCAAATGCTTCGTTTGAAAATTGGAAAAACGGAATTGCCAATTATATCAAAGAAAATAATATTGAAAAACCAATCTTAATTGGCCATAGTATGGGAGGCGGACTTGCGCTTGCTATTGCGGCAGATTATCCAGATTTGATTAGTAAAATTGTGGTGGTAGATGCGCTTCCTTGTTTAGCTGCTTTAAATGATTCTGCTTTTAAATCAAAAATAAATAATGACTGCTCTTCAACAGTAAATCAAATGACGGGCATGAGCAATGATCAGTTTTATGATATGCAAAAAAAGACTATGCCAAGACTTTTGGCAGATGCCTCTAAGCTGGATATGGTGGTAGATTGGAGTGTAAAATCAGACAGAACAACTTTTGGGCAAATGTATTGTGACTTTTTCAATATCGATTTAAGAGAAAAAATCGCACAAATTAAATGTCCGGCATTAATTCTATTAGAATCTTATTTTATAAATTTAAAACCAGCAATTGAAGATCAGTATAAAAATTTAAAAACTGCAAATTTTCAGTATGCGACAAATGGCTTGCATTTTATTATGTACGATGATACCGCTTGGTACATGGAGCAGTTAAACAATTTTATTAAAGTTTAAAATGGAATTCGAAGAAATCTACAAAACATATTGGGACAGAATTTTTAGGCTTTGCATGGGATTTGTAAATGATTACGACGCCGCTCAAGATTTAACACAAGAAACTTTTATAATTGTCTGGCAGAAGTTGGAAACTTTTAGAAATGAATCTTCTATTGGAACTTGGATCTTTAGAATAGCTTCCAATAATTGTCTGAGACAGATAGAAAAACAAAAACGTTTTCCAAAATCAGAACTGCCGATTCATCTTTCAGAAGAAAAACAAACATCATTAGAACCTCAGATTCAATTCTTATATAAATGTATTGCTGAGCTTCCAGAAACCGATCGTATTATTATTTCGTTAGAATTAGAAGATATCAAACAAACCGAAATTGCTAAAATCGTCGGACTTTCTGAAGCCAATGTTAGAGTGAAAATTCATAGAATTAAAGAAAAACTGACTCAAAAATTTAAAGAAAATGGACAACGATAACAATATAGATTTTAAAGATTTATGGAAAAAACAATCCGTAAGTCAGCCAGACATGACCGATTTGCTGGCACGAATAAATAAGTTTAAGAAAACAAGTTTGCGTTGTTTATGGCTTACCAATATTCTGCTTTTAGCAACCTGTGCTTTCATTGCTTTTATTTGGTTTTATTATCAGCCGCAATTTATTTCAACTAAAATTGGAATTGTATTGGTGATTTTAGCAATGGTGATTTATTTAATGGTTTACAACAAACTATTAGGGAATTATAAAAATATTGAAGCAAATCAGACTAATCAAGAATATTTGCAAAATCTAATTTTAATTAAAAAGAAACAAAACTTCATGCAGACAAAACTGATGACTTTGTATTTTGTTCTGTTAACCGTTGGAATTTGCCTTTATATGTATGAGTATGCAAGTAAAATGACTCCTTTGATGGCAATTTTAATATATGGAATCACATTATTTTGGATGTTGTTTAACTGGTTTTACATTCATCCAAAACAAACCAAAAAACAGCAAGAAAAAATAAATAGTCTAATTGAAAAATTTGAAGAAGTTAATCATCAGTTAGAATCATAAAAAAAGAAGCTTCGCAATTGCGAAGCTTTCTTTTACCAAAAACAAAAATCTAAAATTTTAAATTTCTATAAATTATTGCGGGAAGATGAAATTACCAGGAATTGCGACGATTGTTCCATCAGCTTTTGCTTTAGCAGTCGTTTCCTGTTCTACTTTTCCTCCAACGTAAATTTTTACAGTTAAAGTTTGATCAACAACACCTCCATGACCTGAAGCTTGTACTCCTGCACCGACAGTATTTGCAGAGGCAGTAAATTCTTTAGTCCAAGGTAATTTGGTAATATCTACACTTTGTGCAGCATTTCCTGACTCCATATAAACTGCATCGATCTGTCCAGAAAAGTTTCCAGTTATTTCGTATTTAACGTCTCTTGAGTTATTCCCTCCTTTATTATCATCATCACTGCTGCAAGAAACTGCTGTAAAAGCAAGAGTCATTACAATTGCTAAGGTTTTCAAAATTGATTTCATAGTATATATTTAATTAATAGTAAGATCTACAACAAAATTAGACCCTTACTTACGGGACGGCAATACCTGATAAAATGTATTTTTTATTACCTGATATCAGGTAAAAGCAAGCGGTTTCTTTTCGAAAGTCATTAAGCTTTAATAACTTTGAGTAAATGCCACATTTATGAAGAAAATCTACGCCTTTTTATTTTTTTTATTTTTTACCGCAATTTCCAATTCACAAGTAATTCTTTCATTAGATGATGATACTGTTTACATTGACAGTATTGTTAAGATCACAAAAAATACAAAATCCGATAGTGTCAAATGCTTAAATAGTTTCAGGTTATCAAAACTATTTTTGATGGCGCAGGATGCAAAAAAATCTAAAGAATATCTTCAGGAAGCGAACAAGCTTAAAGTCAAATTTCCTTTTCTAAAAGATGCTTCTGTTTTTTATAATGCTTACAGTTTTATAGAAAAAGGCGATTTGGAAGGTTTTGAAAAAACCTTGCTCGATGCCAATGCTAAACTTAAAAAATATCGAAATAAAGAAGCTTATAAACTTCGTGCCGTGATACTCCAGAATTATGGTCTTATGCAGCAACGCAAGAACAACGAAAATGCTTATATGAGATTGTTGATAAACGAAGCCATTCCTATTGCTAAAAAAAGTGGTGATTATGAATTAATCAGCGCTTTAAATAAAGCAGTAGCCATTATTTTTATGAATAATGATGAACGCGAAAAAGCAGCTGAATACTTAGATCAAGCGCAGAAATATATAGAAAGCGCCACCAAGAAATCTGCAACTTTAGCAGAGTCTAAGATGGAAACTTATATTATTAATGCAGAAAACTTAGTTGAACTCAAACATTTTTACGACGCCAAAGAAATTCTGGACAAAGCTTATGAGACTTTAGAAAAATATCCAGAATCTAATTTGAATGATTCTTATTTTTATTCGGAAGGACTTTATTATGCCAAGCAAAATAAACATGATGAAGCATTAGTGAGTTTTGAAAAAGGAATTAAATCTGCAGAAAATCATAATAATGCTATTGCGGTAAACAGATTGAAATTTGCAGAATATGAAGTGCTTTTTAAACTGAAAAATTACGGCAAAGCCAAGAGTAATTTGGAATATTTGATCGAAAAAACGCCTTTTATTGTAGATAAAAAGAATTATTACAAAGAGCTGTCTAAAGTTTATAATGCTACGAAAGAATATCCGAAAGCGTATTATTATTCGAACAAATACAATGTAATAAATGATAGTTTAAACGATGCTAAACTGAAAAGTGAAATTGTAGAGCTTGAAGCAAAATATAAAAAAGCAGAAAGTGAAAAGAAAATTGGTCTGTTGCAGTCAGAGAATGAAAAAGCGGTTCTTCAGGTTAATAATAATCGTTTGAATATGATGCTTTTTGCCGTGCTTTCATTTGTTTTGTTTCTGACGGTTTTGTTTTTGTGGAGTTGGAATAATTATCAGAAAAAAATAAGTTTTCAGAAAGAAGTAAATCATAAACAGGAACTCGAGGCATTAGAAAATCAGCAGAAATTATCGATTTCAAATGCTTTGATTGAAGGAGAAGAGATAGAGCGTAAAAGGATTGCAAGAGATCTTCACGACGGACTCGGAAGTATGCTTTCTGGTCTTAAAATGCATTTGAATCTGCCCGATCGTGAGAAGAATGAAAATGCGTCTAATATAAATGGCATGCTGAATGACTCCATTAAAGAACTTCGTAATATTTCTCAAAATTTAATGCCCGAAAGCTTAATGAAATTGGGTCTCGAGCATGCACTTAGAGATTTATGTGCTTCACATTCAACTGCCGAAACAACAATTGAATTTCAGTATTTGATAAAAAAAACAACTTTGCCGCAACATTTTAAAATTATGATTTTTAGAATCATTCAAGAACTTTTAAATAATGCTTTAAAATATGCCAAAGCTTCTCAGATTCTGGTTTCTTGTTCGCAGAATAAAGATGTTTTTTTTATTACTGTAGAAGATAACGGAATTGGCTTTAATTTGGAATATGCAGAAAAAAGGGACGGAATGGGCTTGCGAAACATTAAGAACCGTGTGGCTTTTTTGAATGGAAAAATTGAAATTGATTCAGTTTTGGATAAAGGAACTTCGACCTATATAGAATTAAAATATAACCCAAATCATGATTATGAAGTATAAAACGGTAATAGTAGACGATCATCCGATTGTGATTTCTGGAATTTCTGGTTTGCTGTCGGATTTAGATAATATAGAAATTGTACAAAAATTCGAATCCGGAATTGCGCTTTTAGATTATATCGAAGACAATAAAGTTGATTTGATTTTAATGGATATTTTTCTTCCCGTTATAAATGGAGTTGATCTGTGTAAAACAATCAAGCAAAAGCATCCTAAAATTGTAATTATAGGTATGAGCAGCCAGTCTGAAAGAAGTTTGGTTATGCAATTCATTCAGAATGGAGGAAACGGATATATTCTTAAAAATGCTTCTTTTGATGAGTTTAAAGAATGTATTTACAAAGCTATTGATGGCGAAATTGTTTTTAGCGAAGAAGTAAAAACAATAATTAGTCAGCCTTTGTCTGAAGATTTGGAAAGGATTCCAGGTTTGAGCCGAAGAGAGCGTGATATTGCATTATTGCTTTCGCAAGGAAAATCGACTCAGGAAATAGCCGACGATTTGTTTTTAAGTTTTTTAACCGTTCAAACACACCGACGCAATATTCTTCAGAAGTATAAAATGAAGAATGTGGCAGAATTAATTGCTTTTTTGCTCAAAAATAACATGCTGAATTAAGTCAAAAGTGGTAAAATGATGTCAAAATGACATTTTGTTAAAGTGGTTCACAATTTGCAGTTTGTTTTGTAAATTTAAAAATCAATCTAAAAACACAAAAAAATGGGATCAGGATATTTAATTATTGCTGGAGCTATCATGTTGTTCAGCTGGCTGGTAAGCTCGCAGCTGAAAAGTAAATTTGAATTGTATTCGAAATTGCAATTACGAAACGGAATGAGCGGAAGAGAAATTGCTGAAAAAATGCTTGCCGATAACGGAATTACAGATGTTCGTGTGATTTCAACGCCAGGTCAGTTAACAGATCATTATAATCCTTCAGATAAAACAGTCAATTTAAGTGAAGCAGTTTATAACCATCGTAATGCAGCGGCAGCAGCTGTTGCGGCGCACGAATGCGGTCACGCAGTGCAGCATGCAATTGGTTACGAATGGCTTACAATGCGTTCTAAGTTAGTGCCGATCGTAAGTGTTGCTTCAAATTATGTACAATGGATTTTAATTGCAGGAATTTTAATGATTAAAGTTTTTCCTGGATTATTATTAATCGGAATTATCATTTTCGCGGCAACAACTTTGTTCTCTGTAATTACACTTCCGGTAGAATATGATGCAAGTAATCGTGCTTTGGCTTGGTTAGAAAACAAACATATGCTTACGCAAGAAGAACAAGCTGGAGCAAAAGATGCTTTAAAATGGGCAGCAAGAACTTATGTAGTAGCAGCAATAGGTTCTATTGCAACGTTGCTATACTATATCTCAATTTATTCTGGAAGCAGAAGGAATTAATTAGTTAATTGAGATAATTAGTCAATTAGATAATTTATAGCAAACCCGGCAGGTTTTTAAAACCTGTCGGGTTTTGTGTTTTATGAAGTTTGTCAAGCTGAGCGGAGTCGAAGCATTTAATTTTAGAATTATCTAATTTTCAAATTGACACATTATCTAATTCTAAAGCTGTATCTGTCTATCAATCTGTTGATCTAACGAGATAAAAGTTTCAGTTCTGGAAACTCCTTCGATTGCTTGGATTTTGTTATTTAAAAGTTGCATTAAGTGTTCGTTGTCACGACAGATAATTTTAATCAAAACAGACCAGTTTCCTGTTGTATAATGACATTCTAAAACTTCTGGAATTTTGCGAAGTTCTTTCACGGCTTCGGAATTTCTAGACGCTTTATCCAAATAAACTCCCACAAACGCCATTGTATTGTACCCCAAAACTTTTGGGTTTACAGTAAACTTAGAGCCAGAGATTACGCCAGATTGCTCTAGCTTTTTTAATCTTTGGTGAATTGCGGCTCCAGAAATTCCGATTTTATTAGCGATTTGCAAAATTGGTTTTCGGGCATCTTCCATTAGGTATCGAAGGATTTCCTTGTCGATTCCGTCAATTTCAATTAAGAGGGAGTTGATTTTCATAACTTACAATTTGAAACTATTTTTTGTGATTTGGGTTTTGAATAGAAATCAAATGTAGTTAAAATGCAGGCCAAATGGAAATTTCAATTTTTTTAAATTACAAATTCCAAAATACAACCTGTGATTTTAACCAAGGGAAATGGAACAAGATAAGAAATTGAATGAAAACAAAAATTCCAAATTTCAAGCTATTCACTTGGAATTTGGAATTTTAAAAATTGAATATTTTAAAAAGGATTATTTCCCTTTGTTTGCTTCTGCAACGTATTTCTCTAGAGCCATTGTCATAGAAGGTGTTTCAGGAGTTGGAGCAAGAATATCAATTCTTAAACCATGATCAAGAGCCTCTTTTTGAGTTGTGCTTCCGAATACGGCTATTCTGGTATTGTTTTGTTTAAAATCTGGGAAATTTTTAAACAATGACTTAATTCCTGTCGGGCTGAAAAAAGCTAAGACATCATAATAAACATCTGCTAAGTCAGATAAATCACTCATTACAGTTCTGTAGAAAATTGCTTGTGCCCAATCTACTTTTAGACTGTTTAATGTAACAGGAGCATCTGCATTTAATTGGTCAGATGCAGGAAGTAAAAACTTCTCGTCTTTGTACTTCTTAATTAGCGGAGATAAATCTGCAAAATCTTTTGCTCCAACGTAAATCTTACGTTTTCTGTACACAACATACTTTTGAAGGTAAAACGCAACAGCCTCAGATTGACAAAAATACTTCAATCCTTCAGGAACTTTGTAACGCATTTCATCAGCCACTCTAAAAAAATGATCTACAGCATTTCTACTTGTTAAAATGATCGCAGTGTAATGATTAAGATCGATTTTTTGTAATCGAATCTCTTTTGCGCTAACCCCTTCTACATGAATAAATGGTCTGAAATCAATTTTTATTTTGTGTTTTTGTTGGAGCTCAAAGTAAGGAGAATTCTCCACTTTAGGTTCAGGCTGTGACACCAAAATTGTTTTCACTTTCATATTATAAATATTTTCTAAGCACTCCCTTTTGTTACCCAATAATAGAGAAAATAATAAGGGGCTATTTCAAGAGCGCAAAGATACAAAATAAAATAAAATAACTTGCCGATAATTACGTTTTGATACGTTTTAATTGAAATAAAGTAAGAGTATACGCTAATACACAGCGAAATGCCTATGATTGCTAGCGGTATAATTTGCGGAATATTGTTGTAATAGAACAAAACAGCATTGATTGGAAGGATTAAAACGCCAATATAAGTTCTGTACGTTACTTTTTGTAAGTTAAAAAGCTCTACAAATTCGTCAATATTGAAGGAAGTGGCTACAATTTTTTCGATTAAGTACTTTCCTAAAATGAAATAAAGTAGGAAAGTTGCAATCTGAATAAATAAAACCCAGTCGGTTTTTGAAGCGTGGCCAAAAATATTTAGCGTAAGCAAGATAAAAAAGGCAAACGATACAATCTGCACAAAAAATAAACCAACCGTAAAGCTGTTTTTCATGTGGCTGTTGTCTCTATAAATTTTGGCGTATTTATCAGAAAAAATAAGTTTACTAAATTCACTAAATCTTGTTTCGTACGCCGATTTTGTCATGGCAACAACAGCAAAGGTCAGCACAAATAAAAGTGTTGCCCAGTCTTTGTTTTCAAGAATTCGAGGATGTAATTGTTCAATCATAGCCTTGCAAAATTAGTAATTTTTTGATGCAATACTTTTATTATATATTTATTATGAATCAAATGCTATAAAAAGTTTACTTTTGCGGTGAAATTACCGAGAAAAAAAATGAATGATAGTATTGTCATAATTCCCACTTATAACGAAATTGAAAACATAGAAAGTATAGTTAGAGCTGTACTTTCGCAGCATAAACCTTTTCATTTGCTGATTATCGATGATAATTCTCCTGATCATACTGCAAAAAAAGTTATGGCATTACAGGAAGAATATCCAGGAAAACTTTTTTTAGAACAGAGAACAAAAAAGTCAGGATTGGGAACTGCGTATGTTCATGGCTTTAAATGGGCTTTGGAGCGTGACTACCAATTTATTTTTGAGATGGATGCCGATTTTTCGCATAACCCAAATGATTTAGAAAAATTATACGACGCCTGCCATTTTGGTGGAGCAGATCTTGCAATTGGATCTCGTTATGTAAAAGGGGTAAATGTAGTGAACTGGCCATTAAGCCGAGTTCTGATGTCTTATTTTGCTTCTGTTTATGTGAAATTTATCACTGGAATGAAAATTCACGACGCCACTGCAGGTTTTGTTTGTTACAAAAGAGAAGTTCTGGAGAAAATCAATTTAAATAAAATAAAGTTTGTCGGGTACGCGTTTCAAATTGAAATGAAGTACAGAACGTACTGTGCTAAATTTCAAATTACCGAAGTTCCAATTATTTTTACTGATAGAACAAAAGGAGTTTCTAAAATGAGTAATGCTATTATTAAAGAAGCTATTCTTGGAGTGATTTCACTTAGATTAAGAAAATTAGTCAATTCATTATAAACCAACCGAAATGAACAGGATTTTAATAAAAAATGCCAAAATTGTAAACGAAGGGACAATTTTTGAAGGTGATGTTTTAATTGAAAACGATTTGATTGTTGAAATTGCAGACAGCATTTCATTAAAAACTTCAGATTGTATCGTAATAGATGCTGAAGGAAATTATTTAATGCCGGGCGCGATAGACGATCAAGTGCATTTTAGAGAGCCGGGATTAACTCACAAAGGCGATATCGAATCGGAATCTCGTGCAGCTGTTGCGGGAGGAATTACTTCTTTTATCGAACAGCCGAATACAGTTCCGAATGCGGTTACTCAGGAAATTTTAGAAGATAAATATCAGATTGCATCAAAAAAATCATTTGCGAATTACTCGTTTATGATGGGTGCAACAAATGATAATTTGGAAGAAGTTTTAAAAACGAATCCAAAGAATGTTGCGGGAATTAAGATTTTCTTAGGTTCATCTACAGGAAATATGTTGGTTGATAATGAAGCGGTTTTAGAAAAGATATTCTCAAGTACTCCGATGCTAATTGCAGTTCACTGCGAAGACGAAACTACGATTAAAAATAATCTTGCAGCTTTTAAAGAACAGTACGGAGACGATGTTCCTGTAACGGCACACAATTTAATTAGAAGTGCAGAAGCTTGTTATATTTCTTCGTCAAAAGCAGTAGCTTTAGCAAAAAGAACAGGTGCAAGATTGCATATTTTCCATCTTTCAACTGCGAAAGAAATGGAATTGTTTACTAATAAAATTCCGTTAGAAGATAAAAAAATCACTGCTGAGGTTTGTGTACACCATCTTTGGTTTACGGATGAAGATTATAAAACAAAAGGAAATTTCATTAAATGGAATCCTGCGGTTAAAACTGCCGAAGATCGCGCAGAACTTTGGAAAGCTTTAAATGACGGAAGAATTGACGTAATTGCAACAGATCACGCTCCACATACAAAAGAAGAAAAACAGCAGTCTTACTTAAATGCTCCTTCTGGTGGTCCGTTGGTACAACACGCCGTTGTGGCAATGTTTGAAGCGCATCATCAAGGAAAAATTAGTGTGGAGAAAATCGTGGAGAAAATGTGCCACAATCCGGCTAAGATTTTCAAAATAGAAAAAAGAGGTTTTATTAGAGAAGGTTACCACGCCGATTTAGTAATTGTAAATCCAAGTCTGCCTTGGAGTGTGAAACCAGAAAATATTTTATACAAATGCGGATGGTCTCCATTTGAAGGTTATACTTTCAAATCTAGAATTACGCATACTTTTGTAAACGGAGAATTGGTATATAATAATTTCAAAGTAAAAGATACAAGAGCTGGAAAAAGATTATTGTTTGACAGATAAAAAAAGACGATGAAGAATTTTATAGTAATACTATTGGTTTTGTTTCTTTCTGTAAGCTGTAAAAAAGAGGTGGTAAAACAGCCTGCAAAGCTTATTGAGAAAGATAAGATGATCGATATTATGTATGATTTATCTCTTTTGGAAGCAATGAGATATCAGAAACCATTGTCTTTAGATTCAATAGATAACGATCCAACGAGATTTATTTTAAAAAAATACAAAGTAGACAGTCTTCAATTTGCACAGAACAATATGTATTATGCTTCTGATTACGATAGTTATAAAGACATGTTTGATGTGGTAAATAAAAGAATTGCTGTAAACCAGAGAGCGGCAGATTCATTAGCTAAAATTGATGAAAAGAAAGCGGCTAAAGCAAATAAAAATAAGCCCAAAGAAATGAAAGAGGTTTCGAAGGATTCGGTTCAAAAAAGAATTCCGAAAGTTAACATCGATTCAATTAAGATGGCAAAAAGAAAGCACAGAAGAGATTTATAATTTAGAGCTTTCTAAAATATATTTATGAATATCAGTAAAAACCGTTCCTAGAGCGGTTTTTATTTTTTCGTTACTATACAGATTCTTTGAGTACGAAGCTTTTGCAGTTGCTTTTGTAATGCTTCTTTTTCTGAAAAATAAAGTAGCAAATATTCCGTCAGCCATCCACAATAAATTCATTAAAAAAGGTATAGCATGAATATGAGGCCTTTTTACTTTTAAAGCATCAGCAACGGTGTTTAAAAGATCTTTGAAAACAATATTGTCTGTGATGAGTGTAAAGCGTTCATTTTTTATATCGCTTCTCATTAGTTCATAACTGGTTTTTACCACATCATCAACAGTGATAAAACCTGTGCTTCCTAGCGTGTAGAACGAAAGTCCTTTAGAAACTTTACGATAAATCTCGCTGCTGCCTTCATCAAAAATATCCATCATTTTTAGCGGACCCAAAATTACTCCTGGATTTACAATAATAACATTTAATCCTTCTTGATGCCCGCGCCAAACTTCCATTTCGGCACCATATTTAGAAATGGCGTAATCGCTATGCGGTTTTTCAGGATTCCAGTCTGTTTCTTCGGTAATATGTGTTTCGTGAGGTGCAATATCTCCTAAAGCAGCAATCGAACTGATATAGCAAAACTTTTCTGTTTCTTTGGCGATCGCAAAATTGACCATATTTGCGGTTCCTTCAATATTGGTTTTTCTCAGGATTTCTTCGTCTTTCGGATCAAATGAAATAAATGCTGCGCAGTGATATACTTGTTTAATGTCGATAAAAGCGGTTTCAAGCGTAGGTATATCTAGAATGTCGGCTTCAAGCCAATTGATTTTTTCAAATAGATCTGTTTTTTTATAAAAATCAAAAACCGACTTTGTTTTCTGGATACTCTTTTCGGTTCTGTAAATTGCCCGAACATTTTCTCCATTTTCTATTAAATGAAGCAATAAATGTGAGCCTACCAAACCTGTTCCGCCAGTTACTAATATCATGTTGTAAAGATAAGTTTTTGTTGGAAAGGTGCAAAGTTGCAGAGGGACAAAGTTGCAAAGGTTTTTTTCTTTTTGCCACAAAGGCGCTGAGACGCAAAGTTTTTGCTTTTTCTTGTGAAGGCTTAACGTAAACTTTATAGAAATAAAAAATTTTGCCACTTAGTGGCAGATTTTTTTGCCATTGCTTGTATTTGCGCAAATTATTTAAAACACTAAAGCAACGGACAAATGTTTATCCATTGCTTTAGTGTCTTTTTGTGAAGTTTCGATTTGTGTATTAGAAGATAGTATATGCAAATACCAAATCAATGGCTTTGTACTCAACAGAAATGGTATTGTAATCCGTTAATAGCTGTTTTTTGGTATTTGTTCTAATCTCAGCACTGAATTTGTTTTTAAAGTTGTAACCTACTCCAAAAGCGAAATTAGATCCCGATTTACTTTCAAGTTCTGTATTTTTATCAAAAGATAAACTTGCTTTGCCGTTGATATCAAAAGAGTAAGCGGCATTTATGAAAACTTTTGAATTATTATTGATAAGAAAATAATAACGCAATCCAATAGGAACCTGGATGCTGGAGTATTTAATCTCTATATTACGAGTTATAGAAGGAGATCCCGCAAAAAGACCTGGTCTGCTGTATTGTTTAGTGGTTTCGTATTTTTGATAAGCTGGGTTTAAAAAGAGGCTCCATTTGTTATTGTTAAATGGAAGAAGATATTCTGCTTCCAAGCCTATTTTTAAGTTAGTATTGCTATCTAAATTTACATCTATTGACGGACTGTCTCCATCATTCATAGATCCTGAGATAAAACTAAGCTCAGGTGTTATTTTTAAATGAAAATGACCTTTACTAGATTTAGATATTACACCGCTTTTTGTTTTGTTGTCGGTATTATTGTATTTTAGAAAATATCTGGTAAGATCAGACTTTTTATATTTTAGATTCGTAATCTCACTATCGGCTGTATTTGCTAATCTTACATTGTTGTTTAATTGCTGTTTGTAGTAATCATTTTCTCTTAATTCTCCGGTTGATTTATCTCCTTTTGTCAAAGTGTATTTTAAATACGTAAGTTGTTCTAATGGAATGCTCTTTGTTTCGTAAAAATATCGGATAAGATTTCCGTCAGTATACGAGTATAGTGTTGCTTCTCCTTGAACTAATAATCTTAGAAAGAGAGTATTTTCTTCCCATACAGGTTGACCGGTTTCTGATAGTTTGTCTAAATTGTCACTGGAACGGTCCATTTTTACTTTGGCTCTTTTGAAAGTTACAGTATTGTCGATACCAAATTCCTGAACATTAGCAATGGTTTCTGTTTTGGAATCATTGTCATTAATCTGGGACTTATATTTGAAATCGGTTGGATTATTTTTCCAGTCTAAGTTTCGGATGAAACATTCTGTTCGTATTCCATTGTTGGAAATAAAGTAGCCTTTTTCAAAAGAAACCTGTGCATTGCTCAATGTGCAATAAAGAAAAAGAATAAGTAAAAAAGTTTTTTTCATTTTGGTAGTTTTTGGTGGGCGAATCTAAAGAAAAAATAAAATAGATTTTTACGTGTTTCCGTAAATAGATTTTTTTATCCTTTGGACTTTTGTATTGAGAAAAGTGACTTTTCGAATTAATCTCAGTATCATGTTTTTAGCTTAAAGGATTAAATTTTATATTGAAATGGCTTTTTATTGTTGATAATGAAATTGCTTTTTGTGATTGCCATTGACATTGATTACATTTGCGCAAATTATTTAAAAAAATGAAGAATCTAGTTGAAGAATTAAAATGGCGCGGGTTATACCATGATAGTATGCCTGGAACGGAAGAACAATTGCTAAAAGAAGCAACCACTGCCTATATCGGTTTTGATCCAACAGCAGATTCACTGCACATCGGAAGTATGGTTCAGATTATTTTATTGGTTCATCTAAAGAATTTTGGTCACAGGCCAATCGCTTTAGTAGGTGGAGCAACAGGAATGATTGGAGATCCTTCTGGTAAATCTGATGAAAGAAACTTACTTGACGAAGAAGCTCTAGCTAAAAACGTAGCTGGAATCAAAAGTGTTTTGTCTCGTTTCTTAGATTTTAATTCAACCGAAGCAAATGCACCAGTAATGGTGAATAACTACGATTGGATGAAAGAATTCTCTTTTATCGATTTTGCACGTGAAGTTGGAAAAAGAATCACCGTAAATTATATGATGGCTAAAGATTCTGTGAAAAAGAGATTTAGCGGAGAAGGTGAGGGAATGTCTTTTACAGAATTTACATATCAGTTAATTCAAGGTTACGATTTCTATCATTTATATAAAAACAACAACTGTATTCTGCAAATGGGTGGTTCTGACCAATGGGGTAATATTACCACAGGAACAGAATTAGTGCGTAGAATGGGAGGAGAGAATGCTAAAGCTTACGCCTTAACAACTCCTTTGATTACAAAAGCAGACGGATCTAAATTCGGAAAATCTGAAGGAGGAAATGTTTGGTTAGATGCAGATAAAACTTCTGTTTATAAATTTTACCAATTTTGGGTAAACACAACAGATGTTGATGCGGAGAAATACATCAAAATATTTACTTTCTTAGATAAAGAAACAATCGATGCGTTAATTGAAGAGCATAAAACGGCTCCGCATTTAAGAGTTTTACAAAAGAAACTGGCAGAAGAAATTACTGTTTTTGTTCACAATCGTGAAGAATTGGAAAAAGCAATTCAGGCGTCAAATATTTTATTCGGAAATTCTACTGCTGAAGATTTGAAAAAACTGGATGAAAAAACTTTCTTAGAAGTTTTTGATGGAGTACCGCAAGCTGAAATCGCAAAAGCTGATTTAGAAAACGGATTGGATATTATTACTGTTTTAAACGAAAAAACAGGTTTCTTTAAATCTAACGGAGAGGCTAGACGTGCTTTAACAGCAAACTCAATTTCTGTAAATAGAGAAAAAATAAAAGAAGATTTTGTTTTAACAGCAAATGATTTAATCAACAATCAATTCGTTTTATTGCAAAGCGGAAAGAAGAATTATTTTGTAATAAGAGTTGTTTAATTGTTTAATCGGTTAATTGTTTAATCGATTCAGCAAAATCTTTTGCATGAAATATATAAATCCCAATGTTCGAAAAGAATATTGGGATTTTTTTAATCATTCCGTAGGAATGTTTCGTCGGTAGATTTTTTTATAAAACCATCAGATTACACCCGCGGATATCAGAATTATCAAAACGTCCCAATACCTCGAAAGAGTTGTTCGAATATTTTTTGCCTAAATCCTGCGTAGCAATAAAAGAACATGAATTGATATTGGCTAAATCAATTACATTAATTCCGCCAGTTTTCCCATTATTTACGTAAGTGAGAGCATCTTCAGGATCGCGAACTAGAATATGCATCCAAGACGGACATTCGAAAATTCCATCGCCCAAAGAATAGGCTTGCGCTAAAAGTTCAGTCATTCCGTATTCTGAATGAATGGAAGAAACACCGAAACCTTTACATAAAATGTCGTGTAATTCTTCACGAATCATTTCTTTGCGTTTTCCCTTCATTCCTCCTGTTTCCATAATAATGGTATTTTGAAGACTGAACTGATGTTTTTCGATTAAATCTAATAAGGCGTAAGTAACTCCAATTAAGATTACATTTTGACCTGCTTCGTCCAATTCAAGAAGTTTTTTGATTAGATCATCATGGTTATGCAAATAAAACCCACTTTCAGGCTGATTAGAGAGTTTTATTAAATCTTCGACCATATAAATTAACGAAGAGCCTTCGCGTTCTAAATAAGACGGCAAAAGAGCTAACACAACGTAATCTTCTATGTTGCCATAAAACTGAGAAAATCCTTTTCGATAACTTTCTTCATATAAGGAAACATCGGTCACTAAATGCCTGCTGGTAATCATTCCAGTTGTACCGCTGCTGGTAAAAGTTACTTGTGCAGGATCTGTATTAGAAACGACATCATGACTTTTGAAAAATTGAATGGGTAAAAAAGGAATTTGTTGCAGTGATTTTACCTGTTGTGGATTAACATTCAAAAAATCACAGAATTCACGATACACTTTATTGTTTTCATGCTGAAAACGAAACACTTTTAATGCTATTTTTTCAAATTGTTTCTGACTTGAAATGGTAAAGATATCGCTGGCTGTAATCAAAACTTTTTTTTGCAAAGATATTATATTTAGTGTTCAGTCGCAGTATTCAGTCACAGTTTTCAGCAGAGTACATAAACTGAAAACTGTGACAGAAAACAAAAAAAGCTCCATAGGAGCTTTTTTTTATCGTATAATGAGTTTTCGTGTTGCCGATGCGTTCTGTTCGCTTATTTTGATGATGTAAACACCTGGTGGCAATTCTGTAACACTTAGTTCTCTTGAGACTAAATGTGCCTGCAATACTTTTTTACCTAAGATATCAAACACAATAATTTCTTTCTCTAAATCGTTTTTAGATGAGATATAGACTTTTCCATTTGTTACTGGATTAGGATACAAGCTTAGACCCTCGATAGAAGTAGATTCTTGAGTTTTTGGTAGTTGCTTGCTGTCTTGCGCCGAGACGCTTACAGTAAAGAAAAATGCCAATAAGAAAGTAATATAAAAGTAGTTTTTTGCCATCGCATGTATTTGATTACTGTAAATATACAAAAAAAATTACAAAAATGACGCCAAAAAAAAACATGCTAGATTTTTAGGATGTTTTTAACATTATGTATTCGAAGTGATTAGGAAACTATATGATTTTGTATGTGCTATAAAAGCTAAAATGAAAAAAGCTGTCTGAATATTTCAGACAGCTTTTTTATTATTTAGAATCTAACTTTTATTATTTAGTCCAGTTAGCCCAAGTTGGTAATTCAGCACCATTACCAGCTCCTAGGTTTCCTGTGCTTGTTCCAGCCAATTTAGGACCTGTAAGATCAGTTACAGAAGCTCCAAAAGTGTAGTTTGTGATAGTGAAGTTACCAGCTGCAAGATTTGCAGTTACACCAGCATCAGCAGATAATTTAGTTAAAGCAGCAGGCATTCCGTCAGCAACATATAGGTTTGTGTAAGTTTGTTTTCCACCACCTTCTTTGTAGTTGATTGCTTTTTCGTCAGCTAAGAATGTAGCACCACCTTTAACGATAGAGATGTTTGTAACTTTAGCGTTAGTCATTGGAGAAGCTCCACTTGGATCTTTAGCGTTAGTAGATCCTTCAACACCTGCTTTAGAAACACCTTTAATGTATACGTTTGTAGCAGTACCTTGCCATCCGTCAGCGAAATCTAATGAATCATCATAAGAGTTAATGATTGTCAGGTTAGAAGCGTTTACAGCTCCACCGAAGAACTCAATTCCGTCATCACCACTTTCGAAAGTGTAGATATCAGATACTACAGTTCCAGAACCTACTCCGAAGAAAGAAACTCCATTATATTCTTTTTCAGCAGTATATTTAGAACCTGTGTAAGAAATTTTCAAGAAGTTAATGTTTCCAGAAGAATCTGCATTATCATTACCTCCGTAGCTTAAACCACCTACTTCAGAAGTTCCATTGTCTCCAGTGTTTACTTTACCGTTACCAGCGATGATCAATCCACCCCAGTCACTTTGAGCAGGAGTTGCTTTTCCAGAAGTCATAATAACTGGTTTAGCAGCAGTACCGTTGATGTTAATTTTAGCGTTTCTTTCTACAGCGATATATAAAGAAGTTGCTTCTGCAGTAGGAGAACTTTTAATTACTGTTCCAGCAGGAATTACTAAAGTAGCTCCACCTTTAACGACTAAACCTCCAGTTAATGTATAAGTTTGAGTAGGATCTAAAGTTACAGTACCGTCTTTAATTTCTCCTTTTAAATCGTCAACCTTTAAAACAAAAGAACTGTTGTTTGTGTCTTTGTTGTTATCATCAGAACTACAGCTTGTTAAAGCAAGTCCTAATATTGCAGCCATTGCAAATAAACTTTTTTTCATTTTTGTTGTGTTTTATTGTTTTATTTATTCAAGGCAAAGTAAACGAACATATGTTTTTGCTGAGTTAAGACGATATTAACAATCTATTAAGTATAATGGGGTAAAAACGCAGTGTCTTAATGTAAAATTTACATTGCAATTTTGGGTAAAAAAAAAGCGATTGGAATAACCAATCGCCTCTTGTAATTTATTGAAAATCTTTTTCTTAGAATGTGTAGTTTAAAGTAAGTCTAAGATCTGAACCTGCTTTATATGAAGTTACAGTAATATCTCCTACAGACTCTTTTCCAGGAACTTCTCCTTGTTCTTGTACACGTTTAAAAGTTGGATTTAAAATGTTGTTGTAAATAAGACCAATTTTTAAGTTTTTAGTCAAACTCGAATTTACAATAAAGTCTAGTTTGTTTACCGCTTTATCAACCATGTTTCCAACTCTTGAAGTTCCGATTACAGCCAATTTATCTGAAAAATAAGAGTAAGAAACTGTCGCCGAAATATCTGTGTTTTCTGAAAACTCATTTAAGAACGATAAGTTCGCATTGGCAAGGAAATTAGAAGCTCCTGTTAATTTACTTGATGTAAAAGTAAAGTTCGCTCCAAAATCATTTTCATTGTTTACTTTTTCGTTGCTTAGATCTTGTTTTGTATATAAATATGATCCGTTTGCGTCAAAAGAAAGTTTTGTTTTTAAGTTATCTCTTTTTTCAATTTCAAAAAGATCTTTTCTATACTCAACTTCAACTCCTGCTACTGTTCCTTTATCTCCTGTATTTGCATAAGAAATATCATTTGAAGAAGAATTCAAGAACATTTCGTTGATTGGATTTTGAATGATTTTACCAAATGCAGTAACCGAAATTAATTCGCTTGCTTTTGGGAAAAATTCCCATCCTAAGTCAAAATTGTAATTTGTTGAAGCGTATAATCTTGGGTTTCCTTCGTAAGCTTGTGCAACGTCCTCATAAATGATAGGCACTTTTTCTTTAAACTGAGGAAGTGTATACGTTTTACTAGCAGAGAATTTTAAATTCTGTCTTTCATTCAAAGTATATTTTGAAATTAAGCTTGGTAAAATATTGAATTTAGAATCGTCAGAGTTTCCTCCAGAAGGAACTGTTGTTGTGATATAGAATACATTCTGATTCAATTGCTCTAATCTTGCTCCTAATATTACGCTCAATCTTTCAGTTAAAGAATATTGAACATTAGCAAATGCAGCATTAATATCTAAATTTCCATTATATGTTTGGTGAATTCTGTTTGAGTAAGATGAACCCCAATGTGCAGGATCTAAATAGTTATCTACATGGTGGATATCTTCTTTAGGGAAAGATATTGTAGTTCTGTTCGGGAAGAACGAAAACTGTTGCATGTCGTAATCTACATTTTTGAATTTTCCAGAATAACCAACAGTTACTTTTCCTTTGTAAGTATCATCACTTCCTTTTTTGAAGTTATAAGAAAGAGCAATATTTGCAGCAATTTCATTTTCTTTTAAGTCGTGAAAAAATCTGTGGTTATTGATATTTGAATTGGTGAAAAATGTATAATCAATAGCATTAGGAGCATACACGAAAGAGTTTTGCATACGATCTGGAATTGCACTGTCAGACATACTGTATCCAACTCCCCAGTTTAAATTCAATCGATCGTTAAATTTGCTTTTTCCTGTTAATTGGTTTACCACTAATTGTGTTCTTTCAAAAGTTCCACGTTTGATAAAACCGCTAATTTGCTGTTGAGCATCTCCACCACCATCAAAGTTGATGTTAGTTCCTTCGTACTCGCTATAGTCTTGCTCACTAGAGTTTAAGAATAAAGACGTAAAGAAGATCGAATGGTTTTTGTTGATTTTATAATCAGCAGTACCCATAACCGTTGTTGTAGTGTTATGTTTGTAAGCTGTTCTGATAAAGTCAGAATAAATATCTCCATCAGAAGTAATTCCTCCTCTGCTGTAACCTTGAGTGAATTTGTTTTTTGCACTGAAAGATCCAGTAACAAAAGCACCAATAGAACTTTCGTCGTTTATTTGAAATCTTTTTCCTCCAGATAAAGTGTAGAAAGCATTTAATACATTTTTACTTTCTTGTCTGTCCCAGCTTGTTGCATAGCTGTATGGCAATAATGGGGCATCTGGAACGCCAACTTTTTTAAATCCTGTATAAGTAGGTCCGTCTTGAAGATAAAAATGATCTTGTCCTAAAACATTTGTGTTTGCACCAGTACCAACTGAAAAGCTGATGAATGGTTTCCCGCTGAATTTCTTTGCACTAATATCGATATTAGCTCCTCCGAAATCGGCATAGTTTTGAGCTTCAAAAGTTTTACTGATTCCAATGTTATCTACAATGTTTGTAGAGAAAATTTCTAAAAGAATGTTTTTATTTGCAGGGTTGTTTGATGGCAACGGAAGTCCGTTTAAAGTAGTTACGTTATAACGATCACCTAATCCACGTACGAAAACATTTCCAGAATCGTCTTGTTTAGAAACCCCGCTCACTTTTGCAACAGCGTTGGCAACATCATTAACTCCTTTTCTTGCAATTTCCTCAGCACCAATAGCAGCTTTAAATTGAACTGCATTTTTTTGATCTAATAATAATGCTGATTCTTTTTGCTTGTTTCCTGCAGAAGATTTTACGACTACATCTTTAAGAGTATAGCTTCCAGAAGAAAGCCCTTGGTTAACTGTTACAGTTTCGTTTGCTTTTACGGCAACCGGAGCTTCTACAGATTCATATCCTAAGAAACTAAAAATTAAAGTATAATTTCCAGGATTTACGCTTAACGAATATTTTCCGTCAACGTCGGTATTTACGCTAATATTTGTACCTTTAACTAAAACATTAGCAAATGGTAGAGCTGCGTTGTTCGAATCTTTGTCAGTCAGAACTCCAGAAATCGTACCTTTGTTTTGCGCGATCGAAATCGTACAGATAAATAATGCAATAAAGAGAAATCTTAGATTGAATTTCATTTTTTTCAGTGTTGTGTTTGTGTCTTAATTATTTTTGTGCAAAGAAAGAACCGCTCTGTGAAGTCCATGTTACCGACTTGTTATGTTTTTGTGTTGTTAAGATTATCAAATTGTTACGAGATTAAATTACGGTTAACACCATTTTTTAAAGGTTCTTTTGTTAGTATATTTACCCTGTGAAATAAGAAATATCGAATGTTTAATGAAGAAGTTTCGATATAAAAATCTCAATTTTTGCTATTTATGAAAAAAACACAAACTAAGATTTTATTAGTTGACGACGAACCAGATATCTTAGAAATCGTTGGCTATAACCTTGCTCAGGAAGGCTATCAGATTGTTACAGCTTCTAATGGAAAAGATGCTATAGCAAAAGCACAGAAAGAGTTGCCAGAATTAATCATTATGGACGTGATGATGGCAGAAATGGACGGAATGGAGGCTTGCGAGCATATTAGAAAAATTCCTGAATTAAATAATGTTATCATAACATTCCTTACAGCAAGAAGCGAAGATTATTCTCAAGTAGCTGGTTTTGATGCAGGTGCCGATGACTATATTACAAAACCAATTAAACCAAAATTATTGGTCTCAAAAGTAAAGGCGCTGTTAAGAAGGTTAAAGGAACAAGAAGTTGTTACAGATACTTTAAATGTAGGCGGAATCGAGATTAATCGTGAGGAATACAAAATCATAAAAGGCAATGTAGAAATTGCTTTGCCAAGAAAAGAATTCGAATTATTCTATCTATTGGCTTCAAAACCAGGTAAAGTTTTTAAAAGAGACGAAATCTTGGATAAAGTTTGGGGTAACGAAGTTGTGGTTGGAGGAAGAACAATCGATGTTCATATCAGAAAACTGCGCGAAAAAATAGGCGAAGATCTTTTTAAAACCATAAAAGGTGTTGGTTACAAATTTGAAGTTTAGTATTTCTATAAAAAATGAACCATATAAGTATTATAAGTTCATTTAAAATTATAGTTTACTTTAAAATAAAAAAGCTCATTTTTGTCAAAGTCTGACTTTGATAAAGATGGGCTTTTCAAAATTATTATTTATTCCCAAAAAAAGTTATTTTTAAATGAATTTATATTACTTATATGGTGAAAAATAATCTTTAATTGGTTTTAATATTTAACTATTTCAATGAAAATTAATTTTAAAAAAACATACAAATTCGCCATAAAATCGGCATTGTATATCAGTCTTTTTACAACAGCATTTGTACTGATGTTAATGTCATTATTTTATAAAAATCAATTAAAACATCAAGTTGCGTTTGGAATAATTTTCATAATCGTAATCTATATTTTCTCTTTTCTGGTTTTACAATATCGTGTAGAACGCTTTATTTACCGAAGAGTGAAGAAAATTTACGATGAGGTTTCGTTGCTAGAATCCACAACATTAATCAATCAGCCGATTAATACCGATATGGAAACGCTTTCGCGTGAAGTGAAAAAGTTTGCGACGGATAAAAAACTAGAAATCGAAATGCTCGAAATCCGCGAACAATATAGAAGAGAGTTTTTAGGAAACGTTTCGCACGAACTAAAAACACCTTTATTTACGGTTCAGGGTTACGTTTCAACTTTGCTTGACGGAGCAATGGACGATAAAAATATCAGAAAGAAATATTTAAAACGTGCCGAAAAAGGAGTAGAACGTCTAATTTATATAGTAGAAGATTTGGATATGATTACCAAATTAGAATCGGGTGATTTAGATCTCAATATGACTGATTTTGATATTGTCGAATTAATTCAAAATGTTTTTGAACTGCTTGAAATGAAAGCTGATAAAAAGAAAATCAAATTGGCTTTTGAAAGTAAAAATGTTCAGTCTGTAATGATTCGAGGAGATCAGGATAGAATACAGCAAGTTTTAGAAAATCTGATTGTAAACTCTATTAAATACGGTAAAGAAGGCGGTCTGACAGAAGTTGGCGTAGTAAATTTAACCAAGAAAAAAGTCTTAATTCGTATTAGCGATAACGGAGAAGGTGTTGAAAAACAAAACATTCCAAGACTTTTTGAGCGTTTTTACCGAGTGGATAAAAGCGGAACACGATCTGAAGGTGGTTCTGGTTTAGGTCTGGCAATTGTAAAGCATATTATTGAAGCGCATAAAGAGAAAGTTTATGTAGAAAGTGAGTTTGGAATTGGCTCTGAATTCTCTTTTACGCTCGAAAAAGCAAATAAAACAGCAAAAACTGACGTTAAAAAATCGTAACTTCAGTTTTGTTAAAAGCCCTAAAACAAAGGTGTTTAACAATAAATAAACATTTGAATTTAGGTCATAACATTAAATTTTTATTATAGTAACATCTGGTTAATGATTTCTTAACATAGGTGCTCCATCTTTGCATCCTGAAATTAAGGGAATTAGAGAACTAATGATAAAAAGAAAACTAGTAGCTGTTTTATTACTGCTAACCTTTGCTGCTAATGCGCAGGAAACAGATAAAAAAGAATTAAACAAACAGGATGTAAAAAACGAGGTAATGCGTATTTTAGATTCTATAAATAAAGCGAAACTTCCGGAAACTAAATCTGGAGGAGGAGTTGAAGAACATTGGTATGATAGAATCTCTTTGAGAGGTTATGCACAAATTAGATACAATGGTCTTTTTTCTACAAATGATAAAGTTTCTTGCGAACAATGTGATAAATCTTGGGGAACAACTTCTACAGCTCCAGATGCCAAAGCAAACAACGGACTTTTTATTCGTCGTGCCCGTTTAGTATTTTCAGGACAAGTTCACCCGAATGTATTCTTCTATTTCCAGCCAGACTTTGCGAGTTCTCCAGTTAGCGGTATTAATAATTTCGTACAGATTCGTGATTTGTATTTTGATCTTTCTTTTGATAAAAAAAGAGAATATCGTGTTCGCGTTGGACAGAGTAAAATTCCATACGGCTTCGAAAATATGCAGTCAAGCTCACAGCGTTTATCTTTAGATCGTGCCGACGCTATCAACAGCTCAATTTTAAATGAACGTGATTTAGGGATATTCTTTTATTGGGCTCCAGCCGAAATTAGACAGCGTTTTGAAATGCTGGTTAGAGATGGCTATAAAGGTTCTGGAGATTTTGGAGTTTTTGCCTTTGGTGTTTATAATGGGCAGATTGCTAATAAATTGGATGGGAATCGAGATTTAAATGTAGTAACGAGAGTATCATACCCTTTTGTAATTGGAAGTCAGATTATAGAACCAGGAATTCAGGCTTATACCGGTAAATGGGCTTTTACAGGAGAAGTTTCGCCAGGAGTTACTGTTAACGATCCTCAATATGTAAAAGATCAGCGAGTGGGGGCAACTTTTGTTTTATATCCTAGACCATTTGGTATTCAGACTGAATACAATATCGGAACAGGACCTCGATACAATACACTTACCAATACAATCGACCAAACCGATTTGAACGGAGGTTACATTTTATTAAACTATAAATGGGATATTAAAAAACAGCGTATTTATCCTTTCGCCAAATTTCAATATTATGACGGAGGAAAAAAATATGAAAAAGATGCTAGAAGCTACGTAGTTAGAGATTATGAATTCGGTATTGAATGGCAGCCAATCAAAGCTTTAGAATTAACTGCGGAATATGTAGTAGCAGACAGAACTTTTGAAGATAGTGCACTACCAATAAACAGACAGCAAGGAAATGTGCTGAGATTGCAAGCACAATTTAACTTCTAAAAAGACACAGATTAAACGGATTTGCTATTGCAAAGACGCGGATAAAAACTGATTTTTTATTTGAGAAAAAACTCAATTGCCTCCAGCGAAAGCTGGAGGTTTTTTTATTGTAGTGGAAAATAAAAGTAAAATTCGCTTAATCCGCGTCTTTGCAATAGCAAATCTGTTTGATCAACGTGCAGTTATGCTGTTTTGTCTTCAAAAACCTTAAATAACGAATCCCAGTCAATGTTATTTTCAAATTGAGATAGTCCTTTAAACGATTTTACTTTCGATAAATCTTCAATGCTAAAATCGTCCTGCATTGCATAAGGTATAAGATTTTCTTCCTGAAGTTTTATGGCCAGATATTCTTGTTCGTACTGACCTGGAGTTGGAATAAAAAAAGCTTTTTTGCCCAGCTTAGCCAAATCCATTACTGTAGTATAGCCCGAACGGCATAATACAAACTCACTTTCGTTAAAAGTCTGTTCCAGCTGTTTGGAGTTCATAAAATTGTAATAGGTAACATTTCCAGCCTGCCATTTTTCTTGCGATTTTTCTACTTTACCTTGTACAAAAACCACTTTTCCTGGATAATTTGCAGCTTCTTTTTGCAGTTTTTCATCCAAGAAAGTGCGCTGAGGTTCAGGTCCAGACAATATAATCATCAAATCATATATTTTTGGAGTATCCTTTTTCTTCATACGGCTCAACGGGCCGATGTATTTTAGATTCAGTTCATTATTTTTTAAATGCCCCAAATCTCCCGTTAAGTTCACTTTTTCATTAGTATCAGGAACCCAGCATTCATTATATTTTTTTATGAAATACTGATGACATTTACTGGTAAACCAAGTCGTATTTCCAGTCATTACATTCAATTGATGAGTCATAAAAACAGAAGGTACTTTTTTGCTGAAAACCCCCAATCTGTTATCTGAGATTATGCCATCAATGCCATGTTTTTTAATCCAATGATTCACCATTTTTTTCTCATCCAAAACGGCAGTAATCATTTTCGGAAGATTTTTAATCAATTTCCATTTAAAATTTTTACCATTCTTGGCATATTCAATATGATAAGAAGGCAATTCTAAAGTTTGTACATAAGGAAATTCTTTTCGTAATAGAGCCAGCGCAACGCCATCGGAGGCGATAATCGGAATGTAATTATTCTCTTGAAGCGCTTTGATAATCGGAATGCATCGAGTGGCATGTCCAAGTCCCCAATTTAATGGAGCTACTAAAATTGTTTTATTCGCAGAATAATCAATGCTCATTTTTAACACGTTTTAAAAACGAAGATAGACAAATATGTTTTCTGTGTTATTTCGAAGGTATTACTAAATTATTAATTTAAGGTTCTAAGGTGCTGAGGAACTAAGGCTCTAAGGTTTATTGGATTGAATAAAAAAAGAGGTTATCTCAAAAATACAGTCATTTAGAGTTAAAAGAATATTTATAGAAATCCAATTGCGAAAAGACAAAGAGCTCCAGTGGAGCGACACATAATTTTTCGCAATAAAACATGTGTCGCTCCACTGGAGCTTTATATATAAATGTTCATTATTTGCTATAAATATTTCGCTTCTCTGAAGCTTACAAAAAGAAGAAGCTGTCCTTTTGGACAGCTTCTTCAAAGTCTCGTATTAAAACCTTAGCACCTTAGCACCTCAGTACCTTAGTCCCTCAGCACCTTAGTCTTGAATATACGTTTTATTACCATTTTTGTTAATGTAGTACTTACCACCTCTTGGACCAGTATATACTTTTTTACCGTTGTATTCGCCGGTTACTTTGTCTGGTACAGACGGCGCTTTTTCGTTAGTTTCTTTTAAAGTTTTACTAGCTGTTTTTTTAGCAGCAGTGGCGTCTTTTTTTGTAGCATCAGCTTTTGCGGTTGTTTTCTTGGCGTCGGCTTTGGTTTTGTCAGCAGTTGTTTTTGCTTTATCAGATTCTACAGTAGCTTTTTTGGCATCAGCTTTAGCTTTAGCCGCTTGCTTGTCGGCAGTCTTTTTTGCTGCGTCAGCAGATTCTTTTTTGGCTTTTGTTGAAGCAGTTTTTGCATCGTCAGCGGCTTTTTTAGATTTTGTGGCTTCCTTTTTTGCGTCGGCCGAAGCTTTGTCAGCACTTGCTTTCGCTTTTTTCGCCGAAGTTTCAGTTTTACTTTTCGTGGTTTTTGCAGTTGTTTCCTGAGCATAAAAATTAGAAGAGAAAACAACCATCAAACAGAACAATACTAATTTTTTCATAAGGCTAAAAGTTTAAATTTCAATTAAAATTAAACAATTTATTGTCATCTTTTTCGTGTTACATTAAAAATATGCACGAAGCTGAACATTTCCTGTATGAATCGTATTTCCGGTTTCGCTTTTTCTTCCTTGATAATTTAAATTAATATCTAGAAAAGACGTAATGTTCTTTTGCAGAAGCAGTTTCCAAACCAAATTTGATCCCGCTTGAAGTCCCTCGAGCATCTGAAAACCGACTGATGAAAATTCATTTCCATTAAATTTATTTTCATAAAAAGAGAATTCTCCATTAACCGTAACTTTCTTTTCGCCTGCATAAGAAAAAGAAGTCCCGATTCTGTTTTGGTCTAAAGTTTCGAGATTTCCAATTTGATTTTTTTTGTTTTGAAGCTCATAAAAGAAATCCAATTTGGTGTTTTTCGAAAATAAATAACTGACTTTTGGTGCCAGCTGCCAACCTTGAATATCATAATTTTTCTCAGCAAAATCTTTTGAAACCAAATCGGTTTTTATGGTTTTGGTGAAGAAATTAAATAGCCAGCTATTTTGGTATAAATGTGTATACTGAATTTGATGCGAATAATTCTGCACATGCTGAGAGCCAACAGAAAGCAGACTCTTTCCTTTATTTATAAGATAAGAATACGTAACCGAATGTTTTTGTTTACCTCGGTTATAAAATAAACTGTTTCTGAAACTCGAATTCAAACCCAAAATATTTTCTTCTGATGAATCAAACGGATTGAGTTCTAATTTTTCACCATCACTTTTTATCTTTCGATCCATTATGAAAGAAGTCTGGTTATAAAAATAAGACAGTAATTTTTTGAATCCTTTTTCATTTTGCCATTGTAGCGGATTCAGAGTTAAGGATTGCGAAAACTTATTTTGGTTGGTTTTTATATAAACCTGATTCGGTAAAAAGATTCTAATATAGCGTGCTTGATCTTGGTAAACGGCAACTTCAAATTCTTCCAATTCCTGAATTCCGTTTCCGTTATAATCGTTCCAAGTGTAAACTCCTTGACCTGTTGGCACTTCTACATATGTAAATTCTTGTTGGGCAATAGTTCCCGAACTCGTTTCGTAAGCCGTTCCAATTTGCATGAACTGATTAAAAAAGCGATCGTTGTATAGAATTCTCGAATTTAAAGAAGGTTCATTCTGTCTCGATTTATCTGTAAAATCTAAATTTCTGTAACTCGCATAAACCGCCAAATCGGTTGTTTTGTTTTGAATTAGTTTTGATTTTAAATAATATGTCTGCGAATTGTTGACATGCTGCAGTAATCCGTTTTGCAAACTATCATTTCGTCTTTGAAGGAAACCAACTTCCACAAAAACCTTAGTACTGTCACCGCGCCCAGTAAATAAACCGTATTCTGAAAATCTTTGGCTTAAAGCCGAAAACTGATTGGTAACTTTGTCTTTTTGTTGGTTGTCTTCCAACTGCATAGTTCCTCCAACCCAATTTTTTCCAAAATGATACTTGGTTCTGGTTTGGTTTCTAATGAATTTTGAAGTCGAAGCTGTAGCATCAGAATTTAAGAAACTTCCATTGTTTTCGATCGTCCAATTTTTTAGTTTGAATAAAGCATTTGTTGTATGTCTTGTTCCAGTGTAGCTTTCGCTAAAATCTAATTTCTCAAATTGATACGTTAACAAACCAATATTAGGGGTTTCTTTTTTCGAAAATAAATCAAAATTCAAACCCGTAACCAAAAGGCTTTGATTGCCATAAAGTGTTCCCGTTAGATTCCAGTCGCGATTAAATTCAATATTATACAAACGTTCCACCGATTTAAAATTCTGCTGTACAAATTGATAATTCGCAAAAGCATCTAAATTCCAGCTTCTAGAAAAAAGGCGTTTTTTAAGATTGGTTTTAAAAGCAATTCCTTCATTGTTCGAATCGTCAATGGTAGAAAACAAATTCTGGTCATTATTACTGACGGCCAATTCAAAATCAACCAATGTTTTTTCATCAGGATTATATTTTCCTAAAAAAGTTGCCACCTGAAGTTTCATTGGCGCAACAAGCTGAACAATTGGTTCATAATTTCCCTGTGGAATTCCGTTGACTGGTTCGACATATTGATAAATACGTTCAACAGAATTATTGTTTTGAATGATATAATTTCCTGCATTTGCACCAACCTGACTAAATCGAACATTGTACAAAACATCGGCAGGATTATTCGAATATTCGTAAACATCAACCGAATTAATCAGTGTCTTTTTATACAAGATTTTATTCTCGGCATAAGTATCTTCGTAAGCAGAAGGCGCTTTCATCAAATTGACATCATCGCCCGCTTGACTTAAAATCTGAACCTGTTCTGGAGAGAGATTTTGCTGTAAAGGCTGATTTTTCATGTCATTTTCAGAATACAAATAACCGCCAAAGCTCCAGTTTTTGTTTTCGTGAGTTGCACCGGCATATGTTACAAGACGATTGTAATTTCGTTCAGAATATTGGTATTCTACATTAATACGCATTTCGGAAGTAATGGTAAAAAGCGAAGTAAAGACAATTTCTCCTGCATTATAATCGATAACATAATCGTTGTTTTCGCCTCTTTTTAATAAAACGCCGTTTACATAAACTCGCTCCGAACCCGAAATTACCAAAACATACAATTCGCCATTTTGCCCCTTTAGTTTATATGGACCCTGATTTCCTTCCTGACCTGTAAACGTGCTTTTGGCATATTGGCCTTTTACAAAAGCAACGGAAGCAAAAACGTTGGTTTTGCTTTTTTCGGTATCAAAATCAAAGTTGGCAGAAAGTCCCTGAACTTTTTTATTAAAGCCCAAAAATTGAGTTTTCCTGTTCTCTAAAAAGACATCGCCGGCGCGAATGTTCCAGTCATCGCTAAAAAGCTCAATGAAAATATTATCAAATTGATCAAGTTTCTGTGAATAGCCGCCATCTTGCAGCGGAATATTATTGTCTTGCAGTGAAGCCCTTAAACTCACTTTGTCTGAAATCTTTCCTGTAATTTGTAAATCTAAATTGGAGTTCAAAACCGTACTCTGATTATTACCAACCGTAACACCACGCGTAATACTTCCAGAAGTTTCAAGACCGTCAAAAGGAGTTACTTTTTTTGCATTTGAGTTATTATCGATTCGGTATAATTTGTCTGATCCAACATCGCCGCTTACAATCTGATCCGATTTGTAAAGGCTGTATTCTCTAGTTAAAAGATCTGGATAATTAAGATAATTGACAATTAAGGTATCTGAAACCGATTGGAAATTTTCATTTAAGAGTAAATATCCTTTTTGAAAATCGACTTTATAAGAAGTAGAATCGATTGGTTGGTTTTTTGTATTTAGAATTTCAAAAAATCCAGAGTTGATGGCAACTTTTTCAAGCCGAATAGTGTCTTTTGAAACCACTACCTTTTTGGTTTTGTACAGTGATTCAGTTTCCTGAGCCTGAAGCGCAGAAAACCAGAAGAAAACCGTCAAAAACAGTAATTTTTTCAACATAAATACTCTAACTCTAAAAAGTCAAAAGTAGTATTTATAATTGTGAATTGTAGTGTAGGTTATTTTAGATTTATTGGTCAATAGTATATCTTATCTTCCATTTTTAATAAAAGCCAAAATTATCAAAACAAAGAACGCGATGATTATAATGAAAACGGGATTTGCATAATTGGCGTGCCATCCAAATTCACTTATTCTTTTTGGAAAATAAGATCTTTTGTCTTTTGGATTGTAATAAAACATTCCCCAAATCCAATTATTGGGATCATTTTTCCATTGGTTTTTAGTTTCTTCGCTTGGATCGTTAATGTTTTTCATAATTCATGGAATTATTTGACTGTTATAAAGTTAATTAATTTTCATTTAAAAATAATATTTTAGCTTTGTTTAGGATATAATCAATTTAAATTATGGATACTAGCAAAGAACTTTTATTCTTTTTTAGTGCTTTAGGAGCTTTCAACGGAATTATTCTCGGAGTGTATTTTTTCTTTTTTACCAAGAAAAAGCATCTGACGAATTATTTTCTGGGTGCACTTTTGTTTGCGCTAAGTATCCGAATCGCAAAATCTGTATTTGTTTATTTTCATCCCGAACTGCCAAAAATGTATCTTCAGTTTGGACTTACAGCTTGTTTTTTCATCGGACCATGTTTGTATTATTTTATTAAATCGGCAGTCGATGAAGTTCAGATAATGCCCAAATCATGGAAATTTATTCTAGCATTTTGGGGAACATTAATCGTTGCTATCGGCATTTTATATCCGTATGAAGTATACCCGAAATTTTGGAGAGGCTTTTTCATAAGAATCATTTATTTTCAATGGTTTGTTTATATTGTTTTTGCTGGTTTTGAGCTTCGTGGCATTTTGAAAAAAATCTTGAGCCGAAAAGAAAAAAACACTCCAGCCGAAATGTGGTTTTCAATGCTCTACTTTGGAAATTGCTTATTGTTTCTATTTTACTTCTTGGCGATTATGGGAGCGCCAGGAGCTACCTATATAAGTGGAGCAGTGGTTTTTTCGTTTATTTTATACTTGGGAATTTCGATTCTTTTATACAGAAAAAAAACAGACGATTTGTTTTTATTGAATGGAAAGATTTCGAATAAAAAAATAGATTCGGCAGAAGCGGTAATCTGGTTTGAAAAACTGAATAATGCCATGAATGAAAAGAGTTTATATAAAAATCCAAATCTGACTCTTCAAGATCTGTCTCAAGAAATTAATATATCAAGCCATCAATTATCGCAATTTCTGAATAATAATTTAGGAAAGAATTTTACCAGTTATGTAAACGAATTTAGAATCAACGAAGCTTGTAAAATTATCACTTCTTCAGATAAATTAACTTTGGAATCTGTTGGTTATGATGTTGGTTTTAATTCTAAATCAACTTTTTTCACAGCATTCAAAAAACATACCGGAACTACGCCATTAAATTACCAAATGCAAGCTGTGCAGTCCTAAAATGAAGTACTGATTTATAAATCCGTACTCCTGATTTCACTTTTTGGAATCTCATTTATTGATTTTCAGATGACTTTTGTTTCAAATAAAAGTCAAACTGTTAATTGTAAAAGTTTATGAGATTGTTAAAATTGGTCATTCTTTATGTTTTTTTTCTGGTCTTTTCATCAATAGAGATAAAAGCACAACGTATAAAAAAAGTTACAGATAAAAGTCATTATAGTGATGATGTTCTCTTCGGAAAGTTATTAAAGCCTGCTCAAGATACTCTAATCATTAAAGAGAAAGAAAATGAAAAAGAGAAAGAGCACAATGAGTTAAATGAAGTGGTTGTAAAAAGCCAACCTTCATTATTAAAATATGGAGCCAACGGAAATATTGATGTCAATGTAAACGGAACCGTTCTGGCAACAAGCAGTTCAGTAAACGATTTGTTGGGAAGAGTGCCAAATGTTGTGGTTGCCGATGGAGAAATAAGCGTTGTTGGAAAAGGTGAAGCTATTATTTATCTCAACGGAGTTCTGATTAATTATGAACGTTTTGCTGCAATTCCTGTTTCACAAATTCAAAAAATTGAAGTCATTTCTAATCCTTCTGCTCGATATGATGCCGAAGGAAAAGCGGTCATCAATATCATAACCAAAAAAAAAAGTGAAAGCGGTGTAATGGGAACTGTTAATCAGCATGTAACCGTTTCTAAATTTGGCGGAACGAGTTATAATACGCTTTTTGATTTTAGTTATTCTAAAGGAAAATTCTCTTTTGTCTCCAATTATGGATTGCAATTAGGAAGAAATCGCGAATTACTGTATACAACCCGAACACGCCCAAATCCTGATGATTATATGAAATCGGAATTGACAACCGATTGGAAAAGAAGATTTAATAATTATTCTAATTTTGGATTCGGACTTCAATATAGTTTTTCTTCAAATAATTATATTTCATTGGCTTATAGCGGAAATGTGAATGATTTGGGCGGAATTACAGAAAGCAGAAATTCGATAACTAATAATTCAGGAAAAAGTTTTTACGCCACAGATGTTGACCGAAATGATGTTTTGTTAAATCAGTTCATCAATTTGAATTATAATTGGACAACAAGCAAAGGTTCAACACTATTTATTGGATCACAATTTTCAAATTACAATCACACCATAAGAGATTTTATTGACGAAAATAGTGAGATTGAGGAAACAGATTCGCAGCGATATTTAAAGAATAATTTGGGAAGCCGAATCAATATAATCGCAGTTCAAGCCGATTATGCGAAGAAAATAGATGAAAAAACAAAACTAGAAATAGGAGCGAAGTTTAGTCACGCAACGATAAACTCGGGAACAGACTTTTTAATTTCTAATGATGAAATAAATTTTGAGCTCGACGATGAGCTTTCGAGTGATTTTGAATACAATGAAAATATTGCCGCTGCGTACTTTAATTATATCGGAACATTGAACGAAAAAGTCAATTTTTCTCTTGGCGTACGAGCGGAAAAAACGAGTTACGATTTATTTACAAATGCCAGCGGAACTCAGAAATTTGATAAATCGTATGGTAATTTTTTTCCAAACGTGCTTTTTAATTTTAATCTTTCAGAAGATTGGAAAGGGCATTTCTCGTATGTTTCCAGAATTACAAGACCTAGATATCAGGCTTTAAATCCGTATGTGATTTATCAGGATCCGTTTACGACAATTGAAGGAAATCCGAATCTGCTTCCAGAAAAAACACATGCTTTTGAAATAGGTTCTATGTGCAAAAAATTTGATTTTAAAGTTGGCTATACTTATAAAATTGATCCCATTTCTGCAGCGGCTCTGCGTGGTGACACACCAAATAGTTATATTTTAAGAGCGCTGAATCTTGAAAAAGGACATACTTTTTTTGCTTCGCTTTCTAGATCTTTCAATTACAAATGGTGGAATTCTGTTAATACAGCTAGCATTACATGGCAGAAATCGGTAGATAATTTTTATGCATTTGCTTTTAGTCCTGTAGAGCCTCAAATTTATTTATATACTAATAATACATTTGCGATTCCTAAACTTTTTAAACTCCAACTTTTGGCTTGGTATTTAAGCGATAGAAGTTATGGATTGGGAAGCGAAAATGGCCGTTCGACCGTAACTTTAGGAATAGAGAGAAACTTTTTTAAAGATGCGTTAAAACTCAATTTTACGGCAAACGATATCTTTCATCAGTTTATGGTTTCTGGTGATTACAATGTCGGACAAACCCAAATTTATTACCACCGAACCTATACCAGCAATTATTTTAAATTGATTGCAACATACGGTTTTGGAGATTCAAAAAAGACGACTTATAAAAAGTCAGAAGTTGAGCAGTCGGAGAATAGTAGGGCGAGGTAAATTATTTGACACTTTCAGATATAATCATTAAAACCAGAATAAGTACAACACAAAGAAAAACCGAATTGGGATTGGCAAAATTAATCGTCCAGCCTAATTCTTTAATTTTCTTTGGAGGAAACATTCTTTTGTCTTTTGGGTTATAATAAAATATTCCCCAAACCCAATTATTTGGATCGTTATGCCAATTGTTTTTTTCTTCTTCGGATGGTTCTTTACTGAATACCATTTTTTAAGATTTGAATTTATATTAAATCGGAAATCTAATGTGCATGTTTGCAATACGTCAAAAGATTATTCCGTCAAATTATATTCGCCTTTGTTATAGCGGTCAATTATTACTTTACTATAAGCCATATCTTTTTCAAGCACTTTTAAAATGGCAGGAGCATTCCCTCCCGCAGAGACAGACCAAGGCTGAATGTTTGACATGCATTCATTAGCAATAAAAGCAGAAATGCCGTTGTTTTCTACTAAATTTTTAATATTCATCGCTTCAATATAAGAACCTCTAAAAATTTCGACCATGATTGTATATGTTTTTGAGATGATGTTTAAATAAGTAAAAAATATTGCTGTAAAGAAAAGAGATTGGGGATTCTATAGCAACCATTTAAATCACTTTTACGATACTTTGATTTCAATTATGATCCAATCTAAAAATTATTGTTTATAAGTTAGTAACATTGCTGACGAGATCATTTTGTATTTTCTCCATTGTGACTGTGCACTCTGTTTATAATAATGAATAGAATTTAAAGATGGTACAATAAGCGGCAAACTTAGTGTATCTCCTATTTTTGAAGCTTCAATCCACTCAATAGTAACGATTACATTGTCTTTTATTATTATATCGTAGTCAGTCAAATTTACAGTTATCCAACCATTTATATTTTTTACTTCTGAATAAATATCAATTTTGTTAATTCTATTTAAAGGAATTTCGTTTTGTATATTATAAATATTAATTCTAAACTTAATTTGTTCAAAGTTGTTCTCTTTAATGTAAAATTTAAGTTCTTCTAATACACTTGGTTTTTTTGAATTAAGAACAAATTTTCTGCCTATTTCGCAACCCAAGTTTATATTTTTAATTTCTGGATTAGCAAAAAAAACTTGATTTTTACTTTTAGTTTTTTCTTTGCCTTCTGTGTAACTTTTTAGATTATTAGAAGATATTTTGACCTCTTCAAGTTCTTCAATGTAACTTTCTAAATAAATATCTGAACTTTTTTTATCTAGTAAATTTTTGATTATAAGTTCTTTACTTTTAAATCCTAATGACGAAATTTTTAATGTATCTAAAATAAGTGAATCATTTATCTTGAGTGTAAACTCACCCTCATTATTAGTAACTGTTCCTATAGGTTTATTTAGAACACCGACATTTGCATATTGAATAGGCTTCTTTAGATTATCTAAAACTGAACCTCTAATTGTTTTCTCTTGAGAAAAAACATTAGTCAAGCTACATAATAATGTAATGGTAATTATTTTTAGTATTGTTATTGCTTTCATATATTAAATAATTACATTTTTTTGTTGAAGCTCCAATTGTAAATCACTATCTATTTTATTAAAATCGTTCCTTTTTATTGCATTTGCCAATTCTCTTTTAATAGAGTATGATTTATAGTCTAAGAGATCAAAAAGAAAATGTGATTTGTTAATTACAAATAAGCTATATCTATCATCATTAAATTTATTACTTGTCTTATTATTTTGATTATAAGGAGTTGAATAGTTTCACATAAATAAATTTTGGAGAGTCAGCCAAGATGTCCATTGAGGGGGATATTCATATATTTTGTTCTCCAAAATTTTATATGAATCCTGGATGGCATTTTTTATAAAATCTTGTTTGTCCTTATATTTTTCAATTTCTATTTCCTTATGGAATTCTATAATACTATTTTCGTCCTCATTTCTATATGAAATAACAGGAACTATTTTTGCATTTAATAAAAGGGCAAGCTTAAAAACCCCATTTTTTACGTGAATTTTTTGTTTTAGAAAATTTATTAAAATATAGCTTTTAGAAAAATCCTGTTTTTTCATGTCAATTCCCATATTCCCATCTAAGTAAACAGACATAATGTAGCCTTCAGAGATTAATTGCTTCAATTTGAAAATTGAGCTTCTATCTTGAAAACTTAAGATTATAAAATCAGAATCTTTTTTTGCATTTAGTTGAGGTTTAACTTTATAAATTAGATCATCTTTTTGCTTTTGACTATTGTATCATCTATAATAATAACAATTTTATACCCTAATTCAAATAAATAAGAATTAAAAAGGCGGAATGAACCAAAATGGAATGATGAAAATATCAAAGGCCATTTGTGCTTTGTATTATTTAAATCTATTGTGCTGTAATTGACAATCTTGACTGATTTTAAATAATCCATGCAATATTGTTCAGAACCAGACATCCAATAAAAATATAAATATTCTTTAAAATGTTTGTTGTATTCCGATTTGTTAATATGAGGAAGAAATTTTTTAAGATTAGCAGAGAACAATGCTAGTTTATATGATGTGTCATCTCTTTCTTTTTGAGATGGTTTTTTTAGTTTTAGTTTTAAGTTTTTTCTTTCTTCTGGTAAGTTCATTTTTTTTTAAATTTTCTGATTAGTAGTTTAAAAACATAAAAGCTCAATATTAAAAGAAAAAAACCGTCTCCGATATTTAATTCTGTATGCTCAATGTATTTTATGTATATATCTATAGTTTTTTTTACTGCAAAAGAAACAATACAAACAATAAAGATTATTCTCAATATTGTGTAAGTAACAATCCAATTATTTGTCTTATTTATTGTTTTAAATTTATTTTTTATTAAATTATTTGATGTTTTCAATAGATTCGTTTCATTTAATAAGTCAGAAAGAATCCAATAACCATCAAATTTTAAAAATGGATTTACATTTAGTAAGATTATTGAAAGATTAACTTTAAATATTGATGTCAATACTTTGTTTTGATCAAAAAAGCATATGTAAATTGCTAAAAAGGATCCAATAATTAATTGAAAGTATATTCCTGAAAGATTTATAATAATGCGTTTGTCACTTTTTAGCTTCCAACTTTCCTTTAGATTTACATATAATACGGGAAGTATATAATAGAATCCAAACCCAATTTCTTTTACATTAACGTTAAATCCTTTTGCCGAAAATGAGTGACCTAATTCATGAAAAAGAAGAATAGCAAAAACTGAAATCGCAATAATAATAGTCTCATTAGTGGAAGTGGTTGTATTTGAATGAGTTATCCATGTGGAGGCAAAACAATTAATAAATAAAGAAAGGAAAAGAAAACTGTAGAAGAACTTTTTGAAGAAAGTGTTTATTATTGATTGTGAAATTGGAATTTTACTTGGATTAAAGAGAATCACTATTTTAGAAAGATTTGACACCTCTCTTTTTGTTAGAAAAATATCAATATTTGTTTTTATGGCAGATATATCTCTAATACTTAATTTAGATTCATGTTTTTCATTTATTTTTTTTGCAATCATTTCAATGTCAAATCCGTATTTTAAAAAAATCACAACATCTTTGACAATAGTTCCAATATATAAAGTACTATTGTTTGATATTAAAAGGTATTTTTCTAAATATTCAGTGTCAAGAATTTCAATTTTACTATACATAATTAAAAAAATGAGGATAAGTTTAACTTATCCTCGGATTAGATTACATTTTAAGATTTAACCGCAAGCACAGATTTCGCAGTATGAATCTCCTGGATCACTTGCAAGATCTACAGCAGTAAACTCATCTCTTTCTTGTAATTCTTCAATAGAAAGTCCTTTCAATAATTCTGAGTTATTCATAGTTATTTTTGAAATTTTGATTATACATTGTATTTTTTTCGGCTTCTACTTCTCCCTTATGTTTTGTTTTTAGAGTTACAAAATATCCAAATCTCTCATTAATTATTTTAATTGTTAACGCTTTAGCATCTTAAGGCCCAAATGTAAAAATGATAATGTTTTTGATGGGGATGTGTTTTTTTTTTTTTAGCCATGTTAGGCTGTATGCTTATACATGTCTTTTGCTTCTTATTTTCTAGATTCTCAACAAATTTATATGCGATTAAAAAAAAGTCTCAACCGAAAATCGGTTATTAATAACCTAAATTCGAATAATTGTAAAATAATTCTTATGTTTATATTTGTTTTTTAAATTGTTAATTATGAATAAAATTGTGGGAGATAATCTAAAAGTTTTGAGAAAATCAAAGAATATGTCACAAGAAGAGGCTGCTGATCGTTTACAAATTTCGCAATCGGCTTATGCTAGAATGGAACGTGGCGAAAGCACTTCTTGGGCTATTCATTTTAATAAAATCTGCCAAATCTTCGAAATCACTCCAGAAGAATTAGTAAAAAAAGGATTAGGTGATTCTGTTTATGAAAGTTTGATGAATAGAGAAAGACAAACAGAAACTACAACGCTTAGTGTTTACAGAAAAATTATAAAGCAATATGAGTTGCAAATTGAAGATTTGAAAACCATTATAAAGCACTTAAATAAAGGTAAAAATTAAATAAGAGGAGTTAACTTTTTCTTCTTTTCAGTTGTGTATAGGTTATAAGAATTCCAACTGTAGAGAGAAAAGGACCAATCACTAATCTAAAATCGGAGTATGAAATATCTTTAATGTTTTTTGTAAGCAACGGACTTAAAGATATTGCTATGTATAATAAACCAAGAATAATAAAAACAAGTAAAAAGCTCTTTTTGGTCATTTTTATATTTATTAGAAAGAAAGTAAATATAATTAAAAAAACAGATTAAATGAAGAAAATTCTTTCGTAATAAAAAAGGCTTCACTAATTAAGTGAAGCCTTTTCAATAATCTTTGAATTAAATAATTACCTTTTATAAAGCAATATTAGATTAATTCTTTAGTTACAATCTGCATAGTTTCGCGGCTAACTTGTTTCAATAAAACTTCTTTGTTAGCTTCAACAGTCTGCGCTGCCTCTTCTGTAAAGTGACGGATTGTATATAAGGTTACATTTTCGCTGTATTCTACTTTGAATTTTTTAGAAAGAATTGCATTCAATTCTGGGAAATTTCCAAATTTATCTTCCACACAAACAGAGAAACTAATTGCAGAATTCTGAATTAAGTTTACTTTGATTTTGAATTCGTGGAATAAACCGAAAATCTCACTGATGTTTTCTTCCATAATGAAAGAGAAATCAATTGATGAAAGCGAAATTAAAAGCTGTTCTCTTTTTACGATAAAACATGGATATTGCGGTTCTAAATCAACTCCTTTAGAAACACAAGTCCCTTTTAATAACGGGTTGATAAACGATTTTACATATAACGGAATTTCTTTTTTCTGTAATGGCTGTAATGTTTTTGGGTGAATTACAGTTGCTCCGTAAAACGCCAACTCGATAGCTTCACGATATGAAATCTGGTTTAAAAGACTTGCATTTTCAAAATAACGCGGATCGGCATTCATAACTCCAGGAACGTCTTTCCAGATTGTTACACTTTCCGCATTTAAGCAGTAAGCAAAAATTCCAGCAGTGTAATCAGAACCTTCACGGCCAAGAGTAGTCGTAAAGTTGTTTTCGTCAGCACCTAAAAATCCTTGTGTAATATTTAGCTGTTTTCTTGGAACATTTTTACTGATGTTTTGCTGTGTAGTTTCCCAATCAACTTCTGCATCTCTGTAGTTGGCATTGGTTTTAATGAAATTACGAACATCAAGCCATTGCGTCTGAATTCCTCTGAAATTCATATAATGGCTTAAGATATTAGTCGAAATCAATTCACCAAAACTTACCACCTGATCGTAAACAAAGTTGTAATTTGGAGATTTATTATGAGCTAAAAAGTATTCTAATTCATCAAACTGTGCATTTACAGCAGTGAAAACTTCATGATTTTCATCTTCAAACAAATCCAATAAGATCTGATTGTGGTATTTTTTAATTTCTTGTACAGAAGCATTTAGTTCTGTCGATTTTTCAAAGTAATTCTTGATTACAACTTCAAGAGCATTTGTTGTTTTTCCCATAGCCGAAACTACAAGAATTACGTCTTCGTAACCTACTTTTTGTAAAACGTCGTATACGTTTTTAATTCCATCTGCATCTTTTACCGATGCTCCTCCAAATTTAAATACTCTCATTTTTTAATTAATAGATTTTTAGATTTTAGATTTCAGACTCAAACAGAAACCTAGTATTTATTTTTTTTGCCACTCCCGATAGCTATCGGGATAAAATGATTTACACAGATTTTAAAATCAATTTAATCCTTATAATCTGTGGCTAAATATTTTTTTATAATTTTTCTAAGAATGAATTAACGCCTGCCTCATCCATTTGCACAACTTGCCAGTCTTCTAGAATTCTTGCGCCAGAATTCTTGTAAAAATTAACTGCCGGTGTATTCCAGGCTAAAACATTCCATTCAACTCTTCTAACATTATCTCTTTTTCCTTGTTTCATAATTTCAGCATAAAGGGCAGAACCTAAACCTGTCCCACGCATTTTTTCTTTTACAATCAAATCTTCAAGATGAATTGTCTTTCCTTTCCAAGTAGAATAGCGATAGTAATATAATGCTATTCCGACAATTTCTTTCTGTTTTTCCTCGTTTTCAATCTCCGCTACAAAAACATTAAATAATGGTTTTTCACCAAAACCGTCACGTATCAAATCATCTTCTGTAATGACAACCGCATCGGGTTCTTTTTCGAATATAGCCAGCTCCTGAATAAGCCCTAACACCGATTTCATATCTTCAGGATTTCCTTTTCTAATATTCATATATTCCTATTTTTAACTATTTAATATCTAAAAAAGCTTCGTTTTAGCTAGTGCTTTTTGCAGATTATTAGCAAATATACAATAGTAGCAAACTAACAACATAATTTTTAAATCATTCTCACAAAATAAGCGATATTTGTGACTTAAAAATAAAACTATAACGATTTAGAAATGGAAGAACGCAATAAAACACTGGGAGAGTTTATTATTGAGAACCAAAAAGCATTTCAGTATTCGTCGGGAGAACTCTCGCGAATTATCAACTCTATTAGATTGGCAGCAAAAGTGGTCAATCATAAAGTAAACCAAGCGGGTTTAGTAGATATTGTGGGCGCTGTAGGCGCGCAGAATGTCCAAGGAGAAGACCAGCAAAAATTAGATGTCTATGCAAACGAAGTATTTATCCAGACGTTAATAAACCGTGAGATTGTCTGTGGTATTGCTTCTGAAGAAAACGACGATTTTATTACTGTTCAGGGGAGCGACAACAGTCATAATAATAAGTACGTGATCTTAATGGATCCGCTTGACGGATCTTCAAACATTGATGTAAATGTTTCTGTGGGAACTATTTTTTCTGTTTTCAGAAGAGTAACTCCAATAGGAACTCCGGTAACTAGCGAGGATTTTTTACAACCGGGAATCAATCAAGTTGCAGCAGGCTATGTAATTTATGGAACTTCTACAATGCTGGTTTACACTACAGGACATGGAGTAAATGGATTTACGTTAAATCCAGCGATAGGGACATTTTATCTTTCGCATCCAAACATGAAATTTCCAGAAAACGGAAATATTTATTCGGTTAACGAAGGGAATTATGTTCATTTTCCGCAGGGAGTAAAAAATTACATTAAATACTGCCAGCGAGAAGAAGGAGACAGACCTTATACCTCAAGGTATATTGGAAGTTTGGTAGCCGATTTTCATCGAAATATGATTAAAGGTGGTGTTTATATTTATCCAACAAGTTCAAAAGCGCCAAAAGGAAAACTACGTTTGTTGTATGAATGTAATCCGATGGCATTTTTGGCAGAACAGGCGGGAGGAAAAGCAACAGATGGTTTCGGAAGAATTCTAGAAATTCAGCCAACCGAATTGCACGAAAGAGTGCCTTTCTTCTGCGGAAGCTATAATATGGTAGAAAAAGCTGAAGAATTTATGGCTGAAGCGAATTAACTATAATTGCAAAAACGAAAAATAAATACTCTATGAAAAAAACATTATTATTTAGCTTCTTGGTGCTTTTTATATCCTGTAATGATTTGCCAAAAGATGCTGCAATTCAGAATATAATTAAAACTAAAATAGCTCAAGAATCTTTTGATAATGTCGAATTGGTAGATTTTAATATAGTTCGTGGTGTAGAAAATACATCTTTTGGACATACTTATGATGTTGAATTTACGGGTAAAGTAAAATATTTGAACTCTGGTTATGTTAGAAACGCAGCCTTACAGGGAACAAATGCAAATGAAATGAGTTTTTTAATTGTTGTTGAAAAAGTCAGTGAATCCAATAATATGCTTTATGATTATTTAAAAGTAAAAACTGGCATGATTAAAGAAATTACGGGTTCAATACAATTTGTTAAAGGTGCAGATTTATTTGATAAAAGCACTTACTCTAAACCTGATGTTTGGGATCTAAATGTGGACAAAAATTATGGTATGAGCTTAAAAGAAATTAAGAACATAAGTGGTTATAAACATTAAAATGAAGAAAACACAAGACTAATTAAGTGTTCTGTTCTTAATTACAGTTTACATGCAAACCCGACAGGTTTTTAAAACCTGTCGGGTTTTGCTTTAAGGATAAATTAAAAAGCACACGCAACTATTTTTAGTTTTATCAATCTATATAAAGAACCTAGTGTTTATGAGAAATTATGGATTAATTTTTTGTAAATGCCTTAAAACTAATCAAACCTAAAAAGTAAATTATGATGAAGAAAAAACTATTAGTGCTTCTATTTGGAATGTTTTCAGTTTTGTTTGTTTCCTGCAGTAATGATGAGGTTAAAGATCTGCCAACGGGCGCTTCTGGAGATGTGATTAAACTTTCTAAAAAGGAAGCTTCTTTTACCGCAGAAGCCAACAAAATTACGATTACTACAGAGTATAAAGGATGGTGGGTAAATGGTTTTGCATTAGACAAAGCAAGAATTGACAAAGGAACTGTAAATTTGTCTGCTGAAAATTTTATCTTTAAAAATGATGTTTTTGAGGTAGAAAGGAAAAATGGAAACACCTTGATTGTTACCATGAGTAAAAATACAACAGGTGCAGAAAGAGTTCTTAATATAGGATTACAGTCAGGAAACTATTTTGATAATATAAATATCACGCAGTCAAAATAAAGGATTTAAAACACAAAACCCGATAAAATCAATATCGGGTTTTGTGTTTTTAATTTTCGTTTGCAGTCAAGTTTCAGTATAAAAACTGAACACTAAAAACTGATTACTGAATACTATTTATGCATGTGCTGCATTTCGTAGATAAAAGTATCTGCATCTACTTTATTGTCAACTAACGACAATGCTTTTGCAATGATATAATCTACGTTGCTTGGTGTGAATCCTAGCGCAACACTTATTTTTTTCAATAATACTTCTTGTTTGTCTTCAAGATGATGATCAACATGAACCATTCTTGTCAAATCATATAAACGCTCTAAACGTTGAACATATGAATAAGGTGGATTGATCGGATATTTTAACGGATCGCTAAGAATTTCTTCGTATTCCGATTCTGTAATTTCTAAACGAGAAGCAAGTTTGTCTAAAAAGGCTTTTTCTTCTGGATATACAACTCCATCAGCCAATGCTACACGAACGATAGCAGAAAAGTGTCCTTTGTTTCTTTGCTTGAATTCGCTATCAAATAATTCTGAAAATGACATAATTGTAAAGTTTTTGTAAAACAAATATAGCCTTATTTTTAAATTATCGATTTTAAAATTCTCATAAAATTTAACTTTTCTTTATTGAAGGATTTGATGGCTTCAATATTTAAGTTTGAAAATTAATCGTAAGTTTACAACCCCTAATTATTTAATTATATTACACCTATGTCACAATTTTGGATTTATTTTCAAATAGGATTAAAACACGTTTTAGATATCAATGCTTACGATCACGTTCTTTTTTTAATCGCCTTAACCGTTCCGTATCTTTTTAAAGACTGGAAAAGAATTTTTTTATTGGTTTCTCTTTTTACAATTGGTCATACTTTGGCTTTAATTCTTTCTGTTTACGGCATCATTGCCATAAAAGTAGATGTTGTAGAATTCCTGATTCCGATTACAATTCTGGTAACAGCTCTTTATCATTTATTTACGGCTGGAAAGACCTCAAAAAATGATGGCGTAAATCTGGTATTTTTCATAACTTTATTCTTTGGAATTATTCATGGACTAGGTTTTTCTAATTATTTCAAAACAATATTAGGAGGTTCTGCGACCTCAAAATTGTTACCTTTGGGAGAGTTTGCCTTAGGAATAGAAGCTGCTCAGCTAGTAGTAGTTTTTGTGGTTCTGGTAATTTCATATATAGTGCAGACCGTTTTCCGTTTTTCAAAACGTGATTGGGCACTTGTAATGTCGGCTTTTATTATTGGAGTTGTAATTCCGATGATTATCGAAAGCCCAATTTGGAACAGATAAATTAAATGGAAGTAAAAAAAAGGAATAAATACGATAAAGCATATCTACGAATTGCAAAAGAGTGGAGCCTGCTTTCTTACTGTAAACGAAAACAAGTCGGAGCGATTATTGTAAAAGACAGAATGATCATTTCTGACGGTTACAACGGAACGCCATCTGGATTTGAAAATTGTTGTGAAGACGAAGACGGATTAACACGTTGGGATGTTTTGCATGCCGAAGCAAATGCTATCCTGAAAGTGGCAAGATCAACACAATCTTGTGAAGGCGCAACATTATATATCACGCTTTCGCCTTGCAAAGAATGCAGTAAATTGATACATCAGTCTGGAATAAAAAGAGTGGTGTATAAAGATGGATATCGTGATGATTCTGGAATTCAATTTTTAATAAAAGCAGGCGTAGAGGTAGAACATATTCCTGTTTTAGAAGAGTAATGAAATTTAATCCGAAATATTTGCCAATAGTCATAGGAGCAACTTTTGCTCTTGGAACAATTGCTGGTAGCCTTATGAATGCTCCTGCAAGCGACCAGCTTTTGGCCAAGAATTACTCTAAAACCAAGCTTAATAAACTTATTGACTTTATCAATACCGAATATGTTGATAGCGTCAATACCGATTCGATTGTAAATCTTACAGTCGATAATATTCTTTCCAAATTAGACCCGCATTCGGTTTATATTCCGCCAAGCGAGCAAGCTGAGGTTGCCGAAAGCATGAAAGGTGATTTCGTGGGAATTGGAATCAATTTTTATATGTATAAAGATTCGGTTGCGATTATAAAACCGGTCGAAAACGGACCTTCAGCAAAAGCAGGAATAAAATCTGGCGATCGAATTCTATTCGCAGGAAAAACTAAATTGTATGGTAGAAAATTGCCTTCAGATAGTTTATTCTCGAAACTAAAAGGTCTTCAGGGTTCAGAAATCGAGTTGACGGTTTTTAGAAAATCTGAACAAAAGAAACTTAAGTTTAAAGTAAAACGAGACATTATTCCAATTAAAAGTGTAGATGCATCTTTACTAATTGGTAATAATGTGGGTTACATCAAAATTAATCGTTTTGCAGAAACCACTTTTAATGAGTTTAAAACAGGTTTAACGAGATTAAAACAAAAAGGAATTCAGTCGCTTGTAATTGACCTTCGCGATAATGGCGGTGGTTACATGGAAGAAGCGATTGCTATTGCCGATGAGTTTTTAAAAGACAAACAATTAATCGTTTTCACAAAAAGCAAAAACGGCTCTACTGAAAAAACGTATGCTACAAAAGCAGGAAGTTTTGAAACTGGAAAAGTTTATGTTTTAATTAATGAAAATAGTGCTTCTGCGAGCGAAATTTTAGCGGGAGCAATCCAAGATAATGATCGCGGAACGATTGTTGGACGCCGTTCTTTCGGAAAAGGATTAGTTCAGAGAGAAATGGATTTTAACGACGGATCTGCTGTGAGATTGACTGTAGCGCGTTATTACACGCCAACAGGAAGATCGATTCAGAAACCATATAAAAAAGGAAACGAAGAATATTTTAAAGAATCAGAATCTAGAATTGCTACTGGAGAATTGTATGCAAAAGACAGTATAAAAGTAGCTGATTCATTAAAATTTAAAACTCCAAAAGGTAAAATAGTATACGGCGGCGGCGGAATTGTCCCTGACGTTTTTGTGCCAATGGAAGCAGAACATGGAAATGAAAATGTTGCTTATTTGCTGCAAACAGGAATTGTTGGTCATTTTGTTTTCGAAGAATTGGATAAAAATAGAATTGCTTTTGCAGGTGATAGTTTTGCTGATTTTTTGGCTAAAATGAAAAACTCAGACCTATATTTCAAAAAATTCAAAAATTATATTTTGATGACAGGTCTGGATTTGAAATTGGATAAAACGAAAGCGCTTGTAAACCGTTATATTACAGCTGAATTTGCCCGACAGCTGTATGGAGAGTTGTATTATTATGATGTGATCTTAAAAGAAGATGCCATGATAAAAACAATTCTGACTCCGAAGAAATAACTTCAAATCTTTATAGCATGAAAATAGAAACCGTTGTTAATGCAGAAATTGAACTCCTAACTGCAATTAAAAAATCGGATGTTATGGCTTTGGAAACCATTCTTCATGATGATTTATTGTTTAATATGCCAGATGGGCAAACCATTACTAAAGAAATCGATTTACAGACCTACCGTTCTGGAAAGATTAAAATTGATTCTTTGGAAGGTTCTGATCAAATCGTTAATATTATTGGTGACTCGGCTGTAGTTACTGTTACAGTCGCATTAAATGGGGCTTATGATGACAATCCGATTAACGGAGTTTTCAAATATATAAGAGTCTGGAAAAAAATAGGAAAAAATTTAAAAGTTATAGCAGGAAGCTGTGTTCAGCTGGCGTAAAGTTTGATTAAATAATTTAATGTTAACTTAAAATACAACTTTGCGAACCTTGCGTAAATCCTCGCGAACTTCGCGGTTAAGCTAAAATATATGAAAAATTTAAAAAGAATAAGTTTTCTAGTACTCTTAATGACTTTTGTAATCTCTTGTACGACTATGAAAAACGATACAAATGCTATAGTCTCAGGAAAAGTGGATGGTATAGAAGCTGGTAAAGATGGCTATACTGCTAAAATTACAACTGATGCTAAAGAAGTATACTTTGCAACAATTAGTATTGTAAACGTAGGTGGGCCTCAAAACTACAAACAACTAAAAATTGGAGATGTAGTATCTGTTAAAGGAGAAAAATGGAAAACCGAGGAGGAAAACCATATTAAAGTAACCCAAATCGTTTCGGTTAAATAAAAGAAAAACAGTCACTCAAAAAAATAAACCATATAAGTGATATAAGTTCATATTATACTTTGCGTATAAATTAACTTATATCACTTATATGGTTTAATAATTTTATCGAATACTATCGTGAGCGTGAGTCTGTACACCGTTATTCCATAAAGTAAGAATATCTGTTGCTACTGCAGCGCCGCTTCCAGCAGCAATTGCCAATTGACTTCTCCAGCCCGCTAAAGTTCCAATTACATAAATGCCGTCAGCAACTTTATGGTCTTCATTTTTAAGCTGAATACGCTGTTTTTCTGGTAGTGCTTTTTTATGTGGTTCAATGTATTGCATTAAACCTTCAATGTCGAAAGTATTGGCAGAACCAATTCCGACTACGATATTTTTTGTTTGGTATGAATTCTTGTTGGTTACAACAGTAAATTCAGGATAACTGCCCTCAATTTTCATTACTTTTTCATTTGGAATCTGAGTAATGTGTGGGTAAGTTGTTGCTAAATCCTCTGTGCTTTCAGAAAGCAGTTCAGAACCTAATTTTCCTGGTGTAATTCCGTAAGCGTTATAAAATATTGCCTCTTGTAAAGAAGAATTTTTCTGGTGGGTAAAAATTCCGATTTTTTTATCAGTAACAAAAGTTTTGTTTTTTGCGGACCCTAAGACAAGAGCACATGACATTCCAGATACTCCTCCGCCGATAATTAAAACATCAAACATATTATCTGTTATCATTCATTTTTTCTTCAATTCTTTTTGAAATTCTAAAAATCAAAAGAATCAAAACAGCGCAAAATGAAGCGGCGATTCCAATAAAAGCTACCATACTATCTCCTTGGAAAGGGTTTTGAAAGTCTAATAGCGTAATATTAAAAACGATTAAAGCTAATGCCAAAAGCACTAAGATTGAAGTGAAAATTTTCATAAGGTTGTTTTGTTTTTGTCTAAAAATAATAAAGTAAAACTTTATGGGGAAATTGCCTTAAAGTTGTATTTTAGAAATTTTACGGGGTAAATTTATAAAAATAAAATTTAGACAAACAAACCTTTAACATTAGCAGCGAATAATTTAACAGCAATTGCTAAAAGTATTACTCCAAATGTCTTGCGAACCACTCCAAGTCCGTTCTCTCCCAATAGATTTTCGATTTTTTTGGATGACTTTAAAACGATGTAAACCAATATAATATTTAACACAATTGCAATGATAATATTAATTGTATGAAACTGAGATCGAAGTGAAAGTAAGGTTGTCATCGTTCCTGCTCCAGCGATTAGAGGAAAAGCCAATGGTACTATAGAAGCAGAACCAGGTTCTTCATCACGATAAATTCTGATTCCTAAAATCATTTCTAAAGCTAAAAAGAACAAAACAAACGATCCTGCAACGGCAAACGAATGGACATCGATACCAATTAAATTCAATAAACCTTCTCCAACAAAAAGAAAAACAATCATGATGGCTCCGGCCACGATAGAAGCTTTTTCAGATTCGATGTGTCCGACTTTAGCTCTTAAATTTACAATAATCGGAATTGAACCAACAATATCAATTACGGCAAAAAGCACCATACTAACGGTAATGATTTCTTTAAAATCGATTTCTAACATATCGCTTTGATTTTTAGGGTTTAAAAAACTGCTGCAAAAGTAGTTAATAAAGTTAGGTGTTTTTTCGATACAATGTATTTTTGTTATAAAAACATCTAATACATGTGTAAAATGTGATATTTGTAACATTATTATGTTTAAATTATTGATTCGGAGAAAAAAAGACGTTTTGTTTCTGAACTTAATTTATTTGAACACTTGTCTTAAGAGAGTTCATGAAATCAAACGTTAAAAAATATAACTTACTGAAAATCAATTGGTAAATTTGTTGTAATTTAAAAAGAGGAGGTTATGAAAAAGATGGTGTTTGTTATAGTTTTCTTGTGTTTATTGTTTTCGTTCAATAGTTCACAAGCCCAAATCTGGCAGCAAATTAAAAAAGCAGCTGAACAAAAAGCACAAAATAGCAGTAAAACTGCTGATCAAAATGCAAGTATGGAAAATGCTGTTTTAAATTATGGCAAAAATAAAGTTGATCCTTCGGTAGTTCCAGATTCTTATTCTTTTAGCTGGAAATATATCATGGAAATTAAAACGGATGAAGGCAAGGCAATGAATGCAAATTATTTTCTGGAGCCTAACGCTTCTTATTTTGCAATGAACATTGATCAGGGGAAAGGGCAGAATATGATGATGATAATGGATTCTAAGAATAATATAACGGTGACGGGTTTTGGTGACGGTAAAAGCAAAATGGCGACAGCTTCAAAAATGCCAGATTATTCGTCGATGGCAAAAAAGGAAGGAGAGAAGTCAAAATACACAATTAAGACATTGCCGAATAAAACTTTTTTAGGATACAATTGTAAAGGAATACAAATGACAAACGATGAGCACGATATTATTTGTTATTACACAAGCGAAGCAAAAGTGAGTTTTGGAGATATGTTTAAAAATCAAAAAGGCTGGAAAGTGCCCGATGAATTTGTAAATTACTTTAAACCTGAAGAACGCACTCTGCTGATGGATATGACTATGAAAGATCTAAAAAGTAAGAAAGTGACAACGCTGAAATGTGTTAGTTTAGAAAAGAGTGCTTTTACTTTTAATAAATCGGATTATAAATTTATGTAAAATAAGTTTGCAAGTCAGGTTATTTAGACTAAGAACATATATTTAGGAGTGTTTTTATTTCCTGAATCTTTAGTTACCTTTGCAAAATGTTTCAATTAGGAAAAACCATAGTATCAGAGGACATCCTCGAAAAAGAATTTGTTTGTAATTTATCAGCGTGCAAGGGAGCTTGCTGTGTTGATGGAGATGCCGGCGCGCCTTTAAACGAAGCCGAAACAAAAATTTTAGAAGAAATCTATCCAAAAGTAAAGCCTTTTTTAAGAAAAGAAGGAATTGCTGCAATCGAAGCTCAAGGCACTTGGGTAAAAGGAACTGACGGAGATCTCGAAACGCCGCTTATTGATAACAAAGATTGCGCTTACGTAATTTTTGACGGAAAAACTGCACTTTGCGGAATTGAGCAAGCTTATAACCAAGGACTCGTTGATTGGAAAAAACCAGTTTCTTGTCATTTATATCCAATTCGTGTAAAAGACTTCACAGAATTTGCTGCAGTCAATTATGATAAATGGGATATTTGTGATGATGCCTGTTCGTTAGGAAAAGAATTGGAAGTTCCAGTTTATAAATTCGTAAAAGAAGCACTAATTAGACGCTTTGGAGAAGACTGGTATTTGGAACTTGAAAAGGTAGCCGAAGAACTTAAAAATTCGTAAAAATCTGGATTAAAAAGTATAGTCTAATTGACCATATGTTTTAGTTTAAAAAAATAAAGTTTTAACTCAAAAAAAACTTTTTAAAACTATTTAAAATTTCTTGCTTTTTATTCTAAAAAGTCTATATTTTACGGGCTTCTTAAGAATAGTATAGCTTTTAAATCATTCATTTGCAGTAAATTAATTATTGTCTGAAAAATTTTTCAAATTTAAGCCTTTGTTAAAAACTACGTCCGATTGTGAATAAGTTTGGCTTTTATTTTTGACGTTAATTGACAATCTTTGTAGTGCACTGAATGTGTAAAAATTCAATAAAAAAATTAACAGAATCTGTCATGTCACAAATCGAACCAATATTACAAGAAAATAAAAATCGCTTCGTTATTTTTCCGATTAAACATCATGATATTTGGGAGTGGTATAAGAAGATGGAAGCAAGTTTTTGGACTGCAGAAGAAATTGACTTACACCAAGATTTGACAGACTGGAATAATAAATTGAATGACGATGAAAGATATTTCATTAAACATATCTTAGCATTCTTTGCTGCTTCTGACGGAATCGTAAATGAAAATCTTGCTGAGAACTTTGTAAACGAAGTTCAATATGCTGAAGCAAAGTTTTTCTATGGTTTCCAAATTATGATGGAAAACATTCATAGTGAAACGTATTCTTTATTGATTGATACTTATGTAAAAGACGAAGCAGAAAAAACAGAATTGTTTAATGCATTGGAAGTATTCCCTGCTATTGCAAAAAAAGGAGAATGGGCTTTAAAATGGATCGAGTCAGATTCGTTTGCTGAAAGACTTATTGCTTTTGCTGCAGTTGAAGGAATCTTTTTCTCAGGAGCCTTCTGTTCAATTTATTGGTTGAAAAAACGTGGTTTAATGCCAGGTTTAACTTTCTCTAATGAGTTGATTTCTCGTGACGAAGGCGTACATTGTGATTTTGCGGTTCACTTGCACAATCATCATTTGGTAAATAAAGTGCCAAAAGAAAGAATTAAAGAAATTATTGTCGATGCCTTGGATATTGAAAGACAGTTTGTAACTGAATCTCTTCCGGTAAGTTTAATTGGTATGAATGCTGGTTTAATGACACAGTACCTAGAGTTCGTAGCTGACAGACTTTTAGTAGAATTAGGTTGCGAGCGTGTTTACGGATCAGCGAATCCATTTGATTTCATGGACATGATTTCTCTTCAAGGAAAAACTAATTTTTTTGAAAAACGTGTTGCAGAGTATCAAAAATCTGGTGTAATGAACACAGACAGCGATGCTCAGAAAATTTCATTTGATGCAGATTTTTAGACAACAAAAATACTTTTAGTGTCTATCTTCTAGAGACACTAAAAAAAGATTACAAGAATATTTTAAGGTTGAATCTCTTTCCCCAAGTCGCAGATTCAATAGCAATTTTTGACGCATTTAAATTCGATTTTCGAATTTGAAACGAGTAACTATTGAGAATTTGGTAATTCTCAAAAAATAATTTAAAAACACGCAATGTTTAGGTGCTGGAGTTCGTTCTCTAGTTACTTTCATTTTTTCAATAACTATAAAAGGTAAGCTTATGTATGTAGTAAAAAGAGATGGCCACAGAGAGCCCGTAATGTTTGATAAGATTACAGAAAGAATCAAAAAATTGTGCTACGGCTTAAATGAGCTTGTAGATCCGGTAAAGGTAGCGATGAGAGTTATCGAAGGATTGTATGACGGAGTTTCGACTTCTGAATTGGATAATCTTGCGGCAGAAACTGCAGCATCTATGACGATTGCCCACCCGGATTATGCACAATTAGCGGCGCGTGTGGCAATTTCAAATTTACACTCTAATACAAAAAAATCTTTCTCAGAAACGATGAAAGATATGTATCACTATGTAAACCCACGAAACGGTCAAGATGCACCGTTAATTGCTGATGATGTTTACAAAGTGATTCAAGAAAATGCTGCTTTTTTAGATTCTCATATTATTTATACAAGAGATTTTAATTACGATTACTTTGGTTTCAAAACCTTAGAGCGTTCTTACCTTCTTAAAATAAACGGAAAAATCGTTGAGCGTCCACAGCACATGTTAATGCGTGTTTCTGTTGGTATTCACTTAGACGATTTAAAATCGGTTATTGAAACTTACGACTTAATGTCTAAAAAGTTCTTTACACACGCAACACCAACGTTGTTCAATGCGGGAACTCCAAAACCTCAAATGTCTTCTTGTTTCCTTTTGGCAATGCAAGATGATAGTATTGACGGTATTTACGATACATTAAAACAAACAGCAAAAATCTCGCAATCAGCTGGAGGAATTGGTTTGTCTATTCATAACGTTCGTGCAACAGGATCTTATATTCGCGGTACAAACGGAACTTCAAACGGAATTGTTCCGATGTTGAGAGTTTTCAATGATACCGCTCGTTATGTAGATCAAGGTGGAGGAAAACGTAAAGGAAGTTTTGCGATTTATATCGAAACTTGGCATGCTGATATCTTTGATTTCTTGGATTTAAAGAAAAATACAGGAAAAGAAGAAATGCGTGCAAGAGATTTATTCTTCGCAATGTGGACTTCAGATTTATTCATGAAACGTGTTCAGGAAGATACAACTTGGACTTTAATGTGTCCTAACGAATGTCCAGGATTATATGATGTTTACGGAGATGAATTTGAAGCTTTATACACTGATTATGAATTTCAAGGAAAAGGAAGAAAAACAATCCGCGCTCGTGAGTTATGGGAGAAAATCTTAGAATCTCAAATCGAGACTGGAACGCCATATATGTTGTATAAAGATGCGGCAAACCGTAAATCTAACCACAAGAATTTAGGAACAATTCGTTCTTCTAACTTGTGTACAGAGATTATGGAGTTTACTTCTAAAGATGAAATCGCAGTTTGTAACTTGGCTTCAATCTCTTTACCAATGTTTATTGATAACGGACAATTTGATCACCAAGCGCTTTACAATGTTACAAAACGTGTGACTCGTAACTTGAATAAAGTAATCGACAGAAACTATTACCCAGTAAAAGAAGCTGAAAATTCTAACTTACGCCACCGTCCAGTTGGTTTAGGTGTGCAAGGTTTAGCAGATGCTTTCATCATGTTGCGTATGCCGTTCACAAGTGATGAAGCTAAAAAATTAAACCAGGAGATTTTCGAAACATTATACTTCGCTGCTGTAACCGCTTCTATGGAAATGGCAAAAGAAGAAGGGCCATATTCAACTTTCGAAGGTTCGCCAATGTCTCAAGGAGAATTCCAATACAATATGTGGGGGATGAAAGATGAAGAATTATCTGGTCGTTGGGACTGGGCTTCATTAAGAAAAGAAGTTGTGGAACACGGAGTTCGTAACTCTTTATTAGTTGCGCCAATGCCAACTGCATCTACTTCTCAGATTCTTGGAAACAACGAAGCTTTCGAACCTTATACATCAAACATTTACACTCGTCGTGTATTGTCTGGAGAGTTCATCGTAGTAAACAAACACTTGCTAGAAGACTTAGTGAAACTAGGTCTATGGAACGAAGATTTGAAACAAGAAATTATGCGTCATAACGGATCTGTTCAAAACATTGATAAGATTCCACAAGACTTGAAAGATCTTTATAAAACAGTTTGGGAAATGTCGATGAAAGATATTATCGATATGTCTCGTCAAAGAGGATATTTTATTGACCAGTCTCAATCGCTAAACTTGTTCATGCAGGATGCTAACTATTCTAAACTAACGTCAATGCACTTTTACGCTTGGCAATCTGGTTTAAAAACAGGAATGTATTACTTAAGAACAAAAGCGGCTGTAGATGCGATTAAATTCACATTAAACAACGATAAAAAAGAAGAGACAGCTCCGTCATTAGTTCAGGAAACTGAAGCAATCAGTGTTGAGGATTACAAAGCGATGTTGCTGAAAGCACAAGCGGCAGATCCTGAAGATTGTGAAATGTGTGGGTCTTAATTTTTTTTAGAAGAAAGAAAATAGAGTAAAGAGGAAAGATTATTCCTTGAATTAATAGAAAGCAGTTATTATAATGATAACTGCTTTTTTTGTTAAATTGTATTTAAACAATGTGTATGAATAAAATTTTAGGGTTAGTTTTTTTATTGTGCCTTATTTCATGTAAAGAAAACGTGGAGCAAGTGCAAACTCAAAAAGAAAATAATATAGAGGAAATTAATCAAGATGAGGTTAGAACTATAAGTTCTAGGACAACAAATTATGATACATTAATTAATCGGGTTAAAAAGCATGGTGATGTTGATGCTTATGATGAACTTTTTTATAGTTTTAAAGATTGTTGTTTTCGTGAAAGTACAGATAGTGTAATGGTGTACGCGAAAATTATGGCGGAGAATTTTAATTATGAAAGAGCTTACTATGATTATTACGATGCTATTTTAGAGAAGCATGGAATAGATCATACCAATTTTCCTCAAATTGATATTAGTAAAATGGAAAAAAAAGAGAAACAGAAATTGGAAAACTGGTTTAAGTTTATGATAGAAAGAAAGCAAATTAATCAACAAACATTGGATTCTATTAAACGATAATTGTCAAACAATATCCCTAAAAATTCCCCGTTCTAATTATTACCAAAGACTTTTAAAACTTAGCACCTCAGAATCTTAGCGACTTAGCCTCTTTTAAAATTAAACCTTTAAATGAAATTCAAGTCTTATTGTAATAATTTCTGAACGATGAAAAAAAGCAGTCTTTGGTCCTTACGATTAGGCTTCTCAGGAAAAGAAGCCGATGAAATCGAGAAATTAGGAATTGAAAAATTTCTGAAAAAATCTTATGCTTCAAAGGTTGACAAACAACTCCCCACTTTTTTAGAAGACGATCCTAAAACACTTCTTCAACTAAAGGAATTAAAACAATCCATTAAAGATGCTGATTCAGTAGCTAAGAAGAAAGTTCTCAAAAAAGAAGTTTATTCGGCTATAGAATTCAGAAAGTGGTGGATTGATAAAATGCGGACGGATGAATTTCCGCTTCGCGAAAACATGGTCTGTTTCTGGCACAATCACTTCGTGTCGACAACCCAAAAAGTTAAAGTCAATTATTGGATTTATCAGCACAACATGATTTTGCGCGAAAATGCTTTTGGTAATTTTAAGGAATTAACCAAACAGATTCTGAAATCGAATGCCATGATTAAATACCTGGATAATGTCGATAATAAAAAAGGCAAATTCAATGAAAATCTAAGCCGAGAATTATTGGAATTATTCACAATCGGAATTGGGAATTATTCAGAAAACGATATTAAGAACGGCGCACGGGCTTTGGCAGGGTTAAATTATGGCGATGATGGCGCAGTTTATAGAAAAAATATAGAAGATAACAGCGACAAAACTTATTTCGGAAAAACAGGAAACTGGAAAGCGGACGATTTAGTCGATATTATTTTTGAACAGAAAAACATTCCATATTTAATCACGCGAAAAATTCTTAAATGGTTTATTTATGATAATCCGCCAGAAGATTTGGTGGTTCATTATGGCGATTACTTTCGAAAGAAAAACTTCGAAATTGAACCTTTGCTGACTAAAATTTTCACAGAAGAATACGCGAAAGAAAATGCCGGAAACAAAATCAAAGATCCATTGGTTTATATTATTCAGCTTATTGATGAATTAGAAATTAAAGATTTTGACAATGCTATGATTGCACTTTTCATGAGACAACAAGGAATGGATTTGTATAATCAGGTGAATGTAAAAGGTTGGGATGGGGGAAATTCATGGTTGACTTCTCAGGTTTATTTGCAGCGAAACAATACTTCAGATTTACTTTGTAATGGAAGGACAATTTCGAGAAAAATATTAAACACAATGGATGGGCAAATTCAGTCGCCAAAAGCAGAATTCGAAAAAATCGATGTGAAGATTGATTTTGATTCCAGCGGAAACAATAAAACCATTATTGCCGAATTATCGAATAGACTTTTATTTGATGTAAACGAATCGATGCAAAAAGACATGGAGAATCTTCTGAAATATGATTTTGATCCCAAAGATCCGCACGCTGATTTTGCTGTGGTCAGACTTTTTAATTACATCACCAAACTTCCCGAATATCAATTAATCTAAAAGGCAGTAATCATGAACAGAAGAAATTTTCTTACATTGACGGGAACTTTTACAGGCGGATTGCTTGTGCTTCCTGATTTTTTACACGCTTTTGGTTCTCAGAACAATTTGATTGTAGGAGAACAATGTGTTGTTTTTGTACAGCTGAATGGCGGAAACGACGGTTTAAATACTTTTATCCCGTACGATGATCCATTATATTATGATTATAGAGCCAAAATAGCTTTAAATAAAGATTTGGTGATTAGTAAAAATAAAGGAATGGCTTTTCATCCTTCGTTGAAAGATTTTGCCCAAATGCAGCAAAATGGCGATTTGACCGTAATTCAGAATGTGGGTTATCCAGAACCAATTCGTTCCCATTTTAGAAGCCAGGAGATTTGGCAAACTGCAACCGATTCTAATAAATATATGAATGAAGGCTGGCTTGGAAGATTTCTGGATTTGCAATGCAACGGACATCAGGCGACTGCAGGAATCAACTTAGATTCGATTGATAATTTGGCTTTAAAAGGAGTAGAGCCGAATTTTATAACTGTAAAAGATCCGAACCGATTTAAGGTAAAATCTAGAGAAGAAGATGTGACATTGTCCAAAAATCCGCATTTGGATTTTGTTCGAAAAATTGCGAATTCAGTTACCGAAGGTTCAGATGAAATTCAGAAAGCTTTGGCGAAATCTAAAACGGAAATCAGTTATCCGAAAACTGAATTATCCAAAAACCTGGAATGGATTGCGCGATTGATAAAAGGGAATCTTAATTCAAAAGTATATTATACCTCTTTAAACGGATTTGATACACACGATAATCAGCTTTCCATTCATGAACGTAAATTGACTGATTTAAATGATTCATTATATAGTTTTTATTGTGATTTAAAGCAGTCACAGTTATTACAGAATGTAACAGTTGTAGTTTTTTCAGAATTCGGACGACGAGTAAAAGACAACGGCAACGGAACCGATCATGGAACTGCAGCGCCAATGTTTATCATCGGAGGAAATAATAAAGGAACTATTTTAGGAAGAAATCCAAATCTGGCAGACTTAGATAATGGCGATTTAAAATATGAAATTGATTTCAGAAGTGTCTATGCGTCTTTATTAAAAGAAAAAATGAACTTCGATTATTCTAAAATCGGGATTGCAAATAAACCAGTTTCTGGACTGTTTACATAAATAGTAATCTTGTCATTTCGAGGAACGAGAAATCTTCGCAAGTAACTCCATAATCAAAATCGCCAATCTTTGTCGAGCTTCTTGTGGAGATTTCTCGTTCCTCGAAATGACAAAAACACCGAGAATAATCTGTGTAATTTGAATGAATCAACAACAATGATTTGTACTAATTCGTGAATTCGTGGCGAAAAAACTTAGAACCTTAGCATCTCAGAGCCTTAGAACCTCATTCTAATATTCTCATTTTAAGCCGATTTTTTTATATTATCATACAAAACCTGCTAAATTTGTTAAGAAATCCCTTTTTGTTTCATAAAATGCAATCTTTTTTTTGGTGCGCTAAAAATAATTTATACATTCGCAGAGAATTTAAAACAAAACACAAACAAAATGGCAAGTAACCGTTTTTATTTTAGCAACAATTTTTATTTCTTCTTTAGTAGAAGTCAGGATTGTGCTATGGTTATTTGAGATAAAATTTAAGACAAATAAAACTAATATACAATCCTGATGCAAATCAGGATTTTTTTTTGACTATATGACAACGAAAATTGCAATACAAGGTATTAAAGGATCATTTCATCATCAGGTTGTGAAAGAGTATTTCTCTGAAAATGTGGATATTGATGAATGTCTGTCTTTTGAAGAATTGATCGACAGCCTTATTGCCGGAAAATCTGATCAGGCCGTTATGGCGATCGAAAATTCAATTGCAGGGCCAATTATTCCGAATTATGCATTGATTGATAAGAATAATTTGCACATAATTGGAGAGCATTATTTAAACATTCAGCAGAATTTAATGGCTTTAAAAGGTCAGAAAATTGACGATATAAGAGAAGTTCATTCGCACCCAATGGCACTTTTGCAGTGTATGGATTTTTTGAAACAATATCCAAATATCAAACTGGTTGAGGATAAAGATACGGCTGAAACAGCTAGAAGAATTCAAGAAAAACAATTGACCGGAATTGCAGCGATTGCAAGTGTAACCGCTTCTGAAATGTACGATCTGGATATTATTGCATCATCGATTCAAACGATTAAAAATAATATGACTCGTTTTGTAATCATTAAAAAGCAAAATTCATTTTTGCCAGAAAACGAAATCAACAGAGCCTCTGTAAAATTTGAATTAGATCATAAAAGAGGAAGCTTAGCAGCAGTTTTAAATGTAATGAGCGACTGCAAACTGAATTTGACAAAAATCCAGTCGCTTCCAAAAATTGAAACACCTTGGAAATATTCATTCTTCGTAGATGTAACATTCGAGAAATACGAAGATTTTGCAAAAGCCAAAACGTTATTAAACATCATGGCAGAATATTTTAAAGTGTTGGGAGAATATAAAAACACAAAACCTTTGACTGAGTCATAAAGTTGATTTTAGATTGAAGATTAACGAAATAAGATTTTAGATTGTCAGGCTGAGCGAAGTCGAAGCCTATGTTCCAATTGGAAAGCCCTTCGACTTCGCTCAGGGTGACAGATCAAAAAAAGAAAAAGCATAAAGCCTAAGGCTTAAAGCATATAGCAAAAATTAAAAACAATGATTACAACAGCAAAACGATTAGACACAGTTGAAGAATACTACTTCTCATCAAAATTAAGAGAAGTTCGTCAGTTGATGTCTGAAGGAAAATCGATCATCAACATGGGAATTGGAAGCCCTGATTTGAGTCCGTCAAAAGCAGTAATTGAAGCGGTTGCCGCAGCAATTCAAGACGAAAATGGACATGGTTATCAAAGCTATCAGGGATTACCAGAAATGAGGCAGGCGATGGCAGATTTTTATCGTGATCAGTTTGGTGTTGAAGTGAATCCGAATAATGAGATATTACCTCTTATGGGTTCGAAAGAAGGAATTATGCATATTTCGTTAGCATTTTTAAACGAAGGCGATCACGTTTTAATTCCGAATCCAGGTTATCCAACTTATACTTCGGTAACTAATTTGGTTCAGGCAGTTCCGGTTTATTATGATTTGAAAGAAGAAAATGGATGGGAACCGGATTTTGAAGCTCTTGAAAAACTGGATCTTTCGAAAGTAAAAATTATGTGGCTGGGATATCCGCACATGCCGACAGGAGCTAGAGGAAGTTTAGCGTTATTTGAAAAATTGGTTGCTTTTGCTAAAAAACACAATATATTATTGATCAACGACAATCCTTATAGTTTTGTTTTGAATGATAATCCGATGAGTTTATTGCAGGTTGAAGGAGCAAAAGAGGTGGCTTTAGAGCTGAATTCACTAAGTAAAACATTCAACATGGCAGGCTGGAGAGTCGGAATGGTTTTAGGAAATCCTGAAATTATCGATGCAGTCCTAAAAGTAAAAAGTAATATGGACAGCGGAATGTATTACGGAATTCAAAAAGGTGCTATCGCCGCTTTAAAATGTGATAAATCCTGGTTTGAAGATCAAAATAAAATTTACAGACGCCGTAGAGAATTGACGGAGAAATTAGCAGAAAAGTTAAACTGTAAAGTGTATAAAGAAGGAGTTGGGCTTTTTGTTTGGGCAAAATTGCCAGAAGGAATCGAATCAGCAGAGAAGTTCATTGACGAAATATTATATGAGAAACATATTTTCATTACACCGGGAACCATTTTTGGAAGCAACGGCGAAGGATATATCAGATTCTCATTGTGTGTAAAAGAAGAAAAAGTACAAGAAGCGATTGATCGATTTTAGAGTATTAAGATTGTAGAATCAAGAATCAAGATTTTTATCCAGATTGTCAGGCTGAGCGAAGTCGAAGCTTTTTTAATTGGAATTTGGAATTTAAAATTTTGGAATTTAAAAAATTATGAAAGTATACGTAATAGGAATAGGATTAATTGGCGGTTCGATGGTGTTGGACATCAAAGAAAAGCATCCGAATGCGACTATTTTCGGAATTGACAATAACGAAAAACATTTGCAGGAAGCGATTGATCTTGGAGTTATTGATGAAGCGGGAAGCTTCGAAGATTTACAAAAGGCAGATTTTGTAATCGTTTCGGTTCCGGTAGATGTTGCGCTGACAGTGTTGCCTAAAGTTCTGGATGCAGTTGGAGACAAAACAATTGTATTTGAAGTAGGATCGACCAAAAAGCCCATCTGTGATGTGGTGGCCAATCATCCGAAAAGAAGAAATTTTATTGCCACGCATCCAATTGCAGGAACAGAGTTTTCTGGACCTTCGGCGGCGATAAAAGGTTTGTTTCAAGGAAAAACAAACATTATTTGTGAAGTGGAAAAAACCGCTTTCAAATTGCAGGAAAAAGCGTTGCAGCTTTTCAGCGAAATAGGAATGAGGATTCGATATATGGACCCAATTTCGCACGACAAACACATTGCTTACGTTTCGCATTTATCGCACATTAGTTCGTTCATGCTTGGAAAAACAGTAATGATCAAAGAAAAAGACGAACAAGATATTTTTGATATGGCGGGAAGTGGATTTGAAAGTACCGTTCGTCTGGCAAAAAGTTCACCCGCAATGTGGACACCCATTTTTAAACAAAACAAAGAATACGTTCTGGAAACCTTAGAAGGTTATATTGCAAATTTAACTCAGTTTAGAGATTTGCTGGCAGACGACAATTACAACGCCATTTTTGAAGAAATGGAAAGTGTAAATAAAATTAGAGAAATATTAAACGGAATAACTATAAAAAAGTAAACTATAAAAACGATGGAAAATAAAAAAGAAATGAGAAAGTGGTTAGAAGATTTCAATTTAAATCACCCACTTGTGATAGCTGGACCTTGTAGTGCAGAAACTGAAGATCAGGTTTTAAAAATTGCTCACGAATTAAAAGATTCAAAAGTTAGCGTATTCAGAGCTGGAATCTGGAAACCAAGAACTCGTCCAGGAGGATTTGAGGGTGTTGGTGAAATTGGATTAAAATGGTTGCAAAAAGCTAAAGCTGAAACTGGTTTATTAATGGGTACTGAAGTGGCAACTGCAGCTCACTGTAAACTAGCTTTAGAACACGATATCGACGTATTATGGGTTGGTGCACGTACAACGGCAAACCCATTCGCAGTTCAAGAAATTGCAGATACTTTAAAGGGGACTGATAAAATTGTTTTGGTGAAAAACCCAGTAAACCCGGATTTAGCTTTATGGTTAGGTGGTGTTGAGCGTTTGCACATGGCAGGTATCGAGAAATTAGGTGTTATTCACAGAGGTTTCTCTACTTACGAAAAAACAAAATACAGAAACATTCCAGAGTGGCAAATTGCTATCGAATTGCAAAATAAATTCCCTGATTTACCATTAATCATTGATCCATCTCACATTACTGGAGATCGTAAAATGATTTTCGAAGTGACTCAAGAGGCTTTAGACTTGAATTACGATGGTATGATTATCGAAACGCATATCGATCCAGATAATGCTTGGTCTGATGCTGCTCAGCAAGTAACTCCTGAGGCTTTGAAACAAATCATTAAAGATTTGACTATCAGAAAAACAGATGATACTACAGATGAGTATAGCCAAAAAATGAAAAAACTAAGAGCTAACATCGACGTTTTAGATGCTAACTTATTAGAATTGTTAGGAAAACGTATGAAAGTAGCTGACGAAATTGGTCAGGTGAAAAAAGACGCTAACGTTGCAATCCTTCAAAACAACCGTTGGAATGAAATCTTAGGGAAAATGATTTTAGAAGGTGAGAAAAAAGGTCTTACTGAAGAATTCGTTTTGAGAATGTTCAAAGCGATCCACCAAGAAAGTATTGGTCACCAAGAGAAAATTTTCAACGCATAATTTTTTCGAAACCATATAAGTGATATAAGATAATTTAAGTTTTTTTAAAGCTTTGTTGTTGAGTTTAATTATATCACGCATTTAAAATTAGATTGTTTTTTAAAAATCCCTGTTGCTTTGAAAAAAGTGATGGGGATTTTTTTTGTTTTAAGAAGTGGCTATTTATATTCACTTATATAACTTATATGGTTTAAATTATTCATTTATCTTTGCAAAAGATTTAGGTTTTAATCTAAAATCTAAAATCAGAAATCTAAAATAAAAGAATGACAGGAACCGTATACAAATCTACAGGAAGCTGGTATACCGTAAAATCTGAACAAGGAGATTTTGTGGAATGCCGTATGAAAGGGAAATTCAGAATAAAAGGTATCAAAAGTACCAATCCTATTGCTGTAGGCGATATTGTCGATTATGAATTAGATGAAACTTCGGATGCCGTTACCGGTACGATTCATAATATTCATGAACGAAAAAACTATATCGTTCGTAAATCGGTTAATTTATCTAAGCAGATTCATATTATTGCTTCCAATATCGATCAGGTTTTTTTATTGGTTACCATTGATAATCCGCCAACAACTACAAGCTTTATCGACCGTTTTTTGGTTACAGCCGAAGCGTACGGAATTGAAGCGATTCTTATTTTTAATAAAATCGATACTTTAAATGATCAAACATTAGACGATCAGCTTTATTTACAACATATTTACACTGAAATTGGATATAAGTGTCTCCGAATTTCATCAACAGAAAATAAAGGTGTTGATAAGCTAAAAGAAATGATGATTGGAAAAGTGAGTATGTTTTCTGGGCATTCAGGTGTTGGAAAATCAACTTTGGTAAATGCAATGGAACCTAGTCTTCATTTGAAAACCTCGGTAATTTCAGAACAAAGCAAACAAGGTCAGCATACTACAACTTTTGCCGAAATGTACGATTTGTCTTTTGATGCCCGAATTATTGATACTCCAGGAATTAAAGGTTTCGGAATTGTGGATATGGAGCCAACAGAAATCGGTGGTTATTTTCCTGAATTCTTCAAACTGAAAGATCAATGTAAGTTTAACAATTGTTTGCATAAAGAAGAACCACATTGTGCCATAAAAGCAGCTTTAGAAAAAGATGAAATTGCTTGGTCACGCTATAATAGTTATCTTAAAATCCTTGAAGGTGACGACGAACATTATCGTACCGATACTTACGGTGAAGATCGTGCAGCGAGTGATGAAACCCGTAAATAATTGTGAATTGTAAATGGTAAATTGTGAATTATGGCTGATAACATAATTAAAACAAAGTCTTTTAATTTTGCACTTAGAATTATTAAACTTTTCCAATTTTTAAAAGATGATAAAAAGGAATATGTTCTGAGTAAACAATTACTTCGAAGTGGAACAGCTATAGGCGCATTAATTAGAGAATCTGAGCAGGCGGAAAGTAAAAAGGACTTTATTCATAAACTTGCAATTGCACAAAAAGAGGCAAACGAAACAGATTATTGGCTGGAATTGCTTTTTCATCCAATTACTTAAATGAGATTCAATTTCAATCTATAAAGTCTGACATTATAGAAATAAATAAAATTTTAGCTTCAATTATTATAACATCTAAGCAAAAGCTAAGTACTACATAATTCACAATTTACCATTTACAATTCACAATTTTCTATGAAAGTAGTAATTCAAAGGGTTTCCCAAGCGTCAGTAACAGTCGATTCTAAAATTGTTGCCGATATACAAAAAGGTTTATTAATTTTAGTCGGAATAGAAGAAGCCGATACTCAGGAAGATATTGATTGGCTTGCTGGTAAAATCATTAAAATGAGAATTTTTGGAGACGAAAATGACGTTATGAACTGCTCGGTGCAAGATGTTGACGGAGATATAATCGTTGTAAGTCAATTTACGCTTCACGCATCCACTAAAAAAGGAAATCGTCCTTCTTACATAAAAGCGGCAAAACCTGATTTTGCAATTCCAATGTATGAAAACTTTGTTCAAGCAATTGAAAAAGAGTTTGGTAAGAAAGTTCAAGCTGGAATTTTTGGTGCCGATATGAAAGTTAATCTTCTAAATGACGGTCCAGTTACTATTGTAATAGACAGCAAAAATAGGGAATAAAAATATTATTAAACATTTGTTAAGGATTTCTGAAAATACTATATATTTGACGAAAATACCTACTAATGAAAAACCTTTTTTGCGCATTATTTTTTTTATTATATACTGCGAATTCTTCTGCTCAAAAGAACATTTATCCTATATTTTCTATTCCCGATAGTTTAACGCAAAATGCCAACGCTGTTCTTCGTTTAGACCAGATGGATATTGTCATTGCTTCACAAAGAAGCATGAACATTAAAACTCAAAGGGTCGTTTCTGTTTTAAATGAAAAAGGATTGAATGACATTGACGCTTTTAGTCATTATGATAAAACAACATCAATAAAAAATATTGAAGCAATTGTTTATGACGCTTTAGGAAATGAGATAAAGAAAATCAAAAGAAAAGATTTTAGAGATCAAAGTGCCGTAAGCGGAAGCACTCTTTTTTCTGATAATCGAGTAGTTTATCTGGACTATACTCCGATTTCATATCCTTTTACAATTGCTTTTACGTGCGAAACAGAAACTTCAAATACAGCATTTATTCCGCAATGGTATTTTATTGGTAATTATTACGTAAGCATAGAAAAATGTATTTTGAATGTTACTTTTCCTAAAGGATTGGGATTTAAGAAAAAAGAGTTCCGATTTGATAATTTCAACATAAAAAAAACAGCTGATACCGACACCAATTTAAGTTATTTAGCAACAAATATTGTTGCTCAAAAACAAGAAGATCTTAGTCCCTCTCCGTCAGATCTTTTTCCTAAAGTTATGATGGGATTAGAAAACTTCCACTTGGAAGGAGTTGATGGAAATGCTACTACTTGGGAAGCATTTGGCAAATGGTATGGTGATAAAATCTTAACTGGAACTACAGTTTTAACTGAAGAAACCAAAGCCAAAATTAAAGCTCTTGTTGGTGATGAAAAAGATCCTGTAAAGAAAGCTAAAATCATTTATGATTATGTCCAGAAAAAATCCCGATATGTAAATATTGCAGTTGGTATTGGTGGTTGGAAACCTATGCTTGCAACTGATGTTGATCGTTTAGGATATGGAGATTGCAAAGCATTGTCTAATTATACAAAAGCACTTTTACAGGCTGTAGACGTTCCTTCGTATAACACTATTTTATATGGAGATCGCTATAAATCCGATATTCAGTCTGATTTTGTTTCGATGCAGGGAAACCACATGATTCTGGCGATTCCGAATAATGATAATTACATCTGGCTAGAATGTACAAGCCAAGATGATCCTTTTGGTTACCAAGGAATCTTTACAGACGATCGTGATGTTTTGGTGGTAAAACCAGAAGGAGGAGAAATTGTTCGCACCAAAATTTACGATGACAAAGGAAACATTCAGGATGGTAAAGGAACTTATACGATTGATGGAACTGGGAATTTTTCAGGAACATTAAAAATAGCATCCCAAGGAAGCCAATACGCACTTAAATCTCGAGTAGAAAACATGCAGCCAAATGAAAAAGAGGAGCATTATAAAGACTATTGGGAGAATATCAATAACTTGAAATTGGGTAAGATTACTTTTAGCAACGATAAAGAGAATATTCGTTTTACTGAGGATGTTCAGTTAAGTGCAACAAATTATGGAACGCTGACGGGTAATAAAATGATTTTTGTAGTTGATGCCTTTAATCAGAATACAGGGAATATAAAACGGGTTCGAAATCGTAAAAATCCATTTCAAATTCAGCGTGGCTATTTGGATACCGATGAAATAGAGATTAATCTTCCGGAAGGATACAGTATAGAATTTCTTCCGTCCAATTATGAGCTAAAAGGAAAATTTGGTGAATACAAGACCGAGATTATTAAAAAAGACAATAACAAATTAACTTATAAAAGATCTATGTTCCTTAACAAAGGAAAATATTCAAATAAAGAATATGATGAATACCGTTTGTTTATGGAACAAGTTTCTAGAAACGATAATGCTAAGATTATATTAACCAAGAACTAACTATTTTAAACCAAAACCAACCAAAAATTACCAATGAAAATTATTAAACTATTTAGCCTTTGTGCGATTTTATTACTTGGTCCAAAAATAATTTCGCAAGAATTTAAACTCGGAAAAGTTTCAGTTGCAGAACTTGAACAGAAAGTACATCCAAAAGATACTTCGGCTGTAGCGGCAATCCTTTATAAAAAAGGTGTTTCTAGAATGGAGTATGATCAAAATGATGGTTTTTACATGATGACCGATGTAGAAACGCGTATTAAAATTTATAAAAAAGAAGGTTACGAATGGGCTAATCAGCAAGTTTGGTACTATAATACGAATAACTTAAAAGAACGCGTATTTTTTGCAGATGCAGTAACTTATAATTTAGTTAATGGCAAAATTGAAAAAACTAAATTAAAAAGCGACGGAACTTTTGATGAAGTTATTTCTAAATACAGAGGGCAAAAGAAAATCGCAATGCCAAATGTAAAGGAAGGCTCGGTAATAGAATTTCGCTATACGATCAAATGTCCAAATGCCGGTATTATTCGTGATTGGGATTTTCAGACCTCAATTCCTGTAAATTATTCAGAGTTAAAAGTGGCTTATCCAGAATATTATGTCTTTAAACCTAGACAGAAAGGCTATATATTTCCAAAAGCAACAACATTAAAAAACTCGAGATCAATAACAATCAACGGAAAAGAAAGAAGTGGAGGGCGTGTATCTCAAACGGAATTCTATTCTGATAAAATAGACTATTTAGAAACAGAGATTACCTACGTGGCTCAAGACTTTCCTGCTTTAAAAGAGGAGAGTTTTGTAAATAATATCGATAATTATACTTCTAGTATTCAGCATGAACTGTCATTAACACATTTCCCGAATAGTCCAATGAAAGAATATTCGACAGATTGGAATTCTGTGGTGAAAACGATTTATGAATATGAAGATTTTGGTCCTGAATTAAATAAAACGGGTTATTTTGAAGAGGATTTAAAAAAAATACTTACAGGAATTAGCACACCTGAGGAAAAAATTGCAGTGATATTAAATCATGTAAAATCAAACGTAAAATGGAATAGTTATGTTGGTTATGGCTGTGATAATGGAGTTAAGAAAGCATACAAAGAAAGAACAGGTAATATTGCAGATATAAACTTAATGTTAACGGCAATGCTTCGTTATTCGGGTTTAACTGCCAATCCAGTTTTAGTAAGTACGCGATCAAATGGTATTGCTTTGTTTCCTAATAGAACAGCATTCAATTATGTAATTGCTGCGGTTGAAACACCAAATGGATATATTTTACTAGATGCGTCAGAAAAATTTTCGGTTCCAAATATTTTACCGCTAAGAGTTTTAAATTGGTCAGGAAGATTGATTAGAAAAGACGGCTCATCAGAAGAAATTAATTTAATGCCAGAAAAGACATCAGCTGATAATGTTTTTCTAACTTATAGTATCGATAATACTGGAATGATTACAGGGAAAACAAGAAGACAATCCATGGATTATAATGCAATGATTACCCGAAGTAATATTGAAAGTTTAAAAGAAGAAGAATATTTAGAGAAGCTAGAAAACCAAAATAATAAAATAGAAATTAGTGACTACTCTAGAACTAATGAAAAAGATATACTTCTTCCTATAATAGAAACTTATTCTTTTAAAGGAAATAATTTATGCGAACTAATTGGTGATAAAATATATGTAAGTCCGATGTTGTTTTTTACCAACGATAAAAACCCTTTTAAACAAGAAACGCGAGAATATCCAGTTGATTTTAGCTATCCTTTTGCAGATAAGTATAATATTACGATTAAAATCCCAGAAGGTTTTGCAGTAGAAACATTGCCAGCTCCAGCTGTTGTATCTATGGAAGATAATCTTGGGGCTTTTAAATTTAATATTATAGCCAATGGAGATACTTTACAATTGGCTATCTTACATCAGATAAATGAGGCTATTGTTTCTGCCGAAAAGTACGAAATGCTAAAGGAATATTATAAAACAATGATAGCCAAAGAAACAGAAAAAATCGTTTTAAAACGTATTTAGATTATGGTGAGGCTCTTGATTTCGATTCTTTTGTTTTGTGCATTTCTGAAAGGCAATGCACAAAATAACTCTTTGGGAAATGTTACAATAGCACAGCTGGAAGAAAAAAAATATCCTAAAGATTCTGCTTCTGTTGCTGCTGTTTTGTATAGCAATGTTACAATAGATCTTCATATGAATGGAAATTCTCAAAAGACTACCGCAAAAAAAATTAAAATTTATAAGGGCGAAGGATATAATCTGTCAAATATCCAGATTTATTTCGCAGCTGGAAAAACAAATTATGTAAATATTGTCAGTGCATTTACATACAATTTAGTAGACGGAAAGATTGTAAAGACAAAGTTAAAGCCTGAAAACGAATTTGTTGAAAAAACCAATAATAATTACTGGATTAAAAAAATAGCTTTTCCAGAAGTAAAAGAAGGTTCTATTATTGAATATCAGTACACAGAAGAAGGAGGATTTTTAAGTACTTATAATTTCAATTTTCAAGAAAACATTCCTGTTAATTATTCTGAATTTAAAACAATTTTCCCAGATGCCTTTGTATTTAAAAGAAATCTTAAAGGTTTTTTTCCTCCTAAAATAAATTCAAAAATTGCCAATACGTATAATTATGTCGCTACAGAAACAAGCTATGTTTTTCAAAATCTCCCAGCAATAAGAGAAGAAGCTTATGTAAATAATATTGACAACTATAGAACAGGGATTTCTTTTGAGTTAGAAAGGATTGCTGTTCCTGGACAGTTGTCTAAAACATTTTCATCAGATTGGACAAGTGTTGCTAAAACCATTTATGATTTCGATTCTTTTGGGCAGGAATTAAACAAATCAGGGTATTTTGAAGATGACCTTAAAATAGTATTGGAAGGAAAGACGACCGTTACCGCCAAAATTGCAGCGATTTTAGAATATGTGAAATCAAACGTAAAATGGAATAATCATTCGGGATATTCATGCGAAAAAGGTGTCCGAAAAGCATACAAAGAAAAAATAGGAAATTGTGCAGATGTTAATTTGATGCTCACAGCAATGCTTAGAAGTGCGGGACTTACCGCAAATCCTGTTTTGATTAGTACGCGTTCCAATGGAATTGCTTTTTTTCCTAATCTGACTGCTTTTAATTATGTAATTGTAGCTGTTGAGACAGGAGGTGAAATGATATTACTCGATGCAACAGATCCGTTTTCAGCTCCAAATGTACTTCCTTTGAGAGATTTAAATTGGTTAGGAAGATTAATTCGTAAAAATGGAACCTCAGAAAGCATTGACTTAGTCCCTAAAAAATTTGCAGTAGATAATATTTCGATCGATTATACAATTGAATCTGGAGATAGAATAAATGGAAAAGTAAGACGTCAGTATACCGAACACAAAGGAATGGAGTCTAGAAATAATTTTGAAAACGTTAAAGAAGATGTTTATATCGACGATCTTGAAAACAAATACGGTAAAATCGAAATAACCGAATACAGTCGTTTAAATCAAAAAGATATCTTATTGCCCGCTGTAGAAAGCTTTTCATTTGCGAGTACCAATTTGTGTGAGTTAATTGGAGATAAAATATACATTAAACCAATGCTTTTTTTTACTAATACAGAAAACCCTTTTAAACAGGAAACAAGAGAATATCCTGTAGATTTTGGATTCCCTTTTGTAGAAAAATACACTATTAGTATAAGAATTCCTGAGGGATTTGCTTTAGAAACAGTTCCTCTTGCAGGCGTATTGTCAATGGAGGAAGGTCTTGGAGTTTTTAGATATAATATTGCGGTTAAGGATAATATGCTGCAGTTATTAGTATCAAACCAAATTAATTCTCCGATAGTATCCAGAGAACAATATGGGGTTCTTAAAGATTACTATAAAGAAATGATTGCAAAACAGACTGAAAAAATAGTTTTAAAACGTATCTAAAATATTATGCCAAAATTTCTCCTAATTTGTATCGCCTTTTTTTGGAGTACAATTACCATTCAAGCTCAAAATTATGAATTGGGCAAAGTAACGATTGCAGAATTAAATGAGAAAGTCCATCCTAAAGATAGCAGCGCACCCGCTGCTATCTTGTTTAAAAAAGGAAGGACTTATTTTGGCTACAACAAAGATGTTGGATTTTATGCCAATCATGTGTGCGAGGTAAAAATTAAAATTTATAAGAAAGAAGGTTTAAGTTGGGCCGATCAGAAAGTGCGTTTTTATATTGGTTATGAAAAGTTAAACGAGGATCGTTTAGAATTTTCGGAAGCAATGACCTATAATTTAGAGAACGGAAACATTGTAAAAACAAAACTAAATAATCAGGGAGAATTTAAAACTAAGATTAATAAGTATTGGAAAGAAAAAACGATCACTCTGCCAAATGTGAAAGAGGGTTCTATTATTGAATACAAATATGTTTTAAGATCTGAAAACCTTATAAAATTTCCAGATTTCGATATTCAGTTTGATATTCCAGTTAACTATTTTTATTATAAAACACAGATTCCAGAGTTTTATATCTATAAACCGCTTTTGATCGGAGGAATTCCGCTTGAAACGGAATCTAAATTTACAAATGCCAGTCAGAATTTTGATAACGCTTATAATCAGACAAACTCATTTAGCTATAAACAAATTGAAACTTTTTATACAGGAAAAGATGTTCCAGCATTAAAAGAAGAGCCATATATTAATAATCTCGAAAATTATCGCGGAAGCATTCAGCAAGAACTTGAAAGGGTTCGTCTTCCTGATCAGCCTGTTAAAGATTACAGTTTAACGTGGGAAGGTGTTGCCAAAACTATTTTTAAAGACGAAAGTTTTGGTAAGCAACTTAATGAAATTACATTGTTTACAGATGATTTGAATAAATTATTGTCTAATGTAGAAGATAAAAATGAAAGATTAAACCTGATTTTTACTTACGTTAAAAATCGAATGAATTGGAATGAAATTAATAGTTGTTATACAGAAAAAGGCGTCGCAAAAGCTTATAAAGAACAAACAGGAAATGTTGCAGAAATCAATTTTATTCTGATAAATATGCTTCGTGCGGCTGGTATAGAAGCAAATCCGGTTTTAGTAAGTACAATTCAAAATGGACTTCCTGTTTATCCTACAAGAACAGGATTCAATTACGTTATAGCAGCAGCCGAAATTGACGGTAAAAGAATTCTTTTAGATGCATCTCGAAAGCTTACAGCTCCTAACATTTTACCATTAAATGTTTTAAATTGGAAGGGAAGATTAATTATGAAAGATGGAAATTCTCAAGAAATTGAATTGGATCCAGCAATACAGTCAAAAGAAATTTACAGCCTTATAGTCAAAATTGACCCTGACGGAAAAATGAATGGTCAAGGTAGAGTGCAGCGAACAGAATATGATGCATACAGTTTCAGAGAGGAAAACAAAGCCAAAACGGAAGACGCTTATCTTGAAAAATTTGAAAATAATTTAGGAGGTTTGAATATTTCAAATTATAAAATAGAAAATCAGAAATCAAATTTAGATCAGTCTGTTATTGAAACTTTTTCTTTTTCTTCGGGCAGTCGTTCAGATATTATTCAGGGAAAGATTTTTGTCAATCCATTGTTGTTTTTTACTCGAAGCAAAAACCCTTTCAATCAGGAAAGAAGACAAATGCCTATTTATTTCGGATATAAAAACATGGAAAAGTATAATTTTAGTATTCAGATTCCAGAAGGATATGTTGTAGAATCTATACCAAAACCAGTAAAGATAACTTCAGAAGACAAACAGATGTCTTTTATCTTAAATTTTTCAGTTACTGAAAACAAAATTCAAATTGTAAGTCAAAAAGAAATCAACAATAGTATTTTTGCAGCTGAGGAGTACGGAATGATAAAAGAGTTTTTTCAGAAAATGATCGTAAGCCAAAATGAAAAAATAATTCTTAAAAAAATATAGAAGATGGATTTGAAAAATGCACAGCTGGATGTTGATACTTGGATAAAAGAACATGGAGTTCGTTACTTTAACGAATTGACTAATATGGCACAGCTAACCGAAGAAGTTGGAGAGGTTGCCAGAATTATTGCACGCCGCTATGGCGAACAATCTGAAAAAGAAAGCGACAAAAACAAAGATTTAGGAGAAGAATTAGCAGATGTTGTTTTTGTTGTGCTGTGTTTGGCAAATCAGACAGGAATAGATTTACAAGCGGCTTTTGATAAAAAAATGGACTTAAAATCGGTTAGAGATAAAGATCGTCACAAAAACAACGATAAATTGAAATAATTGTGAAATTTCAGTGTGAATTTTGATTTACGAGCGAGGAGTGGTAAATTGCGCGCTTGGATTATGTTACTCATAATTTGCAACTCATAACTAATATCATGAATTTAAAATTAACGACGAATTCACCATTCACTATTGATGATTCGCAACTAAATATCACAGGTTCTAAAAGTGAAACGAACCGTTTATTGTTATTAAAAGCATTATTTCCAAATATTACTTTAGCCAATACTTCAAATTCAGACGACAGCGAAGTAATGCAGAAAGCTTTAGCAGGAAATGACGAAATTGTAGACATTCACCACGCTGGAACAGCAATGCGTTTTCTTACTGCTTATTTTTCGGTTAACGAAGGAAGAGAAGTTGTCTTGACAGGCTCAAGCAGAATGCAGGAGCGTCCAATCAAAATTTTAGTTGATACTTTAAGACAATTAGGAGTTGAGATTTCTTATGAAAAAGAAGAAGGATACCCGCCAATTCGAATTAAAGGGAAAAAAGTTACGGCTTCAAAAGTAAACTTGGCAGCAAATGTGAGCAGCCAATATATTTCGGCACTTTTATTAGTGGCTTCAAAATTAGACAACGGTTTAGAACTGACCTTAGAAGGAGAAATTACTTCGATTCCGTATATCAAAATGACTTTGGCTCTTCTTAATGATTTAGATATTAAAACAAGTTTTGAAGGAAACGTAATCAAAGTTTATCCAAAAGAAACTGTTGAATCAAAAGAAATGGTTGTAGAATCTGACTGGAGTTCGGCTTCTTACTTCTTTAGTTTAGTGGCATTAGCCGATGCTGCAAAAATCACATTAAGCAGTTATAAAGAAAACAGCCTTCAAGGAGATTCAGAATTAGTTTCTCTATATGAAAAAATGGGAGTGAAAACAACTTTCCAAAACAACAAAATGACTTTGGAGAAAGTGGAAGGATTTAATTATCAAGATGTAAATTTTGAATTAAACAATACGCCAGATATTGCTCAGACAATCGTAGTAACTTGTTTAGGTTTAGGAATTGGATGCCATTTAACAGGTCTTCATACTTTAAAAATTAAAGAAACAGACCGACTAGAAGCTTTGAAAATAGAACTTACTAAATTAGGAGCAAATATTTCTGTTACTAATGACAGTTTGACATTAGTAAAGTCTGATAATATAAAACACGATATTCACATTGCAACTTATAATGATCACCGTATGGCAATGGCTTTTGCACCTTTGGCAATTAAAGTTCCAATTATTATTGATGATGCCGAAGTAGTTTCTAAATCATATCCAGATTTTTGGAATGATTTAAAAGCCTTGAACTTTCAAATCTCAGAATTGTAATTTTTGAACCATATAAGGAATATAAGTTCATTTAAATTAAAGCTCAATAAAACATAGCCTCTGGTTAAAACCAGAGGCTTTTTTATGGTTGAATTTTAGATAATTTTTTTCGTAAATGAATTGCCTTTAGCTTTAACTGAGGTTTTCATAGATGTTTTTTCGGCTTTAGCCAAATTATAGGTTTGCTTTAAATGAACTTATATTCCTTATATGGTTCTAAAAAGTTAAAATTGACTTAAAGAATAGCTTTTTAAGTCAATCTGAAAGTGCAGTAAATCAAGGACTTTTGAAAATAAACATCAAAACACTTGACAACGCCTATCTCACAATCGTATATTTGCAACCGATTTAAATTTTTAGATAAACAAATCTAAAAGCTACACTCTAAAATCAACAACTCAAATATGAAATTATCACACTTCAATTTCAATTTACCGAAAGAACTTTTGGCTGAATTCCCAGCAGAAAATAGAGATGAATCTCGTTTAATGGTAATTGACCGTAAAAAAAACACTATCGAACATAAAATGTTTAAAGACGTGATCAACTATTTTGATGACGGAGACGTTTTAATTCTTAATAATACAAAAGTTTTCCCTGCGCGTTTGTACGGAAACAAAGAAAAAACTGGAGCTAGAATTGAAGTTTTCTTACTAAGAGAATTAAATTCTGAGCAACGTCTTTGGGATGTTTTAGTTGATCCAGCTAGAAAAATCCGTATTGGTAACAAACTTTATTTTGGTGATGACGATTCGTTAGTTGCTGAGGTAATTGACAATACAACTTCTCGTGGTAGAACATTACGTTTCTTATACGATGGTTCTTATGAAGAATTCAGAAATAAATTGACTGAACTTGGAGAAACTCCAATTCCTAAATACATCAACAGAGAAGTAACTGCTGAAGATGCTGAAAGATACCAAACAATCTATGCAAAAGAAGAAGGAGCTGTAGCTGCACCAACTGCGGGTTTACACTTCTCAAAACACCTTTTGAAGAAATTAGAAATCAAAGGAGTAAACTTTGCTGAGGTAACTTTACACGTTGGTTTAGGAACTTTTAACCCAGTTGAGGTTGAAGATTTATCTAAACACAAAATGGACTCTGAGGAATTAATCATTACTCAAGAAGCTTGCGATATTGTTAATGAAGGAAAAGCAAAGAAAAAACGTATATGTGCTGTAGGAACAACTTCTATGCGTGCAATTGAAAGTTCTGTTTCTTCTGCAAATACTTTGAATCCTTATGAAGGATGGACAAATAAATTTATTTTCCCTCCTCACGATTTCAGTATTGCAAACTGTATGATTACTAACTTCCACACACCAAAATCAACATTATTAATGATGATTTCTGCTTTCTGTGGACACGATTTAATGAAAAAAGCATACGACGAAGCAATCAAAGAAGGATACAAATTCTATTCTTACGGAGACGCGATGTTAATTCTTTAATTAGAATTTATAATATAAAGAAGACCCGACAGTTTTTAAGAAGCTGTCGGGTTTTTTATTTGTTTCAAGTTTCAGGTTTCAAGTTTGACATTCGTTGAGAAATTTTAAACGCAAAGAGCGCAAAGTTTTTTTGCTCAGTATATGTTTACCATAAACAAAAGAACGCAAAGCTTTGCGAACTTAGCGTTTATAAACGTTAGCCTTGATAAAAAAGCCTTGCGAACTTTGCGGTTAAATAACAAAGAGCACAAGGGCTTTTTACTGAGTCTATGCTTGCCAAATGCAAAAGAACGCAAAGCTTTGCGAACTTAGCGTTTGTAACCAATAGCCTTGATAAAAAATCCTTTGCGAACTTTGCGGTTAAAAAACACAAAGCATTTCAACTTGAAACCTTAAACCTGAAACAAAACAAACAATTTTTGTTATTTTAGCATCCAAAACAAAAACACAATGACTTTTCAAAATACACGCGAATTTGCACGAGAGCTAGATTCGAAAGACGCATTAAATCATTATCAAGAACAATTTATTTTTCCTAAAGTAAATGATAAACGAGTAATTTATTTCACAGGAAATTCTCTAGGATTACAGCCAAAACGCACCAAAGCTTATATTGATGAAGTAATGAATGATTGGGCAGAACTTGCTGTCGAAGGTCATTTTTATGCTGAAAAACCTTGGTGGGATTATCAAGAAAGATTTGCTGAGCCATTGAGTAAAATTGTTGGCGCGCTTCCGTCTGAAGTTACGGTTATGAATACTTTGACAGTGAATCTTCATTTGCTGATGGTTTCTTTTTATCAGCCGACTAAAACACGCTATAAAATTATCTGCGAAGAAAAAGCTTTTCCATCAGATCAATATATGTTTCAAAGTCAGGTGAATTTTCACGGATACAAACCAGAAGATGCAATTGTCGAAATTAAACGCAGAGAAGGAGAACATAATATTCGTTTAGAAGATGTTTTGGCTAAGATTGAAGAAGTTGGCGACGAACTGGCTTTGGTATTAATTGGAGGAGTAAATTATTATACCGGACAAGTTTTTGATATTAAAACCATTACAGCTGCAGGACAAAAAGCAGGAGCAAAAGTAGGGTGGGATTTGGCTCACGCTGCTGGAAATATTAAACTAGAACTTCACGATTGGAATGTAGATTTTGCCGCTTGGTGCAGTTATAAATATATGAATTCGGGTCCAGGAAATGCTTCGGGTTGTTTTGTTCACGAAAAACATCATAATTCAGACTTGCCAAGATTTGCGGGATGGTGGGGACATAACAAAGAACGTCGCTTTAAAATGGAACCAAACTTTGATCCAGTTCACGGTGCAGACGGATGGCAGATTAGTAATCTTCCGGTTCTTTCTCTAGCACCATATTTAGCTTCAGTAGAAATGTTTGCTGAAGTTGGAATGGATGCTTTAATTAAAAAACGTGATCATATTACTTCATATCTAGAATTTATTCTTCATGAAATTGATAAAGAAGTAGAAAGTACTTTTGAAATTATTACACCTTCAAACCCAGAAGAAAGAGCTTCGCAATTATCTGTTTTCCTTCACGGTGAAGGAAGAGCATTGTTTGATTATTTAATGAAAAACGGAGTAATTACAGATTGGCGTGAACCAAACGTTATTCGTCTAGCACCAGTTCCGTTATATTGCTCTTATGAAGATATGTATGACTTTGGACAAATTCTGAAAAAAGGAATTTTAGGAAAGTAAGGGTTTATTAATCTCGCAATCCCGATAGCTATCGGGATTGCGAGATTATTTTTCATTCAGCTTGAAAAATAAAACGCAGCGAGAAACATCAAAAACTTCAAATCTTATAAACTTTCTAAAAAATTCTGTAATAATTATTATAGCAGATATTAAGAACTTTGTAATGTATAATTTTTTAAAACTTACAATCATGAAAGGCTTATATATTTTATTAACCGTGATATTTTTAGCTTCTTGCCAAAATCAGAGCAAAGAAGATGTAAATAAAGCCAAGCAAGCCAGCATTGATTCAATGAAAGTTGAGATTAACAAACAGCGTGTTATCGATTCGATGAAGACTGAAATGGCGAAATTAAACGAGGAAAAGATCGAAGCTCAAAAAGAGAAAGTTGTCGTAGTGCATCAGCAAGACGCAACAACGACAGCTGCACCAGCTAAAAAGAAAGGTTGGAGCGCAACTGCTAAAGGAGCTGTAATTGGTGCTGGAGTAGGTGCCGCAACAGGAGCAATTGTCAGTAAGAAAAAAGGCGAAGGTGCCATTATTGGCGGTTTAGCCGGAGCTGCATTAGGAACTGGAACAGGTGCTGTTATTGATAGTAAAAATAAGAAGAAGGAATAATTATTCTATAAATAAAAACAAACCCCAAATTAAATTTTAATTTGGGGTTTTCAATTTTAAACCAACTCTGAAACGGGAATTTTAATACCAACTAATTCTGATTTACAAGAATCGAGTTGATCAAGATGACCCTTAAAGACTGACGTCGATTCAAATAAATTTTTATAATACTCAATTCCATCTAACAGATTAGATTTAAAAGTAGTCCATTTTTTAAGCTGAGCTGTTGTAAGTTCTCCAGAAATAGACTGAAGCTCATTTCTAAAATATTCAACATACATTTTAAGCTCTTTTATAAATAAGTTCGGGCGGTCTGTTCTAATAACCGATTTGCCTTGATAAATATGCTGGATCATTTCTTTTAAAGAAACTTCTTGATCAAAATAAGCTAAGTTCGGGCCTGGACAAATTACAACTCCTTGAGCCTGACCTTTTATTTTAATATCGTTTTCTAGATAAGAAGCATTGGCCAAACCAACACATAAACATGATTTTTCGGTGATTTTGATTTTACTCTTCTCAAATTCGTCATTAGATATCGAATCCTTTTTTGCTTCTAATTCTTCCAGTTTAATATCCTGATATTTTTTTGAAGCTGTGCAAATTCCGTGTGGATCATATTCTTTGCTTAAAGCTAGAAATTTCTTCGGACAAGAACTTCCTGCTTTATTTTCATGAATGCGTTTTTGCTTTAAAAATTCATTTGTAGTTCCTTTCAAAGTATTAAAAGGAACTCCAAGAGGCGAAATATTGCTTAAATAAAAATCATCTTCTTTGGCTTTCATCAACAAATTGCGAGTTTCTTTATCGACAGATGTTGCCTCGGGAACTAATAAAAATGGCGAACCCCAACCTACAGAATCAACTTTATATTCGTCTAATAAAAATTCATGTTCTGCAGCAGTTCCAACACCGCCTTGAACCGTAATTTTTAATTCTAAAGGATTTTCAGGAATAGGCTGATTTTTTGCCTGTAAAGCTTTAATCATTAAATCGTGGGCAGATTGTATCAATTGATCTTTTTTCTGCTTGAATTCCTCTAAAATGGTCCCTAATAAGAGCCCATCAGTTGCAAAGGCATGTCCGCCGCAGTTCAATCCCGATTCAATTCGATATTCTGAAACCCAAAGTCCTTTTTTCGCCAAGAAATTTCCTTGAATCATTGCCGATCTAAAATCACTTACTTTTAAAATGATTTTCTTTTTCAGTTCGTTATTTTCATTCGGAAAAAAATCTTTGAAGTTTTCGAAATAACCAAACAATCTCGGATTCATTCCAGCAGAAAGAACTACAGAAGATTCCAGGTTACTTTTAGCAAAACCTCTTAAAGCAGCATGTGCGTCGTTAAACTCAACTGGAAGTTGTTCATTTTTGACAAAATTATCTTTGTCTAATTTCGTCATGATATTCACATCGATTTCTCCTGGAAAAAGATGCGATTCAATGTAATTTTGAATGTTTTCTTTAAAAGCAATTCCGTCATCCAATAAAGCCTGAAATCCCTTTTTAATATCAGAAGTATTCGGCAGCATTGACATGAAGTTTTCTAAAGCCGTTTTGCTTTCTGCTAATTCTGTTTTGAAGTTTTCGAATTTCTCTTTTACAATTTTATCGACTAAATTTAAATAAGAGGTAATTCTTTCAGCGCGGTAGTCATGAAATTTTTGAGTGATTTCTTCGTAAGGAATGTTGAATTTTGTGCTGTAAAAATTACGCATCTTTTCAATCAGATCATCGTCTGCCAAAGCAACAACCGATGAAATTCCGTACTGCGCTACTCGAATCGGACTGTCTATGGTATAAGCAAGTCCCATTACTGGAATATGAAAAGTATGCAGATTATTTTTTGTCATTTGTATTCGGATTAAAATAGGAACAAATGAAAAAAAATATTTTATCCTAAAACCTGATAATTGTCAGGTTTGTAAATTGTTGAGAAAGTTTTTCTGCCACGAATTCACAAATTGTTTTAAATTAAATTCGTGAATTCGTGGCAGAAAAAAACTAAATCAAAATCTTCTTCAAGGATTCTGCAATGCTTCTCCACAAAAGATTGTAGAACGATCTATCTTGAAGCCTTTCGACTTCGACTTCGGCGGTTTTGGGCTTTTCTTTCGAATCGTTTTTGACTAGTAAATTAGCAACTGCTGTTTTGAGTTTGGCTTCTTTTTCAGGATTTTTCTTTTGGTATAATTTGACTTTCAGATCTTCATAATCTAAAGAGGCATTTCCTTTCGATCCATTATCATTTCCATAAAAATTAAAACGGTATTTATTGAAAGTTCCGGTAAAAGTACTGTTGATGTAGGGTTTAGTGAATCTAGTCATAGCTCCAACATCAAAATTTGAAATCACGCCCTGAATATGAAATCCGTCACTTTTATCTAGAACATTAAAACTCCAATCGACATCAAGCGGAGAATTCTTCATAAAAATACATTTGACTTTGATTTTTACATCATCTGTTTTTTTCAGACCAAAACCACTTCTTAAATTAGTTGCTTGCAGATTGAATTTATCAAAAGTTAAAACTCCTGGACCTTTGGCAAAATCAAGTTCTTCTTCATAAACCAATTTCGATTTTAAAACTTGTAATGTGTCAACTTGAAGCGGAAATTTCAGATTTCGCAATAAATGATTATAAAGATATTTTTTGCTTGGATCGTCTTTCAGCATTTTTCCGCGGTAAATATTAGCATCAAAATGGTGGATAATCAGCGAATTTGCTTTGAAATAAAACTGATTATTTCTGAAACCCCAGTCCATTTTTGCGACTTGAGCCGAATCAAATTTTAAATTGTAAATGTCCTTTTCTTTTTCAAGACGCTTTAAAAATTCTCTACGCTCAAATTGAGGCAGATTAGAGAAATTATTAATCTTTAAAAAATTCTTTTCGGTGCTTATTTTTCCAATATTGATGTAATAAAAACCATTTGGTCTGTAAAATAAACTGTCGCAAACGAGAGCATATTTTTTATATTGAATCGGAATTTTTTCTTTTAAAGTTGCATCGGTAATTAAAATTCCTTCCAGTTTTAAAAGTATTTTTTTTATGCTAAAAATAGGTTTATCTGTATCTAAAGAGACCACATCAACCGATCCGTCGTTGAGGTAAATATTGGAAACTGCAATAATTTTTCGAAACGGATCAATAATTTCTTTTTCAATGCTTTTGCTATTATTGATGAGTTTTTCGCCTTTTTTGTATAAAATGATTCGCGGTTTATTGATAATGATACTTTCTGCCTGAATAATATCTCGAAACGCCAAATCCCAAATATTAAAATGTTTGATCGTAATGGATTCAATTTTAGAAAAAAGTCCATTTTTGCTGTCTTTCGGTGCATTTTTAGGACTAACCAATAAAGTCTGTGCGTTGATATTTCTAGAAAAAAGAGAGACTTCAATTTTTTCGTAATTGATATTATATGCGGTTTTATTTTTTTCGTGAATGATGATGGGAAGCTGTTTTTTAATCCAATAATTCAACCCAATATTGGCAATAATTACAAGTGCAAGAAGAGAAATTACAACAATCGCTATTTTTTTATATACTGACATTTATAGGATTAATTTTAAATACATAAATTTAGACTTTTAAAGACTGTTGTCTCTTATAAGATTTTTAAGAAAAGTTACATTATTACGAATTTCATCCTTTTTTAAAATATGAGAATAATTAAAAAAATCCTGTTGACATTATTGGTTCTTATTGTAATTCTTGCGATTGGTTTATGCGCTTACATTTTTCATCTAAAACCGAAATATGAAGGTTCTATACAATTGAATAATCTCGAGAAAGAAACCACAGTTTATTTTGATGATTTTGGAGTGCCTCATATTTATGCCGATTCTGAAAAAGATGCTATGACTGCACTTGGTTATGTACATGCGCAGGAAAGATTATGGCAAATGGAATTGTTACGTCGAATTGCTCCAGGACGTTTATCTGAACTTTTTGGCGGTGTAGCGCTTAAAAATGATAAGTTTTTTGCTGGAATCGGAATCGAAGAAGCTTCGGCAAAAGCCATTGCAAAATTGGATAAAAACAGCGAAAGTTATAAACTGACACAAGCCTATCTGGATGGAATTAATCAATATTTAGAAGAAGGGGTGACACCGATAGAATTTACACTGGTTGGTGTAAAAAAACAAAAATTTACCATAAAAGACGTTTATAATATTTTTGGATATATGTCTTTTAGTTTTGCCATGGCGCAGAAAACAGATCCGTTATTAACCGATATTAGAAACAAATATGGAGCTGCTTATTTGAAAGATTTAGGTATTGAAGGCGAATTTAATAATACAAAAATTAGAATTTCTAAAGAGAAGACTGAAGAGTATACCGAGATTTCAAAATCTATAACTGCCATGTTGGACCAATCTCCAATTCCTCCATTTGTTGGAAGCAATAGCTGGGTTGTTGGGCCACATAAATCAAAAACAGGAAAAGTTATTTTTGCTAATGATCCGCATATTGGATTTTCGCAGCCTGCAACTTGGTATGAAGCACATATTGTAACACCAAAACATGAATTGTACGGATGTTATTTGGCTGGAACTCCGTTTCCGCTTTTGGCACACAACAGGGATTATGCTTATGGTTTAACGATGTTTGAAAATGATGATATCGATTTTTACCAAGAAAAAAATAAAGCAGATGATGCTTCTCAGTATCAAACACCAACAGGTTTCAGTAAATACGAAATCAGAAGAAAAACGATTAAAGTAAAAGATTCATCAGATGTTGTTTTGGAGGTAAAGATTACTCGTCACGGACCAGTTATGAATGATTTTATAGATCTTTTAGGAAAGAAGAATCCTATTGCAATGTCTTGGGCGTACACGAGAGAGCCAATTCAGATTTTAGACGCGGCCTACGGACTTTCACATGCTAAAAACACAACCGAGTTTAAAAAGGCAGTTTCTTTAATTGCAGCGCCAGGATTAAATGTTATGTATGGCGATGCTAAAGGAAATGTTGCTTGGTGGGCGAGCGGGAAATTGTACCGACATAATGAAGGTGTTAATACGCATTTGATTTTGGACGGTTCAAGTGGAAAAGATGATATTACGAAGTTTTTAGATTTTGAAGAAAACCCATCAGCAGAAAATCCAGAATGGGGATATGTTTATTCGGCAAATAATCAGCCGGAAGCTATAGATAACGGTTATTTATATCCAGGATATTATTTGCCGGAAGATCGCGCTAAAAGAATTTCTGGAATTTTGAATGCAAAATCAGATTGGGACAAAGAAGGCATTAGTAAAATGATTTATGATAATACTTCTGATGTTGCTGTTGAAACGACTAAAAACTTAATTGCAAGTTTAGATAATAAATCGCTTTCTGATAAAGAAAATGAGATTATAAATGCTTTAAAATCTTGGAAAGGAACCACAAATATTGAAGATGTCGCGCCAACGATTTACAATAAATGGATTTATTTGTATTTGAAAAATACATTTGAAGACGAAATGGGGAAAGATAATTTCAATTTATTTTTGGGAATTTCTCTTGGAAAACAAGTAATCGCCAATCAGATAAAAAATGAAAATTCGGTTTGGTGGGATAACATCAAAACAAAAAATATAAAAGAAACCAGAACAGACGTTGTTTCAAAATCTTTTCATGATGCTGTTGTTGCTCTGCAGAATCAGCTAGGTGAAAATATTTCAGAATGGAATTGGGGAAAAGTGCATACCGTAGAACACGAACATCCATTAGGAAAAGTCAAAGCGCTTCGCGGATTGTTTAATGTTGGGCCATTTAATTCTCCAGGTTCAAATGAAGTCATCAATAATTTATTCTTCGGATTTAACGATGAAGGTAAATATTATACCAAAGGCGGACCTTCAACAAGAAGAATTGTCGATTTTTCAGATGTAGAAAACAGCTGGAGTATTTTGCCAACTGGCCAATCTGGAAATCCGTTTAGCAAACATTACGACGATCAAGCCGAAATGTACAACGCAGGAAAGTTCAGAAAAATGAAATTAAACAAAGACGAAATCATAAAAACATCAACCAAACTGATTTTAAAGCCTAAGAAGTAGATTTTTTGTTTGAGGTTTCATGTTTGAGGTTTGAAGTTACAGCCTTTGTCAAAGTTTAAAACTTTGACAAAGGTTAAGAACCTCAGAACCTCAGAACCTCAGAACCTCAGAACCTCAGAACCTCAGAACCTCAGAACCTCAGAACCTTACTTAGAAATATATTTCCCAAGCACAATATCATTCGCAAAAATGTTCAGATTATTAATCAGAACCCTATTGTTGGTCATGACATTTTGTGTTTGATAGGCAGGATCTTTTTCGTAGGCTTTTAATAAAGTTTCCAATTCAACTTCGTCAAACACTACAAAACTGTTGTAGATCGCATCTCTAAAGTTTTTGTAGTTAATGCTTTGGGTAACTTCCATTGCCTTTTGGTCATTCCAACCTTCTTTCGCCGAAGCTTCATTTATTTTTGAGAGACAGAAATCAATTACATAGTTTTTGTAACGAGTCGCTTCGACAATTTTGTCGATTATTATTTTGTGCTGCTGACTGGGCATTAATGGCCGATTGCTTTGTGATAAAGATTTAGAAGAAATAAAAAGACATAGGAGCACGGCTAAGAAACTGTGATTTTTTAGATTTTTCATAGGTCATTCAGTTATTTTGGGTGAGGCTAAAATAGTATTTTTAAAAAATAATTGACCGAATTTGAATGTCCCAAGTTGTAACAAAAACTCCGATAAAATAACTGTTAGAGCTATTTTATCGGAGTCGTTTTTTAAGAAATTAATTTACAATTATTTGCCTTTATTTTTTAGAAAGCTCTTCTAGAACTTTTTTTCCACCTTCATTTGTAGGATCCAATTCAACAGATTTTTTATAGTTGACCATTGCTAGTTTTTTGTCTCCATCTGCCAAATATGCTTCGCCTAAACTATCATAAGCATTTCCAGATTTGGGGAAAGTCTCAACATTGATTTTGAAAACTTCAATAGCTTCTTTCTTTTTTCCAGTTTGAAGTAATTGATACCCAACTCTGTTCATGTCGCCTTCTTTAATGGCATAAGTTGGATCATTTTTTAGTTTTTTATAAGTATCTGTTCCTGCAATAACTCCTTTTTCATTATAAACATCTAATAAATCAAGAGCCAGAGATTTTTTTGGCTGATTAAAAGGCTGATTGTATAAAATATTGCGAATTGCCGTGTTCATTTCTCCTAAAACAGTTCCGCCGGTGTTGTTCAATAAAACGATAAGAATTTTATCTTTTGGAATGCGAGAGATAACAGTATTAAATCCGTTGATACCGCCACCATGTTCAATAACAGTTAATTTGCTGTCTCCGTTTGGAACCTCATAAGTTGACCATCCGTATCCGTAAAAACCATTCCACGCTTTAATATAAGGTTTGAATAAAGATTCCATCGATTTTTCAGAAAGCAGTTTATTGGTATAAAGTGCCTGATCCCACAAATACAAATCCTCTACAGTAGAGTATAAAGATCCTGCAGCGTATGGAATGCTCATGTCAATATAAGAGGCATTAACAATTTTTTTGCCTTCTTTTTCATAACCAGCTGCTCTGTTTTTTAGAATTACATCGCTATGATCGTAACCCGAATTAACCATTTTTAAAGGAGTAAAGATTGTTTCTTGTAAATTCTGCTCATACGTTTTACCTGTAATTTTTTCAATAATATAACCCAATAAAAAATAACCCGAATTGCTGTAATTGAATTTTTCGCCTGGAGTAAATTCTAGCGGCAGACTAGAAAATGTTTTTACAAAAGCTTCTGGCGTATAAGGATTTCTTGCTTTATCTTTAAAAAAGTTTGGTGCGCTGGTATAATTTGGAATTCCAGATGTATGAGTCAGCAAATTGTGAATCGTGATTTTGTCCCCGTTTTCTTTTGGATAATCTGGAAGATAAGTTGTAATAGGAACGTCTAGTTTTATTTTTCCTTCTTCTGCCAGTTTTACAATTAAAAGTGCAGTAAATTGTTTACTGATAGATCCCAGTCTAAATTTAGTATCACTTTGATTCGGAATATTCCATTCCATATTGGCAGAACCAAAACCTTTTTTGAAAATTACTTTTCCGTTTTCTGCCACCAAGGCAGAACCGTTAAATTGTCCGTATTCGGTGTATTTGTTTAAAAGCTGTTCAATTTGCTGCGTTTTATCTTGAGCAAAAATGCTCATTGCTGAAAGCTGAAAAGCAACAAAAAGTGCAATAAGTTTGATTGATTTTTTCATAAGGGATTGATTATGGTTTAAGATTAATGAAATTCGTTTTTGATTGATGATTGAAACTTCTTAAATGAAATAAAAAGATGTGCTAAAATGTTAGACGATTGATTTGCGATTTGGTTTCAAGATTAACTCAAATTTTTTATTTTTTTCAGAATATAAAAAAGTAAGAGCACAGACCAGTTACTTTAAAAGTAGATCTATGCTCATAACTAACAAATATTTTTAAACACAATTAATCAGTCAAAACTTTACTTATATATAATAAAAAAAGGATAAATAACTTTAGCATGTTTTGTATTGATATTCAATTGTATGTGAATTATTTTGTTTCGATCTCAACTATTTTCTGACCATTTTCTCCTAAGTAATGCACCACGATATTTTCGTAAACTTTATAACCGTCATCAACATTGGTAAAAATGACTAAACCTTGTTTGGTTTTTGGAAGCAAAACAAAAATGGTTTGGACACCTTGATCTGCACCGCCATGAGACAAAGCATAATTTCCATTTCCTAAATCGTAAATTTCGAAACCTAGACCAAAATATTTATTCTTCTTGGTCTGAACTTGATGCGAAATCATGTCTTCAGAAACTTTTTTGCTTAATCCTTCGTTGTTCATGATGCTCGATAAAAATTTGCCATAATCTTCAATCGTGGTCAATAAATCGTCTGCTGCATTTGCAGATTTATTTTTTGTTGGTTCATAAGCATTGCCGTTTTTGTCATAATTGACGGCGTATCTCGAAAGGTCTATTTTATCATTCCAAATTAATTGGGAATCGGTCATTTTTAAAGGTTCAAAAACTAATTCTGAAGCCAATTGATCTAATGTTTTGTGGAATTTTTTCTCCAGCGCCTTTCGCAGATATTCAAAACCTTCTCCAGAATACTGGTATTGTGTTCCAGGTTTGAATTTGAAATCTAATTTTTTAGATTCGTTAAAAGATCTCCAATTTGGAAAACCAGTTTGATGGCTCAAAACAATTCTTGTAGTCAGTAATTTTAAATTTGGATCTTTTGCAATATCAGGATCAATCCAATATTTGTAAAGAGGTTCGTCTAAATCCCATTTTCCTGCACTTACTAATTTCAAAACGGTCATAGCAGTTACAGGTTTTGTCAATGAGGCTACGTTCCAGATCGCATTGTAAGGTGCTGAAACCCCTTTTTTAAGTTCACCAAAAACTTTAATCTGTTTTAGTTTTCCATCTGTAATAATTCCGATTCCTAAAGCGGGAACATTATTTTCTTTAAGCCATTTTTCGGTTTCCTTATCATTATCAAAAAGATTTGATATGCCAGCTAAAGAACTTGTCATTTGGTGATTATAACTCAGTGATCGTGCTAATTTCCAGTCTTTATTTTTTAAAAGCCAAAGATGTGTAAACTTAGCAAAGCTTCCAGCTTGTTCTGTATTGCCGACTGAGCTTTCATAAAAACGATGCGTTCCCATTTGTATAGCACCGTATAAAACACCATTTTTATATAAAGGATAAATTTCTGTGCTTCCGTTTATTAATTCTCTTCGATAATTATATTTTCTTGTTGGAGAACAGATTCCGTTTTGGAATGTTTTTAGAAATCTTGTCTTGTCCGAAATACTGTCTTTGTCATGATAAAACTCAAAATCTTCCGTGTAAAGATTCTCAAATTGTTTTACATCGCAGGTATTAAAACCAATGTTGAAAAGAAGACTGTCTTTTGAAATAATGGTTTTATATAAAGCAGAGGTTTTTTCTTCTTGAGAAAAAATCATTTGTATTTGAAAGAGTAAAATTCCAACTAAAATAGTTTTTAATTGAAACAAAAGGGGATTGATGATTTTCATTTTGATGATTGATTGATGATTATTGATTCTGCAAGAATACTTCAATCAAAAGTACCAAAATTGTACAAAAGCGAAATTTTATCTTTTTTGCGAAAGAAAATACAAATCAGGATTAAACATTTTGGGAGTTGTTTTAGTCACATCTTTAAACTTTCTGATAAAATGCGATTGATCGAAGTATTTATTATAAAGTGCAATTTCGGTTAAACTCATTTTCTCTAAATCGGCATTCAGCATTTGATCGACCGATTTTCTGAATTTTAAAATCTGAATGTATTTTTTAATCGTAAACCCAGTCGCCGTTTTAAATTTTATTTGAAGTAATCGCTGCGAATAATTCAACAATTTTCCGATTTCTGAGACCGAAATTTCATCTTCGCGAAGTCTTATAATTTCACAGATTTTTTCAATTACATTTTGATGCGAATCTGCTAATGCTTCAAAATAAGCATTAATTGTTTTTAATAGTATTTCAATATCAGATTGAATCTCCACTTTAAAAGGCAATTCACCTGAATTAATTTTAATAATCGAATCTGTAAAATTGCTCAAATCGTATTTAGGAAACATAGAAAGCGTCCAAGTATGAAGCTGGATTATGGTAACTTTTGTTTTTGGATGTATGTTTACCAAAACTTTGTTTGTCATTTGCGAGCAAAAGTAAACGCCTTCGTTCATTTCATATTTTGCCTTACTTGTATGAACATCAATAGAATTTCCAGTTATAAAAGCAAGATTGAAACATCCGTTTGGAAGAACGAGTTTGTTTTCAATCAAGCTTTCGCCAATGCTATTATCTAGACACCAAACTTTATTGACAAATCTTTCCGTTTTTTGAGTTACGTAATGTTCTGAGTATAACTGCATTTTAGTCTGCGATGAGAATTCATGATTTAATCGAGGACTAAAATACAGTTTTTATAGATTAAAGCTTAAGCAAATTCGCCAAAATACTGTCCTTTTACATCCTGCCATTCCTCCGAAATAATACTAAAATAAACATCAGTTTTACTTTTTCCTTCAGAATCGACATAATTGTTTCTGAAAACACCTTCTTTTACAGCGCCCAGCTTTTCAATTGCTTTTTGTGATTTTATATTTTCAAGATCTGCACTAAATTGTATTCTTCTAAATTGAATTTGTTCGAAACCAAAATTCAGCAATTCAAATTTGCATGCTTGGTTTAATCCCGTTCCTTGAAACTCTTTTCCGTACCAAGTCCATCCAATTTCGCATTTGTGACTCGCATAATTTAAATAGCCATACCGTGTGCTTCCCGCAACTGTGTTTGTAGCTTTGTCTATAATAAGGAAGGGATAACAAATTCCTGCCGCTTTCTGTTGTAAAGTATTCTGGATATAGTTTTCAAAATCCTGATCATTTCGAACATACATTCCCATGTATTTCCAGATTTCATCATCAAAAATGATTTCTTTAAGTTCTATATTTCTTTTGCTTTCAAATGGAATTAAAAGTACTTTCTCGTTTTCTAAAATAATCTCCGATTGTAAAATTTCAATATTCATGATTTCTGTTTTACTAATTGAATAAATGTAATAACGAAATTAAATGTTTAATTTCTGTAAATAAATTTAATAAAATAACAATTTGTTATATTTGTAAAACATCAAAAAACAGGATAATCTTTGTGAATCACTATTTACGAACAATTTGTTCATTTATTTTACAGCTCATGTATTATTATTAGTTATTTTTACGACCCAATATTAGATTTTCCCTCGATGCAAACATCATTAAAAATTGCTGTAGTTGGTTCTGGACTTGTAGGGTCGCTTCTGGCAATTTATCTTAAAAAAGCTGGACACAGCGTTCACGTTTATGATCGCAGTCCAGATATCCGAAAAATAAATTTTTCTGGTCGTTCTATTAATTTAGCAATGTCCAACCGTGGCTGGAAAGCTTTAGATGCAGTTGGTGTTGGTGATTCGGTTAGAGAAATTGCAATTCCGATGGACAAACGTGCCATTCACTTGGTAGACAAATTAAATTTTCAGAATTACGGTCAGGAAGGCGAATCTATATATTCTATTTCAAGAGGAAAATTAAATAGAAAAATGATCGATCTAGCAGAAGAAGCTGGAGCTGAATTTCATTTCGAACAGAAAGTTTGGGACGTCACTTTAAACGATGCGACACTTCATATTGGTGAAAGCGAAAGGGGTGAGTGGGAAGAAAGAAAATTTGATATGGTTTTTGGTGCCGATGGAGCTTTTTCTAGAATTCGTCACAGAATGCAGCGCCAGAGCATGTTCAATTATTCGCAGGAATTTTTGAATATGGGATATAAAGAACTAAATATTCCGGCAAATCCAGACGGAACACATAAATTAGATAAAAACTCATTTCATATTTGGCCAAGAGGCGAGTACATGTTAATTGCACTTCCAAATCTTGACGGAAGTTTTACTTGTACTTTGTTTATGCCTTTTGAAGGAGAAAACTCTTTTGAGTCATTAACAGACCGCAAAATGGTCGAAGATTTCTTCGAGAAAAATTTCCCAGACTCGATTGAAGTAATTCCAGAACTGGCAAATGATTTCTTTAAAAATCCTACCAGTACTTTAGTTACCATGAAATGTTTTCCGTGGACTTACGAAAATAAAATTGCCTTGATTGGAGATGCCTGTCACGCGATTGTTCCATTTTACGGACAAGGAATGAATGCTGGTTTTGAAGATATCACTGTTTTGAGTGAAATGATTGAAAAGTACCAAGACGATTGGAAAAAAATATTTGCAGAATATCAGATCTCTAGAAAACCAAATGCTGATGCCATTGCAGAGCTTTCGTATCGAAATTTCTTAGAAATGAGCACTAAAACAGCAGATGAAAAATTCTTGTTGCAAAAGAAAATAGAAAAAGTTTTTTCAGACAAACATCCAGATAAATGGATTCCGCTTTACAGCCGTGTTACTTTTAGTGATCGTCCGTACGCCGAAGCTTTAGCAATCGGAGATTATCAAAACGGAATTATGGAAGAAGTGCTTCGAATGGAAAATATCGAAAACATCTGGGATAGTCCAGAAGTAGAAAACAAGATTCTGGAGTTATTAGAAAATAGATAAAATTTTTAAACCATATAAGTTATTTAAGTCAGTATAAATGCGTTTCGCATAAATTAAATGAACTTATATAACTTATATGGTTTAGTTTTTTTATTTCTTAAATATTTTAGTCAAAACACCAAAAACACCTCTTATAAAAGTAGCGCTTGTTACGACTTTCAAAACAGATTTTGTAACAACTTCTGTTGTACTCGGTTCTGCTTTTGATGATTTAGCAGGAGCTTGTTCTTCTTGCTGGGCTGCAACTTCTGCAGCGTCTGTTAGTTTTTTGTTTAAAATTTCAAAAGCACTTTCGCGGTCAATCTCTTCAGCATATTTCTTAACAAGTTTCGATTTGCCATTTATTTCGTCAATTTCAGATTGAGACAAAACGTCCATTCGGCTCATTGGTGCACGCATCATAGTGGCCACAAGAGGAGTTGGAATACCTTTTTCGTTAAGTGCTGTGACCAAAGCCTCTCCAATTCCTAAACTCGTCAGTAATTCATCAGTCTTATAATAAGGAGAAGTAGGGTAGTTGTCTGCTGTTTTTTTAATAGCCTGGCGATCATTTGCTGTAAAAGCTCTAAGCGCGTGCTGAATCTTTAAACCCAACTGAGCCAAAACACCACTCGGAACATCCATTGGGTTTTGTGTTACAAAATAAATCCCAACACCTTTAGAACGAATTAATTTTACAATTGTTTCGATTTGCTCTAATAATGCTTTGCTAGCTTCATTAAAAATTAAATGCGCTTCGTCAATAAAGATGACCAATTCAGGTTGGTCTGCATCTCCTTTTTCTGGCATCTTCTGGTAAATTTCAGCCAAAAGACTTAGCATAAAAGTCGAGAATAATTTAGGTTTATCCTGAATATCCGTCAAGCGGATGATATTAACGTAACCTTTTCCGTTTTCGTCAATTCGCATTAAATCATCCGTTTCAAAAGACAATTCACCAAAAAACAAATCACCGCCTTGCTGTTCCAGTTCTATAATCTTTCTAAGGATAGTTCCAGTTGTGGCAGTCGAGATTTTGCCATAACTAGCAGCAATTTCATCTTTGCCTTCTTCTGTAATATAATTGATTACTTTCTTAATGTCTTTTAAATCTAATAAAGGCATTTTGTTATCGTCGCAGTATTTGAAGATAACAGCCACAACGCCAGCCTGGGTATCATTCAAATCTAAAATTCTTGAAAACAAAACAGGTCCAAACTCCGAAACTGTAGCGCGAAGGCGAACTCCATTTTGTTTAGATAAAGACATCAACTCAACGGGAAATGCGGCTACATTATAAGGTATGTTTATTTTAGCATGGCGTTCTGTGATAAAACCTTCTTCTTTACCTTCTTTGGCTATACCGCTAAAATCACCTTTAATGTCCATCATTAATACAGGAATTCCTGCATTAGAAAGTTGCTCAGAAAAAACCTGAATTGTTTTAGTTTTTCCTGTTCCAGTTGCGCCGGCAATTAGTCCGTGTCTGTTTAAAGTTTTTAGAGGAATTTTGACATGTGCTTCTGCAATTGGCTCACCGTCAAGCATTGCCCCTCCAAGTATAATGCTATCTCCCTTCGAAGAATACCCTGTAGTTATATCTGCAATAAAATTCTCTTTTTTATTCATGTTTTTATTTGTAATTTAGATTGTTATATGAGTATTGCTTTGTTTTTGGGTACTTTTTATGTGGTTTTTTTTAGTAAGAAAAAGCTTTTTTTGATTGAAAATTTAATAAAAAAAAAATTCGCAGCTTTTTAAGAAGATATCAAAGGAATCTTTGAATATTTACTAAAACGTTGTAATTTTTCTAATTATCGTCCTTTTTTTTGTTTTATCTAAAAAATGATACTGGCAATTTAATGAGATATTTTTTAATTTGAAGTTAAATTTCGGTCAATTAAATTAAAAAAAGTTTTTTTATTTAAACTAAACGTATAAATTTGCTCCTCTACAAGTTAAATATAACTAAAAAATAAAAATTATTTAAAACTATTAAAATTAAAAAAAATGGCAAACGTTAAAGTTAAAAAAGAAAGCACTTCAAATGGCGGAGGAATGATCACAGGAATCATTATTGTAGCGTGTATCTTAGTAGGGGTGTTTATTTGGAAAGTAATCATGGGAGATGCTGCGAACTTCGAAGGAGGTAATCCAGAAACAGGACATCCAATCAATACATTAGGACAAGTATATAAAGGAGGTTTCATCGTACCAGTATTATTAGGTATGTTTTTAATGGTTGTTGTTTTTTCTATTGAAAGATTTATTGTTATCGGTAAAGCTGCAGGAAAAACTAACCTTGACAAATTCATGAAAAGCGTTCAAGGTAGTATTAAAGAAGGAAACATCGAAGCTGCTATCGCTTCATGTGACAAACAACAAGGTTCAGTTGCAAACGCAATTAAATCTGCTTTGGTAAAATACCAAGATGTTAAAAAAGAAGGATTCAACAGCGAAGAAGCTTCAGAAGTAATTCACAAAGAAATTGAAGAGGCAACTTCATTAGAAATGCCAATGTTAGAGAAAAACATGACTATCATCTCTACTTTAGTATCTTTAGGTACATTAGGAGGATTATTAGGAACTGTATCTGGTATGATTAAAGCGTTTGGTGCGTTAGCTTCTGCTGGTACTCCTGACCAAGCTGCTCTTGCAACAGGTATCTCTGAGGCACTTATCAACACTGCTACAGGTATCTCTACTTCTATCTTAGCAATTGTTTCTTACAACTTCTTTACTGCTAAAATTGACGATTTAACTTACTCTATCGATGAGGCTGGTACTACTATCGTTAATACTTACAGAAAATTCAGAGGAAGTTTAAGACAATAATTAATTTTTGATTTTTTATAATCAAAAAAATAAAATAAAAGATAATGGCTAAAATAAAAATGAAAAAAAAGTCTACATCGACAGATATGACTGCGATGTGTGATGTAGCGTTCCTTTTGCTAACGTTCTTTATTTTGACCGCTACTGCTAAAGTGCCTGAGGCATTGCCTGTAGATATGCCCGCTTCTGTTGCAATAAGTAAACTGCCAGATACTGATTTGGCTATTATTACAGTAGGAAAAGGGAAGGTATTTTTTGACATCAAAGGAAGAGAAGTTCGTAAAAGAACTCTTGAAGGAATGGGTGCAAAATATGGTATTGAATTTTCAGAAGAAGATAAAACCAAATTTGCTCTTATGGATGATTTTGGTGTGCCAATTACAGGTCTAAAGCAAATCATTGATATGAAAGCGGCAGACAGAACTAAAGCAAACCAACCTGGAATTCCTTTGGATTCATTAGATAATCAATTAAAAGAATGGCTTCTAATTTCTAGAAGAGCTACAATTGATTTGGATGACAAAGAATTGCAGATTGCGATTAAAGGAGATGCTAAAGAAGAATATCCAAAAATTAAAAAAATTATGGATATTTTGCAAGATCAGAAAATCAATTCCTTTAACTTAGTTACAGGTAAGAGAGGAAGAGACTTTTAATTAAAAAATATACACTAAGATGGCTGAATTAAATACCGGCGACGGCGGTGGTGGTAAAGGTGGTAAAGTAAGAAGTAAAAAGCAGAATTCGAAAGTCGATTTAACAGCGATGGTGGATTTGGCATTCTTATTGATTACATTCTTTATGTTAACTACTTCGTTGTCAAAACCTCAATCGATGGATTTATCATTGCCAAATAAAGATGATAAAGATACCCCGACTAAGGATACCAAAGTAGACGAAAATCGTACTATGACAGTAATGTTAGGTGGCGATAATAAAATGGTTTACTATATGGGGTTATTGGCAACACCAAAAGTGGGACCGAAAGACATTACATATGGTAAAGATGGTATCCGTAGAGAATTGTTAAAACAAAAGAAAAATGTTTTGGCTTATTCTGCAGCTTTAGGGAAACCTAAAAACGGAATCATTGTGATCATTAAACCAACTAAAAAATCAAATTACCGTAATTTGGTTGATATCTTGGACGAAATGGCTATCACTGGAGTTGATACGTATGCGATTGTTCCTGAGTTTACACCAGAAGAAACAAAAGTGATAGATAAAAAATAAGAGTAATCTTAAATTTTATCGACTTAAAAATCAAGAAGTATGAAATTAGATATTATAAAAAATCAGTGGCTTGATATCGTATTCGAAGGACGTAATAAGATATATGGAGCATACGAGCTGAGAAAATCAAACGGAAAAACAACTGTGAAAGCACTTGTTATTGGTTCTCTTATCTTTAGTGCTGCTATTGCTGCTCCTCTTATTGCGAGTTTGTTGCCAGACTCATCAGAAGAAGAAGAGGTTAAAGAGGTTAAGATGGCTGCGGTAAAATTACCTCCTAAAAAAGAGGAAGTTAAGCCTAATATGCCACCGCCACCACCACCACCACCAAAAGTGGATCAGGTTAAATTCGTTAAACCTGTGGTTGCAAAAGCGGAAGAAGTAACTGAAGACCCACCAAAAATTGTTGATTTAAAAGACAAAAAAGTTGGTGCTGAGACTATCAAAGGAGATCCAGACGCAGTTTTAACTGTTGATGAGCCAGTTGGAAAAGGACCAGTAGCAGAGGTGGTACAAGAAGATAACACTGTATATAATACAGCTGGTATCGAAGTAAAACCAGACTTCCCAGGAGGTATTGATAAATTCTACAAATTCGTAGGAAACAATTACAAAACTCCAGAAGAAGAAGGTTTAAAAGGTAAAGTTTACGTTACGTTTGTAGTTGAAAAAGACGGGTCATTAACAGATATTAAAGTTTTAAGAGATATCGGTTATGGTACAGGAGCAGAAGCAATTCGAGTTCTTAAAAAATGTCCAAAATGGACTCCCGGCGAGCAAAATGGTAAAAAAGTTAGGGTATTGTACTCTCTTCCTATTACTATTCAATCTGCAGAATAATGTTAAAAGATATGCTTAATAATATTCAGAAGAAATCGCTCAAAGAGCGATTTCTTCTTGTTTTAGGAATACTGTTTTTTTTAATATATCTTGTGCTCGGTTTAATGATTATGTTTTGGGAGAAACTTCCGCTAAACATGGAATGGAAATATAGATATGCTTTTGGAGGTTTACTGATTGTATATTCGGGAATAAGATTTTTAAGATTAATTAATTCAAAGGAAGAATAATTATGTTGAAATATAGTAAGGCTCTAGGTTTGGTCGTTTTTGTCTTTTTGTTTGTCATGTGCAACCAAAAAAGCAATAATGAAACTAATAAAGAAACCATTTTAAAAGGATCACTTGATATTACGGTTGATGAAACAGTAAAGCAAATTGTAGACGATCAGGTAGCTGTTTTTGAGGGTACTTACTATGATGCAAAAATTACGGTAAAACCAAAATCAGAAGCTGAAGTAATTAATGATTTATTAAATCAAAAAGCTAAAGTTGTAATTACAACTCGAGATTTAACTAAAGAAGAAAAAGCACGTTTCGATAAAAGCAAAATTAATCCTAGGGTAACTCCTTTTGCGCACGATGCAATTGCTTTTATTTCAAACAAAAGCAATAATGATACTCTAATTGCGTTGAAAAGTGTAATCGATTTTATGCAAGGAAAACCAGATGGTAAAATAAAAGGTCTTGTTTTCGATAATCCTAATTCGAGTACCGTTCGTTACATGAAAGATTTAGCAAAGATTGGTGAAATACCTAAGTCGGGAGTTTTCTCTTTTAAAACGAATAATGAAGTAATCAAATTTGTTTCAGAAAATGAAGGAATGATTGGTGTAATTGGTATTAATTGGTTTTACCAACCAACACCTGATATGGCTGAAACTATTAATAAGATTAATGTCCTTTATGTTAAAGGTTTGAATAGTAATGAATATTACAGTCCTACTCAAAATGACTTAGAAATTGGAAAATATCCTTTGGCACGTGATTTGTTTATTATCAATTGTCAGGGTTATTCTGGGCTAGGAATGGGGTTTGCTTCATTTATAGCGGGAGATATTGGACAGCGTATCGTTTTAAAATCTGGATTGCTACCGTATAAAACTCCAGGACGAAAACTTAAAATTAGAAGTGAAATTATAAAAGATAAAGAATAAATTAATTACGATAAAGATGAATAAATTTAAAATTTTTAGTCTTGCATTAGTTGTCTCAGCCACTGCAGCAAAAGCGCAAGATATCAACCAAGCAAAGAAGGCAATAGATGCTGAACAATTTGATAAAGCAAAATCACTTCTTAAATCAATTATTAAAGCAAAACCGTCAGATGGTGAAGCAAATTTTGTGCTAGGGAATGTTTATTTAAACCAATCTGTTGTTGATTCTGCTAAAATCTATTACAATAATGGATTACAAGCATCAGATAAGAAAAACTTAAACTATATTGGTTTAGGGCAATTAGATCTTGATGCAAAAAACACAGCAGCGGCTCAAGCTAATTTTACTTTGGCTACTAAAGACATGAAGAAAAAAGATGTAAATGAATTTATTTACATCGCTAGAGCTTACATGAATTCTGAAAATCCTGATTATAAAAGTGCTACAGATATTTTGAAACGTGCTTTATTGGTTGATCCACAAAATGCACAAGCACTTTTAGCAATTGGAGATGCTTATTATGGAGCAAACAATCAAAATGATGCTTACAAAGCATACCGTGACGCTTTTACAGCTGATAACACTTTGTTGAGAGCGAAAATGCAATTAGGAGTTTTGTTGAAAGGAGCTAAATCTTACGATGAAGCAATTAAATCTTTCAATGAAGTTATCGCTTTAGATGCTAATTACGGACCAGTTTACAGAGAGTTAGCTGAAACGTATTATAAATGGGCAAGAAATAAACCTTCTACTGCTAAAGTTAATTTGCAAAACGCAATTACAAACTACGAGAAATATTTAAGTTTGACAGATTACTCTCTTGATTCTAAAATGCGTCACGCTGATTTCTTGATCTTAGTTAAAGATTACAAGCAATTGGAAACTGTTGCTAACAAAATGATTGCTCAAGATAAAGTGAATCCTAGAATTTACAGATATTTAGGATATGCAGCTTATGAGAACGGAAATGTTGATGTAGCAATTAAATCTCTTCAAGATTATATCAATACACCATCTAACAAAGTAATTGGTAGAGATTACTACTATTTAGGACTTTCTAAAATTAAAAAAGGAACTGGAGCAGATGGTACAGTAGATCAAGCTTCTTTTGATTCGGGTTTGGCTGATATTAAAAAAGCTATTGAATTAGAGCCTTTAGTAGTTGAGGAATTTGCTGACTTTGGAAAAGAATTGTTTAGTAAAAAACAATATGGACAAGCAGCTTCTATTTTCGAACTTGGTGCAAGTAATCCAGAGTCTAAAAACTATTTGGATGACAGTGTTTATTATGGTATCTCTTTATATTATGGTAATGCTAGCAAACCAAAAGAAAGCCGTGATGCTGTTGCTCTAGGGAAAGCTGATGCTGTTTTTGATAAAATTTTGGCTACAGCTCCTAGTTATGATGAAGCATATTTATACAAAGCAAGAATTAATTCTTTATTAGATAAAGATGATTTAATCATTAAAAACTATGAAGAATATGTTTCTAAAATTTCAGCAAAGGGTGCAGAAGAAGTTGCTAAACCAGCTGTAGCTAAGAAATTTGTAGAAGCTTACAATGGTATTGGTGCTGCTTATGCTAATACAGATAAAGCTAAAGCTATTGAGTATTTCAATAAAACTTTAGTTTTAGATCCAGCAAATTCATATGCTACACAATCTATAAAAGCTTTAAAATAATTAAAGTTTTTAAAAAAGAATAGAAAACCGATAGTTCAAAAAACTATCGGTTTTTTTGTTATGTATTTTATTGACTATCTTTGCACTCTTAAAATATTAAAATGTTACCAAAAGAAATACAATTAGAAGTAAATAAAGGAGCTATGCTTCCTTTGATGGAAGAATTCTACACCATTCAAGGAGAAGGTTCGCATACAGGACGAGCTGCTTATTTTATTAGGATTGGAGGATGTGATGTAGGTTGTCATTGGTGTGATGTGAAAGAGAGCTGGAATGCTGAACTTCATCCGCCAACAAACGTGGATTTAATTGTTGAAAATGCAGCAAAATATGCAGATACTGTTGTTGTAACTGGTGGAGAGCCTTTGTCTTGGGATATGACGCTTTTGACAAAACGTTTGAAAGAGAAAAATTTAAAAGTACATATTGAAACTTCTGGCGCTTTTCCATTATCTGGAACGTGGGATTGGATTTGTCTATCGCCAAAAAAGAATAAACTCCCAACACAAACAGTATATGACAACGCGCACGAATTAAAAGTGATCATATATAACAAGCATGATTTTATTTTTGCTGAAGAACAGGCAGAATTAGTAAACGATAATGCAATTTTATTCCTTCAGCCAGAATGGAGTAAAAAAGAAGAAATGACTCCGCTTATAGTTGATTATGTTATGAATAATCCAAAATGGAGAGTTTCATTACAAACGCATAAATATCTTAATATTCCATAAAAACAAAAAATCTCTTCACTTGAAGAGATTTTTTGTTTACTAGGAGTGTGTAACTGTGTAAAAAGGGAACATTTGTTAATTCCATTTTTTGTATTCTTTTAATGTAGTAATATGTGCTAAATGATGATTCCCATGCCAAGCATACATTCCAATCATTCTTTTGAGTTTAATTTCTGAATTGTCTACTGGATGTACAAAAGTTTTTTCCAAATCAGATTCAGATAAGTTTTTCATAATATACCCCAATCTAAAATGAAGTCCTTTCAATAATTCTAAGGTTGGCTGAATAGGCATTGTTAAATTATCGTTTAATTCAGACCAAAGAACTTCATCATATGGTTTAATGACAGGATTATTTTCAGTCAAAGCCCATTTAAGGCGAATGTAACAATTCATATGACTTTCAGCACAATGATGAATAACCTGCCTCACAGTCCATCCGTTCGGGCGATAAGGAGTATTCAATTCTTCATCAGTTAAATGGATGGTTTCTTTTGCTAATTTTTCTGGAAGCGTTTCAATTTCTCTAATTTTTTCAGAAAGATATTCCAAAGAATAATGTTCTGGTTCAATAAATTTTCCAATAGGGTATTTTAATTTTTCTAAATCTAGTTCATTCATGGTTTCTGCGGTTTGTTTTAAATGGAAAGTCTAGCTAAATAATCATAATGTTCACCTTCAAGAATAAGTTCGCAATTTAGACCATTGGCAATTGCAGCATTTTGAAGCGTATTATAATCCAAATATAACCAATCAAAAGATTCTTCTTTTTCTCCTTTATAGCTAATATTAAAAACAAGTTCACCGTAATAGTCATTTTCAGACGGAATCCATTTGCCGCCGTCTTCATCTTCATCAAACATATAAATGATATCTGAGCTGTCAATTAAAATTTGCCCTCCTGGATTTAGAAGTGATTTTAATTTAGTTAAGTAAGAATTGCAGTTTTTTAATTTACCAAAAATACCTGTTCCGTTCATTAAAAGCAGGATTGTGTCAAATTTCGCCCCTTCAAAATCTAATATATTTTCAACTTTAGCGTTTTTAATTCCTCTAAGAAGACAAGTTTCAATTGCTTTTTCTGAAATATCAATAGCGCTTACTTCTAGATTGCGCTCATTTTGTAGTGATAACGCATGACTTCCAGCTCCGCATCCGACATCTAGTACTTTTCCTTTAGCCAGTTGTAAAGCTTTTTGTTCTATTTTCGGCATTTCGTTATAAGTGCGGAAAAGGTATTCAACACTCATTTCGTCTTCTTCAGAAATCGAAGTTTCGGTAATGATGTCTTCAGGTGAGTTTCTGGTGAAAAAATCAAATATTGCTTTTCCAAAAAGATCTTTCATGTTTTAGTTCAAAGATTAAGGTTTCAAGTTCAAAGTTGTTTAATTTTGCACATCAACTTTAAATTTTAAACTTGAAACAGATTTTAAATAACTTAAGTAAGTTAGCCAAAGATAAGCATAACGAAAATAAAAAGTATTTCGATAAGCTTAAAAAGAAACCGCCAAAGAATTTAGATTACATTATGCAAGATTTGCACGATGCAGAATTTAAAAGAACGGATTGTTTGAAATGTGCTAATTGTTGTAAAACAACAGGGCCATTATTTACTTTGGCGGACATCGAACGAATTTCAAAACATTTTAGGCAAAAGCCACAGCAATTCATAGATCAGTATTTAAGAATTGATGAAGATAAAGATTATGTTTTGAAAAGTGTTCCTTGTACGTTTTTGGATAATGAAAACTATTGTATGATTTACGATGTTCGTCCAAAAGCCTGTAGAGAGTTTCCTCATACAGATCGAAACAAATTTTACCAGATTTCGAACTTAACTTTAAAGAATGTCGAAATTTGTCCAGCAGCATATAATATAGTAGAAGAAATGAAAAAGAAATTGCCACTATAAATGAAAATTGGCAATTGTTTGCAAGAATATCTCAATTTCTCTTTTTAAAATGTATTTTTGAGAAAGGAATAATTAAACAACCCAAAGAAGACTTATAATTTGAATTTAGAATATTTTATAGCCAAAAGACTTATCACTGCAAAAGATTATAAGAGCAGTATTTCGGCACCCATTATAAAAATTGCTATTTCTGCAATTGCAATCGGAATAATTATGATGATTGTTTCTGTAGCAACTGGAATAGGGTTGCAGAAAAAAATCCGTGACAAAGTTTCGGCTTTCAATGGGCAGATTATAATTTCTAATTATGATAATAACAATTCGGAAGTAACGACAGTTCCAATTTCGAAAAAACAAGATTTCTATCCTAAGTTTAAATCCGTTCCAGAAGTAAGCCATATTCAAGCAGTGGCAAGTAAAGCGGGAATTATAAGAACAGAAAATGCGTTTGAAGGAATTATATTTAAAGGAGTAGGATCCGATTACGATTGGAATAATATTAAAGAATATATTGTAGAAGGTAAACTGCCTGATTTTACAAAAGCACTAAACGAAGATGTTATTATCTCAAGATTTCTTGCCGATCGTTTGAACTTAAAAATTGGAGATCAATTCAATACCTTTTTTATAAAAGAAGAGCAAGGAAAACTCCCAAACAGCCGACGATTTAAAATTGCTGGAATATTTAATTCCGGTTTTCAAGATTTTGATGCTACATATATTATTGGCGATATTCGACACATCCAAAGAATCAATAAATGGAACGAAGATCAAGTTGGCGCATTTGAGATTTTTGTCAATGACTTTGGCGAAATTAAAGCAGTTGGGAATAAAGTGTACGAAGCAACTTCGTCTAACCTGGATACGAAAACAATTATAGAGAAATACAGTTATATTTTTGACTGGCTTCAGTTGTTTGATTTTAATATCATAATCATTTTAGGAGTTATGATAATGGTTGCTACTATTAATATGATAGTAGCGCTCTTAGTTCTTATTTTAGAAAGAACCCAAATGATTGGAATTCTAAAATCAATGGGAGCAAATAACTGGTCGGTTCGTAAGATATTTTTATATAATGCCTTCTACTTAATTCTTCGAGGACTGTTCTGGGGGAATTTGATCGGGATTTCAATTCTGTTAATTCAGCAGCAGTTTGGAGTAATTCAGCTAAACCCTGAAAACTATTATGTAAACCAAGCTCCAGTATATCTAAATTGGATTTATATACTGCTGTTAAACTTGCTAACTATTGGAGTTTGTTTTTTAGTATTGTTAATCCCATCTTATATAATAACCAAAATATCTCCAGTAAAAGCAATTCGCTTTGACTAAGTAAAAAGTAAAATCCTAATATTTAACCCGACAGTTTTTGAGAAGCAGTCGGGTTTGTTTTTTTTATGCATATATATAAGTATGATTTGAATATTATGATTTTTCAGGAGCTTAATCCCGCTATCCGTTGCAATCTTTTGTGCCGAACCCCGGCACAAAAGGATTTTCACTCCTATCGGGGCTAATTAAACCTGTTTTCATAAAGAGGCTTTCGGAGAAAGAGGAGTTTTAAAGATTGAAAAATCATATAAAAACAGAGCTGAAGCCTGAAAACTCTGTAATATGTACGAGGAAAACTTCGCGTAGAATATGAAAATCACAACATAATCAGTAAAATCTTACTCTGGTGTAAAAAAGTTTCGTCTGTAAAGAAGCTGTTATCAGGCTGTTAAGAAAAAAGGGTGAAAAAGATGGAAAAAAGACGCATAAAAGTATTGGAAAAGCGGAAAAAGGTTCTACTTTTGCACCCGCAACAGCGAAAGGCGCTCTTCGAAATACTGGCAGGAAAGAAGGATCTGAGGAAAAGAAATTTTCGAAAAAAAAGATCCGGAAAAGCTTGCGAGATTCGGAAATGCTTTTTACATTTGCACCCCGCAAAACACGGAAAAGTCTTTGAAAGATTGGAAGAAGGATTGGGAAAATGAGGCGAAAAAAAAGCTTCAAAAATTTTTCAAGTTTTTCTTGCAGGAAACAAAAAGAAGTTTTAGTTTTGCACCCGCTTTGAGAGATAAGCGAAAGACAAAGAAATTACGTTCGTAGACATATTGAATTGACAGCCGTCTCGTTTAAAACGAGACAGAAGAATAAGAGCAGTAGAATCGTGAGATTCGAAAAAGAACCGATAGATAAGGCATCGAATAATAATATTAAAATATACGATGAAGAGTTTGATCCTGGCTCAGGATGAACGCTAGCGGCAGGCTTAACACATGCAAGTCGAGGGGTAGAAGTCTTCGGGCTTTGAGACCGGCGCACGGGTGCGTAACGCGTATGCAATCTGCCTTTCACAGAGGGATAGCCCAGAGAAATTTGGATTAATACCTCATAGCATTACGGGATGGCATCATCCTGTAATTAAAGTCA